>Ga0189275_100001_pt1 | contig 1197391 bp, 1102 predicted proteins | sample N19A6minimetaG_FD_130329 | JGI IMG/M metagenome (GOLD analysis project Ga0189275, IMG submission 130329) | Marine microbial communities from the Costa Rica Dome - N19 A6 mini metaG | ecosystem: Environmental > Aquatic > Marine > Oceanic > Photic zone | place: Costa Rica: the Eastern Pacific...
CCTGTCTCGGGAAATCGTGCCACTGGCACGATTTCTGTTCCTCGACAGCCCAACTTGCCTTCGCAAGCTCACCCTGGCCTGACCTGCCTAGGCGCGCATCGGACCGTCGCCCCAACCCGCACCATCCTGTCCCTGTCCCCACAACCAGAACGGTACCTGATCCGGCTCCTGTGAGGGCAGATGCTTAGTATGGGGCAGGGAGTTCTCAGACGGATAGGGAGCGCAAAATCCCAGCTCCGAAGATACCTGCGTAGGCAGGTATCCATCTCCTGAAGCTACCTCATGTGCATGGGTAGAAGTCCCGAGATGGACCCCTGCCTACGCAGGGGTCATCGGGGGGGGAGGAGTGGTCTCTATCCCACAAACCGTATCCCCGGCGTATGCCGGGGTCTCCTGCTGTCAGGACACGGAGCCAGCCGGACGACACTCTGACATGCGCCGGAGAGGCGGGGGAGGGGACGAGCGAAGCGCGCAGCAGCTTCCGCTTCACATGAGTCCGAGCGTGGCATGGAAAGCACATACGCGGCAAGTTTGTGCGAGTGAATGTCAAATGCAGGTTGTTTTGGGGCGTGGCATCCTCTTAAAGACCCGCAACTCATTCTCAATATCAACAGGTATCCCTCATGCCGTTTTCCCGTCTTTCCGTCCTGCTGGCCTCCAGCGCGCTCGTATCCCTGTCATCTTATGCTGACAATGCCACCGCGCCGGGTGAGCAGAACCCGTACCGGATGTTGTCGACGATTGTCGTGACAGGCTCGACGGATGCGGTGGACGAAGTGGCCGGGTCGGTCTCCTTCCTGACGGATGCTGACCTGTCGGCGCAGGCCCAGAGCGATATCCAGCGCGTCTTGCGCGTCGTGCCGGGCGTGAACATCCAGGAAGAAGACGGCTATGGCCTGCGGCCGAATATCGGCCTGCGCGGGTCGGGTTCGGATCGCTCGTCCCGTATCGTGCTGATGGAAGATGGCGTGCCGATCTCGCCGGCGCCCTACGCCTCGCCGTCCGCCTATTATTTCCCGACCACAGCGCGAATGAGCGCCGTGGAAGTGACCAAGGGGCCCGCCGCGATCCTGTATGGTCCGCGCACGACGGGCGGCGCACTGAACCTGTTCTCGACGCCAGTGCCGGAAGAGACGTCCGGATTTGCGCAGGCATTCTTTGGCACCAATGATCGCCAGCGGGTCCATGCCTGGACGGGCGGACGTGCGGAGGTCGGCGCAGGCTGGAAACTGGGCGGCCTGATCGAAGTGTTCACCGACGAGACCGACGGGTTCAAGGAGCTGGACAATGGCGGGCCGACGGGCTTCGACGCTGATGATCTGATGCTGAAAGTCGGGGCCTACAAGGATGACGGCCCGATGCCGCAAAGCGTCGAGCTGAAATACCAGACGCGCGAAGAGACCTCCAACGAGACCTATTTCGGCCTGACGCTGGAAGATTTCGAGGCCAACCCCTATCGCCGCTATGATGCGAGCGCGGATGATGAATTCCGGGGCGAGAACGAGCTGTTCCAGCTGACCCACAAGATTGAATTCTCGCCAACGCTGAACCTGACGACAATTGCCTATCATCATGATTTTGCCCGCAACTGGTACAAGCTGCAGGGTATCAGCGCCGATGGTACGGGCGCGAGCGGCGATACGGGGATTTCCTCCGTGCTGGCCGACCCGGTGACCTATTCGGCCGAGTACAGCCTGGCGACTGGCGCTACCAGCCTCGACGATTCCATCGTCTACCGCGCCAACCGCCGCGCCTATTACAGCGAAGGCCTGCAAACCACGCTGAACTGGCAGACCGCGTTTGGCGGCCTCGATCATGATGTCACTGTCGGTATCCGCGTGCATGAGGACGAGGAAGACCGGTTCCAGGAAGAGGATGCGTACCGGCTTGAGGGCGGACGCCTGATCCTGACCAGCGCGGGCGCGGCGGGCAGCAATGCCAACCGCATCTCCAGCGGTGAAGCGGTTGCCCTGTTCCTGCAGGACCGGGTCAGCATCGGCAAGCTGACCGTGACCGGCGGCGCGCGCTTTGAGGATTATGAGCTGACGCGCGAGGACTATTCAACGGCAGACCCGACCCGTGCGGCGGGGCCGACGCGCGTGCGGACCCTGGATGACCAGGTCGTTGTGCCGGGTCTAAGTGCACTTTACGAACTCAACGAGGATGTGACCTTGCTGGCCGGTGTGCATCGCGGCTTTGCGATTGCCAGCCCCGGCGCAACCGAGGCCGATGCCGAAGAGAGCGTGAACTGGGAAGCCGGCGGACGCTTCTCGAAAGAGGGCGTCGATGTCGAGGCGATTGCCTTCTTCAATGACTATTCAAACCTGCTCGGCACCTGCACCGCCTCGTCCGGTGGCAATTGCACGATCGGCGACCAGTTCGATGGCGGCGATGTGGACGTGATGGGCCTTGAGCTGACGGCGAGCTGGGATGCGGCGGCGCTGTTCGACACCTCGCTCTCACTGCCGGTCGGCCTCGTCTATACGTGGACAGATGCCGAATTCCAGTCTGGCTTCGAGAGCAGTTATGAGCCGTGGGGCGATGTCGAGGCGGGCGACGAGCTGCCCTATGTCTCGGACCAGCAGATCACCCTGATGGCGGGCATCGAAGCCAGCCGCTGGGGCATGGATTTCTCTGCTAATCACGTCTCCGAAGCGCGTGCGCGGGCGGGGCAGGGCGCCATTCCGGCAGGCGAGCGGATCGATGCACGCTGGCTGGTCGATGCGGCGGCCTGGGTCGACCTGACCGAGACGCTGCGCCTGCGCGTGAAAGCGGAAAACCTGTTCGACGAAACCTATGTCGCCTCTATCGACCCCGCGGGCCTGCGCCCCGGCAAGCCGCAGGAGATTCTGGTCGGGCTTGAGGTGAGATTCTAAGCACCGGCGCTTTTGCGCCAAACCTCACCTGAGGGCCTTTCATTTCGGGGGAAAATGAGCCATAAGCCGCCCCTTGTGGTGGGATATCGGGTCCTGACCCGGCTGGACGACATCCCGGCCGTGGCCTGAGGCCTCAGATACTCACCCAAAACCCCCGCCAATTCAGGCGCTTAGACGAAACCCGCCGCAAGGCGATTACAAGAAAGATACACGATGTCGATTACCGCTGAGAAGAAGCAGGAACTGATCGAAAAATTCGCCACAAAGCCTGGCGATACCGGTTCCCCAGAAGTGCAGGTCGCGATCCTGACCGAACGGATCAACAACCTGACCGACCACTTCAAGACGAACAAGAAAGACAACCACTCCCGCCGGGGCCTGCTGGCCATGGTCGCAACCCGCCGGAAGCTGCTTGACTACACCAAGCGCAAGGATGAGGCGCGCTACGCCAAACTCATCGAAGCCCTCGGCATTCGCCGCTAGGCACAAAATCAAGCCCGCCGGGCAATAGGGCCGCGGCGGGCTTTTCGTATGTGAAAAAGAAAGACATTTTGATGTTTGACAAGAAATCTGTGTCGCTGGAATGGGCCGGCCGCACGCTGACGATCGAAACGGGCCAGGTGGCCCGCCAAGCCGATGGCGCCGTCATGGTGACCTATGGCGATACAAAAGTGCTCGCGACCGCATGTTTTGCGAAAAGCGCGAAGCCGGGCCAGGACTTCTTCCCCCTAACCGTCAACTACATGGAAAAATACTACGCATCGGGCCGCATCCCAGGTGGCTTCTTCAAGCGTGAAGGCCGCCCGACCGAGAAAGAGACGCTGACGTCTCGCCTGATCGACCGCCCGATCCGCCCGCTTTTCGTCAAAGGCTTCAAGAACGAAGTCCAGGTCGTGCTGACCGCGATGTCCTATGATCTCGAAAACGATCCGGACGTGATCGGCATGATCGGTGCCTCTGCGGCGCTTGTCCTGTCCGGCGCGCCCTTCATGGGCCCGATCGGCGCAGCGCGCGTTGGCTACAAGGATGGTGAGTACATCATCAACCCGACGATCGAAGAACTCGAAGAGTCCGAACTGGACCTCGTCATGGCCGGCACCGCCGACGCCGTGATGATGGTGGAATCGGAAGCTTATGAACTGTCCGAAGAAGTCATGCTCGGCGCTGTCATGGCGGGTCATGAATCGATCCAGCCTGTGATCGATGCGATCATCGACCTGGCCGAACAGGCCGCCAAGGAACCGTTCGACTTCGAAGCCGAAGATCACTCGGCCGAACTGGAAAAAATCCAGAAACTGGTCGGCGCAGATCTTTCCGCCGCCTACTCGATGACCGAGAAGCTGGAGCGTCAGGCCGCTGTGGGCGAAGCCCGCGAAAAGGCCAAGGCTGCGCTCGTCGGCACCGAAGAAGAGCCGGGCGAAATGTCTGGCGAGACGTTCAAGTCTGCCTTCAAGGAAGCCGAAGCAAGCGTTGTTCGCGGCGACATCCTGAAAACCGGCAAGCGCATCGATGGCCGTTCGCTGGATCAGGTTCGCCCGATCGAGGCAATCGCCAGCTTCCTGCCGCGCACGCACGGTTCCTCGCTGTTCACCCGTGGTGAAACGCAGGCGATCTGTGTGGCCACGCTCGGCACCAGCGATGATGAGCAGTTCATCGACGGCCTTGATGGCACGTCGAAGTCCAAATTCATGCTGCACTACAACTTCCCGCCATATTCGGTGGGCGAGACCGGTCGCATGGGCGGTACCAACCGCCGCGAGACCGGCCACGGCAAGCTCGCCTGGCGCGCGCTGCAGGCTGTCCTGCCAAAGCATGAAGAGTTTCCGTACACGATCCGCCTCGTCTCCGAGATCACCGAGTCCAACGGCTCGTCCTCGATGGCAACGGTTTGCGGTTGTTCCCTCGCCATGATGGATGCCGGCGTGCCGGTGACCCGTCCTGTGTCGGGCATCGCAATGGGCCTGATCAAGGAAGCTGACGGCGTGGCGGTTCTCTCCGACATTCTCGGCGACGAAGATCATCTCGGCGACATGGATTTCAAAGTGGCCGGTACCGAAAAAGGCCTGACGTCCCTGCAAATGGACATCAAGATCGCCGGTATCACCAAGGAAATCATGCACACGGCTCTGGAGCAGGCCAAGGGTGGGCGCATGCACATCCTGGGTGAGATGGGCAAAGCGCTGGATACGTCCCGCGACAGCCTGTCGGAAAACGCTCCACAGATGGAAATCGTCAAAGTGCCAACCGACAAGATCCGTGACGTGATCGGGTCTGGCGGCAAGGTCATCCGCGGCATCGTGGAAGAGTCCGGCGCCAAGGTGAACATTGATGATGATGGTACGGTGCAGGTCTCTGCGCTGGACAAGGAATCCATCAACAAGGCGCTGAAGATGATCAAGGAGATCGTCGCAGAGCCGGAAATCGGCGAGATCTACGAAGGCAAGGTCGTTGGCCTGAAAGACTTCGGTATCTTCGTGAACTTCTTTGGTCCGAAGGACGGCCTTGTGCACGTGTCGCAAATGGCGAACGAGCGCGTGAACCATCCGAAAGACCTCGTCAAAGAAGGCGACACGGTCTGGGTCAAGCTGATGGGCTTCGATGATCGCGGCAAAGTGCGCCTGTCCATGAAAGTGGTCGACCAGACCACCGGCAAGGAACTTGCCAAGGATGAGGGCGGCGAAGAGGAATAGGATTTCCTTTTCCTGCAACAGGATACGAAAGGCCGCTCTCCGGAGCGGCCTTTTTTATTTTTGATCATACTTGGATGTTCTGCGCAGGCCTTTCCAGAACAACAGTCCGATCATCCAGAATTCGCCAATTGTTGGTGGAATCGTGAGTAATCCGATCCATGCGCCTGCGTGCGGTGCGAGCACTGCGATAAACACGCTCGCGACATAGCCAATACCGCCAAGGATAAGTATCCAGCCGAGCGGGCGAGGGCCGAAGCGCCCCTTCAGGACGATCCAACCCATTGGGATCAACCAGAGCCCAAAGAAGATGGCGCCTGCGGCCCAGAAGTGGTGACTGGTCAGAACAAACAGATGGCTGATTGCCGGATCGGCGCTGCTGTGTCCCAAGGCTGTGTCGAGCGCCGCGCGTAACATCACCGAGCTGGCGAGCGTCGCGATCGCATTGACCATGCCGAAGAGTGCCACAACGCTCGCGGCATGCCGGTCGATGTGACTGAACAGTTTGGCGAACCATACCGCCGTCAACGCCTGGAAGATGGCGGACCCAAGCTCCAGCGCGATCCCGACGCGGGCAAGGCCTTCCTGCCCGGTCAGATTGGCGAGCGTTTGAACAGGATCATCTTCTGCAAAAAGCTGAGGGCGAACCGCCATGAAAACGGCGCCGCCGGTCAAACCGAGGCCCAGGTAAAACAGACCAGTGAGGCATGCATCGCGTCGAAGGGAGGGGGGCAAGGCGGACATATTTGTTTAAACCTTACAATGTAAGTCTACGCCATGTGCTACCATGCAGTGCAAGAGTCTTGCAAGTGCCATCGCCACAAAGGCAAATGGATCCCGAAAGGAGACATGGCTGGCAATGAGTACACGGAAGCCTTTGACGCACACGCGCGTGCTTGATGCCGCGATGACATTGGTTGATCGCGAAGGCCTGCAAAGTCTGAGCATGCGGCGCCTCGGCAAAGAGTTGGGCGTCGAAGCGATGTCCCTGTATCACCATCTTCCAGGCAAGGAAGGCCTGCTTGATGGACTCGCCGAGGCGCTGGCAAATGAGATCACGTCCGCCGTTGACGAGCGTCCGGCATCATGCATGGCAGACTGGAAATCGGACCTGCGCAGCAGATGTCTGGCCGCTCGCACGGTGGTGATGCGTCACCCATGGACGCCTGCGCTTTTTGCGGCGCGGCAGTCCATACCACCGTCCATGTACCTCTATGTGGATCAGGTGATTGCATTGTTTGTGGACAATGGCTTCAGCTATCAAACGGCCCATCGTGCATTGCACGCGCTCGGAAGTCTGTTGTTTGGCTTTGCGCAGGAATTGTTCAGTCCGCCGGTGTCGGGTGGAAACCTGGACACACAAAAGACGCAGGCGGAGTTTGAGGAGATGGCAGAAAATCTGCCCTACCTCTCGGCCATGGTAGCTTCCGAGATGCATCAATCCGACGAGCCGGCCATGGGGTGGTGCGACAGCCAGACAGAGTTCGAATTCACCCTTGATCTGTTGCTGGATGGACTTGAGCGACTCCGTGACTAGGGTCGCACAAACTACCCATCTTCCGTCAGCGCCTTGCGTACAGCCGCAATTGTTCGCGCGACGTCCCCTTCATTCGTCCGCCAGCTGACGACGCTAACGCGCATAACGCGTTGACCCTGCCATGTCGTGCCGGAGAAAAAGGCTTTACCTTTTTCGTTCACCCGGCGAATGATCTCGTCGGTGAACGCATCATTCTCTTCCGCACTCGCACCTTCGTGTTCAAACCGCACAAGGCCCTGATTGAGTATCGGGTCATTCAGGGCGCGAGCGTTCGGCAGGGCGCCGATCCCATTCACAATTTCGGCGCAATACGCACATGAGCGGTCAACAAGGTCGGCGACGCCCTGACGGCCAAGTTCCTGAAGTGCGGCGTAAACAGGCACGGAGCGTGCCCGGCGGGAGAGTTCGAGGTTCCAATCCGTTGGATCACGCACGTCCTGACTGGGGGAGAGATAAGCCGCACTGAGTGACAGGGCGGCGCGGTGCGCCTCAGAATCGCGGACAATGGCAAAGCCGCAATCATAAGGTACGTTCAGCCACTTGTGACCGTCGGTTGCCCAGCTGTCAGCGAAGTCGATGCCGTCTGTGAGGTGTTTGAGGCGGTCGCTCGTGCGGGCGAACAGGCCGAACGCGCCGTCGACATGCACCCATGCGCCAGCGGCCTGGGCCATCGGAATCAATGTACGGAAATCATCGAATGTACCGACATTCAGGTCTGCCGCGTTCAGGCATACAACTTTTGGCCCCTCCCATTCGGCAAGATGGCGGGCAAGGTCATCTGCGCGCATGTCGCCCATGGGGTTGATGGCGACATCTGTCATGGATGCCTGTCCAAGACCGAGGTGGCGAATAGCGCTGTCGAGGGAGCGGTGCCTGTTTTCACTGGTCAGGATGCGGATACGCGGTGCGCCGAACAAGCCGTCGTTTTCTGCATTCCATCCGGCCTTTTGCAACACGCCATGCCGTGCCGCTGCCAGCGCAGTGACGTGCGCCATCTGGCACCCGGTGGTGAACGCGAAGGAGGATGTCTGCGGCAGGTCGAACAGTTGCTTCAGCCACTCACCAGCAATCTCTTCAATCATGCTTGCAGCGGGTGCAACGGTGAACATACCCGCATTCTGGTCCCAGGCCGACACCAGCCAGTCGGCAGCAAGTGCCGAAGGAAGTGATCCTGCCATCACCCAACCAAAGAATCGTCCCCCGGCATTGGCATGCAGGCCGGGCTCGGCGTGCGTGGCAAGGTCGTCGATAATGGCGGCGGCGTCTCGCCCGGTTTCCGGTAGCGGGCCAGACAGGGCGGCGCGAAGGTCGCGCGCGGTGGCCGTGGCGCCTACGGGGCGATCAGGCAGGCTGTCCAGCCAGCGGCGGGCATGGAATGTGGCGCGGTCGAGTGGATCAGTCATGGCGAATTTCCCCAGCGTGCATCTAACGGGACTGTGCGTGGCAAAGGAAGTGCGGCGGCGGCCTTTTTTCGTTGAAGCCAGCCGGGGTTTGCCGTTACACCCAAAGCCATGATGACAAAGCGCAAGCAATTCCTCGTCGCCATGTCCGGTGGCTCCGGATCTGGCAAGTCAACGCTGGCCGAAGCCCTGCTGGAACATTTGCCTGAGGGGCAGGCGGTCCTGTTTGGTGAGGATGCGTATTACTATCCGATGAGCCATTATGGCGAGCCCGGGAACAAGGAAGAATGGACGGCACTTGTCGCGGGCATCAACTATGATGCACCTCGCTCGAAAGAAGCCGACCGGCTGGTCAAGGATTTGCGCGCGCTGAAAGCCGGCGAGACGATCCAGCAGCCAATCTATGATTATGAGCGCCATGACCGCAGCGAGAAGACACGCGAGATCAAGTCTGCACCGATCCTGATCCTGGAGGGCATCCATGCGCTGTCTTTCCCGAAAATCAGTTCCCTGATTGATCTGTCGGTCTATGTGGACACGCCAGACGACCTGCGCCTCGCACGGCGAATTCGCCGCGACGTGACCGAGCGCGGTCGCTCGCTGGAAAGTGTACTTCAGCAATATCTCGGTACGGTTCGCGCGGCGCATTACCAATGGACCTATCCGGCCAAATTCGAGGCCGACCTCGTGATTGCCGATGAAGGCCTGCCGGCCTATGGCAATGTGCGCCCGACCGAAGAAGCCATCGAACGCATGATCGCACCGGTGCTGGCGCGTCTGCAGAATTGCGGCGCGATCTGACCCGTTTCCGGTTCGGGGCCAGTCTGGTATGACCAGCCTGCATCGGAACAGGAGACCGTCATGACCCATAGGCTTTCATTTCTTGTTGCAGGGCTGGCGGCGCCATTTGTCCTGTCTGCCTGTATCTATGTTGATGAAGGCTCCGAACCTGTCCGCAAAGTGGTGGTCGAGCGCGAAGTCATTGTTGAAACGGGTCCGGCACAGGATGATCGGCTGAACGCAACGCTCTGGGCGCAGCAGGCGGTAGAGTACAAGGCCACGACTGACGGCATCTATGCGCTGGCGGCGATGCGATTGGACGAGGCGCTGGCTGATCCGGAATGGACCGCCGCGCCGGACCTGCAGGGCGAGGCCTATCAGGATCTTCCCCCGGCAATCATCCTTGATGCCGATGAGACCGTATTGGACAATACGCCCTATGCGGCGGCGGATGTGCTGGCGGGTGAGCCTTTCAGCCCCGACCGCTGGAATGCCTGGGCCAGCGCGGGTGTGGCAAAAGCCGTGCCGGGCGCGGTGGACTTCACCCGCGCGGCTGCGGCCAAGGGTGTGAAAGTATTCTACGTCACCAATCGCGACGCAGTGACGGAAGAGGGGACCGCACGGAATCTGCGGGCACTCGGTTTCCCAATGGGCGGCAATGTTGACACGTTGCTGACCAAGGGCGAGCAGGACGATTGGGGCTCGGCCAAGGCAACGCGCTGGGCCGTGGTGGCAAAGGATTATCGGATCCTGCTCATGCTGGGCGACAATCTGGGCGACTTCACCGATTCCTATAAAGGCAGCCCGGCAGAACGGCAGGCCGTATATGAGGCGAATGCAGACAAATGGGGCCGGGAATGGATTGCCCTGCCGAATCCGGGTTATGGCAGCTGGGAGAGCGCGCCATTCGGTCATGATTACAGTCTGCCTGAAGACCAGCGGTTGCAGATGAAACGCGACCAGCTGCAGCCATGGCCTGAACGGCCGTAACACTTCTGTTCATGTTGGCGCGGATATAGTGCGCAAGACATGATCCTGCGCACTCTTTTCGTCGGCCTTGCGGCGCTTGCCGCTGGCCTGCCCGCCTTTGCCTGTGACCTTGCCCTCACGGGGCGGGGCGTCGCAGTGGCCGATTATGTCGAGCAGGTGCGGCCCTGCTTCGGGAACGTGCCGGAGGGCTATGCCTTCGACGCGCGCATGGAAGGCGAGTTCCTGAGGCTGACCAATATCGCCCGCAAGGAGGCGGGATTGCCGCCGCTGGTCAATCGCGCGGCGCTGCGCAATACGGCGCGCTTTCACAGTCTCGACATGGCGTATAATGATTTCTTCGGCCATGTCGGACCGGACGGACGCAAACCGCAGGACCGCATCGCGGCCTTCGACCGGCGGGCAATCATTCAGTATTCAGCTGAAAATGTTGCCATGATCGAGATTGTCCGGGGGCGCTGGAATCTGGAACGGCAGGCCGTGAAACGTCTGCACCAGAACCTCATGGACAGCCCCGGCCATCGCGCAAACATTCTCAGCGAACAGGCCACGCATGTATCGATGGGCGTGGTGCGGACCGAGACGGGTGTCTGGGTGACGCAGAACTTCCTGAACCTTTCGGGCAGCCTTGCGCGGGACGTGCCCGTGCGGATGCGTACCGGGGACCGGTTGCGGCAGATGCCCGTGCTCAACGGCTGGAAGTTCCGCGAGTTCGCGGCCGAATTGCCAAGCGGCGACGTGTTGCCAATGGGGCAGGGTATTCCGGTGGGTATATCGGGCGATATCCACATTGCCGCCGAAGGCCGCAAACCGGGAGAGAAGCCGCGCAGCTATTACACAATCCACCTGCCCGGTCCCGCTGTGACCGTGGGCGGCTAGAACCCTACCGAATTCTGTAGGGTTGAATTATCGTTCTATTTCTGGATTCATGTCCGGAGGCAGGAGGGTTAACCATGGTTGATGTGTTTGTGAAAAAGGAATTCTCGTCGGATGTGGATACCGGCGATATGCAAACGGAGAAAAAGCAAGTCGTCCGCGATTACATCGCGAAAGGGCAGACATGTGACTGTCCACCGCATGATTTTGAGGAACTTCCAAAAAAAGGGGCTATTGCCCACGAACTCCGGGAGGGGCACTTCCTCCATCAGTTCGAGGCATCTAAATCGAAGCATCGCCGAAATGGCAGGAAGCTCGTGCAAACCAGCTTTATCTGTAAGCCCGGACAGCCACGAAAACGCATAGATGTGATTGACCACAGCAAGTAGTTGCATGAACCTCACGTCCGAGTATTTCGCAAGTCTGTTCCGGGATCTGACCAATCGCACCTACACATTTTCTGCGATCGTTTTTGTAGCGGAACTGTCAGGAAACCATTCCACGCCCGTATCCATATTCGATTTGGAAGTGGAGGGCCTAACGCTTGGGATTATTCAAGCGGGGGCATTTCTTGCAATCGCCCAAGCTGTTTTCAGCTTGATATTTGCGCTGTTCGTAATGGACAAGGCGGGGATGGAGAAGGCCTTTCAAGAGGCGACGTCATCTCAAGATGGTGAGGGTCTTTTCAAAAACCCGGTCTATGCGCGCCTCAGGGAAAGTGTGCAGCGCAAGGCGGCATCCGCAAAGTTGCTGTACAATATTTTCCACCTGCTCCTTCCCATGTGTGTAGGTATTCTTGCCATGCTGTGGAGCTTTCCGGATCTATGCAAGATTGTAGAAAGCTTTCCAGGCGCAGAATTCCGTTTGTGCGAAGATTAAACCGGTCCGGGATTCACAAAACTCCCAAATCGTGATTCTCTTCGATAGACATCGGAGTGATTCGAATGCCTGCCAAAACCGCAAGCCGCCGAACAGTTGTCTTTACCGAGAGCGACGGGCGCAAAATTGAAGCTGTCCGATACACCAACCCTGACGGAAGCGCTGGGGGATGGGTGGCTCCTGATTTTCAGGCCGTGAACGTTACACTGGGCCCAGACGTCATCGTGTATCCGGGCGTTTCGATTTCCAGCGGTGCCATCATCACCGGAAAATGCATGATCGTTCCACACTGAGCTGGCGTTCGCTCGCTAGAACACGCGCATGATCTGATCCAGTGGCTTTTTCACCAGAGCGTGTTTGGGCACCATGGCATCGTCGGCTGGATAGCCCGCAACCAGGATCAGGAAGGGTTTTTCCGTTTCCGGACGATCACAGATCCGGTTCAGGAACTTCATCGGGTTGGGCGTGTGGACAAGGGTGGCGAGGCCGGCCTGATGACAGGCGGTCATCAGCATACCCGTGGCGATGCCGACGCTTTCGTTGATGTAGTAGTTCTTGCGGGTTTCTCCCGCTTGCACGCCGCCGCGGCGCTGGGCGAAGATACAGATCAGCCAGGGGGCGATTTCCATATAGGGCTTGCCGGCATCGGTGCCGATCGGCGCGAGCGCATCGAGCCAGTCTTCCCCGGCGCGCCCTGAATAGAACTCACGCTCTTCAGCTTCGGCAGCCTGACGAATTTCGCGCTTTTTCTCCGCGCTGTTCACACAGGCAAAAAACCAGGGCTGGTGATTGGCGCCGGATGGGGCCGACCCGGCGGCGGCGACACAGGCCTCAATGATTTCGCGTGGGACGGGCTTGTCGGAGAAGGCGCGGACGGAACGGCGCGTCGCCAGAGAGTCGTGAAAGGCGCGGGCGCGGTTTCGCATCTCGTCTTCGGGATAAGACGGGAAGCCGCTGAGCGGGACATGGGTCTCGGTACTGGTTTTCATGATGCCCGTGTTAGCAGGATGACGGGCGGACGCAATTCACATCAGCGGGACCGGCGGGCGGCATCAGCGCCGCGCCTTTCGGCCCGCTTCATCCATTTTGAGAGCGTCGCCTCCTTGGCCGTCTTCACCGGTCCGACCTGCAGGATGCGTGCGGGATGTATGCCGACAAATTTCATGACGGGCTTCTGCACCTGTAACTTGGCGGCGCGACCATTGGATAGCCGGTCAAACCAGACCGGCGCGTCGGACGTCATCAGCACATCGCCCCGTCGTCCGGCCAGCAGGCGATCCCAGAAGGGGTCCTTCTCGTGATATTTCATGGCGAAGCCCGGCAGGAAACTGCGGTCGATCACGCCTTTCATCTTGGCGGGCATCCCGCCCCACCATTGCGGATAGGCCCAACAGACATGATTGGCCCAGAGCAAGTTCTCCCGCCACGCTTCAAGGCATGGCTCAAGGGTCTTGCGGGCGTGATAGCCTTCGGTGAGATCCGGGTCGAAGACCATGTCCGACAGGTTCATACGTCGGACTTCGGCACCGTTTGCTTCTGCGCCACGCTGGTAGGCGTCCGCCATGCCGTGGCTGAGCGATGTAGCGCGTGGATGGCCGACCCAGAGAAAGATGCGTGCTGGCATGAGAGCCCCCCAAATACGATTGAACAATACGTTTATTGTTCAATACGGATCTGATGGCAAGCCCAAACGGTGTGGGGTGCAATTCGCCAGCATGGGGTTCGCCCTGCGTGTCAGCCGCGTTTCAGACGGGCAACGGCATCGGAGACGGGTGTTTCGCCATTTGTGAGTTCGATGATCTCATTGGTGATTTCCGGCACGTCGATCAGTTCCGCGAGCGTGGCGGCGACATTGCCGCGCGCGACGTCTCCATAGGTGATCGCGCGGCCCGCCATCACTTTGCCATCGCCGTCATCATCTTTCAGCGTGCCAGGGCGCAGGATGACATAGTCGATCCCGCTCTGGGCGAGGGCCGCATCGGCGCGGCGCTTCATGGCCATATAGTGTTCGAAGTCGTCACTCGTGTCGCGGTCGCGGCCGCGGCCAGCATCCATGATGACTGAGACGAGATAGATGCGGTTCACGCCTGTGGCGCGCGCCGCCTCGATCAGCTTTTCCGGGCCCTCTCCATCAATCGCGGTTGTCTTGTCCCGGCCGCTGCCGGCGGCGCCTGCGGAGAAGACGGCCGTATCACAGCCCTTCATGGCGCTGGCGAGGTCGTCTGCGGTCATGTCGATGATATTGCCGAGAACGGGCTCGACGCCCTGCTTGTGCAGATCATCTGCCTGTTCAGGTTTGCGGTGCAGGCCTTTGACCGTGTGGCCGGCCTCGACGAGTTTCGGGCTCAGGCGGCTGCCGACGCCGCCCGTGGCGCCGATGAGGAAGATATTGGACATGGAAGTCTCCTGTCAGAATGGGTTCGCCAGACCAACAGGACAGACGGGCAGGAGTTCCGGGCGATCACAGCAAGGTGAGGACGCTTAGTCCTCCGGCAAATCCGGCACGCCGACGACGTGGAAACCAGCGTCGACATGGTGGACTTCACCGGCGACGGAGTGGCCGAGTTCGGAGAGCAGGTAGAGCGCCGCGCCGGCGACGCCTTCCATGCGCGTGTCTTCCTTCAGCAGAGACCAGTCGCGGCCCGTGCCCATAAGGCTCTTGCCGCCGCGAATACCGGCCAGGGAGAGCGTACGCATCGCGCCAGCGGAAATCGCGTTGACGCGGATGCCCTGCGGCCCGAGGTCGCGCGCCGCATAGCGGGTTGCGGCTTCGAGCGCGGCCTTGGCGACGCCCATGACATTGTAGGAGGGCACAGTGCGCTCAGCGCCGAGATAGGTCATGCAGATCATCGCGCCACCATCCGGCATGATTTCGCTGGCGCGGCGGGCACAGTCGATGAAGCTGTAGACCGAAATGTCCATCGCGCGGCGGAAGCCTTCGCGGGTCGTGTTGGCGACCATCGAGCCCTGCAACTCGTCCTTGCCGGCAAAGGCGATGGAGTGGACGAGGAAATCGATCTTGCCCCATTTGGCTTTGATGGTGTCGAACGCGGCATCCATGGACGCATCATCGGTGACGTCGGCCGGGATCATCGTGTCCATGCCGATGGATTCGACCAGCGGGCGCACGCGGCGCTCCAAACTGTCACCCTGATAGGTGAACGCGATCTCGGCGCCCTGGGCGGCCAGCTGGCGGGCAATGCCCCAGGCGATGGAGTTCTGGTTGGCGACGCCCATCACGATGCCGCGCTTGCCTTTCATCAGGTCGCCTGCCGGCGGGGTCCAGTCATCAGCCATCGCGGCATCTCCCTTGTTCAAATATCATCGTGTCATCAGGGCTAGGCAGCCCGCTTGCCCACGTCAAGCAGGCGCAGCGCTAGAGGACGTTCTTCAGGCCGACCTTCATGTCGAGCGCGGTGTAGACATGCTCATCATCGACATAGACGCGGCCATCGGCAATGCCGAGATTGAGCTTGCCGCGGCGCACGCGCTTGATGTCGATGACATAGCGGACGAGCTTCTTGTCGGGCGTGATCTCGCCGGTGAATTTCACTTCGCCGACGCCGAGCGCACGGCCCTTTCCGGGGCTGCCGGACCAGCCGAGCCAGTAGCCGACGGCCTGCCACATGGCGTCGAGGCCAAGACAGCCGGGCATGACCGGGTCACCGGGGAAGTGGCATTCGAAGAACCAGAGGTCTGGCGTGATGTCGAGTTCGCCGATCACGCTGCCCTTGCCGAACTGGCCGCCATCCATGGTGATCTCTGTGATCCGGTCCATCATCAGCATGGGCGGGATCGGCAATTGCGCATTGCCCGGGCCAAAATAGCCGCCCGCACCTGACTTCAGCAGGTCTTCCTTGGAGTAGGAGGATTGGGGCGTGTGGTAATCGTGCGGTCCGGACATGGCGGTTCCCTTGTTCAATCAGCGCAAGAGGCTTTACGAGCCTGTGCCGCGCGGCTTGTCAACAGGGAGAGGGTGTCCAGACTGCCCTTGCTTACAGGGTGGCTTCGCTGGTCGTTACGCCCCAGAGGGCGGCAGCCGGGACGAAGCCTTTATAGTTTCCGGCTTCGATGCGGCACCAATTGTCCGCGCATTTGCCGAGCTCCACCAAGACGGTCGCCTCTATGCGGGCGACCTCTGCGCTTTCCGGATCCGGCGCGTGATGCAGGATCGTGTCGGTCTGCACCATGGCCTTGGCTTCCGGTTCCAGCATGCGGGCATGGACCCAGACTTCTGAGCCGGACGGATCCCGTACACGGCGCCAGTTCTGGCTCTCCTTGATGATCAGCAGGGGCAAGCCCTGGCGTTCGTAGCGCCAGAGGATCGGATGATCGCGGCTGGGGCCGGCCCGACCATTCACGGCATTGTATTTCAGGGTCTCGAAGCGCGGGACTTCCTTTCCGGAAAATTTGCTCACGCGCACATAGGTCGGACCCTCAGCCAGTGCCGAAGCGCAAGCAAAGACGAGCCCGGTTAAAATAATGGCTGCCCACTTCATGTGCAGTCTTTTCCCATGTCTGCGAGGGGATAGAATTCCATAGCCGAATGAATCTTGTGTAAAATATGAAGCGTTGGCGTGGTCTAATCCCTCTGCTAAGGCCCGAATGAGAATATTTGCAAAAAGAGTTCCTATGTCCGCGAAGAAGTTGAAAGTCGTTGTCACCCGAAAACTCCCGGCGCCGGTCGAATTGCGCCTCAAGGAATTGTTCGATGCGAGGCTGAACAATGATGATCACCCCTTTACGCAGGAGGAACTGGTCGAGGCGATGCAGACCGCCGACGTGCTGGTACCCACGGTAACTGACAAACTGGACGGCCGGATCATGGCCCGGGCAGGGGACCAGTTGCGCCTGATTGCCCAGTTCGGCGCGGGTGTGGACAATATTGACGTGCAGAGTGCCGTACAGCGCGGCATCACCGTGACCAACACGCCCGGCGTGCTGACCGATGATACGGCGGATGTCGCCATGGCACTGATCCTGTCAGTGCCGCGCCGCCTGTTCGAAGGTGCGCAGATCATGAATACGGGCGGCTTTGACGGCTGGACGCCAACCTGGATGATGGGCCGCCGACTCGCCGGCAAACGGCTGGGCATCATCGGCATGGGGCGTATCGGTCAAGCGGTTGCTCGACGCGCGAAGGCCTTTGGCTTGCAGATCCATTATCACAACCGCAAACCGGTCAGCCCGCGCATCGAGGAATTGCTGGAGGCGACTTATTGGGACAGCCTCGACCAGATGCTCGCGCGCATGGATATCGTCTCGGTGAACTGCCCGCACACGCCCGCAACATTTCATCTGATGAATGCCCGCCGGATCGAGCTCATGAAGCCGGAATCCTATATCGTGAATACGGCCCGCGGCGAGGTGATCGACGAAGCCGCGCTGGCCCGCGCGCTGAAGGCGGGCAAGATTGCCGGGGCGGGGCTCGACGTGTTCGAGCGCGAGCCGACAGTGAATGAAGAATTGTTCGGCCTGCCGAATGTCGTTCTGCTGCCGCATATGGGCTCGGCCACGATCGAGGGCCGTACCGAGATGGGCGAGAAGGTCATCATCAACATCAAGACCTTCGCCGACGGCCACCGCCCACCAGACCGCGTAATCCCCGCAATTTTGTAGTTTTGCCTCCATTTCCGGTTGACCTGATTGCGCTGGTTTTCCAGTCTACGGGTCTTCCGGGAGGGCTGATCTGGTGTTGCGTATTCTGGCGGTTTTGGCCGCTTTTTTTGTTTGCGGTCATGCGGTTGCGCAGGAACCCGCTCCTCCTACCCTCGAAGAATTCCTGAGCGAAGCAGATTACTCGCTCCCGACTCTCTCCCCGTCGGGTCGATATTTGGCGGGCATCCAACAAGCGAATGGACTGGATTTCATTCTAACGGTTGATTTTTCGGCGAATGTGCCGAAGCCGGTATTGGAGCCTTTGGGTCCCGCTACAGTGAACTGGATTGAGTGGGTAAACGATGACTGTCTTCTGATTTCGATGACGGGTGTCGGAAACTCTGACGCGGATGATGGCCGCGACATCGAGCATGACATTCAGGAAGCGGGAAGATCCAAACTCTGGAGACGGCGAGCCACTGTCATTACCCGGCTGGTGTCTTATTGCCCATTAGACGGGACCTCCACGATGCTGTTTCCCAACTGGAAAACACGGAACAGTTACTACAGTATCGCGAACGTCACGGACCTCCTTCCTGAGGAGCCAAATCACATCCTCATGCCGTCGAACATCTATGGCGATCTGGACTTGTTCAAAGTGGACATCCGAGATGGCAGCTATGAGCGCATCGTGAACGGGGACTACTACACTGTGGCTTGGTATACGGATAGGGACGGTGTGCCTGCCTTACGAGTAGATCGAAGCAACAAAGGTAGAACGCGGACAGTGTTCGCGCGTACTGTTTCAACCTCGGGAAAAATAACGTGGGAGAAACGTTGGTCCTATAGTGTGCGTGCGGATGAGCGCAGTGACATTGCGGGTGATTTTGAAATTCTCCATCCCGGCCCGTCGCCGTCAACCTACTACATCGCGACACGGCTGCCTGAAGAAAACTTTACTGCAGTCTATCTCTATGATTTCGAGATGGATGAGATTCTGGAGACTGTTGCTTCCAAAACTGGCATCGACATCGAAGACGTCGTGTTCGACCCCACCACTCAGAGCCTGTTGGGCATTGTCTACTTCGATCCGATGAAGACGGTTGAGATGTTTGATCAACGCCTTCAAGCTCATTTTGATGGGTTGAAGGCGCGCTTTGGCAGACTGGCCAATATTCACCTCTTAGAGGTGCGAGACGGGGGAAGTTCTTGGCTGCTTGGGGTCAGCGGTCCGACAAGGCCTAGATCATATCATCTATATGACGCTGAGACGTCGGCAATTACTGAGATTGGCGCCAGGAAAAAAATACTGAATGGAAAACTATTTGGATCGGCTCAGATAGTTCAGTACACGGCCCGGGACGGGCTTGAGATTGAAGGATACCTGACGCGCCCTCGGCAAGAATCTGCGGCCAGCACCTCCCCGCTGATCGTATTACCGCACGGTGGCCCTGAAGCCAGGGACTACTTTGATTTTCGCCAAGACGTTCAGGTACTTGTTGCTGCAGGCTATCAGGTCTTTCAACCCAATTTCAGGGGATCGTCTGGATTCGGGCGTGAATTTGCAGAGATGGGTCGGAGGGAATGGGGTGCGGCGATGCAAACAGACATCGAAGACGGGTATGCGTTTCTGATTTCTCAAGGTCTCGCGGAGCCAGCAAATGCATGTATCGTCGGCTATTCCTATGGAGGATATGCCGCCTTGGCAGCAGCGACACAGACACCAGAACTTTACCAGTGCATCGTGTCAGGGGCAGGTCCAAGTGATCTAGCCAAAATGTTGCAATGGGAACGTCTTCAATACGGGCGCTATTCCAAGACCTACAAATATTGGGTTCAGCATATCGGACAACCTGGATCGGACGGTGAGATGCTGAAGGCGATATCCCCTGCGGAGAATGCGGACAAGGTAACCAAACCCGTACTACTGATTCACGGGACGCACGATGAAGTTGTGCCGCCGAAACAGTCCGAACTCATGGAGAAGGCGCTCGACCGCGAGGGCAAGCCCGTGCGGTATGTGGAACTCGAAGATTCCGACCATTCCTATATGTCTGAAAAAGACGAGCTGACCTACTACACCGAGATCCTCGCCTTTCTGGAGACGCACCTGCCGGTGAATTAGCCAGGCGGCCCTAGTCCAGCGCGCCGATATAGGGCAGGCCGCGGTATTTGCCGGCATCGTCCATGCCGTAGCCGACAAGGTAGCGGCCCGGCGCATCGATGGCGCAATAGTCGACGCCGTCTGCGCCGCGTGGGGCCCAGGGCTTTTGGGTCAGAGCGCAGGTGATGACTTCCCGCGCGCCCTTGGACAGCAAATGGGTCTTGGCAAAGGCCAGCGTGCGGCCCGTATCGTAGACATCATCCAGAATGATGACGCCCTTGTCCTTCACGGACCGGGCAAGGTCTGCACGCACGACCACGCGACCCGAGCTTTCGCGCGCGTCGCGATAGGATTCCAGCCAGATCACGTCGAGGGTGGGGTGGATATCGCGCCGGGCGAGGGCCTTCATCAGATCCGCCGTGAAGGGTGTGGCCCCGATCAGGATCGAGACAATCGTCCACTCCCCCGTCAGGCGCGGGGCCAGCGTGTCCGCCAGCTTGTCGATCTGGGCCAACAGTTCGTCTTCAGGCACGATTACTTCGATTTTGGGCAGGTCGGTCATTCGGCGGGCGTTTCCGTTTCGGTGGCCATGAGGTCTTCAGTGGTAGGATCCGGGGTATCGTCCCGCGGGGGCATATCGGAAAGATCGACGAATTTGAGTTCGATCTCGAAGCTTTCCATCGGCGCCTGTTCGACGACAACCTGAAATGTTCCCGATTCGCCTGCCGCCAGTTGGTCCGGCCGGATGCGGCCGTATTTGGTGGCAACCACGGCGCCGATTTCGTCTTTCAGGTCGACGCGCACCGCCGGCGTGTCGACGGTAGAGCGCGAAATATTGAGGACCTTGCCTGCCACAGTGACGACCGGGACCGTGTCATTGAAGGTGCGGCTGCGCTGGATATCTTCGAAGTCGAGCCCGAACCGGTTCACATTGAACCCGATCTGTTTGTAGATGCTGCCCGCCTGCGGCCAGAGCTTCACCACTTCGTTGCGGTACATGATGGCCCCAACGCCTAGGGAGAAGAACAGGCCTGCGGTGACCAACCAGGAGAGCAAGGCGGCCGTACGGCTCTTGCGACGGCGTTGCTCGCGGACTTTTTCGCGATAAATCTCGTGGGCCGCGGCGGGGGTGCGCCGGACCGTTTCGTCCAGATGTTTTGGTTCAACAAACCAGGATCCGCCACAGGCCGCGCACTTAACAGTGCGTCCGCTTTCACCGATTGTTGAGTCATCGGCGAAATACTGGGTTTCACAATTGGGACAGGTGAGGATCATGTCTTGGTGTTTCCCGCAATTCGCCCCAATAATCCATTCGCCCGCGCACAGGACAGGAGCCTATGACTCTTTCCCGCCACGACCTGTTTGACGATGTTGCCGTACGCCTCGATGGTGTTTCGCTGCGCTATGACTCGTCAGAGGATATCCTTAGCGGGATTGATCTGGTCCTGAAACCCGGATCATTCAGCTTTCTGACGGGTGCCTCTGGCGCAGGCAAGACCAGCTTGCTGAAGCTGCTTTATCTCGCACTGAAACCGACACGGGGCGAAGTTTCCCTGTTTGGCCGCCCGACGAGCCGATTGACGCGAGATCAGCTGTCGGCATTGCGTCGCCGGGTTGGCGTTGTCTTCCAGGAGTTTCGCCTGCTGGACCATTTGACCGCATATGAGAATGTTGCGCTGCCGCTGCGGGTGTTGGGCCGGAAAGAGTCGACCTATCGCAGCGATGTCGAGGAATTGCTGGCCTGGGTCGGGCTTGGCGAGCGGATGCATGCGCGGCCGACCACGCTTTCGGGCGGCGAACAGCAGCGCGTGGCCATCGCCCGCGCCGTGGTGACCCAGCCGGACATCCTGATTGCGGACGAGCCGACGGGCAATGTCGACCCGGAGATGGGCTCGCGCCTGATGCGGCTGTTCCTTGAGCTGAACAAGCGCCGGGCTACGACAGTGATTATCGCGACCCACGATCTGGGACTGGTGCGGCAGGTTGAGGCGCCGGTGTTTCGCCTGCAGCACGGCCTGCTGGTACAGGATGTGGAATATGGGCCGGCCGCACGACGGCGGACAGACCTTTCGAAGGCGGTGGAATAGGCATGGCGAAGGAAACTCCTCTCCTGCCGCTTGAGGACGCGCGCGAAATGGCCCTGTTCTTTGTGGTTGGGGCACTGTGTTTTCTTGCGGCGCTGGCGACGCTGTCAGCGAAGTCGACCTATGGCGCGGCGCGCAGCTGGACGGCAGAAGTCGAAGGCGAGCTGACCGTGTCGCTGCCGGATGCTGACCGGCGTGGCGCAGAAGCCGCGCGAAAGCTGATCGAGTCGACCGATGGCATTCGTGAAGCGCGCTTGTTGTCGAAAGCGGAAATTGATGCGCTGCTGGAGCCGAATTTTGGTAGCCGGGGCTTGCCGGAAAGCCTGCCCCTGCCACAGCTGATCGCGGTCACCGCCGAGCCGGATGTGGAGTTTATCGGGCCAACTCTGGAGCGCCGCCTCACCGAGGCGGGATTTGTAAACGCTGTGGACGAGCATGCCGATTGGGCCGGAGATGTTCGACGCATGCTGGCGATTGCCCGGCTGGTGGCGCTGACGGCTGTCGCGCTTCTGGCATCAACGGCGGTCGCCGTGATCGCCTTTGCAACACATGCCGCGTTGCTGGCGCGTCGGGATATTGTCGATGTGCTGCATCTGGCAGGCGCGCGGGATCGGTACATTGCCGGCCTGTTCGAGCGACGCTTCTGGTTGCTCGGCATTCGGGCAGGAGCAGTAGGAGCCTTGCTCGCCCTCGGCGCAGCAGCGGCGATGATATTTGCGGTCCATTCCAGCGGCGCGCGAACCGGCTTGCTGCCTGAGCTGAGCCTGGATTTCCTGGACCTGATCATTCTGATCATCACCCCGCTGATTGCGGGACTTGCTGCGCGCCTTGCAGCACGTGTAACTGTCATCCGTTCTCTGAAGAGTGTCATGTGAGCGGTGAAAAACGACTGAAGAAACGACGCATCGGCGTGGTGCCGGCGATCGGAGTGGCAGTGTTGCTGTTGGCGGCGCTGGACTTTGTGCTGTTTGCGAACCGCGCCGCGAAGGCTGACCATTCACCAGAAGTCACTGGCGATGCGATCGTGGCGCTGACAGGAGGGTCCGGTCTGCGCATTGCTGCGGGCGTGGAACTGGTAATGCAGGGGCGTGGCGCACGGTTGCTCATTTCCGGCGTGAACCCGGATGTGCCTGTGGAAGATTTGATCACTCTGGCGGGGGGCGCCGCTGATGTGTGGGCGTGCTGCGTGGATATTGGCTATGTTGCTGAATCTACGCGGGGCAATGCCGAGGAAACCGCTGCCTGGGCATATGAGCGCGATTACAAGAAGCTGATCATCGTGACATCTGATTATCACATGCCGCGCAGCCTGATCGTGCTGAAAAAGTCGATGCCCGATATCGAGTTGGTCGCGTGGCCTGTGCGCACGGTGAATGATCCCGCTTCAATTTGGAGCGATCCTGATTCCTTTCGGGGCGTATTCCTCGAATGGGCCAAGTGGCGCGTGACGACCTTCGAATGACCGGTTATCTGGTAGTCCAATGATGATGTTTCGTTCGATCCTGTTCGTAATCTGGATGTACGGGCTGATGGCCGTTCTGGGCCTGCTGACCCTTCCGGCATTGCTGTTGCCGAAAGCGGTGACGTTCTGGGCGATCAGCCTGTATGCGCGCGGCCTGATTTGGGGGCTGAAAGTGTTTTGCGGCATCAGCGTGGAAATACGCGGCCGCCAGAACATGCCGCGTGGTACGGTGCTTTATGCGGGCAAGCACAATTGCATGCTGGACGTGTTCATTCCTTTCCTCGTGATGCCTGCACCGGCGATCATCCTGAAGCAGGAATTGCTGTGGTATCCGTTCCTTGGCTGGTATGCGCTGAAGGCGGCGATGATCCCGATTGACCGAGCGGGGAATACGAGAACGCTGAAGAAGATGGTCGCAGCTGCAAGGGAGCGCGCCGACGATGGTCGCCAGATCGTGATCTTCCCGGAAGGGACACGCACGGTGCCAGGGGCCGAGCCTGCCTACCATGCGGCCGGTATTTCGGCGCTCGCCAAGGGTATTGAGGCGCCCATCCTGCCGGTGGCGACAAACGCTGGCCTGTGTTGGCCGGGTCGGGGAGTGAAGCGCAGCAAGGGGACGATCATCTACGAGATCCTGCCGCCCATTCCGGCGGGCCTGCCACGCAAGGAATTGATGAGCCGGCTGCAATCGGAACTCGAGACCGCATCAGACGCTCTTGTTGCCGAGGGCCGTACCGTGCAGGGTCGCCTCGCCCACTAACTCGCTTCAGGACACGTCAATGGTCGAGCCCTCCACCTCTCGGAAAAAATCTCGGTTCTGGCTCTATGCGCCATTTGTCCTGCTGCTGATCCTCGTCGGCGCATGGACAGCCTATTGGTTCATAGCGAAAGACCAACTCGACAAGGGCATTGATGAATGGATAGCGGCAGAACGTGCCAATGGCGCTGAGCTTGAATATTCCTCCAAGTCGTTGGGCGGGTTTCCCTATCGGTTCGAGCTGGTCGTGAACGATCCGGTCTACCAGCCGGCCGGTGCGCCCCGCTGGGAAGGTGAGCAATTGCGCCTCGTCATGCAGCCCTGGAACTGGCAGCATGTCATCGCCTATTCGCCGGGTCGGAACCTGCTAACGGAGGCAGGCGGGCTTCGTCAGACCGTGACACTGGACAAGACATCCGCCGCCAGCCTCTCTTGGAACAGCGACACGATTGAGCGCATCGGCCTGCAAATGGGCAATGCGACGGCGCTGATCGATGGCGAGACCTATGCGACAACCGGGTTTTCCCTGAACCTGAAACCGCGTGAAGGCGCAGAAGATGATTTGATGATCGCCCTGCAATGGGACCGGCTGACCATCAATGCAGCCCCGCAAGGCGCAGAGTTTCTTGGCGACACGATCGGACCTTCACGTCTGATCGGCGAAGTGCGCAGCTTCTTTCCGGCCTGGATTCGCAGCGGCGGCAATCCGGAACGCTTCCATCGCGCGCTCGTGCAGGAAGATGGCGCAGTCGAAATTGCGCAAGGTCTGCTTGATTGGGGCCCGCTGGATCTCGGCGTAAAGGGCGACATCAAGTTTGATGACGGCCTGGCGCATGGCTCTCTGGGCATGCGGATAGAAAGTGCGGACGAGTTGCGCGACGCGCTGGATGCCTCCGGCCAGTTGGGACAGCAGGAAAATGCCATGCTGACCATGCTGGAAACCTCATCTGCGGATGGTGGCTTCCTGACCTTCACCATCAAGGACAGTGAAGTGAGGATGGGTCTGATCCCGGTCGGCACACTGCCAGAGCCGGGCTATTGACGGCGCCCTCGCGGCGGGTGCTGAGCGCGGCCTGCGAGACACTGGCCGCTGCAGACCCCGCATTGGCGAGAGCCTATGACGAACTGGGTATTCCGGAATGGCGGGTGGGCGAACCCTGCTATGCGGCGCTCTGCCGGCTGATTTCCTATCAACAACTCTCTACTACGGCTGCCGGCAGAATCTGGGAACGCACCCAGGCGATGTTTGGCGAAGTGACGCCGGTGGCTGTTCTGGCTGCGGATCCCGAAGATATTCGGGCGTGTGGCATGTCCCGCCCCAAGGTTCAGCACATGATCTCGATTGCCGAGGCGATGACCACAGGCAGGCTCGACCTTGAGCGTGTTTGCACTTCTGATCTGGATGTTGCGCGCAAGGAATTGATCTCGGTGAAGGGAATCGGCCCGTGGACTGCGGAATTGTTCCTGCTCTATTCGGTCGGCGCGACGGACGCTTTCCCGGTGGGTGATGTTGGCTTGATGGAGGCGCACAAGCTGCTTCTGGAGGTCGAAACCCGTATGGAAATCAAGGAATTCACTGCGCATGCCGAGTGCTGGCGACCCTATCGCGGCGTGGCGGCACATCTGCTCTGGGGCTGGATCAACGACCGGCGCGCCAAGGCGGCCCAGCCGAGCCCTCAGGCCTGACCATCTGGACAGCGTTGCAAAACGCCGCAACTGTCATAATCTCATTATGTGAATCACCTAAAGCAGGGGCGAGACGAAAAGGAGCTACGCCTTCAGTCGGTTCAAACAGACATATCTTCTCAGTGTCATGGAGGTGACCCATGGCTGAGATCATTTCGGCCCCCCCGAGCGGCCGGCCCGCTCTCGTATTGAACGCTGATTTTCGGCCGCTCTCTTATTATCCCCTTTCTTTGTGGCCCTGGCAGGAAGTGGTGAAAGCCGTGTTCCTCGACCGTGTCGATATCATCGCGGAATATGATTATGTCGTCCGCAGCCCGAGCACGGAGTTCCGCCTGCCCAGCGTTATCGCGCTAAGGGATTTTGTCCGGCAGGATCGCCCGCCGGCTTTTACCCGCTTTAATGTCTTCCTGCGCGATGGTTTCGAGTGCGCCTATTGCGGCACGTCGGAGCATCTGACCTTCGACCATGTCATTCCGCGCTCCAAGGGCGGTCGGACAACATGGGAAAACATCGTCGCCGCCTGCAGCCCCTGCAATCTTCGCAAGGGCGGAAAACTGCTCAAGCATACCGACATGCAGCTGATGCGGCGCCCGGCGCGGCCAAACAATTACCAGCTTCAGGAGATTGGCCGAAAATTCCCGCCCAACCACCTGCATGAGACCTGGATGGATTATCTCTATTGGGACATCGAACTGGAAGGCTGACCGAAGGGGTTAGTGCCAGTCATAGGCAAGGCGCGCCTGTTCGATATGGTCGAGCTTTGCGTGCAAAGCTGACCAGTCGTCCGACTCGGCAATGGGCGCCCAGACCGCCTCGACTTCATCGATCACCAGGCTGACCGGGGCAGGGGCCTGGAAGTAGGCGTGGTGAAGGCGTTCGGGCCGGACCGGGCTACGAGCGACCAGCGCGTCCCGCACAGGCGAAAACCGGTCTTCCTTATAGAGCGCAGCCTGGGGTGAGGCGTCGGCCCGCGAGGTGCTTTCATGCCCGCCAAACCAGTCAAAGAAGGTTTGCGGCCAGCTCGCACCTGTCTCGGTCATCCATGCGTAGAATGCCTGCAGGAACTCCGTATCCGTTTCAGGATCACCGAATGGTGCAATGCCGAGCATGGCATGAGTGTGAGAAATGAAGCTTTCCTGATAGGCGCGTTCATAAGGCTTGAGACCAGTGGCGAGGTCTTCCGCCCCAGCGAGGGGCAAGAGGGCGGAGGCGAGTTGTTGGAGTGCCCATCCACCCTGCAGGGGTTGACGCCCGAAACGGTATAGACCCTGCTGGTCGAAATAGGCGGCGGTGAAGTTCGGATCGGAAATCGGCAGGAACCGCCACGGACCGAAATCGAATGTCTCGCCTGTAATATTGAAATTGTCCGTGTTCATTACGCCATGCACGAAACCAGCGGTCATCCATTGCCCGATCATGTGACCGGTCGCGGACGCTATGGCCGAGAGCATGTTTACCGTCTTGCGACTGACATCCTCATCCTTCGCCAGAGGATGGAAGTTTGTGACCACATAGTCGACGAGCCGGGCCAGATCATCTGGCTGTTCGAGATAGGCGAGGCGCTGGAAGCTGCCGAAGCGGATGTGACTGTGTGACAGGCGAGTGAGTACGGCAGAGCGAGTCGGGGAGGGTTCATCGTTCCGGGCCAGCTGTTCGCCGGTCTCTATCAGGGCGAACGGCTTGGACGTGTTTACGCCAAGGGCTTCGAGGTAATTCGCGGCAAGAATCTCGCGCACGCCACCCTTGAGCGTCAGGCGGCCATCGCCTTGGCGACTCCATGGCGTCTGACCAGAGCCCTTCGTACCTAGATCGAGCAGGCGTGAGCCCGTGTCGCGGACCTGTGCAAACAGGAAGCCGCGTCCATCGCCCAGTTGCGGATTGTAGGTGCCGAACTGGTGGCCATGATAGCGCAGGGCGAGGGGCTGTTGCAGATTTTCGGGCAGGGGCGTGAACTGGCCGAAATGGGTGGCTTGATCAGCCGCATCCAGATCGCCCAGACCTACCTCGTTAGCCCAACGCGTGTTCCAGTACCGTACTGAATGTTTCGGGAAATTCGCAGAATCGACGGGATCGCCTATAAAGTTGGCTATGGCGAGAATGGGGGGTGTCTGGGTCATGCGCTCTCACATAGGGCCTGAATGAAGAAAGGGCGACCCGCCGGGCCGCCCTTTCCGAAAAGATTGAGAAGAACTGATCCTAGTATTCGTAGGTCAGTTCGAGGCCAACAAGGCGACCTTTCTTGAGCGGGGAGAACGTACCACCGGCCGGAAGGGCCTGGTAAGTATAGTTCACACCGGTCGAGAGCGGGCCCGGGAAGGGCAGCTGGGTGTCGTTACCCGCCTGAACTTCGTCGAGCAGGTTCTTGCCGTAGATCGATGCAGCAAGGCCGTCGACAGGCGTTTCCCAGGTCAGGTTCGCGTCCAGCATGTTGGCGGACTGAACCCAGCCGAAGTTGCTGTCTGTATACGCGATGCGATCGCGATACTGGTAGTTCACCTGGCCGATGAGCGCACCGGAATCACCCAGATCGACATCCTTGATCAGGCCAACGCCCCAAGTTGCCTGTGGCACGCGTGGGAGGTCGAGTGCGAGATCGCTGTCACCAACAACACCGTCCGCATCGAGATCGAAGAACACGTCATCATAGGACGCATCGATCATGCCGACATTGAACGTGGCGAGCCAGGAGTCTGCGAAGGCAACTCGGCCATCCACTTCAACGCCCGTGATGGACGCATCGGCAGTGTTGATGATGTTCTGGACCACGCCGGATGAACCAGCGGTGTTGACCTCACGCTGCATGTTCTGGATTTCCGTGTGGAACACGGCACCGTTGACCTGGATACGACCGTCTTCACTGCTGGTCTTGAAACCAGCTTCGAAGGCGTCGACTTCTTCCTCATCAAATCCGAAATCGCCGGTCTCGGCCACGAACTGGTAGAAGATCGGGATATCGGTGATCCGGAAGTTGTAACCACCGGAGCGGAAGCCTTTGGTGTAGTGACCATAGGTCTGCAGATTGTCGTTCCAGAAATACTGCACGCCGACTTTCGGTGTCCAGTTCGACCATTCATTGCTGTCGCTGAAACCGTTCGGCTCCTGTGCGGCCCCGCCGGTGATCAAGGAGATCAGCGCGTTGGTGCCATCCGGCGAACAGGTGCCGCTGACGACAGAACATTCGCCGCGTGGGCGGATGTAGACGACGTCTGCGTCTTTCTCTTCGTTGGAATAGCGAAGGCCGACAGTACCAACCAGCTTGTCCGTGAAGGCGTAATCGACGTTGGCGAATGCGCCCCAGACCGTGTGATCCTGACGTCCACCACCATAGAAGCCCCACGGAATCGATGCCGGCAGGGTTGCCGGGCGGGTCGTCGGCAGGTTGCGTGTTTCAGTGTAGGCGATTTCCTGCTCGAAATAGTACAGGCCTGTCGTCACGTCTGCTTTGCCGAACGTACCGGCGTAACGCAGTTCGTCAGAGATCTGCTCCTGTGTCAGCTCTGCACCGGAGTGGAAGAGCGTGAACGGGGTCGCGTCAATATCGCCAACTGACTGGGAGTCGTAGTCACGATAGCCAATGATGTTGGTGATCCGGCCGTTGCCGAAATCGACATCATAGTCGGTGCGAAGGGAGCCGAAGATGGTTTCGGATTCTGCCAGACCTGGCTCGTTGATCGAGAAATCAAACGTGTCACGGTCGAAATAGGACCGGTTCTGGCCAGACGGGCCGTCGCCGCGGCTGTCTGTGTATTCGATCTTGCCGAGGAAGGAGAGACGCTCGGTTGGCGTGAATTCCAGCGCGCCGCGATAGGTCGCGGTCTGGAGTTCGCCGTGATTGTCACCATTGTACTGGTTCTCGAAGTAGCCGGCATCGCTTGTATAGGAAGCGCCGATCTTGCCGTTCAGCACGCCTTCAATCAGCGGGCCGGAGACATAACCCTGCACAGTGGCGCTGGCGCCACCACGGTCTTCATCCACAGGGCCGTCGACCTTGGCACCGAGCTTGTAGGTGAATTCGTCGGTCGGATTGCCTGAGTTGATGACAACCGCACCACCTGTTGTGTTGCGTCCGAAGAGCAGGCCCTGAGGCCCGCGCAGGATCTCGATGCTGTCCACGTCGAACAGGTCGACGACAACGCCGCTGTTCACGCCGAGGTAGACACCGTCAACGAAGACGCCGACGGCCGGATCGATCGATGGGATGGACGAGTTCACGCCAAGACCACGAATGGCGAAGTTCGCCGTGCCGCGTGACGTGCCCACATCATCCAGCGAAACGTTCGGGGATGAGTAAGACAGGCTTTCCAGCGTTGTGACGTTCAGCGCGTCAAGAGTGTCGGAGTTGAAGGCCGTCACCGCGACGGGCACATCCTGAACATTCTCGACATCTTTTTTCTTCGTGGCGGTCACGGTGACCGTTCCAAGCACGCGATCGATTGCCGATTCGCGCTCGGTTTCGGCTTCCTGAGCCTGAGCATTGGTCGCAATTAGAAGGACGGCAGAAGCCGTCGCAAACAACGATTGTTTGAGATGCATAGCAGTTTCCTGATTGTAATATTTTAGTTCCGGGAGGGTATTTCGGAGCCCGCTCTTGGTGGCGGGTACGATTAAAAATAATCGTTATTTCGATAGATTCAGCCTCAAATAACGAGACTGTCGGGGATTGTTTTTTACTGTAACATTTGCGCCACAATCGGGCCGTTTCCGACCCAGTTTGTTCAGAAATTGTGCAGGTCTGGATTACACGCCAAACATAGACAACGTTGTAATATGAGCTTCCTCAAAGGAAGGCGCGTCGATTTGTTGCGCCGCACAACAAAATTACCCTGTTTCCGTCCGGAAGCGAGCATATGCTGCCTGTGAGTGAGACATGAGCCGGACACCAGATCCGGTCGCTCACACCACGGGAGGAAGTATATGAAACACCAAATGAAAATGTGGATAAGTGCGTCTTGCGTTGCGCTGGCAGTCGGTATGCCCGCTGTCGCGCAGGAGGAAGACGGAAGCGAGCTGCGCCAGTCGACTGTCACCGTTACTGGCTCGCTGATCGCGGGTACGCCAGAAGATGCCGCGCTGCCAGTCGACGTGCTGACCGCCGCTGAATTGAAGCTTGAGGGTTCTCCATCGATAACGGAGCTGATCCGGAATCTCGGCGTGTCGTCAGGTGTTGATGGACAGACCAATCAGTTCGCCTCGAACGGCCTGGAAGGTACGTCCAACGTCAACCTCCGCGGGCTTGGCCCAGCCAGGACATTGGTCCTGATCAACGGACGCCGCCAGACCTATCACCCCTATTCGATTGGGGAGCAGGCACAGCTCTTCGTGGATACCAATATGATCCCGAGCGCCGCTGTCGGCCGGATCGAAGTCCTGAAAGACGGCGCGGCCGCAATCTACGGATCTGATGCCATTGCCGGTGTTGTGAACTTTATCACGCGGTCCGACCTCGATGGTTTTGAAGTCGGCGGGGATTACTCGCAGTTCGACGGTACGGACGGCGACTACAACATCAATGCCGCCTACGGCATGCAGGGCGGAAGCTGGAACTGGGTGACGTCGGTCGGCTACAACTCACGTAGCGAAGTGCCGCTGCTCGAAAAAGACTGGGCGATCCTTCCTTTCGCCGATAATCCGGTCGGTGGTTGGTCGTCCCTGTCGAATCCAGGACGCTATGTGCCGCTTGGTATTCGCCCTGATTTGGGAGGCGCTCTCGGTCCGCTTGCGGCAAACGTGAATGACAATGGCTGTGAACCCCTCGGCGGTGTGTTGGCACCGACCTGCCGATTCCAGTTTACGCAGTATGACAATCTGGTTGAGGAAGAAGAGCGCTACCAGATCTTTTCTGAATACAACCGGACCTTCGAGAATGGCGTCGATCTTCATCTGGAAGCGCTTTACGGCTATAGCGACGTGCCGTCCTGGAAGACGTCTCCTTCATATCCGCCCCAGGAACTGGCCACACAAGTGGTGCCCGCTTCCAATCCCGGTTTCCAGCAATACATGGCTGACAATCCGGGTGACTTCCCTGCAGGCACACTGGCTGCACTCTATATTGGACGGTCCTTTGGCTGGGGCGGCTACCCTGGCACCGGCGGAGCTCAGGAGGGCTTCCGGACCTATAAGACCACCGTCTTGCAGGTGACCTGACGGGTCAGTTCGAGAACGGCCTGACATGGGACACAGCGCTCAGCTATTCCTCAACCGAGGGTGAGCGGCTGACGAACGATACCTACATTCTCGGCTTTACGGCCGCACTGAATGGCTATGGTGTCTGTACAGATCCTGTAACCGGGAATGATCCGGCGACTGGTAGCCAGCCTTTTGCCGCCGGCTACACCGGATCCCTCGTAGCGGGCGCTGGAAGCTGTGAATACTACAATCCCTTTTCCAACGCTATTCCTTCAAGCGGCGTAACAGGTGCGGCCAATCCGAACTATGTTCCGGGCCTCGAAAATTCCGCGACGTTGGCCGACTGGCTGACGGACGGAAACAGCACGACCGTCACAACCGATCTGTTGGTATGGGACGCGTCTGTTTCGGGTCTGAGCGGTGTTCAGGCGGCAGGTGGTGAAATCGGCTGGGCTGTCGGCGCGCAAGTACGCCGGGAAAGCTACAAGGTCGAGCCGACTGCATTGACCGACCTGACGGTTACGCCCGGACCGGGCGGCACGGGCCCTTATTCGTTCCTGGCGGGGACTACGCCAGCAGACGAAGACCAGACCATCTACGCGATCTTTGGCGAATTGCAGGTGCCGCTCTATGACGACATCGATATGCAGGTCGCCATGCGGTACGAGGATTATGGCGGTGATGTCGGATCCACCTTCGACCCGAAGGTTGCGATCAAGTGGCAGGCCAACGACAACCTCGCTCTGCGCGGATCGGCTCAGACGTCGTTCCGTGGACCAACCCTCAACCAGTTGAGCGGTGCGGTGACCACGCTGCAATTCGTGGCGCCAACCTCCGCCTTCAAGGCAGTTGACCAGTTTGGTAATGGTGCACTGAGCCCGGAATCGGCGTTCAGCTTCAATGTGGGGGCGCTCTTCGACAATCAGAATGGCTTCTCCGCGTCGCTTGACTACTACAATTTCGACTTCTCTGATCCGATCATTGTGGAAGATCAGGCGTCTATTGTGAGCGCTGCAGTTGCGGCTATTGGGGCAGGTGATACTGAGAATCCGATCCTCTCACGGATCACATTCCAGGATCCGGCCAATCCGGCCGCGTCCGGAATTGCTCGTATCGAGACCAATGTCGTGAATGGTCCGGACATCAAGACGTCCGGCGTCGATGTTCGCGCCGAGCAGGTCTGGGACATGGACAATTCGGCAGCCTTCACCCTTGGTGGCGAAGCGACTTACATCATCGAGTATGATGTCGACGATTTCGAAATCGAAGGCGTGATGATTGCTGGTGGTGATCGGGTCGGCCAATTCAACCGGTCGAACTTCTCCCGCTCGCTGCCGCAGCTCAAAGCCAACATCTTTGGCAACTATGAGCTCGGTGATCACAACTTCCGCGCTGTGATGCGTTACATCGATGCATATGACGATGAGCGTGGCGACCTGACTGGCAACAACACGACGGAGATCGATAGCCAGACGACATTCGATCTGTACTACACTTGGCAGTCGACCGCTTGGGACCTTGACCTTGGTCTGTCAGTGGTCAACGTGACGGATGAAGATCCGCCATTTGCACAGTTCGATCTGAACTATGATCCCTATACCCACAATCCGTTTGGCCGCACATTCAAGATCAGTGTGACCAAGCGTTTCGGCGGCAGCAACTGATTGCCATCGAATGCAGCACTGGGGGCGGCCTTTGGGTCGCCCCCTTTTTTATGTCGGGTTGTCAGATGGCGCCAAGTGCCCGGCCAGCTTCAACGCCGGCATCGCGGATCGCAACGCGCACGGCATCTGACAGGGCGGTCATATTCATGAAGCCATGTACCATGCCCGGGTGTTCGCGCACGCTGACGCGCACGCCAAAACTCGCCATCTTGTCGGCATAGGCGAGGCCTTCATCCTTGAGCGGGTCCCAGCCGCATAGCACGAAGTGCGCCGGCGGAAGGCCCTTGAACGCATTTGGTTCTGCGAAGAGGGGCGAGACACGCGGATCCATTCGTTCGGCATCATTCCCGATATAGGCATCGCGGAAGTACTCGAACAGATTGGCTGATATGAAGAAGCCACCTTCCTGAAAGCTCATCTTCTTCGTCCGGATGTCCACAAACTGAACAAGCGGATAGAGCAACAGCTGGAAGGCGGGGCCCTTTTGGCCCGTTCGCAACAATTCCTGAGCCAGAAAGGCTGACAGGTTTCCACCAGCGCTGTCGCCGCTGACCGCCAACCGGTCCGGATCAACCCCGCACGTTTCGGCATGGGTGGTGATCCAGTTCCATGCGGCGAGGGCGTCTTCATGGGCCGCAGGAAATTTGTGCTCCGGCGCGAGCCGATAGTCGACCGCGATCACCCTGGAGCGCGCGCCTTCGGCCAGCCGTTTGCAGATCATGTCATGGCTGTCCAGGTCACCGAGCACAAAGCCGCCGCCATGAAAGAAGATGATTCCCGGACCGGGCGGAATGCCCGCGCCGAGGGGGGTGTAGATGCGTGCCTTCATCGGCCCGCCGGGGCCGGGAATGGTGATTAGCGAGATATTTGCCATTTCCGGGGCGTCACGCTCGATCGCGCGACTGGCGACATAGAATTGCTGGCGCAGACGATCGACCGAGCCTTTCCAGTCAACGGCGGAAAAGTCCGGCATCTGGAATTTGTCCATGAATTGGCGGAAGGTATCATCGAAGCCCATGACAGGCTAAATGGGGGTAAATTCCGGCCTTGTGAAGACGGCAATACGCCGCCAAGATGACCATATGAAAACCGTTGACGTCTTTTGGTCGTTTCGTTCGCCCTATTCCTATCTCGCGACCAAGCGCCTTCGCAGCATGAGCAATGTCTGGGATGTGCGGGTGCGTCCGCGTCCAGTCTATCCGATTGCCATTCGAACCCCGAAATTCTTCTCCGAAATACGGCCGCAATGGGTGCCCTATCTGATGAGGGATATTGTCCGCCTGTCGCAATATCTGGGGCTACCGCTCGGAGCGCTCAATCCGGATCCCGTCGTCATGAACATGATGACCCGCGAGATTTCACCGGACCAGCCGCATATTGGACGGCTGACCCGTATGGGCATTCTTGCATGTGAGGTTGGCGACGCCGAGGGGTGGGCCTTTATGGATGAAGTCTCCAGCCTGATCTGGTCAGGAGGGGCTTGGACCGAAGGGACCGCTCTGGCTGAAGCTGCGGCGCGTGCAGGGTTTGACCTCGCTGATCTAGACTCTCGGCAAGAAGCCGAGAAGGATCGGCTCGAAGCTTTGATTGCCGAGAACCAGGCTGCTCAGGACCCGCATCATTGGGGTGTGCCGCTGATGGTGTTCGAAGGGGAGGCCTTCTTCGGTCAGGACCGTCTGGATGTGCTGGAATGGCGACTGGAACAGTCTGGCGTGCAGCGCCTGTAGTTTAGAAGCTCGACAAGTTCTTTAACTGGCTGAGGTCTCCGCCGCTGAAATCTGCAGAACGAACCATTTCAGCGAATGCGCGGCCCTTGGTCCCTTGGGGCAGGGTTTTCAGCGCGGTCACAGCGGTCGCGCCCAATTGGCACATATCGAGGGAAGCCAGCGCCGATTTCGACGGTCCTTCCGGTCCGGAGGTCAGCAGGAGCGGCATAATTTGTGGATCCGACATCAGGGACATCGCGACGCCCTGAAGTGCCGCTTCATCGCGAGACGTCAAGTTGCCGTGCTTTACGGGACGCGTTTGGGCGTCTTCGATGGCCACAAGCGCTATACTGATTGACGCAAAAGAATAGTCGGTCAGTTCGGAGCCAAGATCTGCGAGGTCGGATGCGGCGGCCATCTGACCCGACAGGCCCGACGCTGTGTTGAAGTCCTGATATCGGCTGCCTGCACACCAGCGATGCTTGGAACGCGAAGCGCTTTTGAGCTGTGACCGGGTCATATCCAGCCAGTCATCGACATGGCGCATATCAGCCTTTGCGAGGTCTGACTTGTGCCGGGCCAAAACCTTGCCAGCCTCTTCAATGGCAATTTTTGTATGATCGTATGCGTCGGCTTTGGCGAGCCGCCGATCCAGACTTGCGCGTGCCGCGGGGTCGACGCGGCTGAGGGCGGACAGGAATGACTTGGCCGATTTTCCCGAGAACTCCGGATATTCCATTTCTGTTGTGCTGGCAGCGTCTTGCGCCTGGGCAAGTGTGTGAGCGCTTCCCGGCGCAGCATGGTTCGCTGAATGAGGCAGGTTGAGCACAGCGAAGAATGCGCCTGCCACAACGGTCAGGGTGATCGCTCCGAAAACAAGCGTGTTTCCGCCTGATGATTTTTCCCCGCCTCGCGCGTCAAACGTCATTATACGTCCCCCGATACAGTATAGGTTATATCGGGAAAATACTGACAAAGACTTATCGAGACTGAAAAACCCTGTTGCTTCAAAGACTTCGCGATCAGGTCGCGTCAGAAGTATCTCAGGCTTCGGCCCGTACTGCAGCGACCACTAGCGAAAGCGCGCGGTGCATCAGTTCGTCATCCAGGGCCTCAGCCATGACCCGGATCAGGGGTTCCGTGCCCGATTTGCGTACAACCATCCGGCCGCGCTCGCCCAACAGCTCGTCCGCTTGCGTCAGGGCATCGCCCACACCTGCGCTTTCAAGGGGATTGGAGCCATTGAAGGGAATGTTGACCAATTCCTGTGGTGCAGGCTCAAACACCCGCATGATACTGGAAGCGGGCAGATCACTGGAGGCGAGCGTCTTCAGCACCTGAAGTGCCGCCAGCAGGCCGTCGCCTGTGGTAGAGACGTCGGACAGGATGATATGGCCGGACTGTTCGCCGCCCAGATTGAAACCATGTTGGCGCATATGTTCGCCGACATAGCGATCGCCCACTTTGGTACGGGCGAGGGTGAGATCCAGTCCCTTGAGATATTCGGCAAGCCCCATGTTCGACATGATTGTGGCGACCATGCCACCCCCTTTGAGACGGTTGGCGCGATGCAGTTCGCCCGCGATGAGCGCCATGACCTGATCGCCATCCACTTCTTCACCCAACTCATCAATCACGATAACGCGGTCAGCATCGCCATCGAAGGCGATACCAATGTCCGCACCCGTCTCAGTGACGGTAGACTTCAGCAGGCCGGTGGCTGTGGAGCCGACCCCTGCATTTATGTTCAGCCCATCGGGCGTGTCGCCAATGATTGTTACGTCGGCGCCCAGTTGGCGCAGTGCCGCCGGGCCAACTTCGTAAGCCGCGCCATGCGCGCAATCCAGGACGATCTTCAGGCCAGAGAAATCAATGTCCGTGCCCACCGTTTCAAGGCAGCGTTCCAGGTAGAGAGTGGTTGCGCCCTTCATGTGATGTGGCGTTGAAATGGCGGGTGGCGGGGCGAAGTCGCCTTCAAAGGCTGATGCCATGGCGGCTTCCAGAGCCTCTTCTTCGGCGTCCGTAAGCTTGATCCCAGCGGGACTGAACAGTTTGATCCCGTTATCGTCTGATTTGTTATGTGAAGCCGAGACCATCAGACCGAGGGCGGCCCCGGTCTCGCGTGTCATCAAGGCGACGGTAGGAGTGGGGACAATGCCCAGCAGCACGGGTTTGAGCCCCATACTGCTCAGGCCTGCAATCAAGGCTGCTTCAATCATCTGGCCTGAGCGGCGTGTGTCACGACCAATGACGACTTCACGACCGCCATTCGGGGCAAAAGTGCGGGCTGCAGCAATCGCAAGCCGCAAAGCGGATTCTGCGGTCATGGGCGGTGTGTTCACGCGCCCGCGTATGCCATCGGTTCCAAAATACTGTCGTGCCATGATCCAAATCCTTCGCCCGCGATTCTGGCAGGTCTGACGAGAAAAATCGAGATCGGTCCTCAGGCGGGGGTGACGTCGCCATATACGATGAAATGCGGATTATCGTACCCTCGACCGGTCTTGCCATAGAGCAAGGGTGTACCTTCTTCCGTCAGGACGCGGCCACCCGCAGCTTCCACAACAGCATGGCCGGCTGCGGTGTCCCATTCCATGGTGCGACCCATGCGGGGATAGAGGTCAGCTTCTCCTGCTGCTATCAGGCAGAACTTCAGGGAAGAGCCTGCTCCCACCGTCTCGGCCACATTGAACTTGCTGAGCCATTCATTCGTTTCAGGTGAGCGGTGGGATTTGGACGCCACAGCGGTCAGGCCAACTTCGGGCGCAGGCCGAATCTTCAGCGCTTTGCGGACCGTTGGAAGCTCGCCGCCGGGTTCCGCCGTGGCTTGCCAGGCGGAATTGTGGCTTTCCGCAACGAACAACCGGTTCTTGGCTGGCGCATACACAACACCCATGACCGGGCGGCCATGTTCTATGATCGCCACATTGACGGTGAATTCGCCATTCTTGTTCACGAATTCCTTGGTGCCATCGAGCGGGTCAACCAGCGCAAACCGATAACCATGTTCGGGCACCTTGCCTTCACTGAAGGATTCCTCCGCCACCACGGCGAGATCAGGTTCTGCCTCAGCGAGACCTTTCAGGATCAATTCTTCCGCGCGCTGGTCGGCTTCAGTTACTGGTGACGCATCGCCTTTGTGTTCCACGCCGAAGTCGCTCGCATAGATATCCATTATGAGCTTGCCGGCATCGAGGGCAATCCGGCCGAGTTGGTCCGCAGTAATCGTCACTATGTAGGGTCCCCTGATCAAATTCCGGCCCTTCCTGTCAGCCGCTCCGGGTTGAAGCAACCCAAAAATGCCCGCGGCGTTGACGCAGGAGGTCCGCATCGGCAAACTTGGCGCTCGGTCGTCAAAGAGGGTGAAGATGATCTCACGTCGACACATGATGCTTCTTGGAGGCGCTGCTGCCATGCCGTGGCCGGGGCATACCCAGGAAACGCCCGCAAAGCCTCGGATTGCCCTGATCATGGGGAATGCAGCCTATTCCAGTGGCATTGGCACATTGGCAAACCCGGTCAATGATGCGGAGTTGGTGGCGCAGGGGATTGCAAGTTGCGGCTTTCGACTCGTGTCAGGTGACATTGTCCGCGATGCGAACCGCTCAACCATGATGGCTGCGATCCGGGACTATGTGGACGTGCTGAAAGAAGCGGGTCCGGATGCGATGGGCTTTTTCTACTATTCCGGTCACGGGGCCGCGCGGGAGAACGAAGGCAATTACTTGATTCCGGTCGGAGAAAGCGACGTGCTGGACGATGCCCTGTGGGATGATTCGGTGTCGCTCGACTGGTTGATGCAGAAACTGGATGCGCTGGACGCCCCAAGCGTCGTGGCGATTGATGCCTGTCGAAATGTGCTGCAGCTTCCGGAGGCGCAGCGCTCGCTTGGCGGCGGCGAATCCTTCCGAGGATTACGCCGCACTGCCGGCGGGGCGGGGGAGCGCAACATGTTCCTGTCCTTTGCAACCTGGGAAGGCGAAACGGCCAGCGATGGCCGCGCAGATGATGGTAATGGGCCTTATGCCAGCGCGCTCAGCACGCGCCTGAGCAAACCGGCAACCACCGTTCGGGACATGTTCGAACAGGTGCGTCTCGATGTGTTGGAAAAGACTTTTCAGCGTCAGGAGCCCATGAATCTTTCGCGGCTGCAGCGGCGGTCGTCTGACATCAAGATTGGCTCGTGGGAGTTGGACCGGGTCGAGATGACGCCGGGTGGAGCACGCTGGCCGCTCCGGCAAGCCCTGGTGATTGCGAATTCGTATGCAGAATCACAGGCCTTCTCTCTGTCTGGTACCCATACGGACGGCGAAAAAGTTCGCGCCGCGCTGGAAGCCAGCGGGTACAGTACAGTGTATGTTCCTGACACTGAGTATTCGGACTTTTTCAGTCATGTGGATGCTTTCATTGATCGCTTGAGAGTTGCCGGGCCGGCTGCCGTGGGGCTTGTCTATTTTGCGGGATACGGCACCGATATTTCGGGGGACAATTACCTCATGATGGAAGGCGAACTGCCGCGTAATAAATTCGAGGCGGCACAGTCATCGGTTCGACTTGGTGACCTGATTACGCGTCTGGAAAGTTCATCCGCCCAGGCGATTATGGTTTTGGCGGATTGCGGACGTCCATTTAACGGAATGGGCCACCGGGGCGGTGATCCCGGCTTCAACGAAGACTTTGGTCGGGACAATGTGGTCGTCGCATATGCGGTTGCGCCGGGCACACATCGATTGAACCCGCAGACGGATTCGGAATTTGCGGGCTCCTTCTCCCGGATAATCCAGTCCGAGGACCGAATTGATATCGAGACGGTCATGCGCCGCGTTGCGTTGGATGTTCAGGCGCGCACGGACGGGGCGGAACGGCCCTGGTTCCAGACGTCTCTCGACCTGCCGATCTTTTTTCGGGCGGATATCCGTCCAGAGGACGAGACCACACAGATGGGGCCGGAGGACACGTATGCTCCGCCGTCCGACCCGTACCCTTAATTGCTCTTGATGACGTCCAGCAGTTCGACTTCGAACATCAGGTCGGCATTTGGCGGGATTGGACCGCCCGGTGTGCCTTGCGCGCCATAGGCGATATCTGACGGGATATACATCAACCAGCGATCACCCGGCTTCATCATGGCGAGCGCCTCTACCCAGCCGGGGATCAGGCGATTGGAGGGGAATGTTTCCGGTTGCCCGCGCTGAAAGGCGCTGTCGAACATCTCGCCGGTCTCCACAAGGCGGCCTTCATAATAGACCGCGACCATTTCGCCATTTACCGGGCTCTCGCCAGCGGCATCTCCGCTCTCCAGCACGACGTATTGCAGGCCCGACTCCGTTTTCTGAACTTCCGGCAGTTCTGGATTCCAAGGTGTGTACTTTTCCCACGCTTCGGCGTCGGCGGATTTAGGCTCCATCACTTCGACCAGTTCAACCTGGAAGACGAGATCGTCGCCAGCCTTGATGATGTCGCCGCGATTGCGATTGCCATAGGCCAGCGCGTTCGGAATGTAGAACAGGTAGACGTCGCCTTCGGTCATCTGTTGCAGGCCCTGCGTCCAGCCCGGGATGACCTGATTCAGGCGGAACATTGAGGGTGAGCCGCGATCATAGGAGGAATCGAATTTGTCTCCACTTGCGGTGCGGCCTTCATAGTGCACGCGCACCATGTCTGACGGCACAGGACTGGCACCGCCATCAGGGCCTTCTTTCAATACGATGTATTCCAGACCGCCCATGCCGGTTTCCACGTCAGAGCGCTCGGCGTCCCAAGGTAGATAGGTTTCAAACGTTGCATCCAGGTCAGTGGTGTCGGGAGTGCCGCCGCAAGCAACAAGCAGAATGGCCGCAAAGGCGGCGATTGTGGTCCGGATCATTTGACTCTCCAGTTGGCTGGGATGTTCATTCGGGTTTAGTCAGGTCTCGCCTCCAAGTCACCTTGGCGGCTGATATATCGATCAAAGTGAACGCGGAGGATAGCCTGCCTGCGCCAATGCATCGATCACTTCCTGCGTATGCTGCGCGTCGCGCGTCTCGATCAGGATATCGAATTCGGCTCCCTTGGCGGGCACATCCAGCGCGATCCGGTTGTGCGCAACTTCCATGATGTTGGCACCCTGGTCGCCAATAATCTTTGAGACGAGTGCGAGCAGGCCGGGCCGATCGTCGCCGATGATCCGGATGGAGGCCAGGCGGTGTTCACGGACCAGGGCGCGTGTCAGCACGGACGACAGGAGGCGCGTGTCGATGTTGCCGCCGCAGAGCACCAGACCGACCTTGCGGCCTTGAAAGCGGGCGGGATGAGCAATCAGGGCTGCGAGGCCCGCTGCGCCTGCGCCTTCCGCGATGGTCTTCTCGACTTCCGCGTACAGCGTGATGGCGCGCTCGAGATGTTCTTCTTCAACGAGAACGATGTCATCGACCAGTTCGGCGCAGATCTGACGGGTCAATTCACCCGCTTCCTTCACGGCGATGCCTTCCGCGATCGTGGCGCCGCCGGTTTTTGGCGTTTCGCCACGAAGCGCGGCGTGCATACAAGGATACATCGCCGCCTCGACGCCGATGATCTGGATGTCCGGTTTCAGGGCCTTTGCCGCAATGGCGATGCCGCTGATCAGTCCGCCGCCGCCAATCGGAACGACTAGCGTGTCGAGGTCTGGTTGGGCTGCCAGCATTTCCAGTGCGATCGTGCCCTGGCCTGCGATGATGTCTGGATCGTCAAAAGGGTGCAGGAAGGTAAGATTGTCGCGCTCGCAAACCTCCATTGCATACTGTTTGGCTTCGTCGAAGATCAGCCCCTCCAGCAGAACGCGTGCCCCGTGGCTCCGCGTATGCTCGACCTTGCTGAATGGGGTGGTCTTGGCCATCACGATGGTGGCCGGGATACCCAGGCGTCGCGCGTGATAAGCCACGCCCTGAGAATGGTTGCCGGCAGAGGCCGCGATCACGCCACGTTGCTTCTGGTCGTCGGTCAGTTTCGACAGCTTGTTGAGCGCGCCGCGCTCCTTGAAGGCGGCGGTGAATTGCTGGTTCTCGAACTTCACCCACACTTCTGCGCCGGTAATATGAGACAGGGTCCGAGACAGGTTCAGCGGTGTGTGAACGATCTGGCCTTCGAGCAGGCTGGCGGCCGCTTCGATATCGGACAGGGTCACGGGAAGGTCTGTTGTCTGGGTGTCGGGCATGATGAGCCATTCTTGAGGGTGCAAAACGCGCGCACCCTATGCTCGCGGTCCGGCAAGGGCAAGGCTGGAACTACTCCCGCCCGTCAAGGCTTTCGATCCACTCCCGGACCAGCAAGAGACCGTCTTCATCAATCACGCTGCGGCCGAGTTCCGGCATCGCGATGCCCGCTTCGTCAGAGGCCATGCGAAAGACCAGGATCGACTGGTCGGGCTGACCCGGCTCTACGACCATGCTCCGCCCGCCTGAGCCGCGCCCGGCAGCAGTCGGATGTTTACCGAGACCAAGCTTTACAGGTTCGGTTTCGGTCCAGCCGAGCCAGAGGCCGGAGTTGGAGGCTGATCCATCGGCCTTGTGGCAGTGGGCGCAGTTTATATCCAGATAAGCGCGGGCGCGGGACTCGACCGGAAGGCTCGACTCCCAGACAGGAGGGACCACGGGTGGATGAGCCGGAACACCATCGATTATGCCGCGAGCCTGCCAGTTGGAGAGTTGGCTGAAACCTGTCGGCCCGTCATGATTCAGGTTTCGCGCTTTTGGCCCGATCGGTAGAACCGAATCTCCGCTTTGGTGGCAGGTCTTGCACTGGTTCTTGTTCGGTATGGCGTAACGAATGCCCAAAGGCGTTCCGGAAGGATCGATCATGTCGATATTGCGTTGCTTGCCCGCAGGCGCGTAGGTCGCCTCGGTGCCGGACGCGTTCCAGATATAAGGAAACGCGGCCCAACCATCTTCCTTGTGGATCAGGAGCCTTGTCTCCACCTTGTACCGGTCTGTGTCGGGCGTGCGCATGTCCGGCGCGAAGGAAAAGGTTTTTACCAGCACGGTACCGACAGGAAAGCTGAAGACATCCGTATCCGAGTAGATTGCCTGTTCGCCGCCGGGCACGAAAACAAAGCGATGCTTTACGGCGTGGTCGGAAAAGAGTGGGTTTACGAGGTCATATGCCAAAACCCGGTTTGCGGGCGTTTCGGCGGCACGGTCTGTAAACAATCCGTATTCTGATAGCGTTTGGGCGGGCGTGTCGCTCAGGATTGTTTCGAGGGATGGCGCGGCCGTATGATCATAACCGCCGCAGGCCGTCACCAGCAGGCAGGCAATCAGAAAAAGGCGCGCAATCATCGTGTCGGCCGCTATTTTTCATCCTGTGGCAGTACGACTGCCAATGGTTGCTCCGCTGGCGCAGCGTCGGGACGCTGGTTGGATGGGGCGATGCTGGCTGGATCGGCAGGATACTTGCCAATGCCCAGATCGATGAAGCCAACAGACTCATCCTCCTGAATGGAGATGTTGGTTGTCGGAACACTGCCGCCTTCCCATGCCACTACGCCATCGCTGACGATTTCCGGCAGGATGCCTCCCATGGCTTCGGCGATGGGTTGCAGCATGCCTTGGGGGTCGCCGCCGCCGCCAGAATAGGAATTGCCAACAAGTACGACATCGCGAGGCACAGGGTTGTATGTTTCGTCACTGAAGGGTTCGGGATAGGCTGTCATCAGAATGTGCGCCGAGCGATTGTTTGAAAAATTGTTCGAAAACACATGCACGTTACGGTTGGCCATGATGATGACTCCCGTTCCGGATGGTACGCCCGCCACGATATTGCCGGCAGGGGCGAAATTGCGGGTGTTGTTGTCGATGATCTGATTGTTGAAGATGCGCGTTGAGTGCCCGCCCGTTTGCGGCAGGTCAGGCAGATCGAAAACAAGAATGCCGCCAGTATTGTGCTGGGCAATATTTCCGTAAACGTCCGCATTCATCGAATTTTCTATCTCGATGCCAGCAACATTGTACTCGGCGACCGAATTGCGAACGATGATGTTTTTGGACTGGCCGACATAGATACCCGCATCGGATGCACCGCGTACGACAACGCGCTCGATGAGCACGTCTCGTGATTCGACCGGGTATACGCCGTATGCGCCATTGCTTTCATCGGGATCGCCAGACCATTCCACGATCAGGTCACGATAGGTGATCCGGTCCGCTCCTTTGGATTTGATGCCGTCGCCCTTGGTGTCGCGAATGGAGAATTCAGCCAGCGTGACATCGTCCGATGTAACCAGAAGGCCCTCGCCGGCACCGGTTTGGCCGGAGAAATCGAGTATGGTCTTGTCCGATCCCGCGCCAATAAGCGTGATGCCGTTCACGTCGAGGGAAAGGCCGGTTTCAAGCTGGAAGTGGCCTTCAGGAAGCTCGACGGTGCTGCCGGAAACAGCCTCGATGAGGGCTGTCTGCAAATTTGTGGCAAAATCTCCTTCGGCCGAAACTATGCCAGCGGCAGGGGCGGCATCATCTTTTGGTGCGGAATCGCCGCATGAGGCCAGTGCGGCAATACTCAAACACACAGAGCCCATAATAATGCGTTTCAAAGTTCAACCCTCCCCTTGGTTTGAATCGAATTTCAATCCAAGGGGAGGGAAAGGCAAGTATTAGTTTGAAATCGTATCCTAGTGCACGCTCAGGGGTTTGAGGTCGTGCGACCGGGCGGCAGCAAAGGCGGCTTCACGCCCCTGGACTACGGCCAAGTGGACTCCGTCGGCAGATGCCACGACGAACAAATCTTCAGGTTCGTCGATCTGGTCGATGGCGTTCGCGGGAAGAATCCCTGAAAGCTCTCCGGCATCAAGATGGCGGATATATACGAAGGCATCGTTTTCAAACGGGTTCGTTTTCAGTTCTGTTGTCATCGCTCCAATCCTTTCCGTCGCAAGAGACAGACATGCCGAACGTCGGAACGATCTGTTCCACTGTTCACAATAAAGGTGGGGGATAAAGGTTCCCGTTCAAGGCCGGCATTGGGGCATCTTGAAGGCATCGCATCACGATGATGTGCTGCTGTGCAGCCGTAATATTCATGCGAGGTTCAGAAAACGGGCTTCCCGCACGAGCCCGGTTCGGGCGAGGAAGGAAATGGTGGAGCCAGACGGAATCGAACCGACGACCTCTTGCATGCCATGCAAGCGCTCTCCCAACTGAGCTATGGCCCCGAACCGGAAGCGACGCAGTTACATCCGCCGCTCCCGTGATTCAAGTTTATTTTTCATCATCCTCGTCATCGAGCGGCAGATCGTCGTCGTCATCATCGTCGACATCTGCGTCGATTTCGAAATCGGTATCGTCGTCGTCATCCAGCAGGACGTCATCGTCATCATCGTCGACACCCTCCTCGTTGAAGCCGGCAGGAACCTTGGCGGGCGTGTCGCCGTCCTCGTCGTCTTCGGATGCGCCTTCCAGGATCACTTCTTCTTCGTCGCCACCAAGCTCTTTGGCGACTTCCTCGTCGACTTCATCATCCTCGTCCTCATCATCGTCATTGGTGCGGGCGGCGGAGTCGTCCTCGTCGTCATCATCCTCGTCATCATCTTCGGTCTTGACCGCGGCCTTGGCAGCCTTGGCCTTCACTTTCGTGATCGTGGTGCGGATGACTTCGTCTTCCGGGTCAAACTCCTCGCCGCACTTTGGGCAGACGCACGGACGTTTGTTGAGGTCGTAGAAGCGTGCCTCGCAGGACGGGCAGACCTGTTTGGTTCCAAGTTTGTCTTTCGACATGGGAGACAGCCTCCTTTAAGTCTTCTCTGAATTTGATATGGCCGGGCGCTTGCCATGAACGCCGCACGCTGTCAAAGCCCCATTTCACGTCGTCAATCAACCACGGAATGTACCTGAAATGGTCTGGACCAGCCGACCCGTTAAAAGTCTCAAGGGCGTTATACGTGCGCCGGGTGATAAATCCTGCTCTCACAGGGCACTTATCTTCGGGGGGCTCGCGGCAGGAAAGAGCCGGTTTACCGGGCTTCTGGAGGGCGAAGATGTGCTCCGCACGGGCTGGGCAATGGAGGCCCTGGGTGCAACGGTAAAACAAACGGGGCCGGGTGCCTGGGAAGTTACCGGTGTTGGAGAAAAAGGACTGACCCAGCCGACCAAAGTACTGGATTTTGGCAATTCCGGAACAGGTTCACGCTTGATGATGGGGTTGGTGTCCGGCTATCCGATCAATGTGGAGATGACCGGGGACGAGAGCCTGCGCTCACGCCCCATGAATCGTATCCTGAAACCCTTGCGCCTGATGCGGGGTCTCGACACGGCCGGGCCGGACGGTCAGTTGCCCTTCGCAATTGTCGGGACCGAAAGTCTCAAGGCGATCACTTATGTGCCGCCTGTTGCGTCGGCTCAAGTGAAGTCGGCCGTAATGCTGGCGGGACTGAACGCAGAGGGCACCACCATTGTCGAAGAAGCGCGCCAGACGCGCGACCATACCGAACGCATGCTGCGCGGCTTCGGTGTCGAGGTTGGCACTGAGCGGATTGGAAGCGAGGGTGTCCGTGTTTCACTGGCGGGTGGACAGATGCTGTCGGCCATTGATGCGGCCATTCCGGGCGATCCATCTTCCGCCGCCTTCCTGGTCGCGGCCGGTATCCTCTCGCCGCTGGGCGATGTGATGGTTGAGGGTATTATGTCCAACCCCACACGTTCCGGCTTCTATGATGTTGCAAATCTGATGGGCGCGCATCTGGGCGCGGAGGAAATGGGGGATGCGGCTGGTGAACGTTTGATCAACATTCATGCAGGGTCGGCGCATCTCTTCGGCAAGGCGGTGCCGGAACGCCTTGTGCCTTCGATGATCGATGAATTCCCGATCCTGGGTGTCATGGCGGCCTTTGCGGACGGCGAGACAATTGTAACCGGCGCCGAAGAACTTCGCGTCAAGGAGTCGGACCGGATCGGTGCCGTTGTTGCCATGCTGCGTGCCAACGGTGTTGAGGCCGAGGAACGCCCGGACGGGTTCGCGGTCCAGGGTTGCGGCGGCCCGCCTCCGGGAGGTGGTCTGGTCGAGACCCGTCATGACCACCGCATCGCGATGAGTGCGCTGGTCATGGGAACGGCGTCCCAGAAGCCCGTGCACGTTGACGACATCTCGATGATCGCGACGAGCTATCCGGACTTCCTGAGCCATATGGCGGAGTTGGGCGCGGAAATATCGGAAGGCTGATTTCCGCAAGGTCAAAATTGACCAGACTCGATAAGCGGGCATCTTGGTCAAATGACAGACCTCAACTCTCCCCTGACTCTTGCGCACGGCCCAGCCCTGAAAAACCGGTTCATGCTGGCCCCTCTCACCAATCAACAGAGCCATGCGGATGGCCTGCTAAGCGCCGACGAGATCCGTTGGCTTTCGATGCGCGCCGAAGGCGGCTTTGGCCTGACCATGACGGCGGCGGCGCAGATTGATTCCCATGGTATCGGTTTTCCGGGCCAGTTGGGTTGTTATGATGATGCCCATTTGCCGGGACTTCGCGAGCTTGCCGCGAACATCAATGCCGCAGGCAGCCACTCAGTGGTGCAGTTGCATCATGCAGGCATGCGCACGCCGCATGAGTTGATCGAGGGGCAGCAACCAGTCTGTCCGTCTGATAATGAGGAATTCGGCGCGCGGGCGATGACGCTTGCTGAAGTGGAGCAGGCGCGAGACAATTTCATTGCAGCGGCGGTCCGGTGCGAAGCGGCAGGATTTCATGGCGTCGAAGTGCATGGGGCGCATGGATACCTGCTCTGCCAATTCCTCAGCGCCGAGATTAACAAACGCGATGATCGCTACGGGGGCAATCTGGAAAACCGGGCCCGTCTGACCTTCGAGATAATCGACGGCATCCGCGCAGCCTGCGGGGACGATTTCTCGGTTGGCCTGCGTCTTTCGCCGGAAAGGTTCGGCATGGACCTGATGGAGGTTCGTGAAGTTGCACGGCGGGTCATGGCCGAGGGTCAGATCGACTATCTGGATCTTTCACTATGGGATGTATTCAAGACGCCTGTTGATGAAGCCTATCAGGACCGTCGGCTCGTCGACTGGTTCACCGACTTGGAGCGGGGCGAGGTTCGGTTGGGCGCGGCTGGAAAGCTGACCACAGCCGCGAAATGCCGTGAAGCGGTTGAGGCTGGTCTCGATTTCGTTGTGGTCGGTCGGGGGGCGATCTTGCACCATGATTTCCCAAAACAGGTATCCGCCAATCCGGATTTCGAGCCGACAGCGCTACCGGTTTCGCGCGCGCATCTGCGCCAGGAGGGGCTGGGCGAGAGCTTCATCGACTATATGAGCGGCTGGAAAGGGTTTGTGGAGGCGACGGCAGCCCCGGCTTGACTTGCCCCTTGGGATCGCTCACTTCCCGCCCCCATGATTATCGCCATTGATGGAACTACGGCATCGGGCAAAGGCACGATCGCGAAGCGGCTATCGGCCCATTACGGCCTGCCGCACATGGATACGGGGCGACTGTACCGCGCGACCGGTGTTGCCGCGATGCGTGCCGGGGTTGCACTGGATGATGCAGATGGCGTCGCAGCGGTTGCCCGCAGCCTGGATCTTGCCGATTTCGACGAGGCCGACCTTCGCACAGCTGAGGCCGGCAAGGCAGCAAGCGTGGTGGCGGCGATTCCGGAAGTTCGCCAGGCTCTCTTCGAACTGCAGAGGGCTTTTGCAACCCAGCCGCTGGGTGCCCTGCTCGATGGCCGGGATATCGGAACGATTATCGCGCCGGAAGCAGATGCGAAGCTCTGGGTAGACGCCAGCGTGGAAGTGCGCGGTGCGCGACGCTGGAAGGAACTTTGCGGTCAGGGAAGCGACCTCGCCCTTGAAACGGTGATCGAGCAATTGCGCGTTCGCGATCAACGGGACCAGTCTCGCAAAGACGCCCCGGCCGAAATGGCGGCAGATGCTGTCTTGATAGATACGACCGACCTGACTATAGAAGCCGCAGTGGAAAAGGCGATTGCGGCTGTTGAGGCGGCGATGGCCCGTGGAAACCGCGCCTGAAGGGGCTGCTCTCATATTTGAGAGACCTCAAATCCAAACAGGCCGCACCACTTCAAATGCAAGAGACCACGCTCTCGGGTCGTTCTGAGCAGGCTGCAATAGTGCACGCCTGCCTTGAGCCGTTCGACCCGCCCGAAGGAACCCAAATGTCAGATAACTTCAATCCCTCGACCGACGATTTCGCAGCAATGTTTGAATCGTCCACGGCCGCCAGCGCAATGCAGGAAGGCCAGGTCATTCCGGCCACCGTCATTCGTATCGACAATGACGCCGTGCTGGTTGATATCGGTCTGAAGACCGAAGGCCGCATCCCGGTCAAAGAATTCTCGATGGAAGACAAGGAGCCGGAAGCCGGCGACATCGTTGATGTCTACCTTGATCGCATCGAAAACGCCCTTGGCGACGCTGTCTTGTCCCGCGACAAGGCCCGCCGCGAAGAGCGCTGGATCAAACTGGAAAAATGCTTCAACGCCGAAGAGCCTGTCAAAGGTGCTATTTCCGGCCGCGTCAAAGGTGGCTTCACGGTCGACCTTGGCGGTGTGAACGCCTTCCTTCCCGGCAGCCAGGTGGACATCCGCCCGGTTCGCGACGTTGGCCCACTGATGGGCGAAATCCAGCCATTCCAGATTCTCAAGCTGGACCGTGCTCGCGGCAACATCGTTGTCTCGCGTCGCGCAATCCTCGAAGAGAGCCGTGCCGAACAGCGCGCAGAGATCGTTTCCGACATGGCAGAGGGCGACGTCCGCAAGGGTATCGTCAAGAACATCACCGATTATGGTGCGTTCGTTGACCTGGGTGGTATCGACGGCCTCCTGCACGTCACCGACATGAGCTGGAAGCGGATCAATCATCCGTCGCAGGTTGTGGAAGTTGGTCAGGAAGTCGAAATCCAGATCATCAAGATCAACCCTGACACCCAGCGTATCTCGCTCGGCATGAAGCAGCTTGGTTCCGACCCGTGGGATGGCATCGACATCCGTTATCCGGTTGGTGCGCGCCTCAAGGGCCAGGTTACCAACATCACCGATTACGGCGCCTTCGTGGAGTTGGAAGATGGTGTCGAAGGTCTGATCCACGTCTCCGAAATGAGCTGGACGAAGAAAAACGTCCATCCGGGCAAAATCCTCTCGACCTCTCAGGAAGTCGACGTGGAAGTTCTGGACGTCGATTCCGAGAAGCGCCGCATCTCGCTCGGCCTGAAGCAGACCATGGACAACCCATGGACCGCATTCCTCGCAGAGCATCCGATCGGTACGGAAATCGAAGGCGAAGTTCGTGGCATCACGGAATTCGGTCTGTTCGTTGGCCTCGGCCCGGACCTCGACGGTATGGTGCACATCAACGACATCGCTTGGGACAAGTCCGGCGAGCAAGCCATTGAAGCCTTCAACAAGGGTGACATGGTCAAGGCGAAAGTCCTGGATGTTGATGTTGATAAAGAGCGCATCTCGCTCGGCATCAAGCAACTGTCCGGCGATCCGATCGAAGCACCTGCAGATGGCGGTTCCGGCGTGAAGCGCGGCACGATTGTCACCTGTACTGTCACCGAGATCACCTCGGGCGGTATCGAAATCGAGTTCGGCTCCCCGGCGATGAAATCCTTCATCCGTCGCTCCGATCTGTCTCGTGATCGTGCAGACCAGCGTCCTGAACGCTTTGCGGTTGGCGACAAGATCGACGCAAAAGTGATGTCGGTGGACCGTTCGTCCCGCCGTGTTTCACTGTCCATCAAGGCCCTCGAAATCGCCGAAGAGGCAGAAGCCGTTGCACAGTACGGATCGGCAGATGCCGGTGCGTCGCTCGGCGATATCCTCGGTGCAGCGCTGGCTTCGTCCGGAACGTCCAAGGAATCCTCGGAAAAGGTCACCCCGACCCCACCGAGCACGGATGGCGTGGCCACGGCTGACGCGTCTGCGCTGGACGAGAGCGGCCGCCTGTCCGGTCCTCAGGGCGATGCTGACGATCTGAAGCAGATCAAGGGCGTCGGTCCGGCGTTCGAGAAGAAGCTGAACGAAGCCGGTATCTACCACTTCTGGCAGATTGCTGCGCTGACGGATGCTCAGCTGGCTACTCTCGAAGAGGAAGTTGGTACGTCCGGCAAAGGCGCTGAGTGGAAGGCCCAGTCGGAAGAACTGGCCAACGCCTGAGGCGGCTGATCCGGTCTCCGGATCAGTATTCTAAAATTGATGAAATGTTTGCGGCGGGGGCCTAGCGCTCCCGCCGCAAATGCGTGTAATATCAAAGACATGCTGAAGTCCGAATTGATTGCAAAACTCGCTGTGGAATACAGCCACCTGCGCCAGGAAGACTTGGAGCGTGTGGTCAATGTTATTCTGGAAGAGATCGGATCTGCTCTCTCGCGTGGTGATCGTGTTGAGTTGCGCGGATTTGGGGCGTTCTCTGTTCGCCATCGGGATGCGCGCAAAGGTCGAAACCCGCGCACCGGGGAATCTGTTGAAGTTCCGGCGAAATCAGTGCCCTTCTTCAAGGCTGGCAAGGAGCTGCGCGCGCGTGTGAATGGCGGCGAAGATCCTGAAGCCCGTTAGGTTGCGACTGTTATTCCACTGAGTGTGACGACTTGACGCTCTTGGCAAATATGCGGCCTAATTCGCGCTCTTAATTGAAAGATCCTAGCAAAAAAGGGGCATAGGGATGCTGAAGGAATTCAAAGAGTTCGCCTTGAAGGGCAATCTGGTCGACATGGCCGTAGGCTTCGTCATGGGCGGGGCGTTCGCAACCGTGGTGACGGCTTTCATTCAGGGCGTGTTCCTGCCCCTGCTCGCACCGATCATGGGCGGCATCGACCTCGCCTCCATCGCTTACACGGTTACGCCGGCTGAAGTGAATGCCGCTGGTGAAGTGGTGAAGGAAGCCGCAGTCGTCGAACTGGGCAATTTCATCGCCGCGATCATCTCCTTCATCATCGTGGCATTTGTCATGTTCATGATCATCAAGGGCATGAACAACATGAAGAAAAAAGAAGAAGCCGCGCCCGCTGCGCCACCGCGCCAGGAAGTGCTGCTGGAAGAAATTCGCAACCTGCTGGCCAAACAAAGCTAGGCGTGCGTCAACATATTCATGAAGGGTTAAGCACAGTTCGTGTACCTTCATGGATAGTAGAGTAATTGGTAGAGTATTGAGGGGCGGCCTGTTTGGCCGCCCTTCTTTTTTTGCCTGCACATCACTTCGTCCTAGATCGATTGGCATGAATGCTGTCGTATTTGGATCATCGGGCGGTGTAGGCCGCGCCCTGGTGGACGCACTGTTGACGCGTGGGGTCTATCGCACCGTTTTTGGGGTTTCCCGTTCCGGCGATGCCCCTGCGGGGGCAACGGGTCTGAAAGCCGACGCATTGAATGAATCCGCTGTCGAAGCAGCCGCACAGGAGGTGGCTTCAGCAGGAGACGTCACGCTCTGCATGGTTGCCATCGGGCGCCTACATGAGGGCAAAAGCCTCCAACCTGAAAAATCCTATCACCATCAGAGCCGGGATGGTTTCGAACGCATTTTCGCTGCCAACACGATTGCGCCAGCATTGATTGCCAAACACATGCTCGGTCGCATGCCTCGGTCCGGTCGGTGGGTGTTTGCGCCGCTGTCAGCCCGGGTCGGTTCTATCGGCGACAACCGTCTCGGCGGCTGGCACGCCTACCGCGCATCGAAAGCAGCGCTCAACATGCTGGTTCGCAACTATGCCATCGAATGTGGGCGGACAAACAAGGAGTCGATTTGTATCGGGCTCCATCCCGGCACGGTTGAGACTGGTTTGTCTGAACCGTTCCAGGCCAATGTGCCGGATGGGCAATTGTTCTCACCGGCGCAATCAGCCGGACATTTGCTCGATGTCGTAGACGCGCTGACCCCAGATGATTCCGGCAAGCTGTTCGATTGGGCGGGAAAACTCATCCAGCCCTGATTGTTTTCGACATTCGCTGAGGCAAGGCAAAGTTAAGACCGACCTGCCAGACTGGCATGATGGAAACCCTGGCCGCCTTTACTGCCTACCTGACTGACGAACGCCGTATGGCGGACAAGACGGTTGAGGCTTATCAGAGCGATCTTGCCGGCTTTTTTGGGTTCCTGAATACGCATCTTGGCGAAGCCCCGACGCCGCAGCTGTTGGACAAACTCAAGGCTCGCGACGTGCGAAGCTTCCTCGCCCAGCGTCGCCGGGACGGATTGTCGGATGCCTCAATTGCGCGGCTTCTTTCCTCCATCAAGGCGCTGTATCGCTGGCTGGGCCGCACATATGACATTGAAAACGCGGAGATCGCCTATTTGCAGGGTCCGAAGCGTCCACAGCGCCTGCCGCGGCCGGTATCAATTGAGGCCGCGAAGGATCTGATTGAAGAAGCCGGGACAGACCCTGATTCCGAGGCCTGGATAAATGCACGCGACGCGGCGGTACTGTCACTGCTCTATGGTGCGGGCCTGCGGATCTCTGAAGCCCTCAGTCTGACCGGCGGAGATCTTCCGGCGCCGGAGCGACTGAGAATTGCCGGAAAAGGCGGCAAGGTGAGGATCGTGCCCCTGATTCCGGTAGTACGGAAGGCCGTTGATACCTATGCAAGTCTTTGTCCCTACAATCTGGGTCGCAACGATGCGTTGTTCCGGGGGGCGAAGGGCGGGGCGCTCAATTCACGCCTGATTCAAGGGTTGGTGCAGAAGCTCCGCGCGGTGCTCGGCTTGCCGGATACTGCGACGCCACATGCGCTTCGCCACGCCTTTGCGACGCACCTTCTGGCAGCTGGCGCAGACCTCCGTGCGATCCAGACTTTGCTGGGCCACGCGTCGCTTTCCACCACTCAAGTCTATACAGGCGTGGACGCCGAGCGCTTGCGCGATGTGTATGCCGCCGCGCATCCAAGAGCCTGAATAGCCTTAGGAAACTCTTTCAAATTGCCCATTCCCGCCTCAATTGAAGGTAATCTTACTGCGATACTGTGGAGAAGTACGCAGAAAGGATTGACGCCATGGGTGTCAAAGGAAACGCAATTCTCGGGCTCATCACGCTGGCCGCTTTTATCGGATGCGGACTAATGGCTCAGGCGCAGGAAAGCCAGGTCGATTATGATGGCTTTGTGGACCTTTCAGCTGAAATCTCAGATTACCGGTCTTCGCGTTTGGTCGATCTCGACACGTTCAACGAAATGAAAGCCGATAGCGATACGATTATCCTGGATACGCGCAGCGCTGAAGCTTATCGCTTGGGACACATCGATGGTGCTGCTCATCTGAACTTCTCCGACTTCACCGATGACAAGCTCGCACAACTGATCCCGTCAAAAGACACGCGCATCCTGATTTATTGCAACAACAATTTCACGGACAATGTTGCGCCTGTTCCGGTCAAGCGGATCGAGCTGGCGTTGAACGTTCCGACCTTCATCAATCTCTACGGCTATGGCTACGAGAATATATATGAACTGGATGGAGCCTACCCGTTGGCGGAGCCCGCCATTCATTGGGTAGGAGAGGTCTCTCCGCTCTAGGCTTTCCAGAGCGCCAACTCTTCAGTAAAACTCAACTGTTCATCTGACGCATTGCATTCAGTGCGGCCTGACGTCATGTGACGCCGCGAGACAATGCAAGAGCGAGATGCCCTGATATGACTGCAGATGCGACGCCTGTTGCCGCCAAGAAGGTCAACCCGAACGCGCCGACTGAGGAAACCGTCCTCGAGGTGAAACACTATACGGACCGGCTGTTCCGGTTCCGTTTGACCCGGCCGTCGACTTTCCGATTCCGGTCAGGCGAGTTCGTGATGATCGGGCTCTATAAAGATGACGGCCGTCCATTGCTTCGCGCATATTCCATTGCCAGCCCAAGCTGGGATGAGGAGCTGGAATTCTATTCAATCAAGGTCGCTGACGGCCCGTTGACGTCTCGCTTGCAAGCGATTCAGCCGGGCGACAAGGTTCTGCTCGGCAAGAAGCCGACCGGTACGCTGGTGCATGACGCGCTGGTGCCGGGCAAGCGGCTTTATTGTTTCTCCACCGGCACGGGCTTTGCGCCGTTTGCCAGTGTCGTGCGCGATCCGGAGACGTATGAGAAATTCGACGAAGTCATCGTCACCCATACCTGCCGTGAAGTCGCGGAACTCGATTATTCCAAGGAAATCGTGGAAGAGACGCTGAATCGTGAATTCCTTGGCGAACTGGCTCAGGGCAAACTGCGTCGCTATGGAAGCTGCACGCGCGAGGACTATGAGTACAAGGGCCGTATTACTGATCTGATCGATAGTGGGAAACTGTTCGAGGACCTTGGCGTACCGCCCCTGAACCCGGAAACCGACCGCGTCATGATTTGTGGCTCCATGGAGATGATCCAGGATGTGAAGGATTTGATGATCAAGGCGGGCTTGACCGAGGGTTCGAACGCGTCGCCAGCAGAGTTCGTCATCGAAAAGGCCTTTGCGGGCTAAGCCTGACCCGACAAGTATATTGGCGCTTTTGCGCTGGCATGGTTAATCTTCCTGTATGGGAGGACGTAGCAACATGCGTAGAGTTTCAACATTGACTGTGGGCCTTTTGGCCGCCGCCATTTCTTCCGGTTTCAGCGCGTCTGCACAGGATCGCGCCTGTCGCGTGGAGGATACGCCCACCGGTGCCAAAGTCGTTGGCGGCGTCAACGCACATCTTGCCAACTGGCCTGGTATCGCGTCGATCCAGCTGAACACGCAACGGGGCGCCTTTCATGTCTGTGGCGCGGCAGCGATTTCGAAAGAATGGATCCTGACCGCCGCACATTGCGTCGAAGGCTTCAGGGTTTCGGAACAGAGCGGACGCGTTTTCGCCTTCGAGGATGCAGGAGATGGTGGGCCGGAGCGGAAGATCGCAGCCATTCGGGTCCAGCTTGGCACCGGCGATCTCGGGCGCACCCCGGAAGGGTCACAAGCTGCATTCGTAACGAAGGTTGTCACGCACCCGGCTTATGCGGGCGCCGAAGACATCTACAAGGGTGCGGACATCGCGCTCATGAAACTCGACACGCCATGGGAGGGACCACTTGCGACCCTGTCGACAGATGCGACGACGGACAGATTGTCCAAGGCGGGTGAGGAGGCTTGGGTGGCCGGGTTTGGTAATCTGTTGGAACTGGAGCCGGGCCAACGCACCAAATGGCAGAATGCGCGCAATTTTGCACTCGCTGCGCCGAGCCTCGTCTTGCAGGAAACTTCGGCCCCAACCGTGGCAGCATCGGTGTGTCAGGCGCGTCTTCGCAAGGCCTCCATGCTGGAAGGCTATCCGGCGGATTACCAGTCGCTGATCGTGGATAAGACGCTCGTCTGCGCCGGCCTGGAGCAAGGCGGCCAAGATGCCTGTCAGGGCGACAGTGGCGGTCCACTGGTGAAATACGACAAGAATGGTTGTCCCTACCAGATCGGCGTTGTCAGCTGGGGTGTCGGGTGCGGACGGCAGGAGAGCCCCGGCGCCTATACGCGGGTATCTGCGTATGCGGATTGGATTCGCACCTATGTGCCGGATGCGAATTTCGTTCAGTATGCACAGGTTCCACCGCCCACGCGCGGCGTACCTGACCTTGTTTCGAGCGTGCAGCACGATTTCGATACGATCGTCAAAGATATGCCGGTCACGTTGGTGAATGCGGCAGGCCAGCAAGTGTCGGTCGTCGAGAACGGCCAAATGGTCGACCTGAAAGTGACCTTGCCCGTGCGGGGAAAACTGGTCCTGTTCGATTACAATGCCGATGAAGTGCTGACCCAGCTCTATCCGAACCCGGTTGAAGCAGCGGGACGCTGGCCAGTGCGTGAGGCGGGCGAAACCGTATTCCTGGCAAAGGATATCTTTGGCGAACCGGGCCTGCAGGCCGGGCCGCCGCTGGGCCCTCAATCCATGATCGCCATGGTCGTGCAGGAAGATGCGCGCTTGCCGGTTTCACCCCAGCAGGGCTTTCAACAGATTGATGCTCCGGTCGATTACATTACCCGTCTGGTGCGGACTGCATTGCGCCAACAGCAAACGGTGCGTGGGCTGTTCCGCATTGCTGCTGCGGAGGCGGGCGAAGTGGCCGAAGCTGAGCCCGAGGTACGCTCCGAGACGGCCCCGCCGGAACCGAAGCTGGCCATGGGCGTGCTGAACTATTGCATCGACTCGCGGATCTGCGGGACGGGAAATGACGAGCCGTCGGACGACCCGAGATAGATCAAATTCGCAACATCGCGTTCAGCGGGTAGTTACCGTAGCCGTGTTACGCGAGAGGGATGCTCCGCCGCCTCATTGCCATCCTGCTGACAGTATATGCAATCGCCTTTGCCTTCGGCGCGCTGACGGCTGTGCGGTGGCCCTCAATCATGATGGCGCTCAGCTGGGTGGTGCAGGATGATATCGCGTCTGGTTTGGAGAGCGTGGACTGGCGCCAGCTCGGCATTGCTCATGGTGGACCTTATCTGCTCGCGGCGCTGTGTTTCTATTGCTCGGCTGCAATGATTGCCGCGCGTCGCCCGGGCGGTGTGCTGTGGTATTTTATGGGCGTCGTCGCGGGAATCCCGTGTCTTTATCTCGTGACGTTCGAGCCCGGTTGGTGGAATGATCCCAGCGCAGCCGAAGGCGCCATTGCGGGGGCATGCGCTGGTGCGGTGCTTCTGATGCTCGCCGTGTGGGAATTGCGATTGCGGACACAGCGCAAGGCGGAATCCGCTGAGCAAGTGGCTCCATTGGTCCTTTCCCAGCCGGTGCTTGTCAGTGAGCCCTTGCCGGATCAGCGCAAGCGGTCGGTTCCGGCAAAGCCGGTCCGGCCGGCCATTGTGCCTGCTGCGATTGCTCGTCAGCGCGCGAGCTTTGCCGCCCATGGCCGCAAGATGAATGCGCGTCGTCGCCGCGCCGTCTGAGCGTTCCAAAGCCAGATAGCATTTGCTGTCGTGCCGTCATGCCCGTACCTTCTCCAATAAAAGGGATGAGGATCAAACATGATGAGCGTAAGGCGTATCATTGGACTAGTTCTGGCGCTGCTGGGGGGATGGCTGTTCTGGGGCGGCGCAGCAACCGTCAACATGCTGGTTAATCGGGGCAGTGGCCTGTCGGACGCGCTTATGCAACCGCCTACAAGCTTGGTACGACTGGTCGCAACGGGGCTCATTCTGCTCGGCGGGCTCGCTATCATGGCTGGAAAAGGTTTTGGACGCTGGGTCGCACTGGGAGGAATCCTCGTATTCACGCTGCTAGCGGGTCTGATGGTATTGTCAGGCGCTGATCCGATCCTCTGGACGGATGAAGTCGTTATCACCGGTGTGTTTTGGGCGCTTTTCGCAGGCCTTGTCGTAACGAAACGCAGCTAATCCAAACTAGCAGACCCTGCCGCATTGATTTCAGAAGCAAAATGCCTAGTTTGGCGGCTCAATCCTACTGGGCCCTCTAAGCAAGGCAGATTTCCCCATGGCTGAGACATACGACGTCGTCATTATCGGTGGCGGCCCCGGCGGCTACAATTGCGCAATTCGTGCCGGACAGCTCGGCCTGAAGACCGTGTGTATCGAAGATCGCGGTGTGCTGGGCGGCACTTGCCTGAACGTCGGGTGTATCCCCTCCAAGGCGCTTCTGCATGCTTCGGAACTCTACGCAACAGCGCAGAACGAATTTGAAGGCATGGGCATCAAGACCGGCAAGCTGGAAATTGATCTCGACCAGATGATGGCTCAGAAAACCGAAGCGGTTGACGGTCTGACCAAGGGCATCGAATTTCTCTTCAAGAAGAACAAGGTCGATTACATCAAGGGCCGCGGCAAGATCCTTGGCAAAGGGAAAGTCGAAGTCAAAGGACTCGATGGCAAGACCCAAACCCTGGACACGAAGAACATCGTGATTGCGACGGGCTCTGAGCCAGCCAACCTTCCAGGCATCGAGATCGATGAAGAACGCGTCGTGACAAATGTCGGTGCGCTGTCGCTGACCTCGATTCCAAAACGTCTCGTCCTGATCGGGGCCGGTGTGATCGGTCTCGAAATGGGATCGGTCTGGGCACGTCTCGGCTCGGAAGTGACTGTGGTGGAGTATCTTGATCGCGTCATGCCGGGCGCCGATGCGGATGTCGCCAAGGAAGCCCAGAAGATCTTCAAGAAGCAGGGACTGAATTTCCGTCTCGGCATGAAAGTGACCGGCGTCGAGAAACTCAAATCCAAACTGAAGCTGAGCATGGAGCCGGCTGCGGGCGGTGAAACTGAAGTGCTTGATGCCGATGTCGTAATCGTTGCGATTGGTCGCAAGCCGTATACGGAAGGCCTTGGCCTCGAAGCGGTTGGCGGCACGACAGACAAGCGCGGCGTCGTGCAAGTGACCGATGGTCACTTCAAGGTCGCTGACGGCGTCTGGGCTGTGGGCGATTGCATTCACGGGCCGATGCTGGCGCACAAGGCTGAGGACGACGGCACGGCTGTTGCTGAATTGATCGCTGGCAAGGCAGGTCATGTGAATTACGACCTCGTGCCAAGCGTGGTCTACACCAAGCCGGAAATGGCGTGGGTCGGTCAAACGGAAGAGCAGCTGAAAGAAGCCGGCGTGGAATATGTGAAAAGCAAATTCCCCTTCATGGCCAATTCGCGCGCCCGCACAAACCACGAAACAGACGGGTTCGTGAAAATGCTGGCCGACAAGAAGACCGACAGAATCCTCGGGGTTCATATGGTTGGTGTGGGCGTTGGCGAACTTATTGCCGAGATCTGCGTCGCCATGGAATTCGGTGCGGCCTCGGAAGACATTGCCCGTACCTGTCATGCTCACCCCACCCTGTCAGAAGCGGTCCGTCAGGCGGCGATGGGTATCGAAGGCTGGACGATGCAAATGTAGGCATTCGGCAATTTGCCGAAATGCGCCTGAGATAAAGAGTGGACCTGATCATGCATCGGGCCCACTCTTTTCACATGTACACACATACCGGAGCAGGCTGGCATATCCGTGACTTTGAACGCCGGGACTATCGCCCGTGCTATCAATTGTTTCGTGATTGCCTGAGAGAGTTTCCGTGGCGCGGTCCGGCGGCACCCTATCTGAGGCAATTGTTCAACTCCCTGCCGACGGCGCGGGCCTGGGTCGCAGAGGAGCCGCAGGCGGGCGTGGTCGGCTTCCTGACGCTGCGTCCCGATTCCGGCTATGTCGATCATCTCTTCGTGGCGCCTGATTGGCGCCTGTGCGGCGTTGGTCGCGGCTTGTTGCATGTCGGGCGAGACGTGATGGGAGAGCCGCTACTGCTTGATGTCGATGCGCAAAATTCGCCGGCGCGGAAGGCCTATGAGGCGCTGGGCTGGAAGGATTTCGCCCGGACCGGCGAAGCCGGCAATGAACAGATTCGCCTGATCGGACCCTGACCCTTATTCTGCTGCCCGCATCAGCGACTGCATTCGGTCCAGCCAGACCATCCAGGCTTTTCGGCCCGGCTCAGTCAAGTGGATACGTGTCTGGGGCCGGCGGCCAACGAAGCGCTTTTCCAGTTCGACATATCCGGCCTCTTCCAGTTTACGCAAATGCGTGGACAGGTTTCCATCTGTCGCCCCGACCTTGTCGCGCAGCTCTCCGAAAATGGCGGGACTGACACTGGAAAGGTAAGCCATGATGCCGAGGCGGAGACGCCCATGGATGACATCGTCGATGTCGTTGTGATCGAAGGGGTTTTTCTCGGGCATGGGCGTTACACTGTTTCCGAGGGTTCGTTCCGCATCAATAGAAGGCCGGGTAACAGGACACAGAGCGCCGCTACGGCTGATCCGAGAAGCACGATGTAAGGCGTCTGCATGAGGAGCACCGCTGGCAATGTGCTGGCCATGGCGGCACTGCCGCTAAGAGAGAGGATGCGGTTTTGTGCCATCACGCCGGATACGTATTGGGCCAGGCCATAGAGCCCGATCACCATTGGGACTGACCACATGAAGGCGGCGGTACCTTGGCCCAACAGGGCCGAAATGAAGGCACCCATGAAGTAGGCGCCAAGAAAATAGCCTGCCGCCTGCCAAACGATGCGAGAAACCTGATTTCCCACTGAGGCGGCGCCCGGCTTGTGGGCAGAGAAGCCTGCCTGCATGATGAACATGCCGCCCATGCCGAGGACGACATAGCCGATCCAGAGGAAGGCGAACGCCATGGGCGAAAGACCCCACATGCCCGTCGCAATGGCGTAGTGACCGAGATAGGCCAGTGTGGTCAGCGCGCCCCACAAGATCAGGAAGCGTCCGCCGAGGAGCGGCGCCTTCTGTCCGGCTTCTGCCAGATCGCGCACATAGGCAAGATCATCGGTGAGGGATTGAGGGCTCATATTCGTCTCCACAAATAACTTTGAAAAACAAAGTATACTCGTATCGGAAAATGTCAAGCAATCCAACTGGCTGCCAAACGGAACTTTGAATTTGGTCAGAAGGTTGACTCAGCCCTCGGCGAGGCGCGCCATTTCGGCGTCGGACAGTTCGGAATTGTCGTAGACATTCTGCACGTCATCCAATTCGTCGAGCACGTCCAGCAGCTTCATCAACGTGTCGGCGGCGTCGCCGTCGACCGGGATGTTGTTCTGCGGCTTCCAGATCAATTTTGTCGATTTGGCTTCGACATCAGCGCCGAAATGTTCAGTCAGCGCGTCGGCTACGGTCTGGAGGTCTTCGCGAGCCGTGTAGATCCAGTGGCTTTCGGCATCTGATTCCACGTCCTGAGCGCCCGCAAGGATCGCCGCTTCCATGACTTCGTCTTCGGTGCCCACGCTCGCAGGATATTCGATCTCGCCAACCTGATCGAAACTGAATGAGACCGAGCCCGTTTCGCCCAGATTGCCGCCATTCTTCGAAAAGGCTGTGCGCACATCGGTCGCCGTGCGGTTCTTGTTGTCGGTTGACGCCTCGACGATTACGCCAACACCGCCGGGCCCGAAGCCTTCATAGCGGATGTCCACATAGTCTTCGCCGCCGCCGCCCTGGCCCTTGTCGATGGCGCGCTGGATATTGTCCTTGGGGACGGACTGGCCCTTGGCGTTCTGGATAGCGAGTCGTAGGCGCGGATTTCCATCCGGATCTGGCCCGCCCATCTTGGATGCAATCGTGATTTCTTTGGACAGGCGCGCGAAGAGTACGGCGCGCTTCTTGTCCTGTGCGCCTTTGCGGTGCTGGATATTTGCCCATTTACTATGGCCTGCCATGGCGCCCTCTTCGAATTTGGTCTGATCAGGAGAAGGGAGGCGTTTAGCGCAGGTTTGCAAAACGGCCAAGCTCCCCGTGTGCTACGGGCTATCTGGGGCAGGGAATTGCATTTCTGCAGCACACCGGCGCGAGCTTTGCAAAATTTTCCGCGCCAAATTGACACTTACGTCAACGTCAACCTTGCGTCTTTTCTGCGCGGGCGTTAGGCACACCCCACACGAGTTTAATTCCAACTATGTCTGGAGCGGTTGTATGAAGGTCCTGGTACCGGTCAAACGCGTCATCGACTATAACGTCAAAGTTCGGGTGAAGCCCGATCAGACGGGTGTCGATCTCGCAAACGTCAAAATGTCGATGAACCCATTTGACGAGATTTCTGTCGAAGAAGCAGTTCGCATGAAGGAAGCCGGCACGGCGACCGAAGTTGTGATCGTGTCCATCGGTCCGAAACAGGCTCAGGAAACCATTCGCACGGCGCTGGCCATGGGCGGCGACCGCGGCATCTTGATCAATACGGACGAAACCGTCGAACCGCTGGCTGTTGCGAAAATCCTTGCAAAAGTTGTTGCAGAAGAGAGCCCGGACCTGGTGCTCCTCGGCAAGCAGGCCATTGACGATGATTCCAACCAGACCGGCCAGATGCTTGCAGCGTTGCTGGACTGGCCACAAGGCACATTCGCTTACAAGATCGAGAAGGACGGCGACGCCCTGACCGTGACCCGCGAAGTCGATGGCGGCCTGCAGACCGTGAAACTGGCCACACCGGCAATTGTCACCGTCGATTTGCGCCTTAACGAGCCGCGCTACGCGTCTCTGCCAAACATCATGAAGGCGAAGAAGAAGCCAATCGATGAGAAAGCTCCCGGCGATTATGGCGTCGACATCTCGCCGCGCCTGTCAGTTGTGAAAGTGACTGAGCCGCCTGTGCGCGAGGCGGGTGAAAAGGTCGAAGACGTTGCGACGCTTGTTTCGAAACTCAAATCAGCAGGAGCGATCTAATGGCTGTTCTGGTTATTGCTGAACACGACAATGCGTCCCTGAACGACGCGACCCACAAAGTTGTTACCGCAGCTGCAAAGTTTGGCGGCGACGTAGACATCCTGGTGGCTGGCGAAGGCGCAGGCGACGTGGCAGCTGCTGCAGCCAAGGTTTCCGGTGTCCGCAAGGTCGTTCACGTGGATGGCGCCTCGGTTGCCAAGCAACTGGCGGAAGCCATGGAAGCCCTCGTTGTTCCAATGATGTCCGGCTATGACGCCGTTTTCATCCCGGCTACGACGACGGGCAAGAACATGGCTCCGCGTATCGCGGCCAAGCTGGACGTCATGCAGCTGTCGGATATCACGGATGTCATCGACACCGACACGTTCGAGCGTCCGATTTATGCCGGTAACGCCATCCTGACGGTGAAGTCTTCCGATGCGAAGAAAGTCATCACGGTTCGTGGCACAGCGTTCGAAGCTGCTGGTGAAGATGGTTCGGCTTCGGTCGAAGCAGCTGATGCACCTGCAGGACCATTCAAATCCGAATTCGTGTCGGAGCAGATGGTCAAATCCGACCGTCCGGAACTGGCTGGCGCGAAACGCGTCGTGTCCGGTGGCCGCGCGCTGGGCTCGAAAGAAGAATTCGATCGCCTGATCGTGCCGCTGGCTGACAAGCTGGAAGCAGCTGTCGGCGCTTCGCGCGCCGCTGTCGATGCGGGCTACGCCCCGAATGATTATCAGGTGGGCCAGACCGGCAAAATCGTTGCGCCTGAACTGTATGTTGCTGTCGGCATCTCCGGGGCCATCCAGCACCTTGCTGGTATGAAGGACTCCAAGATCATTGTCGCGATCAACAAGGACGAAGAGGCTCCGATTTTCCAAGTCGCCGATTATGGCCTGGTTGCAGACCTCTTCAATGCCGTCCCGGAACTGACCGAGGCGCTGTAAGCTTTTCAGCCCTGACTGAATTCAACCCGCAACTCCTTAGGGGAGTTGCGGGTTGTTTTGTATAGAGCGAGCTAAGCCATGATCAGGAGATTTCATGCGAACAGCCATCGTAACAGGTGCGGCGTCGGGTATCGGCCGTGCAATTGCCGTGCATTTTGCCAATGAAGATTGGCACGTCGCTGCGCTGGATATCGATCATGATGGTCTTGCCTCGCTCCCGAAAGACGGGATTCAGCCGATTTGGTGTGACCTGTCATCCGAAGAGAGTATTCGCGCCGCGGTCGCAGAAGCAGGGTTCGAACAGCTTGACCTGCTCGTGAACAATGGCGGGCCAGCCGACCCGGTCGCCGGTCCTCTTGAGGAGATGAGTCTCAATGACTGGAATAGCTGGATCGCACCGCACCTGAACGGCAGTTTCCTGATGGCGCGAGAATGCATGCCTTATTTGCGCGCTGCCAAGGGCAGTATCGTCAATATGACATCGACCCGAGCCTATCAGTCGGAGCCGGACACCTATGGGTATGCGGCGGCTAAGGGCGGAATCATTGGCCTGACGCATGCGCTGGCCATCGGTCTCGGGCCGGATGTCAGGGCCAACGCAATTGCGCCCGGCTGGATCAATTCAACTGGTGACGTGCTGTCTGGTGAGGCACACGCGCAGCATCCAGTCGGCCGAGCGGGGGAAGTCGAAGATATCGTGGATGCGGTGGTCTACCTGTCTGGTGCCGGCTTTGTGACGGGGCAGGTGCTGACAGTGGACGGCGGCATGACGCGCAGGATGATTTACACCGCGTAGCGCGGGATCGATCCTGAGTTTCCCGCTTCGGTGTTGTCGGACCGTCTGCGGGCGGGACCATCTTGCAGGATTGCGGATATACCCGCGGCGACTGCATCCCAGACTTGTGTTTGACGCACTGCACAAACAGGATATGACATCTCTCTTTTACGACGATCTGGACGAGACTTATGGCAGACCTGAAGACAATTGGCTTGATTGGCGCGGGCCAGATGGGGAATGGTATCGCCCATGTCAGCGCGCTAGCCGGATACGACGTCGTTCTCAGCGATATTTCCGAAGAGTCTCTCGCCAAAGGCATGAAAGCGATTGAACGTAATATGGCCCGCCAGGTTGGGCGGGGACAATACAATCAGGGCGATATGGATACTGCGCTCGGGCGCATTAAGCCGACAACTGTCTTGAAGGACCATGAGGCCGCCAACCTTGTTATTGAGGCCGCCACAGAGCGCCGGGAAATCAAGGAACAGATCTTTCGTTCACTCTGCGAAATCGTGCCTACGAGCACATTTCTGGCGACGAATACGTCGTCCATTTCGATCACACGGCTTGCATCCGTCACCGACCGTCCCGAACGGTTTATCGGGCTGCACTTCATGAATCCCGTTCCGCTGATGAAGCTGGTTGAAGTGATCCGTGGGCTCGCAACTGATCAGGAAACCTATGAAACCGCCATCGAGTTTGCAGGGCGCCTAGAGAAGACGACCACGAATGCCGAGGACTACCCGGCCTTTATCGTCAACCGGATCCTTGTGCCCATGATCAATGAGGCCGTCTACGCTCTTTACGAGGGTGTTGGCACGGTTGAAAGCATTGATACGGCGATGCGCCTGGGCGCAAATCATCCGATGGGGCCTTTGACGCTTGCCGACTTCATCGGGCTCGATACATGCCTGTCGATCATGCAAGTTTTGCATGATGGTCTTGCCGACACCAAATACAGACCGTGTCCATTGCTCGTGAAATATGTTGAAGCAGGCTGGGTTGGGAAGAAAGCCGGCAAGGGATTCTACGACTATTCCGGGCCCGAGCCTGTTCCAACGAGATAGAATCATTCCCCCGCATCTCTTTCTATAGAAAGGGGCTGTCGTCTGAAGCGTGCTGTTCCGCAGAGGTGGCGGGCAGTTGACTGTATTTCAACCAATAGTAATTTCAGATTCGTTAACCCACCACTGATTTACTTCTGTATGAAGTCAAGACAGATCGTATGGTGGGAACGAATTCATGATTTGTTATTTTGGCGAACGGATAAATGGTGCGCATGAGCGCCCGTCGTCCCGAACGCAGAAGAATATTCGCTTTCACGGCCAAGGCGACGGGAGGGAGCCGGCGGTTCGAAGCTCACCTACGGGCCGAGTACGCGGCCGTGGTGACAGAGCCTCTTCCCTACCGATTTCGAGAACTTCTTGGCGCCATGAGAGGGGTGGAGACCTCGCTAAAGCGATAGGATACGTGACGGCATGACCGATACCGGAGAAAATCCCAGCCCAGACTGGTCCTTTGTCGATGAGCTGGAGGCATTGTTACCTCAAATGCGCGCATTCGCGCGTAGCCTTTGCCATGATGCGACGCTGGCCGACGACATCGTTCAGTCTGCATGCCTGAAAGCTTGGGCGGCGGCGGAATCTTTCGATCGAACCGCAAAGATGAGACCGTGGATCCTGCGTATTGTTCGAAATGAATATCTCCAGCACAGCCGTCGCGCTTGGCGCAATGTTGATGTTGAAAGCGGATTTCTCGAAGAGGCTCTTATTGATAACACATCAGCTGAAATGCTGAGCGAAGCGTCGCAGGCTGTCCAGGCAATCTACTCCCTGCCGATCAAACAAAGGGATGCAGTCATTCTGGTTCTGGCGGCCGGCCTCACTTATGAGGAAGCGGGTGCGATCATGGACTGCTCGCCTGGAACAATCAAAAGCCGGGTAAGTCGGGCGCGCGCAGTTCTGATGGATGAGCTGAATGGAATTGTTCCGGCAATTTCCAATGACACGCCCGGGTTTGCTGAGCAGTCCACATTACATCAGTTGGTGATACATGCCGAACAGCTTATGGCCGAGGCTGCCTGATTGGTATCAGGCCATGAGCAGGAAAACGCTCACCGAATAAATGATCATCAATGCGGCCGTCTTGATGGCAGCGGACACAAGAAATGGTCGCAGATCGGACCAGGACGTATCTCGAGCGATGGCGGCGACAGAGGTTGCAATATCATGCTCGATCCCTTCGCGGGATTGACCCGCAAGCACCAGCATGACTTTCGAAGAGCGAGTGGACGGAGCAGATTGGGCTTCCGTCAGGACTTGCTGAAATACATGCCCGGCGACGACCTCACCGAGCGCGCGCTTGGGGTGCCAGCCATAGCGAGAAAGTTCTACTATCCCAAGCCGAACAACGGGCCACGTTACCCAGATATCACGAACAAGAAACGCGGCGAGAATCCCTGTCACACCCCAGATAAAATAAGGCCGCTCAATAACACCGCCATGGAAAAGTCCCCAAAGCGTCGCGAGGATAAGCAGTTTGATAGCCGTCGCGATTGCGAATGACCGAAAGCTCTTTTTGAGAAAATCATCTGCATGGCGCTTGATCTGACGACGTGTTTCCACGGCTGCTGTCTCGATCACCTTGTTCTTCTGGGCAGAAACCCCGCGTTCGAGGTATCTGCGGCCAAAAGCCAATCCGGCACCAACCGCTGAGGCAACAAGCAGAAACGATCTCATGCTAACAATATAGGTGTTCTGGCATGATTTGTCTGTAATTGGCGCCGCTAAAGCAAACCGAGTAGAAGCTTCTGGGCGTGACGTGTCGCCGTCTTGGGGTCACGTACAAGCGTGTATCCGAGCAACATCGCGCCCGCGGATACAGAGACCGGATATTTCTGGACCAGGGATTTCAGGGTGTCGAACGGAAGGTCTGCCAATGCATTGGCCGTGGACTCTTCCAAATCATCGATCTCTTCTGATGATTTCCGATAGGGTAGCAAGAATATATACAGCATAAGGGCAGCAATTGCCACAAGGATGGCGGCCACTGTGAAGCAGGCCGCCGTCAATCCGATGACAGATGCCAGCGCCAATATTCCGGCTACAGACAAAGCAAACATGCCGCCGAAACCACATACGATTCCGGCGACAGCCGCGAACAGCCTAAGCTTTGTCGCGTCCATGAATTATTTGCCCCTCATCATCGCGAGAATGAGTCCGGCCCCGAACGCGATTCCGACAGCGGCTAGCGGATTCTTGCGAATTTCCGTTTCAACATCGTCGCGGGTTTCCTTGAACTGGCCGGAAGCTTTCTCGGCCATTTCCTTGCCTTTTTCGACTCCGGCTTGCGCCTTTACCTTCGCAAGGCCCCGGACGTCTTCCATTACGCTTTTCAGGTCGCCGCGAAGCATGGCAATGTCATCCTTGAGCGCAGCGTAATCGCCCTCGGTTTCAGCTTTGAGTGTGGTGGCTGTCTTGGTGTTCACGTTAAATCTCCTGATTTCGTGTGCGCCAATACAACGATCGATCGAAACTTTCGTTCCATCGGGTGCCAGCAGTTTTCTGCGATGGAACCTTGCACAAGTACATTCGTTTGAACCGCATGGACGTATTCAGAAACAGAATTTCCCAATATGCCTCACTAAGAGATGATGCGTGGGCCAAATTCGATCAAATCGATTTTCAAACCCGCGCATTTCAATCCGGCGATGACATCATCCGTGTGGGGGAAACCCCCGCAAAGATATTTATCGTGAAAGAAGGCTGGGCAATTCGACACCGTTCTCTTGATGATGGTCGTCGCCAGATCGTCAACTTCATGTTGCCTGGTGATGTGTTCGATATGCAAGTCATTGCGGGTGTGAAGGCAGACCACTCAGTGACCGCCATAACGCGCACTGTCGTGGCGACGGTTGCAGCGGATCAATTCATGAATGTGTTGCGCAGCGATGCCGATGTCGCCGCAGCATTCTGGTGGGCAGCGGTGCAGGAAGAATCTATCCTGCGTGAACAGATTGTCCGCGTCGGTCGCAGGTCTGCCAAGGAGCGTATCGCACACCTATTGCTTGAGCTTCAAAGAAGATTGAGAGCTGCGGTCGGTGGAGTAGAAGATCACCTACCCATGCCTTTGACACGCACGGATCTGGCAGATGCGCTCGGCCTGACCCCGGTTCATGTGTCGAGGACGATGTCAGCTTTACGCCGATCGGGCCTTATCGATGAGTCCCGCGGCCAGGTCACCATTCTCGATAGAAGGCGTATGGAGAGTTTGTCCCAATTCGACACTGACTATCTCCATGTTCGTAAACTCGATTTCGTTGCGCGAGCCAACCTGAACGGTAGTTCGCATTCGCCTTTGTCAAACGGCGCTATCTCGTCTCACACAAATCACCATCGCATTCCCCGCAATGACAATTGATTCAGGGGATAACACTCAAACAGGATTGGAATAACTTATGCCAGACACAACCCATCAAGAAGAGTTTTCTACAACTGAGGCACGTCAGGGTCGTCGCCGGACGGGCTTGTTGAGCGTTTTGGGGATAGGTATCGTCGTCGCTCTTGTCGGCATGTTGTTGGTGCTGGCATTTACCGGCATGTTCGCGCCTGCCAGCGTCTGACATATCTCGAATTCAAGAACAAAGGCCGCCCGTACATCATTATGTACGGGCGGCCTTTTGAATCCGCGACATCAGAAGTTTAGGCGTCCACCCGCTTTTCGTTGGCGGGATGGAAGAACAACGCCTGGCCGATCGCTGCCTTCACAGTATTTTCCTGGAAGGGCTTTGGAATCAGGTAGGTCGGCTCCGGGCGCTCACCAGTCAGCAGGCGTTCGGGGAAGGCCGTGATGAATATGATCGGCACGTCATGATCGGCCAAAATGTCGTGGGCGGCATCAATGCCGGACGAGCCATCTGCAAGTTGGATGTCACAGAGAACCAGTCCTGGCGGATTCGCGCCGAAGAGAGAGAGCGCTTCGCGATGCGTGGTTGCGATACCGGTGACTGTATGGCCGAGGTCTTCGACCAGACTTTCAAGATCTGCAGCAATAATAGGCTCATCCTCAATTATGAGAACTTTCGTAGCGAGCTCGCCTTCAATTTCTCTTTGAGCATCTTGTTCGAGAACACGCTGCTCTTTTTCAGAAATTCCGAGGATGTAAGCTGCGTCCGAAGCAGAAAATCCCTCAAGGGCTGTCAGCAGGAAAGCTTGCCGCTGGATGGGTGCAAGTGACTGCAGTCGCTTGTCTGCAGGATCGCCTTTGTTGCTATCTTTTCCTTCAAGCTGGGCGCCTGTCGTGCCCCAGATGACGTGGAAAAAGCGGTAAAGCGAAAGACGAGAATCCTCCACATTGTCGACAACTTCAGGATTTTCGACGAGCGCTTGAAGTGACGCGCGAATATACGCGTCTCCGCTGTCTTGACTGCCTGTTAGCGCCCGGGCGTACCGGCGCAAGAATGGCAGATGGGGGGCAAACGATTGTACCAAACTCATTGGGAACCTCTCTTCTGGGACCGCATTAACAATTCGTGAAAGCTGCTTCGGTTCCACACTAGTGCAAAATACTGCATTAGTGTGGAACTTATATGGTGCCGGATTGTTTAACTATCAGACTCATATAGTTAGGTATCAGATCGTGAATCAGGATAGTTTGGACGGAATGGAAAAGAACGGACGCAAAAACTCCGTCAAATCCGACCTCGGCAGTAAGAGGCGGACGCAGCGCATTGGTGAACAATTGCGCCGCGTGTATGACGAAGTAGCGCAAGAAGATGTGCCCGATGAGTTCCTGCGGCTTCTCGAAGAAGCCGATAGGGCTCGGCCATCTTCCACCTCAGACAAATCCTGAGGGGGGTTCCATGACAGACAATACGGAAAAACTCAGCGATCCTGAATTCAAACGCGAACTTGCTGCGCTAATCCCACATTTGCGGGCTTTCGCGCGCAGCTTGTGCGGAGATGCAACGCTTGCAGACGACCTTGCACAGGATGCAATGCTGAAAGCGTGGAATGCGCGACAATCCTTTCAGGCAGGCACGAATATGAAGGCGTGGGCCTTCACGATTCTCCGAAATGTTTTCTATTCAGAAAAACGCCGGTCTTGGCGCCGCACCCCACTTGATCCTGAAGTTGCCGAAGCAACGCTGGTGTCTAACAGTAACCCATCCGACACGCTCGACCTGCTCGCCATGCGCAATGCCCTCGGCAGGTTGCCAATTGATCAACGTGAGGCCCTCATTCTGGTGGGTGCGGGCGGCTTGCCCTATGAGGAAGCTGCGGAGATTTGCGGAGTGGCTGTCGGAACGATCAAAAGCCGGGTGTCTCGTGCCAGGAAAGCCGTCGTCGAGATTCTGGAATCAAATGGGGCGGGATTCAGCGACGACTCCGAAATGAGGGCGGAAGACGCCTTCAATGACATCATGCGGCAGGCAGATGATATTGCCGGTGTCGGGTAACCAAGGTGGGCTAGACCAAGGGGAGAGCAAGGGCGCAAACGCGGCGCCTTTGCGTAATAAGCTCGTTTTGACGCTGGCAGCTGCGCTGACACCAGTTCTCCTGCTGTCTGCGTTCAAGGCCTATATCGACGCCCGAGATATTCGGGAAAGCCAGGCTCAAAACCTTGTCGTCGTTGCGGGCGCAGCCATTGATGGTGTGAACCAGTCGCTACAACAAGCAGAGCTATTGCTCTCGCTATATGAGCCGCGATTGACGGCGGGCGAGTGTAGCGGTGTCTACAACGAATTGTCTGAATATCTGCCGTCGCTCACCAATGTCGTGGCGTTTGACAAGGACAGTGAAGTTGTCTGCGCCAGTGTAGGTACACCCACACTCAGTCGTGACAATCAGGTTCTGCATGACAGATTACGGGCCGGAGGAGACTCCTTTGCTCGGAGTGACGCATTCTTTGGGTCCGCAAGTGACGAGTGGCTCTTTGCGCTCAATAAACGCGTCGAGGACGAAGCCGGAAATTTTGTGGGCATCCACACATTTGCATTGAGTGCAATTGAGCTCGCCAATCTTGTTCAGGCCGGCTATCTGCCCGATTACGTTTCCCTTTCCATCGCGGATGAGACGGGCAGGGTGTTTGGAGATCCCATTATTGGGCCGATCCCGTCCGAATGGATTGAGCAGGTGAAGGAAACTCGTGCCGCCCAATTGTTCCGGGCAGAGCAGAGCAGTGGCGGTTCCACGGATGTTGTGCTGCGACCTGTCGGCGATTCCAACATATTCGCAGTGATCGCGCGGCCCTCCTACGGTTTGTGGAATGATTTCTTTTTGCGGCCCGCGACTTCATTCGGGCTACCCTTGCTTGCGTTCGCAGTAACACTGCTGGCGGCTTGGATGGCGATTGATGGGTTGGTGCTGAGGTGGATCTCTCGCTTGACCCGCACAGTACGCATCTATGGTGCGGGGCGATATCAATTCAAAGCGGGTAATTCTTTTGTCGATGCCCCCTCGGAGATTCGCAATTTGGCGACCGCGATGGAGGTCATGGCGAAAGATATCGACCACCGAGACCAGGATCTCAAAGAGGCTATCTCCACGCGCGATGCGGCCGTGAAAGAGATTCACCATCGCGTGAAGAACAATCTCCAGATTGTTACAAGCTTCCTGAACTTGCAGGGTCGACAATTAAAAGACCCACAGGCTCGGGATGCAATTGCGGCGACGCGCCACCGTATCGATGCGTTGGCGATTGTACACCAGACATTGTACCAGAATGAGCGTCTGGAAACCGTCGATATGCGCCCCTTCCTTACCGGACTTCTCAATCACCTTTCGGATGCATTGGGCATGTCAGAGTCGGGCATAAACCTCGTCCAGTCTTATGCCGAGATTCAGCGGGATGCCGACGATGCCATTCCGATGGCGTTGTTCATTGTCGAGGCAGTCACCAACGCGATGAAGTATGCGTTTGAAGAAGACGGCGGCGAAGTTGCAGTGCACCTTTCGTTGGCGGCCGAGAAGGTCATTCTTGAGATTAGGGACACAGGTCTCGGCTATGACTCAGCGGATGAGGACTCCGGACTGGGTTCCAAGCTCATGGTCGCTTTTGCACGACAATTGTCTGCGGAATTCACGACCGAAGCGCGACCAGGACTGGGCTGCTCGCATAAGCTTGTCATGGATATTTAGGTAGAAGAGCAGCATCTAGTCCGCCCCGCGTGTTAGCTGCAGAACCGCGCGGAACTCGCATCGCTTGGATGCGTAGGTTGTTTATGGTCAACGCAGTACACCCCCGGATAGACATTCAACGCCAATCCCGTAGTTTGAGCTCTCACCTTGAAATTTTTCGTCGTTTGAATGGCCCGCGTCGCGTTGGCGCGATGCTGTCTGTGCTGATTATTGGACTCGGGCAGATCTGGACCTGTTTGCGCAAACACACAGAGTTGATGCGCACCAGCAAGCGAACACGAGTTTTGCTGATCTCCTATTCCGGCCAAGCGGTTCATTCCACACAATAGGTAGTTCTTGCTGCCCTGTGAGTACCGCTCACTTCCAACATACGAGCTAAAAAAAAAAGACACGCTCGATTTGAGCGTGTCTTTTCAGGCTTGGTTTGCGGCCCGCTTAGTCGTTGATGTCTTCTTCAACGTCTTGTGCGGTATCCTGGATAACTTCGCCACCGGCTTCGACATCCTTGCCAACGCCGTCGACAGTGTTGCAGGCAGCCAGCAGGGTGGCCAGGGCGCCCAAGGCACCGAGTGTTGCGATCTTCACGGTATTTTTCATGATAGTTCCTTTCCGCTTTAAGCAGTAAACAAACGTTACCCGTGTCCCTTGGTTCCAATGGTCGATCAAAAAATAATCGGGAACTCGGATGCCTGCGACCGGGTTGTACTGTCATCGTATCGACCACGACGCGTCGATTTGTTTGATAGAAGGAGTTATTGTCATGCTCGGTTGGGCAATCGCATTTTTCGTATTGGCGTTGATCGCCGCAGTCCTCGGCTTTGGTGGCATCGCTGGTGCTTCGGCAGGTATCGCCAAAATCCTGTTCTTCGTTTTCCTCGTTCTGTTGGTCTTGTCCTTCGTGGCGCGGGCCGTCCGTGGACGAAATGTGACCTAGTGAGGTTTGCATCTTTTTGAAAAGGGCGTTGCGACTGCAGCGCCCTTTTTTGTGCTTGCTTTCTATAAAGACCGCAATGGAACTATTTTCCTGCAGTGGCGTAGGTAAATTAAGGCGTCACCGGGAGGAGGTATAGGCTGTGAAAGAATACATGGCTTCCCCGGATGCTCCAGACAGCAAGCGGGATGTGGTGCGCAATTGGGCCATCACCGGAATATTCTGGATCCTCGCGCTTGGGACACTGAGTCTTGCCCAAGGTGTATTTGTTCCAGTCATCTCCGCATTTGTTCTTGCGCTGACTTTCAGTCCTGTGAGGCGCGCACTTGGCCGGATCGGAATTCCTGCGGGTGCCGCAGCCGGCATAATCATGGTCAGTCTTCTCGTTGTGTTCGGAGTCCTGTTCTACTTCATATCTGAAGCTCTACAGCAGTATATGAGTGACGCGCCGACTTTCGCTGCTGAAGTTCGCCGCGAATTAAGTGGTCTTTTTGGTACAATTGAGCCGGTATTGAAGGCTGGCGATCAGATTGATGCGCTTACAAGTCAGGGTAAACAGCAAACAGTCGCGATACGAGAGCCAGGTTTCGTCAGTGTAATGACCCAAGCCACGCCGGCTGTGGTCAGCCAATTGATCGTGACGTTGACGTTGAGCTTCTTCCTTATCGCATCGGGTGACATGTTCTATGAGAAGCTTGTGCAGGTCATGCCCAAGCTCAAGGACAAGCGACGAGCGTTGGCAGCTGCGCGCACTATAGAAAACCAACTTTCAACTTATCTCTTCACCATTACAGCGATCAATGCAGTGCTCGGCATGGTCATCGGTTCGGTTATGTGGGCGATCGGGATGCCCAATCCGCTGCTGTTCGGGTTGGGCGCATTCTTGCTCAATTATATTCCGTACATTGGTTCCATCGGAGGAATCACGGTTTCGCTCGTGACTGGTTTGGTGACCTTTGACAACACTCTCCAGGCGCTACTGCCCGCGCTGCTTTATTGGCTGATAAACACCATAGAAGGACAGTTTTTAACACCCGTGCTGGTGGGGCGCCGCCTCAAGCTGAATGCGGTCGTCGTATTCATTTCATTTGCGTTGTGGGCCTGGGTTTGGTCATTTATGGGAATGTTATTGTCGACGCCGATCCTGCTAATGGCAAAAGTCGTGTCCGACAATGTGAATGGATTGGAGAGCTTCGGAAAATTCCTGGGTGATCGGGACGACCTGTCCGGTTCGGATTCACGATTGATGAAATTCGTGTTCCGCCAAAAAGATACTCCACTTTCGGAAGAAGGGTGAGTCCCCTTCAGCCGTCGGGCATCACCATGGCCAAGTGCGACAAGACAATACGTGCCGGCCTTCGGGCCGAGAACTCGATACCCTCAATCAAGGACATAACCGCACCTGATTCAGATACTTCTCGGAGTGGAATTTGGAAAGTCGATGTTCCCTTCTCTCCGTCGTCCCGTTCAAGTTCGGTCAAGTTGCCTATCTCATGCCGGCCGGACTCGGAAAGTACAGCTAGAACAATGTTACCTGCATCCTGCTGAGAAACGTCCAAAGTCAAGGTGAAACAGAAACCAGCGTTGACCTCCCGAGTCAGGTCCAGTCTCTCGTGCGAGAAAAGGACAGGCGCAAAGGAGTCACTCTTCCAAACGATCTCGATGGCATTTTCTTGTTGTCCCAAGTCAGCTGACTTGAGCCCTATCGCTCCCGCAGCAGAGATGGCTTCGCCGCCATGCCAAGGTTTCCCAATTTCACTATTCTCGAGTTGCACCGTCCAACTTCCTGCGGTTCGGCCTAACTCAAAAATTGTGCCATGGTCGGGCTGGGTGACGACACCTTCTTCATGCAGTATCCGCAGGTTCCCACAGTTCTTCATGGATAGTCCGAACCCGAACGGAAACAGGGGGTCATAGGGCTGCGAACCCATATTGAGCGCGTATTGATCCGCATATTGAGGCCAGGAAAAAGATAGTTTGCCGGAGAAGTCGAGACCATTCGTTGCGAACAGCACATCAGCGAGTGCGCCTGCTTGAGTGCCGGGAAGAAATGCTGCGATGAAGGCGTCGGACGCATTCAATGATGGATTGACCCAAAGCGGTCGCCCAGAGAGGAAGATGCAGATGGTGGGGATGCCGGCCTTGCGCAACCGTTTGAGCGTGTCGGCATCTTTCTTGTCTCGGGGCTGAAAATCCAGCGTCGACAGGTCTCCGCGAAACTCGGCATAGGGGGGCTCTCCAAACACGTGAATGGCAATGTCCGGAGAGTCTTTGATGCGCCCGTCGGGTGAATAGATAATTGTCCCGCCATGCTCTTGGCCCACCCGTCGAATTCCCGCCAGAAAGGTTTCGGCATGCGGATAGTCGGTCGGATTGAGATTACCGCCCTGCCAGGAGAGCGACCACCCTCCGCACATCATGCCGAGATCATCCGCAGCGGGACCCGTCACCAGGATTCTTTGGTTCGACTGCAAAGGCAAAACATTGTTCGCATTCTTCAGCAAAACGGCAGATTTCTGGACGGCGACAGCGGCAAGTTCCGTATGGGCCGTGCACCCGACAATATTTCCCCTCACAGCTAGGGATCGTTCGCTGGGAGTGGGTTGAGTACACAGGCCTGCACGCATTTTTAGCCTGAGAACCCGGCGGACCGCATCGTCCAGACGCTCCTGGGTAATTCGTTCAGACTCAAGGTGGCGCAATAGGGACGCATGCAGGCCCTTCCAGCTGTCGGGGGCCATATACATATCGAGGCCCGCCATCAACGCGTCCGGGCAATCAGTTGGGGTGGCGCCCTCTATTTGCCCGTGCCCGTCCCAATCTCCCACAACCACACCATCGAAGCCCCAATGGTCTTTTAGAAGGTCGGTGAGAAAGGCTTTGTGTCCGTGCATTTTACGACCGCCCCAACTCGAAAAAGAGGCCATCACAGTCTGCACTCCAGCTTCGAGAGTGGCGTAGTAGCCGGCGGCGTGGACCTCGCGTAACTCGGCTTCTGTGGCGATCGTTTCGCCCTGGTCCCGCCCCCCCTGAGTGCCACCATCACCAATGAAGTGTTTTGCGCAAGCGAGTATCTTGGTGTCACCGAGGAAATTCTCGTTGCCCGAAATGCCTTGTAGCCCTCGGACCAGGGCGGCGCTCAGCTCGGCGACTAATTGGGGGGATTCCGAATAGGACTCATAGGCCCGGCCCCACCGGCTATCGCGTGCGACGGCGACGGTCGGAGAGAATGCCCAATCCATACCTGATGCACGTACTTCACGTGCGGTGGCGGCGCCTATGCGTTCCACCAGTTCTGCATCCCGCGTGGCACCCAGTCCGACATTATGTGGGAAGACTGTTGCCCCGATCAGATTGTTGTGGCCGTGAACAGCATCGGTGCCCCACAGTATCGGAATGCGGGGGCCATCTGCACGCATGGATGCCGCCCAAAATGCATCGGCGAGTTCCAGCCAATCGGCGAGGCTGGCACGTTGATTTCCGTTTGGTGCAGAATTGCCGCCATTCAGCACTGAACCCAGATGATAGGCGGCGACATCCTCAGGCGTTACTGAAGCAATATCGGCCTGAATGATTTGCCCTACCTTTTGCGCGGGTGTCAGCCACTCCAGAATTCGCTCAATCAGGGCCTCTGTTTTCTCGGACTGCAGGCGTGGCGTTTGCGCCTTCGGCCAATCGGACAGAGCAAGCGTGGAAGTAGACCAGTCAGTCACAAATTAAGTCCGACATCGGATTTATGTGTTCGTTCCTCGTCGGGAGAGTAGTCTTCCGGGTAATCTCTCATCTGGTCATACCAGTTAAGCTTCAGGAATACGCTGGTGATGAGCACAACTGAAAGAGCTGCAAGCATTTTGGGCCAGTCTTGAATCACAAGGAAAATAGGGACGCAGACCAGGGCAGTCTGCCAGACAATTCCCACGGCTACGTTAATCAAGTCACGCTTCAAGTTCGTATTGGGGGAGACAGTTCGGCCGGCGGCCGCGAGTGAGTCGGCGACAGGCCCCCAAAGGCCCCATGGGCGCGTCTTCAAGTAGAATCGCTGCAATGTTTCCATATTGGTCGGCTTGGTCACCAGAGATCCGATCACCACGGCGATAAGGCACGCTACGAAGAAGAATGGGAAAGCCTGCAACGGATTGATGTCCACCTGTGGCATGCCTAACCCCAGCGCAAACACGATACCCGTCAGCATGCCCCAGAAGTAACCGTAACCATTCATGCGCCACCAGTACCATTTCACGACATTGGCGGCTGTGTATCCGCCATAAAGCCCTGCCGTGATCCAGTTGATGACATTGTCGATGCTGGTCAGGAACACTCCGATGAGCGTGCCAATGATCACGAAGACCGTGGACACGAGGTAGCTGATCCTGAGATACGTCTTCTCAGACGCGTTCGGTTTAATGTATTTACGATAGATGTCATTTACAACATATGCGGGGGCGGCGTTAAGGGGGGCGGCGAAGCTGGACATGAAGGCAGCCAGCAATCCGGCGAGTGTGAGGCCGAGCAGCCCGACTGGAATGAATTCACGTAGTGCAAATGGCAGTACGGCCTCAAAGTCCGCATCTGTCCCCATGTCCCGCAAATATGGGCTGAAATAGACCAGAGCGAGAATCGTCAGGCCGGTGATCAGCAAATAACGCGGGACATTCAGCACAACGCTGACCAGCGCGCTCATCTTGGCGGCTTCGATCGGAGTGCGGGCTGAAAGGATGCGCTGCATATCATAGTTTGGGGCCGGCCCGGCAAGTGATGTGAAGATGCCCTTCAGCAAGACAAGCATGAAAAATATTGAAAACAGCGAGTAGCCCTCACTCGCTATCTTGGTATCTGCGGAGGGCAGCAGATTGGACCAATCGAGACCAAGCCTCCATCCAAAAAAGGGATTGTCCCAGCCTTCGGGGACTGCCGCAGCTAGCGTATCCGGCGCCACATGCATCATGGCGATCACGGCAATACCGACACTGGCAACCGTGATGACGAGGAATTGTATGACTTCGGTAAATACTACCGAATACATGCCGCCCTTGATGACATAGAGCGACGTAAGAAAGATCAGGATAACGCCGAAAACCTTCTCATTGAGCGAGATCATGGCGGCTTCTCTCTGGGCCAGAAGGTCACCGGCGAGATTGGGCGACTTCAGCGCGGTAGGCAGGAAAACGTCGAGCTGAAGAAGGCCCGCCAGGTCTAGCGGGATGAACTGGACGGCGAGCTTGCCGATACCGAGGAAGCCGTAGGCCATGTAGGCAAGCACCAGGATCAACGCGAACAACACAACAATCAAATGGCTTAATCGCGCGGCTGGGCCATCGCCGAACCGGAAGGTGATCCACTCTGCCCCGGTCATCGCGCCCGATCGGCGCAACCAGATGGAGAGGAAGACCATGAGAAATATCTGGTTGAAGACGGGCCAGAGCCATGGGATCCAGATGCTTTTCAAACCATAAACGAACAGGATGGATACGAGCCACATCGTGCCAGCCACATCGAACATGCCAGAGGCGTTCGACAGGCCCAGCGCATACCAAGGCAGCCGATTGCCACCCAGAAAGTAGCTCCGCATGCCCTTATTGGCCCGGGTGGAAATCCAGAAGCCGATAAATAGCGTCAAGCCGATGTATGCCGCGATCACGGCCATATCAATTGGATGCAGACTCAAGGTCCCCAACTCCTCGTTTGTGCACGCGGTTCCCCCGGGCGGGCGGCGGTGCGCCGAATTCCTCCTTGCAGCCAAATGGGCCGCGGTCGCCAACGTTCTCTGCGTGCCTGACCATGAGAACATTCAATACAACCGGTTTCATTGCAAGCGGTCATGGTGTTTGATGACCAGATCGTTCCATCATTCGGGCGAGTTACCCCGACGCGGAGCCTTAAAAAAGCGAAATGGCTCGTAGGAGAATTTCAATGGCTCAGATCAGGGATGTTGCAAAACTGGCTGCTGTCTCCCCCGCGACAGTGTCGCGGGCATTTTCAGATCCGAGTAAACTGTCCACAACGACGCTCGAACGCGTCCTGGCCGCCGCCGAAGAACTCAAATACAAGCCGAGTTCATTGGCTCAATTGTTCCGTGAGAAGCGGACCAATACAGTGCTTGTTATGGTCCCGGACATTGCAAATGTCCTGTTCGCGAGAGTTGTCTCGGGCATTGAGCGTGTCGCGGTAGAGAACAAGTTCAATTTGATCGTGTCTGACACCGGAGACGATGCGGCCATCGAGTCCGTTGGTGTGGAGATGGTGGAAACCTATCGCGCCGATGGCGTGATCCAGCTGGGCGAGCGGCCGCTCGACCAGTTGCATCATGAGGGTGTACACTGCGCGATTCCCTTCGTGCAGGCGATCAGCGCCGATCCGCGCGGTCGGTATCCGACCGTCGGTATCGATGATCGCAGCGCCGCGGCAATGATGGCGGAACACCTTATGGCGTCAGGCCATCGTCGGATCGGAGTGTTGGCAGGCCTGAAAGACCGACTGGTAACGCGAGAGCGGCTGACGGGTATTCGCGATGCGTTGGCTGCACGGGAACTACTGCTCGACGAGACCATGGTGGCCTATGGGCCCTACTCGATGGCGGGTGGGGAGAGTTCGGCCATGCGCCTATTATCACGCAAGCCGAATGTGTCGGCGCTATTCTGTATGAGTGATGAGATCGCGATTGGCGCAATCCGCGCGGCGCATGATCTTGGTTTCAACCTGCCGAACGACCTGTCGATCTCCGGCTTCGACAACATTGAATTCGGAAAATACTGTACGCCGCCCCTGACCACTGTGATGCAGCCTGCGGAAAAAATAGGAGAAGTAGCCATGACCCTTATGTGTGACATTCTCAGAGGCCACGCTGTGACGGGGATACACGAAATGCTTGCAACCGAATTGGTGGCCAGAGCGAGTGTTCGAGAGGTTGGCTAACCGGGTGGATTGAAAATGTCGTGCGCGCGGTCCCAGTGGGGAACGAGGTCAGTCCAGATACCTATTTAGGAACAGAAGATGATCGGCCCATCGCGCATGTCGTCAGCGAAAGGCCCAAGCCAAGAATGAGGAGATGGAGGCGCAGGTTGGTGCCAATCAAAACAGGCTCGGTAGTGTGAGAGACAGCGCGGGCACGAATGTAATGATCATGAGCGCGAGCAGAAGCGCGCCATAGAAGGGCCAGATCGTCTTCACAGCCTGTTCCACCGGAACTTTTCCGACCGCAGACCCAACAAATAGCACCGATCCCACTGGCGGCGTCACAAGCCCGATCCCTAAATTCAGCATCATGACAATGCCAAAGTGAACTGGATCGACGCCCACTTCCATGACTACCGGCAACAAGATCGGAGTTGTGATGATGATGAGAGGCGACATGTCCATGAATGTGCCGAGCACAAGCAGGATGACATTCACGATGAGAAGGACAAGTATCGGATTGCTGGTGGCGGACGCAATCATGTCAGCCAGCTTCGCTGGTGCTTCAAGGATGGCGAGCGCGTAGCCGAATGCAGTCGCTGTACCGATGATAAGCAGCACCATCGCCGTAATCTTTACCGATTGCATGGCGGCTTCAAAAAAGCGCTTCCATCCCAGCGTTCGATAGACCAGAGCTCCGATAGCGATCGTGTAGATGACCGCAATGGCAGAAGATTCCGTGGCGGTGAAGATACCTGACAGAATGCCGCCCATGATGATGATCGCTGTCATCAGCCCGGGGATGGCGAACAGGAGCGCGCGCGTAAAGCTACGCCAGCCAGGAAAGGCACCGCTGGCATAGCCACGCAGGACAGCGACGCGCCAGGCGACGAACATAAGCAAGGCTGCGGTCATCACGCCGGGCACGATACCAGCCAGGAACAAATCTCCGATCGACACGCCGATCCCGCTGGCGGCGGAATATATAATCATGTTGTGTGAGGGCGGAATGAGTAGGCCGACAATGGCGGCGGTAACGGTGACATTGACGGTATAATCGCCATCATATCCACGCTCACGCATCAAGGGCATCAGCGTGGATCCCATAGCCGAAGCGCTGGCAATCGCGGAGCCGGAGACAGCGCCAAACATGGTGGACGCCCCAACATTTACGAGGCCGAGTCCGCCTCGTGTGCGCCCGAAAGCGCCTTCGGCAACTTCGACCAATCGCTTTGCGATGCCTGACCTGTACATGAGGTCCCCAGCGAAGATGAAGAAGGGAATCGCCATCAGCGTAAAGACACTGACGCCGGCCGCCATGCGTTGGAAAACCACGACCATCGGGATGTCGAGGGCAAGGAACGTCGCCATGGCCGACCCGAGTAGAGAATATGCGACCGGCACGCCAAGCGCGAGCAGAACGACCAGAACACTGACCAGAATGATCAACTCCATCTTGGGTCCTCCTCATCTGTAATTTTTTCGCCGGAAAGTTCTTCGAATATGCGTTCGAGCGAGAACACCGCCATCAAGGCGCCCGCAATAGGTAAGCCGAGATAGGCCAATCCCCGAGGCAGTCCGAGCGAGGGAATGACATGACTCCAGGTCTTGACAACCAATTGGCCGCCCCAGACCAGCATCGCCAGCCCACACCCGCCGACGATGATGTTTGAAATGATCCGCATCCAGAGTCGCGTCTTTGGACCAACTGCATTTTCAAGCGCCACGATTCGGATGTGGAAGCCTTCCCGGACGCCTGCGGCGGCCGCGAGCGACACATACCAGATCATCAGGGCGAGGGAGGCTTGTTCAGACCAGGAAGGGCTGGAATTCAAGACATATCGGCCGAAGACTTGCCACCCAATGATCAGCGTCATTAGGACCAGTCCGACTGCTGCAACTCGCACCAGCCAGTCTGCAGTGAAATGCGTGATATTAGTCAGGAGGCGTATCATGCGTCAGGCCTTAGCGCTTCGATTTCTGCAACAATCTCTATCTGGGTGTCGGTTCTGACGAAACGGTCCCAGACCGGACGCATTTTCTGCTGAAAGGCACCTAAATCTGCCACTTCATTCACCGACACACCCGCAGCGATGATCTTTTCACGGGACTCGGCGACGCGCTCATCCCAGAGTTTGCGCATGAAGGGTACGGAATCACGAGCCGACTGTTGGACCAGCGTCTTGTCGCCATCAGAAAGCTTTCGCCAACGGCTGGCCGACATGACCAAGACTTCAGGCGCGATGATGTGCCGAGTAAGACTATAGAAGGGCGCAGCTTCGAAATGGCGGCCACTTTCGAAGGATGGCCAATTGTTCTCTGCACCATCAATCACGCCCTGGACCAGTGCCTGATAGACTTCACCGAGCGACATAGGCGTTGCGTCGGCGCCGAGTGCCTTGATCATGGCGACGTAGAGGTCGGAATTCGGCACGCGTATTTTCATGCCAGCCATATCGTCTGGTGACAGTATTGGCTTGCGCGTATTGTAGAAGCTGCGTTCGCCAGAATCGTAGAAGCACAGGCCGATGAGATCGTGCGGCGCGAGCGAGTCGAGAATTCGGTCGCCTGCAGGTCCGTCGAGTGCCGTCCGCATATGGGAAGTTGAGGAAAACAGGAACGGAAGCGCAGGGATGGTCGTCAGGGGTTCGATCGAGTTAAGCGGTGCGAGGTTTACCCGGTTCAGGTCAAGACCCCCGAACGAGGTGATTTCTAGCGTGTCGCGCTCCGAGCCGAGCTGTCCGCCCGCGTACATCTTGATACGAAGCCTGCCCCCGCTGCGCTCGTTCAAAAGGCGCCCCATTTCCTTGACGGCCTGAACGGTCGGATATTCTTCCGGATGAGAGTCTGCACTCAGCAAATCCCGGCCCGAACTCTGATTGCACGCAGCCAAACTTGTGGCGGCTGCCATGCTGATCAGGGCTTGCCGACGTGAGATAACTGGTATGCCACGCATCATGGACGCACCGCACGTACAGTCGTGTAAAGGAACTGATCCCGCCTCATATCTCTCCTCCCCAGTACGGCCATTTCAAAGGCCTCTTTTAGAGAGGCGGCTCGTGCGGTCACCATCCATGGTAACCGGTGTCATTTATTCTGCAAGGTGCCTGGCCAACTTTAATGCGGCCAACGTTCAGCCAGCACTTCCACTTGCCCGTCTTTCGACTGTACTTCCATGGCCGGGTTTTTTGGCATGCCGTCGGCGAACAATTCATAGATGATGCTGCCATCGGTTTGCGTACTCTCGATGATCCGGACCGGCTCAGCCGCGCCTGCTGCCGTGGCGGCGGCTTGAACGTCTGCAGGTACGGCGATCCAGGGCAGGTCCCGCTGAATTTCAACAACTTCTGCAACGCCGTCGGCGTACAGGATATCAAGTTCGATTTCGGATCCGTCGGCGCGTTCACCTTCGACATCGAAATAGATGCGCTGGCCGCGTTCCTTTCGAAGCACTTCCAGTACCGTCATGTCGGGCATGGCCTCGGAGACGGCAGATTGCACCGGTCCGGGCAGGTCTGTGGGCGCCACTTCGGTAACAATGTCGCCTTGGCTTTGAGGTTCGGGCACTTGAGTTGGTGAGCAGGCCGACAGAATGCCGGCAGCGACGATGATGTGAGTGGCAGATTTCATGGATCAGGTCCCCCATTGAGTGAAAGGTACTTTGGCGAAGAGTTCCCTTTCGCCTTTGCGCGGGTCATTCTCGAGCCGGGTCGTGGTGCCGAATACCAGTGTCTCCCGGTTTGGCAGCGTATGTCGAGACCAGTCCGGCAACCCGGGATGATTGGGCTGGCCTTCCCTGGCCATGGAGATGAAGGCGCGAGACAGTTCGTCTGCGACGCGTGCATACTCTCCTGTTGAGGGAACCTTTGTGCCGCCATACGTGCCGGATTGGTCCAAATTGTCGAAGGCAAAGGCGATGTCCATCGTGTGCGGTGCGCCCCATTTTCCGCCCTCTTCTGGCGAGCCGAGGTTGAACTGGTAAACCCAGGTCGGGCCGTTCTCAGCCGCGCGCATATCTGCCTCTTCCACCTGTCCGCGCCACGACCGCCCGGCCGTAGTGGCTGCAAAAAATACATCACTCGGCGAATAGGATGGGTAGAGGGCACGATACTCCATTACGACATCGTCTGGGTCGATGTCGCACCGCATATGATCTGCTAGAAGTGTTCGAACGTCCGACCAATCGAGGTGGAATGTGTCAGGATGCTTTGCGCCAATCAGGTTTCGAGTCTCGTCCTTCGTGTTCCCGAGGATCATGGGGATCGATGAGGACTGTCCCGGAGCGCCAGGCCAAAAGGGATGGCGGTTGAGAAAACGTCCATCCAGGACAGGACCAAAATACAGGCCGTGCTCCGGATTGACCGGATCACGCGTTGCGAGTGCGTCAATGAGGGTTTCCACCGGAGCTGCTCGCAACGCAGTTGTGTCTTCTGGTGCGATGCCGAGGGTGTCGAGATAGGCTTGTGCGCGAAGCTGGCCGTTCAAGGGACCACAGGCGGTGACTTGTTGACCGCTCATTGTGGCTGCGGAATGAAACAGGCCTCGGGCGGACGGAGCGGCCATCAGGGTGGCAATCTTTGCCCCCCCACCGGACTGACCAAAGACGAAGACTCGCGACGGATCGCCTCCGAAGGCGGCCGCATTGTCGCGTACCCATTCAAGTGCAAGCACAAGATCCCACATGCCGGCATTGCCGGAGTGAGGAAAATCCTTATTGAGTCGACTAAGCGACAGGTACCCAAACGCATTCAGCCGATGGTTCACCGTAATTACGACCACGTCACCCTTGGTCGCCAGGTTCGTCCCGTTATAGAGCGGTGAAGATCCGGAACCGCTGGCGTAGGCTCCACCATGGAAATAGACCATGATCGGACGATTGCCACCATCGGCCAGACCTGGCGTCCAGATATTCAGGAACAGGCAATCTTCGCTGACATTCTCCACATTTCCCAATTGCGGAGCAGTCGCCCCGTACTCGGTCGCGTCCCGCGTATCCGCCCAAGGGGCGGGGGGGCGTGGCTTGGCAAAACGCGTTGGCGCCGTGTCCGCGCCATAGCGGACGCCCTTGAAGATATTGACTGCCTTGTGGCGATAGCCGCGAACCTTTCCGTGTGTGGTGGCGGCGACAGGGTGTTCGGATGGCTTGCCCGCGAGCCCCATGAGCGGAGAACTGAGTGCAAGCGCGGCGGTGCCGCGAGTAAAGGCCCGTCGGTTCATCGTCATGTTTCAAGCCCTCCCTGCTTCACTGGTCTAGCGGCGCACGTCCAGATCCGTTTGCGTCAAAAGGATTTCCACCTCCCCAACACTCGTTCTGTTGTAATCTCCGGCCACGGAATGCTTGATCGTAGCTGCTGCCGTTGCGAAGTTTACAGTTTTCTGCGGCGTGTCACGTGAGATCAGGCCGTGCAGGATGCCGGCTGCATACGCATCGCCCCCACCGATTCGATCTACTATGCCGGGCAAGTCAATTTCCGGCGAATGCCAGGCGCCGTCGCGTGTTGCCAGACGGCCTGTGAGGCGGTGGTGACTTGCGCCGACCTGCTCGCGTAATGTCGATGCAACATATTTCAATCGGGGGAACCGCGCGAAAGCAGTCTTCTCCGCATCCTCACGCCCAGGATATTTTTCTCCAAAAACGAGCTGTACGTCCAATTCATTGATAAAGGCGAGGGTGGCGTGTTCTAGCAATTGGGCCAGAATCTCCGGACCATTTCCGGACCAGCTTTTCCAGAGCTGTTCGCGATAGTTACCGTCGAATGAGACGTTTACACCCTGAGCGACAGCAGTGCGCGCTGCAGCCAATGCCGCATCAGCCGCATTGGGGCCCGTGGCTGGCGTGATGCCGGAAATGTGTAACCAGTCCGCATCTTCAAGCAATGTCAGCCAGTCATACGTCGCGGCGGGAGTCTCAACGAAGCTGCTTCCAGCCCGGTCATACGTAATACGAGATGGTCTTTGGACTGCCCCGGTTTCGAGAAAGTAGAGCCCGACCCGACCTTCGCGCCTCTGGATTGAATTGGTCTGAACGTCATGCGACCTCAAATCCCTGATCACCGCGTCAGCAAGCGGGTTTTGAGGCAAAGTACTGACCATGCGGGACGTGTGCCCGAACTGGGCGAGTGAGATGGCGACATTCGCCTCGGCGCCGCCGACATGCACGTTCAATGATGGCAATTGCATCAGACGTTGATTGTCGGACGCACTCATGCGGAGCAGGAGTTCTCCGAAGCAGACGATTGTGGCCGCCATGTCTGATTAACCTTTCTCCCAGCTCAGCGGGCCAGCCAGCCGCCATCGACAGGAAGCGTAATGCCCTGCACGTAGTCGGATGCGCTCGATGACAAGAAGACCGCCGCGCCACCGAGATCGGACGGCTTACCCCAGCGACCAGCTGGAATACGGCCGAGGATTTCGGTGTTGCGCGTTTCATCGGCTTGCAAGGCCGCTGTATTGTTTGTCGCGAAGTAGCCGGGGGCAATCGCATTCACATTAATGCCGTGCTTGGCCCATTCATTGGCGAGGATCTTGGTAAGTCCGGCTACGCCGCTCTTGGAGGCAGTATAGGACGGCACGCGAATGCCACCTTGGAACGAGAGCATCGATGCGATGTTGACGATTTTGCCACCCTTGCTGGCGGCAATCATTTCACGTGCGACCGCCTGACTCAGGAAGAACAACGTACGAAGATTCACATTCATGACCGAATCCCACTCGTCAAAGGTGAAGTCGATCGAATCGTTGCGTTTGATGATACCGGCATTGTTGATGAGTATGTCCACGGCGCCGAGAGCTGATTTGGCTTCTGTGACGATAGTCTCTACACTGTCTGCCGAGCCGAGGTCTGCGAGGATCGAGTGCGTTTTGCAGCCGGTCCCAGCCAGCATGTCCAAGGTCTCTGACGGTGCGCTTCGGCCGACAAGGCAAATGTCTGCTCCCGCTTCCGCCAGCGCAACAGCCATGCCCTGGCCGAGGCCTGTGTTGGCTCCGGTGACAATGGCGCTCTTGCCTTCAAGCCTGAAGGGATTGGTCTTCATGGGTCGCTCCGAATGTCGTCTTGTTGCGATTGTTGTCCGCTCGAGGCCTAGGAGGCGAGTACCTGCTTTACATAGTCGGTGAGGGCCGCATCCTGGCTGTTTGCGAAGAAGAACTCCTGGAATTTCTCACCAGAGACTGCAGCCTTCAAGAGATCCTGATCGACTGACTTGAGGACGGTAAGCATGTCCTTGCAGGAGGCTTCCTTGAGCTTAGTGAGAATCCCGCGATTCTCAGCCATGACAGCGGCGCGTTCTCTCGGATAGCCCAGGCCCGGCTCACCCTCGAAAAGCTTACGATAACAGTCCTGGAGGTTGAGTTCAGCTGCCCAGCCGAAGCCCTTCGCGTACGGCATGGAAATCGCGTTGCCGTCATTGATCTGGGCGAACAGGAAGGCGTCTGTTGGATCGATGACAAGGCCACAGAATACGCCGGGCATTGCATTGCATGCGAGGTTGGAGCCCATGCCTGTGCCGCAACCTGTAACAATGAAATCTGCTGCGTTTGAGTTGATCAGAATGCCAGCCATGATGCCGATCATTGGATAAGTCAGATGTGCCTCGTCGTCCGGGCCGGACATTCCGCAATGGGCAACGGAATGGCCGAGTGGCTCTGCAACTGAAGTAAGCGCGTCATGGACAATGCTGCTCTTCGCAGCTTGGCTATTTTCAATAATGAGCGCAATCTTCATGGGGGTATTCCTTTTGTTGCTTGAGTACTTCGCCTCGAAAAGCGTAACTGGGATAGGGCGCGTCCGTGATCAGGTTCCGAATCTGGACCAGGACTGTCGTCACCCCGGTGATCCGCGGTGTGGCGTGTTTGGTAACCGGTGTCATAACACCTGTGTTTCAGACTGACAACCGGTTGATCGGGCGAGAATTAGATTGTGCGAGTCGATTCTCGCACCACAAGCTCCAACTGAAAGGATTGTAGTTCCTGGCTGCCGCTGGAGCCTGCTCCACGCTTCACCAAGAGATCAGCGGCGGCGCGCCCAACTTCGCGGATAGGAGACCGAACCGTGGTAAGCGGCGGCCAGATCCTTGCGGATATTGGTGTATCGTCAAAACCGACAATCGAGAGGTCTTCGGGAATTCTCAAGCCAGCCTTCCGAGCGGCGACATAGACGCCAACGGCCATTTCATCATTACCGGCAAAGATAGCTGTGGGTCGGTCATGGCGGTTGAGAAGCCGCGTGGCACTGGTCACACCGGAATCAAATGTGTAGGCGCCTTCAACCGTCAATTCCGGAGCAAGTTCAAGGCCATAACCCTCAAGGCCGCGTTTGAACCCTGACAGGCGTTCGTGGGCCGAGCGGAATGTTTTTGGTCCGTGAATGTGCCCGATACGCTTGTGGCCGAGTTGTGCCAAATGCGCGGCGGCCATTTCTGCCCCCTGAGCATCGTGGGTCCGAATGCTGCGCGACGGAATGTCCAGTTCTAGTGAGGCGATGCGAACGTAATCGCATTCCTCCTCTCTTAAAATCTCGGCAAGTTCCTCATCTTCAGATACGGATGGAGTCAGGATTATGCCATGTGGTTTGTGTTGTAGGATGAAAGATCGGACGCGTTCGCGATAGCCTTCTTCCCCACGATCACAGGGCCGTAGGACCAGCTGGAAGGCGGTGTCCCCCAGTGTGTCGAGTATCCCGCGCTGCATATTGACGACATATTGCGGACTTGGATTGTCATAGACGAGGCCGATCAAGAATGATTTCCGGAAAGCCAGTGCGCGTGCCTGAGGGTTTGGTGTGAAGCCCGTCTCAGCGATGATTTGCTTGACCTTCTTGCGCGTTTCCTCACGAACAAGCGGTGACTCATTGATGACACGAGACACGGTTTTCTTGGACACCTCCGCCATGCGGGCAATGTCTATAATTGTTACCTGAGACCGGTCTCGGACCGGTTTGGCCTCGTGTTCATCGTCGCTCATGGGAAAGCCTTGCTATGCATCGTCTCTTTTTGACGTGATTTGGGGTGGCTTCAAGTCCCCTTGGCTTTCAAGCCGAAGTCCAGCGCTTCTGGAGCGGCAGGTTGCATCGTCTCCAAATCCCACAGGGCCGGATCAAAGGCGCGGTGGGTCGGACTCGCGGTCGGATATCCGCCGACTTGATTTTGACTGTCGATGATTTCACCGCGCCCCTCCGCCGTGTCGGCCAAAATGCGAACGTCCACTGAGTCCCTGTCCCAAGGGCGCGCGCCAGCGTTCTTCAGAACGTAGCGCTCAACTTGATTCGCAGCCAGAATTGGCAACCCTGCAACAAGGTCAGAAGGTTCAGACTGTTCTGCAATCTGAGTGGAAGATGATGTGTAACGCCCAAGTTCCGGCAATTCATGACCCCAGTGATCTATGGAGATGTTGCCGGACATGTGGAGGTCCAGGTCGCCATCGCCCCCAATCATGAGTAGCGGTAACCGTTCGCTGGTCGAGGGGCCCGCGCGCATCACGTTGCCGATCAGGTCCATTCGGCCCGTCTCCGCAGGCACGTCGCCCCATTCCAGTCCTTGCAGATTGTAGTGAACGCCGCGCTGTCCGGGATTATAGATGAAATTGTTCACGATCGCGCCTTGTACGCCGCCCTTGAAAAGTGGGCTGCGCTCGAAATTGTGAGCGTATAGATTTCCGTAGATCAGGATATCGCTGACATTGTCATGTATGAGCGATCCCTTTGAGTGCTCTCCCTTCGCATGTGTCGAATGGGACAGACCTTCAGCGATGATGTTGTTGGTATAGGCGATTGTGTGTGATGTGCCTTCGCGCCAATCTTTGGGAGTTTCGCCGGTGAAACGTGGGCCGGAAGCGGACAGGTTTTCATCCGTCGCCCAGCTAAGCGAACAGTGGTCGACAATAACATTGTGAGCTGCGATCGTCGTGATCGCATCTATGTCTCGGCCGCTTCGTAAGCCTTCACCCAGATCGCCCGGGCGAATACGCATGTGCTGAACGATGATGTCGTCGCCGGTGATAACCATGCCACCACGTATAAGGGTAATGCCAGGTGACGGTGCGGTCTGGCCCGCAATTGTTGTGTTGGACGAGCTAACTCGCAAATTGTTGCCATCAAGGTCAATGACGCCGCCCACTTCAAATACGATGATTTTAGGACCATCGGCCTCCAGCGCTGCTCTGAGTGTACCAGGTCCATCGGATTCCAAGCTTGTCACTCTGACGATTTCTCCGCCGCGCCCTCCCGCCGTCATTGCTGCTGGCCCGAGCGGACCCATCCACGGGGCAACTGGTACAGAGGCTGTTGTTTCAGTCTCCGCTGGAGCGACACCTAGCGGCTGTGCGGTGGCGCAGCCGGACAGGACCAACAGCGCTGACGCAGCAATCATTCTTGGGAAGGGAGCGTAATTCGATCTCGCCATGGGTGTTTCCTCACTTCTTGTCCCCGGATTTGCCGACCGATTTCAAGTATTCGCTCGTTCCGGATCACTTTTTATCACTATGGAGGTTTGAAAATGACACCGGTTTCCTATAGTGTCTACCCCAAGATAGGCAGGCTGAGGAAAAAGCGTGAGCGTAGTTGAAAATATAGCAAAAAAATTCGTTCAGGCGCGACTTGCCGCCGGCAGTCTGGCTGAGTATCCGGGCACTGTGCCCCAATCCATTTCCGAGGCCTATTCCATACAGGATGCCGCCATCGATATGTGGCCCGACGAGCTAGCTGGTTGGAAAGTTGGCCGCATTAATGGGGCAGACATTGATCGTTATGGAACGGATCGCTTGGCGGGCCCGATTTTCAAATCGCAAATCCACAATCAGACTGTCGGAGTCATGGAAACCCCCGTTTATGCAGAAGGATTTTCGGCGGTTGAAGGGGAGTGTGTACTGATTGTCTCGTCCGATGCAGAACCTTCGAAGACCGAGTATTCCACAGAGGACGCGATCGCCTTGGTCGGCTCGATTCATGCGGGTGTAGAAATCGCCAGCAGCCCTTTTTCCGAAATCAATGATCACGGGCCGCTGGTGACAATATCTGATTTCGGCAACAATCATGGTCTGATCATTGGCGATGAATTGCCTGAATGGCGGTCTCTGGAATTTAACCGTTGGCCGTTTGAAACCACGATTGATGGACTTACTGTCGGCACAGGAGATGCGAGCGGGATTCCCGGAGGTCCGATTGAATCCTTGCGCTTCATGCTAGAAAACGCCGCGCGTCGCGGAATGCCGTTGAAGAAGGGGATGGCAATCTCGACCGGAGCGGTGACAGGTGTTCACGCCGCAAGTGTAGGTCAGAAAGCCGTGATTCGAACCCGAGGGGCCCAGGATATCGATCTGCGGCTGTCCTCCGTCGGAAAATTTGTCGGTACCGCCGCTTAGGAAAGTGCTTTGTACCGGAACTGACTGAAACGAACATGACCCTTCCCGGCCGCCATCAATCCTGGGCGGAGGCTGAGGAAGTCATACGCCGTATTGTGGTGATAGCCAGACACTTCCATCTGAACATCGAATTTCTTCCATCTTTCGCCCGGCAGACGGGTAAAGAATGTGACGACGTGATTGTCGTTGCGAACCTTGATTTCAAGGTGTGTGAGGCCAGCATCCAAATCGTTCGGACGTGAACGCTCCTGACCATAGCGATGCATGACGAGGCCCTCCGGTCCGTAGCTCAAACCGCAGAATAATCCTGAATTGTAAAACAGGAGAAGTCCTGCACGTGACCCCGGGTCCAGTTCCATCCGTGCCGTCACTTCATAGGCGCGATCTCCGGGGATCACACAAAGAGGAGATGTGTCGGCCGGGGTCTCACCCTTCGCGGTCATGCGCAATCCATCACCATCAAGGTCAATGCGATCATGTTCAACAGGCGAAGGATCATAGAACACCCATTGCGGACCCAGTGACGAGGTCGAGAAATCATCAGAAAGCGGAAGACCATGAGGCTGATGCTGGCTGGGTAAGGGTTTGGGGAAGGGGGTTGACAGGTCTCCGCCCAACGATTCAAACCAGCCGTCTTCTCTCCAACGGATTGGCTCCAAGAGGCATTGCCTTCCAAGCGTCCAGAACCCGTTTTCATAACCGTGTGAAATCATCCACCAATCGCCCGCCGGTCCTTCAATGAGGGTGGCATGTCCTCTCGACCACCAGGATTCGGAGCGGTCGGTGGTGCGGACTTGAGGATTGTTCGGTGCATGTTGCCACGGTCCTTTGACGGATCGGGCGCGCGCCGCAATGACCATGTGCCCGGTAGGGGGACCGGCAGTGCCACCCACGGCTGTCAGCATATAGAACCAGTTATCCTTTCGGAGGATTTTGGGTCCTTCCGGACAAAAACATTCGACATCCCAGTCATCAGGATATCGCCAGGGGTCGTAGATGTGTTCCACATCCCCAACGGTCGAAAGGCCGTCGTCTGAGAGTTCAACCAGATCGCCGTTTGACAGGAAAAGGTATCTCTTGCCATCTTCGCCAACCGCGTGGGCGGGATCAATATGATCCGGGAGGTCCAGATCGACGGGTTTGCTCCATGGCCCGTCTATTTGATTGGCGTAAATGACATAGATGGATTTTCTGTTCTTGCTCCGTGCAGGAATGTAAATGTAAAAGCGATCCCCATGCTTTATGAGATCGGGTGCCCATACCGAGCCGATGGGATGGGTTAGCGCCGGACCCACAGGTTGCCAATTCACCAAATCGGTCGACTGCCAGATGAACAGACCAGGGTAAGCGTCAAAGCTTGAGAATGTGAGATAGTAGGTATCGCCGTCTCTGATAATTGAGGGGTCCGGCCTGTCGCCCGAGAAAATCGGGTTCAGGAATGTCCCATCCTTGCGGTCAGCGATTCTTTGATTCTCGTATCCTCTTCCCCAGTCCGGACGATTCGGGGCGGGGGATTCGCTTCTGACAGCGGCTTCTGAAGCGGGCGTCGTGCAAGCCTTCGTGGCGAGTGTCGTACCCAGGAGAAGCAGGCTTTGGCGTCGGGTCAGAGAGTTCTTCATATGTTGCACCTTAAAAAGTGGCCCCTGCGAGGATCTCGCCGGGGCCACTCAGAAAATGCGCCTTGGGAGGATCGCAATTTTCAAAACTATATCGAATGATCTGGACCGGCGGCTTCAGATTGTGTCGCCGGTCCGTACCCCGAAAGTTCCCTAGAATGTATACCGGGCGCCGAACAGGAAGTTCCGGCCGGTATGATGGTAGAGGGTCGGGAGATTGAGCTGGTCAAATGTCTGATGCTCGAACTCATCCGTCAGATTGATCCCCTCAAAGGTCAGGTCGAGCTGATCTGTCAGCGCGTATGACATCGACAGATCCACGTTGTAGGTCGCTGCGACACCCCGCTCCTCGCGACCTTCGGTGCGTCCCGAACTATTTGGAGCTCGGGTTTGGTATTCATCCCGATACGCACCGGATACGCGTGCCGAGAACCGGTCTGTCTCATAGTACAGAGTCATGTTGTGCGAGATTTCCGAGAAGTTTCTAATTTCGTCGGAATCGACATAGGTTAGGTTCCCTACAAATCCGGCATTCTGTAGAAGACCCGGCAGGAAGAAGAAGGGTTGCTGGTATACAAGTTCCAGACCCTGGATCGAGGCTTCTCCACCATTTGCCACCTGGCTGACCGCGACGATCGGATCAAGCCCGTTCGCCAGATCTTCTCCCAGTGGGCTGGTCGAAGAGGCCACGCTGGCCGGCAGACCGAGTGAACTGAAAGCCACTTCGTTGCTGGCAGGGGTCAGGAAGAAGGATTCCACGTCCTTGTAGAAGAACGACACAGCCAGAAGGCTCTCCTCTGCAAAATACCATTCGGCGCTCAGGTCAAAAGCTGTGGCCCGGTAGGGATCGAGCTCAGGATTTCCGATGCTGAATGTATATGGCTCGCCGCTGAACGTATCGAGGCTACCGCCCGGTGTCAGATTTCCGAGCGATGGTCGGGCCATGACTTTGGCGACGCCAGCGCGGAACTGAATTTGGTCGGAGGCTTCCAGAACAAGGTTCAGCGCCGGGAGGAAATCTGTATAGGAGTTTTCCACCGTGCGGAGCGCAAGTCCGCCACTGCCAGGCACATAACCCGAAGCAGTGGTAGTCGTTTCAACATACCGCGCACCGATATCTCCACGGAGATTCATGCCTGACAGGTCGGTTTCGAAGTCGAGCTGGACGTAGCCGCCCAAGTCTTCTTCTTCGACCGAACGGTTGCTTTGAGGCCGTGAGCCGATGTCCCCTGTGATATCCAGGATGCCGCTCAAGTCGATGGCGGCGTCCCAATTGGCGCTAACCCACGACGTATCGTTGGAGCCGTAGTCCAGTCCGTTTCCATAACCGCTTACCAGTCCAACCAAGTCACCACTGACGACTGGCGGCTCGGTGAAGCCGTCGAGATCTGCGACATTGCCGTCGATACGGATTTCGCGTGTCGAGAAGTCATATTTCTTGAAACTCAGTCCACCCGACAATGTCATGGTTGGGGAGAAGTCATAATACAGATCGGCCCGAACGGTCTCGAAATCATTGTCAGACCCCTGAGGGCGATTCCGGAACTGCGTGAACAGGAATTGGGACGGATCCGTTACATCCGTGTTGCCATAGCTGATGGCCGGGAGATTCAAATCGTTCCGAAAATCATAGCTATAACCTTCGACCGGGTTGGCAGCGTCAAAGAAAACTGTCGCCTGAACCGGGTTATCAAAGCTGGATGAGGACTGACCTGCAAAGAAAGAACCCCGCAGCGTGTCGGAGAAGTCGTGTTCGACTTCGAGTGTCAGCTGCGTGAACTCGGTCGTGTAGTAGTCCCGGCGATGTTCGCTGCGCATCGGGATGATGCCGTTGCTCGTATCGGCGAGGACATCGCCTTGCAGATAGTCCAGAACGCCATCGCTATTCACGTTGTAGTCCGTTACCGCAATATTGTCGGTATTCGATCGTACGAAGACCTGCAGGAACTCTTCGTCGCGCTGTGCATCCAGCTCAGAGTAGAGTCCTTCCACCGTGATTGTGGTCCGGTCAGTTGGACGGAATTGTAGTGCGCCGGTTAGACCGGTGCGTTCCTGATCATAAGTGAGACGACCATAGCGCGGGATGCGCGCATAATAGGAGTTGCGGACTTCCTCACAGGCAGCTGGCATCGGGTCCGCGCCAATACAGCCTGCGCCGTTCACAGAACGGAATGTGCCTTGATCATCAAATCGGACAGAAGAAAAGCCTTCTTCGCGGATTGTGCGGTCTTGAAATGCTGCAGAAACCAGCGCGCCAAACGTGCCAGTGTCGTTCTTGTAGGAAGCTAGGCCGGCAAGGCGAGGCGACGTGTCTTCTACGAGATCATTGTAGAGGGCCTGTGCGGATGCCGAGAAGGTCCACCCATCGTCATAGTCCAGAGGACGCGCCGTCTGAAGTTCGACAACTGCACCAAGCGATCCTTCCTCAATGGACGAGGACTGTGACTTTCGAACAACCAGTTGGCTGAACAACTCGGACGCAAATGTATTGAAATCGAACGAGCGGCTGCGGTTTGTACCACCAGAGGCGTCTGATCCACCACCGGTGGACAAGGCGTCCATGCCGTTGATGCGCACACGCGTGAAGTCGCCCGAGAGGCCTCGCACCGTGATGCGTCGACCTTCGCCAGCCTGACGATCAATCGCGATGCCGGGAATGCGCTGAAGCGATTCAGCGAGGTTCAGGTCTGGAAATGCGGCAATGTCTTCAGCGACGATGGCATCGACCACTCCGGTCGATTGTTTCTTGAGATCAAGTGCTTCAGCAAGTGAATCACGGAAACCGGTTACCACGACACTGTCGAGTACTTGGTCTGCCTCATCTGCCGATGGTTCATCTATGGTTTCCTGCGCATACGCTATGGAACCTGACAGCATTAGGCTGGCCAAGGACACGCCCGCAAGGATTCTGACTCTGGTGGATACCCGCATTCTAATTTTCCTCCCGATATTTATTTTATCACCGAATGACACCGGTGTCAGGAATGGTTATCCTATTTCACCCCGCTGTTCAAGTCTGTCTCGTTTCGATTCGTGATTCGAGATTGGGCTTGCTTGGCGTAATTCTGCTCATCGGGGGTGCCGAGGGCTCTCTGTTTCATGGGTATCGGATTCCATATACAATTGGGAATCGCCACGCGCCGTGGGCCCAGGTCAGGCAACAAGTTGCTCTGTGACCCGAATAAATTCGCTCAAGCTCTCAGCCAGTTCTACTGTGAGTTTGCCGCTCTCGCTCATGTCCCGCGCGACTGATTCCAGAGAAAATGCGGCGGTTGAGACTTCTGTGTAACCGAAGCTACCGGCGCTGCCGGCAATAGAGTGAGACAATTGACGGATCTCTTCCAGCACCACTTTGCGGTCCTCTTTGTCCAAGATGGCCGCGAACTCTGCAGGTACTGTGGTGAGGTAGTCCCGATATTTGAGCTTGAGTTGCTCCATCGGATCGTTGACCGGTTGTTGCTGATGGGTGGAATCGGCCTGACCAGCCTGCTGTGTGGTGAGGGCTGAAACAAGCGCATTTAGTTGAACGATATCAATCGGCTTGGGGGCATGATCCGTCATGCCAGCTTTCATACACTCGGCGATCTGTTCGGGCAGGACATTTGCGGTCAGTGCTACAATCGGAATTTGACTGGCTGGCGCAGACAGAGCCCGAATCTCGCGTGTCGCAGCAATGCCATCGAATTCCGGCATCTGGACATCCATCAGGATGATATCATACGTGTCGCCCTTACGAAGGGACGAGAGCGCACCATGCGCCGACAGAAAGCCCTGAACCGAGTGACCGAACTTTTCGAGCCCCAATTCAATCAGTTCCAAATTCATGGCGACATCGTCAACGGCCATGATCTTGAGCTTTCCGAGTTGTGGGGTTTTGCCAGTCGAGCGGAAGTCGGACATCGGCACTTCCGCAGGTTTGAACGGCAATACCAGTTTCGCAACCGTACCCCGTCCAAGTTCGCTTTCCAGGTGCAATTCTCCCCCCATTAGCCGGGCAAGAGATCGACTTATGGAAAGCCCCAAGCCTGTGCCGCCAAACTTTCGAGTGACGCTATTGTCAGCCTGCTTGAACCCTTCAAAGACGCTTTCCAGTTTGTCATCGGGGATACCAGGCCCGGTATCTGCCACTTCAAACTTCAGCAAGTCTCCCTCCTGGGAGGCGCTGACTCGGACTGATCCTTCGGTTGTGAATTTTGCGGCATTTCCGATCAGATTGGTCAGTATCTGTTTCAGCCGAACTTCGTCAATGAGGGCGCCTTTGCTCTCCACGACGGATGTCAACGGCACCGACCGAGAATCCCTTGCAGCGTGAACAAGGTCGATCGTATCCTGAACAAGTTGAGCAATGTCGACAGCACGCTCTTCCAACTGGATGCTTTCTGCCTCGATCTTGGAGTAATCCAGAATATCGTTGACTATATCTTTCAATAGGCGCCCGGCCTTCATCGTGCGGGTAGTGAACAGCCTTTGCTCTTCATTTAGATCCGTCTGCTCCAACAATTGCGTGAAGCCAAGAATACCATTCAGGGGCGTACGAATTTCGTGGCTCATATTCGAGAGGAACTCCGCTTTTGCCTTGCCAGCAGCTTCGGCTTCAGCGCGGGCTTCGGCCAAGGCCTGCTCCCTTTCCTTGCGATCCGTGATGTCCCGGAAGGTCGATATTACCTCGCGGGGGCGACCATCCTCACCCTGAATGAGCTTCGGATTGCCCTCCAGCCAGATCACATTGCCGTGCTTGTTCTTCACTCGAAATTCTCTTTGCACAGATGGATCAATGGCGTCATTCTGGAATAGTGATTGGGTGATTTCTGACGCACGTCCGCGGTCTTCCGGAATCGCGAAGTCCAATGTTGACAAGCCAATTGCATCTTCTGGCGAAACACCCAAAATCTCGCATGCGGGCGACGCATAGGTGATGATTCCATCCAAACCGAACTTTACAATGATGTCTGTAGAGTTCTCCGCGAGGGTCCGGTACTTGGATTCGCTATTCGCAAGTGCTTCAAGTACAACCTGCTCGTCTGTGACATCCTTGAACACGCCGAACACTCGCTCGACCTTTCCGGTCTTGTCCACAAGAAAATCTCCGATAGAGCGCACGCGCCGCCTCTTGCCATCCGACTTTCGAACAATCGTGGCTTGAAATTCCCAGCCTACGGCGTTGTTGACAGCGCGCTCGACCAGAGCCCGCACACGATCGCGGTCTTCCTCTGCGTAGAACATTATCGCGTCGCCGTACATCGGGTTGAATTCTTCTTTTGTGACGCCGTGAATTGCATAAACTTCCGGCGACCAGTCCACTTCCTGAGTGGATGGGTTCAGAGTCCAGTGACCTACGCCCGCCATACGCTCGGCCAAGTGGGCCTTTGTCAGCATCTCCTGTTGTTCGCGTGACTTGCTCGACAAGCGTTCTCGAGACCGTCTGATATGATTGATCAGTCGACGGCGGTCCGAAGAGGCTGCTCCGACAGCGAGCCCGAGAATGGAGTTTGTCGCCAAGAATAGTTGAAGTGCCAGAATCTTGGAAGTGAATTCGGCTGACATCAAGTGTACTGGGCCAGTGCCAGCCAACGTGAACGGCAAAGCGATTGCCGTGATCGTGAGTAGTCCAATGGCGGCCGCTTTTACGCCTCCCCCAAAGGCGAGGAATACGAGCGCGGGGGGTACGAGGAAGAGGAATGGATAGTCGCTCTGGGCGAAAACGAAGAAAGTCGTCGCACACAATAGCCCCAGCTTGAGAATGTATTGAAGGTCAGGCGACGTGCTGACGAATTTTTTCGAGCGATCCGCCAAAGACCAGATTATCGGAGTGAACAGAACTATGCCCAGAAAGTCTGCTGAGAACCATACGAGGGCTTCAGAGAGCACGAGGGTCTCTCCACTCGTGAACAATCCTGTTGCAGCCATAAGGGATGACAAGAGGCTGCCGACGAATCCGCCCATGATCAAAGTAGAAATTCCCGCCAGGCTGATGAACCGTATTTTGCGCTGGTACATGAAAATAAAGGCGACGCAGCAGACTTCTGCTACGTTTGCCAGAGCCAGAATGAACGCCCGGAGAACCGGGTCTCCTGAATAGATATTTGCGAGCACCAGCGCGGTCATCATTGCCGTGAGAAGGGGAATCCAGTTCCTGCGCGGGTTCTTCAGAAGCAAGACGATCAGGATCGCATTCGCTGGCCAGACGGCGGCCACACGCCCAGCGCCGCGCGTTAACTCGATCATCGCGACGGCAACGACGAAAATGACGATTCCGACACCTAGGCTTCTAGCCAACATGCCGAGGCGGCTGGTGGCGCGACTGGTTTTTCTAGTGGCTGATGAGGTGTTAGGAGCTGCGCTTGGCATGGATCAGATCCGTGTTTGTGTTGCCGTCTTGCAGTCCGCATGCAGACGGATTGTGTGATTGCCCGTGCTCTGCCGCAGGCGAATTCATGCGGAAGCTGCCCGGCATGGAGACATTTTCAATCAGAATGTAGCCAACGCAACACGGCGCTCACAGCTGTGCCTGTGCAAATACCCGGAAATCGCCTTTGGTTCAGCAGTGCTGATCTCTTCAGAAAGATCACAGGGTGGGCGATCGCCATAACTGATCTGACAAATTGGTACCTGTATCCCCATCGTGTGTCCCCTAACTCGGTAAATAGATGAGCTGCTGATTTGGATGGAAACTTGTTTCAATTGAGTTTAGATCATCGGTTTTCCCGCAGTGGGAGAAATTCTGTGGTACAATGCTTTGAGTACACGGCTGAATTACTCTCTTGATTGAGGCAAGGGACCAAGGGGCTAAGATGTTTTCGGATATCGTTTCTTCAGAACTCAAATCCTTGAGATCCTATGCGCAATTGTTGCTGGGATCGATTGATGCCGGCGACCAGGTAGTCTGCGATGTTTTGGGAGACTTGATCGGATCAGTCCAGGCCGCAGGCTCAACGGGCGTGGATCGGGCGTGCCTGTTTCGTCAACTTGACCACAGGCTGCATCAGATCGCCCAGGCCCATTCGGTGAGTGACCGTGTCCATCCCATTCTACATGGATTGGAGGTCGTGGACCGGCGAGTGCTGTTATTGTCCATAATCGGCGGATTTGGGACGGAGGATTTGGCGCGGATCACCGGTTTACATGTTGATGAGGTCACCCACATTATTGCTCGTGTTGAGCCAGTTGTTGCAGCTGCCTCACGTACCGGCGTGCTGATCATTGAAGATGAGCCCTATATGGCGGAGCTGCTTTCCGTGCTGGTGGAGCAAACTGGTCATTGGGTCGCTGGAATTGCTTATACGCGCGACGAAGCCATGACCTTTGCAGAAAAGCGGGACATTGGATTAATCCTCTCGGATATAGATTTGGGTAACGACGTCTGTGGCTGGACAGTCGTTCACAAGATTCGCGAAACACTCGGCTATAGGGTGCCGACTATTTTCATTACGGCGCACCCCGAGCGGTTGGAGGAAGACGGGTGTGAGAATCGGGATGGGGTGGTACCAAAGCCGTTCGATATCTGGCGCGTACGGGAAGCTGTGAACAACGCCGTGCACGTGAACGCATCCATTTTTGCCTAATGTGGCTGAGTTCGACGGAGTTCTCCTAAGGCAGGACCGCGTCGTCGCGTAGGTCACTGTTGGTCGACGCGATTTTGACGCTGACAACATATGCCTTTTCGTTTTCCATATTGGCAAGGATCAGGCCGGCTTGGTCGCTCGGGATGAGCCGCAAGAAGCCCGCCGCGAAGCCGGCGTCCATTTGGTTGAAGATCCCTGCGGCCTGATCTGGTTTCATTGCGCCGTACATCTGGGCAAGGTGCTGGATGTCCTCATTGGCCGCCTCTGCCATGCGTTGCCATCTATCATCCAACTGGATCTGGATCGATTTGAGGTCTTCCGCCTGCTGGTCCAGTTCCATCTTCCGATTCTGAAACTGAATTTCTTCGGCCCGCAGGTCAGAAATGCGTTGCTCGATAGTCTTCTGGTCTTGCTCCATCGCTTCGACGAGGTCGCCTGTAAGGCAGACCTTCCGCACAGTATCGGAATCGTCGACATAGCTCTTGGGCAGCACGTCAGATGGACGGCTGCTGAGTGATTCCGCACCTGTCGTTGCAAACGCCTGGGGCAACCACCGGGTCCCGCCTGCGATCGTGAACAAGGCACCGATCGTCAGAAGAACATGAGTGCGTCCGCTACTCTTTATGCCCATAGCTCTCATATACCCTTTTGGTCTTGATCGTATCATCGTCTTCGAAAAGATAGTCGGAACTGTCCAGACTGGAGGCTGCCTGGTTAGCGACGGCTTCAAGGCGCTTGGTCAGCCGCGTGATCTCCGCGACCCTATCTGATGACTGAGCAAGTGCGTCGCGTACAGTTATGCGAATCTCGGCATCAGCTGCCTGAATCTTGCGGGAGATCTCCCGATCCTTCATTTCGAGTGCATCTTTCAACTCCGTCAGCTTCTTGCCAGCGTCATGCGCCTCAGTGAGGATTGCGGTAAGTCGAACTGCTATTTCTCCAGATTGAGCCTTCGCTTCGTGTCGCGCTGATGAAACTGCGGCGACTGATTCGGACATGGCGCGAATGGATGCGCCCAAGCCATCCTTGGTATTTTGCAGGGCCTTGAGCCTGCGGCTGAGCAGGGCACAGTAGAGGCAAGCCGCAAACGAAACGAGAAAGAGCGCTATGTCGGAGGGATCTAGAGGCATCATCTTACCGTAGCAGGAATTCGGTTACGAGCACGCCGTGCGAAGCATCCGCACCGAGCACAATTTCGGATCGCATTGCGAGTTGCTCCCTCATCTTCGGGTAGAAGTCAGCTGACTCGAAATCAGAGAGCTGAAGTGCACGGAGGTAACCGACGAAAGCATCGACCAGCATGGGTTCGGCTTTCTTTACCGCGCTGACATGACTGTTGTCTGAGATGACAGAAGTCTTGATCTTAACATAGCGAGTGGCCGGCTCATTACCTATCGTGACAAGGATTTCTTGCAACTCTACATAGACGTGATCTTCCAGCGCGAGCGGCGTATGAGCCGGCTTGCCACCTTCGCCTGGCGCACATGCAAGTGCTGCCGCAGGGGCATTGGGCGACAGGAAATAGACGATCCCAAATGCGCCAGCCATGCTGACGACAGCCAACACCACAAGCGGGATCAACCCACCACCGGAAGACTTTTCTTCAGGAAGTTCTGTGTTCGCGTCAGAGGCCAAAACGTTACCCAATAAAAAATTGCTGCTGACAAAGGCTTATTAATTTCTGGGTAAAGGAAGCGTTAATGATTTCGCGGAAAATATTAACCAATGGAATGATGGCGTTGGGATCGGGGTTTTCTGGCCTATGAAACTTTTAGACACACTGAAGGCGCTATCAACGGCGCAGAAACTCGCACTTGTGGGTGCAGTTGCGGGTGTGGTCTTCGCCATGTCGTTGCTCGTTCAAGGTGCGGTCAAGCAGCCCATGGGCCTGCTGTATGCCGGACTGGACCCGATGCACACCGGTGAAGTGATCGCTGAGCTCGAAAAGCGCGGCGTCGAATATGAGATCCGCGGCGAGGCGATCTTTGTTCCGAACTCCGATCGCGACTCGGTTCGTTTTGCGCTGGCCAAGGACGGGCTGCCACAGCAGTCTGTCAGCGGTTATGAGCTGCTTGATGATGTGAATGGCTTCTCGATCACGTCGGAAATGTACAATGCGACTTACTGGCGAGCGAAGGAAGGCGAACTGACCCGCACCGTGCTGGCCATTCCGGGTGTATCATCCGCCCGAGTGCATATCGGCGCCAGCCTTCGATCGGGTTTTTCCCGATCCGGCCCATCACAAACTGCATCCGTGACCTTGGTTTCCAGCAACCGGATCAGTGCGAGCCAGGCTGAGGCGATCCAGTACCTCGTCGCCCTCGCCGTGTCCGGACTCGATCCGGCCGATGTGGCCGTGATCGATCCGAAGCGAGGTATGCTGGCGGGGCCCAATATCGACCGCATGGAAGAACCGGGAATCGTCGCCGAGGGCCAGTCGAGCACTCTTGAACAAAAGATTCTGCGCTTGCTGGAGGCCCGTGTCGGTCCGGGCAATGCGCGCGTGTCCGTGACGGTTGATGTCAATCGCCAACGCCAGCGCGTGTCCGAAGTGGTGTTTGACCCGAATTCACGCGTAATTCGCAATCGCACCAGCAATGACACCAGCGAAGCCAGCGGTGGTGGGGGCGGAGGTGTCACCGTGTCCAGTAATCTACCGCAGGGAGCCGGAAGCCAGGGCGGCGGCAACAGCACGGTGAAAAACTCGACCGAGAGTGTTGTCTACGACATCAATGAGACACGCCGTGAAACCGAAACATTACCGGGTGAAATCGAACGTATTTCTGTTGCTGTACTGCTAAACGAACAAGTCCTCGGTTTTGATGCCAACGCCGAAGATTCTGCTCCCTTGATGCGCAGCTTGGTGGCCGATTTTGAACAATTGATCCTTTCTGGTGCCGGCCTTAACGCTGATCGGGGGGACTCTCTGACCGTAGACTTGATGCCGTTTCAGGAACTGGAGGTCGAAGAGCTCACACCCGCTCCCGGTCTCGTCGAGACCCTTACGGAGCGCTATTTCTGGTCTGCCTTGCAAGCCATTCTGCTGGGTTTGGTTGTGATTGTTCTGGGCTTCGGCGTTGTCCGGCCCTTACTGGCTCAGGGAGCGAAATCTGATCTGGGCACTGACGCAGGTGCAATCGCAGGCACGACCCCGGCGCTTACGAACGATCCAGTCGACCCCTTGGATTATCTTAAAGACTATACTCGGGAGCGCCAGGATGAAACAGCAAGCCTGCTTCAGGAGTGGCTGAACGAAGACCGGAAGGCGCTGGTCAATGAGTGAGTCGCCTTTCGCCAACCTGCCGAGATTTGACCAGACTACTGACGATACGGCTGGCACCGCCAGTACAATGGCGGATACTGTAACCGCTGTAGATTTTCATGAGCCCGAGGCGCCAGCCGAGATTGTGCCGGCGCTCGATCCGAATGTGGAAGTTCTCTTGACGCGATTGTCGGAAGAGATTGAGCGTACGAATGATCTTCTGCTTGTTCAAACAACGAACTGGGTTACCGCGATAGCGGAAAAGTTGTTCCCGGAACTTTCAAAAATGTTCTTGGCAGAAGAGATTGGTCGACAATTGCCAAGCCTGTTACCGGAATCGGCAAATCGAGTGGAAATCACGGCTCCCGAGCTTCTTGCAAATGACATTCAGGGTGTTGTTCAGCGCTCAAATAAACTTGCCAACCGGTGCCTCGTTTCTCCGACGCCTGCATCCGAGCGCCAGGGTGTGGAAGTGTCCTGGGTGACGGGCGGATTGTCGTTGGAATTCGACGGGTTGCTGGAGGCCTGCCTTGGCCGACTGCAGTCTATGCAAACGAATCAGAAGGAAACATTGTGATGGCTATTCCCGAAATGACGCCTTCGGACGAAAACATGATTGAGCAGGATGAGGCCTTGCCGGGCGGCAAAGTCTATCGATCCATCTATAACGTCCCGGTCAATGTGATCGTCTCCATCGGCCAGAAGCGTCTGACCGTTTCTGAAATACTGGATTTGAAACCGGATTCCGTGATCGCGCTCGCGGCGCGCATAGAAGACCCTGTATCTCTTTCGGTAGACAACCGGCTCATCGCGCGAGGCGAGTTGATTGAGACGGAGGAGGGTGGTTTAGGCGTAAAAATCACGGAGATCGCGGAGGATCCCGATGCTAAGGGGACTTGAACACCTGCCGCGTTTTGCTGGCGGCTTGTTCATACTAATTCTCCTGTATGCGCTTTCCGGCGCAGCTTACGCGCAATCCGTTGATCCAGCTCAGATAACCATTCCGGATGGATTCCTTGGGAATGGCGGCGAGGGCGGACTCAGCGGCTCTGTCGTACTACTGCTTGTTTTGGTGACAGTGCTCAGTCTGGCGCCAGGCATCGCCATGATGGCGACCTGTCTGCCATTCATGATTATTGTCTTTTCATTTCTGCGTCAGGCCATCGGCGTACAGCAAGCGCCTCCAAACATGCTCATTATGGCGCTTGCCATGTTCCTCACCTTCTTCGTCATGGAGCCAACCTTCATGGAAGCATGGTCTTCAGGCATCTCTCCATACATGGAGGGTACAATTGACGAGGGACAGGCCTGGACGGCCGCGACAACGCCTTTCCGTGAATTCATGACGGCCCGTGTCGATCCAGAAACCATCCCTGTTCTTGCCGATGCGGTGAACCGCCCTGTGGTGGAAGGGGAGGAGCCAACATTCGCTCTGCTTTCGACGGCATTCATGTTGTCCGAGATCAAGCACGCATTTCAGATCGGCTTCGTAATTTTCCTGCCATTCCTTGTTATTGATCTGGTCGTCTCATCTGTTCTGATGGCAGTCGGCATGATGATGGTGCCGCCGACCGTGGTTTCGCTTCCTTTTAAGGTTGGATTCATAGTTCTGGCGGATGGCTGGTTGAAGATAACGGAAGCACTTTTGCGAGGATATGCCGGATGAGTTCGGTCGTAGAGTTGAAACAACCGACACAAAGGCAGGCTGTAGCCAGAACAGGGCCACAGACTGGCTCCTCGCGCATTGCGGGTCTGACGCGTGCACAGAAGGCTGCTGTGGTCATTGCCATGCTTGGTGAAGCCGAGGCACGTCCCATCGTTGAGCGTCTTGATGACCAGACCATGGCCCAGGTTGCTGCTGCGTTGGAAACAGTTTCCAAACTTCCTCGGGAGCAGCTTGTTGAGATTGCAATCGACTTCCTGAAAGAATTGCGCGCCGCGAGCGGTTCGTTCTCCGGAGGACAGGACAAGGCTCGTGAAGTCATCGCGAACATCCTCGATCAGAAACGCTATGATCAGATATACGGTACTGGCGAGCCACAACAGGAAGTCGTGGTGGAAGAGGTTGGCGACACCTGGGAGCGGCTTGAGAATTATGATGCGCAACAGGTCGCAACCTATTTTCTGACACTGACCCCCAATATCATCGCTCTAATCCTGCGCCGATTGGATGTCGCTGCGGCATCGGAAATTGTCGGCTTTCTGGGTGAGGAGCAACTGGACCCGGTGGTCGGTCATTTGGTCGAGGATGAGGCGCCAGACCCGGAAATCTATTCCGTGCTTGCCCACATGGTCGAGATTGAATTGCTGAACAATACTGAAGCTGGTCCGGGCGCAACCGAAGATACGGCTCACTTGGAATCCATTGGTGAAATGCTCAGCCTTGTCCCGAGTGACAAGCGTGATCGGATCATGGCCTTCCTCAGTAGCGAGCATGAAGGCAAGATGAAAAGCATCGAGCGGGTCATGTTTACCATCAGCAGCCTGCCAGAAATTTTGCCCCGAGAAGCTGTTGCAATTGTATTCCGGGAACTTGGCGAAGAGACAATGGTCCAACTCCTTGCGAGTCTCCGCGAGGGTGGATCGGAAGTTTCGGATTATTTGCTCAGCAACATCTCGTCGCGCTTGGCGGACCAGTATCGCCTACAGCTCGAAGACGTGGGAAAAATATCTGCTGAGAAGGGCGAGAAGCTCCAACGTCAGTTCCTGATGTCCCTGATGACCCTCAAGCGGGAAGGGGCGATCAAGGTCGGCAAGCCTGAAGAAGACGAGGCCGAGTAGGGCCTGACACGAATAAGTTCCTGTCCAACTTGTCTTACCAGTTCAACGGATGATCAGGTCTGCGTGAAGGGCGCCCGCTGCTTTCATTGTGCGAATGATATCGGCAGTTTCCTGAGGCGTAACCCCTAGCGCATTCAGCCCAGATATCAGCTCTGAGAGTGACACGTTTGGGTTCAGCATCGCAATATTCTTACTGCCGGTCTGGCCGATTGTGATGCGTGAGCGGGGCAGGGCGATGGACTCGCCTCGCGCAAACGGATTCGGCTGGGACACAACGGGGCTTTCCACCACCTTGATAGAGATGTTGCCCTGAGCAATCGCAACTTTGGAAATGGTGACATCCTCGCCAAGTACGATCGTACCGGATTTCTCATCAATCACTATTCGCGCCGGCACAGACACGCTGACGGGCAAGTTTTCGATATCTGCGAGGATACGGGAGGGCGTCCCATTGATCCCGCGAAGGTCCAGATCAATCGTGCCAGGATCACGAGTATAGGCGATCTGAGCACCATAGGCCGAGTTGATGACGTCTTCGATGCGGGCGGCTGTCGTGAAATCCGGATCGCGCAGGGCGAGTGTCAGGCTCTCGCGGTCATTGAAGTCATAGCCGATTTCACGCTCGATGCGGGCCCCATTCGGGATGGCGCCTGCTGTCGGCGTACCACGCGTTTCGCGTGCGGCGGCGGCTTGAACATCAATACCAGAGACGATGATGCTACCTTGAGCGACCGCATAAACTTCATTGTCTGCGCCCTTCAGGGGCGTGAGGATCAGGGTGCCGCCCTCAAGGCTCTTGGCGTCTCCGATCGAGGCGACCGATATGTCTATGGTCGATCCATTACGTGCAAAGGAGGGTAGCGTGGCTGTCACAAGAACAGCTGCGGCATTGTTGGGCTTGATATCCTCACCTTGGACATTCACGCCAAGGCGCTCAAGCATGTATGTCAGCGAGTCTTCTGTGAACGGTGAGTTTCGAACTGAATCGCCCGTGCCATTGAGGCCGACCACGATACCATATCCGATAAGATCGTTTTGCCGCACGCCTTCAACATCGACGATATCCCGAAGGCGGGTTTGCGCATCGGCAGGGGCGGAACCCCCGAAGAGACCAAAGCAGAGCGCGGCGATGAGGAGTGTTTTCCGAAGCATCATTTTTAGCCCAGATAATTCAGGAGTGACAGTTGGGACAGGCGGGCAGTAATCAGATAAGACGCTTCCAACGTCGTCTGCAGCGATTGCAGCTCCGTTGCGGCTTCATACTGGTCTCGCGCAGTCAGATCGTTGAATGACGCAGTCAGTAGTGTTTCTTCCGTGTCGAGCGTTTTTTGTTCCATCGCATTCCGCTCTTCATATACGCCGAGATCTGCCCGTAGATTGGTGATTTGCGTTTCGCTCGACGACAGGCTCAGAGATGTCTCCTGAACAAGCGTTTTGTAACCGTCCAAAGAGGCGAGTGGGCCATCCGGACCCGAGATTGCCAATACGGCCAAATCTCTGATGAGCGACTTGATTGCGTCATTATCTGCGGTAACGCTCTCCGGGTCGGACGCGGTCGTGCTGCCTTGGTAAATATTCTGCAACCAACCGCCTGTTGGCGAGGTAAAATAGTCATCTAGCTGAGTCGCGAAGTCGGCACTGTCGGTTGCGCTATCCGCAATCAGCTCGATGTCAGCCAAAAGTGCGGACTGATCGGAAAAGGGAAGTGTGGATGTAGCGTCTCCTGCGAAGAGGAAGCGGTCTCCATATCGCGCATTCAGAGACGAGAGCGACGCGGACAGGGCGGCCTTTGCGTCCCGTGCTGCAATACCCACATCTGTTTCATGCTCGCCGCCGATAGCGCTCAGCATGGCTGCGGCGATGCCACTTGAACTCTCTTGAACCGTGCCCAGGCTTGTTTGGATCAGCGACAGTCGGCTCGCGCGCAGGTTGAGGACTTCGCGATCAGTTGAGATGTCTGCCAGCGCCTTCTGACCAAGCATGGCCTTACCGATCCGGCCGGATAGATGAAGCGTAAGGTCCTCATAACGACCCGTCGTGGCCTCTGTCGATGTTTTGCCGATCTGGGTCCGCAATTCAGAAATGTGCTGACCGAGGCTGGCAGTCATCAGGCCGGAGGAAATAGAGAAGCGGTCCATATCAGATCTCCATCAGCTTCTGCATCATCTGGTTCGCAATCTCGATGACCCGGGCATTTGCTGCATAAGCCTGTTCGATTGCTAGCAAGTCCTGCATCTGACTATCGATATCGACACCGGTCTCAGACAATTCGGCCTCAATCAGAAGGTCGTGCTGCGTGGATGCCGAAGAAAGCACTGATTCGTGAGAGATACGGGTTTGCCCGGTGAGTGACGCAACATGTGCAACCAATTCGGTTGCAGAGAAGCCGCCCTGGATACCGTTCGAATTCATCGATTGTATTTTGGTGAAGGCGTTGGACATAGCAGAAAGAATGGAGTTGTCTCCGGGCGGGCCCTCAACTGCGGCGCCGATGCCATCCCTCAACCGCCAAAGGCTACCGCCTTGTGCCGGGTCAACTTGGGCGTTCAGGTCGATGCGACCAGCGAGACCCGGATCGCCCGGCGTGCCTGTGTCGACAAACAGGCCGAACTCGCCGGGTACTTTTGTCGGATCGATCGAGTCATCCGACAAGCGGGTCACAAGGTCGTTGGCGATCGTATCGAGTTGGGCTCCGAAATTTGGAAGGTCTGTGTCGCGCAAGGTGAAGAGCGCGCCGAACATACCACTCGATATAGCGGCGTAACTGGACGCACCGGGCGTCAGTTCCTGCCCATTCACCGAGAGGCCCGAAAGTGCACCATTGTCCAGTGTCATATCCGCGCCAAATGAATTGGCGGGCGAGAATTCCAATTGCTTGGCAGTTCCCGCAACGAGGTAGACACCTTCGACAGTTATGACATCCACAACGCCACCATCGCGCGGAATCGCTTCGATTGGCAGATATTCTGCGATTGTATCAAGTGTTCTGTCGCGGTCATCCATCAGTGCGGCGGCCTGGGATGTCGAGCGGTCCATGCCCGCCAGCAAACCGTTGAGTTCTTCGACCTGCTTCAGCGCGGCATTTACGACGTTCACGCCATCTGCGATCTCGCGATCAGCTTCCGAGCGTTGCTGGCTGACCAGTTGCGAGAGATTCTTCAACTCCGTCACAACAGCATTGGCCGAGTCCAGCAAAGCGGCAAGCTGGGTGCTGGACTCCGGAGAAGTGACCGAGGCAGACAGGGCCGCCTCAAACTTGGAAAACTTGCTGAAAAGCCCGGTGCCTTCAGCGTCATCCCCTATGCGGGATGAGAGCACTTGCCATGTGCTGGACATCAGGCTGGACTGTGCAACATCACTGGAAAGGCTCCGGCGCTCTGCAGAGAGCGCAGAATCGGCAGAGCGCGAAATGCCTGAAGCGGCCACGCCGCTGGTGCGGCCGCCAAGCAAAGTTTCGCCCACCAGCACAGACCGCCGGACATAGCCCGGCGTTGATGCGTTTGCGACGTTCGTGGCGACAATGTCGGCCCGAAGGCCAGATACCTTCAGGCCGGATTGTGCTGCGTTGATGGCGTGGGAAATACTCAAAGCAGAGTTCGCCTGTCAGAGTTGCGGATCAGCGCTTCAGATTTGTTGTTTCTTGTAGCATCTCGTCGACCGTCTGCACGATCTTCGCGCTGGAAGAGTAGGCGCGCTGTGTTTCGATCAGGTCAGTAAGCTCCGCAGCGATATCGGTTGTGGATTCCATAAGGGCGTAGCCCTCGATGCTGCCCACCGGCCCGGTCCCAGCGTCCCAGAGGTACAAGTTTCCGCTTTCAGCAGAAACACGAAAGGCCTGACCGTCCAATGCCTTCAGTCCGTTCATGTTCGGAACATCACCAACCGGAATCTGGTAGAGGGTCCGGCGGAAGCCGGTATTGTAGATGGCTTGCAGATAGCCATTCTCGTCAATTTCAACGGACTGAAGGTCCCCGATGGGTGCCCCGTCCTTGCTAACCGAAGTTGGTGAGAAGTTGGCGGAGAGCTGAGTGATACCCGCGCTGTCATTCGGTCGACCGATGAATACCTCGACATCACCGTGGGGCAGATTCAGCGTTACGGTGCCGGTCGTATCATCATAGGTCGCACCGTTGGACGCGGTGACACCACCGGTGTCGATACGGCCGCCATTTACAGCGCTGTCGGAGAAGTTGACGGCCAGATCGCCAATCGAAACGGCCGGGTCGCCTGCGCTATCGAATATCTCCACCGACCAGGCATTGCTTGAGCCTGATGCGGGAACGTTCGGGCTGAATTCCAAAGACAATGTTTGGGCCCGGCCCAGATTGTCGAAGTACTCTATCGGCAAAGTGTAGCTCTCACCCGTTCCACCAGCTGTAGTAGCATCGGCCGGAAGGTTGATGCCGAGTTCGATGCGCGATGTTGGGGAGGCAGTATACTGGGATGCCGCAATGTTGACAGGCTCAAGGTCGGTACCACTGTTGCGGCTGACATTGCCGATTTCACCGTCGGAATTCGCAGGCCAACCAAGCAGGAAGAGCCCGCTCTGAGTCCGGAGGTTTCCGCTTTCGTCTGCGTAGAATGAGCCCGTTGGAAGCATCATCAGGCTGCGCTCCGACGAGAGCGAATTTACGCCTGTATTGTCCGTAACCGGAACTAAACCGCGGCCCGAGACCGCAAGGTCGGTTGCGTTGCCCGTAGAGATGAGCGATCCCGTTGCGGCAATGTCCTTAAAGGCCGTAACCCGGACGCCGCCTGCGGCGTAAGCAGAGGACTGCTGTTGCAGAACCATGCTTGAAAAATCAACTTGGCTTCGCTTGTAGCCGTAAGTTGATGAGTTCGCGATATTGTCAGAAATGGCGGAAAGACGGCTTGAATTTGAGTTCAGCCCCATCACGCCCGCATTCAGGGATGAAGAAATGCTCATGGTCGACTCCTACGACAGATGTACTCTATCACTGGAGCGGATTTGTTAATAAGCAGATAACCTTGATTCATCTTTGGACTGGCCGTCCGTCAGGATGATGATCGATATCCTTCGGTTTTGGGACGCCGAAGGATTTTCCGGAGCGAGTGGATCAGTATCGGCCCGGCCGGAGACCTCGCGTAACCGTGATGGCATCATGCCTTTTTCGAGCAGAAGCTTGCGGATGACGTTGGCCCTGTCGGTGGACAGGTTCCAATTGTCGTAGTTCGCATCCAGACGGTATTGCAAGCTGTCGGTATGGCCAACAATCTTGATGTCATTACGAAACGCGTCAAGCGAACCGGAAATCGACGCCAGCAATTCCTTAAGCAGGGGAGTGGGGTTGCTGTTGCCAACGGCGAACAGGGGTGAACTATCCGAGTCAATCACTTCGAGCACCATGCCTTCAGGAGACATCTTGATCATCAAGTGCTCGGAAAGCTGTTTGGACTTTTCGCCCAGTTCTTGTCTGAGGTTATGGAGATTCTCTGCGACTTCTTCCTTGCTGGCGCCGGACTGGGCTTCTTTTCTAGGTGAGTCGACAGTTTGTTGGCGCGTGCCGCCCGTGCCCATCTTGGCGTAAGTGTCTTCGGTGAACATGGAAGAACCGTTCAGTCCATCAGATCCACCGCCTGAGATCCGGCTGATCGGGATAGTCGGGTTGAAATAGTCGGCAATACCTTTTCGCTGATCTTCCGTGGTTGCGTTTAGCAGCCACATTAGCAGAAAGAACGCCATCATCGCGGTGACAAAGTCAGCATAGGCAACCTTCCACGCGCCACCATGGTGACCGTCACCTTTGACCACCTTCTTGCGCTTGATGATGATAGGTTGCGTATTTGTCGATTTAGGATCGACCATTTGGTGTCCGCCCTGTGTTCAAGAATGTCCGTAGTAACAGGGCGAAATCAAATTACGGATAATCCCGGACGGCCGTTTGATGCGGTCTTGGTAACTATTCAGCAACCAAATTACTGAATTCCTACCAACGGAACTGGTATTCATATTTGCGGGTGTCTTGTGTCTTCTGTGCTGCAGAAAAAGATAGAAGCTGCGGGAGGCTTACCTCCCGCTGTCCGGCTGTGCGACGCGCTCTGGGCAACGTTATCTTCTGCGATCGGCCACTGGGCCAAGGATGTTTACGGCTTAACCATCATTCCATCCATTTCTAGTCAGAAAGTCCTAACGGGTAGCCAACCTGCCCAATCGTTTGAGGGGTCATATGCGTTTGTCTCTGTTTCGGAGGCTGTCGGTCCGGTTGTGGCCGTCGCAATCAACTCTATGGGTGCCCGCAAGTATGCGGCAACGCGGTTGCGTCAGGATGCAAGTACTCTGAAGAGCGCCCCGGACCTGTTTCTGCGGCTTATGTCCGAACATGCTGCGCGCGGATTATGGTCCCGAGTCGTCGCTTCGGCGACGCAGCAAGCGACCGCCAGCCCACCTCATCTCGCCGATTTCTCCGCCTCCGGTGACACATTCAGTCAAGACATCACGTACTTGAGCGTCGTCTATACGCTTGGCGGTGATGGTGGTGAAGACAGCTGGTTGATGGAAGGCGGTGACGATGCGCCAGAGATTCAGCTGGTCTTGAAGATGGATGACGTAAAAAAGCTTGTCCGCACACTTCTGGAACGTGTGGAGCCCAAGACCGCTCCTGATGAGAGTGGTCGGGATGTCCTGCGGGAGCGGATGCGGAGCACGACGGTCGTGCTCGATGCTGTGCTGGAATCCATGCCGATGACGATTGGCGAATGTTCACAACTGGAAGTGGGGCAGGTGATCACGCTACCAAATGCCAAGATGGACAAATTGGTTCTGAGCGCGGACACGGTCAGCGGCTCTTTGCCCATTAGTCAGGGCGAATTAGGTGCTTGGAAAGGTTTCAGAGCGCTCAAGTTGCGTTCGCCGGTTCCGGAAGACGTCATCAGAGAAATTGCGGAAATTTGAATCAGTCCCCGTGTCAGCGGAGGAATCGAAGGAGTTTGTAGGTGAACGCAATAGCAGGTCTGGTTGTCACGGTGGTGATGGTTTTCGGCGGGTATATGCTTGCTGGCGGACATCTGGATATCATCATGCATTCGCTTCCGTTCGAGATGATGATGATCGGTGGAGCAGCCACAGGTGCCTTTCTTGCCGGCAATGACATGACCACGATCAAGCATGCTGGTGGGGACATGGTCGCCGCATTTGCAGGACCCAAATGGAAGAAGTCGGACTATCAGGACCTGCTGTGTCTGATGCACGAACTTCTTAATGTCTTGAAGAAGAATCCAGTGGATATCGAGACGCATATCGAAGCTCCGCAGGACTCTGATATTTTTGCCAAATACCCCAAGATTCTGAAGGATAAGCGCGCGATCGAGATGATCTGCGACACCATCCGTTCCATGATCATGAACTTCGACAATGTACATCAGGTAGAAGAGCTTCTGGAGAAGCAGCTGGACAGCCTGATCGAAGAGAAATTGCACGGATCGCACGCCCTGCAGAACATGGCCGATGCCTTGCCTGCCCTGGGGATTGTTGCGGCAGTTCTCGGCGTTATCAAGACGATGGCATCCATCGACAAGCCACCGGAAGTTCTGGGCGGCATGATTGGCGGCGCGCTTGTTGGTACCTTCTTGGGCGTTTTTCTCGCCTATGGCATCGTCGGACCATTCGCGACACGTGTGAAACATATTCGGCTGGAAGAACATAATTTCTATTCAATGATTGGTGAGGTCCTTGTGTCGAACCTCCACAAAAACCCGGTCAATATCTGTGTCGAAGTGGCCCGTCGCCACGCACCGACGCGGGTACGCCCATCGTTCAATGAAGTGGAAGAAGCGATCCGGGGGTTAAAGCAGGCCGCGTGATGACGAGTCGCCTCTCCTTGCTAGCCGGGCTCGCCTTGATGGCGGGCTTTTCGGCGTTTGCTGAAGCGCCCGAAACAGCGGAAGATGCCGGGCGCGCGACCGAAGCAGATGAGCTTTCCGTGAATTTTCGAGAGTTCGTTGATGAGGCGATAGGGGAGGGATTGTTGACGCCGGCAGATCAGGCGCCGGTCTCCGCGTCCGCGCCCTCGGAGCCTACGCAATTGTTTCGCGGCCGGTTGTCGCCGCCCGACGCTGCTGCGCCGGTAGAAGTCGATTCAGCCTGCATCAGCGACGCCGTCCTCGACCTTCAGGCTTTTGAGGAGTTCTCGACCTACGAACATTTCCTGAATTGGCGTGCTGAGCAGGTTGCCACGGGCATTAGCCTGACGCCAGCAGACGTGGCCATGGCGTATGTATCGATAGGTCTTTATGCTGAGGGGCGCCTTCAGGTGTCGGGGATGGAAGACACTGATAGTCGCTACATCCGCAATCTGTCTCGCCTGCTCGAGGACGGTTCGGTGCCTGACATCGAGCTGTTCGAGCAGGTCGCGGCCTGCAACATGTATGGTGACATCTGGTTGTCGCTTGCGCGCCTGTCGCTGCTCGACGAGAAAGGCGTGGATCTTCTGGACCTCAATCTCATGAGCTATCGGCGGTTGCCGTACCGGCTCAAGGTACGCACGGCCTCATTGGCAATCCCTTCTCTTGATCGCATGGGAAAAACCCTCCTTTCAGAGAAACTGATGGCGGATTTTTCGGCAGAAGAAATCAGACGGTCGCAGCGCCTGGCGTTTACCCGAGCGATGATTGACATGAATCAGGGCGGCATCGAGCGAGAGCGCCAGCTTCGAGAATTCCTCAATGTTCCAGAATTGCGCTCCGAGACAGCAGCCGTCCTCATGCGGCATGGCTTGCCGGTTGAGGCGAGCTTGCAGGACGAACTTGTTGGTGATCTCCTGAAGAATGTCCAGCAACTGCCGCGAGGATCAGATGTTCGCGCAAGTCTGGAGACGATGCTGAAAGGTCCTGGAGAAATTTCTGATTACGAAATGATCTCCGAACTTGCTGAGCTTCCTGCCATGCAGGACCCTGAAACACGCAAACTCTTGGGGAATCAGCTGGCCGCCCGTCTCCAGAAGGATTTTGAAGGTGCCGATCGTCTTGCCAGCCTGGCGGCGATGAGCGCCGTGGGGGAGAATGAAGACATACTTTCTGGCAATTCTGGTCACGATCAGATCGTCGAGTCTGCCGCCCGATTCGCAGGAAATATTGGCCTTTTGAGCGTCATGACAGCCTTGTCGGAAGACATTCCTGACAGCGAAGGCCTCACATCGGAACGGGCAGCCCTGGCCTTCCGCATGCAGGATTTCGCGAGTTTGCGAGATCTCACACAAACCCGATCTGACAATCCCGATGTTATGCGTCTTGCTGCCATGGCTGCTGTGCTGACCAACGACCGGGCCTGGCTCGCCAAAGTTGCCTCGAGAGTTGTGTTGGACACGCCAACCGTGGTCGACCTCATTGAAACAGATGCCGCTTCCGGCAATTGGATCCTACCGGCGGCAGTCTATTCAGCTGCAGAGCGGATTACTCAGGAAGACTATCGGCCGCGTATTGATGCCGTTCTCGCTTTGAAGTTTGGCAAGGCCGAACCGAGGCTCCAGCGTATCAAGTTGAGTGAGATTCCGGAACATCTCAGTCAAATCAACGCGGCGCTAAATTCGAATTTTCAGGAGATGCCCTGATGTCTAATGCGATCTATGCGGCTCTGACCCGACAAGATGGTCTGCTTCGAGAGATGCAGGTAATTGCCAATAATATGGCGAACTCCAGCACAACTGGGTTCAAGTCCAACCATGCCATTTTTGCGGAGCACATTGCTGCCGTAGGCGACCAGTCTGAGAGCCTGTCCATGGGCAGCCTTGCCGGGCATAACTTCGACCTTTCCCAAGGCGGAATGAAGCATACGGGCGGTCAATTCGATCTCGCCATTCATGGAGACGAATTCTTTGTTCTTGATACGCCGGCCGGCGAACGTCTCACCCGCTCTGGGGCTTTCCAACTGTCAGCAGAGGGCAACCTTGTTGACGCCTTTGGCCACCAGGTCCAAGGGGCCGGCGGCGGAGCGATCGCGATCCCGCAGGAAGTTACCAGAGTTTCAATTGCTCCCGATGGTACCATTTCGTCTGGCGAAGAAATATTGGGGCAGGTTGCGGTCGTCATGCCCGATGGCGAACTCAATCAAGAGGGCGGCACCATGTTTGCAGCTCCGAATGGTCATCAGCCAATCGAAGAGCCCTCAGTGATCCAGGGCACGCTGGAACAATCCAATGTATCCTCAATCCTCGAAGTATCTCGCTTGATTGAGGTGCAGCGCGCTTATGAGTCTGGTCAGACACTGATCGAGAAAGAAGACGATCGGATCAATCAATTGATCAAGACGATACGCCAGCTGTGAAGCTGGCTTAGAACCGTAGGGGAATGAAATGAAGTCATTGCAGATCGCCGCGACAGGAATGGCCGCTCAACAGATGCGCGTCGAAGTCATTTCGAACAATATCGCCAATATGAGCACGGCGGCCTATCGCCCGCGCACCGCCGAGTTCTCGGACCTCATGTACCAGCAACACCTGACGCCAGGCACGATCACGTCGCAGGTTGGTACCGTCGTTCCGGCGGGTATCCAGCTGGGTACCGGCGTAAAGCCTTCATCGGTGTCCATGGAAATCACTCAGGGAAGCCTCCGCCAAACGGGCGCGGAGCTTGACCTTGCGATTGACGGAACGGGCTTTCTTGAGATCACGCTGCCGTCTGGAGAGTCTGCCTATACGCGAGATGGCAAGCTGAACCGAAGCGCTGAGGGTGAGATCGTCACAATGGATGGATTCCCGCTGGCAGATGGCTTGGTCATTCCGGAGAATGCGCGAAGCGTTGCCATCAGCCGAGATGGCGAGGTGGTAGCCTATTTCGACGATGGATCTGACGGTCAGGCCATTGGGAACATCTCGCTTGTCCGCTTCATCAACGAAAAAGGCCTCGAGGCCATGGGCGACAACATGTTCCGAGAAACCGAAGCCTCCGGTCCGGCTAACCAACTCGTGCCGGGGACTGAGGGGATGGGGCTTCTTCGCCAGGGCTTCCTCGAGGAATCCAGCGTCGACGTGGTTCAGGAAATTTCGGAATTGATCGAAGCCCAGCGAGGCTATGAGCTTAACTCAAAGGTTATTACCGCAGCTGACGAGATGTTGGCTGCCACAACACGAGTGAGGTAACAGAATGATACCAGCTATTGCTTTGGGATTAGGGCTGGCGGCGCAAATGCTTGGTGGCTCGTCGCTCGTGGTCAAGGAAGTTATTCGCGCCGGCGACACGGTTACGGCCGCCAACATATCGACGGAGACGGGTGCTTTGGTCGACACCGATAACCCTCTGCTCGGCCGAGAAGTTCGCCGCACAGTGTATGTCGGGCAAGAATTGTCGATGGATGATACGCGCCCCGCGCGCCTTGTGCGCCGCAACCAACTCGTGACGGTAAAATTCGTCAGTGGAGCATTGGAAATCACGACGACTGGCCGAGCGATGGGGGAGGCGACTGAAGATGAAGCAGTCGCGATCCTGAATTTGAATTCGAAGAAGATCGTAAACGGTATTGTTCAGAAAGATGGATGGGTGCTTGTGCAATGAAACATTATCTTACATTCACCGCAGCATTCCTTGGCCTCACAGCCTGCGGCTCTGTGCCTTCGGCAGATGCAACATTCGACATGACTGCACCTGCGACCACCATGCCGGCGGTGATGCAGCAGGCCTATGTTGAGCCCGAAGGTGCAAGCGATGCGTCGCTTTGGACTACCGCTCCAAATGCTCTGCTCAGCATGCGCCGAGCAAAGGCTATCGGCGACCTGCTGACTGTCGTTGTTGAGATGGACGATCAGGCAAGCCTGCAAAGCTCTCTGTCTCGGAATCGCAATAGCAGCGCTGACGTGAATGTCGATGCGCTGTTCGGTTTGCCGGAGTGGGCAAACGGTGTGCTGCCTGGCGGGGCGTCATTGTCACCTGGCGTCGACTATAATCGTGGCTCGTCAATGGACGGAAGTGGTGCGATGAATCGGGCCGAGAAGATCGCCTTTACGCTTGCGGCACGCGTAGTTGCGATGGAGCCGAATGGCAACTTGGTCATTCAGGGCTACCAGCAAACGCGCGTAAGCAACGAGGTTCGCATGCTGACGGTAAGCGGCGTAATTCGATCACAAGATATCACCCGGACCAATACGGTAACCTATGAGAAGATCGCAGATGCGCAGATTTCATACCTCAACAGCGGTGATGCGACATCGGTTCCGCAACAGCGGATTGGCCAGAAAATTATCGACAAGGTCGTACCGTTCTAGGATCCTGAAATGAAGCAAATCGTTCCTTCCATTGTAGCCTTGCTCGCAATTTCTGCTGGCGGTGGCGGTGCCTATTTTCTGAAGTCCGGTTCCTCCTCTTCGCCGGTGGCTGCGGCTGAGCACGAGAATGATGGCCAGAAGAGTGATGAACACGCCGCGCCCAAGAAGGAAAAAAAGGCCAAGAAGGAAAAAGACTCCCACGGAAAAAGTGACAAGCACGGCGCTGCTGACAGTGGCGAAGTGACATATTACAAGTTCACGCGGGAGTTCGTCGTCCCCATGATTGAGGATGATCGGGTGCAAAGCCTTGTGATCCTGAACCTCAACCTCGAAGTCGACACAAGTATTTCGCAAGAGTTGTTTTCCAAAGAGCCCGTCCTGCGCGACAACATCATGACCACTTTGGTGAAACTGAGTAGTGGGGGGCGGACGCTTAACTCTATCACCGATGTCGACAATTATGAGACGTTGCGCGCCATGATCCTTACGAACCTCCAGAACGAGATTCCGAACGGCATTCATAACGTGCTGATACTGGATATGGCCCGTCAGGATCTGTGATCTGCCATTTGCCTGACATAGGCGAGGACCTGCGGGCTTTTTTAGCTAGCTCACAGCCCCGGAATATTTGTTCACGCTCGTCAGGTCGGCTGATAGATGAGATGAGGTTCCGAAGCGGAGACCGCCATTCTCGGTTGAGACATCGGTGATGGTGGTAATGACCTGTGGCGCTCCCAATCCGATGTATTCTTCACCTCTGTAATAGTCGATGTTGAACTCGAAGATCTCATCGTTCGTAATGGTGTCACCGGAATTGGTCTGACCATTCCATGTGTGGACTCCGTCTTCCATGTCCAGCTTTTCAGACCAGACAAGCTCTCCCTCCGAGTCCCGCACGGTCAGGTATGCGTCGTCAGCGTCGGTAGGCGTGTTGGCCAGATAGCGGATTTCGGAGCCTGTGTATGGCACCCATGACGACTCAACCGTTACGGTCTCGCCCAGCCATTCACTGGCGAACATTGTGTGGAGTTCCCCGATAAGTGACGAAATTCCACCCAACGCAGAGTTTGTCTGAACCTGCTGTTCAAGTGAGGAAAACGTCGCGAGCTGGTCAACAAACTGTGTCGAATCCATTGGGGAGAGTGGGTCTTGATTCTGAACCTGCGCAGTGAGCAGTTTGATGAAGTTATTAAACTCCTCACCAAATTGTTGGGTAGCTGCCGAAGAGGCAGTCGTCTGCGTTTGCGCGGCGGTGGTCGATTCGATCGTGCTCATGAATTCGAACTCCTATACCCGTATATCCAGGCCGTTGGTGACGGTGCTGGAGGGGGTGGCTTGTTGAAGGGTGGATGCAGCGACGGCCAAACTATCTGGGTCGCTGTCCAGGGCGTCGGCGTCAGTGTTCGACCAGCTTTGAGCCGGGTTCTGATCAGAGGGTTGCTCGCGAAAGGTCATATCCTGGCTAGACAAGCCGTGCTCGTCGAGGATCGAGACCAGCTCCGGGTGAAAGGCCCGTATTCGGCGAATCGCTTCGGCTGAATCTGCTGTGACCAGCACGTGCTGTAGGCCTTGCGGGTCAAACTTGAATTCAAGAGAGACCCGTCCGAGTTCTGGCGGATCGAGCTGAATTCGCACGCGGTTCGACTGCGTGTCTGATGACAATTCCCGAGAAATGATGCTCGGAATATCGGCGGGTACAGCAACATAATTCGCTTGAGGTTGCGCGGGGGCGACTACGGCTTGCATCGAGGGGGTGGAGATCGTCGGCGTCGTGCTCGTTACGGCTGACAGGCCCAATGTAGATGGTTGCCCGGTGTCAGATGCCGGGCTGGCAAACTCTGTTGCCATTCCGGTTGCAAATCCTTGGACCGGCTCCATAGACCCTGAGGTATTGAGTGATCCTGGCAGGGGGTCAGGTGATTTCCGGTCTTGCGGCGTGCCGTCCTGAGCGGTTTCGCCAGATGGAGCGGGCTGTGGAGTTCCAGCGGTGTTGAAGGCGGTCTTCTGGGGGGCGGGGGAGGGCTCCAACTCGGATTCGCCAGCCGCGTCAGCTAGCGCACCCATCTCAGTGGCTTTCGGAACAATAGCCGATTCGATCAGAGCATCCGATTCGATCACCGCATCCGGTTCGATCATCGCATCCGGTTCGATGTCAGAGGCCTCTCGAGGCTCGGCTGGGGGTGCCTGAAACTGGAGCGGGTCATCAACGGCGACCGTTGCTGGCAAGTCCTCAATGGACGCATCGGCGCGTTTAGGTTCGGCGTCTGCTAGACCCGGCACAGTAGTGGTTTTGGTGTCTGCAAGATCCGGATCAACCATGGTCTTGGCGTCGGGTGCGCGCGGCTCGGACGAAGCCGACGCCTCTATTGTTTCCGCGGCATGCGGGACCGGAATAGTCACGTCAGAATCTGTGCCTTTGACAGTGTCCGGATCGACATTTGATGTGACCAGTGGCGCTGAAACTTCCGGGGCTTCCTCAAGTTTTGCGAAGTCGGTTGCCTCAAGGTCGGCTGGATCAAGCTCTACATCTATGACGTTTTCAGATTCCAGATTCAGAAAGGCGATCGGCGACGCATTTGCGGTATCAGTGTTTACGCTCGCCATCATGACCTGATCTGGCGCTTCACCTTCAATAGTATCTTGTTCTGCTAAATGCTTCTGAAAAGCCTTGCCTAGTTCTCCATCCGCTAACGGAGATGCATTTGGCGCACCGCCAGATGAATCGACTGCGGACATTCCATCGAAGCTCAGAAAAGGCGTCATAGGTTAATCCAGATTAGGTTTCTCTTAACCCTGTTTGGCCCAACACTGGTAAAATAAGTTTTAAGCAAACGCGGTTCATTTCGCTGCCGCCAGACGTGAGGAGTGAGAGGTATGACAGATATTTCAGGCGCAGGCATGGGAACAGCGCCTCTGTCTGGCACCTCGCCCGCCGGAAACGGCGCAGGCAAGACTGCCATCGAAGAAATCGGTGTGAGGTTCGAACAACTGCTCTGGTCTGAAATGCTGAGTCACACTGGACTCGAAGAGGCCTTCACCCAGTCAGGAGGGGAGGCGGCTTCGGCGTTTTCGCGAATGATCATTGAGGCAATTGCCGAAGATCTCGCCGAAAAGCACCCCTTGGGGCTGAACGCGACCGGCATACCAGCCTCAAGCGAGGGCAACGAACAAATAGGAATTGTTACCGATGACTGACGCCGCGCGCGCCCAACAAATCATGTCTCAGGTCGAAAGCGTCCTGTCAGCCGAGAAGCATCTTCTGCTCTCAGGCCAGGTTCACCGTGTCGTGGAATTGTCTGAAGAGAAGGTCCAGGCCATGACGGCTTTCGAGTCCTTGCTTCAAGAAGCCGGTCAGATGCTGCGAGCGGAAACCATTCAGGCTCGGCTCAGGGGTATTGTACAGGCAGCAAGTGAGAACTCCATTCACTTCCGCGCCGTTCAAAATGGCCTTCAGAACATGGTAACCAGGCTCGGCCGCGTGTCTCAGGACTCCTATGTGGGAGCCTATCAGTCCAATGGATTGCAAACGCCATTTTCAAACGCCACCGGGAATTATCTTAAGAAGGCATGACGGTTAACTGATTGTACACGGGTCCTGTATACTCAGTGACGGCGAACCAAGATGGGTTGCGGGAATTCCCGACGTCAGGACGACGTGAGATCGAACCTAGGCAGCGACGTAGCCGCTCGCCTGACGAACATGGGGTACATTCAAAATGTCCAGTATTCTGACTAACAATAGTGCGATGGTTGCGCTGCAGACCCTGCGCAACATCAACAGCAATCTCGAATCTGTCCAGTCGGAGATTTCGACCGGCAAAAAAGTTGCCAATGCGAAAGATAACGCCGCGATTTGGGCGATTTCGACAACCATGTCCACAGATGTTGAAAGCTTCAAGCAAATATCTGACTCTCTGAACCTTGGTTCGTCTACGGTCGGTGTGGCACGTCAGGCTGCCGAGCAGGTCACCAGCCTTGTTCAGGATGTCAAAAGTCTTGTTGTTTCCGCTCAGGAAGAAAACGTTGACCGGACGAAAATCCAGACCGACATTGATGCGAAGGTCGCTCAGATAACTACGATTGTCGGCGCAGCCCAATTCAACGGCCTGAACCTTATTAATGGTTCCAGCACCGCTGACGTGCAGATTCTTGCATCGCTTGACCGCTCGTCCGGCGGCACTGTCAGCGCATCATATATTGACGTTGAACGCCTGGACCTGTCGATTTCCAATACCGCTACGGCCGCAACGTTCGGTTCCACAGCTGTAGCCAACACTACGATCATCAATAACGACAGCGTGAACGCCGGGACGGCTGACACGCTGGCGGATGGGGCCAACCAGGACATCACGATTGCCAGTGTTGCCGATGGGTATTCCTACCGCATTGTGCTTGATGATTCTGCTACAGCCAACAGCATCGGCCAGCGCACCTTTGAATACGTTGCCAATGCCAATGACAGCACGGCATCTGTTGCTGCCAATCTCGCTAATCAGGTCTCTACGTTCCTGGATGCGACTGGCGATAGCAACTATACGGTTTCCCGCGATGGTGCCGTTATCAACCTTGCTAACGGGTCAGGCGGTACTCTGACTGTGACGGCAGCTTCTGCAACGGGCGGTACTGCAGGGACAACGACAGGCGGCCTTGGTAATCTTGCCACGATTGACGTGTCTACTTCTGCTGGCGCTACTTCTGCCTTGACTGCCGTTGAGTCCATGCTGAGCACGGCAATCGATGCCGCAGCTGCTTTCGGTTCGTCCCAGACCCGGATTGCTGACCAATCCGAGTTCGTTGCAACCCTGACCGACACCATGACCTCAGGTATCGGTGGTCTGACGGACTCCGACATCGAAGCTGCTTCGGCGAAACTGCAAGCCCTGCAGGTTCAGCAACAGCTCGGCGTCCAGGCGCTGTCCATCGCGAACTCTGCACCGCAGTCTCTGCTGTCGCTGTTCAGATAATTCTAACCGACCCGGGCGCCTAGTGGCGCCCGGGTCACCCATTTTGAATAAGAGTGAGAGCGTATGCAACAACTGGCTTACAAAGCGTATGGTGAAGTAACAAGCCGGACCGCGAACAGCGGACAGATTGAATACGCAATCTTTGAAGAAGTTACACAGGCCTTGAAGGCCGTCGATGCGCAGGAAATACCGCAGCCTACTGTATGGGCGGAGGCTATCGACCGGAACCTGAAGCTTTGGCAGATTTTGTCCATAGACCTGATGAGTGACGCGAACGAGCTCGAACCCACTGTCAAGAAAAACCTGATCGCGCTTGCCGAATCTGTGCGCCGGATCAGCTATCATGTGTTCTCCCGCGAAGCGGAAATTTCCGAGCTGGTCGAGATCAATGAAATCATTATGCAAGGCCTTGCAGGCCATGTTCCAAATCCAGCAATCATGGCAGCCAAATAGTGTCCGGACTAGTCCTCAAACTGGCCGCAGGCGAACGTTTTGTCGTAAACGGAGCAATGCTTGAAAATGGCGACAAACCGTCGACAGTGCGCGTTGTGGATGACAATGCCCGTATTCTCCGGTGCCGCGATGCCCTGAAGCCACAGGATGTCGATACGCCTACAAAGCGTGTCTACTACGCAATTCAGCTCATCATAACAGGCGATCTACAAGAAGATGACGTCCTTCCAGCCATACTTGACGAGTGTGAGCGCCTGGAGGACGTATTTGAATCCATCGACCGCAAATTGCTGAGCGTTTTGCGCTCCATGCTAGATCGCGGAAACTTCTATTCGGCACTTTGCCACCTGCGCAACATAATTGCGATCGAAGCTGAACTCCTAAAAGTCGCTAGTTTGAAAACACAGTTTACTGAGCAGGCACAGGTCGCCTGACATGGTCTATCAGCCGGTCATCCCGATCACAGGATATGGCGGGTGGAAATTCCTGGAATCCACCTTTGACAAGCAGTTTGAAGGTTTCACAGATTCCGCCAGTGTTCGGAATGATCGTGAATATTTTCAGGAGAAGATGTCGTCTCCGGTCGCGATAGAAGACTTTCTTTCTGATCGGCGCCTGCTGCGTATCTCATTGACATCTTTTGATCTAGGCGGGGAAGAGTGGAAAGTCGGCTTCCTCCGTCACATGATGGAAGAGCAGGCCGATCCTGACAGTAGCTTTCTCAAACGCCTTAACAGTCCGGCCTATACTGCATTTGCCACCACATTTACGGTCACCGATGGCAAAATCTCCCTGTCACAGGATACAATCGCGTCGCTTGCGGATGACTTTGAGCGCGCAGCCTTTCGTTCGGCTGTCGGCAATGTCGACAATAATATGAAGCTCAGCCTGAACTATGAGGCCAAGGTCGGGGATCTTGTCCGCGAGGGGTCCAGCGATGAGGCAAATCTCTACCGCCTTTTGGGAGACGTTCCGACCCGGACTGTCTTGGAAACGGCGCTGAACTTGCCCACTTCTTGGCAGCAGTTGGACGTCGACCAGCAGGCAGATATTCTGAAAGAGCGCGTATTGAGCGTGTTTTCTATCAGTAAGATTACGGACTTGGCCAATGAGGACGTCATGGACAAGGTACTCCAGCGTTTTCACACGATGGACTCGATCGCCAATGGTCAGTCCTCGCTTTCTTCCGGATCTGTGGCTTTGACGCTGCTCAACAACGCGGCGGGCTTCGGATCGACCGCCAGCCAGAACCTGTTTCTCAGCATCGTGTCGAGCTAGGATTTTTCGGCGGCCTCAACAGGGTCCAACAAGCCCTGAAGGTGCTGGAAGGCTTGTGGAATATGTCCGGTATTCGGCTCTGAAACGAAATTGTCCAGCTGCGGGAAGCGTTCGATGGATCGATCTCCGGCTGCGTCATGTCCTCGCTCATACAGATTGGCGCGCAGCATCGGCGCGATTTCTTCATAGAGTGCAATCGTCCGTCGGTAATCCTTGATGATTCTGTTTTCATCTTGTTTGGCTGCATCTGGCAGGCATCTCGAGACACTGCGCAAGACATCAATGGCAGGATACCGTCCGCGTTCGGATATCTCCCGCGACAGGATGATATGACCATCCAGAACCCCGCGGACCATGTCTGCTACGGGCTCTTCCATATCCGATCCAGCCACCAGGACGGAAAAGATTGCGGTAATATCGCCTTGGCCTTGCGCACCAGGGCCGGTCCGTTCCGCGACTTCGGCAATGGCGCGTACGGTTGACGGTGGAAAGGCGTTGAGGGCGGGAGTCTCTCCAGCTGAGAGAGATACTTCACGATGTGCTTCGGCAAAACGTGTGATGGAATCAAACAGGAAAAGGACCTGGTGCCCCTCATCCCGAAAATGTTCCGCAGTCGCGATCGCGCAGAGCGCGGCGCGTTTCTTGGCTCCGGGTGGGTCATTGGCAGTCGCAGCTACAATGACCGTTCGGGACAGGACTTCTTTGGGCAGAGTCTTGTGGACGAACTCATTCACTTCCCGGCTGCGTTCGCCGATCAAGGCAATGACGACGCGGTCCGCTTTCACGCCAGCGGCGAGCGAGCCAAGGAAGGTAGATTTACCGACACCAGACCCGGCAAACAGGCCCATTCTCTGACCCTGACAGATCGGTAGGATCGTGTCAGTGATCATCCACCCGGTGGAAAGGCGCTGGCCTAGGCTTTTGCGGGTTGTGTTCGCCGGGGGCGATGCTCTCAGCGGGCGGCGAGTGGTGTTGGCGGCTGGTGCTATGGCGCTCTCGCCGGAAATCGTGCCTCGGTAGTCCACGATCTTGCCGAGCCAATGATCACCGGGCTCGACATAGGCTTCCTGTTCCAACACAGCTCGATCGCCAATTAGGATCGCATTAGATTCACCGTAAAGCATTGCTTTCACATGACCGCCGGAGACGGCGAGCACTTCTCCGAACACCTCACCCTGACGCGTGCGAACCCGAATTTCATTTCCCAGACGGGCGAACTGGCTGATCCCGCCAATCAGAATCAGTCCCGGTGATACCTCCGTGACGGTTCCCCAGATTCGGTACAAGCGATCAGGAAAATTGGGGGTCGGATGCAACAAGTAAACAGATCTCGCCTATTCGTTAACTCTTTCTTCAAATTACCCCGGCAATTCTTCCAAAGTATTAACTAGGAGCGATTCTGTGGCGATTCTCAATCTGGATGTCCTGAATGTTTACAGCGCCATGGCGCGCCATGCTGCTGAGAGTCAGAAAGTATCGGCGACAAATATCGCCCATGCCAACGATCCTGATTACAAGGCGCAACACGTCGAAGCCTTTCAGGACTTTCTCGCGCGGGCTGCATCAAGCGGAGCCGTCGATGCCGGCGACCCAGCTTTCAAGACGTTCGAGACGGATTTCGCAAACTCGCCGAACGGGAACTCTGTAAACCTCGAGCTCGAAATGTTCCGCGCAACCGACGCGCAGGGTCAGCACGAAATGGCGGTCTCAGTCTACACAAAGTCGCTTGACCTCCTTCGCACAGCCATTGGTCGGAAAGGGTAATTCATGGACTCACTCAAAGCCACGATGATGCAGGCTGTTTCCGGTATGCAGCTCCAGTCGAAACGAATCGATATCTCGTCCCAGAATGTTTCGAATGCCGACACGCCCGGTTACCGCCGCAAGATTCTGTCCGTCGAGCAGGCACCGACTGCTGCGGACGCCTTCATTGCGACACGCATCGAGCTCGATCAAACCGAAGGCGAGCGCAGTTATGATCCCGCCAGTCCGCTGGCGGATGCAGAAGGATATGTGACAGCGTCCAACGTGTCGCTGGTCACTGAAATGGCTGATATGCGCGAAGCGAATCGCGGATACGAGGCCAACCTGAACTCGTTCCGGCAGGCGCGAAGCATGTACCAGTCACTTCTCGATATTCTAAGGCGTTAAAGGGGGGCAGAATGTCCAATGTAAGCTTCAGTGCATACGCAGCGCTCGGTTCGATCAAGCCGGCCCAGGTTTCTGACAAACCAGCAACAAACCCGGCTGAAAAGTCGGGGGTGGCAGAGGGGTTCTCGACCTTCAAGGCTGCTCTGCAGGAGGCTGAGCAGACAGCCATGCAGACCGCTGTGTCCGGCGCGGATCCCCATGCCATGGTCGAAGCGCTAGCTCAGGCCGAGTTGGTCCTTGATGCCGCCGTGACTGTTCGGGACAAGGTCGTTGAAGCCTATCAGGAATTGCTTCGGATGCCGGTCTGATCAGGGCGGCCACACATGACCGAACTCGCCATCTTTGAAGTGTTGCGCGGTGCGCTCTGGGCGGCGGCCATGATGGCGCTGCCCATTCTTGCTGTCACGCTAGTGCTTGGGTTTGTAATTGGCTTGCTACAGGCGCTCACCTCCATTCAGGAAATGACGCTTACCTTCGTGCCAAAGATTTTGGCCGTCGTCGTCGTGTTCTTCCTGTCGCTTGGGTACATGACGCGCATTTGCCTTGATTTCTTTAATAATACCGTTCTCCCCATGATTTCGAATTAGGGCCGCCATGCCGACCTCACGCTTCTTCGATCTGTCAAAGCCGACCGCCATCCTCGCGATCGGCTTGATGGCGATTATTCTCATCATGGTATTGCCCGTCCCGGCTTGGGTTATGGACATCGGTCTCACGGCGTCCTTCGCGTTTGCCATTCTGATTTTCACGACCAGTATCTTCATCGAAAAGCCCCTGGACTTTTCGTCATTCCCGAGCGTGCTTCTGGCATCGCTGATGCTGCGCTTGGCGCTGAACGTATCCTCGACCAAACTGATCATCAGCCAGGGCCATACGGGTACCGACGCTGCCGGCAACGTCATCGAAGGCTTCGCCATGTTCATCATGGGCGGAAACCTGTTTGTGGGTCTGGTTGTGTTCGCGGTGCTGGTCATTGTGAACTTCATGGTCATCACCAAAGGCGCCGGCCGAATGGCAGAGGTCGGTGCGCGGTTCGCTTTGGACGCGATGCCGGGCAAACAGATGGCCATTGATGCCGATTTGGCTGTCGGCGCTATCAGTCATGAAGAGGCGCGCAACCGTCGTCAGAAGGAGCAGGAAGAAGCTTCCTTCCTGGGTTCACTGGACGGTGCGTCAAAATTCGTGAAGGGCGATGCGATCGCTGGCTTGCTCATCACCGCCTTGAACCTCGTTGCGGGCGTCGGCTTTGGCCTTGCCGCACACGGGCTCAGCTTCACTCAGGCGCTGAACAATTACTCCATTCTGACCGTAGGGGACGGTCTCGTCTCCCAAATCCCTTCCGTTATCGTATCAGTTTCGGCGGCAATGCTTCTGGCGAAAGGCCGTGAGGACGGTGCAATCGATCTGGCGCTCGGCGCGCAACTGGGCGCGAATGCCACATCCCTGATGATCGTGTCGGGGATTCTCGCAATTTTCGCGCTGTTTCCGGGTCTGCCGTTTCTTCCTTTCATGCTGGCTGCAGCGGCGTTCGCGGCGGCATCTTTCTATATTCGCCGGCGGGAGCGCGACCTAGCCGCGAAAGCGGAAGCTGGCGAAATTGAAGAGCCGAAAACCAGCCTCGTCATTGGTGACTCTATTCACTCCGACGAGATCCACCTGGAGGTTGCCCCAGATCTGGTGGGCATGGTGCTGCAGGGGGCAGGTGGCTTTGAAAGTCGAATCGACAAGATTCGAAGGTATATTGCAGAAGAATATGGCTTCGTTCTGCCGTCCATCAGGATGACGGACAACCCAACGCTCGGGAAGAACGAATACCGCATTCGAATTCAAGGTGTGCGGGTAGATACAGGTCTTGTGCGCCCGGGCTCGCTGTTGGCGTTGATGGAAGATGGGCAACTGCCACACCTACAGGGTGAGAAGGTCAAAGAACCCGTTTACAAGGCAGCCGCCCGCTGGTTGCCAAGTACAAAGAAGCAAGAGCTGTCTGCTGCTGGTATCCCAGCGGTCGAGCCGACGGAAGTTCTCGCGACTCACATGCTTGAAGTCATTCAGGCAAACTTCACACTCGTCTTTACACGCATGGTTATGCTGGACACGCTGGATGCCTTGACTCATATCAGCGACAGCGAACGTGCTGCGTCCAACAGGCGGTTCCTTGATGAATACATTCCCGGGAAGGTTAGTCCTGAACTTCTGCTATCAGTGCTGCGCCTGCTGCTTGAGGAGCGCGTGTCGATTCGTAATCTGTTCCTGATTGTTGAAACAATTGCCGAGGTCAAAGCCCAGTCAAGCGCGCCGTCGCGCATTGTGGAACTCGTTCGGCAGCGGCTCGGATTCCAGATTGTCGATCGCCTTCAGGATGGTCAAGGCCGCCTTCCGCTGCTCCAGCTCTCCACCAATTGGGAACAAAAGTTCAACGAGCACGAAATCTCCCGCGAGGATGGCGGATCGGATATTGCCCTGCCTCCAGAAATGTTTGGAGAACTGACGACAGCGGTGCAGGCCAAGTTGAACGAAATGGCTCAGAAAGGTGTCGTTGCCTCCGTGGCAACCTCGTCCCGACGAAGGCGTTTCCTGCAAACTGTTCTGGCGAGCAAGGGCGTGCGCAACTCGGTTCTGGCGTATGAGGAAATCGGTTCCAAGAGCAAGCCGTACATCGTCGGCGTCGTCTGATGCTGGAAGGACTTCCAATCGGGCCACAACTTTCGGCCTGGATTATCCTTTTCATGCTGATCGTCGCCAGGTTGACCTTTGTCGTATTCCTGATGCCGGGGATTGGCGACCAGACCGTGCCGATGCGTGTGCGCATGTCGCTGTTACTGGGCGTGGCCACCCTGTTTGCCATGTCCGGCATCGTCACGGCACCTGTTGATATCTCAATTGCGAACTTTGTCGGTCTCCTGGGGGCGGAAACCATAATCGGGCTGGGCCTGGGTGTATTGCTGCGCACATCCATCTGGATTCTGAACATGGCCGGATCACTGATCGCCCAAACGATCGGGCTTTCGCAAATGCTCGGCATTGCGCTGGATGCTGAGGCGCAGACGGTGGTCTCGAACATGTTGGCCATGGCCGGTGCCGTCCTACTCTTGTCGGCAGACTACCATGTCAGCGTATTTGTTAGACTCGCTGAAATATACATCGAAATTCCGGTTGGGGGGCTCACGCAGTTCGATCAGTCCTTTGTCATTGAGGGCATGTTCAACGCCATAAAGTTTGCCGTGCTGATCGCTTGGCCCTTTGTGGCGATCAACCTGCTCTACAACATCTCGCTCGGCTTTATTAATAAGGCGCTGCCATCGCTGATGGTGGCATTTGTGGGCGCCCCCTTTATGATCGGAGCGGGGTTTGTGCTTCTGGCCATTTCGGTGTCAACTATTCTGATAGTCTGGATGGATCGGGTCTCCGGTTCGATCGGCTGGTGGTGAGGTAGGCAATGGCCGAGGATCAATCAGGTGGTGGCGAGAAGGAGTTCGAGGCCACCGAACAGAAGCGACGTGAGGCGCGTCGCGAAGGGAATGTCGCCCAGTCCAAGGAAGCCAATACGTTTGCCCTGTTCGCTGGCGTTATCATCGCTGCCATCATGTTCAGTGCCGTTGTGGCGGGGGCCATGTTCAGCGAATTTTCCGCATTGATGTATCACGCTGACAGCTATGCGGCGGACGTTTTCAACGACGGTGGCGGAGCAACGAAAGCTTGGCTGGCGCGCACATTGGTCAAGGTGATACCCTTGTTTGCGATCATGGCGGCCCTTGTACTCGCCACGCTGGTTATCCAGCAATCGATTGCCTTCTCGGCGAAGAAGATCAAACCCGAGTTCAACAAGATTTCGCCAACCGAAAACCTGAAGAAGAAGTACGGCACAAAGGGTCTGCTGGACTTCCTGAAGGATATGGCAAAAATGTTCTTTGCTGGCGGGCTCGCGGCTGTGTTCCTGTATGGGTTTGCACAGCATTACTATGCGAGTAGTGCGGTGGAGCTCAGCGATTTCTTCAATTTCACCTTTGGCCAGGTGCTGACGCTGTTCCTTATCTTCGGTGTGTTTCAGTTCGTCCTCGCTGCGATTGACCTGCCGCTGCAGCGGCAGCTGCATTCCAACAAGCTCAAGATGAGCAGAGAGGACATTAAAAAGGAGCAGAAGCAAAGCGAAGGCGATCCTCAGCTCAAGCAGAAGCGGCGCGAGAAGGCGTCCAGCATGAGTCGGAACCAGATGATGCAGAATGTCAAAACAGCGACCGTCGTCATGGTCAACCCGGAACACTATGCCGTGGCCTTGAAATGGGATCCGGAGGGGGGCCGTGCACCCGTCTGTGTCGCCAAGGGTGTCGACCATCTGGCTGCCAAGATTCGCGAAACTGCCACGGCCAATGATATCCCAATCTACCGGGATCCACCGTCAACTCGGTCCATCTACCGGTTGGTAGATATTGATGAGGAAATCCATCCTGACCATTTCGCAGCCGTTGCAGCTGCAATCAGTTTCGTCGATCGCATTCGCAAGCAGACCGGGGGCGCCCAATGACAGGTTCTCGCCCGAAATTGCTCAAGCTCGTCGCGCTGAAGCGTCAGAAAGCGGAGCAATCCCTTGCAATTGTCCAAACCGAGCTGCGCGATCTTGGGAAGCAACTGGATGCATTGCAGGAGGAGTTCGCCAGTGCTGACCGGGCGGGCGGAGATGTGCACGCGATGATGCTTTCAAGCCGATACGGTCATTCCAGACGGGTTCTGCATGATATGGATTGCAAGCGGTCGGAAATTGCGGACGCGCAACAAAGGTTCAACGCTGCGCGAGAGGAGCTCAAACGGATACTGAATTCCGAAGACCAGCTTATTCAGATGCGTGCGGGATCATGAAGTCGATCGTGCTGGCGTGCAAATCAAGCAGCGTTGGAGGCCAGATCGTCTGACTGAACACGATTACGGCCGTTGCTCTTGGCCAGGTACAATCGCTGGTCAGCCTGCTCGATCAGGCCGCTAACGGTCAAACCCGGCTGGTGCTGGGCAATGCCGAACGAGGCCGTGATGGCGCCGATGGGTGTCTTGGTTCCCTTCAGGACGAGCTTCCTTTCAGACATCTGTTCACGGATGCGATCAATCAACCGGGTGGCCTGTTGCAGGCCTGTTGCAGGTAAGATAATTGCGAACTCTTCGCCCCCATAGCGCGCTACGAGATCCTTGCCCTTGATGTTGTTGGTGACGATTGAAGCAAAAATCTTCAGAATTTCGTCTCCTACCCGGTGACCGAAATTGTCGTTCACGCGTTTGAAATGATCAAGGTCTGCCATTGCCAGACAGAGGCTCGAACCCTGTTTGTTTGCCGCCTCAACTTCAGCGGCGAGGCGTAGGTCGAAGGCGCGTCGATTGTAGATGGAGGTGAGCGGGTCGCGCATGCTTTCATTGCGAACCGCCTCGAGCTCATGTTGCAGGCGTTCGATCTGCTTCATTGAGGCCATTAGACCATCGCTGAGGCGACGACTCTGATCGGTCATCCGACGACTTTCCGACATCAGGCGCGCAACGGCAGAGGAGAGAGCAGCTGACGAGCTTGAATCAGACAGGCCGCGTTCAATCTGCGTCAACGCAACTTCGAACTGGTCGCTGTTTTCCATACTGGTACCCACAAGGTCCAGGATGCTTGAGAGTTGCTGTTCAACTTCCCGTCCGATGTTCTCGCGTTTGGCGTGATCGTCGGTAGGGCGCAAATGCATGTTGTAGACTTCGTCGATTTCATATTGGCAAAGCGCGCCCCGCTCCAGCATTTCGTCGACCGCAACCACAACCTTGTTGTCGGACTTTGCTGCATACGCATACATCAGCGCGAATGTGTTGGGGAATGGCGGCGTGCCATGTTCTGCAATCAACTGGCTGGCAGTATCAGCATGCTCATACACCTTGGCAAAGGCTTGCTGGTCCTCAGGACACACAAATACTGGCGTCTTGGATTCGCTCATCTGAACCCGTCCCCATCGGCAATTCATTTAACGTCGAAGTTTACCTTGCGTATGCGACCTTCAAATATCGTTAAATGTGAACTTTTATTTCGCGGTTTTGCGCGAACTATGAACCAGATTTATCTCCAGCTTTCGGCTGTTGTGTTGAGATTGCAGTAGAAGTCGGATGCTTGTTCACTTGGACGCATGCTGGCATTGTTGCGACGGACTTCACCATCTTCTGAAGTGGTGCTGTGCGATGTTTCCGCTCACATATGAAACTCCGTCTGGCGATCCCGGCGCGATTCGAACGCGCGACCTACAGATTAGGAATGGCTCCCGGCGTTCTGCGCTGGACTACTCTGAACTACGTAACACCTTATTTTTTCTGTGAATTTGTGAAACTTGATCCGTGGGGAGCACGTTGAAATACGCCCCAATTCGAGTTCAAATGGTTCCCCCATGGTTCCCCGAATCAGCCGGAGTGAGAGATGCAGAAACTGACCAAGCGAGTAGTAGACAGTATTCGGCCTAGCGGCCTGGACAAGAAGATCTTCGACAGCCAGCTACCCGGTTTCCATGTGCGAGTGAAGCCGAGTGGAACAAAGAGCTACGCGTTGAAGTATCGGGTGGCGGGACGCCAGCGAAACGTCACCATCGGACGACACGGTGTGATCACGCCTGACCAGGCAAGGATGGAAGCCTTCCGCCTTCTTGCGACAATTTCTGAGGGGGATGATCCTTCAGCGATCCGCAAGGCCGCTTTCAGGGACCCGACCCTGGCCCAGCTCTGGGAAGAATATCTCGAACGCCACGCGCTGCCGCGCAAGGCACCCAGCTCCATCAGGGAGGATCGGGGGCTCTGGCGACTCTATATCGGACCCGCGCTCGGATACCTGAAGGTCAATGCCATCAATCGAAACGACATTTCCAGGCTGCATGATTCAAAACGGCATCAACCGGCTTGCGCAAACCACATTCTGTGCCTGCTATCCAAGATGATGAACCTTGCGATCGAGTGGGAGTACCGTTCTGACAATCCGTGCCGCGGCATCAAGAAGTTTCACGAAGAACCTCGCAACCGGTTTCTGAGTACGGAGGAGCGTGACCGGCTGACCCAGGCGCTTCACGAGGAGCCAGACCAGGCGAGTGCAATCGCGATCTGGCTGTGCCGGTTTACCGGCGCAAGGAAGGGGGAAGTATTGCAAGCGCGCTGGGAACAATTCGATCTCGATGCGAAGATCCCGGTCTGGCAAATTCCCGCGACATATACCAAGCAGAGACGCGTCAACCGAAAGCCTCTGTCCCGCCCGGCAGTGGTCTTGTTGTCGGAATGGAAGAAGGTCTGTCCGCAATCGTCCGCAGGATGGGTCATACCAGGCAAGGATCCCGAGAAACGGAGATCAGACCTCAATGGTCCGTGGCGCCGTATTCGTGATCGGGCAGGGCTCGTGGATGTCCGCATGCACGACCTCCGGCACGATTTTGCATCAATCGCCGTGGCACAGGGCGCGTCTCTTGAAATCATCGGCCGGTATCTCGGTCATGCCTCGATCCAGACAACCCAGAGATATGCGCACCTTCTGGACGATCCGCTTCATGTCATGGCCGAGCAAATAGGAGAGACGTTCTGATGCCGCCCCAAAAAACTGGAACAAAAGTGTTTTCAATTTCAGGAGCTAGGTGGTTCCAATACTCAATGGACGAGCGTCTTGAGATGCGTGAGTCCCGAACTGCGATGGAGATCTTCCATGCCATCCAGCGACTTCATGAAAAGTTCTACCTGATGGAAGATCCCGAAGGTTACACGGTAGAGATGCCGTTTCCCGAACATCCCACGTTCTGGAATGTCTTTGAGCTTTTTTCCGTGATCGAGAGACGCTTGAGGGGTGGTTGGACTGCGGATGTTTCGATTCATCCACTTGTCTTGCGTGAAACCATCGATGAGAAGCTGAAGATTCTGTTTCTTCATCTCGCCCATCAGCGCGGTTGGGAAGTTTCCGCCATTGTGGGGTATGCAGATCCGGGTCAGAGAAGATATCGATTGCCACTATCGCTTTTGTGCGACCAAGAATTTCGAATCGGTGGCAGATGGGCGTTCGCTTCTTTCGAAGGTATACAGTTTACAGAACTTCAATTTCATTGCCATCGGGTCGATCAAAAGGATACCCATTTCGCACGGTATCCTGAAGTGAGAGTCGCTCAAGAGCTTCCCGAATTATTGAGTATCAGGAAATTGACGGCTTCGCTCAAACAGTGTTCTCCGGGAACATCTGGGCGATTTGTGACGACAGTCGCGAGGATCAAGAATGAGAACTTGTTGAACTTCTATCCGACCACTTTCGATGCCGCGAATGCTGACGAAATCTATCGGCTGAACAACGCGCCAAAAATGAAGGGTACGCCTGGCCGCCCTTCGGATACACCAATCATCATACCCGCGTTTCTACAGCTTGCAGAAATGTGGATGAAGGGAGGCGAGATCAAAGGCGTGACTCTCAGTACTGCGCTCAATGCTATTCGATCTGAACTCCAAAAACGAGCACCTCACAGTGATCAGAGGGTACCTGGCATCGATACCATAGGCAATGCTCTGAAAAGTAAAATGTTTTGGAAGGATAGGTCGTGGAATGAAGATGCCATTCTGCGGGCCCTTGAGGAACAACCAGCTTGGCCAGGTGGAACCGAAAAATAGTTTTTCCCTATTTTCCCCCGTAGATCGGCGGCCCGATTCGGGAGTCCAATAGAAGTGTCCAATCAGGACATTTTTAAAGGATTTTTACATGAAGGTATTACTGACAACTCGGATCGCAGCAGAATGGTTGGGCCTCTCTCCGCGAACTTTGGAGGCACTTCGTGTGCGTGGCGGTGGCCCCAGCTATTTGAAGCTTGGCCGTCTGGTTCGCTACGAGCCCGCCGCACTAGAAGCTTGGATCGATGCCCGCCGATTGGCGTCGACGAGTGAAAGCCATGCGTAATGTCAAACGGAAGATCAAGGTTGGCCGGGCGTGGCGAGAAATATACGTCAGAAGGATGTTGGATTTGCCGCGTGCGGAGCGTGTCGTCCTCAAGGAACTGGTGTCCATGGGAAATCAGCGTGGCTATTGCTGGCCGTCGATCAAGACTCTAGCGGAGCAAACGGGCTACTGCCAAAAGACCGTTCAGAGGGCCCTGAAGGAACTTGTGCGGAAGCAGCTCATTCGTCGTCGAAGAAAGATCCGTTCGGACGGCAGTCATGGCGTTTACGAGATTGCGATCACCTTGCCGCTTGGTGTCCGGTGCACTGGACACGGCCGGCCATCAGAGGTGGACAGGGTGTCCACGCTTAAAGAAAACTATCAAAACAAATCTAAAGCCGTGCCGTGCGAGGTTCGCTCTCTCGAAGATGACCTTCTGAAGCTCTTTGACCGAGTTATTGATGAGAAGTCCCATCCGGAACTGCTGAGCCTGTATGAGCTGTCTTCATGGCTGTTTGGCCGACTGGATGAACCTTGGCGGCAATTGAAGAGCCTGATTCTGAACCGGGCCATTGAACTGCGGGACGAGTTGCACCAATCCGGCAAGAGGCTTCATTCATGGTCTCAGCTTGTCGATCAACTTGGTGCGCGAAGGAGCGGGCAGGTCAGCGAACCGGGTTCGCCAGTTCCAGGCCGGAACGGCAAAGAGCGGTTCAGTGAAAATGCGGCAAAGCTCGGTATCAACAGCAGTGATCCAAGACTGGCCATGCTCCTTTCGGAATTTCGGATAGAGCGGAAGGGCGCCAGTATTCGGCTTGTCACCGAGTCTCCATCGGCTGCTGGCCAACTCGTGCAGGACTACTCTGGCGTCCTCCGAGAGTCTGCGCTCTATCATGGGACCGAGATCGCGGTCGTGCACTGCGACAAGACCATCTTTTCCACGGGAGGCTGTTAAGTGGTGTGCCAATCTGAAATGCGGGACGCGGGCTTTTGCCCGCGTCCGGTTCACATGCGCAGCCAAAGGTTGCGCGCAGCAGATTGTTCCTCCGATCGCAACAATCGCTTGGAGCACGGAGGAGGCACCAGGCCCTCGGAGCTTGCGGGTCCTGTCCGGCGAATAGACCATGCGGGCAAGCAAAGCGCGCAAACGATTTTCAGTATCGGTCCTCGAAAGAAGGGTTGCGCAACAAGGGAGGAGGTTGCGGAGATTTCATTCTCCTCGAAGATACGACCCTTGTATTTCTAGCCTCTTCTAATCGGTGCCGTATACAGCCGTTTCTCTCAAGCGGATAGACTAGTCACGGGAGTTTTCTGAAGTCCGGAACGCCTAGCATATCGTTAGCCAATACAAGAAAATCACTTCATTCCGGCTTCAACAGTTCGTGTGCTGGATTACTTCCGGTTTGCCAGGCAATCTTGCTCCAATCCGCTGGAATGCCGTTAAATGGGTTTGGTTCGTCTTCGACGCCAAGGGTTTGTAATGCGCGATGATAATTGTTTCCCCGGATAATTTCTTTTGATCGTAAAAGATACTTCCCATGGACCCAACCGGTTGCTCCCCTTTTCCACACCTCTATCCACTCGCCAGCTACACGCCCTGTACGAATTATATTGGCGTTTCTCTTGTATGAATCTATTGTCTTGGCCGATAGGGAAGGCGCATCTCGCATATTCAAATGGTCCGCTATCACCTTATCGCTATATAACCGGTTGCCCCGCTTCCAGTCATACAGATTGTAGTCCGTTGGATCCGTACTTATTCCGTCGGGGGCTTGTGTGGTGGCCGCGGGAAACAAGTATTCTTGATAAGTGGACCGACCGATAATGTCTGCCATTGCAGTTCTATCGGCCATTAGCCGCATCTGTTCGGTAAGCCTATCAATGTAAGCGTCGCAGTATTGGTTGGTGGCTGCAGCAAAAGGCTTACCCACGTGCCGACGGCAGGCGCGCTCGAACATCGAGGTCTTAAAAGCCCTGCGACAGTCATTATTGTAAAGGCAGTTTTCTATAGACCCATCGTCGTAGCGCAGTCGAATGTTTGCATTTAGCACATACAAACTGCCGATGACGCCCAAGTTTCCACTTTGCTCGCGAAGCATTGCGTCTATGAGTGCCTCACCAGATTGAAACCTGTTATTAAGCGTCCTAGTAAAATTCTTATAGGTGCTCGAATTATCCTTGGCGTCATGGCTGACCTCGTTCGATGGCTGGCCCATACTAAACAAAGTGAACACGTTGGCGGTTTCACGCCAATGTCCATCGACTTGCGAGTCCTCAAGTTTGACAAGAAGCACTTCTGTGAAATCAAATTTCACTCCTGTGCATTCAGACTCTATTCCGAGCGCTAACTCGACTATCTGGCGGTCCGCTTGAAAGAATACTTCATGCGCATGTTGAAGTTTTGAGAGCGCTGAGTCGCAAAATAGCCTGCGAGCCGCAACTCTTTTTGGGGTATAGAACTTAGTCAGAAGTCGTTCTTTTTCCCTGGGGCTCATTGATCGGATTTTTATGTTGTTCTGGACCGCGTAGTTAGCCTGGGCCTCGATCACATTCAGAGTAATCTTTTTGGCTATTGCGAGCTCCAAAAGAGATTCTTCAAGAAGGTTCATGCCAAGCGTGAACGCCCTTACATCTTTTGTTTGCTGAGACTTCCAATTTAAATCAGTTTGCGGCTTAAGGTCCGACTCCAAATGAAAGCGTTCTGCGTACTCCTGCACAAAACTCAAACGAGTGCCGGTAGTTGTGTATTCGTTCCAGTGACCGGGAGGAGGGGGCGTGGAGCCACCCATAGCCCCAAGTGCGGTGTATGCACCATCGGTGCTGAAACCAGCCCGCGCCATGATGTCCATACCAATTAAATCTGCAGCGATGTGCTGATTGATGGCGCTAGTTACCTGGTCGCGCGAGTAGCGAGTGTCCGAAACGCGTCCAGATAGCCAATCATTGCGAGTATCGGGATGTTGCGCCAGCTTTCCCAGGCTTGTTGTGAAGAATAACGTCGATTGAAGGTCAGCCCCGAGGGTTGGCTCGTTCCACAAGATATCATCGTGCTCAAGGAGCACATGTCCCAACTCGTGGGCGAGGAGATAGGCAATTTCATCGCGCGTGTTGAGCCGGAACATAGCGCCGCGGCATAGTTCAATCTCACCAACAATATTGACCCGAGCGCTTGCGCTTCCACAATCCGTAATTCTGAGAGCAGGGGCAGGGGCAGGGGACGCAAAAGTAGCATTCGTCAGAGTGCCATATATCTCCCTTGCTTCTTCAGCCAAAGCCGCAGGCAGTCGCCCTGGCTTTCCGTTGAGTTCTTCATAGAATTTTCTGAAGCGTTCACGTTCGGACCGCGAGTGGGTATTCTGCCAAACTACGAGGCCCGCCTCGTTCCTGTTGTTGGTGAGTTCTGTGTCCCACAAGGTAGCAACAGGCGGCCAAGAAATGTATTCGGTGTTGGTGGGCGGGGGACTGGCGCAGCTGATCGTCGATATTAGCAAGAAGAATATTGCTAGTCGGCGCATGAGTCGGACCCAAGAGCTGAAGTTGATGTCGTTACGCTTCCCGCGATCTGACAAATCTTGGGGGAACTACATGGACTATCGGGAGGAAATTTGACGTTGCGCCGCCGCACGAGGTATTCTTCTCCATCTAAGAGGACAATAAACCGACCATATAGTTTTCCTGAAACTTGTATCGGAACAGGGATGTCGTCATTGTCAATCCACACTCTCGTGGCGGGCTGATCAATGGGAAACAATTCAACTTGACCGGCTTTCTCCTTGAACTCCACGATTTCGCAGGGCTCGGCTTGTTCTGCCAAAGCCGGCATGCCAGCCATCAAGAAGCTGGAAGCAGATACGAAGAAACGCCACACTTGATGTCCCCCTCGGTAGATTCAGTCCCTACCTTCGAATGCGTTCGCAAAGATTGCAATAGGTAGGGAAAATAATACAAGAAGGAGGCTGGCGGAAACTACACCAAGCAGGAGTTGGTGTACGAATAGCGTTCCGACCCCCAAAGCACTGACCACAATAAAGTCGATCAATACGGCTGCTGAGTTTGATGGTCGGCCAAGAAAATTATCAACCAGCATTCTAACAATTCCCAAGCCAATAAATATTAGGCCCCCATATACTAGCATCGCATAATCAATGCCGCTTTGCGGTGCGTTCCGGCTGCTAGGAGGAGACAGGTCTTCTGCAAGCATTGTTTGGATGGCTGCAGCCTCGAGGTAGACCCCCGGCTTCGGGCCATAGTTCGGACTTTGGGCGTAACCGCCAGATGAAGGGCTTTCAAAGCCTATCAAGACGATTGCGCCGTTGAGGGCGGCTTCTACTTCGGGTGTTCCAGATAAGGCTGCATCAAATCCAATCGTACGGAAGGGGTATAGTTTGGAGGTGGCAGAGTCTGGATCTTGCGTTGGAGAGATGTTCCCTAGAATGTTGTTCAAAGATTTGCGCCAGAAGTACTCAAAAGCCGTGTCGGCGATTTCATTGCACGGCTCGGGCTGTGTCATTGTGCCGTTACATACAGGTGGGGGGACAGGCCAGATGGGGTCAAAATATTCTGGAACGTTGTCTTCACAGGCTTGGACAGCCTCAGGCGCGATGGCGGAGCAGGCGATCAAAAGGCCCGGCTTGGGATATCGCCTCTCTGGGTCTCGCGTCCAGTACGAAGTTATTGGAGAGTCGTCCGGCCTTCGGCCATCGGAAACGAGCCGAAATGGCAATTCTTCAAAGCCGCACTCATCCGTACCATGAGGGCATGCGATCTGCGGGAGGATTGGGGCATTCGGGCTCGAATCGTTTGCGGCCGCAATGAAGATTCGGCTTCTATCTGACGCTCCCTTAATAGTCTCTCCGAGATAGGTTGTTCCAGGGTCTCCTCGATCATAACCAAATGAGAAATGGAGATAGATGGCCTCCGGATTAGTTTCTGAAATTGCGGAAACAAGGTCTCCCATTAGGATGTGGGGTATTGGGTAGGTGATCCCTTGTGATTCCAAGAATGTTTCATCCAGTAGGACCACAACGATGTTAGCTTTGCTGTTAGAAAACTTGCTGTCGAATGCTTCTAACGAAAGGATAAGGCGCTGAGCTGCTGTTTTCGCATAACCAGTTATTCCCATTGGGTCTGCCAAAGTCACGAATGCAAACGCCACGAAGGACCAAAATACACGGATAAGGCTTCGAGCTAGAATTTCCATGAAAGTCTTGTGGCTAGTTTGTTGCGAATTATGCTCAGGCAATAGAGGTGAGATCAGAAGCTGTCGGAAAATCTACGAGTAAAATGTATTCCAATCGAACGCGGCTTATACACCACTTGGTGATGTGCTTAGCAAGCGAGGGGATCAGGTCAGAGCCTCGACGGCTTGACGCCGGTCGAATACGCAAACTCAGATCCAATGTGGAACAGAGCAAACTTATAAACGGGCACCCTTCGGGGAGCAGGTTTAGAGCATATGCGCCAACACCTGAAACGCTCTTCTAGAGTGCGGTCTTCGATCGATGTGGAGAAGGAAATCTAGAGCGGACCGTGAGACAATCCTTCAAAACCCCAGATTACTAGTTGCCAGACACCTTTAGACTGCAAAAAATACCCTTCGTTCTTTTTCCGTATGAAGATCAATGTTCACGATATGAAAGAATCTCTTCTCAACCGACTTAGACCAGAGAAGGTAGTGGAAGTCATCCAAGAAAATTTCCGCTATAACTGAAGAAAAATCTTTGTCGTAACAATCCGCAAGAACTTTCAAATTGGTGGAGGGGAAGCTGTTTTTAAATTCTTTGTTATATGGTGGCTTAAAGTAACTGATCAGTGCTGCCTCGTAGAGCGTAATACGCTCGCGTTCACTGCTATCAAATAACTTATCGAGACCACTCTTGATTCGCTCGTCACTTTGAGAGGCATCCTGCGCCCACGAATTGATGGAAGTAAAAATTCTATTCGAAGGATGCACTTCCAATAGCAGTAGCTGAAGCCGATACCCGGCAGGGGCGCCTTTTAACGCAATTTTCTGAAGTGTTTCGTGCTTCCTTAGTCTGTCTATAGCATGCCGAGAGCCGTCGGTTCCGTAAGCTTGTCCTACGTAAACAATTTCGAACGACATACCCCCATGCTGTTGAACTAGCGCCTGAGTGAGCTGTTGCGGACTGGGCCCATAGCGATTACCAGACCCATCCGATAAGAGCCAAAGCCCGCCTTCCTCTTCTAGCGATACACCTTTGGGAATCGAAAACGATATTGGGTACTCTACCCCAAGAGACTCGAGATCGAAGATTACTTCCAAGCCGTCTTGCCTTACATTCTTTAAATCGATCTTTGGCACATAGCCGATCAGGTAGATGTGGCAATCCTTTACGCCTTTGCCAAAGCGATCAATCAATGTTGGATCGTAGATCGATTCCGCAGGGAGATCATAAAAGCTATACGCGTGCATTCCCAGAGCGTGTTCAATATCAAATTTCTTCGAAGCCATCACCTTCTTAAATTGATCATTCGGATCTTTCATATCCCCCCCTTTTAAGCGGGTTTTCCCGGCGCTGAAAAACTTTCATTTTTACTTCCTGCAAGCCTACTTAATTTGGTACTTCAGACGTCTCTGCACGAAAGCTGGCTTAGATCCTTCAAGGATTTTCACGATCACATCGTTTATTCTTGGATTCTCGATTGAGCCGGACTCATACGAAAACTTGTAGCCCGCCGCCTTATCTAACGACACGTAGAGGATTTGCTCTGCGTCCGCGCCAACGGCAAGATTTGGATTGTGTGTCACCAGTATGACCTGTCGGTTCTTTTTAGCTTGCCTGATACATGTTGCGAGAACACTGAAAATACTATCGTTGTCGAGATTGTCCTCGGGTTGGTCTATGATGAGCGGTGTCTTCTCCATATCCAAGTGAAGATAAAACACCAATAGAAGCAGACCTTTCTCACCAGGGGATAGTTGATTCAGGTTTTTGCCCCCCAACCGAAGCTCATAGCGGGCATTAAAGTATTCGAAGGAAAACAACAGATCATAGAGGCGTTTGATGTCCTTGACTTGCTTGTCGACATCCTCAGCACGCATAGCTTCGATGATACCCTTGGCGAAAGCGAGAACGCTCTCTGCATCGTTCCAATCCGTTTCGGCCATGCGCGACTGTAGCTCAGCCTCGCCTTGCGCTGTTCCGCGAAAAGGACCGCTCGATGCTTGATTGACAAGATCAAAAAACCGCTCTTGGAACTCAGGCATTGAAACGAAAGAGGCATCAATAGTCACCTCGAATTCGTCTGACCGAACGGTTTCCAGCCGCTCCTCAACACTGGATTTCAGCGCTTCATAGAATGCCCGCACCTTCGTTTTTGCCTGGAAGATAGAACGGGCAATATCGTCGCGGTCCGCGCGTTTTTTATCCAGCTTAGCAGCCAGATCGTTCGTGATGTACCGTATACGGTTTTCAATATCCTTTATAGTTCCAGGTTTGGGATTATCGTCCTCGCCCAATACGGCCATCATCTTAGCTGTCAAATCGGATAGTGCCTGCACATAGCGCTGATAACGGCGCTGCGGCGCGGAAAGCGTTTCCTGCAAGTTCTTCAACTTATCAGTGAGGAACTGGTGGGCGCGACGTAGATCAGGAACCGAAACCAAAGACGACAGGTCTGTATCGTCCGTAATAGCTACGTTGTTGTCCGCTTCTAGCGTCTTAATCTTTGCGGAGATGTCTGCAATTTTCTCGTCAATAGTGCTCGTATTGATCCGATGTGTGACGATGACATCAACGTCCAAACCGAACCGAATACAGGTGGTCCGCAGCCCTTCCTTTGAACTTTTGACCTGTGAATCGAGTCCAGTGACCGTCTCTTTTATGCCGCCTAAACCAACAAGATCGCTCTTGAGCGAAGACAATCGCTCCACGGCATCCTTCCCGCGAACCTCTAGTTCCGATTGGACCTGCCTGACTTTTTCAATCTCGTCCGTAATCGCCTTTTGTTCATCAGATTCACCTTCTGGCTTCGAAACTTCCGAAGGCTTCGAAGCCTCAAGAACGCGGTATTCTTCCCGCTTTTGATTGAGCTGTTCTTCGAGAGCAACCTTTGTTGCAGGATTATCCTGCTCTTCAAGTTCAACGATCTCGATATTAAGTTCGCGAAGACGTACCTTCAATGAACTGATATCGCTCTTGCTTTGTGCGGTTTTCAGCTCTTCCAATTCAGAGAAGGTTGATTTCCCCATTCGGTCCGACTCTTCGACGTGAGAAAAGACAACTTCCTCAATCTCGTCTCTGAATGCCTTCACCTCAATCTCGTTGGTTAGGCTCTCAAAAAAGTTTTGAGGGAGATACTTCACGACCTCGGGTTTGCGAAGGTCTACTTCTTGGTCAAGTCGCTTCTCAGACCTCGTGCCGCTGGCCCAAGTTAGTGTACCGAGGAAATTCTCCGCAAATCCCTTCTGACGAAATTTGCGGTTCTGTGTTTTATCCGTCAAAAATGAAAAATGATCGAATTGACGGGACTCCCCCAGAAGACCGAGAATGTCGGCAACAGCACTCTTACCGCTTCCTTTGTTGCCGATGATCGCTGTCAGCTCAGGATTGAACGGGATAACAACGTCCTTGAACCACGCCCCATTGCTGCCCGTATAGCCCTCGACATGATCGATCTGAAGCTCGGTAATGAACCGTGTTGCGTCCTGTTCCTGTCGTTGCAGAACGGTCGGCTGTTCGCCGATATGAACTCGCCCCTTCGGTTCAAAGAGCGTCTGCCTTAGCCCGCGAAATGTTTGATCGGCCTTGATCCAAGTAGCTTCGTAGCCAGCCTCATCACCTGACAATCTTGCAAGTTCATCGAATGAATGGGCGTCAGACCCGCAAAAGACCGGTTTTTTCTCGGAAGGTGTGCTGTCCTCGTAGCGATCAGTCTTCAAGAAATAGTCAGTGTTCTTTGATGATCCGAAAAAGGCATCACTTGCCTTATCCAGTTCATCTGATATCGAGAGGCTTCTTGGAGATTTTGTATCCGCACCTCTCAGGCCATCATTATTGGCAGCAGTAACGATCATGTAGGCGGTGCGGTCGGGAAAGACGGCACTTAGAGCTTTACGTAGCTCAGTAATGCTAACCGTAGCCTGTTCGTAGTCAGTTCTCGAAGCAAGTTCGCCGCATCGAACACGCGCACCATCCCGTGTAATGTGCGTTAGCAAATCACTCAGCAACGTCGCTAGCTTAGCCTCGGTTGCTAGTTTTGGATCGATTAAAACATGCGTATGAACATGTCGCGCATCTTTACTGATTGTCTCGGTTAGACGAAACTCAATATTCGGAATGAAGAACTTTTTGCCATTAGGATATGCTGACTGATACGCCGCCTTAACAGCGAAATAGCTATCAAAAGAAAAGTAATCGGTAATGCCGAAGACCTGAACGTCCGAAGCCTCAAGCGTCTGGACATAGGGTTTCAGATTGACCTCATTTGGTTCTCCGAAACTGTTCGACAGCTTTGTGCCAGGCGCATGCAGATGAAGATCCCAACGCTGCCAGACCGAACCAAATTTACTGTTCTCGATACTCATCCCACCTTCCTTTCCACAAGGCGTGCTTGATTCGGATCGTATTCGTAAGCCTGAATGCTACCATCCTTGATTTTTTCGACAGCTTCATCGATTGCGGACAATGGCACTAGAAACCACTCCCGGGGGATGATTGGCTTGCCGAAGCGGTCCTTGATTTCGATATCAAGTTGGGCCGAGTTAAAGATTCGATGAATAAGTTTCTCGAGCTTTGAACGGCTAACATTGTAAAGTTCGTAAGTCGCCACGATGTCCACATCAGACATCAAAAATGTGGGATCGAGCTTCACATTGGCGACGCGCCTCTCAACGCTGCCGCCTGTAACGCCGATTTTGTGCAGCACTTCACGATTTTCGGCGACGACTGGGTGGCTGGCTTTACTCCTCAGCACGTAAATTGTGCCACTGGCTAGGTCATCTTCTTCCTGTTCTCCGCCGAATAGGGGGCCAGCAGACGGTTCAGAGATGCTTCGGCTCGTCTCGTCCTTATAGAGCGCGCGTTGGAGCGATCTCAACAGCAAGTTGCTCTCTGTGCTATTCGAGTAGATGACCCGCAATCTGGCATCAAACTCGCCATTCGGTGCTTTGATCCGTTCTCCGACTTCAGCGACGTACGCCACTTGCCCACCGAGAATAAAAAACTGCCCCTGTGAGATATCGGTTTTGAGAAAGCCTGCATCCTTGCGGATTTGGCGTGTGATCCGCACACTTTGGTCTAACTCAGCTTGAACCCCTTCGAATAGCGGCTTGAACCTCTCAAAATCCTCGCATTTCTCGCGATTCGCGATTTCTTCCGCTGCTCGCTTTTCTGCAGCCGATCGCACATGACGCAATTCGGTGATCGACGCAGTTTCGCTCTCAACGCCCAGTTCGCGGAGAAGGGCATCGTCATCAAGTTCCTCTACATCAGGCGAGTCCGCTGACGATGTTCCTGCCAACAGCCCTTGGTGATCGAGCGGTTCGACCAGGGTCCGGCACCCTTCCAGCTTGCGGATACGATCAAGCCGGACGGCGTAGAGACGCTCGAAAATATCTCGCTCTTCGCGATGCTGCGGGACGCGATCACGCTCTTCAACGAAGCGCTGAATTTCTTCAAAGCCAGCGATAATACGCTCCTCGCGCGGCGTGTGCGTGACGGCTTTCTTGGCTTCGACCTCAACGCCTAACTCGGCTAATAGGGCATCATCGTCTTCTGTGAACTCTTTAGCCATTGGCAGCCTCCGCTTTCATGCGGGCGAGGAAAGCCACGCCTTCGGCCATTTTCTTTTCCCAGGCATCTTGCGAGGTAATCGACGGCAAACGCCCGCGTTCCTGCTTGAACTTCAGGGCACGTTTAGCGAGGTCGCGCGCCTCTTCAGTGGTAAGTTTCACCTGCTTGCCAGACATGATCGCTTGGACCTGTTGTAAGCGATCTTCGTTCATAGTTTTGGAGAGGATGGCATAAGCCTCAGAGAACGGATTGATCCGGTCGATCAAGTCGATATCCAGATCGCGTACGTCTGTAACGTATTTTCGAACGCCTTCGACAAAAGCCGTATTCGCTTTGATTTCGCTGGCGCCGCTTTCATTCGCGGCTTTCTTGGCTTCTTGAGTGAGGTTCAGCGCCGCGATAGCGCGTTGGCGAACGGCTTCCTGATCGTCTTCATCTAGCTTGGGATAGCGATCCTTGATGATCTTACCCATGCGCACTTGGGTCAGCTCTTCCGGCACCAATTCCTCATCGAACAAGCCGCGCTCGATGGAGGTTTTGTCCTGTACGAATGCGGTGATGACCTCGTTCAGATCTTCGCGGCAAATTCGTTCAGCCTCTTGTGTCTTTGGTTCTTTCAGGCCCTTGATCTCAATCTGGAACTGGCCGCTGTCCTCGTTGAAGCCGACATTGCATTTATTTGGATCGTAGCCGTCTTCGCCATAGTCGAAATCGGCCTGCGGCCCGGCATTCGGGTTCTTTGGGGTGAAGTTGAAACGTGGCGCGAGAACTTGCTCCATGAGCAAGCTCGCTGCGATGGCTTTCAGCGTATCGTTCACCGCTTCGGTCACGGCTTCTTCGGAAGCATCCGGTTCGGCGATCAGATTGGTGAAACGTGCGCGGGCTTTGCCTTCCGCATCACGGGTGGCGCGTCCAATGATCTGCACAATCTCGGTGAGGCTCGAACGGTAGCCAACGGTCAGAGCGTGCTCGCACCAAATCCAGTCAAAGCCTTCCTTGGCCATGCCCAGGGCGATGATGATATCGACATGATCGCGATAATTCTTCTGGGCCGGGTCTTTCAGCGCGGCTGAAACCTTGTCCCGCTTGGAAGGATCGTCATCGACCAGATCGGCGATTTTGAGGATGCGCCCATCTGGGCGTTTCACCAGTTGGAAGCCGGTGCTCGGGTCAGTTCCTTGCCAGCCACCCAGCTCCTCGATGATGTGCTCCACCTCGCGGATTTTGTCTTTTGTGCTCTCGCGGGAATTCACGCTTGGAATGTGAATGATCGTTTTCTGATCGGGATCGAGCACTTTGAGAATGTCGTCGGCGTAAGCACCTGAATAGAAGAAGTAGCCGATATCGAGCGATTTCAGCCAAGTATAGCCATTGAGCTGCTCGTAATAGGTGTAGGTGACCGGCTCGAATTTCACTTCGTCTTCCGGCATCAGAACCGGGTCGGCATCTCCACGGAAATAGGAACCCGTCATCGCGACGATATGAACCTTGTCGCGCGCGATCAGTGCGGCCAGATGCTGGCCAAGCTTGTTGTCGGGATTGGCTGAAACGTGGTGGAACTCATCGACCGCAATCAGGCGGCCATCAAACGCTTCGATCCCGAACTTATCGACGGCAAAGCGGAAGGTCGCATGTGTGCAGACCAAAATTTGATCGTCGCTTTCGAGAAAGGCTTTAACGGAATTGACTTTGCCGCCGTCTTCCCCAGGCGCATTGCAGAGATTCCACTTTGGAACGACAGACCAGTCGGCCCAGAAACCGAATTTGGAAAGCGGCTCATCGTTGAAGCTTGAACCGATGGATTTCTCGGGCACAACGATGATCGCTTGCTTAACACCCTGATTGTGCAGCTTGTCGAGCGCGACAAACATCAAGGCACGGCTCTTCCCTGAAGCAGGAGGGGATTTGATCAGAAGGTATTGCTCGCCACGCTTTTCATAGACCTGTTCCTGCATCGGGCGCATGCCCAGCTCATTCGATTTCGTCGAATTGCCATTTGCCGCGTAGGAGACCGAAACGGAAGGCACCAATTGATTGTTCATCAGAATACCCCCCATTTTCTACCGCTTTTCATCGCAAATGATGCACCTATCTTGCCGCTCTTCTTCATCCAGTCCTTTTTATCATTTTGAGAACCTATCAATAACTCAAATTTTCCTGGTGACACCTTTCTAAACAAGAGATTTTCATTGTCATAAGCAACCGGTCCACCATGATCAGGAATGGGAAGTATCAGCTTATCCATCTTATTATCGCTGTATGTGAGCGAGAAAGGCTCAGCATCATTCTCGGCATAGAAAATCTCAACAGTTCCGATTGGAGAATTTTCCGCAACTGAATGAGGAGCAAACCCAAAAAACACACGCGACAAACGCTTCATCATAAGCTGGTTTCCCGGAAGGCCAGGGCCTCGATTTTTTGTGATGTTCCCTGCTTCGATCCAAAAATTTCGACAAACACGCAATTTTTGCAGATCGATGGCCTTAAGCGACCCGACAGTGGAGTGATCGGAAGCGACATCGTCTTCGGTATGAGATGGGTAATTGAGATTTTCAACGCTCTGAAATACATCAGTATACCGAGACAGAAGCTGAGTAGTCAGAGGCGAAGCTTCCGCCCATGCTACTTCAAACCAATCTCTGCAAGCATTTATAGACTGAGTGGCTGACGGTTCCACATCCACCGCATGCCGATCAATTCCAACCGACAGGCCTGCTTCAAACCCCCTTGCAAGACCTGATCTTGAAATATTGCCTGAACCCGCCAATACCCGGTCGTATTGCTGACTTCGGAATAGAAATATTTTTGGATGAAACGGAACTCTAGGGGTGCATGATCTTGAGAGACAAAACTCTGCATCGTAGATGCGAACTTCCGCATTCGGGATTGACATCATCTTTTCAAGCGCAATCGGTTCAGTGCGGCAATAGTCGAATGAGGTCAGCCAACGTTGCCGCATGGCGGGATGACCAGCACCTAAGCTTTCTTCAATCACACGCAACAAATCGAGAAGTCCACTGCCAGTAATGTAAGCAGCGGCCACGTCCATTTCTTCGGGCAGAGTGCTTTGCAGCGCAGCTCCCAAAGCCTGCGCAGTTGAGCGTGTCGTCGGCTGATGAATGCTATCTACGATTAACATTTGTCCCCCTTTCCAATATTGCCCGCGCCGCCCTCTTCCGGCTGCACCGTCATCGCAGCGTAGAGTTCAAAGAGCTTTTCCAGGCGCTCAGTGTCGTTTCGAAACCTTCGACCGATGTATGCACGTTCCAAAATCTCGTCGTTCCGCTCGTGCGCCGCCTTCAGATCAGCGGGCATATTCTCGGAAGCGTAAAGATCACTAATCGTTCCTGGGAAGTGAGATTCCCTCGCCAGTAAAATATCTTCTGCGGCTGATATTAGATCATGCTTGTTCTTGTCTGTGAAACGCGGAACCGGGAATGCGTTCCAACCTATAGTGTTGGAATAGCGAAAGTCCGTTTTGATCTTTCCACAGACCGTCGCAATCCAAACCCAGTGTAGTCTAGATGCGATGATGGACAAGCACCACAACGGCGCATCGTAAATGGCGAGCGCGCTATCTGCTATGATATACCGAGCATCCAATAATCCAACTGGAAGAAATTCTCTCTTTTCTGAAGTGTGTCGCGGCACGATGATTGAATTTTCTTGTGCGACACCCTGAATTTGAACGAATCGATGTGGACGATCCGCAAACTTCTGCGTAGACGCAGCCTTCATCTCTTTCCGCGCCGCTGTGACGTTTTCCAGTCGTTTGGCAATTCCTCGGATCGAGCTTGCACTGCTTCTCTCGTCATCCGATATCCACAAGCAATACCGTTGCTTTCCACGAATGAAGTCTTCAGACCCACAGAAATTAAAAACAAAACTAGCCGCACTTGGATCTTCAGCTACAAGTTCAGCGCGGTCTTGCAAGTCGAGCAATAGATGCCCCGAATCTCTTGGCATGTTTCCAAACACCATGGGCGGCAAGCCATTCAATGGCGAGCTACTTGGCTCAACAATCGTGTCCGGAGCCGCAACAAGATACGGATTTATGTTTGAAACCTCTCGAGATAGGGTCTCACCATTCGACGCCATGGAATACAGACGCTTCGTCGTCGCAGACTGAGTTTGGGCTAGCCCCACAATAACCACAGTGACTACTGCATTGTGAGTGGCCAAGTTAGCCCACCGGAAAGACGTATGAGCAAATCGAATACAGTTTCCATCAGCAAATAGAGTTGGCCACAAAACTGGAACCTGCTGTCCCTGACAGATTGAATTGGTGCTTACCAAAGCGCATTGGGCCCCTGTTCTTTTCATGTAGCGTGAGGCTTTGATGAACCAGCCCGCGACATAGTCGAGAGATTTCCAATTCACACCGCTACCTTGGAACGCAGCCTCTAAATCAAGTTTTTGGCTGTCTGATTGCAGCTTGCCTCCATAATATGGAGGATTTCCGCAAATATACGTTTCGCCACCCTCGTTTTCGAAGTCGATTTCGGCTTGATCTAGCGGCGTTTCAAAAAGGTCATCTGAAGAAATTCTAACTCCAGTTCCTGTTGGCGGGCAGATGCTCAGCCAATCTAAACGAAGAGCATTGCCGCAAGTGATCCAGTTCATCGCATTAAGCGGGAGAAATTCCTTCAAAGCCTCCTGTTGGCCACGATAGAGAACGTCACATTGGAACTCAGCGATGATGAGTGCGAGGCGCGCGATCTCTGCCGAGAAGTCTCTCAACTCGATGCCACGAAAGTTGGTAAGCGGGATATCCGTTCGACGATCCTTCTCTCCGCGCCGTTTGTTGATTTCGGCCTCTATCTCTCGCATTTCCTTATAGGCAATCACAAGGAAATTGCCTGAGCCACAGGCTGGATCGAAGATGCGAATTTTCGCCATTCGGTTTCGCAGATTCAGAAGCTTACGAGAGTTGTCGCCTGCTTCTTCCAACTTCTGGCGGAGGTCATCCAAGAAGAGTGGATTGAGCACCTTCAGAATGTTGGGCACGCTCGTGTAGTGCATGCCGAGAGCCCCACGCTCTTCATCATCCGATACTGCCTGGATCATCGACCCGAATATGTCGGGGTTGATCTTCTTCCAATCGAGATTGCCGATATGGAAGAGATAGCGCTGAGCGATCCGACTAAAGCGCGGCACGTCGGTCGAGCCTGAAAACAGTCCGCCATTCACATACGGAAACTTGTCAGCCCAGCGTGGAATCTTGGCTTCGGCGCGTTCTTCAAACTTCGTGTTCATAGAACGGAATAGCTCACCGACAACCTCATGCGTATTTGAGGAATCGCGCTCGCTCATTTGCTGAATTGTGCCGGTGAACAGGTTCTCACCGTCGAAAATGTCAGTGTCTTCAGCAAAGAAGCAGAAGATCAGGCGCGCCATGAAGTGGTTCATGTCGTGTCGGCGTTCTTCCGTCCCCCATGCGGGGTTGTCTTTCAGAAGCTCAATATAAAGCCGGTTCAGGCGGCCGGTCGCCTTGATGTCGAAGGCATTCTCACGGATTTGTTTGACGGTCGAGATGCCGGCCAACGAGAGAAAGAAGCCAAAATGGTCGGGGAAGTCCTTGTAGGCACAGGCGACGGTCTCGCCACCAATCAGGTCTTCCGCCTCGAACTCATTGCCATCCGTCGCCAGCACATACTTGGCTTTGGCCTTCGTCGTCGCGGGGCTTTCCTTCAACGCGCGAAGCGTCTCCGTCACCGTGCCGGGATTGCAGACTTTGATATGGATGTTGTTGGTTTGAAGAACGCCACCCTGATCGGACTTGTTCGATGCGCCAGAGCGAAGCTTCTTGATTGTGGTGGCTTTGTTTCCAAATGCCTCAAGGAAAGCGAACGGGAACTCCTGCGGCTCAAATGGCTGCTCGGCTAGCTCCGAAATAGCTTCTTCAATTTCAACAGCGTTCACGGTCGGACGTATCCTTGTTCTCTTGTTCTTCGTCGTGATCCCGGATGTACGCCCGCATATAATCCCGAAGGACTTGCGCCGCTGGGCGATCCTGCGCGCGACAGACTTCTATGAATTTTTCACGGAGATCTCGTTTCAGGCGGATACGGAAACCGGAATCTTTTTCCGACATGAAAAAGTGTATCCATTGTGATCACGATTGTGAAGGGCCATTACAACCTTATGTAGAGAAGAATGACGCCCCATTTTTAAAAAAATGAATTGTAGACAATGACGGATAGGAAGCATTGGCCTAGAAGGAATGCTGCGCACTGACCTCAAAATGTGAGGTAGACGGTTTTGCTCTTATTCTGCCCGTCATCGTCGCTCCAAACAATTTCGATTGGTTGCTTTCTCGCGGTCTGCATGTGGACAAATGCGAGCAACTCAACAGAATTATGTCTTTCCATAAATTCCATCGGGAACTTATCTGCCACCTCTCGCTCGGTAATAATGTTGGTGCCCTCTGGGATGCGAATGTCCACGTCGTGTGCGACGGCTTCACCCTGATTCCATACTTTCACACGGTAGCTCGCTTTTCCCATTTTTATGAGCTTCGCGCCCATATCAGCTTTGTTGGATGCCTGGATATTTTGTAGCTCGCGCGCCAATAGCCGTTCGTTCAGCTCATGCTGGGTTTCGACAAACTTTTTTTGTCGTGCATTCCGCATTTCACCGAGGGCTAAGGCCACCAATGAGACGAGGAGAGCTAGACCCGCAATGATGGCGCTAGCGAGACTAGAATAATCAGCTACCGGACTTTCCATCTGCTCCCCTTGAACATGTCTTTGAATTGCTTTTGGATATCTTTAGTTACTTCTCCGATGACCTCATTCTTGTTGATTTCGATGTTCTCGGCATTCGCTTCAATCAAATCGTCACGAGACATCTCGATCTCGCATTGCTGACAAGTAACAGGGATCAATTCGTCCTCGTCATCATATTGGAATTGATCATGTCCACAGGTTGGGCAGAGAAGGGATATGCTACGGTTATATTTTTCGGCACCCATTTAAACCTCGTATTCTAGTGATCGCGCCCTAATACTATACCAAGCTGAGAGGCAGAACAAAAACAAAACATATGTGATGTTCACAGCATTGTTTCAAGTGGCGCAGAAGCTGCCCAAACGATGGACCAAATAGTTTCGTGGTTCCGCTCCCTAGAGACAGCATTCAAGATTAGCTGGCACAGCGCTTTGCAGAGAGCCAAGTCCAGGGCGGCAGGTTGAGAAGTTTTTGAGGAGCAAGCCGCCTTCAAAGGCCGCACTAGCTGTCTTCGGCATCGCTGTCGCTCTGGCCATCGTGAGCTGTAGCCTGAGCGGTGAGGAAAACAGCAACAATCAAGTCCAATATGATGCCTATGGCATGCCAACCGGTGGCGGTGATTTTGGCGCTGCCATGAACCCAATGCGCGGTCTTACATTAAGCCGCCTCATGGGTAGATTCGTGCTCGTCATCAGACCGCCTACGGAAATACCTGACATCTTTGGCTGATCACGGTGGGCGACGTTCGATGGCAATACAGATGCCGACCTGATTGGTTCAATGGATAAGGGAGACTCTTTTCGTCGGCTACAACGTCTTACCCGAGTAGCTCGTCCACTACGGGCCATTCGGAAACAATCTCGTATGACGATGTGAAGCGTCCACTGGTGTTCTCCCCCACGGAGGTGGACCGGAATTGTTAGTCCGGCGGTTTCTTAACGTGCTGGGCGACGAGACACAGCTCATTGCCTCCAACCCAACTCTCAAATATACAAATTTGGTTCCCCGGTGGTTCCCCGGGCATATTTTGGACTATGAGTGGGTAGTATAAGTTTTTGAAATCATTGGAGATCCCGGCGCGATTCGAACGCGCGACCTACAGATTAGGAATCTGTTGCTCTATCCTGCTGAGCTACGGGACCGCTTGAGTAGGGTCGGCTATACGGGAATAACCGAAAGGATTGAAGTCGCCAATTGGCGGCTCTACGCTGCGACGCTGAGGATGGGCGAGTGGTATGGCGCGATTGAAGGTGGGGTTGGTGGTCTGCATGACCCTTGTTGCGTGCGGTGCGCCGGGTCCGCTGGACAGTCTGGAGCCGGGAGAGCGCGGCCGGGTTGTGCGCGTTGTTGATGGTGACACGATCGTACTCGATACCGGGCAAAGCGTGCGGCTAGTCGGGATCGAGGCGCCTTCGGGAGGTTACCGGGATCGCGCACCACAACCTTATCATACCGAGTCCAAGCGCATGATGGAAGACATGGTGCTCGGCCGGGAAGTCCAGCTCCACTATGGGGGCCTGACGCGTGACCGCTACGACCGGGCACTGGCTCATGCCCAGACTGTTGACGCGCTTGGGCCGACGTTCTGGCTTAACGCCGAGATGGTGAAGAGGGGCGGGGCTCGCGTGCGTGTTTACCCGGACACTGCGGCGGCAAATGCGCCCTTGCTGAAGTTTGAGCGTGATGCGCGTCGCGAGGAGATCGGCCTGTGGCGTGCTGTGGAATACCGCATTCCCTATGCCAGCGATTTACCGAAGGCCTATGAAGGCTTCCAGCTCGTGCGTGGACAGGTATCCGGTATGCGGGGAGCTGAAGGGTTTGGTGCAGTCTGTGACTTGTCGCTGCAAAACTCGGCACTCCGGCTGCAGATCCAGACGGCCGCGGCATCTTTGTGCCAGGAGGCGCCGGGGCTGGGTGTATTGGCGCGCGGTTATGTGCGAGGGGACGAGATGGAAATATCCCACCCGCTCAATTTTGAATTGGTGGAAGCTCCAACCAATTAGGTACCGGGCAGCAGGCCGGATTCGTCCGGATCTCCCACAATACGTTCGAGCGCGCGACGCAGTTTGCCAAGTGCCTGATGTTCGATCTGCCGTACACGTTCTTTGGAGATTCCAAGTTCGTGGCCTAGCGTTTCCAGCGTGACGGAGTCTTCGCACAGGCGTCGCTGCATGATGATGTGCGTCTCACGGGGGTTAAGTGCTTTCAGCGCATTGGCGATCCACTCCTTCCGGCGTGTCGAGTCGCGCGATTCCATCACCTGTTGCTCCGGAATCGGCGCGGCATCAGGCAGCAAGTCTTGCCATTCACCGTCGCCATCAACGGCCATGGGTGCGTTCAGGGATCGGTCAGACGCAGATAGGCGCGACGCCATGTTTTCGACATCCCGTTCCGGCACGCCGAGATGTTCGGCGATCCAGGTTCGGTTTTCCTTGGTCATCACACCGTCGCCAGTATCATCGATTCGGGCCCGCAGGCGACGCAAGTTGAAGAAGAGAGATTTCTGTGAAGAGGTCGTACCTGTTCGTACGATAGACCAGTTGCGAAGCACAAAATCCTGAATGGAAGAACGAATCCACCAGCTCGCATAGGTTGAGAAGCGCACCTTGCGAGCGGGCTCAAAGCGGGCCGCGGCCATCATCAGGCCGACATTCCCTTCGGAGACGAGGTCTGGCATGGGAAGGCCGTAATGGCGGAATTTCGAGGCCATTGCGATGACAAGGCGGAGATAGGCGCGAGTTAACTCATGAAGTGCGCGTTCATCTTCTTCCTCGCGCCAGCGCCGGGCCAGTTCCAGTTCATGCTCGGCTTCCAGCATGGGGGTCTTCATGGCCTTCTTGACGTATGATCGATCCGCCGGGCCATTGGAGCTATAGGCGTTTGCCATGACGGGTCATCTCCTTCTGCGAGGTGGCTTGTTGCCAAACTAACACAGTCTCTACGGGCAAGAGCGCGCGCTGGATCAGATTCGTTCCCGATTTTAATCACTTTATGGAGAGCGCGATCACCGACGCAGCGCGGGCTTGACCTGTAGGTGGCATCGACCTTACGGTTTTCGGAACATTGGGCGAACAAAATTGAAGGACTCATGACGGATCTGGCAGATCTTGGTGTTCCGAACACGCGGGCGGGCGAAATCGTCCGGGGAACCCGGCGCTTGCTCGGCGGGCTCGGCTTTTTTGGCGTGACGGAAATGAGCCTAGCCAACAATCGCCGAGCGGACATCGCGGTGATTGGCCTGTCCGGTGAGATATGGATCGTAGAGGTGAAATCCTCAATTGCTGATTTCCGCGCGGATTCTAAATGGCCGGAATATTTGCCCTATTGCGACCAACTCTATTTCGCGGTCGCCAACGATTTTCCGCACGATCTGATCCCGGATGAAACCGGCTTGATCGTGGCCGACGCATTTGGCGGGGCGGTAGTTCGGGCGGCGCCAGAAGACAAATTGTCGGCAGCTCGGCGCAAGGCCGTCACCCTGCGACTGGCACGTCTGGCGGCCATGCGATTGACCCAGTCGGCAGATACTGGCTGGACGGCGGCACCGGGCTTGCTTACCTGACCCTCATGAGTCATGCCTTTCCCATTGCGACACGTGTAGAAGACGCCCTGAAGCCGGGCGTGAAGGTGGCGCGTACACGCGCAGAGGCCGAAGCCTTGGTGCCAGAGCACAAGATCGACTCGCTCGCGACCGATTGGATAGATGTCACCGAAGAAGAGGCCGAGGCCTACTTGTCATCGCATGCAGGTGAAAATGGCCCACACGGGCATCTCCAAAAATACGAAGACAATGAGGGCAACCCTGTCCTGGCTGTGACCTGGTGGAAGCTGGACGATCAGGCGGGGATCATGCCTTTGCCAAAGGCATCCAAGAAAAAACCGGCGGCTGAACAGCCGCCGGTGGAAGATCATACCGATGATCTCTATTTCCGGTCTGGCCGGACCAAACCACGCCGTAAACGCTACATTGATCCTCGCCAGATGGACCTATTCAAGACCAGTTAGATCAGATTCTTTACTGCCTCGGCCACCTTGTCTGCGGTGATGCCGAAGTGTTCATACAGTTTCTGGTAAGGCGCGCTCGCTCCAAAACCGTCCATGCCGACAAAGGCACCTTTAGGTCCAAGCCAGCGGTCCCAGCCAAAGCGGACGCCGGCCTCGACGGCCACTTTTGGCAGGTCACCGCCCAGCGTTTCGCGCTGGTACTTCTCGTCCTGCTGCGCGAACAACTCCATGCATGGCATCGAGACGACGCGGACATGGATTTTCTCTTTCGCCAGGTCGGCCTGGGCCTGAAGCGCGATTTCCACTTCCGAACCGGTCGCGATTAGTACCGCAGCTTCGCGCGACTTCACGCCGGATGGCGAAACGACATAGCCGCCGAGGGCGCTGAGATTCTCGTCCGTGTGCTCCTTGCGCGCCGGGGCAAGACCCTGGCGGGTAAGCGCCATTATGGCGGGGCCGTCGGCATTGTTGAGGGCAACTTCCCAGCATTCGGCAGTTTCGACGCCGTCGGCCGGGCGGAACACCCGCATGTTCGGCATCGCGCGGAGCGAGGCAACTTGTTCGACCGGCTGGTGGGTCGGCCCGTCTTCGCCGAGGCCGATCGAGTCATGGGTCATGACATGCACCACACGCGCACCCATCAGGGCGCCGAGCCGGATGGCCGCGCGGCTATAATCCGCAAAGACGAGGAAGGTGCCGGAATAGGGGATGATGCCGCCATGCAGCGCCATGCCGTTCATCGCGGCGGCCATGCCGTGCTCCCGCACACCATAATGGACATACCGGCCCGCCCAGTCGGACGGCGTCATAGGCGTCGTAACCGCAGTCTTCGTATTGTTGGAGCCTGTCAGGTCAGCTGACCCGCCGACCATTTCCGGGACGAGGTGCGTAAGCACTTCGAGGGCGGCGCCGCTCCACTGACGGGTAGCTTTCTTCTCGCCGCCTTCAACGACCGCCTTCTTGTGCTTGATGATCGCCTTGGAGAGGTTCTTCGGCAGGCGTCCGGCCATGGCGGCGTTGAACTCACCCTTGTGCGGGGAGGCCATCTGACGCTCTTTCCAGGCCTTGCGAGCCTCGACGCCACGCTCGCCGACTTTCTTCCAGGCTTTTTCGATGGCGTCTGGAATTTCGAATGGCGCATGGGGCCAGTCAATGTTCTCGCGAATGCCAGCAATCTCTTCTGGCCCATAGGGGCCGCCATGGGCCTTTCCGGTTCCGGCGATCTTTGGCGCGCCATACCCAATGATGGTCTTGATGGCGAGGAAGACAGGCTGCTTCTGTTTCTGAGCCCACTTCAGGGCGGCCTCGACGTCTTTCTCGTCATGACCATCCACTTTGCGGGTGATCCAGCCCGAGGCTTCAAGCCGTGCGCACTGGTCGGTGGAGTCAGCGACATCGATATTGCCGTCAATGGTGACTGAATTGTCGTCCCAGAGCACGATCAGGCGGTCGAGTTTCATGTGGCCAGCCAGCGTGATGGCTTCTTGGCTGACGCCTTCCATGAGGCAGCCATCGCCGACGATCACATAAGTTTTGTGGTCCACAAGATCGTCGCCGAAGCGCGCATTCAGGTGGCGCTCTGCCATGGCCATACCGACAGCGGTGGCAATGCCCTGGCCAAGCGGGCCTGTGGTCGTCTCAACGCCTTTGGTGACGAAGTTTTCCGGGTGGCCCGGCGTATTGGCGCCCAGCTGACGGAAATTGCGGATGTCGTCCCGGCTGACAGATTTGTACCCAGTGAGGTGCAACAGCGAATAGATCAACATCGAGCCGTGGCCCGCCGACAGAATGAACCGGTCTCGGTCCGGCCAGTCAGGCTGGGTAGGGTCAAATTTCAGGAATTTCCGGAACAGTACGGTTGCAGCATCTGCCATGCCGAGCGGCAGGCCAACATGACCTGATTTGGCCGCCTCGACGGCGTCCATGGATAGGGCGCGGACGGCATTAGCCATGTCGCGGTTCGTGACAGCCATTCTGCTGGTCTCCTTTGGTTTGCGGAAGTCGTAGGCCAGACTAAGGCCGTTGCGTCAAGTCGCTTGGCGGATTGGGATAATACCGTTACTTCATTGTGTATATGAGTGAAATCGATCCTGCCATCCGCCAGCTCGACGAGGCGTTGTCACGACTGGAAGGCGCGCTCGACAGTCTGATGGCCCGCGCCGGCAATCCGGACGTGATCAAAGCTGAGCTTGCCGCTCTCGTTTCTGACCGTTCTGACCTTGCCCAGCAGCTTGATGCGTCGCTGGCGCGTGAGCAGCAATTGCAGGCGCTTGCCGACGAGGCGAGCGAAGCACTTGGCTCAGCCATTGAAGAAGTCCGCGCGGCGATCGGCCGGGAAGGGCAGCAGGATGGCTAAAGCGGATATCCAGTTGCGCGGCCGGTCCTATTCCATTGCCTGCGCGCCCGGACAGGAAAGCCGTATCGAGGCCCTGTCGAAACAACTCGACGCGCGAGTTACCCAGATCGCAGGCGCGGTGGGTGATATTGGCGATGAGCGCCTTCTGCTGATCACGGCGCTGGCCTTGCTGGACGAACTGGATTCAGCGCGCCGCTCAGCGCCCGGCAGCGCCACCAGCGAAGCCAGGGCCGCCGAAGCCCTGGTCAAGGCAGCAAGCCGGATTACGTCTCTGGCGGAACGCATGGAAAGCGGCAGCTGATCCCCGCGACGCTTTGCGCGTGGCAAACCGTCTGTCGCGCTCTATGCTCTCACCTTCATGCTGATTGAAAGGCTGCCTCATGCAAACCATTCTGATGACAGGCTTCTACATCGCGCTTGCGGCGCTGGTAATCGTGCTGGGGCTCGGCATCGCCAATCTGGCGCGGACCGATGACAATCAGGCAAGCCGTTCCAACAAGCTTATGCGCCTGCGGGTTCTGGTACAGGCTATCGTGATCGCGCTGCTCGTCGGTCTCGGCATGGTGGTTGGTGCCATCAAGATAGGATTCTGAGGGCAGCAACATGGTCAAGCTCGACAAGATATACACGCGCTCCGGAGACAAGGGAAAGACACGCCTTTCGACGGGTGAGCCTGTTGATAAATGGCACCCGCGTGTTGTGGCCTATGGCACGGTGGACGAGACCAATGCCGCCCTCGGTGTGGCCGCGCTCAAGGCCGAGGGTGATATGCTTGCCGCCATCCGCCGTATCCAGAATGACCTCTTTGATCTCGGCGCCGACCTTGCCACGCCAGAGCGGGGCAAGCCGCTGGAATGGACTCCGTTGCGCATCATTGAAAGTCAGGTGCAACGGCTTGAAACCGAAATCGACGCGATGAACGAGCATCTCGCCCCATTGGACAGCTTCATCCTGCCGGGCGGCAGTGATCTCGCCGCGCACTTCCATGTCGCGCGGACGCTGTGCCGCAGGGCCGAGCGGGAAGTGGCGGAAGTATTTGCGATGGAAGACGAAATCGTCAGCCCTGAGGCGCTTGCCTATATCAATCGCTTGTCAGACTGGATTTTCGTCGCAGGCCGTGTCGCAAACAATAATGGCGCAGATGATGTGAAATGGGTGCCGGGCGCCAACCGCTAGGCGCGCTGTGTCTCTTGCACTTCAGCCATCAGGCCGAACAATTCGATCACGGGTGTAACCACGCCGTCCCCGCGATACTCCCGGTAGAGCGTATCGACATTGACGGCGATGCGTTCGGCGTCGCCCCAGCTTGAATAGTCCCCGAGGGCAATATCCAGCGCAGCGTCGCGCGCACTTAGACCAGCTTCAAATCGCTTGCGCGCTTCTGTGTCGGCGAATTTCAGATATTCGGCAACGCGTCGCACACCCGCCTTGTCCGTCACCGGACCATGCCCAGGAACGATAACATCGACATCCATCTCGCAAATTCGGTTGCAAGCGCCGATCCACTTGGAGACCGGGCCAGCCCACATCAGCGGAGTGCCTTCAATGAACAGGATGTCGCCGGTGAAGACCGTCTTGTCATCCGGCACATGCACCAGCACATCGCCAGCTGTATGAGCCGGGCCGACTTCGATCAACTCAATCGCCTTATCACCGACTTTCATGTCCATTTGGCCTGTAAATGTCTGAGTCGGCGCGCGCTCTTCCACACTATCGAAATCGAACGGCGCAAAGATGTCGGCAAAATAGCTGCCGGCAGGCCCGAGCTGTCCGCCGAGCTTTTTGAACTGGGCCAGCATGGCAGGCGGGACTTCGATCATTTCCCTGGCGCTGGCCTCTGACGTAATTATCTCCGCCTGCGGACAGCAGCCATTGCCATGGCAATGATCGCCATTTGCGTGCGTATTGACGATGACACCAATGTCCTCTGCCGCAAGACCGGTCGCATCCTGCATCGCACCCAGCATGGTGCGGGTAAGCGGCATGTCGAACAGCGTGTCCACGAGCAGAGACTGGTCACCGTCCCGGATCAGGCCAGCATTGGACCAACCCCATCCGCCATCCGGCTGCAGCCAGGCATAGAGCCCGTTTCCCAGATCCTTCAGGCCATGTGTGTAGGTCCAGCGTTCAGCCATCATGTTCTCCCGTCCTCGCCCGCATCAAGGCAGGGAATGGACGGGAGGGCAAGGTCAGAACCGGTCGAGCAGGCGGCGAAGGTATTCGCGCTCTTCCTCATCATCGGATTCATTGTAGCGTTGGCGCAATTCTTCCAGGATGTCCTTGGCGCGCTGGCGTTCGGTGGCGTCCGGAATATTGACCTCTTCACCGCTGTTTCCCGGCCCGCCCGATGGGCGCCCAAATGGGTCGCTTTGCTGGGCGTCCTGTCCGTTGCGTTCTCGCTCCAGCGTGTCGAGCCGTTCGGCAAGGTCACGCGAAATTTCAGACAAGGCATTTGTTGCCATTTCCTGATTACGTGCCGCCCTGCGCTCATTGCCACGCTCAAGCGCATCTTCAGCCTGTCTCTGGGCGCGCCGAATATCTTCCAACGCGTCCGGATCGACCCGGCCTTCCAGGGCGTTCTCGCCCTCGATTCCGGCGCCCAGACCCTGTTCGCGGGCGAACTCCTCAACCAGCCGTCCCAGCCGGGCTTGTCGCTCGGTAAGTGACTCCGATTGTCCGGGCCCTTTACCTTCGCCCTCATTGCCTTCGGCAAATTCGCCGCCGCCGCTACCGGGGCGTTCGCCGTTCTCCTCGCCGCCGCCTTGTGGGGCTTCAGTCTGACCGCTACCGGCTTCTCCGCCACCGGGTTGACCGGAATCCTGTCCCTGCTGCGTGCCAGACTGTTGCCCGGACTGTTGGCCTGGCTGTTGGCCGCCCTGTTCCTGTCCAGACTGGCCGGGACGCTCGCCACGTTCCTGGGCCAGCGTGTCATCATTCAGCTGGCGCTGTTCCCGCAGGATTTCCGACAGACGCCGCATGGCATCGGTCAGTTCCTGTTCTTCGGGCGGCAGGTCTTCCTGTTCGCCATCGGCTTGCTGACCGGGCATGCCCGGCATGCCACCCGAGCCGGACTGACCCTGCTGGAATTCGAGATTCTGCAGCATGTTCGTGATGTCGGAAAGTAGCTGCCGGGCCTGATCCGTTGCGCCGGTCTCCGTGAGGTCCTGCAGCGCATTCAGCATGTCTTCGAAATCCTGCCCGCCGAGATCGGGCCCACCGGACATCGCTTCCTGATCCATCTGCATTTGCGGCTGCTCGCCGCCATTCGCGATAGCCTCGGCCATCTTGGCAGCGAGGTATTCATTGGCCGCGTCACGGAAGGCTTCCATCCGCTGCTTGATCTCGTCTTCAGAGGCCCCGTCCCGCAAGGCCTGCTCCAGTGCACGCCGCGCCGCTTCCAGCCGTCTCAGGGCATCTGCGGCGCTGCCATACTCCGCGCGCAGAGCTAGTGCCCAGAGCAGGGGATCAACCTGTTCGGCCTCATCCTTCGTGGCCGCTGCATCCAGAATACCCTTGGCTGTCCGGAAAGTGAGGTACACGCCCTGATCGCGAATGTAACGCTCGCCTTTATAGGTCATGGCATCGAGCATCAGGGCGGCCTTCTGGATATCAGGCGGCGCGGTCCCGAGGCGGTTTGACGCCGTGACATTCAGTGCATCCTGGCGCAATGCGTCTTCATTCTTTGCCAGCTCTGCATAGTCGCGAGGTTCGCGCAGCACAGTCACACGCACTTCCTGAGCAACGCGCGCGATCGGATCGAGAAACAGTTTTTCCGGCAGCTTGAAGTCGACCGGTTCGCTCAGGCCGGTCTGTCCCGCCCCATCTGTGGCGACCAGGCGCAGCGTCACCGGCATACCAGCCCAGCGATGACGGGTCAGGTCCAGTTGGGTTATGTCCTCGGCCGATGTCGGCGCCGCACCAGATAACGGCACGGCGACATGGTCTGCGTCATCTGGCGCGGCTGGATTTGGGGTTTGCAGAGTGATCCGCAATTCCAGGGCCGAGACGCCATAGTCATCAGAAATCGACCAGGAAATTTCGGTCCGGTCTTGCCGGCCCATTTCAGGCGCTTTCACGAAGCGGGCCTCAGGGGCATCATCGGGCGAGGTCAGTAGGCGCCAGCTTGCGCGCTCGCCCCACCAGTTTACCGACAGGCGCGTGTCTTCCATGATCCGGGCGCGCGCTTCAAAGGCGCCATCGGGGGTCGGTTCGAATTTCTGCTTACGTGTCGCTTCGCCCTTCAGAACCAATTTCGGCGCGCTATGCGCTTCGGTGCGCAAGGTGACTTCCGAGCCCTCCGGCACGCGGACATTTTGCAATTCCGGCGTGAGGAAAATGGGTGCGCGGCCCGTGTGTTCAGGGGGCGTGATCCACGCTTCGACCACCATGCCGTCTGCACCAACCAGGGCGCCATAATCTGGAAACAGGGCGCGATGCAGGCGCGCGCTCGCATCCGTACCCGCAAAAACGCCCATCAGGACCAGAAGCGCCGGAAGGACCGCGCGCATCCAGTAAGGATCAAGGCGGCTCCACTCGCGCGACAGGGACGGCAGTTTCAGGCGTTGGGCTTCTTTCAGAAGGCGCAGGCGATGCTTCTGCCACAGCTTCTGGGATCCTCGGCTCGCGCTCGCCGGGCGGTCGGTTAGCGACGAGACAGGCCGCAGATCTGACTGTCGGTCGAGCAGGCGAGCTGCATCCTCGCGGCTGACAGGCGTATAGCGCCGTCCGCCTTGCAGGATGAAGAGGATAGACCCGCCGAGAAACAGGATCGTCGCCACAGCGGCCATGGCCGAGCCCATGCGATCAATGACGCCCGCCAAGGCGATGGCGAGAAAGATCGCAACAAAGGTCAGGAAGGGCCAGAACGCCTTGAAAAAGGCGTAGACCGTCAGCTTCCGCCGCGTGGCGGAAACCTTGGCGTTGAGCGCCTTCATGCCGTCTTTGTGAGCCAATCAGGAACCTTTTCGAGGGCGATCATTTCTTCAAAGTCCGGGCGGCGACGGATGATGTCAAATGACGACCCGTTTACCAGCACTTCCGGAACCAGCGGTCTTGCATTGTAAGAGGATGACAGCACAGCGCCATAGGCACCTGCAGACATGAACGCGATCCGCTGACCGGGGCGGACAGCAGTCATTTCGCGGCCCTTGGCAAACTTGTCGGTCGACTCGCAGATCGGGCCAACCACATCGTAGGTCTTGCGCTCTGCGCCTGCACCAGCCTGATTAAGCGGCAGAATGTCGTGGTGCGCATCATAAAGCGCCGGACGCATGAGGTCGTTCATGCCTGCATCAATGATCAGGAAATCCGTCTCCGGCGCGGCTTTTTCATAAAGAACCGTGCTGAGCATGACTCCTGCATTACCCGTGATCACGCGGCCGGGCTCTAGAATGACCTGAACGCCGAGATCCTGTGTCACCTCGGCGATCATCGACGCGTAATCAGATGGCGGGGCTGGCGCGTCGCTGTCCTTGTAGGGGATGCCCAACCCACCGCCGAGATCGATCCGGCCGATATCATGACCGGCCTCACGCAGGCGTTTGGTGAGGCCCACGACCTTTTCGAACGCGGCGCGCATCGGGACAAGATCGCCGATTTGGCTGCCGATATGTACATCAACGCCCACAATCCGGATGCCGGGCAGGGTGGCGGCTTCAGCATAGAGGTCTTCCGCATCGCTCCACGGCACGCCGAACTTGTCGCCTTTCTTGCCGGTAGAGATATTCGGATGACCGCCGGCCGCGACATCCGGATTGACCCGGATGGCCACAGGCGCTTCTGCGCCGGTCATGCTGGCAACCTCTGACAAGCGCCGAAGCTCTGCGGCGCTTTCGACATTGAACTGGTGAATGCCTGCACGCAGGGCCAGCTGCATTTCCTCGGCGGTCTTGCCGACACCTGAGAACACTATCCGCTCGGCCGGGATGCCTGCCCTGAGGGCGCGCTGCAACTCGCCGCCGCTGACCACGTCTGCGCCGCAGCCTTCGCGGGCAAGTGTCGACAGGACGCCAATATTGCCATTCGACTTTACCGAAAAGGCGATCAGGCAATCCTGCCCCTCAAACGCCGCCGCGATGACGCGGGCATGTCGCACCAGGGTTGCGGACGAATACACATAACAGGGTGTGCCGACCTCATCTGCAATCTTGTTGAGATTCACGCCCTCGCAATGAAGGCTGCCATCCTGATAAGTAAAGTGGTGCATGAACTACTCGATTTCGCCGAGCGCGCCATTGTCTATGGGCGTCGTCGGTTTGGCGTCTGGGATGACGCCGCCCCATTGATTGGTGATAGGGCCGTCTGGTTCGGTTGTGTCGAGTTCCGTTGCCACCGCGACCGGTTCAACCGTTTCGACGGGTGCAACGGCTTCGACGACCAGAGTCGTAGGCTGGCTCTGGCATGCGGCGGCGAGGCACAAGGCCGTAATGCCGGCGATCCATCGCGCGGCGGAGATTGGCTTGGGTAATTTCATGGAATGCTTCCTACGCGCCGCCGAGCAATTCATCATCGGCTCCGGTATCGCTGCCTTCGTCTTCACGGTCCGGTAGGCTTGGCAGATTGTTCTGATTCTGGTCCGGCAATTCAGCGGGTTCCAGACCATCGGTTCGCTCACCCCAAAGTGGGTCTGGGCGTTTCAAATCCCCGGTCAGGCCACACGCGGCCAGATTGGCAGATGCGAGCAGCGCCGCAGCGAGAAGAAGAGGGCGTTTCATCAATGACTACTCCAGTCGAAGTCTCTGTTTCCACTGTGCCACTTGTTCGGCAACGCGAACAGGGCTTGTAGCGCCATAAGATGTCCGAGATGAGGCAGACGCCTCAACTGTCAGCACATCGAATACCGCATCGGTAATTTCGGCGTTCACGCTCTGCATGTCGGCCAATGTCAGATCTGACAGATCGCAGGCTTTCTCCTCAGCCTTCGCGACCAATTGGCCCGTGACATGGTGGGCATCCCGGAACGGAAGACCCAGCTCACGGACCAGCCAATCAGCAAGGTCGGTGGCGGTCGAAAATCCCTTCGCGGCTGCCGCGCGCATATTATCGGGTTTGAAACGGATCGTCTCGATCATACCGGTCATGGCGCGAACACAAAGATTATAGGTGTCGAAGGCTTCAAAGGTCAGGCGCTTGTCGTCCTGAAGGTCCTTGGCATAGGCCAGCGGTAGCGCTTTGACCGCGCCCTGCAGGGAGCTGTAGAGGCCGGTAATCAGGCTCGCCTTGGCACGGATCAGTTCGGCAGCATCCGGATTGCGCTTTTGCGGCATGATGGACGAACCGGTCGACCAGGCGTCGGTGAGCTGCGCAAATCCAAACTGAGCACTGGTCCAGAGCACGATCTCTTCGGCAAGGCGGGACAAATGCGTCGCAGCAATGGACAGGGCCGCCAGGGCTTCCAGTGCAAAATCGCGCGCCGACACCGCATCCAGCGAATTGGCCATGGGGCGGGCAAAGCCCAACGCTTCCGCGGTCATGTCTCGGTCGATGGGGAATCCGGTGCCAGCTAGCGCCGCAGAGCCCAGCGGGCACTCATTCAAACGCTCGGCACAATCGAGCAGGCGCGAGCGGTCGCGTTCCAGCATTTCGGCATAGGCCAGCAAATGATGGCCCAGTGTGACGGGCTGTGCGGTCTGGAGGTGCGTGAAGCCCGGCATCACGGTTTCTGTATTCTCGCCGGCGCGACTGACCAGAGCGCTCTGCAGGCCAGCGACCAATTGCATGGCCTCGTCGAGTGCGCCGCGGGTCCAGAGGCGGAAATCGGTGACGACCTGGTCATTGCGCGATCGCGCCGTGTGCAGTCGGCCTGCGGGTTCGCCAATCAGCTCCTTCAGGCGCGCTTCGACATTCATATGAATGTCTTCGAGCTCCCGGCGGAAAGGGAATGATCCGTTCCTTAATTCCTCGGCAACCGTATCAAGGCCGCCCTGAATGGCTTCATTGTCGGCCTCGGAGATGATGCCCATTTCAGCCAACATGTCAGCATGGGCGCGGCTGCCGGCGATATCTTCAGCGGCCATCCGGCGGTCAATGTCGAGGGATGCGTTGATTTCTTCCATGATGTCGGTCGGGGTCGCGGCAAAGCGTCCGCCCCACATTGTCTGGCCTTTGCCTGTCGTCACTGCCATATCCCTTCAAACTCGTGTTGGAGACCGCGCCCCATGACCCGTCTGGCCTATATCGCCCTCTTCTTGATCGGCCTGATCGCAATTGTCTATGCGCTGATGAGCGCAGGGGGTGGAAAACCTTCAGAAAACAGGTTGGAAGCCTATGCGAGAGGCGAAATCGAGAAACTTGATTTCTCTCAGGCTGGAACATCCGCCTCAAACGCGCCCTTCTATCTGGAAGACGACTCAGCCGTTTCGCTGGATGCGTTCATGGGGAAAGTTGTTCTGGTGAATTTCTGGGCCACATGGTGTGCGCCCTGCGAAAAGGAAATGCCGTCGCTCGGAGCGCTTCAGACCGCGCGGGGCGGGGACCGGTTTGAAGTGGTTGCGATCAGCGTTGATGCCCAAGAAGACCTTTCCTATGCCGCGCAGCGCCTCGGTGAACTGGGTGCGAGCAACATCACGTTCCACAGCGCAACGCCGGAACAGTATGAGATCGTTTACGATAGTGGCGTTCAGGGCTTTCCCACGACGATCCTGTACGATGCGAGCGGCGTGGAGATCGCGCGTCTGGCCGGGGATGCCGACTGGAGTTCTATCGAAGCGGTCGGATTCATCGACGCACTGCTAAAGAATTGAGGCTGCCAGTCGGGCCCGGGCGATCTGGGTTCCCATGGCCGGTTCAGGCGCAACCGCATCGACCATGACCGGACCGCCGCCGGGCCACATGCGGACCAGCAATTCCAGTTCCAGCACCAGGTCATCCGCGCCTTCCATATTACGGGCCACATCGCGCGCAGCCGCCGCATAGCCATATGCCGCTTGATAGGCCGGGGCGCGGTCAATCGCGGCATCAATAACGCCGACGCCATATTCGTCGCCGCAAAGTTCCAGCAGGAAGAGAACAAGATCCAGCTGTTCGAGACCTGTCGCCTCCAGCGTCTCGGCAAGGTTGGCCTTGGCGACGATGAGCGCGTCTTCAACGTCCTCTGCGGGTGTTCCGGCTGTTGCGGCGGCGTGGACAGTCTCATAGACGCTGGTGTCGAAGCCAAATGCGCCAAATCCGTCGCGTTCCGACTGGGTTTCAAGCGACACCGCGTGATTGAGTTGCGCCGCTGCGAGGTCTGGCGCGCCCGCGCGGTAGAGTGCCAAGCCCGCCTCGATATGACCGGCGAGTACAGCGACGCGCTTATCTGCCGTCAGGATGCGCACGCCGACCGACGTGCTGACTTCATTGCCTGTCAGGGCGCGGTCCGTTTCGATTTGCAGTGAATTTTCTGGTGGTGCAGTTTCCGGTGCCGCCGTGCGGGCCGGGGCCGGGTCATTGCAAGCGGACAGGGCCGCGTTACCAAGCAGGACAGATGCGGCAGCGGCCGTCTTCCGGAAAATCATTTTTGGCGTGGCTCCTGTCGTACGTTCTCAGCAGAACCTAGAGACAGGAACGCTACGGGGCAATGCAGCGGCTTGGTTTGCAAAACTACGGGCTGACTTGGCCCGATGTTGTCGATCTACGGTGCGGGCTGCACCAGTCTGGCTTTGGAGCACCGCCATCATAGTCCCAGACTTGGTGGCTGCCTTCGGCCACAAGGCGCGTGGCGAGATCTTCACCATCGATGCTGATATCCACGACGAGCCGCTTGTATCGGTCGAGACCATAATCGCGTGTCACAGCGATTTCCTTGCCACGAGTCAGTTCGATCACCCTTTCCTTGGCGATGTAACCTTGTTCGCGTTCGGCTTCGCAGTCGGCCCCGCCAAGCTGTTTCAGACTGCGCGTCTCAGGCGCGTCGACACCATGCAGGCGGAATTTGGTGCCGTCTGGCAGGCGCCCGGAATCGCCGTCGGACCAATAGACGAGGCCGTCCTGTTCGATAGCGGCCTGAGCTGCCAGCGCGGCTGCGCCGCCGAGGCCGGCAAGGATTGCCACGGAATACAGGACAGATTTGACTTGAATGCCGCGCAACATGTTCGTGCCTCCTGAAAGTGTGAGGCGCACGCTGGCGATGGCGGGTTAAGCGAGGGTTAACCGGTCAGATGTGGGGTCAGTTTTGGAAATAGGGACCAAACGGAAAAACCCCGGCCAAAAGGCCGGGGCTTTCCACTATACGCATCATGCGAAGCGAAGAACGCTTACATGAAGCCTTTGAACTTGTCTTTGAAGCGCGAGACGCGGCCGCCACGGTCGAGCATCTTGCCGTCGCCGCCGGTCCAGGCCGGGTGCGATTTGGAATCGATGTCCAGAACAAGGCGGTCGCCTTCGCTGCCATAGGTGGAGCGCGTCTGATATTCGGTTCCGTCTGTCATCACTACGGTGACGAAGTGATAGTCGGGATGACCTTCTTTTTTCATGGCCTTCGCCTCTCTTGAACTCTAAGGACAACCGCGCTGCCATCGCTTGGGTGCGCGGGCTTGTCTCAGCCTGTTTTCGAAGTGGCGCGTGTAACTGAAAGACGCGACCTCTGCAAGAGGCTGCTGGCAGGGAATCTGAAAGGACTTATAGACGGGCATGACCGATACAGACAGCTCCTTCACAGAAGACCGCCGTGCAACAGAACCAGCAGGCGGCGAAGCGATCAACCGGCCCAAGGCAAAGTCGTTGAAACCACTGGCCTTGCTGATGCCCTATGTCGCCCGTCATTGGGTGACCGTGTCCATCGCACTCGTATTCCTGGTGGCGGCGGCGGCCGTTAGTCTCGCGATACCTTTGCTGCTCGGCAGCGCCGCGGATGCGGGCCAGGCCGCGCAGGGCAGCGCCGAGGAATTGTTGGCGCTGGTCGACCGCGCATTTCTCTGGGTTGCGCTGGCGGCCATTCTGTCAGGCGTGCTTGGCGCGATCCGGTTCTATTTCGTGTCGCGCTTTGGCGAACGGATTGCGGCCGACCTGCGCAAGGATCTTTATGCGCACCTGCTGAAACTGTCGCCCCGCTATCATTCGCAGATGCGGTCTGGCGAGGCGGTATCGCGCCTGACAGCAGACATCACGCTGATCGAAACCTTTCTTGGCTCGTCGGCGTCATTGGCCGCACGGACGCTGCTGACCACCACGGGCGCGCTGACCATGATGCTGGTCGTGAACTGGAAGCTCGGCCTCACCTTGCTGGCCATGTTGCCAGTGGCCGTTCTGCCCGTCATGGCGATTGGCCGGGTGATCCGGAAGATGTCGAACCGGGCGCAGTCACGACTGGCGGATGCGGGCGCGGAAGCTGCCGAGGCGCTAGACGCAATCGAACTGGTTCAGGCCTATAATCGGGAACAAAGTCGGCTGGGAGCATTTACCGAGGCGGTCGAGGCGACGTTTGATGCGGCGATGCGCCGGATCGGGGCGCGGTCGCTGATGATCGTTTTGGTCTCTGTGCTGCTGTTTGGCGGCTTTGTGGGTGTGCTCTGGATGGGTGCGCGGGCCGTCGCAACTGGGTCCATGAGCTTTGGCGATCTCGCCTCCATGGTGCTCTACGCGCTTTATGCAGGATCGGGCTTTGGCATGCTGGCGGAAGTCTATGGCGAAGTCATGCGCGCGGCCGGCGCGGCCGACCGTGCCGCTGAAGTGCTGAACGCTGAACCCGAAATCACCGCACCAGAAAACCCTGTTGCCCTGCCGGGCAAGGTGACCGGCGCGCTTGCCTTTGAGGATGTTACTTTCCGCTATGGCGATGAAGCTGTCTCGGCGCTTGATCATTTCTCCCTGTCGGTAAAGCCGGGCGAGTTTGTGGCGCTTGTCGGGCCGAGCGGCGCAGGCAAGACTACGGTCTTTCGCCTGGCCTTGCGCCTATTCGATGTGCCATCAGGCACGGTCACGCTTGACGGCGTATCTGCCATGCAGGCTGATCCGCGTGACTGGCGTCAGCAATTTGCCTATGCGCCACAGGAATCGGCGTTGTTCACAGGCACTGCAGCGCAGAATATCGGCTTTGGTACCGACACGCCTGACGAGGCCCTGCTTGAGCAGGCTGCTCGCATGGCTGAAGCGTTCGACTTCCTGGCTGAAAAAGACGGGCTTGCGACGGATCTTGGCCAGAAGGGGAGGAGTCTGTCAGGCGGCCAGCGTCAGCGTATTGCGCTCGCCAGGGCGCTTGTGCGCGATGCGCCGGTGCTCCTGCTGGATGAAGCCACCTCAGCGCTCGATTCCGAAAGCGAAGCGGCTGTGCGCCGGGCCATTTCCAACGCCGCCGAGGGCCGCACCACGCTGGTGATCGCTCACAGGCTCTCCACGGTGCGCCGGGCTGACCGGATCATCGTGATGGAACATGGACGCATCGTCGAGGAAGGTAGTCACGAGGAACTCGTGTCCAGGGGCGGCCTGTATGCCCGCCTTGCCGAATTGCAGTTTGCAGAGGGTTGACCCACCTATTTCTTGCGGAGTTTCTTGACCTTGCCATCAATCGTGAACGCGAAGGCAAGTGACAGAACCAGCGGCACCCAGATGGGCAGTTCTCCCAGCCCCGGCGCATCCAGCGCCGCCGCGAGATGATCGTCTACGCACCACCATAACAGCCATAGCCACATATCCTTGTTCCCTTCATCAAGACCCTGTATTTTCAATATAGGGAGCTCGACAAAAGAAATATAGCAAAACGCTATTCTGCGGCTTGCAAGACGGGCGGCTTGCTGGCGGCCTCTTCGGCCTTTGTGAAATCCATCACGCCATCGGCGATTGGCCCGCGGCGCAGGTTCTTGACGTCAGCGCTGTAGTTCTGGTGCAGCTTCCACGGTTTTTCCGTGTGCTGGCGGGGGAACTGGTCCATGACGCGTTGGAAATACCCGGATGAGAAGTCCACGAACGGTTCGGTTTGGTTGGGATATTGTTCAAGTTTCGGCATGGCCGACGTGTAGCCATGCTGGTCCATGTAGTTCAGAAGGCGGCAGACATATTCAGATGTCAGGTCGGCCTTCAGGGTCCATGAGGCGTTGGTGTAGCCGAAAGTGACCGCCAGATTTGGCATGTTGGAGAGCATCACGCCCTTATAGTTCAAGAGCCGTCCAGCATCGGTGCGGGTGCCATCAACGGACACGTCCACGCCATTCATGAACTGCAATTGCAGGCCGGTCGCGGTGACGACGATGTCGGCCTCGATCTCCTTGCCGGATTTCAGCTTTATCCCGTTGTGGGTGAACGTCTCGATGTGATCGGTCTCCACGCTCGCCTTGCCAGACTTCAGCGCATTGAAAAGATCGGAATCCGGCACGAGGCATAACCGCTGTTCCCACGGGTTATAGGACGGATTGAAATGGGTCTCGACTGGATAGTCCGGGCCGAGTTCTTCTTTCACCATGCCGATCAGCCGCTCGCGGGCCTTGTTGGGATTTGAACGGGTCTGTTTGAAGAAAAATTGTTGCAGCAGGACATTCCGCCAGCGGATGAAGGAGTAGGCCCAGCTGTCAGGCAGTATCTTGCGCAGGAAATTGGCGAACTTGTCTACCGCCGGGCGCGAAACAACATAGGTTGGCGAGCGCTGGAGCATGGTGACGTGCGCAGCCTTGTCGGTCATGGCAGGCACCAGTGTCATGGCGGTCGCGCCAGATCCGATGATGACGACTTTCTTGTCGGAATAGTCGAGGTCTTCCGGCCAATGCTGCGGATGAATGAATTGGCCCTTGAAGGCGTCTTCGCCCGGGAAGTCCGGCCGATAGCCCTCGTCATAGCGGTAGTAGCCGCCGCACATGAACAGGAAACGACACGTCGTGATTGAACGCGCACCAAATTCATCCTCGTGCGTCACATGCCAGGCTTGGTCGGGCGTGGACCAGTTGGCGGCGACGATGGCCGTGTTGAATTTGATGTGGGGTGTGACGCCATATTCGTTGGCGGTGTCCGCGACATATTTCCGGATCGAAGGCCCATCGGCAATGGCCTTCGCTTCGGTCCACGGTTTGAAGTTGTAACCGAGCGTATGCATGTCGCTGTCAGATCGAATGCCCGGATAGCGAAACAGGTCCCAAGTGCCGCCAATTGCGCCACGCTGCTCGAATATCTGATAGCCGAGGCCTGGACACTTCTTTTCGAGATGAACCGCGGCGCCGATGCCGGAAAGGCCCGCTCCGATGATGAGAACGTCGGTATCGGTATGTATCATGACTGCTTCCTGCCCATTTTTCAGCCTATAAGGCCAAAAAATGACGCGGGTGTCACGATCTTTCTGGTGTCAGGAGGCCTTGCCGCTACGGAAGGGTTTAGTCCGCTTTCCGCGCGAAGGCCGCAGCATGGCGCAGCTGCTGTTCGATCAACGGATGGAGCTCTTCATTGGCAGCCAGAACCGAGCCGGTCTTCATGAAGTCGCCGCCATCGATTTCGGCAACGGTTCCGCCCGCTTCGCGCACCAGCACGATGCCTGCAGCAATGTCCCAGGGTTTCAGGTCGCGTTCCCAGAATCCGTCAAACCGTCCCGCGGCGACGTAAGCGAGATCCAGAGCTGCGGAGCCATAGCGGCGGATGCCAGCGCATGCCGGCGTCATCGCAAGCATTTCGCGGGCAAAATTCGCGTGCATTTCTTCGGCTTTGCCGTGCCAGGGCGTTCCGGTGGCCACCACAGCCTCATTGAGGCGGGTGCGAGCGGCAACACGCAGCTTGCGGTTCTCCAGCCATGCGCCGCGTCCGGTCTCAGCCCAGAAGATCTCGTTCTTCGCGACGTCATAGACCACTCCGGTCAACAGCTTGCCTTCGCGCTCGAGCGCAATGGAGACAGCATAGTGCGGCTGGCCGTGCAGGAAGTTCAGCGTACCGTCGAGAGGATCCACGATGAATCTGTTCGACTTGTCCGTGCCTTCGACAATGCCCCGTTCTTCCATGACAAAGCCATAGCCGGGCCGCGCCTTCGCGAGCGCTGAGTAGATGATTTCTTCGGCGCGATGATCGGCGTTGGAGACAAAGTCTGCCGGGCCCTTCTTGGACACTTGCAGATTTTCGACTTCGCCGAAATCACGGGCAAGCGAACGGCCAGCTGCACGTGCAGCGGCGATCATGACGGTGCCAACGGGGGAGGGTTTGGACATGGGAGTTCCTAGTCGGAGCGACGGAGATAAGTGGAATCGGCTGTCTGGACGACAATGCGTTCGCCGGTGCCGACAAAGGGCGGAACCATGACCCGGACGCCGCCGTCACAGATTGCGGGTTTGAAGCTGTTGGCAGCCGTCTGGCCTTTCACAACCGGCTCGGTTTCCTGAACTTCGAGGATCACCTGTTCCGGCAGATCAACACCAATCGGCGTCTCGCCATAAAACTCAATGGAGACGGTCATGCCGTCCTGCAAGAAAGCGCCTTGGTCGCCGATAAAGTCTCGCTGGATCGCGATCTGTTCAAAGCTTTCCTGGTCCATGAAGGTGAAAGCGTCATCGTCCGCAAACAGGAATTGATGGTCTTTCTGCTCCAGACGGACCTTCTCAACGGTCTCGGAAGAACGGAAGCGCACGTTCGATTTCGATCCATTCAGCAGGTTGCGCAATTCGACCTGATTGAACGCGCCGCCCTTGCCGGGCTTGACCGACGCCGTCTTCAGGGCGCGCCAGACCGTGCCGTCATGCTCGATGACGTTGCCGGGCTTGATTTCATTACCATTGATCTTGACCATTGGGGCGTGTCCTTTTGAAGGTTTGGCGGGGGCGTAAGCCTTTGGCCCGAAACGGTCAAGCGGGCGGAGTGTTAATGCGGGACCGGTTCATGCAGGGTTTTACAGCGAGCTTGCAGCGTCAGGCATTGGATGCATCGAGCCGGTCAAGAAGCGCATTGAAGTGGGCAATCGCTACCGGCGCGCCTTCAGGATGATCCCAGACCCCGGATGAGACCGCGAGGAAATCAGCGCCAGCTACAGCGAGCGGCTCGGCGTTTTCGACTGTGATGCCACCAATCGCGACACAGGGCACTTCCATGCTTTCCTGCCATATTTCCAGAAGGTCCGGATTCGCCTCGACCGTACCGGTCTTGGTACGGGTCGGGAAGAACGCACCAAAGGCGACATAATCTGCGCCAGCCTCGCATGCCTGCATGGCAGTATGACGTGAGTTCTTGGCGGTTGCGCCGACAATCATGTCCGGGCCGACGATCTCCCGGGCTTTCTTGACCGGCATGTCATCCATCCCGACATGAACGCCATCTGCTCCAATCTCGACGGCAAGTTCGGCGCTGTCATTGACCAGCACGGCAACGCCGTAGGCCTGTGCCATTTCTGTAACGGCTGCGCCAACGGCGCGGGTGGCGTCGACGTCGATCTCGCCGGTATCAGCCTTCAGGCGCAGTTGGAGACAGGCGACATCGCCCGCTGACAATGCCGTTTCCAATAGGGCTGCAAAGCCCTCCACATCTTCGATGCGGGGCGGAGTTATCAGGTAAAGCCGCGTGCGCGGGCGGACATAATCTTCGGTCTTGCTCATGGCGCGCGCTATAGCGCAGCGTAGGTCTAGCCGGAAGCCTTCAAAACCCGTTGCGTGCTGGCGGGGTAGGCGTCGAGTGGCTTGCCGCGCCGCATCGGCCGGGGCTCGAAGTCGCCGCCGCAGTTCGGGCAGCGACCATCGAGAGGACCGTCCATGCAATCAGAGCAGAACGTGCATTCGAACGAGCAGATAAACGCTCCGGCTTCATCCGGCGGCAAATCGGTATCGCAGCGTTCACAGTTCGGACGCATCTCCAACATCACTACTAGTCCTTTTCAGCTTCCACACTGGGTGCGGACGCCGCGGCGTCGATCAAGTGCTGCTCATACGCTCTAGGCGACCAATCGCGCCCAAGGAAATCATGCACGAGTTCGGCGGCCGGTTTTGATGATCCGGCGCTCAGGACCAGTTCCCGATAGCGTTCAGCGGTGACTTCGTCGCGCAAGCCGTTTGCTTCGAACTGCTTGAACATGTCTGTCGCGATCGCGAGTGACCATTGATAAGTGTAGTAGATCGCAGAATAGCCATCGAGGTGCCCAAAGCTGGCATACCGATGGAGGTCCGGCAGGGTCTCGAACGGGCTGAGGCCAGCTTCCTGTTCAAGCCAGATCTTCTCGAAATCGACCTCAGAGGGTGGGCGATTATAGTAATTCATCGAGACGCCGGCATAGGTCAGCTGACGGAGCGTGCCGAGGCCGGTGCCGAAGTCACGCGCGGCGTTCATCTTCTCGACCAGTTCGACGGGAATGATTTCGCCGTCGGAGTTTACGGCGAACTTTGCCAGCGTATCATAATCCCACACCCAGTTTTCCAGCATCTGTGACGGGGCTTCAATGAAATCCCATTCAAGGCTGCTCATGCTGAGATCGGCGTAGTCTGGTTGGCCAGAGAACATCGCATGGATGAGGTGGCCGAATTCATGGAGGAAGGTTTCGACCTGTCTATGCTCCATCAGACCGGTCGTATGATCGCCCGCAGGGAAGTTGCACATCAGTGAGGCAACTGGCACGCCTTCAGATGTTGGGCCGAACCGAATGGGGAAGGCGGCCGCGTGTTTGAACTTGCCCTCGCGGGGATGCATGTCGAGGAAGAAACGGCCGACCAGTTCGCCATCCTTGTAGATTTCGTGAGCGGTTACGGTTTCCTGCCAAATCGGAGCATCGGTCCAGTCACGTATCTCGACTTCGAACAGGTCCTGTACCAACGAAAATATGCCTGACCGAACGTCATTGTAGGCGAAGTACTGGCGCACTTCCTGGGCGTCGAGCGCATAGTCGGTTTGGCGAATCTGTTCCGAAAGATAGCCGCTGTGCCACTGGCTGACCTGCGTCGCGTCGGGATTACTGTTTTGTTGAAAAGCCAGCAGGCGTTCGTATTCGATTTCAGCGGCGTTTCGGGCGGCGGCTTCGACACCGTCGAGGAAGTCGATGGCAACCTCTGGCGAGCCCGTCATCTTGTCTTCGGTGATATAGGCTGCGTAATTTTCATAGCCCAGCAATTGTGCAAGTTCGTAGCGCTTCTCGAGCAGTTTCCGGAGTGGCTCTACATTCTCCGGATACGCACGGTTGGCCGAGGCAATGAAGAGGGATTTCTTCAAGTCTTCGTTCGGGGAGTAGTTGAAGACAGGCATCAGGTCCGGATAGTTGGTCGTGATGACGATCTTGCCATCCTCATTGGGCGTGTGGGCGTCGATATAATCCTGTGGCAGTCCCTCCAGCGCGTCGACTGAATCGACTTCGACCTGTCCGACAATTTCGCGGAGGTTTTTGCTGAACTCAGTGCTGATCTCCGCCAGTTCGGCGTTCAGTTCCTCTACGCGCGTTCGCGTCGCTTCGTCCTTGTCGACACCGCTGCGCCGATAGTCTCTCAGAATGCGGGACAACATGAGGGCGGAGCGATCATCGAGGGCGTCGGCATCAATCGCGACCATGCGTTCGTAGATGGGGCCGGACAGGGAGAGCGTCGAGATGATGCTGGCTGTGTCTTCCTGACATGCGCTGCCGACTTCCCTCAACGCTTCGTCCGGGTTTGCTTCGGCCACGATAGCCGCTTCTCCATAGCCAACCGAAAAGGCGATATTTGTCAGCAGGTCAAAATCCTGAATGTCCTGAACACCGGGCGGCGTGTCGCGGGTTTCAAGATCGGTGATGAACTTTCCGGCGAGCAGCATCGCATTCTCGCAACGGGATTCGAACACTTCCGCAGAGGCCGGATTGACGACGAGCTCGGCCAGCATCGCGCTGGCTTCGTCCTGCAGGCTAGGCGTGTTTGCCTCTGCCTGTTCCAACGCTGTCGGCTCGACGGTTGCCATGCAAGAAGCAGCCGCCAGGAGCGTCAGCGCGGATACCGCGCCTGTTACGGTGTGTTTAATCATGCCTTTAAGTCCCCAATCGATTGGCGAACAAAAAATGCCGCCTCATGTTTAACATGGGCGGCACTTTGCTTTCGCGTCAGGCGCGAGTCTAGGACAAACCCGGCCTATCCGGCGCTGGATGCCGCACAAATGCGATCAATCGTGGCGGCAAGCGTGGAATTGAACTCTTCGTCGCTTTGCTGGGCCGAGAGGCCTTCGGTCAGGGCGCGGGAGAAGCTGGCAATCATGCCGGAGTTATTGGCAAGCTTGGCGCAGGCATCTTCGCGAGAATATCCACCGGAAAGCGCGACAACGCGCATCACGCGCGGATGATCGACCAGCGACTTGTACTGGTTTGCTTTGGTCGGCAGGGACAGTTTCAGCATTACCCGCTTGTCCTCGCCCAGCGCGTCGAGCTGCTTGGTGATCTCGGCCAGGAGAATATCCTCGGCCTCGGCCTTGTCGGCAATCGTGATCGTGACCTCAGGCTCGATGATCGGCATCAGGCCGTGGCCCAGGATCTGGCGGCCAACGTCAAACTGCTGTGCAACGATGGCAGCGATGCCTTCCTGATTGGCGGCATTGATAACCGAGCGCATCTTGGTGCCGAAGATACCCTTGCCGACCGCGCGTTCGAGCAGGTGATCGAGGTCCGGCATCGGCTTCATCATCTGGACGCCATTGGCTTCGTCTGCGAGGCCTTTGTCGACTTTCAGGAAGGGAACGACCTGATGGGCGTTCCAGAGGTATTCGGCGGTTGGCGTGCCATCGACTTCGCCATCCATGGTGCGTTCAAACAGGATCGCGCCAATGACCTTTTCGCCATTGAAGGCTGGTGCCTTGATGATGCGGGCACGCATCTCATGGATCAGGCCGAACATTTCTTCGTCATTGGAATAGGCGTCTTCGTTCACGCCGTAGAGGCGCAGAGCCTTGGGGGTGGAGCCACCCGACTGGTCAAGCGCTGCGATGAAGCCATTCTTGTCGGCAATCTGCCGGGCCATTTGAGGATTGGTCATGATTTTAACGGGGCGTCCCTTGCATGCGTGGAATTTGCAAACTTTGCATTCAAGTACCGTGCCTGTCTTCTGGGTCAACAGGCTGACAAGGATTGATGTGAGCGCGCTCGCACCCGCCCGAATCTCAGGCAGTACGGGCAGTTTCGGGGGAAAGGACTGCCAGAGACGTGTGGGATTCAGGGCCTGAAATCGATTTCATCTGGAACATCAATTTTTTCTGACGCCGCGCAGCAAACCGATGAGAACGTTGTCATTTGCAGCCGCCTGCGCGATTTGCCGCAGGCTGTCTCAAAAGGGATCAGGCTTTGAGAGCTTCCACACCGGGCAGGGGCTTGCCTTCCATCCATTCAAGGAAGGCGCCGCCAGCGGTTGAGACGAAGGTGAACTCGTCGGCGGCCTCGGCATGATTGAGCGCGGCAACGGTATCGCCGCCTCCGGCGACGGCGATCAGCTTGCCGTCACTTGCGCGGATACCCGCAGCTTGGGCTGCTGCAACGGTGGCCTTGTCAAAAGGGGTCAGTTCGAACGCGCCGAGCGGCCCATTCCAGACCAGTGTCTCTGAGTTGCCCATCGCGGCAACCAGCTGTGCGATCGTGTTGACGCCAGCGTCGAGGATCATCTCATCGTCTGCGACCTCATCCGTTGCGCAGGTGCGGTTCTCGGCGTGAGCCTTGAAGTCCTTCGCGACAACAACATCGACCGGAAGCAGGATATTGCAATTGTTTTCTTTAGCGACCTGCATGATCTCGCGGGCGGTCTCAGCGAGATCATGCTCGCAGAGGGACTTGCCGACACTGATCCCCTGCGCGGCCAGGAATGTGTTGGCCATGCCGCCGCCGATCGCCAGCGAGTCGACCTGGGTAACAAGGTTCTTCAGAAGGTCGATCTTGGAAGAGACTTTCGCGCCGCCGACCACAGCCAGCACGGGACGTTCCGGCGTGCCGAGCGCCTTGTCGAGCGCGTCGAGTTCAGCTTCCATGTTCACGCCTGCATAGGCGGGCAGGAGGGTCGCGAGTACAGCCGTAGAGACATGCTTGCGGTGGGCGGCCGAGAAGGCATCATTGACGTAGATGTCGCCGAGTGCGGCGATTTCTTTCGCCAGTTCCGGGTCGCCTTTTTCCTCGCCTGCATAGAAGCGGGTGTTCTCCAGAAGGATCACGCCGGCAGGGTCGAGATCAGCAATGGCCTGCTTCACATGCTCGCCCTTGCAGTCGGCGATAAAGCTGACATTCGAGCCGAGCACTTTGGCGAAGGCGCCTGCAATCGGCGCAAGGCTCATCTCCGCGACGCGCTCGCCCTTCGGGCGGCCGAAATGCGCGAGCAGGGCCACTTTCGCACCTTGCGTGCGCAGCGTCTGGACCGTGTCGACGGCAGCGCGCAGGCGCGTGTCATCGGTGACGAGGCCGTTTTCCATGGGCACGTTGAAGTCGACTCGGACAAGCGCGGTCTTGCCGGTCAGATCGCCGGCATCGGCAAGGCGTTTGAAGCTGGACATGGTATTTCCTCCAGAATGCCCGGCCAACCGGGTGCGATGCGGCATGGAAAAAGAGCGCCTCCCGGTTGGGAAGCGCTCTGGAGAAGGGTTTTAGATGAGTTTGGACATGGCGAGGGCAGTATCGCTCATGCGGGTCGCGAAGCCCCACTCATTGTCGTACCAGGACAGGACCCGAACCATGGTGCCTTCGATGACCTGCGTCTGGTCGAGCGCGAAGGTGGACGAGTGCGGATCGTGGTTGAAGTCTGCCGAGACGAGCGGCTTGTCAGTATAGCCGAGCACGCCTTTCATTGAACCGTCAGCGGCGGCCTTGATGGCCGTGTTCACTTCTTCGACCGTGGTTGGCTTGCCGGCATCGAAGACGAGATCAATCATCGAGACGTTTGGCGTTGGGACGCGGATGGCGGAACCGTCGAGCTTGCCCTTCAGTTCCGGCAGGACCAGGCCAACGGCTTTTGCTGCGCCGGTCGATGTCGGGATCATGGACATCGCAGCCGCGCGGCCACGATAGAGATCCTTGTGCATCCGGTCGAGGGTTGGCTGGTCACCCGTATAGGAGTGGACCGTCGTCATGTAGCCGCGCTTGATACCGACCGTGTCGTTCAGCACTTTGGCGACGGGCGACAGGCAGTTGGTGGTGCAGGATGCGTTGGAGACGACGAGATCATCTTTGGTAAGCGTGTCGTGGTTCACACCGAAGACGATGGTCTTGTCAGCATTTGTCGCCGGAGCAGAGACCAGCACGCGTTTGGCGCCCGCCTTGAGGTGAGCAGACGCTTTTTCCTTGTCGGCGAAGATGCCGGTACATTCCATTGCGATGTCGATATCCAGCTCGGCATGCGGCAGGTCAGCGGGGTCGCGTACGGCGGTGCAGAGGAATTTGCGGTCGCCGACGATGATCGTGTCACCGTCCACTTCGACCGTCTGGTTCAACCGGCCATGAACGGAATCATACTGGAGCAGGTGGGCATTGGTGGCCACCGGACCGAGGTCGTTGATCGAGACGACTTCGATGTCCTTGCGGTCATGCTCGATGATCGAACGAAGGACGAGACGGCCAATGCGGCCAAAACCATTGATTGCAACGCGAACGGCCATGAAAAATCTCCTTTGGAGCGGCAGGCTATAAATCTGCTGGCCCTTTACGACGCCCGCGCAATTTCGTCCACCCGCTGCCCATGCGGCCTCGCGCCGCTTACTGCCTGTTTTCGCTAACAGAGATCAATCGTGGACTTGGCTTCAGCGGCCTCTTATGGCCTGAAGTCACGAGGAGGCGGTTTCATGCGTCAGGTAGGGATCGGAACGAGCGGACTGCGCGCGGGTGCTTTGGGCTTCGGTTGCTGGCGCTTTTTGGGACATGAATTGTCCCATGCGGAGAATCTTGTTGAGACCGCGCTCGATCTGGGCATGACTCTTATCGACACGGCTGACATCTACGGATTTGGCGGGGATGGATTTGGCGCGGCCGAGGTCTTGCTGGGCAAGGTGTTGAAAGCCGATCCTGTGCGGCGCGCGAGAATGGTGTTGGCGACCAAGGGCGGGATTATTCCCCCCGCGCCCTACAATTCGAGTCGTAAATACCTGATCGAGGCCTGCGAAGCGTCGCTTGCGCGGCTTGGCGTTGAGCAGATCGACCTTTACCAAATTCACCGGCCGGACCTGTTGGCCCCTTGGGAGGAAGTTGCCGATGCGCTGGAAATGCTTCTGGCAGACGGCAAGATCGGGGCAGCAGGAGTCTCCAATTTCTCCGTGGCGCAAACCCGCGCATTGCAGGCACATCTGGGGCCGAAGCTTGTCAGCACGCAGCCGGAATTTTCCGCCCTGCATCTGGCGCCCCTGGAAGACGGCACACTGGACTGGTGCCAGGAAGTCGGTGCGGCGGCGCTGGTTTGGTCGCCGCTGGCGGGTGGTCGGCTGGCCGATGGATATAGACCGCAGCCTGATGATCCTGAAAGGTTGGTGGATGTGCATCAGGCGCTCGACAGGATCGCGGCCGGGCATGGCGTGAGCCGCAGCGATGTGGCGCTGGCTTTCGTCCTGATGCATCCGGCGCAGCCCATTGTTCTGCTGGGCACGCAGACTCCGGCGCGCCTGAAGGCGGCGACGCGCGCGCTGGAAATTCAGCTCAGCCGTCCGGACTGGTACAGTATAATCGAGGCGTCGCGCGGCGCGGCGATGCCATGAATGGGCCCCAGCTTCAAAGTCGCTCTGCCGCTGATTGGGGGCTGTTTGCTCTGTTGACCCTGTTCTGGGCCGGGGCCTATGCGCTGACCCGGGTGGCGGTGGACAAGGGCAATCCGGATATGGGCCTGCCGGTGGCCTGGGTGCTGCCGGGGCGGTTGACGATTGGCGCGGCGGTACTGTGGGTGCTGATGTTGGCACGGGGGCAGAAATTGCCGACATTGAGAGACCGCAAGCGCTGGGTGGCGATCATCGGGATGGGGCTCGCAGGCTCCGTCTTTCCCTTCTTCCTGATCACGACCGCTCAGGAGACGGTCAATTCCAGCCTTGCCGCACTTTATACCGCCGCTGTACCGATCTTCGTGGTGAGTGGGGCAACCTTTCTGTTTGCGGATGAACGGATGAATCGCGGAACCGCGATTGGCGTGCTGACCGGTTTTGCGGGTGTGGCTGTTTTGTTCGGGCCGGATGCGATGAAGGGGCTGGGCGATGCGAGTGTTGTGGCGCAGCTGCTGCTGATCCTCGCGACGATGAATTACGCCCTTGCAAGCTTGATGGCGCGCGGCGCACCCCGGATCGAGGCCATTCCGTTCGCGACCGGTTTCGTGACGCTGGCGGCGGTGGTTTCGTGGCCGCTGGCCTTCACGGTGCACCCGTCCGAGGTCAATGCCGACTGGACGCATTGGGTCGCCGTGGTGGGGCTTGGCGTGATCCCGACGGCAATTGCACAAGCGCTGTACATGTACCTGATCGCGCGGACGAGCGCGACATTCTTGTCCCTGACGGGCTATGCGATTCCAGTGGTCAGCGCCGTGCTCGGTTGGATATTCTTCCGAGAGACGCAGAGCTGGCAGGCGCTGATCGCGTTCGCCCTGATCCTGGGTGGTGTCTGGCTCGCCCGGCGCGGTGGGGGCGTGAAGGAAGGTTAGACCGCCTGTTCCTGCGCATGCGACGCCCGTGAAGGCGCTTGGAAGACAGTTGGATTTTCATCGGGACACTTCGCGTCAGGTATCGGGACGCGGCAGGCGCGTGCCGCTCGCACAGGGCCGACGTGGCATTGTGACGGCAGGGGATGACTGAAGCCGCTCGCCCCTTGGCACAGCCAAATCCATTTCACCCATCGCCAGGCGGAAGCCTTTCGATGGCTCAAAGGCCAGCGGATCAGGTTTGATCGTTCCCTGCCCGTCCCCGACAGCGACAATATCGACCTCTCCGCGCGGTGATATGCACACCATCATGGCGCGCATATCCCGCTGGATATGGCGCACATGAAAGGTGAGGATCACGACCTGTAGCCAGATCCAGAACCGGTACGGCCGCAGGTGCGGCGGCAGGTTTCGCAAAGTGGCGAAGGCGTCATCCATGCTCTGATTATACCTCCGCCTGCGGAGGGGGAGGACAAGTCTTTTTGTTAACCCTGTTTTTATTGCATTTTTGTGACGAAAATAGGGGGTAAACTGTCATAAAACTCATACCGAACGCACTTAAGGGCGGGCATCATGACCCGTGCCGATCCTCGCCCTGATTATCGTTCGATCTTCATCTCCGATGTGCATCTCGGCAGTGCCGGATGCCAGGCTGATGCGCTGTGCGCCTTCATGAAGACGCATACATCCGAGCAGCTCTATCTGGTGGGTGACATCATTGATGGCTGGCGGATGCGCAAGAAATGGTACTGGCCGCAATCACACACGAACGTTATCCGCCGTATCCTGACGGCTGCGAAGCGCGGCACGGACGTGACCTATATCATCGGGAACCATGACGAGTTCCTGCGCGCCTTCCTGCAGTTCCGGCTCGCCTTTGGCGACATCAAGGTGAAGAACCGCGCCGTGCATGAGGGCGAAGATGGCAAGCGCTATCTGGTCGTACATGGCGACATGTTCGACGGCATGATGCGCGCCGACCGCAAATGGATCATGCATCTGGGCGATCATGCCTATAACTTCCTGCTCTGGACCAATACCAAGCTGAACGCGATCCGTCGCTGGTTCGGTATGCCGTACTGGTCGCTGTCACAGGCCCTGAAAAAGCGCACCAAGCGGGCGCTGAACCATATCCATAATTTCGAGGGCCATGTGGCGGATTATTGTCGTCGCAAGGAATTCGACGGCGCGATCTGTGGTCACATCCATGTCGCCGAAATGCGCGACATTGACGGCATCACCTACATGAATGATGGCGACTGGGTAGAGAGCTGCACGGCCCTCGTCGAGCATCATGACGGACGCTGGGAACTGCTCCACTTCCAGCCGCATGTGGTGAACGAAAAAGCGCCGGTCGCAGAGCTGGTCCGCGCCGAGGCGATGGCCTAATCCATCCTATCCCAAAAACGGTTTCAAACTGGCGCTGAGGCGGCGGCGGGCCTGGAATTGGCCGAGGAGCCAGAGCAAGCCGATTGAGACCAGTAGGGCGAGGATCACGGTCAGGGTGACGCGCAACTCGGTCGGGATGTCCGTCAGACCGGTACGGCGCAGCAGAACGCCAGTCAGGTGGCGGACGGGCTCGTGCACACAATAGAGCGGAAACGAGATCAGGCCGAGACGCTCGCAGACCCCGGTAAGCCAGAGGCTGCCCGGCTGGACGCGCGCGCCGATCAGGATGAGCAGCGGGCAGAGCAGGCCGATGGCGATAAACTGATAGGCGCCTTTTGCGTAGACGGGAAACATCAGGATGCCGAGCGTCACCGCGAATACGATCAGTGTGGGCATCAGGCCTGTAAAGCGTGGCAAGTATCGGGCCACCGGGCCGGCAGGATTCTGGACCAGCCGGTAGATGATGATCCCGGCGAGGAAGGCCGAGAAAACGCGCGGAAAGCCGAAGAAGAAGGTCTGATGGCTCCAGCCGACATTGGCGGTCAGGTCATTGCCGGACAAGCGGGCCAGCGCGAGACAGCAAAACAGGTAGAGCGAGAAGGCGGCAAGGCAGGTGCCGACCAGTCGCCATTTCGGCAGGCGCGCAATCCAGATGAAGGCGATGCTGGCGACAAATTCGTAGAAGATCGACCAGAGCGGCGGATTGGACGGGAAGAGTTCCAGCGTGCCATTCGCAGGGATCTCGTAATCGCTGAGCGCCGGGATGAAAGCGAAATGCCCGATATGGGTCAGGGTGAACTGGAGGGGGTTGAAGGCCCGCCCGGTCTCGGCAAACACGATCAGCATCGCGATGGCGCCGAGTACCACGCCGCCCGCGACAGTCGGGGCGAGCCGGGAAATCCGTTTGTTGGCAAAGACGCCCGCAGGCATGCCGCCCCGCAGGGCCTTGGCATAGGCATGATAGATGACAAAGCCGCTGAGGATGAAGAACAGGTCCACGGCAATATAGCTGTTCATGAGCAGCCTGGACTGTCCGCTTCCAATATAGTGGTAGAGCATCACGATGATCGCCGCGATCCCGCGCATGCCGTCGAGGACATAGAACCTCTGGCTCGAAGAGCGAGCCTGATTCATGGCGGTCATTGTCACGCGAAGTCCCCATTGTTTCCGAGGGCTCTAGGGGAGTGCGCAGAGGCGGACAACTTCTAATTGGATCGACAGGCGGGTTTTTTCCGGGCGACAGGATCAAGGGCAGTTTCCTGCCAGATTGACCGGTTCGGGGGCAGGGGGTGTGGGCCGATTGCAGGCTCAACTTGACTTTCAATGGCGGCCCCGCCACGCAACGTCGATGAGTTCCACCCTGAAGGCCATTCTCGGCCCCACCAATACCGGCAAGACCCACTATGCCATCGAGCGGATGACGGGGTTTGGCACCGGCATGATCGGCCTGCCGCTGCGCCTGTTGGCGCGCGAGGTTTATGATCGCGTGGTCGAGCGCAAGGGCGCGGCCCATGTCGCGCTGATTACTGGTGAGGAGCGCATTGTTCCGCGTACGGCGCGATACTGGGTGTGCACAGTGGAATCCATGCCGGTGGATCTGAAAGTGGATTTCGTCGCGATTGACGAAATCCAGCTGGCCGAAGACCAGGATCGGGGCCATGTCTTCACCGACCGTATCCTGAATTTGCGCGGCAATCACGAGACATTGCTGCTGGGCAGCGACACGATGCGCAGTGTGTTGCGCAAATTGGACCTCGGCGCCGAGACCGAGCCTCGCGAGCGGTTTTCAGAGCTGCGCTATACCGGGCATTGCAAGATCACCAAACTGCCGAAGCGTACGGCCATTGTCGCATTCAGCGCGGATGAGGTCTATGCGATTGGCGAATTGCTGCGGCGCCAGAAGGGGGGAGCGGCGATAGTGATGGGCGCGCTGAGCCCGCGCACGCGGAATTCGCAAGTTGAGCTCTACCAGTCCGGCGAAGTCGACTACATTGTTGCAACCGATGCGATCGGCATGGGGCTGAACCTTGATGTCGACCGGGTCGTGTTCGCCTCACGCTCGAAGTTCGATGGGCGGCGCCATCGCCTGCTGACACCAGCAGAATGCGCACAGATCGCGGGCCGGGCCGGGCGGTTCCGTACCGATGGTGAATTTGGGGAGACAGCGACCTGTCCGCCATTCGATGAAGCGACATGGCAGGCCATCGAGGCGCATCGGTTCGATCCGGTGGATCATCTGCAATGGCGCAACTCTGCACTCGACTTCTCCAGCCTGCGCCGCCTGATCCTGAGCCTTGAGACCCCATCCGGGCATCCATCCCTGATCCATAATCCGCATGCACTGGATGAATGGGTGCTGCGCCGAATGGCGGAAGATGCGGCCATCGGGCCGAATGTGGCGGGTACGCGCGAAGTGCGGCGGCTATGGGATCTGGCCCGCCTGCCAGACTTCCGCAAAGCCGGGCCGGAAGGCCATGCGCGGCTCGTGCTGGGCCTTGCTGAAACGCTCGCCAATCCGGATGCGCGCCTTGCCGACAAGGGGCTGGAGCGCCGGCTGGATGATCTTTCATCGACCCAGGGAGATATTGCGAAGCTGCAGCAGCGGCTTGCCAATATACGGACCTGGACCTATGCCGCCCATCGGCCTGACTGGCTGGAAAACCCGGAAAAATGGCAGGATCGAACACGAGAGATTGAAGACTCCCTGTCAGACGCGCTACACGAAGCGCTGACTGCCCGGTTCGTGGACCGGCGAACCACCGCTTTGCTTGCCAGCCTGAAGAAGGAAGACGCCCTCGTGACCGAATTGACCCCGGAAGGTGATGTCCGTGTGGAAGGCCATGTCGTTGGACGCCTGAAAGGCCTGACCTTCGAACCTGTTCTTGATGCCCGTACGCTCGAAGGCAAGGCGGTGCGCAGCGCAGCCCAGGCCGCTGTGCGCCCGCTGATCCTGGAACGCCTGTCGCTGATCGTGGCGGCGCCGGATGATGCGTTCAAACTGAATGATGAAGGCCAGATCGAACACATCAATTCGCCCGTGGCCCATCTGGCCAAGGGATCGAGCTGGATGGCGCCGCGCGTCGAGATTGTCGGCGCATCCGAAGTCGACCCGGCCGAGCGTGAAGCTGCGCGCCAGCGGCTGGAGCAATGGGCCGCGGCCGAGACCGCCAAGATCCTGCCAACTCATACAAAGCTGGCCGTTGAAAAAGCGGGCGATGCGCTGGAAGGTCTCGCGCGCGGGATTGCCTTCCGTCTTCTTGAAACCGGGGCTGCGGTTGATCTTCGCCAGGATGACCCAAGTCTGCGTCTGACCGGCGACCAGCGTGAAGCCCTCAAAGGCATTGGGGTGAGAGCAGGCCGTGTCGCGGCACATGTGCCGGATGCGCAAAAGCCTGCAGGCCAGCGCATGATCGCCATTCTGCGCGCTGTGTTTGAAGGTCAACCTTTCCCACTGGCACCCGAGGGGGCCGGGTCATTTGCGCTTGATGGCACATGGCCGGAAGAGGCGCTTGCCGCCAATGGCTATCTCCGTTTCGGCCGCCGGGCTGTGCGCGCAGACCTTGCCGAACGTCTCGGCTGGGAGATCGCCAAGCGCCGCAAGGAAGCCTCGAAGAACGCATTCCCCATCGAGATCGACCTGGCTTCCGTCGTCTCTTGCCCTGCCGATGACTGGCCCGCCGTGTTGAAAGGCTTTGGCCTTGCGCCTGCGGAAAAGGACAAGGAAACGGATGCCGTTACTTTGTGGCGCTATGCGTCCCGCGCCCGTCCCGAGGGGCGGTCTGAAGGCGGGCGGCCCCAGCGCGGCCGAGATCAGAATGCCGGTGGCAAAGGCCCGAAAGGCCCACGCGGACTAAAACAGCAAGGCGGGGGCGGGCGGTCCAATTCCCGCAGTGCCTCGCAGTCGCGCCAGCCGGACCCGGACAGCCCGTTCGCGGCGCTCGCAGCCCTGCTGCCGGAGCCCAAGCAGGCGGTTAACAAACCAAAGAAAAAGAAACGCAAGCCAAAACCCAAGCCGGAAGCCGCCGCTGAAAGCGCAGCTGATACGAGCTTCGAGTACAAGCCCTTTCAATGACGGACACGCCAACGCTGCGCCTTGATGTGTGGCTGTGGCGGACACGGTTTTTCAAGACTCGCGCCCTGTCCGGAACGTATATCCGCAAGCGGGGCGTCCGATTGACCCGCAATGGCCAGACCCGGCGCGTCAACAAGCCGGGCGCCGCTATTTGCGTTGGAGATGTTGTCACGCTGGCGCGAGGCGCGCATATCAGGACCGTCGAAGTGCTGGATCTGGGCACTCGGAGAGGGCCGGCAGAAGAGGCGGCGGCAATGTACACGACGCTGGAGACCGACACATGATGAACACGCTGAAAAATCTGTTCCGGCAGAAAACGCCTGCCGAGAGACCGATGGACCCGCAAGTCGCGGCCGCGGCGCTACTTGTCGAGGCTGCCCTGTCCGATGGGGTCTATGTGAACATTGAAAGCGACATGATCGCTGAAATCCTGTTGGAAGCGTTCAAATTCGATGCAGACAAGGCAGATGCTGTGCTGGCCGAAGGCGAAGCCTTGGCTGAAGAGGCGGTCGGTTCCCACCAGTTTACCAAGCATGTGAAGAAGCTGCCGATTGCGGAGCGGATTTCCATCATTGAAGGCTTGTACCGGGTTGCGCTGGCTGATGGCGAAAAAAGCGATATCGAGGATGCCTATATCCGCCATGTCGCCTCGCTGCTGCATATTGACGATATTTCTCGCGCACAGGCTCGCCAGGCGGCGGAAAAGCGGATCGCCGACGCTTCCTGAAGACTCCTGTCAGAACACCTCATTGACATGAGCGCCTGCGCGCGCCATTTCGCCGGTGCACAAACCCCAGAAGGCCCTCCTGCCCATGACCTATATTGTCGTTGATGCCTGTATCCGCTGCAAATACATGGATTGCGTCGAGGTTTGCCCTGTCGACTGCTTCTATGAAGGCGAGAACATGCTGGTCATCCACCCGGATGAGTGCATCGATTGCGGTGTGTGCGAGCCGGAATGCCCTGTGGAGGCCATCAAGCCCGATACCGAGGATGACCCGGACGCCAAATGGCTGAAGCTGAATACCGAGTATGCGCAGACCTGGCCAAATATCACCCGGATGAAGGAACCGCCGGCAGACCGGGAAGAATTTGCGCAAGAAACCGGTAAGCTGGAGAAATATTTCAGCCCCAAACCGGGTGAAGGCGACGCCTGAATCGGGTCGTCCGAACCCTGATTTTGCTGGGTTTCTCAATAAACGTTAACAAAATCAGCGACCTTGGGAACTTTACTCTTGGTTAGCATCTGGGCGTGTCTGTTGAAAAAGCTGCACATTTATGCTATCGTTCAGACTTGAGTAATAACTGAAAAGATCCGGAAACTTCAACTCAGACCGTCAAATGCGTCGGACTGGGGGGGATTTTGTCGGCTCTAAATGCGTAGAAAAGGGCGATATCCAACATGGCTAAAAAAGCATCTGCGGAACTGGCGTTTGAAGTGGGTCAAAGCGTCGTTTACCCCGCACACGGGGTGGGCAAGATCACGAGCGTTGAGAAGCAGACTGTGGCCGGCATGGACCTGGAGGTCTATGTGGTGTCCTTTGATCAGGACAAAATGATCCTTCGCGTCCCAACCAATCGCGCCGAAGCCTCTGGCATGCGCGCACTGGCGGGTTCCAAGCTGGTCGAAGATGCGCTGAAGACCCTGGGTGGTCGTGCGCGCATCAAGCGGACCATGTGGTCGCGCCGGGCTCAGGAATATGAAGCGAAGATCAATTCCGGTGATCTGATTTCTATTGCGGAAGTCGTTCGCGACCTGCACCGCGGCGAAGATCAGCCGGAACAGTCCTATTCCGAGCGCCAGCTTTATGAGAGCGCCCTGGACCGTATGGCTCGTGAACTCGCCGCCGTCGAGAATATCGAGAAGGGCGACGCCATGGAAAAACTCGCAGAATCTCTCGCAAAGAAGAAAGTGGCTGCTTAAGCCTCCAACTCCTTTCGATCATGCAGAACCCCCGTACGGCCGCCTCGCCGTGCGGGGGTTTTTCATGTCCGAAGTCCTCAAATTGCATCAAAAATGAACAACCGGACCCGGAATATTAAAATAGCCGGGGTTTGGGCAGGTTCCTGTTAACCATACGGCAAAGGAGAGAAGGCACTCTTTGCCTGTCGTCGGAATGCTCTGGTGACGGATGGATGTCTTGGCTGACATGCCCGAAACAGGGTGGCGGTGAAGGCAGGGTGACAGGAGAAACAAGATGCCCTTTTCGGATATTGAAATACAGCCAGGTGGCCTGTTGGGCGCCGACGCGAATGCAGATGAGTTCTATCAGGCCGGTCTCGCTTGTGCCGCTGGTGTCGGATCGGAGATGGATCTGATCTCTGCGCACAAATGGTTCAACCTCGCTGTGTCCAAGGGACATGAAGAGGCCCGCGTGCAGCGGCAGGAAATGGCTGATATGCTGAGCTCGGAAGAAGTCAAAGTGGCGCTGTCTTCAGCCCGCGACTGGCTGAGCCTCGCCAACTAGTCCAATATGATTGATAGCGGACGGCATGGGGGACGCCATGCCATCCGCCTTCTGATCAGCTGATGCGACGCGCCTGGTCCTTCCAGTAAGTTTCGCGCAAATCCTTGCGCAAGACTTTGCCGGACGGATTACGGGGCAGCACCTCAATGAACTCTACCGTCTTTGGGCATTTATAGCCGGCAATGCGTTCGCGCGCCCAGGCGATTATGCTGTCCTGAGTCGGCGCTTCGCCCGGTTTGACGACGATGATGGCCTTGACGGCCTCGCCCCATTTTTCGTCGGGCACGCCAATAACTGCCACGTCCGCCACGCCAGGGTGGCCAAAGATCGCATTCTCGACTTCGGCGGGATAAATGTTCTCGCCGCCGGACACGATCATGTCCTTTACGCGGTCGTGGATATAGAGAAATCCGTCTTCGTCGAAATAGCCCGCGTCTCCTGTCCGGAAGAACCCGGACGCGTCGACCGATTCCTTTGTGGCATCCGGGCGGTTCCAGTATCCTTTCATGACGAAGGCGGACTTGATGGCGATCTCGCCAACTTCGCCGGTGGGGACGGGATTCCCTTCTGCGTCGAGGCATCGCACGATTGTGGCCGGATAGGGCACGCCGCATGAGCGCAGCTTTCCCCAGGCCGGGTCATGGGCTTCAGGCGGCAAATAGGTTCCGCAGCCGCCCGTCTCGGTCAGTCCGTAGAGCTGGGTGAAACGCGCACCCATGATGTCCTGCGCATCAAGCAGCAAACTCTCGGCAATCGGAGAGGCGCCATAGAAAACCTGCTTCAGGCTCGACCAGTTGATGTCGCGCACATTCGGTATCTGGGTCAGCATCAGGATGACTGCGGGGACCCAGAACGCATGGGCGATCTTGTGCTCGGGGATTAGTTTCAAGATTGCTGCCGGATCGATTTCACGCAGCACGACAGCTTTGGCACCTTGTGCGGCCGTCAGGATACCGATGTTTACGCCCGCCACATGGAAGAGGGGCATCGCGTTCATGACCGCGTCGCCGACATCATAGCTCGCCCATTCCAGCATGCCGGCCTGCTCGAAGATGGCGCGGTAGTTGCCATTGGTCAGCTGCACGCCCTTGGGCATGCCGGTAGTGCCGGATGTATAGAGCTGGATGACATCATCGTCGTCGCGCGTCGTGAGGCCCGGTGGATCGGTCAGCTGGCTGTCGCGCCATGCCGAGTAGGCTTTCCAATCCTCCCGATCGCCATCAATCGCGATGATATGTTCAAGGTCTGGCAATTCGGCGCGGATCTGGTCAATCAGGCCGTAGAAATCCTTGCCGACGAACAGGACTTTCACCCGCGCATCCGACAGGATGAATTTCACTTCGGGTGCGGCGAGTCGGGTGTTGACGGCGGTCATCGTTGCGCGGACCTTGGCGGCGCCGAACAGCATCTCGTAATAGACAGCCATGTTCTTGGCGAGATAGCCGACCCGGTCATCCGGTTTCACGCCCAGGCCGATGAGGCCGTTGGCAATCTGGGTGGAACGTGTCTCCAGTTCGGCGAAGCTGGTTGTCTCGTCTTCGAACCAGAAAGCCTCCTCATCCGGGCGGATGCTGGCCTGGACGCGCGGGATATCGGCTAGATGAGGCATTGCCTCTACATCAATCATGGGTTCCTCCGATGAAATTCTTGTTTCTTTCAAGCTATTCTAGGGCAAAATCCCGAAGAGTCAGCCCGTCCCCACCTGCAATCACTATTGGGATAGCTGAAGTAGGCGACGTTTAGCCGTCTTGCGGTCGGCCCGGCTTTCCGGCACATCCCATGACATGACTGATACGATGATCGCCGACACCGTAGACCTCGCTGAAACCATGCTCGACATGGGCCGCCGCGCCCGTGCCGCGTCTCGCAAGCTGGGCCAGATGACGCCCGCTGACCGAACACGCGGTTTGCAGGCGGTCGCGGCCGCGATTCGTGCGTCCGCCTCCAAAGTCCTGGCGGCCAATGCGCAGGATATGGACGCTGCCGAAGCCAAGGGGCTCGACGCGGCCATGCTGGACCGGCTGGCCCTGGATGCCGCGCGCCTTGAAGGGATTGCCTCCAGTGTGGAAGCCGTGGCCGGCTTGCCCGACCCCATTGGCAAGGAACTCGCCCGGTGGGAGCGGCCGAATGGGCTGGACATTGCGCGCATCGCCGTGCCGCTGGGCGTGATCGGCATCATCTATGAGAGCCGCCCGAATGTCACCGCCGACGCCGGCGCGCTCTGTCTGCGCTCGGGCAATGCGGCGATCCTGCGCTGCGGGTCTGAAAGCACGCACTCGTCCCGCGCAATCATTGACGCCATGCGCGGCGCGCTGAAGGCCGAAGGATTACCGGAAGACGCGGTGCAACTGGTCATGACCACCGACCGCGCCGCAGTAGGCCACATGCTGGCCGGCCTCGAAGGCAATGTGGACGTGATCGTCCCGCGCGGTGGGCGCAGCCTGGTCGAGCGCGTGCAAAAGGATGCGCGCGTTCCCGTGATCGGTCATCTCGAAGGGCTTTGCCATGTCATCGTCGACAAGGCTGCTGATCCCGAGAAGGCAGTTTCCATTGTCGTGAATGCCAAGATGCGCCGGACAGGAATCTGTGGCTCGGCGGAAACGCTCCTGGTCGATGCGGCTGTGGCGGACGATCTATTGCCGAAGATCGCGGCCGGCCTGTTGGAAGCGGGCTGTGAATTGCGCGGAGATGACCGCGCCCGCGCCATCGTGCCAGAGATGATCGAAGCCACCGAGGCCGACTGGTCCACCGAATATCTTGCGCCGATCCTGGCCGTTGCGGTTGTCGACGATTTGAGCGCAGCGCTAGCGCATATTGGCTCCTGGTCGTCCGGACACACAGAATGTATCATCACTGAAGACTCTGATGCAGCAGACCGCTTCTTTGCGACGGTCGACAGCGCGATTTTGCTGCACAATGCCTCTACCCAATTTGCGGATGGCGGCGAGTTCGGCATGGGCGCCGAGATTGGTATCGCCACGGGTCGCATCCATGCGCGCGGACCCGTGGGGGCAGAACAGCTGACGACGTACAAATACATTGTGCGAGGAACCGGGCAGGTTCGTCCTTGAGCCGAGCAATTTTACCGGGACCATCGGCTGGCCTCCGCATCGGCCTGTTCGGCGGCAGTTTCAATCCGGCCCATTCCGGCCATTTCCATGTGGCATCCACAGCCATGAAACGGCTACAGCTAGATTGGGTCTGGTGGATCGTGGCGCGCGGGAATCCCCTGAAGACCGGACACGGAGATTTTTCGGGCCGCTTCCGGTCAGCCGAGGCGGTCGCAGACCATCCACGAATGCGGGTGACAGATATCGAGACGCGGCTCGGCCTGACTTATTCCTATCGTACCTTGTCGACGCTGACAGCGGCAGCGCCCGCTGCGAAATTCGTCTGGTTGATGGGCGCTGACAATATGGTCAATTTCCATCTCTGGGGCGCGTGGCAGGGGATTGCGCAGATGATGCCGATCGCCATCGTGGCGCGTCCGGGGATTGGGCCGGGTGCTCGCAACTCACCGTTCGCCCGTCGCTTTGCCAGTAGTCGTGTCCCGGCTTCAACTGCCGCCTCGCTGCCGGATCGTGATCCGCCTGCATGGGTCTACCTGCCTGCGCCGCTGGACCCGATCTCCTCGACCGCCATCCGCCAGAAGAAAGCAGGACAATGAGCCTCAGCCCGGAAGACCTCGCCCGGCACAAGCGCCACATCATGCTGAAGGAAATAGGCGGACCCGGCGTCCAGAAGCTGCGCGCGGCGGCGATATCCATTGTCGGGGCAGGGGCGCTCGGCGGGCCATGCGCAATGTTCCTGGCGGCTGCAGGCATCGGGCAGATCGAAATCTGGGATGATGATGTCATTGAGCGGTCGAATCTGCAGCGACAAATCCAGTTTGGAGAACGCGACCTCGGCAAGGCCAAGGTGGATATCCTGGCTGAGCGCCTGGCGACGGATCATCCCGGGACAAGGGTCAGCACGCGTCGAAAGAAATGGTCGCCTTCCGACCCGCTGTCCGGCAGCATTCTGGTCGATGCGACGGACAATTTCCCGACCCGCTACGCCCTCAACGCAGCGGCCCACCTGAGCGAACGCTTGTTGGTGCACGGCGCAGCCGCAGGGTGGACCGGGCAAGCCAGCGTGTTTGCGTCCGGCTGCCGGGGCGGCGCGCCATGCTATCGCTGCTGGGTGCCCGAAACGCCGCCGAATGCGGCGGCTTGCGATGAAGTTGGCGTGGTCGGGCCCGTGACCGGAATGGTTTCAACGCTCATGGCGCTTGAAGTCGTGAAGCTGGTCACAGGCGCCGGAGAGCCGATGATTGGAAGCCTTATTCTGATCGATGGTTTGATGGCCGACGTCAGGAAAGTCCGGTTGCGGCGCGATGCAACCTGTAGTGTTTGCGGCACTGAGCGTGCGATTTGACTTGGCGCCGTCAGGGGGGCTTAGTGCCGATCACCTGATTTGAAACTGCGGGAGCCGGGAACAAGATGAAACGATTGCTAGTCGTGCTGGTGACGGTTGCGATCATTCTCACGGCGGGCTGGTTGATGCTGCGCCGTCCGGACATTTCCTACAATACATTGGAGTCGGTCTACTCGAAATCGAACAGCCGGTACCTGAAATCCGGTAGTCAGATCGAGCTGCATTTTACCGATACCGGTCCGCGCGACGCGCCAATACTTGTGCTTGTGCATGGCTATTCTGCCTCTCTGAACACCTGGGACGCATGGGTGCGCAATCTGCGTAAGGATTACCGCGTCATCCGGTTGGACCTGCCGGGCCATGGCCTGTCGCGCTGCGTCGACAATGATGAGATCGGCATCGAGCAATTCATTGCCAGTATCGACCGCGTGACGCATTCACTGGACGTCGACCAGTTCACCCTCGTCGGCAGTTCCATGGGCGGGCACACCGCCTGGGCCTATGCACTCGCCCATCCGGACAGGCTGGATGGATTGGTCCTGGTGGATGCGGCCGGTTGGCTCAGTGCGCCGGGCGAGGACGACAAGGATCCGGTGATCTTCAAATTGCTGCGCAATGGGTTTGCCCGCAATGTGATGAAGGATCTCGACATGTCAGCCTTGATCCGGTCGGGGCTGGAAAACAGTTTTGCGGATCCTGAACTGGTGACGGATGAAATGGTGGAGCGGTATTCGGCCATGTCTCGTGCGCCGTGCCATCGCGAGGCGCTGCTCAAGATCATGAGCGGCACGACACTGCGGGTGCCTGCGTCCAAGGAGAGGCTGAGCGCAATCGCCGTGCCGACGCTGATCCTGCATGGGGATACTGACAATCTGATTCCCGTGGCACATGCGGAAAAGTTTGCCGATGCCATCCCGGGGTCGAAGCTCATCATCTATCCCGAGACCGGACATATCCCGCAGGAGGAGCAGCCTGTTGCCTCGGTAGAAGACTTCCGTGCGTTTCTTGCCACCATTTATTCCGAAGAAACCGCAGAGCCTGAGGCGGTTGAGCCAAACGGCGAATAGGTCTCCGGGAAACCAGTCAGCAGGTTCACGCGTAGGAGGGGCATAGGAGAAACCCATATGCGCCTCGCCCTTTCCGCCATTGCCGCAGCCCTGCTTGCAGCCTGTACGAGCCAACCTGATTATCGCGCCAGTGATTCAACGCCGCCGACCGTGCCGTCTGTCGATCTCGATCGGTATGCTGGCCTCTGGTACGAAATTGCCCGCTATCCGAATGGGTTTGAACGCAATTGCACAGGTGTGACGGCTGAGTATGGCCTGAACTCCGATGGCACCGTGTCGGTGACCAATACGTGTTTCAAGGGATCGCTCGACGGAGAGAAAACGGTGGCTGAAGGCAAGGCCCGCATCGTGGAGGGGTCAGGAAACAGCAAGCTGAAAGTGAAGTTTGCGCCTGCATGGGTTCCGTTCGCAGAAGGGGACTATTGGGTGCTGGCGCTGGAGCCGGATTATTCAGCCGCCCTCGTCGGCAGTCCGGACGGCAAGTATCTGTGGATCCTCTCGCGCACGGCGCAGCTTGATGGGAAAACCCTGGAGCGTCTGAAGACGCGTGCCGAAGAGCTTGGATACGAAACGGCTCCGCTCGAAATGACCCTGCAATCGGAACAGGGGTGACGATTCTCGCGAGCTTTGGTAGGCGAACCCAATGAGCCTTCCCAATCTTGATGCCAACAATTTCGATGCCGAGCGCCAGCACTGGATCACCGTGCGGGTCTATTATGAAGACACCGACTTCACAGGCATGGTCTATCACGCCAATTATCTCCGCTTCTTCGAGCGGGGTCGATCAGACCATCTGCGTGATGCTGGCGTCTCCCATCAATCCTTGCTGGAGCGGGAAGACCCGGCGGCTTTCACGCTGACGCGAGTTGAAGTGGACTATCGCAAGGCGGCGCGGGTAGACGACCTGCTGCATATCCGGACGCGCTATATTGGTACCGACGGACCCCGCATCCTTTTTTCCCAAACCTGTTTCAGGGGAGAGGAAATCATTGCAGAGGGTGAGATCACAGCTGTCATGATTCACGCCGATGGCCGCCCGCGCCGTCCGATCCGCGAATTGGTGAAGCAACTGGAAGCATATCGCTGGGAGGGCGAGTCTTGAAATTGGTGCACTTGGCGCTGTGGGGCGCGTGCCTGAGCTATCCGGCGGTTGCGCAGGCAGAAGCAGACTTTGACGCAGAGCGCGGCTTCTATGTTGCTGTGCGCGGATACGGGTCGATCGGGGATCAGAACAATCTGATTTTCGATGACAGCCGCGAGATCGCCGGGGCCCTGGGCTACCGGGTCAACCACTCAGTTCGTCTGGAGGCCGAATACGGATTCCGCTGGGCCAATATCGCGGGACTGAACGGTGCGAGCACGGCAAGTGGCGATTTCACAAGTCGCTCGATCGGGGTTCATGCCTTCTATGATTTCCGGGAAGGCAAGCGGCTGCGCCCATTCCTGGGCGCGGGCGGCGGGGCGGGGGTGCTCGATTTCAACTTCTCTGGCCCCGCGGACATCAATCCGGATTTCATCGTGGTCGGCAAGGACACCAATTCCAGTGCCTACTGGAATCTGTTTGCGGGCGCGACTTATCATCTGTCGGACAATTTCCGTTTGTCGCTGGGCAGTGAATACGTCTCGTATTCGGATCAGGCCGTCGCGTCGAACCTTGGCGGAATTGATGGCATCAACCGCGCCTACAACTTCTATGTCGGCACGCGATGGTTCCTGCCCGACTTGTCCAATTGATCGTAGGCCCGGTGCCAAATATCGGCCGATTGCCCACGTTTCGTTAAGAAAACTCCCTTAGCCGTTAACTGTGCTGCGGAAACTGGCCATCCTGCCGTGTTTCTGCCGAATTTGGTGTGGATGAAGGGGTGTGCCGGTCCCGTTTGGGATGCGGCTGATCACCCATGACGCTTAGATAGGAGCTTTAGCCCCCATGGAATCAGAAGCGATAGGCACCGCCGCGAGTCATGCCGACTTCTCGCTCTTCAGCCTCATTATGGCGGCTGACCCAATTGTTAAGCTGGTGCTCCTGTTCCTGCTGCTGGCATCTATCTGGTCCTGGATGGTGATTGGCGAAAAGCTTTTCTCGCTGGGCGCTGTACGCAAGAAATCACGCCAGTTCGAAGAAGCCTTCTGGAGCGGACGCACCGAGGATTTCGACATGCGGCCCGGTCAGGCAACCAATGACGCTGCCAGCCGCGTGTTTGCAGCGGCTGCGCGCGAATGGTCTGACGCCAAGCGTTTGCAATCTGGTTCTGGCGAGGCGGCGGCTCTTGTCAGCCGCGCCGAGCGATCAATGCGCGCTGCGGTGGATCGCGAGATTGGACGCGCCGGAAACGGTCTCGGCATTCTTGCGACCATCGGATCTGCGTCACCCTTTATTGGCCTGTTCGGGACTGTCTGGGGCATCATGAACGCCTTCCTCAACATCGCTGAACAACAAGATACCAGCTTGGGCACCGTGGCTGGCCCGATCGCCGAGGCGCTGTTCGCGACCGGCATGGGACTCGTTGCGGCCATCCCGGCGGTTATCTTCTATAACAAGTTCACCGGTGACCTGACCAAGCTGGGCGACCAGCTGGACACGTTCTCGCAGGATGTTCTGGTGCGTTTGTCGCGCCGTGCCTCTGAATCCGCGAGGGACTAGGCGATGGGATTGATCCTTGGTTCGGGTGGCAAGGGCGGACGGCGCGGCCGTCGCGCGCTGAATGCCGAGATCAATGTGACGCCTTTTGTGGACGTCATGCTGGTCCTGCTGATCGTGTTCATGATCACTGCGCCGCTATTGGTGCGCGGCGAGGAAGTGAATTTGCCGAAGACGAGTTCCGGCCCGATCAAGACCGAACCGAATGACGACCCGCTGGCGATTTCCATCCGCGAGAATGGCGAGGTCTTTATTCAGACCACCCTTGTTGAGGATATCGCCACGCTCGGTCCGCAATTGCAGGCAATTATTGGCGAAGGCTACGAACAGCCGATCTATCTTCGCGGTGACGAGAACACGCCCTATGGCCGGATCATGGAAGTGACGGCCGAAATCCGGGCAGCAGGTTATACACGTGTGTCCTTTGTGACCGAACAAAAGAAGTAGGAGCGACCAGCCCCACATGCTTCGCGGCTTTACCATCTCGACCCTTCTTCATGCCTCCGTGCTTGCCGCGGCGGTGATGACGTGGCCGATGAAGAAGAGCGATTGCGACAAGCAGATCGAACTACTGGAACGTGAGGAGCCGGGCCTTTCACCGGTCGATATCCTGCTGCGCCTGCCGCAATGCGCCAGCACGATTGATGTGCCGATCGACATTGTCGATATTGGTCTGGTTACGGACGTTGCGCCGATCCAGAAAGTGCAGGAGCCTGCCGAAGAGGAGCCTGAAGAGACCGAACCGGAAGAGCAGCCTGACCCTGTCGAGGAAGACGCCGAAATCGTCGAGGATCCGCCGGAAGAACCGGAAGAAGTGAACGAGACGCGCGAAACCGAAACAGCCGAAGAAGAGCCTGTCGTCGAAGACACCAAGGCCGAGCCCGAGGAAAAGCCGAAAGAGCCTGAGCCAAAGAAGGAAGAGCCTCCGAAGAAGGAGCCGAAGCTGATCGAGAAGCAGAAGCCGAAATCGGAGTCTGACGAACTCGACTTTCTGAATGATTTCGAGGATATCCTGAAGGACAAGGCCCAGACCCAGCGCAAGGCTGCGCAAGAACAGGCCCCGCCTCCGATCAATAAACCGGTGCTTCAAGACGTCCAGCAGCCCCGCAAGGGGGCAGGGGAGCGGCGCGGCAACACGGCCTCCCTGCAAGCCGCGATGCGCCGACAGATTGGCTATTGCTGGAATGGCGTCGATGATCTGCCGAAGGATGACCAGATCAATGTGGTGATCCGGGTGAGGCTGAACCTGGACGGCTCGCTGGATGGCAATGCCAGCCTGGTGACGCCGCGCTCGATGCCGATTGGCCGCCGCGGTGTCGTGGTGCAGCGGGCCCTGACAGCCGTGCGCCAGTGTGCGAACTACCAATTGCCTGAAGACGATTATGACGAGTGGAAAGATATCGAGGTCACAATCGGGCCGCTAAAGGGGAATTGATGAATTACGCTCCATCCTATCGGTTGTTGACGGCCATGATGGCGATCATGCTCATACCATCAGTGCTGCCGATGCATGCGGACGAAGATGCCGCTCGCTTTGATTTCGGGGCTAAGCTGCGTCGCCAGATCGGATCTTGCTGGAGGGGAGCAGAAAACCTTTCCCAGCCCGAGCGCGTGAGTGTTGTGTTGAGATTCCAACTGACGCCGAGTGGCGAACTGGTTGACGACGTCACGCTTGTATCCCCGGAAGCTGACGAGGTTTCCGCAGTGGCGATTTCCAGGGCTACAGATGCGATCTTGAATTGTGCGCCATACAATCTGCCAAAAGAACACTATCATATTTGGGAAGACGTTGAGGTCACCATAGGTCCTCCCAAGAACAATCTGGTTTCCTGAAGGAGAAAGAGATGATCCGCTTAGCAAAACTCTGGTTGATGGCCGGGCTTCTCGCCTTTGGTCTCGCCATGCCTGCCGCTGCGCAGCTGCAGGTCCGCGTCGACGAGGGTAATTTCCAGCCGACCCCGCTGGCCATTCCGGACTTTGAAGTCCGTGGCGCGAATGCCGAAATGGCCGAAGACATCGCCGATGTCGTCCGGGCCGATCTGGAATCGACTGGCCTGTTCGACATCCAGAACCCGGCGTCCTTCATCCAGAAGGATCTGTCGATCGACGTCCAGCCGCGCTTCCCGGACTGGCGGATCATCCAGACCGAGGGCCTTGTCGTCGGCGCGTATGAAGAATTGCCGGATGGCAAGATCGCCGTCTCGTTCCGCCTGTGGGACGTTTATGGTGGGGAAGTCATGCGGATCAACGGCCAGCCCGGCCGTCGCCTGACCACGACGCCAGACAATTGGCGCCGCATCGCGCACAAGATTGCGGATTCCATCTATAACCGCCTGACCGGTGAAGACCCATATTTCGATACGCGGATCGTCTATATTGCCGAGACCGGCCCAAAGACCGAGCGTGTGAAGCGCCTGGCGATCATGGATGCTGATGGTGCCAATCAACAATATCTGACTGCGGGGACGAACACGGTGCTGACGCCGCGCTTCAGCCCGTCAGCGCAGGAAATCACCTACATGTCGTATGAGGGCGGCCGTCCGCGCGTCTACCTCTTCAATATTGAGACGGGCCGTCAGGAATTGCTGGGTAATTTTCCGGGCATGACCTTCGCGCCGCGCTTCTCGCGGGATGGGGAGAGTGTGTTGATGACCCAGGCCCAGGGCGGCAACTCTGAAATCTACCTCATGAATCTGCAGACACGCCAATCGCGTCGCCTGACAGACCACCCGGCGATTGACACCTCGCCCTCCATGTCACCGGACGGACGCGCCATTGTGTTCACGTCTGACCGTGGCGGCAGCCCGCAGCTCTACATCATGAACACCGATGGCAGTCCGCGGACCTGCCCCTCCGGTGGTCGGGATGTTGCTTGCCGCATCACCTTCAACAAGGGCCAGTATTCAACACCGGTCTGGAGCCCACGGGGTGATCTGGTCGCGTTCACCAAGCAACTCGGCGGTCGATTTTACATCGGCGTGATCGGGACAGATGGCAAAGGCGAGCGCCTGCTGACCGAATCATACCTCGATGAGGGTCCGGACTGGTCACCAAACGGGCGCGTGATCGTGTATTTCCGCGAAAGTCGCCCCGGCGCTGGGCCACAGCTCTGGTCGGTAGATCTTTCAGGCCGAAATGAGCGCAGAATGATGACCCAGACGGACGCCTCAGATCCGGCCTGGTCGCCATTGTTGCAATAAATTCATGGCTTTCGCCCCCGGTTTTCGTCCGGGGGCGTTGCTTTTTGGAGACAAAACGTCAAAATAGTATCGAATCTGGGCGTTAGCTCTGCTTCCGCCCGATTGTCGCCCGAATTCTGTCAGAATATGGAGACAGATACCCGCTACACCCGGCACAACGTTGACAAACGCCAGCCGTTAAGGCGTCAATTAGCACTCAGGACATCCAGGGGAGTCTGAATAGCAATGAATACCACTTTTAAACTCGCAGCCGCAGCCGCGGTTGTTCTTTCGATCAGCGCGTGTGCATCCCAACCAGAGCCTGTTGAGCAGGTCGAGGAACAGGCACCAGTTGAAGTCGCTGAGCCAGCACCGGCTCCGGCTCCAGTTGAAGCAGCGCCAGCCGCACCGGTTGGTCCGCTCGCAGGCTCGCTCGAAGACTTCCGCGTCAACGTTGGTGAGCGCGTCTACTTTGACCTCAACGGCTACCGCCTTGATGTCGACGACCAGGAAATCCTGAAGCGTCAGGCTGCTTGGCTGTCGTCCTATCCGGGCGTTCGCATCATCGTTGCAGGTAACTGTGATGAGCGCGGCACCCGCGAGTACAACCTTGCCCTTGGTGAGCGTCGTGCTTCTATCGTGAAGGACTATCTGGTCAGCCTCGGCGTCGACCCGTCCCGCGTTGACACGATCTCCTACGGTAAAGAGCGTCCAATCGCTGCTGGTTCCGACGAGCAGGCATGGGCCCTGAACCGTAACGGCTTCACGCAAATCGTTTCCGGCGCAAACAGCTAGGTTTCTGCCGCGAATAGCTTCACAAGATGCAGCCGGGTGCCTTATTTTGGCCCCGGCTGTTTTTGTATGTTCGCCCACAATCCTCCGGAGGCTTCCCCCATGTTCAAAGCGCCCGCTCTTGTCCTCGCCAGCTTTTGCCTGATTGTTGGTCCTGCCGCCGCTCAGCGCGCTGCACCCATAACGCAAGGGGTCACCAGCTCCGACCTGTCGCAACAGGTGGCGCAGGCCCGCCAGCAAAGCGCGCAGGTTCAGGTCGAGGTCAATGGATTGACCGGAGATGTGATGCAACTGACCGGGCGGGTGGAAACGCTTGAATTCCAGCTCCAGCAACTGCGCGAGCAAAACGAGAACCTGTCACGCGACAATGAAGCCCTCATCGACGAGGCCGATGATTTGCGAACGCAGCTGGAAAATCAGTCTGCAGATATTGCCTCCCTGAAATCCTATCTTTCAGCGGCGGGCATCATGCCCGAGGCCGACCCCATGCCGGGCAATGTCGGCGGAGAGTTCGGGACGATGCCGGAAATGGGCGCAGCGACTGACCAGAGCTTCAATTCTGGCCCACGCCGTCTTGATGCACCCGCCTCCATGGGTGAAACGACTTCAAATACCTCCGGCCCGACCCGCCTGACCATGGGCGGCGCAGCCGCTGCCGGCGAGTCTCTGCCGGAAGGTTCACTGGGCACGATTCCTGCCAGCGCCCTGCCAGGCGAAGCGGGACCGCTCTTCGCCCTTGCGAAATCCAAGCTGATCCAGTTCGACTATGCTGGTGCGGAAGAGGCCTTTCGCGCCTTCCTTGAGCGGTTCGGCGATGACCCGCAGGCTGGTGAGGCACACTACTGGCTGGGAGAGTCGCTCTATCAGCAAAAAGCGTATGCCGACAGCGGCGCAGCCTATACGACGATGATCCGGTCTTATCCCGACAATCCCCGCGCGCCGGATGCGCTGGTCAAGTTGGCGCGGGCCATGCGTCTGATCGGTGACAAGGAAAAGGCCTGTCTGGCCCTTGGTACGCTGCCGAGCCGCTATCCGAACGCTTCGGGTGTGACGCGGGATCTGGCTGCGGTTGAGCGAACCAAGTCCGGCTGTGACAACTAGACGACTTCCTGACACATGATGGATGCGTTTGATCGGCTCTGTGGCACCGCTTCAGGGCCGATTGGCATTGCGGTGTCCGGGGGCAGCGACTCGCTTGCCCTGCTCGTGCTGGCCCATGACTGGGCCGCGCGGTCTGGTCGTGACCTGATGGCGTTTACCGTAGATCATCGCCTGCGGCCTGAGGCCGCCGACGAGGCCCGCCACGTGGCCAGTATTTGTGGGCAGATCAGCATAGCTCATGAAACATTGGTCTGGGAAACGCCTGTATCAAAACAGGCGCTGGCCCGGCGAGCGCGGCATGGCCTGATGGCCGCGGCACTTCGGGCGCGCGGAGGGACGCGCCTGCTGCTAGGCCACACGTCTGACGATCAGTGCGAAACATTCCTGATGCGGGCCCGGCAGGGTTCGACCTGGTATGGCCTTGCTGGCATGCAACCGCGCGCCGTGTCGCCGGTTTGGCCCGAAGGGCAAGGGGTGATGATTGCCCGGCCGGTTCTCTCACACAGCCGCAGCGAATTGCGGACCTGCCTGACTTCGCGTGGAATCCTTTGGGTCGATGACCCATCCAATCGCAACCTGGCCTATGAGCGGGTGCGCGTACGGGCGCAGCTGGACGGCCATGCTGACCTGAAAGCGCGCATCCTTGCCTGTCAGGCGCGTCTGCAGGACGTGCGGCGGCTGGAAGAGCGTCTGATTGGGCGCTGGATGGCCGATTGTGTTGCGTGGGATGGAGAAGGTGGCGCACGGCTGAATCTGTCCGGGCTACCGAGAGAGCGTCTGGAGCGCGCCCTCGGCCTGATGCTTCAAATCGTCGGCGGCAAGGAAACACCTCCGCGGCGGGATGCCGTGCAGCAACTGGCGGGTCGACTTTCAGGCAACGAGGCGTTTCAAGGTGCCACGCTGGGCGGCGTCCTGATCTACCGCAAGCAGGGTGATGTAGTCCTGTCGGCAGAGCCTGGAATAGCAGGTACGGCCGCCGATCCCGCACTGGCACGCGCCCGTTTTGACGCAATGCGAGCGCTCTATGTCGGCGATACGTGACAAAACAGCCATTTTAAGAGCTTTTGAGTCGTTTTCATGCGATAAGCCCCCTATCTTACGGGGTGAACACCGGAATTTGGAGCGAGACGAAAAATGAACGTCAGAAACTTGGCTATCTGGGGCGCAATTGCCCTCCTGGTCATCGGCATGGCCGTGGCCATGGGTGGAAACCCTCAGGCAGCACGTGCTGAAAAGGCCAAACTGTCTGTCATTTATGAACTGGTCGAGGATGGAAAAGTCGCGGATGCGACCCTCGGTGACCAGCGCATCATCGTCACCACCACCGACGGCCGGACCATGGTCAGCGAATTGCGGTCACTCGACATGACGACCCAGCAGTTTCTCGAAGAGAACCAGGTTCCCTTCACGGTGGATGCTGACAGCGGCCAGAATACGTTCGCGTCTCTGATCTTTTCCATCCTGCCAATCCTGCTGATCGTTGGCTTTGTCTTCTTCATGATGCGCCAGATGCAGTCTGGTGGAGGTCGTGGCGCGATGAGCTTCGGCAAGAGCCGCGCACGCCTCCTGACAGAAAAGCATGGCCGCGTGACGTTTGACGATGTTGCGGGCGTGGATGAAGCCAAGGAAGAACTGCAAGAGATCGTCGAGTTTTTGCAGGATCCGTCCAAATTCCAACGTCTTGGCGGTAAAATTCCGAAAGGCGCACTGCTGGTAGGCCCTCCGGGTACGGGTAAGACTTTGCTGGCACGGGCCGTGGCAGGCGAAGCAGGCGTGCCGTTCTTCACAATTTCCGGTTCGGACTTTGTCGAAATGTTTGTCGGTGTTGGCGCAAGCCGCGTCCGCGACATGTTCGAGCAGGCCAAGCGCTCGGCGCCTTGCATCATCTTCATTGACGAGATCGACGCGGTCGGCCGTTCACGCGGCGCTGGCCTCGGCGGCGGCAATGATGAGCGCGAGCAGACGCTCAACCAGTTGCTGGTTGAGATGGACGGTTTTGAAGCCAATGAGGGCATTATCCTGATTGCTGCGACCAACCGTCCTGACGTGCTGGATCCGGCATTGCTGCGTCCCGGTCGTTTCGACCGTCAGGTCACTGTCGGCAATCCTGACATCATCGGTCGTGAGAAAATCCTGCGCGTTCATATGCGCAATGTACCCTTGGCCAAGGATGTCGAGGCGCGGACGATTGCGCGCGGCACGCCGGGCTTTTCCGGGGCAGACCTTGCCAACCTCGTGAACGAGGCGGCCCTGCTGGCCGCCCGTCGCGGCAAGCGCGTTGTCGCCATGCAGGAATTCGAGGATGCCAAGGACAAGGTCCTGATGGGACCAGAGCGTCGCTCCATGGTGATGTCCGAAAAGGAAAAAGAACTGACAGCCTGGCACGAAGCTGGTCATGCCGTTGTGGCGCTGAAAGTGCCGGCTGCAGATCCCGTCCACAAAGCCACGATCATTCCGCGTGGTCGTGCGCTGGGTATGGTCATGCAGTTGCCGGAAGACGACAAGCTGTCCATGTCCAAGATCGAGATGACTTCGCGTCTCGCGATCATGATGGGCGGGCGCGTGGCCGAAGAGCTGAAATTCGGCGAAGACAATGTCACTGCTGGTGCAGCCTCTGACATTCAGCAGGCAACACGCCTTGCACGCGCCATGGTCACCCGCTGGGGCTTTGCCGACGCGGTCGGCCCAGTTGATTATGGCGATGACCAGGGCGACGTTTTCCTCGGCCAGCAGCTGATGCAATCCTCGCATGTCTCGGAAGAGACCTCGCGGAAGATTGAGGAAGAAGTACGTACGCTGATCCAGACCGGCATGGACGATGCTCGCCGGATCATGACTGAGTGCCGGAAGGATTGGGAGGCGATTGCAACCGGTCTTCTGGAGTATGAAACCCTGACGGGTGACGAGATTTCGGCTTTGCTCAAAGGCAATCCACCATCGCGTCCTGATCTGGGCGATGATGACACGACGCCGGGCTCGGCGGTGCCGGTGATTGGCAAACGCCGCAAGCCCAAGGGCGATGGCGGCCTTGGCGATCCGGAGCCTAATCCGGCCTGATCGCTGGGGTCCCAGCAAAAAGTTTGAAAAGCGCGGTCTGTTCGGCCGCGCTTTTTTGCTTTTATACAATGGCTTGCCTTTCGCCTGCTGAACACTACCGTTATCCAACGAGTCAGGAACGTTCTTCTTGTCGACGGGTTCTGCCATTGCGCGCGCCTCTTCGCGGGCCTTGCGCGACGAGAAACAAAGCGGAGGCTGGCTGGCTTCATGTGCAATGCGCCCCTTCACGTGTCGCTCGACACTGGACACGACATCCTGTTGAGGCCCGTCGGCCTGGATGACGAGCCACGCTTCCAGCAAATATTCCGATCCATGTCGCCGGAGTCGCGCTATTTGCGCTTTTTCAGCGGCGCCAATCCTGTGCCCGATGCGGTTGTCCACAGTCTCGCAAATGCGGATGGCAAGGCTCATATTGCATGGGGCATTCTCGACACCAGCGAAGACGACACACCACTCATGGCAGCGGCCCATGCCATTCGCGCAGAGCCGGACAGCAAGCGCGCCGAACTCGCGCTTGGTGTACTGGACCAGTACCAGGCGCATGGCCTGTCCCGCCTGTTGATTGCGTCGGTGGCGCTATCCTGCCGCGCGCAGGGCATCACCACGCTGGAGGCTGAAACCCTGCCAGAAAATCGAAAGGCCAACAGCCTCTTCAAGGCGCTCGGGGGCAAGGTAATTCGACCGTTGCCGCCGACGACGGTGTGGGAATTCGAAGTGGATGACCTGATCGACCAGCTCAAGCACATGGAAAAGCCGGAGGGCTTGCGAGCCGTGTTCAGCACAAACGGGTAAGTGCTTGCCTCACAGATAGTTCATGGCAAGTTCAAGGGCCCGGCAGACGATGTAGATGACGAGGGCGAAAATCCAACGCCAGGCACCGACTGGTTGGGTCAGGTATTGAAGACTGTCGACACGGTCCCAAAATACATGACCATCTTCGCTCAGCGTTCGGGCGCATATGATATGGGTGATCAGGCTGATCAATGGAATACCGAGCCCCATGCCGGCAAGCATCGCCAGGGCTGAACGCTTCAGGCTGGACCGGAGGGACAGCCGGCTTCCAATAATGTTCCGTATTCTGATGCCCATCAGGGCCTTGCCGGGCGTATTTCCCAATTGGGAAACGCAGAATGCCTCAAGCACAGTGAAGGTCAGTGCGTGAAGCACGAGAAAGACGCCCACGAAGATATAGCCGTCGAAGAAAGCCTCATCCATCGGCCATGCCAGCAGGGTCGCCACAAAGCCGTAGATGAAGATAAGCCCCATCATGATCGCGAAAGAGGGGATCAGGCAGAGGTAGAAATCGATCCATTTGGCCAGGAAGCGAGCCCAGATGCGGGGTTTGTGCTCGGCTGCCAAGTCAATTCGGGGGCGCTCACCCTCCGGCGCCTCGCCAAAGACATCAATGTCAGGTGAAGTCGACATATAAAAAAGCCCCCATCCGGATCAACCCGGGATGGAGGCTAATTTGGATTCGCGGATCAGGAAACCCGTTCGACCATCATGTGCTTGATCTTGGCAATCGCCTTGGCCGGATTCAGGCCTTTCGGGCAGACCTGTGCACAGTTCATGATCGTGTGGCAACGATACAGCTTGAACGGGTCCTCAAGGTCGTCGAGGCGCTCGCCGGTTGCTTCATCGCGGCTGTCGATCAGCCAGCGATAGGCCTGCAACAGGGCCGCTGGCCCCAGATACTTGTCGCCATTCCACCAGTAGGACGGGCAGGAGGTCGTGCAGGAGGCACAGAGGATACATTCGTAAAGGCCGTTCAGCTCTTCACGGTCTTCCTCGGATTGCTTCCATTCCTTTTCGGGGTCTGGCGTAACCGTCTTCAGGTATGGCTGCACATAGGCATGCTGGGCATAGAAGCTGGTCAGGTCCGGGATCAGGTCTTTTACCACCGGCTGCGAGGGCAGGGGCGCAATCGTGATGACGCCGCCCGGCAGTTCGTCGAAGCCCTTGGTGCAGGCAATCGTGTTCTGGCCGGCAATATTCATGGCGCAGGAGCCGCAGACGCCTTCACGGCAGGAGCGGCGGAATGCCAGCGTCGGGTCGACATTGTTCTTGATGTAGAACAACACGTCCAGGATCATTGTGCCGGCGCGATCCATGTCCACCCAATAGGTGTCCCAGCGTGGATTACCGCCCTCTTCCGGGCTGTAGCGATAAATCCGGAACTGGCGGAGATTGGTCGCGCCTTGCGGCTTCGGCCAGGTCTTGCCCTTTTTGGGCGCGGAGCCTTTGGGGAGAGTAAGTTGAACCATGTCGTGCTCGCCTTGATATCCTAGTAAACCCGGGCCTTGGGCTCGATGTAGCTGATTTCGTTCGAAAGCGTGTAATTGTGCACTTCGCGATAGTCGATCGTGACCTTGCCGGCCTCATCGCACCAGGCGAGCGTGTGTTTCATCCACGTTTCGTCATTACGCTCCGAGAAGTCTTCGCGGGCGTGCGCGCCGCGGCTTTCCTGACGGTTGGCCGCAGAGTTCACGGTGACAGCAGCCTGCGCGATCAGATTGTCGAACTCGAGGGCTTCAACAAGATCCGTATTCCAGACCATGCCGCGGTCTTTCACGTCGATCCCGGGCGCTTTCTTGTAGACTTCCTCGATGGCATCGACGCCGTCCTTCAGGACATCGCCGGTGCGGAAGACGGCGCAATTGTTCTGCATGCCCTTTTGCATTTCGAGGCGGAGGGCAGCGACAGGTTGGTCGCCCGTTGCGTTGCGCAGGCGGTCAAGGCGCGCGAGGTGGCTGTCGGTGGCGCCCTTCGGCAATTCCGGCTGGGTTGCGCCCGCTTCCGTGGTGGCGCCACAGCGCTGGCCGGCTGCGCGACCGAAGACGACAAGATCGATCAGCGAGTTGGAGCCGAGACGGTTGGCGCCGTGTACGGAGACACAGGCCGCTTCGCCGACGGCCATCAGACCGGGCACGACCGAATCCGGGTCTCCATTCTTCTTGGTCAGTACTTCGCCATGATAATTGGTCGGGATGCCGCCCATATTGTAGTGAACGGTCGGAAGCACCGGGATCGGCTCTTTCGTGACGTCCACGCCAGCAAAGATTTTCGCCGTCTCGGAGATGCCCGGCAGGCGGGCCGCCAGGACTTCTGCGCCGAGATGCTCGAGATGGAGGTGGATATGATCCTTCTCCGCGCCGACACCGCGGCCCTCGCGGATTTCCATGGTCATGGCACGGGAGACCACGTCGCGAGACGCGAGGTCTTTTGCTGACGGAGCATAGCGCTCCATGAAGCGCTCACCTTCGGAATTGGTCAGGTAACCGCCTTCGCCGCGCGAACCTTCAGTGATCAGGCAGCCGGAGCCGTAGATACCGGTCGGGTGGAACTGGACGAATTCCATGTCCTGCAATGGCAGGCCGGCGCGGAGCACCATGGCATTGCCGTCCCCCGTACAGGTGTGAGCCGAGGTACAGGAGAAGAAGGCGCGGCCATACCCGCCGGTCGCAAGCACGACTTTCTGCGCGCGGAAGCGGTGCAGCGTGCCGTCATCGAGTTTCCACGCGGTGACACCGCGGCAAGCGCCTTCCTCATCCATGATGAGGTCGAGCGCGAAATATTCGATGAAGAATTCGGTCTCTTCCTTGACGCACTGACCATACAGTGTGTGCAGCATGGCGTGACCGGTACGGTCAGCCGCAGCACATGTCCGCTGGACAGGGCCCTGACCAAAATCACGTGTCATGCCGCCGAATGCGCGCTGGTAGATCTTGCCTTCCTCTGTTCGCGAGAAGGGCATGCCCCAATGCTCAAGTTCGTAAACCGCAGCAGGCGCTTCACGGCAAAGATATTCGATGGCGTCCTGATCGCCGAGCCAGTCTGACCCTTTGACCGTGTCGTACATATGCCAGCGCCAGTCATCCTCGCCCATATTGCCAAGCGAGGCGGCAATGCCACCTTGTGCAGCCACCGTGTGGGAGCGCGTCGGGAAGACTTTGGAGATACAGGCCGTTTTCAGGCCTGCCTGTGCGGCGCCCAAAGCTGCGCGGAGGCCAGAGCCGCCGGCGCCAACAACCACGACATCATATGTATGGTCGGTCCAGGTATAATTGCTCATCTTATGTTTCTCCCGCGAGGCTAGACGCCCGCGCCAATCCAGATTTTGAGAACCGACAGGGCCACCGTCACGAACAGCGCGATGCACGCAAAGCTGTTCAGGATAAGCAGGGCCGATTTGGTTCCTGTCTTCGCGATATAGTCCTCGATCACCACTTGCATACCAATGCGCATGTGAAAGAACGCCGCGCCGGCAGTCAGGATCAGCAGGATGGCGTTCCAGGGCTTGGCGGCCCATGCCTGAGCGTCAACGATATCGCCGCTCATCGCGTTGATGATGGAGTAGACGAACCACGGTACGAGGAAGATCAGCGCGATCGCGGAGACGCGCTGACGAATATGGGTTTCGGTGCCGGACTTGGCCGAGCCGAGGCCACGAGCCATTTTGGCTGGCGTAATGAAATCGTGTGAAGACATGTCCGTCGCCCCCTAAAGCCAAGTCGTTGCGGCGAAGATGGCCGCAGCGCCAATAACGGCGAAAAGATAGATAAACACCGACACGGTGCTGGCTGTTTTGGGGTCAAATCCGATATGCGGCCCATCCCAGAGCAGGTGACGGATGCCATTCGCGAAATGATAGAGTACCGCGACAGCCCACAGGAACAGGATGACCTGACCATACCAGGCTGAGATGACGCTTTCGATCACACTATACCATTCGGCATTGGTTGCGAGCGCGACGATCCAGGCGGTGATAAGGAAGCTTCCGAAATACAGGGCTGTGCCGGTAATTCGATGGGTGATGGACGCGGCCATCGTAATGTGGAAACGCCAGATCTGGAGATGTGGCGACAATGGGCGAGGATCTGCCCGGGAAGTGCTTGCCATGAGGGATGACCTTGCTTGCCTGCAATGAACGCTTTGGCTTGGGTTCTAGGTTTCTCTATGGTCCTGTCAACGCCACAGGGCTAGGGAGCGACAATATGAAACCTTTTCTTTTTGCACTTGCCGCAGGGGCGCTCACAGCTGTGCTGGCACAGGGAGCTGCTGCAGATCCGCTCGACGCGCTGATTCCAGCCTATGAGTCTTATGTGGACGCCGTCAGTCCTGAAGATGCAGCACGGGAAGAGAATCGCGCGCCAGATCGCTGGGCGGATGTTCGGCCGGCCTCTATTGCGGCCCAAACGGACGCCGCGCGGGCCCTTCTGAAAGATGTGCAAAAAGCTGAAACCGAACATGTCATCGATCAGGCGATCCTGATTCGCCTGTTGAAATCGGACATCAACTGGGCGGAGACTGATTCGGCCCGCATCCCGTTCACGGGTGACTGGGGTTTTCAGGCCGAACCTGTCTTTGCCGCGATGCGGACAGATATCGACAGCGTGGAATCCGCCGAGGCCTGGATTGCACGCCTGAACGACGTGCCACGCTATTTCGCCGAGAATATCGAGAATATGAGGCGCGGGATCGAAACCGGGTGGACCGCCAACCGGGATCCCCTTGAAACCGTGATCGACCAGATCCGGGAACAGATCATGGACGATGCGTCTGAAAGCGGCCTGTACGCGCCGTTCAAGGCTCTGCCGGAAGACATCGACCCCGAAATCGCTGCGCGTCTCAGGGCGGAAGGCCTTCGGGCGACCGCTCGTGCCATTTCCGCCTATCTGGATGTCCTGCGCTTCCTTGAAATCGAGTATCGGCCGTATCTGCGTCAGGGTGCAGGAATCGCAGATCTCGAGAATGGACGCGAGGTTTATGCTGCGGCGGTTGAACACTACACGGCCGGGGCAGGCTACAGTCCGGAAGAGATCCATCTTCTTGGCCAGTCGGAAGTCGCGCGGATCCGGTCCGAGATGGAACAAATCATCGCAGAAATCGGCTTTGAAGGCAGCTTTGAGGACTTCCTGACCTATCTGAGGACTGATCCGCAATTCTATGCCCAGTCTGCCGATGAGTTGATGGAGGCTGCCGAAGAAATCTCCTCACGCTTGCGCGCCAGTTTGCCGGACTATTTCGGGACGCTTCCGGAGCTGGAATTTGAGGTCCAGCCTGTGCCAGATTCGATCGCGCCGGGCTATACGACCGGCCGTTATGTATCGGGCGATCCGGAGGAGGGTCGCCTCGGTATTTACCTTGTGAATACCTATGCCCTCGACCAAAGACCCCTTTATGAATTGCCCGCCTTGTCTGCGCACGAGGCCGTTCCCGGCCATCATCTTCAGATTGCGCTGGCCCAGGAAATGTCGGACCAGCCGGACTTCCGGAAGAACTATTATGCGACAGCCTTCGGTGAAGGCTGGGGGCTATACGCTGAGCGGATTGCGGGTGAAGCGGGCATTTATCGCACACCTTATGAGCGCTTTGGCGCTCTATCCTATGAGATGTGGCGGGCTTGCCGGCTTGTCGCGGATACGGGCCTGCACTGGTATGGCTGGACACGGTCACAAGCCGAAGCGTGTTTCATTGAGAATTCCGCGCTCGCCCCGCTGAACATCCAGACGGAGGTGACACGCTATATCGGCTGGCCGGGGCAGGCAGTTGCCTACAAGGTGGGCGAGCTCAAATTCCGGGAGCTGCGGGCCAAGGCGGAACTTGAACTGGGTGAGGATTTCGATCTACGCGCATTTCATGATGCGGCGCTTGCAGAAGGCGCTGTACCCCTCGATGTGCTGGATGTGCGCATTGATGACTGGATTGATACCCAACAAATCAGTCCCTCGGCTCCCAACGTCTTGCCAAACTGAGCCTTCATGAAACTCACCATTATCGAGACCGGGCTCGTGCCTGAACCCATTCGGGCGGATTTTGCGGATTATCCGGAGATGTTCCGGAACCTGATATCTGCCGCAGACCCGGATATCGAGTATGAAACCGTGTCCGTCATTCAGGGAGAGCCTTTACCTGATATCGCCGGGCTGGAGGCGATCCTCATCACAGGCTCTCCTGCGGGCGTGTATGATGACTATGACTGGATCGCGCCGCTGATGCAGTTCATCCGGGATGCGGCCTCAGCCAGCGTGCCACAGGTCGGTATCTGTTTCGGTCATCAGGTCATGGCAGAAGCATTGGGCGGAAAGGTCATCAAATCTCCCAAGGGTTGGGGGATCGGTCGGCATTCCTATGATGTGAAAGCATGTCCCGACTGGATGGGGGGCGATTGCCCGGCAACGATTTCCGTGCCGGTCAGCCATCAGGATCAGGTCGTTGAATTGCCGCCGGGTGCCAGCGTGCTGGCGCGGTCAGATTTCACGCCTTTTGCGGCGATAGAGTATGGCAAGACGCCCGCGATATCCTTCCAGTGCCACCCGGAGTTTGATGCTGACTATTCGGCCGCGCTCTACACGATCCGAAAGGGTCGTCCGCTGGCCGCAAACGCTGTCGACATGGCGATCGGGTCGCTGGAACAACCGCTCGACAATCAGCGTTTGGGAAGCTGGATCGCCCGGTTCCTGACTCAGTCCTGAGCGGGGGCAGGGGGAATCCGCCCTTGAAACTCGCAGGTTTCCCCTGTGGCGCGAAACCTGCATACTCTTTGTCGAAGTGACACATTCGTGTTGTAGGGACGCACAAAATCTTCGGAGACGTACGCATATGATGCCCAAACCGCTGGCTGACATTAAGCCAAACACGCTGGAATTCGAGATTCTGCCGCTGGTGAAGCCAACAGGCTTTCGCGAATATGATGCGCGTTGGTGGTTCAACGGAATCGGTAAGGAGAAGGCACCGGAACTGAATTTCACCGGTGTTCAGGCGCTGGGCCTCGGCATGGCAACGCTGTTCCATGAATTGGGGGTCGAGCCCAAAGTAGTGACCGGGCATGATTTCCGCTCGATCAGTCAGCCGATCAAGAACGCGCTCATCCTCGGCATGGTGCAAGGCGGCTGTGAAGTACTGGATGTGGGCCTCGCGCTTTCGCCAATGGTCTATTGGGCACAGTTCGAGCTGGATGCAGCCTGCTGTGCCATGGTGACAGCGAGCCACAACGAAAATGGCTGGACCGGGGTCAAGATGGGGGCCGACAAGCCGCTAACATTCGGACCAGTTGAGATGGGCCGCCTGAAAGAGATCGTCATGGGAGGCGAGTTTCAGCCCCGCGCGGGCGGCGGTCATTTCCGGGTCGATGATTTGCGGGACAAGTATATCAAGGCAGTCGTTGGCGATACGAAGCTTAGTCGTCCGATCAAGGTGATTGCGGCGTGTGGCAATGGCACTGCGGGCGCGTTTGCGCCGGATGCGTTGCGTATGATGGGCGCAGAAGTTGTCGAGATGGACTGCAACCTCGACAACACGTTCCCGAAATATAATCCCAACCCGGAAGATGCAGAAATGCTGCATGAAATGTCGAAGGCCGTGAAAGATCTTGGCGCTGATGTCGCGCTCGGTTTTGATGGTGATGGCGACCGCTGTGGTGTTGTGGACAATACAGGCGAGGAGATCTTCGCGGACAAGATCGGCCTGATGTTGGCGCGAGATTTGTCGAAACTCTACAAGGACGCGACTTTCGTCGTCGATGTGAAGTCAACCGGCCTCTACAAGACCGATCCCGTGCTGAAGGAAAATGGTGCGACGGTCGATTACTACAAGACCGGCCATTCCTACATCAAGCGCCGCACCAATGAGTTGGGCGCGCTGGCAGGTTTTGAAAAGTCCGGTCACTTCTTCTTCCAGCCTCCAATTGGGCTTGGTTATGATGATGGGCTGGTTGCGGCGAAGGCCATTCTCGAAATGCTGGATCGCAATCCGGGCAAGACAATGGCCGATATGAAGGGGGAGCTGGGCGTTGCCTATACTTCGCTCACCATGTCACCGCATTGCGATGATGAAACCAAATACGGTGTCGTCGACAAGATGGTCGCAGAATATGAAGGCCTGAATGGCACCGATATTCTTGGCCGGAAAGTCATTGATGTGAATACTGTCAATGGTGCCCGCGTGACACTGGAAGACGGGTCCTGGGTTCTTATACGTGCGTCCTCCAACAAGCCGGAACTGGTTGTGGTGGTTGAATCCATGACGAGCGCCGATGATATGCGGGATCTCTTCCACAAGGAAATCAAGCCGCGCCTCGGCAAGCACCCGGAAGTCGGAGCATATAATCAGGAAATCTGATCCCTTTCTGCCAAGGGAAACTCTTTAGAACATGATCAGGCCTGTATCGCCCGGAGCGGGCCTGATCCATTTTAACCGGGCAGAATGTCTCGCAGCATCCCGCGTGGGCCGGGTGTGAAGTGCCCTCTGGTGAACTGGCCAGAATGGCACACTCAGCCCCTTGACCAACTGGCATAAAAATCGCACCCCCTGCCGCGAAGACACTAGTATCTTGTGAGGATTTTTCATGCGCGTTGCGATGATTGGAACGGGCTATGTCGGCCTTGTCAGCGGAGCCTGTTTTGCCGATTTTGGGCACGTTGTAACATGCGTCGACAAGGATGCATCCAAGATTGAAAAGCTGGAAGCCGGCATCATGCCGATTTTCGAGCCCGGGCTCGACAGCCTGGTTGAGAAGAACGTCAAGGAAGAGCGCCTGTTCTTCACGACCGAAGCCAAGGATGCGATCCGCGATGCCGACGCCGTCTTCATTGCGGTCGGCACGCCCTCACGGCGCGGCGATGGACATGCGGACTTATCCTATGTCTACGCGGCGGCTGAAGAGATCGCCGAACTCATGGATGGCTTCACCGTGATCGTCACCAAATCGACTGTTCCGGTCGGCACGGGCGACGAAGTTGAGGAAATCATCCGCAAGAAGCGCCCTGATGGCGAATTTGCTGTCGTGTCCAATCCTGAATTCCTGCGTGAAGGCGCGGCGATCAAGGACTTCAAGATTCCCGACCGTGTGGTTGTTGGAACCGATGATGACCGCGCCCGTGAAGTCATGCAGGAACTCTATCGTCCACTCTTCCTGAATGAGACGCCGATTCTGTTTACGGCCCGGCGTACATCTGAACTTATCAAATACGCCGCCAATGCCTTCCTCGCTGTGAAGATCACCTTCATCAATGAGATGGCGGATCTCTGCGAAAAAGTCGGCGCGAACGTTCAGGAAGTCTCTCGCGGCATTGGCCTGGATGGTCGGATTGGCAAGAAATTCCTGAATGCCGGTCCCGGCTATGGGGGGTCCTGTTTCCCGAAAGACACGCTGGCGCTGACCAAGACGGCCAATGACCATAATTCTCCCGTTCGCATCGTCGATACGGTGGTTGAGGTGAACGCGGCGCGCAAGAAGGCAATGGCTGAAAAGGTCATTGCGGCCATGGGCGGCGACGTGAAAGGCAAGACAATTGGTGTGCTGGGCCTCGCGTTCAAACAAAACACGGATGACATGCGCGACGCGCCAAGCCTGGATATCATTCCGGCTCTGCAAGCGGCCGGCGCCAAGATCCGGGCTTATGATCCGGAAGCTATGGATGAAGCAGCGCATCTGCTGAGCGATATCGAATTCGCAAAGAGCGCGTATGACGCCGTTCAGGATGCCGACGCGATGGTGATTATCACCGAATGGGACCAATTCCGCGCATTGGATTTTGAAAGAATCAAGGAAGCCCTCAGCACAAACATTGTGGTAGACCTCCGGAACATCTATTCACCGGACGACATGGCGGCTCGTGGTTTCAAGTATACATCCATCGGTCGCCCGTCTATCTGAGGCGCTTAGGCAAACAGGATCCTGAACATGAAATTCTTCGTAGATACCGCAGACACTGGCGATATTGCTGAACTGGCGGCGACCGGACTGATTGACGGGGTTACCACCAACCCGTCACTCATCGCGAAGTCGGGCCGCCCATTCGCGGATGTCGTCAAGGAGATCTGCGAGATCGTACCCGGCCCGGTCAGCGCGGAAGTTGTTGCGACCGACTATGACGGGATGATCTCTGAAGGCCGTAAACTGGCGAAGATCGCTGACAACGTTGCCGTAAAGCTTCCGCTGACGCTGGAAGGCCTGAAGGCCTGCCGGACGCTGTCGGATGACGGCACGATGGTCAACGTCACGCTTTGCTTCTCGGCCAATCAGGCGCTGTTGGCGGCCAAAGCCGGCGCAACATTCATCTCGCCTTTCATCGGACGTCTCGACGACATCAATGTCGACGGCATGGAGCTGATCACTGATATTCGCCAGATCTATGACAATTACCTGTTCGATACGGAAATTCTTGCTGCGTCGATCCGGACAGCCAACCACGTCAAACTGTCGGCACTGGCTGGCGCAGATGTGGCGACCATGCCGCCATCTGTTATCAAGGGCCTCGTCAAGCATCCGTTGACCGACAAGGGTCTGGAAACCTTCCTGGCTGACGCAGCGAAGGCCGGCATTAAGGTCTGATCGACATGGCAATGCCAGACGGCCCTCAGGGCCGCGTCCTCATCATCGCCGGATCTGATTCCGGCGGTGGTGCGGGTATTCAGGCTGATATCAAGGCAGTCACCATGCTTGGCGGTTATGCGATGACCGCCATCACCGCCATCACAGCTCAAGATACGCGCGGTGTCCATGGTGTGTGGCCCGTGCCCATTGAGGGCGTGGTCGGGCAGATGCGGGTCACGCTTGCTGACATTGGCGCCGACGCAATCAAGACTGGCATGCTCGGGTCCGCCCCTTTGGTCGAGGCGGTCGCGGAACTGTTGTCGGAGCGTGCTCAATTGGTCCCGCGTGTCATCGACCCTGTCATGGTGGCGACATCGGGTGATCGGTTGGTTGACGCAAAGGCGGTGGAGGCGATCCGGTCCGAACTTGTCCCGAACGCGCGCCTTGTAACGCCCAACGCCCCCGAGGCGGAAGTATTGACCGGGAAGGCGGTGGACTCGGTCAGTGGCCAGCGCCGTGCGGCCGAGGCTCTGCTGGAGCTTGGTGCGAATGGCGCGCTAGTCAAAGGCGGGCATATTGGCGGAGATGTCATCACGGATGTGTTGCAGACGACGACGGGCGAATGGGTGTTTGAAAGCCGCAGGATCGAGACGAGATCGACCCATGGAACGGGTTGCACACTGGCGTCGGCCATTGCCGCGCTTCTGGCACAAGGAAAAAGTGTTCCGGACTCGGTTGAACAGGCCCGGGAATACTTGCTGAAAGCGATTCGCGCGGCCAAGGGGTTCGGGACCGGCCATGGTCCGGTTCATCATGGTTGGGTACTTGACGAGGAATAGACCGCCTCAACGACCGTTCAGAAATCATCGTTTTTCCAAGTACGCGTCCCGTGGCATTCAGTCGTCCTGATTGGAGACTCTGTCATGCCGACTTTGCCGTTCTACCAAATTGACGCCTTTGCTTCAAAGCCATTCGAAGGCAACCAGGCGTGCATCATGCCGCTGGAGACATTCTTGCCGGATGAAACCCTGCAGGCGATTGCGGCAGAAAACAACGTCGCCGAGACGGCCTATATCGTTCCGGCGGGGGAGGGAGTGTGGACGCTTCGCTGGTTTACGCCGTCGGTTGAGGTTCCCCTTTGCGGTCACGCCACTCTTGGAACTGCACATGTGCTGTACCAGGAGCTTGGGTACACCGGTGAGGCAATTGCGTTCGACACGATGAAGTCCGGCCGCCTGCATGTTCGGCGTTTGAAAGATGGACGATTGGAAATGGACTTTCCATCGGCCCCCATTCAAGAAATTCCGGTAACGGATGAGGTCGCGGATGCGCTTGGCACGCGCCCTGTTCAGGCATGGGGCGGCATGTTCTATGCGGCTCGGTTTGAAACACCGGAGGACGTACGTGCGCTCAAACCGAACCTGAAGGCGCTAAAGGATCTTGGCGCGCCGGGTAAAGGCTGGGATCGTGGGAATTTCGGGTGCTTTGCCGCTGGCGGGGATGGTGTCGCCGTCACCAGCCGCTTCTTCGCGCCGGGAAGCGGAATCGATGAAGACCCTGCAACAGGTAGTTGGCATACGATGCTGGCGCGGGTCATGAGCGAGCGATTTGGTCTGGACGAGATGTCTTGCTACCAAGCCTATCCGGGCCGGGGCGCAAAGATCGATACGCGTCTTGAAGGCGATCGCGCCAAGCTTGTCGGTCGTGCAGTAACAGTGATCGAGGGCAGCTTCCGTCTCTGAATCCTTATTCACTGCCCCAAGGCGCAGGAGGTGGCGCAACGGGTTGTGAAGTATCGAACTCGATTCGGAAAAAGCGTTTCGGGCGCTTCATCTCATAAGCGAACAAATTGTCTGACGGACGCACCTCGATCGCCCAGGTGTTGTCTTTGGACTGAGGAATACCTTCAGAATCGAACAGGGCTTTCGTGGTGTCATCCGCCGGAAAGGCCATTCGGCTGGCGCTGGCCTGGTCATTACCTGCGCCGCCATACCATGTGATTGCATCGGGGCTGCCATCCTCATGCGTGTGCGCATGGTGCAAGGCCAGGCGGGGTCCATCATTGTGGAGTACCCAGACACGGGAGCGGTCATCGCCGACATGAAGCGGAATACGGACTTCCTGTGGAGAACACTCCCGAACATGCATAATAATACGCTCTGTGCGCCACTCATCATCTTCTGGATCTTTGCTGACAATCTCGCCCTCAAATGCCTGCCCGCACAGGGTCGTCAATCGAGACATGAATTCTGCGTCCGAATCCTGTTTTGCTGGCTGGCCGCAGGCGGCTGCCAGAGCCAGAACGACAAGGCTTGCGAGTAGGGGACGCTTCATCTTGGACCTTTCTCTAGTGGCGGAAGTGGCGCATGCCAGTAAAGACCATGGCGAGGCCAGCCTCGTCGGCGGCGGCGATGACTTCATCGTCGCGGATCGAACCGCCCGGCTGAATGACGGCTGTTGCGCCCGCTGAAGCGGCCTGAAGCAGCCCGTCTGGGAACGGAAAGAATGCGTCGGATGCGGCAACGCACCCTTTGGTCTTTGGCTCAGGCCAGCCTGCGATGTCTGCGGCGTCCTCTGCTTTGCGCGCGGCAATGCGTGCGGAGTCAATCCGGCTCATCTGTCCTGCGCCAATGCCCACAGTTGCACCGTCTTTGGCGTAGATGATGGTGTTGGACTTCACATGCTTGGCGACGCGCCAGGCGAACAGCATGTCATTCAATTCCTGCTCGGTTGGGACTTTCTTCGTCACGACCTTCAGGTCTGCCTTGCCGATGCGGCCAAAGTCACGATCCTGCATCAGGAAGCCACCGGAGACCGTCTTGACGAATCGGCCAGCCGAAGCGGGGTCCGGCAGGCCTTCCGTAATCAGGAGGCGGAGGTTTTTCTTTTTGGCAAACACTGATTCAGCGGCTGCATCTGCTCCCGGTGCTATGACGACTTCTGTGAAGACCTGGGAAATTTCCTGAGCGGTTGCTTCGTCCAGCGGGCGGTTCAGTGCGACGATCCCGCCAAAGGCAGAAGTCGAGTCACATGCCAGTGCCGAACGATAGGCTTCGATGATGCTCCGGCCTTGCGCAACGCCGCATGGATTGGCGTGCTTGATTATGGCGACGGCAGGGATCTCATCACCCAGTTCGCCAATCAGTTCATAGGCGGCATCTGTGTCATTGATGTTGTTGTAGGACAGTTCCTTGCCTTGCAGCTGTTTTGCAGTTGCCACGCCGGGACGTTTCTCGCCGGTCACGTAGAAGGCGGCTTTCTGGTGCGGGTTTTCGCCATAGCGCAGCGATTGCTGAAGCTTGCCCCCAAGGCTGGCCCAGTCTGGAGCGGTCTCGCCAAGTTGGTCTGCATACCAATTGGAAATTGCGGAATCATAGGCCGCTGTGCGGGCATAAGTTTTCGCGGCCAACTTGCGGCAGAGGCTGACGCTGACATGGCCATCATTTGTCTCCATTTCAGCAAGGACTGCGTCGACATCAAAGCCATCGGTGCAGACGGTGACGAAGGCACCATTTTTTGCCGCCGCACGCAGCATGGCCGGACCACCGATATCGATGTTCTCGATGCAAGTGTCGAAGTCTGCGCCAGAGGCAACCGTCGCCTCAAACGGATAGAGATTTACATAAATCAGGTCGATCGCGCCAATGCCGTGTGTTTCGGCATCTTTCACGTGGGAGGGATTGTCGCGCAGATAGAGCAGACCGCCATGCACCGCCGGGTGAAGCGTCTTGACCCGGCCGTCCATCATTTCCGGAAAGCCTGTCAGGTCGGCAACATCTTTCACATCCAATCCGGCTTCTTTCAGAAGTTTCGATGTGCCGCCGGTGGAGACCAGTTCGACCCCCTTGGCGGCAAGCTTTTGAGCTTGTTCCACCAGTCCGGTCTTGTCGGACACGGAAAGCAGGGCGCGGCGAATGCGAACGGGAGCTCCGCGGGTGGCGGCATCTGTCATGTTGAGAATTCCTTTGGCGCAGGCTGAATGCTTGTGCCGCGGGGCGTATCATGACCGCGGCGTGGGTCAAGCGCTCCAGCGTCGCGCCTTTTCGGCTCGCTCGCTGGCATATTCCGGAACGAGAACGCCCAACAGGCGGAGGGCTTCAGAGCGTTCGCGCCGGGATGCCGCCTCAATCAGCTCCCCGAGCCGCTTTTCAAAAAGCTCGGAAGGCGCATGCAGGTTTTCGACCTGCCAGATGCCGTCCACTTTGGTGGAGACCACGGCTTCATGCTCATAGGTCAGCACCTCATGCATCTTTTCGCCATCGCGCAGGCCGGTCGTGGTGATCTTGATGTCGACCCCTGGAACCAGGCCCTTCATACGGATCATGGTTTCGGCCAATTGCAGGATCGGCATGGGTTCGCCCATATCCAGTACGTATAGGCCGGTTTCTGATGTGCGATCCTGAAGTGCGGCCGATTGAAGGACGAGCGAAGAGGCTTCCTCGACGGTCATGAAGTATCGCGTCACGCCGGGATCAGTCAGAGTGACGGGGCCGCCCGCCGCGATCTGGCGCTCGAACAAGGGAACCACTGATCCTGATGAGCCAAGGACATTTCCGAAGCGAACAATAGAGGCGGCCATGCCGGTTTGAGCTGCAACCCGAGATACGGCCATCTCGGCCAGGCGTTTGGTCGCGCCCATGACATTGTCCGGATCGACCGCTTTGTCCGTGGAGATAAAGACAAAGCTCTTCGCGCCGACAGCCGCCGCGGCTTTGGCCGCGTTCACTGCGCCCGACACATTGGTCAGGATGGCTTCGCAAATGTTACGTTCCATCAAGGGAACATGCTTCAGCGCCGCCGCGTGGATGACGACATCCGGCTTTGCGCGCGTGAACACGTCGCGGACACGGTTCATATCGCGAACATCGCCCAGTCGGGCCGTGTGCCGGTTGGGGGGCAGGATGCCCGCCAATTCCATGTCGATTGAGTAGAGATTGAATTCTGAGGCATCGAACACAGTAATTGACGCGGGTTCGAGCCGAGCAACTTGGCGTGTAAGCTCCGAGCCGATCGTTCCGCCACCACCTGACACCAGGACGTTCGCATTGCTCACAAGAGCGCGGACCGGCTCAATGCAGAGATGGCGTTCCGGGCGCGACAGCAAGTCGGACGGGCGAACGGGCTCCAGCACTTGGGCTGTTTCATCCCGATTCAGCGCCATGATTTCGGCGCCATGGTTAGAAGCGGTCTCAAGTACGCGGATCGTCGTCTCGCGTTTACGCGCAGCGCCCGTCACAGCCACCCATGGCGTTTGTTTGTAGCGCACCGTCAACACTTCAATCAGGTCACCCAATTCGTCGAGAGAGCCAAGAATCGGAATGCCGCGAATGGCGCGGCCCGGCTCGGTCGCCTCCACGTCGACCAGGCCGAGCAGACGAATCTTGCTGCTTTGGGCCGATGACTGGATGCGGCGAATGACCTGAACACAGCTCTGTGAATCACCAACGAGAAGAACCGGCTGACCGTTCTTGGCGACCGGGCTGAAGATTTGAAACGGCTCGTGTGTCGTGCGGGAGAGGGCGAACATGCGTCCGGCAAACAGGCCAAGCGTCCACAATATGAGCGCAACGCTCAATGTGGCGAAGGGCGTGGCCAGCAACCCGTTCAACATGAGCATGACCGGCAAGTAGATCAGGGCTGCAAGACAAACCCCCTGGAAAATCCGCACCGCATCCGGCCAGCCCATATGACGCCAGACCTGCTTCTGGATGCCAAGCACGAGGAAAGATAGTGCGACGGCTGCAGCGAAGAAGGCGGTGCTGATGGCGATCGAATTGAAGGGCAAGTCAGCGCGGGGCGCCTCGGACGACCAGACCAGTAATCCGGAAAACGCCATGGCAATGATCGCGATGCTGATGTCGAACCCGAGGGTCAGCGTCATAGCGCGTCGAGCGGCCTGTTTTGGCGTCATGCGGATCTTTCCTTCAGAAATGCCCAGCGAATACAATTCGGCGGCTGTTGTCCGTCCCCGTTAGGATCTGCAAAACCAGCCATAACGATTTGCTCGGGTCTTTCAACCACACCGCGCGCAAGATAAACTGTACGTTCAAGGCGCGCACCTTCATGGCTTGTCTTGAACTTCCAGACCGTACCGTCATCGCACACCAAACGAATGGCATCTCGGCCCATGATGGCTGTGACCGTAGGATGTAGGTGAAAGCGAATTTCAAAGCCAATGAACTTCCGGTCATCCGACGGCGGCTGAGAGACTGGTCTCACAAGGGAGTCCTCGCCCGTCAATCGCTGGCCATCGCCCGACATGAAAAGGCGGCGACGATGCAGCAATCCACACGGTGCCTTGTATCCGCCATGCTGCGCATCGAGCCATATCTCGTCGCCTTCTTCCAGGCGTTTGGCTGAAATACCTTCCGGTCCATGGGCGGAAAGGAGACGTGATTCGTCATTCAATGAGAATGTGGATGAGTCCCGACCAGCCAGGATCAGTGTGGAGTGGGCCCCCGTGCGCCGCACGGCGGCTTGCCAGTCCACATTCACCTCGGCGCTATAACCGCAAGAGGTAACAAGACGGCTTGGTCCGTCCGAAAGCTCGAATCCAAGCGCGCCTGCATGGGCAAAATCGCTGAAGGGGCGCTCGGGCGCTTCGCCACAATCGAGGATCAGCCGAAGACTATTTTTTTCAAGCTTCTGAAAGCCGGATTTGGGCGCGAAAGTGAACCGGCGGGGTGGAGCGGACAAATGGGCGAGCGCCGCCTCGACAACTTCCGGTCTCGCCTCGTCGCTATCATTGAACGGGCTGAGCGCGCCGTCGCCGGCTCGAAAAAAGGCGACCATTGCACCCATGCGCGAAACCCATTTCTCCAAGAATTCCGGTTCCGGGTGGCCAGCGCGTCGGAACAGGTCCCGAAGCGTCAGAAGATGCACAAGAGCGCGCAGGTTTCGCGACGGGCTGCGGCTTACATGCCCACCATCGGGAAGGATTTGCGCCGTGCATTCTGCGTCCAGTCTGGCGAGGGCGGTCTCCAGGCTCATTGCGCGGTCTATGCACAATGCGCCTGCAACGATTGTGACCGCACCGTACCAGCGCGCTTTGGGATCGGTTGCCGCGTCGATTTGTTCAGAAAGATAGCGGATTTGCCGAACCAGGCATTCCGAGCGGGTTCGTTGGGCATCTGCGGAGCCTGATTCGAAAAGAGCCGCGCCACACAACATCCAGTTCCAACACCTCACGCTGGTAGGCGCCAGCCTCCAGGAGAACCCATTGAAGCTTCCATGGGATTCGATCCAGTCGTCGACAAAGCGTCTGGCACGTTCTGCCCCAAGGTCGCCCTGATCAAACAGATCAGGCAGCCATGAAAACCGATGCAGCCGATCCGCGAAATGTTTGGAGGGAAGGGGAGTCGACCATGGCGGTTGGCCCGGCGCGAGGGTCAGACGCTCCATGCCGATGCGCCATATGTCCTGCATCAGCGCTTCGCCGCGCCGGTCATCCGTCGGCACAATTGGGGTCAGATGATGGGAAAAAGCATCAGGAATTGGCCCAGACAGCTTCAGCCGCTGCAGGACACCGACTTTGGCATCATCGCCACAAGCTCCACGAAACCTGCGCCAGAGAGCGGCGTCATCTGCGCCGGTTCTCGTGCGGTCAGCAAGGATTTCGCTATCTCCGCCTCCCACGTCCACCGTCCATTCCGTCAAGAACTATACTTTTAGATTTGGTCTGAGCGACCTGATGTTGTCAGCATAGGCCGACCCGCCGCCCTTGAAAACGGCTGACCCGGCAACAATTGCACTAACTCCCGCGGCGATGGCTTTTGGAGCAGTCTCCGGATTCAGGCCGCCATCGATTTCCAGGATGATATCTCTGCCAGTTGAGTCGATCATTCGTCGCAACTGTTCGACCTTGCGTAACTGGCTGTCGATAAAGGTCTGACCGCCGAAACCGGGATTGACTGACATCACCAGGATCAGGTCGATATCGTCCAGCATGGGCTCCACGATACTGGCGGGTGTGCCCGGATTTAAGGCAATTCCTGGCTTCATACCGGCAGCGCGAATCGCCTGAATCGTACGATGGATATGTGGTCCGGCTTCCGGATGAACCGTGAGGATGTTTGCGCCAGCCTTCGCAAAGGCAGCTATGAACGGGTCCACGGGGGCGATCATCAGGTGCACATCGAACGGCTTATCCGTGCATTTGCGGAGCTTTTCGATCACCGGAGGGCCAAAGGTCAGGTTTGGCACGAAATGCCCATCCATGACGTCGATATGGATCATGTCTGCGCCAGCATGGTCTATGGCGGCAATCTCTTCACCGAGGCGAGAGAAATCTGCAGAGAGAATCGAGGGAGAAATCAACACGTCGCGCATGCGCAATCCCTAAGCTGGAACAGCCGGCCACACAAGGTGGCCGGCTGTCCGAAAGTGTAGAGATTGGGCCTAGTAGCCGCCGGCCGGAACCAGTTTCCAACCATCAGCCCCGGCAATGATATCGACCGGTGTACCTGGCGCGATATAGACATCCGCGCCCTGAATGATTTCCTTCACGTCACCCGTCGAGAAACGGACAATGTAGGCATAACCCTGTTGCTTGCCGACAGCCTTGCCAGCTGCGTTACCGGCGATGCCGCCGATGACGGCGCCACCAATGGCTCCCGCAGTCTGGGCCTTGTCGCCGCCACCAAGCTCGGAGCCTGCCAGACCACCCAACACGGCGCCTGTTGCGGTACCAATCAGGGACCGGTCAGATTGGATCGTTACGGCACGCACCGAAGTCACTGTACCGGTATAAACGGTAGAAGCCTGACCGACCGCACCTGGCGTGGCTGTTCCAGCGCCATAATTGCTTGCACATCCGGTGAGTGCCAAAGCGAGGGCAGCAAATGCGCCCACAGCAACTTTCCGGGGAGAAAATTCGGTAATCATGTTGAGTGCTCCCTGCACATTAGATGGGTTATCATTGCACAGTTCGCCCTGAATGGCAGATGAACTCTGCGAGACCTTTTTGTGGCAAGTCTGTTTACCGCTTGAAAACCATGCGCGGATTGAAATCGATCAAATCCGCTGCAGGCGCGCAATGTAGAAGGCATCATGCCCCGCGCCGTCTTGCGGCAGGGTCAGCAGATCGCCCTCTGGCGTCAGGCAATGCTCGAAACCGGGAATTTCTGCCTCGGATACAGGCTGACGTGAATAAAGCCCCGCCGTAATCGCCTGATCGACGATATTGCGCCCTTCGGAGTCAAGCGGGGTGCAGACGCAATAGATGACGATGCCGCCCGACGTGACCATGTCGGCGGCGGCTGTCAGGAGGCGCGTCTGCGCTGCTGGAAAGCGATCAATTTCTTCCTCTCGCTTGATCCATGCGCCCTCTGGATGACGTCTCAAGGTGCCCAATGCGGAGCAAGGGGCATCCAGCAGCAATTTGTTCACCGGAATCTCCGGGCGCCATTCATCGGCATTGGCCGCAACGATGTCCGCAGACAAGCCCGTTCGCGCAAGGTTTTCCCTGAGGCGCTCCAATCTCGGCTTGGACCGATCGACGGCGGTCACTTTCGCACCGGTGGCCGCCAGTTGAAGTGTCTTGCCGCCTGGCGCCGCGCACAAATCCACGACCTGATCGGTCCCGGTCACATTGAGCAGTTTTGCGGGTAGGGCAGCGGCGGCGTCCTGAACCCACCAGCCGCCTGCTTCAAACCCGGGCAGGGCCTCGATATTCGCGCTGTTCAGCCGGATGGAACCGGTTGGCAGCAGGTCGCCGCCGGTGGCCTCAGCAACCTGAGCCGGACCGGATTTTGCGGACAGGAAGATAGGCGGTTCGTGCAGTTGGTGCGCGGCGAGTTGCTCTGCGCCATCGGCGCCAAGATCATTCGTGAACCGGCTGGCCAGCCAATCCGGCCAGATCAGGCTCGCGGGCATTGCATCAAGGTCAGGCGGTGTGTCGGCTGCGCGCCGTAACACGGCGTTGAGAAAACTGCCTCCCGAACGCGCATCCGGCCAGCCCTTGGCCGCTTCAACCGTCTCCGACACAGCGGCATGAGGCGGTGTTTCCAGCCGCCAAAGCTGTACCACGCCAATGCGCAATAGGGCGCGAATGGCAGGGCTGGTGGCGTTGAGTGGTCGCGACAGCAGGGGTGAGAGACCCGCATCAATGCGGCCAAGTTCGCGCAGGGCGGCACTCGCCATCAGTCGGGCAAAGCCCCGATCGGGCCCTTCCAGCTCGTTGAAGCTGTCAGATTTGAGCATCGCCTCGTCCAGCGTGCGGCGGCTTTCCAGCGCCAGCATGAGCAATTCGGCTGCGGCGCGCCGTGACAGGGCGCCGCTCATGAGTCTGACTCCATGATCAGCCCCACGGTCCGGCTTGGCGACGCGGTGCATCCGCAGTCTCGGAGCTGACGCCCATCTCGGCTGCCATGCGGCGCAAGGCCTCGATCCGGTTCGCGGTTGCCGGATGGGTTGAGAACAGATTGTCGGCGCCGCGTCCATTGAGGGGATTGGCGATGTACATGTGCGCCATGGCGGGGTTGCGCTCGGCCGCCATGTTGACCGAGGCGCGAGCACCGCGTTCGATCTTCTGAAGCGCGGAGGCCAACCAGAGCGGATTGCCACAAATCTCTGCGCCTCGCTTGTCGGCCTCGTATTCCCGTGATCGGCTGATGGCCATCTGCACAAGGGCGGCCGCCATCGGCGCGAAGATCATGATTGCGAGAGAGCCGATGAGGCCCGCCCGCTCGCGGCCAAAGAACAGCGCGAAATTTGCCAACATGCCGATCGCACCCGCAATTGTTGCGGTAACGGTCATGGTCAGCGTGTCGCGGTTCTGCACATGCGCCAGTTCGTGCGCCATAACGCCTGCGACTTCCTCGCGGGTCAGCGAGCCGAGCAGGCCAGAGGTCGCGGCGACGGCGGCGTTTTCGGGATTGCGCCCGGTCGCAAAGGCATTCGGTTGCGGTGTTTCAATAATGTAGACGCGCGGTGCAGGCAGGCCGGCGCGTTCTGCCATGCGGGCCACATCACCCGCAAATGTGCGCAGCATGGGGGAGGAGGTCTCCGGCGTGACCTCTTTGGCACCCTGCATGCGCAGGACAATCTTGTCGGCATTCCACCATGAAAATACGTTCATGCCAGCGGCAGCAACAAAGGCGATTGCCATGCCGAGAACACCGCCGATCAGATAGCCGACCGCCATGAACAGCGCGGTTAGCGCAGCCAGTAACATGAAGGTTTTTGCGGTACCCATGGGTGACACGTCTCCAGTGGTTTCAGTCGGGGGATGTTTAAATTCCCCAGAAACCTATATGGGGATTGTTAACGAAATGGGGAGTGCAGATGAGCACACCGGACTTTCCTGATGCGGCCGAAATCGCGCGTCGCGAGACCCTGACACCAGAGGCGCGTCGCGCGCTGGAAGAGGCAGATGCGCGTCGAATCGAGATGGCGGAGGACGCCTCGGAGCTGCCGGAGAATGAGCGTGGCGGCCCTCGCAAGATTGAGCCGACTCGGTATGGCGATTGGGAACGCAAGGGTATTGCCTACGATTTCTGATCAGATGGACGCTAGAGACCCAACACCTTCTTTGCGATGATGTTGCGCTGGATCTCGTTGGTGCCGCCATAAATCGATTGGGCGCGCCCTCCGAAATACGTCGCCACATCCGGCGCGGCATAGGGGGGCAGGGTGGCTGGAAGGTCGCCGGCCTTGCCGAAGGGCTGTCCGAAATGGCCGACGGCATCCAGCATCAGTTCGGTAATCTGCTGGTGGGTCGTGGTTGCCAGGATTTTTACTGTGGATGCTGCATCGCCCGGTGATCCGCCTGCGGAGAGCGCGGAGAGGATGCGGAAGACAGTCATCTCCAGGCCATCCACCGCCATTTCTGCTTGGGTCAGCTTTTGCGCAAAGCCCGGATCATCGATCAGGCGGTAATTGCCGCTCTCAGGCAAGGAGCGAGCGATCTCGCGCACATGGCGCAACATGGCCCGTTTGCCGCCGATGCGAGCATAGGAGGTGCGCTCAAACCCGAGCAGGTACTGCGAATAGGTCCAGCCCTTACCCTCTTCGCCGATGCGAAACTCTTCCGGCACGGTGACATTGTCGAAGAAAACTTCGTTCAGCACATGCTTGCCATCAATCGTGATGATCGGCTTCACCGTCACGCCGGGCGCATCAATGGGGCAACAGATGAAGGTAATCCCTTCCTGCTTCTTCCCCTCATTGGAGGTGCGCGTTAGCAGGAAGATCCAGTCGGCATGCTGGGCGGCCGAGGTCCAGATCTTGTGGCCATTCAGCGTATAGGTCCCGTTTTCCAGCACGGCGCTGAACTGGAGCGATGCGAGGTCTGATCCTGATCCCGGCTCTGAATAGCCCTGTGCCCAGCCGACCGAGCCGTCGCGGATGCCAGGAAGCCATTTTTCCTTCTGAGCGTCCGACCCGAATGTGTAGAGTACAGGCCCGACATAGACGACGCCCATAGGCGTTACGGTTGGTACGCCAGCGCGCTCCAATTCTTCATCAAAGACGTATTGTTCCTCGACGGACCAGCCGGGGCCTCCATATTCTTCGGGCCATGCCGAGGCGAGCCAGCCTTTCGCGCCGAGCGCCATTTCCGACTTTCGGACCTCTGCTGTTGTCAGCGCGTGACCTGCGCGGTTTTTCTCAAGAATGTCCTTCGGAAAATCCGTTTCAAAGAAGGTGCGGACGGTCTGCCGAAAGGTTTCAGTTTCCGGGCTGAAATCGAGGTTCATGGCATTTTCTCCCTTCCTGAAAAGCGTAGGGCAGGGCCTGCCTCAAGCAAGCCCTGCCCTCGCGTCGCCCGGAAGGGCGCTAAGCTCGCAGACTGGATCAGGCCGCTTTTACTTCCTCGATCCACTGGTCGATGCGGCGTTCGAGGATTTCCAGCGGCAGAGCGCCGCCGCCCAGAACCGTGTCGTGGAAGGCGCGGATGTCGAACTTGTCGCCAAGCTCGTCTTCAGCCTTCTTGCGCAGCTGCTGGATCTTCATCATGCCGATCTTGTAGCTGGTCGCCTGACCCGGCATCACGATGTAACGCTGGATCTCGGAGCGCGCCTGCATCTCGGTGATGGCCGTATTGTTCAGGAAGTACTGAACGGCCTCTTCCTCGGTCCAGCCCTTGGAGTGGATACCGGTGTCGACAACAAGACGGATTGCCCGCCAGATTTCGGAGCCGAGGCGACCGAAATTGGAATACGGATCTTCATAAGTATCCGGGAATTCCGTGGCCAGCCATTCGGAATAAAGCGCCCAGCCTTCGATGTAAGCGGTGAAGCCGGCCTGGGTGCGGAACTGCGGTACGCCTTCCAGCTCCTGAGCAATCGAGATCTGCATGTGGTGGCCCGGAATGCCTTCATGATACGCGATCACTTCCAGTTCGCGTTTCGGCATCGCGGTCATGTCGGACAGGTGAGCGTAATAGGTTCCTGACCGCGATCCATCCGGCGTTCCCGGATAGTAGTGCTGGGCAGCTCCGTCCTGTTCGCGGAACGGCTCAACGCGCTTCACGACAAGGTCGGCCTTCGGCAGGATGCCGAAGAATTCCGGCAGGTTCGCCTTGATGTTTTCGATGTCGCGGGTCGCGTCGTCAATATAGGCCTGACGTCCCTCATCCGTATTCGGATAGTAGAAGCGTTCATCATCCTTGGAATCGCGCAGCATGGTGAAGAATTCCTGCAGCGTGCCTTCGTAGCCTACTTCCTGCTTGATGGCCTCCATTTCTTCATGGATGCGCGCCACTTCGGCGAGGCCGATCTCGTGGATTTCGTCGGCTGTCAGGTCGGTCGTGGTCTGCGTGGCCAGCAGGTGGTTGTAATAGTCCTTGCCGTTGGGCTGGGTGTCCGCGCCGACCGGGCTGTCCGGATCCGGCGAATTGGCCATGTCTTCTTCCGCGAAAGCGATAATGGCCTCGTACGCAGGCTGGAAGTTATCGACCAGCGCGATGCGGGCCTGTTCCAGCTTGGCGGCAGCCTCTTCCTCGGTCAGTTCACCGGCTTCTGAAAGTTTCGCGATCTCGGATTTGACGTCGGCGTAAAGCGCGCTGTCTTCGCCTTCGGTGAACGGCGCACCTGTGATGACCTTCTTCGACTGGTCGATCACGCCTTCATAGGCAAATTTCGGGGCATGGACGCCGCGTGAAGCAGATTCCCTTGCAATCAGGATCGCCTCATTCATGGCGCGACCAGTTTCGCTGATCCGGTTGACGAGGGCATCGAAGTCTTCGACCGATTCCACATTGTGGAAATTGATCAGGAAGGTGGGCATGAAGCCCTGTGGGCCGTTCATCTGGTCGAAGATGTAGCCATTATAGAGATATTCTTCGCCGGCGACTTCCTGCTCGGTCTGGTACTTCCAGATATCATAGGAGATACGGTCTGCTGGTGAGAGCGCATCATAGTCGAACTCGTTTTCCATTTCTTCGGTGGCTGCAACGCGCCATGCCAGCTGCTCTTCGTGGCACTCAAGGGTAAAGCAATCGATCTGGTCATTCTTGTCCTTGCGGCCCAGGAAAGTCAGTCCAATCGGGCTGAATTGCAGTTCTTCTTCGTATTTCGCGTCAAACCACGCATTCAGGCGTTCGCCATTGGCTGCCATTTCTTCTGCCGTCACAGGTGCCTTTTCAGCTTCGGCGGCGGGGGTGGGCTGGCCACAGGCGGTCAGCGCAAGCGCAAGGGCAATCGCGGTGGCAGTTTGCTTGATCATGGGAGACTCCAGAAAATTATTCTCGAAAAACGATAAGACTTGGTATTCCTTTCCGCGGCGCTGTGTCAATTGGCAAGTCCGCTTGAGGGCGTTAGGGGAGGGGGATGACTGATCCACGTATTTCTCCCGACGACACGTCCCGCCGCGACCAGCGTGTGCTGCGCATTGGCACGCGCGGCTCGCCGCTCGCGCTCGTGCAGGCCCGGCAGGTGGCGGCAGCGCTGGAAATTCACTCCGGCGGTGCATGGCGCGGCGAGATCGTTACCTTCACGACGTCCGGAGACCAGCTGACAACTGAGCGTCTGATTGATGCGGGCGGCAAGGGTCTGTTTACGCGCGAACTCGATGCGGCGCTCGACCGAGGGGAGGTAGACGTGACCGTGCACAGCCTGAAAGACGTGCCGTCTGTCTTGCCTGAGGGGCAGCGTTTTGTGGCGTTCCCGGATCGGGAAGACCCGCGCGAAGGTTTTCTGTCACCACATGCAACCAGTCTGAACGAATTGAAACAGGGTGCACGTGTGGGCACCGCCTCCCTACGCCGGGAAGCGCAGACTTTGGCGCTGCGCCCCGACGTCGAGATCGTGACGTTCCGCGGCAATGTCGCGACCCGTATGCGCAAGTTGGAAGAGGGGCTCGCAGACGCGACCTATCTCGCCATGGCCGGGCTGACGCGCCTTGGCATGGCGCATTTGGCGCACCCGATCCCGCTGGAAGACATGCTGCCAGCCGCCGGGCAGGGGATCGTCGGCGTTGTGGCGCGGGAAACTCTGGCTGAAGATGCTGCAGAGGCGTTCAAGAAGATGAACCATGAGCCGACCGAGTCCGCTGCCCATATCGAACGGGCTTTCCTTGCAGCACTCGACGGCAGTTGCCGCACGCCGATTGCGGCGCACACGTTTGACAAGGGCGACACCTGGTTTGTGAAGGGCGAAGTTCTGTCGCTGGACGGCAAGCAGACTTGGTCTGCCAGCGGATCGTGTGCCAAGGCGTCCGCATTGCAGCAGATGACGGATCTGGGGGCCAGGCTTGCCGCTGACATCCGCGATGCGGCGGGCGGTGAACTGCCAGCCTTCGGCAGCGCATGGTGAAGCCACCGGTCATCGTGACCCGTGCGGAGCCCGGTGCCTCCGAGACCGTGACACGGCTGATGGATATGGATTTTCATGCCATTCGGTCTCCCATGCTCGAGTTGAAAGCGCTCGAAGCGCCCATTCTGGACTTGTCGGGCATCTACAATTTGGTCTTCACGAGCGCGAATGGCGTTCGGTTCTTCGTGGAAGCTGTCGGAGGTATCACGGAGCACCTCGCTGATCTGACTACGTGGTGTGTAGGGCCCGCGACGGCGGATGCGGCTGAAGCAGCAGGCTTCCAGAGAATTGTACGGGGAGATGGAAATTCTGATGAACTCGCCCGCTTGATCCTGTCTTCGGAATGCACAGAAGACGGCTTTCTTCATATTGCGAATTCGGCGGCAGCCGGAAACCTGGTAGCGCAACTGTCCGCTGCCAAATGCGATGCCCGATTTCTGGCACTTTATGAGACGGTTCCCGCATCAGCGCTACAAGCGGATGCGGTTCAGACACTCCGCTCCGGTTCGGGTGCGGTTGTTCTGGTTCATTCAGCCAAGGCTGCGCATGTTTTTGCGGCCCTGTCTGAAAGTATACCAATGGTGACCAATATCTGCGTCGCAATTTCGGAGACCGCCGCAGCCCCGTTAAAGTCTTTGCAGGCGCGGGCACTTATATCTGCTGCCAGGCCCAATGAGGACGCGCTCATGGAGGCTTTGTTGATGGCTTGCAAAGAGCTTTGATCGCTGCCGAACTATATGCGATTGTGGCTCGAACTCCCGTCTGAAGGGAAATGTGATTGATGACCGAAGATTCGACACCGGAAGACGACCATATCGACTCATCTGAGCCGATTGATGCTGATTTCGAACCTGCCCCTGAAGAAGGCGCACGGGGACGCGGTGGCGTTTCTGCGGGGCCAGGCTGGCTGGGTGCACTCGTTCTGTCCCTGTTTGCGGCCGGTCTTGGCGGTATTCTCGGCATGGTCGGTTCACGATATCTGGCAAACAATCCGACCAATCCCGGCATGGTGGATTCGCGCCTGACGGACATGGAGTCAGGTCAGGAAGAAGTCTCCATCCGGCTGGCCCGGACGATCCGCGAGCAGAACGGATTGAGTGCGAGCATCTCTGCCCTCGCAACCGAGGTCGAAGCGCTGGCCCAGCGCGAAACCGGGTCCGCAGCTACAATAGACACAAGCGCACTTGATGAGCTTCAGCAGCGCGTCGTTGCGCTTGAGTCTATCGACACGACAGGTGAAGTCAGTCCGGAAGATGTCTCCCGCGCTGTTGCCAGCCTTGAGTCTCGGATGGACAGGCTCGCCCGATCAGTTGAGCAGTTGGAAGCGGCACCGAGCGGCGTCCAGATCGAGCGGGTGATCGAGGTTGAAACCAAACTGGCCGAACTGCGCGACGATTTGAATGAAGCCAAGCTCTCGAACAGCCGCGACGCCGAACAGATGGCGGGCCTGATTGCGGGCATGCGTCAGGATGAGGCCGCTGCGCGCGGGGCAGCCGAAGCAGCGTCCCAAACGGCCGACATGGCCCGTGCGGTGTCCGCAATAGAGGCTGCCTCCCGAAAAGGCGGAGGTTTTGCGCCGGAACTGCGCATGCTCAGGTCGCAACTACCGGACGATTCTTCGGTTCGACAGCTGGCGTCCATATCCGCGGAGGGGGCGCCGACGGTTGCAGAGCTCCAGGCTTCTTTTGATGTCGCGCGATTGAAAGCAGAAGCAGCCATTCCGGACACGTCGGAAGAAGGACTGTCCTGGCTCAATCGCGCTTTCGGGGACGCTGTCAGTGTGCGGCGGCTGGACGGCGAGGACAGCGAACCGGATGCCATTCTTGCCAAGGCCAGTGAAGCGCTGGCAATCGGCGACCTCGAAGAGACGGTCGAAATGATAAGCCGACTTGAAGGCGAGCCCGCCAGAGCTATGGCCGACTGGACCGCGCAGGCAAACCGGCGCATCACTTTGGAAGCGGCGCTGGAAGCCTTGCAACAACGCCTCCTTGAAGGGAAACAATAAGCCCCCATGAATCGGATTGTCCTGTTTGTCGTAATCTTGCTGCTGTTTGCAGTGGCGGCTTCTTTTGCCTGGTGGGCATTGTCACTGCCGGGTGCGGTGACTGTTCCGTATGGCGAGCAGGAGATCTCGATCCAGTCGGGTCTGGCCGCGTTTCTCATGCTGTTGCTCGGCGGCGTGATCGCCTTTGCCTGGTGGATCCTGAGCGGCCTGTTCATTCTGCCCGGAAAGATCGGAAAGTCCCGCCAGGTATCGCGCACGCGTAAGGCCAATTCTGCGCTGACAGAAGGCTTGCTTGCTGCCGAAGCCGGCGATGCCAATACCGCGCTGAAACTGGCTCGCAAGGCCGGGAAGCATGCGGACGACGAACGATTGCAATTGCTGCTCGAAGCCCGTGCCGCCGAAGCCAATGACGACTGGGCTGGCGCTGAGCGCGCTTGGGGCCAGTTGACACGCTTGCCGGGCGGGCAGCTGGCGGGCCTGCGCGGATCAGCATCGGCTGCGGCTGAGCGCGGTGACCAGCAGACGGCGGAGTCACGGGCACGAGAGGCGCTGGGCATAAAATCCTCGGCCGATTGGCCGTTCAACTCGCTGTTCGATTTGCAGGTCGCGCGAGGGGAGTGGACGAGGGCGCTGGAAACGCTCTCGATCGGTGAGAAGCGTGGTCTCATCAAGGGCGATAGTTTACGCCGTCGCCGGGCGGTATTGCACACGGCGCGAGCCGCTGGCTTGCCGCATGACCGCAAACTGGAAGCCCAGAAAGAACTTGCCGAAGCCATGCGATCTGCACCGGCATTCTCTCCTGCGGCTTGGCATGGCGCACGCCAGCTGATGACCGATGGCAAGGCAAAATCAGCGCAAGGCGTGCTGGAAACGGGCTGGAAGGCGCGGCCACATCCGGCGTTGGCACAATTGTCTCGTCGCCTTGTTCCTCAGGACACACCGGAGAATGTTTCAGCGCGCCTCAGGGCCCTGATTAATACGAACCCCACTCATCGCGAAAGCCGTATCCTGGAGGCCGAACTGGCTATGGATTCTGCCGACTGGACAGGTGCGATCAAGGCGCTTGCCTTGCTAGTCGAAGAGAATCCGACGGCACGGCTTTGCTTGCTGATGGAGCGCGCCTTGAAAGGCTATGGTGATACGTCTGAAGCCGAACGCTGGGGCCGCATGGCCGTTTCCGCGTCGCGCGAGCCGGACTGGTCGGATCTGGATCCGAAAGGTATGGCGTTCGACTTCTCGCAGCGCAATTGGAGCCGGCTCGTCTACACGTTTGGCGATGTCGGAGACCTTGTCCATCCACGTTATGAATCCTTCGGACGCGAGCTTGAGGCCGGCCGGGTCATGGCGCTGCCGTCACCCGAAGAGGAGGATGATCTCGCCACTGCCACTGCGCCGAGCGAACCCCGCATGCCACCGCTGGATTATGTCTCGGATGATGACTAGGCTTGGCGACTGCAGCTGCTGGCTCGCCACGTACAAAAGCATCTTGCGAAAATAGGCCTCTGTCGGTATGACGCGGGGCTCATCAGTGGATTTGCCGCTATAGCTCAGCTGGTAGAGCATCGCATTCGTAATGCGGGGGTCAGGTGTTCAAGTCACCTTAGCGGCACCATTCTCTCTTCCCGAAAATTCAGTACCCTCAAGCGCTCGCCTATCTGCGTGCGCATCCCCAGATGCGTTTCATGTACCGGTCTCTGCCAGTGAATGCTCGGGAAGCAGGTGATTTGCGGGAAGGCGCCTGCTGCGAGAGAATGCGATCAGTTTGTCGACTGCCATAGGGCGCCCCGTGAGGTAGCCTTGGATCGCATCGCAGCCGAGCGCCTTGAGTGCATCATAAGTGGCTTCATCCTCGACACCTTCGCACACCACCCGCATGCCCAGCGCATGTGCAAGATCGAATGTGGATTTCAGGATCATGCGGTCACGCTGGCTGTCCCGGACATCCGAAATCATGCTCCGGTCGAGTTTCAGTTCATCGGCCGGCAGACGCTTGAGATAGGCAATTGAGGATTGCCCTGCGCCATAATCATCAATCGCCAGCTTGATTCCGGCATCGCGGAAGGCATTCGCTGAGCAGATGGCGAGTTCAGGCTGCTCCATCACAGCCGTTTCGGTGATCTCGATCGCAATCGTCGCGCCGGACTGATTGATCGTGTCAGCGAGCTGCCGACAGAAGTCGATCTCAAGCAGGGACCTGGCAGACATGTTCACGGCAATGGCGGCATCTACCCCCATCCGGCGCATCGTCGATTGATCTCGTATAGCCTGCTTGATCGCCCAGAGCGTCAGCTTGTCGATTGCACCGGTTTTCTCGGCGACGGTGATGAAGCTGTCCGGCGCGATCTGACCGAAGGCCGGATGGTTCCAGCGCATCAACGCTTCGACGCCGACAATTTCGTGGCTTCTGGTACATATCTTGGGCTGGTAGACGAGGTGGAACTCATCACGGTCCAGTCCCACGTTGACTTCCGTCAGCAGGGCGAGCCTGAGCTGGGGATCTTCAAACTGGGCCTCTCCCCAGCGAACCAGGTCGCGTCTTGTCCGTCGGGCATGGTCCAAAGACAAGGAGGCGCGGGACAACGCTGTTTCTTCATCGTCGGTTTGGCTTGCGATCATGGCGATGCCTGCCGAGAGCTCGATATGGAGCGACTGACCGGCGACGACGATCGTGTGTTGCAGCGCCGATCGAACGTCATCGATGCATTTGTCGACGCTGTCCTGGTCGCCCACTCTGATCAGCGTGCCGAGGACAGATGCTCCCAAATGGTAATGTGTAAGACCTGTGCCGGTTTCGTAGAGACGTTCGGCAGCCGACCGGATCAGGGTTTTTGCGTTGGTGTAACCAATCGCGCCGCGTAGTTCGCCGAACCTCCTGATGCCGAATGTGACAACGAGTATGCTCGCCTCGGGGTCTGTTCTGTGCAGGTCCGTCAGGGCGGCCAGCATGGAGCGACGATTGGGCATGCCTGTCTCGGAATCATGTTCGGCCATATACGTCAGATAGTTTGATTCCTGCTCGAGAAGTGCACGCTTGTGCCTGGAGAAGGCATTCCAGATGCCCGCAGCGGAACTCCATCCCAATGCGAAGATCAAACTGGACGTGTTGATGCTGATTGGAAAGAAATTCTGTATGATGAACGGGATGACAAGAACGGAAGACATCACAAGAACATGGATGCCGAACAGCTGTCGCAGCGGCGTATGTCTGGCCACCACACTGGTTATCATGAGCAGCGCCATTCCGAGGATGAGCATTGGAAGTTTGGACGGGCTGGTCAGGGCTCGGTTTTGAACAAGGCTCTCATAGCCCAGCGCATGCACATAGACGCCCGGCATGGCAGGGGAATGCGGAGTAGAAAGCAGGTCTCCCAGTTCGAGTGCCGTGGCACCGATGACGACGCTGCGGCCAGCGATCAATTTGGGATCAAACCGATTGCGGAGGACATCGTCAAAGCTGATCGTATCTATCTGGTCTGCATCAATACCATAGTCGATCATGAATGCGCGTGTATCGCTGGGCTCCGCTCCGGCAAGAAGGCCTCCCAATGTGGGAATGTACTTTCCTTCATGGACAAAACCGCGCCGATATTTGCGCAGGCGCCCGTCGCGGGAAAGCTCCACATTCACACTTGCGATGACGGCGTTCTCTGCCAGTTCACCAAACGGAGTATTTGACTGCCTGTAATCCCGCTGGAGGAAAGCCGGCAGGGCGACCCAGCCCGCATTGTCCTGGACAGCCTGAACCAGTGCCGCATCGCCCTCCGGTGACGACCGGGCGCTGAAATCCACGTCGAGGGCGATCATGCCAGCACCGGCGGCGTTCAGATTGTCCAGTGCCTGTGCGAAACGCTCGCGCGGCCATGGCCATTCGCCAGCCTTGCTAATGCTTTCAGCGTCGATCGTGACGATCGTGACCGTGCCGCTTGGCGCGAGCGACAGCGCATTCATCCGTGCAGAGGCGAGATTGTTGTCGAGGGATACTGATGCGCCGGAAAAAGAGAATACCACCAGGCTCAGGCAGCCAATCAGGCACCCGCGCATTCGCCAAAAAAGATCATAGACGGCGGAGAGTTTCGGACTTTTGGACACAGTGATTAGTCGTCGTCCCGATCGTCGTCACCATCATCACCATCGTCACCGTCGAAATCGTCCGACCCATCTCCGTTTCCGTTTCCGTTACCATTGCCGTTTCCGTTCTCGGCACCGTTTCCGTTACCATTGCCGTTTCCGTTCTCGGCACCGTTTCCGTTGCCATTGCCGTTTCCGTTCTCGGCACCGTTTCCGTTACCATTGCCGTTTCCGTTCTCGGCACCGTTTCCATTGCCATTCCCGTTCCCTTTATCAGCGCCATTTCCATTCAGGCTGGCATTCCGAGCATTGGTTGCGGCGGCGAAGGCTGCGGCTGCCGCGTTGGCATTCGGTCCGCCAGCGTGCTCGTCTGAACTCCCCTCAGAAGCGGTGTTCGCCACAGAGTTTCCGAGCCCCTGATTGCCATTCGACCGGTCTTGCGCGGCTTCGACGCCAGCTTCGACAGGCTCAAGCAGGTTTTCCGAGGCTTCTGCGTAATCGATTGGAGGTACATTCAAGCCTTCAACACCGTTGGATGCGTCCTTCGGACCACGCACGGTGATTTCGTCAGGCGCACTGCGAACGATGGACGCCGTTTCGCCGGGGTGTACGTCTACAGAGTTACCTGCGCCTTGCGAGCGCACTTCTACCAAGCCATTTGACACGTGTACCCTACCGGCTTCCGGGCTGGCTGAGACCGTGAAGACCGTACCCTTCACCACAGCTGCGATGAGCACAGTGTCAACGCGAAAGTGTTTCGACTTGCGGCGATCGACTTCATATGCAGCTGAACCAGCATCCTGACGGATACGGGTCATTGCGTCGGAGTTTTCCGACAGGACCAGCCGGCTCTCGGAGGCGATATTGATGCGCTGGTCATTTCGTACGAGTGTGGCCGTGCCTGTCTTGCCGGTCGTGACCAATGTTCCGGTGGGAAGCTCCATGCCCGACCGCGCCTTGGCGATAGCCGTTCCAGGCACCATGACGCGAACGACACCATGACTTTCCGCGAGTTGCCAGGAGTCTGAATCCGCACACGCGAACTGAAAACTTGCCGCTAGGCACGCGCTGAGAATACTGGCAACCAGAAATCGAAACATCTTATATAAACCCCATATATATCAGGGTATTATTAGACATCACGGCTCTAAATACCGAGTTAATATGAAACGCAGGTATTTAAGATGGCATTCACAAATTCCGAATAGGAACGAGTCTCATACTCTAATAAATGGAACACGGTCTTGCGAGCTGCGCGCACGAAAAATCTTCGCTTTCGCCTGCTCGCAGTTGCGTCGATGATAACGGTATCATCTGTAATGGCCAGTCCAGCACACGCGTTGTCGAGCTTGCTGCGGGGGCGTCTCGAAAGTCCGAAAAAAGTTGCGCCATCATGTCAGCTTGGCGACGAAGGATGCTTCACTCTTCTGGGTGTATCGGTCGTCGGTGCAGTAACGATTTCGCCTGAGCAACTGTCATTTTCTTACGACAAGCAGTTGGCCAAGCCGACTCAAATGTCAGATCTGGTGATCATCGCGGATCGTATTACCCAGGCCTACCGGGACGAAGGCTACTTCCTGTCGCAAGCGGTGGTTGACCGGCAGGCGCTCGAGTCGGGCATCGCCACGATCACGGTCATTGAAGGTCACATCTCACAGGTTGAGTTCGATGGCACACGTACTGACCTGGCGTCGCCCATCATGAAGGGCTTCACCGACGCACCGATTGCGCATCTCCCAGACCTTGACCGTCGACTGGCCCGGATCAAGGCGATCCGAGGCATGTCTGTCACCTCGCGTATCCGGCCCGACCCGGAGGATCCTTCCCGCCACGAATTGGTGCTGACGACAGATTTCGATCCGGTGGAAGGCTATGCAGGGCTGAGCAATCGGGGGTCTGAACGCGTTGGCCCATTGCAGGCATATGGAGGAGTGGCGTTCAACTCCGTCCTCGCAGATCGCGACCAATTCCGGCTGAACGTGTTCACAACGCCCGTTGACCCGGGCGAGTATGCCAGGGTGAGCGCCAATTATCGCTACTCGTTCCAGCCGGGCGACAGCCTGCTTTTTGGGGCCGCAACTGCTTTGTCGCAGGACGGGCACAATCCGAACAGTCCCGAAATTGGCGGAGAGTCCCTGTCACTCTGGATGAAGTATGAGCGTCCCCTCATTCAGCGGCGGACGCACCGTTTGTATGCGAGCGTGCAATTCGACGCGGCACATTTGGAGAATGACTGGACGTCAGGGGGCGGGTATCGAGACGAATTGCGAGTTGCACGTGTGGCGCTTCGCGGTCTCCAGACGGATGATGGATCAAAAACCTACTTTTTCGTCGAACTCTCATCCGGGTTGGACATTCTCGGCGCGTCTGGCGAGTCCGTTGAGTTCCGATCCCGCTACGATGCAGACGCGAGTTTTACCAAGCTCTACGCAAAGACATCCTACTATCACGACATTGGGAAGTATTTTGGCATCTACGCTTTGCTGTCGGGGCAGGTTTCCGATGGGCCATTGTTGTCCGCAGAGGAATTCTCTGTGGGCGGACCGGTAATGGGACGCGGGTACGGCTATGGTGAAATATCCGGTGATGAGGGCATCGCTGGCCTGTTGGAATTGCGCGCAGGCTTTTCGCCTGAGAGCGATCTGATCTCGTTTGCGCAAGGCTATGTTTCATACGACGCCGCGATGGTCTGGAATGACACGCCGACCGGGGTCCGACAGAAGGACATGGAGTCAGCTGCGCTAGGATTGCGGATCAACATTCTTGACCGACTGTCGGCAGGAATCGAACTTGCCAAGCCTCTCACCCGTACGCCGTATGATGAAGACAACCGCGACTGGCAGCAGTTCTTCCAGATGTCGGTGACCTATTAGGCCAGCTGCCGGTCAACCCAGCACATAGTCGGCCTCAGCCACATAGCGGCTGGGTCCATCGCCCAAATGGCTCGAGTACAGATGGAAGCCCTCGGCCCAGAATACAGTGCTGCGATAGGCATGATGGCGTTCGACCCATGCCGCGGCTTCGTCGAGCAGAGTGCCGTGCAGGTAGGCGAGGGTAACGTGCGGCGTGAACGGGCGCCGGTCCGGCGCAAGGCCCAGGCGACGGGCGGCTCGTTCGCATTGCGCGGACAGCGCGCGCAAGGCATCGCTCTCGCGCACTCGTGCCCAGACGGCGGAAGGTTCCCGCCGGCCGAACCATCCCATGCCTTCCAATGACACCTCGAACGGCGCACAGGATATCTCGGCAAGCAATTCGTCGAGGTCGCGAGCGTCGGCGTGTGAGACGTCTCCAAAGAAACGTAATGTAATATGAAAATTCCGGGGCGGTCGCCAACGGGCACCGGACAGGCCGGTTTGCGTCTGGATCAGGCCCGGATGAATTTCTTCCGGAACAGGGAGGGCGGCAAACAAGCGATACATGGACCGGTTGAACAGGTTTCCGAAGCAAAAGAAAACCCGGTACAGCGACCGGGTTTTCAGAAACTTTTGCTTTTCGCCCAGTTCAGCTGGCGAGTGCGTCCAGCTTACCGAAGTGTTCTGCCAGCAAATAGTAGAACGTCACGCGTGACTTTGAGCCACCTTCGGCGCTCATCTGGTCGCAAACTGCCTTGATGGCTGCGTCCAGCTCGCCTTGAGTGTGCGGCAGACCCAGCTTGCCGCGGCACCACTTCTCGCGAATGCGATCAAGTTCAACAGAATCGCTGCAGGCGACAATGGAACTGTCCCGATTGCGCAAGGCAATCCCCAGTCGTCCCACGATCTTTTCTGCTGCGGCCTGATTGTAGCCTTTCGCATATTTCTTGATGTTTTCGGCATATTCAGATGCGTCTGCCATTTTTGTCCCCTTCATTCTTGGCGTCCCCACTGTTGGAATTACGCCAGAACACGAAAATTAACCTTGGGTAATTTCAAGTCAATCCATAAGACCTGTCTGATTGCAGCAGGAAAGGGCCTGATCCTTCTCCCAAATGAGTTTTCAGGACAACACATCGCGCCGGAGGTCAGGATTCATGGCAGGTTCTGCTAATTCGACATAGGCTCAGATGCCTGATCGCCTGCAGGCATTGCGAACGGAGGCGGTCGCATTTACCGCTGGTTTAACTTGCTAAACTTAACTGTCAGCACCATATTCGAGATCAGTTTGGCGGGTGATAAATCCCCGCCTTTCAACCAGAAAGGGTATTGCACCTATGAATGACTTCAATCGTGCCTATTCGCCGGGGCCATCGGGCCAGACGATGGACATGTCGGTCAATGAAGGTCTGCGCAGCTTCATGCTGGGCGTCTACAATAAGATGGCGCTTGGCCTGCTGCTGACCGCAGCATTGGCTTATGCCTTTGGCGCGCTGGTGCCGGAAAGCGTCACACTGACCCTCCTGACCGGACCAATCGGTCTTGTCATCATGTTTGCTCCATTGGCGATCCTGCTTCTGTCAGGCTTCGTCATGAAGAACCCGTCGCCCACAGCGGCGAACCTTGTTTATTGGTCGGTCGTCTCCCTGATCGGTGTCGGCATGGGCGCCATCGTGTATGTCTATGCCCGCCAGCCGGACGGCATGCTCATCGTGTCGAAGGCCTTCCTGACAACGGCCATCGCGTTCGGTGGCCTGTCGCTCTACGGGTATACCACAAAGCGCGACATGTCCGGTTGGGGCGTTTTCCTGATCATGGGCGTCGTTGGCATCATCGTCGCGTCAATCCTGAACATGCTGATCTTCCAGTCGAGCATGATGCACATGGTGATCTCGGTGGTCGGCCTTCTGGTGTTTGCTGGCCTGACCGCATATGACACCCAGCGCCTGAAGAACATGTATTTCCAGATTGCCGGCAATGCCCGCGCAATGGCGGTTGCCACAACCTTTGGTGCGCTCAGTCTTTACCTGGACTTCGTGAACATGTTCCAGTTCCTGCTGGCCATCATGTCGGGTCGCGACTAGCGTCGCTGGTTTGATAAGAGTAGACAAAGCCCCGCTCGCAAGGCGGGGCTTTTTTATGTGCGGTAGGCGGGGGATGTCATCATGGCCATAGGTCCGACAATCGAGACCGAACGATTACTCCTGCGTCCACCTCGCGCAGAAGACATCCCCGCGTGGAACGCCTTTCATGCCGATGAAGACGTGATGCGCCATCTCGGCGGCGTTCAGGGGCCGGAGCTGACTTGGCGATCAATATGCACAATGACCGGTGCGTGGACGATTGAGGGCTTCTCCATGTTTTCTGTGATCGAGAAATCTACTGGAGAATGGGTGGGCCGGCTCGGCCCTTGGAGACCAAACGGCTGGCCGGGTACGGAGATCGGCTGGGGACTCGTGCGGTCGTCCTGGGGCAGGGGATACGCGACCGAAGGCGCGACGGCGGCGATGGACTATGCGGTGGATATTCTGGGCTGGAGTGAGGTGATCCATACGATCCTGCCAGAGAACGCGGCCTCTGTTCGCGTAGCCGAGCGTCTGGGTAGCCGCTTCATGAGAAAACAGGAAACGCCGCCGCCGTTTGAAGGCATGATGTGGGATGTTTACGGCCAGACGGCCGATGAATGGCGGGCCCGCCGCAACTGATAACGACCGATCAAGCCTGTGTGAGGTGTGCCGTTTACGCCTCGCCACTGATCCGGCATGCGGGTAAGGCTGGTGCACAGACTTCAGAGGAGACGCCCCATGATCCGTACGCTTACTCTTGCCTCCGTGCTTGCCATGCTGCCAGCGGCGGCGAACGCTCAGGATGCGGCCGATACAATCACAGCCTCCCCGGATACGGCCACCGAGATGCAAACACCTCAGATTGGTCTGGCGCTTGGTCAATCTGCGCCTTCGGTAAATCTGGTGAGACACACTGGAGAGGCGACGAGCCTGTCTGAACTCATGGGAGAGAAGGGGATTGCGGTTGCCTTCGTGCGTTCTGCGGACTGGTGCCCTTACTGCCAAAAACAGCTGAAGCAGATTGATGATATATCGGCCAACCTCAACGACCTGGGCTGGCCCCTTGTCGCAATTTCGTATGACGATCCCGAGATTCTGTCGAAGTTTGTCCGCAAGAACAGTCTTGGATTTGAACTCCTGTCCGATCCCGGTTCGGAAGCTATTTCGGCGTTTAATTTGCTGAATGAAGAGATGAAGCCTGGCTCGCGCTATTTCGGCATTCCCCACCCTGCAATCATGTTTATCGGCACGGATGAGACGGTCCGGGCAGTATTGCGCGAGGAAGGTTACAAGGACCGCCCATCGCTCGACCTTATCCTGCAGATTGCTGAACAACTTTAGGCAACGGGGCTATTCACTCTGCTCGAAGGACATGTAGTCTTGCGCTGCATAGATCATTGAGAGGCACGGCGGATGAGACAGATCAGGCATATTGCGGGAATATTGGCTGGCATGGCCATATTGGTCGGTGCGCCGTCCTTCGCGCAGGATGCCGATCTGTCGCCGGAAATCGCGGCAACGACGGATCAACTGATCGCGGATGCTCTGCTGGATGAGGTTGGCCTGCAATTTGTCGAAGACCTGACGACAGAAGTCGGGGCCCGCCTTGGCGGCTCGCCGGATGAGGCGCGGGCGCGTGTTTGGGCGATGAGCGCGCTCAAGGAGCTGAATTTTGACCGCACGCGCGTTGAGGATTTCACGATCCCGTATTGGGCGCGGACCCGTGAATCTGCCCGCGTGATTGGCGCGAATGCACAAGATCTCGTGATCACGGCGCTCGGCGGCAGTCGTGCGACGCCTGAAGGTGGACTGGAGGCTGATATCGTCCGGTTTGAAACCCTTTCCGATCTGAAGGCGGCTGATGCTGACAGCCTTGCGGGAAAAATCGCGTTTATTGATGAGCGCATGTACAAGACCCAAGATGGCTCGGGCTACGGGCTTGCCGTGCGCAAGCGGGGCGGGTGTGCCAATGCAGCCGCAGAGAAGGGGGCGGTTGCCTGCCTGATCCGTTCTGTTGGTACACAGCCACACCGCATGCCGCACACAGGTGGCATGTTCCGGGAAGGGGCGCTCGGCGCGCTCCCCGCAGCGGCCTTGTCTGGCCCTGACGCTGATCAGCTGACACGATTGTTGGACAGGGGCCCGGTCCGCGTGAATCTCGATATTGGCGTTGAGTACGCCGATGCTGCGCCGTCCGGAAATGTGATCGCTGAAGTCGAAGGATCTGATCTGGAAGACGAAATCATCCTGATCGGATGCCATCTCGACAGTTGGGATCTTGGTACCGGCGCACTGGATGATGGCGCGGGCTGCGGAATCGTCGTCGGGGCCGCCAAGCTGATTGCGGATTTGCCGGGAAAACCTCGCAGAACGATCCGTGTCGTTCTCTACGGCTCTGAGGAAGTCGGCCTGTTTGGAGCGAATGCTTACGCTCGGCAACATGGGGATGATCTCGACAAGCATATGCTTGCGGCTGAGAGCGATTTTGGCGCCGGCCGCATCTGGCGTTTCCAGACCAATTTTGGTGAGGCTGCAATATCCTATGCGGATGTCATGAAGCAGGTATTGACCCCCCTGGGTGTGTCAGAAGGCGACAATGCAGCCGGCGGTGGGCCTGATATCGGCGTCCTCCGCAGGGCAGGGGTGCCTGTCGTAACGCCCGCGCAGGATGGCCGGGACTATTTTGACTACCATCACACCCCAGACGATACATTCGACAAGATTGATCCGGAGGCATTCCGTCAGAATGTTGCGGTGTACGCGGCGTTCACATACATTGCGGCCCAGACAGGATGGGATTTCCGGAAGTCGGAGCCGACATCGATGGGTTCGGACTGACGTCCTCGTATGTCGGCGGCTGAAAAAGTGGGGCCAGCCCTCGCGGCCGCGCTCGAGGGGCTGAAACTGGCCCACCGGGAACTGGATCATGTGGATCAGGATCCCGAACGTTGGCGCTGGGTTGCAGTTGGTCTCGTCACGGCGATTAATTGCGCGATCATTGCTGCCCTCTCCGGATATGAGACCGCTTTGGAGGAAGATACAGCTGATCTGAAAATGCCTGGAAGAGTTGCACCTCTGAAATTGTTGCTGCGACGCGCGCGGTCAGATCGATATCTCTTGCCTCCGGAGCAGCTTCCCGCAACGTCGGGGCAGGTCGACGCCGTCCTTCGGCTTGCTGAATACCGGAACGAGGTCGTGCACGGCGTTCTTGCCGGGCGGCCGAGCACGATTATTCGAGACGGGCAGATCGTCGTGGAGATGGTCACGCATCTGGTTTGCCTTGCTCCGGCCTTTGATCGGTCGAATCATGCCGTCTATTGCGCACTGATTTCCGATCAGGTTTCTGCGATCAGAGAGCGACTTGCCGTGCTTGGTTAATATTGAAGTCATGACCGACTGCAATAAGGGAGAGATGAGCGCATTCTGGCGACCCCTGACAGTATCGATTGTGGCGTTTGTCTTAACGGCGGCAGCGCCGGATACGTTTTCCCGGGAAGAGTTGCGGGCACTCGAAGCTGAGCGGCAGGCCGCCGAGCAAAAGCTTGAAGCGCTGCAGGCCGCCGGCGAAAATACGCTGAGTGATTTAAAGAATATCGACAGCCAGTTGATTTCGGCGGCTATGGAGTCCCAGCGGCGTGAAGAACAGGCTTCGAACGCCGAGAAATCCCTGATTGATCTTGGTGCGCGTCGAGTATCGGCGCAGATGAGCCTGCTCGAGAACCGCCAGGCTCTGGAAGACCTGCTTGCAGCGCTTGCCGCATCCAATCGCCGGAAGCCGCCTGCCTTGATCGTGTCCCCGAGCAAAGCGAACACGGCTGTGCGCCGGGCCATCCTGATGAGCGAGACAACTCCGCGCCTTGCGACGGAATCGGAAGAATTGTCGCGGGAAATCGATACGCTGAACGAGCTTGAGCGCCGTATCCGCGGCGAAAAAGCCAAACTCGACGCTGCCGAAGCGACACTAGCTTTGAAACAGGTCGAGATTGAGCGGCTCGCCGCTGCCAAGCGTGGGAATTTCGAGGATTTGTCCGGCGATATCGCGTTGTTGAAGGCACACGCGGCAGAGATTGGTGCCAGGGAAGAAGATTTGAGATCATTGCTGGCATCGCTCGAGGCTCAGGCGCCGTCTGCGCCCGGCGCCAAACCGGACCTCAGACCGCGCCTTGTGTCCAATTCGCCTTCGTCGAAACCGTCAGCCACGTCCGCTGTTGCGCGTACACCAGCTTCGCGACCACTGGGGCGTGCTGTCATCGGGGCGCTGAAGCCCCCCGTTGCAGGTTCGCTTGCGCGGGCCTTTGGCGAAAAGTTGCCCACTGGTGGCAAGTCGGAATGGGTCGCCTTTGCCACGCGGGCAAATGCCCAAGTGGTCGCACCGGTTGGCGGTACGGTTGAGTATGCGCGGCCATTTCGAACGTATGGATCAATGTTAATTTTGCGGACGAGTGACGGTTACCATGTTATTCTTACAGGCATGAGCCGGATCTATGTCACTGAAGGCCAAGGCGTTTCTGTGGGCGAGCCTGTTGGACGCATGCCTGATCGAGCCGAGCCGGTTCCCGAGCTGAATATGGAATTAAGGCTTGGCGACAAGGTTATGAATCCGGCAGACTGGCTGCCAGGCCGGAGCTAAGGTCAAAAGGATTATGGAGGACTGGAATATGCGTTCACTACTGACAGGGGCTGCCCTTGGTGTCGTTCTGGGTGGCGCGGCTGTCGGATTTTCCGCCTTCGCCTCTCCTGAGGACCGGGCTGAAGATCCGCGCATGGTCACCTACCAGCAGTTGGACCTGTTCGCAGAAATCCTCGCCCGCGCCCGCCAGGATTATGTAACGGAAGTCGACGAAAAGGCCGCCATGAAAGCCGCCATCAACGGCATGCTTACCTCACTCGACCCGCATTCGAGCTATCTCGATCCGGATGATTTTCGTTCGATGCAGGTTCAGACCAGCGGAGAATATGGTGGTCTCGGGATTGAAGTCACAATGGAAGATGGTTTCGTCAAAGTCATCTCTCCGATGGATGATACACCTGCGAGCCGTGCAGGTATCCAGCCGGGTGACCTGATCACATCCATCAATGGGAAGCCGATCATCGGCCAGACACTGAACGAAGCCGTCAAGGAAATGCGCGGCGAAAAGGGCACCGATATCGATGTCACGATCCTGCGCGAAGGCGAGGATCCCTTTGACGTCACTTTGACCCGGGAAGTAATTCAGCAGAAATCCGTTACCTGGAAAATGCAGGAAAGCGATATTGGATATATCCGTATTTCAACCTTCAACGAGCGCACGACTCTGCTGCTTGAAGAGGCAGTCGAAGGCATCGCCAAAGAAACCGGCTCGCGTCCACGCGGCTTGATTGTGGACTTGCGCAACAATGGCGGCGGTCTGCTGGATCAGGCTGTTTCGGTCTCCGACATGTTTCTCTCTGGCGGTGAGGTTGTGTCGACGCAGGGCCGACGCATTTCCGACATGGAGCGCTATAACGCCCGTTCCGGGGAAGTCTTTAAGGGCGTCCCGATGATCGTGCTGATCAATGGCGGCTCAGCCTCGGCTTCCGAGATTGTCGCTGGCGCTTTGCAGGATCGGCATCGGGCCACCGTTTTGGGTACGACCAGCTTTGGCAAGGGGTCGGTGCAAACCGTCATTCCACTTGGCGCAGATCGCGGCGCAGTCCGCCTGACGACGGCGCGCTATTACACGCCAGCGGGTCGCTCCATTCAGGCGCTCGGCATCGACCCGGACATCGAGATCACCCAGGCACGCCTGTCTGAAGAAGAGCTTGCCCAGATCAATCGCTGGTCCGAGGCCGACCTGCCGCACGCATTGGCCAATGAAGACGGTGAAGCGCGCAAAGATGTTTCCTTGCCTGATGAGCAGCCGCCTGAAGATTGGGATGGTGAGGATTTTCAGCTCAAGAGAGCGATTGAAATGCTCAAGGAAGGCACTGTCACGGCCAGTGCAATGAGGCGCGCAGGTTAACCGGATGTTTGCAACCTGTTAACCAGTTGGATGCAATTCTGATTGTTCAGAATTCTTTTAAACTGGTTTGACGAGGTCCATCGATGGCTAGCCGCAGGGATGCCGACCCATCTCCTTTGCGCACGGGTCTGACCCATGCTGCTATGAGCCTGCTTGTATTTGGTGGAGTGGGTGCCAGTCTTGGTGCCGCGATCCATTATTCCGGCAATCCCGCAGATTCCGGACCGAGCGAAGTGCTGGCCTTGTTTGAGACCAGCCAAGGGTCTACCGCCGCACTCAAATCCCGGCTGAAGGCGGAGACGCCCCAGGATCTGGGCGCGCGTGTTGTTTTGGCAGAAGATGATGCGGTTTCTGATCAGCCAAGCTTGGGCGTGGAATATGCTGAGGCTTCATCCCCCCGTCCGTCGGAAGTCCCGACCGGGCAGGGGGATGAAGAGTCCTCAGGTGAGGGCATTCGGATCAATGGAAAGCTGGTGCGTCCCGGCGAGTCCTATGGCGAGGTCACGCGTGTAGCGTCGCTCGATACAGCGCCTGTTCCGGGCCTGACGGAGCGGATCAACGGACTGTCCCTGCCGCGCATTTCTGCTGACGGCCAGGCACCGTCCGATGTGTATGCTCGCCCCTTTGCCAATCCCGGCAACCAGCCGATCGTGGCGGTCGTCATTGGCGGACTTGGCATCAATGCGACCCATACCAAGGCAGCAATCGAAGAGTTGCCGCCTGAAGTGACCCTGTCCTTCGCGCCAGACGCGGGCAATCTACAGTACTGGGTCAACAAGGCGCGCGAAAAAGGACACGAAGTCCTGATCGAAGTGCCAATGGAATCCTTCGAGTATGGTCGCATGAAGATGCATCCGCAAACCCTGTTGGCCGGCGACACCGGTGAACGCAATTTGCCGCGTCTCGAAAAGCTGCTCAGCCGGGCAAGCGGATATTTTGGGATCATCAATTATCAGGGTGCCAAATTCGCCGAAGATCCCGGCGCTGTCGGCCCCGTCCTTCAAGCCCTGCATGATCGCGGCATCGCCCTCGTCGAGGATGGCAGCTTCCAGACCGGGGCCTTCGACCGCGCCGCCGGACGCACACAAATGAAATTTGCACGCGCCGCAGCCACAATTGACGCAAAGCTGACCGCAGATGACATCCGGACCGAGTTGCTGGGCCTCGAAACGCTCGCGAAGGAAAACGGCGCGTCCATGGGAACTGGGTATGCCTTCCCGCTGACAATCGAGATCGCCAAGGACTGGACGAAGGACATGCAGAAACGTGGGGTCGTTCTGGCACCGGCGTCTGCCCTGATTTCGGTGTCTGCAAAAACTTCCCAACCGAAGCGCGTCCAGACTGGAAGCTTGTCTCAGGCTCCGGTAAACCCGGAAGGGTGACGATACACGCGCCCGATCCCGACCTCTACAGACCCAATGTCGGTCTCGCCCTGTTTTCAAAAGCAGGCTATGTTTTTATTGGGCGGCGCATCAATGGCCGGGGAGCGTTCCAATGGCAGATGCCGCAGGGTGGCATCGACAAGGGCGAGACGCCCTTGGTCGGCGCACTCCGCGAACTCGAAGAAGAAGTCGGCGTACCGGAAAAACTGGTGGATGTTCTCGAGGAGACGTCGGACTGGTTGTTCTACGATTTCCCACCTGATTTGAAGAAGCGTTTGCCCGGGCCTTATATTGGTCAGCGGCAGAAATGGTTCGCTTTCCGGTTCAAGGGGGCCGATAGCGATGTTCGCCTCGACCGGCATACGCCGGAATTCGATGCTTGGCGTTGGGCGCGGCTCGAGGAAGTTCCTTCGCTGGTCGTGCCGTTCAAGCGCATGGTGTATTCTGAAGTTTCCCAGCGGTTCACCAGTTGGGCCGAACCGGTCCCCGGCCACAAGGAAGTTCAGGGTTGAAACCCTCCAAGCAATAGAGGCGTAAACCGATGACAAAATCCTTGCTGATGATCCATGGGATCGGGTGTGGCGGTGAGGTCTGGGATCGGATGCGCGTGGGGTTCGAGGCGGCAGGCTGGAACTGCGACGCTCCAACACTGTTTCCGGACCAGCGGGTGCCTGACTCTCCTCCAGCTTCGCTGTCTGATCTCGGCCTGGATGACTATGTGAAATCCATGGCGGATACGGTTCGCCGGATTGAGAGTGAAACTGGCAGCCCGCCTGCCGTGATTGGCCATTCGATGGGGGGCTTGATTGCCCAATGCCTGGTCGAGCAGGGGCTCGTGAGTCAGGCGGTCTTCCTGACGCCGGCTCAGCCCAAGGATTGCAGCGCGGTGACCCTGTCGGTCGCCTATACATTTCTTAACATCCTTATCAGCCGGAATCGTTCGAAAGCTTACAAAGTTTGGGAGTCAGGATTTCGTTATGGCGTGCTCAACAAGGTGCCGTCGCGTCGTCATGCTGAGATCTACGCTGATGCGCTGTACGACTCCGGGAAGGTTTACGGCGACATCGCAGATGGAATCGAGATCGACGAGACCTTGTTTACAATTCCAACACTGACGATCGCTGCTGGTGCAGACCGTGCGACGCCTGCCAAGGCCGTCCGCAAGGTGGGGCAAAAATACGCAAAAAGCCCAGTAGCGGGTGACTTTCTGGAATATCCGAACAATGCCCATTGGATCGTGGATGAGCCGGGTACTGACAAGGTGGTTTCGGACATTGTTGCCTGGCTTGCAAAGACGAAACCTGCTGCTTGAGGCGGTCATGAAAAGAGACACCCGCCGATTGGCGAATGCCTCTAAACCCGTTCAGTCCTTCCAGCCGATCAGTCGGCAGCTGTGATCGTTGCCGTGCCGGATTGGCCCGCAGTATTGGTAAAGCCAGTCGAGAAGCCGACGTCTTCGCCCAGTTCGTCGAAGGTTGCACAAATATCACCTTCGGGTGTCTGACCACAGATTGTCTTGGATTCTTCATCCATCGTGTACGGAATGGGATCGCCTCCATCCATGGAGGCCGTGCCGTTTTCATAGAATACAACAAGCGCGGTTGTGCCATCGCTGCTTGCGAATTCGACCGTGGTGGATTGTGCCATCGCAGGCAGGGCGAACAGCGTAATTGCCGCACTCGCCGCTAAAAAGAGTTTCATGGAAGTCTCCTCCGTCTTTCGGGATTGTTCTTTTGCACTCTACCTCGGTTTCGAGGCTATCAATGCTGGGGACGGAGTCCATAAAAAAACCCCGGCATTGAGGGCCGGGGTTGATCAATTCTGAGAGAAAGTCGGCTCAGCCCTTGCCGGCCATACGCAGGAAGCGATTGCGCAAATCGGCATCCGATTTGAACACGCCAGTAAACTGCGTGGTGATCGTGCTGACATCCTTGTGGTGGACGCCCCGTGTCGACATGCATTCATGCACGGCATCGATCAGGACCGCCGTGCCCATCGGGGCAAGGCTGTCGGTAATCGCGTCACAGATTTGCGCGGTCATGGTTTCCTGCGTTTGCAGGCGCTTCGAGAAGATCTCTACGACGCGTGCCAGCTTGGAAATACCAACAACGGCTGCCGACGGCATGTAGGCGACATAGGCCTTGCCAAGGAAGGGCGCCATGTGGTGCTCGCAATGGCTCTCCACGTCGATGTTGCGCAGCATGACGATGTCATCATAGCCCTGCACGTCCTCAAAGGTACGCGACAGGTATTTGACGGGATCTTCCTCATAGCCGGAAAACCATTCCTTGTAGGCGTTGACAACGCGCTTTGGCGTGTCGAGCAGGCCTTCGCGACGCGGATCGTCGCCAGCCCACGCGATGAGCGTGCGCACGGCTTCTTCGGCCTCTTGAACGGTAGGGCGCTTGATGGGCTCTGCGCGTGCCTTGTCTTTATTGGGAGTGATGGCATCCATGGCCATGATTGAAGTTTCCTTCGACTGAGGGACGAGGGTCGAGCCGAGGCTTGGTCTGGGAAAGCGTAAAAATGCTCCCCTGCCCGGACTTAACGCCCGCCCGGAGTTGATACCCTCAGGGCGATATGAGGAACATAAGGGTGCGATGGCCTTGTTTCCAGCCCTTTCTACGCTGACGTCGCGCGACTGGATGACTCCATTCTTGGCTTTTCTGCGCGCCGATGATATCGCCGTCGACATGGAACGTGTTCGATTTTGTTGTCGTCCTGCCTGCCGGTGTTGCTGTTAACGCATCAACACGCCATTAGGGCTGGCCAGCTACCCGTAGCGCCAGCGATACGTCCAGACTTCCGAAATCGAGCCCAAAAACCATGACAATCCGCATCTACGACACCGCCGCGCGCAAAAAGCGCGTTTTCCATCCGCAGGATCCGGCGCGCGTGACGATGTATGTCTGCGGCCCGACTGTCTACAATTACGCCCATATCGGCAATGCGCGTCCGCCCATTGTGTTCGATGTGCTGCGGCGCCTGCTGATGAGGGTGTATGGTGAGGATGCGGTGATCTACGCGCGCAACATCACCGACATTGAAGACAAGATCATCAAGGCCAGCGTCGAGACCGGCGAACCGATTGAGACGATTACGAAGAAATTCGCCCAAATCTACAATGCCGACACGGCTGCACTGAACGTGCTCGCGCCCGGCATTGAGCCTTGGGCGACCGATCATGTCGGCGAAATGATCGAGATGATCGAGAAGCTCGTCCGCAAGCGCTATGCCTATGTCGGCAAGGAAGGCGTCTGGTTTTCGGTCAATTCCATGCCGGATTATGGAAAGCTGTCTGGTCGCAAGCTCGAAGACAATGAAGCCGGCGCACGCGTTGCTGTCGACGAAGACAAACGCGACCCCGCCGACTTCGCGCTCTGGAAATTCGCCAAGGAAGGTGAACCAGAAGATGCGATCTGGGACAGCCCGTGGGGCAGGGGACGTCCCGGCTGGCATATCGAATGCTCGGCCATGGCCGCAAAGCATCTCGGCAAGACGATCGACATTCATGGTGGCGGGATTGATCTTCAGTTTCCGCATCATGAAAACGAAATTGCCCAGTCCGAATGCGCGCATGGCGAGATCATGGCGAACTATTGGATGCACAATGGCTTCCTGGATATGGGCGGCGAGAAGATGTCGAAATCGCTCGGCAATGTCGTTCTGGTGCACGAGCTATTGAAGCAATGGCACGGTGAAGTGCTGCGCTTTGCCATGCTGAGCGGGCATTACCGCGCGCCGCTCGACTGGACGGAAGACTTGCTGAAACAGGCCAAGACAACGCTCGACCGGATTTATGGCGCGTTGCGCCGTGTGTGGGACGCTGAAGGCGGTGAAGTCGATGACCGGGGCGTCTTCGACGCACTTTGTGATGATCTGAACACACCCGAAGCGCTCGCTTCGCTCTCGCGCATTGCCGGCGAAGCGAACATGGCGGCGGACAAGGGAGATACGGATGCTATGGCGACGGCCCGCGCAAATTTGCTCGATGCCGGCGAAATGCTTGGGCTTTTGACCCTGACTCCCAAAGCCTGGGAACAGGGCGGGGATGATGATGGCAATGACCGCATCAATGGACTTGTTCAGGCGCGTATCGATGCGCGCGCAGCCAAGGACTGGGCTGAAGCTGACCGAATTCGTGATCAACTTGCTGCCGAAGGTATTGAGATCATGGATGGGGCCGGTGGCTCGACTTGGCGACGTATTTGATTTTTCAGGCCGACTGCAATTGCCCCGATGACGGAAGCTTTAATTGACCTTAACAGGCCGCTCCTGTGTGTTCGGGCCACGGCCTGAGCGCCCCGTTTTCAATGCACGACACGCCTTTGCCGCCTGCCTCGCGTTCGCGCCTGAGTCAGGCGGCATTTTTTGTCACCGTGCCTCAGCCTTGCGCCGTGCGCCTGCGAAGGCCATGTTTCAGGCGATGAGCGAACTGTACCATAATCGTGTTCTCGAACTCGCAGCAGACATCCAGCATGTGGGTGATCTGACAGATCCTGACGGGTCTGTCCTGAAGGTATCGCGTGTGTGCGGTTCGACCGTGAAGGTTGATCTGAAATTGGACGAAGCGGGCGCACGCATCATGGCCATCGCAGTGGATCCAAAGGCTTGCGCTCTCGGGCAGGCGGCTACCTCGATCCTTACAGAACACGCTATCGGTGCAACGATCGAAGAGGTGATCGCGGCGCGAGACGCTTTGAAAGACATGCTGAAAGACAATGGACCTCCGCCGGAAGGCCGCTTCTGGGAGCTGCGCCATCTGGAACCCGTGGCCGATTATCCCCCTCGCCATACGTCCACGCTGCTGGCTTTTGAGGCGGCGGTTGCTGCCATCGAGGAGGCATTGGCAAGCCGCGGTCTCGCCCGCCAGACGGCAGGCTGAGATGGCCGGTTTGCGGCGTCGATCAGCGAATGGTCTGCTTTGGGTCTACAAGCATGGCCCAAGCCAGGTGTTCTACGCGTTCGGTGCGCGCTGCCAGCATACGCCAACCTGCAGTGAGTATGGCGCCGAATGTGTTGCGCGGTTTGGATGGTGGCCGGGCGTATGGATGGCGCTGGCGCGTTTCATCCGGTGCCGACCGGGCGGCAGTCTCGGCAAGGACCCGGTGCCGGAAACCCTGCCAGATGTGCCGGTCTGGCAGCCTTGGCGGTATGGCGAATGGTCGGCGCGCAAGGCCATGGAACGAATTGAAAACCGCCCGTCGTCATGCCATATGAAACCTGATGAGTGAAAATCGTTGCCTTCTTGGCCCTGTTGGCCTGACCACACGAACTCGCCGGGGTGCCTGACGCGCCCCTTGGCTGCGCCTTTGTGCGCGCCCGCTTCATGTACCCATAAACAGCCCAAAAGAAGCCCGGATAGGGTCCGAAAACCCCGCCACTGCGCGAGAAATGCGTATGGGGTGGGAAATCTGGTGAAGTCGCGTTAAGCAGACGCCGGATAAAGGGCCTGACCGGAACCGAATTTGCCGCGCTGTACAGAGCGCAAGAATGCACGAAAAGATTAGACCATGATCAAAGTATCCCTGCCAGACGGCTCCGTCCGCGAATATGAAGAGGGCGCGTCGCCCTTTGACGTCGCCAAATCGATTTCCAATTCCCTCGCCAAGAAGGCGCTCGCCGCCCGGGTTGACGGCGAGCTGAGAGATTTAATGCGCCCGCTCGATGGCGACGCAAAGGTGGAACTCGTCACGGCGAATGATGCCGAAGGCCTTGAACTGATCCGCCATGATGCGGCCCACGTGCTGGCGCAGGCAGTGCAGGAACTCTATCCCGACGCGCAGGTCACGATTGGCCCAGTCATTGATGATGGCTTCTATTACGACTTTGCCCGCGAAGAGCCGTTCTCGACGGAAGATTTCGAGAAGATCGAAAAGAAAATGCGCGAGATTGTCGACGCGGACTATCCGATTGTCCGCGAGGTCTGGGACAAGGACCAGGCCATCGAGACGTTCAAGAAGATCGGCGAAGACTACAAGGCGCAGATCATCGACGACATCATTCCGCCGGGCGAAGCAATCACAGTCTACAAGCAAGGCGACTGGTTCGACCTTTGCCGCGGCCCGCACCTGCCAAGCACGGGCAAGTTGCCGAAGGCCTTCAAGCTGATGAAGCTGGCGGGCGCCTATTGGCGTGGCGACTCCAAGAACGAAATGCTTCAGCGCATGTACGGCACGGCTTGGGCCAATGAGAAAGACCTCAAGGCGCATCTGCTACGCCTCGAAGAGGCCGAAAAGCGTGACCATCGCAAACTCGCGACGCAGCTCGACCTGTTCCATCTCGACGGCCTGGCGGCGGCCGGGTCCATCTTCTGGCACCCGAAAGGCTACCAGATCTGGTTGCAGATCGAATCCTATATGCGCCGGCGTCTCGATGCGGCCGGCTATGAAGAGATCAAGACGCCGCAATTGATGGATTCGGTTCAGTGGGAGAAATCCGGTCACTGGGGCAAGTATCGCGAGAACATGTTCATCGTGCCGGACTTCATTCCTGAAGGTGATGAAGGCGTGGACATTTCGGTGCCTGACGATGCCAAACTGATGGCGTTGAAACCCATGAACTGTCCGGCGCATGTCGAAGTCTTCAAACAGGGCCAGAAATCCTATCGCGACCTGCCGCTGCGCTTGGCGGAATTCGGGTGTTGCCACCGCAACGAGCCGCATGGCGCGCTGCATGGCATCATGCGGGTCCGTCAATTCACGCAGGACGATGCGCACATCTTCTGCCGTGAAGACCAGATCGTCGAAGAGTCTATCCGCTTCTGTCGCCTGCTCGAAAACGTGTACCGGGATTTCGGCTTTGAGAATATCGCCGTGAAACTCTCCACACGTCCGGATGTCCGGGCCGGGGATGACGCAACCTGGGACCGGGCCGAGAAAGGCCTGCAGGACGCCGTTGATGCAGCGGGCCTGCCATGTGAGATCATGCCCGGGGAAGGGGCCTTCTACGGACCCAAGCTTGAATTCCAACTCACGGACGCGATCGGCCGGGTTTGGCAATGTGGTACGTTGCAGCTGGACTATGTTCTGCCAGAGCGTCTCGGCGCTGAATATACGGCGTCGGACGGTTCAAAGCAGCGCCCGGTCATGTTGCACCGCGCCATCCTTGGCTCGATGGAGCGCTATATCGGTATCTTGATCGAGGAGTTTTCCGGCGCTTTCCCTATGTGGCTGTCACCGGTGCAAGTTGTCGTTGCGGCGATCACAGACGCAGCGAACGAGTACGCTGAGGAAGCAGCGGCTGCTCTGCGCAAGGCCGGACTGCGCGTCGAGACCGATCTTCGCAATGAGAAGATTAACTACAAGGTTCGCGAGCATTCGGTTCAGAAAGTGCCAATCATTGCGGTGGTTGGTGGTCGTGAGGCTGAGGACCGTACACTGGCGTTGCGTCGGCTTGGCAGCAATGGTCAGCAAATGATCTCGCTGGAGGATGCCTGCCGCGATCTCGCCCAAGAAGCCCTCGCACCAGACCTGAAGTCCGACTAGTCCGGATCAACAGGTGACAGGTACTGCGGAACACGAAAAGATGCGCAGCATGAGCTACGCACCTTTTCTCGCCGCGGCCTTCCTGTTGTGGCCTTTGACCTCCATGGCAGGGACGCAAGGTAACGTCCTGCTGCTCGCGCTGGCTGCGATTCCTGCATTACTTGTTGCACGGCCCGGTATCCGTCCCGCCCACTACCTGCTGGCGGGCATGGCCTTTCTGGTCTGGGCCGTTGCGAGTGAGTCCTGGTCTCCGGTCTCGCGGGGAATCATCAGTGGGACATTGATGGGCGGCGACTTTGCCATTCGGTCCGCCGGGCTGCGCATCATATTGACGCTTTTCTTCACCACGCTCTTGATAGCCGGTGCATTGCGAACTGCGCCCGGGCGCGCACAGATCTCGTCCCGCCTGATATTGGGAAGCCTCTCCATACATGGTCTGCTGATCCTGCTCAGCCCGGTCTTCGCGACTTCAGTGATGCCCGTCTTCTACGGGGATGATCCGCTCAATCATTCCTCAGGCTTTCAGAACCTTGATCGGGGTGCGAACGCTTTTGCGCTCGTACTGCCTATACTTGTAGCATATGTTGGGGCCCGGCCAGGCTTGGCATGGAAGGGGCTCGCACTGATGATTGCGCTGGCCAGCCTTGTCAGCTTCGGCGTTCTCGGATCGTCAGCCGCCATGTTTGGCGCGGCTTTGACGCTCGTCGCTTTCGTTATTGTTCGGGTCTTCCCAAAGTATGGCCTGCGCGGCCTGTTCACGGCTGTCGCTGCCTATATTGCGCTAGCGCCGATCTTGATGAGTGGGCTGCTCTACATGCTGGAGCGAAGTGGTGTGAACTTGCCGGGGTCTTTCCAGTCTCGCGCCTGGTCGTGGGAAGTCGTGATCGGGAAGATTCAGGAGGCACCGCTGATGGGGCATGGTATCGAAGCATCAAAATCCTGGCAGGACACGTATGCAGCCTATCCGGAATGGATGGCGCAGTTGCCGGATTTCTGGGCGCGGTATCCGGTCGTTCCGGGACATCCGCACAATATGGCCTTGCAGATATGGGCCGAGACGGGCGCAGTTGGTGCATTTGTTGCGGCACTTGCCGTTCTGCTGATCGGATGGCGACTGCCAATTGGGCACAATTTACGCGCGGATATTCACTACGCGATTGGCGGCATGCTGGCGGCGGCGTTCTGCCTGTTCAGTTTTTCCTATAGTGTCTGGAATGAAGCTTTCTGGTCTACCTTGGCGCTCGCTGTCGTTGCGCTGATTGTTCTGTCTCGCCGTGTGAGAGGATCGCTTGGATGACTCTCCCGACAATTACGGCGATCGTTGTGACCTATCATACCGGCCCTCGCTTGCATGAATGTCTCTATGCCCTGAAGTCCGATCCGGACATTTCTGAAATTATCATTGTCGACAACGGAAATCGGCCAGAGGAACAGTCCTGGATCGATGAGTTCGAGGCAAATTCAGATAAAGTCCACATCGTCCGTGATGGCACGAATCCCGGTTTTGGGGCCGGGGTGAACAAGGGTGCGGCGGGGGCGCTCGGCAATCTGCTTCTCGTCATCAATCCGGATGCGGTTCTGCGCCGCGGTTCGCTTGCAAGACTTGTGGCGGCAATGGAGAAGCGTGCTGAACCCGTCCTGGTCGGCGGCAAGATTTTTGATATCCACGGTCGTGAGGAGCGAGGCGCACGACGCAACACGCTGACGCTCTTGCGTGCGATGGGGTTTGGGAAGTGGACGTTGGAAAATGACCCGCCGCCCCGAAACTCCATCGAAGTTGGTGCAGTGTCAGGTGCCTTTTTCATGATGGATCGTCAGGCCTTTCGCAAGATGGGAGGGTTCGACGAGGGCTATTTTCTGCACGTCGAAGATGTCGACCTTTGTCGCCGGGTCCTGAAGTCTGGCGGTAGCGTAGTCTATCAACCTCATGCGGGCGCGTTGCATTATGGGTCGACGTCGGACGTTCCCTCTGAGGCTGTGGTCGAGCACAAGGCGCGCAGCCTTGTGAAGTATTTCAGGAAATTTGCGAACGGCCCGTTGGAGCGTCTGATGGTGACGCTGATTTCACCAGTCATGGTGCGCGCCCTCAAGGCTCGTCGCTAGACGGTTGGACGCCAATCATGGGGGGCCATTTCAAACCCGCTAAATTCGAAGCCCGGGGCAACAATACAACTGACCAGTGTCCATGCGCCCAGCGTTTCCGCTGTCTGCCAGTGTTGCGAAGGGACGACAAGTTGCGGGCGATGCCCAGCCCGCAGGTCAGGACCGAGCGTCACCGCACTTGCCCCTTGGCCGTCGGGTGGCGATAGCGTGAGGGAAAGAGGGCCGCCCGCATGCCATAGCCAGAATTCGTCAGCATCTACCCTATGCCATGCCGAGACTTCGTCAGCTTGCAGCAGATAGTAGATCATCGTGGAACTGGCGCGGCTGCCGTCCGATGTCGGCGCGCGATACGTTTCCCGGAAGTGTCCTCCCTCTGGGTGAGGGGTCAGATCCAGCATGCGGATGATCTCTCGGGCGCCGAGATCTCCGGAAATACCCCGCATCAGAAGCGGTCCTTGCGTCCACGTATTTCGGCGAAGGTTTCGACGGTGTTGCCGGGATGACCCATCGCCGCCTGGAGTACAGGATCGTCGGCACGCAAGAATGGGTTCGTGGCAAGTTCTTTGTCCAACCTCGTTGGAACAGTTGGAAGGCCCTCTGCACGACGCTCGTCAATCCAGAGCGCGTAATCCGTCAGTGCTTTATTCTGCGGGTCGACCGTGACGGCAAACCTTGCATTGGCCTGTGTATATTCATGCGCGCAGTAGAGCTGGGTTTCTGGCGGCAGAGCTTTCAGCTTGGTCAGGCTGTTCCACATCATCTCCATCGTGCCTTCAAAAACACGGCCGCAACCTAGTGCAAAGACAGCGTCTCCGACAAATGCGACGTCTTGATCTGAGAAATGATAGGCGATGTGGCCTAGCGTATGCCCGGGCACATCCATCACGCGCGCGTTCGTACGCCCAAATTCGACGATATCGCCTTCGGATAGTTTCACATCAATGCCGGGAATTTTTTCCGCTTCACCGGCTGGTCCGTAAATGGTGCATCCCGTGACTTCCTTGATCCGCAAGTTCCCGCCCGCATGGTCGGGGTGCCAGTGCGTGTTCAGGATGTGCGTAACCGTCCAGCCTCTACGATCGGCCTCGGCAAGGTACTTTTCGGCATCCGGCGTATCGATTGCCGCAGTCTTTCCTGAGACAGGTTCATGAACCAGATAGCCGTAATTATCGTTCAGGCAGGGAAATTTGTGTATGTCGAGGTTGATTTTCGTCATTAGCGTCTCCTGCAGACCAGACTAGCACAGGCCACTTCATGCGTCAGGATGCCGTCACCTTGCAACGTTTCTATGCCTCGCCTTTGGGGCAGGCAGCGACGCGCATCCTGTCCGGCAAGCTGACGGATCTCTGGGGAGATGCGCGCGGCCTCTCTCTGCTGGGTCTGGGATACGCCATTCCGGTGCTCGAGGCCTTTGGTGCTGCGCCGGGGCGCAGCGTGGCAGGTATCCCGCTCGATCATGGACCTGTCTCATGGGACCCGTTCGGTCGCGGCAATGCGGCGGTCGCCATAGGCGATGTTCGGCTGCCCTTTCCGGACGGCATGTTTGATCGTGTGATCGTGCTGCATGGGATCGAGGAATCGGGCAATCCGCGAGCCTATTTGCGGGAAATCTGGCGGATAACGGCTCCAGAGGGTCGTATTGTATTGGCGGCGTCCAACCGGTCCGGCTTGTGGTCGCGCGCGACCAAGACGCCGTTTGGCCAAGGCCGCCCCTGGACACGCGCCCAGCTCATGAATCTGCTTTCGATCGGGCTGTTTCAGGTTACAGCGTCCAGTAGTGCGCTTTACATGCCGCCAATGGCGACACCTTTGGTGAGTTCGGGGGCCGAAGGCTGGGAAGTGATGGGCCGAATGCTCGCGCCGGGGCTCGGTGGCGTGGTGTTGGTGGAGGCAGTGAAACGCCTTTATGCCTCTCCTGGAGGCGGCGCTACAGCACCAGTGACCGAAAAAGTGCGTCTGGCGCGGCCTGCGACAAGCAATGGTCGCGAAAGCCATTGACGCCGCTACGCGCGCCTCGGTAGTTTAGAAACTCCTAATTCGCATTACAGATCAAAGGATTGCGTGCCATGAAACTCGTAACAGCCATCTTCAAGCCGAGCCGATTGGATGCGGTGATTGACGCGCTGTCCGAAGCTGGCGCGACAGGACTGACCGTATCGGAAGTGCGCGGCTATGGTCGCCAGCTTGGCAAAACCGAAGTTTATCGCGGCGCGGAATACGAAGTGCGCCTCCTGCCCAAGGTCAAAGTGGAAGTCGCCTGCCCTGACGCCTCGGCCGAGCGCTACGCCGAGGCCATCACGCAGGCCGCCAATACGGGCACAATCGGTGACGGCAAGATCTTCATCTACGATCTCGACAGCATTATCCGGATTCGCACCGGTGAGCGCGACGAACAGGCTGTGTCCGGCTAGTTCTGGTCTTCCGACTTGAAGCTTGCCTGTTCAGCGCCATGGTGGAGCTGAAGGTTCAGCAACACGCCTTTTGCAACCGGTAACAACCACAAGCACAGTCCAATCACGGCCGCACATAGCGCGATGAAGGCAATGACCATCGGCACCAGGGGCAGCGGACTCATCGGCAACAGGAACAGAAACGGCGCCAGCAATAGCAGCACACCGAAACCTACGAAAAAGGCCGGGCCGTCTGCTGTATCGGCCGCCGTCATGTCACGTCCGCAAACGGGGCAGGATTCGTTGAGCTTCAGGTAGGAGCTGTACAATTTGCCTTCGCCGCACTGGCCGCATCGCTGACGGATACCGGAAATGATGGGGGAGGGGTGGCTCATGATTCTGGACCTCTTTGAGCCGGATGCTTGGTCAGACCTTTACCGGCACTTTCCATACCTATGTAAGGACCGCTTGGTTGGTGTCATCTGCGGTAGATGGTTGCAGGGGCATGAAGGCCTTGACGTTGGTCGCCGTATTCCGCACCAGAACGGGCGAAATCTGACTGCAGGAACACCATGACCGAACCCGTCTTCAACAAGATCGCCATCATTGGCGCCGGCCTCATCGGCGCGTCCATCGCGAGGGCGGCTGTGCAGTACGGCGCGGCTGGGACTGTGAGCCTTTATGATTCCAGCGAAGATGTGCGCCTGCGCGCCGCTGGAATTGCGTTGGGGGATGTCGCGGACAATCTTGCCACTGCTGTGGCAGAGGCAGATTGCGTGTTCCTCTGTGTCCCCGTCGGTGCCTTGCAGGCCGTTGCTGCGGACGCTGTGCCGCTGATGAAGGCAGGAGCCGTCCTGACCGATGTGGGCTCAGTGAAAGGCCAAGCCACCGAAGCGCTTGCGGCCGCCGCCGATGGCCGCGTGCACATTATCCCGGGCCACCCCATTGCCGGTACGGAGCAATCCGGTCCGGAGGCGGGCTTTCCGACCCTGTTCCAGAATGCCTGGCACATTCTGACACCCCTGGCAGACGGGGACGACAATTACGACGCTGCTGTATCGACGCTGGAGGCGTTCTGGACGCAACTTGGCGCAACGGTTGAAACGATGGATGCAGCGCGGCACGACCGGGTCCTCGCGATCACTTCGCACCTGCCACACCTGATTGCGTTCAACATCGTTGCAACCGCGTTCGATATGGAGACCGTCGAGCAGGGCGAAGTCGTGAAGTATTCTGCTGGTGGTTTCAGGGATTTCACCCGTATCGCCGCCTCCGACCCTGTCATGTGGCGCGATGTTTTCCTGAACAACAAGGACGCCGTACTTGAGTGCCTTGGCCGGTTTTCCGAGGATCTTGCCGCGCTGCAACGCGCGATCCGTTGGGGCGACGGAGAAACGCTTTTCAACGAGTTCAATCGCGCCCGTTCAATCCGCAAGGCCATCATTGATGCGGGCCAGGATTCTGGGGCAGTTAACTTCGGGCGGAACCTGCCCAAGGGAGATGAGGATGAAGGCGCTTGAACTGACCGAGGAGCGTCGCGCGACGTTGCGTGGCCATTTGCAAACTCTGTTTGCAACCGAATTTGACGAGCGCCTCAGCGATTTTCGGGCAGATGACATCGTCGACCTGATGCTGACGACGCTCGGTCCGGCCGTCTACAATCAGGCTGTCGCAGATGTCCGCGCTCACCTGCAGGGCAAGCTGGAGGACCTCGACGGTGAAGTCTGGGTCGAGGAAGCTGGCTGACATGATGCTCACGCGCTTGTGTGTCGTGCGGGACTGAACCTTTCGGTATGGTCCCGCGTATGAACCGCATGACCCACACGATTTCCCGACGCTCGCTGCTCCTGTCCGGCGCCGCTTCACTGGGCCTTGCCGCCTGTTCCATCAATTCTACATCGGAAGCAGCAGACGCTGAAAACGCCGATAATGAGGAGCAATATGCTGATTCCGAATGGCGCCAGCTTACCGATGATGACTGGCGTGCGCGCCTGAGCGCGGTCGCCTACGGCGTTATGCGGGAAGAGGGTACCGAGCGTCCCTTTACATCGGACCTGAACAAGGAGGCCCGCACAGGTACCTATCATTGCGCCGGGTGTGACCTCGCCCTGTTTTCATCGGACACCAAATTTGATTCCGGCACGGGCTGGCCGAGCTTCTACGATGTCTTGCCGGGCGCCATGGGAACCAAACCTGATCGCAAGCTGATTTATGTGCGCACGGAATACCACTGCGCCCAATGCCTGGGCCATCAGGGGCATGTATTCGAGGATGGGCCGGAACCCACCGGCTTGCGGTATTGCAACAATGGCGTTGCGCTGACCTTCAAGCCGGCCTGATTCCGGATCACTCGATGATTTCCATGCCCTCGGGGATTACGAATGGCGTGGTAGCGACACCGACATTTCCGGCTTCAACTACCTCACCAGGACCGCCTTCCCGACGCTCATAAGCCTGAGCCAGCGAGAGATATGGCGGGACGTGAACCCAGCCCGCACCACCATCATTTTGTGTGATTTCGAAATGAAGGTGAAACGTTGTGGGCGTGCCGCCGAAATCATTCGAGACATACCCAATATGCTGGCCGGCCTCGACTGGGTCCCCCGCCTTTACCTGCAGCTTGTCCATGTTCATGTGCATGTATTTGAAGATACGTCCGCCTGCGCGCAGATTCACGCTGTAAGTGCCAACGTGTGAGATGACACCATCAGACACCGCGACAACCTTGTGCAGGGTGCGGTCACTGGCAGCTGTCCTGCGCAGTGTATTGCATTCCTGTGGTGTGCCGACCCGAATGTCCTGCCCCTGGTGGACCTTGGGTTGGGGGCAGTAAGGAGAGGTCCGATTGGCGCTGCGTACTTCGCAGAAATTGTCCCGCCATGGATAGGCGTAGTTGCGGGAATCGCACTGGTCGCCCCCCGCGACACCCCCGCCAAAGCTGAACACTTGGGACTGTAGGTAAGTTGGTGCATCCGCGATAGGAAATACAAGATCAGGTGCGTATGCAATCTGCTCCGGTGCACCTTGGCCTGAGCCAGGCAGAAGCGCTCCGGCTTCAAAATAGCTGAAGGTTGGTTCGACCGGCTCAATAGGGTCGGGCAGGCTGGCAGCGTCGTCGCCATCATCATCACTGATATCTTCAGCCGGAATATCTGTGTCATCAAGCGTGTCGCCCGGTGTTTCGGTATCCGTGTCCGTAGCGGTGTTAGCATCCATTTCAGGGTTGGTGTCCTGGTCCGAAGCGTCCTCATCTTCAGGAGTTGTCGCGGGATCGGTATCTGGTGTGTCGACGTCGGGAATGTCTTCGGTGGGGGTGTCGACATCAATCGGATCGGTAGCGGGGTTGTCGGCGTCTACTGGATCAGGTCCGTCCCCGAGATCATCCGTATCAGGCGAGTTGGCTGTATCTTCCGCATCATCCGCAGGGTCCGTTGGCGTGTCCTCACCGTCTGCCCCATAGGGATTGTCGACCGGCGCAGACGGCGGCGGAGGTCCGGGCGCTCCGGGCGGTACAGCAGGCCCCGCATCCGGCGTTGTCGGACTTGGTCCGCCATCTCCCGGAAATCTGACAAAGTCGCAGGCGGACAGCATGAGGGCTGCGCTCGCCAGCAGCAGCAATCGTGTTGGTTTCATCAACGCGTCCCCGCAATTACTAGCTTGTTGGTCACATCGAGAGCTTCTTGCTCCGTGATGCAGTCGGCTTCACCTCCCTTGATGGATTTGCATTCAAATTCCACGAGGTAGTCTGCGCCATAACGAGAGAACGAGACTTGTGCACCACTCATCGTTGGCGTGTAGGTCAGGACGGGCGTATCGTCTTGGGCATTGGTGGTATCAACTCCAATGACTTCATTCGTGCCATTGACGACAATGTCATAGTCTATGCCGGGATAGGCAGCGAAATAGCCGTCCGACATGGGCTGAAAGCGGATGCCACTCTCGGCGCCCTGTGGCACGACGATGCCGGTTGGAAGCAAGACCGGTACGGGCGGCGCGGTGCCGCCGGATTCCACCTGGAAACTCGTCTCGCGCTGCTCGCTGGGTGTGGCAGCAAGATCTGCTCGTGCAGCGTCCCAGTCGATTGTTGCAGTGCTGGCGACCATCACCGGACCGTCAGGTTGATCTGGAACGAGCGTAGCTTCTTCTGCAGGAGCAATTTCCGGCTCTTGGGTTTCAACCGGTGCTGGTTCGTCGCGGTCTCTCGCAATCAAGAAGTCGCATGCGGTAAGCGAGAGCGCGCACCCACCGACAATCAGGATGGTACGGATAGATGTCATTTGCGTTTGTCCTCTCCGGGATGAGCTACGAAGTCAGGGTCTGCATAGGCGACGCCATCAATTGACAATATCTGTTGGCGGATTTCTTCAATTCGCCCGCGTGTCGCCTCGACACCGGCGGGCAGTTGGTACACCAGATTGATTTCGCCGGAATAGCTGGCGCCCACGAGACGGAAATCCTTCAGGATGGGGATGTCTTCTACGAGATCCGAATATGCCGCATCAGCGGTCTCGCGATCGCGTTTGAAATTGCGCGCAATCGTATCAACTTCAGACCGCCCTTTGAGGCGGACGATAAAGGTGACTTCCGCACCGCTCGAACTGGACGAGCTGCTGCCACTGACGGCAGCAGGCTTGACCTGTTCTACACCCACGGTGCCGATTGGCGGACGTGGGTCGGTCGCCGCCTGTGTGGCGGGGCTGTCCTGTTCAGGCCGAGAGTGGGAGCTATTGCGGTCATCACTCCCCACGATAACCAACCCCACCGCGCTGGCCAGCAGGGTGACCCCTGCAAGGCCAAGCGGCCCGCCGAGATGGACGGGAGAAGGGCGCCGTTTTGGCATCAGTCTCCGCCACCGCCGGTCGGCCGTTCCGGTACCATGGCGAGGTCGAGCAAGCCTTGACCGCATGGACGTGTGCACATGTCGGGGCTTCCCTCAATCGGAGTGGTGCCCGGGTAGAGTGCACATGAGCCAGAGCATTGCATCGCAGATCGCGGGCTGGATGCAGCGAGCAGGGTGGCTTTCAGCTCTTCCGGCGTGGCGTCAGGATCGCGTGCCTTGAGGAGGGCAAGTGCTGCTGAGACATGCGGCGCTGCCATCGATGTGCCCTGTTCAAAAGCGTAGAAGCAGTCTTCGACGGCTTCACCCGTGACCGGGTCATAGCAATTCGTTGCAGCCTTGGTGGACAGGACGCCATCTGGACGACCGTCCCCATTGTCGTCCCGTGTCAGGTCTCCACCAGGGGCGAGGAGATCTACTTCCGGTCCGAAATTGGAATAGGGGGCTATATGTCCGCGGGCATCGCCGGCGGCGACTGTGATCACATTCGCGCAGCCACCCGGCGCATAATACTGCGTCGCAACGCGGGCATTGCCGGCTGCCGAGACGACCAGCACACCACGCTCAGTGACCGAATCAATCGCATCCTGCAGCGATGCAGGACAGTATTCGAACAGCCCGATGGAGAGGTTGACTACGTCAGCCGGATTGTCGTTCCAGATCTCGTTGCCTTCCTCATCCTCGGCCGGGATCAGGCCGCCTGCCCACCGGATGGCATCATTGATGTCGGAGAGACGCCCACCACATTTGCCGAGCGCGCGCACTGGAACGATTTTGACGTTCCACGCCCCGCCCGCGACCCCTGAGGCATTGTTGGTCGCGGCTGCGCCAATCGTTCCCGCCACATGTGTGCCGTGAAATGTGTCTTCTGCAAATGGGACCGACGGATCACAGAGATCGCCCGGATCGTTCGGATCGCCGTCACGGCCGTCGCCATCATTTCCCATACGTGGATCGGAGACCATATCCCAACCCGGTGCGATGTTGGGGGAATCCTTGATGTCGGGGTGTTCTAGTTGCAGGCCGGTGTCTACAACAGCCACGACAACATCTGCTGATCCATCTGTGCCCTGACGGGTCCAGAATTCTTGGAAGCTTGAGCCCCCTACGGACTCGCCTTCGCCTGTACCATTGTTCTGGAAATGCCATTGAAGTTCCCAAAGCGGGTCATTCGGGGTGATGGTTGTGTCGGTGATGACGTCCGGGGTCACATCGGTTCCGGTGGCCGGTGTGTCGGGGCGTGGTTTACGAGCGAACTGGTTTTCGAAAATATAGTCTTTCTCGACATATTCGAACTGACCAGACGCTTTCAGGTCTTTCACGATACATTCTGTCGCGAGCACCGGGCTCGACTGAACGGTGACCATATCAGGATTGTCTGGGCATTCGAGTTTCGCATCGACGGCGAGGAAATTCTGCATCGTGTTGCGAGGGGATCCGGCTGGCGTGAACCGAGTGGGGCTGCCACCATCCTCGCCGATTTGTATGACCATCTGCCCCTCGCGAGACAGGGCCACTTCGCCGCCCATTCCATACTTCGACAATGTGTCCAGCATTACGGAATTGGCATCGCGTTGCGCTGTAATGGCATCACGACTGATAACAGAACGACGCGCAAGCTTGCGCGCTGCGACTTTTTCCTGAACCGGTGCAGATTCCAAGGAACGGGGATTGAGGGACCGGGTGCGCGCCGTTGGCGATGGTTCTTTCGCGGCGGTCTGTTCCAGTTGCCTGGATGCCTTGTCAATTTCCTGCAGAGTTTTTTCTCGTGCTTTTGGGTCGAGCTTCACCTTGGGCATGACGCGTGCAGGCTGAACCGACAGGCTGCGTGACGGGGCAGGCGCAGAAGTGATCGGTGCGGTGGCATCGGACTCTGCAGCAGGGGCGCTTTCAGCCTCGACCGGGTCGTCGGAAAATTCGTCAAAGGCTTCCGGATCTTCCAGGAAGACTTCATCGTCTTCCACGACCGCCATGGCTTCAGCAGGGGGGATGTCCCGTGGCTTGGCAATGATCGATCCGACCGCAAACATCGGGCTCGCGCTTGCCGTTTCGAAATTCATGTCATTGCGCAGCGTACCGGCAATGGCTCGGTCCATGACGTCAGCTGCTTCCAGCGGTTTCGGAGCGTCCGGTTCAACAATGGTCCGACCGCTCAACTGGTCCATAGTTGCCTCGGCGAGATCACGAGCGCGTTCGAGCCTTGTGTCTTGCTGGTCGCATGAGGACAGCACGAGCAGGCTGGCCAAAGCAGTTCCGAGCGCGAGGCGGCCCGGCGTCGATATCAGTTTCCGCAGCATGTGAGATATCCCCGTGTGTTTCCCAAGATACTCCCAGCTCCTTAGATTAACCCTTTAGCAAGATTATGACGAGGGTGGGGCATTGTCCAATGCAAACGCTTTTCAACCTGACACTTGTTGACGTGAAATCGGAAGCCCGGCTTTCCTTACGGCACCATTTTCTTGTTGCTGGACATTTCCAGAAGACCGGCCGATGACATGAGAATGAGCGAGGGGCAGACGATTCCACCAGACGTGTCCAGACCGGACCGGCGCAACGCTTTCTTCCTGTTGTTCTTCTCATTGATGGCGATCGGGGCTGGCAATACGATGCTGATTGCCGCCGTATTGCCGCCACTGACGCGAGAGATTGGTCTTCCGGACTGGATGGCCGGGGCTATCTTTGGATTGTCGGCGCTGTGCTGGTCGTTGATGTCGCCGTTTTGGGGTGGTCGGTCCAACCGCTGGGGAAGGCGGCCTGTCGCCGCCTTGGGACTTGCGGGATATGGCATCTCCATGCTCCTGCTGTTCCTGACCGGCTGGCTTACCATGACTGGCGTACTGACCGGCACGTTCATGATGTTTGCCTGCCTTGCCATGTCGCGTTCGATTTTTGGGTTGCTGGGCTCTGGCACGAACCCGGCTGCGCAAGCTTATGTTGCTGATCGCACGAGTCAGGCCGAGCGACAGTCCGAAATCGCGTTCATCACATCGGGTTTCAGCGTTGGCACGGTGATTGGCCCCGCTTTTGCCGCGGCGCTGGTGGCAACGCTTGGCCTGCTGAGCCCCTTGCTACTGACGGCGGTTATTGCCTTTACCATGTCGGCCTTGATCTGGTTCCGCCTCCCGGAAGAGCGCGAGCCGGTAACGGATGCGACCCAGTTTGAAGAAATTCCCGGTGCGCGGGGTCTTTGGCGATCCGGGCCGGTATTGCCCTTCCTTGTGTTCGCCGTGTGCCTGTCGCTGACGACCGGTGTATTGACGCAGGTTTTTGTCTTTTCAGTAATGGACAAACTGGGCGTTTCCGGAAAGGAAGCGGCGCAATTTACCGGGCCGGCCTTTACCGTTGGCGCACTCGCCGTACTGCTGGCCCAGCTTGTGTTGATCCCTCGCCTCAAGCTCAAGAACAAGACACTCATGTGGGGAGGCTGCCTGCCTTTGCTGGCTGGGGCGTTGCTGATGGTCTTCGCAAATGACTATGCAAACTTGATCCTGGCGCAGTTCTGCATTGGCCTCGGGCAGGGGCTCGCGCGGCCGGGATTTTCAAGCGGGGCATCACTGGCCGTCTCACCTCAGCTTCAAGGCAACGTCGCAGGTCTCGTAATCTCGGCGAATGGAATGGGTTTCATCATCACGCCCTTCTTCGGCTTGTTCATCTATGAGTATGTGAACCCGCATCTTCCGTTCATATTCTGCGCGGGCCTGCTGAGTTTCATGATCCTGTATGCCCGGTTCGGGTTGAAGGATGGCGTCGGCGAACCGGATGAGGAAGCCGACGCAGTTTGATCAATTTGTGCCGGACGGGCTGGATGCGACACCAACATTCGCTTCGCCAGTGACCAATGCCAGGGCCTGCTTTGTCGGGTAGCCGTCCGCAACGAGGCCCCTGGATTTTTGGAATCCTTGCAACGCGCCCTTGGTCTTGCGACCGGGAATGCCGTCCACGCCGCCAGCGTCAAAACCCTGGGCGTTGAGCGCTGCCTGAAGGATCTTGATCTCGCTAACGGTGAGAGGTGTCAGATGTGTTGGCCAAGACGCGATGGGCCCATTCTGGCCTCCCATCGCATCGCCGGACAGGCCCACGGCGAACGCGTAGGAATCGGCATTGTTGTAGGTCTTGAACGCCTTGAAATTGTTGAACAGCAAGTATTTCGGGCCTTCCGCACCGGCTGGCAGCCAGAGTTCAGCATAATTGGCTCCGCCTGTTTCGAAGGTGCCGCCGCGTGCAGGTACCAGGCCTTCAGTTGCCCATGTTTCGATCCGGCGTTCATTGCCATCTGCCAGTCCGAAATCGAACCCGGTGCGGGCCAGCACTTCAATTCCCCAAGGCTGATTCAGTGTGTAGCCGGAATTTGCCAGATAATTGGCGGTCGAGGCGAGGGCATCAGCCTCACTCTCCCAGACATCCTTCTTGCCGTCGCCGTCAAAATCTTCGGCATAGGCGATGAAGGTCGATGGCATGAATTGGGTATGGCCCATCGCGCCGGCCCACCCGGCGATCAGGTCGTCGCGCTCTGCATCGCCTTGTTCGAGAATGTTGATCAGGGAGAGCAGTTCACGCTCAGCGAGGCTCTTGCGTCGACCTTCCACAGCCATGTTGGCCAGGACGTTTGGCGCGTCGAAATTGCCTTTCACGGCACCAAAGCTCGTTTCCATGCCCCAGATCGCGACGATGGCTTCGCGGTCTACGCCATAGGCGGCTTCAAGAGAGTCGAAAAGTGCCGGGTTTTCAGCAAGGCGCGAAGCACCTGTGCTTACGCGGCTATTGCTCATCGGCACGCGCAGATAATCCCAGATCGGCTTGGCGAATTCGGCTTGGTCTTCGATCCCTGTCTTAGCGGGTTGGAAAGACGATCCAAGCCAGAGTTCTAGCGGAGATATGTCGGTAAGGACAGATTTGACGACCTCGCGATCATGACCAGCGGCGAGTGCTTTTTCAGAGAACGCTACGCGCCAAATGTCCATTCCGGCATGGCCGGAGGAGGCGTAGGTGATCGCGCCTGTCTCGGGAGCGGGTACTGGCGCGGCGATCGGTGGAGGCGCAGCCTGGCCCGGACTATGGGCACAGGAGGCAACCAGCGCGGTCATCGCCGCAGCCGCGATGATATGTGAGCGCCGCAGCGCAATCTGTGCCATTCTTCCAGCTCCTGAAACCGCACGTTCATGACAGCGTGCAACCTTGACTCTTCTTACCGGATTCATTACCCGCTCCGCTTTCCAATTCCTTATGATCCACAGGCTAGGCCCATGAAAGTCCGCTCGTCTCTCAAATCGCTCAAGTCGCGCCACCGCGACTGTAAGATCGTGCGCCGCAAGGGCCGCGTTTACGTCATCAATAAAACTGACCCCCGCTTCAAAGCAAAGCAGGGCTGACGTGAACATGAACAGGCAATAAGGCGGCACTATGGCTGCTGAAATTGCCCTGTTCGACCTTGGGCATGTGGTCCTCGACTGGGACCCTGCACGACTTTACGCGAAGATCATCGATACGCCGCAGGAACGTCAAATGTTCCTGGCGGATATCTGTAACATGGCGTGGCATACACGGCATGATGCTGGTGCAAGCTTTGCCGAGAATGCCGTTGATCTGATCCGGCAATATCCTCAGTACGAAACTGAAATCCTCGCCTGGGGTCGGCGATGGATGGAAATGTTCGATGGCTATGTGGAAGGTACGGCCGAACTGATCCGGCGCCTGGATGCCCGCCAGGTGCCGCTCTATGCCCTGACGAACATGCCAGCCGATCCTTGGGACGAAATGCTCCAGGAGTTCGAGATCCTGCGACGGTTCCGCGATGTGATCGTGTCTGGCCGGATCGGCCTGATCAAGCCCGGCACCGAAATCTATCATGTCGCCCTGGAGGTCATGGACCATCCGGAGCCAGCAAACGTGCTGTTTATTGACAACAGCCTGCCCAATGTTGAAGCGGCTGACGCGCTTGGCTTCCGGACACATCATTTCAAGCATGCAGAGGGCCTGGAGACCGCTTTGTTGTGTGAAGGCCTGCTGTGACAGCAAGTTGTGGTTGCCCCGCCCGGCGCGCGGCATAATATCGGACTGATGATAAGAGCGCTCCTTCTGGCCGTCCTGTTCCTCGTGGGCGCGGCGCATGCGGAACCATCCGATGAGATGTTCGAGAAGCTGCGGACTGCGCCCAGTGACAGCGAAGCCAATGACGTGGCCATGGATATCTGGGCCTCCTGGATGGAATCCGGCTCACCGACGGTGGATGTCATCATGGAGCGGGGCGTCGATGCGCAGACCGCAGGAGATTTCGAGACGGCGCGCGCCTTCTTTGATCGGGCCATCCTGATCAAGCCAGACTATCCCGAGGCGTGGAACCGGCGAGCTGCCCTGTTCCTGATGGATGAAAATTACACCGAGGCATTGCGCGACCTGAACGAGACCTTGCAACTCGAGCCGCGCCATTTCGGCGCGTGGTCCGGGTTGGGCATGATGTTCGAAAGCATGGGATCTCCCAAGCATGCGCTCGAAGCCTATCGCGAGGCCATTGAAATCTATCCGCGCATGCAGCAGGCACTGGCCGCAGAAAAGCGGTTGTCCAAGCTTGCTGAGGGCCAGGGTCTTTGAGGGGCGTGATTACGGCAACAGCCCTCGGCATATGCGTGCTCGGTACGGGGGCTTGCGTGACCAGTGCAGCCTACAAGAACAAGGTGGAAGCCACCCACCCACCAATTGGCCGGCCCGTATCGGTAGGAACTGAGACTGTGCATGTCATTCAGCGTGGAGAGGCAGGTCCACCTGTCCTGATGATTCATGGTGCCAGTGCCAATGCTCGTGAGTTCACATGGACGCTCGCGCCTCGGCTGGAGGGCGCTTACCGCGTTCTGATGGCAGATCGGCCCGGGCACGGTTATTCCAGCCGCCCGGAAGACGCGCAGGATCTTGGCGTGCAAGCGACACAAATGGCGGGCGTGTTGGACCAACTCGCACCGGACGAAAAAGCCATTTTGGTCGGCCATTCCTTTGGTGGAGCCGTTGCCCTGCGCGTGGCGCTGGACCGGCCTGATCTTGTAAAAGGGCTCGTCCTGCTCGCGCCGGTGACCCATGATTGGGGCGGAGGCGGTCAGGCATGGTACAACTCGTTCGCTGCTCGGCCAGTCGTTGGTCCTGTGTTCAGCCAGCTCTTGCCATTGGTTGGCCCTGGCCAACTTGCCCGTGGGATTGACGGCGTCTTCGAGCCAGCACCTGTGCCGGACAATTACTCTGAAAATTCTGCCATCGGACTTCTGTTTCGCCCGCCAAACTTCCGGGCCAATGCCCGTGATGTGAAGGCGCTGGAAGATCAGCTGGCCGCGCAGTCCAGACGCTATGGTGAACTGGAAGTGCCAATCACGGTGTTCTCTGGCAGCGGCGATACCGTGATTTCCCCAAGACTTCATGTAGGTGAATTGAAGAAACAGGTGCCAGTGGATCTCGTGATCCTGCCGCATGAGGGGCACATGCCACACCATGGCGAAGGTGCAGCTGTTGCTGATGCCATTCGCCGTCTGGCCAGCGAGTGAAACTCCCGCTAAGACGCGCCTTCTTTTCCGATCCCGATTCCCAAGGAGCCTCTCATGGACGACGAAGCCTCGATCACCCATCTCACCGAAGCGACCCGCGAGAAACTCCGCCAGACCGTCGCCAAGATCGAGCGTCTGGAAGAGGAGAAGAAGGAAGTTGCCGAGCAGATCAAGGAAATCTACGCTGAGGCGAAGGCTTTCGGTTTTGATACCAAGGCACTGCGTCAGGTGATCAAGCTGCGCAAGGTCGACCGGGCCGAGCGCGAAGAGCAGGAAATGGTGCTCGACACCTACCTGCTGGCACTTGGCGAAGCCTGACCCGGTTTGCCTCCGGCACAATAATCACCATATTCTCTGCCAATGGGCCGAGATGTTGACGAACGCAAGAAACGCGCCGCGCTCCGTAAACTACGGAAGGCAGCGGCATTGGCTGAGCAGGGGCTTGGTCCGCCCCTGTCTGACTGGGAAAAGCAATTCCTTGAAGAGGTCGAGGAGCGCATCGAGACCTATGGGTCTGCGTTTGCAGATCCTTTGAAAGGGAGCGACGGCGAAGCCCTTTCCAGCCTGCAGCAGATGAAGCTGAAGGAAATTGACAAGAAAGCTCGTGGAAAGGCCAAGACTGGCTTCGGCGCAAAGAAGAAGCCCGGTGGCTTCAACAAGCGGCCGACGCCGCGAGTGCGCCAGTTGGATGATGATCTGACGGAAGACCCGGCCGCTCGACATTCTGAGCCGCCCACCCGGAGCTTGCCGAAATTGGTCCGTGCGTCGGAGTTGACGCCTGTGGAGCCCACCTCTCCTGTCCCGGGATCTCCCGAAGATGAACCGCCGAAGAAACGTCCCGCCTTCCGGGTCATTGAAGGTGGAAAGCAGACCGAGTAAACCCGAACACGAGTTTGATGCGTATAGTTTCCATATTCCCCGAATTGGAAGGACGACCCGCATGAAGACTGTTGTAATCACAGGTGCATCGACCGGTATTGGCGAAGCGACCGCGCTCTACCTCGCAAAGCATGGGTGGCGCGTCTATGCCGGGGTCAGAAAGCAGTCCGATGCCGATGCGCTATCCGCGAGCTCCGAAGGGGATATTCGCCCGCTTATTCTGGATGTGACGAGGCAGGAGCATTTGGAGACCGCTGTGCGGACTGTGTCCGAAACCCTGAAGGGCGAGACGCTCACGGGTTTGGTCAACAATGCGGGTATCGCAAATATGGGGCCGCTCGCGATTCAACCGCTTGATGATTTCAAGGCCCATTTCGAGGTCAATGTTTTCGGCCTGTTGCGCGCATCTCAAGCCTTCGCGCCACTTCTTGGGATGGACAAGACTCGCACCGGTGCTCCCGGTCGGATTGTCAACATCACCAGCGTGGGTGGTCGCATTTCGGCACCCTTCCTTGGGGCCTACACGGCCACTAAGCATGCCGTTGAAGCGATGACAGACACGTTGCGCCGGGAACTGGTGATCTTCGGCATTGATGCAATTGCCGTAGGGCCAGGATCAGTGAAAACGCCGATATGGGATAAGGCAGAGGAAGCCAATTCAGATGGCCCCTATTCTGGAAGTGCTTGGTCGGACGCGTTGAAGCAATTTGAGCAGGTGATGCTGAAGGGGGGGCGCGACGGCTTGCCGCCTGAACAAATTGCGAAAGTCATCGAAATTGCGTTGGAGGACGCCACTCCCAGGGCGCGCTATTCCCCTGTGCCGAACAAGCTGACGAATTGGTACATTCCGACGCTGCTGCCCAAGCGTGTTCTGGATGGGGTCTTCCGCAAGCGATTCGGCATGACGAAGCCCGGCAAGTAAATTTTCCTGCGGGCATTGACGAACTGCGGGGAAGGGGCGCGCATTCTCCTGAAAAATGAAAACGGGAGGAATACGCACATGGCCAATCTTGACGGCAAAGTCGCCATCATCACGGGAGGGGCGAGCGGCATCGGTCTTGCGGGAGTCGAGACGTTTGTTGCGGCTGGCGCGAAAGTTGTTGCTGGAGACATTCAGGACGAGAAGGGCATGGCGCTTCAGACGCGCTTTGGCGACGACAAGGTCCTGTTTGTCCATTGCGACGTGACGGACATGGCCGAACTGGAAGGTATCATGGGCAAGGCCGTCGACCATTTCGGACGGTTGGACATTCTCTGGAATAATGCGGGGCATGGTGGCACGCCGGATTCGGTGGAGGAACTGGATCTTGATGCCTATGACCAAACCATGTCTCTCCTTCTGAAACAGGTCTTTGCCGGAACCAAGTTTGCTGTTCCACACATGAAGGAAAATGGCGGCGCTATTATCAACACGTCTTCAATCAGCGCCGTATGCGCCGGATATGCGCCAATCACCTACTCTGTTGCCAAGAAGGGCGTAGCACATTTCTCTAAACTGGCGGCTGCAGAGCTCTCCAAGTATGGCATTCGCGTGAATGCGGTCCTGCCGGGCTTTATCGCGACCTCGATCTTCGGCGCGTCGCTCGGCTTGCCGCGCGAGCAGGCAGACCAGATGGCGGCCATGCTGGTCGAAGCAGGTGGCAGCATGCAGCCAGCTGGCCGGGTTGGCAAAGGTGAAGACATTGCCGAAATGGCAGCCTTCCTCGCCTCCGACGCAGCGAGCTTCATTACGGGCGGCGAGTTCCTCGTGGATGGCGGCATGACGGTCGGTCCACGTCATTCTTGGGACGAGACCGCCGGCGGTCCACTCCTGGATGCGCTTGGCATCACGCCGGAACAAGCCGAACAGATGCGGGAACAGATGAACAGCTAGGTCGTTGGTGAGGCGCTACGGGTCTTCCGTCAGCGCCTCAAGGCCTGGAATCAGCTCCACTTTTTTCAGTAGGGCGGGGAGTGTTTTTGCACGAGCGACCGGACGACCTCGCTCGTCGGCTATGACAAAGCCGGTTTTTGACTTAGTGAGCGGGAACCGGCGCCAATGTGCGCGAGTCCTGAATATCCAGACTTGGTCAGGTTCGCTCCCTGAAGCGGCCCAGCCGGTCCACATGTGACCGGCCGGCAGTTCCCGCCACAGGCGATCAATCTCGTCAATTTCGGAAGGCGTAAAACAGCCCATGAATTCTCGCCCCGATCAGACTCAGCAGACAGACCTAGAGGTGGGGCCCGCACCGCGCAATATTGAAGGCGCGCTCTGGATGCTGGCCTCCGGAGCCACCTTCACCGTGTTCCTCACGCTTTCCAAGGTCCAGTCTGCAACCTTCGATCCAGGCTTCCTTGCCTTCTGGCGCTCTGGCGTTGCGTTGATCGTCGTCATTCCGGTTGTCCTGCAACAGGGCTGGAGTGTGATGAAAATTCACCAGCCGGGTCTTATCTTGCTGCGCAGCCTGTTCGGGACGCTTGGCTTTGCCCTCGGCTTCTATGCCGTGTCGGACGCGGTTGGCCTGCCGCTCTCCGAATTCAATGCGATCAGTTTTTCCCGGGCCATGTTCGTCACCTTTCTCGCGGCCTTCATCCTGAAGGAACGGGTCGGTGTGCATCGTTGGGGCGCCACAATCGCCGGATGTGTCGGGGTCATGATCATGATGCAGCCCCAACTCGGTATTAGTCTGGGCATGGTCCTCGCCGTATCGGCGGCGTTCTGCCTGGCTGGGGCGATCACACTCGTGAAATCTCTGACGCGCCTGCACAGGCCGGTGACCCTGTTAATCTGGGCAAACCTTCTGTCGTCGATCCTGTTATTGCCGCTCGCCATCCTGACGTGGCCGGACGTGGCGCCCTCTGTCATCGACTGGTCCTGGATCGGCCTGATGGGCGTATGCGGTGTGACCGGCCAGTACTTCTACATTCGCGGCATGAGCGTTGGCGATGCATCTTTCCTGTCGCCGATCGACTATATGCGTCTGCCGATGGCAGCACTGGTCGATTGGGGTCTGTTCCACATGCTGCCGGGTTTCTGGACCTGGGTGGGCACTGCAATCATCATTGGAGCCACCCTGTACATCACAATCCGGGAACAGCGCCTGCGCCGGCTGTCCGCGCCGCCGCTCTAGGTCAGGCGGCTTCGGGTGAATGAACGGCGCCGCGGAACGTCGCGCCTGCCGCGATGAAGCTGAACAGCGCCATGATGGCAGAGACCACGCCATTCCAGCCCGCCATGGAAAGGCCGAGAATGTAGAAAGGCGCATCCGTGCAGGACGGCACATGCATCGGCTTGCTGAAGTCCTGAATCGCCATTGGATCGATCACCCCTTCACCGGAACAACCATCTGGTGGCGGCAGCAGGCCCCACTCGACACCGGAATGGTAGAAGGCAACCACAACACCGACGACAAAGACGAGTCCGATCATCATGTTGAGTGCGACCAGGAACCGGCGTTTCGGGATCCATCGCCAGAGCACAAGGCCCGTCAGCGTCATCGCGATCAGCGCCCAATAGACTTCCCGCTGCCGCAGGCAGAGTGGGCAGGGAGGCAGGCCGCCAAAAGTCTCAAACGCGTGGGCGGCTGCCAACATGAAGGCGGACACCGCCACGGCCACCGCGGGCCACTTCCAGTCTTTCAGGAGAGATCGCATGAAATCCATGCTTCAGCTAAAACCGGACTGCGTCATGACCACAATGCGGCGCAAGGTCACTTTGCCGTTATTTATCATCCAAACAGGCTGACCGCACCGAGCATCACGGCGCCTATCAGACCGCTGACCCAGGCTGTTCCTATGATCAGGCCGCCAATCACCATCAAGCCGTCTTTCTGCATGAGACCAAAAGACGCTATGGCCACGGCAAAGCCCGGCACCGTGTTGGTCATCGGCAACGGCACGAGGATTGACGCGCAGAATATGCATAGAAACAGGCCAATGACGCGTTCCGACCGCTTGCCGGTAATGACGGTCAGGCGCGGGCGTACAATGTGCTCGATCCAGCCGAGCCATTTGCGGCCGCCAGACGCCATCTGGGTAAGGCCCTTGCGATCAATGTGGCGATTGGCGAGCTTGTCCGGCATCCAAGGCTGCTCGCGGCCCATCGCCATTTGGGCCGCCAGGGCCATCATGGGCAAGGATACGACCTGCGGCACCCCATAAAGAAACGGAATGCAACAAGGAAGGGCAAGCAGGAACAGGCCAGCGCCAAATGCACTTTCATCCAGCTGATCAAAGATTTCCCGCAGCGAGAACCCGTTCTCGGGCGCACCTGCGGCAAGCGCTTCGATGGTCTGCAACAGGGTTTTTTCGGTCGGAATCTCGGTGGAAGACATGCCTAAGCTGTTAGATGTCTTTGATCGCTACGTCGAGTAGATTGACAGGAGGCCCAGCTATGCGGCAGGAGAAGCGCTCCCTGCAAAGGGCCTCTGTGGCGGAACTGGTAGACGCGACGGATTCAAAATCCGTTTCTGGTGACAGAGTGCCGGTTCGAGTCCGGCCAGAGGTACCAATTGCATAGGACGCGCGCTGATCCTTTCATGGGTAACTGGTCTGGCTTGCGAACATCACATTTTGACAGCGACCCTAAAATTTCTCTGTGAACGAAATTCGCTTGGTTCCAACGCAAGATGACGGGTGCTTACTCGACTGAGGGCGGTCCATCGCAAACCGTAGTAAATTCTACAGCATGCGGTCCTGATCCGGTGTTCGGCGCTTTGCTGAAACGATCGGATTCTGGGGCAATCAAAACATGAGCAACCTCGTCCCGCGCGAATGCCGATCTCTCGCCAGACCGCCTGATTAACCTGACGATCATCTGTTTTTGCAATCAATTGCAGACGCTGGATTAAACCTGAATCCAGCGTGGAGGACATGCGATCATGAAACTTGGAACGCTATTCTTGCGGCTCACACTGGAGCGCCGCGCGTGCGCCGCCACGTGCGAGCAAGCCGGCCTGAGAGTCGTGATACTTTCATGATCGAACTGGTGCTTCTCGACCAAACGATTCCTGCCGTGCCGTCGCCTGTTCAGACGGACCTTCGCAGCCTGTATGCGCAGGGCGTGGAAGCGAGGTTCGCCGGACGTTTCGACGAGGCTCTTGGAATGTTCGAAGCGTTGCTCGCCACAAATCCTGAAGACGTAGACTCCCGTTTGAACGCGGCACTCTGCCTGATCGCACTGGAACGCCTTGATGAGGCCGAAAGCGAACTCGAACACGTCATTGATCAAGCTCCCGACTATGTGGATGCCTATACCGCGCTGGCGCGCGTGCGCAGAATGAAGGGAGACGCACAAGGTTCCCATGAGTTTATCGACGCTGCAGAAACCTTGTCGTCCGATCATGCCGACTACGCTGCCATGCGCGAAAAGGCATCCCGGCAGGATCGCAATCGTATTACGACGAATTTGACAGCAAGCCGCAGCAGTTTGACGAAGGACTTGCCGGACTGGACCAGCCTGTCCCCGGCAGTGGCAGTCCGAGTATCAGATACGCTTACACTCAGTGCCTCTGCGCTATACGCCGAGCGCTTCGACCGCTCGAACACGAATGTGCACATCGGCGCCGCAAAGCGTACGGGGTTCGGGCATGTCCGAATGGAAATCGGGGGAGGGACCAACACGACCTTCCTGCCCAACACCACAGTTCTCGTTGGCGCAGGTGTTGCCACGCACTATCCGGGCCTGGAACTCCTGTCGGACATCAGAACTTCAGAATACCAGAGCGGCCGGGTGACGTCCTTTCTTCCGGGCGCCCAGTACACTTTCGCTGGCGAGGCTGCGGAGATTGAAGTGCGGTACATCAACGTGCGAGACGAGAACGATCAGCATCGCTCAGGCTATCGTATGCGCTCGACTTTCAGGCCGACAGGACCTTGGGCGGTGCATCTCTATTACGCCGACGCACCGGAAAGTTCTGATGGCGCAACAGTGGAAGTGCAGTCCTATGCGGCGGGACTGGAAATGCGCTTCGGTCGAACCACCGCGCTACGCCTGACGGCCGGCAAGGAACTTCGCACTGCCTACGATCGCACAGATATCTCCCTTTCGCTTGCGCGGAGTTTTTGAGGGTGAATTATCTCATCCTGATATGGCAGATTGCATGCGTATTGGTGCTTGCGTCCCTACTGTGGATGATCACGCTGATACTTCTTCGGATTATCCGTACGCACAGGCAGTCACTCTACACAAAGCAACGCCAACAAATTCTGGAGGCAATGGCGCAAATCCTGTGGGATGAAAAGGGTGAGGCCGCGATTCCCGACGAGACCCTCTGGAAATCCCCCATGGTGCCGGAAGTCTTTCTTGAATTCGTTGCGCTGGTTAGAGGCGAAGAGCGCGACCGTCTGATCGCGCGGATGGTCAGGTACCGGGTGGACGATGAATTCCGCCGCCTCTTGCGACATCGGTTCAGATTTGTTCGGCACGCTGCCGTTGAGGCACTGGCCTATTTTCCCGGCCTGCCAACGGCCAAAGCTGTGGACTCGCTGGTGGAGCGGTCAGCAAACCGTGACCTTCGCATCGCTGGAATACGAACGCTGGTCGCCGTTGGTGCCTATCCAACAGTGCCGGATGTCATGCGTGAATTCTCGAAACTGAACGGTAGCACGCGTAGCCTACAATCGGTTCTGTCGAAACTGGCGCTGCACCGTTCAAGGGACATCCTGGAATACCTCGGACGGCCCGGAGTTCCGGACCTCGAACGCGCGGCCTTGCTGTCCGCCCTGGGCGGGAGTGCGGATTATTCAGTACTTGGTATTCTCGAAGCAGCGCTCTCCAGCGATGTGCCCCTGATCCGTGTCGCGGCACTCGACGGACTTGCAAGTCTGGAACACCCGGACGCTGCTCCGGCCATTGCCAGTTGCCTGAAGGATACCGACTGGAGTGTGCGCGCAGGCGCGGTGAAGGCGCTTTGTGAGATATCCCACGATACCTACGCGGCCCAGGTCGCAGACTTGCTTTCCGATCCCGTGTGGCTGGTCCAGTTTGAAGCGGCGCAAGCTCTGGCCGACATGGGGGCGTCGGGTCGAGAGCTACTGGAAGTGTCGGCAATATCAAAGGGCAATGAAAGTGCGAACCGTACCGCAGCCCTGGCGCTTGCGGAGCTGAGTGCGATGGAGGCCGTCCAATGATGGAATCCGTTTTCATCGTAGCGAAGTATGTGGGGCTGGTGGTTATCTTTGCCGGTCTCGTTCAGTACACAAATTATTTCATCCAATTGCTGTTAGCGGCGTTCCAGCTGGCCAAATCGGGGCGTGCCGCGAAGGTTGACGCCCTTTGGCGCCGCTACTCGGATTCGGCGCCGCCCATCGCGATTCTCGTGCCAGCTTATAACGAAGAGAAAACTATTGTCGAAAGCCTTTCATCGCTGATGGCTATTCAGTATCCGAATTATGAGGTCATCATCATCAATGACGGGAGTTCGGATGCCACGCTGGAGGTGCTGAAAGATGCGTTCAATCTTGTAGAAACTTCGCGCCTTTACTCCCCTTTGGCGCCGCACCAACCCATCAAGACGATTTACCGGTCGCAACATCAAAAGCGTCTTGTCGTGATCGACAAGGCAAATGGTGGAAAAGCCGATGCGCTGAACGCAGGTATCAACGTGTCCCGGGCACCTTTGTTTTGCTGCGTTGATGCAGATTCCGTTTTGGAGCCGGATGCGTTGTTGCGCACTGTGAAGCCGTTCATGGAAGACCCAGAGCGGACGATTGCGGTGGGGGGGACTGTCCGGATCGCCAATGGCAGTGTCATCCGGAACGGTCAGATACTGAAGGTGCAGTTGCCCAAGAAGATGCTCCCGCTCCTGCAGACGGTCGAATACCTGCGCGCCTTTCTGATGACCCGAATCGCTTGGAGCCGACTGAATACCGTGCTCATCATTTCAGGGGCCTTTGGCTTGTTCCGGCGCGACGCCGTCCTGAAGGTTGGCGGTTATAGTCTCGGGACGGTCGGTGAAGACATGGAGTTGGTGGTCAAACTGCACAGAACCCTCATAGAGCAAAAACAGGATTATCGTATCCGGTTCATCCCGGAGCCGGTCTGCTGGACCGAAGCGCCCGAGACGCTGAGCGTGCTCCGCAATCAACGGGCCCGTTGGCAACGCGGCACGCTGGAAACATTCGAGCGTCACGGCATGATGGCGCTCAATCCCCGCTACGGATTGGTGGGTGTCCTGGGTTTCGGAAATGTGCTGATCACAGACGTAATTGGACCAATCGTGGATGCTATCGGGTTCATCCTGTTTCCGATATTGGCATTTACGGGCTCGCTTCCACTCGACTACTTCCTCGCCTATATCGCAGTGACGTCAGGCTTTGGATTGGCCATTTCTGTGGGTTCTCTTGCATTGGAAGAAGCGCAGCTGCGCCGTGTGCCCAAGGCATCTGACCTGGCGCTCTTGACGGCAATTTGTGTGTTGGAAAATCTTGGATACCGCCAGCTGAACAGCTTGTGGCGCGTTCAGGGGTGGGTTCAATATCTCAAGAGAAGCGGCTCTTGGGGCGTGATGACCCGGAAGGGGTTCACGGCAAGTTGATCGCTTGGGGGAGGTCGCACCTGCAAGAGCTGCAAAATGACCCAAGATAGATCAAATTCAATATAGTTCGTTTGACGGATGTTTATCGTAATTTGGCACACTGAGCTGAGTAAAAACCTCGCTTGCAGAAGGACTCTTGCAAATGTCCAATAAAATTCTAGTCGCAGACGATGATCGCTTGTTGCGCGGACTGCTCGAGCACAAGCTCGCGGTTGCCGGATTTGAAGTCGATATCGCGGAAGACGGCGGTGCAGCCCTCGAACTCGCGCGCACCATGAAGTATGACCTGATGGTGCTTGATGCGATGATGCCAGTGATGGACGGGTTTGAAGTCCTGCGTCGACTGAAGAATGATCCCGATACGGCCAGCTTGCCGGTGGTGATGCTAACAGCTCGTCGTGGCGAGCATGATGTTCTGGATGCACTGGAGCGGGGTGCCGCTGAGTACCTGACCAAGCCTTTCATTCCGGACGAACTGGTTCTGCGTATCCGCAAGCGTATCAAGGACGAGCGCGCCCGTTTGGATGTGTCTGATCTCCAGCAGGAAGTTCCGACCGAACGCTTCGCGTAGGTCCGACGAACCGTCCCGAGCGAATGCTTACCGGTCCGTTGAAGGCATATTCATTGTAATTGAGAGTTCTGTGCCAGCTGCAGCAATGTAGACGGACCCCGGTGAAAAGCTGACGCCATCGGGGAACTGGGATTGGGGTATCCAGTCCGTATCCAGATCCAGGCGAAGACCCTGTATGGGCAATTCGCTGTCCACCGTGATAACCATCTCGTCTTCAAAGATGCGGGCGTCGACCGATACGCCATCGCGCATGGTCCACCAATCGCCAAATTGCTGCAGTGTCCCGAACCAGGCGAAACGCTTCAGTTCAGGAACCACGGCGTTGAGGAATTCGATTTTTTCTTTCGTGACGTTGGGATGGATCAGCACGACATAGCAGCCCCCATATTCGGCGAGCCGCTTGGCGAGGTCCACGGCCGGTTCCTCCCGCAAGTTCATGTGCGGTGGAATTTCGTCTTCGATGGCGATGGGGAACTGGAAAACGCCTGTTGCACTGTCGTAGCCCCTGCTGAAATTCATGCGGTAGGGCAAATGCGTCAGAACATTTCCCGATGTGGCACTGGAGGCGTATTTGTACCCGCTCGCGTCCAAGGCTTCAGGAAGGCGCGCCGGTGTGGCGAGGTAGCCTGGACGAAACGATACCACTTCTGTTTCCGTGACCTGTTCCAGCAGATACTTGCTCACGCGCAGTTCGCCCAGAATTGAAGCATTCCAGGTTCTGCCTTCATTCAATACGCGGGGCTGGTAGTCAGGAAAGCGCTCGGATCCCTCGCCAAGCGGCATGTCCGAAAAAGTCTTTGCATGCGTCACCGAATGGCTGGCGACCTCCATTCCGGACTCGTTTAGATGCTGAACAATGGGCAGCGTAAAATCATTGAAGAACGCCTTGTCGTTGTAGTCGTCGAAATACTTCGTCTGAATGAAGAAGGTTCCCGGAATTCCGAGCTCTGACAGGAGGTCGCTGAATGCCCTCGTATTGGTCATGGAGTTCGAATAATCGATGTCGAAGGATATGACGACGGCGAGATCTCGCCCTTCCGGCGCGGAGTGAAGCGTGATCGCGGCCGGTTCACTTTGAGTGTAGACGGATTTTATCCATCGCAACCATGTGTCGACAGATGGCTCATAGGCGTTCGCGTAATTTCTCGACACGCCACCATTGCGCCCGTTTGCGGACTTCAGGATGAAGAAGCCGAGATCAAAGCCGATAGCATAAGCTTGTCCACCCTGTTTGGAGGCGTGCGCCACCACAGCTGCGGATCCATCATCGTAGGTGGCCAGAATATTTGTCGCGCCAACGAACGCTTGGGTGCCGATGCGGTGTAGGTCCTTATCAGGGTTTCCAATCCTGACGGTCCTTTCTTCTGGCCGGTCGATAAAGGACAAGGTGGGGTGAGATCCGGAAAAGCGAATCTCCGAATGGTCACGGGATTCTTCGATGCGGTCGAAGCCAAACACGCCTTGCAATCCTCCGCCAAGGATTTGCGTCGCGATCAATGTGCCGCCGGATTCCACGTGCTGGGCGAGGGTCTCCAAGTCTTCGGCATCCAGCAGACGACCTGAAATTGCTGGATACGCGAGCACGACCTTGTGTTGGACAGCCGCTTTGGTGTTTCGCGTGATCAAGAAGGGGACACCGATGCTTTTCAACCCTTCAGCCAGTCCGAGCCAGGAGGAATCTTCATCGGTCAGCAGGATGGCGAGTCGCGATTCCGATCCATCGGCGTGAACTGACCAACTGGACGATTGACCATCCGCAATGATGCTATCTGCGGTGGGACCATTCAGACCTGCAAGTCCCTCGAGCGATGGGCGCCGCACATATGTGAGGATGCTTATGGTGATCGCCGCAATTATCAGGGCAGAAATCAGGACTGCGACGCGTTTGTTCCAGAACATCCATTTGTGCCTGTTGAGAGGGTTTCATCCCCAGAAACCGTGAAACCACCTATATTTCGTGAACGCGTTGAATAGTAAGTCCTAATACTCGTATTTCTCGATGTGAGTCAGCTTGAGCGTATAGGCGGCGTCCGCCAGTTCGCTCTCCTGCGTCTCGGCGGTTAGGATGCCTTCAACCCAGACGGCCTGCGCCAGATCTTTCAACAGGATGGGCTCGTCCGTCGTTACGAATACGGTTTGATTTGGTGGCGGGGGTGGGGCGTGGATACAGGCGCCGAAATAGGGGACCATAAGGAATTCGGTCACTTCGGCTTTTGAGCCATATTCAAACGGCACGGTATAGCCCGGCAACCTGATCGATTTGCCGTTGAGTTCCTTGACGGTGTTGAACGTGCCGATCTGCACCATGGCGTCCGCAGCCGATCCTTCTGCTACGCCTCCGCCACCATAGAGCATCGACATCTGGCTCTGGTACATCTGGGCGAGACGTTCTTCTTCGCCTTCCGGCATCAAGTCTTCCCAGCCGATCTCGGTCACGCCGCGCGCTTCGGCCTCGGATTTTTTGCGGGCCTGATCTGCGGCGCGCGCGGCAATCGTTGCTTCGCGTTTGGCTTTGCGCTCAGCTTCGCTTTCGCCAATCTTGTCGCCAACTTGTGGGGTCGCTGCATCTGGTGCTGCTTCAGCAGGTGCGGGTTCGGCTGGCGTATCTGCTTCGCTGCAGGCTGCCAGTAAGCTTGTCATCAGGGCGGCGGTCAGGAGGGGAGAGAGTTTTTTCATGATGCCAATCTAGGATGCGCGGGGTGACCCCGCCAGTGGGTGTGAGCGGTTAGAGCCGAAGGGATAATCCATCGGCCAGCGACCTGCGGAACGCCATCCAGGCGGGTATCGCCCCGGCGACCAGGGCGGCGCCCGTGACCGCCAGCAGTGTATACAGGTCGTTCAGGCTGGGCCCGGTGCCAATTAGGGATATGCCGTAATGCGCTGAAACAAGCGGACCGATCACTGCCAGCAGCCCATGGATGAGAAGAATGCCTAGCAATGCGCCAAGGAGGCCCACCAACCCTGCTTCAAGCACCAACAGCGTGAAGATGTGACCGGGTCGAGCACCGACCGCACGAAGGATCGACATTTCGCGTCGCCGCTCGTTGAGGCTGGTGAGGATGGAGGTCAAAATCGAAACCACGCCCACCGCGATGACGAATATCGAGACGGCCAGCAACGCCCGTTCGGCAATTGCGGTCACACTCCATAGTTCCGTGAGCGCCTGTGATGGAATGATCGCCATCAATGGCTCGCCCTTGTTGGTGTTGATCTCGCGGCGTGTGGTCAAGATGGTGCCTTTACGTTTCAGGCCGAGATAGATCGCCGTGACAGTCTTGGGTGTGAGATCGAAGGACCGCACGGTCTCTTCGGAAATACTGTCGGCTAGCGGATTCTTTGCGCCGGTTTCCCAGCCGACATGGATGGCGGTGATGGCTTCCAGTGAGACATGTACCGTCTGGTCCACCGGCGTACCAGTCGGGGCAAGAATGCCAACAACCCGGAACGGGCGGTTTTCATGACTTGAGCCGAAGTCGGCTTGGCCCAGCCCATGCGACAGGACCAAGGGGCTATTGATCGAATACCCCAGTTCGCGAGCCACATCGGCGCCGATGACCGCATCGAACAGATCGTCAAACGGTTCGCCCTGCGCGATCATCAGGTCCTGATTGCGGCCAAACTTGTAGCGGTCAAAATATTCGGGCGTTGTGCCCATGACGCGGAATCCGCGATGGCTGTCTCCGAGGGAGATCGGAACAGCCCAGTCTATATCCGGCCGCGTGGCGATCTCCTGATAGGTCGGCCACGAAATTTCTGCTGTCGCGCTGCCCATTCGAAAGACCGAATAAAGCAGCAAGTTCACGCTGCCGGTAGGTGCGCCGACAATCAGTTCGGTGCCAGAGATAGTGTTGCCGAAGCCTTCGCGGGCGCCTGTGCGGGCTTTGTCTACGCCCAGAAAAAGTGCCACCGACAAGGCAACTGCCAACAGGGTGAGCAAAACAGATCCCTTGCGGTTCATGAGGCTCTGCCAGGCGAGAGACAGGATAGCGCTCATGCTGACACTCCCGCGCGATTTATCTCGCCGAGGTCTACCGCCCGGTCGAAATGTGTGGCGAGCCCGGCATCGTGGCTGACGAAGAGAAGTGCTGCGCCTGTGCGCCGCGCTTCCTCGCTCAGTAGATCAATGAATTGATCACGGGCATCCGCATCAAGCGCTGAGGTCGGTTCGTCAGCGATCACGATTTCGGGGCCGCCGATCAGGGCGCGTGCGGCAGCGACACGTTGCTGCTGACCGACAGAAAGGTCAGAGACGCGGCGTGCCAGTAGAGTCTCGTCCGTCAGGCCCAGCCGCGAAAGCAACCGTCGGGCTTCATCGTCTTCGTTACCGTTGATTGCTGCGCGGCGCTTGGGAGAGAAACGTAGAGGCAGCGTGACATTCCCGATGACGGAGAGATAAGGCACGAGATTGAACATCTGGAAAATCACACCGAGATGGTCCGCCCTCAGGCGGTCCCGCGCTGCGGGTTCCAAGGTCGCCAGATCCTGTCCGAGAACGATGACCTCACCAGAGCCCGCCTCCAGCACACCAGCGATGATGCCGAGAAGGGTGGATTTTCCAGAGCCGGATGCTCCGCGCAGAAACAAGCGCTCGCCCGCCTTCAATTGGAAGTCTGAAATGTCGAGGACCTCATTGCCTGGCGTCCAGGCAAAGGAAAGATTCGAAATAGAGACAATCGGTTCTGCCATGTCAGGATCCGAAGGGCAGGAAAGGGCTGTCCGGTGTGAGTGACGCAGAATTGGATTCCCCTTCTTCACCAAGATAGATGGCGTCGACTTCCTCAAAGGCGGGATAGTGTTCAAAGCCGGTGAACATGAGGCCATCCAGCTGGCTGGGGCGCTTGCAATCCCAGACTATGGACAGGGTGAGTGCAGCATGATCGCCCGATCGGCGCACTTCTGCAGAGCGCTCGACAAGGTCGCAGCGCGCATTGCCCATGAGTTCTGTCAGGCCCTCGGCATATTTTTCAAGCTCGGTGGATTTCTTCTTCGTTTTTTCCGATAGGCCGTAATTTACGAGCGGGGCGTCAACGGTGATCGTGACGAAACTGGTGTCGAGCGCAACGGCCAACTCTGCAGCGCCGTGTACATGGGCTTCGCCGCCAGCATATTCACCATGGTCCTCGTCATGACTATCATCGTCACGGTGCTCTGCCGTATGAGCCGAGTACTCCGTATCTGACGCAGGAGGAGTGGATTCGACCGTCGGTGGAGGCTCCACTGCAGCCGGTTCAGGTTCGTATGGCACTTCTGCGCTACAGGCGACGCACAGCGTCAAACCGGCACCCGCCAGAAGCATTTTTGCGCCACGGCCCCATGATCGGTCTATCATATCGCTCCCATTGCCCCGATTGGGGAATTCAGTGTTTTCGGAAAATCTGCTCGCAAGCTGAATAATGATACCATATAACACTTCTTCGCAAGGCCGCAGGACGCGGTTATAGACCGCACCTGACTGTTAACGGACCGGCTTACCGCTTTCCATGTTTGAATCCATGCAGGCCCCTTTGTTTTTCGGCTTGATCGCGGCCTTTGTGACCACGGTCGGCCTCATCGCTGTGGCGATGCGGGGCGATTGGAGTGCGCGGTTCTCTGCCGTCATGGGCCTCGCGGCGGCGGGCATGCTCGTCACGCTCAGCCTGTTGCACATTGCGCCGGAAGCCTTTGCCGAAAGTTCTCAGGCGCCATACTTCATGCTGGGCGGATTCCTTGGCGGGCTGATACTTAATTACGGCCTCAACACATTCTTCCCGGAAAGCGTGAATGGCGGCCGGATGGCGGCTGTCACCCCCATAATCGCGATTGCCATCCACTCCTTTATCGACGGCGTCATCTATTCGGTGACCTTTGCCGCGAGCTTTTCCGCAGGCGTCTATGCGGCGGTCTCGCTGATCCTGCATGAGTTTCCGGAAGGTGTGATCGCGTTCGCGATCCTGCGCAGGCACAATTTTTCGAACCGGCAATCCTTCCTGTGGGCCTTCTTGGCTGCGTCCGCCACGACCCCGCTGGGCGTGATTATGTCGTCGCCCTTCATGTATTTCCTGGGCAGCGAGGCGGTTGGCGCTTTGTTCGCGGCCTCCGCCGGCCTGCTCCTCTACGTTGCGACCGGCCCCTTGATGGCTCCGATGAAGGAGGAGCCGCCGCTGCGCAGCCTGTTGGCTCTGTCGGCTGGTGTCGCCATAGCGCTCGTGCTGTCCTTCCTGCCGGTACATGACCATGATGATGACCATCACGAGGCCATCCGTATGGAAGCGCCGCATCCGCTGCCGGACGAGATTTGATGCGGCATCGGCTCATCGCCTTTCTGGCATGCTGTCTGATAGCCTGCCTTGCTGTCACATCTGCGCCGCAAGCGGCGTTCGCCCACCCGGAAGACGAGCTTTGCCTGCCGGGGGGAGGGATGGACCCCGCTTTGTGCCGGGAGCTTCAGGAACTGGACAGGGCTGGTGACGCAACTGAAACAGGAGACGACGTTCCGGGCAGCGAGGTTGAACTCGACAGATCCGGGATCGAGACGGCGATCTTCTATGTTCGGATCGGATTCGAGCACATCCTGCCAATGGGGGTGGACCATATCCTGTTCGTCCTGGCGCTTTTCCTGTCCAGTCGGCGGATAAAGCCGCTGCTCTGGCAAATCTCTGCCTTCACGCTGGCGCACACATCCACGCTCGGCCTTGCGGCTGCCGGGGTGATCTCGCCTCCGGCAAGTATCGTCGAGCCACTGATTGCGCTGACAATCGCCTGGGCCGCGCTTGAGAACATCCTGTTCAAGGAACCAAGCGCCTGGCGTCCGGCACTCGTATTCGGCTTTGGCCTGATCCACGGCATGGGTTTCGCCGGTGCGTTTGGGGATCTTGGCCTGCCACCGGGGATCTTCTGGCCAGCTTTGATCGGATTCAATGTCGGCGTTGAGATCGGCCAGCTCGCCGTTATCGGCATGGCGCTTGCAGTGGCCGTTGTCATCAGGGGCGCCCTGAAGCAGGCCGGCCGGCCAGACCTCTACCGGCCAGTTCTGGTATGGCCGGTATCGGCGGCCATCGGAGCAATTGGGCTCTGGTGGGCAATCGAGCGGACCTTCCTTAACTCTTAGCCTGGCAAAGTGCGCTTCGACTCGGAACGGAACGCGCTCAATGGCCTCTCGCGACTGGATCAGACATCTCAGCTCGGCTCTGCTGGCTTCGGCACTGACGGGTTGGATTGGTTTTGCAGAATACGCATCGGCGTATGTGCCCCCTCCAGCGAACGTTGAAACGACCTCGCCGCGCTCACTTCTGAAGGAGCCTGGCCTTGCCCTGAGGCAGGTCTATGCTGAGGCAGCCGCATGGCGCGGTGCCGAAGCAAAGCAGGCGCGCAATGCCATGATCGCTGCCTGGCTTGGTGGACTGAACGATGCTGGTTTGGCGGACTATTCAGTACGCCATCTGGACAAGGGCTTGATCTATGCAATCCGTTTCCGAAACCCTGTTGTCGAGGATGACATCCATGCGCTTTGGGTTGCGGTGCCGGATGGTCCGGATCTGCCGTCGTCGGTCCTGCTACGCACACCTCATCGCGGCGCGGCTGACCTGACCATTCTGGAACTGCAGTCGTGTACCTCTCGTCGGACACTGCAAGTATCCGATGACACCTTACTGACGGAGCAGGCTGAGGCCCGTGCAGTTTCTCAGCTTAGCGCCTATCTCGACACACCTGATCCGATGCCCATCACGGTATTGAGCGAAGCACGAGACATTTGTCGTCAGATTGCGCGAGTCTTGCCCACACCTGAGAAATAGTCCCAAAAGCTCAAGCCTGTTCAAGACGTTTTTCTGAGTCGCTCCGTGGCGGCTTCGTCGGCATCCCGCATCGTGAAGCGCTTCGTGAATTCAGTTACGCGCGGAGCGATCTCGGTCTGAAAGCGTCTGCCATTGAATACGCCGTAATGGCCAACGCCCGGCTGGATATAGTCGGTCTGCATGTCTTCCGGCAACTTCACACATAGGTCGTGTGCAGCCTGTGTTTGACCGATGCCGGAAATATCATCCTTCTCGCCTTCAACCGTCATCAGCGCGACATCGCGGATCAGTTCCGGTTTGACGAGATGTGTTCCGCGATAGCGATACATGCCGCGGGCCAGCTGGTGCTCCTGAAACACGCGTACGATTGTTTGCAGGTAGAATTCTTCCGTCAGGTCGAGCACCGACAGGTATTCATCGTAGAATTCCCGATGCTTGCCGACATTGTCGCCATCCCCTTCAACCAGATGATTGAAAAAGTTCCAGTGCGCATCGACATGGCGCGACCAGTTCATGTTCATGAAGGAAGCGAGCTGGACAAAGCCTGGATAGACTCTCCGGAACATGCCCGGGTAGGGGCCCGGCACAGTGTGGATCATGTTCTCTTCAAACCACGAAAGCGGTTTTTCCTCGGCCAGCACGTTCGGAACGGTCGGACTAAGCCGTGTGTCGATCGGCGACCCCATGAACGTCATGGAAGCGGGCCGGGCCGGGTCATCATCCTCGGCCATCATGGCGACAGCAGCAAGCACAGGCGGGCCTGGCTGACACACGCCAAGTACATGGGCGCCCGCGCCCAGATGAGTCAGCATCGATCGTATGTGATCAATATAATCGTCCAGATCGAACCGCCCCAACCAGACAGGTGCCATACGAGAGTCCTGCCAGTCAGTGATGTAGACATCATGGGTCGGCAGGAACGCCTCAACTGTCCCGCGCAGCAGAGTGGCATAATGGCCAGAGAGCGGGGCAGCTATCAGAAGACGGGGCTGAGGGCCGAGCTTTTCTGAATTCCGGGCGGCGGCAAGCGCTTCTGGATCCTTCTTGAAGTGGATCATGTTGCACCAAGGCGAGCGCCACGCCACAACAGGGGTCACATCAATGGGCGCGCTATTGATCCGCACCGTATCGATCCGCCATTCCGGTTTACCGTAATAGCGTGTTGCGCTTTCAAATACGTCCGCCATGGCGGACAGCGAGCGACCATAGTCGGTCTGCCCCATCAGGTTCAGCGGCGAACTCAGCGCTGCGCGACTGGCGCGCGCGGCAACCCGCATGGGTGCCATTGCCGCCCGGTTCATTTCGACAAGTGAGTACAGCATCAGCTACACACCTTTCATGTTGCGGTGCAGCATAGATGGCAATCCCTAACAGGGCAAACATATTCGCCAGATAGGCGTGTGTCGGGACGGGAACTTCATGGTTTCATTTTTCTGCAAAATTGATCGAATTCAGCAAGCTTCAGCTTAACCGGGACAAGGTAAATTGTCCCCGAAATGGAGTGATTGCCATGTTCCTCAAATGCCAACCCAATCCCCATCGTGGCGGTCGCATGACCCGGGCCATCATCTATGAGCAGGCTCCAGGCCAGCATTTTGCGATTGATGCGGAAACTCTGCACAAACAGCCGGAATTGCTCAATGATTTCGGCAGCTACATGCACACGCGCTTTCGTGTTCTGGACGCGTTGGCCTATTTCATCTGCCTTGCGGGTGTATTGGCATCTCTGGCCTTTGTCTGGTGGATGTTCCTGCCGGGCATTGCAATTTGCACCATGATGCTGGCTGTCAATCGAAAGGCCGCTGGCGAGATTGCGCTGCGAGCTGCCCGGAAATCGGCCGACAATTTCAGAAAACTGCACGAAATGGGCTGTCTCTGGCTCGTGTTTGCCTGATCCCCGCTAGATGCGGATCATGCCGAGTACGACTGATACAATCGCCACTAGAGTAAACATCAGGGACAGGCTGACCGAAATAGTGCGCTGACCCTTGCGGCTCGTGCGTTCGCCCTTTTGCTTCTTCCCGGGTGTCAGCATCCAGCGATTGGAGAAGAATCCGAAAGCTGCGAGCAAGGCGGTGACGGCGGCTGCCCAGCTTGAGGCAAGCAGGAAGAACGCGCCGGAAGCGAGCATCATGCCGGCAATCGGCGTGGACGTCTGGAGCAGCAATTCCCGGACGTGGCGATCGGCGCGCGATCCGTCCAGTTTGTCAAAGCTGCAATTGGGCGACGCGATGGCCGCGACCCAGGACGCGCCCACGGCCATCGCACCAGCGAGCAGACCAAGATGCGTGGCGGTGGTGGAGATTCCTTCGAACATGCGCTGCAATATGCGCCGGATTCGCGGGCTGGCCTAGAGAAAGCTTCGAGAGACGACGGCGGCGATCATCTTTTCATCGTCGGGCAGCTGGCCATCCAGTATCAGCATCGACAATCCATGCACGATCGACCAGGCCTGAAGGCGTTTGACCATCTGTAATTCGGGCGGCGTATCCTTCGGCAACACATCCCCCAACGTGTTGGACAACATAGCGAATGCGCCGGTCTCTTTCGCCTGATTTGGCTGAAGCACTTCGGCGCGAGGCGCTTTCGTCATCATCAGGCGAAACAGAGACGGATTGTCTATTGCAAACCGGACATAGGTTCGCCCCATGATTTCGAACGCATCAATGCCCGCTGGAGTTTTGGAAAGGGCATCCCGGAACGTATCAGACAGCTTCACGCTCCCAACTCCGCACAAAGCGCCTAGAAGCGCGGCCTTATTGGGAAAGTGTCGATAAACTGCCGTCGCTGAAACACCGACATTCCGGGCAATTTTTCTGAGGCTCACTTTCTCGGCCGGGCTGTTGCTGATCTGCGCCAATCCTTCTTCGATCAGGGCGGCCCTTAGATCACCATGGTGGTAGTTCCCGCCCTGAGCGTTCATGTTGACACTGTTATCATTCATCGGCATGTTATCAGTGTAAACATTGCGGCGCAGACAACAAGCCGCGAGGATGATCTCCATGCCCAGCCCTGTGAAAACAGCTATTCGGGGAGTCGTGACAAAAGGAGTCATGGCGGTGGCGGGATTCAACCGCAGCCGGCGCAAGGCAACACAGCCCAACGTCTTTCTTGAAGGCGTTCATACCCCGCTGACGGAAGAGATCACCGAAATTGATCCAAAGGTGACGGGGGCTATTCCCGCTGGTCTGAATGGCCTTTACGTCCGCAATGGCCCGAACCCCGTTTCGCCGGTCAATCCAGCTGCACATCATTGGTTTGTAGGGGATGGCATGTTGCACGGTGTCCGCCTGCAGGATGGCAAGGCGCTTTGGTACCGCAATCGCTGGGTGAGGTCCAACAGTGTGAGTGATGCCCTTGGCGAGCCGCGTGCGCCCGGTCCGCGTCACCCCAGAATTGATGTGGCGAACACGAACATTGTTGGTCACGCAGGAAAGATCTGGGCGATTGTTGAAGCGGGTGGGTATCCCGTCGAAGTGTCCGAGGACTTGGAGACGCGTGCGCATTCGGACTTTGACGGGACTTTGGGTCAATCTTTTTCCGCGCACCCGCATTACGACCCCGACACAGGCGAGATGCACGCCATCTGTTACGAGTCGCAGCAAACCAATCTGCTTTGGCACAAGGTGCTGGGCGCTGATGGCCGCGTGCGCCGGGATGAGCCAATCCCTGTCGAGCACGGCCCAATGGTTCATGACTGCATGATCACCCCGAAATACGTGATCGTGATGGACCTTCCGGTGACGTTCTCCATGAGTGCCATCATCAGTGGCATGAGCTTTCCGTACCGATGGAATGAGAACCACAAGGCGCGTATTGGTCTGTTACCGCGAGAGGGGAGTGCGGATGATATCATCTGGTGTGATGTCGATCCCTGTTACATCTTCCATCCTGCGAATGCCTATGAAACCGAGGACGGAAAAGTCGTGATGGACGCATGTGTTTATGATCACATGTTTGCCCCTGACAATACTGGCCCGGACGGCGTCCCGAAATTTGAATCCCTGAAGATTGATCCGGCGACGCGAACCGTGTCACGGCGTGTGATAGATGACCGCGCTCATGAGTTTCCGCGCTATGATGAGCGGCTGACCGGAAAACCCTATCGCTATGTTTACACAACGGCTGTCGCGGCAGACGGCTTCCTCACCGAAACACGCATCTTCAAGCATGACCTGACCAATGGCAGCTGCGAAGTTCGCGATTTTGGATCAGGACGGGTGCCGGGCGAATTCATTTTCATTCCTGCCAGCGAAACGGCCTCAGAGGATGAGGGCTGGCTGATGGGCTATGTGGTCGACACCAATGCGGGCCTATCCGAATTGGTCATTCTCGATGCCGCAAATTTCACCGCTCCGGCGGTTGCAACCGTGCACATTCCGCAACGCATTCCGCAGGGATTCCACGGTAATTTCATTCCAGTTGGCTGAGTGGGGGGACGAGGGGGCCGTCGATGACGGCCCCCTTCCACGTATCCTTAAAGGGCGGCCTCGTAGACCTTTGCATAATCATCCGCACTCATAGGCTTTGGATTGCCGAAATGGGCGAGGTCTTTAAGTGCATACTCAACCACGCCGGGGGCGTCGTCTGCCGACAATCCGATGGCGGACAGGGTGGCTGGGATGCCGATATCGGCATTCAGCTCTGCAATTGCGTCGCCAAGATCCGCGCCGGGTTTCAGACCCATGGCCTGACGAAGACGCACATATTTCTCATCGGCTGAACCCTCATGGAAGCGTAGGATATGCGGCAGGAAGATCGCGTTCAGCGTGCCGTGGTGCAGTCGCTTGTCATGCAGACGGCCCGCCGCGTGTGACAGGGCGTGGACCCCGCCAAGGCCTTTCACGAATGCCAGAGCGCCTTCATAACTTGCCATCATCATGTGCCAGCGGGCGTCCGCGTCCGAGCCATCCTTGACCGCCTTCTTCAGCCAGCCATTCCCGACAGCACGGAACACGCCCTCATACGCAATGCCTTCGGCAGGCGGATTCACGGTTGGGGACAGGACTGATTCAATGCAGTGTGTGACGGCGTCCATCCCAGTGGCGGCCGTCAGTCCGGCAGGAAGGCCAAGAGTCAGGTCCGGATCGCAAATGGCTGTGGCAGGGATCAGGTTTGGAGAGACGATGGTCTCCTTGCGGCCATTCTCCAGTACAAGGACCAGGCCGACTGAGACTTCTGAACCCGTACCGGATGTGGTCGGGATAGCGATCAGCGGCGGGATCTTGCCGATCTTCTTGGCACCGCCGGTGATGGCGGCATAATTTTCGAGCGGTTCATCATGACTGACCAGCAGGCCGATTCCCTTGGCATGGTCCATGGACGAGCCGCCGCCGAGTGCGATCAGGCCGTCGGCGCCGCATGCCTTGTAGGCGGCTGCTGCTTCCTTGGTCTGCTTCTCGGTCGGGTTCGGCACGGTCTCCGCGAACACGCCTGCCGCTGCAACGCCCAACGCATCTTCGACCTTCGCCAGAATGCCGGCGGCCTTGATGCCGGGGTCCGTCACAATGAAAGGCCGGGTCATGCCGAGCTTCTTCGCCGTACCGGCGAGCTGCTTCAAGGCACCTGAATCAAAGATGCAAGTGGTGAGATAATTTATGACGGGCATGGTGTGGTCCTCATTGGGATGGTTTCCTCACCCTCCATGTGCCCCAGCGGAAGCGCACAGTTCAAGCCTGACCGTGGGAGAACCGGGATGGTACGCCGCAGCAGGCGGATGGATATAGCTCGGACGGAAGCGCACCGAACCAAGATCTCAGGAAGTGCTCACCGGCGCAATTGGGAAGAATACCTAGTCGCGATGCCATGACGCGCGACACGCGCCCGCGCGTCAAAACGGGCAATTATCCTCATCAAATCATCGGAGTAGGCATTTGGCATCCGGCGCGAATTGGTGCGCCAAAACAGGAGTTAAACGACATGAAACAGCTTCTCCTTGCTACTCTGGTTGCCGGGGCAACTTGGGTCGGGACAGCACCTGCTGCCTTGGCAGACGAGAATCCCTGGATGGTCCGCGGACGCGTCATCGGGGTCCTGCCGGATGAGTCCGGCGATCTCTCCGTCGCAGGGTCGCGCCTTGCAGGGGATGTGGACATTTCAGACCAGTACGTGCCCGAATTGGACATTACTTACTTCTTCACGAAGAATATCGCTGCCGAGCTGATCCTTGGCGTGACGCCACATGACGTGAAAGCCACGGGCGTGACCGTTCCGGGCGCACTCGATAATGCAACGATCGATCTGGGCGATGTCACGCTGCTGCCACCCACTCTGACGGTGCAATACCACTTCGTGAATGACAGCCAGTGGAAGCCCTATGTCGGTGCCGGCATCAATGCGACCTTCTTCTTCAACGAGGATGAAGGCCCTGTCGCAGACGGCATAGATTACGACACCAGTGTCGGTCTCGCGCTTCAGGCGGGCGTAGATTACGATCTTGATGGCGAGCCAGGTGGCTGGGCTGTCAACGCAGACATCAAGAAGATCTGGATAAATCCGGATGTGACTGTGGATTTCACCACGGCGCTGGGCGCAACAGTGGATGCTGACGTGAACATCAATCCACTCGTGGTGGGACTGGGGCTCGGGTATAAATTCTGAGCGCCATACCATGAGGGCAGGGCTTTGACCCATTGCGCCCTGTCCTCACTCTCTCTTGGGCCGTGCTATTTCCCGACAGCGCGGCCTTTTTTCCGCTTTCTGCAGAGCGGTCGTTGCACGCCCCGCCCGCGCGTATACAGAATGCCAGCATGGCTATTCTTTCTGTCAAAGATCTTCGTGTTTCCTTCGACACACCTGACGGTGTGGTTGAGGCTGTCAAAGGTATAAGTTTCGACGTCGCCAAGGGCGAATGCCTCGGCATTGTCGGCGAAAGCGGCTCCGGGAAGAGCCAGTCTGCGCTCTCGGCTCTGGGTCTGTTGGCGGGCAATGGCACTGCAACCGGCCGGATTGATTTCGATGGCACCAATATGCTGGAGGCTTCGGACGCAACACTTCGCAATATCCGTGGCGCGCGGATGTCGATGATTTTTCAGGACCCGCTGACCAGTTTGACGCCGCACATGACAGTCGGCGCGCAGATGCGCGAAGTGTTGGCGCTCCATAAGGGCCTCAAGGGCGAAGAAGCGGATCGCATATGCGTCGACTGGCTGGAGAATGTGCGCATTCCGGAAGCAGCCCGGCGCATGAACCAGTTTCCGCATGAGCTTTCAGGTGGCATGCGCCAGCGCGTCATGATTGCCATCGCCATGCTTTGCAATCCTGAACTGTTGCTCGCGGATGAGCCCACCACAGCGCTGGATGTGACCGTGCAGGCGCAGGTTCTGGAACTGATGGACGAGCTGAAACGCGAGACGGGTACCGGCATCGCGCTGATCACTCACAATATGGGTGTGGTCGCCCGCATGTGCGACCGCGTCATCGTCATGCGTCATGGCGAGATCGTCGAGCAGGGGAGCGTCGACGACATCTTCTACAAGCCTCAGGCCGACTATACGAAGATGCTGCTGAATGCTGTGCCGCGCATCGACGAACCAGATCGCCCCGGTCGACCCGTCCTGTCAGCGCCGCCGGCGCCTGAAACTGAGCCGGTTCTCAAGGTAGAGGACATGAAAATCCATTTCCCGATTGCGGTGAAGGGCGGTCTGTTTGGCAAGACGAAGCCGTTGAAAGCGGTGGATGGTGTTTCGTTCGATTTGAAACCGGGCGAGACGTTGGGAGTTGTCGGAGAATCCGGGTGTGGCAAGTCCACGCTCGCGCGCGGCGTGTTGAACCTCATCCCTCCAACCGATGGCACGGTTGCCTGGCTGGGGCGCGACATATCCAAGGCGAGCCGCAAGGAAATGAACGGCCTGCGCGACGATCTCCAGATCGTGTTCCAGGACCCGCTCGCCAGCCTTGACCCCCGCATGACCATCGGCGCTTCCATTGCCGAACCGTTGCAAGTTCACCAACCGCGCCTGTCGCGCGCGGATCGGGAAGCGAAAGTACGCGAAATCCTGCCGCGGGTCGGGCTCGACCCAAATCTGATCAACCGGTACCCGCATGAATTGTCTGGGGGCCAGAACCAGCGGGTTGGCATTGCCCGTGCCATGATCCTTCAGCCGAAACTGGTGATCTGTGATGAAGCGGTTTCGGCGCTTGATGTGTCTGTCCAGGCGCAAGTCGTGGATTTGCTGATCGAGCTGCAGAAAGAGTTCGGCCTCGCCATGATCTTCATCAGCCACGATCTCGCCGTCGTGCGGCAGATCAGCCACCGGGTAATGGTGTTGTATCTTGGCCGCGTAGTGGAACTTGCCGGTCGCAATGCCATCTACACCGAAGCGCGCCACCCCTATACGAAAGCGCTGATTGCGGCTGTGCCAAACGCCGATCCGACCGGGGAGCGCACGCGGGAACGCTTGCGCCTGACGGGCGATCTTCCGAGTCCGCTCGACAGCCGTGCATCGCTGCGCTTCATGAAGTCCAAACTCATTGATGATGGGGACGCGGAACAGTACCAACCGAAACTGGTCGAGATTGCTCCAGGCCACCTTGTGGCAGAGCATGACCCCGTGATGGGCGGCGCAGGATTGCGAGCCAGTTAAGCGCTGCAGGCAGGGCAGGGTGTGCGCTGTAAGCTTGGCTTAAGACGAATGTGTCATGGTGCAGGCTGAGTTAATGCCGGAGCCCGCGCGTCTTGCCCCAATTGATTGGTCTTGTTCTTGTGGTCGTCCTCGTGATGGGCGGCCTCGTCCTCACGGGCGGACACGGTGCCATGCAGGCGCTGCCGTTCGAACTGGCCCTGATTGGTGGCGCCGCGGTCGGCACCATTCTGATCGGTAATTCGCCGAAAGTTGCCAAGGAGGCTTTGGGTGGGTTCGTTCGCTCGTTTCAGGGCAGCCGTTGGCAGCGTGCCCAACACCGCGAATTGCTGGTTCTGCTGTCCAACTTGATGCGCAAGGTACGCCAAGGCGGGTTTGTCGCGATTGAATCGGATATCGAAGACCCGGATGCGTCGCCCTTGTTTGCTTTGTCCCCTGCGGTGCTTTCCGATCCTGCTGCGCGTGACATGATCTGCGATTCCTTTCGCCTGATGGCGCTCGACCTGTCAGACCCGGCACGGGCTGAGGCGCATATGGAGCAGTCTGTGGCCCTGCATGTCGACCAGCGCATGAAAGCAGTGAATGCACTCAATACTGTAGCCGATGCCTTGCCAGCGCTCGGTATCGTGGCGGCTGTGCTGGGCATCATCAAGACCATGGGGTCGATTGATCAGTCGCCTGCAGTGCTTGGAATGATGATCGGGTCAGCTCTGCTGGGCACCTTTCTCGGTGTATTTTTGGCTTATGGCGTAGTTGGGCCTGTCGCCGCTCGCTTCGGACAGATTGTCGAAGATGAGGCCCAGCCTCTCGATGTGATCCGCACGGTGTTGTCTGCATTTGGCGGCGGGGTTCAGCCAGGCATTGCCGTAGAACTTGGCCGCACGGCCATTCCCGTAGATCAGCGCCCCGACGCGGAATCGGTTGAACGGGCCCAGACGAGCGCCCGTTTTGCTGAACGCGCCGTCGCCTGAGACAGCCGCCATTCTGCGTTGACCCCGCAGGCATGAGGCCGCATCACCGATGAATGCCTGATATTCGTTTGGCCACGTTAAATTGCGAAAACCTGATGATGCGCTGCGATTTCGCGCGCTCAGGTCTCGCCAATGCGCGTCGCAAGCTGACCGATGTCGACGACGCCCTGGTCGCCGAACAGGTGGATGCGGTTTTCGATGTCCTGTCCGAGGATGACCGCACCCTGACCGCTCAGGCTCTGGTCGCGACCAAGGCCGAAGTGTGCGCACTGCAGGAGGTCGAAAACCTCGTCACCTTGACCGCTTTTGACAATCGCTATGTCGGGCGCTGGGCCGGAAAGCCGTTTGGCGAACGTGTGCTGCACGAGGGGAATGACAGCCGCGGGATTGATGTGGGTCTGTTGTCGTCGCTTACGGTTGCATTCCAGCGCAGCCATGCGCGGGCGACCTTCGGACGGTTGGGCATTCACCCCCCCAAAGGGGCTTCCATCAATGACTACGTCTTTCGCCGGGATTGTCTGGAAGTGGATGTGGAAAAAGACGGGCGCCTTTTGACACTTTTTGTCTGCCACTTCAAATCCATGCATGGTGGACGCAAGAGGACGGTTGCCATGCGTGAAGCTGAAGCTCAGGCTGTGCGCCGGATTGTAAGCCAGCGATTTGATGACCCGGCGAAAGCGGAATGGGTTATTCTGGGTGATTTCAATGATTATTGGGAAGTAGATGGCCGCCCGGCACGGCCGCATGGTCTGGGGGCGCTGGTAGGCGACGGGTTCGCCATCGATCTGGCCAGCCGCGCCATTGCAGACCCCTATGACCGCTGGACTCACCATTATAGCGGCGACGACACCTATGGCGCGCTGGATCACATCTTCCTGTCACCCAAGCTCGCCGCCCTGAATCCTGCTGCCAGGGTTGAGATTGTGCGGGCAGGATCGCCATATAGAGCCGCGAGATATGATGGGGCTCGCTTTCCCGGCGTCGGCTGGATTACGCCCAAAGCTTCTGATCATTGTCCGATGGTGGCGACTTTAAAATTTGAAGGTCGCCCTGCGGCACCCTAATTTATGTTGGCTTTGGTAATGAAGGGGGCCGTCAGGCTGTGTCACGTTTTGATAATCTGATCGAGACGGTGGAGGCCTATCAGGCCCTCGCTGCTGAAAATTACGACCGAATCCGCACACTGGCGGAAGAAATCCGCAGCGGGTTTTGCGAATTCCTTGGCTCAACCGATGGCGTTTGTGTCCACCTCGTCCCGCCGGCCGGGGCCTACAAACCAAAGGCACATGGGGATGCAGCCTTTTCGATCCCGCCGCGAGGCTTCCGGCTCCTGGGGCCAATATCGTTCGGCCTTGCTGTGCGCGTCACGCGCGATACGGACTGGCTGAGGCTGGTGATGCAGTGCCGCAAGATCGGCGACAAATTCAAAATTCAGATTGAGGACGGTTCGGTATACGAATTCAGCCTGCCGCTGAAAGATGCTGACCCTGAACCATTCTATGAACACCTTTACCAGCACATCCTGCTCTGGTTCTCCGACCATATCGAACGCTACAAAGAAGGCGATTATGGTACCCGCGAGATCGGATTTGACTTTGCTGATGACATAAACGCGGCTCAAGCCTAGTTTTCTGATCGCCCGACGGGCAGAATGCACCACGAAACGGGGCTTTTATGGACCAATTCAACTTTGCACTGGCATCCGCCGGATCCAGCGAGCTGATCTTCGCCTGCGCCCTGATCGGGGCGCTGGGAATTGGTGCGCAATGGGTCGCTTGGCGTATACAGGCACCCGCCATTGTGCTGATGGCGTTGGCAGGTTTGGCGGTCGGTCCGCTGTGGACTGTGGTTTTCGGCGAGCCTCTGCTCAATCCTGAGAAGGTGTTCAACAGCGGCAGCAGCGAATTGTTGCGTCCCATCGTGTCGCTGGCCGTTGCCGTGATCCTGTTCGAGGGCGGGCTCGTCCTGAAATTCGAGAACCTGCGTGATGCCGGTGCAGCTGTTCGGCGCATGGTATTCCTTGGTGGCCCGCTGGCTTGGGCGCTGGGCACTTTCGCAGCCCATTATGCCGCCGGTCTCGATTGGGGCAGTTCTGTTGTGTTTGCGGGCGTGCTGGTGGTTACCGGGCCTACCGTTATCATGCCATTGCTGCGTCAGTCCAAACTCGGCGGCCGAACCGGTCAGTTCCTGAAATGGGAAGGCATCGTCAACGATCCGGTTGGCGCCCTGTTTGCCGTGGCTGCTTTCGAAATCATTCGCGTGGCCGCCACGGGGGAGTCGATTCTGGGTAAGGGCGCCATGATCATCGTGGCCGCTGCACTGGGTGTCGGGCTGGGCTTCGCCTTCGGGTGGGCCATCGTGCGCGCCTTCCGTCAGGGGTGGACTCCGGAATACCTCAAGGCGCCGATCATCTTCGCGTCCATCATTCTCTGTTATGCGCTGGCAGAAATGATCGAAAAGGAAATCGGCCTCGTTGCCGTCACGGCCTATGGCATGACGCTGGCCAATTCGCGCCTTGCCGGGCTCGCAGAGCTCCGAAAATTCAAGGAGGATATCGCCGTCTTGCTCGTTTCAGGCGTGTTTGTCATCCTGACGGCCAACCTCACGCCAGATGTCATTCGCCGCGCACTGACCTGGAATACGCTCGCCTTCCTGTTGGCAATGCTGTTCATCGTGCGGCCGCTTTCGGTGTGGATCGCCACATTCGGGACGTTGAAACGCAATGAAGCGATCCTGCTTGGCTGGATTGCGCCCCGCGGGATCGTGGCGGTTGCCGTTTCCAGCCTTTTTGCAACCCTGCTGGAGGATCTCGGGCGGCGCGGAGATTCCCGGTTCTATTTCTCTGGTGCAGAACAGATCACCCCGCTCGCCTTTGCCATGGTGTTCGTGACCGTGGTCCTCCACGGCTTTACGATCGGGCCAATGGCCCGGCGATTGGGACTCGCCCGCAAGGAGCGACCCGGCGTCTTGCTGGTAGGTGTGAATCCCTGGAGTATCGATCTGGCCAAAGTGCTGAAGGATGTCGGCATCGAACCGATCCTTGCAGACAATAACTGGAGACGCTTGCGACCTGCACGCGAGGCCGGGCTCAACACCTTCTTCGGCGAAGTCCTGTCAGAGGAAGCGGAGGTTCGGCTGGATCATGCCGCCTTTGACCAGGTTGTTGGCTTGTCTGCCAATGAGCCGTACAACGCGCTCGTTTCCGGACATTTTGCCCCCGAACTCGGCCGCCACAGGGTCTATCAATTGTCGGCACAGGATACCGAAGAAGAAGATCCCCGGGCCATCGGCATGGGCACACGCGGGCGAACACTGATTCGTCGGGGCAGGGGTTATGACAGCCTGATCCGCGACCATTATCGCGGTTGGACCTTTGGCAAGACGAAGTTGACGGATGAATACGACCTTGAAGATTATCGCAAGGATCGACCGAAAGTGGACCTGATCGCTGAAATTCGCGCAGATGGCACGCTGATTTTCCTCGGGCCGAATCGGGAGGCCAAGGGCGGCGACGGGGTCACGTTGATCAGCTTTGGTCCGGCCCGCGATGTCGAAGTTGCAACTGAACCTGAAGAGGTTGCTGCCAGCTAGGCCGCACTATTCGCCGGCTGCCTGCAAGCCAGCGCCATGCTCACGCAGCCATGAGCGTTGCCGCTTCCAGTCGCTGCAGCAGGTTGCAACATGCGCCCAGAACCGCGGGGAGTGGTTCATTTCCAGCAAATGTGCACATTCATGGGCCGCCACGTAGTCAAGCACTTCAGAGGGCGCCATGATCAGGCGCCATGAGAACGACAATTTACCATCGGCCGTGCACGAGCCCCAACGCGAGCGGGTATCCTTCACCGAAATGCCATTGTACGAGACGCCCAACGTGGCGGCATGACGGTTTACTGAGCGGGTGATATCTGCACGCGCCTGTTTCTTCAGGTAGCGGGTGACTCGCAAATGTAGTGTTTCCGGGTCACCTGGCGCGCAAAGTGTGTTCGGCTGACCGGTTATCATGCGGGCTACGCGGCCCGAGCCTTCTGCGGTCAGGCGGCAGGGAGCACCCCGATACGAAATCAGATTGTTTTCTTCAAAGCGAACAACTTCTGGAAGGTGTTGGAGGCGCGTTGAAATCCAGTCGATTCGCTCGGCTGCGAATGCGGCGGCGTCCTTGATCTGCCGCCGCGATGGCGCAATCGCGACCGCTTCCCGGCGGCGTTCATCCAATCTCAAAATCAACCGGCGTGCCTTCGAATTCACTTCAAGGCGAACACGAATTTCGTCCCCGTCGGGGCCATTGAATGTCACGGTCTGGCCATTGTTGTATGCCATGTTAATAATCTCACTCTAGGTGACGGGCGCAAATGAAACGCTGGCATCAATCATTAAAGGGACCAAACATGAAATATCTGCTCACAGGCGTTGCCGCCATCGCCATGCTTACGGCTTGCGGAGACAAAGACAAGCCGGTTGATGGCGCTGGCTCTGAATACGCCACAGATGCCGCAAAGGACGTCAAGGCCCGCAAAGGTGATCCAGCAACCGCGCCACAGGCGCTTGCGGCTTTTGCTTTGGATGAAGCCGACGACAGCCGCATTTCCTTCGGCAGCAGCACGCTGAACGGGGACAAGGCCGTATTCACTGATGTGACGCTTCTGGCAGGCGACGATGTCGGGTCCGACGACGATGAAGACGGCACACACCTGGATGGTGCTGATGTAAAAGCGAAAAAGCTGGAATTCGACGGTCTTGCCATGATTGACGGCAAAGCGAGCTTCTCGCGCATGGTCATGTCCGACATTTCGCTGGTTCCGACTGATCCCGAAGAAGCAGAAGATGGCAGCGCGTCCATTGGCTCCATCGAACTGGTCAATCCTTCACCTGCGCTGGCAGCATGGGTCGCGAGCGTGTTTGCGGACGCAGAACCTGCTGACATGCCTACAGGGGAGGCGCTCTCTTTCGATCTGTGGACCATGAACGACATGAACATGCAGATCGATGAAGACGATGGCGAAAGTGGTACTTTCCTCGTGGACACGATTTCGGTCTCTGGGATGAAGAATCAGAAGGCTGCTCAGATGATGCTGAAGGGCCTGAAATTCGACATGTTCGATCCTGAAGACGACATGACCGTCAAGGCCAATCTCAGCAATGTGGATATTCGCGGGTTTGACTGGTCGGTGTTTGCACCAGCTGAGGGCGACTCTCTGGAAGACAGCTTTGAGTCTGGCTTCATGGCCGGCATGAACCCGAAAGATCCGGCCAATCCCGGTTACAAGTCTATCAATCTGAAAGATCTGAACTTCGATGTTTCAGGCGTCAATTTCGACATGCCTTCGCTTGTATCCAATGTAAGCCATGACAAGCAGGGCCGTGCCGTAAAAGTGATCACTGAGCCTGTCAAAATGGTTCTGAACGCTGGTGATGGTGAACTTGGCCAGCAGTTGGGCACCCAGCTTGCGACGCTCGGGTACGAAAAGCTTGAGCTGACCATGGCCAGTGAACAGGCTTACGATCCTGATGCAGACGTGGTGACGCTGGAAAAAGGCAAGAATTACTGGGAGCTGAAAGATGGCTTCCGCTTGAATTTCGGCGCGAAGTATGAAGGTGCCAGCGCGATGGCAGCGGCTCAGGCTGAGCAGGATATGGACTCTGCAGATCCATCGGCAATGCTGGGAGAAGTCATGGAGAAGCTTACGCTCCACTCCATCGACCTGTCTTTGGATGATGATGGCATTGTGGACCGTGCGTTCAATGCCTACGCCGCGCAGAGCGGTGAAGACCCGCAGCAGCTGCGCAATCAAACGGCTGGTCTGCTGGCCATGGCACCCATGATGGCGTCAGGTTCGGGGATCGACATGGAACTGGCAACTGAGGCCTCCACGGCCCTGTCCAGTTTCATCACGGATCCGAAGACGCTGACCATTTCGTTGAACCCTGCGACACCGATCAAGATGTCGACATTTGCAGAGATGGAAGACCCGTCTACGCTGACCAAGTCGTCGCTCGGCTTCTCGGCTAGCAACGAATAGAGTCTACTGGAATCCGCTCTAAGCGCGCGCGTGCCGACTGGGCGCGCGCGCTTTTCTTTGTTCTCAGGCCGGGGCATAGACTTTTCGCCATGAAAATTGCCTTTTTTGGAGATGTGGTCGGAAAGCCTGGCCGACAGGCTGTCCTGGACCATTTGCCGGGCCTGAAGGCGCGCATGCGTCTGGATTTTGCTGTAGTAAACGCTGAGAATTCGGCGGGGGGCTTCGGCCTGACAAGCGTCATTGCGGAGGAATTCTTTGCCGCAGGTGCTGATTGCCTGACTCTCGGTGATCATGCCTGGGATCAACGCGAGGCTTTGACCTATATCGAACGCGAACCCCGTTTGTTGCGCCCCATAAATTACCCATCGGCTGCCGGCGCACCTGGCAAGGGAGCCAATCTGTTCAGCTTGCCGGATGGGCGTCGTGTCGGGGTCGTCCAGGTGCAGGGGAATGTGTTCATGCGCCAGACGCTGCCGTGTCCCTTTGCGGCCGTGGATGCGGCATTGGATTCCATGCCGCTTGGCGCTGTGGCGGATGCCATCATTGTGGACATGCATTGTGAAGCGACCAGTGAGAAAATGGCTATGGGCCATCACTGCGATGGGCGGGCAAGTCTCGTGGTTGGAAGTCACACCCATGTCCCCACAGCCGACACGATGATCCTTGAGGGCGGCACGGCTTATCAGACGGATGCCGGAATGTGCGGTGACTATGACAGCGTCATCGGCATGCAGAAGCAGATTTCCCTGTATCGATTCCAGACACAATTGCCTGGAGAGCGTTACCAGCCCGCTTTGGGGGAGGGGACCTTGTGCGGAACCTATATTGAAACCGATGACGCCACAGGACTTGCCACTAGAATTGAAGCTATCCGCATTGGCGGCCGTTTGAGCGACTCTGTTCCGACCTGAGCGCTGCGCGGACGCATAGAGAGATTTCAATGATGGATATTGTGGACACGGTCAGGCAGGATTTGCGCTTAAGAACCGCTGACCATCATGCGCGCGTGGACGAATTGATCAGCCGCCATGACCTCACTCGGCCGGAAGGGCTTGCCGCCTTTCTCGCAATCAATCATCTCGCCTATACAACTGTTGAGCGTCATTTGCGGCCGCATGGCGGGTTCACATTGCCACATTTGCCCCTTGAAGAAATAGAGGCTGATCTTGCCTCACTCGGCGCCCGAATACTGACTTGGCAGGCAGAGCCCAGTATGGAAGCGGCGCATCCAGTTGGAATAATTTATGTTATCGCGGGTAGCCGCCTCGGTGGTACGGTTCTGCACAAACGATGGCAGCAAGCCGATGATTCGAATGTCCGGCTTGCAGGTCGCTTTTTGAGCCAGATGACAGACCGTTCTTGCTGGACAGATTTTCTTGTCCAGGTTTCAAACGCGCAAATTAGCCAATCGGAATTTATTGATATAGTAGAATCTGCGAAGGGCTGTTTCTCGATTTTTGAGGCGGCTTGCCAGGACGTGACCAGAAAGTTTGCCTATGATCCGCCACAGCCCCGAAACTGACGGGCCCGCGAGCGATGTTGACCTGACGAATTGCGACCGTGAACCCATTCACGTCATCGGGCGTGTACAGTCCTTTGGTGGCCTGATCTCCATGTCGTCAGACTGGATCGTGAACCATGCTTCGGTAAACGTCAAAGAGTTCATCGGAGCCGCAGCGGAAGAGCTGATAGGTAAGCCCCTGAGAGACTGTTTCTCGGAACAGGCCTTGCTGTTGATTCGATCTCGCATGCCCATGCTGGCGTCGCCAGATGCCGTTGAGCGCGTATTCGGTGTGGCATTGACCGGGGATGAGCGCTTGTTCGACCTCTCCATGCACCTGTCGGGGCGCTCGATCGTGATGGAGTTCGAGCCTCGGGACAATGCGCGCGATACCAACTATGTGAACTATGTTCGTCCCATGGTGGAGCGTATATCTCGCGCCGATTCTTCGCAACTATTGTGCGATGAGGCGGCGCGCCAGTTGCGCAACCTGATTGGGTTTGATCGGATCATGGTTTACCGCTTTGCAGAGGATGATTCCGGCGTTGTCGTATCTGAATCCGTCAAGCCGGGAATGGATAGTTTCAAGGGTTTACATTATCCGGCGTCTGACATTCCAAGGCAAGCGCGAGCACTCTACAAGCGTAACCTTCTGCGTATCATCGCGGATGTATCGGATTCGGGCGCGGAGATCATTCCTGCCATCAATCCTGAGGGTGTGCCGCTCGACTTGTCTATGAGTGGTTTGCGGTCCGTCTCGCCCATTCATCTGGAATATCTGGCAAATATGGGCGTTCAGGCATCGCTCTCCATTTCCATCCTGAAGCGGGGCAAGCTCTGGGGGCTTTTCGCCTGCCATCATGAGAGCCCGCGAGTGCTTGGCTATGAAGTTCGTACGGCCGCGGAACTGTTTGGGCAGCTTTTCTCATTTGTATTGGACCAGAAAGAATCTGACGAGGGCAGGGATGAGCAGGAGCGCGCCCAGTCCCTGCATGACCAACTCATGGCTCAGCTTGCCGAAGATGCGTCGATATCTGACAATTTTGATACCATCATCAGCGGTATCGCCTCGGTCATTCCTTACGACGGAGCCGTTGGGTGGGTTAACGGAGAATTCGAATCGATCGGACATACACCGGGCAAGGAGGAATTTCTTGGCTTGGTGAGTTTCCTGAATACGACGGCCGCCAGCCGGATTTATCACACGGACAGTGTTGTTAAAGCCTATCCCGCTGCTGCTGAGTTTGTGGATCGCGCTGCCGGTATGCTCGTCTTGCCCGTGTCGCGGGCGCCGAGAGACTACATTGTGCTGTTCCGCAGGGAGCTTGCAAAATCTGTCACATGGGCCGGGAATCCGGATAAACCCGTCGTTTCTGGTCCGAATGGCGACCGTCTCACCCCGCGCAAGAGTTTTGAGGCATGGCAGCAGATTGTGCGGAATACATCTGCCCCCTGGCAGCCCGCCGAAGTGCGCGCCGCTGAAGCGCTGCGGCTGACATTGCTCGAAGTCATTTTGCGTATGTCGGACGCAACATTGCGCGAACGGGCTAAAGCGCAGGAGCATCAGGAACTTCTGATTGCCGAGCTTAATCACCGAGTGCGGAATATCTTGAGCTTGATTGGTGGGCTTGTTGAACAGAGCGGATCCGAGGCGCGCTCCATCTCTGAGTTTACGCATGTTGTGGGTGGTCGGATCCATGCACTCAGTCGTGTCCATGACTTGATCACGCGGCAGCAATGGGAGCCTGCTTCAGCACGAGAACTGATACGCATCGAGGTAGAGGCCTATCTTGGGGCAAACGCCGAGAAGGTGAAGATTCAGGGGCCGGACGTCCACTTGCGACCAAAAGCCTTCACGGCTGTGTCACTGGTCGTGCATGAATTGCTAACCAACTCGGCCAAATACGGGGCGCTTAGCAAAACAAATGGCGTCGTGCAGATTGGCTTCGCGCGGCTCTCGGACGGGGCCTTGTCAATATCGTGGTTGGAGACCGGTGGCCCGCCCATCCAGTCGCCTCCTGTACGCCGGGGCTTCGGTTCGACCATCATTGAGCGATCGATTCCGTATGAGCTGGGTGGTCGAGCCGAGATTAGGTTTGAGGTCACCGGTGTCTCAGCGGATTTCGAAATTCCCCCTGCACATGTCGATGGATTTTCCGATGCCTTGCACCCGGAGACCGGAAACAAGATGGATGAACGCAAGCAGGCCAGCCTGTCTGGGCATGCGCTGGTACTGGAAGACAATTTGATCATAGCGATGGATGCGGAGGACATGCTTCGGTCGCTAGGTGCGACGGAAGTGTTCGTGGCGTCAAACGTGAAGGAAGCCCTCGATTTCATCGAGAGCGAGACCCTTCAATTCGCCTTGTTGGATGTCAACCTCGGATCAGAGACCAGTGAGCCGGTCGCCGAACAATTGCACGCACAAGGCATTTCCTTTGCATTTGCGACGGGATATGGAGATTCCATCGATTTGGCAAAGCGTTACTCATCCGCGCCAGTGGTCAAGAAACCATACGATATCGACTCGATCAAAGCAGCTTTGCCAAATTGAATTCGCTTTCAGTGCCTTCCGTGCGCTGATGGCACGGAAGGTCAGGAGGAAATCTATTTTTCCGGCTGAGGAGTGTAGCGCAAGTACGGCTTCACCGCCTTGTAGCCTTTCGGAAAGAGCCTGGCGATTTCGTTCGGGTCAGTCAGAGAAGGCACGATGATCACATCATCGCCGTCGTTCCAGTTCACTGGCGTCGCCACTTTGTGGCCGTCCGTAAGTTGAAGGCTGTCAATCAGGCGGAGGATCTCATCAAAGTTCCGACCTGCGCTTGGAGGATAGATGATGGAAGCGCGAATTTTCTTGTTGGGGTCGACGACATAAACTGCCCGAACCGTGACTTTGGCGTCCGCATTTGGGTGGATCATGTTGTACAGCGTTGCCACGCTGCGATTAGGATCGGCAATGATCGGAAATTGAACACTGGTATTCTGGGTTTCCTCGATATCAGCGATCCACTTCTTGTGGTCTTCGAGGCTGTCGACTGAAATGACGAGGGCTTTTGCGCCACGCTTTGCGAATTCATCCTTCAGTTTCGCTGTATAGCCAAGTTCGGTGGTGCAAACCGGTGTGAAATCTGCCGGGTGGGAGAAGAACACGACCCAGTCATCGCCAGCCCATTCGTGGAAGCGAATGCGGCCTTCTGTTGTCTCGGCTTCAAAATCTGGGGCGACGTCGCCAATCAGAAGGCTCATATTACCATACTCCTGTCTCTTGATTTCTGACCAGAAAATGGTGCCTAAGAAGAAGCAATCCAATGCGCGGCACCTGAAGCTGTCGATAAGTTTTTCTAATGCCCGATCCGGGAAGAAGGAATTGGAATGAAGCGCCTGATCCTGATGCGACACGCCAAGACGGAGCCTTGGGGCGAAGGGGTAGACGATTTCAGCCGCGCTCTGACGGCAAGAGGCAAGGAGGACGCGCAGCGCATGGCCGAGGAACTGGTCGCGATGGGATGGTGCCCGGAGCGGATTTTGGTATCCAGCGCCCGCCGCGCCCGCGAAACCTGTTCTGAAGTTGCCAGGGTTGTGGAGGGTGAGAAAGTACGCCCGATGGAGTCTCTCTATTTGTCGGGTGTGCGCGGCTTGACCGAAGCTGTGCGGCATAATGATGGTGCCGGTACGCTCATGATCATCGGTCACAATCCGGGCCTGCATGACTTCTCGATGGAAATTCTTCGCGAAGCCGGTAGCCAGGACCATCAGGAATCGATCCGGTTAATAGAAAAATTCCCAACCAGTTGCTGTGCCTTGTTCGAGAGTGATGAGGATGAAGCGTTTGTGCCTGCCCATTTCCGACTTGCGCAGGTCCTGCGGGCAAAGGACTTCCGGGAAGCCGACGCGAATTCCTGACAAGAAAATGCCCTGCTGGTGAGAGCAGGGCAAGGATCCGGACCGGGCGGGCGTGTGTTTGGAGAGGCAGGAGGCCCGCCAGAGCCGAAGAAGATTAGTTGGATGCGTAGTGAACCTTAGTGAAGGTCGCGTCATCCACGAAGGCGACGACCTTTTTCATCATCGAGCGTTCGCACTTTTCGACCACATAGTCCTTCGCGAAGCGAAATGTGTCATGTTCGGCGGCGCAGCGCTCATGAACATCCTGACGAATGCGCTTGTATTCTTGGATTGCGCCTTCTTGCGTCTCAAGTTGCGTGCGGTTCAGATCGATTTCCATCTGGAAATTGTCGGACGCGGCGAAAGCAGGCGCCGTGGCGATAGAAGCGGCAATGGCGATGGCTGTGATTGAGCGGATCATGATGAGATTATCCTTCTGGGCTTGTGAGTGTGGGGGCGGGGGGAGGCCGGCGCCACGATCGGCAGGGGAACCGATTGTCGCAGCGCCGGCAGGCGGGCTTAGTGCGCTTCGCGGCGGGCGAAGCGGCGGCGGCGGCGAACCAGAAGATTCTGACGATCCTCCGCTTTGACATCATTGGCCGGCCGGGTCCGGTGAGTTGCCTCTCCGGTCATGATGGAGAGGGCCATCACGTCATTCTTGGCGGGAGCGGCGATGTCGGTATGACGAGCGCGGGGGATCATGATTTTCAATTCCTTCTAGCTGTTTTCTGAATGTCCTTGGCGAGACCATCCCGCCGCCGACACAAACAATCTAGGTTGGAAATTATCGAAAATCAATAAGTTTTTATCGAAAAAAGATAAATACGAGCAATTTCAAGGCTCTGTTATTTGTTGAATATCGATATGGGTCGGCCAATTGCAAGTCAAGCCGAAGAAAAAATCTGAAGCAGAATTAATGCAAAGGATTGTATTGTGCTGCCCCCCAATCAGGCTTGGCTCTGCAAATCAAAGCTGAGCTGGATTGGGCTATGGCCTGAGCGCTTTGCTGTCATGTTGCGGCCGATAGTTGACCTTCTGATGCCCAGCGGCTTTCGGGCAATAGAATGAAAGGGCAGTGGGCGAGACGCCCCGTCAGGGGAAAGCCTGCGTTTTGCTTCTCGGGCGGCTGCGACATGGTCCACCAGCGGCATAGGGTAGGATTGTCCGAGAATGATGCCGTGCGCGGACAGGGCCGACTTGGGAGCTTCCCAGGGTGCATGGAGATACTGGTCGGGTAGTTCGGCGATTTCGGGAATCCATTTGCGGATGAACGCGCCGTCTGGGTCACGAGACAGGGATTGCCTGACGGGGTTGGGGATATATGGCGGAGCTGCTTTGGAGAGGCCGATGACTTGGCTGGCACTTACGTAGTACATCGCCGGAGCAAAATCGGTGCAGAGTTGCGCCAGGACTTGAGCCGGGCGAACCGGTCCCAGCCAGAGATGACATGTTGCAAAGGAAAGAAGCAGGCTCCTGAGGCTCGATTCCAAATGCCCGGTGGCCTGAAGACACCGCATACTCGCATCCAATAGCGGAAACCCCGTTTTTCCATTTGTCCAGGCAGACAAACGAGGATCAGCCAAACTGGCTTCTTCTCGGTTATGAATGTCGACCGGGAGCAGGGACGTGTCGGTCAGACTGACCCGGGCAGATGCCTGAACACGTCGAGATCGCTTGGCGAGCTTTTCGGTGAAGCGGTGAAGTGCCGTGGCAAAGGTCTCGTCCCCATCGGTGACCAGTGCCGCCTGGGCTTTCATGGCGGCTTGCCAGACTTCGCGTTCTGACACTGAGCCCATCGTCAAATGAGCGGACAGTCGCGATGCGGTCGCCTCACATGCCGTTATGGACAAGTTTGCCTTCCCAGCATTGCGACCACCGCCCGACAGGAACCACCGCAATTGAAGGATCGCATTGGTCCGCCCGCCCGTTTGTCGGTCTGGGCACCCGTCTGATTCCAGACCGAAATCAGAAGCGATCGGCCAGCCTTCCGATGGAATTGACAGCGGAGGAAGAGCTGCGGGCGCCGCGATACGAGGCTTGCTCATATGTCTGCGCCACGCCGTATCCCAATCAGAATGCGGCGAAATTGAATGTTGTATCCCGGTATGCTCTCTCAGGGGAATCCCAACCTTGAGCGCCCAGGTGCGAACCTGCCGGTCCTGTTCCGCCTCTGCAGGCGTATTGCCGAGAGAATGGAAATGAAGGGAAGCGATGCCATGCTGGGCATGCAGGCGTGAGAGAACTTCCGTCACCACGCCGGATCTGAGGCAAAGCTGACTACCGCGTTGGCGCAGGGCGCGATCAAGATCAGCAAGAGATTCCACTGCAAACTCAAATTGGCGTTCCGACGTGTCGGCCCGTTGCCAATAATTCGGCTCGAATATGAAAAGCGGCACAATCTGTCCGCCCGCTGCGCAGGCAGAAGCTAGTGCGGCATGATCGTGAACCCGAAGGTCCCGTCGAAACCAGATGATGTTGAGTTCAGTCATAGAACAAATATAGAACAAACTTTGCGAGAGTCTATATATTTCTATCAATTGGGGCATTCGTTACGATCTCGAAACGAATTCAACTTGTGGTTTCTTGAGCTTCGTCCTCTTTACTCATCAATGCAATTCATGGGTGGTGATGGGGCGTCCGCGCGGGAGAGATTTCCGCAGCATTTGTTTGATGACCTTGCTGAGCCTCCGCCGGACGTGCGTCTGGCGGAAAGGGCAGCGGAGGCGTTCCCTTCCCGATTCCAGGGCATGTCTGCAAAGACAGGACTTGACGAGGCACAGTCTCGTTTCGTCGGTCGGAGCGCGGCCACACTTGGTATTTTGGGATTGTTTGCGCCCGGGTTGATCCTGACTGGGCTTGGGACGCTCAGCCTGGTCATCTTCGTTCTCATCATTGCGTATAGACTCGCATTGGCGATCTTTGGGGACAGTCGCGCCTACCTTCTGACCGATCCAGCCTCCCTCTCCTTGTTGCTGCCGGTATATACGATCCTGATAGCGCTCAAGGACGAGGCCGCCTGCATGCCCCAGCTATCAGGCAGCCTGATGTCGCTCGAATATCCGCGGCATTTGCTTGATGTGAAACTGTTGTTGGAAGCCGGAGACGACGCAACGAAGGATGCGATCCATGCTCAAATATGGCCGGAAGGAACCGAAGTTCTGGTCCTGCCCCCCGGCAAGCCACAGACCAAGCCCCGCGCGTTGAATTATGGCCTCGGACGGGCCCGTGGGGCATTTGTGACCGTCTATGATGCCGAGGACCGGCCCAATCCGGGGCAGCTCATGGAGGCGGCACGCCGGTTTGCGTGGGATCCGGACCTGGCTTGTGTACAGGCTCCCCTGTCTGGGAATGTGCGCTTCGGTAGTTGGCTGTCCCGACACTGGGCACTGGAGTATGCAATTCAGTTTCATCGGCTCATGCCAGCGCTGGCTCGGCTCGGCATGCCCATACCGCTCGGCGGAACAAGCAATCATTTCCGCCGCAGGGCGCTACTTGCGTCGGGCGGGTGGGACGCTTGGAATGTGACTGAAGATGCGGACCTGGGTCTGCGGTTCGCACGCCTTGGCAAGAAGATTGATGTCATCGCCCCATCAACTGTTGAGCTACCGCCACAGCATCTGAATGTCTGGCTTGGTCAGCGGTCGCGATGGTTGAAGGGCTTCGTGCAGACTTGGTTGGTGCTGATGCGCGAACCCGTCACTGCAGCACGTGAAATGGGGGCGCTGCGCTTTGTCTCTATGCAGCTGACGCTTGGCGCCTCCATTCTGTCTGCGCTCTTTCACCTTCCTTGGCTGGTCTGGTGCGTGGTCTGTATCGTGTCTCCGGATGCCAACTTAAGCCGCATCAGCTGGGCGATGCTCACCGTTTCTTATGCGGTTGGTGCTGTGACCGCCCTCACAGTGCCGTCGGCTTCCTTCGCAATACGCATGCGAGACCTTATCACATTGCCATTTTATTGGCCGCTGCAGTTCTTCGCGATGGCGAGAGCCCTCTACAGCTTGGCGCGCAGACCACATTATTGGGTCAAAACGCCTCGAGAGGGCGTGCCTGGCGCGGGAGGCGCGCACCAATTCTAACGCTAGGTCAGTGCTTGGCGGTGCTATCTGATGGGCATATGGTTGGGCAAAGTTCTGTTGCCCCTTCAGGAGTCCGATATGGCGTATGATGAATCTGTCGATTTAGAGCAATTCCGTGCAGAAACGCGGGAATGGCTTGAGGAGAATTGTCCGCCGTCTATGCGCACGCCCATGAAGGATGACGAGATCGTCTGGGGCGGTAAGCGCGAAAAGTTCAAGAATCCCGAAGCAAAGCTCTGGTTGGAGCGTATGGGCGAGAAGGGGTGGACCTCTCCTGAATGGCCAGCGAAATATGGGGGTGGCGGACTTAGCCGCGCGCAGAATCGTGTGCTTCAGGAAGAGCTACGCCGCATCAAGGCGCGCCCGGCGCTGTTCTCCTTTGGCCTTTGGATGTTTGGCCCGGCCTTGCTTGAGTTTGGCAACGAGGAGCAGAAACTTCGTTTCATCCCGGACATCGTGAAAGGCAAGACGCGCTGGTGTCAGGGATATTCAGAGCCCGGCGCGGGGTCTGACCTTGCCGACCTTCAGACGCGTTGCGAAGACAAGGGCGATCACTACCTGATCAACGGACAGAAGGTATGGACATCTTACGCCGACAAGGCCGATTGGATCTTCTGTCTCGTTCGCACTGACACGAGCGTGAAGCATGAAGGCATCAGCTTCATTCTGTTCGACATGGAGAGCCCGGGCGTTGAGGCGCGTCCGATCCAGTTGATTTCGGGTGAAAGCCCATTCTGCGAAACCTTCTTTTCCGACGTCAAGGTGCCGAAGGATCAGTTGGTCGGCGACGTGAATGGGGGCTGGCAGATCGCCAAGCGGCTGCTTCAGTTCGAGCGCTCTTCAATCTCTGCTGGCGGATTTGGCGGCACGGGAGGCTCCGGCATTCTTGGGCCTGAAGAATATGCGAAGATGCATATCGGTACCGACAATGAGGGACGTCTCATCGATGGCGATCTACGCGGACGGATCACGGACCACAAGATGTATGCGAAGGCGTTCAATCTAACCGTCCAGCGCCAGGCCGAACAAGCCAAGGCTGGCCAGCAGGTGGGCCACACAGCTTCCATCCTGAAATATGGTGCTGCAAAGATGAATCAGGATCGTCACGAACTACTCGTCGAGGCGCTTGGAACTGAGGGTCTTGGCTGGGAAGGGGAGGGCTTTGACCCGTCTGCCAAAAAGGTTACGCGCCAATGGCTTCGCTCGAAAGGCAACTCAATCGAGGGCGGCACGAGCGAGATCAATCTCAACGTGATCTCGAAACGCGTACTGGGTCTCAAGGACCACAAATAAGCATGTCGTCCACGCAGATCATAATTCTGTTTCTTGGCACACCGTTCATGGCCGGAGTCCTGGCTCCGTTTTTCCGTGGGCGCTGGCTTACGCAGGTGGCTGTGTGGACACTTGCGCTGTTGTCGACCCTTGTCGTTGTCTACGTATGGGCAGGCATGGAGGCAGCGTGCCTCGAATTGACAAACATCCGGCTGGTTCTCGCTGCCAGCGCCCTTTGGAGTACGGCCGGTTTGGCCGGTCTGCTCGTGGGGCGCGAAGCGGAAAATGTCCGCCGTGATGCAATAAACACCAGGGAAAAACGCAAGGCTTCGGAGATATTCAGATGACGTTCCTTTTGACGGAAGACCAGGAAATGCTGCGCGACACCGCTATGGCGTTCGCGCGTGACGAAATGCCAGTGACTCGCCTGCGCCAACTGCGCGACAGTGGAGCAAATGGCGTAGACGCAGAGACACGACAGAAACTCGCCGAACTCGGCTTCTTTGGTGTGATCATTCCGGATGAGCCAGGTGGTGAACACTTCGGCCTGGTCGGACTTGGCCAGGTTCTGGAAGCGCAAGGCCGTACACTGGCGCCAACACCGGTTCTCCAGACAGCCCTGATCGCGGCCAGCGCCTTGCAGCTGGGCGGCAGCGCAGAACAGCAGGCGGAATGGTTGCCCAAGATTGCCGGGGGCGCAACCAGTTTTGCCTTGGCGCTCGACGAAACTGCGCATTTCAATCCGCTGGGCGTCGCCACCGAGGCGGAGAGCAATGGGCAAGGCTACACGTTGAACGGCATGAAGCGGTTTGTGCCGGACGCTCATCATGCCGAGATGCTGATTGTTGTGGCGCGTACCTTTGGCGAAGCAGGTGACCGTCACGGCCTTACGCTGTTCATGGTTCCGGCGGATGCAAAGGGCGTGTCTATCCAAGCGCTGAACTCCGTCGACTCTCACGGCGCGGCTCATGTCGTGCTGGAAGATGTGATGGTTCCGGCAACAGCTGTCATCGGCGCAGTGGACAAAGGCGCAGACGTATTGGAGCCGGTTCTGGACCGGGCGGCGATCGGCCAGGCGGCGGAAATGCTGGGAAGTGCAGATGCGGCGTTTGAGATGACATTGGAGTACCTCAACAACCGGAAACAATTCGGCCAACTGATTGGATCGTTCCAATCATTGCAGCATCGTGCCGCAAAGATGTTTACTGAGCTGGAGCTGACGCGTTCCTGCATTGCGGCTGCGCTGGCGGCCGTTGATGACGGCAAGCCAAATATTGCGGAACTGGCAAGTCTGGCCAAGGCGCGCGCCGGCGAATTGATTCATCTCGTATCAAACGAGTGCGTGCAGATGCATGGGGGTATTGGCATGACGGATGATGCAGACCCTGGCCTCTACATGAAGCGGGCTCGCGTACAGGAAGCGCTCTATGGTTCTGCCAGCTGGCACAGGGATCGCTACGCGCGCCTTGCTGGATACTGATCCAGCATTCAACGCAAAAAAAGCCGGGAAGGTTACAACCTTCCCGGCTTTCTTTTTCTCCCGTGAGGGAAGCAGTGCTTAGCCCTTGAGGACCGAGCCCTTCTTGAGCGCCTTCGCGATCAGGTAATACATTACCGGACGATGCTTTGCGCGAACGGACTTTCCGTACTTTGCAACAGCATCCGCAATCGCGGCATCTGCTTTTGCGTCGTCAGTAACGCCAAGCTTCTTTGCGATAAAGCCCTTCTTGATGCGACCCAGCTCTTCCTTGTCGGAAGCAGCAACGGTTGCGGAATCGGCCTTGTAGATCGTCGGCCCACAGGCTTTGACGGCTGCATCCAGAAGCGCCATGTCAGAGCGTGTCTCACCAACCTTGTCTTTCAGGTCAGTGATGTACTTCTCCATCAGGACTTCCTTCGGTGAAGGTGCCTTGGCTGGTTTCGTTGTCTTGGGTGCAGCAGCTTTTTTTGGCGCCGCAGCTTTCTTGGCTTTGGTTGCTTTTGCCATGGGAGTGTCTCCTCAATGGGCCCGACGGACGGGCGTGTTTAAATTTACGCAGCTCACAACACGAATCAGTTTGAAACGCTGTTTGAACACTGACCCGTTTTTCCACAGCCTGCCAACCCCTTTTCGGTAGTGCAACAATATCCCGAAGTAGTGCGAGTACGGATTGAATGACCAATATGCCGTCTTGGGCGGTTCGCTGGAAGCGTATGGATACGATTGATTGACCTCTCTATGCGAGGAGTTCACACCCAATGGCGATACTGGCCGTGAAGTGAGGATAAAATGTTTCGTTACCTGCCTTGGCTCGCAACTGTTCTGCTGTTGGCGCTATGCCTTGTGTTTTGGCGACAGCACAGCTGGTTGATCTACCTCGCTGTCGCCTTGATCCCTTTGGCCCTGACAGGTCTGTATGATGTGCTTCAGCGTCGACACAGTCTTTGGCGAAACTTTCCGCTTTTCGCGCGCATTCGATGGGTCGCGGAGGAGTTGCGACCTTTCCTGCGTGCCTACATTGTCGAAAGTGAAACGGAGGGGCGTCCCTTCAATCATGAAGAGCGCACATTGGTGTATCGGCGTGCAAAGGATGTTTCGTCCGTTGAGCCGTTCGGCAGCCATCTTGATATCGACAAACCGCCTTATGAATGGCTGGCGCATTCCATAGCGGCGAAACATCCGGAAGAGGCAAACCCGCGTGTGCTGGTTGGCGCGCCGGAAACATCGCAGCCTTACTCGGCAAGCGTTTTCAATATCTCTGCAATGAGTTTTGGCTCACTCGGCGCGCACGCAATTGAAGCCTTGTCACAAGGCGCATCCCTGGGTGGCTTCTATCACGACACAGGAGAGGGTGGCGTGTCACGTTACCACCGTCAGGGCGGCGGCGATCTTGTCTGGGAACTGGGCTCTGGATATTTCGGGTGCCGCGCAGCTGACGGATCTTTTGATGCGGCCAAGTTCGCAGACACGGCCTCTGACCCACAGATCAAGATGATTGAAGTAAAGCTGAGCCAAGGCGCAAAGCCGGGGCATGGCGGCGTGTTGCCGGGAGAAAAGGTAACACATGAGATCGCCGAGGCGCGCGGGATCGCAGTTGGACAAACATGCGTTTCGCCGCCCGCGCATTCCTCCTTCTCCACGCCAATCGAGATGCTGGAATTTGTTGCGCGCCTGCGCGAGCTGTCAGGTGGCAAACCGGTCGGGATCAAGTTTGCTGTCGGCAATCGTTGGGAAACATTGGCCATCTGCAAAGCCATGTTGGAAACTGGGTTGCGGGTTGACTTCATGGTGGTCGATGGTGGGGAAGGGGGCACTGGCGCAGCGCCTGCTGAGTTTCTTGACCATGTCGGTGCACCCTTGAGACAGGCCCTGGTGCTGGCTCGCAACGCACTTGTGGGGACGGGTTTGAAGGGTGATGTGCGGCTTGCCTGTTCCGGTAAACAGATCAGCGCTTTCTCCCTTGCATCTTCCATGGCGCTGGGAGCTGACTGGGTGAATACGGCGCGTGGCTTCATGTTCTCGCTCGGCTGCATTCAGTCGCTGAACTGCCACAACAATACATGCCCGACCGGCATTGCGACATCCGACAAAGCGCGCCAGCGCGGATTGGTCGTGGCCGACAAGGCGATCCGCGTCAGGAACTACCAACGAAATACGGTCAAGGCATTGATGGAGGTTGTTGGTGCCGCAGGATGTGAACATCCGTGCGAGCTGACCCCGCGCCACGTGATGCATCGCGTGACCGAGGACATCGCCTACACCGCGGAACGCGCCTACCAGCTTGTGCAGGCCGGACAATTGTTGAATGCCCCGGATGAAACCCAACTTGCGCAAGAATGGCGCATGGCACAGGCCAACAGTTTCCTGCCAGCAAGCTAGTTCTGTGATTTGGCGGGAACCATCTCCTCGCTACTCAGATTTATGGTAGTGCTCACAAAGCGAGCAGGGTGGGGGTTTCTGCACTCAGGTACAGCGCTATGCCTTTGGCAGTGATGCGTCACGCGTTAGACGGGGTGAGACAGGATGGGCAATGACAGAACATAAAGTTTCAAAAGGCTCACGACTGATCGCAGTCTCAAACCGTACCGCGGCTGGACAGGAAAGCCGAGCCGGAGGGCTCGCAGTTGCGCTTTGGGATACGCTCGCCGACACACAGGGCCTCTGGATTGGCTGGAGCGGCCGTATTCTCGACTTTCCCAGCAACCGCGCGAAGCGGTCTGCAGAGGACGGCGTTGAGTTCGCCCTGACTGACTATTCCCGCGACCAGTTTGACGGTTTCTATCTCGGTTATTCAAACAGTGTGCTTTGGCCGGTCATGCACAACCGGATTGATCTGGCCGTGTTCGATTCCGCATATTATCGGTTCTATGTCGAGATCAATGAGAAGTTTGCGGAAATAGTACGGCACCAGGCAGATGAAGCCGACATTGTCTGGGTCCATGATTATCACTTCCTGCTGCTAGGCGACATCTTGCGGGAAGAGGGGTGGCAGGGAAAATGTGGTTTCTTCTTGCATATTCCCTTTCCCGCACCAGAAGTGTTCCGTGCCATTCCGGAACACCGCAAGTTGGCAAAGGGACTTTGTGCCTATGACGTGGTCGGCCTTCAGTGCCGCAAGGACCTCGCCAATCTCGCGCAATACCTCGAAGAAGAATTCGGGGCCGAGGAACAGCCGGATGGGAAGTTCAAAGTAGAGGGCCGCATTGTCCACCTGCTGCACTGTCCTATTGGCATTGATAGTGAGGGCTTTGCTGCGGCGGCAACCAAGGAGCCAGCAGACCGGGCGGCGACCCGCCTGTCACGTTTTCTAGGTGAACGCGACCTCGTCATCGGGGTTGACCGGATGGACTATTCGAAGGGTCTGCCGCAGCGGTTTGAAGGTATGGCCGACTTGTTCGACCGGTATCCGGAATTACACGGCAAGATTTCGTTCACTCAGATCGCACCGCCCTCACGGTCTGTCGTCGAGGAATACGCCCAGCTTCGTGAACAGCTTGATGCGCTGTCCGGACGGATCAATGGCGACTATGGCGACCTCGACTGGATGCCGATCAGATATTTGGCGCGCGGGTACGACCGCGAAGAAATCGCCGGGCTCTACCGTCTCGCAAAGGCCTGCTTGGTGACCCCCTTGCAGGACGGCATGAATCTTGTTGCGAAGGAGTTTGTCGCCGCGCAAGACCCTCAGGACCCGGGTGTTCTGATCCTGTCGCAATTTGCCGGTGCGGCAGAGCAGATGAAGGAGGCGATCATCATCAATCCATATGACAGCTCGGCCATCGCGGAAGCCGTTAAGCAGGCCATAGAGATGCCGCTCGACGAGCGGCAGGACCGTTGGCAGAAGCTCTTCGACAATATTGCCCAGCAGGACATCAACTGGTGGCGCCACCGCTTCATGACGGCGTTTGAGGGCGTGCCTGCATGAGTAATTCCTCTGTCATGCCGCCGGCGCTTGACCAGGGTGTCGCCTTGTTCCTGGATTTTGATGGAACGCTGTCTCCGCTTCAGGATGATCCAGATGCCGTGTTTCTGGCGTCAGGTCTGGATTCGGTTCTCATGCGCGTCTCTCAAAAGCTCGATGGTGCATTGGCAATTCTCTCTGGCCGTGACCTGACAGATTTGTCGAAACGTGTGCCCGATACGCTTTGGAGGTTCGGCAATCATGGCCTGAGATCAGCCGCGCCCGGCGCGGCAATGACCGAAGGTGTGCCGTCCGCGCCCAAGTCTCTGCTCTCCGGCATCTCATCCGTCGTGGACGTGCATGATGGTGTACGCTTGGAAGAGAAAGGGCCGGTTCTCGCAATCCACTATCGTGCGGCACCTGAAAAGAGTGAGCAACTCACTCACGAAATCAGTAGCGTAATTTCTCAGTACAAAGATTACTCGTTGCAATCGGGAAAGATGGTGCTTGAGGCAAAGCCGAGTGGGGCCAATAAGGGCGTTTGCCTTCAAGCTGCCATGGGGACTGCGCCGTTCGCTGGGCGCCTGCCGGTGATGATTGGCGACGACAAGACAGATGAAGACGCCTTCCTTGTGGCCAATAAGCTCGGTGGCTGGTCGATCAAGGTCGGAGAAGGCGAGAGCGCGGCAAACTATCGGCTGGCGTCTCATCGCGACGTCGCTACCTATCTGGAACAAGTGTTGGGAGAAGTATGAGTCTCGATCTGGGAATTGTTGGCAACGGAACCATTGCGGGCCTGATCAATGCGCGCGGTGACTATGAGTGGTTCTGCCTGCCACGCTTTGACGGGGAGCCCGTCTTCAACAAGCTTTTGGGCGGTGGCGGTTCATTCAGTGTGTGGATGGAGGGCCTGTCCAAGCGTACGCAGTCCTATGACCGGAACACCGCTATCCTGCGCACGCGTATGGAGTCTGAAGATGGCGCCATCCTGGAGATCGTCGACTTTGCTCCGAGGTTTGAACGTAAGGGTCGCACGTTCCGGCCCGTCAGTCTGGTGCGACGGTTTGAAGTTATCGCGGGCACGCCACAGCTGAAAATCTCCCTGACGCCGGAAACTGACTGGGGAGGGCGTCGGCTCAAGCCCATACGCGGTGTCAATCATGTGCGGTTTGTCGACGAAGAGTTTTCATTCCGAGTCACGACTGACGCGCCGGTTTCCTATATTCTCACCGAAACAAGCTTCGTTCTGGACAAGGATGTGACGTTTATTCTTGGGGCAGACGAATCGCTGACAGATTCCCCGAGTGTCATCGCACGCGACTGGGAGGAGCGCACGCGTCAGTATTGGGCGAAATGGGCGCGGAGCCTTGCCGTTCCGTTCGAGTGGCAGGATGAGGTTATCCGCGCGGCCATAACACTTAAACTGTGCGTGTTCGAAGAGACTGGCGGCATTGTGGCGGCGCTGACCACGTCCATTCCGGAACATGAAGGTTCGTCACGCAACTGGGATTATCGCTTTTGCTGGATCCGGGATGCCTATTTCACTGTGACAGCGCTGAACCGGCTCTCAGGCATGGGGACGCTGGAGCACTATATGAGGTGGGTGCGGAATATTGTGGCGCATTCCAAAGGCGGCCATATCCAGCCTGTGTACGGGATCGGGCTCGAGGCAGACTTGACCGAAGACCTCGCACCGAACTTGCCGGGCTTCCGCGATTCAGGACCGGTGCGTCGGGGTAATCAGGCCGCCGAACATGTACAGCACGATGTTTACGGCCAGGTCGTACTCGGCGTCGCGCAATCCTTTTTCGATCACCGGCTGCTTGCGCAGCCCGGCATCGCCGAGTTTGAACAACTTGAGCCCGTGGGCGAGCGCGCATTCGCGGTCTATGACACACCGGATGCAGGCATCTGGGAGTTCCGGACCATTGCGCATGTCCACACATCGTCGGCGATCATGTGCTGGGCAGCATGCGATCGCCTGTCGCGTATTGCCGTGCGGCTCGAACTCGACAATCGCGCGGCCTATTGGCTTGAGCGGGCGGACATCATTCACGCCACCATTCTGGAGAAGGCCTGGAGTGTAGACGTCGGCGCGTTTACAGCGGCCTTTGGTGGCACCGACCTTGATGCCTCTGTCCTGCTGATGGCAGAGATCGGCTTTCTCCCGGCAACCGATCCGCGTTATGTCGCAACCGTTGAGGCTGTCGACCGCGACCTTCGAATGGGAAACCATGTTTATCGCTACAAGGTCGAGGATGATTTCGGAAAACCGAAGACTGCCTTCACGGCGTGTACTTTCTGGTTCATTGATGCGCTCTACCGGGTGGGGCGCGTCGAGGAGGCGCGCGAAATCTTTGAAAGCGTGCTTGCCAGCCGCAATCATGTTGGATTGCTGTCGGAGGATGTTGATCCGGTGACCGGCGAGCTTTGGGGGAACTTTCCTCAAACCTACTGCATGGTCGGGATAATCAATTCTGCGGCCCTGCTGAGCAAGCCTTGGGCAGCGGTTACCTGATATTGCGCAGTTTGTACGAACGCAGGCTATTGATCATCATGATCGCTGACTGAGTTTGTTGAAACTATCCAGCGTTTGTGTGTTGCTGGGTCCATGGCTGATGGTGAGGACGTATTCGACGAGATGCATGGATTTGGCGAAGGCGTGCGAGCGCCTTATGCCGGATACAATGGCTGGTTTGACAACACGACCCCTTCGGCTCTGCTGAAGAAATCACGGGATGCGCAAACCTTCTTTCGGCGAACCGGTATCACCTTCAACGTTTATGGAAAATCTGAAGCTGACGAGCGGCTGATCCCGTTCGATCTGGTGCCGCGCATTATCGGCGCCAGCGAGTGGGCCTTGCTGGTTCGCGGCATCGAGCAACGGGTCAAGGCAATCAACGCTTTCCTGTACGATATCTATCACCGACAGGAGATCGTCCGCGCCGGTCGCCTGCCGGAACACCTTATCCGCGAGAATGACGCCTTTCTTCCGAAAATGATTGGCTTCGATCCACCGGGAGGGATTTACACGCATATTGTCGGGATTGATCTGGTGCGCACCGGCCCCAACGAATTCTTTGTGCTGGAGGACAATGCCCGCACGCCCTCTGGCGTGTCCTATATGCTGGAAAACCGGGAGACCATGTTGAAGATGTTCCCGGAACTGTTTGCGCAGATGTCGGTGCAGCGTGTTTCGGGGTATCCGATGGCGCTGCGGCGTTCGCTCGAACGGTCTGCACCGGCACAGGCCTCGGGCCGACCCACGGTGGCGATCCTCACGCCAGGTATCCATAATTCAGCCTATTTCGAGCATGCCTTCCTGGCGGACCAGATGGGCGTTGAGCTTGTCGAAGGTCATGACTTGCGCGTCGTTGATGGACGGGTCGCCATGCGAACCACGCAAGGCTACGAAACCATCGATGTGTTGTATCGACGAGTTGATGATGACTATCTCGATCCACTGAATTTCCGCTCGGAATCCATGCTGGGCGTGGCGGGCATCTTTGATGTTTACCGGGCTGGGGGCATTACAATTGCCAATGCTCCGGGCACCGGCATTGCCGACGACAAAGCGATCTATTCATACATGCCGGACATCGTCGAATTCTATACGGGGCAAGCGCCGCTGCTGAAGAATGTGCCGACTTGGCGCTGTGCGGAGAAAGACTCCTTGTCCTATGTGCTGGAGAATCTGGAAGAACTCGTCGTCAAGGAAGTTCACGGCTCCGGAGGCTATGGCATGCTGGTCGGGCCCGCAGCGAGCAAGAAGGAAATCGCTGCCTTCCGAAAGAAGCTTCAAGCCAAGCCATCCAATTATATAGCCCAGCCCACATTGGCCCTTTCGACGGTGCCTGTGCTGACGAAAGCTGGCCTGTCACCTCGCCATGTCGACTTGCGCCCATTCGTACTTGTTTCATCTGATGGTGTTGAGGTGACGCCCGGCGGATTGACCCGCGTTGCCATGAAAAAGGGATCGCTTGTTGTGAACTCCAGCCAGGGCGGGGGCACCAAGGATACTTGGGTCCTGAAGGAGGGCTAAGTCATGCTGGGCAGGACTGCATCGGGTCTGTTCTGGATGGCCCGGCTTCTGGAAAGAGCCGAAAATACCAGCCGCCTTGTCGAGGCGGGCTTCCGCATGGCGCTCACCCGGACCCAACCGGGCGAGGAGGAGTGGCGATCTGTGCTCGTCACTGCTGGCTGTTGTGATGCCTATCTGGCGCGTCATGACACAATCACGGGCGACAAGGTTGCCGATTTCGCTCTGCGAGATCGCAGCAATCCGTCCAGCGTGATGTCAACGCTGCATGCGGCGCGAGAAAATGCCCGCATGACCCGCACCGCGCTGACGCGGGAAATGTGGGAAGCGATCAATGACTTCTGGATGGCCGTGCGCGATGCGTTGAAGCGTGCGCCATCCGAGACGGACCTGCCAGAAATCCTGACCATGATCCGCCAGCAGGGCGCGCAGGTAAGAGGCGCGACCACAGGCACTATGCTCCGCAATGACATCTATAATTTTATCCTGTTGGGCATCATGTTTGAGCGCGCTGACAATACGGCGCGCATTCTCGATACAAAATACTACGTCCTGCTACCGTCCAGCGCCTCGGTCGGCTCGTCGCTCGACAATGTGCAGTGGGAGATGATCCTGAGGTCGGCTTCGGCAGAGCGGTCTTTCCACTGGCTCAATGGCGGCAATATCACGCCGCGAGCGATAGCCGATTTCCTGATCTTCGACACACGTATGCCGCGCTCGCTGGCCTATTGTTACGACACGATCACCCACCAACTGGATTGTCTGTTCCGGCAATATGGCCAACGGCTGGGGACCCATGATCTTGCCGAGTCTCTTGAGGCGAGCTTGACGGCCACGACGATTGAGAGCGTGTTTGAAAACGGATTGCACGAATTCCTGTCGGACTTCCTGAGGCGGAATGCATCCCTCTCGGCGCAGATCGAAACAGATTTCAGGTTCGCGGAGTGATGACATGCGACTGACCGTAGACCATTCATCAACCTACACATACGAACATGGCGTGTCCTATGCGCTCCAGCAGGTTCGCAAACGGCCGATCAGCCTTCCGTCGCAATCAATCCTGTCTTGGGACGTGTCGATTGAAGGGGCGCACTGGGAAACAAGCTATACCGACCATCATGGAAATCTGGTGGATCTGATCCAGTTGGAGCCGGACGTCATGAGCGTGTCGGTCAGTGTAAAAGGTGAGGTCGAGACGCATGACACGTCCGGTGTCATGGGGGGGCACAGTCAGCTTGTGCCGCTCTGGCTTTACCAGCGACCGACCGAACTCACCATGCCGGCGAAAGGATTGCGGGCATTGGCGGGCAAGTTCAGTCGAAGCCCGTCACAAGATATTGGCGTCCTGCATGAGTTGATGGTGGAAATTGCGGACAAGGTTGCCTACCGGACCAATGAGACAGACTCGAGCACCACGGCAGAAGATGCGCTGCAGCAGGGGCAGGGGGTCTGTCAGGACCATGCGCACATATTCATCACGGTCGCGCGCCTGCTTGGCTATCCTGCGCGTTATGTCAGCGGATACCTGATGATGACGGACAGGGTGGACCAGGACGCCGGCCATGCCTGGGCGGAGGCTTGGGTCGATGGCCTTGGATGGACGGGGTTTGATGTTTCCAATGGTATTAGCCCGGATGCGCGCTACATACAGGTAGCGACTGGCTTGGATTACAGCGACGCGGCCCCCATCAGAGGTTTGGTCTATGGTGCGGGTGCGGAAAATCTCGTGGTTTCCATTCAAGTCCAGCAGTAAAGTTAGTCGAGATATTGATCGGAGAATCATCAAGTGACGTATTGCGTTGCGCTTCGGCTTGACCGGGGGCTCATCTTTATGTCGGACACTCGCACCAATGCGGGCATCGACAACATTTCGAAGTTCCAGAAGATGTTCACATGGGAGGTGCCCGGCGAGCGGGTCATCACCATTTTGACTGCGGGAAACCTCGCCACCACGCAGGCCGTGATCAGCCTGTTGGATGAGCGCCTGAAGGCACCGGAAGAACGAAACCCCAGTATCATGGCAGCTGATACAATGTTTCAGGTTGCCAGATTGGTCGGAGACACGGTGAAGGAGGTCATCCGCACGCAGGGCGATGGAGGGCCGGAATCAGAGGCGGCTTTCGGCGCGACGCTCATCGTGGGGGGACAGATCTCCGGGATGGAGCCGCGTCTGTTCCTGGTCTATCCCGAAGGCAACTTCATTGAGGCCAGCGACGAAACGCCTTTCTTCCAGATTGGCGAGACCAAATATGGCAGACCGATCCTGCTGAGAGCCTTCAGCCCGGACATGACGTTCGAAGAAGCGGTAAAACTGCTCTACGTCTCATTTGACTCAACACTCAAGGCAAACCTCTCGGTGGGGATGCCGCTTGATCTGCAGACGATTGAAAAAGACATTTACAAAGTCACTGAGAAGCGACGCGTCGAAGAGAATGACCCCTATTTCACGGCGATCTCTTCGCGTTGGGGAGACGCGCTGAAACTGGCTTTCAACTCGCTGCCCGACTATGAATTCTGACTTGGCCTAAAAGGTCGGTTCCGGGACATGGTTGCGGTAGAGCCTCTTGGCGAGCTCGACACGGGCCAGTGCATCCAGGCCCTCAATGTCTGCCTTCAGAGTCGCGTTCAACAGGGGGCGAATGCCGATCCGGTTGGCGACCTGAATCGCCAGGCCGGGACGGGCATTGAGCTCCAGCAGGAGCGGCCCCTTGGTCTTGTCCAGTACGATGTCGGCGCCGAGATAGCCGAGCCCGGTTACATCATAGGCCTTTGCTGCCATTTCGAGCATTGTGTCCCAGTGTGGCACCGAGAAATTCCGCAGCGGGTTTGCCGTGTCAGGATGGATGTCAGTGGTTTTGCCATTCTGCATGCCGCTGAGTGTCTTGCCGGTCACAAGATCCAATCCGACACCAACGCCGCCCTTATGGAGGTTTGCCTTACCGTCAGATTCTGCGGTCGGCAGACGCACCATGGCCACGGCAGGAATGCCCCGCACGACAATGATCCGAATATCCGGTACGCCGCCGAATGAGATCGGATTGAAGATTTCGTCGAACTTCACCCGGTACTCAAACATCGCCACATCCGGTTGGCCGCTTAGGCTGTACATGCCCGACAGGATGTTATTGACGTGGAAACGGATGTCTTCGAGCAGGGCGCGCTGCCCATTGGAACGGCGCCAGCCGCCACGCATTGGCTCCATCAGCACTTGAATCCCATTTCCCTGAGAGCCATTGGCGGGCTTGATGACCACGCCATCCGGCTTGTCGAGATAGGATTCCAGATGGCGCATGTGGAACGGGTTGGCGATCACACCATAGAGTTCCGGTGTGGGAATATTGGCTGCGTTCGCAAGTCGCTTCGTCTCGCGCTTGTCATCAACCAGCCGGATCAGTCGCCTCGGATTGAGCTCATTGACGAGCCGGACATTCCGCTCGTTGATTCCGAGCAGTCCGGCACGTCGCAATGCCCGGTAGCGTCCGATCATTTCCGGTCATCCAGTTCACGGAAACGGATCAACTCGCTGAGGCGCAAGCCGGTATATTTCCCCATCAGCAGGCAGATCGCCATGATCACCAGGAGCAGTTCAGGGAAATTGAACATCAGATATTCGACGTGCGTGTTGGTCATCACCAGATACGATGCTGCCGCCACCATGAGACTGCCAATGCCTTGCTTGATGGCCTCGGTAGCCGAGTATTCTTCCCATGCGATCGACATACGCTCGATCGTCATCGTCAGAATGACCATGGGGAACAGCGAGATCGATAGACCGATACGCTGACCGTTATTCGCCATGATCTGGGCGATCACAGCCATACAGATAACAATGAACACAACCACCGTCGCCAATCGCGGCACCAGCAACAGCTTCAATTTCTCTAGATAGAAGCGCACAGCGAGGCCCAGCGCGATCAGTGCGGTGAACAGGATCACGCCATTCACAAGAGCGGTTTCACGGAACGCAATTCCGATCAGGACGGGCATGAACGTGCCGAGTGTCTGAAGGCCGATGAACTGACGCAGGAAGACCAGCATCAGAATGCCAACCGGGATGGTGACGAGCACCTGATAGACCAGCTGAGTGGTAATGGGCAGTCGGTTGAAGGAGAACCATTGCATGGCCGAGCCTTCTGCTTTGGCGACGCGCTGCATGACATCCGCCACGTCTGCGTTTACCGGCTGCAGGCTGACTTGCAGGTCCAGGTCCGAAATGCCTTCCGCGCGAATAAAATCATTCGTGCCATGCCAGATCGTGAAAAATTCTTCGGGGTCCGGGCCGGGGAAGTAGCGTCGATCGGCTCCATCGGCATGGTATTCAAGCCAGTGACGGATTTCGGCCCGTCGGCGTGCCTGGTCCATGTAAACACCATTAGCGACCCGCGCTGGAATTCCCTGACTTGTCAGCACATCACGTGCGAGCGCAAGGCGGGCGATCTGACGGGTGAGTGTGGGAGACAAGAGCGCTTCCACCTCATCGACATCGCCGTCCACGAATATCTCTTCCAACACCAGATCGGCGAGAGATTCATCGTCAGCGGATCGCCGGCGCAGATCTGTCGACCAGACCAGGAAGGCTTGCCGTTCAAGGTCATTCTCGGCTTCAGGCGCGGCGCGGCGCAGCTTGCGCTGCATGCTTTCCGGCAAGGGGCTAGCGAGCGTTTCGCCGAGCAGGCGCGCGCGGTAGCGGAGCACTTTCCGGTCATTCGGATAGCGGTAAGTCCAGATCGCGGTCCGGCCATCACCCTCGCGCGCATTCAGGCGCAGGCCGAAGGCGCCGTTGTAGAATTGCTCCTGAGACACCCTGCGGTTTTCACTGTTCGACGGAATATAGGTTTCCAGTCGGACGGGTTGGTTGCTCGTGTCGAAATCGAGGTAGATTTCGAAATCCCATGTGGTCGTCCGTTCGCCGGGCGTCAGGGGATAGTCCAATTGCAGAACTTTGGTTGCGAATATGCCGAGACCGATAGCGGCCAGAACCAGCGCAAGTAGTCGGGTATGTGTAAAACTATTCACTGTCTTCTTTTTCGCAGCTGCCTTCGGCGATGAATGTCGAAGAGGAATCAACAAGCACGCGGGATGCCATGAACTCGCGGCCTACCAGGAAGTCGTACTCGAAATCCTCGCGGTCAGCCAAATTGACTTCAGCGAGTCCACTGACGCCGCCGATGCAGAGCGGCAAGTGGATGACGGGACGCCGGATGGTTCCGCCGGTTTTCAGCTTGATCAGCGCGAAGCGACGGACATTCTGGTCATATCGCACTGTGCGACCATTCTTGCCGACCAGACGAAACCGGACCCAGTCGTCCTTGCCAGATTTATTGTAGATATGGACGTCACGGGCAAAAACAGAGCTTGAATCAGCGCCGGTATCCAGCTTGCCCTTCATCTCCAGGCCGAGCTTGCCGACATAAACATTCTCGACATAGCCCATCACTGCCGGTTCGCTTGAGCGGTCGCGACTGTCCGCAATGGCGGAAACTATGGGCAGTGAAAGAACGGCCGTTGCGGCCAAGACGTGTCTCAGATACTTCACGAGAATTCGTTCCTCTTGCCTCAGGATCGGCATTTTTCGTCACCTAACATGCAAGGCATGCGGGCGATAGCTATCCGATCACTAGGTGGTCCCAAAACGGGACGCAAGGATGATTGAATAGTTCCCTTAACAGCCCGATTCCGCCTGAAAAACCTGATTTCGTGGCATTTCTATGGTGAATGCTGGGATCGTCTGTGGCCTTGCCTTTGCACCTAAATAGAATGGCGCTTGGCAGGTGTGCCATATCCCGACGAAAATTAACCAAGAATAGAATTTGAAAAAATATCTATTTCAGGTTGCGTTCATTGGCTGCTGCTTTACAGTAGTTTCTGGAGGGAGAGAGCTGAGTCTGTCTCACGGAACACAGTAGAGGGTTTTGACACGTCTTAGGAGGTGCGTTTCCTTTATCTGTGTTCAAATGTACGAGTCACGTCCGTCCTCGAAGAAATCGGGGTCAGCAAGCAGGAAGGCTTTATGAGTCTGTCGGTGGATCAGGTTCTGGACCGTGTTCGTGAGAATGTCGGGCTATTCGTTCGCGACGGTTCCCTGCGAGCGGACGAGCAGGGCGCTCGTTCTGTCACACTTCCTGCAATTTATCCTGAATGGTTGGGGGATGCAGCCTTTGCGCAAGCGCATGGCGCGCGCTTCAACTATGTCGTCGGCGAAATGGCCCGCGGGATTGCGACGCCGAAGATGGTGATAGAAGCCGTTCGCGCGGGATGCGTTGGCTTCTACGGCAGCGCGGGGCTGAAACCTGAAACCATTGAAGAAGGCGTGCGCGAAATCAAGGCTGGTATCGCACCGGGGCAAACTGCTTGGGGCGCGAACCTGATCCACTCTCCGCAACAGCCGGGCTATGAAGCGCGCGTCGTCGATCTGTTTCTGGCAATGGGAGTCCGGCGGGTGTCGGCTTCAGCCTATATGAGGCTTTCGCCAGACATCGTCCGTTATACAGCGCTCGGTCTCACACGCAGCGCGGACGGCAAGGTCCAGCGCGCCAACCACGTATTTGCCAAGGTCTCTCGCGCGGAAGTTGCCACCCAGTTCATGCAGCCTGCGCCCGAAAAAATACTGAGAACGTTGGTTTCTGAAGGGAGCATTTCTGCCGAGCAGGCCGAACTTGCTTCGAGAGTACCAGTAGCGCTGGATATCACCGCTGAAGCTGACAGTGGCGGTCACACAGACAATCGTTCTGCCGCTCCGCTCTTTTCCTCGTTGTCCCTGGCGCGAGACCGTGTCGCTGCAGAAACAGGCATAGACGCAAATGCGATCCGTATCGGCCTGGGCGGGGGTATAGCGACGCCACATGGCGTGGCCGCAGCATTTCAGATGGGCGCAGCATATGTGTTGACTGGCTCCATCAATCAGGCCGCCGTAGAATCCGGCTTGTCTGAACCTGCGCGACAATTGCTGGCCAAGGCAGGGCCGGCTGATATCGGCATGGCTCCCGCGGCCGACATGTTTGAGCAAGGCGTCGAAGTGCAGGTGCTGAAGCGCGGTACGCTCTTCGCGATGCGGGCACGCAAGCTGCACGCGCTCTACAAGTCTGGTATGTCTTTTGAAACCATGGACCAGAAAGATCGCGACTGGCTGGAAGGCGTGCTCGGGGAATCCTTCCAGAGCGCTTGGGAGCAGACGCGGACCTTCATCACGGAGTCGAATCCAAAGGAGGCGGCCCGCGCCGAAACCGATGGCAACAAGCGGCTCGCGCTCGTTGCGCGTCGCTATTTGTTCATGGGGGCTCAATGGGCGCGTGATGGTGCTTCTGACCGCGTTTCCGATTACCAGATCTGGTGCGGCCCGGCGCAGGGTGCGTTCAATGAATGGGTCGCTGGCACATTTCTGGAGCCCATCGAGAACCGCACAATCCGCCAGATCGCCCTGAACCTGATGGAGGGCGCGACGCGTCTGACACGCGCCGGACAGATGCGCGCCTGTGGGATTGGCGTGCCACCCTCAGCGTTCTCCTACACGCCTCGAAAGTTTCTCTGATACGATGAATGACAAGGCCAGCAGATCATGAGCTCAAAAGCTGCCACTCCGATTGCCATTGTGGGCATGGGCGCAATCTTCCCGGGCCGGGGAGACGTGACCGGCTTTTGGCGCGATATTTTCGAAGGGCGGGATTTGTTGTCCGACGTGCCATCAAGCCATTGGCTCGTGGATGACTATTATGACTCCGACCCGCTGGCGAAGGACAAGACGTACGGTCGGCGCGGTGGGTTCATTGATCCAGTTGCCTTCGACCCCCTGACATTCGGCATCCCGCCCAAAACGATGGAAGGGACCGACACTGCGCAATTGCTGGCACTGATCGCGGCCTATGCGACCTTACAGGATATCGAGCGGGACAGTGAAGGCCGGATCGACAAATCCCGCACCAGCGTGATCCTCGGCGTGGCGTCGGCGACAGAACTGACCGCTCATATGGCAGGCCGTCTGCAGCGCCCGGTCTGGGTCAATGCGATGCGCGAAGCAGGCATGCCAGAAAGCGAGGTTGTCGCACTCGCTGAGCGGATCGAGAACCATTATGTCGAATGGCAGGAGGCGACATTCCCCGGCTTGCTTGGGAACGTCGTGGCAGGGCGGATCGCCAACCGCTTTGACCTGGGCGGCAGCAACATGGTCACCGATGCCGCCTGCGCCTCCAGCCTGTCAGCCCTCAGCATCGCCCTGCACGAACTTCGCGCCGGAGACAGCGATACGGTCCTGACCGGAGGTGTCGACGCACTGAACGATATCCTGATGTATATGTGCTTCTCGAAAACACCGGCCCTGTCGCCGACGGGCGACTGCCGACCGTTTTCGAATAGTGCCGATGGTACCATGCTGGGGGAAGGTATTGGCATGCTGGCGCTGCGCCGGTTGGACGATGCCGAGCGCGACGGCAACACGATACATGCGGTAATTCGTGGACTGGGTGGCGGTTCGGACGGGAAGGGGACGGCGATCTATGCACCGGTTCCTGAGGGACAGGCCCGCGCGCTTAAACGTGCCTATGTTCAGGCCGGATATGGTCCGGAAGCTGTCGACTTGATGGAGGGGCATGGCACAGGCACCAAGGCTGGTGACAAGGCAGAACTGGACGGCCTGCATCTCGTGTTCGGTGAAGTCAAATCCGACGAACCATGGTGCGCGCTCGGATCCGTAAAATCACAAATGGGGCATTCCAAGGCGGCTGCTGGCGTTGCGAGTCTCGTCAAGACTGTCAACGCGCTCAGTCGTAAAGTCCTTCCGCCCACGATCAAGGTTGAGGAGCCCGCGGATGTCATCAAGGAAAGCAGTGCTTTTTACCTGAACACCGAACCCCGTCCCTGGATCACGACAAAGAAGCGACCGCGCCGGGCATCAGTCAGCTCATTTGGGTTTGGTGGAAGCAATTACCATGTGACCCTGGAAGAATATGTCGGCAAAACCGCAATACGACCGTACCGGGTCTTTCCGGCGGAACTTTTCTTGTTCAGCGCAGACACGCCCGGTGCCCTTGCGACAGCAATCGAGGCCAGCGCATCCGGCGTGGATGACGCATCGCTGGCGTACGCCGCTTCACAAACACATGCGGGCTTCGAATCGAAAGCTCCAGCACGGGCTGCGATCATTGCTGAAACCGCAGACGATCTCAAAACCAAGTCGGAGAGTCTCGCAAGCCAGATTCGGGCAGGGGAGGTAGGTATTCGTCCGTTCAAGGCCGATTGCTTTGCCTCATTCGATGCGCCTGTGGATGGCAAGATCGCCTTCATGTTCTCCGGTCAGGGCAGCCAATATGTCGGAATGGGCTCTGATCTGGCCATGGCGTTCCCGGAGGCTCGGGCAGTATGGGATCAGGCAGCCAGCCACAAGCGCACGGGCAAGCTGAGGCTCGACAAATTGTCCTTCCCGCCAGCGGCTTTCGATCAGGTTGATTTCGGCGCGCAGACCCAGACACTGACGGAAATGCAGCATGCCCAGCCAGCCATCGCAGCGGTGGCCTTGTCGCAGCTGGGCCTTCTGTCACAGCTCGGCTTGCAGGCAGACATGGCCGCAGGCCACAGCTTCGGTGAGATCATGGCTCTGCATCTAGCTGGCGTGATGGATTCCGACACGGCCCTCACGGTGGCTGCGGAGCGAGGTGCGCTCATGGCCAAGGCGGCGGGCAACACCAAGGGCGCCATGTTGGCAGTCCAGACCGATTCCGCGACAATAGCACCGGTATTGAAGAAGATCGGCCAAGGCCTCGTACTTGCCAATGACAATGGGCCGGACCAGGTCGTTCTGTCGGGTGCGCAAGACATTGTTGAAAAGGCAAGACTGGAGTGCGAAGCGCTTGGCCTGAAGGCTCGCATGCTGCCGGTGGCGACAGCGTTCCATTCGGAGATTGTTGCCGAAGCCGTGCCGCCTTTTGCCAAAGTGCTTGCAAAACAGAAACTGCGCACGCCGAAGCTTGATGTCTTTGCGAATGCTACGGCGCAGAAATATGACGCCAAGGTCGCAGATCTTCCGGACTTCATATCCGATCAGCTAATCCAGCCGGTTCGTTTCCGTGAACAGGTTGAGGCGATGCATGCGGCCGGAGCCCGCGTGTTCGTGGAAGTCGGCCCTGGCGGCGTGGTCACGGGGTTGGTCGGCCATATTCTGGCTGGCAAACCCCATCTTGCGATCTCATTGGATCACAAACGCCGCAATGGCGTGAACCAGTTCCTCCTTGCCACCGCAACGCTCGGCGTCTCAGGCATCGACCTCGACTATGCCGGCCTGTTTGCAGAGCTTCCGGCCCAGCCGCTAAAGTCCGCGCCCTCCAGGCACGCCGTGAAGATTTCCGGCGGCAATTACAACAAGCCTTACCCTCCGGCGAATGGTGCGGCAGGCCGCGCTCCATCAAATCCGGAAAGGCCAGCAGTGCTGGAGAACCCAGCCGCGCAATTCCCATCCACCAGCAATCCCGTTCAGGCGCAGTCTTCCCCACGCCCCGAGCACAAAGTCCTTCCAGAACAGACAGGCAGTCCTATGACCCAAGACGCATCCTCAAAAGGCCCTGAATACGCAGTGCAGCCCCATTCCTCCGCTGCGCCCGCTGCAACAGTCTCTGAGCGGATCATGCATGAAGTTTCCCAGCGCCATGCAGACTATATGTCTGCCATGTCGACAGCGCATTCGGCTTTCCTGAATATGGCCGCCCAGATGGCGGGCCAGGCACCCCTCGAACCCGCACGTATTCACGCGCCCGTTGCCTTGCCAGCTCCTGCTCCAGCGCCAGCGGCGCCGGTCCAACCACAGCCCTCGGTCAGTGATGTGAAGCCAAATGGCGCCTATCGTGAAGTAGAGTCTGCAGCCGCTCCCGCGCCGATGGCGGTCCCTGTACCCGCGGCCCAACCCGCGCCCCAGCCACAAGCCTCCGTTCAGCCTGCTCCAGTGGTGGCTCCGGCTCCAGCACCCTCTGCATCAGGGGGAGATTCCATCAGCCTGGTCCGCGGCATCATCGCCGAGAAGACCGGCTATCCCGAAGACATGCTCGAGCCCGACATGGACCTCGAAGGGGAACTCGGCGTCGACTCGATCAAGCAGGTCGAGATCCTGTCGACCCTGCGCGAACGCATGCCAAGCCTGCCAGAGATTGATCCGGAACAGCTCGTGGAGTTGCGCACGATTGCCGCGATTGCGGGCATGATCGACGCGTCGGGTGTCGCCTCGGCGCCTGCACCAGCAATGAGTGCGGCTCCGGCGGCTGTGACGGCCTCGTCCAATGGCGGCGTTACGGCCGACACGGTCCGGGCCCTGATCGCGGAGAAGACCGGCTATCCGGAAGACATGCTCGAAGATGACATGGACCTCGAAGGAGAACTTGGGGTCGACTCGATCAAGCAGGTCGAAATCCTGTCGGCCCTGCGTGACCAGCATCCGGAATTGCCGGAAGTCGATCCCGAAGTGCTGGCGGACCTTCGCACCATCCGGGCCATCGCAGATTTTTTTGCGTAAGGGGCGGCGGGGCGCCCGCTGCGCTCTCCCGTCCCGGCCCGCCGGCCGGTCCGGTTCCCACCTATGAGAGTTTCGTTCGGGTAGTCTCGCCCGGGTCTGCGCAGCCCTGGGTGGCCGCTCAGGACCTTTCGGCATGGGGGCCGTTTGCCGTATCGGCCGGGGCATTGGAGATCGCAACCGAACTGGTTCAGGCGCTCACCGGACGAGGTGCTCAGGCGGGCCTTCTGGGCGATAGCGTTCAGGGTGTTCAAACGGTAATCGTAACCGAAGGCCTTTCGCATTTGCCGGTAACGGAACGACACTGGCAGGTTCTGGACATTTGCAAGCGGCTGTATGCGAGCGGTGCCCGGATTGTGATTCTGGAGCATGCGGGCGCTGGCGGTTTTGCGCAGCTTTGCGGTCTGAAAGGCCTCTCGCGTACACTCCGTCAGGAATGGCCTGATCGGTCCATAGTAACGTGGTCACTTCCTGCTGGCGTGTCGCTGAACGCACTGGCTGAACTGGTCCTTGCCGCCGTCGCCTCCAATGCTCCCGAGGCAGATCTTGATGCGGCGGGTACTTCGGTGATGGAGATCGGCGCCGCACCTGGGCTGGTGCAAGCCGCTCCAACAGATGCAAACGTCTGGTTTGTGCCGGGAGGTGCGCGCGGTGTGACCGCAGCCTGCGTATCCGAACTGGCGCGTCGACAAGCGGGATCGACCTTTGTTCTGGCAGGCCGGTCCGGCATCACGCCCTGGCCAGAAGGATTGCAGCCAACAAGCGACGTGAAACTTGTCCGGGGTGCGCTGATCTCCGCAGCCAAGGCGCGCGGCGAAAAGCCTGCCTTGCCTTCCATTGATCGTCAGGCGCGCGCGCTGCTGGCAGGACAGGAAATTCGTCACACGCTGGACGTCATCGCGGCGGCAGGGGCGGGGGCTGTCTATTTGCAGGTAGACATGTCGAATCGCGACAGCGTTCTCGCCGCCGTTCAGAAGATTACGGCTGAGTGCGGGCCGATTACTGGCCTCGTGCATGGGGCAGGGGTGCTGGCAGATGGGCTTGCCCTGAAGAAGACGCGAGAAGATGTGGAATATGTCTTCGGGCCAAAGGTCGAAGGCTTGGCAAACCTGATCGCCGCTATCGACCTTTCGCAGCTGCGCCATGTCGGCCTGTTTTCGTCCGCCTCCGCCGTATTCGGCAATACGGGGCAGAGCGACTATGCGATGGCCAATGCCTGGCTTGGCGCCGTTGCGCGGAAGCTCGCAACGCAACTGCCCGCCGCGATCGTCAAGAGTTTCTGTTGGGGCCCTTGGGATGGCGGCATGGTCGACGCAACACTGGCGGGACATTTCGCAACACGCGGCATTTCGTTGATTGGCCTTCAGGATGGCGCGCGCATCTTTGCTGACCAGATTCTTCAGGGAGACAGGCAAGAAATCGAACTATTGATCGGGGATGAGTGGGCAGGATGACGGGTGATTGCCGATTTGAGCCGATTGCTATTGTCGGCCAGGGCTGCGTGCTGCCGGGGGCCATGAGCCCGGCGGAGCTTGGCGATCTCGTCTTTGACAAGCGCGTGGTCTACGGCCCGGTGCCTTCTGAGCGGCTTGGGCTTTCGGAAGCAGATGCAGCTTCCCGAAACTATGTATCCGGAACGGTGCAAGGATTCGAGGATATCTTCGATGAGGATCGTATTCCGGTAGCGTGGCGCGCAGCTGCCAGGATCGACCCGGTTTGCGCCTGGTCCGTTCATGCCGCGTTGGATGCGTGGAGCAACGCACGTCGTCCGAAGGTCCGAAAGGGCCGCGCAGGTGTCTTTGTGGCCAATCTTTCCTACCCAAGCGCGGCGCATGCAGACTATGCCGCACGCCATTGGGCGGGGCAGGCGCTTTCGGAACCGCTTGCGACGTTCAATGCTTCTCTTCCGCCCCAACTGATCGCTCAGACGCTCGGCCTGTCCGGTCCAGCATTCTCGCTTGATGCGGCGTGCGCCTCATCGCTCTATGCGCTGGAGATCGCCTGTCGACGGCTTCAATCGCAGGCGATTGATTGCGCCGTCGTTGTCGGCGTCAACGCGGCCGACAATCTGATCCTCCATATCGGGTTCGAGGCGTTGAAGGCACTCAGCCCGACCGGCCAGTCACGACCCTTCGTGAAGGGCGCAGACGGATTAGTGCCATCTGAAGGAGCGGTCTCGGTTGTCCTGAAACGCCTGTCTGATGTGAAGAAGAAGGATGTCGTTCACGGCGTTATTCGGGGCATCGGCCTCTCGAATGATGGTCGGCGCAAGGGTTTGCTCGCCCCGTCCGGCGAGGGCCAGACTGAAGCCATGACGCGCGCATACACAATGGCGGGCGTGGATCCGAAGAGCGTGTCCTATCTGGAATGCCATGCGACCGGCACGCCGACTGGTGACGGTGTCGAGGTGCAGGCATCGGCGGACATGTTCGCGGGCAACAAAAATCTCGCCATCGGATCCCTGAAGGCCAATACAGGGCATCTCATCACGGCGGCGGGCCTGGCCAGCCTCTTCAAGCTGACCGAAGCGTTCAAGCGCGAAGCCCTGCCGCCTACACCGATTAGAGGTAACCTGATCGAAGTTGCTAGCCGGAACGGTATGACAGTTCTGGGGGAGGCCGCATCGTGGGAGCCGCGTAACGGAATTCGCCGCGCAGCTATTAGCAATTTCGGTTTCGGCGGCAACAATGCGCATCTGATCCTCGACCAGTATAATCCGGAATCGGATTTGGTTGAGGCGCGGGAGGCCAAGCTGTCCGAGCAGGACATCGTGATCTGCGGGACAGGCCTGCTGGCGGGTTCTGACCGCGGGGCGGACGCCGTCACGCGCCGCATCATGAACCAGCCGATAAAGCCTGCCACAGCCTGCCGAAAGGTGGGCGCAGATCCGAAGACTGCGCGAACTCCGCCAACGGATTTGCTTGAGGCGGAACCTCAGCAGCTCGCCATTGTCGATGTGGTGGAAGAAGCGCTGCAATCGGTAAAGCCTGTCGCATCCGATCGGGTGGGCATTTTTACCGGCATGGGCTGTGCGTCAGATTCGGCGCGTTGGCTGTTAAGAGAACGCTTGGCAAATCTGGCAGGATTACCCCGGAACTCCGAGGAGCTTGCCACTGCGCAGGCCCTCATTGCGCCACCGCTTCATGCAGCCACCGTTCTAGGTGCCATGGCGAACATGACCGCCAATCGCGTGACCTATGCGCATGATTTCCAGGGCATGGGGTTCTCGGTGTCTGCCGAGGCGGCTTCCGGCCTTGCCGCGCTGGACCTCGCCGTCGAAGCGCTGCGCTTGGGTCAGCTGGATATGGCCATCGTGGCCGCAGCAGACTTTGCGACCGAACCGGTTCGTGCCGCTGCGCTCGCAGATATCGGCATTACAGTGCGACCTGGTGACCAAGCTGCGGCCATCGTCCTGAAGCGAAAAGACGACGCTGAAGCCGCATCGGATCGGAACTTCGGGTCTCTCCATGACGTCAACTGGTCTAAGGGCGGAGCGTCCGAAACAGGCGTCATAAATCGCGTATTCGGCAAGGCTCCTTGCGCCTCGGTCGTGTTCGAACTGGCCCTGCAAGCGCAGCTCTGCGCACGGGGGCATGTGCTGACGGCGGAAGGCGCGGTGCCGGACATACGGGAAACGTCTCTTCCGGTCGACATCTCGGTTGCAGCAACGCAGCTCAACACCGTTGGCTCCGTCACATTCGATCCTGCGGATGCGGTGCCCATACCAGATGCGCTGCGGCCGACACCCTTCCTGTTCTGGGCCTCGGCAAAAGACAAAGCGACGCTCGCCGCGCGCATGGCATCCGGCAAGGCCGGGGGCAGGGGCAAATGCCGTATTGCGATAGTGGCGCCCACTGAGGAAGCGCTCGCGGAACAGTTGGATTTTGCGCAGCAGATGCTGGAGCAGCGCAAAGCCCCTGTCGGCGACGGCGTCCACTTTGGCGAAGGCAAGCCTGAGGGCGAACTCGCCTTCATGTTCACTGGATCTGCGGCCGTTTATCCCCGCATGGGACGTGGTCTGCTCTCGGCCTTCCCGGAATTGCGCCAGCGTCTCGCCAAACTCGACAAGGCGGACGAGATCGCCCCACTGCTCGCCAAGGCAAGCCTAACGGAATTTGAACAATTGTGCGCTGGCACGCTGATGAGCCAGGCACACGCAATCCTGTTGCTGGACCTTCTCGGTCTCAAGCCGGATGCGGCGCTCGGCCTGTCGCTTGGCGAGAGCAACGCGCTGTTCGCTTTCGGCTTCTGGCGTGATCCCGGCGCTCTGCTGGACGAGATTTCCGATGCCGCCATGTATGAGCGCCATATCGGCGGCGAGTTCGAAACGGCAAAAGAGGCGTGGGGCCCGAACGTCCCGGCGGACTGGACCAATTGGCGTGTCCAGGCGCCGGTTGATGCCGTGAAGCGTGAAGTCGCCAAACATACCGGCGTCGAGATTACGATCATCTATTCGCGAACAGACTGCATGATCGGTGGCCCGGCTGAGGCCTGTCGCAAGATCTGCGAATCTCTTGGGCCCGGCAGCGGCGCAAAGATGCACCAGCATCTGATTGTGCATGCCAAGGCCATGCAACCCTTCGCGGAGACGTGGCGCAAGCTGCATACACGCAAGATGCATGATGGGGGCGGGGTGCGTCTCTACGCCAATGCCGTCAATGCCGCCTATGAGCCGACCAGCGAAACCTCGGCAGATATGCTAACCCGGCAGGCCATCGATACAGTAGATTTTCCGCCTACGGTCGAACAGGCATGGAAAGATGGCGTGCGCACCTTTGTGGAGCTTGGCCCGCGCGACACGCTGACCGCAGCACTTGGCAATATTCTTGAAGGCAAGGACTACAATGCGGTCGCCACCGACCGCATTGAAACAGCGGACTTGGGACAGGTCGCCGACCTCGCCGCCTTCCTGTTCGCGGACGGGTGCGCTCCCAAGATGAAGCCCGTCGCAGACGCGCTCGACGCCGCGCGACGCAACAGGACCGTGCGGCCTGCGCCCTGGGCGCTGACACGCGATGTCCCTTACGCCAGGCCTATTGTTCCGGCCCTAATCCCAACAAGCCGGATGCCGGTTGCGCCGATTTTGGCCGCCGTGAACTATCCTGCGCCATGCGATTTAAAAGTCAGCACCACGCAGGTGCCATTCCCCGCGCCGCCGGCAGACCGACCGCTGCCCGCGCCGCGCAAGGTGACTGCTGGAACAGAGCCACTTCTGCCGCGATCACCCGCAGGACCGCACTGGAACTATCCCGAGATCGAGAAATCCACGCGTGAGAAGATGTCTGACTTCTTCGGTGCCGCATTCAAACCGCAGGACCAATATGCTCGTCAGGTGCGCCTGCCAGCGCCCCCTTTGCTGCTCGTCGACCGGATCACCGGAATCGATGCAGAGGCCGGAGTCGAGAGTACCGGCATCATCTGGACCGAAACCGATTTGAAGCCGGATCAATGGTTCATCCATGATGGCCGGATCCGGCCCGGTCCGCTGATCGAAAGCGGGCAAGCTGACCTGACCTTGATTGGCTGGATGGGGGCGGACTTCAAGAACCAGGATGACCGGGTCTATCGCCTTCTGGGGTGCGAAATCACATTCCATGAGGGCGGCCTGCCAGAGCCCGGTGAGACGCTACACTTCCAGATCGAGATCACCGGGCAGGCGACACTCGCCGGTGTCCGCATGTTTTTCTTCCAGTATGATTGTATGGCGGGCGACCGCCGCGTCTTCTCCGTGCGAAACGGTCAGGCCGGCTTCTTCAGCGATGAGGAACTTGCCTCCGGAAAGGGCGTCATGTGGGATCCCGCCAAGGATTCACCGCCTACCGCAGACCCCGCGCCATTTGCCGCCGAGGGCGCGAGCCGGAAGCGAGCTTTCAGTGCCAAGGATCTGGACGCTTACCGTGTCGGTAATGCCTGGGCATGCTTTGGCGACGGGTTCGAACTGGCGGCCGCGCAGTCACGTCCGATCCGTCTGCCGGACGACAGGCTGGCTCTCTTCGATGATGTCGAAGCCTTTGACCCCCATGGCGGGCCGTGGGGCAGGGGATATTTGAAAGCCCGCGCGCATGTACCCGTCGATGCCTGGTTCTATGAGGGTCATTTCCACAACGATCCCTGTATGCCCGGCACGCTGATGGCTGAGGCCGCCGTGCAGACACTGGAATTCTACGCAGCGGCCGCCGGCCTGCTGACCGAACGTGACGGGTATGTCTTCGAACCGATGCCGGGCCATATGGCGCAATTCGTCTGCCGGGGGCAGGTCATTCCGGATACGGATCACGACGTGACCTATGAGGTCTTCATCGATGAGATCGTTGATGGAGAAACCCCGGAAATCTATGCCTCCCTTCTGGCAAGCAGTGACGGCAAGAAGGTGTTCTATTGTCCGCGCTTCGGCCTGCGCCTGCGCCGTGATTGGCCAGCACCACGCGTCGCGAAAGCACCGATCCGAACCGGGCCGATGGGGGAGAGTCGGGGTGACCATGCCGCGCTGCTAGATTGCGCCAACGGTGCGCCATCGGCGGCCTTTGGCGAAATGTATGACCGGTTCGATACCAAAGGCATTGTACCCCGTTTGCCGCAAGAGCCATATCACATGATGACGCGGGTCATCGACGTGTCCACACGGCCGGGCGTGCAGGAAGTTGGCGCAAAGGTCCGCGCCGAATACGATATCCCAGCGAATGCCTGGTATTTCGAGGACAACCGGAATGGGGCCATGCCCTTCGCCGTCCTGTCGGAGATTGCGCTGCAGCCGTGTGGCTGGCTCGCCAGCCATTGCGGTTTTGCCTTGTCCGGCAATCTGAAATTCCGAAATCTCGAAGGCGATGGTGTCCTGCATCGCGAGCTTCGCCCGGGCGATGGGACGATGGTCGTTGAGAGCGAGTTGACGGCCTTCTCACGTGTCGGACCGATGACCATTGTGACCTTCAGCGTTGTGGTCACGCTAGCCTCAGGCGAACCTGTCCTGGACCTGACGACCCAGTTCGGATTCTTTCCAGCTGCCGCGCTGGTGCGCCAGGCCGGCCTGTCGGCCAAGCCGCATTTCTCTGCTGCGTTCGACCTGCCGGGCGAAAAAGTGAAGACGCGCATGATTGAAAAGCGCCTTGCAGGCGGCAAGATGCGCATGCTGGAGGCGGTCGACTATTTCAACCCGACCGGCGGAGAGGCCGGGCTTGGTCTGATCCGGGGCCGCCAAGCAGTTGATCCGAATGCGTGGTACTTCAAGGCGCACTTCTATCAGGATCCGGTCCAGCCGGGGTCGCTCGGCCTTGATGCGCTCGCACAGTTGCTGGCGCGCGCCATTCTGCTCAAGGGACTGGATGAAGGCATGAGCGACCCGCACTTTGAAACCATTGCGACCGGCGCACCGTTCAAATGGAGCTATCGCGGACAGGTGACGCCCGACAAGAAAGAAGTCGTTACCGTAATGGAGATTGTTTCCATAGAGAAACGCGACAAGGGCTGGTTGGTCACTGCACGAGGAAGCCTGTGGCGGGATGGCCTGCGTGTTTACGAAGTCGGTCCCTACAGCCTTGCGCTGGTGGACAAAGGCTAGGCGCACTCGCTCGCGACGCAAGTGACAATGTCTCCGTGCAGGAAGCACGAAATGTCGAATATGCGATCCGTATGCGATACTTGTCCCTGGACAGTCTTACCAAGGATGAGGCTTGCGGATAGGTTGATCGTCGGTGCCCCCATGCGGAATCCCTGACCGGCGGCTTTCATGATGGCCTCCTTGATCGTCCACAGCCTGTAGAATGGGAGGAGATCGTCGTCAGCGATACCGCTGAATATCTTTCGCTCCGAAGCCGAACACATCATCGGCAGCATCTGTCGCCAATCGATGTCGCGAACCTTTTCGATATCAATTCCGACCGCTTTGTCATGAGAGGTGGCGAAGGCAGACCAGCCCACGGTGCGAGAAATCGACAGATACAGTTCCCGCATATTTCGCAGGGAAGGCGCCCCGAGCGTATCATGTTCGAGAACTATATCCGCCTTCGCCTGGCCGAGATGATTTGAAAGGCCGGTTCGCACAGCTGCGAATGAGCGTTCCAGATCAAGACGTATGTCTGGATCGAACAACTTTCCAAGGCGCGCGTACTCGGTACTTGTGAGGACCGATGACTGCGTCTGTACCTCCGCATGATCCAGAATATACGCCGAGATGCTCGGCTGCTCCGGCGCGCGGGTCTGAGATGAGGGAATGTCGAGTTGGATCATGTCAGGCAGGCTGCAAGTGATATACCGGATCAGCGCGGGAAATGATCCAATTACAGCCAAGAATATACACACACCGCTTGTTTCCGCTAGAAGTCGGAATGAGCCCGTATATGCACTTCCGGACCTGACATTGACTATGCCATCCAGCCATTCTTACAAGTTTTCGATCGCGCCCATGATGGACTGGACGGACCGGCACTGCCGCATGTTCCATCGGAGCCTGTCGAAACATGCGCTGCTCTGGTCTGAAATGGTAACGGCTGATGCCGTCATCCATGGAGACCGCGGCCGCTTGATTGGCTTCTCCGAAGCCGAGCATCCCGTCGTCCTGCAACTGGGTGGCAATGAACCTGCAAAACTGGCGGAGGCTGCAGCCATCGCCGAGCAATTCGGCTATGACGAAGTCAACATCAATTGTGGCTGTCCGTCTGACCGAGTTCAATCAGGCGCGTTCGGAGCTTGCCTGATGGCGCGGCCGGACGAAGTAGCCGCGTGCGTTGACGCCATGAAAGCCCGCGTGTCCATCCCGGTCACGGTAAAGTGCCGCATCGCCATTGATGATTTGCCAGCGGAAGAAACCCTGTTCGATTTTGTCGAGAAAGTCAGCGCGGCAGGTTGCGAGGTTTTCACCGTTCACGCGCGCAAGGCTTGGCTTAAAGGCCTGAGCCCGAAGGAAAACCGCGATATTCCGCCGCTTGATTATGACCTTGTGGCGCGCCTGAAGGCCGTGCGGCCTGACCTGACCATTATCCTGAATGGCGGCATCACCACAATCGAGGCTTGCCGCGACCACCTCGATACTTTTGATGGCGTCATGCTGGGTCGTGCCGCTTATCAATCCCCAGCCCTGCTGGGCGAGGTGGATTCCGCATTGTTCGGGGTCGGCGAGCCTGTCTCACCAGGGGTAGCCCTCGACGCGTACCGGCCTTATATGGCAGCGCGTCTGGAAGAGGGCGTCGGGTTGCATGCGATGACCCGTCATATGCTGGGCCTGTTCAACGGACAGCCCGGCGCGCGCCGCTGGCGGCGAACACTCTCTGAGAAAGCCGTGCGCAAGGGCGCCGGTCTGGAAGTGTTGGATGAAGCGATTAGCGCGGTCATGCTCGACGCCTGATACAAAGCAGGTTCAACTTTTCGGAATTTCGTTCTTTATTTGTTCGCAATATTCTGTTAACCATTTGCCCCATGCTGACAGGGGTTGGAGATGGTTTGCAGGGTTACGACGTTTGCATTTGAGGGCGTAGACGCCCAGCCCGTGGACGTGCAGGTCCAGATGACCGGCGGCCAGCCAGCGTTTCATATTGTCGGCTTGCCGGACAAGGCGGTTGGCGAGAGCCGTGAACGTGTCCGGGCCGCTTTTGCCTCCCTTGGGCTCGCACTCCCGCCGAAACGGGTCATCGTGAACCTCGCCCCCGCTGATCTTCCCAAGGAAGGCAGCCATTATGATCTCGCCATCGCGCTTGCCCTGCTCGCCATGATGGGCGTGATCCCACCAGACCAGTTGGAGGCCTACGCGGCCATTGGAGAACTTTCGCTTGATGGCGCGCTGGGCGAAACGCTCGGGGTCCTGCCAGCCGCCATGGCCGCTGAAGGCATGGATTTACAACTCATCTGCCCACAGATTTGCGGCGCTGAAGCAGCCTGGGCAGGCGGCAGTGTTATTGGCGCAACAGGCCTGATTGCCCTGATCAATCACTTTACTGGCCGCGCTGTTATCAGCCCTCCGCAGCCGGGCGAACTGGCAACCCCGCCCGCCGGGCCGGATCTGCGCGATGTGAAAGGTCAGGAAGGTGCCAAGCGCGCACTCGAAATTGCAGCCGCCGGGGGGCACAATCTCCTTTTTTGCGGCCCGCCTGGGTCGGGGAAGTCCATGCTGGCCCAAAGATTGGCTGGCATATTGCCGCCATTATCTGCGCGGGAATTGCTGGAAGTTTCGCAAATTCAGTCGATTGCGGGCCTGTTGGAGCGCGGACGCCTCTCGCGGAGACGACCCTTTCGCGCGCCGCACCATTCGGCCTCCATGGCTGCTTTGGTCGGGGGCGGAATCAAGGCCAAGCCCGGTGAAGTCTCGCTCGCGCATCATGGCGTGCTTTTTCTTGATGAATTGCCGGAATTCCCCGCAACGGTGCTCGACAGTTTGCGACAGCCGCTTGAGGCGGGCGAAGCCGTGGTGGCGCGGGCCAACCGGCATGTGCGGTATCCGGCGCGGTTTCAGCTGATCGCTGCCATGAATCCATGCCGGTGTGGGGGAGGGCCCGGCGCAGCCGCCTGTCGGCGGGGTCCCCGCTGTGCACAGCAATATCAGGCCCGCTTGTCCGGTCCGTTCCTGGACCGGATCGATCTCTACTACGACACGCCACCAGTTACCGCCGTTGATCTTGCGCTGCCGCCGCCCTCGGAAGGCTCTGAAGAAGTTCGCGCGCGCGTCGCCCGGGCGCGTGACATCCAGACAGAGCGGCTGGGGCATATGGCAAGTGACACGATCCGATCGGTTAACGCCGACACGCCTCTTTCCGAACTGGAAAAGTCGGCAGCGCCTGATGAGGCTGGTGCCGCTTTGCTGGCGGATGCCGCTTCGCGGCTGCAACTGACCGCGCGGGGCTACAGCCGGGTGCTCAAAGTGGCACGCACCATTGCAGATCTTGAGGGTCGTGACGGCGTGCGGCGGCTTCATGTCGCTGAGGCACTATCCTATCGGCATCGTCCGCCGGGCATGCCCGAGCCAGCCGTATCTGCGGCGCGCGGCGCTGCAGCCGGGAGCATGGTCGGTTAAATGAATGCTAAAGGCTTTGCGATAAGTCTGCTGCCCGATGACAGACTCACAAAAGCCTCCCGCAAATCCCGCCAAGCCGGAAGACACCTTCCTGGCAACGGCGAGTCATGAAATTCGCACGCCCCTGAACGGTATTCTCGGCACAGTTTCCCTGTTGCTTGAGACCGAACTGGCCCCAGCGCAGCGCGAATATGCCGAGGCGATCAAGATGAGCGGCGGGCGCCTGCTCGATTTGCTTAATAATGTGCTGGATTATGCCCGGCTCGATGCGTCTGCAGTGGAACTGGAAGTCGAAAATTTTTGCCCGGTGCGTCTGGGCCGTGAAGTGATCGAATTGCTCAGCCCGCGTGCGCATGCGGCAGGGCTCGACCTTGCTGTTCGCGCGCAGCCTTTGCCGATGCCGACCTATTCCGGCGATGCAGGTCGTATACGACAGATCTTATTCAACCTGGTGGGCAACGCCCTCAAGTTCACGCGCCAGGGTTCGGTCCTGCTGGATATCGCGGCTCGAACGGATGGGCTCGAATTCCGTGTCATCGACACCGGCCCCGGCATAGCTGAAGCGGATCGCGTGCAATTGTTCAGCGCGTTCAAACAATCGGCCACGCAGGATGCTTTCAATGATGGCGGAGTCGGGCTTGGCCTTGCCATCGTCAAGCGGCTGACCGAGCTGCTGGGTGGACGGGTAGACATTGATGGTGCGCCCGGCCTGGGCACCGCCTTCAAGATATTCCTGCCCCTGGCACGTGCAGACATGCCGTCCACGCATGACCTGCCGCAACTCGATATGACCGTTGGCCTCGTCGGTCTCCCGGCCGCCACCACGCTTGCAGCCGCGTCTGCGCTTTCCGGGTCCGAGGCCAGGCCTTTTCTGATCGACCCAGTCGCGGGGCGTGTGCCCGGTCACGTCGATATATTGTTGATTGGCGCTGATTTACGCGAAAAGCTCGTCAGAGAATTTGCCTGCCAGCGTCCAACCCTGGTGGTCCTGCGTCCCGAAGACCGTGGCGCGATCGAGCGGTTTCGGAGTCTGGGCTGCACAGGCTGGCTGGTAAGACCGCTGCGCGCATCCTCGATTGCAGAACGTGTCTATGTCGTCCAATCAGGTGAGCAGGCGATAGACGAGCCGGAGCAGAAGACAGGGGCAGGGCATGTGCTGATTGCCGATGACAATCCGGTAAATGCACTGATCGCACGACGCGCCTTGGAATCGGCCGGTTTTACCGTCACTGTAGCCTCCACCGGAAGCGAAGCTGTGGAGACTGCAACGCAAATGAACATCGCCCTCATCCTGATGGATTTGCGCATGCCAGTCATGGATGGCTTTGAAGCCATGCGCCGCATTCGCGACAACGGGTCGGACGTTCCGATGCTGGCTGTCTCTGCGGAAATGAATCCGAACATCGAGCGACAGGCGCGCGCGGCTGGGGCAAACGGCGTGGCTGCCAAGCCTCTGAATGCCGAGGCACTCCGTCGCCTTGCGCTGCACTGGACGAGCGCGCCGGTCCGGCACGAAGGCGCTGCATGAGCGACACCTCAGCGCCAACGCCTCCTGAAGTTCGCGAGCCATCGCGCGCGGTCCGCGCGCTGAAGGCCCTGAAGGATCGCCGCATGGCGGCTATGCTGATCCTGTCATTTGCTGCCAGCATACCATATGGCGCGGTGGTTGGTGTCTTGTCGGCCTGGCTCACTCAGGAGGGCGTTGACACAAACACGATCGGTGTGCTCGCGCTGGTCTCTCTGGGTTACTCGTTCAAATATCTCTGGGCGCCCATGTTTGGCCGCGCTCGAAACGTACCATTTCTGCGCATCGGGGGACGCCGATCCTGGCTGATCGTGTGCCAGTCTGTGATCGCTTTGCTGCTGATCATCCTGGCCTTTAGCAATCCACCGGAAAATATTGGCCTCGTGGCGCTGATCTGTTTCGTGATCACCCTTATTGGGCCGACCCATGATCTGATCCTCGATGCCTGGCGGATCGAAGTGGCGCGCTCTGAAGAGGACAAGGACCTCATGTCCGCCCTCTACCAGTTCGGCTACAAGTCCGGCGGTTTCATCTCCGGCTTTCTCGCCTTGCTGGTGGCCGCACGTGTCGGATGGACCGTGTCCTATGTGATGATGTCGGTGTTCATCGCGCTGACCGTGCTGGGCAGTTTGCTCGCGCCGGAACCGGAATCTTCTTCCCGCCCTGATACGAGCCGTATGAGTTTCCTGCCCTCGCTGCGCAGAAAAGTTACTCTTCCGGCCGTGATCGTCGTCGCACTCAGCTGGCTCATCGGCTTCACGATGATCGGCACTTTTGTCGTGCGCAAACTGGCCTTGGGCGCAGACATATCCTCGCGGGTGTTCGTTTCCGAACAGGGGCCCATCATTGTCTTGCTGACCGTGGTCCTGCCAGCCGTCGTTGCCGCCTTGCTGGTGTTCACACAAAAGGCTGTTGCAACAGAGGCGCCCTTGCTGGTGGTGGGACAGAGTCGCGGCGACAAGCTGTTGGCCACCCTGTTTCGGGCGATCTTCGACCCATTGATGGAGCTCATTTCCCGGCTCGGCTGGTGGACCATTCTCGTGCTCGCACTGGCACTGACCTACCGGTTCACCGATGCGGTCTGGGGCTCGTTTGCCTATCCTTTCTATTTGCGCGCAGACCTTGATGCGTTGGGACATACGCTCGACGATGTAGCCATCGCCTCGAAATTCTTCGGTGTTGTGGCGACCATTCTCGGCTCGCTCATCGGTGCGACGCTGATCGCGGTGCTCGGCCGGATGCCAGTCTTTTTTGTTGGTGGGATCGTCGCGGCGGCGACCAATTTGCTTTATGCGGACTTGGCGGCTGGCGCGGTGACGGTTGATGCTTTCCTGGCGTTCACCCATCTTGATGCACCATTGATCACCTTTGCGGATTGGGCCGCAAAACTCCAGCCTGAGGAAGTGGCAATTGCCTCTGACCAGGGCCAGCGCATGGCGCGCCTGATGGTGACGATCTTTGCCGAGAACATTGCAGGCGGCTTCGCGCTCGTCGCAATGACGGCCTATCTGACATCAGTGGTCAATCCGCGTTTTGCCGCCGTTCAGTATGCGTTGCTGGCCTCGCTCACAATGCTGATCGGCACGCTGGGCCGGCCTTGGCTGGGCGAGATGATTGAACAGAACGGGTTCTATGACGTGTTCATCATTACCTTCTGGCTTGGGGGTGTTGCGGTCGTACTCAGTGCCATAGAGTGGGGCCGTCAAACCTATCTCAAGCGGTCGGTATCGGCCGGGTAAACCTCATTAATACTGGAGGAAGTCTCATGCGTTCAGCCCTGATTGCGTTCGTCATGCCCCTTGCCATATCGGCCTGCGGGACTGTTCAGGGCCAACCGGCTGGGGTGAGCGTCGCGTTGGAAGTTCAGGAGGAGGCAGCCATCACGGCGATGCTTGAGGCGCAAGACGCAGCCTGGAATCGCGGTGATATACCCGCCTTCATGGACGGATATTGGAAGTCGCCAGACTTGCGCTTTGCGTCTGGCGGCAACATTGCGCGCGGGTGGGACGCAACGCTTCAACGCTATGAAACACGCTACGATACGCCTGAAAAAATGGGCACGCTGGTGACGTCCGACTATGAGATTGAAATTCTGTCGCCCGATGCCGCCATCGCACATGGCCATTGGATGCTCGAAGTCGAAGGCGACAATCCGTCCGGACTGTACACGCTTGTCCTGCGCAAGATTGATGGCGGTTGGGTGATCATTTCCGACACAACCACGTCAGCGGACTAACGGGTTGCGATGACGCCGACATAAGCCATTCCAAGCCTTGGCAGTCGGCCCAGTTACGGGCAAAACGCCGTGTGGCCTCACGACCGAAGGGGAGCCGGCACAGACCATGAAACGCGCAACACTCGATTTTGAAACCCATAATTCTGCGCTGGAGCGCGTGATCGAGCGGCCGTGGTTCCGGCATCTGGTGATCGCCTTGATCATCGTGAACGCCGTGATTCTTGGCGTGCTGACCTATCGCGAGACACTGCCTGCGGGCCTTGTCGCGTCGCTCGACGCAGTTGACCAGACGATCACATATGTCTTTGCGGTCGAGATCCTGCTGAAACTGGTAGTCTATCGGTTGCAATTCTTCCGGCGGGGTTGGAACTGGTTTGACTTCATCGTCATTGGCGTTTCGCTGATACCAGGAACTCAGGCATTCGGCGTATTGCGTGCGCTCCGGGTCCTGCGGATTCTCCGATTGCTGCATATCGTTCCAATGATGCGCCGGATTACCGAGGCGCTGATGAAGGCCCTGCCGGGCATGGGCGCCATTTTCGCAGTGCTGGCGCTGATCACATATGTTGCCGCCGTAATGGCGACCAACATGTACGGCAATACCGAGAATGAAGAGGTCACCGAACTGTTCGGGGATCTGCCGCGTTCGGCCTATTCACTTTTCCAGGTCATGACGATGGATGGCTGGCGGTTCGAAGTTGTCCAGAAAGTGATTGATGATGGCAATCCCTATGCCTGGATGTTCTTCCTGATCTTCATCTTCATCGCCAGCTTCGCCATTCTCAACTTGTTCATCGCCCTGATTGTGGATTCGCTCGCGGCCGAACAACAGGCGATCATCGAGGAGGGACTCGACGAAATCGAAGGAGAATTGGAAGGCGAACTCATGACCGCCGAGAAGGAGCGCGCCGCCGTCCTTTCGGCAATACAGGAAATGCGATCAGAGATCGCCGCCTTGAGAGCCTCGGTTGAGGCGCAGTCAAAGTAGATAAGGCCCGCCTCTGTTTGTGGGCGGGCCTTCAGCATCGCTTCGCTTTGTAGATCACCTTAGCCTTTGGGCAGAAGGACCTGGTCGATCACATGGATGACACCGTTGGAGGCCATGACATCGGCTTTCACGACGGTGGCGCCATTCACCGTTACGCCGTCGGTGCCATCGATTGCTACGTCGCCATTCAACGTGCTTGCGGTCAGTGTCTTTCCGGCGAGCTGGTCAGAGGTCACCTTGCTGTCAGCGATCACGTGCAGTTTGAGAATGTCGGCAAGTTGGTGCTTGTTCTCCGGCATCAACAGGGTTTCGACCGTACCCTCGGGAAGGGCGGCGAAGGCAGCATCGGTTGGCGCAAACACGGTAAGCGGGCCTTCGCCCTTCAGGGCATCGACCAGACCAGCTGAAGTCGCGGCAGCCAGCAGCGTGTTGAACTGGCCAGCTTCGGCGGCGGTGTCGACGATATCCATCTTGGACCATTCGCCTTTGACGAGTTCGGCCTCGACATGGCTAGCCATGCGATCCTTGGAATACTGACAGGTTTCTGCGAGGGCCGGGGCGGCCAGGAAGGCGAAAGCAGCGGTGAGCGTGAGAAGACGTTTCATGATTAGGGGTGTCCCAATTCAGAAATTTTCCGATGGAACCATATCCATCGATGCCACCCTTTACGGGTCGTCCGTCCCGGAGGATCAGAATCTAAAAAAGAATTCATCTTTGGAAGTGTGAGCAGGACTTCACGCAACTGTCAGCATGCCGCGCTCCCAAAATTGCCAAAATAGGGTATAGAATTTCCCGAGATGTCTTTGTGGACCCGAGTGCTTGAGGGCGGACGGCGCCTGTTCGATCCTGACAACTCTGACGGCATGCTTGCCGACGGGGCTGATTTTGCGTGCGCGCCAGATCCGAATGATGTCGGGTTTACTGCGGCGGTCGTGGGGCTCGGTGCAAAACTTGCCGTAGCTGACGGCACCGTATCGGATCAGGAAATCATGGTGTTTTCGCGCGTCTTCCGCGCCGCGCCTGAAGATGCCGACAGTGTTCGCCGTGTCTTCAATATAGCCCGCCAGACTGTGCGCGGCTATGAAGGCTACGCTCGCAAGATCGGCCGGAAATACCGAGACCGCCCATGCTTGCTGGAAGGCGTGCTGGACGGCCTGTTCCAAATCGCGGGTGCGGATGGCGTCGTGACGGCGGATGAGATGGACTATTTGCGCACCGTATCCGATGCCTTCGGCTTTGATGAGCTGACATTCCGCCGGATCAAGGCCAGCCATTTGGGCCCGGATAGCGACGACCCATACCACATTCTCGGCGTCTCCCATGATGCAGAGTTTTCCGATATTCGTGCCGCCTATCGTCAGTTGATGTCTGATCACCATCCGGACCGTGTGGTGCAAATGGGCGCACCACGCGAATTCGAGGATGCCGCGCATGCCAAGGCGGCATCGATTACAGCCGCCTATGCGCAAATTCGGACCGAACGCGGTCTGCTGATCCGGTCGGATTGAGGCATTTCCGCGAATTCACATAGTATCGGCATGCCATTCCATTGACGGAACGCAGCACTGGCGCCATGTTTGCACTGTAAACGAGAGATTCATGACCCAAGCAGCTTCCAGTTCCGGCCGTTTCAATATTGCAGACGCATTTTCGAGTGCGATCAGCCTTGTGGCGCGGCTATGTATTGGGCTCTTGCTGGTGCTGTTTGCCGGATTGCTAGCCGTGATGACCGCTATCGCAGGCGTCTTGCTGGCTTCGGCGGCCTTGTTCATGCGGTATGCTGGCCGGAAGGGCATCCGCCCGCAAGCGCGCGACACGGCTGAAGAGCCGCTCATTCTTGACGCCCGCCGCACGCCGCGCGGCTGGACTGTCGAATAACAACTCCGAATTATCTGGAATTTTGAAACGGATGGGGAGCCTGAAGCCCCCAAAAGCGCTCGCTTGACACTGGAGCGCTACAACTGTAGCGTACACGTGACTTTGATAGCGAGATTTGCATGTCCCAGCCCAATCCTTCCGAACTCAGCGTGTTGAAACATCTCTGGTCACATGGCCGGCAAAGCGCACGTGAGGTGCATGATGCCATCGGTCCGGGGCAGGGGTGGAAGCCGTCGACGACCCGCACCGTCATTGCCAGGATGGAAGAGAAGGGCTGGGTCAGCCGTCAGGACATGCATGGCATCGCAGTGTATGCCGCCGCTATAGACCGAACCGCCACATTGGGCGGATTGGTCCGCCATCTCGCCCGCCAGGTTCTGGATATGGACGGGCCGTTGCCGGCGGCCTTGTTTGCGGAAAGTCCACATCTCTCCGATGCCGAACTTGACGAACTCGATGCCATCATCAACGCGGCGGCGGCCGATACGGAGGGCAAGGCATGAGCTTGTTCGGACTGATCGCACTCGCCTTTGGTTGGAGCGCGGCGCTCTGGCTGCTCGCCACCGTGCTTTGTACGCTCAAACCCTCACCCAGGATGGCTCAGGCCATATGGCGCGGCGCTGTAGCTTTGATGTTCGCACCATTCCTGGCATCTGCTTTCATGCCGGGCCTGACGCAAGTTGCCGCACAGGCCTTGCCGGACTTGCCGGTCATGGATGCGCTGACGGTCCAGTCTGATACCGTCTTTGTAGAAGAATCTACCACAGAATTCCGTATACCGCCGGTTGCGACACTGGTGCTGTGGGCGCTTGTTGCCGGGTGGTTCGTGCGCGCGGTCTGTTGGGCTGTGGGGCAGGCCAGACTTCAGCGCCTGAAGCAGACATCCCGTCCGGTCATCCGCCCGGTTCGCCACTGGGCCGACGCGATTGGATTGCGGCGCGTGCCGGATGTGCGGATTATCCCGCAGGGGGCGCCGTTCCTTGCCGGTATCGTGCGCCCGGTCGTCTTCATACCGGCAGCGCTCATCTCGAAACAACACACACCACAAATCATCGTGCACGAACTGGTTCACCTGAAGCGGGGTGACCTGCTGACCCGCCCATTTGACCGTATGGTCGCAGACATATTCTGGTTCTCTCCTTTTGCCTGGGCCATGCGCGAGCGCCTTGATTATTGGCGCGAGGCGATCGTCGATGAAGAGACCGCCGAGCTGACGGGTGACCGGATCGCCTATGCTCGCGCCCTGACCCAGGTGGCGCGTCTTGCCCGGCCTGCGCTCATCCTGCCGGTTGCAGCATTCACGCTCAAGAAAGAAGGAACCCTCAAAATGCGCTTGACCCAACTCCTGAGTGAGACCCACCACCGGCCGAAACGTCTTGGCTTGGCAGTCGCGGCAGCGCTGGCGCTCGCGACCCCGCTCGCCTTGGCGCAGGGATCATTGATCCGGGGCGCCGCCGCGCTGCCGACCGACGCGGTCACATACAGTCATGCCGTGCTGGACAAGGCGAAGCTGACCAGCGCCTTTGGCGTGCGTAAACACCCTGTCTCAGGCGAATTGAAACAACATCAGGGCGTCGACTTGGCAGAGGAAGAAGGCAAGCCGATCTATGCGCCGACTTCAGCAATCGTGACCCGCGCAGAAATGACACGCGGATACGGGAATCTCGTCGAAATCGCTGCGGGTGAGACTGTGCTCCGCTTCGGGCAGTTGAAAGATATCAAAGTGTCACTGGGGGAATCCGTCTCCGCAGGTACTGTGATCGGCTCGCTGGGCCAGTCCGGCCAAGCCACCGGGCCACACCTGCACCTTGAAGTCTGGCGCGCAGGCCAGGCGGTCGATCCGATGGCAGAGCCCGGGCTCATCCTGGCGGACTCCCTGTTCATCACTTCAAATTCCGGCGCGAAGGTTCCACAGCCCCCCGCGGCTCCTGTGCCGGATGCCGCGCCCAAGCCTGCCTCCATCCCGGCTGTACCGCTGGCACCAATCAAGCGCGATGTGGCTTTTGAGGAGATCCGAGGTGAAGTTGGCGGTTGCGAGGTCATCGCAAACTGGGCCGACACGCGCGAAAAGTCTGCCGTCTGGTTGGCAAGGCTGGATGCATCCAAGGCCGAGAACAAGCTTGCTGGCCTGTCGCTAAACGCAAACTGGACGCCTGAGGCTGTGAATCATCCAAGGCCATCCTATCCCGCCGACGCGGCCAAGAAACGACTCAGTGGTGGCTGCATGGTCCTGTTCGATCTTGGTGCTGATGGCGTTCCACAGAATACACTTGCAGAATGCACCGATCCGGTCTTCGAATCTTCGGCGGCAGCACTGAAGGGCGCGACGTTCAAACCGCTTACCAATAAGGCAGGCAAGCCTGTCGACGTCAAAGGCATCACATATCCGATGGAATTCTGTATCGCCTAGCGCGGACTGGATGACGATGCTTGGAACTTTCTGATCCGCCGACGCGTCTAATAGCAGGCGCGTCGGCTGTCAGGAGGATTCTCGATCATGGCAAACCCCAAACCGGTCGGGAAATCCACTCCAATCATTGGGGGTGTACTGACATTTGCCCTGTTTGGAATCCACCGTCTGTTCGTCGGTCAGATATACTCCCGATCCGAGGCGGTGAGCCTTGTGGAGGCGCTGTCGGATTCGTCCCTCTATTTCGGATCGGCTATCGCCAGCGCGTCGGCCACGATCCTTGCCCTTATGCTCACCATGCTCGGGATGATGCACAACAGCAGTGCCGACATCGGCATCTGGTTGTTCAAGCGCGTGCGCATGATTGCCTGGTTCGCCACGATCAGCCTGTGCAGCGCTGTGGCGCTTTTGACATTCTCATCCATTCCAATCGGGGAATTCGAAGATATCCCGACGAACTGGTATGTGATGTCGTATTACGCCATTGCCACGCTGATGGCTGTGCTGGCGGGTTTGCTGGTGACGAGCATCCTGTTGATCCTCGGCGCGGTCCGGTATTTGGTGAATCGGCTGGCGCCTGAAGTCGACTAGTGAGTCCTAGCGATCGAACAGTTTCGAAACGCTTTCCTCGTTCGCGATACGGCGAATGGCTTCGCCCAATAGCGGGGAAATGGGCAGGATGCGGATAGATTCCGATTTGATCGCATCTTCGGACGGCTGAATCGAGTCGGTCATCACCAATTCGTCCAGCACCGATTTCTCGATCCTCTGAACGGCATTGTTTGAAAGCACGCCATGCGTGACATAGGCAGAAACCGATTTGGCACCATGCTCTTTCAGGGCGGCGGCGGCGTTTGCCAGCGTGCCCCCGGAATCACACATATCGTCCAGCATGATGCAGCGCTTGCCGGACACATCGCCGATAATGTTCATGACTTCTGACTTGCCAGCTTCGGGGCGGCGTTTGTCGACGATGGCAAGGTCGGCCTCCAGTCGTTTGGCCAGCGAGCGGGCGCGCACCACGCCGCCAACATCCGGAGAGACCACCATGAGATCCTTGTTCCCGTAGCGCTCCTTGATGTCATCGACCATGACGGGGCTGCCGAACAGGTTGTCTGTTGGAATATCGAAGAAGCCCTGGATCTGGCCGGCATGCAGATCGACGGTCAATACGCGGTCGGCGCCCGCGCTGCAGATCAGGTTTGCGACCAGCTTGGCGGAGATGGGCGTACGACCATCCGTTTTACGATCCTGCCGGGCATAGCCGAAATAGGGGATGACGGCGGTGATGCGACGGGCCGAGGCGCGCTTCAGCGCGTCCATGCAGATCAGCAATTGCATCAGATTGTCATTGGCGGGGTAGGACGTGGACTGGATCACGAAGACATCTTCGCCGCGGACATTCTCGTCGATGCGGACAAATATTTCCTGATCCGAGAAGGTCTTCACCTCAGACCGCGTCAGGCGCGTGTCAAGATAATCGGCGATGGCTTCCGCCAATGGCCGGTTTGCGTTGCAGGAAAGCAGTTTCATGATGGAGCGCCCGTGCTGCCCAATTGGTGTCGCTTTTGTAACATAGGGCGGCGAGTCGCAACCGGACTCTTACGACTTTTTCAGAAAATTACAGCGCAAGCATGATGACTGAGGCATTTCGGCCATAGTCTGGCTCGCCCCGCTGATTGCGCCGCCGGTTGGAAAAATAGGAGTCTTTCATTGCGCATGTGTCCAGCCCGGTGTCGTGAACGCTGTGGACGCCGAGCCCATCCAGCCTTTGTCGACAATAGCCCGGCAGGTCGAACTGAAACCGGTCTCCCTTGCCAGGCAAGAACAAGGCCGCGTTATGGGGGGAGGCGTCCAGGAAAGTGTTTCGGAATTCGGGGCCGACTTCATAACTTGCCTGCTGGATCGTGGGACCAATGGCTGCGCGAATCCGGCCAGCTTCGGCGCCAAGTTCAATCATCGCCGCAACAGTGGTGTCGAGCACACCTCCGATGGCGCCTTTCCAGCCCGCATGCGCCGCACCAATCACGCCCGCTTCGGCATCGGCAAACAGAACCGGCGTGCAGTCGGCCGTCAGGATGCACAGGGCGATTCCCGGAATTTTCGTCGCCATCGCATCGGCCTCCGGGCGCACGCTCCACGGTTCGGTGACATGTGCCACATCGGCTGAATGAATCTGGTAGCAGGAGAGCAGCGCGCGCGCGGACATGGCGGTGCGGATTCGCTCGCGATTGGTCGCGACGGCGCCGGGCACATCCCCTGAGCCTTCCCCGGCATTCAAACTGGTATAGAGACCACCCGAAACACCGCCCTTTCGGCCAAAGAATCCATGGCGGATCTCCGGCAGGCCTGAAAGATTATCACTCGTTTCAAAGGGGGGCGTATCGGTCATTGCCCTAGCCGTGGTTTGCTGCGGCGCGCCTGTCAAGCGCGCCGCCGCGATACTATTCAGAAGTGATAGGCGGACTCACCATGAGTTGCTGAGTCGAGGCCATTCTCCTCATCCTCGGTAGAAACCCGCAAAGGAATGAACAGCTTGATGACGAACAGGATCGCTCCGGTCATGATGGCCGAATAAACGGCGACGACTGCTACACCGAGCAGTTGCACACCAAACTGCGCACCGGTGGACATCTCCAGTCCCGGCGCCAGCGGACCTGCGGCTGCGAGGAATGGGATCAACAAACTGCCGAGAATACCGCCAACGCCATGCACGGCGAACACGTCGAGGCTGTCATCGATCTTCAGACGTTGCCGGATCAAGCCAACGGCTGCGTAGCAGACGCCTGCGGCCAGGATGCCGATAATGATGGCACCGACCGGGCCGACGGATCCCGCCGCCGGGGTGATCGTCGCGAGGCCTGCGACCATGCCGGTTGCGATGCCGACGAGTGTGGGTTTGCGAAAGCTGACCCATTCGATCAGCATCCAGACAAGTGATGCTGTGGCGGCCGAGATGTGTGTGACCAACATGGCCTGCGCCGCGCCACCATTGGCACCGAGGGCCGAGCCTGCATTGAAGCCGAACCAGCCAACCCAGAGCATGGCCGCGCCAAGCATCACGAATCCCGGACTGTGGGGCGGACGCATATCCTTCGGAAAATGGCTACGACGTCCCAGCATCAGTGCGAAGACGAGTGCGGAGATGCCGGCTGTCGTGTGCACCACGATACCCCCTGCGAAATCGATCACGCCTTGCTGGGCCAGCCAGCCTCCACCCCAGACCCAATGGGCAACAGGCGCGTAGCAGAGCACGAGCCAGAGCGCGGAAAAGATCAGCACAGCCGCAAAATTCACGCGCTCCACGAACGCGCCGACAATCAGCGCCGGGGTGATGATGGCAAAGGTCATCTGGAACATGAAGAACAAGGGTTCGGGAATGGTCTGCCCGTCGAGTGGCGCGCCGGTGACGTTTGCAAGCATGCTCTTCGCGAACCCGCCGAGATAGCCCGTCGCGCCCGGACCGAAAGCGATGGAATATCCACACACCAGCCAGACCAGACTGACCAGGCAAGCAATGGCAAAGCACTGCATGAAAATGGAAAGCAAATTCTTCGCTTGAACGAGGCCGCCATAGAACAGGGCAAGTCCCGGCAGGGTCATGAACAGGACCAGCGCCGTGGCGGTCAGGATCCAGGCTGTGTCTCCGGTATCGGCATGGGCGGGCAGGGCGAGTGCCCCGATGGCGGCCACAACTAAGCCTGCGCGTGCAGCGCCTTTTATTGATTTCAGCATTTCACTCCCCGTTTTTTCGTCATTTCTGACGAAGCTCGAACGGTTCGTCAATCAACGAGCACCTGTCTCGCAGGGACAGGGAGTGTGCAGATATCCACGCGCTTTGGAGGTGTAACCACAAAGGCATCATAGATGCTGTAATCGCGTTTGGAGGTCTTCAGGTCTTCCCATTCTGCGCCGGACGTTGCCATGACTTCCCAGCGTGGGCGCAAACTTTCGGGCATGTCAGCCGCGAGCCCGACAGACAGGATCTCATTGGCGGAGAGGGCCTGGGCGCGCGCCGCAAATGCTTTTTCGGATGTGTCCGGATTCTGGAAGGATTCTATCTTGTCCTCCTGCACAGGCTCCACGCGTTCCAGTCGGTTGATATGGGCCATACCGGATATGACCCGGCCAAATATCGTATAGTTCCGATCAAGATACCGGCGCTGACCGATGGGAACAAAGAATTCGGTCGAGCCGGTCTCCGGCGGGGAATTGCGCGCCATGCCAAGGGCGCCGGGACAATGCAGCAACCATTCCTGTCCGCTCTCTCGGCCAACTGCGAAGCCATTCCGGTGGCCCACCTGACCGGCGAACAGGTCCTCATTGCCCAGGGGCACGAAGCCGTCTGCGTCCACGGCCCGCTCGCCTTCCAGCGGCAGCTCGGCCCAATCTTCCAGAAGGTGCTCGAATTCGAGTCCTGCCTGCGCCACATGGCCATCGATCACGCGATAGAAATATTCGCCATTATAGAGATTGCTCCGTATCGCCTCGCGAAATTGCGCGACATGCTGCGGCGCGACTTCAGGGGCGAGTTCGATAATGACATCCCCTGTCACCGTTTTCAGGACCACAAGATTTTCAGGGGCCACCTCACGCCATGGCGCCACAGGGGCCGGAGCGTCTACCATCTCGGAGGCGGGGGCAGGGCTCGGATCGGGCGCTGTTTCGCAAGCGCCCAACAAGGAGATGCCGATGGCAACTGCCATGAGAGATATCCGCACCATCTTTGTGTCCTTCCCAAGAAATCATCCGCCTGCTAAGCGCCGCTCATGTATCAGATAAGTGCAAAAGGCGCGCGGGCGCCAGTTGAAACGGCGTGGGATGCGCTGGCCTGGGCCGATCCGTCGCCAGCGGGCGCGGTTGATGCCAAGGAGGACAGCCGGACCAGTTGGCGGCTCGATGCGTTCGCGGAAACGCTCGAAGACGCCAAAGCCTGCGTTGTCATTATCGAAGAAGCCGCGCCGGATCTTGTCGCGCGGATCGAACAGGTGATCGAGCAAGACTGGGTGACGCTGTCACTCGAAGGCTTGCCACCGGTCAAGGCCGGACCGTTCGTTGTAGCGGGCAGCCACGCCCTTGCGCGCCAGTCACCGGGAAAGATTTCCGTGCTGATCGAGGCCGGCCCTGCGTTTGGAACGGGCCATCATGGCACGACGCTCGGATGCTTGCTGGCGCTGGATGATGTGCGCCGCCGCCGGTCCATCGGCAAGGTGCTTGACCTTGGCACGGGCTCCGGCGTTCTGGCGATTGCTGCTCTGAAGGCGGGGGCATCCTCGGCGATCGGTACGGATATCGATCTCGATAGCGTGCGTGTGGCGAATGAGAATGCCCGCAAGAATCATGTCAACGGCTTCACCGCCTTGCATGTCACCGGTGCGAACACGCCGCGCATTCGTCAGGGCGGGCCGTATGACACCGTGTTTGCGAACATCCTGATGCGGCCCCTGATCGGGCTCGCACCGGATATTGCGTCTCTCACGGCGCCGGGCGGCACAATTATCCTGTCAGGACTGTTGCACCACCAAGCGCCGCCAGTCCGAAATGCCTTTGCGTCCCGTGGGCTCGACTTCCAGACACGTATTCGCGAAGACGGGTGGTCGACGCTGGTGTTCCGGAAGCCGGGTTAAGCCCTGCAGGATCAGTAAGCGGCGCGGCGCGCCCAGCGCGCAGAACGGCGTGCCAGGATTTGCGGACGCTGGCTTTCGGCGCTCTGCAGCGCGTTCACGAAGGCTGGCTCAGCCATCTCGTTGACCATCAGCGAACGGCCCTGGCCGTTGAGGATTGCCATTTCTGGCGCAGTAATTGTGTTTTGACGTCTCATAGTGCGTCCCTCTTTTTGTATTGTGCGGCGCACAATTTTTTGTGTGGGCGCTATGTAGCGTAAAAGCATAAACAAAAAAGCATAGAAAAGCGGAAAATTTCATGAATAAATGCATAGCTGCGATGCGGCTTTCTATGGTCAAAACCACGCTTTCGCACTAAGTAGGGGACATGAGACAGACATTTGATATCAAGGGCGGTCCGCAGGACGGCCGGGCGCATCTGCCCCTCGTTCGCGAACAGCTTTCCGCGCAGGGCCTCGACGGCCTTTATGTTCCGCATGATGATGAATACCAGAACGAATACCTGCCTGACGCCAATGAGCGCCTGGCTTGGGTGAGCGGGTTTACCGGTTCGTTCGGTTCTGCATTCGTCTTCACAGACCGCGCGGTGATCTTCGCCGATGGCCGCTACACGCTGCAGGTCGCCGACCAGACCGATCCGGATCTCTGGGAAGTTCAGGCTGTGCCGGAGCCCGGCCCGTTCGGCTGGCTCAAATCGCAGGACATGACCGGCAAGCGCATCGGCTATGACCCGAAACTGATGAGCCCGAACGATGTCGCGGCCATGGGCACGGCCGCCAAGGCGGCTGGCGCTGAACTGGTCAGCGTCGCGAACAATCCTATCGACCTCGCCTGGGCCGACCGGCCAGACCAGCCCGCCGCGCTCGTCGTGCCGCATGAGGTAAAATTTGCAGGCGTCGCGCATGACGAAAAGCGTGTGCAGATTGGCCACGATCTCAAAGCCGAAAAGCTCGACGCGGCTGTGATCACGTCGCCGGCGTCCATCGCCTGGGCGTTCAACATTCGCGGCGGTGATGTCAGCTGCACGCCGCTGCCGCTCGGCCGCGCCATTCTGTTCGCAGACGGGTCAGCTGACCTCTTCCTTGATGAAGTGAAAGTGTCCGACGCGCTCCGACAGCATCTCGGCAACAGTGTCACGTTGCGCCCGTTGGCCGATCTCGAAAAGGGCCTTTCAGAACTGAAAGGCAAGACGGTCAGCGTTGATCCGGATGTGGCCTCAGCCTGGTTCTTTGACCAGCTCGAACAGGCTGGTGCAACGCCTGTACGCCAACGCGACCCGGTCGCTCTGCCCAAGGCTTGCAAGAATGACGCGGAACTCGCAGGCTCGGCCGCCGCCCATCTTCGTGATGGCGTGGCCCTGACCCGCTTCCTGCACTGGCTTGATACGGACGCGCAGAGCGGCGAGATCACCGAGATCGACGCCGCCATCAAGCTGGAGGAATTCCGCGAAGACCTCGGCGGGCTGAACGATCTGTCCTTCCCGACCATTTCCGGCGCCGGGCCGAATGGGGCGCTTCCGCATTACCGCGTCTCGACGGCCTCGAACCGCAAGCTGGAGCGTGGCAGCCTCTATCTCGTCGACAGTGGCGGCCAGTATCTTGATGGCACGACAGATGTGACGCGGACCGTGCCGATCGGTGATCCGAGTACGGACATGCGCCGTCACTACACGCTGGTGCTGAAGGGGCATATTTCTCTGGCCATGGTCCGCTTCCCGAAAGGAACGACCGGCACGCATCTTGATGTGCTGGCGCGGCATGCGCTCTGGCAGGCCGGGCTCGACTACCAGCACGGCACCGGCCACGGTGTGGGCGTCTATCTGGGCGTCCATGAAGGGCCGCAGCGCATTGCCAAGGCGTGGAACTCGGTGCCGCTGGAGACCGGCATGATCGTCTCGAACGAGCCTGGCTATTACCGCGCCGGCCAGTACGGCATCCGGATCGAGAACCTGCAATATGTCACGCCGCCAGCGGCCATCGAAGGCGGCGAACTCGACATGTATGGCTTTGAATGCCTGACCTTTGCGCCCTTGGCGCGGGATTTGATCGATCTGGCTCATCTGACCAAGGACGAGCGGGACTGGGTCGATGCCTATCATGCGCAAGTCTACGAATTGCTGGCCGATCGTCTGGACGGGCCGGTGAAGGACTGGTTGCGCGCGGCCTGCATGCCGCTTTAGGCGGTCTGTGAAAATCGGGCTTGTTCCGGTTTTGTTCTAATGATAAATCATGGCCAGTAGACTCTTTGGAGACTGGCCATGATCCTTTCATTGTCGATACGTGATTTCGTCCTGATTGACCGCCTGGACATCGAACCGGGCGCCGGGTTTACGGCGCTGACGGGGGAGACCGGGGCGGGCAAGTCCATCATTCTCGATGCCCTGTCGCTTGCGATGGGGCATGGGTCCGACCGTGCGATGATCCGGGCGGGGCAGGACCAGTCGAGCGTGGCGGTCGAGTTTTCGCCGCCGGTCCGCCATCCGGTCTGGGCTGCGCTGGCCGAGGCCGGTATTGATGCGTCGCCCGACGAGACATTGACCATGAAGCGGGTCATCCGCCGCAGCGGGCCCGCGCGCGCCTTCCTGAATGACCAGCCGGTCAGCGCCGCGCTCCTGTCGGAGATTGGCGACCTTCTGGTCGAGATTCACGGCCAGCATGCGGCCTCTACCCTGATGAAACCTTCGTCTCACCGGCGTTTGCTCGACCAGTTTGCGGGCAATGAAAAACTGTTGGAAATGTGCGCGACCACCCATGCCGCCATGGCGGAGGCCAGCGCCCGGCGTCAGGAATTGGAAGACGCGCATGCCGAAGCCATCGAACATCGCGACTGGCTGGCCGAAGCCGTCTCGGAGCTTTCCAGTCTCAATCCACAGGAAGGCGAAGCCGCAATCCTGACAGAGCGCCGGACCCTGTTGATGCAGTCCGAACGCGTGACCGAAGCCGTACGCGAAGCCGAAAATGTGCTGGAGAAATCCGGCGTGGAAGACGCCTTGTCCAAGGCGGCGCGGGCCACCGAGCGCATCTGCCGCCTGCCGGGATTTGAATCCTCTCAGGACACACTGCCGATTGCGGCGCGCGCCGCTGCTGAAGCGGTCGAGCGCGCCCTGATCGAAGCCCGCGAAGCGGCGAACGCCATTGGCCAGCTTGAACGGCTCGTGGACCATGACTCCGCAGAACTGGATGGCGCCGAAGCGCGCCTGTTTGCCCTGCGCGCAGCGGGGCGGAAACATGGCTGCGATCCGGATATGTTGCCGGACATGCTCACCTCATTGAGCGACCGTCTTGATCTGGTTGAAGCAGGCGAAGACGCGCTGATTGCCGCCCGCAAGGCCGAGGCCTCTGCCCGCGCCGACTGGCATCAGGCGGCGGGCAAGCTGAGCGCCGCGCGGCAGGCGGCCGCATCGCAACTGGAAAAGGCCATCGCCCGCGAATTGAAGCCCCTGAAACTTGGCCGCTCGGTGATCCGGGTTGCGATCACGCCGCTGGCAGAGGGGGAGGGCGGCCCGAACGGAATCGACTGGGTCGAATTCGACGCCGAGACCAATCCCGGCGCCGGTTTTGGCCCACTGCGCAAGATTGCGTCCGGCGGCGAACTCGCCCGCGTCTCGCTCGCCCTGAAATGTGCCCTCGCCGAAGCAGGATCTGCGCTGACGCTGATCTTTGACGAGGCCGATCAGGGCGTCGGCGGTGCGGTGGCGGCCGCTATTGGCGAACGCCTGATCTCGCTAGGCCAGGCTCGGCAGGTCTTCGCGATCACGCACAGCCCGCAAGTGGCCGCGTCCGCCTCAGCCCAGTGGCTTGTGGAGAAGGAGCAGGATGGGGCTGGCGGCTCACGCATACGCGGGCTAGATGACAGCAGCAGGCAGGAAGAAATTGCCCGAATGCTGTCAGGCGCCGAAGTTACCGCTGAGGCCCGCGCAGCCGCCGGGAGGTTGTTGGAGGGTGCATGAGCGAGGCAACACCGGTCGAGGATCTGACACCGGACGAAGCGGCCGCTGAACTCGCGCGCCTTGCGGCCATTATCGCTGAAGCTGACGCCGCCTATTATCAGGAAGATGCGCCGGTCCTGACCGATGCCGAATATGATGTCGCCCGCCAACGCAACCTCGCCATCGAAGCCCGCTTCCCAGAGCTGAAACGTGAAGACAGCCCGTCCGACCGTGTGGGCGCGGTCGCGCAAGACGGCTTTGCCAAGGCAACCCATGCCGCGCCCATGCTGTCGCTGGACAATGCGTTTTCAGACGAAGACGTCACCGAGTTTGCCGGGCGCATCCGGCGCTTTCTCGGACTGGACGAGTCCGAACCCCTGGAACTCACCGCCGAGCCGAAAATTGACGGACTGTCGCTCAGCCTGACCTATGAAAAGGGCAAATTGAAACGTGCTGCAACACGCGGAAACGGGCTGGTCGGCGAAGACGTCACCGCGAACGCGCTGACACTGAATGACATCCCGACGAAACTGGCTGGCAAGGATTGGCCCGATTTCATAGAGATCCGCGGCGAAGTCTATATGAGCCATGCCGACTTTGCGGCTCTCAATGCGCGCGAAGACCAGGCGGGCCGCAAGACTTTTGCCAATCCGCGCAACGCAGCCGCCGGCAGCCTGCGCCAACTTGATACCGAGATCACCAAATCCCGGCCGCTGAATTTCTTTGCCTATGCCTGGGCGGCTGAAAGTGCGCCCTTCGCGGAAACGCAAAGTGAAGCGGTCGCCAAGTTTGCAGAATGGGGATTTCAGACCAATCCCCTGATGGCCACCGCTGCGACCGTGGACGACCTGATCGCAACCTACCGCAACATCGAGCAGCAGCGTGCCACGCTCGGCTACGATATCGACGGTGTCGTCTACAAGGTGAACCGGCTGGACTGGCAACAGCGCCTCGGCTTTGTCAGCCGCGCGCCGCGCTGGGCCATCGCTCATAAATTCCCGGCCGAAAAGGCGACCACAACGCTCGAAGAGATCGACATTCAGGTCGGCCGCACAGGCTCGCTGACGCCGGTCGCGCGCCTGGCCCCGGTTACGGTTGGCGGCGTCGTGGTTTCGAATGCAACGCTTCACAATGAAGACGAAATTGAACGCCTTGGCGTGAAACCCGGCGATACGGTCGAAATCCAGAGGGCAGGGGATGTCATCCCGCAAGTCCTGCGCGTGGTGCAGGATGGCGGCGGCAAGGTCTGGCATATGCCGGACACGTGCCCGGTCTGTGGATCGGCCGCTGTGCGCGAAATCGACGACAAGGGCGAGGCCGATGTGCGCCGTCGCTGCACGGGCGGGCTCGTCTGTCCGGCGCAGGCAGTCGAGCGACTGAAGCATTTCGTCTCCCGCAAGGCGCTCGACATTGATGGCATCGGCGCGAAACAGGTCCAGCTCTTTCAGGAGAAGGGCGTGGTGAAAGCACCGCAGGACATTTTCCGATTGGCCGCGCGCATTGAGGCGGAAGGCCTGCCGCCACTTGAAGAATGGGAAGGCTTCGGAAAAGCCTCAGCGAAGAAATTGTTCGACGCGATCGATGCGCGCCGGACTGTGCCATTTGCGCGCTTTCTCAACGGGCTCGGCATCCGCCATGTCGGCCAGACCACGTCCCAGCTCTATGCCCGGCATTTCCTGAATTGGGCGCCTTTCTGGGAAACGGTCGTGCGCGCAGCCGAAGGCGGACAGGAATCCGAATCCTTTGCGGAACTCACTGGCATTGATGGCGTCGGCAAGGCGGCGGCGGGCGCGCTCGTCGATTTCGAGGCGGAGCCCCACAATCGCGACATGCTGAGCACGTTGCTTGAAGAAATCAGCGTCGAAGCCGAAGAAGCTGCCTCATCGGACAGCCCTGTCGCCGGCAAGACGATTGTCTTCACGGGCACACTGGAGCGGGTGACGCGCGACGAAGCCAAGGCGCGAGCCAATGCGCTGGGTGCAAAAGTGTCGGGGTCTGTTTCGGCGAAGACGGACATCCTCGTCGCCGGTCCGGGCGCGGGCTCAAAGCTGAAAAAAGCCGAAAGCCTCGGCGTTCAGACGCTGACAGAAGACGAATGGTTTGAACTGATCGGCGGCTGATCCGCCGGGCGGTTATTTGCCGCCGGGAATAATCCGCTGCAACAGGGTGCGGCGGGTCTCGGCGTCCAGCGCTTCAGGGTCCAGCCCTTCATTGGTCAGCAAGCGATAGCTCATCTTGTACCAATCGCTATTGGGATAATTGTAGCCAAGCGTCGATCCGACCGCGAGCGCCTGATCCCGCAGGCCAAGCGTCAGATAGGCTTCGACCAGACGGTGCAATGCCTCGGGGGCGTGAGAGGTCGTGTCATAGGTCTTCACAACCGTGCGGAAGCGATTGACCGCAGACAGGGTCTGATTGTTACGCAAATACCAGCGGCCAACCGTCATTTCCTTGCCAGCCAGCTGGTCGCGAACCATGTCGAGCTTCACGCTGGCATCACGGGCATACTGGCTGTCTGGGAATCGGCGGACCACGTCCACCAAGGCATCACGCGCGCGTTCCGTTGTTGCCTGATCTCGACCGACATCCGTGATCTGGTCGAAGTAGCTCGCCGCAATCAGGTAATACGCATACTCGGCCTCGGAGCCGCCAGGATGAAGCGCAAGATAGCGCTGGGCGCCACTGATCGCTTCGTCATAATTGCGGGATTGATAATGGGCGAAAGCCGTCATGACCATCGAGCGGCGGGCCCATTCAGAATAAGGGTGCTGGCGCTCGACTTCGTTGAACAGCAGGACCGCCTGATCAAAGTCGCGTTTGTCGAGTTCGCTAGCCGCCTGATTGTAGAGCGCCTCCACGGGGCGTTCGACATAGGCCAGTTCTTGACGGCGCTTGTCGCGCGACTGGCACGCCGTCAGCGTGAGGGCTGCAGTGGCAATGAGGAGGATCGGGAACTTGGAGGACAGTCGCATGGCAGGGCAGGCGCTTTCTGCTGTGATGATCTGGCTACCTGCTTAGCGCGAACCAGCGGGGTTTTCCAAGCAGGTTTCTCAGGGATCGGCGGGGCAACGCCTCAGACGGCGGCCGACCGGCGCGTGTCTATGCGGGTTGCGTCTGCCGTATCGGTTTCCCAGCACCAGGCTGAAGGCGTATCGAGCAGCTTGCGGACCAACAGATTGTTGATCGAGTGACCGGGTTGAACCGCTTCATAAATCCCGGCAATCGGTGCACCCGCCAGCATCATGTCGCCAACGGCATCAAGCATCTTGTGACGCACGAATTCGTCCTCTGAGCGCAAGCCCTCAGGATTCATGACTTCACCATTGTCCACAACGACCGCATTTTCCAGCGACCCGCCCCGAGCAAGGCCCATCGAGCGCAGCATATCCACATCGCGCGCAAACCCGTAGGTGCGGGCAAAGGCCAGGTCGCGGGCAAACATGCCTGGCGCGAGTTTAAGCGCCATCTCCTGCACGCCGATCAACGAGTCGTCATATTCAATGCGCGCATTGAGCGTCAGAAACTTGTCGTCGGAAGGCGACAGGCGTGCCCGCTTCGGGCCGTCTTCAATCTCGATCGCTTCCAGGATGCGAATGCGGCGTCGCGGCGCGGACTGGCGTTGCAGGCCAGCCTGCATCAACAGTTCGCAATAAACTGCCGAGGAGCCGTCCATGATCGGCACTTCCGGCCCGTCGATTTCGATGAGGAGATTGTCGATGCCCATGCCCGCGAGTGCGGCCATCAAATGCTCGACCACTGCCACAGAGACACCATCATCATTGGTCAGCGTGGTGCCGAGTTGGGTGTCGGAGACGTATTCGGCATCTGCCTGAATGGCGGTATCGCCGCTTTTCACGTCGGTCCGGCGGAAAACGACACCTGTGCCAGCAGGGGCAGGCTTCAGGACGAGCTTTGCCTTCTTGCCGCTATGCACACCGACACCTGCACATACTGCAGGCCGCGCGATCGTTTGTTGAAATTCTACACTACCGGACAACACACCAACCTCCAGTTTCGGAGCTTAGTTTGGGGTGTATGTCTCCAGGATACAAAACACGGGTTGTTTCGGCGTATTACAAAGCGGGCGAGGACACCCGCCTCCGCCCTGTAATCATTGGTGATTTATTGTAACAATTCGCGGTCGCTGAGACTGCAATCGAATGCGAAATCAGTGATTGGCCGACCGGCGCAGGAAGGCCGGTATTTCGAGGTCTGCATCATCGAACGGGGCGGGTTCGGGGTGATCGTCCGGAGAGGACACGATTTGTGAGCCGGATTCGGCAGACGGAGCGTGATCATTCTCGCCCTGAGCGCCGCGGCGCCAGCCGAAAAGGTTCGAGAAGCCGGACGGACTCGGGCGGCCGTCTTCCTCGGCCGGAGCTTCGGTCTGCTTGCTGAAAACGGCGTCGGCCTGGATCTGGTCTTCGCCTTCACTGCCTTCAAAATGTTCTGCGGGCAGGGACTGTCCCGTGAAGTCGTCCCGCGGATCGACATCGCCTGAACGGAGCGGGGAGGCATGATGCAGGATCACTTTCGGGCGATCGTCTTCTTCTGCAGCCACTTCCACTTCGGTCTCAGATTCAACTTCGGCGACGGGCTCCACATGCTCTTCCTCAATCGGCTCTGCGATGGGCTGGCGCACAGTCTCTGCGACCGGTGCATCCTGCTTCAGAGATGGCATCACGGCATCGACGCCTGCGGCGACGACGGAGACGCGGATCTTGCCTTCAAGTTCGGTATCGAAGGCAGACCCCAGAATGATATTTGCATCCGGGTCGACCTCGCGGCGCACCTCATTGGCGGCCTCGTCGAGTTCAAACAGCGTCATGTCATAGCCGCCGGTAATGTTGATCAGCACGCCCTTGGCGCCGCGCATCGAAATATCGTCGAGCAGCGGGTTGTCGATGGCCAGCTTGGCAGCTTCGAGAGCGCGGTTCTCGCCTTCGGCTTCGCCCATGCCCATCATGGCTGCGCCCATGCCGCGCATGATCGAGCTGACATCGGCGAAGTCGAGATTGATCAGGCCGGGCATGACCATCAGATCGGTAATGCCTCGGACACCGGAATACAGCACATCATCTGCCATGCGGAACGCTTCGGCGAAGGTCGTACGGTCATTCGCGATGCGGAAAAGGTTCTGGTTCGGCACGACGATCATCGTGTCGACGTATTTCTGGATGCCAGCGAGGCCTTCTTCCGCAAAGGTCATGCGGCGCGTGCCTTCAAAACTGAACGGCTTGGTGACCACGGCGACGGTCAGAATGTTCATTTCCTGAGCGGCCCGCGCAATCACCGGGGCTGCGCCGGTTCCGGTTCCGCCGCCCATGCCCGCGGCGATGAAGACCATGTGGGCGCCTTCGAGGCGCTCGCGGATCTCATCCATGGATTCTTCGGCGGCTTTCGCGCCAATGTCCGGGCGGGCGCCTGCGCCAAGGCCAGAGGTCGTTTCCGGGCCGAGCTGGATGCGGTTTTCCGTTTTGGAACGGGAAAGGGCCTGAGCGTCAGTGTTGGCAACGATAAACTCGACACCTTGCAGGTTTGCCTCGATCATGTTGTCGACGGCATTGCCTCCGGCACCGCCAACACCAAAGACCAGGATCCTGGGCTTGAGTTCATGTGTCATTCGTCGTCCTCACCTTACCGCCATAAGCCATGCTGAAGCGCTAAAATGACGCGTTGCAGCTAAGAAGCGGTTAAGTGATTCGCGATTGGCATCAGAAATTTTCTTTCAACCAATGGAACGCCTTGTTCACGGCTCCGCTTCGGGCTTCTGCTCCGTATTCCTTTGACGCAATGCCAGCCCGTACTGCGTCTGCGAACCCCAACTCGGGATACAGTAGCAGACCTGAAGCTGTAGAAAAAGCTGGTGTTCCCAGTGTTTCGCCAAGGAACTCAGCATTTGTCGGACGGCCGAGCCGCACCTGCGCTTCAAGGATGCGCGTGGCGACGTCGCGAACGCCCGGCAACTGGCTCGCGCCGCCGGTCAGCACCACGCGGCGCGGCAGTACTTTGCGTACACCACTGCCTTGCAGGGTTTGCTGAACATATTCGAAGATTTCCTCGACGCGCGGCGCGATGATTTCAGCGAGCTTGCCCCGTTCCATCCGGGTGGCTTGCAGACGGCCATCATCACCCAGGCGAGGGGCCTCAATCCGTTCTGCCAGGCCCGGGCCTTCGAGATTGGCGGTGCCATAGACACTTTTGAGGCGCTCGGCGGCGGCGAATGTCGTGCCGATGCCCTGCGCGATATCGGAGGTCACATGTGTGCCACCAGCCGGGATAAGGCCAAGCCATGCGGGCGAGCCGTTCAGATAGACTGAGACCGCCGTAACGCCGGCGCCCATGTCGATACAGATGGCACCATTCTCGATTTCGTCGTCGATCAGCGTGCCTGCACCGCTGGCAATGGAGGAGGGGATCAGGGCATCGACGCTGAGATGCGCGCGGCCGACGCATTCGACCAGATTCCGGACGATGGACTTAGGCGCGGTGACCACAGACAGCATCAGGCCGAGTGTGTCTGCGTACATCCCGGCGGGCTCACGCACGCCTTCCTGCGCATCCACGCGATAGGCAACCGGCCAGGCAGCAAGCACATCGGAGCCCTTGGTTGAGATCTGCGCCATGGCCTGAGCCTGAACCCGGCGGATGTCCTTGGGGGTCACCTCGCGGGCGCCGATCTCGGTGGTCGCGGTGACCAGTTGGCAATTCAGTTTCGGCCCAGTTATGCCCAGCATGACCTGATTGATCTGCTCGCCCGCTTCGCGCTCGGCATCTTCGACGGCCAGACGGATCGAGCGCTCGAGACCCTGCATGTCGGTAATCGTGCCGCCACTGAAACCGCGAGATTGTTGGCGCCCTGCGCCAAGGATCTGGAAATTGCGGGGGCCGGTGCCGTCATTTCGGCCTATCAGGCACGTGATTTTCGAACAACCGATGTCCAGCGCCGCAACGGGGCTGGACGTGCGCGACCCCACAAGAGGCTTACGCCGGGCCTGAACGTTTGCCATCAGCTCCGGGCCGCCTCTTTGCGTGCTGTGAAGTCAGGATCGTTCACCGGGTCCAGATAGACCCGGCCTTTATTTCGCAGGTCGATGGTCTCTAGCGGGCGCTGCATCAGCGCTGTGCGCACCTGCAGGGTCGACAGGCTGTCCAGCGCAGCCACCATCTGGTGATCTTCCGGCATGCGGACCGTTGCGCCGGAGACAAGACGCATGTCCCAGCGGCGATCATTGATGCGGGTAGCGATCGCGATGCGCGGCGCGACGTCCGGCTCAGCTTTGAGGGCAGTTACGAGGGCCGGGGCGGCCTTGGCGGCGCCGCGACCCGCCAGACGGATGAGGTCCTTGTGGTCATCGGCGCGGGCGTCCGGAATGACGCGACCCAGACCGTCAACGACGGTCCATGCCTTGCCGTCATGCCACAGCGCAACCGGCTCGGCGGCGTCCGCGATGATTACGACCTGGTCCGGCCAGAGTCGATGGACGCGCACATTCAGCACCTTGTGGGTGCCTTCGACCCGGCGACGGATGACATGCGGGTCTGCGCGAAACATGTTCTCGCCGGGCTCGATCATGGCGGCGGCGCGAATATCCTGTGCGAGGGCCGGATCCTGTTCCAGCCCGATGATGGACACGTCATTGACGGAAATGCCGACCGTGCGCGCCGTGTCGTCCATGAAGCTGGCAAAGCGGTTCTCGACCTGGGATATCGAGCCGCCCATCCAGGCAGCGGTTGCCACGACAATCGCCACAAGCATGACAAAACCAAAGACGACGGACGAAACGCGAACCTCTTCACCCGTCACTTCATCTACGATGACAGCAGGGCGGCGGCTCGCCTTCTTCTTGGACTTTGGCACAGTCTGATTGCGGGTTACCTTTGGCATGAAGCATCCTCGATCATCCAGGCGACCAGCTGTTCGAAGGACATACCAACGAAAGCGGCCTGTTCGGGGACAAGCGAGGTGGGCGTCATGCCGGGTTGTGTATTTGTTTCCAGGATCACGAGCCGGTCTCTCTTGTCGTCATAGCGAAAGTCGGACCGCGTCGCGCCCCGGCAACCGAGCGCCTGGTGTGCCTTCAGCGCAAATTCCATTGCGGCTTGGGTCACAGGGGCAGGCAGGTCTGCCGGGATCACATGCTGCGATCCACCAGCTTCATATTTTGCATCAAAATCGTAATAGTCTCTTAAGGTCGTGATCTCTGTGACAGCCAGTGCTCGGTCGCCCAGCACGGCCACGGTCAACTCACGGCCGGGGATGAATTCCTCGGCCATCAGATGGTCGCCATAATGCCAGTTCGGCCCGGTCAGCTCCTTGGCCGGCCCATTGGCACCCTCGCGTACGATCAGCACGCCAAAACTCGATCCTTCCGCGACCGGCTTGATCACATAGGGGGGGGTGAGAGGATGCGCGGCAGCCGCTTCTGCGCGGGTGACCTGCTTGTCTTCCGCAATCGGAATGCCCGCCTGCCGGAAGACCGCTTTCGACTTCAGCTTGTCCATGGCGAGCGCCGAGGACAATACGCCCGAATGGGAATAGGGCAGGCCCAGCACTTCCAGTACGCCCTGCACACACCCATCCTCGCCCCAAGGTCCGTGCAGGCCATTCAGCACCGCGTCCGGTTTCGCATCGGTCAGTTGCGCAGCGAGGTCACGTCCGGCATCAATTTCAACAACATCATACCCGGCCGTGCGCGCCGCACTCGCCATCTGCTTGCCCGAGGTGAGCGACACGTCCCGCTCGGACGACCAGCCTCCATAGATCACGGCAACACGTTTCATGAGATTTTCCTGCAAGCTGGCGTTCTGACTATACATCGCGTCTGCAGGGTTAAAGCGGCCTTAGCGTGGCAGCTACAAAACCTTTTCTCGGCAGGATGACAAAAAATATAGGTTTGGGCCTGTTGCCATATTTAGACTACGTATGTAGTCAATATCGATATTCGACATAGACGCGGTGGTGAGACACCGGATTTTTTTCCAGACATCTGCGGGGAGGATACGCAGCGTGATCCCTTTCACACGGCCTGCCGCCAGTGCATGCTTCAGCTTGGCCACATCATTCATCGCCCTGTCGGCTGTGGCGGATATGGCACCGGAAACCACACCCGGTGCAACCATCTACACGATGGACGATTTCAGTCAGTATGCACCGCGCACGGCGCTCGAAATGATTTCGCGCATTCCGGGATTTTCGATCCAGGGCGATGATGACGGCTCTCGCGGATTTGGTCAGGCCAGTGGGAATGTGCTGATCAATGGTCAGCGCGTATCTGGAAAGTCCAATGGGGCGACCGAGTCGCTGGACCGGATATCCGCCTCCAGCGTTGTGCGGCTCGAACTGGTCGATGCGTCAGCCTTTGAAATTGCCGGCCTGTCCGGGCATGTCGTGAATGTCATCACCAATGGAGATGGGGCGGTCTCAGGCACTTGGCGCTGGCGTGCCCGGTTCCGCGACAACCTCCCGCCGTTCTACAACGGCCTCAATCTCACACTATCCGGCGGGCAGGGGGATATCAGCTGGTCATTCGAGGCTGAGAGCAGCCCGGAGCGCGGCGCCTCCAACGGTCCTGAATTTGTCACCGACGGCATCGGCGACCTGATACAGCGCCGTGAGGAAGACTTCACCTATGCCGCCGAATATGTCTCCGTATCCGGATCGGTTGGTTGGACGCCAGCCTCGGGGGCTATCGGAAATCTCAACGCAAAGACCACACTGTTCCAGCCAGACAGGAAAGAAACCTCGAAACTCTTTCCGGTTAACGGGCCAGAGGGGCGGCGCCTGTATGAGGGCGCTGAGGATGAAGTGTTCGTGGAAATCGGTGGCGATTATGAATTTGGCTTTGGGCCGGGCCGGCTAAAGGCAATCGGCCTGGTTCGCCGAGAGGACAGCCCCATCATTGACCGCGTATTCCGCGGTAATGTTGATGGGACGGATATTTCCGAAAGCCTGTTCACGCGCGATATTGAAGAGGGCGAATATATTCTCCGGACGGAGTATGGTCTTGCATTTGAGAATGGAAGCGATTGGCAATTCGCGCTGGAGGGAGCCTTCAACTATCTGGACCAGCAATCTTCTCTTGCCAGTTCCGATGGTGGAAGTCCGCTGGAGCTGCAGACTCTGCCGAACGCGAATTCACGAGTTGAGGAACAGCGCGGAGAAGTCTCCGTGACGCATGGTCGTCGGCTTTCCCCCTCAGTGACCGGGCAAGTTTCCATGGGCGCCGAAATATCGGAACTTTCCCAGTCCGGCGATGCGTCCAATGTGCGGACCTTCACCCGCCCCAAAGGCTTCGCCAGCCTGTCCTGGCAGGTGGATCCGTCATTGAAACTAGTCACACGCCTTGAGCGGGAAGTGGGGCAGCTGGACTTTTTCGATTTTGTCTCATCGGTCAATCTGAGTGCCGGGAACGGCGAGAATGGCAATCCTGAAATCGTTCCTGAGCAGAGCTGGCGACTGAGCGCCCAGGCCGAGAAGAATTATGGCGGCTGGGGCGCCGCGACGCTCGAAGTCTTCTATTCCGATATCGAGGACATTGTTGACCGTGTACCCATCGGGACGGGCGACGGTCCCGGAAATCTCGACTCGGCCTGGCGGGTCGGAGCGGAGTGGGACGCCACGTTGAAATTCGACAAAGTCGGTTTTGCCGGCGCGGAATTGTCCTTTGAAGGCGAGTATTTCGAGTCGGAAGTGACCGACCCGCTCACCGGAGAGGTGAGGCCGATCAATGACAGTTCGAAATACTGGATGCTCGCCGAGATGCGCCAGGATGTTCCGAGAACGGATTGGGCCTGGGGTGTCGGGTTCGAGCGCTGGGAACGCAATCCGTATTATCGCCTGTCCGAGACAGGGCAGGAAGGGGCGCGCCCAGGATTTGGGTTCGCCTATGTCGAGCACAAGGATCTTTGGGGCATGACCGGTCAGGCCATGATCGGGAACGTCGCGAACCAGAATGACACGTTCCGCCGGCAATTGTACGACACCAATCGCCTTGGCAATGTCGTGCGCGTTGAAGACCGCGCGCGGGATTTCGGCCCGATCTTCACAGTCCAGCTGGAAGGCAAGTTCTAGGTTCGCGGTGCCTGATCAGGGGAGGGGAGGCTTGATGCGGCCGATGCGGCGCACTTCCCAGCGCAGCTTTACGCCCTGAGAGTCCCATACTTGCGCGCGAACAAGCTCGCCCAGCGCTTCGAGGTCTGCGGCTGTGGCATCGCCGGTATTGATCAGGAAGTTGCAGTGCTTTGGCGAAACCTGTGCGCCGCCGACCTTCAGGCCGCGGCAGCCCGCAGCGTCAATCAGTTTCCATGCGGACCGTTGGTTTGGCGTGCCGGGCGGGTCGGGGTTCGCAAACGTGGATCCGGATGTCTTGTCCTTGATCGGCTGCGTCTCGGCCCGGCGGGCCTGTAGGGCTTCGATTTCTGCAAGGATCGCGTCTGGTGCGCCTGTGCCGCTGCCTTCCAGGGTCAGCTTGGTGACGATCAGGTCAGTGGGCAGGTCGCTGTGTCGATAGGAAAACTGCGCTTCCGGCAGGTTGCCGGCCCGGCCCGGCCCGCGATAGGCGATATGGATGCCATCGCGCAGGTAGCCTTCAAGGCCGACCAGCACGTCCCGCAATTCCTGACCATAGCACCCGGCATTGGTGCGGGTCGCCCCGCCGAGCGATCCCGGAATGCCGGACAGGAATTCCAGCCCCCTGATGCCGTGCCGGGCGGCAGTCTTGGCGACGGACAGGTCCAGTGCACCCGGCCGCGCTGTCAGGGTCAAATCGTCCCCGGCTTCCACACTCCCCCAGTATTTTCCCATCAGGCGGATGACCACGCCCTCGATGCCGCCATCGCGCACGATCACATTTGAGCCAACGCCGAGTACGGTCACCGGAATGGCCGGGTCGAGCGTCTTCAGGAAGCCGGCAAGGTCGGCTTCGTCTTCGGGCAGGAACAGCCAGTCGGCCGGCCCGCCCACCCGGAACCAGGTATAGGGCGCGAGGTTCGCGTCCTTCAGCAGCTTGCCGCGAACAGGGGGAAGTGTCGTCATCATAGGGCCTAGGCGTTCGGGCACTTCCCCCTCCATGTCAAGCAGCGGGGGCGGAGGTCCGCTCACCATACCAGTCAATGTTGCGGGTCATGTACATGGTCAGTGCGATGGCCGCGAAACTTGCCAGAGCGCCCGCCAGCAAGGCATGGCTCTCGGCCCGCATCAGCACATAGATCAGCGTGTAGATGCCGGACAGGATGGCCAGCGCGCGCAGGCCATAGAGCCGTGAGCGGAATACGCTGGCCGCATAGGCGGCGGTCAGCAGCACGGTCATGCTTGCGGCGATCAGGAAGGCTCCGTCAAAGCCGATACGCTCCGACATGGCGAGCAGCAGGATGTAGAAGATCGTCTGTGCCAGTCCGACCAGGACATATTGCGCGGGGTGGGCGCGTGCGGCGCTGGTCACTTCGAACAGGAAGTAGGCGAGGAAAACGAAGCCGACAAACATGACGGCATATTTCAACGCGCGCTCGACGCTCTGATAGGGATTGCCTTCCTTCATGAACCGGACAGCCATGTCGCGACGGTTCCATTCGGTCAGTTCGCCAAGGTCGAGATTGGCCCCTGCGCCGGCAATGCCGCGGGCCAGATAGGGCACGCGCCAATGCGCCTCGAAGCCTTCCGACTGGCCGTCGCCTGCCGTATGGCGCTCGGGCAGTACGCCGCCCTGGAAGCTGGGATCATTCCAATTGCTCACAAGGTCGACCCGCGTATCCTTTGCAAATGGCGCAATGGATAGGCGTTCGGCCCCGGACAGGCGCATGTTGGAGGTCAAGGCGATCGGTGATGTGGCAGTTTCGAGACCAGCAATATGGCCGCCCGCAAGGGTCACACCGGAGGGCGGCACAGGTTGGTACTTGCCAGCATTGGACGCGTAATAGGGCGTTGGTTCGATGGCCAAGTCCGTGCCATTCGCTGTGACGGTGATCGCATCCCGGATGCCGCGCGTGTCCGAGACCCCGAGATAGACCCTGGCATCCGACCAGATCGGGGTGGCGTCGTCGGGCAAGGCGGCGCGCAAGGCCGCCGGATCGAATACAGCGTCCATGCTGATCGTGGCATCGAAGACAGGGATGGCGTGAATGCCGCGGGTACGCATCTGAACATCCACATCGGCCGAGGCGGTGCCGGTATCGGCATAAGCGACCACATAGCCGTAAACCAGTTCATTGTGCCTTGGGCCGAGGGTGCGTGAATAGGGTACGGACAAGACCGGTCCCAGCACGGATTGTTGGCCTCCGACCATTTCACTGACGTCGGCAAGCGCGCGATCCGCGCCCATGCGGCGATCCTGGACCACGGAATGTATGAAGAGGGCGGGAATGGCCATCAGGAGGGCAAGTCCGCAGACGAGCAGCAATTTCAGGCCGACGGACCGTTGCGGCACAAGGCTCGCGAACGGCGATGGAGGTTGAGACGTATCGGTCATGTTTGGGGTCCCCAAAAAAAGATTGGAGACACGGTTTATGACCCGCTGGTCGCGGCGGAGGTGGGGCGCAGCCGGGGCCAGTCCAAGGTTACATTGCGGTCATCTTGTGACGTGGTTACCGGTTAGGCGATCCATCCTGATCCAGCTCGTCGGAAATCTCGTCGGCCGCATCAGACACTTCATTCGCAAATTCGGATGTTTCCTCGGGCAGATCTTCCAGCGTCGCGTCCATGCGCGCGCCAGCGCCTTCGAATGAGCCTTCCTGCAGATAGAACCAGCCGAGTGCGATCACGAATGCGACGCAGAGGAAAGCGATGATGGCGGTGAGCGTGCGGCCCATGATGAGTCTCCTTGAGAGTATTCATCATGGTCAACGCAGCGTTTACCCTGAGGTTCCGATTTAGCGCTTTACCCGATCTATTTTACGAGGTGGAAAAGATCATCCACACAGTCTGCAATCGGTCGGCCAGCCGTATCGACTGTTCCTGAAATCTGGGGGTTCGGCTCCCAGATACGCTCGCGGCGTTCTTGAAGACTGATAGGCAGCAAGCCGTCGATGCCCGTCTCACGAGTGCGCAGCCTCATGGCGGCTTCGTCTTCATTCGTACACACAATTTCGATCTCGATGACGCGCGTGCCTGTTTCCTGAGCGATGGCTCTCCAGCCCTCGCGTGCCGGTTCCACCGCATTAACGGCGTCGGCGATTACGTCTTTGCCTTCCAGAAGATGGCGCCGGGCATGGTCGTAGCCAATTTGGTATCCTTGCGCGCCGACATCAAAATCGCTGCTATTGACGTTGCGCAAATCCTGCTCGAATACGTCGACCCTGAGAAGGATAGCGCCTGAGAGGTCACTCAGGCCTTTCGCAAGCGTAGATTTTCCGGAGCCCGGCAAGCCCGACAGCACGATGAGCCGGGCCAAAGGACTAGGCCTTCTGCGTGGTCAGGGCGCCGTGGCAATGCTTGTACTTCTTGCCGGAGCCGCATGGGCAGGGGGAGTTGCGGGGCGTGCTGGCCCAGCTTTCCTCTGCTTGATGCAGGGCTGGTCCGGGCGGCGGCGTATCGTCGCTCGACATCTCATTATGGCCCGTATCCGGATCAAGATGCGTTTCGCGCATTGGCGGAACAGGCGCCGGCGCTTGCGGCACAGGGCGTCGCTGTTGCGCTTGCTGTTTTTCTTCCGGTGTCTGAACCCGGATATGCATCAGTGAGCGGGTCACGGTCGCGCGCAACTCGTTCAGCAAATTGTAGAACAAGTTGAAGGCTTCTTCCTTGAACTCGTTCAGCGGGTCGCGCTGACCGTAGGAGCGCAGATGGATCACTGACCGCAATTGGTCGATCATCTGGAGATGCTCGCGCCAACGCATGTCGAGGACCTGAAGCAGGATTTGTTTTTCAATCCGCTGCATCTGTTCAAGACCGACTTGCTCTGTGATCGCCTCATAGACTTTGGCGATTCCATTGTGGACGCGCTCGGCCACTTCCTGATTGGCAACGCCTTCTTCGGCGGCCCAATCCTTCACAGGCATGTCCACGGCAAAATCATTGCGCAGGGCTTCGGCCAGCCCATCCATGTCCCACTGCTCGGCATAGGCCTTCTCGGGCATGGTACGGGCGATCAGGCCGTTGATTACGTCTTCGCGCATATCAATGATCGTGTCGGAGACATTCTCGGCGCGCATGAATTCCATGCGCTGCTCAAAGATGGCCTTACGCTGATCATTGATCACGTCATCATATTTGAGGACGTTCTTCCGGATCTCGAAATTGCGCTGTTCAATCTTCTTCTGCGACGTTTCCATCGCCTTGTTCATCCAGGGATGAGTGATGCCCTCATCTTCCTTGATGCCAAGGCGACGCATAACATTGTCCATCCGCTCTGCCGCAAAGATGCGCATGAGGTCGTCTTCGATGGAAATGTAGAATTTGGACTTGCCCGGATCACCCTGACGGCCTGTTCGGCCGCGCAACTGGTTGTCGATCCGGCGGCTCTCGTGACGCTCGGTACCCAGAACGTAGAGGCCGCCAGCGTCCAGCGCCCGCTTTTTCTTGACCTCGATGTCGGCCTTGATCTGGCTGGTCAGCAGGGACAATTCGCCTTCGGTCAGTTCGCGGCCAAGCTTGGCTTCCTGTTCGGCCTTTTCCTGTTCGACGCGCATCTCGAAATTGCCGCCGAGCTGAATGTCGGTACCGCGTCCGGCCATATTGGTGGCAACGGTAATGGCGCCCGGCACACCGGCATTGGCCACGATCTGGGCTTCCTGCTCATGGTGGCGCGCGTTCAGCACTTTGTGTGGAATCTTGGCGGTCGTCAGCAGGTTCGACAGGACTTCGGATTTTTCGATCGACGCCGTGCCGAGCAGAACTGGCTGACCCTTGGCATGACACTCGCGGACGTCCTTGACGATCTCGGCATATTTCGCACTTGCGGTGCGGTAGACGACATCATCCTCATCAATTCGCTGGATCGGCTTGTTCGTCGGCAGGTCGATGACACCGAGATTGTAGATATCGGCAAATTCGTCGGCCTCTGTCAGCGCCGTACCGGTCATGCCGGCCAGTTTGCTGTAGAGGCGGAAATAGTTCTGGAACGTAATCGACGCCAGGGTCTGGTTTTCCGGCTTGATGTCGACCTTTTCCTTGGCCTCGATGGCCTGGTGCAGGCCTTCTGACAGGCGGCGGCCTTCCATCATGCGCCCCGTGAATTCGTCAATCAGCATAACCTGACTGTCTTTGACGATGTAATCCTTGTCGCGCGCATACAGTTTGTGAGCGCGCAATGCCTGATTGGCATGGTGGACGATGGAGATGTTCGCCGGTTCCCACATGGAGCCTTCCAGCGTGCCGGCCTCGGTCAACCAGCCTTCGATCTTTTCCGTGCCGGTTTCGGTATACGTGACCGAGCGTTGTTTTTCGTCGAGTTCGTAATCCTCATCCGTCAGGCGCGGCATCAGGGCATCAAGCGCCATATAGAGTTCGGACCGATCATCGGTCGGGCCGGAGATGATCAGCGGCGTGCGCGCTTCGTCGATCAGGATGGAGTCGACTTCGTCGACGATGGCAAAATGGTGTTCGCGCTGGGCCATTTGGTCCAGCGAGTATTTCATATTGTCGCGCAGATAGTCGAATCCGAACTCGTTGTTCGTGCCGTAGGTAATGTCAGACGCGTAGGCCTTGCGGCGCTCCTCGTCGGAAATGCCATGAACAATGATGCCGGTCGACATGCCAAGGAAGCCATAGACCTGGCTCATCCACTCGGCGTCGCGCTTGGCGAGATAGTCGTTGACCGTGATGACGTGAACGCCCTTGCCCTCAAGCGCGTTCAGGTAAACCGCCAGCGTCGCGACCAGTGTTTTGCCCTCACCCGTGCGCATCTCGGCGATATTGCCGGAGTGCAGCACCATGCCGCCCATCAACTGAACGTCGAAATGGCGCATGCCGAGCGAGCGTCGTGCACCTTCGCGGACAACCGCAAAGGCTTCTTCAAGCAGGCTGTCGAGTGTGGCGCCATCGGCGAGGCGTTTGCGGAATTCGTCCGTCTTGCCGCGTAGGGCTTCGTCGGAGAGCGCCTCCATCATCGGCTCGAGCGCGTTGATCCGGTTGACGCGCGCGTGCAGCGGCTTCAGCTTGCGATCATTAACTGAACCGAAAATCTTGCGGGCAACAGAAAGCATATCAGGTAGCACCAATTGATCTGGGGCGACAAAACTCTAATCCTGACAGCGGAACCGGCAGAATATTTGTGGGTTCTCCCACAGCACACTCGCTGGCTGAAACCCCTCGACCAGCGTTCGGGTCAGACTTAAGAACGCCGCATTGGGGTGTCAATGCAGCGCCCTCAGCCTAAAGGAGACTTTACCGTGCTGCTTATGAAGCCCTTTTCCCGCGCTTTGCCTGCACTGCTTGCCGCTTCCGCGCTTTTATTGGTCCCTGCCTGTAACCGGCCAGTCGAAGAAGAACCCGTCATTCAGGTCGAGGCCGCAGCCGCCGTCACGGTGAATGGCGATCCGATTTATGTCAGCGAAGTCGAGCTGGAGGCCGTTGCGCGCGGCCTGATCTCACCGGGCGACGCGTTCGGCCCCGGCGACGAAAACTATGATCTCGTCCTCGACCAGCTGATTGACCAGAAATTGATGGCACAAGAGGCGCTGAACCGCCGGCTCGACAAGGGCGCCGCAGCAGAGCGCCGGCTTGAAGTTGCCCGCGAGCGTATTCTCGGAAATCTGCTCGTGGAGAGCCTGGTTGCGTCTGAAGTGAACGAGGACAGTATCGAGGCCATGTACAAGGAGCAGGTCGCCCTCCAGCAGGAGGACGACGAAGTCTCGATCGCGCATATCTTGGTTGAAACCGAGGAAGAGGCCCGGGCACTTCATCAGCAAATTCAGGACGGCGCCTCGTTTGAAAGCCTCGTCGTCTCCAACTCGCTCGATACCACCACGCGCATGGAAAATGGTGACCTGGGCTATGTCGCGCCAAATAATATGGCAGATCCGTTCCCGGTCGTGATCGCCAACACAAAGGTCGGCGAAGTCTCTGAACCCTTCCTGTCTGCCGATGGCTGGCACCTGTTGAAGGTGAAGGATCGCCGAACCAGCCCACCCAAGACCCGCGCCGAGATGCGGCCGGAGATCGTGACCTTCCTGACGCTCAACCAGGTCAGCAAGATCTTGCGACGCCTGCGCACCGAAGCGCAAATCGAAAAGGGCGAGAAATCGACAAACATTGTCCCCGATGCTGCACTTTCGCTTGAAAGCGAGGGCGATCTCCTCAAAGAGCAGCCCGCATCTGATGAACAAGGACGTGAACTTTGAAACTGACCCCATCTCCCTTCGCCCCGGCTCGCTTTCCAGACCTGCCGGTCGTCAAGGGTGTGCGCGCGGCCACCGGTTCGCGCGGCTTCTATGCGGCACGCGGCATGACGCGCGATGATGTGTTCCTGTTCAGCTTTGAGGAAGGCACCCATTGCGCCGGCGTGTACACGCTGTCTCATACCGCGTCGGCAGATGTCATCTGGTGCCGGGAGGCCTTGAAGTCAGGTGCCGGCAAGGCCCGTGCCCTGATCGCAAATTCGGGCAACTCGAATGCCTTCACCGGTGCCAAGGGCGTGCTCAAGAACGAGGCCACCCTGAAGGCGCTGACCGAAACGCTCGGCGTGGAAAAGCAGGAATGTTTCCTCGCGGCGACCGGCGTGATTGGCGAACCCTTGCCAGACCCGAACTATGTCGGCGCGTTCGTGCCCGATCTTGCGGGCAAGCTTTCGGCTCCTGACTGGGAAGCCGCGGCACGCGCCTTCATGACGACTGATACTTTTCCCAAGGGCGCAGGGCTTGCGACCAAGATCGACGGCGTGGACGTCAATCTGGCCGGTATCGCCAAGGGCTCGGGCATGATCGCGCCCAACATGGCGACCATGCTGGCCTATGTTTTCACCGACGCCGCCATCGCGCCAGACCTGCTGCAAGGTCTGCTGGAAGAGGTAACGAACCAGACCTTCAACAACATCACGGTGGATGGCGACACGTCGACGTCCGACACGCTGATGGTATTTGCCAGCGGGGCCAGCGGCATGGCCGAGATCGCCACACGGGACGATCCCCGTTTCGCCGAATTCGCCGCCGCCTTGAAGCAGGTCTGCCTCGACCTCTCCCACCTCATCGTCAAGGACGGGGAAGGGGCCAGCAAGTTTGTCACCATCACGGTCGAAGGCGCAGTGTCGGAAACCTCCGCAAAGGTGGTCGCCTGTTCGATTGCCAACTCGCCCCTCATAAAAACGGCCATGGCTGCCGGAGACGCCAATTGGGGACGGATCGTGATGGCCGTTGGCAAATCGCTTGAGCCGATAGACATGGACCAGCTCGCCATATGGTTTGATGATGTCCAGGTTGCCTCTGCGGGCGGGCGCATGCCGGACTATAGCGAAGCAGCCGCCGGCGGGGTATTTGCCCAGCCGGAATTCACCATCCGTGTCCACCTCGGCGTGGGCGAGGCGTCTGCCACGGTCTGGACTTGCGACCTGACGCATGGCTATGTCGACATCAACGGAGCCTATCGTACATGACGCGCAGAATGGTGCTTGTGGTCGCCGCTGCGCTCTATGATGCCGAAGGCCGTATCCTGCTGGCCCAACGCCCCGCTGGCAAACCGATGGCGGGCCTCTGGGAGTTCCCGGGCGGAAAGGTCGAGACGGGCGAGACACCGGAGCGGGCGCTGGTGCGGGAATTACAGGAAGAACTCTCCATCATGGTGGACGAGACCTCTCTGAAACCGATCACTTTTGCCAGTCATGCTTATCCAGATTTTCACCTTTTGATGCCACTGTTCTCAACGGAGAGTTGGGAAGGCGAGCTGTCGCCCAGGGAAGGACAGGCCTTGGCCTGGGTCAGATCATCGGACCTTCATCTCTATCCGGCGCCTGCGGCAGACATTCCCCTGTTTGACGTGCTCTCGGGTAACTAGACAGACTCGGAGCGAACATGATGGCCTCGAACACAATGATACGCCGCTTCCTGCGTGACGATACGGGCGCAACCGCCGTGGAATACGGACTTCTGGTAGGACTGATCGCCGTTGCGATCATGGGCGGCCTCGTGGCCGTGGCCACATCCATCAACCAGACATTCACAACCGTTGAAACGGAAATGTCCTGATCGATCACTCGTCAGGTCTTGCGACCAGACGTCAGGAAGATTTGTGACTTCGTACGGCGTCGGCGAGGCTGACCCTGGCGCTTCCGGGTTTTAGCGGTTTGGGTTGGGAGTCTGCCGGGCTCCAGCCAGACATATGCACCACTTCAAATGATGCGCGCACACGCCCGTTTGGATCGCTATGGTCATTTGCGTAGATTTCCATGGCACGCATCAGCACACGGCGCGGCAGGGGCCGCATTGTCCCGGCTGCGAATGCCGCCCGCTCGCCCATCCCTTTCAAATCGGCCAGCAAGCCCATCGGTGATCTGTACCGAACCACAACCTGATCGCGATCAACGACTGGCAGGGCAAAGCCTGCCCGCTGCATCAGGCTTGCCATATCGCGCAGGCCGGGCAGGGGGGAGACACGTGCCGCGACGCCGCCGGTCAGTTCCGTCTCCGCCTCCATCAGGCTGGCCCGCAGCTCACTCAGCGTGCCCGCACCGAATAGCGCGCCCAGGAACAAGCCGTCCGGTTTCAGCGCCTGACGGATCTGCACCAGCGCACCGGGCAAATCATTCACCCAATGAAGGGACAGGGCCGACACGATCAGGTCCAGGCTGGCCTGTGGAAATGGCAGGCCCTCTTCATCCACCTGCTCTGCGTTCAGACCGCCGGCCCGGCTGAGCGCCACCATGCCGCTGGATATATCCCCGGCTTCGACAGACCCGACCTGGTCGCTGGCCTGAAGCAGTTTGGCGAGTTGGCCATCATGTGCGCCGAGATCAAAGGCGCGATCAAAGGAATGAGACGTATCCGCCAACCGGTCCGCGATATCGCTCGACACGCGCGCTTTCAGGAAGTCATATTCTTTGAAACTGGCTGCGGCCCGGCTGCGATTACGGGCCACCCGTTCGCGGTCGAACAGGCGGGGCGGCGCAGAATTCGGGGGGACCGGGGAAGGCATGAGCAGCGATATGGACCACCGGGCCCGCATGGCAAAGGGGCTAATGCGCGGCGCGGCTGAATTTCTCTGGCCCCAACGCTCCCTCGTCAGTGGCCAGCGCGGCGCAGGCAAGGGGCCGCTCTCGCCGTCCGAATTCGCCGCCATCGGATTCCTTTCCGATCCTGTCTGCGAATGCTGTGGCCGGCCAATGGAGCTGGACCTTGGGCCAGGGGCGCAATGTGCGCCCTGTATCGCCCGCCCGCCGCGTTGGGACCGGGCCCGCGCGGCGCTCGTCTATGAGGCCGCCAATCGCCGCATCGTGCTTGACCTCAAACGATCCGGCCGACGGGACGGGCTGCATGTCATGACCGGCTGGATGCACCGGGCGGGGGGGGCAACTGGTCGCCGAAGCCGATCTGATCGTGCCCGTGCCGCTGCACTATACGCGCCTTGTCAGTCGAGGCTTCAACCAGTCAGCCTGGCTGGCACAGGGTATTGCCCGCCGTGCCGGCCTGTCCTGCCGCGTCGATGTCTTGAAACGCCGCCGCCGCACGCCCACTCAGGGTGGGCGCAGCGCGAAGGCTCGCCGTCGCAATGTGGCGGGGGCATTCAAAGTCTCTGACCGCGCTGCAACCCATGTGCACGACAAGCGTATCCTGCTGGTGGATGATGTCCTGACGACGGGCGCGACCCTGTCGGCCTGCACGCGTGCCCTGAAACAGGCAGGCCCGCGACAAGTCGACGTGCTGGTGCTTGCGCGCGTTGTGCGGGAAACGGATGTCACCATATAAAACCGGAAGAAACTATTCAGGAGCCCCTCAATGGCTGATGTCACAATCTATACGCGCCAGTTCTGTCCTTACTGCACGCGCGCTGTCTCCCTGCTGAAATCCAAGAACGTCAATTTCAATGAAATCGACGCCGGAATGGATGCGCAGAAAAAAGCCGAAATGGTCGAACGGTCTGGGGGCGGTCGCACCTTCCCGCAGATTTTTATCGGCGACAAACATGTCGGCGGCTGCGATGACATGATGGCACTTGAAAGGTCCGGGAAGCTGGATTCCCTGCTCGGCGCATAATCTGGGGCAGCCATGATCCGTTACGCGCTCATCTGTTCTGAATGCGACCATGACTTCGAGGCATGGTTTGCGTCGTCTTCGGCGTTTGACGACCAGTCCAGCCGGGGCCTTGTCAGCTGCGCGATGTGCGGCGGCGAGAATGTGGTCAAACAGATCATGGCGCCGTCTGTGCGCACATCCGACGGTCGCAAGGCCGCGCCGGATGAGGCGGCGATGGCGCGGGAATTTCTTGCGAAGGCACGCGACCATGTCTCGCGTAACTTCGACTATGTCGGCGACAGCTTCGCAGACGAGGCGCGTTCGATGTTCTATGGCGAGACCGACAACCGGCCGATCTGGGGCGAAACCTCTGCCGAAGAATCCGAAGCCCTGCGTGAAGAGGGTATCCCCGCAGCGCCCTTGCCACGGGCAATGACGCCCAAGCGGCCCAAATCGAACAAGCAACTAAACTGAACTGGAGCGCTTTGACGCGCTTGACCCTGCTTCGCCCTGATATATTACGCAGGTCACAAGGTTTTTGACGGGGAGTGCCCTAAATGGCTGCCAGTGAATATCATCGTGGAGACATGGACATCAGCGCCCAGAAGGCGACTTGGGATGGTTTCATGGTGGGAAGCATCTGGGGCAGCCTGCTCATCATCCTGACCGTCGGCTATGCAACGCTCGCCGTTGCCATTGGCATGAACTGGATGATTGCCCTCGGCCTGATGACCGTATTCGGCATTGTCTCCGGTCTGGTCATGAATTTGGGTGGCCGCTGGATGGCCACTGTCGTGCTGATGGTGGTGCTGGCCTTGGTCGTCCAGCTGTTCATCGCACTGTTCGGACTCGTCCTTTAGAACACTCAGATCGACAGGTTTTCCGGTTCCTTGCAATCGGCGCATGTCGCGATGGCCGGATCAGCCTTGAGCCGTGTCAGCGGGATTCTGGCGTCACATCCTGTGCATAGGCCATAGCGCCCCGCTTCCATGCGGGCGAGGGCGGATTCGATCCGGGCCAACTGTTCTGCGTATTTCTCAAGGGAACCAGGCGGGCGCCGGATTCCGTCAGCACCTGCATCTTTTGTCAGGCGATCCAGTCCTGAAAGGGGAGGCATCGTCTTCATCTGGAATGATGCTGCGACTCCTTTAAGGGCTTGGCAAGGCGTTTCGGGCGATTGAGGGTAATCCATATCGACAAACACTAACGACCTGACGTCGATTGCCTACAAGGACGCCATGCCGATGCCCTCATCGCCCCTGATCATGACCTCTGTCACCAAGCGGTTTGGGACATTTACCGCCGTGGACAACCTGTCCCTTGAAGTGCCGGACGGCCAGATCATCGGCTTTCTCGGCCCGAACGGCGCTGGCAAATCGACCAGCTTGCGCATGGGACTCGGGATCATGGAGCCGGATTCAGGCGAGGTGGAACTGTTCGGTGCGCGGCCGAATGTCCGCGCGCTTCAGCAGGTCGGCTTCCTCCCGGAAGAGCGCGGCCTGTACAAGAAGATGACCGCGCGCGACACGATCAGCCATTTTGCGCGCCTGAAGGGCCTGTCAGCGCATGATGCGCGGACGCGCGCTGACGAACTGCTCAGCGCTGCGGGCCTTGAGGAATTCAGCCGCGCGCGCATCTCGAAATTGTCCAAGGGCATGGCACAGAAGGTCCAGATCCTGTCCACGCTGGCGCACCGGCCCAAATTCCTGATCCTGGATGAGCCCTTTTCAGGCCTTGATCCGGTCAACCAGCAAGCCCTTGAAGATCTTGTCCGTGCCGAGCATGCACGCGGCGCGACCATCCTGTTCTCCACCCATGTCATGGAACATGCCGAACGCCTCTGCGACCGCATCGTGATGATGGCGCGGGGGCGCAAGGTTCTGGACGGAACGCTGAAGGAGGCCTTTGCCACGCTGGGGCAGGGGGCACGGATTTCCGTCGAGAACGGGTTTGATCTGTCGAGCGCACTCGGCCCGAAAGGGTTCGAGGCGGTCCGCACGACTGATGCCGGACATGGCGAGACCTGGCGGATCGATCTGCCGCCGGGCCGGGAGGCGCAGGACGCCTTGCGCGCCGCAATTGAGGCCGGCGCACCGATTACCGGCTTTGCGCCCGAAGAGGCCCGCCTGCGCGACGTGTTCGTGTCGCTGGTGGGCGAGGCAGATGCAGCCGCTCTGGCCGCATCGCTTGCAGAAGATGAGGCCGCCTGATGCGCAACATATTGCTGATCTTTCGCCGGGACTATCTTGGCTATGTAAAGGCCTGGGGCTTCTGGCTGAGCCTGGCGGCTGTGCCGCTCTTCATGATCATCGGTGCGGCGCTCGCCAGTTTTGCGGCGCAATCCTCGCCGGTGCGCTACTATGCCGTCATCGAGCCGGGTGGCATCTATGCCGAGGCGATCGAAGCCGAGTTCCAGCGCCGGGAAATGGCCAATGCGGAACGTACAAGCGAACTTGCCGAACAGCTGGACCTGCCCGTCATGAGCGAGGATGAAGCCCGCGCCGCCGCCGAAGGAGCCAGCATTGCCAGCCGGAAATTCATCCCGGTGCCCGCGCCCGCAGATTCCATTGACGGATTGCGACCCTATCTGCTCGGTGAAAAACTGGTCTCCGGTCCGCTCGGCGACAAGCCGCTCTTTGCGGCCTTTGTGCTGGCCAAAGATGGGGGCGAACTCGAATACTGGAGCGACGACGTCAATGTCGACCAGCTGCGCTATCTCGCCCAGGATGCCATGCTGCGCCTTGCCCGCCGCGATGCGCTCAACGAAGCCGGGCTTGGCGAAGACTTCCTCCAGAACGTGGATGATGCGGCCTTTGACGTGCCGGCACGCCGTATCCGCACGATCGAGGAACAGGATGCCACCGGCGCCGAAGTGACGATGGCCGACCGCGCGCCGATGTTCGTCGCGGGCGGGCTCGCCTATTTCCTCTGGCTGATGGTGTTCTCGATCATTCAGTACTTGCTGATGGGCACGATCGAGGAGCGCTCGAACAAGATTTTCGACACACTGCTGACCTCGGTAAAGCTGCCGGAATTGCTGGCAGGCAAGATGCTCGCCGTGTTCGCGGTCACCTCCACCATGATGTTGTCCTGGGGCCTGTTTGCCTTTGCAGGCGGCACATTGGTCGCGACACAGATTCCGGGTGTTGGCAGCATTATCGAGCCATTCCTGGCGACGCTTGCCAATCCGGCCATCATCGTGCCGGGCCTGATCAGCTTCATTCTCGGCTATATCATGTATGGCATGATCTTCATGGCGCTCGGCTCGCTCTGCGATACGATTCAGGAAGCGCAGACCCTGCTCAGCCCGATGATGATCCTGCTCATGCTACCCATGTTCGCGATCTTCATCGCCTTCCAGGACCCCGGCTCGCCATTGGTCGACATCGCCTCATGGATCCCGTTCTTCACGCCCTTCCTGCTAATCCTGCGCATGCCGCATGATCCGCCGCTCTGGGAAGTGCTCGCCCAGATGGGCCTGATGGCGGCATTCGCGCTGCTCATCCTGTGGCTGTCCACCAAGGTCTACCGTGCAGGCGCCGTGCACGGCGCCGGCATCGGCGACATGGGCGGCATGCTCAAGCGGATGGTCGGCCTGAAAGGGAAGGCGGTTTAGGGCGAAGCATTGGTGCGGCAGGTTGCATGATGAGAGTTCAAGCCGCAGGACGAGTATTCACATCGCATCTCTATAGAGCGGTGACAGAGCGGATTGCTTTTCCAATGAAGTGGTCGGCAATCGGCAAAAGCATCAGACCACCCACCAGACCTATGCCAATCATATACCACCGATATGGCTTAAGACTGTCAAAAGTGAAGAACGTCAGAAACCCAATAGCCGCGACGACATAGGCCGCCAAATCGAGTAAGACAAATAAAAGAGCCGCCAACATCCAGAGAAGTACAGCCATGGTTACCCCAAAACTTGTTGACCCGTTTCTCCTCGCTCGGAGAGAGTGGTTCCGGCAATTGCTGAGTACCTGAATAGAGTCTTTCGCGATTGAAGCAACCTGATCAGGGCGATTTCAATCACTCGCTAACGTACGGATTGGCACCGAAAACGGCTCTTCCAATAGAAAAAGCTCCGACTGCTTGAATCTCTGTGACTGTCGGCGCAGCGCGCTTTAGCTTTTTACCGCAATCATCTCGACAGGTGCGATGAGGCCTGCGGCGATATTTGCCTCCATGTTTCCTACCTTCTCGGCTGTGCTGTGCTGCATCAATGTGTGAAGCCCGAGCGGTGGCGGACCGCCACGGGTCGCGTTGGCTTCCCGGATCTTGCGGAAGAAATCCAGTGCGAAAGCACCCCGGTTGTTCTCAGTCAGACACTCAAACCCGGCTGCCTCAAGCGCTTGCCTGTAGCCTTCCGGCCCGGTGAGCCAGCTCGTCTCGCGACTGCCGGCCCATGGCACTGGATAGGCAAGGTCGCCTTCGCCCGTTCGCATGACATCGTAGATGCCGAACCGCGCCCCTGAGTCGAGGACACGGTGAACCTCTGCAAACAGGGCCGCCTTGGCGTCGATATTCATGCCGACATGCATCATGTAGGCACGCTGGAATTCGCGATCAGGGAAGGGCATGGACAATGCGCTGCCTTGCCTCAGAGACACCCGGTCGGACAGTCCCACCCAATCGCACAGCACCTGACCCGTCTCCACATATTCCGGTGTGAGGTCAATGCCTGTGACCTGAGCCTCATAAGTGGCCGCCGCAAACCGCGCCCCACCGCCAAGGCCGCACCCGACATCCAGCACTGTCATGCCTGCATTGATATCAAGCTGGTCGAGAAAGTGCGTGCTGGCGACGCGGCCACCAATATGAAATTCGTCAACCGGTCCCAAATCGTCGACCGTGACCCTGTTCGGACCCAGTCCAAGATTCGACAGGCCGTCTTCGATTGCCTGCAGCAAATCGCCGTGGCGATAGTGCGCAGCAATCTGTTCATTGAGGGTCATGTGCGTGCCTGACTGTCAGCTTGCCGATGGCGATGATCTTGATCGCGACCACGCTCCAAATCAACTCCAAAAGCAAAAAGCCCCGCCAGCGCGAACTGGCAGGGCTTTTATGGAAACCGGTAATCCGGAGAGGCGTCTATACGATGCCTTCGCGCTGGGCGCGCTTGCGAGCCAGCTTGCGGGCGCGGCGAACCGCTTCAGCGCGCTGACGAGCTTTCTTCTCGGATGGCTTTTCGAAGTACTGACGGGCCTTCATTTCCCGGAACAGGCCTTCGCGCTGCATTTTCTTCTTCAGCGCGCGCAGAGCTTGCTCGACATTGTTATCGCGGACGACGATCTGTACGATTGTGCTTCTCCATTCGTTAGGGGCGTCGCCCCGATTCAATTCGGTTGAGGCCTACAGACCTCGGAAGCGGGGCCTATATCACGGCTCTGGCCGATTGGCCAAGCCCTTAAAGCCATCAGGTTCAGTTATGACACAAACACCGTCCGAAGTCCTCAGGTTCCGCTGGCTGGACGCAATGCTGCCGGACGTGCCGTTCGATGGCTGGACAGAGGCTACAGCGGCCAGGGCGGCCAAAAAGGCAGGCCTCAGCGAGGGCGAAAAGGCGCTGGCGGCGCCAAATGGCGTACCCGACCTGATTGACGCCTTCTTTGACCGGGCGGGGCAGGCGGCTCGCGAGGCGCTTGCGGATCAGGATATATCGGCCCTCAAGACGCCCGCGCGCGTAAAGGCGGGTGTTCTGGCATGGCTTGCTGCGCTGGAGCCGAACCGGGAAGCGGTCCGCCGCGCCGCCGTTCGGGGCCTGCTGCCCTGGGGCGCGGCCTCTGCGGTCCAGCGGACCTGGCGCATCGCAGACATGGTCTGGGACGAGGCGGGCGATACATCAGAGGATTACAATCGCTATTCCAAGCGCGGCCTGCTGGCGGCGGTGATCCCGCCGATCATCATGTATTGGCTCGACCAGCCGTCGGATGAACAGCTCGATACCTATATCGACCGGCGTCTCAGCCTTGCCTCGGGCATCGGCCGGAATCTCGGGCGAATTGCCAAGCCATTGCTTGACGTATTGCCGGTCTCGCGGCCCAATGGGTCCACGAAGGCGTAGGTTAATTGTCAGGGAAGGGTAAGTTGTCGGACAGAAGCTGAACAAACGCCCCAGGGGGCTGGGGGGGCTGATGGGTCCGGGGTGTCTGCTGAACACCTCCGTCCGACAATTAGAAGATGATTGTCGTCGGGGGCGGACGCAAGGCGTAAACATGGCAAAACTGCCCCAATTACCCCCGTTTTGCATTAAATCGCGGTTAGGCGAGCTTACCAGCCACCTTTTCGCGTCTCAGGAGAAACCAGAAAGGGAAAAATGGCTGAAAACACGCACCGGATAACGCCCCCGGAACCGCGAATCGCTTTTCACAAGACCGAACTCCAACCGATTCTCGACGTCTATGGCCGATTGGTCATGGCCGGCAAGGCAAGGGACTATGCCATTGGCATGCACAAGGACGTCGCGATCTTTGCCATTTTCAGGCGACACGCCGAAAACCCCACCTGGCGGATCGAGAAACAGCCCCATCTCGCAAACATGCAGGGCCAGTATGTGGTCTACGGACAGGCCGGTCAGGTGCTGCGCCGGGGCCGCGAACTGGCGCAAGTCCTGCGCGTTTTCGACCGCAGCCGTTTCCGCGTCATTGAGTGAAATTCGATCGAATGCGTTAACACGCTGTTAACTAAAAAATTCTTGCGGAACGTTCTGGAACATTATAGGAACATGCTCATCAGAACGGAGCATGAACATGGGTATCGACGTAAGATTTCGGGGACGGTCAGGCAAAGCCTGGGATTTCAAACGCGTTCCATTGGATGCGCCTTGGGCGCGCACGGCAGGCGTGGCATTGTTTGCCGCTCCGGACACATATGGATGGCGCATCATCCGCACGATTGAATTGTCGGGCAAGCCAAACGACGTCCAGCCAATCTGGGCGCTCGCCGATGCCGAACGCTACGGCGCGCGGGCGGTCTTCCTCGCCACGGAATTCGATGCGCGCACACGGCGCCTGATCGTGGACGATATCGAGGCCGGCTTCAGCCCGGTCTGCGTAACGGATCGCAGCCGGGCCGACGCCGCACCCATCGCGGCCTGATCTATTCGATTTCCTGACCCGGCCTGTTCAGGGCGGCCTGTGCTTCGGCCGTTTCTGCCAGCCGGGTCAGTTGTACGAATTCCGCGCGATAGCCGAATTCATCCGGGCCCTTGGCACCATTCGCCAGATTTCGGATTTCCTCCCAGCCGAAACCGGTGCCGAGGGCCTCTCCCCCTTTCAGCATCTCGCCATAGCCTGCCACCGCCGTGGCAAAGCGCGCCCATTGCGGCGCGGCGGCTGTGCTGGCCACACGGTCGGAAAGGGTGACAGGACGCTCCAGCAGGATGGAGTCCTCCGCGCCGGGGGCCTTGTAGCGCAGTTTCACAAACGCATATTCCCCGGACGGATCGCTGGCCGACGTATCCGTGTCACCATAGCGCAGCGGATCGATCTGAGCGGCGTCTGAGCCAACCGGCGTGATCTCATAGATCGCGGTGACACTCGTGCCCGCGCCAATATCGCCGGCATCGACCTTGTCATTGTTGAAGTCTTCCCGGTCCAGCATACGGGTCTCGTAGCCGATCAGGCGATACTCGGCGACGCGCGCCGGATTGAACTCCACCTGGATCTTCACATCATCCGCAATCGGAAAGATATTGCCGGACAGGTCATCCGCCAGAATCTTGCGCGCTTCACTCAGCGTATCGACATAGGCCGCCGTGCCGTTTCCGGTCTGGGCGATCTTCTGCATCATCGCATCATTGTAATTGCCGCGCCCGAAGCCGAGCACGGACAGGTAAATGCCGGTCTCGCGCTTGCGAGAAACGAAATCCTCCAACTGTTCCGGGTCGGAAATGCCGACATTGAAGTCTCCATCGGTCAGCAGCATGACGCGGTTGACGGCATCTTCCTTCAGGCCCTGTTCGGCCAGCGAATAGGCAAGGCGCAGGCCTTCACCGCCCGCGGTAGAGCCACCGGCTTTCAATTCTTCCAGCGCCGCAACAATCTTGCGCTTCTCGCTGACCGGTGTCGGCTCCAGGATTTCCCCGGCGGCGCCCGCATAGACGACGATGGCGATCGTATCGGTTGGCTCCATCTCCTCCAGCATCAGCTTGATGGCCTGCTTGGCCAGCGGCAGCTTGTCGTCGGAGAACATGGATCCCGACACGTCCATCAACAGGGTGAGATTGATGGGCGGGCGGGCATCGCGGTCAATGTCCCGGCCCTGAATGCCGATCTGCATCAGCTCGCGTCTCTCTGCAAAGGGTGACGGCATCACATTCACCTGGGTCGAGAAGGGGGCCTCGCCTTCGGCGGGCTGGGGATAGGTATAGTCGAAATAATTGATCAGCTCCTCGATGCGCACGGCATCCTTGGGCGGCAGGATGCCGTCTTCGAGAAAGCGCCGCACATTGGCATAGGAGGCCGTGTCGACATCAATCGAGAAGGTCGAGACCGGTTCTTCGCTGACCAGCTTGACCGGGTTCTGCTCGACATCCTCATACTGGTCCCGGAATTCGGGTGCGGGCGCCAGGATCACTGGTGCGGCCATTGCTTTGCCGAGCATGGCCCGGGATTCCATCACCATTTGCGGCGGTGGCGGAGCAGGGGGCGGTGGGGGCGGCGCGGATGAGTCCTGCTGGCTGCCCGTGACAGTTACCGTTTGCAACTCCGCGTCGCCTGCCTGACCGGTCTCACTCGTTTCACAAGCTGTCAGTATTGCGGCGGCGGCCACTCCGGCCAGAACCATTCCTCGCATGCGCATGATGTCCCTCCTCATTGCGTCCTTGAGGTGACAGAATGGTAAGCCGCGCATGGCGTCAATAAGGCGAAGCCCGGATAGTTTGTGGCAAAAAGCCTAGTTCGACAGGTCGACTTTCGAAATGTACCAGCGCTCCACATCTCGTTCGAGCAGGGAGAGGGGGCGCGGTCCGCCGCCAAGAACAACGGCGTGGAATTCTGCCAGATCGAAATCGGGGCCGAGCACGCGTTGGGACCGTTCGCGCAAATCCAGTATGCGTTGCGCGCCCACCCAATAGGCCGCTGCCTGTCCGGGCCAGACGGCATAGCGGTCCACTTCCTGGGCCATGGCCTCTGGCGATTGTCCCGTCGTCTCAGCGAGGTAGTCGATTGCCTGCTGGCGGGTCCAGTGATCGCGATGCATGCCCGTGTCTGCCACGAGGCGGGCGGCGCGGAACAACATGGATTGCAGGAACCCGATCCGGCCCAGCGGATCATCCGTATACAGGCCGCGATCATGCGCGAGGATTTCGCCATACACGGCCCAGCCTTCGCCATAGGCTACATTCCAGATCATCTGACGGATCAAAGGCAGGTTGGCGGTCTCTGCGGTGAGAGCGCTTTCCAGATGGTGCCCCGGAATCGTCTCGTGGAAGACCAGCGTCGCCAGCATGAAGTCCGGCCAGTCCGTCATATCACTGAGATTGATTTCGAACTGGGCCGGGGCCGAGCCATTGGCCGGGGCCGCGCTGTAGAAGGCCGATGGGGCAGATGCTTGCAGAAAATCCGGCACGGCACGGATCGTCACGCCCGTCCGCGGCATGCCGGGCATGATTTCGGCCATGTTCGTCTCTGCGCGAACCATATGCGTCCGCATGCGTGCCAACAGGGCCTCGCGCCCTTCCGGCGTGTCTTCGTACAATTGGCCGTCGAGTAGTGACAGGGCCGCCAGCCGTTCGGTCAGCGTGCCTTCGACCAATTCCTGTGCCTCCAGAGCGGCCAACAATTCTTCGGTCAGTTGGGCCACTTCGGCCAAGCCCTGGGCGTGCAGGGCTTCGGCGGTGATCCCTTCATCCGTATAGGCTGTCAGGGCGGCGTCATAATAGACATCCCCGCCGGGCAGTTGCCAGACGCCGGGCTCTTCCGGCGCGTCGTCCATCAGCGCCTCCAGCGCGGCGGCGAACTCGGCATAGGCAGGCAGCACGTCATTGCGCACAAGCGCGTCGACGCGGGCGGCGAGTTCTGTCTGCTCCTGCAGGCTGAGGCCATCCGCGCCTGAGGCGAGATTGTTGAAGGTCGTGACCAGCAAATGTGCTTCGGCGGGCCCTGCGCCGATTGTTTCCGCCAGTGTTTGCATACGCGCCAGCACGAATACGGGCGGCACGATCCCGGCGCGGGCATCAGCCTGAAGACGGCGGCGCTCGTCCTGCAACGCACCGGGAAGCTGCGCCAGTCGGCTGACATAGTCGCGCGCATCTTGAGCGGTGCCAAACGGATGCGCGCCGGTCAGCAGGTCCGGCACATCAATATACGCCCCGCGCATATGATCGGCGACATAGGGATAGGCGTGGCCAAGACCGGTCTGGCCATGACCGGCGACAAACAGGGATTCCGCAGTCTCATACGCCTGGATAACCGTGTCGAGGTGCCGGGCCTGTTGCCCGCCTTCGACCGGGCGCGGCGCGGCCAACAAGGCTTCCAGGATTTCGAGCCGTTTGACACGTGTCCGCTCAAACGCGGCCTGTGAGCGGTCGGTGAGATAGGCGTTGAAATCATACCCGGTGGCGTCCTCGGACAGGCCCAGCCGGGTCGCCATTTCCGGATTGTCAGCAAGTTCATTCGCAGCAATCGAGGCCATCAGATCATCAACCTGGCGCGCAATCCGGCGGGGTGTGCCCGCATCGTCCACAGCCGGCGTACAGGCAGCCGCCAGCGACAGGACAGCCAGTCCGCTGAAAGCGCCTTGGAAAACAGATCGCATTGAGGCTGGGAAGCGCAGTTTCATTGGAGAAATATGACCTTTTCCTGACTGTAGTTCCCACGCTTTGGGGTGTTGTGGGCTGTGGCTATTTCCGGTAACGATCCGGCAACAATTTCGGGAGTCTCCAACGTGAACACAACACCTGCAACCCCGCCAGCGGGCGGACAGCCGAACCTTTCCGGCACCGTGATGTTCTACAAGCAGCCTCAGCCGCTGTCTGCAGAAGCTCATGCTGGCCTTGGCGTCAAACAGATCGAACAACCTTTCGCGTTCCTGCGGGAGTCCCATGCTGTACCGGTAACGGTTTCCGAATTCGGAAGAGCGGCGAGTTTTTACCCGCTGATCTTCGTCGGCGAAGAACGCACACCAGTTGCCGTGATGGGCATCCGTCAGGGCCAGAACCTGTATGTCGACAATAACGGATTCGTTGCTGACGACCATTACGTGCCGGCCTTTGTGCGCCGCTATCCATTCGTCTTTGCGTCTGATGAAGGCTCAGACCGTCTGGTCCTGTGCGTCGACCGCGCCGCGCCGATGGTCAGCAACCAGCCGGAAGTGCCTTTCTTCGAAAACGGCCAGCCGAGCAAATTCACCAATGACGCCATTGAATTCTGTAAGGAATTCGAGCGCCAGCGTCAGGCCACCGTCGAATTCGGTCGCATCCTGAAGGATATGGATCTGCTGGAGCAGAAGACGGTTTCCTTTCAGCCGCGCGACAATCAGGGCAATCCGGTTGGCCAACAGCAGAAGATCGCTGACTATTGGGCCGTTTCCGAAGACAAGCTGAACGCGCTGCCAACCGAGAAATTCCTCGAACTGCGCAGCAATGGTGCCCTCGGCGCAATCTATGCGCACCTGATTTCGCTGATGAACTGGCAGGTCGTGATCCAGCGCGCGGTCCGCATTCAGGCGACCGAGGCGGTCGCAGCGCCCGTCAACTAGGCTTCACGCCCATCGAACAGGAAAAGCGGCTCCATCCGGAGCCGCTTTTTTCTTGCGCGCCATGCCATGGTCACTGTGTCATCACGTTTGAGCGAGGCCCTTCATTCTGCGACCAATCGCAGGCATACGGGCACACCAGTACATATGCCGCCTAAAGGACCTCTCATGATCAGAGCTCTCATCCTGCCGTTTCTCGCCGCCCTGATGGCGATGATGCCGGTTGCCTACGCCCAGCCCGTCGATGGGGGCCGGGCCATGGTCGAGCTGATTACCGAACGCGAACGCGTTGAGCCCGGTGAAACATTCTATGCCGCAATCAAGATGGACCTCGATGCGGGCTGGCATGTCTATTGGCGCAATGCCGGGGATGCTGGCCTGCCGCCGCAAGTCGATGTGCTGGACGGCAGTGACATTACCGAAGCCTCCATCGGCCCCTTTGTCTGGCCCATTCCTCATCTGCTGCCGGTCGTGGAAGGGGAGATCATGGATTATGGCTATGATGACCGCCTTGTCCTGCCATTTCCGCTGACCATTCCCGCCGATGCGATGGGCAGCGTGCAGCTCAATCTCCTCGCTGATTATCTGATCTGCGAAGAAATCTGCATTCCCGAAACCGCCGAAGTGAGCCTGACCTTGCCCGTCGGCCCCAGCGAGCCGCACATCGAAGATGGCATGCTGATCAGCAAATGGATCGCGAAAGCGCCGCGTGATTTTGATGGCGAAGCGCGTATCGACGCCAGCAGCAGCCTCTGGAAGCTGAGCCTGAAAACCGAAGGCGGCTTCGATCCCGGCTCCAACATCCGGTTCTACCCCTTTGGCCATGAAATCAGCCATCCGGCAGACCAGCCGCTCAGTTTTGGAAGCAATGGGGCCACGCTCAGCCTCACGCCCGCCGATGACAGCCTGGAAGCAGCAATTGAGGGCATTGTCGTCGTCGAGACCCCGGACGGAGACCGTGCCGGCTATACGATTGCCGCCGAGCAGGGGGGCGTCTTCGAGAATACGGCGGGCATCGCCGCCCGGTCGGCATCGTCCGGCGCAGGTGGCAAAAGCCTGATCGCGCTCGCATTGGCGGCGGTGATTGGCGGCCTGATCCTGAATCTGATGCCCTGCGTCCTTCCGGTGCTCTCCATAAAGGCGATGGGCATGGTGCATGCGGTCGCGTCCGGCCATGAAAGCGAAGTGCGCAGCCACGGGCTCTGGTACACGGGCGGCGTCCTCCTTTCCTTTGCCGCGCTTGCTGCCGCCATCATCGCGATCCGCGAAGCTACCGGCACGGCCAATCTCGGCTTCCAGCTGCAGAACGGCCCAACCGTGGCCGTGCTGACGCTGATCATGTTCGTCATCGGCCTCTGGCTGCTTGGCATGTTCGAGCTTGGCACGTCGATCCAGAATACCGGCAGCAGCCTCGCCTCGCGCAGTGGCTCGATGGGTGCCTTCTTTACCGGCGTGCTCGCCGCTGTGGTGGGTGCGCCCTGTATCGGGCCCTTCCTCGGCGCAGCGCTTGGGGCCGTGCTGGATCGTCCGGCGATCTCGGTCCTGATTGTCTTCCTCGCCATGGGGCTTGGCCTGGCATTGCCCTATCTGGTGCTCAGCTTCGTGCCGGGCCTGTCGCGCCTGCTGCCCAAGCCGGGGCGCTGGATGGAGACATTGAAGCAGTTCTTCGCTTTTCCGATGTTCCTGACTGCGGCGCTGCTGCTGTGGACGCTTGGTGCGGTCTCTGGCCCGGCGGCGGTTGCGTGGACCGTGGCGGGCGGCACGCTGATCGCCTTCGGCATCTGGCTGGCCAAACGCGGCGGGGGCGCGCTCGCCAAGACAGTCGCCGCGATCGCCGTGATCGCGGGGCTTGTCTATCCCGCGCTGACGGCGAACTCGTCGGTGGCGGCAGGGGAGGGCAACGCCCAGTATGCGGAGAAATATGAAACTGAAGCCTGGAGCCCGCAGCGCGTTGCGGAACTCACCGCAGAGGGGCGCCCGGTCTTCGTGGACTTCACCGCAACCTGGTGCGCCACCTGCCAGCTCAACAAAGCGACGACGCTCAAGTCAAAAGCCGTCCAGAATGCTTTTGCCGCGCATGATGTGGCTTTTCTCGTGGCGGACTTCACCCGCAAGGACCCGGTCATTGCCGAGGAGCTGAAACGGCGCCAGCGGGCGGGCGTGCCGATGTATCTCTGGTATGCCGCCGGGGCGACCGAGCCGGAAATCCTGCCGGAAGTGCTGTCTCAAAAGCTTGTGATTGGACTTGTCACGTCTGAGTGAGCATGATGCGAACTCCACGACATATTGGAGGATTCCGCATCATGATGAGCCGACGCAACTTTTCCCTCGCTGCTGGCATGGCCACCGCTGTGGCACTCAGCGCTGGCGCCCTGATCGCCTCGACGGCCCAGGCCGCCCCCGATGCAAGCGAGCCCGTCATCGCCCCGGACTTCACCGGCACGACCGCCACCGGCGAGACCGTCTCCCTGTCAGATTATGCCGGCAAGCGGGTCATTCTGGAATGGACCAATGATGGCTGCCCGTTCGTGCAGAAACATTATGCCGTGCCGCCTGCCAACATGCAGGGCCTCCAGACGGATGCGTCCGAGAGCGATGTCGTCTGGCTGTCCATCATCTCCTCGGCCCCCGGCAAGCAGGGCCACCGCACCGGCGCGGAAATCCTCGACATGAATGAAGGGCGCGGCGCCACGCCTGAGCATGTCATCATCGACGAGAGCGGAGACATTGGCCGCCTCTACAAGGCCAAGACCACGCCGCACATGTTCCTGATCACCGAAGATGGCACCATCGCCTATCAGGGCGCGATTGACGACACGCCATCCGCGCGCGTCTCCGATATCGAAACCGCCACCAATTATGTATCGGCCGCCATGCAGAGCGTGGCTGCGGGCGAACCGGTCGAAGTCGCCAGTTCCAAACCCTATGGGTGTTCTGTGAAATACTGACGAGGGATACAGCAAACCCACTGCGTCCAAACCGGCGCAGGAAGAAACTGTTGCTTGAACCGGGTGGCAATGCGCCTTACACGCGCTCGCCATGCTCCAGATTGTGCCCGAAACCCCTGAACTCCATGCCGATGCGATCGAAGACCTCTTCGCGCGCACCTTCGGCTCGGGCCATTTTGCCAAGACAGCCGAGCGGTTGCGGGAATATTCCCATTCCCTGCCAGAGGTGAACCGCGTCGCGGTGCTGGATGGCAAGGTGATTGCCGTCTGCCGCGTCTGGCCACTCAAAGTCGGCCCCAGCCGGGATCGCGCCCTGTTCTATGGCCCGGTCGCCGTTGGCCCGTCGCACCGGGGCAGCCGCCTTGGCCTGACCGTGACGGGCGAGGCGCTGGAGGCCGGCAAGGCCGCTGGCTGGCCCGCCGCCATCCTGATCGGCGCGCCCGCCTATTTCGGCGAGATCGGCTTTACCGTCACCCCGAAGCACCAGCTCATCTTCCCCGGCCCGCAAGACCCCGCCCGCGTCATGGTGAAAAGCCTTGCGGGCGATGCCAGCCAGCTCTCCGGCCGCGTCACCGCCGCCTAGCCACACTTCCCGCTTCTTTGACGTTGGGGCAGGGGCGCTAGGGCTCATGCAACAAAAGATCAAAGGGAGGCCCCGGCCATGAATTATGATGACGTCGTCAAATCACGCCGCAGCATTCGCGGATATCTCGACAAGCCGGTGCCGAAAGAGCTGATCCGCGAAATCCTCGAAATCGCCATGCGCGCGCCGACCTCGATGAATTCCCAGCCCTGGAATTTCTATGTCGTGGCCGGTGAGGTGCTGGACCGGATCCGCAAGGGCAATGTCGAGCGCAATGTCGCCGGCGTGCCCGACAGCCGCGAATTCCGCATGGGCCCGCCCTATGCGGGCGTCCACCGGGATCGCCAGGTCGAGATCGCCGTCCAGCTGTTCCAGGCCATGGGCATTGAGCGCGGCGACAAGGAAAAGCGCATGGACTGGGTGCTGCGCGGTTTCCGCCAGTTCGACGCGCCGGTCTCCATCGTCATCACCTATGACAAGGCGCTGGCGGGCGGCGACATCCCGCCCTTCGATTGCGGCGGCGTCGTCAATTGCATCGTCAACACGGCCTGGTCGCGCGGGCTCGGCTGCGTGATCAATTCGCAAGGCATCATGCAAAGCCCCGTCGTGCGCGAAGAGGCCGGCATCCCGGACGATCAAATCATCCAGACCTGCGTCGCCATGGGCTGGCCCGACGACACCTTCCCGGCAAATGCCGTCGTCTCAACCCGGAAGTCCGTAGACGAAGCAGCAGTGTTCCGGGGGTTTTAGGAAAAAGTTGAGAAAAGCAAAACGGCTTCACGCTTTCTATCTTTAGTGGTACCTTCTGTCCTTTTAGAGGGGGTGGGAATGGAAGCTGAGCTAGTGAAAGGTTTATTCGCCTTAGCTACTTTGATGCTGCCCTTCTTTGCTCAAGGGCTATGCTTTCTGTTCAAGGTGTCAGATAGGAACTTGTTTCTCAGAAAAGCAGGTCTCTTCGAAGAGCTCTACAAAGAGGTACATCATTCTCATTGGGCGTACGGAGACCAGTTTACGAATTATAGAAGCAAAATAAGGTCAGTGTTCTCGACCAAGAACTACGCCCTTATGAAGGCATCTGAACAAATAGAGTACTGGATTCCAGTCACAACAAAAGCACAATTCTATTTGGGGGCAGCCGCGGGAATTTTCGGCGCGACCTTGGGATACATCGACTTTTCAAATGTTCCGAACTATTCGAACTTGCCCGGAATGGATGTGGGCATCGATCCTGCGATTTTTCTTACCGCAGGCGTTACAAGCACTACTATACACGCTTTGCCGACTAAGCTTGTCTCATTGAGAAAGAAAACGAGAAAGCAACTAGAAGACTTTTACAAGCTAAAACACCACTTTGAAGAGCAGATCTTCAGTGAGCTGGCAGAGGCATATATGATCCTAGTCAGAAATGAACTCCCCAATCCGTCTGATAGCCCCCGCCCATAGACTCTCCTGCATGAACGGGATGCATGCATTCATCGAACAGGGGCTCAAGGCCGCGCAGGGCGCGGTGCTGGATGTGCGGGCGCAGGCCGGGCTGCATCTGGAGCCGGACTCGGTGTCGCGGCGCGTGCGCGCCAGGGTGCGCGGGCGGCTGAAGGCTATTGAAACAATAGTCCGTCGGCTGATCATCCTGATGGCGGCGGCGCTGGACCTGCCACCCCTGCCGCAAGCCAGCCCCGGCCAGACCGGCGCGGCGGCCTCCGCCCCGCGCCCGGCACTTGCCGACACGGTAGAGGATGTTACGGACACTTTTGGGACCAGTTATGGACCAGTCCATCGCCTCAACCTGACCGGGCGGCGCACCGCCGGTCTCATGGACTGGCAGGACGCCTTTGAGGGGAAGGGGGCCGCGCAGACGCTCGTCGCCGGGCCGGTCCCGGCCGCGCCGCTGATCGCGCACATCATTGCGCTGCAACGCCTGCTGAAAGATCCCGCACCGGCCGCCAAACGGCTCGCCCGCCATCTGGCGCAGATGAAGGCAAGGCAAGAGCCGCGCCCCGTCTGCCCGCCCAGCGCCGGCAATTTCCGCCTCGGCGCAGAGCTGGGCACAGTGGCCAGCGCCCTGCCGGGCCTTGTCAGCCGCGCCGTCGCGGATTGGCCCGACACGTCCTGAGGTGTCCCTGAATTTTGTCTGATTGCCGGTGCGCTATCCGCGACTCCGGTCGCAGGCACAGGCGGCGAGCTTCGCTCTCCTTCGACTTCGCTCAGGATGAGCTGATCTCTTGAGGCGTCTTACGGACTCATTCCGCCTCCCTTGCTGACTCATCCTGAGCGAAGTCGAAGGATGAAGCCACCGGGAGCAGAAGCCCGGCGCTTGCGCTTCGGGCCTTCTCGGGGACATCGCATTGCGATGTCTGACCCCTCGAAGCCTGAGCGAAGTCGAAGGATGACCGATCAGGAAACCAGGGAACCTATTTGCCCTCGAAGAAGGAATAGACCGCATCTTCCGGATGGCTCGCGCCAATCGGCGTGCGCGGGCCGAAACGCTCGGCCTCTGTGCCCGGCGGCAGGGGCATTTCCTCGGTCCAGTCGAACACGACGAGCCGGTTCAGCACGCGCCACTCGCCATCGCGCTTCACGAACCAGTCGAGATAGCGCCCTTTCATGTCCCATTGCTGCATCTGGCGGTCGGCGCCCGGCTGGCGCTGGAAGGCAGAGAAATAGCTCTCCACCGCCGCGCCGCCCTCGCGGAACTCGATCAGGATGTTGTGGATCTGGTGAATGCCCCGCTCGATATAGGGCAGCGTCTTCATCGCCCAGTCGACAAAGCCCGACGCGCTGCCCTGGTAAGGCCCGTGATGATCGGTGCCATCCGGCCAGTAGGCCGAACGCAGCATGTCCTCATCCGCCCGGTCGATGCCGCGCGCATAGCGAAACAGGCAATCCCGGATCGCTTCGCGCGCCTACAATTCCTCGACTTTCTGTTCCAGCGTCAATTCGGCCATGGCGGCGCTCCCTGTTTGATTGCCTGCTAGGTACAGGGCTTTTCCGGAATGTAAAACAGGTCAGAGCGGCCTGAAATGGGGCGGTGCCAAATATGCACTGGGAGGGCAAGAGGATCACCACGCCTTCGCCAGCGTGTATTTGGGCGAAACGTGCTTCACCGGACAAGTCCTTGTTCCAACTGTGAAATTTGAAGATCTCGCCCGGATGAAAGGGCAGGTCTCGGTGCAAGTGAAAGTGACTGTAATTCGCATAAGGAGCAGTTCGCCGCCGACATTTTCGGGCCGTCTTGTCCGCCCCGCCTGCTTGCGTCAGGACGAGGCAAAAATGACGGAGGTCTCCCATGCTGAAACTGAACCTGCTGGCTGCGAGCGCTTGTGTCTTCGTGACCGAAAGCCTCGCAGAAACACGGGTCATCGGCGAGGCAGCCATTTCCAGCGGGCTCCATGATCGCGGCGAACAGATCGGCCCGCTGACGCTGGAAACAGAACTCCTGCTGGAGACAACCGGCGCGCATGGCACACTTTATGGCGGACTCTATCGCCTGACTCCCATCGGCGCAGACCGGGCGGCCTTTGCGGACGAGACCGACTATGTCATCGGCTACCAGTTCGACACCCAGGGCGGCAGCATGGACCTGACGGCAAGCTGGCTGACCTATCCGGGAACAGAGGATGAAGAATGCCTGGAGCTTGCCGCAAGCTTTACGTCCGACTTGCCCTACAGCCCGGCGCTCGCCGTGTTTCACGATGCCACGCTGGGCGATTTCGGCGCCGAAGTCTCCGCCGGCCCCTCCTGGAAATCTGGTGCATGGGATGCCTACGTCCTTGCCCGCGCAGGCTTTGTCGATGTCGGGGACGAGTCCGGCGATCGATCCCATGCAGGCCTCGAACTGGGCGCGGCAAGGCCACTTGGCCAGCAGGCCGAAATCGGCCTCTACGCGCGCTACGACATATCCGACGCGGACAGTTTTGCCCGCGAGATAAATCAGGGCGTGGTGACCGAGTTTGCCAGTTCAGGCTTCGCCGTCGGTGCAGTGATCGGCGTGGCGATCCCCTAGATCACCGTCCTTCACGTCGCCAGGCGAGCAGCAGCAGGCCAATCAGCAGCGCCGCCGCAATCACCCCCGGCAGCAGAGGCTGGCTGCTAGACGACCGCACGGCATAAGCGCCGCGCTCGCGCAGGCCGAGCCAGTTGCCGCCCGCCGAATTTCCCCGCGCGCTGGTGCGCCGAATGTCCGGCAAATTCGTTCCGCTGGCATTCAGGCGGAAGACGCCGCCATTGGTCGCGTCGGCCAAAGGCTGCAACACTTCGGTCGTGGACTGAAGGTCTGCATATTCTTTCGGATTGGCCGGCCCGTTCAGCGCGACCGCTTCCAGCCCGCCCGCTTCGGCGCGGTAGAGGCCGAGCTGGTCAATCGGCGCCTCAGCCACGAACCGGCCCGGCCCGTCCTGGCGCCATTGCGGCTCGAGGAAGCTGCCTTCCGGCGTCTCGACCACCAGCGGCGGTGCGCTATCCAGCAGCGTACGCAGTTCCACGCGCGCTGTATCGCCTTCGGCCACAAGATTCAGCTTGCGCTCTTCCAGTTCTGGCTCTTTCATCATCCAATGGACAACGCGGCGCATCAATTCGGCAAACGGTCCGCCCCCATCATGCCCACGCGCCCATAGCCAGATCTGATCGGTCATCAACATGCCGACGCGGCCATCGCCCACGCGGTCCACGATCAGCAAGGGTTTGCCGCGCGGCCCGCTCATCAGCACGTCTCCGGCTTGGGCTTCGGCATCGATATAGCGCATCCAGCCGCCCCATTCGCGGCTGGCCAGCGGCATGGTCACGGCGTGGCGCTGGCCCGGCTCGGTCAGCTCCGGCGTGTACTCCCCGGTATAGATATCGCCCGTAGGGGAGGCAGGCAGCACTGAAGCCAGCGGCGAGCGCGCAAGGCTGCCCGGCCCGGCAAACGGCTCGCCCGCTGCAATGAACAGCGCGCCGCCTTCGGTCACATAGCGGGACATATTGGCGAGGTAAGACTGGGTGATGACGCCCCGGCGCTCATACTGATCAAAGATGATCAGGTCGAATTCTTCCAGCTTCTCCTCGAACAATTCCTCGGTCGGGAAGGCGATCAGGGCGAGCTCTTCGGTTGGCGTATAGTCCAGCTTGTAGGGGGGGCGCAGAATGGTGAAGTGGACAAGGTCCACGGATGGGTCGGATTTGAGCAGGTCGCGCCAGACCCGGCCCGCCTGGTTCGGCTTGCCGGTGACGAGCAGCACGCGCAGCCGGTCGCGCACTCCAGAAAGGGTCGCCGCCGTGCGATTGTTGGCCAGTGTCAGCTCCTCGCGTCCCTCTGGCGTCTCGACCACGATGACATTTTCGCCGCGTCGTTCAATCTCGATCGGTACACTCGTATTCTCGCCGGGCGTCACATTCATCCGGCGCGGGGTGCCGCCATTGACAGACAGTTCAATCTCCACCTGCCGACCGTCTGGCAGGTCGGGATCATCCACCCGCACGACCAATTCAGCCATTTCACCCACAATGCCAAAGTCCGGGGCATCGACAATCGACACGCGCCGATCACCCCGGTTGGGGTCGCCTACGATCAGCCCATGCAAAGGGCCGATATGGCGTTCGTCAGAGTCCGGTTCCGGCAAATCATGAACCTGTCCGTCAGTGATCAGGATGGCGCCTGCAATCCGGTCGCGGGGGACATCAGCCATCAGGCCTTCCAGCGCGCCATAGAGATTGGTGCCATCCGCACCCGGATCGCTCTCCAGGATGCGCACTTCCAGGGATGGGTCGGCTTCCAGTTCAGCATTCAGCGCGGCGAAAGCCGCTGAGGCCGCCGCTTCGCGTTCGCCAAACTCCATGCTTTCGGACCGGTCGAGAATGATCGCCGCCACCGAGGGCAGGGGCTCACGCTCTTCCTGTACGAGTGAGGGGTTCGATAATGCCGCAGCCAGCAAAGTCAGCGCCAGCCCTCGCGTTAGCCACGCTTTGCCGCGCAGAAACGCATAAGCGAGCCATGCCAGCGCAGCAAGCGCCACGACTGCCCACAGGATCGGCCAGCCAAGAAAGGGCTCAAAGCCGAGGCGCGTCGCGTCAATCATTGCGGCCCTCCATCGGGAATGCGGGTCGGAAGGCGGACCGGGCTTTCATCCGGTGCTTCATCCGCGTCGCCATTGCCGAGACGTTCCAGCAGGGCCGGGATGTGCACCTGGTCGTCCTTATAGTTTCCAGTCAGCACATACATGACCAAATTCACGCCGAAGCGTCTCGCCATTTCACGCTGTTGCGCTCCGCCGTCCACGGAATAGAGGTCGCGGCCCTGTTCATCCACGGCCCAGGCCGAAGCCCAGTCGGCATCGCCGATAATGAGGCGTGAAACGCCGTCGCCGCGCGGTGCACTGGCATCGCCCGCCTGCTCGATCCAGAGATTGCGCTGCGCATAGCGCCCCGGAAAGTCGTCCAGCAAATAGAAGGTTCGCGTCAGAACATGGTTTTCGCCCACCGTCTGCAAGGGCGGTGCATCAAGCCCTTCCAGCAAGGTCTCCAGGCGGGTCACATCGGTCTGCGTTCCAATCGTTCCGCCTGCGCGCGTATCAATCACCAGCGCCCCGCCAGAGCGCAGGTATGTATTGAGGTGGGCAATCGCAGTGTCCGACAGCGGCGGCATGGAGTCGGGTATGTTGAGATAGATCAGCGGGTACAGCTCAAGCGCGTCGGTCTCCAGATCGACACTATGGGGATCAGCCGGTTCGACGGACGTACGCAGGCGCAGGATATTGGACAGACCGAACAGGCCGGCGCGCGTACGCGCATTGAGTGAACGGTCAGGTGTTTCCACATAGGCCAGGCGCATCTCCAGCGCCGCGTCGATCTCCTTCTGGGTCGCGTTTCCGTTGGACGGCAGTCGGATCGTCTGCGGATTATTGTCCACCCGGCGATAGGTGCCGTCCGGCAACAATTCATACTGGAAGGGTTGGGCCGCCGCATCCGGTGTCGGCACCGAGACCAGCGCGCCACCAGCCACCACACATGCCATCGCTGCGCCCTTGCCAAACCGGCGCAGCCGTCCGGCCACGAACAGGGCGATGAAAAGGTCCAGCGCCAGCAATACGGCAGCAAGGGTCAGCAACGGCCCTGCAAGGCGCAACGACCGGGCCTCGGCATCGCCCAGCAGACGAGCCGAAATTGGCCAGTTCGCGATCAGCTCCGGCCGCTTGCCGGCACCCGCATTCAGGGCGCGCGATCCGGCTGGCCCACGATAGAGCCCCGGTGGGTGAGCTTCAGACGGTTCGGTCGTTGCAAAATCGGTGGCCTTCAAGGGCGCGGCATTGGCCCCCGCGGCCGACAGGCGCCCATAGCCGTCCAGGGTCAGGAAAGGGGCGTAAGCCCCCTCCGCATCGCCGACGGATTCGCCACGTCCGGCTGCAATCGACCGGCGCAGCATCTGCGAGAACGTGCCGGAATAGGCAAGGTCGGCCCAGTCCGGCCCGGCGGTTGTGTGGAACAGAATCAGCGTGCCATCGCCGCGCATGTCGGCGGTCACCAGCGGAGAACCATCTGCCAGTCGCGCCCACGTCTTCGATGCGAGTTCCGGCCCCGGCCGCGCGAGCACTTGCTGCTTGATGCGCACGTCACCGGGAATGGGCAAGCCTGCAAAGGGGGAGGTCTCCGGGAACGCTGCCATGGCTTGCGGCTCATCCCAAGCCAGCGCTCCGCCGAGCGCGCGAGAAGACCGGCGCAGCGCAACCGGCAGCAGGTCATCGCCCTGCGCGGCGAGGCGCGGACCGGCAAACCGGATTAGCGCACCACCTTCCTCGACCCAGGCATGCAGCAATTCGGCATCCTGCGGCAGGATCTGCCCGATATCACTCAGGATGATTGCATCCGGGGATGCGGCCACAAGGTTCTCGATACTGCCTTCGGATATCGTCGCGAAAGGCTCCAGCGCCTTGCGGATATAGTGCATGTCCGACAGCAGCGGCTGGGCCGTGCTGCCCGCATCGACGAGGCCGACCCGGCGCGACCGATCTGCCGAATCCCATAGCCAGACCGTACCTGCGCCTTGCTGGCCTGTGACGCTGAACCGGGCAACGCGGGCGAGTGCTGCGGCAGGGATGGTAAACTCGGCGGCCGCTTCGGTCTGCCCATCGGCAAATTCCAGGGGCGCAGTCGCGAGGGCTGAACCATCAATCGTCATGGCAGATACATATCCGGTTGCGATGCCGCGCGTGGAAGCGCGGCGGGCGGTCACGCTGACAGAATCTGTTTGCGACCGAATGCCGGAAATCACGACCGGGCCCGTCGGCGCTGCGGCATAGACGGTCAGCGGCGCGAAACTTGACAGCTCCGCGGCAAAGGCCTGGCCGTCCTTGCCCTGCAAGCCGTCGCTTGCCCAGAAGATGCGGTCAGGCTTCAAACCTGAGTCATTCAACCGCCGCAACGCATCGGCGCGGTCCGGAGCCCAGGCCTGCGGCCTCAGCGAGGTCAAGCGCTTGCCCATGTCGGCGCGGGAAATACGCTCGGCCGGGTCGGGATTGAATTGTTGCGGCGCGGTCAGCAACAGATGGACCGGCGCGTCGCGATTGCCCGTGTCCAGTGTGGCGGTCGCGGCATTGACGAGGTCCGGCCAGCGCGGGGCGGACGGCCAGCCATTGTCGACCACGATCAGCAGGCTGCCGGTGCCTTCCACGGTCTCGGTCTGCGCGCCCGGTGCATAGACGGGTTGGGACAGGCCGAGGATCGCGGCGGCAATCGCCAGCGTACGGATCAGCCAGACCCACCAGGGCGTGCGCGCGGGCGTCTCTTCCTGCGGCTCGATCCCGTCGAGCAATTGTAGCGACGGCAATTCCGCATGACGTGGGGCAGGGGGCGTTGCCCGCAGGATCCACCAGATGATTGGCAGCGCGGCCAAAGCGGCAAGCGCCCACGGCGCGCCGAGCAGGAATGGGCCGAGCGAGGTCATGCCTTGGCCCCGAACGTCTCGACCTGCGCCTTCAGCCGGGCGGCGCCTTCAAGGCTGGACGTTCCGACTGTATGCGTCACCAGCCGCCAGCCCATTTGCGTGGCCAGTCTGCGCAATCCGTCCCGCTGTTCGGCAAAGCGGCGGAGGTAAGCCTCACGCATTGTCTCGGCCCGGCCAAGGATACGGTCGGACTCGGTGCCGGGGCGGCTGAGCTTGGTGCGGCCTTCAAACGGGAAGCTTTCCTCGATGGGTGCCGAGATCGCCAGCAGCACGCCTTCCGGGCATTTCGCGGCAAGCGGCGCAAGGCGGGCCTGCCAGTCTGCGAGCGGCGCGTAAAAGTCAGATGCCAGAATAATCGTTGCCGCTGATTTCGGCGGCGAGGGAAACTGGCCATGCGTGCCGCGCTCAAGGTCTTCGGCGAGCCGCGCCACGGCCTTTTTGCCAAAGCTGGCCGTCCGGCCCGCGCCCAGCATGCCGATGCGTTCGCCATCCTTCGACATCATGATGCCGATGGCCAGCATCAGGAGTTGGGCTTCTTCGGCCTTGGTGCGCAAATCGCCCTCGCCCTTCCAGCGGAAACCCGGTGCATCATCACTCCAGAACAGCACCGTGCGCGCGGTTTCCAGTTCTGTTTCGCGTACGAACAATTCCGTGCCCTTGGCGGAGCGGCGCCAGTCGACCCGGTCGGCGGCGTCTTCCTGCGCATAGCGGCGATACTGCCAGAAATGCTCGCCCGTGCCCGCACGGCGACGGCCTGCCGAGCCGATATGCGCAGCCTCGCTCGCCTCGGCCTTGAAGTTCAGGCCGGGCAATTGCCGGGCAAGGCTCTCGGCCTCAGAACGTAGATCGGCGGACGGGGTCATCGAGCCAGAGCTTTCCGGCATGCCATTGCTTCAGCGGCAAGTGCCTGCGGTGATGTGCTGTTGGCTTCGGCTTCAGCGATTGCGGCATCAGCAGCGCCTGAATAGGCGTGCAAGAGTGTGGATGCGCGCTGGGCAAGTTCGTCCGCGTCCAATTTGTCATCCCGGAGCAGTTCGTTCTGGCTGGCGATAACGGCCTCCAGCAGCGCCGCGTCGGCTTCATTGGAAGCACCCTCCAGCATAGCAATTGCTGACATATGCATGATCAGGCAAGAATCGAAGTTTGTCACTCCAGCAGGCGTCGCCTGCTGCCCGCAGGAAACAAGCCATACAGTCGCAATCACCAAGGCGGATGCGTGTTGATGTTCGCGGGCGGGAATCATTCCTAGAGCGCTAAGCCACCTTCCGGGCAAGGTCATTGATCAGGTCGGTCAGGCTTGGTGCCTCGCCCGTCGGATCATAGCGCATTGCCATGCGGTGGCCGAGGCAGGGTTCTGCGAGCGCTTCGACATCCTCGATGCTTGGGGCCAGACGCCCGCGCAACAGCGCGCGGCTCCGCGCTGCCAGCATCAGCGCCTGACCGGCGCGCGGGGACGGGCCCCAATCGACCAGGCGCTTGACGCGCTCATCGGTAGTCTGTTCCGGCCGGGCGTCGCGCACGAGGCCGAGGATCGCCGAGACGATCTTCTCGCCCACCGGCATCCGCCGTACGAGGCCCTGCAGCGCGATCAGCCGGTCGGCGTCCAGCGCCGGGCGGACCACATTGTCATCGCCGGTCGTCGTCTCGATCAGGATGCGGCGCTCGGTGTCGAGGTCAGGATAGTTCACGTCGACCTTCAGCAGGAAACGGTCCAGCTGCGCCTCGGGCAGGGGATAGGTGCCTTCCTGCTCGATCGGGTTCTGCGTCGCCAGCACATGGAAGGGCGCCGGCAAATCATGGCGCACACCCGCCACGGTGACATGGCGCTCCTGCATCGACTGGAGCAGGGCAGACTGGGTGCGAGGGCTGGCGCGGTTGATCTCGTCCGCCATCAGCAGCTGGGTGAAGATCGGCCCTTTGAGGAAGCGGAAGGTGCGCTGCCCGCTCGGGCTTTCGTCCAGCACTTCAGAGCCGATAATGTCTGAGGGCATCAGATCCGGCGTGAACTGGATGCGCTGGTTGGCGAGACCAAGCGCGGTGCCCATCGCCTCGACGAGGCGTGTCTTGGCCAAGCCGGGCGCGCCGATCAGCAGGGCATGGCCCCCGGCCAGTACGGCGGCGAGCGCCAACTCGACCACGCGGTCCTGTCCGAATACCGCCTTCGCAATTTCGGCTTTCACCTGCGCCAGCGTTTCGGCGGCGGATTCGGCTTCTGCGATGATTGCATCACTTACCTGGTCAGTATCGGCCATCAAAAGGGCGCCTCCGGGTTTTCGATCTGAATAAACAAACCTATGTCTAAGGCCGGATCATGGCGGAGCAAAACGTGAATTCCAGTGCCACAACCACAATCAGTCTCGAAGAGACGCTTAAAGCGATCCTTCCCGATGGCAAGGTAGATGGCAAACTGCCGCCGGTTCATCTGTGGAATCCTGAGCGCTCAGCTGACATCAACATGGAAATCCGCGCGGATGGCAGTTGGTGGCATGAAGGCGACCCAATTAATCGCGAGCGACTGGTGAAGCTGTTCTCGCGCATCCTGCGCAAGGATGAGGACGGTTCGGTCTGGCTCGTCACGCCCTACGAAAAAGTGATCGTGCATGTGGCCGATGCGCCTTTCCTTGCTGTGCGCGTCGAGCGGGCGGGCGAGGCCGGACCGCAACAGACACTGGCCTTCGTCACAAATCTGGGCGATGTGACGCTGGCAGGGCCGGACGCGCCGCTGCGCGTCGAGACCGATCCCGAGACCGGAGAGCCTTCCCCCTATGTATTGGTGCGCGGACAGCTCGAAGCCAAACTTGCCCGGCCGGTCTTCTACGAACTGGCCAATATGGCAGAACCTGCACCCGACGGATCAGATATGCTGGGCGTGTGGAGCCAGGGTGTCTTCTTTCCTCTCGGACCGGCGGCCTGATCCGGCATGAGCTGGAACGGGCTGGACGATTTCCTGACGCGGGTCTCAGACCGGCTTGACCCGCCCCATGGCGAAGGGCGGCTGACCGAATATGGCGACCTCGACTTCCTGACGCCAGAAGAACTGGCGGTAATCCGCCCGGCGGCGGTGCTGTTTGGTGTCATCCCGCGCAAATCCGGTCCGACCGCGCTGCTCACCCTGCGCCCGGACACGATGGCCAATCATGCCGGACAGGTTGCCTTTCCGGGCGGCAAGATCGATCCGATCGACGTGGACGAAGTCGCCGCCGCCCTGCGCGAGGCTGAGGAAGAAGTCGGCGTGAACCCGGCAGAGGTGGAGGTTCTGGGTCGCGGCGCGCCCTATGTCACCGGCACCATGTTTCGCATCACGCCGGTCGTGGGGATTCTGCCCGCCGATTTCGAGCCCAAACCCGACCCGACCGAAGTTGCGGACGTGTTCGAAACGCCCATCGATTTCCTGATGAATATCGCCAACCATCAGGTCGGCCGAGCTGTCTACAAGGGCAAGGAACGGCAATTTTACGAGATGCCGCATGGCGGCTTTCGCATCTGGGGCGTGACCGCCGGGATTATACGGAAACTGTATCATACACTGTACGACGATTGATCCGGCCCGGTTTTAGGGGTTTGTTCAATCCATCCACGCCTTATCTAAGGTGAAACAATCGGAGGGAACGACACCTTGGCCGGACGCATCGTCTTTGAGCTATTCATCTTCTCGATCCCGTTCATCGTGTTCGGGCTCTACCTGCTGGCAACGTCGAATGCAGAACAGGAGGGCAAACGCAAATGGCCCATCAATATCCTGTTCCTGTGCGGCATTGGCCTTGCGACCGTGGCCTGGTTCGTTCTGATCCTGATGGAGCCGAAAGAACGCGACATCTGCCACGAGCCGGCCCGTATGGAGAATGGCAAGCTGATCCCGGCACGCGACTATCCTTGCGTTCATGATGTCACCAATGTCGGCGTGCCGCGCGAGCGAGACAGTATCCGTTCCGCCACGGGCGCGACCGGGCCCGGCACGGATATCCATGATGCCGGAGAGATCCGCGCCACGGCGCCGGATACCGAAGATGCCGTGCGCCGGGAGGAAGAGCCGGTGATCCTGGCCCCGGACCCCGATGCCGACACACCGGAGATCGTGCGGCCGGACGATGACACGGACTGACCTGACGACCGCGCCCTGGCTGGACTGGCCGGGCACACGCGCCGTGATGGCTGCGCTGGAAGTGGCGCGCCCTGGTGGCGCGCGCTTCGTCGGCGGCTGTGTGCGCAACGAACTGCGCGGCGTGCCGGTCGATGACATAGACATCGCGACCCAATTAAAACCGGAGGAAACCCTCGCGGCGCTGGAAGCGGCCGGCATTCGCGCCATTCCGACCGGGCTGGAGCATGGCACCGTCACTGCCATCTATGACGGCCGCCCCTACGAGATCACCAGCCTGCGCCGCGATGTCGAGACAGATGGCCGCCGCGCCGTGGTCGCTTTCACCGAGGATTGGGCCGAGGATGCGGAGCGCCGTGATTTCCGGCTCAATGCTATCTACGCCGCCGCCGATGGCCGCCTGCATGAGATCGTGCCGAACTCGGTGCAGGATGCCATTGATGGGCGGGTGATCTTCATTGGCGACGCAGACCAGCGCCTGCGCGAGGACTATCTGCGCATCCTGCGCTTCTTCCGCTTTAATGCCTGGTATGGCGCGGGCATGGATGCGGAGGGTCTTGCTGCATGTGAGCGGCAAAAGGATGGACTCGCAAAGATTGCTTCCGAGCGGATATGGAAGGAATTGAAACGCCTGATGGAAGCGCCCGATCCGTCCGAAGCCATGCTGGCCATGGAAGAGACGGGCGTGCTGGGAGCTGTGCTGCCGGGCGCGAACGCATCGGAATTACCATCTCTTGTTTTGGTGGAGCAGGGGGCCGGCCTTGCGCCAGATCCGTTGCAACGCTTGATGGCCATGTTTCCCCGTCGCGTCCGCGATGTGACCAGTGTCACGGCGCATCTGCGGCTATCCAATGCCGAGGCCAGCCGACTGGCCGAGTGGGCCGACCCTGCGCTAACTCATGTTCTTGGCGTCCAACCGGACGCGATGCGTCGTCTGTTTTACCAGTTTGGCCCACGTGCGGTGCTGGACCGCGCCTTGATTGAGGCCGCGCAGGTTTCTGGAGCGGATGCCCTGACGACGATCAAGGCAGCGGCAGTCGACTGGCAGAAGCCGGACTTTCCGCTGGGCGGCGCAGATGCCCTTGCAGCAGGGCTTAGCGGTCCGGATGTCGGCGCAGTCCTGCGCACATTGGAGCAGAGCTGGGTGGCGTCGGATTTCAGTCTGACTCGAGACGAATTGGTCGCGCGCCTCAATTCGTGAACAGGATGTACGCGTTGAGGTATCCGGCGAAACTGATCCAGACCAGATAGGGGATTTGTAGCAAGGCGGCGAGGTGCGAATAGCGCCAGAAGTCCTGCATCATGGCCACGATCAACAGCCAAAGCGCCACCAGAATGCCGAGCGCCAGCGCGACCTCGTTCATGCCAAAGAATGCAAGGCTCCAGCCCGCATTGAACACCAGCATCGAATAGTACAGCCCGAGCGGGCTGACGGCACGTTCAAATGAACCGGCCCGGTCCAGCACCAGCAGGGCGCCTGCCGCCATCAGTACGAACAGAATTGGCCAGACAAGGGCAAACATGACGTCTGGTGGGGTGAGGAAAGGTTTGCTGAGCGCAGCGTACCAGGGGTCGGAACTGCCGCCCGAAATCACTGCTCCTGCTGCGGCGGCTGTCACCGTCGCTAGCAGGAGCAGTATCCCTGCCCCCCAGGGAAAGGCTTTCGCACTGGTGACCATCGACCACGCTTATACCTTCGAATGAAGTTTTCGTCATTTCCGAAACGTTAATTCGAGCCACAATGCTCTGATCGTCATCGCTTTTTTCCGTCGGTGCCCAAAATCCGGACGGGATTTCGCGACTAGTCCTCGTCCCGGTCCAGTATATCGCCCGGCTTGCAGTCCAGCGCGGCGCAGATCTTGTCCAGCGTCTCGAACCGTACGCCTTTGACGTGTCCCTGTCGTAGCTGCGACAGGTTCTGCTCGGAAATGCCGATTGCCGCGGCCAGTTCTTTGGACTTCATCTTGCGCAAGGCAAGCATCACATCGAGGCGGACTATGATGGCCATCAGATGAACTGCTCGTTTTCATGGGCGATGTCGGTCGCCTGAGTCAGGATCTGACCGATTACCAGAATCACCGCGCCAATCATCAACAAGATGACGGTATTGGAATTGATTCCAAGTGTGAGTGCCCGGTTACCCGGTCCATTGTCATAGGTCAGGCCGAGCACCATCAGCGTAGGCAGGATCAGTTGCACGGCAGCAAACAGGAAAATGGTCAGGCCCAGGAAGCGCACTGCCCGGACAGCGGCGGGCGCAAATACCACGCCTTTCTGGAACACGCTGAAGACACGCGCAGCGCCGATGACGATCAGGGTGAGGCTGAAATAGCCGATCGCTGCCAGGACATGCAGGAGCAGTTTCTTTCCCCCGGAATAAGAGACGTCCTCCCGGACATGCGGCTGAAGGCCCTCCCAGGCCGAATCCAGGATGGTGGATGAAACGTCCAGCAGGAAATAGGCTGCCACCATCAGGACGAGGATGAGGAGTGCGAGCCATTTCAAGACGCGGCAGACGAGGCGTGTCCGGTCAGGCAGGAGTGTGGGAGTGTTCATTATTCGTCCTTGCCAATTAAAAATTCATGTTTTACGTGAATTAGTTATTGAGGGAAGGGTATCTGCATGTTCGCCATTATCGCAAGGATTTTCGTCATCGGCGCAGGTGTTTTTCTGCCCATGGCCTGCGCAAGCGTGCCGGTGACCAGCCTGCCGAAACTCGCTGCGCTGGATCCGACGACCATGGATGCCAGCCAAGTCGAGGTCGCTGTGCGCGCGCCGGATGACTACGACTTGCCTGAGGACGCAGCAACGCTCGTTTTGTCAGTCTGGCAGGAAGAGGGGAACAAGACCCGGGAAGAGCTGTTCCACCTTGTCCCCGTGCCGGACGCGCCAACCCGTTTCCTGAACAAGCGCGCAAAGGCAGGGTTCATGATCCATCGGCTGCATATCCACCCAAAGGACGCGCCGCGCATGGACGATTTCCGCGCGCATATGCTGAGCCTCAAGGAGGCACCCGGTCAGAAAAGCCTGTCCGTCAGCGTCACCACGAGGCCCTGCCTGAAGCCGGGTGCCAATCCCTTCAAGGACCCCCGTGTCGCCATCTATCTGCGCCCGGCACAGGATGAGGAATATTTCACCCTTGTGAAGGAGCGGAAAGTCTCGATTGAAATGCCGGATGGCGACGCACGTTATTGCGCGACAGACTAGGGCCTCACGGCCACTTCACGACAGGGGGCATGGAGGAGAGGATGCTCGTCACGTTGCCGCCGGTCTTCAGGCCGAAGGTCGTGCCGCGGTCGTAGAGCAGGTTGAACTCCACATAGCGGCCGCGCTGGATCAGCTGTTCCTCGCGTTGGGCTTCGCTCCAAGTCTGGTTCATGCGCCGGGCGACCAGTTTCGGGTAGATCTCCGCGAATTGCTTGCCGACTTCCTGTGTGAAGGCGAAATCGGCGTCCCAGTCGCCCGAATTGAAGCGGTCATAGAAAATGCCGCCCGTGCCGCGTGGCTCATCCCGGTGAGCGAGATGGAAATAGGTGTCGCAGGTCTCTTTCATCTGCGTGAAATCGGCGCCCGGATGCGTGTCGCAGGCGGATTTCATGGCGGCGTGGAAATCGACCGTGTCTTCGAAGTCTTGATCGCGCTGGTAATCGAGCAGGGGATTGAGATCTCCGCCGCCGCCGAACCAGGACTGGCTGGTCACCAGCATGCGGGTATTCATGTGCGCGGCGGGCACTTTCGGATTGCGCGGATGCGCGATCAGCGAAATGCCCGAGGCCCAGAATCGGCCATCTGACTTGTCCGCGCCGGGGATTTGGGCAGCGAAGGCTTCAGAGAATGTGCCGTGGACTTCGGAGAAGTGGACCCCGACTTTTTCGAACACTTTGCCGCGCATCAGGCCCATACGGCCGCCGCCCAGGTCTTCGCTGCCATCGCCGCGTTTCCACTCGGTCAGTTCGAACCGTCCCGGTTCGCCTGAATAAAGGGGGCGTTCCGCCGCATTTTCCAGCGCTTCGAACCGCGCGCAGATGTCTTCCTGCAACACCCTGAACCAGTCGCGTGCGCGAGTCTTCTTCGTTTCGAGATCACCATCTGTCATGGCGCGACACATGGGGCGAGGACTGCGACACTTGCAAGCGCCCTGTTGTCACAGGCGCCAAGTCAGGATAACGCGCTGCCAATAGTAGTTTATGGGGAGGCACCCGCGCCCACTTGCCGCAATGTGCAAGGGGGCGGGCTCCTGTATGACGGGCCCAGATTTCTGCCTTCGCAAGGGACGGGATAAGCGTGACTGACACACCTGCACACGAACACGGCGAGATGATCGACGACGATCGCCGCAATTTCATTCACATCGCCACTGGAGCGGTCGCCTTTGGCGGCGCTGCCATGTTTGCCTGGGCCGCTGTTGACCAGTGGAACCCGGCCGCTGACACAAAGGCCGCTTCGGCGCTGGATGTCGATGTGTCCAAAATCCCTCTGGGCGGCGAGATCCGCGTCCTGATCGGCGGCAAGCCGTTCTTCGTGCGCCACCGCACAGCGGCTGAGATTGCTGCGGCCGATTCGGTGAATGTCGCGACATTGCGCGATCCCGAGACCGATGATGCGCGTCTGCGTCCCAAGGCTGACGGGTCGTTGAACCCGGCCATTCTGGTCACCTCGGGCTCTTGTACCCACCTTGGCTGTGTTCCGGTTGGTCCGGCGCAAGGCAATACAGGCGATTTCGGTGGCTGGTACTGCCCATGCCACGGCTCGCACTACGATACGTCTGGCCGCATCCGCAAAGGCCCGGCCCCCACAAACCTCCCGGTTCCGGACTACAATTACGTGTCCGACTCCGTGATCAACATTTCGCTTTAAGGGAAGGATACCGCAGATGAGTGGACACGAATCCTCCTACACGCCGACCAATGCCTTCACGAAATGGCTTGATACGCGTTTGCCGCTGGTCCGGTTTGCCCAGGACACGGCGATCAATTTCCCGACCCCGAAGAATTTGAACTACTGGTACACGTTCGGCGGCATCCTTGCCGTCTGTCTCGTGATTCAGATTCTGACCGGTATCATCCTGGCCATGCACTATGAGGCCAGTGTCGACGGCGCGTTTGCGTCTGTTGAGCGTATCATGCGCGATGTGCCGTATGGCTGGCTGCTCCGCTACATTCACGCCAATGGCGCGTCGATGTTCTTCCTTGCCGTCTATATTCACATGTTCCGCGGGCTCTATTACGGCTCCTACAAGGCGCCGCGCGAAGTGCTGTGGATCCTTGGCTGTGTCATCTACCTTCTGATGATGGCCACCGCCTTCCTCGGCTACATGTTGCCTTGGGGCCAGATGTCCTATCACGGCGCCAACGTCATTACGTCGCTGTTCGGCGCCATCCCGCTGATCGGCGAGAGCCTCCAGACCTGGATCCTCGGCGGACCATCGATTGGTAACCAGACACTGCAGCGCTTCTTCTCGCTGCACTATCTGCTGCCCTTCATGATCGTCGGCGCTGTCATCCTGCACGTCTGGGCGCTTCATGTGCCGGGCAACAACAACCCGACCGGTGTCGAGGTTCAGGACGTTGCGAAAGACACCGTGCCATTCCACCCGTATTACACGGTGAAGGACGCCTTCGCGATCGTGATCTTCCTGATCATGTTTGCCGTCTTCGTCTTCTACGCACCGAACGTGCTGGGCCATGCCGACAACTATATCGAGGCCAACCCGCTGGTGACGCCTGCGCACATCGTGCCGGAATGGTACCTGCTGCCATTCTACGCCATCCTGCGCGCGATCACGTTCGATCTCGGCCCGATCCCGGCCAAGCTGCTCGGTGTGATCTTCATGTTCGCAGCCATCGCGGTCCTGTTCATCCTGCCTTGGCTCGACACGTCGAAAGTGAAGTCCATGCGCTACCGTCCGGTGGCCAAGCAGTTCTTCTTCGGCTTTGTCGCCGTCTGCCTGCTGCTCGGCTGGTGTGGCGCGGCCAATCCGGACGATGCCGTCATCCCGGCGCTGCAAGGTGACCCGAAACTCGTGGTCAGCTATACGGCGGATGGTCAGGAAGCGACCAGCGAATACAAAGGTGGTGGCGAAGCCTATATCGACGCGAAACGGTTCATGGAGAGCCTGCCAGCTGACTCGAACCCGTCTCTGTCGGCTGTGTCGGCTGAGACCTTCAGGTTCCGTCACTTCTCGCTGTTCCTGACCTTCTGTTATTTCGGCTTCTTCGTTCTTCTGTTCTTCCTTGGTCTGACCGAGAAGCCGAAGGAATTGCCGGAATCGATCCATAAATCCGTGCTGAAGCGCCACAAGGCGTCAGCGTCGGCCGTGCCGGCTGAATAGGGAGCTTTGGGGAAAATCATGAAAGCGTTCCGCATTCTTACTGCCGGTCTTGCCGGTCTCATGATCGCCGCGTCAGCGCATGCTGCCGGCGGCGCTGCTCACCCGCACGAACCGGAAGAGGGCTGGCCCTTTGAAGGCGTGACCGGTCAGTTCGACCAGGCCTCGCTGCAGCGTGGCTATCAGGTGTACCAGGAAGTCTGTTCGTCCTGTCACTCCATGAAGCTGCTCAGCTACCGCAACCTCGGCGATCCGGGTGGCCCGTTCTATGACGAGGCCTATCCGAACCCGAACGACAACCCGTATGTGAAGGCTCTGGCCGCGCAGAACGAAATCCTCAGCCCGACGCCAAATGAAGTCGGTGACTATGATTTCCGTCCGGCGACGCCCGCCGACACATTCCGCAGCCCATATGCGAATGACAGTGCGGCCCGTGCGGCCAATGGCGGCGCTGTGCCACCAGACCTGTCAGTGATCTACAAGGCCCGCCATGATGGCGCGTCTTATGTGTACAGCCTGCTGGCAGGCTATCCGGACGAGGACGTATTCTCAGAGCGCGTTGTCGCTGAAGCATCTGACGGGGGCACGCCGGATGATCCGAGCGACGATACGCCTGCCGAAGTTCAGACCGTTATCGACGCGTCCAAGCTGCATATTGGTCATGGTGATGACCATTACGAAGGCTACCTGATCCAGAATGCCGGCCAGTACTACAATCCGTACATGCCGGGCGATACGGTTCCGCAATTCGAAGGCGATCCTCGCCATGCGCCTCCGGGTGGCTTCCTTGCCATGCCGCCGCAGCTCGTTCCGGGCCGCGTCGAGTATAGCGACGGCACCGAAGCGACCATCGACCAGATGGCCTATGATGTTGCGCAATTCCTCGCTTGGGCAGGTGAGCCGAAACAGACCAACCGCAAATCGCTTGGCCTTGCCGTGATGGTGTATTTTGGCATCCTCGCGATCCTGCTCTGGTTCTCCTACAAGCGCATCTGGCGCAACGTAGAGCACTAGGCAGTTCTGACAGAACCTTGAATTGACGACCCCGTCCCTGGCTGATCCAAGGGCGGGGTTTTCTTTTTCCGGAGCAGATCATGAGCAAATGGACCCTCGGCATTATCGGAGGCTCGGGCCTTTACGAAATTGACGGCCTGGAAGACCGCCGCGAGGAACAGGTCGAGACTGCCTGGGGCAAGCCATCTGACGTGCTGGTGCGCGGCCGGATAGGGGAGGTGGAGCTGGTCTTCCTGCCGCGCCACGGAAGAGGTCACCGCATCACGCCGACCGAGGTGCCTTACCGCGCCAACATCGCCGCACTGAAGGCGGCGGGTGTGACGGACATCCTGTCAATTTCGGCTTGCGGCAGCCTGAAAGAGGAATACGCCCCCGGTGACTTCGTCGCCGCAGACCAGTTCATCGACCGCACATTTGCGCGCGACAAAACCTTCTTCGCAGCTGGCATGGTGGCGCATGTCTCCATGGCCTACCCGGTCTGCCCGCGCCTGTCGGGGCTTGCAGCAAATGCGGCGGAAGCTGTCGGATCAAAGATGCATCGCGGCGGCACGTATCTGGCCATGGAGGGGCCGCAATTCTCTTCGCTCGCAGAATCAAAGCTCTATCGGCAATGGGGTTGCGACGTGATTGGCATGACCGCGATGCCGGAAGCCAAGCTCGCCCGAGAGGCCGAGTTGCCCTACGCTATTCTTTGCATGGTCACCGATTATGATTGCTGGCGGGCAGAAACCGAGGCGGTGTCGGTGACGAATGTGCTGGAAATCATGGGCCAGAACAGCGCGGTGGCCCGTAAGGCTGTTGTCCGGCTTGCTGAAGCCCTGTCCGGAATGGAGCGTACGTCGGATCCGAACGGCACGGATACGTGTCTGGATTATGCGTTGATTACTGCGCCACAGGCGCGCGACCCGGATTTGCTCGACCGTCTTCAAGTGATTGCAGGACGTGCGCTCAAGGGCTAAGGTTTACCAACACTTAACCGGTCGCCATGCGGGGGAAGCATGGTTTACGGTGGACGCGTTGAGGGGATCTCAGAATGAGTGAAGCGCAATTCTACACATTCTTCACCGGCGGGCTCGGCCTGCTTATCGCAGCAGCATTGATGATCGCCTGGCAGCTTTGGCGGCTAAGGGATGAAGAACGCGATGGCGCGATCTCCGCCCTCGACGGCATCAGCCATGAGATGCGAATCAATCTCCAGCGCATGGTGAATGAGGTCGCCCAGATCGTCGACACGCAGGAAGCCGGACCAGATGTCCTGCTGCCGGTCCAGCATCCGCAGCTCGACGGTGTAAACGCTTCCCTGATCAAGACCAATCGCAATGCGATCGCCGTGATCGGCGCGACCTATCAGGAACTTGAGGCGCGCAAGATGGCATTGCGGGCGGTGCTGGCCCAGAAGCGCGATCTCAGCGCAACGCTCGACGACGCGATGGATGCGACGATCAACGGCATTGCGACGCTCTATATGTGGGAAGAGCACGCCGGTGTACGTCCTTCAGAGGCGGGCACTGTGCGCAGCTGGCACGTGCGCGACTGGATGAAAGCGCATGGCTTCTCGGCAAATTCCTTTCCGGGCATGCATCTGCGCGATGAAGTCGTTGAACGTCTGCGCCAGTACGGTCTGCACCTGACGCCGCGCCCGCTGACCCATACCGCCCATGAATATTACAGCATGCAGTATGACCGGAAAGCCGATCCGCATGCACCATTCTGGAAGCGCAAGCCGAAGACCGAGGAAGTCATGGCCGTCGCGGCAGCCGACGATGCAGCTGAATATATCGATGAGGACTTCGAGGACACCCAGGAGGGCGAAGCCGATATCACGCCGTCGGAAAACGTCGATGCCGCCCTGGCCGAGATTGAAGCGATGGACGACGACCCGCCGGAAGAGGACGAGGCCTATGCCGAGGAAGACTCCGACGAAGCCGGCCGCTTGCCCAACTGATCCCCGCTAGCGTTTGAACGTGCCCATGATGCCGCGCAGGATGTAACGGACGATCTCCCGGCTGGCCGTTCGGGCGGCCTGATTTCCCGCTTTCTCGAGCGAACTCATCCGGCGGGAGCTACGGCGCGTGGTCGTTTTCTTTTTCTTCTTGTCCAGCTCGGCCTGAGCCTTGGCCTCTTTCTTGGCAAGTTCCTCAGCTTCCTTTGCGGCTTTCACTTCGCGCGCTTCCAGCACTTCATAGGCCGACTCACGGTCAATCGACTTCTCGTACTTTCCGGCGACGGGACTGGCATTCTGGACCGATTTGCGCTCCGCGTCCGTTGCCGGGCCAAGTCGTGAGGCTGGTGGGCGGATCACGGTCCATTGTACCACGCTTGGCGCGCCCTTGGCGTCCAGCGTTGAGACCAGTGCCTCGCCAACGCCAAGCTGGGTGATGACTTCCTCTGCGTCAAAAGTCTCATTCTCGCGGAAGGACTGCGCCGCGGCGCGTACGCCTTTGCGTTCGGCGGGCGTATAGGCGCGCAGGGCATGCTGCAGCCGGTTGCCCAGTTGTGCGAGCACGCTTTCCGGCAGGTCGCGCGGGTTTTGGGTAACGAAATAGACGCCTACACCCTTGGAGCGGATCAGCCGCACGACCTGCTCGATCTTCTGCATCAGCGCCGCAGGAGCGTCGTCGAACAACAGGTGGGCTTCATCAAAGAAGAAGACGAGGCGCGGCTTGTCCGGATCGCCAATCTCGGGAAGCTGCTCGAACAGTTCCGACAACAGCCAGAGCAGGAAGGTGGAGTAGAGTTTTGGACTGTTGATCAGGCGGGTGGCATCCAGCACGTTCACGATGCCGCGCCCATCGGTATTGGTGCGCATCATGTCCGACAATTCCAGTGCGGGTTCGCCGAAGAAGAAATCGGCACCTTCGCGTTCCATGACGAGCAAGTTGCGTTGCACCGCGCCAAGCGATGCAGAGGCAATGTTGCCGTATTCCTTGCTGAGTTCGTCGCGGACCTCCTTGTCGCTCATATGAACGAGCAGTTTGCGCAGATCCTTCAGGTCAAGCAGCAGCAGGCCATTATCGTCGGCATATTCGAACGCGATGTTCAGCACGCCTTCCTGCGCGTCGGTGAGGTCCATCAGCCGCGAGAGGAGCAGGGGCCCCATTTCGGAAATCGTGGTGCGGATCGGATGGCCCTTCTCGCCGAACACGTCCCAGAACACGGTTGGCGCAGACGTGTACTCATACTCGCCGAGCCCGATCTTGTTGGCGCGTGCAACGAATTTGTCGTGCAGCTTGTGATCCGTGCTGCCGGGTATGCAGATGCCCGAAAGGTCACCTTTCACGTCCGCGCAGAAGACAGGAACGCCCGCATCGGAAAAGCCCTGAGCCAGGTTTTGCAGGGTGACTGTCTTGCCGGTGCCGGTTGCGCCCGCGATCAGGCCATGCCGGTTTGCGATTTTCAGCAACAGGTTCTGCGCCACATTTGGCGTGCCGGTGCCCTCGGCATCTGCGCCCCCGATAAAGATGGAATCCATCATCCTGTCCCCTTCATTCCTGACAGGCTGCGACGCTAGAGAATTCGCCGGATTCGGCAAGGGTGGAGGCGCAGGCTCTTGACGGCGCGCGAGGCTCTCCTCACCCTGTGGTAACCACAGCTCCGGGGGATATTATGGATCGCGCGACGAAGACCGGCATCTGGATCATCGCGACCGGCGTCATCCTGACCTTCCTTCATTTTGGCCGCAGCATCCTCGCGCCCTTTGCGCTGGCTGTGTTCCTGTTCCTCGTCATCGAGGGCTTTGCCACGATGATCGACAATTGGTCTCGCGCGCTCAAGATCGGGCACGCCCGGGTTTTCGCGGTCCTGATTGTTTTGGGTGGATTTTTCGGATTCATGGCGCTGCTCGCAAATGGCATCGCCGAATTTGGGCGCGACGCCGGAGAGTATGAAAACCGGATCAACGACATGATCGCGGACATGTATGAGGTGGTGCACATGTCGGGTGCGCCGACACTGCAGGAACTGCTGTTCAACGAAACCGGACAACGTTTCTTTGCGACCATCGCCAACGAAACCGGTGACCTGTCCGGCGATCTGGTCCTGATCCTGATCTATGTCGCCTTCCTGTTCCTGGCGCAGTCCAGTTGGACCCGGAAACTGGACAATATCTTCCCCGGTTTCGAGCAACGCGCGCAGGTGCGCCAGGTGGGCGATGAAGCGCGGCGCAGTATCGAAACCTATCTGTGGACCCAGACTGTGATCTCCGCCCTGATCACCGCATTGACCTATTTCTCATTGCTGGCCTTGGGGGTGCAAAATGCGCTCTTCCTGTCGGCTTTGATATTTGTGCTCAATTATATCCCGACTGTGGGGTCAATTGTTGCGGCACTGGTGCCCCCGCTGTTTGCCATCGTGCAGCCGGAACTTCCGGCCTGGGTGCCGGGCACACCACCGCAAGACAACTACATCTATGCGGCGATCGTGTTTGCGGCCGTCAGTTTCTGGCAGTTCTCGATCGGCAATTTCATCCAGCCGCGCATGATGGGGGAGTCGCTGAATTTGTCAGCTTTGGTCGTCCTGCTTTCCCTGGCCATCTGGGGTGCAATCTGGGGCATTCCCGGCATGTTCCTGTCGGCACCTTTGACGGTTCTGATGATGATATTCTTTGCGCAATCTTCCAGCACCAGATGGATTGCAATCCTGCTTTCTGCAGATGGTAATCCACAAGGCAAGGGTACCAATACGGAGCTGTCGGATGCAGTCAGCGCTGCTCAGACCTATGGTGAAAATCGATAAATTATGCGAAGTGTTAGGCAAGTTAATAATTGCGAATCCGGTTCAGAGCCCATACTCAATTATTGGTAACATCAGGCGCTGCTGACGAAGACTTGTATTCGGCACAGCGCTTGCAAATTTAGTGAGATCAGGCCCTCCGCGTGCGTCCCCCCACCCAGCCTGCGGAATAGGCCTGTAGGACCCGCCGGACACGTCCCCGTTCGGCGGGTCCGTTTATATCGGGCCCTGAGGGCCCAAGATTCGATCCCCCAAAGACCCGTCATGACGCTGGGGCAATTCATTTGCCCCTATGTGTTGTGCCGGTGTGCCAACGCAGTCTAGATGGGAACATCGTTAAGTTCTTTCGCGAGACACCCACATGACAGTAAATTCTGCTTCACATGAGCCGTTGGAGCAAGTTTTCGACCAGATTCAGCGGGAATCAGGGCACGAAGACCTCACCGGACTGACGGATGGCGACCTAAAATTTCTTGCGCGCCGCCATTGGGAATGGGCAGAGACGGTCGCTCCGGGAGAGCAGGATGTGCGCGTCCTGCTGGAGGTCGATGGGGAAAACGGGGACTCCCTGTCACGTACCATTCTAGAGACCGCCAGCCCGGACATGCCATTCCTCGTGGATTCGGTGCTTGGCGAGTGCGGCGCGCAGGGGTTTGAGGTCGCGGCCCTGTTTCATCCGATTGTCAAACGACAGGACGGGCGCAGCGTGTCCGTCATCCAGGTTCATTTGCCGATCCTGACCCATGATGAGGCGGCGCGCCTGAAAGCCGGAGTTCGCCTGGCGCTGGCGCACAATGCGGTTGCCGTATCGGACTTTGAGCCCATGCGGGCGCGCATGCAGCAGGAGATCGACCGGCTGAAGGGCGTCACGCATCTCAAAGAGATGGACCGCGACGAAGCAGTTGCCTTCCTGAAATGGCTTTCGCGGGAACATTTCGTGTTCCTCGGCTGCCGCGAATACGAATTCGAGACAAATGCCGATGGGCAAGTGCTGCCCGAAGAGCCGATCATGGTGGAGGGCTCCAATCTGGGCGTGCTGCGCGATGAAGAACTGAACGTTCTGTCTCGCGAGGCCGAACCCCTCGTGTTGACGCCTGAGATTGGCGCACATCTGTCGGAACCGTATCCGATCCTTGTTGCCAAATCGACGCTGACCAGCCTCGTGCACCGCCGGGTCGCTTGCGACTATGTCGGCGTGAAGAAATATGATGCGCAGGGCAGGGTGAATGGCGAAGTTCGCTTCCTCGGCCTGTTCACCGCCGAGGCCTATGACGAAACGGCCCGCTCGATCCCGCTGATCCGCCGTCGAATCGCCGCCATCCTCGAAGCTTCTGGCGCAACGCCCGGCGGACATACCGAAAAGGCGTTGACCAATCTACTGGAAACCTGGCCGCGCGACGAGTTGTTTCAGACCTCGTCGAAAATCCTCCATCCGATCATTGTCGGCGCGCTGCATCTGATCGGGCGGCCACGCACGCGCCTGTTCGTGCAGCAGGACCAATTTGACCGGTTTGTCACCGCAATCGTCTATGTGCCGCGTGAAGCCTATGACACCGCCATGCGCCAACGCATCACGCAGGAACTGGTCACCGCTTACAATGGGCACGTAACGCGCTTTCGTCCGTATTTTGATTCTGAAACCCTGGTTCGGGTCCATTTCGAAATCTGGCTGGGACAGGGCCATCCCTTGCCGGACCTTGCGGCGCTCGAGAAGCGTATCGTCCAGATCACGCGAACATGGGAGCAAGGCTTCCGGTCGGCGCTGGTCCAGTCTGACCTTGAACGCGCACATCAGGAAAATGCACGTTCCTTCATCGGGGCTTTCAATGCAGCCTATCGCGAAGCCTTCGGGCCTGACGAGGCGATGCGCGATGTTGCGGCGATGGCAAATTTGTCTGCCGGTCACCCCATCCTGACGCGCGCCTACCGGCTGGAAGGGGATTCCGACAGCAAGATACGGGTCAAGATATACTCCCGCAATGGTTCGATCCCGCTGTCTGCCTGTGTGCCAATCTTCGAGCAAATGGGTTTCTTCGTGGATTTCGAGACCGGCTATCCGGTCCGTCCGACGGAAAAGCCAGCCGACGATGCGCCCGAGACCTACTGGATCCACGATGTTGTCATGTGCGCGACGGCCGGCGCAGCAATTGATCTCGATGCAATCCGAACCGCGCTGGAGGATGCGTTTGTTGCGGTCTGGAGCGGACGGGCCGAAAATGACGGCTTCAACCGGCTGGTGCTCAGCGCTGACGCAAGCTGGCGCGATGCGGCCCTGATCCGGGCGCTCGCCGGATATCGCCGCCAGAGCGGCATGGATCAACCGCAATATGTTCAGGAGACGGCGCTTTCGACTTATCCGGCGATTGCCCAGAAATTGCTGGACCTGTTCGCTATCCGCTTCGATCCGGCGCGCGATATGTCACTCGCCGAACGCACGCATGAAGCCGAGAAAATGCGCGCAGAGATCGAGGACGCGTTACGCGACGTGTCGGCGCTGGCAGACGATCAGGTGCTGCGCCGTCTCGCTGATCTGATCCTGGCCGTTCAGCGGACCAATTTCTACCAGACCAATGGCGATGGCGCGCCCTACAGTTTTGTCAGCCTCAAGATTGCCAGCCGCGAACTGGAAGACCTGCCGGAGCCGAAACCCTTCCGCGAGATATATATGTCGAGCCCGCGGGTCGAGGGCGTGCATTTGCGCTTTGGCGCGGTTGCGCGCGGGGGGCTGCGCTGGTCGGACCGTGCATCAGACTATCGCACCGAAGTTCTGGGCCTTGTGAAAGCGCAGCAGGTGAAGAATGCGGTCATCGTGCCGGTCGGCTCCAAGGGTGGATTCTTGCCAAAGCAATTGCCGGATCGTTCTGACCGCAATGCCTGGTTCGAGGCTGGACGGGATGCCTACAAGGAATTCATCCGGGCGTTGCTCGGTATCACGGACAATCTCGTGGAGGGGCAGGTCACCCACCCGGCGGACACGATTGTCTGGGATGGTGAAGACCCCTACCTCGTCGTGGCGGCGGACAAGGGCACGGCGACCTTCTCCGACACCGCCAATGCGATCAGTGAGGAGATGGGCCACTGGCTGGGCGATGCGTTCGCGTCGGGTGGTTCGGTTGGCTACGATCACAAGAAGATGGGTATTACTGCGCGGGGAGGCTGGGAAGCGGTCAAGCGTCACTTCCGCGAACTCGGCAAGAACATCCAGACCGAGCCTTTCACCGTGATCGGTGTGGGCGACATGAGTGGAGACGTGTTTGGGAATGGCATGTTGCTATCGCCGGAAATCCGGCTGATCGCGGCCTTCAACCACATGCACATCTTCATCGACCCGGACCCTCAGGACGCTGCCAAGAACCTGACTGAACGTCAGCGTCTGTTCGACAAGCCGCAATCGAGCTGGGCGGACTACAACAAAGGAATCCTGTCGAAAGGCGGCGGAATCTTCGAGCGCTCCGCCAAGTCGATCACGCTGAGCGATGAGATCAAGGCGCTGAGTGGCTTGTCAAAGGATGCGGTCACGCCCGACGAGTTGATCCACGCCCTGCTGAAGACGGATGCGGACTTGTTCTGGTTCGGCGGCATTGGCACCTATGTGAAGGCCGCGCATGAAACTCATGCGGCCGCCGGTGACCGTGCCAATGATGCGATCCGGGTTGATGCAAATCAGCTGAAGGTGAAAGTCATCGGGGAAGGGGCCAATCTGGGCGTCACCCAAGCCGGGCGAATCGAGTTTGCCCTGCATGGGGGACGGATCAATACGGACGCGATCGACAATTCCGCCGGCGTCGATTCGTCTGACCACGAAGTGAACATCAAGATTCTGGCTGCTGAGGCGGTTCGTGAGGGCGACCTCGATCCGGCAGACCGCAACGACCTTCTTGCGGAGATGACCAGTGACGTGGCGGCGCTTGTCCTGCGTCATAATTATACACAGACCTTTGCGCTGACCCTGGCCGAAACGACGGCCAAGGAAGACCATGATGCGCTTGAGCGCCTGATGGAGTATCTGGAAGACCGGGGCGTATTGAACCGCGCGCTGGAAACCTTGCCGGAGACCGGTGAGATGAAGGTGCGTGCCGAGCGCGGCCAGCCATTGACCCGGCCGGAATTAGCCGTCTTGCTCGCCTGGTCGAAGATCACCCTGTTCGACGATATTGTGGCCTCCGATATTCCGGACGATCCGTATTTCGAAGACCTGTTGGTCAATTACTTCCCGAGTCCGATCAACACCTATTCAAAGGCGATGTCGAACCATCGCCTGAAGCGGGAAATTATCGCGACGATCATTGCCAATCGTGTGCTGGACATGGCCGGGCCGGTGGCCCTGCTGCGCCTGCGCGAAGTGACCGGCGGCGACAATGCGCAAGTCGCGCGCGGGCTCGAAGCGGCGCGTGCCGTTTTGAACTTTGACGGCTTCCAGCGCGAGGTCGACCAGCTCGACACGATCGTGCCTGCGGATGTGCAAATCGATCTGCGTCTGCATGCGGCAAGCGCCATGGTCGATGCGGCGCTCTGGTTCATTGAAACCCATCCGGACCTGCATGTCGGTGACGCCGTGCAACATACCGAAGCGCCTCTGAACGAGTTCAAGGCCATTCTCGCCGGCATTCACTCGCCGTTCCCGGCTGCGCGCATCGAGCGCGAAGTGCGTAGCCTGATGAAGCGCGGCGCGTCGGAAGAGATTTCGCGATGGGCGGCTGCGATGGGCCAATTTGCTCAAGGGCTGCTCGTGGTCGATCTGGCTGGCAAGGCGGGTGTCAGTGTGGAGGCGGCCGGCAAGGCTTTCTACACGATTGGCGACCAGCTGCGCATCGACCGGCTTCGCGCCATGGCGCGGGACAATCTGCTGCATGCAGATTATTGGGATCGCGTGGCGGGCCGTCGCCTGTTGAACGAACTGGTTCGGATGCAGGCGGATGCAACAGAGAAGGCTCTCGCCGGAGACGGGGCAGATGCCTGGCTCGCCGAGCGCAATGATGCGCGCAAGGCATTGCTCGCAGAGTTGCATACGCTGGGCAAGGATCGCAATTGGGCGTTTGCGCGATTTGCGCTTGCGGCCGACGCGTTGCGCCAGTTCATGCGCCACTGATCGTTGCACCAAGAGCCGGACAGGGCGTGTGCCCTTCCGGTTTCCTGTCATCCAAGGTCCTTGCGGACGGAAGGTGGCGCCTTCGGCAGGGACGGTATTCATATTGGTGTGGGAAGTCGTGCCCCTGCAGCGGGCCGCCTCCCATCCGCTGGCCGGGGCCTGAGCATACCCCGACCGGACCGCCGCTTCCCATTTGGGCAAGAAGCGACCCGGACAAGATACAAGCCGGAGATCTCAGACAAATTCGATTAGCGACAAAGCCCGTTATCCGGGCGGTGCCGGGCCGATTACTGTTGGAAGAAGTTGTTCACATCCAACGCTTTCTGAGCCCTTAGCGCGCTGCAGAGCGTTGCCTTCTCCGTGCCCTGGGCCAGGGATCGCTCATAGCCTGGGATCAGCTGCGCATTCTGTTCAAAGAAGTCTTCCGCCTCTGCGGCCTTTCTGACGCTGCAGAAATATCCCGTCAGGCCCGCGAGCTTTGGCTGACGGATTTCGGGCATGCGCTCCACAACCGTCTCGAAGTTTGTGGTTATCAAATCCCATGCGGTGTCTTGTGCTGCCGGGTTGGCCATGGCGCCATAGACAACCGTAAAGACTTCGTCTGTCGAGTTCGGGCCGTTCAGAACCGCCGAGAACAGGTCTGACACGACATCCTTGCTTCCGCGACTGGCCAATACTCTCAGGATTGTCGAGCGTTCATTCTGATTGATTGCAGTGGTGACGTAGGCCTTGGCAGCTTCATAGAAGTCAGCGCCGCCATCCTCTATGCCGATGATCATGGCCGTGGAGAGATCCTCCGGCGCAAGCGCCGTCGCGTCCGGGCTGCCTTCGAGTCCGACATACTGCCGGGCACGGGCGAGCAGGGCGCGGCGCTCAGCGGGGCGCTCGCCATATTCCAGCAACAAGCCATATAGCCTGTCGCGCAAAAGCATCTCCTGCTGGCTCAGCGCCGTGGCCGGACGGGATTCCAGATATTCGGCCAACGGTCCATAGGTGCGCTGGACCCACGCGCGAAGGCCCGCTTGCTCGGATGGCTCCAGCATGCGGTCGAGCGTGCCAATAATGCCGAACCCTTCAGAAACCGCACGCGGATGACCGCTTGAGGTTGCGGCCAGTCCAGCCATTAGGTCATCGGTGCTGATCCGCCCTGCACGGAAACCGGAGGTCAGTGCATCCGCAAACATGATCTGTTCGGCGTCAGACAAGCTGTCAAAGGTGGAAATCAGCGCCGTCAGGTTTTCCGCATTCGTATCGAAGCGCCAATAGCCCGTGCCGCCGGCATTTGGCATCACCCAGTCGGGGCAATCGCCATCCAGAGGAATCTCGGTGACCGGTGCGGTCAGCATCTGCCGGATCGTGCGATCACCCACAGGCCCTTTCAGGCGCGCAGCAAACGGCACGTTCCAGGTCTGAGCATTGGTATCAATATCAGAGCCAAGCGGCGCATAGCGCTTTTGAGTGACCGTGATCAGGCCCGCATCTGGAGCAGGGCAGGACACGGCGACATCCAGCGATGGGATGCCTGGCTGGTTGATATAGCTGGTGAAGGCTTCAACAATATCCGGCTGGCCGGACCCGTCGGCGAGGCTCTGCATGAAATCGTCGGCATCAGCGACGCCATCCTCGAAGCGACGCATGTGCAAGCGGATACCTTCGCGAAAGGCTTCTTCGCCCAGATAGGTCTCGAACATGTTCAACACGCTGCCGCCTTTGCGATAGGTAATGGAGTCGAACGCGTCGAGAATATCGCCATTGGTGTTGATCGGATTGCGAATCTGGCGCGCCGATTGAAGACTGTCGGCCCCCATCGCGCTGAGCCCTGCCAGGATTGGGCTGAGGCCCCACTCGCCGTCCGGGTCAACCCCGTCCATCGTCTTGTAACTGATCCAGGTCGCAAAGGCCTCGTTCAGCCAGATATCGTTCCACCATTTCGGCGTGACGAGATTGCCGAACCATTGATGGCCCAGTTCGTGGGCATGTGTCGTCAGGATGCGGCGGCGGCGTGACAGGCTGGTCTGTTCGTTCATCAGGAGGGCGGCTTCGCGATAGATGATTGCGCCGGCATTCTCCATCGCGCCATAGGCAAATTCCGGCGCGGCGATCAGGTCCAGTTTTCCATAGGGGTACGGATAGTCGAAATAGTCCTCCTGCCAGAGCAACATCTCGTCAGTGATGTCGAGTGCCTCGCTGAGCTGGTCTCTCTTGCCGCGGGCAGCAAAGCCGCGCAGGGGCACCGGCGCCTCGCGCAGGGCATTGGCCGGAATGGCCGGGGCGGGCCGCATCTCGTAAGGGCCGACTGCGAGGGCGACCAGATAGGACTGGATCGGGCGAGTTTCGGCAAAGACATGCCGGGTCCAACCGTCTTCGGCCGATTCGGCGCTGATTTCCTCACCATTGGAGACGACCTGCATGCCTTCTGGCGCGGTGACGGTCACGCTCCACGGTGTTTTGAAGCGCGGTTCGTCAAATGAGGGCACCATCCGGCGCGCATCAATCGCTTCCATCTGGGTGGCAAGATAGTCCGTATCGGATTGAACCGCCTTGTAGAGACCGGCAAGGCCCATATTGTAGGGCGCTGTATAGCTGATTTCGAGCGTGGCCGTGCCCGCCGGGATCGGCGAGTCGAAGTCGAGTCTTGAAACTCCGCCCGGTGCCTGATTGCCAGTAAAAGTTGCCGGGATATGTGTTCCATCGTCCAGCACGGCCTTGGCCGACAGCACCGTCTGATCCACCGAATGCAACCAGATGCGCGCATGCGGCGCTGTCAGGGCCACATCAATGGCTACATTACCCGAGAAACTGTCGGCATCTGGATCAGTTTTCAGCTCCAGCCGGTAGGCCAGCGGTGTAACATCCGTCGGCAACTGCCCTGCGGGCGGTACTTGAATCTGGACAGGCTGGGTCTGCGAACCGAGGCTTGCGTCAGAAGCGGAATTCGCATTTCCGCAGGCGTGAAGTGCAAGGAGAGAGACCGCGCCCGCCAAGGCAGCGCGAAACCGGAAATCGTGCATGAATGTGGTCCTGTAACGGTGGAAACAGTTTGAAGCCAAAAAACATAGCATACGGCCCAGCAAAAGCGATCAGATGCAGCTGAATTTAACACCCCTTTCAGTGATGCCATGAGAAGTTGAACCAATGAAACGGCTCTACCATTGGCCTCTTGATCCGGCCGGACGGCTGGTCCGCCTCGCCTTGGGTGAGAAAGACGAGGGATTCGAGGCGTTGGAATCGCCGCCCTGGTCAGCTCATCCGGACGTGCCCCGCCTCGCACATGGGGCTGTTGCGCCCGCTTTGGTTGAGATCGACAGCGAGCCGCGCATGTTTGCCTGCGGCACGCGCGCCATATGCGAGTATCTTGAAGAGACCTCCAGCGGACGGGGCCTGTTGCCATCAGATCCGGCGGCGCGCGCTGAAGTCCGACGCCTGTGGGCCTGGATTGAAGCTGCGTGTGAAGAGGTTACCGATACACTGCAGACCGAGCGCGTGATGCAATGGGTGCGCCGCGATCGGCACCCGGATTCAGCGCGTTTGCGCCGGGGGGCGCATGCGCTGCGCGGACGTCTGACCTTCCTGAATGGCCTGCTGGAGCTGAATGGCTATCTTGCCTGCCGGGAGCTCACCCTGGCCGATCTGGCTGCAGCGGCGCACTTGTCTGCCTATGACTATTTCGGCGATGTCGAATGGAATGCTGTGCCGGAGCTGAAAGACTGGTATGCCCGGATCAAGTCGCGTCCGAGCTTCAGGCCCTTGCTGGCCGACCGGTTGCAGGCGGTGCGGCCCGTAGCGCACTATACCGATTTGGATTTCTAGACCTTGCCTGATCCCCTCCACATCCGCGTCAAGCACCTCGCCCGGTCGCTTGGCTTTGATGACGTGGCGATAGCGCGGGCGGATGAGGCGTGGGACGCAGGCGACCGGCTGGAAGCATTCGTAGAAGCTGGCCATCATGGCAGCATGGACTGGATGGAGACGACGCTGGAGCGGCGCAAGGCGCCGACTGCGATGTGGCCGGATGCCAAATCTGCCGTCGTCGTCGCGCTCAATTACGGCCCGGACCATGATCCGCTCCACACTCTGGAACAGAAGGCGCTTGGTAACATCTCCGTCTACGCACGGGGGAGGGACTATCACGACACGTTGAAGAAGCGGCTGAAACAACTCGCCCGGGAGTTCGTGGCCGAGACCGGCGCTGAGGTGAAAGTCTTTGTCGATACCGCGCCTCTGATGGAAAAGCCGCTGGCCGAAAAGGCCGGGCTCGGCTGGCAGGGCAAGCACACCAATCTGGTCAGCCGCGAACTGGGGTCTTGGTTTTTCCTGGGTGTGATGCTGACCGCCGCGGAACTGGAACCTGATCAACCGGAGGCGGATCATTGCGGTTCGTGCCGCGCCTGTCAGGACATCTGCCCGACCAATGCGTTTCCCGCGCCCTATCAACTCGATGCGCGGCGCTGCATTTCCTATCTTACCATCGAGCATGCCGGGCCAATCCCGGCAGAGTTTCGCGCGGCGATGGGCAACCGCATCTATGGGTGTGATGATTGCCTTGCCATCTGTCCGTGGAACAAGTTTGCCGAAGCCGCCAGCGAGATCGCCTTCCATGCACGGCCCGAACTCAAGGCGCCGGGGCTGGATGAACTTGCCGCGCTGAACGATGCCACATTTCGGGAAGTGTTCTCCGGTTCGCCCATCAAGCGGATCGGGCGGGACCGGTTCGTGCGCAATGTCTGTATCGCCATCGGCAATTCAGGGGAGGGGGCGCTGGTCGCCAGCCTGCTGCCGCTGCTGGATGATCCGGCGTCGGTGGTACGTGGGTCTGCTATCTGGGCGCTCGCCCGCCTTGATCGTGCCCGATTTGCGACGGAAAAGGCCGTCCGGATGGAGCCGGAAACGGATCCGGGCGTTCTGGCGGAATGGATGACAGAGTGATGAGCGGTTTCTGGACCTTCCTGACATGGGCGGTGCGCATTCTGGCGGGCCTGTTTGTGGCGTTTCACCTCTATGCGCTGGCGCTGGTCTGGCTGCCCATTCCGGGCACGGTGCTGATGGTGCAGCGCGCGGCAGGTGGCGAGACGGTACGGCGCGATGCGGTGCCCTTGTCCGAGATTTCGCCTCACCTTGTGCGCGCGGTCATCGCGGCGGAGGATTCCCGCTTCTGCGAGCATAATGGAATTGACCGTGCCGCGATTGAAAAGGCGCTGGATGAACGCCGTCAGGGCAAGCGCACGCGCGGCGCCTCCACGATCACACAGCAGACCGCCAAGAATGTCTTCCTCTGGAATGGGGGCGGTGTGCCGCGCAAGCTGGGCGACATGTGGATGGGAGTGTTCATCGACAAGTTCTGGGGCAAGGCCCGGGTCATGGAAGCCTATCTGAATGTCGCCGAATGGGGCGATGGCCTGTTCGGCGCAGAGGCCGCCGCGCAGGCGCGGTTCGGCAAGTCCGCGGCAGACCTGAGCGAGCGCGAGGCCGCACTGCTGGCCGCCGTTCTGCCGAGCCCGAACAAATGGCGCGTCGATCCGCCGGGGCCATATGTCAACACACGCGCCGGCACGCTGCAGGCGCGCATGCGAGTGGTGCACAGCCAGGGCCTCGCGGCCTGTGTGCTGGGCGATACGCCGCCTCCGGCACGCCCGCAGCCACAACAGGGCCAGCCGGCCCCGCAGCCTGAGCCTTTGCCGGACCTGCCACCTGAACCGGAGACCGGGCCCGAGGCAATCGAGCCTGAAGAGGTGCAGACCGCGCCAGAAGATGACGAGTTCGATGCGTTTCTGGAAGGCGCGCAGGAACGGTTTGGCGAGGCCGGGCAATCTCGTGAACCCATCGAGGAAGAACCTGAGCCGTTGGAGCCCGAAGCCGCAGCGAGCCAGTCGGAAGCGCAGGATGGCGGGCCGACCGATCTGCGTCCGCGGTCTCTGGAGCCGGTTGAAGACCCGGCCAGTGAGGACTCCCCCGAGTAGCGCGCCGTCTTAATCGGCTTCCGGCGGTCGCGCTTTCGTTTCATCCTGTTTCATTGTGTTCGGTTCCGGCTCATTTTCCTCCGGTTCCGGTGCGGGGGCCGGATCAGGTGTACGCTTCGGGCGGGATATCTCGACCTTGAGCGCGGAGTCCGGTTCGATGAACAGCTCCTTGCGGCGCAGCGGCACGGACATGCCATTCTCGGTGAAGCGTTTCCAGACTTCGCGCAGGATGTTGGAGCCGACATTGGCCGTGCCATTTTCCGGGTCGATGATCCAGAAGCGCATCTCCAGAACAATGCACTCATCGGTGAAGTCTTTGACCAGGCAGACGGGTTGCGGCCAGCTGATCACGCGCTCGGTCGCCTTGGCGGCGGCGATGACGATGGCAATCGCCTCTTCCAGGTCGGACGTATAGTCGATGCGCAACTCCTTGTGGATGCGCACGCGCTTGTTGGAAAAGCTCCAATTGATCACCGTATCGGTCATCAGCTTCTCGTTCGGGATCAGGAATTCCTTGCCTTCCTGCGTCGTGATCGACGTGTAGCGCAGGCCGAGGGATTCCACGACGCCGAACGTCTCGCCGACCTCGATCACGTCCTGCGGCTTGATCGAGCGCTCCGAGAGCAGGACGATGCCGGAGACAAAGTTCGAGACCACTTTCTGCATACCAAAGGCAAAGCCGAGGCCGATGGCACCGGAGATGACCGTTAGCGCGCCGAGCGGAATGCCGAGCCCTGCGAGGGTGAGCAGGGCAGCCGCCACAATGAAGACAATCTGTATGGCATTGCCAATCAGAATGCGGATGGACGGTTCGACTTTCGGGATGTGATTGACCCGCCGCTTCATCGATTTTGCGGCGCGGTTTGCAATGAACAGCAAGACAGCGGCGGTCAGGATGGCCTGGAAGATGAAGACTGGGCTGATCCGCCGATTCCCGAAGGATGGACCAATACTCGAAAGCCAGTTCATGACATCCGGCAAGACGCCAAGGGCGAAGAAGATCGCGAACGTCCATGTCAGGAATGATGCAAGACCGCGCAATTCTTCCGGCAGGAAGGTCATGGTCACGCGGATGGCAAGCCAGGCAATCGCGAGTGACAAGGCTGTCCGAACCAGGATCAGCGAGTGGTCAATGGAGCTGAGCAATGAGACCGCAAGCCCCAGAAGGATGGACCAGAGCGCCGGACGAACCGCCTTGTGCAAGACGTCCAGTCCTTCGCGGCGGGGCGGCTCGACAAAGCGTCGCAGCGTGACCGTGATCAGGCGCTTGAAGGGTGGGGTGAGCAGGGCGCCCAGCGCGAGCGCCAGGATGATACAGCCGAGCTGGATCAGGATGGGATAGAGAAATTCAGGCTGTTGCGCCTTTGTCTGAAGCCAGCCGGCTGGGTCGTCGAGAAAGGGTCGAGCAGGCTCTATCCATTTGAGTAGCGGATTAATGACGTCTTCTACCGGCGGAAGGATATCCTCCGATGGCGGAGTGGCTTGTCCGGTCGCTTCCGTCGCATCCACCGGACGGCAATAGGTTTCCCCATCACCGCCGGTGATGCATTTCTGGTAGGTGACGCCATCTTCCGCCAAGCGCTATCCGCCTAGACTGGGTCGTAGGGGAAGACACTGGCCGAGGCGCCCATGTCGAAGAAGTTGGCTTTCATGGCGGGCATGGCCTGTTCGAGCAGGCTTTCCGGCGTCCAGCCCTCCATACGCGCCAGCGACTTGACCGGACGCGGCTGGTCGAACAGCACGACTTCATTGCCACGCACGGCAAAAATCTGTCCGGACACGTCATTGGCCTTGTCGGCGCAGAGGGCGACGGCGAGCTGTGCCACCTGGTCGGCCCGCATGCCTTGGCGCATCCGCTCGACACGCTCTGCGCCGGCTTCGTCCTTGACCGGGATGGAGGCGATCATGCGCGTCCAGGCAAATGGCGCGATAACATTGGAGCGGACATTCTTGCGTGCGCCTTCCATGGCGACGATCCGCGACAGGCCGACAATGCCCATCTTGGCGGCGGCATAGTTCGCCTGGCCGATATTGCCAATCAGGCCGGATGTGGAGGTGAAGAGGACGAAATTGCCGTCTTCCTTTTCGCGGAACAGTTCGATGGCCGCGCGGGTGACGTTGAAGCTGCCCCGCAGGTGCACGTCGATGACGCTGTCCCAATCATCTTCGCTCATCTTGTGGAACATGCCGTCCCGCAAGATGCCGGCCGGGTTGATGATCGAGTGCAGGGCGCCGAACTCGTCCTTGGCCTGTTCGATCATGCCTTGGACCGCTTTCATGTCGGTCACGCTTTCCGAGTTCGAGACAGCCTCGCCGCCCGCCTTGCGGATTTCCTGAGCCACGGTTTCGGCCGGGCCTGCACTGCCTTCATCGGCGCCGGTCAGGCTGCCGCCCAGATCGTTGACGACCACTTTTGCGCCCTCGCGCGCCGCCAGCAACGCGGTTTCCTTGCCGATGCCATTACCACCGCCGGTCACGAGGACCACTTTGCCTTCCAGAACGCCCATCAGACGAAACTCCCTTTATATGTTGCAGTCGCCGCCACACTAGAACTCGGCCCGTAATGTTCAAGGTTTGAAATCGTCGCTGGTGCGGGTAGAGGTGCTGGCATGACAAAGACATTCCAAGCTGTAATCTGGGATTTCGGGGGCGTATTCACGACCTCTCCCTTCGACGCCTTCACCCGGTACGAGGCCGCGCATGGCCTGCCAAAGGATTTCATCCGCACGGTCAATGCCACCAATCCGCTGGACAATGCCTGGGCCAAGCTCGAGCAGAGCCTCGTCACGGCGGCAGAGTTCGACGGCATGTTCCGCGAGGAATCAAAGGCGATGGGGCATGAAGTGCCCGGTGGGGAAGTGCTGGCGCTATTGTCCGGCTCGCTGCGGCCACGCGTGGTCAAGGCGCTGAGCGTCTGCAAGACCAAGGGCAAGGTTGGCTGCATCACCAATAATGCGCCGGTTGGCAAAGGCGCCTCGATGACCAATGACGAGGCAAAAGCACGCGACGTGGCCAAGGTCTTCGACATGTTCGACCATGTGATCGAAAGCTCCAAGCTCGGCATTCGCAAGCCCGATCCGCGAATCTATGCTCTGATGTGCGAGACGCTCGATGTTGATCCGGCAAGCTGTGTCTATCTGGATGATCTCGGGCATAATCTGAAACCGGCCCGCGATATGGGCATGACAACGATCAAGGTGCTCAATGAAGACCAATTGCTGTCAGACCTTCAGGCGGCGACCGGGTATGAACTGGGCTAGCGCCCTCATCGGCGCGCTGGGGGCCGCGCTCCTGGCGGCGTGCTCGCCTGCGGCCGAGCCGGAACGGCCATTGGTGCCGGATGAATCCCTGATGCAGCCGCCACAGGTGCCTGAGCCGGTCGTGCTGACTGAAGAAGCAGAGGCGATGCGGGACCAGTTATTGTCGCATGCGAAAGCCGGATCGCTCAGCCGTTTGTCGCGAGTGGCCAATGCGAATGACGGCTTTGTCTCCAATCTGGGCGGTACGCCGCACCGGCAGTATTGGGATCTGATGCGCCGGATTGGCGCCGATCCGAACCGCAGCTTGCGCAAGTTGTTCGAACTGCCTCCCGGCATGCGCGAGATTGATGGCGAAGTCTGGTATGTCTGGCCAGACCTTGCCGCGCGTGACGCTGAGGACCTGATCCCGGAAAAACTGTCCTTCCAGGACCGGCGACGCCTCATGGAACTGATTGGCGAAGAGGGAATTGAACGGATACGGCAGGGCGAAGGCTATCCTGGCATGCGCACCGCCATCGCGGGCAATGGCCGATGGGTCTATTATGTACTCGGTCAGGATGCAGAGGACTGAGCTATGACAGACAGGATTGGCGCAGATGCAGCGCTCTCAAAACTGGACGGCTGGGCAAAAGGTGCCGGCGATCGCGACACGATCGAGAAGACGTTCAAGCTGGCCGATTTCAAGACGGCCTGGAGCTTCATGTCGGCTGTCGCACTGAAAGCCGAGCAGATGGACCATCATCCTGAATGGTTCAATGTCTACAACAAGGTCGAGGTTACGCTGACGACGCATGATGTGGACGGTGTGTCTGAAAAGGACGTTGAACTGGCCCGGTTCATGGACGAACTGGCAGCGAAACTTTCCTGATCCTCCTGGCAGGACTGTCGCTTCTCCCAAGGTCAAGCTGGCCCGGTTTCGAGTGCACTGTTACGGGTAGGAAAACCTGAAACAGTGGAGGAGACAGGCATGGGTCGCGTACAGGGCAAGAAGGCATTTATCACCGGCGGTGCGCAGGGGCTGGGCGAGGCAACGGCTCGCATGATGGCTCGCGAAGGCGCCAAGGTGACCGTCACGGATGTGAACGGGGCAGGGGCCGAAGCTGTCGCCGCCTCGATCAATGACGAACATGGCGCAGGCACGGCCTTTGCCTGGCAGCATGACGTGACCAATGAGGCGCAATGGCAGGAAGTGCTGCAAGCGGCGCATGATGCGATGGGCGGCCTGAACGTGCTGGTCAACAATGCCGGCATCGGTTCGCTCGGCTCGGTCGAAGACGAAAACTACGACATGTTCAAGAAGGTGCAGACCGTCGATGTCGATTCCATTTTTCTCGGCTGCAAGTACGCCATTCCGCTGATGCGCGCGCACGGGCTTGGTTCGATCATCAACATCTCGTCCATTGCCGGTATCATCGCGAGTGCGAACTACGTCTCCTACAACACCGCCAAGGCGGCCGTGCGGCATATCTCGAAATCCATCGCGTTGCATTGCGCCAAGGGCGGCCAGATTCGCTGTAACTCGGTGCATCCGGTCTTCATCAATACGCCAATCCTGGATCGGACGAAGGAAATGTTCGGCGAGGAAGAAGCGCTCGCCAAGCTCGGTCGCCAGATCCCGCTCGGCAAGGTCGGTGAGCCGGACGATATCGCCTATGCGGTGCTCTATCTCGCATCGGATGAGTCGAAGCTCGTCACCGGAATCGAGCTGAAAGTGGATGGTGGCATCTCGGCCATGTAAAGGCTTGTCGCTTCCGACTGTTCCTGTTATGTTCCATTCTGTCCAATTGATGGGAGGGACTTATGATCGGGTATGTAACAGTCGGGACGTCAGACCTGCAGCGCGCGGCGAAATTCTATGATGCCATTGCGGCCGAGATGGGCACTGGGCGGATGATGGATTTCGACACATTCATCGCCTGGGGCACGCCCGGCGGTGCAGCAGGCGTGGCGGCGACCCTGCCATTCGACAAACAGCCTGCCACTGTCGGCAATGGCACGATGGTGGCGCTGCAGGCCAGGGACAAGGATCAGGTGCACAAGCTGTATGAGATCGCGCTGGCAAATGGCGGCAGTGATGAAGGCGCACCCGGACCGCGTGGCGATGAAGGGTTCTATGCCGCTTACTTCCGGGATCCGGATGGCAACAAGCTCAATGCTTTCACGATGGTGTAAGCGGGCGTTTCGACGTCACGATCACGGCATAGACGGCGAGTGTGCCGACCAAGCCTGCCGATACGTAGAGCGGGAGTTCCGGCATGAATGAGTACAGCATAGCCCCGATAAGGGGGCCGAAGATGAAGCCGGCCGGGGGCGCTGCCGCGAGCAGCGCTGCCGCTGAGCCTTGCTCCTCGCGAGAGACCGAAAGGCTGCCCAGCGCATTGGCGGCGGGCACGGCCAGCGCCGCGCCACACCCAACAGCAAAGAAGCTGAGTGCGAGCGACCAGAACGGGAAGAAGAGGTCGGCTGAAACATAGCCCATGGCCACAATGGCGAGGCCGATGGGCAGGATGCGTCGCGGATCGGGTTTGCGCGGCTGAACAAAGCCGAACTGCACCATGATCATGCCCGCGGCGATGCAGGCGAAGGCAATCCCTGAATGAAGCACGACGGCTTCGCCAGCAGAGCGGCTGGCTGTGTCCACAAACTGGTAGCGATCTTCGATGAACCAGCTGATCGTCTGCTGTACGATTCCGATTCCGATGAAATAGGTGAACAGGAAAAGCAGGTGCGGGAAGACGCGCGGGTCGCGCACCGCGAGTGGGGTGGGGCGTTTGGCCGATTTCGGGCGCGGCCTGGTCGGGGGCAGAACCACTGCCAGAACAAGCGCTACGATCAGATTGAAGGCGATAGTCCCCCAGATCGGCATCAGCGCCCCAAACGGGGCGAGCACGGTGGCACCTGCCGGGCCGAGGATGGATCCGATGCTCATACAGGCGCCAAGCATGCCGAGCCCGCCGGCCCGGTCGAGCGGCGTGGTGGCATCCGTCATCGCGGCCATGGCGGCTGGTTGCAGACCGGGCGACAACAGGCCGAACCAGAGGCGCACGAAGACAAGTGTGAAAAAGGCGGTTAGCCCGGTCAAGACTCCTGCCAGCGCGGCGCTCAGGGCGAACACGAAGATCATGTTGGTCAGGCCCATGGCCGCCAGCGAGAAGACCATGACGCGTTTGCGGCCGAACCGGTCAGCCAGCCGGCCCCAGGTTGGAATGAGCAGCGCATAGACGGCCGCAGACAGAGTCAGGATACCCGCGACCTGAATTTCGGTCAGGCCAGCCTTGCGGGCGAGGGGGGCAACGACCACGAAGTTGATGCTCATGCCGGCGCCCATGGCCACCATGGCAATGCCGATCATCGCTTTCTGGACCCCGGTGAGCGGAAGCAGCGGCCTGTCCGGATCTGTCATGCAAGCGGGCTCCCTCGGCAATTGTTATAATTGTTTGTGTTTGCCCGCCTTGCCAAACGGAATGTGTTCCCAACTGGCAAAGCTAGAGAGAACGCCTTGCACAAGCTAGGGGCATCACCCTAAGTGAAGGCAACAACAGAAAAATCGGAGCGTCGCCCCATGGCCGCCATTCTTGATCTCATCATGGTCGTTCTGCGGATCGCCACATTCATCATCATCATTCAGGCTGTCTTGTCCTGGCTGGTCGGTTTCAATGTGCTGAGCCTCCAGAACCCCACCGTACGCAGTGTCTGGGGTGGATTGCAGCGTATTACCGAGCCGGTTTACCGCCCGATCCGCAACATCCTGCCGCCCATGGGTGGGCTGGACCTGACGCCTATGGTGGTTCTGCTGATCATTTTCTTCCTCGAGCGTGTGATCGCGCGCTACGGCTACGGCATCGTCCCGTTCTGATCGCATGCACAGGCTGATCGTTCGCGTTCAGCCGAACGCCTCGGCCGACCGGGTCGAAACATGGGAAACAGACGCTGCGGGCCGGACCTATTTGAAGGTTCGTGTGCGCGCCGTGCCGGAAGGCGGAAAGGCCAATGCGGCGGTTGAAAAATTGATCGCGAAATGGCTGGGCGTGCCAAAGTCTGCGGTCAGGGTGGTGACGGGCCCAAAGAACCGGTTAAAAGGCCTCGACATTGACGGGCCGCCCGATCTGGCGGCGAAACTGGCCGGGGATCAGGGCAATGAGCGCGCAGGTAATTGACGGAAAATCGGTTGCGGCAGATGTCCGCGCAGACGTGGCAAAGGCGGTCAGCCAATTGCCCGGACAGCCTTCACTGGCTGTGGTCCTTGTGGGGGAAGACCCTGCGAGCCAGGTCTATGTGCGCAACAAGGTGCGCCAGACCGAAGAGGTTGGCATGGTCTCCGTGCACCACCGCCTGCCGGATACGGCCAGCCAGACCGATGTCGAGACCCTGATTGCAACCCTGAATGCCGATCAAAGCGTCGATGGCATCCTGCTGCAGTTGCCGCTGCCCAAGGGTCTCGATGCTGATGCGGCGATCGAGAAGATCGACCCCGACAAGGATGTCGACGGACTGACCGAAGTGTCTGCCGGTCGCCTGACGCTCGGCAAGCCGGGCCTGCGCCCGTGCACACCGACCGGCTGTGTGATCCTGGCCAAGCGCGCGCTGGGCAGTGACCTCTCCGGCAAACATGTCGTCGTGATTGGTCGCTCTATTCTCGTCGGCAAGCCGGCCGCGCTATTGTTCCTGGCCGAGAATTGCACGGTCACCATCGCGCACAGCCGCACAAAGGACCTGCCGGCCATGTGCCGCGAGGCCGACATTCTCGTGCCTGCCGTCGGACGTCCGCAAATGGTCAAGGCCGATTGGGTGAAGCCGGGCGCGACCATTATCGATGTCGGGATCAACCGGATCGACGCGCCCGAAAAGGGCGAGGGGAAGACGCGTCTGGTGGGCGATGCCGACTATGCCGCCAGCGCGGAAGTTGCGGGTCACATCACGCCCGTGCCGGGCGGGGTCGGGCCCATGACCATTGCCTGCCTGTTGCGCAACACGGTGCTGGCCGCCTGCGCCCGGCGTGGCTGGCCTGTTCCAGACGTTCTGTGAGCCAGTCCTTTTCCCCGCCGGACACGCCGCGATTCCGGCAACTTTGGCAAGATCAGGACGGCCTCTGCGCCCTGTGTGGAAAGCCCATGCCCCCCAGCCGGGCCGATGTGGCGCATTCCACGCTCTGGAAGAAATGGCGGCCGACATTCGACCATATCATACCGCGCGCGCATGAGGGGTCGGACGAGATCAGCAATCTCCGTCTTGCCCATGCCATTTGCAACAAACGCCGAGGCACCGGAAAGGGCTAGGCGAGGCCTGCAGCCCGGACATTCGGCTGATAGGTACGCGAAACCGGTGCTTCCTGACCGGATTTCAGGATGAGAACCAGTTTGCCATTGGTGCGCCGCGTATCGGCGACGCCATTGTGCGAGACCCACCATGAGCGATGAGTCTGCAGGCCGTTGTCTTCGCCCAGTTCTCGCATCGCATCGGCCAGCCGCATCAGGATCAGTTCTTCTCCCCGGTCTGTATGAACGCGCAGATAGTGATCTTCCGAGGAGATGGCCCAAAGATCTGCCCCCCGATATCGCAATGGCAGGCGCGACAGGAAGCCCGCGACCCGGTCTTCCGGTTCGGCGTCTTCCAACTCGGCCAGTTGGCGGGCCCGATCAATGAGGAAGCCACCCGTCGTGATGACGAGCGAGATCGCCAGCACATAGGCGAATTGGATGGGGATTTGCGCCAGGGAAATGGACGCGCCCAGAAAAGCCAGAAAAATACAGAGTGAGATCGTGACCGGAATTGCAAGCAGGACGGCCGCGGCCACAATTCTCAGGGCCGGGTGGGACGTCTTCATGTGCGTGTGGAAGACAAAGGGTACGACCCAATAGGATGCGACCGACCCGACCAGCATTGTGACGAACCACATCAGGAATCGGAGTTTGAGAGAGCCGCCGGTGCCATAGACTCCGAACCATGTGAACCCAGCCGCCAGCAGGGTGACGATGCCGAGTGTTTTTCCAATATCCTTCAGGGCTGATGCCATCGTGTCATCCCGTGTATTTCGCGCTTCGTGAATGGGTTTGCAGGTATTTGGCGAAGGATTCCAGCCCGCCCGCGCAATCTGCGTAGCGCCGATCCGGCCCGCGCCACACCCTGTCTTCATCACCCGCCACGGGGCGACCGCCCCCACACTATGGAGACATCAAATGAACATCAACCACACAGTCGTATCGATCCTGGCCGCCATTGCCATTGTGCCTGTTTCGGCGTCTGCCGCTGACCTGACACTCAAGGTGGAGAATATCGGCGAGAATACCGGGGCGCTGCGCATTGCGATCTTCGACGCAGGCGGCTGGTCCGGGAATGACGCTGTTGCGGCGGACAGTGTCGACGTTTCAGAAGGCGCTGATTCCGTCGTCTTCGAAGGGCTGGAGCCCGGCACATACGGTGTGAAGCTGTTTCACGACGTAGATGGCGACGGCGAACTGGCGCGTGGAAATTTCGGTATTCCGACAGAACCCTATGGTTTCTCCAATGACGCGCCGGTCCGCTTTGGCCCGCCAAGCTTCGGCGATGCCGCGTTCGCCCTGCCGACCGATGGCGCCGTCCACACAGTCACGCTGCGCTAAGCCTGTCGCCAAGGAGACCTGCCATGAAAAGCCCTGCCTTTGCCCTGCCATCCGGACTGCCCCGCCTGTCGCTGAGACGGCCCAGCAACCGCACCGTGATCCTGATCGGCCTTGCCGCCTATGCGGTGATCAGCTGGATGATCCTGAAAAGCGCGGACAATCCTCCGATCCGGTTCAGGCTGGATGCCGCGCGTCTGGTCGAGTCGCCGGTCGTGCTAAAAATGCACCTGGCGGGAGCGCTCAGCGCGTTTGGTATCGGCACGGCTTTGATGATGGGCGTGAAGGGCAGGGGGCTGCACAAGCGGCTTGGCTATGCCTGGGTTGTGGCGATGGCGATCACGGCGATCAGTTCCTTCTTCCTGACAGGCCTCAATGGCAACAGCTTCAGCTGGATCCATGGCCTGTCAGCCTGGTCAATCATCGGCCTGCCCATGGGCATCGCTGCAGCGCGGCGAAAGGACATTGCGAAGCACCGCAAGGAAATGACCGGAATGTTCACAGGGGGCATGTTGGTTGCCAGCCTGTTTACCTTCCTGCCGGGCCGCATGATGTGGTCGATCTTCTTCGGCGTTTGACCGGAATAAGCCTCTTACCGACCCCTCCAAAGACCGCTACACCTATTGCAGGTAGAGGTGCCTTGGAGGGGTAGAATGAAACGTATTGTCAGTGCGATTGTCGTTGCAGGGCTCGCGGCGTGTCAGGCGCCGGGGCCGATCACCATTCCGGGCATAACGCGCGCGCCGCAGAGTGCCGAAGACGCGCTCGACGCATATTACCGCACATTGCCGGAAGAGTTTTATCCGACCGCGCCCGCCGGATTGCCGCTGCCTTCGAAAGACTCTGTCCTGTCGCGCGTGCTGGTTGGCTCTTGTCATGATGAGGAAGAAGCCGGACCGTCCGATACATTGCAGCGCATCGCCGCCGAAGACGCGGACCTTTTCCTGATGATTGGCGACAATGTCTATGGCGACAAGGACGGCATGAGCTATGCCACCAACCAAGCTGAGCTCGACGAACTTCGCGAGAGTTTTGCCGATCTCGCCGCCCGTAGCGACTTTCAGGCCGTGCGGGCAAGCCATCCGATGATGGTGGCATGGGACGACCATGACTATGGCGCCAATGATGCCGGCCGAGAATTTCCGTTCCGTCGTCTTGCCGAGCGCGTGCACGAACGCTTCTGGGGGATCGAGAACATGGATGTCGGCGCCTGGCCCGGCACCTATTATGCGCGCAGCTTTGGCCCGGAAGGCCAGCGCACCCAGATCATCATGCTGGATACCCGCTTCTTCCGGTCGCCGCTGACCGCGACAGACGAGTATGGCGTGACCGGCAAGGAGCGTTATATCCAGTCTTCCGATCCCAATCAGGACATGCTGGGCAATGACCAGTGGACCTGGCTGGAAAACCAGCTGCAGAAGCCGGCGGATTTGCGCCTGATCGTCTCGTCGATCCAGGTCTTGCCGACCGATGGGCATGGCTGGGAAAGCTGGTCGCGCCTGCCAGCCGAACAGCAGCGCCTCTACAGTCTGATCAGTGAGACAGGTGCGAACGGCGTGGTGTTCGTGTCAGGCGACCGGCACGCATCCTTCCTCTATCGCAGTGAGACGGCGCTGCCATACCCGGCCTATGAGCTGACGGCGTCATCGCTGAATGTGTCGTTCCAAGATACGACGGACGAGATGGACTCAGCACAGGTCCGCGAAGGTTATTCGCAGGACAATTATGGTGCAATCGGCATTGATTGGGCCGCTGGGTCTGTCGATCTTGAGATAAAAAACGCCGCAGGCGAGACGGTTCGTCAAACAACCGCCCAATTCCGGTAGCTATGCCACGCGGCAACGGAAAGGCCGCCTGTAGATTATGACCGATACCCGCAATGTCTTCGCCCTCATCCTGGCGGTGATGATCCTGCAAATTGCGGGCGGCTTGTTGAGCATGTTGACCCCGCTTGGGCTCGAAGCGCTGGGCACGGCGCCCCAATTCATCGGTGGCATCGCCGCGCTCTATGCAACGGGCTTCATGCTGGGGGCATGGACCGCACCTGCAGCACTTGCCTCCTTTGGCAACATCCGCCTGTTCGCTGCTGCCGCAGCAGTCACTTCGGCGGGGTCCATTGCCTTGTCACTGTGGTATGAGCCCGGCTTCTGGGCCATCGTACGCATCGTACAGGGTGTCAGTTTTGCCTACATGTTCACGAGCGTGGAGAGCTGGTTGGGTCAGGCCGTGCCGGACAAGTCGCGCGGCAATGTCATGGGCCTGTATCACATGGGCGCGAAACTCTCGCTGATGATTGGTCCGTTCTTCGTGGCGGGCCTGTCGCCGCTCGACAGCCGCGCCTATAGCTGGGCCGCATTGTTTCTGACCTTGGCCCTCGTGCCGATCTGCCTCACACAACAGGAACAGCCGGAAGCGCCGGATCGCAAGGCAATGCCGATTGGGCGCCTGTACAAACTGGCTCCGGCGGCTGTCATCGGGGTGATGCTGGCGGGCGTGATCAATACCGGTACGCTCGCTTTGCTGCCGATCTATTTTGAAAGCTTCTCCATTGGCGGGGGAGGGACGGCGGCTGCCGCAACCGCCCTGGCGGCTGCGTGGCTGGGCGGCTTCATCATTCAATGGCCTGCGGGGCGGTTGTCCGACCGAATCGAGCGCCGATTGGTGATCGCGGTATTGTGCGCCATTTCGGGCATGGCTGCGATGGTGATCGCGATATTCGGACGCAGCCTCGGAGAGGTTGGCGTGATGATGGTGCTGGTCGTGTGGGGCGCCGGTGCGTTGACGTTTTTTGGATTATGCGTGGCCCACGCCATCGACCGAACCCCCAAGGGAAAGATTCCGCAGGTCATGTCCGGTCTGCTTTTCATTTGGGCCGGTGGATCAATTGTGGGGCCACTATTGTCGGGTATCGCCATGCGCGGTGCAGGTGCGACAGGCCTGTTCGGTCTATCTGGCTTGTTGCTCATCCTGTTGGCGTTGATCATGGTCTGGCGGGTTTCCGCAAGGGCAGCTCCGGAAGAGCACCAGCAAGAGGATTGGAGCCCGATCCTGCCAACGCCTCTGGCCAGCGTGGAACTCGATCCGCGCAATCCGGACCGGGAAGCCGAAACCTGAGTCCAGACTTGAGTACTCAGCTGGTTTACGGGCCTGCCAAGACTGTTATATAGCGCGGACAATCAAACGGGCCGGCTTGTGCCGGCTCTTTCCGCAAGCCAGGGCAGACAAGGCAAGTTTCCATGAACATACACGAATACCAGGCCAAGGCCGTGCTGAAATCTTTCGGCGCTCCAGTGGCAGAAGGCGTACCCGTTCTTTCTCTCGATGATGTGCAAAAGGCGGTCGATACGCTGCCGGGGCCGCTCTGGGTCGTGAAGTCCCAAATTCATGCCGGTGGACGCGGCAAGGGCAAGTTCATCGAAGCCGCAGCTGGCGAAAAGGGCGGTGTTCGCCTCGCCTTCTCCAAGGAAGACGTTCTGGAGCACGCCAAGGCGATGCTGGGCAATCACCTCGTCACAGCGCAGACCAGCGATGCTGGCAAACAGGTCAACCGCCTCTACATCGAAGACGGCGCCGACATTGACCGCGAACTCTACCTGTCCCTTCTCGTTGACCGCGCCACGGGCCGTCCGGCCTTTGTTGCCTCTACTGAAGGCGGCATGGACATCGAGGAAGTTGCGCACGAGACGCCTGAGAAAATCCTCACCCTGCCAATCGACCCGACGGCTGGTGTGACCGAAGCCGATGCGGCGCAGCTCTGCGACGCGCTGAAGCTGGACGGTGCGGCCCGCGAAGATGGCATGAAACTCTTCCCGATCCTCTACAAGGCCTTCATCGAGAAGGACATGGCGATGCTCGAGATCAACCCGCTGATCGTCATGGAAAATGGCCGTCTGCGCGTGCTCGACGCCAAGGTCAGCTTTGACGGCAACGCCCTGTTCCGCCACCCTGACATTGTCGAGCTGCGGGACACGACCGAGGAAGACGAAAAAGAGATCGAGGCCTCCGAATGGGACCTCGCCTATATCGCCCTCGACGGCACGATCGGTTGCATGGTCAACGGCGCGGGCCTCGCCATGGCGACGATGGACATCATCAAGCTGTACGGTGAAGAGCCGGCGAACTTCTGCGATGTTGGCGGCGGTGCCAACAAGGAGAAGGTCGCGGCGGCTTTCAAGATCATCATGAAGGATCCGAACGTCAAAGGCATCCTGGTCAACATCTTTGGCGGCATCATGAAGTGCGACGTCATCGCCGAGGGCGTGATCGCCGCGGTGAAAGAGACCAATCTGGCTGTGCCGCTCGTCGTCCGCCTCGAAGGCACGAATGTCGATGAGGGCAAGGCGATCATCAAGAATTCGGGCCTCAACGTGATCCCGGCGGATGATCTGGATGACGCGGCGAAGAAGATCACCGAAGCGGTCAAAGGCTAGAGCATTGCGAATGGCGCCCGCATGCCCCCTTCTAGTGACAGCGGCACTCTCGAGCGGCCTGCTCGCGGCCTCTCAGGGCGTGGGCGCGCACGATTCGGGCGCAAGCGACACCTTCACTCCTATGCAGGACGGGACCGTCGACACCGAGATGCTTGTCGAAGGGTTTGTCAGCGTCTGTGGAGCATTGGGGCGGGGGCTTCCCCATAGTCGGGCGGCGCTGGAGCAACTTGAACACTGGCGCGAAACAAAGCCGAACGCTTATGCTTACGCGCACAATGAGGAGTTGCTCAGTGCTCAACTCGCCAGTACGGAATCGCCAGAGCTGAATCGCGAGTTCGCTGTGCTGCAAATTAGTGAGATCCACTTGCCGGATGCGCACCAGACGAAATGCTATGTTACGAATTTCGTGGACGCTACGGGTGCAGATGATCTGACGGCGCTGCGGAAGTTTCCGGGCGTTACGGGATCAGTGAAAAGCGGACCGTTTTGGCGGCATGGCCTCGCCTATTCGGCCGCCTTCAGCGGCTCGGACGCTGATGGAAGGCTGCACATTCTCACCGGTAGCAGCACTTACAACAATATCTATCTCGAACTAGAAATCTGGGATGCGCGCCCGGAATAACTATACCGAATCCAAGGAAAACTGAATGTCCATCCTTATCGACTCCAATACCAAAGTCATCGTCCAGGGCCTGACCGGGAATACCGGTTCGTTCCATACCAATCAGGCGCTGGAATATTTCGGCACGCAAATGGTTGCCGGTACGCACCCGAAGAAGGCTGGCCAGAAATGGACCGCTGACAACGGCACCGAACTGCCGATCTTCGCCAATGCCGGTGAAGCCGCCAAGGCAACCGGCGCCAATGCGTCCGTGATCTACGTGCCGCCAGTCGGCGCCGCCGCCGCCATCGAAGAAGCCATCGATGCGGAAATCCCGCTGATCGTCTGCATCACCGAGGGCGTTCCTGTGCTCGACATGGTGCGTGTGAAGGCGAAACTGGAAAAATCCAAGTCACGCCTGATCGGCCCGAACTGCCCCGGCCTGTTGACGCCGGAACAGTGCAAGATCGGCATCATGCCCGGCAAGATCTTCCAGAAGGGCACTGTTGGCGTTGTGTCGCGCTCCGGTACGCTGACCTATGAAGCCGTGTACCAGACCTCTCAGGCGGGCCTCGGCCAGACGTCTGCTGTCGGTATCGGTGGTGATCCGGTCAAAGGCACCGAGTTCATCGACGTGCTGGACATGTTCCTGTCCGATGATGAGACCCAATCGATCATCATGATCGGTGAAATTGGCGGCAGTGCCGAAGAGGAAGCTGCGCAATTCCTGATCGACGAAGCCAAAAAAGGCCGGAAAAAACCGATGGTCGGCTTTATTGCGGGTCGGACTGCGCCGAAGGGGCGCACGATGGGCCATGCCGGTGCTATCGTTTCAGGTGGCCAAGGCGATGCCGAGAGCAAGATTGCGGCGATGGAAGAGGCGGGTATTCGCGTTTCCCCGTCACCTGCACGTCTCGGGACAACCATGGTCGACGTATTGAAGGGTTAGCGCCCGGATATACATCTAAGCCAGGACGGCCCGTCCGGGCCAGTCTGGCGAGGCCAGCATCTGTCCCCGCTCAGGCCGTCCTGGAGAACTTCAGTCCCGGTAGGAACCGGGCAAGTATTTTGTTTCTTAATGTCAGGGAACAGGTCCCAAAGGACGGATTGAAAATGGCAGATGATGGCAGCCCGGTAGACGGCTCGCGCGGCGCAGGTAACAGCGCCATGCTGGAAACAGCGTTCCTGTATGGCGGCTCGGCCCAGTGGCTGGAGCAGATGCAGGCCGCATATGCGAAGAATCCCGCGTCAGTTCCCGAGAGCTGGCGCGAATTCTTTGCAGAATTGGGCGATGATTCGGGCGACGCCGCGCGCAATGCCGGGGGCGCCAGCTGGAAACGGGGCGACTGGCCCCGTCCGCTTACCGACGAACAGGTTGCTGCCTTTGATGGCAACTGGGCGCTGGTCGAGCCAAAGCTCGAGAAAAAGCTGAAATCTGCCAAGCCGGGCGCCTCTGCCGAGGAAATCGCGCAGAACGTCAAGGATTCGATCCGCGCGATCATGATGATCCGGGCCTACCGCATGCGCGGCCACCTGGCCGCCCAGCTGGACCCGCTTTCGCTCGACACGCCCGAAAAACAGCCTGAACTGGACCCGGCCAGCTATGGCTTCGGTACAGAAGACATGGGCCGCAAGATCTTCATCGATGGCTATCTTGGTCTGGACCATGCGACGGTCAGCGAGATGCTCGATATCCTGCAGCGGACCTATTGTTCGACCATCGGCATCGAGTTCATGCATATTTCCGATCCGGAAGAGAAGGCCTGGCTTCAGGAGCGGATCGAAGGCCCGGACAAGGGCGTTGCGTTCACGGATCAGGGCAAGAAGGCGATTCTCGCCAAGCTGATCGAAGCGGAAACCTTCGAACGCTTCCTGCACAAACGGTATCCAGGCACGAAGCGCTTTGGCCTTGATGGCGGTGAAGCGGCGGTGCCGGCGCTGGAACAGATCATCAAGCGCGGCGGCGCGCTTGGCGTGCGCGAGATCGTTGTCGGTATGCCGCACCGTGGTCGCCTCAACATGTTGGCCGCTGTGATGGGCAAGCCCTACGAGCAGATCTTCCACGAATTCCAGGGCGGTAACACGCAAGGCGCGGGCGAGTTTGGCTCGGGCGATGTGAAATACCATCTCGGCGCGTCGTCTGACCGCGAGTTCGACGGCAATGAAGTTCACCTCTCGATGAACGCCAACCCGTCCCACCTGGAAGCGGTGGATCCGGTTGTGCTGGGCAAGTCGCGCTCCAAGCAGGAAATGCTGCATCGTGAGAGCGGGACGCTGGACCGCTCGACTGTGCTGCCATTGCTGCTGCACGGCGACGCCGCCTTTGCGGGGCAGGGCGTCGTGTCGGAATGTTTCGCATTGTCGGGCCTGTCGGGCTATCGCACAGGCGGGACGATCCACTTCATCGTGAACAACCAGATCGGCTTTACGACAAGCCCTATCTATTCGCGGTCTTCTCCGTACCCGTCGGATGTCGCCCTGATGGTTCAGGCGCCGATCTTCCACGTCAATGGGGATGATCCGGAAGCGGTCACCTATGCGGCCAAGATCGCGACCGAGTACCGCCAGAAATTCGGCAAGGACGTTGTCATCGACATGTTCTGCTATCGTCGCTTTGGGCACAATGAGGGCGACGAGCCCATGTTCACCCAACCGGTGATGTACACCAAGATCAAAGGTCATGCCTCGACCCGTGAGATCTATGCGGAACGCCTCGTCAAGGAAGGCATTCTGACGGCTGAGCAGGTCGAACAGCAAGTCGTCGATTTCGAAGCCTATCTCGACCGCGAATTCGAAGCCGGCAAGACATTCGAAGCCAAGAAGGCAGACTGGCTGGACGGCGAGTGGAAAGGTCTCGGCCTGCCCGATGATGACGAGCGCCGTGGCAAGACCGGCGTGGCCAAGAAACGCCTGCAGGCGCTTGGTCAGACCATCACCACAGTGCCCGAGGGCGTTGACATTCACCGCACACTTGCGCGCGTCATTGACGCACGGGCGACGGCCATCTCGAAAGGGAAGGGGCTCGATTGGGCGACGGCGGAGCATCTGGCTTTCGCGACCCTGCTGGATGAGGGCTTCCCGGTCCGTCTGTCCGGTCAGGATTGCGGTCGCGGGACGTTCTCCCAGCGCCACAGCCACATCATCGACCAGACCAATGGTGATCGCTACACGCCGCTGAACAATATCAGCGACAAGCAGGCCCATTACGAAGTGATCGACTCGCTTCTGTCGGAAGAAGCTGTTGTCGGATACGAGTACGGATATTCGCTGGCCGACCCGAACACGCTGACCATGTGGGAAGCCCAGTTCGGGGACTTCTCGAACGGTGCGCAGGTCTTTTTCGACCAGTTCATTTCGTCGGCTGAGCGCAAATGGCTCCGCATGTCGGGCCTGGTCCTGCTCCTGCCGCATGGCTATGAAGGTCAGGGTCCGGAGCACTCGTCAGCCCGTCTGGAGCGCTTCCTGCAAATGTGCGCGGAAGACAATTGGCAAGTCTGCAATCTGACGACGCCGGCGAACTATTTCCACGCCCTGCGCCGCCAGATCCATCGCGACTTCCGCAAGCCGCTAATCATCATGACGCCGAAATCCCTTCTGCGTCACAAGCTGGCAACGTCCAGTCTGGACGATCTGAGCACGAAGTCGTCCTTCCACCGCATCTTGTGGGATGATGCCGAGACGCCGGGCCGTGAAGGCAAGGTGAAACTCGTCAAGGACAACAAGGTGCGCCGCGTCGTCCTGTGTTCGGGCAAGGTCTATTATGATCTGTTCGAGGCGCGCGAGGAAAGCGGTGTGGACGATGTCTATCTGCTGCGCGTCGAGCAATTCTATCCGGTGCCACGCAAGTCGCTGATCCATGAGTTGAAGCGCTTCCCGCAGGCCGAGATTGTCTGGTGTCAGGAAGAGCCACGCAACATGGGTGGCTGGACATTCATTCGGGACGAGCTGGAATGGTGTGCGAACCAGGCTGGATCATCCTCTCCGCGTCCGTCCTATGCGGGTCGTCCGCCATCTGCTGCTACGGCAACAGGTTTGCTGTCCAAGCACAAAGCTGAGCAGGATTCCCTGATCTCAACAGCCCTTGGCAAAGACCCTGTAGCTGACAACATCGTCGCCACCTGATTCTGATTTATTACAAACGGACTGATTTCATGACCGATATCACAGTGCCTACTCTCGGCGAGAGCATCACCGAAGCCACAGTTGGCCAATGGCTGAAAGCCAAAGGCGACGCTGTGAAGAAAGATGAAGTGCTTGTCGAACTCGAAACAGACAAAGTGTCTGTCGAGGTCTCCGCCACCGAAGACGGCGTCTTGTCCGAGATTCTCGCCAATGAAGGCGACACGGTCGAAATCGGCGCGCTGTTGGGCAAGCTTGGTGGTGGGTCCGGCGCATCGGCGAAGTCCGAAACGGCTGCGGCGGCACTGCCGGCACATGGCGGTCCGAAGGATCCGGGCGGCGTTCCGGGCAAGGCCGACAAGGGCGAACTGATGGATGTCGAAGTGCCGACCATGGGCGAAAGCGTCGCCGAAGGCACGCTGTCTACATTCCTCAAGGCACCAGGCGATGCGGTCAAGAAAGACGAGACAATCGCCGAGATCGAAACCGACAAGGTTGCACTGGAAGTACCTTCACCCGCTGACGGCATTGTCGCCGAACTGCTGGTTGGTGAGGGGGACTCGGTTACGCCGGGATCTGTTATTGCGCGCATCAGCGCGGGCGGGTCGGCTGCGGCCGCTGCGCCGGCGGCGTCGAAACCTGCAGCCACCACATCGGCTCCTGCCGCAACGGGCGAGCGCCCTGTTTCTCCATCCGTGCGCCGCATTTCATCAGAAGCCGGCGTGAACCCCGCTGATATTCCAGGCTCAGGCCGTGATGGCCGCGCGACAAAGGCTGACGCGATGAATTATGTGAACAGCACGCCGAAGGCTGCTTCGGCTCCGGCAGAAGCCAAGGCACCGCGCGACATTGGTCCGCGGGAAGAGCGCGTCCGCATGACGCGCCTGCGCCAGACAATCGCTCGCCGCCTGAAAGAGGCTCAGGACAATGCGGCCATGCTGACGACATTCAATGATGTCGACATGGGCGCGATCATGGACCTCCGGAAAAAGCATCAGGAAGCTTTCGTTGCCAAACACGGCATCAAGCTGGGCTTCATGAGCTTCTTCGTGAAAGCGTGCGTCAACGCACTGAAGGAAGTGCCTGCGGTGAACGCCGAGATCGATGGCACGGACATTATCTACAAGAACTATTATGACATCGGCGTCGCGGTCGGCACCGACAAGGGCCTTGTTGTGCCAGTTGTGCGCGACTCCGATGACCTGTCTCTGGCTGGCATTGAGAAGTCTATCGCAGACCTTGGCAAACGCGCCCGCGATGGCTCGCTGACGATTGGCGACATGCAGGGCGGTACGTTCACCATCTCCAATGGCGGGATCTATGGCTCGCTGATGTCGACCCCGATCCTGAACCCCCCACAGTCCGGCGTGCTTGGCATGCACCGGATCGAACAGCGCCCTGTGGCCATCAATGGCGAAGTCAAGATTCGCCCCATGATGTATCTGGCGCTGTCCTATGACCACCGGATCGTGGATGGCAAGGAGGCCGTGACCTTCCTCGTCCGCGTCAAGGAAGCTCTGGAAGACCCAGAGCGGATGCTGCTCGAAGTCTAGGCCTTCGCGGTCAGCCAGCCTCGGATAAGTCCTGCCTGCATGCACTGTGCGGGCAGGGCAAATCCGGCACTCTCCATCATGTGTTCAACCTTTGCCGGTCCGTGGCAGGCAAACTGTGAGCCGAACATCTGCTGGTAGTGAGCCCGACCCTCCGGGGTCATGCCCGTACGGGACAAGAGGTTCAGCCAAAGCTCCATCACCATCGGGAAGTCGGGCGCGTTCATGTTGGCGCACAAGTCGGCATTGAAGAGCGGTGCACCGGGGCGCAAGCGATCCGCGATGGAACGGAAGTAAGCGGTCCGCGAGTCTGCCTGGGTCAGGAAGTGCGAGACGAGCAGACTGGTTGCGCCATCAAAGTCGAATGCTTCGACCTCCGAGACATAAGCATTGTGAAACGTGCAGCGCGCCGCGAAGCCTTCAGCCTCCGCATGCCGGCGAGCGACATCCAACATGGCGCTGGAAGGATCAATGAGCGCAAACTGCCATTTGGGAAATCGTGTGGCGAGGTAGCGGACTTCAGCGCCGGTCCCGGCCCCGGCGACAAGAATGCGTGCATTGTCCGGCAGTTTTCCGAAACCGGTTTCCAGTATCAGATGCAGCAGCCCCTTGATGGCCTGCAATTCTTCAAACTGATTGTCATATGCTGCGGCATGATCCGGGCCGAAGGCTTCAGACAAAGCGAACTTGTCTTGCGACATGGGAAGCTCTCCATACATGTTATTTTATAACATTAACGTTTGACCCATGTGATCGCAACCGGAAAAACGGTCGAGAATGCCTTTGCGGGGTTTTTTGCGAAATTGACGTGCGGGTTCACGAAAAAGGGCAGGTGCGTTTCTGCACCTGCCCATTCGCGTCGTCCCCTTATCGCGGCCTGCCAGGGGGGCGTCTCCCCACCCTCCGCGATGTGTTGTATTTATTACGCGTCACAACACAGGTTATGTACATAAGGGGGGCTGATTGAATGGTTCCCCAATGCCTTGTTATTTCACGTTCATTTGATCCGAGGTAGCAAAAGCGGTACGCTTTGGTGCGCTCCGTAGTCGAAATCGACTTCAATCCCTAGTGTGGGTGAGCGCACACAAACGGAGGCGGTGGGCATGTGCTGGGCTGGCATTTTCCAAGCGAAATTTGTTGGCACGCGCAACCAGGGGCTCCCCCAATGCGTATCTGATTGAGCCTCAACTGGCGCAACACAACTAAAGGGGACTAACTTCAATGGACGAATTCTGGCGAAATACGGTCGATCAGGCGCAGGCCTATGGTCCACAGCTGATCAAGGCCGCCTTGGTCATGATTGCCTTCATCATCGGCGCTTTCATCGTGCGCTGGCTGATTGCGGCAGCCATCGACCGGACAGGTCTGGCCAAGAAAGCCAACGCATCAACGGCCACCAGTGACAGCAAATCGCTTGGCACCAGCCTTGCGCAAGCGGCATTCTGGGTCACGATCCTGATAGGTTTGATGCAAGCGCTCGCGATCGCAGGCGCAACGCAGATTTCGAGCGCGCTACATGGCGTGATCGATCCGATCCTGTCCTATCTGCCAAATGTCATCGGCGCGGCACTGATCTTCGGCATTTTCATCATTATTGCCAATGTCGTGCGTGAGACGCTGAAAGCCGTACTTGTATTCGGTGACGGCATGCCGGAACGCTTCGGCTTGGCGACCGGACGCGTAAACATCTCCGGCATTGTGGCATCCGTGGCATTCGCCGTTCTGGTGATCATCGGCGCTATCATGGCGTTTGATGTGCTGGCCATCGAGGCGATCTCCGCCCCGGCAAATGAGCTGCTGACCGACATTATCGGCATTATCCCGAATGTACTGGCCGCTGGCGTGATCCTCGCAATCTTCGTGCTGATCGGCCGATTTGTTGCCAATCTGGTGCTGAAGACGCTGCCAGGTACAGGCGTGGATTCGGCTGTTTCCGAACTTGGCCTGCTCAAGGGCGCAGATGGCGGGCTGACTGCCAGCACGGTAATTGCCCGGGTTGCGATGTTCCTGATCGTGCTGCTTGGCCTGGTGGCTGCGCTGAACGCGCTGGGAATTGAGTCGCTGACCTATGCGATGAATGTTGTGCTCGATATGGGCGTCCAGATCATCTTTGGCGCGCTGATCATTTTCGCAGGCGTATTCATTGCCAAGCTTGTGAGCTCGGCCATGGATTCTACTGGGGCAGGGGCAACGGATGTCACTGCACGCGTTATGAAATGGATCATCATCGTGCTTGCCGTGATCCTCGGCATCTCCCGCATGGGCCTCGACCCTACGGGTGGCGTGTTCATTCTGGAAGTGGCCAAATGGATTGTCATCGGCGGTGCCGCCGCTTTTGCCATCGCCTTTGGTTGGGGTGGCCGCGAATGGGCCGCCCGGATCCTCGAATCCTGGCGCAGCACACGCTAGACAGCGCTCAACCCATAAAACAGGGGGCCGCTCGAAAGGGCGGCCCTTTTTCATGTCCATGTGGTCTGGAGGCGCTTCGTCGCAGCTGCTTTGTTGCGGTGGCGATTGGGGTCATATATGCGCAAACCTCTCGGCAACAGGGCATAATCCGCATGACCACCTACACTTCCGATCAGCGACGTCACTCATCCGAGACGGCTGAAACCATGTCCGATGTTCGTTATGAGATCGACCGGATTGATCGTCTGCTCGTCGAAATCCTGGCAGAGCGCCAATCCTTCATGGATGCTGCGGCGCGTATCAAGCCGGACCGGTCGAAAGTGCATGACAGCGCGCGGATCGAAGATGTCGTGACAAAGGTTAAGGCTGCTTGCGAAGGCGCGGGCTTGTCGCCGGCCATCGCCGAGCCGGTCTGGCGGACCTTGATTGACCGTTGCATTGCGTACGAGTTCGGCAGCTATGACGCGCGGCGTGGCGGCGACGACGTAAACTCGTAAAGCACCTGGGCGACCTCTTCGAGCGTGTCCCCCAGCGCATCCTTGATATCGCTGATCATGACTGCAGCGGCCGTGACGCTGGGCGGGGTCTCTGACCGGCCGGCTTTTTCGGCTTTTTCACATTTCGACGCCAACAGGATGGCACCAATACCAAGGCTGGCGCCCTTGAGCGTGTGAGCGGCGTCGGCCCATTGGCTCGCCTCGGCGTGCGGATCCAGCATACGTGACCAGATTTCGGCCTGATGCCGGAAGATTTCGATGACTTCCACGGCGAGATCATTGTCGCCTCCGGTCATTGCTTTGAGGTGCTCGCGATCGAGTAAGGCAAAGGTCTCGGTCATGTCAGGCGTCTCCCACAGAATTTGACCGTGACACGAGGCTGCTGCCCAATCGTTAATGATTTTAGCTTTTCAGAGAATCTTTGATCGGGCTGAATTTATCGATTGTCGAAAAGGCAAACTTGAATTATTATTCATCTGTGCCGAGTTTTGACGTGGCACAATTCGTATTTGGCTCTGGGGAATTACGATGTTGGATTTCGTCGTGTTGGTTCGTAATCTGGTTTTGGCAGCTGCTTTGGCGTGGCTGGGACTGGAATTTGCGCCGGAGCAGGATGACAATTCCGAAGCAGCCCGTCAGGACTCTGTGGTTACGGCCCTGCTGGCCCGTTAACGCATTCGGCCTTCCAAACCTAGAAATGCACACATTCTGGTCTCGCGCCGGTCGAATTGTCGCGGTATACTCCGGCTATGACCGAGCCGTCTGCCGCTCGCCCGTCTGGCCGCGATCTGCTTGTCAGGCAAGAGGCGTCTGAAAACTTCGAGCTCGCCCGCAGTGGTGGCAGCTGGATGGTTGTGACCGGTTTTGTCGTTGCAATTTTCTGGATATTCGGCGCGGCTGCGATGGCAGTTGGCCTTTGGGGTGTTGATGGCCTGAAGGAATTACAACCATTGGTCTTGGTCGGCGGAGCCATGGCATTGGTCGTCCCGGCGCTGCTGATGATCATGGCGGGCTATATGGGGCGCACCAATCGTCGCTCTTCTGCTTCGAATGCGCTGGTGATGGAAGCCGCCGTTCGCCTGATGGCTCCGGCGCGTGAAGCTGGCACCGAGGGCATCACTTTTGCCGAACAGATGAAACAGGCCGCAGCTGAAGTGGATCGCGCCATGGCGCATGCGCTGTCAGCGATGAAGGCCATGGCGGGAGAGATCGGAGACGAGCGCCTGCGGTTGGAATCGGTGGCTTATGCCAGCGCGGACAATGCCCGCGACCTGACCGAACGGCTTGGCCAGGAAAGACAGGCTCTGGAAGGACTCGCCCGAGACCTGCGCACGCATATGCAATCTCTGAACGAAGCCATCCCGCGACAGGCCCAGATGATGGTGAGCGCCACGCGGGAAGCCAGCGAAGAGGTTTCCCGCGCCGATGAAGCGCTGGCGCGCCGTCTGGAATCCATGCAGGTGGCGGGTCGCACATTGTCTGAGAAACTGATCGAGCTGGATGCGCTCGCAGGTGATGCTGCCACGCGCACCGAAACGCTTACCTTTGCGGTCACACGCGTCGAGGAAAAGCTCGACCAGTCCCGCCGCACGGTAGACGCCGCTGTGCGGGCAGGGGAGATCGCTGCAGCTGCCGCAATGACAACCGGCGACGCCTTGAAAGATGCCGTATCTTCAGCCCTGGATGGTGCTCGCCGGGCGAACAACGAAATCAATACTTCTACGCGAGAGGCCGCCGAAAACGCGGCGCGCGCATTGGCCCGGCTGCGCGAAGCCGGTGAGGAAGCTGCCGCAGCGATCCGCTCGGCGGAGTATGCCGCCAAGGCCGACACGGTCCGAATGGACCACAAGACACGTGAAGCTGCGTCTCTGGCGTTGGCGAGGGATGATCTTGCGAAACCGGTCGTGCCTGAGCGCGCGCCTGAGCCGAAACCCAAACCCAGCATCATTCCCGCTTCCGCACACCAGTCCGACGAGTTCCACGACGATGACGGTCTACATGATGACGAAGCGTTCGAGCCAATGCCTGTCCGCAATGGCAATGGGCATACGAATGGTTTCCATCTTGAGGACCGCAACGGTCACACGCCAGAAATGCCTGAGACCCCCGTCGCGCCAAAACCCAAGCCTGCGCCACGTGCCAGCATGGATGACGAACTGTTCGATGCGGCGGCCGACGCCTTGGCCAGCGCTGCGCTGACGGACAAGCCGGACACATCGGCGCAGGACGACACCTGGGATCTGAGCCGCGCCCTCGAAGAGAAGACACCTGAACCGATGACGCAGCCCCTCCGCCGCCGCCATGATGACACACCCGCCGTTACCGAAAGCCCATTCGATGAAACGCCGCGCCGGCGCGCAACAGACTTGGTCCCTGACGAATCTGATATTCTGGAGCCCGAGCCAGTAGACGAGCCGATGCCGCTCGTACCTGTGCGGCCGTCCTCGCCGTCATCGGGTGCGGAAATGGGCTGGCGCGACATCATTTCGGATATGAGCCGCGAGGACAAACCCCTGCGCGACCGTGAAGATGTCGCCGACGAACTGATCGACCGGCTGCAGACGTCCGGTATCGTCCTGCCCGAGGCAATCCGCCCCAAAGCCAAACGCAAGATTGCCGAAGCCGCCCGGCGCGGCGACAAGGAGCGCAAGTCTGCAATCCTGTCCCAGGCGGGTCGCCAGGTGGAGCGCGTCACACAACGCCTGCGCAATGACCGCGACCTGATGGATCTGGCGCGGGACTTCCTCGATATGGAAGCTGACGACGCGTTGCACGCGCTGGAGCAAACGCAGAAGACTGGCCGCAATGCCAGCGCCCGGCTTGCCGCTTATCTGCTGCTTGATGCGGCACTCTGATCAGCCGCCAAGCAATACAATCCCAATCACACCCGAAGCCACGAGCAGGATACCTGCCAGTTCGCGTGCCGTGATGCGCTCGCGAAAGACCACATGTGATGCAATCAGGGTAAACAGGATTTCGACCTGACCGACAGCCTTTACGCTGGCAGCGTCCTTGAGCGTGAACGCCATGACCCATGCCATTGATCCGAGGAAGCCGATCAGGCCAACCCATCCGGCTTGTCGCCATGCCCCGAACAGCTTGGCGACTTGGCCGGGCTCGCGCAGTCCGAGCCAGCCGAGCAACATGACCGACTGGATTATCGTGACGAAGGCGAGCGTGGTTGTGGTGCTGAGCAGCAGACCGACCTCGCCAAGCGACAAGGATGCGCCGCGAAGCGACACGGACGATACGGCGAAACAGGCTCCCGACAACAGCCCGATCCAGAGCGAACCGTCCGGCGTCCATTTGTGCCCGTCAGCTTTGGAAAGCGAGATCAGGATGATCCCCAAAATGCTGGCAATGATCGCCAGAAGGGCGGGCAAGGTGAGTGTATCGCCGAGCAGGATAATGCCGACGAGCGCAGCCTGAACAGGTTCGGTCTTGGTAAAGGCCGTGGCAGCCGCGAAATTGGCCCTGGAGAACAGATGGATCAGTAGTCCGGTCGCGAGCACCTGACTGATTCCGCCTATAATCGCATAAGCAAAGAAGGCAGCGGGCGGCGCGGGCAGGGGCGTGCCCCGCCCGATGGTCAACACCGCCAGCAGGCCGACTGCCAGCGGCGCTGCATAGACGAAACGTGAGGCCGTCGCGCCCCATGTGCTCAGCGTCTGCTTCAGCTGTTTCTGAAGCGCTGAGCGACCATTCTGGCAGAATGCAGCCGCCAGCGTCATGGGAATCCAGAGATCCATGCAGCAATACTCTTTGAGAGAAGACGGGGCTTGCTAGGCGGCCTGCGACCGCTTCGCTTTGCGCGCTTCCAACTTGTTCACGGCGTGGAGGTAGGCTTTTGCACTCGCGACAAGCGTGTCCGGATCCGAGGAACGACCGGTCGACATGATGCCGTCGCTGTTGAGACGAACAGACACGGTCGCCTGGGCATCGGTGCCGCCAGTGACGGCGTGGACCTGATAAAGCTCCAGCTTGCCTTCATGCGGCACGATCTCGCGAATGGCGTTGAACACCGCATCCACTGGGCCATTACCGCGGGCGATGGCGAATTTCTCTTCGCCGTCCACAACGAGATCAATCTCGGCCGTTTGAGGGGCGTCTGTTCCTGCAACCACACGCAACCGCTTGAACGCGATCCGTTCGCCTTCTGCAGCCAACTGGTCATCGACCAGTGCGATAATGTCATCATCGAAGACGTGCTTCTTGCGGTCGGCAAGGGCCTTGAAACGCTTGAACGCATCATTCAAGGGATCGCCTTCCATCGTGTATCCGAGCGCTTCCAGCTTGTCGCGGAAGGCGTGACGACCGGAATGCTTGCCCATGACCAGTGATGTCTTGGCAACGCCGACATCTTCGGGCCGCATGATTTCATAGGTCTCGGCATTCTTCAGCATGCCATCCTGATGGATGCCGCTTTCATGCGCGAAGGCGTTCTTGCCCACGATCGCCTTGTTGTACTGGACCGGGAAGCCGGTGATGCGGCTGACCATGGCAGAGGCACGGGAGAGATAGGCGGGTTTGATGTCGGTCTCGAAGGGCAGCGTATCGCTGCGCACTTTCATGGCCATGACAATCTCTTCCAGCGCGGCATTGCCGGCACGTTCGCCGAGACCGTTGATGGCGCATTCCACCTGACGCGCGCCATTGGCGACGGCATTGATAGAGTTCGCGACAGCCAAGCCAAGGTCATTGTGGCAGTGGGCCGACCAGATAACCTTGTCAGAGTTCGGGATTGTCTCGATCACACGGCGGAACAGGGCGCCATACTCATCCGGATGTGAGTATCCGACCGTGTCAGGCAGGTTGATTGTGGTTGCACCGCTGGCAATGGCCACGTCGATACATTTGCACAGGAAGTCGAAATCGGTGCGCGTGGCGTCTTCGGCGCTCCATTCAACATCGTCAGTATGGTTGCGGGCCTGGGCGACCGAGCGGCCTACCGCTTCGAGCACGGCATTCGGCCCCATTTTCAGCTTGTGCTTCATATGGACCGGGCTGGTCGAGATGAAGGTGTGAATGCGTGGGCGGGCCGATTTCTTCACGGCTTCGGCGCAGCGCTCGATATCGTTCGGCGTCGAACGGGCGAGGCCGCAGATGATGGCTGACTTCGACTGTTCGGCAATGGCGCTGACGGCGGCGAAGTCGCCTTCGGAGGCGGCAGGAAAACCGGCTTCGATCACATCAACGCCCATCGTCTCCATCAACTCGGCGAGTTCGAGCTTTTCATTATGGGTCATGGATGCGCCGGGTGATTGCTCACCGTCGCGCAGGGTCGTGTCGAAGATACGGATATGAGGATTGGATGACGTGGACATTTTGGAGCTACCGGGTCTGGGAATGGGAAATAAGGCTGGTGATCACCCCTGACCGCGCGGCTGCCCTGGCTGACCTAGGCAGACATCACCGGCCAGGGGCCGGTAAGCAGTAGCTGAAGAGGCATTTTATTCCACATGGGGTGTTACATCGGCCTATGGGGCGGCGGTGTCAACCTCGTTTTGCGGGATCAGGGCAACAGATTGCCCGGTTTTGCGCATTCGGGCACGGGCATAGGCGGCGATGGCAATATAAACGCCGACGGCGGCAGCGGCCGCTGCAATAGCAACGAGTGGATTCCCCGTGAAGGCAGCAAACAGGCTTTGACCGGCGAAGGCGATCAGGGCGATCTTGGGAATGATCCCCACCCCCATGCCGGCCCAGTAATGGAGAAACTTCGCATGACTCACGCCGAAAGCCATATTGACCAGCAGGGCAGGGCCCGCAGGCACATTGCGTACGATCGCGCTCGTCATCATGGCATTGCGACCAACGAACGTGGATAGCTTGTTGGCGGTTTCACCCGCATACCGGCGAAACGCTTTTTCGCCTGCAAGGCGCCCGGCATAGAAGGTGGCGGCGCCTGCCACCATGTTGGCGATCCAACCAAACATCGCGCCGAGCCAGGGGCCAAACATGGCAATCGCGATGGCCAGCAATGCAAATTGGGGAATGCCGAGAAAGGCGCCGACCACAAATAGCAGGATCAAAGCTGGCAGGGCCCAGGGGCTGGAGGCAATATCCTGCATGAGGGCCTGCAAGGTGGCGATGTCCAGCAGATTGGTCGTCTTGCCGATTGCGAACAGCAAGATGATTACAGCCAGCGCGATACCGCCAATAATGGCGCCGCGACGGGCATTGGCATCCAGGACTTTCTTGGGGGCGGGCCGAGTATCCATGACAGGGGGCTTTCAAGCTCGAGTCGATTTACGTCAATCCGCCGCCTGCCGCAAAGTTAATTTCAGCAGTGGTTGATCCCGTTGGTCCCCCCGGATACGTACTCCGCCGAACTCTAGTGTCGCTTAAAAGGATTCCGCGCATGACAGACCTCTCCCCTCGCCATGACTGGACCCGAGATGATATCGCGAAACTCTACGCCTTGCCGTTGGACACGCTGATGGCGCACGCATTGACGGTGAAGCAGGCCAACTGGCCGGATGGGAAAGTTCAGAAGTCTCAACTGCTATCGATCAAGACGGGCGGCTGTGCTGAGGATTGCGGCTATTGCAGCCAGTCAGCCCATTTCGATACCGGGCTCGATGCCTCGAAACTGATGCCGCTCGATGAGGTGGTCACCGCCGCGCGCAGAGCCAAGGAAAATGGCGCGGACCGGTTCTGCATGGGAGCGGCCTGGCGCAGCCTGAAGGATCGCGATGTCCCCAAAGTTGCCGCCATGATCGAAGCCGTGAAGGCCGAAGGCCTGGAAACCTGCGTCACGCTGGGCATGCTGGATGACGGCCAAGCCGAAGCGCTGAAATCGGCCGGGCTCGATTACTATAATCACAACCTGGACACTTCACCGGAATATTACGGCAAGGTCGTCTCCACTCGCACTTATGATGATCGGCTTGAAACGCTGGGGCGTGCGCGAACGGCTGGCCTGAAGCTCTGTTGTGGTGGCATTCTGGGAATGGGTGAAAGCCGAGAGGACCGGATTGGCCTGATCCATGAATTATCCAAACTGACGCCGCACCCGGAAAGCGTTCCGGTGAACATGCTGGTGCCGATTGAAGGCACGCCGCTCGGCCACAGTCCGGCCATTTCGGTCATCGAGATGGCGCGGGCCATTGCCGTCTGCCGGGTCGTGTTCCCACAAAGCTGGGTACGTCTGTCCGCGGGCCGCGAAGGCATGACGGAAGAGGGGCAGGCACTCTGCCTGCTGGCGGGCGCGAACTCGATTTTTGTCGGCGACCGCCTTCTGACAACCGACAATCCGGAAATCGACGAGGATGATGCGCTGATGGGTCAGATGGGCCTGGAGGCCGCCGGCCGGGCAGAAATGGAAGCCCCGGCGCGGCGGACCACGCTGATCGGCGGCTGATCCCTATCGGGTCTGCCCACCGTCCACAGGCACGATGGCACCGGTGATGAAGCTGGCCACCGGGCTGAGCAGGAAGGCTGCCGCTGAGCCGATCTCTTCAGGCTTGCCGAAGCGCTGGAGCGGGACTTCGCGCTTGATCCAGCGGGTCCAGGCGTCTCCACGCTCACCATTGATGCGTTCTTCCCATTCTCCATCCGGGAAGATGATGTTTCCAGGAGCGATGGCGTTGATGCGCACATTGTTGCGGCCGGATACCCGGGCGAGTTCCTTGGTCAGATGGTTCATCGCGGCTTTTGACGTGCCATAGGTCAGCGGCGTGCCGAGGCCGGTGAGGCCTGCAATCGAAGAGATCATCAGGATGGCGCCTTCGCCACGCGGGTCCATGCGTCGCAAGGCCGACCGGGCTAGGAAGAAGGCGGAATCGAGGTTTTGCGAAATGCCGGCATCCCAGGTGGCATCGTCGACTTCAAATCCGGGCGGGCAAGGGTGCAGGCCGACATTGGCGACCGCGCCCCAAAGCTCGCCGAGTTCGTTCTCGATCGTGTCTATCATCGTCTCGACCGTGCGGGAATTGCGCAAGTCTCCGGCGCGGGCCCAGACATTCTCCTCGCCATACTGGGCGGCGAGCCGCGCACGTTCCTGTTCCAGCTTCTCTTCCCCACGAGCGGCGAGGGCGACTTTCGCGCCTTCTGCGAGGCAGGCCTCTACGATGCCAAGGCCAATGCCCCGGCTGGCGCCTGCAACGAAGATGGTTTTTCCCTTTAGGCCCAGATCCATGTGCGTTTCTCCCTTTTGGTTATGCCCAGCAGACTAGACGCCGCGTCGACAAAAGAAATCCCCGCCCTCAGGGAAGGCGGGGAAGGATGAGGTGCGTATCTCAGGATCAGGCCGCCTTGCGATAGCGTTCATTGACGCTTTCATCGAGACGTGGGGACCGGCCGGTAGCGATTTTGACAAGGCGTTCCAGGGCCGGGAAGAACCGGGCGCGTTCCAGGACCGGATTGGTGTAGTTGGTAATGACGCAATAATGGGTGTCCTTGCCCATGCGGTGATGGGCGGCGTGATGCTGGAAGGACTGGGCGAAGCCGGTTTTCTGCAGGGCGTTGATCAAACGGCCATTCTCCTTCGGGCTGCGATGGGCAGCGCGATGGAACTCATTGGCGAAGACGCCGAACAGGACAGCCGAACCGGTGAACAGGTTCAGCGTGCCCGTGGCCCAGAAGCCGGCGAGGAACAAGGCGCCAAGCACGAAGACTTCCTTGTTGCGCGACAGGAATGAGCCAGCCAGAAATGCACGCGGTTTGAAATGGTGTTCCTGATTGGCGCGGATCGTATGGCCCAGCACAGGCCATTTCGGATTTCCGTACCGGTCTTCAAACCAGTGGATGAGGCCTGAAATGAAATCGGCCAGAAACAAGCCTCCGAAAACGGACGCGGCGGTTTTAAGGGCAGTCGCGACAATCGTGACCGGCATGGGGTCATCTCCTTCTTGCTGTCGAACACTCTTGTGAGGTTAGTATGTGATCATTTGCTCGCAAAAGAGGGCGAAATTGTGGCAAGTGAGAGATCAATCACTCGATTCCTGTCCGGGTCTGAGAGCAGCAGGAGAGGGATCTATTCGTCGCGCAGGGGTTTGCGCGTGATCACATAGACAGCACCGACGGCGATGAGGCCGAGGCCTGAGCCCAGTACCCACGGCTTATGATAAGCAAACGCGGTGACAATCAATGCGGCCAGGCCCATACCGCAAACAGCGGCGATTTTCGCTTCACGCGCCATGGCGCCCGTTTCGAGGAAGGTCTTGATTGCCGGGCCGACGCCCGGCTGACGATAGATCCAATCCGCCCAGCTGGGATTGGATTTGGCAAAGGCCAAAGCGGCGACAATCCAGAAAATGGTCGTGGGCCACACCGGTAAGGCAAGGCCTATCGCGCCGAGCGCGAATGCCACAACTCCGACTGCTCGCCAGATCCACATGAGAAACCCATTCCGCGCTGTGGGGTGGCTGGCAACCCCCAAAGCAGGCCACCTCAGCTGAATGCGGCTGAAATTTGCAAGAATTTCTTTGATTTGACCCATTCACGCCCTGTTCGCGCCGTGGCGAAGATGTGTAAGAGTTGTAAGAAAGCTCAAAGGAGAGGGTTTCCATGTCGCACTTCATATCGGGCACGCGGGGAATTGGTCGGACACTGGTCACAGCCATGATGATCGCCGTGCTCGCGGCGTGTGGAGGCAACAAGGAAGACCGACAATCTGATACTGCCAGTGATGAAGGCACGATTGTCACGCGCTCCGCCGCTGACAATGTGGCTGCTCGCCAGCGCGAACGCCGTCGTCAGGCTGCGATTGACGAGGTTGAGCAGGATTTCTCCTATTTCCGCTACCGTATCGATACCGCCACCGAACAGCCGCTGGCGTGTTTCGTCTTTTCTGCGCCGCTTGATCCGGAAGCGGATTACTCGCCGTATCTCGAATTCCGTCCCGCTTTCCGACCTGCGCTCAGTGTTGAGGGACGCGAGCTGTGTGTTGGCGGTCTGACTTTTGGGTCGGAACGGTCTGCAACACTGCTTTCCGGCCTGCCTTCGGCTGATGGCCGCACATTGAAGAATGAGGAAGTTGTTCCGATCGATTTCGCCGACCGGCCACCTTATGTCGGCTTCAAGGGAGCAGGCGTGATCTTGCCGCGCGAAGATGCAGATGGCCTTCCGATTGAAACGGTGAATGTCGACGAAGTTGAAGTAACCGTGTCGCGCGTCAATGATCGCGCGCTGGCCTTCAAGTCCATTACTGAAGGCCAAACCAATGCCCAAGGCCGCTATGCCTATACATGGGGTGAAGACAATCCTGAGGATGTTCAGGAAATTCTCTTCAAGGGACGGATGGACGTGGCCAGCGAGCAGAATGCGCCCGTAGTGTCGGTCTTCCCCTTGCAGGACGTCGTCGGCCCGCTGGAGCCGGGCGCGTATTATGTTTCGGTCAAGGACGCCGCAGACCTTGATAGCGCCGAGCAGCCGCCAGCCTCTTCCAGCCGGTGGATCATGATGACCGATCTGGCCATCACTGCCTATGAAGGCGGCAATGGGCTCGATGTCACACTGCGCTCATTGCAGGACGGTCGCCCAGTGCCCGATACAACCGTGCAGCTGGTCGCGCGCAACAATGACATTCTTGCCGAAGGCCGCACAAATGAAGTTGGCCGGGTGGCCTTTGATGCGCCGATCACGAATGGCCAGGGCAATATGGAGCCCAAATTGATCATGGCCTACAGCGCCAAGGGCGAACTCGCTGTGCTGGACCTGACCCGCGCGCCGGTGGACCTCTCAGAATATGCTGTAGGTGGCCGCCGGGTCTCCGGGGACATCGATGCCTTCATGTATACAGAGCGTGGCATCTACCGCCCTGGCGAAACGGTACAATTGACCGCGCTGCTGCGTGATCATACCGGCAAGGCTATTGAAGACCGTGCCGGCAATATCGTCATCTATCGTCCGAATGGGCTGGTGGCCGGGAAGATACGGTTCGATGATCCTGAAGCGTCTGCAGTTGTTGAGGGCTATGAACTTACCAAGGGTGCATCTCGTGGCCAGTGGCGTGCGACGGTGGAAGTGGACGGTGTGTCGGGCGCATCCGGATCAGTCAACTTCGCAGTCGAGGATTTCGTGCCGCAGCGGATTGCCGTTGACCTCGACACCGACAAGGACACGCCCGTCTTGTTGGGTGAGAGCCGCGGCGTCGAAGTTGCCTCGCGTTTCCTTTATGGCGCACCAGGCGCGGGTCTGACGGTGAAATCCGAAGCTCGCATTGAAGCGGCGCCGACCCCATTCCCGCAATACAAGGGATTCAAGTTCGGCAGGCATGATGAGAGTTTTCGTGAACGCATCCTTGAAATGGATGATACGACTACGGACGGAGCCGGGATCGCGACGGTCACGCTCGCGCCGGGAAATGCCGGCAGTAATGCTGGGCGGCCACTGCGCATCAATGCTGTGGTTAGCGTACTTGAACCCGGCGGACGCGCGGTCACAGAAAGCGTGCGCATCCCGTATCGTCCGGAACGCCTTTATGTCGGTCTGAAACCCGGTTTCGAATATTCGGTCGAAGAAGGCCAGGATGCGGCCTACGAAGTCGTGGCCATGAACGAGAAGGGCCAGGCGATCGCGCAGCGGCTCAACTGGAAACTGCTTGCCATCGACTATCATTACGACTGGTACCGGGACGGTGATCAATGGCGTTGGCGCCGGTCTCGCACGGTGACCAAGGTCAATGAAGGCATTGTGACGACGCCGGAAGGCGGCAGCACCGAGATCCGCGTTTCCGGTCTGGATTGGGGCAGCCATGAACTGGTTGTCGAAGGCAGCGATGCGAATGCGTCCGCCGCGTCCAGTGACGATTTCTATGTCGGCTGGGGCGGAGGTGTCTCAGAGGATGGTGCCGAAGCGCCAGACCGTGTCCGCATCATCGGACCTGAGAAAGCCCCCTCTGCAGGTCAGAGCGCCGATATCACCATTGTGCCGCCTTATGAGGGCCAGGCGCAGATCGTTGTGGCTACCGATCGCATTCTGTCGGTCCAGAATTTGTCCGTTAGTGCACAGGGCACCAATGTGACCCTGCCGGTAACCGATGAATGGGGAGAGGGCGCCTATGTGATGGTGTCGGTCTATACAGAGCGCGATCCGATTCTGCGGGCAAAGCCGCGCCGTGCGGTTGGTGTGACACATGTGCCCGTCGATATGGGTTCGCGGACGTTCGAGTTGACGCTCAATGCGCCCGATATTGCCCGACCTGTTGGGGAGCAGGTGATTGAGGTCGAGTTTGATGGCGGCCCACGTGAGCCGGTCTTCCTGACACTGGCCGCTGTCGATGAAGGCATCTTGCGCCTCACCAAATTCGAGAGCCCTGACCCTGTCAGCTACTATTATGGCAAGAAGGCGCTCGGTGTTGAAATGTACGACGATTACGGTCGGTTGCTTGACCCGAATATGGGATTGCCAGCCGAAGTCCGCTCAGGGGGAGACCAACTTGGCGGTGAAGGGCTGTCGGTCGTCCCGGTGAAATCGGTCGCGCTCTTCTCTGGCTTGGTTGATGTCGGCCGGTCGGGTAAGGCAAAAGTTCGCCTTGAACTGCCGGAATTCAATGGTGAGCTGCGCTTGATGGCCGTGGCCTGGTCACGATCTGGTCTGGGGTCAGCGGAGTCCAGCATGATCGTGCGCGAGAAAGCACCGTCGGATCTGATCATGCCGCGCTTCATGGCGCCTGGCGATGAAGCTCAAATTACTGCCAGTATCGACAATGTCGAAGTCGGGCCTGGAGCGTTCACAGCCGAGATTTCAGCGGACGGCCCGATTGATGTTGCGGATGGCAAGCTGACGCGTTCGCTTGCAACGGGTGCGCGCGCGGATGTGCCAGTTCGGATTGGTGCGGATTCAGAAGGTATCGCAACGGTCAGGTTGGCGGTGACGGGGCCAAATGATTTCGAAACGGACCGGACTTACCAGATACAGACCCGTTCGCCCTATCTGCCGGTAACAAAGATCAGTCGGCAATTGATGGAACCGGGCGAAAGCTATTCTGTTGACGCTGATCTGCTGGAGGGCCTTGTGCCGGGGTCTGCTGCGATCAGTGTCGGCTATTCGACGCTGCCAATGGATCCGGCGACGCTCTATGCTTCGCTCGACCGCTACCCTTATGGATGCACCGAGCAGACCACTAGCCGGGCCTTGCCATTGCTCTACTCCGAACAGCTGATTGCAATGGGGGCTCCAGAACGTCGCGATGATCCGAAGATGCGGATTCAGACTGCGGTGAACACGCTGCTCAACCGTCAGGGATCTGACGGAGCGTTCGGCCTGTGGCGGGAAGGGGATGGCTACGCATCCCCTTGGCTTGGTGCCTATGTGACGGACTTTGTCTATCGCGCGAAACAGGCTGGCTTCTCTGTGCCGGACGAATCCTTGGAGCGGGCCTATGGCGCTCTGCGGCAGGTTTCGACTGGCGATGCATGGCGCGTTTATGGGTACGACACGGATGTCTATGAGAGCCGCTATTCCAACGATACGGCAGAGAAGCTGATGCAGCGCTCGTCGGCCTATGCACTTTACGTGCTCGCAAAGGCGGGCAAGGCCGACATTTCTCGCCTGCGCTACCTGCATGACCGCGAACTCGATTCCATCGATAGCCCGTTGGCACGCGCCCATATCGGCGCAGGCCTTGCCATGCTGGGTGATCGGGCGCGGGCTGCCTCGGCCTTCAAGGCAGCGGAAGACGCGCTCGGCTATGAGAATACCGGCGATTACTACCAGACCCCGCTTCGCGATGAGGCGGCCATCCTGGCCCTCGCATCCGAAGCGGACATGCTGGATGTGGTAGAGCGTCTTGCCGCCAAGCTGGGCGAGGATGCGCCAGACCCGACCGGATTGACAACGCAGGAAAAGGCTTTCGCGCTGCTGGCTGTGGACTCCCTGAACAAGGGGGCTGAAGGCTTCCGGCTCACCGTCGAAGGGCTTGGCCGTGGTAATAATAATGACCGGCAATATGCCCTGACCGAAGCGCAGGCCACGGAAGGTGTGACGTTCACGCTGGAAGGCAAGGCGCCGATGTTCCGGACAGTTATGGTCAGCGGTTCGCCAGAAACGGCGCCGCCCGCTGCGACATCCAAGATGGGCGTCGACAAGACATTCTTTACACTGACCGGTGGTCGTGTGAATCTGTCCCGGGTCAGCCAGGGGGACCAGCTGATCGTGCGCTTGACGGTGTCGCCACATGAGCGCCGCCTGAACCCTGTGATCGTGGCGGACCTGCTGCCCGCCGGCTTCGAGATTGAATCGGTGCTGCGCCCTGCAGATGGCAGGCGTGAATATGGCGGATCGGGCGCGTTTGCCTATCTCGGCCAGATTGCGAATGCACAGACTGCCGAGGCACAGGATGATCGGTTTGTGGCCGCCGTCGATGTCTATGCGCAGCCGGTCACGCTTGCCTATGTCGTCAGAGCGGTAACGCCGGGCGATTTCGCAATGCCGGGTGTGGTGGCCGAGGACATGTATCGTCCGGAAGTGTTCGCCCGGTCCAAGCCTGGCCGCGTCACGATCAGCGCAGCGCCCGGAACGATGGGAGGCGGTCAGTAAGCCATGCTGACGCCTCGGCGTATCGTCATCGGGATAGCCGCAGTGTTTGCTGCGGTTATCCTGATGGACTGGGTACTGCCGCCGCCAATTGACCGCGCGGGAGAAATCTCCGCGCTGGTGACCGACCGGGAGGGCAAGCCCCTGAGGGCCTTTCCGACCGAAGACGGACGGTGGCGGTTCCGCGGAGATCTCGACAAGATCGATCCAGAGTTCATCGAGGCGCTGCTTCGGGTCGAAGACAAACGTTTCTATAGCCATCGCGGGACAGATTGGACGGGGCTCGGCCGGGCTGTGGCAGACTCGGCGCGGGCCGGGCGGATCGTATCTGGGGGCTCCACGATCACGATGCAGACTGCGCGCCTGCTGGAACCTCGGGACCGCAATGTCGGGTCCAAGCTGATCGAGATCGCGCGCGCCTGGCAGATCGAACGTCGCTTGTCGAAAGATGAGATCCTCGAACTCTACCTTACGCTGACGCCCTATGGCGGCAACCTTGAAGGCGTGCGGGCAGCAAGCTGGAGTTATTTCGGGCACGAGGCTGACCGCTTGTCCGCTGACGAGATCGCACTGCTGATCGCCCTGCCGCAATCGCCCGAAGTGCGCCGCCCGGATCGTCGGCCACACCAGGCGCAAAAGGCGCGCGATTGGGTCGCAACCAAGCTCGGTTGGTATGGTGTTTTCAGCGAGGCTGATGTGGAGGAAGTAGCCACATCGCCGGTCCCGACGCGGCGGCGTGATTTTCCGATGCGTGCCTGGCACGGCACAGAGAAAGCGCTGGCGAGCGGGCCGCGCGAGGACGTGCGCGCCACGCTGGATGCGGGTCTTCAGGCTGAACTCGAATCCATGGCCTTGCGCAAGGCTGAGGCGGAAGGCCCTGACGTTCAGGTCTCGGCGATTGTGGTTCACATTCCGACACGTGGTGTGCGCGCCCTGATCGGATCTGCCTCGCGCGACCGGGCAGGGGGCTGGCTCGACCTGACCGCGCAAGCCCGCTCGCCGGGCTCCACCTTGAAACCGTTCATTTACGCCATGGCGTTCGATGACGGGCAGGCCGCACCGGATACGCGCATTTCCGATCTGCCCAAACGGTTTGCGTCCTATCAGCCGGAAAATTTCGACCGGATGTTTCGCGGTGATGTGCGGGTTTCGGATGCTTTGCAGCATTCGCTCAATGTGCCGGCGGTGCTTATGCTGGATCGGGTCGGGCCAGAGCGGTTTGCGGCGCAGTTGGCGCTGGCGGGCGCGCGACCACGCATTGGCGGCGGCGCAAATCACGACGCTGGCCTTGCCCTCGCGCTGGGCGGTGCAGGCCTGACAGCGCGCGAATTGGCTGTCCTCTATGCTGCTCTGGGCGATGAGGGTGTGGCCAAGCCTCTGGTCTGGCGCGCCAGTCAAGAAGCTGCAAGTTATGAACGGATGGGACGGCGGCTGGTCAGCGCCGAGAGTGCGTCAGATATCGTCCGTATCCTGCAAAATGGTCCCATGCCGGAAGGCCGTATGCCAGGGCGCCTGACTGCGGGCGCGCCGCAAGTTGCTTTCAAGACCGGCACATCGTACGGCTTCCGCGACAGCTGGGCAGCCGCAGTTTCTGGCGAACATGCCATTGTCGTCTGGGTTGGCAGGGCCGATGGAGCGCCGCGACCTGGCAAGACCGGCCGGGTGACCGCATTGCCCTTCCTGTTCGAGATTGCTGATCGAACTGCCCATCATTTACGAGATGAAGGCGAAGCTCGCACACGCCTGACCACGCAGCGCAAAATCGAAACACGCGGCGCGCTACATGACTTTTCGCCTGAAGCGCCGCCCGTAATCCTGTTTCCACCCGCGAGCGCGGAATTGTGGGCCGGCAGTGTTGATGGCAAGTCGGCCCGGCCCTTTGTATTGGCTGGACGCGGGGAGGGGCGCGTCTCTTGGTATATCGACGGAAAGCCCAGCCAGATCGATGATGCCGGTGCGCCAGTCTGGCAGCCGACGCAGGCGGGATTTTACACGATTACGGCCGTCGATCAGAGCGGGCGGTTCAGCCGGGTCAGGGTCCGTGTGCTGATGGGGCCGTCCTGACATACTTCCTGCCATGCCAATCAGCCTCATTGCTGACGCAGTTTGGCAACACGCAGGCAACACATTTATGTTAGGACTGACTTTCTGGCCTTCACGGCGGACGGGAGACCGCCATATGACGGACAGAACGCAGCGTGTGTTTGCTGCGACTGTATAGAGTATCGGGAACTGCCATGCGTATGCCATCCGCCCCCACCTTCACCATCGCCGCTGGCTTGGCCGCCATGGCGCTTGCGTTCTTCTCGAATGCGGGCGCGCAGGACCAAACCCTGGCAGAAACGGCCCCCAAGCGGCTGTCTTCGGCCATTTTTGCGGGCGGGTGTTTCTGGTGCGTTGAGTCTGATTTCGACAAGGTTGATGGCGTGATCGACACCGTGTCCGGCTATACGGGCGGTGAAATCGCCAATCCGACTTACAAGCAGGTCTCCAAGGAGAACACCGGCCATTACGAGGCCGTAAAGGTTACCTACGACCCGGATCTGGTCAGCTATGACACATTGGTCGAGTATTTTTTCCGGCACGTGGATCCCACAGATCCCTATGGTCAGTTCTGCGACAAGGGCGACAGTTATCGTACCGCGATCTTCGTCAACACTGATGACGAGCGCGCGGTGGCTGAAGCCGAGATTGCCGAGATCGAGACGTCAGGCGTGCTGAAGGACCCCGTCGTGACGCGGGTGATTCAGGCCGAAACATTCTGGCCGGCCGAAGATTATCATCAGAATTATTACAAGAAGAACCCGCTCAAGTATCGCTACTATCGCGCTTCATGTGGCCGGGATGGCCGGGTCGAAGATCTTTGGGGCGAGTCAGTCGGTCATTGATCGGTTGGTGATGGGCAGGGCTCAGGCTTGAATTCCGTCTGTCCATCAAAACGTTCCTCCCATTCGGGTGTCCGGTCCTGACGGTCATATCCGGTACCCAGATAAAGTTGGAATTCCCGCAAGATCGGGCATCCATTGCTACGCGTTCCAAGCGGAATTGAGATCACGCCCACATGGTCGAAGGACTGGAAATCGCTTCGCAGTTTCGGGCGCATGCCGGGATGTAGCGACGCGATGAGTACGCGATCAGCCAAACCGCCCTCAAGTGGCTGGGCCTCTGAAAAACTCTTCGGTCCGGCATAGCGGCGCCATGAAATCATCGGCGTGGTGCGCGCGCGTGCGTAATAGTCCAGGCCGTGCCAGGCTTCTCGCTCATCCACGAGCACTGAGGTTGCGCCAAGTGCATCGGCGCGCGCAAACAATTGCTCAGCGGCGCTATCCCAGCCACGAGTGCGTTTGAGGGCGTTGTCGAAACCAAGCGAGGTCGACAGGGAGGCGGGCAGTAGCGCGAGGGTCAGCAGGGCCAGCATCAGAGCAGCGTGCAGAGACAAACTGGTCCAGAGCAGGCCGGACGGGGAATGGCGCACAAAATGGCCGTAACTCAGAATGGCTGCTGCGACTAAGGCACCAATCAACAGGCGCGTGGCGAATGACACATCCGGCGCGAGCAGGAAAGCGACGAAGCTGACCGCTGCAATGATGTACCAAAGATTGCGATTTGGCTTTGCGCGGGCGAGCCATGAGGCCACCAGCACGCTCGCGGCCGGATAGGCAGTTGCAGCCCAATTGGCATTGGCGCGCGACAGGACCGCTTGTGCCATGATGATCAGCAAGACCGGCAGGATAAAGCAGAGCAGCCAGCGGTCCCGGCCCATGATGCCGTCATCCTCGCTACGCATCACAAAGATGCCGAAGACGAGCGCCAGGAAACTGATTGGCCCGAACACGCCAAGCTGATCGACCAGGAAGGTGAGGGCGTTCTCAGGATTGATAAGGTCGCCGCCAAGATTGGCATTGTCGACCGTGTGGCTCACCGTCTTGAAATCATTCGCGGCATTCCAGGCGAGATGTGGCGCAAAGATCGCTGCTGCCACGGCCAAGGCTGCGAGGCCTTTCCAACTCAGCAGGGCACGGCGACTCTGTACGTCAATCAACAGGACCAGCACGACGCCGATCGCGAAATATAGCATTGCGTATTTCGACAGGAAGCCGAGTCCGACCGCGACGCCGAGACCCAGCGCGCTGACCCATGCGCCTTGCCCACTGCGCAGGCGCCACAGAGCCCAAAGGGCGGCGCACCAGAAGGGGATGAGTACGCCATCTGTGGAGATCACGACAGAAGACAGTATGACAGCCGGCATCAGTGCATAGCCAAGGCTGGCAAACATGCCGACACGTGCACCATACATGTCTCGCGCAAGGAAATAGATGAAGGTGGCACCGGCCGTGTGCAGGAAGGCCGCGGGAAGCCGTACGGCCCATTCTGCATCACCCAATACAGCTGTCACAGCATGGATGACCCACGCAATCATGGGAGGCTTGGAATAATAGCCCCATTCCAGCGTATCGCCCCACCGCCAGTACTGCGCTTCATCTGCATATAGGTTCAGAGGCGAAATGCCTGTGAATACAACCCTCAGTACAAGCAGCATTGCCAACGCGGTGAATGTGATGGTCTGCCAGCGGTCAGGCGATTCGGATTCCTCGACGGTCATGGGGTGTTATTCCTTCTCAACTTGAGACTTATGCCGCCCCACCGAGGCAGAATATACCCTGAACCGCACGCAATCTGCGCATGTCCGCCTCCAAACCGTGTCTTTTTTGCATCGCAACATATCGATCCACCGTGATCGCAGCCTTATGTGCTGAACCTTCAAGATCTTGTCACTAATCTGTCATCCGGTGTCGTTATCCGACCCGCAGTACCGGCGACCCGCAAGGGGCGGTTGTCGGCGCATCACCGACTAGGGGAATAGTCATGACAAATTGGACCACTTTCGGGCGTGGGGCAGCAGTATCTGCCATTGCGCTGAGCATGGCCGGCGTCGCTATGGCGCAGGTTACAACTTCAGCCGTCCGCGGCGCAGTGACCGATGATGACGGCCAGGCCGTATCCGGTGCGCTGGTTACCATCACCGATCCTTCCACAGGACTGACACGGACTGCGACGACCAACCAGACCGGTCTGTACAGCATCCGCAACCTGCCTGTTTCCAGCGGCTATGTCGTTACGGTGACTTCGTCAGAGTTCCAGGGCCAGTTCATCGAAGATGTGGGCCTGAACCTCGGCGATGCGACCCAGGTCGACTTCACGCTCACCAATGATGGTGAAGCGCGTCAGGAAACGATCGTTGTTACGGCTTCCGTCTCCGATCTCGCACCGACTGCTGCTGGTCCTTCGGCGACCTTCGGCCTGGAGACGCTGCAGAGGGCCCCGGCCATCAACCGCAACATCACGGATGTCCTGCGCCTCGACCCACGCATCTATGTTGACGAATCCCGTGGTGATATCAACGCAGTCCAGTGTGGCGGTAAGAACTCTCGCTTCAACTCGCTGACCGTTGACGGCATTCGCATGAATGACAATTTCGGCCTGAATTCGAATGGTTACCCAACCGAGCGCATCCCATTTTCTTATGATGCCATTGAGCAGGTTGCGGTCGAACTGGCTCCCTTCGATGTGCAGTATGGTGGCTTCTCCGCCTGTAACATCAACGCGGTCACGAAATCCGGTACGAATGAATTCCACGGCTACCTCTTCGGCGACTACACAAATGACGGCCTGCGCGCCGACAGCCTCGAAGGCGACGACATCACGACGGGTGAGTACGACGAAACCCGCTACGGCTTCGGCGTCGGTGGTCCGATCATCAAGGACAAGCTGTTCTTCTTCGCGGCCTACGAGAAACTTGACGGCGTGAACCTGTTTGACCGCGGCGCGATCGGCTCCGGCGCTGTCAACGAAGTGAACATCACTCAGGCCGAAGTCGACGAGATCCGCAACATCGCCATGGAACTCTATGGCTATGATCCGGGCACGATCCCGAGCAGCGCTGATAACTCCGACGAGAAGATCCTGGTCAAGCTCGACTGGAACATCAGCAACGATCACCGCGCATCCTTCACCTATAACTGGAATGATGGTTTCAACATCGCCCAGTCGGACGGTGACTCCGATGAGCTGGAATTCTCCAACCACCTTTATGAGCGTGGCGCGGAACTGACGTCCTATGCCGGTTCGCTTTATTCTGACTGGACGGACAATTTCTCCACTGAAGTCCGTCTTGCCTATTCCGAACTGGACAATCGTCAGATTTCTGTCGGCGGTACCGATTTCGGTGAGATCACGATCGAGACCGACGATGTTGATGTCTATCTCGGTGGCGACGACTCCCGCCAGGCAAACAAGCTGTACTACGAGACCCTCAGCCTCGCGCTGAAAGGTTACTACACGACGGGCAACCACAATTTCAGCTTCGGCTATGAGCGTGAAGCCCTCGACGTGTTCAACATGTTCGTCCAGCACGTCGAAACCGAAATCGACTTCGATGGCAATCCGTCCTCTGGCGGAGCATTCGACGATGCGATTGAGAACTTCCGTCTCGGCATCGCCGACAACGTGAACTACAACAACTCCCCAACAGGCGATCCGAACAATGCGGCTGCTGACTGGGGATATGAGATCAACACGCTGTACGCCCAGGACGAAATTGACTTCGGCAACGGGATCGTGGTGATCGGTGGCCTGCGCTACGACTGGTACACAACCGACGACGCACCTGAAACCAATGCAGACTTCCTGGCTGACTATGGCTTCACAAATGGTGAGACGCTGGATGGTGAAGGTCTGCTTCAGCCACGTCTCGGCTTCGAGTGGGACTTCTCCGACAATCTCGACCTGCGTGGTGGTGTCGGCCTCTACTCCGGTGGCAACCCGAACGTGTGGCTGTCCAACACCTACTCAGCAAACAACGTGCTGCAGTTCGGTTCGGACGGTGGTGCATTCGGTCTTGAAAATGGCGTGACATCGCTCTTCGACATTGACTACGGTCTTTGTGAAGACGGCGTGCCGACTGGACCGGGCTACTGTGTGCCACAAGACATGATCGACGCTGTCGCAGCTGGCGAAGGCTCGAACTTCGAGATCAACTACCTTGATCCGAACTTCGAAATTCCATCTGAGCTGAAATTTGCTTTCGGCGGTACATACTATGCTGACGCGCCTGGGCTCGGCGGCGAGTATGTCCTCTCGGGCGACATTCTGTACACCGTTGCTCAAGATAGCGCTGTCTGGATCCGCGGTGATCTCGAGCAGACTGGCACAACCACAGTCGATGGTCGCGAATACCCGACCTACAGCAGCGTTCGTGAGGCAGCCTTCGTGCTGACCAATGCGAAAGAAGACGCCAAGTCTCTGCTGGTTTCCGGCTCGATCTCGAAGTCCTATGACTTCGGTCTCGACTGGGCCCTGGGTTACGCCTACACGGATGCAGAAGACGTGCACCCGATGACGTCCTCGGTGGCCTTCTCAAACTACGTCAACCGCGCATTCGGCGACCCGCAGGATGTCAGCGCTTCGACGTCTGACTACAACACCAAGCACCGCTTCACGGCACTTACCAATTATGAGCGCGCTTTCTTCGGCGACAACATGACCACGTTCTCGGCCTTCGGCCAGGCTGTGTCGGGTCGTCCATACAGCGTGGTTTACGGTGGTAGCGCGAACGGTATCAGTGGCTTCAACCCTTACCTCGAAGGCAACCCGTACCTGGCTGCTGGTGCAGAGCGTAACGGCGAAGAAGGTTCCTGGTGGGGCAAGGTCGACATCAAGCTTGAGCAGGAATTCCCTGGCTTCCTTGATCACAAGGCTTCCGGCTTCATTGTTGTCGACAACTTCACAAATCTGCTGAACGACGAGTGGGGCGTACTGCGTGAGCCTGGCTTCCCAGCGGTTTGTGCGGTTGACGACTTCCAGGCTGGTGATTGTGAATCTCGTCAGGGCGACGCGTCGCGCTACGAAATTCGCTTCGGCCTGCGCTACGAGTTCTAGTCACTCGGAACTCCGAAACTGAAAATCGGGAAGGGCGGCTCTGAGAAGAGCCGCCCTTTTCCTTTGGAACAAGGTGTGGCATGGCGCGCTCAATGTCTGAAATGAAACCTCATCTCCTGCCCGAATGGGCCCCTCATGCTGCTCTCTGGGTTGGCTGGCCGCGTCTTCTTGAAGAGTGGGGCGGCAACCTTGAAGGTCCACGCAAAGATATCTCCGGATTCATCCGCGCCGCATCGGACTATGTGCCGATCCGGGTCGCGGTAGGGTCAGATGAATCCGAGGCAACGGCGGGTGCAGCCGTAGGTGATTGCGCTGAGGTCTGCCGAATTCCGACCGGTGACATCTGGATGCGCGACACCGGGCCAATCATTACAGGAACGGGCGATGCGCGCCGCGCGCAGGCCTTCCGCTTCAATGGCTGGGGCGGAAAATACCTGATGCCAGGCGACACGGAAACGGCGACGGCCATTGCGCAGCACGAAGGCATTCCGGTTTCGCAGCACGCGATGGTTCTGGAAGGCGGGGGCATTGATGCGGACGGCACAGGCCGCCTGCTGACAACCGGACAATGCCTGCTCAATCCAAACCGAAATCCGGGTATGGATCAGGCCGAGATCGAGATGGCGATTGCCGAGGCGCTCGGCGTACTGGAGTTCATTTGGCTCGGCGACGGCTTGCTCAATGACCATACAGATGGCCATGTCGACAATATCGCCCGTTTCATCGCGCCGGGACATGCGATCTGCCAGCATCCATCGGGCGCAGACGACCCGAATGCTGATACGCTGCAGGAGATTGAAACAACGCTCCGCAGGGCTGGGCTCGAGGTTACCACCATTCCCTCACCCGGGCTTGTGAAGGACGAGGATGGAAATCCGATTCCGGCAAGCCATATGAATTTCACAATCACGAACGGCGCGGTCCTCGTGCCCGTTTACGAAGACCGTTACAGCCTTGTGGCGCAGGCCGAACTGAGCGCTCTGTTCGAAAGTCGCAAGGTGATCGGCCTGCCGGCACGCAATATTCTCAATGGCGGGGGCAGCTTCCACTGCATGACCCGCGAAATTCCAGCTTGATTTCCAGGAGCGAGCCATGCCCCGTACCCTAACGCTTGCCTGCATCCAGTTTACGCCATCAGACGATGTGCAGGACAATATCGACCGCGTGGCGGAGCGCGTGCGCGAGGCCGCAGAGCAGGGGGCCGACGTTGTGCTGCCGCCGGAACTCTTCACGGGGTACTATTTCTGCAAGACACAGGAAGAAGAGCATTTCGCGCGCGCCTATCCTTGGCGCGAGCATCCGGCTGTCGAGCAACTGTCGGCGCTGGCCGAGGAACTTGGCGTCGTCATCCCCGTCTCAATCTATGAGAAGGACGGTCCGCTCTATTACAATTCTCTGGTCATGATCGACGCGGATGGGTCGCCTCTGGGCGTATATCGCAAGAGCCACATTCCGGACGGGCCGGGCTATCAGGAAAAATACTATTTCCGCCCAGGCGATACCGGGTTTCGCGTATGGGACACAATGAAAGGCCGGATTGGTGTGGGAATCTGCTGGGACCAATGGTTCCCGGAAGCTGCGCGCGCCATGGCTCTAATGGGCGCGGATGCGTTGCTGTACCCCACAGCGATTGGCGCTGAGCCGCAGGATGCGGGCCTTGATACGGCCGCCCGCTGGCGCCGCGCGATGCAGGGCCATGCTGTCTCGAACACCATCCCGGTCGTCGCGGCAAACCGTGTGGGCGACGAGGAAGGGCAGGTCTTCTACGGAACCAGCTTCATCGCGGACCCAACCGGCGAGATCGTGATTGATTTCGGTCGTACCGAACAGGGCGTGCTGGTGGCAGAATTCGATCTGGATGAAATTGAACGCGAACGGGCCGCCTGGGGGTTTTTCCGGGATCGGCGGACCGACCTCTACAATATTCTCACCTAATTTCGACGAAGCGGCTGGTCATTGCGGACAAAGCGGGTCTCTTCCCGTTTTTCAGGCTTGGGCGCTTTCAGGTCGGCCACGTGAATGATGCCGGAATCCGAGGCGTAGTCTGCGGCGAGGCTGGTGAGAACCGTGTCGAATTCGTCGAAACTGGCGCGCCGATCCAGATTCGGGTCGAAGCGGGCCGGATTTCCCAGCGTGTCATCGCGGGTCGGCTGGCTTTCGGCCCATGAGAGCTGTTCGAGCGGGCTGAGATAGCCGTCCTTATTGGAATCGGCCTCAAGGAAGGCAGCCTCAATGCCCGTGGCGAGTTCTTCCGGGGTGACATTGCCATCCAGGTTGGCATCGAAACTGACAATCAATCCACCTCCCGCCACAAGGCGTTCTGGGACATGTCCATTCGCTTTGGCACCGCGTCTTGTCGGGCCGGGATAAGACTGCCCCGGCAGGCGCACAAGATCGTCGCCCTCATCTTCGGCACCGGCAGATGCAGGTGCACCAAGACAAACGAGTGCCGCCGCGGAAAGGGCAAGGGCCAGATTACGCATGAAGAGACTCCCAGAAGGTTCGAGGGATCAGACTATGTCGGTGTGGCGTTTTTGCAACATGACGTTTCAGTTATCTTGTCTGGACATCGGTCTGGCATTAGCGTCTCGTTAACGCCGCCTTAACGCAAAGGGAGCAATCCGTTAACCAGTTGCGGCCGCCGACCGGTGGTCGATTCGTGCGATTTGGATTGAAGACACTATGGCAATCACGGCGGACCAGGTCCCTATCATCATGTCTGCTGGTGCGACCGCGCTGGGCCTAGCCGCCTTGCTATGGGCGCTGCGCGTGTCGGATGGGGCACGTGGCGCGGCGCGCAAATACAAAGACCGGTCGTCCGATCTCGAGACTCTTCTGGCAGAGCACCGCTCAATCCTTGGTGCTCACCCGGGCGTGATCCTGGTCTGGCAGGGTGAGGCGCTTGAGCCCGATAGTGAAGAAATGACCCCGCCGGAGCTTTACGGTTCGCCGGTGGCATTGGCTGGCCTGCTCAGCTTCACCGACGATGCGATTTCGCCCGATCCGGCAGTGCGCATCATCGAAGGCCTTGCCGACCTCGAAGCGCGTGACAGTTCCGGACAGGACACGACGCTGCGGATTCGCATGCGCGAGCTGCGCGATACTGGACAGGCTTTCTCGCTCACCATCATCGGGCCGTCTGGCCGCTTCCTTGAGGCGGACGGGCGGACGGCTGGCGCGCGGGCGGTCGTCTGGGTCACCGACACCACCATCAAGGGACTGGAAGAAAGCTCCGCCCGCGGCAAGCTGGAAGAGGCGCGCCAGGTTATCGCGCGCGATCCGACAGCCTTCCTTGACATGCTGGGTAAGGCGCCGTTCCCGGCCTGGCGCGTATCCGGCATGGGCAAGCTGCAGTGGGTGAACCCATCTTACATTGAGGCAGTCGATGGGGTGAACCTCGACCGCGTCCTGGATCGCCAGATCATGCTGGACCAAGCTTCAGCTGACCAAGCCCGCAAGACTATTTCTGAAGGTGCCGATATCGACGAGACGCGCCACATGGTCGTGAATGGAGAGCGGCGCGCCATGCGTGTGCTGACCTTCCCTCTATCCGGCGGGGCAGGGGCGATGGCGTTCGATGTGACCGCCCAGGAAAATGCGCGCGAGGAACTGAACCGCCATGTTCGCGCGCATGACGAGACACTGAACCATGTTGCCGATGCTGTCGCGATCTTCGGGGCGGATCGCAAACTGACCTTCTACAACAAGGCCTTCCGCGACATGTGGGATCTCGATGAGAGCTTCCTGCTGGACCGCCCGAACCACGGGCAGTTGCTGGACCGCCTGCGCGAGCGCCGCAAGTTGCCGGCCCGTACAAATTACGCCGAATGGCGGGCGGAGGAGCTGTCCTACTACCTCGATATTGATGGGGTAAAGGAAGATACATGGTCACTGCCGGATGACCGGACTCTGTCCGTCACACGCCAGCGCCACCCGATGGGCGGCCTGTTGCTGTTGTTCAAGGACATCACAGGCGAACTGAACCTTCAGACCAAGTTCAATGCCATTGTGAAGACGCAGGCGTCCACGCTCGACAATCTGCACGAGGCAGTTGTCGTGTTCGGCGGCGACGGGCGGCTGAAACTGTTCAACAAAGCTTTTGAACGTCTCTGGTCCCTGGACCATGACGAGTTGAAAGACCATCCGGACTATAGCGATGTGATCGAGGACTGCGTTCCGCTGTTCCATGACCTGGACGTCTGGGACGCGATCAAGGGCCATATTACGGACCCGTCCGCCCGCGCGCGCCAGTCCACCACCGGAGAGATGCGCCGGTCTGATGGGTCTATCCTGACATATCTGACCCATCCGCTGCCGGATGGAAACACGCTGATCGCCTTTGCGGATGTGACGGCCACACGCAGGGTTGAGTCCGCGCTGAGAGATCGGGCTGAAGCATTTGAGGCTGCAGACCGCCTGAAAACGGAATTCGTGCGCAATGTGTCCTACCAGCTGCGGTCGCCGCTGACGGTCATCTTTGGCTATGCTGAACTGCTGGAAACAAAGCGCAATGGCGATCTGACCGAGCGCCAGACAGACTATGTCAGCGCGATCCTGTCAGCTTCCGACCACCTCTCGAAACTGATCGAGAACATTCTCGACCTCGCCATGATCGAAGCAGGCCGTATGGATCTCGATCTGAAAGATGTGGATCTCAGCCATGTCATCGAGGAAAGCATCGACATGGTCGTGTCAAAGGCAGAGGACACGCAGATTGCCGTTCGCGCCGACATCAAGGGCAAGCTTGGAGTCATTCGGGCAGATGAGCGCCGCATCAGGCAGGTCTTGTTCAACCTCATTTCCAATTCGCTCCGCTTTACCGAATCCGGTGGTGAGATCGTCGTCTCGTCCCAGCGCGTGGGCGACATGGTGACCCTGTCTGTGCGCGACAATGGTCGGGGGCTTGCTGCCGATAAACGGGCCACCAGCTTCGACAGTTTCGTTTCGGGCGACCAGCGCGGGGCCGGCCTCGGTCTTGCGCTCGTGAAGCATTTCATCGATCTGCATGGCGGAACGGTCGGTATGAAACCGGTCGATGGCGGCGGTCTGGAAGTGACCTGCTGGCTGCCGGTGAAGGTCACGAAAGTTGTGCAGAACCAGGAAATGTTGCTGACTGAGAGCCTGCCAGCCTGATTATCTGAGGGCCTGTTTAGGACGTCTCACAAACAAGTTTACTGACTTTCTGCGCGCCATGCCTACATGTTGGTTTGACAAAACCAAGCAAGAAGGCACGCAACATGGCTGACGATACCTATATCCCACCGAAGGTCTGGAAATGGGATGCTGAGAGCGGCGGGCGTTTCGCCAGCATCAACCGGCCGATTTCGGGCGCGACTCATGACAAGGATTTGCAGGTTGGGAAACATCCGCTGCAACTCTATTCGCTGGGCACACCGAACGGCGTTAAAGTCACTGTAATGCTCGAAGAACTGCTCGCGGCGGGTCATTCCGGCGCTGAGTATGATGCCTGGTTGGTCAACATCATGGAGGGCGACCAGTTTTCCAGCGGATTTGTTTCTGCCAACCCGAACTCCAAGATCCCGGCCCTGATGGACCATTCGACCAATCCGCCCACCCGCGTGTTCGAATCCGGATCGATCCTTCTGTACCTGTCAGAGAAGTTTGACGCTTTCCTGCCCAGGGATCCGCGCAAGCGCACGGAAGCGCTTTCCTGGCTGTTCTGGCAGATGGGATCGGCGCCTTATCTCGGTGGTGGCTTTGGCCATTTCTACGCATATGCGCCAATCAAGATCGAATACGCGATCGATCGGTTTGCGATGGAGGTGAAGCGGGAACTGGACGTGCTGGACAAGCGGCTCGCCGATAATGAATTCATGGCTGGCGACGAGTACTCGATTGCAGATATGGCAATCTGGCCATGGTACGGCGCTCTGGCGTCAGGTGTCGTGTATGATGCGGGGGAATTCCTGCAGGTTCATGAGTACGAAAATGTTCAGCGCTGGACCAAACAGATCGCCGAGCGTCCGGCAGTCAAGCGTGGCCGCATGGTGAACCGCACTTTTGGCAAGCCGGAGACCCAACTGCGCGAACGCCACGACGCCAGCGATTTTGATACCAGGACCCAGGACAAGCTGGATCCCGAAGGCTCCAGCTGATCCTGTCTTTGGTCAGGATTTCTCGAATTTGAGAATGTAGCGATCCGTCTGTCTCCGGATAGACGGATCGAATACGTTCAGCGTGCCATCGTCGTCGGGATTCGCGAGTAGGTCACTCTCCTCAACAAGGACGAGGCCGACATCGCCCATCATATCCATCAAGGTGTCTTGCGCCAGCCGATGTGTCACGCCGCCAGTTGTTGCGGGCGCACCGTTAGGCGCGCGGTGATCAATCACGACGAAATGCCCGCCGGGTTTCAGGACGCGCGCAATTTCGGAAAAGGCGACATCCGGATCTCCGAGTGCACCCGGCTCCGCGCCTTCCGGCGTGTACCAGAGCTCATGTGGGCCGAGAAACCAGGTTACGAGATCCACCTCCATATCGCCAATGGGTTCGAAATCATCGAACGATGTCTGGATGTGAGTCACATTGATCAGCCTGCCATCCATGCGTTTCTCGACCGCATCGCCGAGGAAGGTTTCAAACTCTGGTGGGTTCTGAAGGTAGACTTTTCCCTCTTCGCCCACGACAAGTGAGAAGAGTTCGGTATAGATGCCGCCGCCAGCTTCCATATCCAGCACTGTCATGCCCGGCATTACTCCGGTGAATGCAAGGATCTGCCGCGAATTGCGAAGTTCATACTGCTCGAAATCATCTTCCGGGCGACCATCATGCACGAAGACGGAATCGTAATCGAACGCAGGGACGGTAGTTTCCGGCATTGTTGGCATGCTCTCGGGAATCGGCGCAGCACATGCGGCCAAGCTCAAGCAAGCAGCTGCGAAACTTAGTGAATGTCTCATAAGAGTGTCCTCTGTCCGCTCAGGCCTTGCTGAGCATAGTCTCGCTGATATCCCAAAGCCGCTCGGCTTTTTCGTCATCACAGATCCAGGGTCGGGCGTGCTCCCAGCGTTGACTCTCTTCGGTGGCAAGCTTGGCAATATCGCAATCTTCGCAATAAACGCCGCCCTTGTCCGCCAGGGCAGGGGAAGTAGCGGCCCAGACGCTGGTGGATGCGCCTTGCTCTGGTGTCTTGAACATGGCCTGAACTTGAGGCGGGATTGTTCCGTCGGGGTTTTTCCAACCGAGTTCGGCCATTTCCTCATCAGTGAGGTGGCGTTGCAGAGGCGTGAAAATCCCTCCCGGATGCACCGAGAATGCCCGCACACCGATATCCTTGCCGCGATGGTCCACGCCCAGAGCAAACAGGGCGCACGCTGATTTGGACTGGCCGTAGGCTTCCCATTTGTCATAGGGATGGGATTCGTAATTGGGATCGTCCCAGATCACGTCGGAGCGCACATGCGCTGTTGATGAAAGGGCGACCAAGCGCGCGCCGTCCGCGCGTTCAAGAGCGGGGGCGAGCGCGAGGCTCATCGCCATATGCGCGAGATGGTTCACGCCCAACTGGCGTTCCCAGCCGGGCCCAACCCGCGTTTCAGGGCAGGCCATGACACCCGCATTGTTAATAAGGATATCAAGTGCGCGGCCTGTGTCCTCAAAATCAGCGGTGAATTTTCGCACAGTGGCGAGGTCTTCCAAGTCCATCGCCGCAATCTCGATATCGCCGGGAATGTCAGCGAGCGCAGCCTCGGCGGCGTCGACGCGTCGCGCAGGAACCGTCACGCGCGCGCCTGCGCCCGCCAGGGCGCGAACGGTTTCCAGGCCAATCCCCGAATAGCCGCCAGTGACGATTACGTTGCGTCCGGTCAGGTCGATGCCGTCGATAATTTCCTGTGCCGTCGACTTTGCATGAAAGCCTGATCCGATCGGCGTCTGGTCTGTTGCGGCCATGTGTTTCCCCTTTGGTCGTTTGGTTTCTTATGCTGAGCCAGCCGGTACGACGGCAAGCGATCATGCGTGATGTTACTAATCTGTAAGCAGCGGTTTACATGGACGCACTCCGTATCGCCACTTATATCCCGAATATAACCAAGGGAGAAATTGCATGCGTATTCTTGCCGCCGCGATATCTGTTGTCGCCATGTCAGTCGCTGTTCTTCCTGCCGCTGCGCAGTATGGTCAGGTTGAGCGGACCCAAGCGGAAATTGCGCTCGAGGAAGCTACGGCTAACCTTGAGACCAATCGCGTCACACGCACCGAAGCCAGTCAGGCCTGTGACACCAGGGATTATCAAGCCTGCTTCGAGCTGGCCGATATGTATCGCAAGGGGCTTGGCGGCGACCAGGATTACAAGAGCGCTGCGGACAATTATCGCAAGGCGTGCGATGGAAAAGTCGCAGAGGCCTGTTCAGGACTTGCCTATCTGACTGTTCAAGGGCGCGGCATGGATGCCGATACCGCTCGGGCGCGCCAGCTTTATGATAAAGCGTGTGATTATGGCGACGTGAGCGGATGTGCAGCCTATGGCAACATGATCTATACCGGCCAAGGTGGTTCCAAGAACGTTGCGGAAGGCACGCGCCTTCTCCAGGAATCCTGCGATAAGGCGTATGAATGGGCCTGCGAACGCCTGTCGACGCTGGGGGCCTATCAGCCCGATGACTCGACTTGGGAGCGTCTTGAAGACGTCAGGCGCCGTTACTGATTTTCACTCAAGGTCGACAGTTTGCGCGCAAGGCTTGAGCCTGGCAGCGGGCTGGCGGGTCGGTTCGGGTCGATAGCGGGGGTCTCGGAAACTGTATCAGCAGTGATATGCTCAGGTGTGTCCACAGCCTCATGCGTCGGTATGGGACCGTCGGTTGCGACGTTGAGGTCAGCGGTCATCAGCGACCCGGCGTCAACCCGGATGCTGCGGGTGAACACCTTCCCGGTGACAACAGCTTCATTCCAGATCTCAAGGCTCTCATGAGCGGTCACATTGCCCGTCAGCTTGCCATGTACGACGATAATTGCCGCCTCCAGCGATCCTTCGATATGACCGGTCGCTTCGATCAATACCAGCCCGTCCGATTTGACCGGACCTTTCATATGGCCTGCTACGGTAAGCGGGCCAGAGAAATTGAAGCTGCCTTCCAGCGCGCATTCCGTGCCGATGAAGCTGCCCTGACCTGAGCGGCCCTTGCCGGCAGCATTGTCCGTTTCGAATTTGGCCATCACCCATACTTTCCCATGTTCTGACCTGGTGCGCCTGTTGTCGGCGTTGGGGTTTTCATCCGGGCCAGAGAATTGATTTCATTGCTCTTATAGCGCGCAATTGGCCGCGCGCACAGTTCCAAGCAGAGATTACCTTGCAAGATACGGGCAAGTTTTCCTCGCCATAAGGCCATATTCCCGTGTTGAAACAGCTCATGAGCCTGTTTCGGTCCGTTTCATTTGCCTTGATGCTGGTTGCAGCGGCGTGTTCACAATCGTCTGAACCGGTTGCAGGCGGTGTTATCCCGTTGCAATCCGGTTTCACCGGCATTGACCTGTCGCACCATAATGGTCGCATCCGCTGGGACGAGTTCGAGGCCGCACCCGTCGATTTTCTTTACCTCAAGGCTACCGAAGGTCGGGACTGGAAAGATCCACGTTTCCTGGAAAACTGGCGCGAAGCGACAACGCGCGGCTGGACGGTCGGCGCTTATCATTTCTACCGACTCTGCCGGCCGGGAGCCGAGCAGGCCCAGAATTTCATTCAGTCGGTGGAAGTGCGGACAGGGGCGCTGCCGCCCGCAGTTGATCTGGAATATGCGCACAATTGCGAGCCGCGCGGCAGCACGACTGAGACTTTGGGAGAATTGGACACATTCCTGACAGCGCTAGAGGCCGAATATGGCGTGCGGCCGGTGATCTACACGACGCCAGAGTTTCACACCGACTGGCTGTCCGGCAGTTATGATGACTATCCGCTCTGGTTGCGCGGCCTTGGCGAGACGATGCCGCGGACCATCAACGGCCGCGTACCGGACATCTGGCAATACACCATGTCCGGCCGCGTACCGGGAATTGACGGCCGGGTGGACATGAACCGGGTTCCGGACCGTCCACCCGGATAAGGTTTAGTTGCGGGATTTGTCGACCAGGCGATCGTTCTGGGCCCAGTGCATCATGCCGCGAAGTTTCTCGCCGACTTCTTCGATTTCGTGGCTGTTCATGCGCTGGCGCATGGCGTTGAAGCCCGGTGCGCCGGCCTGGTTTTCGAGGACCCAGTTGCGGGCAAACGTGCCGTTCTGGATGTCTTCGAGAACCTTTTTCATGTTGGCCTTGGCTTCGGAATTGATCACGCGCGGGCCGGAGACGTATTCGCCATATTCGGCCGTGTTCGAGATCGAGTAGTTCATGTTGGCGATGCCGCCTTCATAAATAAGGTCAACAATCAGTTTGGTCTCGTGAAGGCATTCGAAATAGGCCATTTCCGGCGCGTAGCCAGCCTCGACCAGGGTTTCATAGCCAGCCTTGATCAACTCGACGATGCCGCCACAGAGCACAGCCTGTTCTCCGAAGAGGTCTGTTTCGGTCTCTTCGCGGAATGAGGTCTCGATGACACCAGCGCGCGTATTGCCGATGGCCTTGGAATAGGACAGGGCAACATCCTGTGCCGTGCCGGTCGCGTCCTGATGGATTGCGATCAGACCCGGCAAGCCGAAGCCCATCTGGTACTGGGCGCGCAGCGTGTGGCCGGGGCCTTTCGGGGCGGACAGCGAGACATCAACATCGGGGCGTGGACGGATGAGGTTGTAGTGCACGTTGAAGCCGTGGCCGAACATGACATGCTGGCCAGCGCGCAGATGCGGTTCGATCTCGTTTGCATAGAGCACGGCCTGCTTTTCGTCCGGGATAAGGATCATCAGCACGTCGGCCCACTGGGCGGCCTCGGCGGGCGTGACCACTTCAAGGCCCTCGGCTTCTGCTTTGGCGCGGCTGGCCGACCCCTCATAGAGGCCAACCTTCAGCTGCTTCACGCCGCTGTCGCGCATGTTCAGAACGTGGGCGTGGCCCTGGCTGCCATACCCGATCACGGCGACTTTCTTGCTCTGGATGAGGGAAAGGTCTGCATCCTGTTCGTAATAGATTTTCATGGGCCTCTACTTGCTCCGCTGGAGGATTGATTGTTGGGGTAAGGGTCTTCAGGTCAGTTGGACTTGCACACCCAGCCATCTGAAAAATTGGCGACGCCGATAACGCTACGGTTCAATTCGGCAATTATGTCTGTGGCCTCCGAATGGCGCGAAAACTGTTTCAGGCCATTGGTGGTTTCAATTGAGGTGATGATGTCGTGCGACGCCAGCAGCAGCTCATAGCTGCGCGATCCGTCGGCATTGACCACCATTTTTTCCCGCGCGCCATAGGCGGGCAGTCCTGCATCGCTGGTGGTCAGGAGAGACAAGGCGACCTTGCTTGCGACGGGGGCAGGCAGTTGGGTCTGCAGGCGACAGAGCGGAATATGTGTGTTGGTGTCGGAATCGACCGGTACCGTTCGCGCATCCAGCATCATTGTGCCGTCTGCATCGACGATATCGTAGACATAAGCGGCCCCGCTGGGCGCTGCGGTGTCCACGATGCGCAGGATGGGGTCATTGGAGGAATCAAACGTTGCATCGGCCCGGTCGGCAATCAGGGCCGCACGGTCGATATCGCATTGCAGCTGAGCCTGATCGGCATCATCTGCAAGCGCCAGGGCCGAGCCGGCCACTTTCGGGCGGCAGCTTTCGGGCTGTTCTTCTATGGCGTGCGCATTGCCAGCGAGAAAAAGGACGCCGAGCGCAATCAGGCTGGTGCGTGTCATCCCTTCTCCTTTCCCCTCTTGATCGACAGAACACCTGTCCGGCTTACCTCAACCAAGCCGAGCGGTCGCATCAGATCCACAAACTGGGTGATCTTTTCAGAGGCGCCTGTCAGCTCGAAAATGAAGCTCTCATTTGTCGTGTCTATCACATTCGCGCGGAAAATCTGAGATATGCGCAGCGCTTCAACACGGGCTTCGCCTTTGCCGGCGACCTTGATCAATGCCAGTTCGCGCTCGATGCCGCGCTTGGACTTGGTGATGTCGATCACCTGTTCCACGGGCACGATGCGCAAGAGCTGGGCTTCGATCTGCTCCAGAATATGCGGTGTGCCCTGGGTCACGATGGTGATCCGCGAGCGGCGCTCATTCACGTCGACCTCGGCCACGGTCAGGCTGTCGATATTGTAACCCCGGCCAGAGAACAGTCCCACAACACGGGCCAGAACGCCTGGCTCGTTATCGACCATGACGGCCAGTGTGCGGCGTTCGACGGCCTCGTCCTCATGAGACAGGAAATAGGCCGATTTCGGATTGCCAGCGGGGGGCGTAGCTGTTGATCCATCGCTCATGGCTGTGTCTCCGGTTTCGGGGTGTCACGATTCCAGAAGTCGATGGAGAGGTCGGGACGGCGAGTCAATAGCTCGTCCCGCAGCGCTCCAGACCGGCTGATCGCGTCGTCCTGGTGTTTCTGCTTTTGTTTGGTGTAGCGGCCCAATAGCTGGTCCATGCGCCGTGGATCGAGATGGGCTTGCAGTTCAGAGACCAGCAATTTGCGGCAAGCATCGATGAAAGCCGCACTGTCCTCGCTTGTCGGGCCGCCTTCGCGGGTCAGGGCATGAACCTCTTCATGGGCCCAGACGAGGCTGTCCAGGATCGGCGCGCGGAAGCCTTGATATGCGCCATCCTTGTTGAGGCCATGACGGTCAGGCGCAAGGTTTGGAAAGAACATCCGCCCACGGTCAATCAGGGTCGACAGGTTAGTCAGACTGTCTGCGCGCGCCTCCTGGAAGGCGCGGTCGGAGTCCATCACGTGGCGGTTGCGCGCCAGCATGGCAGCAGAGGCCAGCGTTTCGATGGCGGTATTGCCCCAGTCGAGGCTAGCGCTGTCGATGCTCTGGCGCAGCTGTTCGGTGCGCAGCTGGTGTTGTTTGCGGGTTTCGGCGCGGCTTGCGAGCGCGCCAAGTACAGCCGCAATGGCGGAGACCACGGTCACGATCGTGCCGATATTTTCCATTCCCCACTGCCACAGATCACTCGCAGCCATCACATTCGTCCTATCAAGCTCCCGCCGGGTCTGGTCGGTCAGACCAGTCCCTTGCCAGCTTCGCCAATCTCATCGCCCTTGATTTCTCCAAGGATCATCTCGTTGTGCGCTGAACCCGACGGTATCATAGGCAGGCAGTTCTCGGCCTTTTCGACACGGCAATCGAACAAAACCGGCCCGGGATGGTCAATCATCTCGCGGATCTTGTCGTCCAGCTCCGCTGGATTGTCACAACGGATGCCATGTCCGCCCATTGCTTCGGCAAGTTTCACGAAGTCGGGCAGGGTTTCCGAATAGGAGTGAGAATAGCGCTCGCCATGCAGCAATTCCTGCCACTGGCGCACCATACCCATCCATTCATTGTTGAGGATGAAGACTTTGACCGGCAGCCTGTGTTGAACGGCGGTGGAGAGTTCCTGCGTCATCATCTGGATTGACGCTTCGCCCGCAATGTCGATCACGAGGGCGTCCGGATGCGCTGCCTGAACGCCCACTGCGGCGGGCAGGCCATAGCCCATCGTGCCGAGCCCACCGGAGGTCATCCACCGGTTCGGCTCGTCGAAATGATAGAATTGCGCCGCCCACATCTGGTGTTGGCCAACTTCGGTCGTGATGTAGGTCTCGCGATCACGGGTCAGCTCATACAGGCGCTCAACGGCATGTTGGGGTTTGATGACCGTGTTGGAGTTTGCGTAGGTGAAGCATTTCCGGGCGCGCCAGATGTCGATTTCCTGACGCCAGGGTTTCAGGTCCGGCTTCTTGGCCTTGCGGGATTTGAACTCTTTCAGGATTGCGGCCAGCGCCTCTGCGCAGTCGGCAATCACGGGGATATCGACTCGGACGATCTTGTTCACCGAAGAAGGATCGATGTCGATATGCACCTTCTTGGAGTTGGGTGAGAAGGCGTCGATACGGCCGGTCACCCGGTCATCGAAGCGCGCGCCCACGCAGATCATCAGATCGCAATCGTGCATCGCATTATTGGCTTCGAAGCTGCCATGCATGCCGACCATGCCCAGCCAGTCCGGATGGGAGGCAGGGAAGGCGCCAAGCCCCATCAGTGTAGAGGTCACCGGATACCCCGTGACGTTCTGGAGCTCGCGCAGCAGATCGGACGCCTTCGGACCGGAATTGATGACACCGCCGCCAGTGTAGAAGACTGGCCGCCGCGCGTGCATCATCAGATCCACTGTCGCCGAAATCGCATCCGGGTGCGGTTTGGTAGTGGGGTGATAGCTCGGCTTGTGAACGCCCTCCTTGCCGACATAGGTGCCGGTGGCGAACTGGATGTCCTTGGGAATGTCGACCACGACCGGTCCGGGTCGACCGGATTTGGCGATCAGGAAGGCTTCGTGGATCGTGCGTGCGAGCTGGTTCACATCGGTAACCAGGTAATTGTGTTTGGCACAGGTGCGGGTGATGCCGGTTGTGTCGCATTCCTGGAACGCGTCGGTGCCGATCAGGTGTGTCGGAACCTGTCCGGTCAGGACCACCATCGGAATGGAATCCATCATCGCGTCTGCAATCGGGGTGACCATATTGGTCGCGCCGGGGCCGGAGGTGACGAGGCACACGCCAGGTTTGCCTGTTGTGCGGGCATAGCCCTCGGCCGCGTGGCCAGCGCCTTGCTCGTGGCGCACCAGAATGTGGCGAATTCCATCGGAGTTGTAGAGCGCATCATAGATCGGAAGAACCGCCCCACCCGGATAGCCGAACATGACTTCCACGCCCTGTTCCTTGAGCGCCGTGATGACGATTTCGGCGCCTGTCATGGTCAAGGTTTCAGCTGCGGGCTTGGTCTTGGTTGTCATGGGGAGATCTCTGATGGAACTGAGTTTGGACTGTATCGGAAAAGAAAAAGGGCTCCAATGGAGCCCCGTTTTGTGCGCGCATCCGCAACTGGCTACTTAAAGCCAGCTACGGATGCTTAATAACGAGTACCACGTATTTGCGCACGGTGCGTTTCCTCCAACGTCGGGATTAGGAATAATCTGCCTCAACCGGCCTGTCAATCTCCCTATACAAGGCAAGAATAACCCTCAATCGATCTTCTGGCTCCGGTGAAGGAATGCGCGGCCAGAAGGGAAATTGGCGACCGATCCACGTGAATTGCCGTTTTGCGTAGCGTCTTGTGTCGCGTTTTGCGTTTTCTGCGGCAAATTCTGCCGTTATCTCTCCGCGTGCGAAGGCTGCGAGCCACGGCATTCCATGTGCTTTCATGGCAGGAAGTTCCGGGTCGAGATCGCGTTTTATCAGTTGGCGGGCTTCTTCCATCGCGCCCTGCATCAGCATGCCTTCAAAACGGCGGTCGATCTTCTGATAGAGTTTTGCGCGAGGTGGGGTCAACGCAACGCCCATCCATTCATTCTCCTGCAGGACCGGCGGCTGGCGGTTGCGCTGGAAGTCGGTCAGCGGTTTGCCGGTCGCCAGATAAACCTCATAGGCGCGTGCGAGGCGCTGGCGGTCGCCGGTGCCCAGTCGGTCAGCGATTTCCGGATCGACCGGGGCCAGTCGGGCACGCAGGCCGTCCGCGCCCTCGGCATCGGCAATGGCGCGCACGTCGGCGCGGACATCGTCGGGTACAGGGGGAATATTCGACAGGCCTTCAGTCATTGCGAGCAGGTAAAGGCCGGTGCCGCCGACCAGGACAGCGCGCTTGCCGCGCAGTTCAAGCGTGCGAATGGTCGCGCGGACCTCTTCCAGCCACTCGCCAGTGGAGTAGCGCTCGGCCGCGTTCACATGGCCGAAGAGATGGTGCTTCACACCGTCCATCTCTTCTTCGGTCGGGCGAGCTGAAATCACTTGCAAGTCGCGATAGACCTGCATGGAATCGGCATTGATGACCTCACCGCCCAGACGGCGCGCCACTTCGATGGCGAGCGCGGTCTTGCCGCTGGCCGTGGGTCCGTGAATGAGTATTGCCGGTGTCATCCATATAGACGTAAGGGCTTGTCAGCGACGAGGAAACCCGTGAAGAGGCGGGAATGATTGAGAAAGCAGTTAATTCCATGATCCTGATCGCCGCCGCCAATGCCCCGGAAGACAATATTGCCTCGCGCCTCGGCATGATCCTCGGAGATCTCGGCATTGCCCAGACCTTGCCTCAGATAACAGGGCTGGGACAGGTCGGAGATGTCAGCGCTGTGGAGATTCCGCTTGCTCCGATGGATGCCGATTTCCAGCACGCAGCGCTCGTTGCGCTGGAAGCGGAAGAAATGGACGTTGCCCTGGTGCCCGCAGGAAATCGTCGCAAACGGTTGCTGATCTCCGACATGGATTCCACGATTATCGGACAGGAATGCCTCGATGAATTGGCGGATTTCGCTGGTCTGAAAGCGGAAGTGTCCGCGATCACAGAACGTGCCATGCGGGGCGAGCTGGATTTCGAGGGCGCGCTGACAACCCGCGTGGCCATGCTGAAGGGGCTCGACCTCAAAGCGCTGCAAGACGCCTATGATGCGCGCATTTCGCTGAATACCGGCGCGAAGACACTGGTGGAGACGATGAAGGCGCAAGGCGCGATGACCGTGCTGGTCTCCGGCGGGTTCACCTTCTTCACGGGCCGAGTCGCCGATGAAGCCGGGTTTGCTGCCCACCGCGGCAATACGCTGATCGATGATGGCGCAGTGCTGACCGGGGAGGTGGGCATGCCGATCCTCGGACGCGAAGCGAAACTCTCGGCGCTGGATGAGTTTTCAGCGGAAGCGGGCCTCAGCCGGGCAGATTCACTTGCACTCGGCGATGGGGCGAATGATCTTGCCATGATCCAAGCGGCGGGCCTCGGCATTGCCTACAAGGCCAAGCCCATTGTCGCGGCTGAAGCGCATGCTGCGATCAATCATACCGATTTGCACACAGCGCTGTTCTTCCAAGGCTATCACGCGGACGAATTCGTCACTGAATAGACTGCCGGATCAGGAATTGGTCAGGTCGACCGAGATGAACTGATCGAACCAGCCCGCTTCGCCGCGACGCTTCACGCGGAGCAATAGTGGCTGGCGCGGTGTGGTCATCGCGGCTTCGACCTTGCTGATCGTGTCGGTAACGGTGGTGACGCGCTCGAAATTCACTTCAACCAAGACGTCGCCGCGTTGGAGTTTTCCAAAGGAGCGCCCACGCGCAGAGACCGTTGTAACCACAACGCCGTCAACATCCTTTGGGATGCCATAGCGGCGGCGGATATCATCGTCGAGGCTGGTCAGTTCTGCGCCAAGATCGTTGGAACTCGCCGGCGCATCCAGCGTGGCATCGGCGGCGGGCGTATCGGCCTCGTCTTCCAGTTCACCGAGCGTGACATTGACAGTGCGTCCCTTCCCATCTCGCACAATCGCGATGGGAACGGTGCGACCGATCTCGGTATCGGAAATCAGGCGGGTCAGTTCGCGTACGCTGGTCACGGTCTGGCCATCGAAGCGGAGCACAAGGTCGCCGACTTCCATATCGGATTTTGCCGCCGGTCCTTCATCGGAGATACGGGTGATGATCACGCCGCCCTTGCCCGTCGCCTTGTACGCGCGCACGAGTGCTTCATCCGCATCCTGTACATTGACGCCCAGCCAGGCGCGACGCACGCGGCCTTCCTTGATGAGCTGGTCGGAAATGCGTTTCACGAGATTTGCCGGCACGGAGAAGCCGATGCCGACCGAGCCGCCCGTAGGGGAGATGATCGCGGTGTTCACGCCGACGACTTCGCCGCCGAGATTGAACAAGGGCCCGCCGGAATTACCGCGGTTGATGGCGGCATCGGTCTGGATGAAGTCATCTGAGCGACCCGCATTCAGGTCGCGATTGCGCGCCGAGATAATGCCAGCCGAGACAGAGCCCCCGAAGCCGAATGGGTTGCCGATGGCGATAACCCAGTCACCGACTTCTGCTTTGTCGCTGTCGGCGAGGTCCACATAGGGCAGGGCAGTCGAGGATTTCACCTTGAGCACGGCGAGATCGGTGTCGCGATCACGACCGACGAGTTCAGCCTTCAGGACGCGGCCGTTCGAGAAATTGACGTCAATCTCGTCGGCATTCTCGATGACATGATTATTGGTGATGATGATGCCGTCAGCCGAGATGACAAAGCCGGAGCCCAGTGATCCTTCACGCCGGAAACCGTCTTCATCCCGACCGAAGAATTCGTTGAAGCGCTCCATGGGCGAGCCTTCCGGAAAGGTCGGCATGCCATCGGGCGCAATTGTTTGCGATGTTGAAATATTGACCACGGCCGGCATCAGGCGCTTGGACAAGTCACGGAAGCTTTGCGGTTGGACCTTCTGATCGATTCCATCGACTGCCGTCGACAGGCTGTCCTGAGCATGGGCAGGCAGAACGGCGGTTGCCGAACTCATCAGGAACAGGGCAGCAAGGGCCGGGATACGCATAGGCCGCTGAGCCTCCTTTCGAAGCATAATATACACTAATGTCTGTAAACTATGGCGCTTTGCAGGCGTCTTGCAACAGCTTCAACAGAACCGAACTGCAATGACGATGAAGATTGCGCCGATTGCCGCGGACCCGATCCCGGCAAGCGCAATCTCGCGTCCCGGCATACGCGCTAGATACTCTGCCATACGCCGCATGAATTCGGGGGCGACCGCATAGATCGCCCCCTCAATGAATAGCCACATGCCGATCCCGATCAGGATCAGTTGTATGGACATGCCAAACCCGTCCTAGCGTGAGCCGCCATTGGCCCGTGCGCGATTGATAAACTCATCACACAAGCCCAGGGAATCCGGCGCCACGACAATGCGTGTGCCTTCCTGGATGGAGTTTTCACACGCGATGAGCGCGCGCTGGAAGCGGAAGAATTCCGGATCCTTGTTATAGGCACTGGCGTATATCTCGGTGGAGCGAGCATCGCCTTCACCGCGAATGACTTCTGACTGTTCCCGGGCCTGAGCCTCAAGTACGGTCTTCTCACGTTCGGCTTGCGCGCGAATCAGTCGGGCGCGTTCTTCACCTTCGGCACGGATGCGCTCGGCTTCCTGCTTACGGGCTGTCTGCATCCGACTGTAGACACCATCGGCCACTTCGCGCGGCAGATCTGCCTGACGAATACGGACATCGATGATCGAAATCCCCGCATCTGCCAGTTCATTGGCAACCTTTTCGCGGATATTTTCCATCAGTTCGGACCGCTGGCCTGAAATGATCTCAGGCACGGGCACATCGCCCATGACTTCCCGAATGGACGCCTTGGTCACATCATTCAGCTGGTTGGCGGCGCCCGGAATGGTCCGGAGGCTCTGATAGAATTGCAGCGGGTCGCTGATTCGCCAGCGTACGAACGCGTCCACAGCGAGGCGACGCTGGTCGGATGCGAGAACCTGAATATTCTCGATGTCGAGTCCCAGATTCTTGCGGTCGAGTTTTTCAACCGTCTGGATGACCGGAATCTTGAAATAAAGACCGGCTTCATCCGTGCCCGGCGCGTTGATCACCGCGCGTGGTTCCCCAACTTGCAGGATCAGAGCCTGCTCGTCCTGGCGAACAACATAGAAAGAATTGAAGATAGCGACCAGTACGATCGCGACGATGGCAAGGGCAAACCAGCTCAGATTGCGCATCAGTTCTCTCCTCCGCGGTTGGCAGGTTGCACCCGGTCAAGCGGCAGATAGGGAACCGCGCCGGAATTGCTATCAAGAATGGTCTTGTCAGTGCGTTCAAGCACGCGCTCCATGGTTTCGAGATACATACGCTCCCGCGTGACGCGTGGCGCCTTGCGGTACTCCTCATAGATTTGCTCAAAACGGGACGCTTCACCTTGGGCGTCGGCGACGATCTGGTCACGATACCCTTCAGCTTCCTGCAGCAGTCTCTGAGCCGTACCACGGGCCTGAGGCACGATCTGGTTGGCGTACTGGGTGGCCCGGTTGATATTGGTTTCGGCGTCCTGTTCTGCGACGTTTACATCATTGAAGGCCTCGATGACCTGCTGAGGCGGGTCGGCCTTGTCGATCTGAATACTCACGATCTGGATGCCTGCGCGATAATCGTTCAGCAGGGTCTGGACCTGATTCGCCACTTCGGTCTGAACAACATCGCGTTCGGTCGTGATGACACTTTGAAGGCGGGTTTTGCCGACAACTTCGCGCATCACGGACTCTGCCACCATTTCGACAGCGATATCGGGCTGTTTCACATTCAGGATGTAATCCTGTGGTGCTTCGGGCTTCACGCGCCAGAAGACGGAGAACTGAATGTCGACGATATTTTCGTCTTCAGTCAGCATCAGGCTCTCGTCCATGGTCTGGCCGATCTGAGTCTTTCGGCGGGCTTCGACCTCGACCAGTTCATGCTCCTCGAAGGGGGCAGGCAGGTGGAAGTGGAGGCCGGGGCCAAAATTGGTCTGCCATTTGCCGAAGCGGAAGACGGAGGCCTGTTGGCCCGGATCTACCATAACGACGCTGGTGGACAGCCAGGCAAGCAGGGCGATACCTGCGATGACCAGAAAGCCGAGCGGACCGAAATTGGTTCCGCCGCTGCCGCCACCGCCGCCACGTTTGCGACCACCGCCGCCGCCGCGCTGCCGGAAACGTTCCTGCATGCGCCGCATCTGGTCTTCGAGGTCATTACCCCCATTGCCGCCCGAGCCGCCGGGACGGTTCCAAGGAGAGCCGCCATCCTTGCCGCCTCCATTGTCATTTCCGCCCTCGCCGCCCCAAGGGCCGCTGGATTTAGTTTTGTCATCCCAGGGCATGAGCCCTCCCTGTATTACTGTGCATGGGTTCTATATAGGCGCTTTGGTGATAAGTGCATGCCTGTTTGCAGGCATCAAGAGCAGCGGAGTCGCAGATTTTGTTCGGATCTAGGGATAAATCACGCCGGAAACTCGAAGAAAAGATCATCGAAGCCCTCGGTCGGCCCGATTGGCTCGAATCGGTTTCGGTGGGTGAAGACGGTCGCGCGGTACTTGTGATCGAGGCAGACCCAGCCGCGCCAGAGGCCGCTGAGGCGCGCCGGATCGAAGCTGAAGGCAAGGTCGAACTGGTCTCCGGGGTCAAATCCGTGAGCAGCGTTCTGACCGCCGAACGCGTTGCGGTCGCTCCGGCGAAGGAGGTTCATCTGTCTCATGCGCCCGCCTCAAAACGTGTGCGCAAGGGCGCCCGCCTGTCGGATGAGGCGATGCAGCAAGGGAATGTTCCGGCCAGCACACCAAAGTCCTCAATCCCCGGTATTTCCAGGATTCTAGTCGTGGCGAGCGCCAAGGGCGGCGTCGGCAAGTCTACAGTCGCGGTCAATCTGGCTGCGGCGATGGCAAAAGCAGGCATGAAAGTCGGCCTCATGGATGCCGACATTTATGGCCCCTCTATCCCGACCATGCTGGGGACAGTGTCGGCTGAGCCAGTGACGTCCGCGGAGTCCGGCAAGCTGCAACCTGTCGAAGCCTTCGGCATGAAGACGCTATCGATTGGATATCTGTCCGATCCGGACTCGCCGATGATCTGGCGCGGACCCATAGTAATGTCAGCAATCACACAGATGTTGAATGATGCGGAATGGGGTACCGTGGATGATCCGCTGGACGTGTTGATCATCGACACGCCGCCGGGAACGGGGGATGCACAGTTGACGATAGCCCAGCGCGTGCCCGTAACGGCGGCGCTGATCGTCACCACGCCCCAGGAAGTCGCGCTGGCGGATGTGCGTCGCGGCGCGGCCATGTTTGCCAAGACTGAAGTGCCGGTCCTTGGCATAGTCGAGACAATGAGCTGGTTCGAAGATCCGGCGGGCAATCGCCATTATCTGATGGGGCAGGGCGGGGGCACCGCCACGGCGAATGCTCTTGGCCTGCCAGTGCTGGCTGAGCTTCCGATGCTGCAAGCGATCCGCGAAGGTGGCGATTCAGGCAAGCCGGCGGCGCTGTCAGATGAAACAACGGGCCAGCTCTTTCATGAACTGGCCCGCCGCGTTGCGATGGGGCTGGATACGCTTCAATCGAAGCCCGCGCCGCAGATCATCTTCGAGGACTAGGTCGGCTCACTGAAGTATTCTTCAGCGAGCGTGCTCGCTATGGTCAACAGATTCTCGTAGCCGACCGTATTGTTGTTGAGGACGACGATGACACCGTCTTGTTCCGGAAGGAGCAAAACAAGGCTGAGATAGCCGATCAGACGTCCATTATAGAAGATGACCTCCGTCGGTTCTCCGCTGCCGATGGTCATTTGAGTCACCGTCCAGGCCATCGGCGCTTCCGGATTGAAGGCCTCCTTCCGGCCAGTTTCGGACAGGAGGTCTCCGTTAAGAACGGCCTGTCCCCAGGCAGACAGATCATCAACCGTTGAGTACATCGAGGCGGTTCCGCGGAACAGGACGGGGTTGGTGATCGGGATGATTTCGTAGCCGCCATCTTCGGAGCGGAAATAGTTGGCCGCCAGATCAATTTCGTCCTGATAGATTTGCCCGGTACGGTCGAGGCCGAGCGGATCGAGAATCTGCGATCGCAAATAGTCTTCGTATCCGGTGCCTGCATGGCGGTCGATGATGCGCGCGAGCAGGTAATAATTCACGTTTGAATAGAGGTAGTCGCTGCCGGGCCGGAATCTCAGCTCGAGCGCCTCAAGAGTGTCCATAAAGGACTCATCGGTGAAGGATCGCTTCACCTCATTGTCGAACCACCCGGGAATGTCGACATAGTGCGGAATGCCGGACCTGTTCTGGAGCAGGTGGCGCAGGGGGACGTCACGCGCATAGGGCGTCTCAAAATCGGGCAGGAGTTCTTCCAGTGACTGGTCCAGATCGAGTTTTCCCTCATCGACCAGTTGCAGGACAAGCGAAGCGGTGAAACTCTTTGTCATCGACGCAATTGGGAAACGGGTGTCGGAATTGACCGGTTGTACGTCTTCGGTTGGCCATGCGTTCACAGCCTGACGCAGGATGATTTCTTCTTTTTTGCCAACAAGAATGCTGCCAGAAAATTCCAGCTCTTCCAGAACGCCCGTGATTTCCCGGGAGGGTTGGTCGTTGGTGTCTATCGCCGGTGCATCATAGGAGGCGGCGTGTTCCGGCGTGCAGCCGATGGTCAGGAGTGCAGCCATCATGGCCAAAATCGTCGCGTAGTTCATGGTTCGCTCCAAATCGTCAGCGCTCCGATCTAGCGGCGCTGGCCGGCATTGCATATCGAAAAGCTGAAAGTTTTTTGAGGCCTTGCCCGAAGCGAACCGGGTCTAATCCAGCCGCTTACGGACGATATTCTCGCTGCTTGCAGACAATTCGAATGCCATGCCGTCTTCGCCCATAATGATCGGGCCATCATAGGCGTCATCCGTTCCTTTCAGGAATGCCGGGTATAGAAGGCGGCTCGGCACCGCCGGAACGAAATGGCTGAAGACCAGCATGCGCGCACCTGCTTCGCTGGCGACTTCCGCGCCCTCGACCGGCGTCGTGTGGTAGTCGAGGATATCGTTCATGATGGCCGCGAGGCGGGCCTGTCCGTTCGCATTGAGTTGGTCGCGGATTTGGCTGACCATGTCGGCATTCAACGCTTCGTGAACGAGTATGTCCGTGTCCCGCGCCAAGGCGACCAAGCGTGGATCCTTGACCGTATCTCCGGAAATCGTGACGGACCGTCCTTTGTAGTCGAACCGGTAGGCTACAGCTGGCTCAATTGGATCATGATCCACTGAAACTGCGGTAACGCTCAGGCCATCGCGGTCATACACTTTGCGAGCTGTGCTCGCAGGCGTGAATGGAACAGCATCTGCGCCTTGTCCAGATGGGGACAGGACATCCGCTCCGTGATGGGCGACACGGTATGCAGAATCCAGAGCATAGGCAGCGTCGAAGCCAGCGACGACCTGGCCGACGCCATCCGGACCGTGGATCGGCAAGGGTGCCTGTGCGCCACCGGCTGCCCAGTGTTGCAGCAACACCTCTCCAAGCCCATCAATGTGATCGGAATGGAAATGGGTCAGGAACACCGCCTCCACATTGGCCCACGGCAGACGCAGCTCTCCGAATCTTCGGCCTGATCCGGCCCCGGCATCAACGATAAAGACGCGGTCTCCCGCAACGACCACCGTCATGGGTCCCACACGCCCCGGATCGGGCAGGGGAGATCCCGTGCCGACAAGTACAACGGTCAGACCGTCTGGTGCGTCGGCAAGCGCATTTTGCCCCAAGGTCGATTTGACCGCAGCTTTGAACGCAAACTCGCCAATTTGTACGCCGAACAGGGTGCGTGCGCCAATCACGGCGAGCACCAAGACTGTCGCGGCGATCAGAATGATTTTGAGAACTCTCATCGCTTATCCTCCTGAATTGCAAACTAGGCGTTGAAGTTCAGTTTCAGGCCCGGCTCCGGCCACCGGCATTTGGCAAGCTGGCCGGTACTCGACAGGGTAACGTAGGCATCCTGCATGTCGTCGCCGCCAAAGGCGATATTGGTGACGATCAGGTCGGGAAAAGCCGTGTGGTGAAAATCTCCGTCCGGCGTGATCGTTGTGATACCGCCATTCAGAATGGTTGCGACACAGACATTGCCCGCCGCCGTCATGGCCAGGCTGTCAAAATACTGCAGGCCCGGCATGGTGGCGACTACGCGCCCGCCATTGAAAGGGGAGGCAGGTTTGATGATGCCGGGGCTTTCCAAATCAAACGCCCACATGCGTCCGGTCATGGTGTCGGCCATGAAGACGGTCTGCTCATCAGGAGCAAGGCCGACACCATTTGGACTACTATAATGGAAGTCCAGTTCCTTGGCTTCGCTGGCACCATTGGCGAGGAAAAAGAGCCCGCCGAAATCGCGGTGGCGCGAGTAGGTTTTGCCATGATCGGTGAAGTAGAGATTGCCTGCCTTGTCGAAGACGAGATCGTTGGGGCCTTTCAGGGGGTGGCCACCGACTGTGTCCAGTACCCGGTCAACCTTGCCTGTAGAAAGATCAACCCGTTCGATGCGGCCACCATCATAATCGTCCGGACAGTTTCCGGGGATGAGCAAACCGTCCATGTCAGTATAGATGAAGCCGCCATTATTGCAGACCCAGAGTGCGCCGTCCGGACCGATCGCAAGGCCGTTGGGGCCGCCGCCGGGCGTCGCGATCACTTCGGTCTTGCCGTCACCCCAGCAGCGCGTGATGCATTTCTTCTCGATCTCGACAACGATAATGCTGCCATCGGCCATAACGACCGGGCCCTCCGGAAAGCGCAGACCGCTCGTGATGATTTCGAATTCCATGTGGCTGTTTCCTCCTCGCCCTTTTTTGGGAGGAGGTTAGGCGTCGCGATGGGGAAGGACAACGCGTATCCTAGGGGGAAGTGAACGCGCTGATCCGGTCGAGCTGGCGGATGGAGAAGGCGAAATCATTGCCTTCGCCGGCCTCGAACTGTTCTGCGCCGGTTTCTTTCCACTGGTTCGCGTCTAGTTCCGGGAAGTAAGCGTCTCCATCGGGTGCGGCATCGACTTCCGTAAGATAGAGGCGATCTGCAATCGGCAGGGCCAGTTTGTAGATGGCTTCGCCACCGATCACGAAAACCTTGTCGGCGGCGGTTCTGGCGGCCACGGCGCGGGCGGAGTTCGTTGCCGCCGCAAAGCTGGAATAGACACGGGCGCCTTCGGCATTGTAGGCCCAGTCGCGGGTCATCACGATGTTCTCGCGACCTTTGAGCGGGCGCACGGGCAAACTTTCCCAGGTCTTTCGGCCCATGATGATTGGGCACCCAAGCGTCGCTTTCTTGAAGAATGCGAGGTCACTTTTCAGGCGCCAGGGCAGATCACCTCCAGAACCAATCACATTGTTGCTGGCCCTGGCGGCAATCAGGCAAAGTTTTACATGTGCCGACATAGTGACCGGTTCCAATCTACTTGCATCCAATTTCGCGCGCGGCCCTTGTGACCAGAAGCGTCTGCGTGAATACATGCAGAGCCGAGTTTGTATGGTGAATGCAACCTTCTTTCATCAGTTTTCACAAGCCCAAAAACAGTTCCGTGGGGGATAATCAGAATGAAATCGATTGTAGCGATTCTGACCAATGGAAACCCGGAACAAATCGGACTGGCAATTCCTGCTCTTCTGTTGTCGTTCTTGGCAATTTGGCTGCTCAGAGGGCGCGGATGGGCGTTCATTTATGTCGCACTCATTCCCTTTTTGAACTGGTCGTTCGGGATCATCCCGGAGTTTCAGATTCTTGCCCCGACAGGCACCGGACTGACCGCTCAAGGCGTGTCTCTCCATCCGATGACAATGGTAACTGGAATGGTGTTCGTGGTCCGCGATTTCGTGCAACGCGAAATGGGTCACCGGGTGTTGCTTGTGATGGCCATGGCGATCGCCTGGTCGTTTTACTATGCGTGGCCCGTGATTGCGCTGGCCAGCGGCATCGCATTTGCCATTTCCGAGGGGGTGGATTGGCTGATGTTCACCTTCACCAAATATCGGCTATCGACCCGGATTCTGCTCTCCAGCGCGCTGGCAGCGCCGGTCGATACGACTGTGTTCCTGTATGGCGCTGATCTCGCCAAGCAGATGGAACTTGGCATGGACCCCGGAAACTCGCTGCATGTGTGGAACTGGATCGTGTTCGTGATCGGCAAGATGGTCGGCGCGGTTATCGTTTCGGCAGTCATTCGGCGGCGGGAAAACCTCGGTCTCGTGGATCCGGCGGCCGCCTGACTGTACTATCCGGGAATACCCATATTGCTGATGTCATAGAAACATGCATATTTGCGCAAATATGCAAATAAGGAGTCGATCATGGCGGACGGCAAGAAGGACTATGGCGCGATAACGGGTGCGATCAGCGAGGGAATATCCGGGCTTCGCGGCACCGGGGCCAAGGAGACGCTCACGCAGTTCAACGCGATGGCGAAGGCCGCTCTCGCGGATGGGGCGCTCGACACGAAGACCAAGGAACTGATCGCGCTCGCCATCGGCGTTGCCAAGCAGTGCGATGGATGTATCGGCTTTCACACCAAGGCGCTCAAGAGGCTGGGCGCGACGGATGAGGAAGTGGCCGAGACGCTCGGCATGACCGTTTACATGGGCGGTGGCCCAAGCCTGATGTATGCGGGCGACGCCTGGACGGCTTGGCAGAGCCTCAATGATTCCTAGACGGCCACCGGCGCCTTGATGTGAGCGTGCGGTTCGTAGCCTTCGACCGTGAAGTCTGAATACTCCCAGCCGAACAGGTCGATCTTGTCGGGATTCAGGATCATGCGGGGCAGGGCACGCGGCTCACGGGTCAGCTGGAGCCGGGTCTGCTCCATATGGTTCAGGTAGAGGTGCGCATCGCCGAATGTGTGGACGAACTCGCCAGCTTCCAGCCCGGTCGCGCGCGCCATCATCAGGGTGAGTAGCGCATAGGATGCGATGTTGAACGGTACGCCGAGGAAGACATCGGCCGAGCGCTGGTAGAGCTGGCAGTTCAGCTTGCCGTCCATGACATTGAACTGGAACAGGCAGTGACAAGGGGGCAGGGCCATGTCGTTCACATCGGCCGGGTTCCAGGCGGACACAATCAAGCGGCGGGAATTGGGATTGGTGCGGATTTCGTCCAGCACCCACTGGATCTGGTCAATCACCCGGCCGTCCGGCGCGGCCCAACTGCGCCACTGCTTGCCATAGACGGGGCCAAGGTCGCCATTCTCATCGGCCCACTCATCCCAGATCGAAACGCCGTTCTCCTTCAGATACGCGATGTTCGTATCGCCTTTCAGGAACCAGAGCAGTTCGATGATGATTGAGCGCAAATGCAGTTTCTTGGTGGTCACCATTGGAAAGCCGTCGGCAAGGTCGAACCGCATCTGACGGCCAAACACAGCGCGTGTGCCCGTGCCGGTCCGATCTCCGCGTTCATGGCCATTGTCCAAAATGTCCTGCAGGAGATTGAGATATTGCTGCATGTCGGCCTCGGTCGGGAATCGATTTTCAGAGTTCAGGATACCACGGAAACAGGCTGTGGGGGCAAGGCCCGACAGCGGGTTTTAACCAGATGGTCTAGGCCCAATCAGGGTAAATGCTGTCTTTCCCCACTGCACCAATTTTGAGGCCATATCTGAAGACGCAGGAAATCAGTCTGAGCGAAACTCAGGATTCGCAGACAGGTGCTGACGATCGATGGGGCAAGTGATGGATATGTATCCTGCAAACAGGCAATCGCACTCACTCGCGCGCGATGATCGCGGCAATCTGACTGTGCTCACTGCGTTCATTCTGGCCTCCATGGTGGCGCTGGTTGGTTTGGCTGTCGATCTCGAGTTTATCTTCAGGCAACAGGCGCGCGTTCAATATGCGATGGACTCGGCGGTGCTGGCTGGGGCGTTGTCGCGCCAGGCGGGCGCGACAGATGAGGAAGTGACCGCAGACATTCGCGAATACATGAGCCCGCTGATTGCGAGCGCTGGCGGCGGTATGACATGTACACCCGTCACTGTGGTCTTCACCGATGACAGCGAAGACATTCTCGGGAAAATGAATTGCACCCAGCCGACCTTCATTTCCAACATCATGGGAAATGACGACATGAGCTTCAACGTCGCTTCGACCTCGACCTTCTCGGTCGGAAAGATCGATGTCTCGTTTGTGTTCGACGTATCGGGCTCCATGAACAGCAACAATCGGCTAACCCTGTTGAAAGAGGCTGCGGTCATCGCGTTTGATGAATTGCTGCCAGATGATCAGGTGCGGGATGGCACGGTCAGGCTGGGCATTGTGACCTACAATAATTCGGTCAATGCGGGGGCTTATTTTGATGAGGTGACGCGCGCGGTCACCATTCCGGCCGACACTTCCAACAGCAATGGGTTGAGCAATTACAATTCCTACAATAGCGCGCGGATGTATGACGACGCGACCGGCAAGCGTTTCATGTACTACGAAAACGGCACGTGCACCGAAAGCGATCCGGATGAGTGTGACCAGCATGGTGACTATGACTGGGACGTTGCCCGATGGTTCTGGGAAGACTCGTCAGCCACCGACACGTGTGTGTACGAGCGGACAGGCACCTATGCTGATAGCGATGCAGCGCCGGGCAGCTTCGCCTGGATCGGGGCAGGCAATCCACGCTGGAACTTCTATGATAGCGATCGCGACAAGTATCGCGGCGAAAACGAGATCGAAAATGGCGGCGCAAATGGCTCTACCGGCGCACTCGATTTCTACTATGCGACGTGCCGCGCCACCGGGCCGGTCCCATTGACCGAAGACAAGGCAGCGCTGACCGCCCATGTGAACAGCATGACGGCGAATGGCGGCACCGCCGGACATCTGGGAGTGGCGTGGGGGTGGTACCTGCTGTCGCCGAACTGGCAGAATGTCTGGCCGGAGACGGCCAAGCCCTGGGACTATGACGAGGTCAATGTGACCAAGGCCGTGATCCTGATGACAGATGGCGATTTCAATACAAACCATCCCAGCGCCAGCAAGAACTCCTTCAGGCAGGCCATGGATTTATGCGACGCCATGAAGGCCGAGCCGTCCAAGGTCCAGATTTACACGGTCGGTTTTCAGGTGCCATCCTATGTGCAGACCACGTCTGATGGGCAAACCATTATGGAATATTGCGCGACAAGCCCGTCTTATGCTTTTGATGCGTCGAGTGGGGACGAGTTGAAGGAAGTCTATCGCGAGATCGCCCAGTCGATTTCAGATCTGCGCATCAAGAGCTAGGTTTCGGGGACTGCCATTCCGTCATCTACGCGCACGGTTTGCGCCCGGTCCCCAAATGCTTCGAACAGGAAGGCTTCGGTGCCGGTCAGCCAAGCTTGCCCTCCCAGCGCTGCCAGCTCATCAAACAGTGCGGCGCGCCTGTCCGCATCAAGGTGGGCGGCTGCCTCGTCCAACAGCAGCAGGGGAGAGGGGCCATCGCCGCCAGCGCGGAGCGCCGCAGCCGATGCGAGGATCAAGCCGATGAGCAGGGCCTTCTGCTGGCCGGTCGAGGCGTCCTTGGCGGGCGCACCGGTTGGCCGGTGAATGACCGTGAGGTCTGAGCGATGCGGACCATCAATGGTGCGTCCGGCGGCGATATCGCGGCGACGGGTCGTTCGGAAGGTTTCGGTTAGCGCTTCGAAGATCGTCTTGAAGTCATCGCCGCGAATGGCGGCTTGTTCGGCCTTGCCTTCCAGTGCGAGGTCAGCCTTCGGGAAATAGCCTTCGGGTCTTGCATCAATCGCCACCTGCAGGGATTCCAGCACATGGGCGCGGTTGATGGCCATTTCTGCTCCGGACTCCGCCAGGCGGGCCTCGATGGCATCGGCCCAGGCCGGATCCACATGACCGCGTTCCAGCAGGGCATTGCGTTCGCGCATCGCTTTCTCATAACGGCCCGCAGCGGTGCCATGGGTCGGCATATGTGCCATGACCTGACGGTCAAAGAAGCGCCGCCGGTCGGACGTGCTGCCACGAAACACACCGTCCATTGTGGGCGTGAGCCAGACGATGCGCACAAGATCTGCGAGGTCGGATGCGGTTGCTGGCGCGCCATCAATACGTACCGTACGTTTCGTACTGGGGCCGGTATCGACACCTACGCCGATCCGCTGATCGTTTGCGAGTGCGGCGGAAACAGTCCAACCGCCCAGCGCGTCTTTTCGTATCATTTCCGGCAGGGTGGCCGAACGCAGACCTCGGCCCGGCCCTAATTGGCTGACGGCTTCCAGCAAATTCGTCTTGCCTGCGCCATTCGACCCATAGAGACAGACATGCCGGCCATCGAGTGGCAGGCTGAGCGACTCGTAATTTCGAAAGTCAGTCAGGGTCAGGCGGGTCAGGGCGGTCATTCAGGCTGTATGGAGGGGCCAGAGGTCAGGTGTCGAGACCATGGCCGCCTTCGGGCCGGGTCTCTGCGATGCGTTCCATGCCGGCGATCATTGGGCGGCCCTTGGTGATGGCATCCTGTACGATTGGCATCGACAGGCTCGCCGTGTGGCTTTCCTGACTATCCCAGGCTTCGGTTATCCAGATGGCGTTCGCGTCGGTTGGATCGCTGGCCACGATATAGCTGAGGCAGCCGGGCATGCCCGAGACGCCATCGATCAGGATGCGCATCAGCGCGTCGCGGTTGCCATCCGTTGCCGTGAACTTTCCGATGAGGCCGTACATGCTTGTTTCCTTCCGGGTCTGGATACCACAGGCCGCCAAGCCGGTCGCTGCGGTTGCGCTGGCAAGAAGGGTCCGGCGATCCAGCGGCTCCACAGACAAACTACACCCGCAGCGGCATCAACACATAACGCGCGCTATCATCTGATGGGTCCAGCACGAGCGCAGGCGACGCAGGATCACTGAACATGAACTCGGCTTCGACAGCCTCGATCTGGCCGGCAATGTCGAGCAGGTATTTCGCGTTGAATCCGATTTCCATCGCTTCGGAGCCATACTCGGCTTCGAGTTCTTCATTGCCCACACCCGTTTCAGCGTGATTGACAGCCAGCACCAGCTTGCCATCAGACAGGGACATTTTTACCGAGCGTGAGCGCTCGGCCGACACGGTCGAAACGCGGTCGACAGCGGCTTCGAAGGCCTTGTTGTCGATGGTCAGCTTCCGGTCATTCCCTTTCGGGATGACGCGGCCATAATCCGGGAAGGAGCCGTCGATCAGTTTAGAAGTCAGGACGGCGCGACCTGCACGCACGACGATCTTCGTGTCGGAGACTTCGATTTCGATGTCGTCATCCACCCCGTCGACGAGGCGGCGCGCTTCCGCGACCGCCTTGCGGGGCACGATGATGCCTTCGAGATTTTCCGCGCCGGCGGGAGCCGGAAGTTCTGCCAGGGCAAGACGATGGCCGTCTGTGGCAACGGTGCGGAGCACGGCCGTACCGTCTTCGGTCTTGGCTCCGTGAAGATAAACGCCGTTCAGATAGTAGCGGGTTTCTTCAGTGGAGATCGCGAAGCGGGTCTTGTCGATCAAACGGGCGAATTCCTTGGCGCCAAGTGAGAATTTGGTCGGCGTGTCGTCAGAGCTCATGGTCTGGAAGTCGGATGCTGGCAGGGTCGGCAGTTCAAAGTGCGAGCGGCCTGCGGTGATCGCGAGGCGCTGGCCTTCGGGTTGGACTTCCAGTTCGACTTCGGAGCCCGCAGGCAGTTTGCGGACGACGTCAAACAGCGTACCGGCCGGGGCCGTGACCGCGCCTTCGCGCGTGACGGTTGCATCCGCGCTGTCCACGGCCTCGATGTCGAGATCGGTCGCAGTGAGTTTCAGCTCGCCATTGCTTGCTTGAAGCAAGACATTGGAGAGGATCGGAATTGTGTTCCGGCGCTCCACCACATTCTGCACGTGAGAGAGTGCGTTCAGCAGGTCGCCGCGTTCAATCGTCAGTTTCATCGTCCGTTCCGTTCATCGGGGGGCCTTGGGAAAGGCCCGGAATTCTTCACCAGTCCTGCCGCTTCCGCCCGGAACCGGCGGTCCGGAATGGAATCGGCCCGCTCTGTGGGGAGAGCGGGCCGAGCACACTTACTCAAACAAAGGCAAAAGCCAAGCGCCGATCGTAGATTCGCCGCTCTCAGCTGGGTTTGCCTAATTCATGCCTGCCGCCTGTAGCTCCAGGATGGTCTCGTTCACGGCTTTGATGTGCGCGCCCAATTCATTGTTCTCGGGCAGGGCCTTGGACACTTTGCGGTGCGCGTACAGGATCGTGGTATGGTCACGCTTGCCGAAGCTGTAGCCGATCTGCGGGAAGGATTTCCCGGTCAGTTCGCGGCAGAGATACATGGCAATCTGGCGTGGATACACCACGGCGCGTGCCTTGCTCGGGCTCTCCATGTCGGCCTTGGAAACCTCGAACACTTTCATGGCAGCCTTCTTGACCAGTTCGATGGAGGGCTGGCGGACATCGCCTTCGGTCCGGCGGATGATCTTGTGAACCATTTCCATTGTGGGCGTGCGAATGCCGAAGGCCGCTTCGGTGTAGAGGTTCCAGATCGCACCCGTCATCTCGCGGGCCTGACCACGGATGCCGGCATTGAACTCGGCAATCATTTCGTCGGTGACCGCAAAGTTCGGGTGACCGGCCTCGATGTGGTCAGCGAGGTGGCGCATGATTTGGTGCCGCATGCCTGCATCCGGTGAGCCAACCTCAACAGTGGTCGCGCCTTTCAGCTCACTGATCATGCGCGGGCTGAACCCGGTGACATCGCCAGGGGCCTTGTCACCCGCCAGCACGACATGGCCGCCATTGGCCGTGACTTCGCGAATGTTCTGAAACAGTTCCGTCTCGGTGCCGGGCTTGCCGCTGATCCGGTGAAGATCGTCGATCATCAGGATCGTCGCCGCGCGCAGCCGCTTCTTGAGGGCGCTCGTATCCTTCACCTTCACGCCATCAGTGTAGGATGAGAGGAACTCCTCGGCCGTCAGATAGACAATGTGACAATCCTCGCCGCGCTGCTCTGCAGCGGTCTTCAATGCGTGCAGGATGTGTGTCTTGCCAGTGCCTTGCAGGCCGTAGAACAAGGTTGTCAGCGTTCCGACCGGCAACCCGCCTGCAATGCGTTTGGCCATCTGGACAGCCAGCTCGTTCGCCTCACCCGTGACGAGCGTCTCAAAGCTCATAACAGGCGCGCCGGAGCCGGAACCGGCAGGTTTCGCCTGCTCGGGCGCGGCCTCGGCGATCTCCGCCTTGGCCCATGGGTCCTCGACAATGTCGAGCAGCTCAGCGGGCGCGGTGCGCCAGCAGACGAGTTTGATCGCTCGGCCTGCCGGGTCATGCTCGCGCCAGATGCGCTGGATCGCATGGCGGTGTGCGCCATACACGCGGTCAAAAGACAGCGGGTCGCGCGCCGCGATCACCATTTCGCCATTGAACTCAGCGACCAAGCGCAGGCCATCGATCCAGCGATCATAGTCGGCGGTGTTGAGGATTGTCGCAAGATGGGCTTTGACAGTCAGCCAAATCTCCTTGCCCGGAGCATTCTTGCCTTTATTCATCTTCTCGAAGTCTACGCCAGTTTTTGAATCAAAGAGTTTGTTCCCGTCCATGCCGAGCCCCATTTTCTAGTTATAATTTCACCCTGACCAACTGGCACGCAGTTTCCCTTCCGAACCGAAATTCGGTCACACTCAATACTCCGTGTCGGGAGAACTTTTCTGTTGGTAAATTGAAATTACTCACTGGGGGTTTTGCTGACAAGTGCTACTTTTATGCGACAACAGGATTTGATGAGTTGACTCTTCGTACTGTACCTCAAACCGCAATCAAATCAGGTGCTTGAGCACTGATCTTTTTTTGTGAGTGAGTCGCCCCACACATTTGTTCGCACCTGTTCTGTCAACAGGGGGCGCGGGTATAAGGCTGTGGATATCTGCAGAAAATCGACGTGTTTCTCAGGATCGCTGACGAGTCCCTACATTACCGCAACCCGGACCCCGTCAGTCAGCCCAAATTCGCAATCCTACCATGAAACATCCAGTAGAAATGATGTTGAAACTCGAAAGGTCCAATTTGTTGTATTAGGAGATTGACATGAAAAAACCCGCCTGAACCATCAGGCGGGTTTCAAATTTCCAATCGGGAAAGTCCGATCAGCCCATCGCTTTGACGCGAGCTGACAGACGCGAAACTTTCCGAGATGATGTATTCTTGTGCATGACGCCTTTGGTCACGGCGCGCATCAGTTCAGGCTGAGCAGAGCGCAGCGCTTCCTGGGCAGCAGACTTGTCGCCAGCTTCGATTGCTTCTTCGACCTTGCGAACAAAAGTACGCACGCGCGAGCGGCGGGCTTTGTTCACTTCGGTGCGGTTCGCAATCTTGCGGACCATTTTCTTGGCGGAACGGGTATTAGCCATATTAAACTCCTGTGGCCCAAAGGGCTCCCTTCGGGCTGAAGGCGGGGGAATACATAAACGGTGCGAAGGCGTCAACCGCGCAATTGAGGCTGGTTGCAGGAAATAGCAGGTGGGCCGGGGCTTTCAGCATCATTTGTCTTTGAAATGAGCGGAGCGTTTCTCGACATAGGCGGCCATGCCCTCTTTCTGATCATCCGTGGAGAACAGGGACTGAAACATGCGGCGTTCAAACTGGATGCCTTGCGAAAGCGGAGTCTCATAGGCCACTTTGATGGCTTCCTTGGTCAGCATGGCGGCCGCCAGAGGCATGGATGCGATCGTGCGGGCGAGTTCCCGCGCAGCATCCATAAGGTCGTCGGCAGGGACGACCCGGCTGACAAGGCCACAACGCTCGGCTTCTTCAGCCTCCATCATGCGACCAGTCAGGCAGAGTTCCATCGTCTTGGATTTACCTATCACGCGGGCCAGACGCTGTGTGCCGCCGGCGCCCGGCATGACGCCGAGGCGCACTTCCGGCTGTCCGAACCTGGCGGTATCCGCTGCCAGTATGATGTCGCACATCAGGGCCAGTTCGCATCCCCCGCCAATGGCATAGCCGGAAACGGCGGCCACAATGGGTTTGCGGGCGCGAGCTGCGCGTTCCCAGTTCCGGCTGATGAAATCTTCATAATAGGACTCAGGATAGGTTTTTTCCTGAATTTCCTTGATATCTGCGCCACCCGAAAAGGCTTTCTTGCCGCCCGTCAGGATGATGCAGCCAATGTCCGGATCGGCTTCAAATCGATCCAGCGCATCTGTCAGCTCATTCATCATCTCTTCGCAGAGGGCGTTCAGGCTCTCGGCGCGATTGAGCGTGATCACGGCGAAGCCGGCTTCCTGGTCAATCTCGGTGAGAAGCGTTTTGTAAGACATTCATTAAATCCTGCTCGTCGCGGTGTGGCGCTGGCAAATTGATCTGCAGCAGCCTTTAACTTTCGGGACACTCTACATTCGGCTGCCCGGGGCCGGCAAAATCTAGAGGGCGATGCGCTTTTTCTGTTGCGGATCAATTCGCGAAGGCGGGCCTATACCGCGAACATGACGCATTTGTCATCCATTGCGAGTCATATGGCGGGAAAGGGCGACAATATACGCGATTGGTTGTTTTCAAGGCAGCACCCTATATCCCACCCATGACGGACGACACACAAACACCCCGTGACCCGGAGCGCAACCGCTTGTCGGGCCGGATTGCGCGCAGCGCACGGGTTGGTGCCAACCTGTCTGGCGCGGGTCTAACCTTCGCCACGCAAAGCTTGTTCGGGGGGGATCAGGGGGATGAAAAGATTGCCCGTGCGCTGGCCGCTGCGCTCGGTAAGTCCAAAGGTCCGCTGATGAAGGTGGCCCAGATGGTGTCGACCATTCCGGATTTCCTGCCGCCCGAATATGCCGCCGAACTCAGCCAGCTGCAGGCTGAAGCCCCTGCCATGGGATGGCCTTTCGTGAAACGCCGGATGCGCGCTGAACTGGGCGCCGACTGGCAGGAAAAGTTCGGCGCGTTCGAAAAGGAGGCCTCGCATGCCGCCTCGCTTGGCCAGGTCCATGGCGCGACCCTGCATGACGGGCGCCGGGTCGCCTGCAAGCTGCAGTATCCTGATATGGCCAGCGCGGTGGAATCCGATATTGGCCAGCTCAAGACCATGCTTGGCCTGTTCAAGCGGATGGATGGCTCTATCGACCCGAGCGCGATGGTGGTCGAAATCACTGACCGCCTCCGTGAAGAGCTCGATTATGCGCGCGAGGCCAAGCATATGGCGCTCTATGCGAACATGCTGGCCGATCGTGATTTCGTCACTGTGCCGGATCCTGTGCCCGAACTGTCCACCGACCGGTTGCTGACCATGAGCTGGGTATCCGGCAAGCGGCTGGATGCGTTTGAGGATGCCCCGCAGGAGGTGCGCAACCGGATTGCGGAAATGTTGTTCTGGACATGGTGGGGGCCGTTCAACTCCCATGCCGTGATCCATGGGGACCCGCACCTCGGCAATTACCAGGTGACCGGGGAGGGGACCGGGCTGAATCTGCTCGATTTCGGCTGCATCCGTATCTTCCCGCCGGAGTTCGTCAGCGGCGTGGTCGATCTCTATCGCGCGATCCTGGCGGACGATTTCGACGCGGCCTATGCCGCCTATGAGAAATGGGGCTTCAGCGGCTTGTCCCGCGAGCTGGTCGAAGTGCTGAATATCTGGGCGCGCTTTATATATGGACCACTGTTGGACGACCGCGTGCGTTCAGTCGCAGACGGTGTGACGCCCGGCGAGTATGGCCGCAAGGAAGCCTTTGCAGTTCGCAAGCTGCTCAAGGAAAAGGGCCCCGTTAAGATCCCACGCGAATTCGTCTTCATGGACCGGGCCGCTATCGGACTGGGCGCAGCCTACCTCCGCCTTGGAGCAGAATTGAATTTCTATCGCCTCTTCAATGAAAGCCTCGAAGGCTTCGATATTGAGAAGGTCGCCGCGCGGCAGGCTGAGGCCAAGGCTGCTGTTGGGCTCGACTGACCCAAAGGAAGTTTGTCTCGCCTCTGGCACTCTCAGGCAGGAGGCGCTAATCCGACTCCCATGAGCGACGATCTTACCAGAAACCAGACTTTCGACACGCCTGAAGGCTATTCCATCCTGCCATGGCATCGCGGCTTTGGCCGCCAGATTGGGCCCCTCTTCGAGAAGCGGGACGAGACCGGCCTGACGCGTGCCTTCAGGGTCGAGGAATACCATACCAATGGCATGATGAATGCGCATGGCGGCATGATGATGACCTTTGCCGACATGGCCTGGGGTGCTGCGGTCGAAAAGGATGAGGACACGTGGTGGGTCACGGTCCGTCTGATGTGCGATTTCCTCTCCGGCGCGTCGATGGGCAGCTTCGTTGAGGGCAAGGCTGAAGTTGTCGGTCGTCAGGGCGACATCTTCACGGTCGAAGGCCGCATCTGGACGGGCGACAAATTGCTGATGCGGGGCACGGGCATCTTCAAGGTGATCGAGCGCCGCGACGGCCAGCAGAAGCCCTTCAAGCGTGCCAGCCAGGACGCCTGACGGCCTGGCCAATGGTTGACTCCGGCCGGGTGGCTGCGTATCCGGCGACGCAATGAACATCGCACTGCACCACCATCACCATCATTCGTGACGCGCCGACGAGGCGCGAACCGGTCCGGCTGCGCCTCCTGAAAGTGTTCATTCTTCCGAACCAGACCAGATGAGGCAGGCCGCGCCCGGTCCGCGCTGCGCCGACGTGTTGCCTTTCCAATCTGTGCGTCTCCGTCTATGCGGAGCGCGTCGGCAACCAGGACCTGAGACGATCATGAGCGACAAGGACACACCGCCCCTCACCGGCAAGGATCTTGCCCGCAAGCCGCGCGGCTTTCCGGACAAGCGCGAGAGCCTGATCCATGCTCAGGCCGGGCTGGTCGAGACGATCACCGGCGTCTACCGCCAATGGGGCTTCGAGGCGCTGGAAACCAGCGCCTTTGAGTATGCCGACGCGCTTGGCAAGTTCTTGCCAGATGATGACCGACCGAATGCCGGCGTGTTTGCCATTCAGGATGATGACGAGCAGTGGATGTCGCTACGCTATGATTTGACCGCACCGCTGGCCCGGTTCGTGGCCGAGGCGGGTCAGTCGCTGGGCAAGCCGTTCCGTCGCTATGCCGCCGGTCCGGTCTGGCGGAATGAAAAGCCGGGTCCCGGCCGGTTCCGTGAATTCTGGCAGTGCGATGCCGACACGATTGGCGCGCCGGGCTATCATGCCGATGCCGAGATGATCGCCATGGGCGCCGAAGCGCTGCGCGCGGTTGGCATGGCACCGGGCGAGTTCGTGATCCGCGTGAACACGCGCCGCTTGCTCAATGGCGTGCTTGATGGAGTCGGCGCGACAAGCGCGGACACGCGCCTCGCGATCCTGCGCGCGCTGGATAAGCTGGACCGTCTTGGCGCCGAGGGCGTCGCGGACCTGCTCGGCGCAGGCCGTATGGATGAGAGCGGGGATTATACAAAAGGGGCGGGACTCGGCGCCTCAGAAGTAACCCGCGTACTCGCCTTCGCTCAGGCGGGGGCCGACACGCGCGCTGAAACGCTGGCCAATCTCGTCAAGGCGACGGGGGATACCGAAGAGGGCAAGGCTGGCCTCGTTGAACTCGAAGCCATCGCAAAAGCACTGGAAGCGCTCGGCGCGCCGGAAGGCGATGTCGTGATCGATCCATCCGTTGTGCGCGGCCTCGAATATTATACCGGTCCTGTCTATGAGGCGGAACTGCTCCGCGAGGTGACCGGCGAAGACGGCAAGACCTATCGCATCGGCTCCATCGGAGGCGGCGGTCGCTATGACGACCTGGTTGCGCGCTTTACCGGCGAAACAGTTCCGGCCACCGGTTTCTCTATTGGCATTTCCCGTCTCGCGGCGGCGATGCAGATCATGGGCGAGACCGAAAAGCTCGATGGGCCGGTCGTCGTGCTGAATTTCGACAAGGAAGACCCGACCAGCGCCTTGCAGCTCGCAACCGAACTGCGCCGGGCTGGTATCCGGGCCGAGGCCTATATGGGTGCATCCGGCATGCGGCCGCAGATGAAATATGCTGACCGCCGGTCATCGCCTGCTGTCGTCATGGTGGGAGAGGACGAGCTGGCCAAAGGCACGGTCACGATCAAGGACCTTGAAATGGGCGCGCTCAAGGCGAAAGCCATCAAGTCCAACGAAGAATACCGGGAAGCCCGTCCAGGTCAGTTCGAAGTGCCCCGCGCCGAAATGGTCGAAGCTATTCGCAAGATCACCGAGGCCCAGAAATGACGCACGAGACTCTCGCCGCTGCAGCACGCGGCGTTTTCGAGGCAACGGGCGCCGAACCGGTAGACCCGGCCTATATCCTGCCGTCTGATATCCCGCTGGAGCTCTCCGGCGAAGCGGTGCGGGCACGTCTCTGTGTGTTCTCCGATCATCGCGGCAATGAAATGGTCATGCGGCCAGACCTCACCCTGCCGGTGGCGGGGCAGGAGGCGGACAGGCGCGCTGCGGGTGGCGACGGAGCCAAGGCCTACACTTATGCCGCGCGGGCCTTCCGACTGCCGGCCTCTGCTGGCGACCCGATGGAATTCACCCAGGTCGGCTTTGAATGGTTCGGCAAGGAAAGCGGCGCAGATGCGGACGCTGAAGCTTTTGCGCTGGTACGCGAAGCCGTTGCCGCTTGCGATGTGTCGCCCACGGCGACTGAAATGGGCGACCTCTCGATTTTTCCAGCCTTTGTGGACGCGCTTGGTCTTGCGCGTATCACGACAGACCTTTTGAAGCGGGCCTTCCGGCAGGAGGGCGGGGTCAGCGAGCTGCTCGATGCTGCGCCTCAACCGCCGGCGTCAGACCTTCAGCCCGTTCTGGATGCAGGCGGCGCGAAGGCGGCGGAAGACGCATTTTTGAAAGTTCTGAGTGATCGCGGCATTCCGATGATTGGTACCCGCAGCGTTGTCGAAATCGTCGCGGGTCTGCGCGGAAAGTCGGCGGTGCATGCCGCAGGTGGTGTGCCGGAGGCGGCGCGGGCAGCGCTGTCTGACCTTGCCGGTGTGAACTGCCCTGCAGGGGAGGCGGCTGACGTGCTTGCCACCATCAGTGACAAACACGGGCTCGCGGCCATGTCCTCCGTAATCGAACGGGTTGCCCGCCGAATGGAGGCGATCCTGTCTGCAGTGCCGGGCGTCGCCAGCGAGGCGCGCTTCCGGTCCGGCTTCGGTCGACGGTTTACGTATTATGATGGCTTTGTCTTCGAATCGTTCGGTGAGAATTTGACCTCCCGCCAGCCGCTCGCCTCGGGCGGGCGCTATGATGGCCTGATCGAAGGCCTGTCCCGGTCCAGGGCCTCGGCGTCAGGTATTGGCGGCGTGGTCCGGCCAGATCGCATCCTGCGTGCAAAAGGAGAGGCGGCATGAGCGTTCTGTCACTTGCGATCCCCTCCAAGGGACGGTTGAAGGAGAAATCCGAGGAGTGGCTGAAAGCCCGTGGATTTGAAGTGCGCCAGATTGGTGGCGAGCGCGGCTACCAGGCGGAAATCTCGGGATTGGGCGAAGTCGATATGCGGCTTCTCTCCGCGCGCGAGATCGCACAGGGGCTGATCGATGGCAGTATCCATGCGGGCGTGACGGGTGAAGATTTGTTGCAGGACCTCGCGCCGACGGGGCCAGAGGATTTCCATGTGTTGGAACGACTCGGCTTTGGTGGTGCAGATGTGATCGTCGCCGTGCCGCAGGCCTGGATTGATGTGGACACGATGTCTGATCTGGAAGCTGCCGGGGCTGCATTCCGCAAGGCGCATCATCGCCGTCTCAGGGTAGCCACCAAATATATGCGGCTGACACGGCGCTTCTTCGCCGCCAAGTCCGTGGGTGAATATCGGCTCGTCGAAAGCGCGGGGGCAACCGAAGCAGCGCCTGCCACTGGCGCAGCGGACGTGATTGTCGACATCACTTCGACCGGCGCGACGCTCAAGGCGAACGGGCTCAAAATTGTTTCAGATGGAATAATATTGAAAAGCGAGGCCGTTCTGGCGGTGTCTGCAAATTCGTCATGGAGTCAGGCTGCTCTGAAGTCCCTGTCACTATTGGGCGGTGCAGCAAATGTTGAAGAATTGCTCATATTGAAAAATTTGAATTCACAATCTTGACACACGCAATAAAGCGCGGCCATATGACACGGCAAGTTTCTGGGAGGAAACGCTGCAAACGGTGGAAGGCGCGGAAGCTGGTGGAAGCTCTCCGCGCCTTTTTTCATTTCCGAAAAAATTCAGGTCCACCAGGACGGTCCGGAGCAACGGCTCAGGTGAGGTAGGGGGCGTTTTGGACATCACCCCGGTCCGTCTTGGCTTCCTGATTATCAATAAGGGATTATCGATAAACGTCAATCATAATTATCGTTTTTCGATTAAACTTTTTTCATGATGCGGATCAGTACAGCTTAATCGTCAGCTTGTAGCGGGCGTGCACCAGCCCGTGAGTTGACTTCGCCCATCGGCGCGGCCAAGCGTGGACCAAACAGGATTTTGCGCACGCAAGGAGTTATCATGAGCGATCCGCGCCAGCACATCATGCCGGTCTACAGGCCGCCAGAGCAGGTTTTCGAGAAGGGGGAGGGCGTCTGCCTCTTCACCGAGGACGGCACGCGATATCTCGATTTCATCGCCGGCATCGCCGTGAACGCGCTGGGCCACGCTCATCCCGCCATGGTCGAGGCCCTGCAGGAGCAGGCCGGCAAGCTGTGGCACACTTCCAACATGTTCCGCGTGCGCGGCGCCGAAGAACTGTCCGACAAGATCTGCCGCGATACATTCGCTGACCGCGTCTTCTTCACCAATTCCGGCACCGAAGCCGTCGAATGCGCCATCAAGTCCGCCCGCAAATACCACTGGGCGAATGGCAATGAAGCGCGCATCGACATCATTACGTTCACCGGTGCATTCCACGGTCGCTCGCTCGGCGCGATCAATGCCGGTGGCAATCCGAAATATCTCGAAGGCTTTGGTCCGAAATTGCCGGGCTTTGTGCACCTTGAATGGGGCGACCATGACGCTTTGAAGACGGCAGCGGCCCAGCCGACCACAGCTGCCATTTTCGTTGAGCCTGTCCAGGGTGAGGGTGGCGTACGTGCCATGCCCGACGCCTGTCTGATCGGGCTGCGTGAGCTTTGCGACGAGCACGGCATCCTGCTGATCTATGATGAAGTCCAGTGCGGCATGGGCCGGACAGGAAAACTGTTCGCTCACGAATGGGTTGAAGGCGCCGCGCCGGATATCCTGTGCTCGGCCAAGGGCATTGGCGGCGGTTTCCCGTTTGGCGCCTGCCTGACGACCGAAGCGGTCGGCGAACATATGCAGCCCGGCAGCCATGGATCGACCTATGGCGGCAACCCGCTCGCCATGGCGGTCGGCAATGTCGTCTGGGACATCATTTCCAGCGAAGACTTCCTGGCTGAAGTGCGCCGGGTCTCCGGCACACTGGCGCAGGGCCTGAAAAGCCTCGCTGACAGCCATCCGGACAAGGTCGAAGCGGTGACCGGCAAAGGGCTGCTCACCGGTCTCAAGATGAAGTCCGATCCGAAGAGCCTGCAAGGCGTCTGCCGTGACAAGAACCTCTTGGTCGGTGTGGCCGGGAACATGGTCCTGCGTCTCGCGCCGCCACTTGTCATCACGGATGATAATGTGCGTGAAGCCACCGGCATCATCGACGCTGCGCTGTCAGAATGGGAAGGCTGAAGCCAAAATATCTCCTGGCGGCCCTATTGGTGTCAGGGTGTACGCCCGATGCCCCTGTGACCGACCTGTCGCAGGAAACTCTGGCTGATGCAGCAGAGCTCTGTGAGCTCGTCCGTACCGACTATGCCTATTACCCGGACCGGCAGGAAAATTGGGAGGCCGCGTGTACAGGCTTCGCCGGCATGCTCGGCCCCGTCACGACTAAGCCGGAACAATTGCGCGCGCTCGAAACACTGGTCGATGCGCTTTACGATCCACATGCGACGTTCGGTACGCATTCCGGCATGTCGCCGCGTGTCGTGCCGTCAGGGTCCGACTATTGGCTAGAAGGTGACCGCGTCACGGCTGTGCGGCCGGACAGCGCCGCGGCGCGAGCGGGTCTCGTAGTGGGTGACCAGATTGTCGCCATCAATGGTCGCCCACTGGCCGATGCGATAGTTACGCGCCTCCACCCCAAGAATGCTTCCTCTAGCGAGATCCAGAAGGCCTGGGCGCTGAACGCGGCGGCGGCGGGCTACCGCGATGAGCCCCGTTCGGTGACCATCTCGCGCATTTCCGAGTCCGAGACGCTGTCTCTTGATGGCTATGTCACTGACGCGCAGCAGGTGCCGCTGTCGTCCCGGATTCTGGACGGGAATGTCGCGTATATCCGCCTGCATGACTCGCTCGGGGATTCGCGCACGGTCGCTGCCTTCGATGCCGCGATGGACACGATGCGAGAGGCAAATTCATGGATCGTCGATCTGCGCGACACACCCGGCGGTGGCGACACGGACGTGGCAGAACCCATACTGGGCCGCTTCCTGTCGAAGGCGGCGGAATATCAACAAATCCGTCCGACGGACGCGCCGGAATGGGTGAAGACCGCAGAGCCCCATGGAGACTGGACGGCGAAAGGCCCGGTTGCTGTTCTGGTCGGTCGCTGGACAGGCAGCATGGGCGAAGGGCTGGCCATTGGCTTTGACGGCATCGAGCGGGGCGAGGTGTTTGGCAGCGACATGGCGCGCCTGGCTGGAGGCGTTGAAGATTACCGGCTCAGCCAGACCGGCTTTCCCATCCGCCTACCCGCTTACGACCTTGCCCATTTGAATGGTACGCCGCGCCATGAATGGTCTCCGCCCCATCAGGTTGTGGCTGACAATGGCGACGGACCAGACCTTGCGCTAGCAGCCGCACTCGACTGGATCGGCAGGCCAGAGGATTGAGGCTGGCATGGCTGCGCGGCTACGTTAGAATGAACATATGAGCAAAGTACGTGTTGCCTGTGTCCAGATGCGGTCGGGTGTGGAGATCGCCCCGAATATCGTGGCGGCCTCTGACCTGATCCGCGACGCGGCGGGGCAGGGGGCGCAACTGGTGACAACCCCGGAGATGACCAATCTGCTGGACATACGTCCCGGCAAGGCACGGCCAAAGATTGTTCCGGAGGCGGATGACCAGACGCTCGGGGCAATGCGCGGGCTGGCGGCTGAGCTTGGCATCTGGATGCTGATCGGTTCCATCGCCGTGACCCTCGCAGGCGAGGACCGGCTCGCCAATCGGTCTGTCCTGATCGCGCCGGATGGCTCCGTCCGGGCCCGCTATGACAAGATCCACATGTTCGATGTCGAAGTGGGCGACGGGCAGAGCTATCGCGAAAGCCGCGCTTACCGGCCGGGCGAGCGCGCCGTGCTGACGGAGACCGAGTTCGGCAAGCTGGGGATGACCATCTGCTATGATGTTCGCTTCCCGCATCTCTATCGCAAGCTTGCGCAGGCGGGCGCAGGCATCCTGACGATCCCGGCAGCGTTCACGCGCGTGACGGGCAAGGCGCACTGGCATGTCCTCGTCCGGGCGCGCGCCATCGAGACCGGCAGCTTCGTCATCGCCCCCGCGCAGGGCGGCAAGCATGAAGACGGCCGCGAGACCTTCGGCCACTCTCTGATCGTCTCCCCCTGGGGCGAGGTGCTGGCGGAGAAGGCGGATGATGAACCGGGTGTGATCCTTGCCGATCTGGATCTGGACGCTGTGGCGATAGCGCGGCGCCGCATTCCCTCGCTCGGGAATGATCAGGACATTCGCTTCAAGGACTGACGATCAGCGTCCCAGACGCCGACGGAATTCCTCATAGCCGAAATCGGACAGGCTCTCGATGATGCCGTCTTCCCAGCGGACCGCCAGATTTGCCAGCGGCGTGCCGTTGAACGTGTTCGTCTTGACGAAGGAATAATGCATCTGGTCGGTGAAGATGATCGTGTCGCCAGGCTTCAGGGGCGCGTCAAAGGAGTATTCGCCCATCACGTCACCCGTCATGCAGGTCTTGCCGCCGAAACGATAGGTGTGTGCCTTCTGGCCGGGCTGGCCCGCGCCGATCACGTCCGGCCGGTAGGGCACTTCCAGCACGTCCGGCATATGGGTCGAGGCGGAGGCATCGAGAATCGCCAGATCCACCTCGTTCCAGTGCAGCGCCAGCACGGTCGCATACAGCTCGCCCGTGTTCACGACGAGGCCCGCGCCCGGCTCCAGCACGACTTCCACGCCAAAGCGCGTCTTGAACGCCTTGATGGCCGCGATCAGCGCGTCGACGTCATAGCCTTCCTTGTTCAGGAAATGGCCACCGCCGAAATTCACCGTGTTCACCTGCTCGATATACTGGCCGAAATTGTCGGCGACGAATTCGATCAGGCCGACCGAGCCCTCGTGCAGGCTCTCGCACAGGGCGTGGACATGGAAGATGTCGATGCCGGACCAGTCGACCTGGTCGAGCTTTGACGGCACTTCGCCAAATCGGCTGCCTGGTGCGCACGGATTGTAGAGGTCGCCGCCCAGGGTTGCATTGGAATAGCCTGGATTGACGCGCAGGCCGATCTTGGCGCCGCCATCGCGGGCAATGTCGCCAAAGCGTTCCAGCTGTTCGAGAGAATTGAAATAGATGTGTTCGGCCACCTCGGTCAGGCGGCGCACTTCGGCTTCGGTATAGGCCGGGGAATAGACATGTACTTCCTTGCCAAAGCTTTCATGCCCCATAATGGCTTCCTGTTCGCCGCTGGCCGTGGTGCCGTCCAGATAGTCGGTCATCAGCGGAAAGGCCGCCGGCAGGGAGAAGGCCTTGGTCGCCAGCAATATCTTGCATCCGGCCGCTTCGCGCACGCGTTTTGCCGTTTCCAGATTTGCGCGCAGGCGCGCCGCGTCCAGCACGAAGACGGGCGTCGGGATATGATCGGGCAGGGCGGGTGGGGTCATGGTGTCTGGTCCTTGGGTGCCCGCTTATGCCTCATCAACGGGCCTTGAGCGAACATTATTAGCGGCGCGCACGTTCCGGCTTTTGCGGAGTGTGCAGCGCAGATAGGATGCGGGTCGAATGACGGTAACATCTTCCCTGTATATGCGAGTCGCCACGCTGGACGACATTCCGGCGATTGAGGCGCTGATGGCGGAGTCCATGACGCGACTCCTGCCACACTTCCTTGATTCAAAACAGGTCGAGCGCTCCAGCGAGAGCATGGGTGTCGATACGCTGCTTGTCGCGGATGGCACCTATTTTCTCGTCTTCGAGGGCGACGCGCTGGCCGGATGCGGGGGCTGGTCGCGGCGGCGCACGCTTTATGGCGGCAACACGACCGCCGGCCGGGACGATTCCCCGGCGGACCCCAAGGCCGAGCCGGCCAAGATTCGCGCCATGTATACCCATCCGGATTTCGTCCGGCGCGGCATTGGCCGCATGTTGCTCGACGCCAGCGAAGCTGCCGCGCGGGCCGAAGGGTTCTCTGCCATGGAGATGGGCTCAACCGCGCCCGGCGTGCCACTCTATGAGGCGTGCGGCTATCGGCTCGTCGAAGACCTCTCCAGGCCCAGCGAGGATGGCACCATCGTGCCGATCCTGCGCATGAGGAAAGAGCTGGCCTAGGTCTCCACCGCGAACAAGTCTTCCTGATCACCACCATCAACGTCGATGACATGCCAGGGCAGGCCGCGTTTGGCGACGTCTTCGAGGAAGGGCTTGGACGGGAATTGCTCGACATTGAATACGCCGTGGCCGGACCATTCCCCGCGGAAGAACATCGCCGCGCCTGAAACGGGCGGCACGCCGGTCGTATAGGAAACGGCCTGCGCGGAGACCTCTTCATTGGTCTTGGCATGGTCGGACACGTTGTAGATCATCTTTGCCTGTGGCTGGCCGTCCTTTGTGCCCCGCACGATCACGCCAATGCTGGTCTTGCCGGTATAGCCTTCGGCCAGGGATGACGGGACGGGCAGGAGGTCCTTCAGGAACTCCATCGGGATGATGTCCATGCCCTTGTGCTTGATCGGTTCGAGGCCGATCAGGCCGATCGATTTGAACACTTCGAGGTGCTTGATATAGGCTTCGCCAAAGGTCATCCAGAAACGGATCTGTTTCAGGCCCTTGATGTGCTTGACGAGGCTTTCCTCTTCCTCGTGATAGATCAGGTAGGAAGCTTTCGGGCCGACTTCCGGATAGTCGATCATCGTCTTGATCGACAGGGCAGGGATTTCCACCCACTCGCCGTCCTTCCAGTATTTGCCGTCCTGGGTCACTTCGCGGAGATTGATTTCCGGGTTGAAGTTCGTGGCGAAGGTCTTGCCATGATCGCCGGCATTGCAGTCGACAATGTCGATATACTCGATCTCGTCGAACAGGAATTCCTGCGCATAGGCGCAATAGATATTCGTCACGCCCGGATCGAAGCCGCAGCCGAGAATGGCCGTGATGCCCTTGTCCTTGAACTTGTCCTGATAGGCCCACTGCCAGGAATATTCGAACTTCGCGACATCGCGCGGCTCGTAGTTCGCCGTGTCCATATAATTGCAGCCCGTTTCCAGGCAGGCATCCATGATCGGCAGGTCCTGATAAGGCAGGGCCATGTTGATCAGCAGATCCGGCTTCACCTTGTTGATGAGCGCGACGACCTCCGCAACATTGTCGGCGTCGACCTGGCTGATCTCGATCGGTGTCTGGCACAGCTTGGCGACCTTCTCGCAGCTTTCCAGTCGGCGCGAGGCAAGGTGGATATGCTTGAACGTGTCGCGGTCCATGGCGCATTTCTGCGCGACGACGGATCCGGCGGCACCGGCACCGATGATGAGAACATTGTCCATGAGTGATGAAGCTCCCTGGCTGGATGGGCACTGATGTGCCCGTGACATAGGGCAATCACGTCATCTTCGCCAGTATCGATCTGCGGGGGAGTTTCGGAAAGGAATTGCCGCAACGCAGGTGAGCGTATGGGAGGAAACGAGGTGGGCAAAACCTCGCCCTGCGTTGCGGCAAAGGGGTATCAGGCAGCGCGCCGGGGCGTATCCAGGCGGGATATTTCTTCGCTCAACCATGTGTAGTGCTGCTCCACACGATTGATCATCGTGTCGGTAGTGTCCGGGCGGCAAGTCAGCTCGTTTCGCCAGGCTTCCAGAACCGTCATCTGGCTCTTCAGCCAGCAAAGCATAGCGGTATCATCAATTGGCAGACACATGGGGCGCTCCTGTTGATTTGCGACTCGTTCTCAACTTATGTATTTCATGCCTGTCGGATGTTTGCAAGTCATTCTCAATTAGAATTTATTCATCTTGTCCAAAAGCTGGTGCAATCGCCCGGCCTGACTGGAATAATTGTCTGAAACAGGCTATCTGCCCCGCTTTCCCGCCCGCCTCAGGAGTATCTCCGGATGACAAGCTCAACCGCCCCGCGCCATTTCATCGACCTCTGGCATCTGGAGTCCGCCGAACTGCGCGAGATCCTGGATATGGCTCATGTGATGAAGAAAGCACGTGCGGGTTGGCCAAAGGGACGGGTGGACACGGGGGCCCCGCTGGAAGGCCATACGCTGGCAATGGTCTTCGAGAAATCCTCAACCCGGACGCGCTTTTCCTTCGACATGGCGATGCGCCAGCTGGGCGGCTCGTCGATCACCGCGACATCAAATGACATGCAGCTGGGACGGGGTGAAACGGTGGAAGACACTGCGCGCGTCCTGTCGCGCTTCGTCGATGCGGTGATGATCCGCGCCAATGATCATTCCGATGTCGAGACCTTTGCCGAGCATGCCACCGTGCCGGTCATCAACGGCCTGACAGATCGTTCGCATCCCTGCCAGATCATGGCGGACCTCCAGACACTGGAAGAGCATGGCCTCACACTTGAAGGTGCGCGGCTGGCCTGGGTTGGCGATGGCAACAACGTTTGCGCCAGCCTGATCCATGCCGCGCCGAAGTTTGGCTATTCTCTCGCCATTGGCACGCCTGCGCGCTTCGCGCCGGATGATGAGGATATTGAAATCGCCCGCGACCTGCAGGGCCGGATCGACCTCTATGAAACTGCGGAAGAAGCCGTGGCCGGCGCCGACGTCGTGATTGCCGACACATTTGTCTCCATGGGCGATGCAGACGCTGAACGCCGCCTTGAAATTCTTGAGCCCTATGCGGTGACGGAAGAATTGATGGAGATGGCCGCTGGCGGTGCGAAATTCCTGCATTGTCTGCCGGCGCATCGGGGCGAAGAGGTCGACGCCGAAGTCATTGACGGGCCACAGAGCCTTGTCTTTGACGAGGCCGAGAACCGCATGCACGCCCAGAAGGCCATCCTGCGCTGGTGCCTCGATAAATAGGCGTCAGCGCTCCTGCACTTCCTCAAGACCCATGGCGACCGGAATGGCGAGCGCGCTCATAACGGTGAGCAAGCCGAGGACCGCTGCTTCTCCTGCCATGTGCGCAACGATGCTGAACCCGCCACCAAGAATGAGCAGCGTGCCGATGATCGTGTTGGAAAGGGCGGTATAGGCCGCACGGTTGTCCTGGCTCGCCATATCCACCAGATGCGTGGAACGACCAAGGCGCACGCCCTGATAGGCTATCATCAAAACGAACAGAACAAGCGGGAGTGCCCAGACATCCTGCAGTCGCCCCGCCGCATTCAGGCCGAGTGTCGTCAACAGGGCAAGCGTTGCTGCGGCAGCTGTCAGGATCAGCACTTTCCGGCTCGACCGGTCGGCAAGCCGGCCCCAGACATAGGAGCTGAGCAGGCCTGCGCCCGCAGATGCAATAACGAGCAAGCCGAGTCCCCCAAGCATTTGGTCAGCTTCTTTGTTCCTTGCGCCCATCGCGACCATGAAGGGCGGAGCAAGTGCAGTTGAGATCAACAGGCCACGGGCCAGGATGAAACGGCGCAACTGCTGGTCTTCAGCGAGCAGCTTGAAGTTGTCCCGGAAGGATTCGATGGGGTTGCCTCCGCCTTCGGTCGATCCCGGTTCTTCTTCCAATGTCATGAAAAGCGCTGCGCCCGTCATCCAGAGCCCACCCGCGAGCAACAGCCCGCCAATCACGAGGCTCATCCGGTCGACCCAACCGACGGCCAGGAGCGCGCCATAGATCAGGACCGCTGCAGCGCCGACCGTGCTGGCCGCGCCGGTTGCTGTTCCGCGTCGGGATTTGGAGACCGTCTTGCCCAGAACGTCCTTGTAGGTGACCGAGCAGACCGACCGCGCGAGCGCGAGAACCGCCAGCGCGCCAAGGATGGCGTAACCCGACGTCTTACCCTCCAGGAAAAACGCTGCGAGCCCCATACTGGCCGCTGACAATCCCTGGACTGCCGAGCCGACTGACCAGGCCCACTTGCGCTGGGGCAGGCGGCGCAGCGCGGCGGCCGTGAACAATTGCGGCAACAGCGCTCCCGCCTCGCGTATGGGGACAAGCAGGCCGATCATCCAGCCCGGTGCGCCCAGCGTGGTCATCAACCAGCTCAATACAAGCTTGGGGTCGATCAGCCCATCCGAGATCTTGCTGGTCGACAGGCTGGCAACATGGGTGAAGAAATTGCCGGCCTCTTCGCGACAGGCGCTGTCGGGAATGTCTCTGCACACCCGGCCATCATCGCCTGAGGTGAGCATTTCGAACACTTGCTGCTGGGTGGTTTCAGACATGACGGCCAAACTAGCGCTCACGACGAGTACGGCAATCTTCACGTTAGGGTGTGCTGCTGCAAAAGCGCTGGAAGCGCCGCCGGATCGCGCTAAACGTAGATGAATGGCCGATAGTGATTATACCCCGACGAAATTTTCTGACCCGGACGTGACCGCGAAGGGCGAGACCCGCGCCAGCGTCGGATGGACGGGCTTGAAGACGCTCTGGTTGAACACCGGAACGCTGTGCAACATTGAATGCACCAATTGCTACATTCAAAGTTCACCCCGCAATGACCGACTGGTTTATCTCAGCCGATCTGATGTGCGGCAGTTCCTCGACGAGATCGACCAGCCCATCGAGATCGGCATTACGGGCGGCGAGCCCTTCATGTGCCCGGATATTCTCCACATCATGGAAGATGTTTTGTCGGATGGGCACAGCCTGCTCCTGCTGACCAATGCCATGCGCCCGATGATGCGGCCGCGCATCCAGCAGGGTCTGGACCGGCTGGCGGCGCACTATGGCGAACGGATGGTGCTGCGTGTCTCGCTGGATTCCCATGATCCGGCCATTCATGACGCTGAACGCGGAGAAGGGGCCTTTGAAGAAGCCTGCAAGGGCCTGAAATGGATGGGAGAACGCGCCGTACAGGTCGCCATTGCCGGACGTCAGGCCCTCAATGAGGATGATGCCGAGGCCCGCACAGCTTATGGTGCGCTTGCTGGCACACTGGGTCTATCGATAGATCCCACCAATACAAAGCAACTCGTCCTGTTCCCTGAAATGATCGCCCGGGACGACCCACCTGAAATCACTTCGGATTGCTGGGGCATTCTGAACAAGTCCCCTGACGACATCATGTGCGCCAACCAGCGCATGGTGATCCGCCGCAAGGGTGCCGGCAGGGCGACCGTGACAGCCTGCACGCTATTGGTGGACGATCCGACCTTCGAACTGGGCGCCACACTTGCCGAGGCGACAGCCAATCCGGTCAAGCTGAACCATCCCTGGTGCGCCAGCTTCTGCGTGCTCGGCGGAGGTAGCTGCTCGGCCTGATCCCCCGTCTGACAGGTGGCCCTCTTGCGATAGGCGCATGCCGCTGCCACATGGGGGCACCTAATCGAGGTATTCTCCCATGACCGACGCTGCTTACGCCGTCACCGACTTTGTCACGAATTTCCAGATCGTGGACCGTCCCATTCGCGGGCGTGCCGTTCGTATGGGCGAGGGCAGCCTGTCGGGCATCCTGCAACGGCATGACTATCCGAAGAATTTGGCGCGCATCCTTGGCGAAGCCGTGACGCTTGCGACGCTGGTAGGCGCGTCGCTGAAATTCGAGGGGCGTCTGCTGGTTCAGGCCGAAGGTGATGGTCCCGTGTCGATGCTGGTCGGTGAGTACCGCTCTGATGGCGGTGTGCGCGGCTATGCCAAATTTGATGCCGAAGCCTGGGCGCAACTGGATAAGGTGAACAAGGGCGACGCTCCGCACATGCCTCAACTGTTCGGCCCGAGCGGGCGTCTGGCCCTGATCATCATCCAGGACAATCCGGCGATCCAGCCCTATCAGGGAATCGTGCCTCTTGCGAAAGGGACTCTGAGTGAATGCGCTGAGGACTATTTCGAGATGTCGGAACAGGTGCCGACGCGCCTCAAACTGTCGGTCGCCGAACTGGACCGGAAAGACGGGCATCCGGTTTGGGTGTCTGGCGGCATGATGGTGCAGAGGATTGCGGCAGATGATGCGCGCGGAGAGACCGAAGAGCCTTGGCGTGAAGCCGAGGCCCTGTTTGCCACGCTGACCGATGCCGAACTGGCCGATCCGGACCTTCCAATGGAAGAGCTGCTCTATCGCCTGTTCCACGAACAGGGTGTGACGATGGAAACGCCACAAGCGCTGGATGACCGGTGCACCTGTAATCAGGAGCGCCTCGTTGAGACTCTGAAACAGATGCCGGACGAGTCCCTGCGCGAGATGACCGAAGAAGATGGTACGCTGGGTATCGACTGCCAGTTCTGCAATCGCCATTACGACGTCGCGATCGAGGATGTAACCGGCGATACCAACTAATGAGACTTTCGCCTCTCACCAGGTTGGGCGGGGGGAGGCGAGAGGCTCCACAGTTTCATGATTGCGCGGGCGCGCGGGCGCTGGCACAGGTGACAGCCATGAATTTCAAATGGCTCCCCAATGCGTTGACCATCGCCCGCTGTGTGTTTGCCGGGTTTGTGCTGGTCGGTTTCTGGCAGGCTATGCGCCTCAGCCCGTTGCCGAATGGACTTGATGCCGACGCCGTGTCCCGGCAGATCACGCTGCAACAGCTCTGGTTCCAGTTTGCCTTCCTTGCTTTCCTGGCCGGGGCAATCACGGATTTCCTGGATGGCTGGCTTGCCCGCAAGCTGGACGCGCACAGTCGGTTCGGGGTCTGGCTGGACCCCATCGCCGACAAGTTGCTGATCGCGGCGGCCCTGCTGGGTCTGGGGCTGAAATTCCAGACCTGGTTAATCTATGTGCCGGCGGCCATGATTATTGCACGCGATGTGTTTATGACCTGGTTCCGCGCCACGCCGCGCGGACGCTCTGCCATCGTGCCCTCTAATCTGGCGAAGTGGAAAACAGGGTTTGAGATGGCGGCGATCATCGGCCTTATGTTGCCGCTGGCTGTCTTGCGCCCGGATGCCGGGGGCGAAGTCTCCACGGGAACGTCAGTCTTGGCGATTGTGGCCACGGTTGCCGTTGTCGGACTGCTCTGGACGGCGGCGGTTCTGTCCTGGTGGACGGCCGGACAATATATGAGAGCAGCCGGCCGGGTGAAATAGAACGCTGGCCCCAAGGGGCAGAGCCAGCGTTCCGCATTTCAATTCGCGAGCGCAAGGATGAGGGGCAACCTTGGCGCCCGGAAGGGCCGTTCATGCGATGGGGCGTGTCTGCTTTCATGTCCCACCACGCATTTACAATCATCCGTGATGGCAAAGGTTCCGTTAAAACTTGCGGCACCAATGGGGCAGCAAAATCACGAACTTTCCGGCGAATGGCCCGCATTGAGACTTAATGTCGGCAGACAAGGAGTGGATGAGATCACGCACCACTCCCACGACCCGTCTGGTCATTGTCGCGCTGGCGGCGCTGATGTTCCTGTGCCTGCCAGCCTTCCTCGCAATGGCGGGTGCCTGAACTCAGCGTTTTGAGTCGGTCCAATACGGGCTGAGGGGTGCTTTCCCGTAGAATTCTACCAATCTCTGGCGCGTGCCGTTGGTTGTTCCGTCAGGCAAGTCATCCGGCGAGCACCATCGCGTTTCGGCAATCTCGGCGACCGCCGTTGCCTTGCCTTGCGTCCATATTCCCGAAGGAATGTGATAGAGCAGGACATGATCATTCGGGAAAGATGCGTGATTGGAGAATATCCCGACCAGGCTCGGGGTCCCGTTCAGCAGAATGCCGCCTTCTTCCTCCACTTCCCGGCGGAGCGAATCGATGCAGGGCTCGCCCCGCTCCACACCGCCGCCAGGCATGTGCCAGCCTGCAATATACGTGTGACGTACCAGCAGGATCTTTCCGTCTGGATTCTCGACGAGGCCGCGCACGCCCAGAGTCATGGGACGGCGAAGGCGGGCATAGATGTGGAACAACCTGGTTCTGAGGGAAGGCATGCGGTGTCCTGACACTATGGGAGGAGCGCGTCCAATATGAAAAATTACGCAAAGAGAGGCCAAACTTCCTGCCGTTTGAGGCTCGCCAAGCCGTGCAACGCACGCTATTAGCGGTGCAAAGCATGGAAATGCTCAAGAAAACAACAGCGAGACGGCACCATGATCCATCCTTCTCTGATCGCCATTGCCTCCATAGTGGTCGTGTTCGGCATCCTGAATTTCATTGAATACAAGCGCCTCGACTAGAAGCGGGCCTGGCGAATGCCTGAATTAACCCTGATCGCCGCCCTGATCGGGGGGCTTGTTATTATGGCGTTTGCGGGGGATTTCCTGGTAAACGGCGCGGTTGCCGTTGCCCGACGCCTTGGCGTTTCTCCCCTGATTGCCGGTATCTTCATTGTCGGTTTCGGCACGTCGGCCCCTGAAATGGTCGTGTCGCTGAACGCTGCGCTGGAAGACCGGGCCGGTCTCGCGTTGGGCAATATTGTCGGCTCCAATATAGCGAACATCTTTCTTGTGCTCGGCATTCCCGCGCTGATCATGCCGTTCGTGGCCGGTGGTCACGGGCAGGGCCGCGCGCTGACGGCGATGCTCGTTGCCACAGCCGTCTGGATCCTGCTGACCGGAATGGGCCCCCTGACTGTATTAGGCGGTATTCTGTTCCTGGCCATTCTGATCGCTTATTGTGTTGTCACTTTCTACATGGCGCGCAAGGCCGTTGCGACGGGCGAAGATCCCGGCGTGGAACTGGAAGAGGCGCCAAAACTCAGCCTGCCGCGCTCTCTGGCCTATATCGTTCTTGGCATTGGTGGCCTCGTGCTGGGTGCGCATCTGATCATTGCTGGCGGTGTCGGCATCGCGGAATTCTATCATGTGCCACAGGAATGGATCGGCCTGACCTTGCTGGCGATCGGGACCTCCCTGCCGGAGATTGGTGCAGCTGTTGCCGCCGCCCTTCGTCGGCATGGCGAAGTCGCCATCGGCAATGTGCTTGGCTCCAACGTCTTCAACATCCTTGGCGCAGGCGGCATAATTTCGCTCTTTGGCCCAATTGAGATCGCGGCGACTTTCACCCATTATGATCATTGGGTCATGACCTTTGCCGCGCTGTTGATCGGTGGGTTCATCCTGACCCGCGCGCGGCTTGGTCGCCTGATGGGGATATTGATGCTGCTGATCTATGCGGTCTACATCTACGGACTGGTGAACGGGTTCGACATATTGGGCCTGTTCCTGACCCCTCCGGCATGAGGCCGGGCGCGGCGCTTGTCACCGGCGCGGGCGCGCGAGTGGGTCGGGCCATGGCCGAAGCGCTGGGCGCCGATGGCTGGCAGGTCATCGTCCATTACAATTCCTCTGCTGATGGCGCCGAAGAAACCGCCGAAGCTATTCGCGCCGCGGGCGGTGCGGCGATCACGCTTCAGGCCGACCTCTCGGATGAGACTGCAACTGGCGATCTGATCCTGCACGCCGCCGAGAAGATCGGCCAGCCGGTGACCTTGCTGGTCAATTCCGCCTCCGTATTCGAGGAGGACTCTGTCACCAGCCATACTCGCGCGAGCTGGGACATGCACATGAATGCCAATCTCCGCGCGCCGGTGCACCTGGCGCAGGCCTTCGCGGATGCTCTGCCGAAAGGGGAGCAGGGGCTGGTCGTGAACATGATTGACCAGCGGGTCTGGAAACTGACACCGAACTTCTTCACCTACACGCTTTCCAAGGCCGCGCTCTGGCAGGCAACGCAGACCTTGGCGCAAGCTCTCGCGCCGGATATTCGCGTCAATGGCATCGGGCCAGGGCCGACGCTGCGGTCTAAACACCAAAGCGAAGAAGAGTTCGCTGCCGAGAAAGCCGCGACTTTGACCCAGGAAGGCTCCAGCCCGGAAGAGATCATCAAGGCTTTGCGCTATCTCATTTCCGCCAACAGCGTGACCGGCCAGATGATCGCCAGTGATGGTGGCCAGCATCTGATGTGGCAGACCCCGGACACGCAAATCTGATGAATTTCTCTTCCGACACATCCGCGCCAGCCCATCCGAATGTGCTGAAGGCGCTCGCCGCCGCGAATACGGGACTGGAGGCGAGTTACGGGAATGACGCCGTCACGCAGCGTTTGCGTCCCATACTGGCGGATGTGTTCAGTACGGATGATTTCGACTATTGGCTGACCGCCTCCGGCACAGCGTCGAACGCCTTGGCACTGTCCTGCTTTTGTCCGCCTACCGGCGCTGTGCTTTGCCATGCCGGGGCGCATATCGCCGTGGACGAGCGCGGCGCGCCGGAATTTTTCTCTGGCGGCGGTAAGCTGCATTTGTTGCGGGGGCCAGATGGAAAGATTGGCGCGGCGCAGTTGGACGAGGCACTGGCTCGCATCAATCATGATTTCGTGCATGAGACGCCGGCGCATGTCCTGTCACTGACGAATTTAACGGAGAACGGCACAGCTTACAGCGTCGCGGAAGTTTCAGACTATGCCGCAAAGGCGCATGCGACGGGTTTGGTGGTTCATCTGGACGGCGCGCGGCTGGGAAATGCGTTGGTCGCGACCGGGGCCAGTGCAGCCGAGATGAGCTGGAAGGCAGGCGTCGACGTGCTCACCTTCGGCTTGACCAAGACCGGCGCGATGGGCTGTGAGATTATTCTGCTGTTCGGCGAGGCGCGGCAGAAGAAACGTGAACTCGAAGCGCGCGCCAAGCGCTCCGGCCACATGCCGCCCAAGATGCGTTATCTGGCTGCGCAGGCCGAAGCGATGCTGGCGGACGGGCTGTGGCTAGACCTTGCGACGCATGCGAACGAAATGGCCCGGCGCATGGCTGAGGGCTTGCGGCGGCAAGGCGTGGACTTGGCTTTCGAGCCGCAAGGCAACGAAGTCTTCGCGCTGCTAAGCGAGGCGCAAGTCTCGGTACTCCACAATGCAGGTGCGGTGTTCTATCCCTGGATGGGCGGCAGCCAGCGGCTGGTCTGTTCCTGGGCCACAACGCCTGAGGAAGTTGATGCCTTCCTTGGTGTGCTGAAGGGCTGAAGGCGGACCTGTTCATAGCCCGCCTTCGCCATATGGTAACTCAGATTGGGGTCAGTTGCCCCAAAGCTTTTGCCACCAGTTCTTTTTCTCTTTCGGCTCGACGCTGACATTGTTCAGGATCGCGTCGGAATAGCCGAGCGATGCCATTTTGGTCTTGATGGCATCGAAGTCGCGGCCGGTCAGCTTGGCGAGCTCATTTGCTTCGTCGTCCCAGCGCTCGACCAGGCTTACGGCATAGTCGCCAGCTGCTTCACACTCACCATAGTCGCCGCGCCAAGGGTGACGCAGGACGTAGCGACCTTGGTAGTTGGAGCGGTCGCCGGTAACCTGGAATTCCAGATCTTCCGGGAATGTCTCGGCGTCATAGCGCACATGAAGGCGAGTCACGAATGCATCGACCGGCTGGGGACCGAAGCCGGGGCGCATGTCATCATCGGTGTCTTCGTCCAGCCACATCACGCCGAGTTCGCGCAGCTCCGAGCGAGAGAGCGGCTCGGCCGCACACGGATCGCACCAGGACATGTCCCAGGCATATTCCATGAACACGGCCTTGCCGTTTTGCTTCTCGACCTGATGGGCGAACATGTCCTTATAGAAATCGGCAAACTCGTCCTTGATATAGATCGGCACATCCATGTCAGAGGGTAGTTTCACGGTGCGGTAATTCTTGGTTTCCACACGGCCTTCGCGAGTCAGGGCGAAGACGAACAATTCCTGCTTGCCTTCAGCGTTCACTGTGCCGAGACGGATCGGCAACATGAAGTCCTCATCCTCATAGGCAACCTGAAGCGGACGCAGCATGGACGAGCCGTCATGGCGTTCGAGGTTTACCTTGGCGACGAAGAATTTCATTCCGCGCTTGAGGTAGGCACCTACGGTTTCTTCTGCGCCATCTGGAATCTTGTAGCCATTATTGTTCAGCCAGGTGATCAGTCCATCGGACTCCTCTGCTGACAGGATCAAGATATCATATTCGCCAACCTCGTACTCGGCTTCAATGGTGACGCCGAGCTCTTCGGCCTCTTCCATCATGCCGGCGGCGGTTGGCGCAGGCATCATTGCCATGTCTTCCATCATCTTCTGGCGACGCGCGATCTCGCAGGGGTTCTCGTCGTAATATTCGACAAGACGCGGGGCGGTGTAGGCGTCGATATGGTCGATCAAGGCCGGGTTGGCGACGTGGATCTGTTCTTCGGTCGGAATATCGACCACGGGCACGACCATCGCGAATTCGGAAACATCACCGCGAAAGTCGGATGCCATCGTGATGACGGTGCGTTCGCCGTCACGGGCGAGCACGACCTTGGAGGCGTCGTTGAAGAGGTCGGTATCCGCCTTGGCGACATAGAAGCCGCAAAAGGCCGAAGCCGGCGCTGCGAAGGCGAGGCCGAGCGCGGGCAACGCCAAGGCTGCGGCTAGCGATTTGAGTCTCATGGGTGTGTCTCCTTTGTCCCCTGAAGTGGCATGAGCGAATAGTTCAACTGTTTGGGCGAAGCGGCCGACCGTGGCTGGCTCCACTGGAAGCGGTGGGCCGGCAGAAACCGGTCCAGAACCGGTGTGGTCCAGGCGAGGGCGGCCAGCGCCATCAGCGGGGCGCCGCGCACATTCGGGCCGATTGTGAACCAGGCGGCGAGGCCGGCGACCATCAGCGCGAAGAGAATGCGGCCAAGGCGGCTGTCTGGGGTGGAGCGCGGATCAGTGATCATGAAAAAGGCAAAGATCAGCAAAGCGCCGGAACTCATCTGGTGCATCGGGATCACCATCGGATCGCCAAGCCATGCCGCGCGGACAAACAGGATTGCGGCAAACCCGAGCAGGAAGCCGAGGGCGATATCGAGTCGTTTGGCGCTGGACAGGGTCAGTGCGGCCAGCGCCATCGCATAGCCGGCGACCAGGGGGGGCTGACCCCATTGACCGGGCGAGACCCACGCCTTGTTGCCCAGCAGAAGCATCATGATGACGATGCCGATGCAGCCGGGATTGAAAATGTGCTTGCCATCAATGCGCACGAGAAATTTCAGGGCAATGCCGACAAAGCCCGCCGCGAACCAGATCCACGGATCGGCCGCACGTAGCAGGAGTGTGATTCCAAGTGCTGTGATCAGGGCTGACTTCCATTCGAAACGATACAGGAAGGGATTGCCGTCTCGGGCATTTGATATTGTGGTGCCGAGCAGTTGCGCGATCATGGCTCCAGCAAATGAGAGGCACAGGGTCGGCAGGGTGACGCCGAAATCGCTGGTCATCCAACTGAGCGTGAAAAGTCCGCCCAAGGCCGCGACCTGCCAATGGCGCGGATCGGCGTCCATTTGTCGGTAGAGACGGAAGGGAAATCGAGCCACGGCATCCATAGGATTCAGAACATACAGCAAATGCGATCACATTACGGCAGGGTCATGAAACCTTTTTGCCCGCGCAACTGGACGGATCGGGCGACGCACGGCAAACAGGGGCGATTGAATTCACGGGGAAGGGGTTTCGTGTCCATCATGTCCAGTCGTCTACACGCTGCAATGCTCGCAGCAGCTCTCGCCACGTCCACACTATCTGCTTGCTCGACCGCCTATTACGGCGCGATGGAGCAGTTCGGATACCAGAAGCGAGATTTGCTCGTGTCCAGGGTCAATGATGCAGCGGATGCCCAGGCGGATGCAAAGACGGAGTTTTCCAATGCGCTGGAAGCCTTCCGGTCCGTTGTGGCGTTTGATGCTGGCGAACTGGAAGCGTCTTACGACTCCCTGAATCGCGCCTATGAACGGTCCGAGGAGAAGGCGGATCGCGTGCGCGAACGCATCAAGGACATGAAACAAGTCTCCCGCGACCTGTTTGTGGAATGGCGCAAGGAACTGGAAGAATATTCCGATCCGGGCCTGCGCCGTGCCTCGGCCGAGCAATTGGAGGCGACACGCGACCGCTATGCCGTGCTGGTCGAAAAGATGGACCGGGCTGCCGCGTCGATGGATCCGGTGCTGGCCGTGTTCAAGGACCGGGTCCTGTTTCTCAAACACAATCTGAATGCGCGCGCGATCGCGGCGCTGGGCGATGAGACACGTAATATCGAGACCGATGTCGCGGCCCTGATTGCCGAGATGGAGCGTTCCATCGCCGATGCGGATGCCTTCATCCAGGAAATGCAGGCCGGTTCGGTCTAGCGCATTTTCAACGGGAAACTTGTTCAGACAATGGGGCCAGATGGCCCCATTGTTGTATCGTGCTTTGAATGCTGCACAAATGACGCCGGAAAAGGCGCTTTTTTTGGGAACCTAATTGTGGGGCGCGAGTTCTGTTCAGGTCTCTGGCAGGGGCAAGCTCACCGAAGTCTGCTCATTCCGGTCTCGGCCGGAATCTGGAATTGAGGGGACACATATTTCAATTCCAGGCCTCGAATGCGTTCGGGGTGAGCAGATACCGCCCCGCTCGGGTTCAAATCCTGACATGGCCGCAAGAAATGCCCGCGAAGGCGCAAAGCTGAGCGGGTCAGCTTTGGTTGTGCCCGGCATATCACCAATGACCGCGATATGGACCGCGCCGGACGACGTGATTTGCACCAGCATCTGCCGCGCATCCCTGCGAACATGGCGCACAAAGAAAGTCAGCACCACAATCTGCACCCATATCCAGAACCGATGGGTCTGGAGATGGGGCGGCAGATTTCGCAATGTGGCGAAGGCGTCGGTCATGTGCGCAGTGTAGGCTCGGCCATGGGTGCGTCGGATAAGTTTCTGGTCAGATCAATGGCGACGCAGGGGCCGGACCCGTCATGTGTGGGATAATTCCTTTCGGCAAGGTAGGATAAGGCGGGCTCCGGCAGGTTGCCGGGCAAGAGGGAGAAATAGCTGATGACTTATGTCGATTGTTTCATGGCGGCCGTGCCGGAGGCGAACAAGGCGGCCTATCTGGCGCAGGCGAAGATGATGGCCGGCCTGATGAAGGAATACGGCGCGCTGAGCGTCACCGAATGCTGGGGCGTGGATGTGCCGGAGGGCAAGAAGACATCCATGCATCTGGCGGTCATGCGCGAAGCGGACGAAGGGATCGTGTTTTCCTGGGTGACCTGGCCGTCAAAGACGGTGCGTGATGCAGCCTGGGCGAAGCTGGAGAGTGATGAACGGATGCAGGGCATGGAGATGCCGTTCGATGGTGCGCGCCTGATCTTTGGCGGGTTCGAGACGATGCTGGAGGCTTAGGCAGCGTCTCAAAGGCATTTCATGTCTTTTCATGGGGTTTCATATGAGGGGGGGCAGTGCGTGCACATTGCGTCTCGCTTCCCGGCCATTGATTCTCGGGCAGGAGACCAGCCCTTGCTTGCGCTGCGGGCCTCTTCTTCCTTCATTCGATCCTCGATCAAATGCTGCCACATGGCGGCACCGGGAAGTAAGACCAGACGGCCTGTAAGCCGGGTTCTGTTCGCCGTGTTGCCACGGTCTGGCAGCCATTCCTCTGGGATGCCTGTTACCAGGCACCTCACGCGACACACCCGGGGCACGGGCGTGAAACAGCCCATATGTGCCCCCTATTCGGTCTTGCTCCGGGCGGGGTTTACCGTGCCAGTCCTGTCGCCAGGCCTGCGGTGGGCTCTTACCCCACCCTTTCACCCTTACCTCTCCCGAGGGGGAGGCGGTTTGCTTTCTGTGGCACTTTCCCTCGGCTCACGCCGGGCGGCCGTTAGCCGTCGCCCTGTTTCCCTGGAGCCCGGACTTTCCTCCAGTACGCAGTTACCCGCGCACCAGCGGCTGCCCGGCCGTCTGGTCTAAGGGGGATATAGGCGGAAAACCTGCTCGGCGCCAGTCATGCTTCAGTCGCCCGAGAAGTCGGGGGTGCGCTTTTCGAGGAAGGCGCGGATTGCTTCGGCCTGGTCATTCGACTGGCTGGCGAGCAGGAATTGATCGCGGTCCATGAAACTGGTGGCAAAGGCAAGGGGCTGGGCGGCGGTGTCGATGGCCTGTTTGGTCATGCGCAGCGCGATCGGGGGCAGGGCCGCATAGTCGCGGGCGAGACGGGTGGCAGCTGTGAGCGTCTTGCCGGACGCAGCAATCTCGTCGACGAGGCCCCAGTCCAGCGCCGTCTGGGCGTTCAGTTTCCGGCCCAGCATGATGAGTTGCTTGGCGCGCGATGGCCCCATCAGGGCGACGAGCCGGGGGACCGAGCGCCAGCTCATATTCATGCCGAGCGGGACTTCCGGCAGGCGAAATTCCGCCGTGTCCGAACAGACCCGGTGGTCACAGGATGCGACGAGCGCCAGACCGCCGCCTATGCAGAAGCCTTCAATGGCGGCGATGGTGACCTGTTCAAGATCGGCCCAGGCCTGGCACATGTCCGGGCCGAGCCGGACGGCGCTGCGTTGCTGCAGCAGGGTCATCTCGTCACGGCCCTTGCGGTCGGGATCCTTCAGGTCTGCCCCGGCGGAGAAGACAGATGTGCCGGTCAGGACAATAATGGAACTGGAATCATCGTCTGCCAGTGCCCGCGCCACATCCCGCAGTTCGGTCATGCCCTGGATGGAGAGCGCATTCAGTCCGTCGCCGCGATCATAGGTGACGGTGACGAGGCGGCCTGCGCGTTCCAGCGAAACGAAGTCGCCAAAGCGCTCTGTCGTGGTTGTGTCCGGCATAAACCCTCCCGTCCGGCTGGCCGCCTTTCCGGCGTGCTCCCTGTCAGCGTCACGATCAGGGTGCGGGCGGTGGGAAGTCAACTGCGAACCGGACGTCAAGCTGGCTGGCCATCAGGTCCGAGAGGAGAGCGTCGCGCTCTTGGGGGGACAAGGCACTGAAGTTCAATGGACGTTCGGCCCGGCCCGAGACGATGAGATCGGCCAGCCCGTGCGCCATGGCCCAGGAGGCCATGACGTGTTTCATCGCGCCGGGATCATCGGGGGGATTGTTTCCGACGACGCTGCGTACGCCCGACATCAGTTTCTCATAGGCAGCGATGGAGGCCGCTCCGAGATCGGCCACAGTTCGGTCAGGCTTTTCCGAGCTGAACATCAGGCGAAACAGGGCCGGGTTCTCCAGCGCGAAATCAATATAGCCAAGCCCCACCGCAATCTGTTGTGAGCGCACATCGCGCTCGGCTGCGTCCTGACGGGCTTCCTGTGTGGCGACCAATCGCCGGAAGCCGGACGCCGCCAGCGCGGTGAGCAGGCCGCGGGCATCCCTGAAATGGTGGGCAGGGGCCCCGTGGCTGACGCCCGCGCGCTTGGCGACCGCGCGCAGGGAAAAGGATTCAATACCGTTTTCGGAAAGTTCCCTCTCGGCCGCGCGCAACAGTTCACTGGCGAGATCGCCATGATGGTAAGTTTTCCGGGAAGACTTTTCAGTTGAGGCCATCCGTCTTGATAGCACGTCACTTGACACTGTCTAGATGCGCAGGCAAAGACAATGTAGACAGTGACTAGATGAAGGCTGGCGAAATGAGAAAATGGATTGTCAGGATCGTGTTGGGCGTTGCGGCCGTCATGATGGTCGGCGCGGTATCTTCCTACCTGTTCATCGATCGTGAGCTGACGAGAATGTATGGCGGCCTGACCGAAGTGGCCGATCCTGCATTGTCGAAAGAGAGTATGGACAGTTATGCCATCTTCCATGTGAACGTGCTTGCGCCGGAAGGAGATCGCTTTCTGCCGGACCAGATCGTGACGATCAGGGACGGGGAAATCCGATCCGTCGGCAATTCGACGACAGTTCCCAGAGGCATCCCCTCGCTTGTCGGGCGCGACATGTATCTCGTGCCGGGTTTTACAGACTCGCACGTCCATCTCTGGGAAAGCGAGAATGATCTTCTGCTCTATGTGGCCAATGGTGTGACGCAGGTGCGGGACATGAACAGCCTGCCGGTCAATCTACGCTGGAGGGACGAGATCGACAGCGGCAGGATCGGACCGGACATTTTTGCGGTCGCGCCACAATTTGCGACCTTTGGACCGATGGAGGGCGCATTTGTCGGCTGGGTGCAGCACAAGACCATCGTGCGGACTGCAGAGCAGGTCGACAAGGCGGTCCAGGACTATGTCGCCAAAGGGTATGACGCGATGAAAGCCAGCAGCTATCTGGATCGCGAAGGTTACATCGCCCTCAGCGCAGCGGCGGCCAAGCATGATATTCCGCTGGTCGGGCATTTGCCGGTGGCGACCGGTCTGGAGGATTTGTGGGCATCCCATCAGAGCGAAGTCGCCCATGTCGAAGAATTCGTCAAAGCGCTGGACCGCGAGTTTGGCGGCTATAGCGCCGACACAGCGGAAGACTTCCTGACCTTTGTCCGGGGACGGAGCGAGGATGTCGCGGATCAGATGATCGCGCACGACATTTCCGTGACCTCCACGCTGGAACTGATCGACAGTTTCCAGAGGCAGAAGTCGGACCTCCAAACGGAATTGGGCGCCGCAAAGCTGGTCTATGAAAATCCCGGCATCGCGGAAGGCACCGTGATCACGTCACGCGGTATGGGGTGGCTGCCGGATGTGAACATTTACCGCTGGCCAGACCAGTGGGATGATGATCGCAAGGCGCGCAGCCGCCTCTATTGGCAAACCTATGCCGAAGCCCAGCACATCCTGTTCGAGGCGTTCATGGCGCGCGGCGTGGCGATCATGACCGGGACAGACGCAAACGTGCCCGTCCGGGTGCCGGGCTTTTCCCTTCATGAAGAAATGGCAGCTTTGCAGGCGGCTGGCATGAGCCCGGCGCAGATCCTTGCCTCGGCCACGTCGGTCCCCGGGGATTTCATGGGTACGTCCACGGGCCAGGTCCGTCCTGGCCAGAAGGCAAATCTCGTCTTGTTGCGGGAAAATCCGCTGGAGGATATTGGCGCGACGGACGCCATTGAAATGGTCATTATTGGCGGCAGTGTTTTCAACCGAAAAGACCTGGATCAAATGCTGGATACGGTGAAGGCCGCAAATGATGCGAGCCGGACCGTGCCGATACCGGTCGCTGAAGGCGGGTGATCGCCCGTCTGCCCGCCATCGCGCCACGTCAGGACTGGGCAAGGGAAGGCAGGCTGGGGTAGCGTGAGCCATGACCGAGATCACGACTTACGAGACCTTGCAGGCGGCGCTCAATGCACTCGCCCCGGAATTGGCCGACCGGGCGGCCGAGATGGAAGACGCGCGGCGGCTGCCTGCTGACCTTGCCGGGAAGATGGCGGCGGCGGGCGCGTTCCGCATGATGACGCCAAAGACCTATGGCGGGCTGGAGTTGACGGCGCGAGAATTCATCGAGGGCGTTGAACAGATCGCGCGCGCCAATGCCAGCGCCGGGTGGTGCTCCATGATTGCCTGCACGACCTCCATGAACGCCGCCTATATGGCGCCGGACATGGCGACGGAAATCTATGCTGACCCGTTGACGATCACAGGCGGCGTGTTTGCGCCGATGGGCCGGGCTGACGTGGAAGGCGATGGCTATCGTGTCAGCGGGCGCTGGCAATGGGGTTCCGGCTCAGCCAATTGCAGCTGGCTGGCGGGTGGCTGCATGGTGTTCGAGGATGGCGAGCTGAAACGCCTGCCATCCGGCGCGCCAGATCAACGCATGATGGTGTTCCCGGCCAGCGAGGCGACCCTGCACGACACATGGCATGTGATGGGCCTGAAAGGGACTGGTAGCGGCGATCTGTCGGTGGATAATATCTTCGTGCCGGCGGCGCGGTCTGTTTCTCTGATTACGGATGTTCCCCGCGAAACGGGGCCGCTCTATACGTTCCCGGCCTTTGGCCTGTTGTCGTTGGGCGTATCGGCCGTGGCGATGGGCAATGCGCGGGCGAGCCTCGATGCTTTCAAGGATCTCGCCAGCGCCAAGAAGAGTCAGGGCAGCAAGAAAACGCTGGCCGAGCGCCAGACTATTCAGGCGAGCTTTGCCGAGGCCGAGGCCCAGTGGCGCGCAGCCCGCGCCTATATGATGGCGGAGTTGGACGAGACCTGGGCCGTCGCGCTTGGCGTGAAGCCGGGTGAAGGCATTCCGGTCGAGCGCCGCGCAGCCTTGCGCATGGCGTGTACGCACATGACGCGGACCGGCGCAGACATCTGCCGTACCCTGTATGACCTTGGCGGCGGCGCGTCCCTGTTCGAATCCTCTGATCTGCAGCGCCGCTTTCGCGACGCGCACGCGATGACGCAGCATATCGTGACCGCCCCCGCGACATGGGAATTGACCGGGCGATTGCTGCTGGACCTGCCGACGGATGGGGGCATGGTCTGACGGGTCAACTGTTTCCAAAAATCAGCGGCTCTGCTGCTGTGCGGATCAGTGCGACCAGATCGGTGTCCATGAATTTGTAGTCGTCCGGAATGTCGAGCACGTGCAGGCGTTTGAACCGGATATCCTGACGGAAATCGGCCTTGAGGCGTGCGGCATGCTTTTCCTCCATCACGAGGATAAGGTCAGCCCAACGAATGTCTTCCAGCGAGACCTGCCGCCGTGCGCTGCGGGCGGTGCCGGCAGAGCGTGTCGCAATGCCGTCGGCTTTGGCGAAGATCGCCTCGCCAGTGGGGCTGCGCCACTGGTTTTTCGAGCAGACGAACAACACGTTTACGGGGTCGGCCTCGGCCATCAGTTTCTCCCATTCGCGGCGGGGCCACAGCTTTCCGAGCTGTTGCGCGCGGCGAAGTTTCACGCTTCGCCCATAAAGGTGTTTCCATTGCTTCTCAACGCCATAGCGGTCGATCCGCTGGCTGCGGGAAAGGTATGTGTCCGGGCGGTGGCGATTGATGCGCCGACGCGCCCCACGATCCTGTGGGTGTGTCATGGTGGTGATCCTCATACTGTGCGGGTCAGCAGCCGCGGCAATACGAGGAATGCGGGGGTCATAGCGTAATGTGTCCCTGTCCGGCAAGGGGCCGGAAAGGACCAGATAGGGAAAAGGTGGGACGGGGACGCGAATTGCTCCATATGGAAGGTCTCACCAATGGAGGCTGTATGCTGAAGTGGATCAAGAAGCTGCCTGTGCCCCAGCCGGTCCGCCACTGGGTGATCTCGCCGCTCTGGTGCGCCATTGTCCGCCTGTCGAAGCCGGAAGTGCGGATCGTGACCGGTGGGATCAGCTTCTATGCCTTGTTCTCCATCTTTCCGATTGTCTATCTGACCCTGACCTTGCTGTTTGCGCTGCTACCGGCAGATCTCAGCCGCCAACTGGGCGATACGGTCGATCAGGTGTTGGTCTCAGCCGTGGCCCCGCTCAGCAAGGCCGACCTTGATGTGATCCATGAGTCCACGCCGCAGGGCGTAACCTTTCGCGCGCTATTGGCGGTGATTGTGGTGTTTTACACCGCAAGCTCAGGCGCGAAGGCTGCGATTACCGGCATCCGCATGGTGGCAGGCAGTGAACGGCGCACACGGATTATCCGCTTCCAGGGCGTATCGATCCTGATGACGGCGCTGCTTATCCTGTCGGTCTGGATCCTGGGCGCGCTGCAACTGATCCTGTCGCTGATCACCGAGCGGGAAGGCTATATTGCGTTCGAACTGGCGCAGACCGTATCGGACATTGCCTCCACCCTGTGGCTGGGGAAGGGGATCGCCTGTTTTGCGGTGTTCTATCTGATTATTGCCCTGTCCCTGCACGGGCGGGTGAAGGGGCACCGGGCCAAGGCAATGGGGGCTGCGGCTGGCGCACTGGCCTGGCTGGTCGCGACCTGGGGCTATCACCTCTACCTCAAATTCAGTGCGCTCGACACATTCTATGGTGCGCTGGCTTCGGTGATCCTTGGCTTCATCTGGTTGTCAGTGTCGGTTTCGGCGCTTCTGTTTGGCGCAGCGCTGGCGGTCGAATGGGCCGCACGTATGCAGCGGGAAGAGGTGATTGCGGAAGATGAGGATGAAGAGATCGAAGCGGTTGAGTCTCAGGCCGTAAACAGCGCGTGAATGACGCCAATGCGGCGCAGCGTATTGAGGTCGGCTTGCCCGGTGACATGCTCTGGCAGCCAGCGGCGCTGGAAGGCGGTGATCACCTTCTCGCAGGTCTCGCCATAGATGTCGGTCACGTCGAAGCCATAGCCGATTTCTGACAGCATGGTCTGGAGACGCCAGACGCTGGAGCCGGAGGTGCCGCGTTCGAGCCCTTTGCCGATGGTCTCTTTCGTCGTGCCGTCGAATTCCGGCCACAGGCTGATGCCGGCGCGGGCGAGCCGTTCCCACGGGAAATGCTCTCCGGGGTCCTGCTTGCGCAGGGGCGCGATGTCGGAATGACCGAGGATGCGCGTGGCTGGAATATCGTGGCGACCGAGAATGTCGTGGACGAGATCCAGCAGGGCATGGATTTGCGGGCGCGGATAGGGTGGCAGGCCGCCATCGGGCAAGGGGAAGTCATGCCCGCCATTGACGATCTCGATGCCGATGGAACGGGAGTTGAGATCCTGCTGCCCCTGCCAGCTGGCGACGCCTGCATGCCAGGCGCGCTTGTCCTCATCGACCAGCTGGGTGATGCGGCCATCCTCCCAGACCATGTAATGGGCAGAGACTTCGGCGGCCGGGTCGCACATGCGCTCCAGGGCCTCTTCGCCGGTCGCCATTCCGGTATAGTGCAGGACCAGCATGTCGAGCTTGTGCTTGCGCATGTTGAAGTTCGGACTCGGCGTTTGCGTGATGTCCATCAGCTGCCTCCGGATCCCATTTTCTTGACGATGGCCGCATCCGGCAGGGTCTTGTTCTGGCGCACGGCGATGACAAACACGCCAGACAGCGAGATGACGGAACCGAGTATCAGGCGTGCCGTGATGGGTTCGTTCAGCAGGACGATGCCGAACACGACGCCCCAGACGGGCGTCATCAGGGTGAGCGGCGAGAGCAGCGAGATGTCATATTTCTTGATCAGCGTATAAAAACCGCCATGGCCAAAAATGGACACGCCGACCACGGCGAACAGCCAGGCCACGGCCAGCTGCCATCCGCCGCGTGACAAGGCCTCCAACTGGCCTGTCTCGATCATGCTGGACGTGATCAGGAGCGGGGCGAAGCTGAACAGGCCGACCCAAGCCTGCAGGCGCAATGCCTTGATCGGGGCCATACGCTTCATCAGGATGCCGCCCACCGAGCCGACAAAGGCAGCGATGGTGATGTAGACCAGTCCGATGGAGATGGTGAAACTGGCCGGGTCGAATGCGATCAGCACAACGCCGGCAAAGGACAGCATGATGCCGAGGCCGCGCCGCCAGCCGATGGTTTCGCCGAGAAATGCCATGCTCATCAATGTCGAGAAGGGCGCGCCCAATTGGCCGGTGATCGAGGCCGCGGACGCTTCGGCATTCTGCAATCCCATGAAGAGGAGAGAGAAGTGTACCGCGCCAATGAACATGGCGATCAGGAACAGCATTTTCAGGTCTTCGGGCTTTGGCCGCAGGAATGCGAGCAGCAGCAGGGCGACTCCGGCAAAGCGGATGCCCGCGAAGAAAATCGGCGGCACACCGATATCGGCCACAACCCATCGCGTGACGACGATGTTGAGGCCCCAGACAAGGCACACGGCGAACAGGAGAATGAAATCGCGAAAGGACATGCTTTGGCGGTTAGCAGGATTTATCCGGGCTGGGCAGGGGGCTTTGGACTTTCTCTTGCTGGCCGGGCAGCTGTAGAGCAGATTGGTATATTCAGCTTGCAGTCAGGTGAGGCTTGCGAGGGAACTGACGGCTGCGGGATGCGCTAAACAATCGTTAAGAAGATGTTATAGTCATTGGCAGGTGGAAGGCGGGGCCAATCCGGACCTGTTATCAGGAGGTGTGGTGTATGGGACTGATCTGGTGGATTTTGCCAGCAATTGCGGCCGTGATCGGTCTGATGTTGCTGTTTGCAGGTTTTGGAAAACTGGCACGCCTGAAAGCAGGTTCTGGTGCCGTTCGCCTGACCTTTGGCGCCGGAATGCTTGCTTTGGCGGGGGTCGTGGCCTTTGCCGGGCTCAACCTGCAGACCTACAAGCGCCTGACAAAGGAACGCTACGCCGCCAATATCAAGTTTGAAGCGGTCGAAGGCGAAGCTAATGCCTACACACTGGATCTGACATTTTCCGATGGTCGCAAACTGGTTGAGGCCAATGGGGCCCAGCCAGTGCTGCGCGGCAACGAATTCGAGATCGGTGCGCAGGTCATCAAGTTCAAGCCGATGGCCAATATGCTGGGATATGACTCGATATACCGGCTCGACTTCATCGAAGGCCGCATGTCGCGCCGCTTCACACCGGATTCAGTGACCGAGGCGACAACCAATGGGATCGCCCTGGCAACCAATCCGGGGCTGGATGTGCATCGCCTGGCCGAGGAGCAGGGCGGGCGGTTCGGCATTGACGCGCAGTACGGCTCGGCCACTTACCAGCCCATGGGCGACCGGTTTGAGTATGTTGTGAACATCTCTCAGGACGCGCTCATTGCGCGCCCATCCGAGGCGACCAAGACGCTGATCCAGAAACAGCGCTTCCCGGGCTATTCCTCCACTGAGGAGCCGGGTCAGTGAACCCGTGGGATCGCTACGTTGTCCCGCACATTGTAGCGTGTGCCTGCAGCACCAAGCCGATCATGAAACAGCGCGAGAAAGTCGTGCCGAAGGCCACCGGCCAGGTGCTGGAAATCGGTGCAGGATCCGGTACGAATTTCGCGCTCTATGATGGCAACAAGGTCGACCATCTCTATGCGCTGGAGCCTTCCGAATTGATGGTCAACAAGGCTCGCCGCGAAGCGGGACGCCTCGGCATTGGCCACCATATCGATTTTCTTCAGACCGGAGCAGAATCCATTCCGCTGGAAGATGATTCCATCGACACGGTCGTCATAACCTTCGTCCTGTGCACAATTCCGGACTGGGAGGCGTCGCTGAAAGAAGTGCGACGTGTTCTGAAACCCGGCGGCAAGATCCTGTTCTCCGAACATGGCCTTGCGCCCGATGAAGGCGTGTCGAAGTGGCAGCGACGGATCGAACCTGTGTGGAAGCCGCTTGCGGGCGGTTGCCACCTGACGCGCGATATCGAGGCCATGTTTGCCTCGGCCGGGTTCCGGCTGGAAGGCGCTGAGACGATGTATCTGCCATCAACGCCCAAAGTGGCTGGCTTCGTCAGCTGGGGCACAGCGGTTCCGGTCTGACACCAAGGCATGCGTGCACCACCCTATCTGCCTTTTCTGGACGGGCCACCCAGCATTGCGCCGGGACTGAAGCCGATTGCCCCCGAAGCCTGGTTGTGGCCGGACACCGAGGCCGCGGTGTGGCTTGCCCCCAAACGTGAATTGATGCGAACGCGCCGATCAGACGTCTTTGCAGCCCATAACGCAGACGCCGAAATGACAGAGGCTGCGACGACTGTACTGGCAGCAACCGGTCCGGCAGTTGGCGACTGGTCCACTCCGCTGGAAGCGGCTTCCGCAATGGTTTCGGATGATCTCTGCATCATGGTGCGTGACGCTGAGGGGCTATGGAGACTGAAGGCCGCGAGCCTCTGCACGCCAACCTATTGGAGCCTCGCCGAGAAGTTTGGCAAGCCGCTTAGCGGACTTCACGCGCCGGTGCCGGGTGGTGACCCAGGCCTTGCGGCGCGTATCTCTCGCATCTTTGATGGGCTCAGGCCGGGCCTCGTGCTGGAACGGTGCAATTGGTCGGTCCAGCCAGGGGATGAGCGGTTCACGCCCAGCTCTGCGCCCCTGAAAGCACGCGCGCAGGCAATGCAAGAGGCAGACGCGCTGGACCAGCTGCACCTGCGCGTGGAACGCCAGACGATCCGGAAATTGCCCGAGACGGGCGCGTTGCTTTTTACCATCCGTATCGTGATTGATCCGCTGCGCGCAGCGATCTCGATGTCGCACCATGCAGAGGCTTTTGCATCGGCCTGGCAGAGTGTTGATCCGGCCATGGCACACTATAAAGGCTGGGCAATCTATGATCGTCTGGTTCGGGCTGCACTGGACGCCAGCCTGAATCCGGTTACTTCCAAACGCAGCAGAAAAGACGAGGCAGGATAAATGAAATACTGGCTGTTCAAATCCGAACCCGACGCGTGGAGCTGGGACGAGCAAAAGGCCAAGGGCGATGAGGGCGAGGAATGGTCCGGCATCCGCAATTATCAGGCCCGCAATTTCATGCGCGACATGAAGATTGGCGACCGGGCCTTCTTCTATCACTCCAACAAGGGACTGGAAGTCGTGGGCGTGGTGGAAGTTTCTGCCGAGAGCGCACCCGATTCCACGACAGATGATGAGCGTTGGGACTGTGTGTATCTGCGCGCGCTGGCCGACATGCCCAAGCCCGTGAAGCTGAAAGACGTGAAGGCCAATCCGAAGCTGGAAGACATGAGTCTGGTCACGTCATTTCGCCTGTCGGTTCAGCCTGTGAAACCGAATGAATGGAAGGAAGTCTGCCGGATGGGCGGGCTCGATCCGAAGACTTTGAAGCCGGTCTGACCACAGGTAAAAAAGCCAAAAAAAGCGTCTGGCGTAAAAAATGTTAGCGTGCAACAATACGCCCCAATAAGGGGGTGTATGCGCATGGTCGCCGCCCCTGAGAAACGTCACAGGGAGACCGGCATGGCTATGCAGCGGCATAAAATTCTGAATAAATTCAATCTTCTGGGGGCTACGGCATCCATCGCACTGTTGACCGGGTGCGCGAGTCTGGACGCACGGGAAACGCCTGCTGAGCTGGTGGAGACCACGGCCGAGACGGCGCCGGTAATCTTGCCCTATATGGACGCGTCCCTGAGCCCGGAAGCCCGCGCCAGGGATCTCGTCAGCCGCATGACGCTGGAAGAGAAAGCCGCCCAAATGTATGACAAGGCTGCCGGCATTCCGCGCCTTGGTCTGCACGAATACAATTGGTGGAACGAGGCCCTGCACGGGGTCGCGCGCGCAGGGCACGCAACCGTCTTCCCGCAGGCAATTGGCCTGGCCTCGACCTGGGACGAAGACCTGATGCTTGAGATCGCCACGACGATTTCCGACGAGGGCCGCGCCAAGCATCACTATTATGCCTCTGAAGATGTCTACGCCATGTATGGCGGGCTGACCTTCTGGTCGCCGAACATCAACATCTTCCGCGACCCGCGCTGGGGCAGGGGTCAGGAAACCTATGGCGAAGACCCGTTCCTGACGGGCCGCATGGCTGTGAATTTCGTCAACGGCATCCAGGGCGATGACGATAAATACCTGAAAGCCATTGCGACAGTGAAACATTACGCCGTCCATTCCGGCCCTGAGCCGTCGCGCCACCGCGATGACTATCATGCCTCCGATGCCGACCTCTGGGAAACCTATCTGCCGGCCTTCAAGATGGCGTTCGACGAGACAGATGTCGGCTCGGTCATGTGCGCCTATAACGCCGTCTGGGGTGCGCCAGCCTGTGGCAGCGAACGGCTGATGGTGGATTTGCTACGCGATGAATTGAAGTTCGACGGCTATGTGGTTTCCGACTGCGGCGCGATTGGCGACTTCTATTATGACGAAGCGAAACATGAGGCAGGCGAAGCGCCCTATGCGGCGCATGACTATGTTGATACGCGCGCCGAAGCAGCAGCCCTGTCGGTGAAGATGGGAACCGACCTCAATTGCGGGGATGGCGAAGGCAACAAGATGGATGCCCTGCCAGACGCCGTGGCACAGGGCCTGATCGATGAGGCCACCATCGACCAGTCGGTTGAGCGGCTCTACACTGCACTGTTCCGTCTTGGCATGTACGATGATCCGGCATTGGTGCCGTGGGCCGATACGCCGCTCGATATCGTGGCGAGTGACGAACACATTGCCCTGTCTGAGCAGGCAGCGCGCCAGTCCCTTGTCCTGTTGAAGAATGACGGCATCTTGCCGCTGGCGCCCGAGACCAAGGTTGCCGTGATCGGTCCGAATGCCGACAATTGGTGGACGCTGGTGGCAAACTATTATGGCCGCCCAACCCAGCCCGTTACGGCGCTGGAAGGCGTGAAGGAAAAGATCGGTGCCGAGAACGTCACCTATGCAGTCGGCTCGACCATCGCGGGCGACAATTACTCCAACTACAAGCCTGTGCCTGCTTCCGCTCTGTTCCATGAGGATGCCGACGGCAATCTCGTGCCGGGCGTGAAGGCTGCCTACTATCCCAACAAGACGCTCGAAGGCGAGCCGACGCTGGAACAGGTCGAAGAGAAGATCGACTTCTACTGGGACCGCACCCCCAGCACAGGCGGTTTGAATGACGAATTCAGCGCGACGTGGGACGGCGTGATCGTACCCGAAGCTGATGGCGTCTATCGTTTCCAGCCTTCGCGCTGGAGTGAGGTCGAGATCAATGGGGAAGCAGTCGGTGAGATGGACGGCGTCGAAATGCAGGCAGGTGAAGCCTATTCGGTCCGTATGGTGCTGAAATTCGACAGTGGCTGGCCGCGCGACCAGCTGGACAAATACGCCTATCTCAACTGGACAGATGTTTCCCGTGACCTGAAAGCCGAAGCCATGGCGGCGGCAGAAGATGCAGACGTGATCCTGTTCTTCGGCGGCATTGATGCCAATCTCGAAGGCGAGGAAATGGGCGTCGAGCTCGATGGCTTCCTCGGCGGTGACCGCACGCATATCAAGCTGCCGGAAAGCCAGGAGACTTTGCTGAAAGCGCTGCACGCCACGGGCAAGCCTGTCGTGATGGTGAACTTCTCCGGCTCGGCGATGGGGCTGAATTGGGAGAACGAGAATTTGCCGGCCATCGTGCAGGCCTTCTATCCGGGGGAGCAGGCGGGCAAGGCCATTGCAGACCTGCTCTGGGGCGAATTCAGCCCGTCGGGCCGGCTGCCGGTGACCTTCTACAAGTCAGTCGATGATCTGCCGGACTTTGGCGACTATTCGATGGCGAACCGGACGTATAAATATTACGAGGGCGAGCCGCTCTATCCATTCGGCCACGGCCTCTCTTATACCAGCTTCGACTATAGCGGCCTGTCGGTGCCGGAGACGCATGACGCTTCAGAGCCTCTGCCGGTCAGCGTGACTGTGACAAATACGGGCGACATGCCCGGCCGGGAAGTGGTGCAGGCCTATATCCAGCATCAAGACCGGGCGCACGCCGCCATTCCCCAGGTCGAGCTGGTGGCGTTCGAGGTCGTGGAACTTGCCCCTGGAGAAAGCCAAACTGTCAGCCTTACGCTATCGGCAGAGCGCATTGGCTACTACGCGATCGATGGGAAGTTCGTCACACCGCAGGGCACCGAAGCCATCCTCAGTTTGGGCAGTGGTCAGCCCGGCTTTGTTAAGGATAGTGCCATCGAAACCAGTTCTGTTCGCTTTGAGCGGAACGAGTAGTTCTACCTCACAAGTTGATGGATAGTTGAGACGGGCCTGCCTCCAAGCAGGCCCGTCGCCTTTTACATGACAGGTGGACGCCAGTCCTTGCAAACGACTTGCAAAACCCTTTCGATCCTGTAGTGTTTATTACAGATTGTGCGGGGGGATGATTGCCGGAAGTGACGACCTGTGCCGACAAGTGGAAAGACGGTTACGGCGTCAGGCAGTCTGCCCGTTTCCGTAACCGTCCCGCGTCCCACTTTGGCAATGCAGTATCGGAATGCCACCCAGCCTGGTGTCTAGTTGGTGGTACCTTATCGGGAACGAACCGTTCTCGAGCCTCCACATTGGTAATTTTACATACCACTGGTATGTTAGATCGACAACCGAAAAGCTAAACATGTCCAACCGTCGATCCAAAAAGGCCAGTGAGACACGCTCAGCCATTCTGAGCGCGGCGCGGCAACGTTTTACCGATGAAGGATTTGAAGCGAGTCTCTCAAGTATTGTGGAAGATGCGGGGATCACCAAGGGTGCCCTGTTCCATCATTTCGAGAACAAGCAGGCGCTCTATTATGAGGTCTGGCGAACCTTGCAACAGGAAATGAACCAGGACACGCAGGCGGCCGCCGCGGAGGGCCGGTCTCCGGGCGATCCATATTCGGCAATGCTCGCTGGCGCGCGCCGGTATCTGGAGTGGGCCGCGCGGCCCGACTATCAGAGGATTGTGCTGATCGATGGTCGTGCGGCACTGGGACGGGACTGGTATGAGGCTGACTTTGACCTCAGCCAGAAAAGTGTGCGGGTTGGCGTCCAATACCTTGTCCAACAGGGGGCTATAGCGACCGAAAATGCGGCATCTTCTGCAATCATCCTGCAGGGGGCGTTGAATGGGGCGGGCGTCGCGCTCAGCCGGCAAGTGCCGGGTGTAACAGTCGAGTCGATCTACAACACGATTGAACACCTATTGCGGAAATTGTCCTGATTCAGTTGGCCGTCGCTCAGTCCAGCGGGATCGCGAGCCCATTTATCGTGGGATTTACGCGCCACCACCCTGCAATGCCATAGCGCAGACGCGCTGTTGGCTCGACGGCATGCGGGATTGTCTCCGACAGCATGAACACCACCCCGCCGCCTTCTGGGACAATGCAGGCAACGGGAGAGGCTTCATCTGTCGCCCCTTCAGGCCAGACCAGCAGCGCGCCACCATCGTCTACGCTCCAAGCCTCGTTCAGGTAGACCACGATCGACACGATCCGATTTTTCGCGCCTTCGAAACTATCGAGATGGCGATCATAGAAGCCCCCTTCCGGATAGACGGCGTAGCAGGCTTCGAACTCGAACAGGCCAAGCAGAAGGGTGCGGTTGAGAAACTCCCGCCAGTGTTCAGCCCATTCGGCAAAGGTCAATTGGGCGGCGCTGGAGCCATCAAGCCATGTGATGCGTGTCTTGCGGATGGAGCGGTCGACCTGAAAGTCATCATCGCGCCCGATTCCGGCCGGGGCCAGTGTGGCGTCTGCGTCCAGTCTCTGAATCTCTGCGCGCATGGCGGCCAGCAAGGTATCTGGCAGCAAGCCCGGCTGCCATGACCAGCCCTGGCTTGCGAGGTCTGCGGCGACGCAGCCGAGACGGTTGTCACCCGGTAGGGGAAGGGGAGCGTCCATGCTGGGCCGGAATGTCGGTCGCGGTGGCCGGTATCAGGACTTGTGCGCGGCCATCAGGTCCGCAAAGCGCTGGAACAGGTAGAAGCTGTCCTGGGGGCCGGGACTGGCTTCCGGATGATGCTGTACGGAAATGATCGGGCGGTTTTTCACGGCGAGGCCAGAATTGGTGCCATCAAAGAGTGAGCGATGGCTCTCCTCGACCCCCTCAGGCAGCGTGGACGGGTCTACTGTGAAGCCATGATTCATCGACACAATCTCGACCTTGCCGGTGACCAGGTCTTTTACCGGGTGGTTTGCGCCATGGTGACCCTGAGCCATCTTCATGGTCTTGGCGCCAAGTGCGAGGGCGAGCAGTTGATGGCCAAGGCAAATGCCGAGAATTGGCAGGCCCTTGTTGATGACTGCGCGGATCATGTCGCCGGAACGGGCAATCGTCGCGGCGGGGTCGCCGGGACCGTTGGAAAAGACCACACCATCGGGATTAAGGGCGAAAATCTCGTCCGCGGTGGCATCGCCATTCACGACACTGGTGCGGATGCCAGTCTGGGCCAGATTGCGCAGGATGTTCTTCTTTACGCCGAAATCAACAACGACGACATGGTGTTTGGCGTCGGCCATGTCGCTATAGCCGCCGGAAACCTGCCACAGGCGCTGAGCATTCTCGAAAGGCGCATCTGTATCTACATCTGCGGCAAGGTCAGCAGTTTCCAGGCCGTTCCAGGCGCGGGCAGCCTCAATGAGCGCATCAAGGTCGATATTACCGTCCTGCTTGTGGCAAATTGCAGCTTTCTGCATGCCTTGCTCGCGCACGATGCGCGTGATGGCGCGGGTGTCGACGCCTGACAGGGCAACAATATTGCGGCGGGTCAGCCAGTCGCCGAATTCCTCGCCAGACCGCCAGTTGGACGCCGCTGTGATCGGCTCGCGGAAAATCGTGCCGCAGGCCCCATTCGCGCCGGGAAGCGAGGATTCCTCGTGATCATCAGCATTTGCGCCGACATTGCCCACATGCGGGAAGGTGAAGAGCACGATCTGCGATGAGTAGGAGGGGTCTGTCAGGATCTCCTGATAGCCTGTGATGGCTGTGTTGAAACAGAGCTCACCGACGTGTACGCCCTCGGCACCTGCACCTTTTCCCAAGAAAATAGTGCCGTCAGACAAGGCGATAGCTCCCGTGGCGGTTGAGCTGGCTTGCTTTTTGCTTTGTTCGGACATATTTGGCTGGCCTTCCGGGATCGTTGTCAGACGGTTAACTCTCTCCGCCGACATTTTTCCGGGTAATGGGACTGAGTCCCTGCAACGTCAAGCATAGACGAACGTTGCTGGTGTGAAAGGCGTATTTTGAATGGGCCACGAAGATAAATCTGACATGATGACGCTTAAAGCGCGCGTTGCGCAGGCATTGCATGCCGAGCGCGAAAAGGACGGTGGCTGTACCACCCGCCTGTCGACGCTGCGCCTGATTGATGCGGCCATTCGTGACCGTGATGTGTGCGCCCGTGGGCGTGGCGACAGCGAAGGCTGTCCGGATGCCGACGTGCGTAACGTGCTCGAAATCATGATCGCCCAGCGCGAAACAGCAGCCGACGAGCATGATGATGCCGGCCGTATCGAAGATGCCATTCGTGAGCGCGAAGAAATCGAGATTATCCGCAAATTCCTGCCTGAGCCGCTCTGTACGAAGGCGCTTGAAGAGGCTGTTGAAGAAGTGGTTGAAGACCTCGGCGCCAGCAAACTGAAGGATATCGGTCGATGCATGTCGGCCCTGAAACAGCGCTATCCCGGAAAGATCGAATCCGGCACCGCCGGCAAGGTCATGCGCAAGGCGCTGACATCGAACAAGGCGTCGGCAAAATAGCCGATGGCCCAGCTGGTTAATTCTGCGAAAGGTTGGAACAAAGGCCGCTAGAGGTCCGTTGGTTGTGCATTGATCACAACGAAAGGACTTTGAAATGAAACGGCTTTTTCTGACTACGAGTGCGGCTGCCCTGATGATGGGTGTTGTGGCCTGTTCGGGCGCTGATACCCACACACAGACCGCTGAGACCGATACAACGGCGATGACCGAGACCGCGACCTATGATGGCGAGTTCGACACCGAAAATGATGTTTACGGCGATGCGACGACCGAGACCAATATGGCCGAGGCTGACCGCGACGACTATGTACTGACATCTGGCGAATTCCTCACATCTGAGCTGATCGGCGAAGAAGTCATGGACTCCAATGGCGAGGAAGTTGGCGAAGTTGAAGACGTCATGCTGGCGTCGGGTACGATGGAACCAATGCTGATCATTCGTGATGGTTTTGCCGGTGATCTGCACGCCGTGTCATTCGAGCAAGCCTCAATCTGGTTCGACGAGGAAGGTGAACCTGCTGCGCGTATGGATCTGACCGAGGAAATGCTGGATGACCTCCAGGAGTTCGAGCAGAATGGCATGAACGACTATCGTCTTGCGTCAGAGCTGACTGGCACGAACATCAATCTGGCTTTCAATGACAAGGATGTGCGCGTCACAGACCTGATCATGAAGACAGACGGCCAGGCCAAGTATGCTGTTGTGTCTGATGGCATCGTCGAAGCTGTGACGGACAAACGCTTCCTGATCGATCCATCGAAAATCATGGTTGCCCAAGGCGACAGCGATGGCGAGATCGTCATCGACCTGAGCGAACAGGAATTCAACAGTGCTTTGGGTTTCACGGCTGACATCGACTAAGCCATTTCCTTTGGCATCAAGATCAGGCCCCGCTCGCGCGGGGCCTTTTTTGTGCAATTCCGGTTCCTCAGCAGGCAGGGGAGCGTTCCCCCAATTCCCCATTGAGGCTACACTGCGCCGCTATGAGTTCCCCTGTCCGCATTCCTGATGGCTTCGTCGATGAACTGAAGGCCCGTATCCGGCCTTCGGATGTGATCGGCCGCAAGGTGAAGCTGACCAAGAAGGGCAAGGAATGGGTCGGGCTGTCGCCGTTCACGGCCGAGAAGACACCGAGCTTCTACGTCAACGACCAGAAGCGCATCTTCAAATGCTTTTCGTCCGGCATGGGTGGTGATGTCATCAGTTTCGTAATGGAGACCGAGCGGCTCTCCTTCATGGAAGCGGTTGAGAAGCTGGCCGAAGAGGCCGGCATGGAATTGCCGAAGTCCGATCCGCGTGCCGCCGAAGCCTATGACCATCGCAAACGGTTGCAGGAAGTCTGTGAAGCAGCCGCGTCGTATTTCGAAGAACGACTGCAATCGTCCGAAGGCGCCGCGGCGCGCGAATACCTTGAGGGCAGGGGATTGAAGCCCGCGGCCTGGAAGCGCCACAGGCTGGGCTATGCGCCGGATGATTGGCGCAAGACGAGCGCGCACCTGAAGGCCGAAGGGTTCACCGCCGCCGAGATTCTGGAAGCAGGCCTGACCAAGGAAAGCGACAAGGGGGGAGAGCCCTATGATGCGTTCCGGGGCCGACTCATGTTTCCGATTCCTGACAGCCGGGGCGGAATCATCGCCTTTGGCGGTCGCGGGCTGACGCCGGACGCGAAGCCGAAATACCTCAATTCCGGCGACACGCCGCTATTTCACAAATCTCGCGTGCTCTACCGCTACAAGGCGGCCCGTGAAGCACTGGGGCATGGCGAAGGCGGCGGCCTGATTGTCTGCGAAGGCTATATGGACGCCATCGCACTGACCGAAGCCGGTTTCGGACAGGCGGTTGCCCCTCTTGGCACGGCGCTGACCGAGGAGCAGATCAGCCTGCTCTGGCGCGCTGGCCCGGAGCCGGTATTGTGTTTCGATGGTGACCGGGCTGGTCTTGGCGCCGCCTATCGCGCCGTTGACCGCGCGCTGCCGCATGTCGAGCCAGGCCGGTCCTTGTTCTTCGTGCTGTTGCCAGACGGTATGGATCCGGATGACCTGATCCGCGAGCGTGGACCGATGGCGATGGGCGAAGCACTGGACGGGCGAATCGCCCTGTCGGAACTGCTCTGGCTGCGCGAGCGCGATGCCGAACCGCTGGATACGCCGGAACGTCAGGCCGGATTGGAGGCGCGGCTGATGCAGGCTGCAGCCCAGATCAAGCATCCCGGCGTCAAGGCGGCCTATGAGCGTGACTTGCGCGCGCGCATGAAGGATCATTTCTGGCAGATCCGTCAGGCCAAACGGCAGAGTTCCTTTACCAAGGGCAAGCCCGGAGGACGGGGGCAGGGCGGCGCGTCCCCCTATGGAGGAAGCCCATCAACAGGTCCGCAAACCGGCGGCAAACAGAGCCCCGGTGTGCTGTTGCTGATGCAGGCCATTGCCAGTCCTGCAATCTTGTCCGGGATGGAAGAGACGCTGATCGCGGCGGATTTCCGCAATGTAATGTCCAACCGGTTGCGCGACCTGCTCGTTGATTTCCTGATCGAAAACAGGGAGCTGACTTTCGACGCCGTATTGGAATTGCTGGCGCGGGAGGGGCATGAGCGGGAAGTCTCCCAGATCGACATGACGCAGGTGTCGCGGATCAATGTTGACGATCCGGCCTACCGGTCCTGGAAAGCTGCGATCGAGGTGTTCATCCCGGTCGATACCGCCCCATCTGCGGATGACGAAGTGAGGCGTCTCAAATTGAAACGTCGACTGGTGGCCGAGAAGCGCAAGGCCTATGAGGAGCGTGTTCTGGTCGATCAGCAGGAAAAGGCGATGGGCAAGGCGAATATCGGCGATTTCTGGAAACAGTTCGAAGAGAAGAACCCCTGGTTCAAGCCAGATGGCTCCAGCAATTAGGCATCGCGGCTTCAAACGCAGGAAAACCTATTGACCGCAACGCAATCCATGCCCATTTACTGTAAGCAGGGAACATGCGCGCTGACAAACTGCTCAAACACTATCCTCATCTGCCTCTGAACGCGGTTTTTGAACCCGAGGCAAAGGACTGGCCAACGGCCATCGAGCAATTTCTGGAAGACGGACGTTCACACGAGCCTGCTCTTGACCGTGGCATGGATGCTGCGTGCAAGGGATCGACCCTGCCGTCATGTATATGGCACAGGCGTCTTCAGCTCGTTGAGAACCGAACGGTCCTGCGGGACCGCATGTACGAGGCAGCAGGAACAGTCAGCGAAAGCTAACAGGCAGGTATTATTTTGGGAGAGTTCTCGGCAAGCGCAGTCGGGGTCCTCACAGGAGAGATTTGAATGGCAACAGCCACCAAGAAAAAGAACGTCTCCGGCGATGGCGACCGTGATGACGACAAGGACAATGAAAACGGCCTGGTCGATTTCAATGCGACCGACGTCAAGAAAGTCCTGAAGCGCGCTCAGAAGCGCGGCTTCATCACGCATGACGAAATCAACGCTCTGCTTCCCAATGACGAAATGACCTCCGACCAGATCGAGGACGTGATGTCCCAGATCTCCGAGCAGGGCATTGCAGTGGTCGAGAGCGAAGAAGAAGCCGAAGCCGAAGGCAAGGCGCTCACCAAGATTGAAGACAAGAAAGTCGTTGCCAAGAAGGGCAATGCGCGCGGTTCTGACCGCACCGATGATCCGGTCCGCATGTACCTGCGCGAAATGGGCGCTGTTGAGCTGCTGTCGCGTGAAGGTGAGATCGCGATTGCCAAGCGCATCGAGGCTGGACGTGATGCGATGATCCGCGGCCTGTGCGAAAGCCCGCTGACCTTCGAAGCCATGATGGTCTGGCGCGACGAGCTTGTGAACGAGCGCATCCTGCTGCGTGACCTGATCGACCTTGAGGCCACCTATGGCGCGGAAAACCCGCCGCCTGAGCCAAAGCCCAAGGAAGAAGAAGACGAAGCGGACGAGGCGAAAGCCGAAGGCGAAGAATCCTCAGACGATGATGACGACGAGGACGAGGATGATGCTGCGGCAATGTCCATGTCCGCCATGGAAGCCGAACTGCGCGATGGCGTTCTGGCCAAACTGGACGAGATCGCCGACGATTTTGCGAAATACCGCAAGCTGCAGGACAAGCTCGTCAACCGCCGCCTCGAAGGCAAGGACCTGACGCCGAAGGCTCAGGAAGAGTATGACTCGCTGTCAAACTCGATCGTCGAAAACCTGAAGACGATCCACATCAACAATGCCCGGATCGAAGCGCTGGTCGAACAGCTCTATGCCATCAACAAGAAGCTGATGGGCATGGAAGGCAAGCTGATGCGCATGGGCGATGCCTATGGCGTGCCGCGCAAGGAATTCCTCGAGAACTATTTCGGCCGCGAGCTGGAGCCGGACTGGATCGAGGCTGTTAAAGGCCAGTCGGCCAAGTGGAAGCGCTTTGCCGAAGGCAAGGAAGCCGAGATCACCGAGTCCCGCGACAACATTTCTGAAATCGCGCAGGAAATCGGTATTCCGATCGATGATTTCCGTCGCATCGTGCAGACGGTGCAGAAGGGCGAACGCGAAGCGCGCATCGCCAAGAAGGAAATGGTCGAGGCCAACCTGCGCCTCGTGATCTCCATCGCGAAGAAATACACCAACCGTGGCCTGCAATTCCTGGATCTGATCCAGGAAGGCAATATCGGCCTGATGAAGGCGGTCGATAAATTCGAATACCGTCGCGGTTACAAATTCTCGACCTATGCAACCTGGTGGATCCGTCAGGCGATTACCCGGTCCATCGCGGACCAGGCCCGCACGATCCGTATTCCGGTGCACATGATCGAGACGATCAACAAGATCATCCGTACACAGCGCCAGATGTTGCACGAGATTGGCCGCGAGCCGACCCCGGAAGAGCTGGCTGAGAAGCTGGGCTTGCCGCTGGAGAAAATCCGCAAGGTTCTGAAGATCGCGAAAGAGCCTATCTCGCTGGAAACGCCGATTGGCGACGACGAGGATTCAAACCTCGGCGACTTCATCGAGGACAAGATGGCGCTTCTGCCCGTCGACGCCGCGATCCAGTCGAATCTGCGCGAAACGACGACGCGCGTGCTCGCCTCGCTCACGCCGCGTGAGGAACGCGTGCTGCGCATGCGCTTCGGCATCGGTATGAACACGGATCACACACTGGAAGAAGTCGGCCAGCAATTCTCGGTGACCCGTGAACGCATCCGCCAGATCGAAGCCAAGGCGCTCCGCAAACTGAAGCATCCAAGCCGCAGCCGCAAACTGCGCAGCTTCCTGGATACCTAGCCTCCCGTGCGAGTGGCCCAACCAGAGGGAACTCGCGGAAGCCTGAAGTGGCTGCAAAGAGCAATTGAACAGGACGGAGCGATGCTTCGTCCTGTTTCACTTTCAGGGGACATTCGTTGGGTATCGCCACTACGTGTAGATGATTTCGCTGAGTACAGAGATGCTGCTTTTCTGGATGTCATAGGGCAGGGGCATCTCAAGACGGCGTTGGCGGATTTCTGGCCAAGAGGCGGTCCTCAATGGGACGCACTAGGACTCATGGGTGACAAGCCAATCTTGGTGGAAGCCAAGGCACATATTGACGAATTTTTCTCGCCCGCGTCGCAAGCTTCAGAGCGTTCGTTGACGAAGATTCGTGCCGCTCTCGACAGCGTTTCCGCCAGACTTGGGGCGCGTGAGGGATCCGATTGGACGAAAGTTTTCTTTCAGTATACAAATCGTATAGCGCATTTGGACTTTTTGAGGGCTCACAACGTTGATGCTCATCTCACTTCGTCAGCTTTATCAATGACGAAGACATGAATGGACCGAACTCATCGCTCGAATGGTCAGGAGTGTTCCGATCAGTTGACTACGCACTGGGCCTGCCGAAACGACACCCATTGCGCCCCTATATTCATCATGTGTTTCCGGACGTTAATGCCTTGATGTAACTCGTCCGCTTAAAAAAGGCGCCCCAAATGGGACGCCTTTTCTTTTGGTGCATAGGCGTGTCTTAAGCCTTCAGCGCCTGATCCAGATCCGCGATCAAATCGTCGGCGTCTTCGATGCCGATGGAGAGGCGGACCGTGTTGGGCGCGGCGCCAGCGGCGATCTGCTGTTCTTCGGTTAATTGGCGGTGCGTGGTCGAGGCCGGGTGGATGACCAGGCTGCGCGCGTCGCCGAGGTTTGCGACATGGCTGAACAGGTTCAGGCCGCCGACAAATTTCGTGCAGGCTTCATAGCCGCCCTTCAATTGGACCGTGAACAGCGCGCCAGCCCCTTTCGGGCAGATTTTCGGGATGCGATCCTTGTAGGGCGAGGAGTCGAGCCCGGCATAGGTGACACCAGCAACCGCATCATGACCTTCCAGCCACGCGGCAATCTTCTTGGCGTTTGCAATGTGTTTCTCCATCCGCATGGAGAGCGTCTCGATGCCCATCAGCGTATAATGCGCCGCCTGCGGGTTGAGCGTCATACCGAGGTCGCGCAGGCCGATGGCAATGCCGTGGAAGGTGAACGCGGCGGGGCCGAATGTCTCGTGGAAATTCAGGCCGTGATAGGCCGGTTCTGGCTGCGACAGGGACGGGAATTTGTCAGAGGCTGACCAGTCGAATTTTCCGGAATCGACAATCGCGCCGCCGGTCACCGTGCCATTGCCGGTCATGTATTTCGTCAGCGAATGAACAACCAGCGTCGCGCCATGTTCGATCGGGCGGCAGAGATAGGGCGTGGCTGTCGTATTGTCGACAATCAAGGGGATGCCGGCTCCGTCGGCGATTTCGGTGATCGCGTCGAGGTCCGTGATATAGCCGCCCGGGTTGGCGATGGTCTCGCAGAAGATGGCGCGCGTGTCGTCGTCAATCGCGGCCTTCACGGCGTCGAGATCGTCAAAGTCCACGAAGGTGGCCGACCAGCCGAAGCGTTTGAAGGTCTGGCTGAACTGGGTGATCGTGCCGCCATAGAGGCGCGTGGAGGCGACGATGTTGCGGCCGGGGGCCATCAACGGGAACAGCGCCATGATCTGGGCCGCATGACCGGACGAACAGCAGACAGTGCCCGCGCCGCCTTCCAGCGCGGTGATCCGGTCGCCAAGGGCGGCCACGGTGGGATTGGTCAGGCGGGAATAGATATAGCCGACTTCCTGCAGGCCGAAGAGCGCGGCGGCATGGTCTGCGTCGCGGAAGACATAGGCCGTTGTCTGGTAAATCGGCACCTGACGCGCGCCAGTGGCGGGGTCCGGGTTTGTGCCCGCATGAATCTGCAGGGTGTCGAACCCCATTGGCTTGCCGTCGGTCATGTCGGCTCTCCCTCTTTGAGTGGTGTTGCTTCCCCCGTTCGGGCAGGGGCTCAGTTGAACGTATCACACTGGCGGGGGTCGCCGCTCTCATAACCCTGGGTCAGCCACTCCATGCGTTGTTCGGCCGAGCCATGCGTGAAGCCTTCGGGCGAGACGCGACCGGTCGAGCGCTTTTGCAGCATGTCGTCGCCGATGGCATTGGCGGTCTTCAGTCCCTCTGCCATGTCACCGCGTTCGAGTGCGACCTGACCATTGGAGGCCTCTGCAGCGCGGGCGGCCCATACGCCGGCATAGCAATCGGCCTGCAGTTCGAGCGCGACCGAATACTTGTTGGCTTCGGCCTGATTACGAGCCTGTTGCTGTGCCTTGCGGACCTGTTGTGAGGCGCCGGTCAGCGTCTGCACATGATGGCCGAACTCGTGTGCGATGACGTAAGCGCGGGCGAAATCTGCGCCGGACGCGCCCAGCTGGGTTTCCATCTGCTGCCAGAAGGAGAGGTCGAGATAGATGGTCTGGTCGGCCGGGCAATAAAAAGGCCCCATCGCGGCCTGGCCATAGCCGCAGCCCGTGCCCGTGCCTTGCGTGTAGATGACGGTATTCGGCTTCTTATAGCCGTCGAGCAGCTCGGCCCAGACATCGTTGACGTTCGTCCCGACAACATCGACGAACTGGCCGGCCTCATCCTCTGGGGTGCCGACTTCGCCGGATTGCTGTTGCTGGCCGGATGACATGCCGCTGCCGGCCTCAAGCAGGGGCTGGGGGTCAATGCCCAGGAAATAGGACACGACCAGCGCGATCAGGACAAAGCCGATGCCGCCGCCCGCAAGCTTGCCGCCGCTCATGCCGCGCCTGTCCTCGACGTTTCCGCCTCTGCGTCCACCTTTCCAGCGCATGTCCCACTCCGTGCAATTGGTTAATCCAGGTAAATATTTGGATACAGGGCGCAGCGTGAGCCGTCACCCCGCAAAGTCATCTGCCGATTGCCCGGCGCAAGATGGACAGGTATTCGGAAGCGATGCAGACCCAACTCACGATTTCGACGCGCGGTTCCGGCCTTTATGAGTTCACCCGCGATGCGGCAGCCTTCGTGGCCGGAGAGGGCGATGGCCTGCTGACCCTGTTCTGCCAGCACACCTCCTGTTCGCTGCTGGTGCAGGAGAATGCCGATCCGGACGTGCAGCGGGATTTGCAGGCCTTCTTCCGGCGCCTTGTGCCGCCCGCCAATGACCCTTCCATGGACTATCTGGTGCATCGCACCGAGGGGCCGGACGACATGCCCGCCCACATCAAGGCCGTCCTCACGCAGACCTCGCTCTCTATTCCGGTGTCGGGCGGGCGCATGGCGCTTGGCACATGGCAGGGCATATATTTGTTCGAGCATCGCGACGCCCCGCATACCCGGCGCGTGGTTGCTTATTTCCTCACATCAGGCTGAGGATTGCTGGGCGGGCAAGCCAAACGCGCTTCGCAAATGCGCATCGAAGCGTTCGAAGTCTGCCGCGATTGTCGGCGCCTTGGAAACATCATATGCCGCAAAGCTCGGCAGGGCCTGCATACCGAAAAATCGGAAATTCAAATGCACCGGCCAGAGCAGGTCTTCGACGGAGCGACCTTCAAAGAAATTCTGGTTCGGATCGCCAAATGCCATTCGCGGCGCATTGAGTGTGAGCGACAGCATGTATTGCGTTTCGGTCAGGTGACCGCCGCTGCCATATTGGCGGGACGGGTCCTTGCGGCTGCGCCCGTCTCCCTTTGACAGGCGGCCATCCATACCGGCGGTGTATACCTCATCGAGATAACGCTTCAGAGGCCAGGGCAAGCCCATGGAGTTCAGGGGGAACTGAAAAAGTATCTGACCGGCCCAGAGTTGATTGGCGACCTCTTCTTCCGTGTCCCATCCATCTGCAACATGAGTGGTGCGAATGTTCCAATCGGCCGCCTCGAATATACGCCGAGCGCGTTCGACAAAGGCAGAGTTCAGTGTACCGGGAGAGGTTGGAAAGGGCTGGTGACCATTGACGATGAGGACATTTGTCATCCTCTCCTTCTGGCCGGGCCACTAAAGGACCGCAACTGCATGGGGCCATAAGTGCTGCTAACAGGGGAGGGTTATGGTCGCGTGAGCGGATCAGCCGCCCAGTGCTTTCCAGCGTATCATGGCCTCGCATGTGTTTTCGCCCTGGAAGGCAGACTTGGCGGCGCCATTGAATTGATCGGAGACGGATGCGGCCCAGACCGCAGCGGCCGCGTCATAGGATGTGAATCCGATCTCGGAAAGGCCACGCTCAATCCGGTTGCAGATCAGGCCGGCAACGTCCGGGTCAGCCGAGCTGTTGAGGTAGGAGATGCGATCTGACAGGTCGAGCCGTGAGAAGATGTAATCATACACGGTCAGGTCTTCACCAACATCAAAAGCCAGGATGTCGCCTGAAGTGACGCCGGTAAAGTCCGGGTATCCGGTATCCGAAACACCTGCTGTGAAAATGGACGGGATCGGCTGGTCCAGATACACGGCCCATTGACCGATGGCGCCTTTGCCGCGCGTGTCCTTGATATCATTCGTGTCCGGCAATTGTGCGGAGACAACGAGGATCGGCTTGTCGCTCCATGCCTTCACGGAAAACGCGCTGACCGATTGCTCCGTGATCGACTGACCGAACAGGGTGCTGGTGGAGTTATTCAGGAAGTTGGAAGCCTCCATCATCAGGGGCGCATTGAAATAGGTGACCAGTGTGGAAGTCGGTGCGATCAGATTGGCGGCGGTGGTCAGCGCCCCCATCACATTGGCGCTGGCTGAAGATTCCTTTTCATCCGACAACTGCAGGCGAAAGCGTGCCTCAATGGTCGTGTTGGGTCCGACCTTGAAGTAAGGCGTGGCATAGACCGAGATGCTTTCGTTCGTCGTCCAGGATTCGCCCTCGCGGTTATTCGAGGAGAAGGTGGAGGAGAAGAGCGCGTTGGTTGCGGTGATGTCCGGCTTGGCCACATCGAATTCGGCGATCAGGGTGCGGGTAATGCTGCGCGAAGACATCATGCGAGAGAACCAGCCCCGGCTCTCCTCGTCATAATTGCGAGCCTCAACTTCCTGACTGCGCACGCCGGACGTCACGCCTTCCATGTCATAAGCGTCGGGTTTCAGCGTGACGATCTGGATGCGCGTGTAACGGTCCTGCAGCATGTCTCCGAACTCGGAATAGACGGCTGCCTCGTCAATCGCGACATCGATATAGGGGAGGTAGTCCTTGGCGGGCACGGCGCCGCCGCTGGCGCGGCCGGTATGGCGCCGCACGGTGGGGGTTGGCGCGCCGAGAAAGTCATCATCACCGGGATTGGGTATGCCGCGCACGGGTCCGTTGGGTGCCTGCCCGTCTGCGGGCGGCGGAGACGCGGGTGCGGGTTCCGGGCTGGACGCGCAGCCGGCGACGATCATTGCGATGGCGATGGCGCTTGCTGACACCTGTTTCATGTCGTTCTTCCCCTGTATTATTCCCCAGCCTTACAGATTGTTAACAGACGAAATCCTGCAAGGCGACCCATTTTGATACGGAATTCGCGAGATAGGGGTATGGGAGCGAGGGTATGTCATGACCTCGCGTGAAGGTGAGGCCCAAGCGTCCAATATCGTCTTTACTCACATTTGCTGCGATGCAATAAGCGCCTTGCGCAAGGCCGCAGGCCTTCCTATATGCTCACTATGAGCATAATGGTGCGCTCTTAATAATCCGGGAGGATCCATCCTTGTTGCTCAATATGCTGAAAGCGAAACTGCATTCTGCGACCGTCACGCAGTGCGACCTTCACTATGAAGGCTCGGTCTCGATTGACCAGGACCTGCTCGACGCTTCGGGCATCTTGCCGAATGAGCGCGTGGATATCTGGAACGTCACCAATGGCGCTCGCATTCAGACCTATGCTTTGGAAGCTCCTCGCGGTTCGAAGACGATCGGTGTGAACGGCGCGGCGGCCCGCCACTTTGCGGCCGGTGACAAAGTCATCATTGCGGCCTTTGCCGGGATCGATGCCGACAAGGCCCGCCAGCATGCGCCGACCGTTGTGCTGCTGGACGACCACAACGAGATCAAGCGCCCCGTCTAGCCGGGGCGGTCATCAAACGACAATTCAGTCTTTCAGGACGTTCGCGATGATTTCGAACGAGCGTAGGCGCTTGTCGACATCATACATGTCGGAGACGATCATCAGCTCGTCGGCCTGTGTGCGGGCGAGCAGGGCCTCGACGCCGCGTTTCACCGTATCCGCGTCCCCGATGATGCTGAAATTCAGCATGTGTGACGCGCGCATTTTCTCTTCCGGGGTCCAATAGGTGTCGATGTCGTCAATCGGCGGCTGGGTCAGCTTGCGGTCGCCGCGCACGAGATTTGCGAACGACATCTGCTGGGAGGTGGCGAGATATTCCGCTTCCTCATTCGTCTCGGCAGCGATGATGTTCACGCCGATCAGGGCATAGGGGGTCTTCTGCTGATCTGATGGCTGGAAGTTGGCGCGATAGGTAGCCAGCGCATCATCCAGCGCCTGCGGGGCGAAATGGGAGGCAAAGCCATAGGGCAGGCCATAGGCGGCCGCGACCTGCGCGCCGAACAGGCTGGAGCCGAGGATCCAGAGCGGGACATTCGAATTGGAGCCGGGCACAGCCTCGATCTTCTGGCCGGGCTCGACCGGGCCGAGAAAGGCCTGCAGTTCCAGAACATCCTGTGGGAAACGGTCGGCGCTGGTCGGGTCACGCCGCAGGGCGCGGAGGGTCATCTGGTCCGTGCCGGGGGCGCGGCCAAGGCCGAGGTCGATGCGGCCCGGATAGAGCGCCTCCAGCGTGCCGAACTGTTCGGCGATGATATAGGGCGCGTGATTGGGCAGCATGATGCCGCCAGCGCCCACGCGGAGGGTCTTCGTGCCAGCCGCAATGTGCGAAACGACGAGCGAGGTGGCCGCCGTCGTGACGGCTTTCATGTTGTGGTGCTCGGCGACCCAGAGCCGCTTATAGCCAAGGGCCTCGGCGTGCTGGCCGAGGCGTCGGGCATCGTTCAGCGCGTCGGCGCGGGTAAAGCCCTCGCGCACGCGTCCGAGTTCCAGGATCGAAAGTTCAGCCACATCAAGGCCCCTTGCATTGCATCCCTGAGACATGGGGACCGCGCCGCCAAAGCCAAGCCCGGCTTGCGCAGCGGAAGGGTGGAGTTGGTCGGAATCGGGCGGTTTCGGTGTTGCCTCGCCTTTCCATCCAAAATAGCCTGAACGCAGTTATTGGGGAGATCCTGTATGAGAGTATTGGTCCTCGCCGTTCTGGCGGCATGGCTCGGCTTTGGCTTCAACACGGCCAGCGCCGAGGTCACCCATCCGCCGCTGGAAGCCTATGGCGACCTGCCCTCAATCCGGTACATGGCCCTGTCTCCGGATGGATCGATCGTTGCCTTTGCCGAGCGCCGGGAACGGGCGGACTATCTGGTCACGTTTGACTTCGCGACGCGACAGAAGACCTATCACGTGAAGATCGACGACGTTGCCACGCGTGACATCTGGTTCGCCGATGAGGAGAACATCGTCATCCTTGCTTCGGAAACGAAGTTCGTGATCGGGTTTCGGGGGGAGTTTGAATATTCGGGCGCTTTCTCTTTCAGTCTGAAGACTAAGAAACTGACATTCCTGTTGAGGGGTACGGACAACATCTATCCTGCCCAGGGCCGTCTTGGGCGGATTGTCGGTGACGATGCCGACCCCGGCTACATCTTCATGCCGGCTTATGTCGGAGATCGCTATTCTCATCCGAATTACAGCCTGCTGCGCGTCAATTTGAAGACCGGCAAAGGAAGACGGTTCAAGAGCGGTGTCGACAATACGGTTGATTGGTTCGTGGACGAGGATGGGACGGTACTTGCGCGGGAGGACTATAATAACACCACGGATACCTACAGGGTTTATACCTATGTGAACGGGAAGCGTGAGCTCATCTATGAACTCGAAACATCGCAACTTCCCCCCGGTGTCACGGGTATCAAGGCTGACCGGTCCGCCTTGCTGTTTTCCGACGGTAGTGATGCCGATGATTCCGGAAACGTTTATGAGCTCGATTTCTCGGGGCATTTGACGCCTGCATCGCTCGGCGGGAAGGGCGGTACGATCGAGCGGATCATCAAGGATGGGAACCGGTTCGTTCTCGGTGTCGAATATTCCGGCGCAGTGCCCTCGTACAAGTTTTATGATCCGGATGTGGACGCGGCCGTCTCGGGCATGGTGAGCCAGTTTTCCACGGCCTCCGTAAATCTCGTATCCTGGACCGATGACTGGTCGAAGCTACTCTACCTGATCTATGGCAGCGACACGCCCGGCAGCTATGTCCTGCAGGATCGGGAAACCGGCCAAATGATGCTCGTCGCGGATGAGCGTGACAACATACCCCCCAGACGCCATCGGCCAGATGGTTTCTGTCAATTATAAAGCCCGGGATGGGCTCAACATTCCGTCGATCCTGACCTGGCCGGCAGGCGTGGATATTGAAACGGCCAGCAAGCTGCCTCTGGTCGTGATGCCACATGGTGGACCAGAATCGTATGACGCGGTGGGGTTCGATTGGATGGCGCAGTATTTCGCCAATCGGGGCTACCTCGTGCTTCAGCCGAATTTCCGGGGGTCGTCAGGCTACGGAACTGAGCACCGGATTCTCGGCAAGGGGGAGTGGGGCGGCAAGATGCAGGATGACATCACTGATGGCGTGCAGACGCTGGTGGAGCAGGGCCTGGCAGACCCGACACGTGTCTGCATTGTCGGGGCCAGCTATGGCGGCTATGCGGCGCTCGCGGGCGGTGCGTTCACACCTGACCTGTACAAATGCGTCGTGGCGATTGCACCCGTGTCGGACATTCGACCCCTCCTCGTGGATGTGAAGTGGGATAATGGGCGCAAGCATTGGGCGCTGGACTACTGGCAGGAAAACATAGGCGATCTTGATGAAGAGCGCGAGAAGCTGGATGCTATCTCGCCAGCCAGAGCCGCAGACAAGTTCACGGCACCCGTACTGTTGATCCATGGCAATGACGACACCGTCGTGCCGATCAAGCAGAGCGAGATCATGGAACGGGCTCTCGAAAAAGCCGGCAAGGATGTGACCTTCCTCGAACTGGAAGGTGAGGATCACTGGATGTCGGATGGCGATACGCGAATTGACGCATTACGCGCTATGGCGACATTCATAGACCAGCATATCGGCGCTGAAGCCGAGTAGGGGCGCCTAGAACCCAACCGGCGCGGGCAGGCCCGTGCTCGACAGGCAGATCGCCTTGAAGCGGCTGCCCATGTCTTTCGGGTCGATCAGCCGCTGGGCATTGTTGAAGATCGCGTCGGCATGGTCGGGATTGGCCTCGACCAGCTGGTTGAGCCGTGCCTGTGCCCCGAGCCCCATCAGGAACATGCCCTGCGGTGTCGGCCCGGCCACATCCAGTCCCATGCGCGCGGCAAGCCGTTTCAGGCGTCCGAAATCCACGTCCACGGTCAAATCGGTTTCGCCGGGGCGGGCGAGGGGGGAGACCTGCTCGCCCTGGCTGAAGGCGCGGAGGCTGTCGCCCGGCGTCGCATCGGCGGGGCCGTAGTCAATGAACAGCGCGCGCATCGGCGCGGGGCGGGTGAGGAGGTCTGCAATCAACAGGTCGAAGCCGATCTGGACCTCGACCGCCTCTGACGTTTCGGCGGCGCCATCGGGCGCGCGCTGCTCGTCGGCGGCAAGACCGAAGGCCAGCGCTCCGTCCGCATCCAGCCCGACCACGCATTCGCGCCACTGGCCATCCGCCTTGCGGAACTGGCGGGCGGGCAGGCAGTCGAGATATTCATTCGCGACCAAGATCATCGGCCCGGCGGGCACATTGCCGAGCGTGTCGGCAAAAGACGGCGTATAATCGCTGAGACGCTCTGCCTGCACCTTGCGCAATTCCGGGCTCGGCTCGACGAGGGTGAGTTTGGCGGCATCGGCAAATTCGCGGCCGCCCGCGACATAGGCGAGGCGCAGCGCATCCGCCATCAGCGTGCCGCGACCGGGACCAATCTCGACCAGATGAAACGAGTCCGGCGCGCCCATGGCCCGCCATTCATTCACGACCCACAGGCCGATCAGTTCGCCGAAGACCTGGCTGACTTCCGGCGCCGTGATGAAATCAGTGCCAAGGCCGGGGCGCGTGGCATAATAGCCTTGGGCCGAGTCATGCAGGGCAAGCTGCATATAGGTCGAAACCGGGATGGGGCCGCCGGTCTCGATCAGGCGGATGATGCGATCCTTGAGGGTCATGGGCAGATCAATCCGCGGCTACAGGCTTTGTCTTCAGCGCATTCCAGACCAGCCAGGCGCCGCCGATCCACATCGGGATGGAGAGCAGCTGGCCCATCGTGATCCAGTCCGGCAGGCCCTCGACGAAACTGTCGGGCAGGCGGAAATTCTCCACGATGGTACGGCCGGTCGCATAGATCAGCAGGAACAGGCCGGCGATAAGGCCGGGCCGCTTCAGCGCACCAAAGCGCCAGATCAGGATCGATCCCACAATCAGCGGTAACCAACCCTCCAGCACGCTTTCATATAGCTGGCTGGGGTGGCGGGCGGTCTCGAAGTCTGTATAGGCCCATTCGCCTGTATCCCAATTATAGGCCGGCGGCGTCGAGCCGCGCACATAGCCTTCCGGGAACACCATGCCGATGGGCGCATCCGTGTGGCGACCATAGAGTTCGGCGTTCACGAAATTGGCGAGACGGACGAGGCCGATGCCAATAGGCGCGACGACGCCGGCAATATCGCCAATCGAGAGCAGAGACACTTTGCGACGGCGCGCGAACAGGATAAGCGCGATGGTAACGCCCAGAATGCCGCCATGAAATGCCATGCCCCCATCCCAGATCTTGAAAATGGTCAGCGGGTTCGCCGCGATCACGTCGAACTGGTAGGGCACCATGTAGAACAGGACATAGCCGAACCGTCCGCCGAGAATGATGCCGACAATGATCCAGAACATGATGTCGTCGAGCTGGTCCTTGGTCAGCGGGCTGGTGCCGCCAAACAGGCGCGGACGCCGGATCATCGCGCTGGCATACCACCAGGCAAGCGCGATTCCGGCCATGTAGCCGAGCGCGTACCAGCGCAAATGGAAGGTGCCGAGGCCAAGAAAGCCGAGATCAATGGAGACCAGCGCCGGACTGACATCCGGGAAGGTCAGCGCCGCAGCGGGCAGGAGGGTTGCAGCGAAGCTCATCATATCCAGCATGCAGCGTCTTTTCCCTGTATGGATAAGGACCTATCTGTTAGGGGACCGAGAACTTGTCCGCCCGATGCCGCGAAGGAGTAGCCGCATGGCCACAACAAATCCACTGCTAGATGACATTGCAGGTCTGATGACCGGCGCAATGGGTGCTGCACGGGCCGCAAGCGAAGAGGCGAAGACCGCAGCCCAGGCCCGCGTGAAGGGCCTGATCGCCGATATGGACCTGGCGGGCCGCGACGAAGTCGAGGCACTGAAGACGCTCGCCACGGCGGCGCTGGAGCGTGTCGAAGCGCTGGAAGCGCGTGTGGCAGAGCTCGAAACGGCCGCAAAATCCAAATAGCGCAACCCACAGACTTTATATGCCTACCTGTTGTTCGGGGTGGACGCAGACCCTGCGCCGCGTTTCAACGGGGATGGCCATTGGGCACGAATCCTGTGTCCATGACTTCAGAAAGAAGGGGAGACTTTCATGAGCCTTGATCTTTCACGCGAAGAATTCGAAGGGATCGATCCGCTCGATCGCGTCGAAGAGGCCCTCGAAATCGCCGGGTGGCAACACGAACGCGACGAAGAAGGCACTATTCAGGCTGTGGCTGAGACCCGTTGGGGTGATATGGGCGCGCTGTTTGCGTTTCGCCCTGAGCCAGCCGCGATCCATTTTTCCGTCACCCTCGACATCAAGCCGATTGCTGACAAACGCCGTCAGCTGTCCGAACTGATCATCATGGCCAATGAGCGCCTCTGGCTCGGCCACTTTGATTACTGGGCAGACGAAGGTGTGGTCATTTTCCGATATACCTTTTCCATGATGGATCGGGATGAAGCCTCGCTGGGCGAGCTCCGTTCGACCATCGCGGCGGCCGTCAGCGCCGTTGACCGGTTTGTGCCTGCGTTCAACTTCCTGATCTGGGCTGGCAAGAGCCCACGCGAAGCGATGGATGCGGTCATGTTCGAAACCCACGGCGAAGCCTGAGACCCGGCGCGTGGCGGCGGCACAGTCAATTGTCCTGATCGGGGCAGGCCGCATGGGCGGCGCACTGGCGTCCGGTTGGCTGTCGGGGCGATCCAAGCCTAGTATTTCCATCGTCGCGCCGCGCCCGACCCCGCAAGTGCAAGAATGGGCTGAAGCCGGCCGCATCACGCTCAACCCGGACCCGTCGCCTGCGCGCATCGTCGTTCTGGGTATCAAGCCCCAGCAATTCACGCGCGCTGCTGAAAGCATCAAGCAATACATCGATGAGAGAACATTGGTGATCTCTGTCATGGGCGGGATCAAGCTGAGCCAGCTCGAAGACCGCCTCGGCACACCGCATGTGATCCGCGCCATGCCGAACACGCCGGGGTCCGTCGGCAAGGGCGTCACGCTGCTGTCGGCGGCCTCGTCGCTGGGCTCTGTGGATATTGAAACCGCCCGCAAGCTGCTCACACCGCTCGGGCTTGTCGAAGGGCCAATGGACGAGAAGACGATGGTTGCCGCGACTGGCATTTCAGGATGCGGCCCGGCCTATGTCTTCCTGCTTGCCGAGGTGATGGCCGAAGCCGGAGAGGCCGAAGGCGTGCCAAAGGACATGGCGGCGCGCCTTGCCATCGAGACGATCATCGGCGCGGCGGCCCTGATGGAACAATCTGGCCAGACTCCAAATGCGCTCAGAAAAATGGTCACTTCCCCCGGCGGCATCACCCAGGCCGCTCTTGACATCCTTATGGATGACGGTGGGATGCCTATATTGCTGAGGAAAGCCCTGCGCGCTGCTGTGACCCGCGACCGGGAGCTTTCCAGAGAGCCGGATTAGAGGACAGTTACCGATGACGACGCAGGCGGGCATATTGGAAAAGGGCCTGCTCGCCGCACTGGAACTTGCCGACGAGACGCCCTGGGCCGATCTGACACTGTCGGCCATTGCGGAGGCCGCAGATACCAGTCTTTCCGAATTTCATGGCCTTGCCGGCAAGGATGATCTTGCCGCACATGCCGACCCCTATTTCGACAAGGCCATGTCGGAAGAGGGCGTGTCGCATGATGAAAGCCCGCGGGAACGCCTGTTCGACGTCATCATGCTGCGGTTCGAGGCAATGGAAGCGCACCGTGCCGGTCTCCTTTCGCTGATGAAGTATCGCGACCATACGCCGTTGCTCTTGCTCTCGCTTCCACTCGCCCGAAAGCGCAGCGCCGACTGGGCGCTTGTCTCGGCCGGGCTCGACAATCGCTCCGGCGCGCCGGTGGGGCTCAAATCCGTCGCGATTGGTTATGTGATCGACACAGCCGAACGCGCCTGGCGCAAGGAAACAAGCGGCGATTTCGCGCTGACCATGGCCGCGCTCGACAAGGGCCTGCGCGACGCCGAAGACCGGATGGAGCAGCTTCAGCGCTTCACCGGCTGGGGAAAAAAGAAAACACGGCAGGACAACACTGCCGACGAGGAAACGAAACCGGAGGAAACATGAATGAGTCGACCAGGCCTCGACGCAGACCCGCTCTCATTGGGAGCGGATTGGTTCAATGCGCTATTTGGAGAGATCGGTATTGACGCCGAGGTTGCTGGCCTCACCGCAAAATCCATCGGCACCGGACAGATCGGCGAGAATGTCCGCTTTGTTTTCGACTATGCGCGCAAGGGGCCGAATGCTCCGGCGACACTGGTAGGCAAGTTTCCGTCTGACAGCCCGGAAAGCCTGATGACTGCCAAGCTGCTCGGCCATTATGAGCGGGAAGTAAAATTCTATCGAACTTTTCCGAAAGTGGCCGGCGTGATTACACCCGCGGCATTTTACACAGATTATGACCCGGACACGAACCGGTTCGCGCTGATCATGGAAGACATGGCGCCGTCAGAGCAGGGCGACCAACTTCAGGGGTGTAGCGTTGCCGAGGCCGAGCGTGCCTTGTCGGCAGCGGCTGTGTTGCATGCCGCGTACTGGAATGATCCTTCGCTTGATACGCACGCCTGGTTGCAGGGCAGTGACCTTGCGCCGCCACCCGCGCTGACACCGGAAGCAGTGAGTGGGCTCTGGCATGGATTCAAGGATCGGTATGGTGAACGGCTGGAGGCTGACGACATCCTTGTGGGCGATGCCTATGCGGCCGCGTTGCCAGCCTGGAGTGAGGGTTATGACGGCCCGCACGCGCTTACGCACAATGATTTCCGGCTCGACAACATGTTGTTCGGCGCGGACGCGGCACCCAAGCCACTGGCCGTTGTAGACTGGCAAACAGCTGGCAAGGGCGCGCCAGCTGGCGATGTCGCATACTTCATCGGAGCGGGCCTGACGCGCGAAGACCGGCCAAAGCACGAGCAGGCATTGCTGCGCTTCTATCATGCGCGGCTGACCGAGCAGGGTATTTCCGACTATTCGTTCGAGGCGCTCTACGATCATTATCGCTGGTTCAGCTTTTACGGCATGTCGGTCGCTTTCGGGGCCGCGATGCTGGTGAAACAGACGGACCGCGGAGACGAGATGTTCCTCACCATGCTGCGCCGTCACGCAGCGCAGGCACGCGACAATGATGCGCTGGCATTGCTGCCGTAATCCAGGCGAAAGTTATACTTTCTGTAATGAATCCAGCCGATTCCCACATTTTGTCCCGGCCCGGTACAGCTTTCCAAACATTCCTCTAACCGGGGGAGTAAAACTGACCGGGTCGCTTACGCCTCGGCTTAAACCCCACCCTGTATGTTGATTTCCATGGCGCCCGGAGAAGCCGGGCAGTCCTGTCATAGCAACTAGAATGGTGTGGACATGGAACAGCACAATGCACGTAACATCAGCGTCCCCGGCCCGGATGGCCAGATGCTGACTCTGGCGGATCTTCCGTCACCTAACATTTCGCGTTGGGTTACGCGTCGCAAAGCTGAAGTCGTTGCAGCAGTCTCCGGGGGGCTCCTGTCCCGCAAGGCTGCTTGTGATCGCTACAGCCTGAGCGAAGAAGAGTTCGAGACGTGGGAGAAGCTTTACTCCCGTCACGGAACCAAGGGACTGCGGACCACACGTTTGCAGCAATACCGCCGCTAGGACGCGTCACGGTTAACGGACTCCTCTCCGTTAAACACAAATTTAAATGCCAGCGCCTATCACTGGTCCTGAATGCCGGAAGTTTACCCGGCAACAGGAGTGGCGAATGGACCATAAGCTCGCAAAATTCCAAGGCAGCGCGATGCTCTCCACACGAGCAGTCGCGCTGTTTGCGCTTGTCATTGCTGGCGTGCTGGGCAGCTGGCGTGCCAGCGACCTGTTCACCCAGCCCGTTGAATCCTGGGTGCCTGGATCAGCCATTGAAACTTCCCTGATGGGTATTCTTGAGCCGGTGGCTGGCACGGGAAATATCCGCCTTTCCGTGTCCGGCGATGGTCGCTCAGGCCGATCGGTCCTCATCCTGCTGGCGTCAGATGCGAGCGAGACCGCACCAACCCTGCAACGTCTTGCAAGTTCCGCCATTCTCCTGTCGCCTGAAACCGGCGATCAGTTGATCATCGAACAGGCTGACTTCGCGCGCGGTGTTGCCGGTCGTCCGGATGCAACTGGCTGGACTGAGCTTGGCCTGTACGCATTGCTTTGCGGTTTGTTGGCATGGGTTGGTTTTCGTGCCCCGCTTGATGCGGCTCCCGCGGCGACGAGTACCGGCGCGCCAGCTGACCGAAAGTCGACCCGCATCGAATCTGCCGACATCATTCCGGTGTCCAAACCACGCCCGGTCCGCCAGCCGGACCCGGACGCCGCATCCCTTGTGCGCAAGGACCCCGCGCGCACCGCATCGATCCTGCGCAGTTGGATGCGCGGTGAAGGAGATGCCGCATGAGCGCGCTGGCGATTTCCCGGCCGCGCGGCACGGCCGGGCTTGCTCGGTCGGCGCGTCTGATGCGCGCTCTGGGGCCTGAGGCCGCGCCAGTCTGGAGCGAATTGAGCCCGCAGGAAGCCCGCGCACTTTCTGCCGCAATGGACGCGCTGGATGATGATTTGCGTGATGAGACTGATGCGCTGGAAAGCTACAAACAGGCGCATGCGCGCAGCGGCGCATCTGCCGAAGCCGATACGCCAATCTGGGCTGAAGTGTCTGAACTTGAAACGCGAGATTTGTTGAAACTGGCTGAGGGCCAGCACCCGCAAGCACTTGCCCTGATGCTTTCCCGCCTGGATGGCAAAGCCTCGGCGCGCATGTTGAAGGCGCTCGAGAAACCTGTCGCCGTCGAGGTGATGCAACGCCTGTTACACTTGGGTCCGGCGCATCCAAGCGCGGTCGCAGCGCTCGAAACAGCCGTGTCGGCATGGATGGCCGGTGCGGCGCCAGCTTCCCGAACCGGTGGTCATGAAGGTGTCGCCCGTATCTTCGACCGGATGGATAGCCGTTCAGAACAAAGCCTTTTGTCTGCGCTGGAATCCGCTGTGCCAGGCGCCGGACAGCGCGTCCGCTCATTGATGTTCACTTTCGACGATCTGGCGAATCTGGATGCGGGGGGACTGCAGACCTTGCTGTCTGCCGCAGACCGTACACGCCTCACCTTTGCGCTGAAAGGCGCACGCGAAGAGACCTGCGCGGCCTTCTTCCGAAACATGACGCAACGCGCTGGAGAATTGCTGCGCGAGGAAATCGACATGCTTGGCGCCGTGCGCCGCAGCGAGATTGAAGCCGCACGAATGGAACTGGTTGATCTGGCCCGCACGCTGATCGAGCGCGGAGACATTCGCGCAGGGCGTCCGCAAGATGAGGATGAACTCGTCGAATGATCCACCGCGCTGTCAAATCTGTTACGCAATTTGAATTTCGCAGCGATTTCAGTCCGGGCGAAGCGGCTCCGGTCGAGCTCGACCCACCGGTGAAGCTGACCACGCCGGAATTGCTGGAAATGCTGGCGGAAGCCCGTGCGGAAGGCGCTGCCAGTGTGCGCGCCGAAGCGGCCCGCGCCGACAGCGAGCGCTTGCAGGGCGTGACGAATGCACTCAACGAAGCCCTCGCCAATCTCGTGGCGCTGACAGGTCATCTGGAGGCCTGCGCCTATGAGGAGGGTTTCAGTGACCGGGCCCATGCGTTAATAAGGGCCACCGCCCGCACTATTCTTGACGGGCAGGGTGATCTGTTCGACGCCCGGCAATCTCTCACGCGTGTTACACCCGAAGGTACCTCATGACTGATTCTGCCAATCCCGCGCTGAAAAAGAGCCTGATGGATGTGCCTGTCCGGGTGGATGTGGTGCTGGGTGAACTGCGGATGCCCATCGAGGAACTGATGGCCATGGCAGAAGGGGACATCGTTGCCCTGGAACGCCATACGGGTGAGCCGGTTGACATCTATCTGTCAGATCGCCTGATGGCGCGGGGCAAACTGGTTATAGCGGATGGCCAATTGGGCGTGACCCTGTCGGAAATCGTCGACGATCGCGCGGCTGCCTGACGCTTAGGTAATTATCATTAAAACATTGCAAGGCCGCCCAATTCCTAACGGAAGAAAGGAAGTTGTTAACCTTTGCCGGTGTTAACTGCTTCCAACGAAAGCATGTCCTGTCGGCCTATTGGGGTGGCGATCGGCGGGGTGATCAACACAAGGGAACATGCAAACATGCGCATGAAGATGTTCGCCGCGGAGACCCTTGAGGCCGCCAAAGCGATGATTTTTGCCGAAATGGGAGCGGACGCGGTCATCCTGTCTGAACGGGAGATCGACGGCGGTGTGGAAGTTCGCGCTGCAACGGACAAGCTGGGAGGCGGCGTTGTTCCAAGCGAACCGCTATTCCTGCGAGAAGCCCGTGGCACCGGACATGGTCGTGGCTCTGAAAACCCTCTCTACAGTCGCGTTCGCGACGCTCTTCTATGGCATGGCGCCCCCAAGCGCTTTGCGGATCGGGTCGCTCATGAGGGCGCTGATCAGAATGCGGTTCCGGGCGACTCGCCAGAGGATTCGATCGCGGCCGGTCTGGAGCGCATCGTCACCTGCGATCCGATTGCGGCCCGCATGGAACGCGACATCATCCTCGTGGGGCCGCCAGGACATGGCCGGACCTCCACTGCAGCGAAACTGACCCGCCGGGCGGCGGTTGCCCGTACGGCCATCCTGCCAATTGCTGCAGACCTTGATGGAACTGCAGGCGGCGCTCAGCTCGCAGCCTATCTGGAACAGGAGCGTGGCCAGATTCGCACCGCTTTGACGCCAGATGCCCTTTTCGACACGTTGCGCACCGCACGGGCCGCCGGGCATCGCTGTGTGATTGACCTGCCATCGATCAATGCGTTCGACCAGGATGACATGGACAGCCTGCAGGACCTGATTCAGGTCGTGCGCGCCGAGCCCGTACTTGTCATGTCAGCCGAAGGTCACCCGGAAGATCAGGCAGATGCTGCCCGCATCTTTGCCCGCGCTGGCATACGCCGCGCTATCCTGACCAAACTCGATATTGCCCGCAGGCGGGGAGGGGCCATTTCGGCTCTGTCTTCTGCGGGAATCGCCTTCTCGCACCTTGCCGTTACGCCCTTTATAGGCGGCGGGCTGGTGCCGGCAGCGCCGTCCCGGCTGGCTGCCTTGTTGATGGAAGATGCCCCCGGCGATGTGATCGCCCTGAAAGGAGCTGCGTAGTCCTATGAGCTTCATGCTTCGAAAATCGCAGGAACGTCCGGCTCAGCGGCCGACCCCTCGCGTCGCGCCAGCCTCGATCATCGCTGTTGCGAGTGGCAAAGGTGGTGTCGGCAAGACTTTCATGGCCATTACCCTGGCCTCCGCTTTTGCCCAGGCCGGCAAGCGCACACTGTTGGTGGATGGCGATTTGGGCCTTGCCAATGTCGACGTTCAACTCGGCATCGCTCCGGAAACCGACCTCGCCGCGGTCATCGCAGGCTGGGTCGAACTGGATGACGCTGTGACGGCCGTCGATGGCGGCGCAGCAGATGGCGGCTTTGACGTATTGCCTGGCCGATCCGGCTCTGGCGCGCTGGCTGAGCTTCCGCCTGAGGAAGTTGCCCGCCTTGCTGCAGGTCTTTCGGCGCTGGCGCTGCAATACGACCAGGTGGTCGTGGACCTTGGCGCCGGGATCGAAGCCAATTGCATGCGCTTGGCGCGCGCCGCCGACAAGGCGCTCATGGTCATTACCGACGAGCCGACTTCGATGACGGACGCTTATGCGTTCATCAAGGTGTTGCGCGGTTACGCGCCGAATGTCGAACCGGTCATCTGTATCAATCAGGCCGAGTCTCGGGCCGCAGGCCAGCGCACCTATGAAGCGATTGCGCGCGCTTGTCAGACCTTCCTCGGCTTCCGTCCACATCTTGCGGGCACCGTAATGCGGGATCCGAAAGTGCGCGATGCGATCCGCTGCCAGAAGACGCTGATCTCCACAGACCAGCAGGCACAGCCGATCCAGGATGCAATTGCAATTTCCCAGATGCTCATAGGCGCCCGTCAAGGTGTCGATATTGGCTATTAATCTGTGTGAAGAAAGTAGAAGTTTTGGGGGCGGATCGTACGGCTTGTTAACCTTCGTTAAAGGAACAGCCCGTAGGATTCACATTGACAGGAAATGCGGCTAGCTTGGTCGTAATGATGATTCGGGAGACGAGAGATGCGCGTCCTGCTGATTGAAGATGATAGTGCGGTGGCTCGTTCCATCGAGTTGATGCTGAAGGCTGCAGGCTTCAACATCTACACCACCGACCTCGGCGAAGAGGGCGTGGACCTCGGCAAGGTCTATGAGTACGACATGATCGTGCTTGACCTCTCACTGCCTGATATTTCCGGGTACGAAGTGCTCAAGCAGCTGCGCATGGGCCGTGTGAACACGCCTGTGATGATCCTCTCCGGCAATCCCGACATTGAAGCGAAGGTGAAGACGCTCGGCTACGGCGCCGACGACTATCTCACCAAGCCATTCAACAAGGACGAGCTGATCGCCCGCATCACCGCCATTGTGCGTCGCTCCAAAGGCCATGCCGAGAGCGTGATCCGCACGGGCGAAATCGTTGTGAATCTCGACGCGAAGACCGTGGAAGTGGACGACGAGCGCGTTCATCTGACCGGCAAGGAATACCAGATGTTCGAGCTTCTTTCCCTCCGGAAAGGCACGACGCTGACCAAGGAAATGTTCCTGAACCACCTCTATGGCGGCATGGACGAGCCAGAATTGAAGATCATCGACGTCTTCATCTGCAAGCTGCGCAAGAAGCTGCAGAATGCGACCAACGGCAACCACTATATCGAAACGGTCTGGGGGCGCGGTTATGTTCTGCGCGATCCGCGTCCAAGCTCGAAGACGGCGGAAGTCGAAGCGGCGGCCTGACGCCCAGAGTTTTGAAGCTTTAAGAGTGCTTCCCGAACCCCGGCCGAAAGGTCGGGGTTTTGTTTTGCGCGCAAATGGCTTTTGCACGTTCCGGCTTGCAACCAGGCGCAAATAGCTGACATTGAACGCCATGTCCCAGAATTCTGCCGGTCCTGAAATCCTTCGCCTGATTGAACTGATCTCGCGCCTGCCGGGCCTCGGGCCCCGGTCTGCGCGGCGCGTTGCCCTGTTCCTGTTAAAGCGTCGCGACACTTTGCTGAAACCGCTGGCCGACGCGCTGGCTGAGGCAGGCGAGAAGATCGAACGGTGCAAGGTCTGCGGGAATTTCGACACGGTGCAGCCTTGCGCAGTGTGCCAGGCAGGTGGGCGCGATGATGCGCTGGTGTGCGTGGTGGAAGACGTGCCGGATCTCTGGGCGCTGGAGCGCGGTGGCGCGTTCCGGGGGCGTTACCATGTGCTCGGCGGCGTCCTGTCGGCGATCGACGGTATTACGCCAGATGACCTCAACATTCCGTCATTGGTGACCCGCGTGGACGCGGGCGGCATACGCGAAGTGATCCTCGCGCTCAATGCCACTGTTGATGGCCAGACGACAGCGCACTACGTGGCCGAGTTGCTTGAAGGGAAGGGCGTCAGTGTCACGCGTCTGGCGCATGGCGTACCTGTGGGCGGCGAACTGGACCATCTCGATGATGGTACGCTCGCCGCCGCACTCAGGTCACGCCGCGATATCTGATCGGGCCTATTCGGCTTCCGCTTCAGCGATATCCACGCGGAATATGCCGTCGAAATCCTTGGTCGCGACATAGAGGTGACCATCGGGGCCCTGAACCACGTCACGGATCGCATATTCTTCGTCAAACAGTGACTGCTTGCCGACCACTTCTCCATTTTCCATGTCGATCCGCGTCAGCTCCAGTCCGGCCGGACCGTTCATGCCGCCCGTGAAAAGGTCGCCTTTCCAGCCCGGATAAACGTCGCTGGTCAGCATGGTGAGGCCTGAAGGAGCAATTGATGGTACCCAATAAGTGAGCGGTTGAACCATGCCTTCGGCTTCGGTCTCATTCGTTATGATTGTGCCATCATAATTCACGCCATAGGTGATCTTGGGCCAGCCATAATTCGCGCCGGGCGTGGAGATGTTGAGTTCGTCGCCGCCTTTGGGGCCGTGTTCTGTCTCGTACAACGTGTCCGTGGCGGTGTCGTAGTAGAGCCCCTGCACATTGCGGTGACCATAGGACCAGACTGCGGGCGCACCGGCTTCACCATCGGCAAACGGATTGTCTGCAGGAATAGAGCCGTCTGTGTTGATGCGGACGATGGTACCATGCGTATTGGTGGGATCCTGAGCATCCTTCATGAAGCTGAAGCCCTCGCCGAGGGAAACGAACAGGGTGCCGTCATTCGCAAATTGCAGGCGCGAGCCATAATGGTAGGCGGTATCGCGCGCATCGGCCCAGAAGATTTCCTCAACATTTTGCAGCGCGCTGGCATCGTCGCTGAGGCGGCCCTTGATGACGGCTGCTGCGTTCGCGGCACCATCGCCCTTGGAGTAGGAGATGTAGACCATGCGGTTGGTCTCGAAGTCCGGATCCAGCACCAGGCCAAGATATCCTGCCTGACCTTCAATGAACGCTTCCGGCAGGCCGGTCACGGAAGAGGGGGTGCCCTCGCCTCCAGCCACGAATTTCAGGCCGCCTTCCTTCTCTGTGAACAGCAAATCGCCATTCGGCAGGAAGGCGAGACCCCAGGGCCACTCGGCCTCGGTCACGACGGGCGTGAGTTTCACGTCAAAGTCGCTTGTTGCGACCGGCGTGGTTTCAGCTGGCCCGCCACAAGCGGCAACAATCAGTGCGAGCGGAAGCAGGGGGATGATAGGGCGCATGAGGGCGTCTCCGTTTGAGGCAGGGAGGTTTGCTGGGACCATAGGACGAGCCTGCCGATTGGCCAAACAAAAAGGGCGACCTCGAAAGGCCGCCCTTGGAATTCAAACGAGTCCGGGTCCTACCAGGACTTCTTGACCGTGACGCCGTAGAGAGCTGGCTCGGTCAGGAAGGCGTTGGTGAACAGGCCTGAGGAATCGTCGGTCAGGTACGTGCCGGTGATGACTTCCTCGTCGGTCAAGTTCTTGGCGAAGACTTCCACGCCCCATCCGCTCTCTGGATTATTGAGCAGGATCGACAGGTTGACGTTGGACCAGGATTCCAGTCCATCGCGCGGCGTGTTCCAGATACGGCTCTCGCTTTCCGACTGCATGTAGTAGTCGCCGCGGATCGTAAGGTCCCAGTTGGAATTGCTGATGGCTGGGAATGTGTATTCCGCCGCCAGGTTCAGCGTCATGTCCGGGGCGCCCGGCATGGAGTTGCCATCCAGATTCTTGGCATCCCCTTCGATGGGCTGCAGGGCCGTGGCCGTCTGCGTGTCGCCATTGGAGTCCGTGTAGGTCACGGTGACGCCGTCCAGACCGAAGGCGGCTTCCTGCCCGGAGAATGCGCCGGTACAGAGGCCAAGCGTGGAACCCGGAGCAAGCAGGCCGCCCTGAATGGCTCCCAGCACTGTGGCATAGCCCTGAGCGGACACGACACAGTTCGAATAGGTGCTGGAATTCTTCAGCGCGACGAGATCTGCCCGTCCATTGGTGCGGTCGAGCACGTCGATGCCATAAGTGTCGACGACTTCGGCATTCAGAAGGCCGAGATTAGCCGTCAGCAGCCAATTGTCTGCCGGCGTCCACAGGGCTTCCAGCTCAAGACCCTGAAGCTCTGCGTCCACGTTGATGTTCACCGAAGAGCGGTTGATGATCTGCGTGATCTGGTAGCCTTCATAGTCATACATGAAGCCGGTCAGGTTCAGCTGGGCGGTGCCGCCTGCAAACGTGTTCTTCGTTCCGATTTCATACGAGTTGATGAATTCCGGATCGAAGGTCTGCGGGAACAGGTTTGCACCTGCTGGCTGTGGCGGGTTGATGCCGCCACCCTTGTAGCCCTTGGAATAGAAGCCGTAGATCAGCGTATCGTCTGTGAAGTCGAGATCAGCTGTGTAGTCAAAACCGATACGGCCAGTGATTTCCTGGAAGTCGGCTTTCAGCTTGCCTTGAGACGCAAGTGGGTCTGCGCCTGCTGGTTGTGGAGTGAACAGGAAGGTCGAGACGATGTCCTGTTCCTTCTGGTCATCCGTATAGCGAAGTCCCAGCGTGAGCTGGAGATCGTCAGAGACGTCATAGTAACCTTCACCAAAGACAGCGAAGGATTCCAGCTGGTAGGGGGACAGCGAGCGGAAATAGTTCCCGCCGTCACCATTCAGGGACAGGTCGAACAGGGACGCACCATCGGAGGTCGTAGAGCCGCTATCGAGCGGAACATTGCCGCCGAACAGGGCGCCACCAGCCGCATTATTGATCTGCGTCAGAGCCGTCAGCGCGTTCGACAGAACGTAATAACCGTCTTCAGCATTGTACGGATCGATGGATTCGAAATCCACCTTGATGGCACCAAGGTTGAAGTTGAACGGACCATCATAGTCGGACTGGAGCCGAAGTTCGTGAGTGGTCTGCTCACTATTGCCACCAGACAGGTCGAAGGTCCGGAAGGAATTGGCAGCGCCAAGTTCCGGATCGGTCACGACGCCGCCTGGGAACAGGAGGGGATAGAGTGGTGCCAGGGCCGGGTTGATGAAGGGGCCGGCCGTTGTGTTGAAGGTCAGTGATGCAGAGGCCTTGTTGTAATCCTCACGCGATACGACCGAGCTCTCACTATAACTGCCGAGATAGGTCAGCAGTAGATTGTCGCCGATATCGGCTTCAGCTTTCCATGAATAGAGCGTCTGGTCGGCCTGGTACATTGGGTCGAAGGCCGACTCAATCTTGCGCAGGTCCGAAATGGCCGGGGCCAGGTTCACATCACCGTTCAGGAGGCCGGCAAAGATGCCGAGGCCGCCAGCGAGGGTGGCCTGCGAATTCACGCGGTCACGGGACTGGTCGAGCGGAGCATCTTCACAGCCGAGTGACGTCGCCAACTGGTCAACAGCTGAGACCGGAATGCCCATGAAGCTGTCGAAGCCTTCGTCCTTGTCGCACAGCTGCTTACCGGAGCGGAGGCGGGAATCGTCTTCTTCGAAATGCTCAACCGAAATCCAACCGCGGGCCCAGTCTGTGGGCTCGAATGCGAGGGTCGCCCGCACACTATAGAGGTCACGATCATCGACATCATTGCCGGTTGTCAGATTGTCCACATAGCCGTCACGGCCGAGATAGGAGCCAGCCACACGCAGGGCGGCGTTTTCGCCAAGGGGCAGGTTGACCATGCCCTTGCCTTTGAACGTGTTGTAATTGCCATAGGTCAGCTCGGCATCTGCCTGGAATTCGCCCAGTACCGGCTTGGCAGTAATCAGGTTGAACACACCGCCAGTCGCGTTGCGTCCATAAAGCGTACCTTGTGGGCCACGCAGGACCTCGACACGTTCAACATCATAGAACTCGGCTTCGAAGAGGCGGTTGGCCGTAAGCGGAATGTCGTTCTGGTGGATACCCACACCCGCATCACCGGATTGTGCAACCACGTCGGCGCCAATACCGCGGATCTTGAAGTTGAATGATGTGAAGTTGCCTTTGGTGAAGCTGACGTTCGGAATGGATTTCACCAGGTCAGGGCCACCGGCAAGCTGGAGCCGGTCGAGGGCATCTTCATCGAACGCGGAAACCGCGATCGGAACATCCTGAATGGATTCCTCGGTTTTCTGTGTCGTCACCGTGACCGTTGACAGGGTGCGCGGGCTTTCGTCGGAATCATCCTGAGCGGCGGCCATCGGCCCCACCAGACCGACCACGAGAGCGGATGCCCCAGCCAGCCAGACGGATTTCGAGTGTCTGATATTTCGCATGTTTTGTTTCCTCCCCTCGGGCCGCTTTAGTGCTGCCTCGAGCAATTTTAGCCGAGCCGGCCTCTTTTGGGCCTGCTTCAATTGTCATCTGAATGCATTCGTGACGGGTCTGTCAACATGACGCTGGGGTAATGACGGGTTTTAAAATGCGGGTGTTAAAAATGTAACGCCCTTGCTTGGCCGCGTTGCCCATGCCTGTTACAGGCGCAGCATGTCACATTCTTCTACCGCCGCACTGGTCCTCTTCTCGGGAGGGCAGGATTCCACGACCTGCCTGGCATGGGCGCTTGAGCGATTCGGGCGCGTAGAGACGGTCGGTTTTGACTACGGCCAACGCCACCGGATCGAACTCGATTGCCGGGAGACGGTACGGCGGGGTCTGGCTGGCCTAAATGCAGACTGGGGCAGCCGTCTTGGACCGGACCATATGCTCGACGCCACCGTGCTGAAGTCGCTCGGAGAAACGGCGATGACGCACGATGTCAGCATCGAGATGACAGAGGCCGGCCTGCCTTCCACATTCGTGCCGGGCCGTAATCTGCTGTTCCTGACCTTGGCGGGCGCTCTGGCCAGCCGCCGGGGCATTTCTGTTCTGGTCGGCGGGATGTGCGAAACGGACTATTCGGGCTATCCCGACTGCCGCGCAACGACGATGGACGCCCAGGCTGAAACACTGAGGCTGGGCCTCGATGTTCCGATGCAGATCGACACGCCGCTAATGTACATAGACAAGGCAGGGACGTGGGCGCTGGCAGAAGATCTGGGGGGCCAGGCGCTGGTCGATCTGATCGCGGAAGATACCCATACGTGCTATCTGGGCGAGCGCGGCCAGCGCCATGAGTGGGGCTATGGCTGTGGGGAATGCCCGGCTTGTGAGCTGCGCGCAAAGGGCTGGGCAGGCTGGAAAGCCGGTGCCTGAACACCCAATTCACTTGCAGAAGAAGCAGCCATAACAACTGGACTTTTCGAGCTTTTTCCAGCAATTGGGCGCCAATCCGCGCCTCAAGCACTTGTTGGCGCAAAACCGCACGAGAATTGAAACGAACCGATGACCACACAGACTGACCAGACCAGCACCTCAGCCGCGGCGACCAGCCCGGAAGGCCGCGTGTTTGCGATCTCGAAATCTGTGAATTTCGAGGCGGCCCATTATATGGGCGGCAAGCCTGAAGGGCATCCCTACCGCAATGTGCACGGCCATTCCTTTGTACTGGAGGCGACGGTTGCGGGCACGGTCAAGCCAGGCGAGCAATGGGTTGAGGATTTCTCTCATCTGACCGCCTGCCTGCAGGCTACGGCAGCGAAGCTGGATCACAAGCTGCTGAATGACATTGAAGGGCTTGAAGTGCCGACGCTGGAGCGGATCTGCCTCTGGGCAGCAGCCGACCTGAAAGAAGGCCTGCCGGGCCTGACGAAAGTCGCCATTTCCCGGCCAAGCCTGAATGAGCGGTGCGAGCTGGTTCTCTAGCTGCCGGACGGCGTCGCGGCTGTCAGTTCTTTCACGAATTTGCGGGCAAACCGGTCAGAGGCGCGCTTGGCGTCCTGCCAGGTCGAGATACCGGCATAACGAATATCAGTCTCATACCAGTCATAGGTCAGGTCGCCTGTCGCTTTGCCGCTGGCATCAAAGGCCGTTGCTGACAGTTTCATGCCACCAATGCTTTTGGAGTCGCCATAATCAAGGCCCGGCGTATCGCCCAATTGCTTGAACGTCGGCTTGTTGGGCTTGGCGTCAAGGATGGTCACATCAATGCGGGCTATGTCGAGCCCGGCCTTGCCGAGTTCGCGGGTCAGGTCTTCCTGCACTTCTTCTATCAGGTAATCAGCTTCGCGCATGCCATATTCATCGTTCAGCTCCTCGGTGAATTCCGGGCTGAAGGTGACATTGATTTCGCCTGCGAGCGCGGCCGGGGCGGCCAGCAAGGCTAGGGCGGCGAGGGGAACTAGTCGTTTCATCGAAGTCTCTCCAAAACTGCTATAGATTCATCCTACCACGCGGCCCATGCCCGTAGAAGTCACAGGCCTGTGAGCGTGGAGTGCACCTGTCAGGGGTTCAAACACTGCCTTCCTGCTCGACCACAAGGATGCGGGCTTCACCCCGGGGGTGAGCGACATGTTCGCATCCAATCCCGGCGAAGAAAATGTCTCCTGTTTCCAGCGTCACGATCTTCTCTGCACCGTCTTCGCGATAGTGCATGTCCACGATCCCATCGAGGACCGCGAACACCTCCTCGCCCTCATTGACGTGCCAGATATAGGGCTGGTCGGTCCAGTGAAGGCGTGTGGTGATCCCGTCCATGTTTGCGACATCGATCGCACCCCAGGCCTTGGGCGCGGTAAACGCCTTGCCGCGGATAACTTGCATCGTGTGACCTCCCACAACCAATAAGACCGAGCCGCATTGCGCTGCGGCCCGGTCTTCGAAGTAACGTGGCCGGAGGCAGAGATCAAACCGTGTCGACGAACACGATCTCGGCGTCGGCAACGCCCTTCACCGTCAGGGTCTCGGGCCCGGTGATGGCGGCCCCGTCGCGTCCGGTCATGACAAGGCCGTTCAACTCGACAGATCCGTCGGCCAGCACCAGATATCCATGACGGCCTTCCTTCACTTCATAGGTCAGCGTTTCGCCTTCCTTCAGTGTCGCGCCGAGCACATTGGCGTCCTGATTGATGACGAGGCTGTCGTCTGCGCCGTCACCTGAGGCCAGCACCGCCCAATTGCCGGACCGTTCCCCTTTGGGAAATTTCCGGGCGCCCCAACCAGGCTTGCCACCTGCTTGACGCGGCAGGATCCAGATCTGGAACAGGGTGGTTTCCTCGTCTTCGGCGTTCCACTCGGAATGCTGCACACCGTCGCCAGCGCTCATGACCTGAACGTCCCCGGCCTCGGTACGGCCGGTATTGCCCATGGAATCCTTGTGCGTGATCGCGCCGGTGCGGACATAGGTGATGATTTCCATCGAGCTGTGCCCGTGCGGCGGGAAGCCGGTATGCGGCTGGATCGTGTCATCATTCCAGACACGCAGGGCGCCTTCGCCCATGCGCTTCGGGTCGTGATAACCGGAAAAAGAGAAATGGTAATTGGCATTCAGCCAGTCATTCTGGAACCGGCCGAGCTGTTTGAAGGGTCTGTGTTCAATCATGGCGATATCCTTTCGCGCTCGTGTTGCAGCGAATATGACGCGTCCGGGCGCAGCCTGTAGATTGCGGCCAGCCATCACACCTATGCGCACCGTGCATAAGTGGAAACGGGCGGAAAACCCGCTAGGTTCCGCCCGATATGACACTGCCCATTATCCACCATGTCGATTATGACGCGAAAACGGTCGCCGATGACCATCGCTTCCCGATGCGCAAATATGCGCTCGTGGCCGAATTTCTCCGCGACGCGGGCCACCGTTTCATAGCGCCGGAGGCCGCGCTGGAAGACTGGCTGCACCTCGCGCATGACGAGGCCTATGTCAGCGCCATCATGACCCAGACGCTGGACGCGAAGGCCGCGCGCAAGGTCGGGTTCGAGATCACGCCCGCCATTGCCCGGCGCTCGGCTGCCTCGGTCGGTGGCACATGTCTCGCCGCGCGGCTTGCGCTGGAGCAGGGGGCCGCTGTGAACCTGGCAGGCGGCAGCCATCATGCCGGGCCCGACGGCGGGGCAGGGTTCTGCGTGTTCAACGATGTCGGCGTTGCCGGAAAGCTCTTGCTGGAAACGAAGGAAGTGCGCCGCGTGGCGGTCATCGATTGCGACGTCCATCATGGCGACGGCACGGCGCTGATCTTCCGCTATGATCCGCGCGTCTTCACCGCCTCGCTGCATTGCGAGCAGAACTGGCCGCGCGAGAAACCGCCCTCTGATCTGGACATCGGCCTGCCGAAGGGCACGGGCGATGCGGACTATCTGGCCGCGCTGGAAGACTTGGTCGAGGCCGCGCTTGGTACGTCGCCGGATATCGTCTTCTACAATGCCGGGGTCGATCCGCATGCAGAAGACCGGTTGGGCCTGTTGTCCCTGACGGATGACGGCCTGCGCGCGCGGGACGCCTTTGTGGCGCGGGCCTGCCGCTCAGCCGGCATCCCGCTCTGCGGTGTCCTCGGCGGCGGCTATGCCCGTGACGCCCGCGCCGTCGCCCGTCGCCATACGTTTCTTGTCGAGGCGTTCGGCGCGGCTGCGTGAAGGCACCTGTGCTCTTGCCCCGACTCACTTGCGTCGCCACAAGAGGCTGATGCCTGCCCAGCCAACTCTTGATGATGCCCGCGCGCTGCTGAAGCGCGTCTATGGCTATGACGCCTTCCGGGGGTTGCAGGAGGATGTCATCGCCGACACGCTGGCCGGCAAGGATGGCCTCGCCGTGCTGCCCACCGGCGGCGGCAAGTCGCTCTGCTACCAGATCCCGGCGCTGTTGCGCGATGGCGTCGGCATTGTCGTCTCACCGCTGATCGCGCTGATGGCCGATCAGGTGGACGCGCTCAAACAGGTCGGCGTGCGCGCCGAGCGGCTGGATTCCTCGATGGATTTCAATGCCCGCGCCGAAGCGCTGGAGGCGGCCGCGCGCGGCGAGATGGATCTGCTCTATGTCTCGCCCGAAGGCATGGGCACGGGGCTGGCCCAGCGCCTCGCCCAGATGAAGGTCTCGCTGATTGCCGTGGACGAGGCCCACTGTGTCAGCCAATGGGGCCATGATTTCCGCCCGGACTATCGCGCGCTCGGGCGTCTGAAGGATTTGTTCCCCGGTGTGCCGCGCCTCGCGGTGACCGCCACGGCCGACACCCGTACGCGCGACGACATTCTCGCGCAGCTCGACCTCACCCAACCGGCCGTCCATGTGGCGAGCTTCGACCGGCCCAATCTCGCCCTCGCCGCAGAGCCCAAGGAAGGCAACCGCGCCCAGCGGGTCGTCTCCCTCGTCAAGGCGCGTCCGGGACTGTCCGGCATCGTCTATGCCGCCACCCGCAACGCCACCGAAGACCTCGCCGAAGCCATTGAGCGCGCAGGCATCACCGCGCTCGCCTATCATGCGGGGCTGGATGCGGATGTGCGGGCCGAGCGCCAGAGGCGCTTCCTCTTGGAAGATGGCCTCGTCATGTGCGCCACCGTCGCCTTCGGCATGGGGGTCGACAAGCCCGATGTGCGCTTTGTCATCCATGCTGATCCGCCCAAGACGATGGAAGCCTACTGGCAGGAAGTCGGCCGTGCGGGCCGCGATGGAGAGCCCGCCGAGGGTGTCGCCCTCTACGGCCCCGCCGACATGCGCCGCTCGCTCAGCTGGACCTATGAGGGGGACGCGCCCGAAGCGGTCAAGCGGGTGCAGATCACCAAGACCCGCCAGCTGTTTGCCTTCTTTGATGGCGATGAATGCCGCCGCGCTGCCGTGCGCCGCTATTTCGGGGAAGAGGGGGTCGAGGCCTGCGGCGCGTGCGATACCTGCCGGGGTGAGACCGGCGAGCCCTATGATGCAACCCGCTGGGCACAGATGGCGGTCTCCGCCGTGTTGCGCTGCGGCCAGAAGATCGGGCGCGGCCGCCTGATCAATCATTTGCTCGGACAGGCCAAGGACAGTTTCGACGAGGAACTCTCCACCCAGTCGACCTATGGCATCGGCAAGGACATGCCGAAACAGGGCTGGGGCCGCGTGTTCGACGCCTTGCTCTATGATGGCATGCTGGCCGAAGGCGGTGAGATGAACCGGCCGGCGGTCGTCGTGCCGGATGCCGAGGCCGCCCGCGCCCTGTTCCGGGGCGACCGCACCCTGATGCTGCGCGCGGACCCCGCCGCCACCCGCAAGCGCGCCAAGGGCAAGAGCCGCGTGGCGGCGCAAGCGCTGGCTGACATGTCGGAGCGCGACCAGATCCTGTTCGACATGCTGCGCAGCTGGCGCACCGAGACCGCCAAGACGCGCGGCGTGCCGCCCTATGTCATCTTCCATGACCGGACCCTCGCCGAAATCGCCCGCGAGCGCCCCGCCGACGCCGACGAGCTGCGCCTGATCAGCGGCGTCGGCGAAAAAAAGGCCCAGCGCTACGCCGAGGATGTCTCCCGCATCGTCGGCGAGGCAGCCTGATCGCGCTGGCCGCTGTCACAGGTTTTCGCGCGGACAGGCAGGTCCAGCCTTGACCCGGCGCGCGTGGCACCTCACCTATAGGCTCAACCAGATTTCCCGCCTTTCGGAGTCCTCATGAACCTTTTGCACCGCCTCGATGACGAGACAGAAGAAAAGCCCCAGTCCGAGCCAAATGCCTTCCTTGAGGAAGCGCTGTTCAAGGCCCGCACCATCCTGCTGACAGGCGGCATCGATTTCCATGCCGCCCGCCGTGTCAGCCAGCGCCTCTTGGCCCTGTCGGCCGAAAGCAAGGAGCCGATCCTGCTGGTCCTCTCCTCGCCCGGCGGCCATGTCGAAAGCGGCGACATGATCCACGACATGATCAAATTCGTCGAAGCGCCCGTGAAAATCCTTGGCACCGGCTGGGTCGCCTCGGCTGGCGCGCTGATCTATGCGGCGGCGAAGAAGGAAAACCGCTTCTGCCTGCCGAACACCCGCTTCCTGCTTCATGAACCGCGGGGCGGCGTTGGCGGCCAGGCCACGGATGTTGAAATTCAGGCCCGCGAGATCATCAAGATGCGCGAACGCCTCAACAAGATCTTCGCAGCCGCCACCGGCAAGTCGCTGGAACAGATCAAGGAAGACACCGATCGTGACTTCTGGATGAGCGCGGAAGAAGCCGTCAAATACGGCCTCGTCGGCAAGGTCGTGAACCATCGCAGCGACGTCAACTAGGCGCGCCCCCGCGCTGAAAGATTACCGAATTGAACGCCCGGTCCTCCAAAAGGATCGGGCGTTCATTTTTGGTTAGGGATGTGTTTGCCGCACGTAAAGGTTTATGGAGCAAGGTGTCTTCTTAACCTGTGTAAGGACACCGTCGCTTTCATGCCGGTACGAGTAGAAGACATTGCGGTCGCTGTGCGGCCTGTACCCACAGCTGCGACCGTGTCAGCGGTCTTTACGCGGTTGCTCGCCCATCCTGATGTATTTGCCGTGCCGATTGTCAGCGATGGCGCTGCGCTGGGCATGGTCTCGCGCCGGTCCGTGTTTGAGGCGCTTGCAACCCCCAGCGCCCGTCAAGCCAATGGCACCACGCGCATTACCGAAATCATGATCGAGCATCCCATCATGTGCGAGGCTGGAACACCGATCGGCCTGGTGGCAAAGCTCGCCGCGGACGGCTCGACCTCGGCGCTGACCGATGGCGTGATCGTCCTGTCTGACGGCAAGTATCTCGGCCTGATCAGCCCCGCGGCGATGCTCTCCGCCGTCGCGCTGGAAAACGCCGCCCGCGCCCGCGCCATGCAGGTCGCCCAAAAGCGGCTACAGAAATCACGGACGGATACGGGCGCCTTCGAACAAGAGAAGGCACGCTTCCTGGCATTTGTCGGGCATGAGATCCGCACGCCACTGACCGGCATTCTCGGCGTTGCTGACCTGTTGCAGGACAGCGTGAGCGGCGGTGAGCCGAAACGCCTCGCGCGCACCATTTCGGAAAGCGGGCACCATCTCGACCGACTGCTGAGCGACCTGCTCGATCTGTCACGCCTGGAAGCTGGCAAGCTCACCGTGAACAATGCGCCGTTCGACCTGCACGATTTCGCGAATGAGGCGCGTGACCTCTGGCAGTCGCGTATTGCCGGCAAACGGCTGGACCTGCGCATCAAGGTCGCCGGCGGCGCTGTGGCAAGGCTGGAAGCCGACGCGATGCGGCTGCGCCAGATATTGTTCAATCTGATGAGCAATGCGCTGAAATTCACCGAGCGCGGATATATCGGCGTCGAGCTGTCCACATTCGAAGCCGCGGGAAACCTTAAATTGCGCATGACGGTGGAAGACACGGGCTGTGGCATCACCGATCTCGACAAGGCGCGCCTGTTCGAAGCCTTTGAACAGGCCAATGCCTCTACCGCCGCCACGCATGGCGGATCCGGCCTGGGTCTGTCCATTGCCAAGGGGCTGGCCAAGCGTCTCGGCGGCGAAATCCTGCTGACAGACAATCCCAATGGCGGATCAATCTTTACCGTCACCATGCCCGTCGAACGGGCGGGGCCGCGGCTTGCGGTCACCGGTGCGCCGCCGAAGCCGCGCATGCGCGCCTTCGATCTCGGCCGCATCCTGCTGGCCGAAGACCATGCCGTCAGCGCCCTTGTCGTCACCCGCGCCCTGTCAGCCGCCGGCTGGCAGGTAGACTCGGTCCAGACCGCCGAAGACGCGATCGACCGCGCCGCGACCAACACATATCAGGCCATCCTGACAGATATTCACCTGCCGGGGGCCACCGGCGACGAGATCCTCAAGGCCATTCGCGATGGGCGAGGCCCGAATGCACTTGCGCCGGTCATTGCGGTGACCGCGGATGTCAGCCCGGAGCGCCGTCTGGCGTGCGAAGAGGCGGGCTTCACCACAATCATCGAAAAGCCGATCCGGCCGCGTGCGCTGGTCGCGACGCTTGTCGACATCCTCCTTGCGGATCGCGCAGCAGCGGCCGAAGCAGACCACCGCCAATTGGCCTGATCCGGGCATGACGGGTCACACGCCTGCGCAAGACCAGAAACCAAGCCTGATGACCGCCATAGGGCGAGGGCTTCGATTTCGGTGTCCCAAATGCGGGCAGGGGCGGATTTTCCGGGCTTACCTGAAACAGGCCGATGCGTGCGATCATTGCGGCGAACCGCTTGGCAGCATTCGCGCCGATGATGGCCCGGCCTGGTTGACCGTCCTGTCGCTCGGTCCGTTCCTCGTGGCAATAACCTTCTTTGTATCGTTCGGCCACTTCCCGCTCTGGGCGGCTCTGCCGGTGGCCGCCATCGCCGACACCGGGGCGGTGCTCCTCCTGCTTCCCCGCATCAAGGGTGCCTTCATCGCGGCGCTCTGGGTCTCCGGTATGGGCAATGGGGCAGGGACGGCCGATTGAGGGCCCGGAATTCTCCTGCATCGCGTGCAGGCCGGGTGCTTGCGGAGGCGGGAAACCGCGTGTATGAGGCGCGCTTCGCAACAGCGAAACGGTTCGGTAGCTCAGCTGGTTAGAGCGCGCGACTCATAATCGCGAGGTCGGGAGTTCAAGTCTCCCCCGAACCACCATTTTCCGCTTTGATGTTGATTGACTGGCTGGTCCTGCGGGGCTGGGCGTCCTATCATGTTCATCCATGACGCGATCAGTTTTCCTTGCATTCGTACTGGCGGGCCTGGCCTTTGCGCCCTTGGCGGTGGCTGATGAGGCAGCGGCGGAGGCGGCCTTTGTGCGGGGGGAGTATGATACTGCCCGCACGGAACTGTCGGATAGCAAAACTGCAGATGCGCTGGCCTTTCGCGCGCGGGCGCTGTTGGCAGAGGCGATGTCAGGGCCGGCTGACCCACCGGAGGATGTGCTGCACCGGGCATTGGATGACGCCAATGTCGCCCTCATCATGGACCCGGCCCATGCCGAGGGGCGTTTGCAGCGGGCGATTGCATTGTCCCTGATCCTGAGACCGATGAGCACGCGTGAGGCGCGCAAGACAGGCTGGGCGGAAGAGGCGCGAGATCTTGCGCGGGGCGTGCTGGAAGACGAGCCCGGCAATGTCTATGCGCACGGTTTCCTGTCGGTCTGGAATCTGGAAGTCGTCAATCGCGGCGGTCGGATCGGGGCCATGATCATGGGGGCGGGGGTCTCTGACGGACGCGACCATTATGAGGCCGCCATAGCCGCTGCGCCGGATGAGGCGTCGGTTCACTGGCAATGGGCGCGGGCGCTCGCGGCGCTGAATGCGCGCAAGTATCGTGATGAAGTATTGTCCGCGCTGGACGCAGCGCTTGCCGCAGCTGTCGATTCCGAACTCGAGCGCGTCATGCAGGCGCGCGCGGCCATGTTGAAAGCCGAAATGCTGAGAGATGACCGCCGCGCCCAGGAGATCGCGGCGGGTATGCTGTAGGGCGCTATTCCGCGGCGACGGCTTCGGCGTGGGCCTCTTGTTCAGAGAGGAAGCGCTCGGCTTCGAGCGCCGCCATGCAGCCCATGCCAGCGGCTGTGACAGCCTGACGATAGGTCTCGTCTGTGACATCGCCCGCTGCGAAGACGCCGGGGATTTCCGTCGCGGTGGAGTCTGGCGCCGTGATCAGATAGCCATTGTCCTTCATCTCCAGCTTGCCCTTGAACAGCTCGGTCGATGGAGCGTGGCCGATGGCAATAAAGACGCCGTGGACCGGCAGGTCTGTGGTCTCGCCGGTCTCGACATTCTTGATGCGCGCGCCTGTGACGCCAGCCGGGTCGCCGCCGCCGAGGACTTCGTCGAGCACGCTGTTCCAGATGACTTCGACTTTCGGGTTCTTGAACAGGCGGTCCTGCAGGATCTTCTCTGCGCGGAAGCCTTCGCGGCGGTGCACGACCGTGACCTTGGACGCGAAATTGGTGAGGAACAGGGCCTCTTCAACGGCCGTGTTGCCGCCGCCGACGACGAGCACTTCCTTGCCGCGATAGAAGAAGCCGTCGCAGGTGGCACAAGCGGAGACGCCGAAGCCTTTGTATTTCTCTTCGCTGGGGATGCCGAGCCATTTGGCCTGTGCGCCCGTGGAGATGACAACGGAATCAGCCGTGTAGGTGGTGCCGCTCTCGCCGACGGCCTTGAACGGGCGCGAGGAGAAGTCGACTTCGGCGATGTGATCATTGATCACGTTCGCGCCCATCGCTTCGGCGTGTTCCTGCATCTTCACCATCAGGTCCGGGCCCTGAATCTCCGTGAAGCCGGGATAGTTCTCGACCTCGGTCGTGATGGTCAGCTGGCCACCGGGCTGCATGCCGGTCACCACGGTCACATCGCGCATGGCGCGCGCGCCATAGACGGCGGCGGTCCAGCCAGCGGGGCCAGAGCCGATGATCAGGATTTCGGTGTGTTTCGTGTCAGCCATTGCGAAGGATCCGCCATCTGTTCTTGTCATATCGGCCCGGCATATGGGGCCTGCGGCATGAGCCTTAAAGTGCTGCGGGCATCATATCAATGTGAACACTGCCCGGCGGGGCCCAAAGCCCCGTTATTGCCGTCGCAGACGACTTCGACCGTGGCATGGAAGACATCGAACCGGTCAGCGAGGCGGGCCTTTACGGCGCGGCGCAGCTGGTCAGGATCGGCGCCGGGGGCAGCGGTGACTTCCAGCGTGATCAGGGGCTTGGATTCGGTCAGGGCCCAGGCATGGAAATGGGCCACGCCCGCGATGCCGTCGATCTCGGCCAGCAGGTCGGCCTGTATGTCTTCGGGATCGAGCCCGGCAGGCGTGCCTTCCAGAAGGATATGGCCGGACTTGCGGGCAATGCGCACCCCGGCGATGAGGACCAGCAGGGCCACCAGCGCTGACAGGATGGGGTCGGCGGCCATCCAGCCGGTGGTCATGATGATGATCGCCGCGCCAATGGCCGCGATCGAGCCGAGCAGGTCGCCCGCGACATGCCAGAGCGCCCCTTGCAGGTTCAGGTCCTCTTTGCTGCCACCATGCAGGATGGCAAAGGCAAGAATGTTGACGAGCAGGCCGCCCACGGCGACGGCCATCAGCACGCCGCCCATCACATCAACCGGATCCAGCAGGCGATGCACGGCTTCCCACATGATCCAGCAGGCCAGCGCGACCAGAAGAATGCCATTGGTGAAGGCGGCGAGAATCTTCATCCGCGCAAAACCGTAGGAGCGCTGCGGATCGGCCGGGCGTTCGGCCAGCTTGTACCCCACCCAGGCGAGGGCCAGCGAGCCGGCATCGGTCAGCATGTGCGCGGCATCGGCCAGCAGGGCCAGCGAGCCGGAGATCAGGCCGCCCGCCACTTCGGCAAACATGAAGGCGGCTGTCAGCAGCCCGGCTATGGCGACGCGGCGACGCGAGTCGGCGCTGGTCATGTCGGCATGATGCTCATGGCTGTGGCCATGTGCATGATCGTGATCGTGGTGGTGAGAATGGGAGTGATCGCTCATATCGGCTGTACTGGCGGGTCTGGGGGAAGGGGTCAATCGGCCTGTGATAGCGTTGCGTTCGTGACGCTATAGCATCTGCATCCGGCGGGCTGTCATTCCGGCAGGTCACTGGCGGGCATGCGCGCTTCGCGACGGGTGCGGAACCGGACTTCAAAGGCGACGACCAGGCAAGCCGTGATGATCACAACCGCGCCGACCCAGAGCTGCCAGCCCGGCATCTCATCGAAGAAAATCAGGCCGAGCAGGGCGGACCAGACCAGCGACGTATACTCCAGCGGGGCCAGCCGCTGCGCCGGGGCGCGGGCATAGGCCAGCGTTGCCAGATACCAGACCCCATAGCCGAGCAGGCCAAGCAGCGCGAAGATCGGAAGGTCATTCCAGTCCGGCGCGCCGAACAAGCCGAACGTGACCGGCAGCATGGCCAGCGCTGGCACGATATTGGTGAACAACGCAATCGTGGTGGCGTCCTCGATCAGGGCGCGCATGCGCAACAGGACGAGCACGAACGCATAGCCGATGGTTGAGCTGAACAGCGCGATCAGGCCCAGCGTCTGGTTGCCCGCGTCCTCCCCCGCGCCGGACTGGCCAGAGAGGGCAAAGGCGACGCCCGCAAAGCCCAGCAGGGTGGCGCCCGCGGCAACAGGGCTGATCTTCTCCCCCAGCAGGAGGCGCGCGACCGGCGCAACCAGCAGCGCCGCCGTGAAACCGAGCGTCGTGGCCACGGCCAGAGGCAGCTGGGTGAGGGCATAGAAGAAGGTGAACGCGCAGAACAGCTGCAGCAGGCCGCGCAATGTGTGGAACCGGATTGCCGACCAGCCGGGCACAGGCTTGCGCTGGGTCAGGAAGACCGCAAAGGCGATCACCGTGCCGAACAGGAAACGCCAGGCCACCAGATGCTGCAGCCCCGCATCGGGCGCGACGCCCTTCACCAGAGCGTCTACGCCCGTGCCGACAAGGATGGCAAAGGCGGCGATGAGCATGGGGGCGGAGAGCAGGCGGGCGGTCATAGGCCGCGGACCGTAGACCAGCGGTGCGCGACCGGAAACGGATTAATTCGCCACCATAATTTCGAGACGGTCTGTGTGGCCCTTGGGGCAGGTATGGTATGGAGCGCGAAAGAGGTGGCCGTGACACAGTGAGCCGCCCGCGAAGGGGAGACGATGAGATGACTGCACCACGCTTGCGCCAATTGGTGATTGCGGCCGAGACGCTGGAGACGGCCGACCGGCTGGGCGAATTGCTGGGTCTGGGAGCACCCTTTATTGATCCGGGCGTGAAGGAGTTCGGTCTTGAAAACCGCGTCTATGCGATTGGCGACCAGTTCCTGGAAGTGGTCGTGCCGATGACGGACAGCGCGCCCGCGCGCCGCTTCATCGACCGGGGCGGGGAAGGCGGCTATATGGCGATCTTCCAGACGGATGACCTTGAGGGTCTGCGCACCCGCGTGGACGGTATGGGCATTCGCCGGGTCTGGAATATTGACCTGCCGGATATTTCAGCCAGCCATCTGCACCCGGCCGATATTGGCGGGGCGATTGTGTCGGTCGACGAGGCGCGCCCGGCAGGCAGCTGGCGCTGGGGCGGGCCGGACTGGCGCGAGCGCGCCGTGGCCGGACGGTTGACCGCGCTGGCCGTGGAGTCCCCTGAGCCCGAAGCGCTGGCCACGCGGTGGGCCCTGGCGCTGGGCCAGACGGTGGATCGTGACAGCATCTTCCTTGCCGATGGCGTCATTCAGTTCCGCAAGGGCGAGACGGAACGGGTGGCCGCCTTTGGCATCCAGACGCCCGATCATGCCGCCGTTCTGGAACGCGCCGGCAAGATGGGGCTGGACGTTGACTGGCGCGAAGTGAAGTTTGCGGGGGTGGGGCTCAGCCTTGTGGTTTGAGCCTTTTTGGGGCGCTGAGCGAAACTCCCAGCACTCGTATCTCCGGCGCATGCCGGAGTCCCTGGCGGCGAGCGAGGGGGAGAGACGCCGGATCAGGTCCGGCGATGGCGGCGGGTGCATTGATCCGTCTCAGGATGTATCGGGATTTTCCCGCACGGCGGCTTCATGCAACTCCGTCAGCGTCGCCTGTTCGGCCTGTGTCACCGGCAAGCGTTTGAACGCCGGTGGCAAGGCGCGGGCGATGACCGGGCGGGTACGGGCCAGAAGGCGGCGCATCGCCTCGACATAGCGGGGCAGATTTTCCAGCGCATCTTCCAGCGCGAGCAGGCGGCGGACCTGCCGCGTCGCGGGCAGGAGATCGTCCGGTTCAGCCGGATATTCGGCAAGATCGACTTGGGTCTCTGCATCGAGCAGGCGAATGCGCGGCCCGGTGCGAAAGCGTTTGGGCGGCGGCGTTCGGAGCGTTTTGCCGGGAAGGGCCTCACAGAGGCGAAAGTGCGGGGTGGGGAAAAGCGCGCGTTTCGGCGCGGCCTTTCCGGGCGCGGCGCGGGTGATGGGATCCGTCTGCGGACGGGTGGCCGGCGCGCCAAGATCTGCGGCCATCAACAGGATCAGGCGGCGCAGCAGTGGCTCGGCATGGGCCAGGAACCGCGTCAGCTGGCGGAGTTGCCAGCGCGCCAGGAATGGCAAGCAGGGCAGTCGGCCCAGCCCCAGCGCGCGGCGCATGTCAGAGGCCAGCCAGTCCAGCCGCTCAAGGCTGAACCGGGCCGCATGAAACAGAAGGTCTGCAGGCGTGGTCATGCAGGACAGCATGAGGGCCTGGGCTGTCAGACGGATTGGGGGAGACTCTATTCCCTCTCCGTATCTCCGGCGCAGGCCGGAGTCTCTCGCGGACGAAGCGCGGAGCCGCCGCACGAGGCCCCGGGTCAAGCCCGGGGACACGGAGTGGGGCGAGTCAGTCGCCCTTCTTTTCAGGGAGGTTGTCGTGGCTTGTCGAGGCGAGGTCTTCGAGTTCGGACTCGCTCATCGAATCGTACATCTCTTTCGACGCGCCTTGCAGGTCGCTGACCTTGGTGTCGCCGCGCTTGGCGGACAGGGCCGCGCCGGCGGCCTTTTGCTGTGCTTCGGACTGGGCAGGCATTTGGGACTCCTTCTCGCTTGGGGTTTGCGGAAGGAACGGGGGAGCGGGGGATGGGTTCCCTGTGCTGATCTTGTCATCCCGGAATCTGCAGGAGCAAATATCCGGGACTCATGTCCCTTGATCGCTTCATCCTTCGACTTCGCTCAGGATGAGCCGGTTCTGTGCTGCACTTCATGAGCGCTCATGCTGAGCGAAGTCGAAGCACGGGTGCGGGCTGGGACACGGATCCCGGATAAATCCTCGCGGATTTTCCGGCATGATAGGGGAGCGCTGCACGGCCAGGTCGTGTCAGACGAGTTTGCGCCCCGATACACCCGAGGCGCAACCGAAAAAGTATTCGTGATAGTCCGTTTGAAGTCCGGCGGCTTCAAGCTCCGCAGCGAAGTTCCGTGCATTTCCAAAGTTTGCCGTGTACTGCCCAATCATTGTAAAATCCTGCGCGCCCTGAAGGAACAGTCTCTCGACCATCGGAAGCACGCCAGTCATGTGAAATTGGTACAACGGTCGAAACGCCCAGCCTGACGGATCGGACGCTTCAATGAAGGAAAAGGTCCCGCCGGGTTTCAGGACGCGGGCGACCAGTCTGGCGAGGTCGGTCTGCTGGGAAGTGTTGAATGTTTTGAGTCCAAAGGTCGAGACCAGGAAATCTGCGCTCTGCTCCGGCAGTTGGCTGTCGAATATATTGTCTTCAATGAAGGCAATCTTGTGCGCTCTATGTTGATGCAGTCGCGCCATGGCGTGTTCGTGCATGCCGGTCGAGATATCGATGGCGGTGATAGCGCCCAGGTTGGGGAAGCGTTTGAGGAGGTGGGGCCACGCTTCACCGGTGCCCGCCATCAGATCGTACCCCAGGTCCAGCCCGCTCCTGGGCACGGGCAAGGCAGCGACGCATTGGCGTCTCCACCGCTCTGTGAATCCGAACGAACAGGCATAGCTGAACGCGATGTACCGACCGGAGCACCGGTCGAACACGTCCTTCACATAGGCGGGATCGTATATGTCGGGCGCGGGGCCGTGGGGATCAGTCATGCAGGGGAGTCTCCAGAATTCCCGCCAGAGTAGCAAGCTTTGCGTTTCAGACGATGTGTCAGAACGTCAAATGGGTCCCGGATAAATCCTCGTGGATTTTCCGGGGTGACAAGCCAGCATAGCCAGTGTCTTCGGGATGAGCCCGGGGAGGCGGCATGGCGAAAGTGTAGGGCGGGTTAGCGCGAGCGTAACCCGCCAACAAGTTCGACGGCATGGCGGGTCATGACCCGCCCTACGGATCAGACATCCACCTCGGCTTCCAGCGCGAACTCTTCAATGAACTCGCGCCTTGGCTCGACGACGTCGCCCATCAGTTTGGTGAACATTTCGTCGGCTTCTTCCATATGGTCGACCTTGACCTGGAGGAGGGTGCGGGCGTTGGAGTCGAGCGTGGTTTCCCAGAGCTGGTCAGCGTTCATTTCGCCGAGGCCCTTATAGCGCTGGATCTTGATGCCGTCGCGGCCGGAGTCGAGCACGGCCTGGAACAGGGCGCATGGTCCGTGGACGGTAATGTCTCCGCCTTTTTCGCGGCGCAGGACGAGCGGTTCTTCGTACAGGTCTTTCAGCGTCGCCGCGCGCTCGGCCAGGCGGATCGCGTCCTGGCTGGCCAGCAGGGGCGCAGGCAGGATGGCATTCTCTTCAACGCCGCGCACGGTGCGCTGCAGGACCAGCGCGCCTTCGGCAAACCGGCCAGCCCAATTGTCTTCGCCTTCTTCGGCAAAGCGGTTGAGGCGTTCGGCGGTCTTCTCGGCTTCGGCGTCGCCGGCACCTGCGGCCATTGCGCCCGCCATGGCAGCCTGTTCCAGCAGGTCAGCCGGGGCGCGCAGGGCGAGCCGGGCAAGGTTTGCCTTGAAGTTCGAAGCCGCGCGCACGCGGTCGCGCAGGTCTTCACCCGCAATCTGGGTGCCGTCCGGCAGGATCAGGGCTTCGCCGCTCGTGCCTTCGTCGATCAGGTAGGAATCCAGCTCGGCATCATCCTTGAGATAGCGTTCCGAACGGCCGCGCGTCACCTTGTAGAGCGGTGGCTGGGCGATGTAGAGATAGCCCTTCTCGATCAGCTCCGGCATCTGACGATAGAAGAAGGTCAGCAGCAGGGTGCGGATGTGCGCGCCGTCGACATCAGCATCGGTCATGATGATGATCTTGTGATAGCGCAGTTTCTCGATGTTGAACTCATCCCGGCCAATGCCCGCGCCGAGCGCCATGATCAGCGTACCGACCTGGTCAGATGACAGCATCTTGTCAAAGCGGGCGCGTTCCACGTTCAGGATCTTGCCGCGCAGGGGCAGGATGGCCTGGTTGTCACGGCTGCGGCCCTGCTTGGCAGAGCCACCAGCAGAATCACCCTCGACGATGAAGAGTTCGGATTTCGCCGGGTCTTTTTCCTGACAGTCGGCCAGCTTGCCGGGCAGGGAGGTGATGTCGAGCGCAGACTTGCGGCGGGTCAGCTCGCGCGCCTTGCGGGCGGCCTCGCGCGCAGCGGCTGCCTCGACGATCTTCATCATGATTTCCTGAGCTTCCTTCGGATGCTCCTCGAACCATTCTGCCAGTTTCTCGCCCATCAGGCTCTCGACGACCGGGCGGACCTCGGAGGAGACCAGCTTGTCTTTCGTCTGCGAGCTGAATTTCGGGTCCGGCACTTTCACGCTGAGCACGCAGGTCAGGCCTTCGCGCGCATCATCGCCGGAAATCTCGACCTTGGACTTCTTGGCGATGCCGGTTTCGTTGGCGTATTTGTTGATCAGGCGGGTCAGCGCGCCGCGGAAGCCGGCAAGGTGGGTGCCGCCATCGCGCTGGGGGATGTTGTTGGTGAAGCAGAGCACGTTCTCGTGGTAGCTGTCATTCCATTCCATCGCGACCTCGACCGTGATGCCGTCCTTCTCGCCAATGGCGTAGACGGGTTCGGGGATCAGCTTGGACTTGGTCTTGTCGAGATGCTCGACGAAGGCCTTCACGCCACCCTCATACATCAGGTCGATTTCGTAAGGCTCTGCGTCGCGCTCGTCGCGGAAGATGATGTGGACGCCGCTGTTCAGGAAGGCCAGCTCGCGCAGGCGGTGTTCCAGCGTCTTGCGGTCGTAATCGGTCATCGTGAACGTGCTGGCAGAGGCCAGGAAGCGCACCGCCGTGCCGGTATAGGGCTTGCCCTTGTCGGTCATCGGGGAGGGGCCACGCGTGACTAGCGGGGCCTCGACGCGGCCACCTTCAACAAAGCGCACCCAGTGTTCATTGCCTTCGCGGTGGATGGTCAGTTCCAGCCAGTCCGACAGCGCGTTCACAACCGACACGCCGACGCCGTGCAGGCCGCCGGAAACCTTGTAGGAGTTCTGGTCGAATTTCCCGCCCGCATGCAGCTGGGTCATGATGACCTCGGCGGCTGAGGCGCCCTCTGTGGGGTGCATGCCAACGGGGATGCCGCGGCCATTATCGGTGATTTCAGCCGAGCCGTCGGGGAAGAGGGTGACCGTGACGCGGTCTGCATGGCCGGCAAGCGCTTCATCGATGGCGTTGTCCACGACCTCGTAGATCATGTGGTGCAGGCCCGAACCGTCATCGGTGTCACCGATATACATGCCGGGGCGTTTGCGGACCGCTTCGAGGCCCTTCAGGACCTTGATCGAGCCAGCGCCATATTCCGGATTTTCAGCTTGCGTGCTTTCGGCCATTTAGGCGTCCTCATCGATTCGTAAATTCACCTTTGTTTATAGGGGGTTTGGGGGGTAAAGGCCACAGATGGGGAGGGGATTTTGCAGCCGCAAAAAGCCTGTAAATACAGGGTGTTGCAGGGGCGTTCGATGGGCAGGGCTTCCGCCTGCGGAAGACCGGGTCAGAAAACCCTCAAAAAGGCCCGGAATCAGGGGCGATTCCGGGCCTTTTGGCAGACATTTCAGAGGATGAAACTTATTTGGATCAGTCCTGAAACACTGGTTTGCGCTTTTGCATGAAGGCGGCGGCGGCTTCGGCGAAGTCCGGGGATTTGAGCTGTTCGGCAAAGGCTTTGCCTTCGGCTTCCATACGGTCCTTCACGGCGTCGCGATTCATGCGGATCAGCGCCTTGGAGCGGCGAATGGCGGTCGGGGCGGCAATGGCGATGCGCTCGGCCGTGGCAAGCGCGGCCGACATCAGGCCCGTGTCCGGCTCGACGCGCGAGACGAGGCCGCAATCGAGCGCCTCCTGGGCCGACAGGATGCGGCCGGCGAGCAGGATGTCATTGGCCATGGAATTGCCCACAGACAGCGGCAGCAGCAGCGAGGAGCCTGCCTCCGGCACGAGGCCAAGCGCGGTAAAGGGCGCGCGGAAATTGGCGCTCTCGGCCGCATAGGCGATGTCGCAATGCAGCAGCATGGTCAGGCCAACGCCCACGGCGGGGCCGTTGACGGCAGCGATCAGCGGCGTCTCGGCGTCGCGGATACCATTCAGGAAGCGTGTAACCGGCGGTTCGCCAGAGGAGCGCTCGGAATCGGAGGCAAAGTCGGTCAGGTCGTTGCCCGCGGTGAACATGTCGCCTTCGCCGGTGATGATGATGGCGCGGATGGCCTTGTCATCATTGGCAGCGTTGATGGCATCGGCCAGCGCGCCATACATGGCCTGGGTGAGCGCATTCTTGCGCTCGGGCCGGTTGATGGTGAGCGTCAGGACGCGATTTTCGATGCTCTGGGTGATGTGGTCAGTCATGGGGCGCTCCGCTTCGGGTTTCCTGCAGGGGTGTGCGGGGTCCGGGGCGGAGCGTCAATCTCTGACCGTGCGGGAGTGTCAGTCCCGGGGCTATTTCGGACCCTTCTTGAAGGGTTTCTTGCCACCCTGCGGTTTGGGACGCTTATAGGTCTTGTCGCCGCCGCCGGGTTTGCCTTTGCCATGGGCGTGCGGCTTGTCCTTGCGGGGCTTGCCGGCGGGGCGGTCGTCCTGGATGTAATCGGTCAGCGGGTCGAAGGCTTTTTCCGGCGCAGCGGCGGCGGGTTTGGGCTTCTTGTTCAGGTGCGGTTTGCGCGGCGGCTTGCCGGGCGTGCGCTCACGCGACGGAGCGTAATCCTGGCGCGGCGGCTGGGCAGGCGGCGGGCCGTCCAGCGCAAAGGCGCGCAGGCCTTTTTCCAGCATCCCATCATTGCCGATCACTTCGAACAGGCGTTTGGCGGCGTCGGGCTTCAGCTCGACATGCGTGTCGGCCGGATTGATGCGGATGGCGCCGATATCATCACGGCCAAGGCCCCCGGCCTTGCACAGCATGGGCAGAAGCCAGCGCGGCTCGGCGTTTTTCTTGCGACCGACATTGATGCCGATCCATGTCGCGTCGTCAAAGCCCTTGCGGTCCTGACGCTCGCGCTTTTCGCGGGGCGGGCGGTCGTCGCGGTCCCGGCGATCGCCGCGTTCGTTGCGGTCACGGGACGGGGCGCGGTCATCGACATCGCGCAGGTCTTCTGGCGCGGTGCGCCCGGCGCGGTGGCGGCGCACGAAGGCGGCGGCAACCTGTTCGGCGCCATATGTGTCGATCAGCGTGCGGGCGAGTTCGGCCTCATTGGCGCTGGAATCTTCGGTGAAGATCGGGTCGGCCATCAGGCGCGCATCATCGAGCGCATTGATTTCGTCCGCAGACGGCGGTTTGCCCCAGCTCGCTTCGATCTTGGCATCGCGCAACAGGCGCTCGACGCGGCGGCGGGCACGCGGGGCGACCAGCAGGGCGCTGACGCCCTTGCGACCAGCCCGGCCGGTGCGGCCCGAACGGTGGAGCAGGGTGGCCGGATCGCGCGGCAGGTCTGCATGGATAACAAGGCCGAGGTTCTGCAGATCAAGGCCGCGGGCGGCGACGTCTGTGGCGATACAGACGCGGGCACGGCCATCGCGCAAGGCCTGAAGCGCGTTGCCGCGTTCCTTCTGGCTCAGCTCACCCGACAGGGCGACCACCGGGAAGCCGCGATTGCCCATGCGGCTGATCAGCTTGTTGACGGCGGCGCGCGTCGTGCAGAACACAATGGCGGTCTCGCTGTCGGAATGGCGGACAATGTTGACGATGGCGTTCTCTTCGTCGCCGGGGGCGACGAGCAGGGCGCGGTATTCAATATCGACATGCTGTTGCTGTTCAGCGGCCGTGGTGATGCGCATCGCATCCTTCTGGTAGCGCGCAGCAAGGGCGGCGATGCCTTTTGGCACGGTGGCCGAGAACATCAGCGTGCGGCGGGTTTCCGGCGTGCCTTCGAGAATGTGTTCGAGTTCCTCGCGGAAGCCCATGTCGAGCATTTCGTCGGCCTCGTCCAGCACGACAACGCGGACGTTCGAGGCATCCAGCGAGCCGCGACGGATATGGTCTGACAGGCGGCCGGGTGTGCCGACGACGATGTGCGCACCGCGGGCAAGCGTGCGGCGCTCCTCGCGCATGTCCATGCCGCCGACGCAGGTGGCCATGCGGGCGCCGGACTTGGCGTAGAGCCATTCCAGTTCGCGGGCGACCTGTTGGGCAAGTTCGCGGGTTGGCGCGACGATGACGGCCAGCGGCGTATCGGATTTCTCGAAGCGGTCTGCCCCGGCGAGCAGGTCGCCAGCCATGGCGAGGCCGAAAGCAACGGTCTTGCCGGAGCCGGTCTGGGCGGAGACGAGGAGGTCCTTGCCGTCGAGTTCTGCTTCAATGGCAGAGGACTGGACGGGGGTGAGCGTCTCGTAGCCACGCTGTGCGAGGGCCTCGGCGAGCGCCGATGGGATAGAAGGGGTATCGGTCATTTGGTAGGGCTTTCTGGGGCGCTGGCGCAGCTTTCATGCGCGCCGCGGGAAGATTTTGCCCCGTATGGCACGTTTTTGCAGTCGGCGCCATAAAGGGTGCGCATGTGAGGGCAAGCCTCAAATATCCGTATCCCCGGCGCATGCCGGGGTCTCATGCGGGTCCTGCTGGAAGCCAGCCGCGGGAGGCTCCGGCATGCGCCGGAGACACGGGGTGAAGTTAACCTTTCACGTCGAGCCGTTCGAGGCCGCGGAAGAAGGGCAGCGCGCGCCAGACGAGGTCTTGCGGGGGCAGGGACAGGTCTGGATAGCGCGCGAAGAGTTTTTCGAAGACACGCCTGGCCTCCATGCGGGCAAGCGGCGCGCCGATGCAGATGTGGGGGCCGCCCCCAAAGGCAACATGGCTGGCGCGCTTTTGCATGATGTCGAAGCGTTCCGAGCTCTCGAACATGGTCTCGTCGCGATTGGCCGAGGCCAGCGAGCAGAAGACGACCTGACGCGCTTTCATCGGACAGCCGGCAACCGTCCTGTCGGCCTCAACGATCCGGGATGTGGCCGAGACGGGGGCCTCGAAGCGCAGGACTTCCTCCACCGCCTGTCCGGCAAGGGCGGGATTGGATTTCAGTGCGGCGAGTTGCTCAGGATGGTTCAGGAACAACCAGACGCCATTTCCGATCAGGTCGGTCGTGGTGAGGTTGCCGCCGACCAACAGCGCGCCGAGATCGATGCGAATTTCATCATCCGACAGCGGAGCGTCACCGCTGGCCTGCAGCTGGACCATGTCGGTGATGAGGTCATCGCCCGGCACTTTACGGCGGGCTTCCATCAATTCGGTGAAATAGGCGTCCAGCGCGTGGCTGCCTTGTTCCATCCGGGCGGTTTCTTCAGGTGTGCGCACGGGGTTCAGGCTGAGGATCACGTCCTCTGACCATTGCCGGAAATCCGGCAGGCGGTCTTCATCCACGCCGAGGATGCGTGCGATGACAAGGACCGGAATCGGCACGGCAATCTCTGACATCAGATCGAAGGTGCCGGACGCGGGCGCGGCGTTGATCGTGTCGTCGATGATGGCCTCGATCTGGGGCTTCATCTTCTGGATGCGCGTGTAGAATGCCTTGGCCAGCGGAGGCCGCACGCGGGCATGGTCCGGATCATCAAGAAAGAGGATGGAGGTGCGTCGGGGCTGGTCATCATCCTCGATCAGCTGGCGCGAGATGGAGCCTTCCTCGGCATTCAACGGATGGCGGACAAAGCTGCGATCATTCACTGTTTCGCGAATGTCGGCGTAGCGCGTCAGGAACCAGGTCTTGGCCATCTCGTCGCGCAGGACAGGGCAATTGTGTCGCAGGGCCTCCAGTGGGGGGTGGGGATCGTTGCGGGCGTCGGGCGAGAAAGCCGTCACTTCCAGCACGGATTGTGGCACGCGCGGCGTGCCCGGATCATCGGCCATGTTTTCCTCCCTGTCCGGTCTTTGCGCCGGATCATATGAACGAAGCCTATCATGGATTTGCGCTGAAATCGTGGGTGACCCTGCGGGAAGGCGTTGAGGGCCAGGAGGCTCGGATGTCTATTTTCCCCTTGAATGTCGTAGGGAGAGCGCAGGCTAAATGATTCTGTAACCCCTTGTCGCTTGCCTTGACGCGCAACTGCGTCAATTTCAGTGACGGCCTTACGGAGCTTGTAATGACTCAACTCGTCAGCGATCACATCCTGGAAGATACCGGCGCGGACATGCCGGTACACGCCAGCGCATATCCCATGCTGGAAACCGACTTCGAGCTTTGGAATCCCAATTCCTGGACGCGGGGCCACCCTCATGACCTGTATGCGCGAATGCGCAGCGAGGCGCCGGTCATGTGGTCGAAAATGGGCCGGGGCGGCAGCGGTTTCTGGTCGGTTACGAGATATGAAGACATCAAGACAGTCGAGTTGAACCCGGCAATCTTTTCGTCCGAGCGGGGCGGTATCAATATGGCCGTGCCACCGCGTGAGCATTGGCGGCCCGAAGTCCTGATCCGCGCGGCGATGGACAATCTGATTTCGATGGACGAGCCGCGCCACATGCAGATGCGGATCCAGCAAAAAGACTTCTTCATTCCGGCCTATGTCAAAGAGCTGCGTGAGAAGGTCAGCGTGAAGGTCGAGTCGCTGCTCGATGATCTGGAGGCGAACGGGCCTGAGCTGGATTTCGTCAAATTCTTCTCCAACCAGTTGCCGCTCTATACGCTGTGCGAAATGCTGGGCGTGGACGAGGAAGACCGCCAGAAAATCGTCTACTGGATGCACTATCTGGAAATGGCGAGCCAGTTCATGACGAACCCGTTCCGGACCTTCCTCAGCGAGCCGCTGTTTCCGCTACGGTTCAAGAAAGTGGTCGAAGAGATGTTTGCCTATGGCGCACGTGTCATGGCCGACCGCCGGGCCAATCCGCGCCATGACCTGTTGACCATGATCGCGCATTCAAAGCTGGATGATGAACAATTGCCGCAGGAATACCTGGATGGCTCCTGGTTGTTGATCATCTTCGCCGGCAATGACACGACGCGGAACTCGCTGTCGGGTACGATCAAGCTGATGACCGAATGGCCGGACCAGCGCGCAATGGTGCTGGACGATCCGTCTCTCATTCCGCGCATGTCGGAAGAAGCCTTGCGCATGGTTTCACCGGTGAAGCATATGCGCCGCACCGCGCTGGAAGAGACAGAACTCAACGGCCAGCTCATCGCCAAGGATGAGAAAGTCGTCATGTGGTATGGTGCAGGCAATCGCGACCCGGAAGTCTTTCCGGACCCGGACAGGTTCGACATGATGCGTGACAATGTCGACAAGCATATCGCCTTTGGCCACGGCATCCATAAATGCCTCGGTTCGCGCGTGGCACAGATGCAGCTGCGTGTTGCCTATGAGCAGATCTTCCAGCGTTTCCCGAACATCGAGTTCACCGGCGACATCAAGTACGGGCCGAACGCGCTCGTCCATGCGATCTCGAAGTTGAAAGTGAATCTCTACGGCAAGGGCAATTCGCGACCGACCAAGGTGCAGGTCAAGGCGATGGAGACGGCCTAGGCGGCCTGCGCCTTGAAGGCTTTGTGTTCGGGCTCGATCAGGCCGAGTTTCCAGTAGGAGCTGACATAGGTCAGGTCTTTCCGGGTCGGCTTCTGTTTACGGAAATAGGTGCGTAGCGCGCCTGCGAGGGCGAATTCGCCGGCAACGAACACGCTTGGCTCGCTGCTGCGCCAGTCGAGGGTCTGCACCGCCTGTATCAGCGCTTCGCTGGGGGAGTGCGGGTCTGATTTGATGATCCAGTGCACACGGATACCCGTTGGTGTGCGGATAGGTTGCCGGTCCTCGTCGCTGGGGATTTCGAAGAATGCGTCACCAATGGCATCAGAGGGGAGCGCTTCGAGTTCAACGGCAGCGGCGGGGATGGAGGACAGGTCTGCGACAAAGAGGTGCCAGTTTGCTCCCTCGGTGCCGAATTTGAGCGTGCCGGGACGGGAGATCAGGATGCGGTTGCCGGGGGCGGCCTGTCTGGCCCACGGTCCGGCAATGCCGTCATCGCCATGCACAACGAAATCAATGTCGAACTCATGCTCGGCCGGCCGGACATGGCGCAGTGTATAGGTGCGCATCCGTGTCTTGAAGGAGGCCGGATCGAAAGCGGGCGGTCCGGCCTCTCCCGGTGCGGGAGCAATGACTTTCAAATATGCGCCTGGCGCGCCGGTCACGAAATCTGCCGCAAATTCGGATTGGAAGGTCAGGCGGACCATGTGCGGGGATAGCTGCTGGGTGCGCAGAACAATGGCTTCGGCGAAATTCGGTGTGGACATGAGTGGCATACCTGTATTGAGAATTATTCTCATTATCAGATAACAATTCTGCTGACGGGATCAACCGTCAGGTCGGCAATTTGCCTGGCATAACACTTATGTGCCGGAAGGCAGGGCGCGGGGGATGCAGCTGGCGGTAGCTTGCGCAAGCAGGGTGCCGTCTTCGCGGGTCAGCTCGCCGCGCGTGAAGAGGGCTGCGCGGCCCCGGCGGACACATTCGCCGCGCCCGAGGAGGCGCTCGCCAATCGGCACCGGGCGGAGATAGCTGGTCGTCATTTGCAGGGTCGGGGACATGGCCGGGCCATCCTGCGCGATTGAGCCGGCAAGGCTCATCACTTCATCCAGCAGGGCCGAGACGAAGCCGCCCTGCGCGTCGCCGCCGGGATTGGTGGCGTGTTCGGGCAGAGTGAAAGCGGCCTCAACCCAGCCGGCGTCGGGATCGAAAGCGATGAGTTCAAAGCCCAGAAAGGCGGTTGCCTTGGGCGGCGTCTTGTTGGTCAGGAGATCCTGCCAGAAAGCGCGCTTGTCAAACGTCATCAGCCGAGCCGCTTGAACAGCATCGGAATGGCGGTGGCAGTGGCCTTGGCGACGAGCTGTCCGTCCGCATCAAAGCATTCCGCTTCCATGAAGGCGGCCGATTTGCCGAGTTTCAGGATACGGGCCTCCACGCTGGCCTTGCCTGGCATCAGGCGGCGTAGATAGCTGGTCTTCATTTCGAGCGTCGGCGCGGTCATCGTGATGTTGGAAGCGATGATGACGCAGGTGCTCATCGCCTCGTCCATCATGGCGGAGATGAAGCCGCCCTGAACCGCACCGGTCGGGTTGGCAAAGCTGGGGGAGACGTCGAAATCCATTCGGATGCGCTGAGCGTCCTGCTCGACTTCAGCCAAGCGCATACCGAGCGTATCGGAGCAGGGTGGGCGCTTCTTGGAATTCTGGAAACGCGCGAGCATGTCGGCGTCCGAGACGCGGGGTTTTTCGGTATCTGCCATCAGGTCGGGCGCGGCCTATTTCCGGCGGAAAGCGTCGAGATTTACGACCGTACCGGGCTCTTCCTCGGCCTCGACAGGCGGCACATCCGCGGCAGTGGCTTCCCCCGCTGGCGAAATGACCGACGCGTCCTGGTCCGGCGATTCGAAGGTCAGTCCGAAGTTCACAGACGGGTCAACGAAGCGCGTGATCGCGGCATAGGGAATGTGCAGGTGCTGTGGCACGCCCGAGAATTTCAGGATGATCTCGAAATGGCTGTCTTCGACTTCCAGGTCCCAATACTGGTGCTGGATAACGATGGTCATTTCTTCTGGGAACCGTTCTACAAGGTAATCAGCAATCTTCACGCCCGGCGCCTTGGTGCGAAAGGTGAGATAGAAGTGATGGTCACCCGGCAGGCCATTTGAGTTGTAGCCCTTGCGCAGGGCTTCGCGGACAACACCGCGCATGGCAGCCTGGGTGAGCGCTTCGTAGCCGATATAGTCCGTCATAGGCGCGCGAGTTCCCGGTTTGGTATGGTTGAACCTGTGATTCATACAGTAAGGTCCGGAAAAGAGGCCCGCAACGGCCTTCGCACAAGGGGCGAGCAAAAAATTGCTGCTCGCTTGTTAGCCGCTGTGACTAACCCCTTGTGGTCATGGCGATCTTTTCGGCCATGGCGCCTCGATATTTCCTGTTAGTAATTTGCAGGCGGGTCGCTGGCCGGGAACGACTCGTCGAGTTCCTCGTCCACTTCGTCCCACTCTTCGGGCGGGTGTTCCATGTTTTCTGCACCCGCCGGACGGACCGTCTTGTGATGGGTCGGTTCATCCTGATTGTCTGTCTCTGGATCGGGCTTGCGGGTTTTGGGATCAGTTTGCTCGGTCATGTGAATCTCCTTCGTGCCGGATCAACGCATTTGGCGGCGTTCGGTTGCGTTGGGAGGCAATCTCTCTAGGCTGCTGGCGACAGACCAGAAGACTGGCAACAGGGGAGGACAGGCTGAATGATCATGCAGATGCCGGAGACGGGACGCGACTGGAACGATGTGCGCGCAGAAATGGTTGCGCGCGGCGGGGGCGATGCGCAATGGCGCGACGGACGCACAGCGGTTTATGTCTTCAATGCCGGGCCGGAAATTTCAGCCGTCCAGCATGACGCCTATGGGCTCTACATGGCGGAGAACGGTCTGGGGCCGCTGGCCTTTCCAAGCCTCGCGCAGATGGAAAAGGAAGTCATCGGCATGGGGCTGGGCCTGCTCCATGGGCCGGACGGATCCACCGGGGCGATGACATCCGGCGGGACCGACTCGATCACGATGGCGATGAAGACAGCCCGCGACTATGCCCGGTCGCTGGGCAAGCCGCGCGAAGGCCAGAATGTCGTGCTGCCGCAATCGGCACATCTGGCGTTCGACAAGGCGGCGCATTTGATGGACATCGAAATCCGCCGCGTGCCGCTGAAGACGGATGGGTCTTATGAGGCCGATCCGGTTGCCATGAGTGAAGCGGTGGATGCAGCCACCATCATGATGGTCGGTTCGGCGCCGAACTTCCCGCACGGCATTATCGACCCGATTGCGGCACTGGGCGAGGTGGCCGCGAAGCACGGTGTCTGGCTGCATGTCGATGCTTGTGTGGGCGGATATTTCGCGCCGTTCGCGCGGATGAATGGCGTGCCGGTGCCAGCCTTTGATTTCGAAGTGCCAGCGGTTCAGTCGATGAGCGCCGACCTTCACAAATATGGCTATTGCGCCAAAGGCGCCTCCACGGTGCTGTTCCGGAGTGAGGAGCTTTACGCCCACATGCCGTTCGACATGGCGGGCTGGAGCGGCGCGCCGATGAAGACGCCGACGCTGGCGGGCACGCGGCCGGGCGGGGCGATCTCCGCGGCCTGGGGCGTGATGAACACGCTGGGTGTCGAAGGGTACAAGCGGTTGCAGGGGCAGGTCTGTGCGACGCGGGAACGAATGGAAGACGGCGTGAAGCGGCTCGGTTTCGAGATTGTCGGAAATCCGATTCTGGGCCTGATGGCCTTTCACCATCCCGATGCCCATGCCTTCGCGATTTATGGCGAGATTTTCAGGCGTGGCTGGTTCACATCGGTCACGAAAGAGCCGCCGAGCCTGCACCTGATGCTGAGCCCCAAACATGCCGATGTGGCCGACGCCTATCTCGCAGACCTCGAAGCCAGCGTGAAAGCGGTGCAGGCTGGCAAGGCCGGTGAAAAGGTTGAAGCGCGCTATAGCTGACAGGTCAGAACGCCAGGGAGGGCGGATAATGGAAACCAAGGGCAGAACGGCGGTCATCACGGGCGGTGCAAGCGGCATCGGCGCGGCGTTGGCCGAAGCGATGGTGGCCGATGGCGGTCGCGTCGTGATTGTGGACATCAACAAGGATGCGGCCGAGGCACATGCGGCCAGGCTCGGCGATGCCGCGCTGGCCATCGCCTGCAATGTTGCCGATGTGGCGGGGGTCGAGGCCATGGCCGGCGAGGCCTGGAACTGGCTGGGCGGAGTGGATCTGGTGTTCGCCAATGCCGGGGTCAGTGTGGCGCGGCCGCTATTGAAGGCCAGCGAGGCGGAGTTTGACGTAACGATGGGCGTCAACCTCAAAGGCGTCTGGGCGACAGCCAGGGCGTTTGCCGCACGCATGATCGATGCGGACCATGCCGGGCATCTCTGCCTGACCGCGTCGGAACACGCGCTGGGCCTGCAGCATCCGGGCAATGGGTTTTACACGGCGTCAAAGCATGGCGTGCTGGCGCTGGGCGATGTGTTCCGCGCCGAATTGCCAGAGTCGATTGGTGTCAGCGTGCTGTGCCCCGGCCTGACGGCAACGCACATGCCGGATACAAGCCCCGCTGCGACGGGTATGTCGGCAGATGAGCGCCGCAGCGACATGGCCCGCGCCGTGATGGCCGAAGGCAAACCGCCTCTCGAGGTCGCGCGACATACGTTGGACGAGATTGCGCGCGGCACATTCCTGATCGTGCCGGAGCCATCGGCCTGGCTGGCGGCGGAAAAACGCGCAGATGAAGTACAAGACGAATTCGCCCGGCAGGCACCGATGGGGCCGGACGCGATGAAGTATCATGTCGGCGCGGTGGTCGAGCGGCTGATGAAGAAGACAGGTCCCGGTTTGATGTGATCCAATTGTGATCCGGACCGCTCGGCTTTTTCCTTGACCGGTTTGGCGGCCTGCGGTTTTCTTGAGATAGCGCTAACAGAAGACTGTGGCCTTCAGGGAGATTGTCATGACCGAATTCACGCATTCACGCAGGCGTTTCATGGTGCTGAGCAGCGCCACGCTGGCAGCAGCGCCATGGCTGGCAAGTTGCGCGAGCGCAGAAGGCAGCGCGGCGATCCCGGCCAAGGCGATTGGCATGCCCTGGCCCAATTGGGGCGAACTGCCTGACACACCGCCATCCGCGCCCAATGCAGGCAGTGTCGGCTTCGCGGTGATGGGGCTCGGCGGCTATGGCATTGGCAAGGTCCTGCCTGCGCTGGCGAATGGTGAACGCTGCCATGTTGCGGCGGTTGTGTCCGGCAATCCGGAGAAGGCGAAGACCGTGGCCGCCGCCTATGGCCTGCCGGATGATGCTATTTATTCGTATGAAGACTTTGACCGGATCGCAGACGATGACCGGGTAGATGCGGTTTACAATGTGCTGCCGACGGGGCTGCATCTGGAGTGGACTGAAAAGAGTTTTGCGGCAGGCAAGCATGTGCTGTGCGAAAAGCCGATGGCCCTGTCCGTGGCCGAGTGCGAGCAGATGATCGCGGCCTCGGAAGCGTCAGGCAAGAAGCTGATGATTGCGTATCGCTGCCATTTCGAGCCGTTTAACCTGCGCGCCATGGAGCTGATGCGTGAGGGTGCGGTTGGCAAGATCAAGACGATCGAGACGGCCCAGACCTATCGCATGGGTCCGACCAGCGTGGCGGAAAATTGGCGGGTTGTCCGGGCGCTTGCAGGGGGTGGTCCTCTGGAAGACTATGGCATCTACGGATTGCAGTCGGCGCTGTACCTCTCCGGCGAAATGCCGGTCTCTGTAAAGGCCGTAACAGAGCAACCGGCGAATGATCCGCGTTTTGCAGAAATCTTCTCTACAGTGACGACAGAGATGCGTTTCCCGTCCGGAGCCGTGGCCAATATGGTCACGTCCTATGACACGACACCCGGCCGCAATCTTGCGCGGGTCGAAGGGGAGGGCGGTGTGCTGATAATGGAACCTGCAACCGGCTATGGCGGGCATAAGATGTCGTTGGTGCGCGACGGTGTCCGCGAAGACCTCGTGCCCGGCGATCCCGATGTGCAGTTTGCCCGCATGTGTGACCATATGGCGGATGCGATCCGGGAGGATGCAGCGATCCTCACGCCGGGCGAAATGGGCCTTCGCGACATGGCCCTGATCGAGGCGATCTATCGCTCTGCGGCTGAAGGGCGTGAAATCACGCTCTGATTGTTACAGGAAATTCGTGTTTCCCTCGCAGGATCGTGGCTGGACGTGGGGCCGTCGCGCCCTACAGTCCATCTGTCGCCAATATTGGGCTGAGGGGCCAAACCATGATCACGCTGCACCATCTCGAAAAGTCGCAATCCATCCGCATCCTCTGGCTGTTGGAGGAGTTGGGCGTGCCGTACGAGGTCAAGCTCTATGACCGCGACCCGAACACGCGGCTGGCCCCGGCTGAGTACAAGGCGGTCTCACCGCTGGGGACGGCGCCCTGCATCACCGATGGCGACATTACGCTGTCGGAGACGAATGCGATCATGGATCATATCCTGGATACGCATGATGATGGCCGCCTGCGCCCCGCGCCGGGCACACCGAACCGGGCCGATTACCTGTTCTGGTTTCATGTCTCGCAGGGAAGCCTGCAGCCTTTGCTGACCAACAAGTTCGTCATGATGGCAATGACAGCGCGCGCGCCATTTTTCCTGAAGCCTGCGGCGAAGATGCTGGTCGGCGGACTGGACAAGGCGTTCTTCGGTCCGCGCCTGAAGGCATTGATGACCGAAATCGAAAAAGCACTCGGCAAGAGTACATGGTTTGCCGGAGATAATCTGACCGCGGCAGATATCGTGATGGGATACTCGATGGAGTTGGCGGCGCACCGGGCCGGCATGGATGCCGGGAACTATCCGAATGCGCACAGATTCCTGCAACAGATGCGCGCCTACCCGTCCTACCAGCGCGCGCTGGAAAAGGATGGCAAGGGCACGATCCTGCTCTAGCGATCAGTCCCGGCGGCGCATGGCCTCGGCGATTTCGGGCAGGTCTTCGGCGGTCTGGTAGTATTGCGGCTCAGCGCGGGCTTGCGTCCGCTGCTCATAAGCATAGCCGAGCGAGAGGATCGCCGCGTCCTGGTCCTTGCCGCCCATGAAGGACAGGCCAATGGGGATGCCCCGAACAGTGCCCATTGGCACCGTCAGGTGCGGATAGCCGGCAATGGCCGCCGCATAGCCCGCGCCTGCCCAGTCCGGCCAGACATCGCCATTGACCGGATCAGCGCGCGGGGCAAGTGGCCCTGAAGGGGCGATAAGGGCGACCACGTCATGCTCTGCCAACAGACGGTCTATGCCGTTTTCGCGGGTGGCGGACTGGACGAAGGCAACAGCCTCTTTGTAGCCATCAGATTCAAGATCTTCCATGCCTTCTGACTGCTCAAAAATATCCTGATTGAACAAGGCGAGTTCGATGTCTGCATGTTCGGCATTGAAAGCGATCAGATCGGCCAGCGTGGGCGTTGTGACCGTGTCCGGCGTGCTCGCGAGATAGGCATTCAGTGTCGCCTTGAACTCATACTTCAACACATCGAATGACTTTCCCCAAAAGCCGTCGGGCATGTCGATGTCGTCGATATCAACCAGAATTGCGCCTGCCGATTCCATGTCCGAAAGGGCCTGTTCGAAACTGTCTTTGATGAGCGGGCTGCTGCCTTGGGCGCCGCGCAGGACGCCGATGCGCTTGCCTTGCAATGCGGCGGCATCAAGGGTGGCGGCATAGTCTGTCTTCGCTGCGCCGGTCGCCATGGCGTTGAGCATCATCGCGGCGCCCATGACCGTCTTCGTCATCGGGCCGGCTGTATCCTGTGAGGAGGAGATCGGAATGATGAAGTCCTGCGAGACGAGGCCGACCGTGGGCTTGAAGCCGACGACGCCATTCACGTTGGATGGGCAAATGATCGAGCCATTGGTTTCGGTGCCGACCGTACCCGCGGCGAGGGAGGCGGCGGCGGCCGCGCCCGATCCGGAACTTGAGCCACAGGGGTTGCGGTCCAGCATGTGCGGATTGCGGACTTGTCCACCAAGCGCGGACCAGCCGCTCATCGAACTGTTGGAGCGGAAGTTTGCCCATTGGCTGAGATTGGTCTTGCCGAGGATGATGGCGCCCTCAGCGCGCAGCCCCGCGACGAGCGGGGAGTCGCGGTCCGTGACATTGTCCTTCAGGGCGAGGGCGCCAGCCGTGGTGGGCATGTTGTCTGCTGTTTCGATATTGTCCTTGAGCAGGATTGGCAGGCCGTGGAGCGCGCCGAGCGGCTCGCCGGCGTCCCGCTTTGCGTCCAGCGCGCGGGCGGCCTCCAGCGCATCCGGGTTCAGGGTGAGGACCGCTTGCAGCGTGGGGCCGGAGCGGTCGACCAACTCGATCCGGTCCAGATAGGCCTGGGTCAGCGCTTCGGCGGAGACCTCACCGGTTTGCAGGGCTTCCGCCAGTTCAGGTAGGGATTTTACGGTCCAGCCTTCGGCGGCATAGTTGATCGGCGCTCTGGTATCCGGCATCGACGTGTCTCCAGTCTGCGGGGAACAGGCGGTCAGGGCGAGGGCCGATAAGGCGGCGACGAGATAATGTTTCATGGTGGCCAGCTCCCTCAGCGTGTTCGATCCGAACGCTAGCGACAAAGTTCCAGACTGGCCAGCGCGCGGCGGCCACGAATTTGCGAGGAAAAGGATAAGGTGGAGGCTTCTGTTGCCAGGCGCCTCCGGGCCCCGCCTAGGGGTCTGAAACCCTAGGAGTTAGATCGGTTAACCGAGCACAGCTTACGCTGCGAGCAGTTCACCTTCAGCAAAGTTGTCATTTGCAACTATGTGATATGGGCTTCTGAGGGGGCCCAATCCGGCAAAGGCATCGTCTTTACACGTCCGTCGATCCTATTTCGGCCCCGTCAGAAACAGGCCGGTGAATGCCTGAACCTGCTTTTGGTGGAGCCGCCGGGTACCGCCCCCGGGTCCGAACCGCTTATTGCACGCGCGTTTATCGCCATAGTCCGAAGACATGACCAATATAGGGATGATTTGGGGGTTTTGGAAGGGGGGAGGTGCCCAGGCAGGCTGTCCCAGGCCTATTCACTCAACGATGCGTAGATGTCGTCCCAAGTTCCAAGCGATTCCCCAGATTGTGTACGGCAATATGGAACGCCATCTTCATGGCCGTACAGAAGTCTGACGCGGGGGGCAGACTGAAGGGGGGAGGTGTACCGGACGGGTACCGCGTACACGAGCAGCGCCTTGGCATTATGCTTTGCCATATAGCTGTCCTCCTCGATCGGCACCCCATCCTTTGTGCAACCAGACAGTTCCTGGAAAACCGTGTTGGCCTTGGCGGCGAGTTGTTTCGGCGAGGTGTCTGGGGCGCTCACCCAGACTTCAAAAATGAGATTGCCATCATTCAGGTCTCTGCGACGCAGTTCTGTACGGTAAACGTCGGCCGTCTCGTCGTATTCGAACGTCATCATGGAAAATTTCGATAGATCCAGTTCCGGACCTGCGACCTGACTCCAAACCCACTGGTCCTGAAGATCAAAATCATAGTTTTCGAAGGTGCTACCGGTGAAATTCAAAGACAGCAGGGAGGGCGGTCGGTTCTTCCTCGTGGTCACCTCTGACAAGTTCTCCCAGATCGCAATTCGGGAGAATCCCTTTTTTACAGCCATGGGAATAAGGTGATCCTGAAGTATTTCCACGAGTGACGCTGTCCGCTGGTGTGATGAGTCTGCCTCGCTGTCGAACTTGACCTCCAGAACGAGGCGCTTGCCTCCACCGAGCGTGAATGTGGTTTGATACTCCGAATCCGCAAGAGTTTCTCCCGATTTCAGGGAATATGCTTGCGCATTTGCCGGTAAAACCGCGATCAGAGCGTACAGAAACAGAAGAGCAAACAGACGGGTCATGCCCAACCACTATAAATCGGGGGTTGCAATGTCCAGCTCAAATTCTGACCCTGATTTTCAGCAGATCGTGTCGGCTTCGCCCTGTTCGCCGAAGCCGTCGGCGATGAGGCTGGCGATGGCGATGACCGCCTCGGCCGCGTCGGGGCCTTCGGCGTTGATGTCGACTTCGCAGCCCTTGTGAGCGACCAGCATCATGAGGTCCATGATGGAGCGCGCATCGGCGGTTTCGCCCTCATGCGAGACGATGATGCGGGATTGAAACTCACCGGCAAGGCGGGACAGGCGGGCAGAGGCGCGCGCGTGCAGGCCCTTGCGGTTGACGATCATGGCGCGCTGGCTGGCGGTGAGGGTTTCCGTGTCGGGCATCAGTTTGATTTCGCGAGGAGTTCGGAGGCGATGTTGATATACTTGCGGCCCGCCTCTGCGGCGACTTTGGCGGCGTCCTTGAGGGCCATTTCGCCCCGCACTTCGGCCAGCTTGATCAGCATGGGCAGATTGACGCCGGACAGGACTTCGACATTGCCGGCATTCATTACCGACATGGCGAGGTTTGAGGGCGTGCCGCCGAACATGTCTGTCAGGATGATGACGCCCTTGCCAGCATCGCAGGACTTGGCCGTTTCGCGGATCTGATCGCGTCGCGCCTCGATGTCGTCTTCCACTTCGATCGAGATCGAGCGGAATCGATCCTGCTCCCCCACCACGTGCTCCGTGGCGGCGACGAGTTCGCGGGCAAGCTTTCCGTGGCTGACAACCACAATTCCGATCATATGCCGGTCCCAGTGCTCAAACTTTACGAACTTGTCATGCTGCCACTGCGAACACGAGCGTCAACCCTGATTCAGCTGTTGGGAGAATGGTGACCTGCGGGCGTTGCTTCAAAGCCCCAACACATCGTTCATGTCGTAGAGGCCCGGATCCTGGCGCATCGCCCACGCGGCTGCCCCCAGGGCACCATGCGCGAAGACCGCGCGGTCAATGGCGGTATGGCTGAGCGAGAGGATTTCCATGTCCGAGCCGAAGCTGACTTCATGCTCGCCGATCACCCCGCCAGACCGGCGTACGGCAAAGCCGATGCTGCCAGCGCGCCGCTTGGCGTCTGGGCCATCATAAGGGCCAGCCCGCAGGTCTGACAGCGGCTTTCCGCGGCCTGCAGCGGCGGCCTCGCCCACCATGAGCGCGGTGCCCGAGGGGGCATCGACCTTGCGGCGATGATGCGTTTCGAGGATTTCGATATCCCAATCCGGACCGAGCCGTTCGGCCGCCATGCGGGTGAGGGCCTGCAGCAGATTGATGCCCACCGAGAAATTGCCCGCCTTGACGATGGCAAGGGACTGCGCGGCCTGCGCAATCTCGGCCTCTTCTTCATCAGTGAAGCCGGTCGTGCCGATGATGGCGGCGCGCACGCTTGTGTGTTTCAGGGAGTCTAGCGCAGCCAGGGTCGCGGCAGGGCGGGTGAAGTCGATCCAGACATCAGCCTTTGCCGCAGCTGCGACGGGATCGGTTGCCGGTTTCAGGTCCAACAGGCGACGGCCTGCCAGTTCGCCAATATCCTCGCCGAGATGTTCGGAAGAGGGAGCCTCGCTGCCGCCCACCACGGTAAGGCCAGCATCAAGCGCGGCGCCGACCAGCTGGCGGCCCATGCGACCCGCGACGCCGGCAATGGCGACGCGGAGCGAATCGGAAGGTGTCATTTCTGTCATGTGCGCCGTTATAGCGAGGTTTTCCCGCAGGGCGAGAGCTTGCTGAACGCCGGGAACAAATTTGTCATCTGGCGCGTTCTACGCACATGACCCCAACAAATGTGCTTTCGCGGCTTGGCCGTGTGTCCTGTGTGATCAATCCGCTCTCGGGCAGCACGCCCGAGGGAGCCGCTGATCTCTTGCGTGAAAAACTCTCCGGCCTGCCGGACGCTGCCTCGATCCATACGGTCGGTGAGGATGATCTTGCGCTGCTCATGGAAGCGGCGCTCGCTGAAGAGCCGGACACGCTGATTGTCTGGGGCGGGGATGGCACGATTGCCTGCGCGTTGTCGCATGCCGGTCTGCTCGGTCCGGCGGTCCTGCCACTGCCGGGCGGGACGATGAATATGTTGCCCACTCGCGCCCTGGGCGGCGACCATGAGTGGGACGTGCTGATCGATCGCGCGCTGCAGGGGGGCAAGGTACGCCCGATGCCATGTGGCGAGATTGTCGGCGGACCCCGCTTCTTCGTGGCGGCCATGATGGGTGACATGACCCGGTTCACCAATTCACGCGAAGCATTGCGCGAGGGGAAAATTCTTGAGGCCGCGGAGATCGTGCACGACTCTTCGGCTCTGGCCTTGAAATCCAACATTGCCTGGAACGCCCCCGGCAAGGCCGCCGAGACCGCCACCACTCTGACGGTGAACATCAATCCGGATACGCCCGGAAAGCTGGAGATTGCGAGTATTGACCCTCAGGGCTTGCTGGACCTCGCCAAGCTTGGCCTGGAGATGATGTTCGATGGCTGGCGCAATGCTGAGGATGTTGCGCTGAAACTTGCTGACGAGATCGAGGTGCACCAGACCGACAAGGGGCGCATCAATGTCACGCTGGATGGTGAGCTCAAAGAGATGGACACACCGCTGAAGTTCCGGCGGATCGATTCTGCGGTGAAAATCTTCGTTCCAGACATGTCCTGATGACGGTAATTGCACAGATTTCAGACATTCATTTCGGCGCCGAAGACGAAAGCGCGATTGAGGCTGCCGAAGCCTGTATCAAATCCACCAAACCTGACATGTTGGTCGTGTGCGGAGATTTGACCCAGCGGGGACGTACACGTGAGTTCGATGCTGCGGCCGAGTGGCTGGACAGGTTCGACATGCCGAAGCTCGTTGTGCCCGGCAATCATGACACACCCATGTTCAATGTCGCGGCGCGGGCGGCGGAACCCTTCAAACGATTCAAGCGGCGATTCAATCAGCAATTTGAGGTCGTCGAGGCTGGCGGTGCGATCGCCGTCGGCCTCAACACGGCGCGCGGCTGGCAGGCACGGCGGAACTGGGCCGAGGGGTCTGTCAATCTGGACGACCTGGATGAGGCGATTGTTCGCGCGGGCAAGTCACGGGCAGAGGTCAAACTGATTGCCTGCCATCATCCGTTTCATTCCCTGCCGGGTGCGCCGCTCCGCACACGGACCCGCAGAGGCCGACGCGCCAGCGATATGGTGGCGGCGAGCCATGTACAGATGGTGCTGACGGGGCATGTCCACACGCCCTCGGTCGTCGTGCGCCAGCGCGCCAATGGTTGCTATCTCGCCGTCTCATCCGGGACGTTATCGGTGCGCCTGCGGGCTGAGCCGCCTTCGTTCAATCTGATCCGGCTGGAAGAGGGAGAGTTGCGGATCGACCGATGCGATATTCATGAAGATGGGCCGAAAATCTCCCGTATGGGCGCGTTTGATGCCAATCTGGAGGCTTGCGCCTAAAAGGGGTGACGGGGTTATCCTCGCAGGTGATGCTGGATGCGCACTTCGAATGCGGGCTGCAATTGTGCGCGGATGCGATCTACCAGCAAGTGCACTTTGGGCTGAAGGTGACGGGCTTGGGGATAGACCGCCCAGATGGGTTCTGGCTCGGGCCGGAGTTCCCTGAACAGTTCGACCAGTCGCCCGTTCTCGAGATACGGCGCGACATAAAAAAGTGGTAGCTGTCCGATTCCTTTGCCTGCGAGCAATCCGTCCAGAACGGATGCGCCGGAATTTGAGCGCCAATTGCCCCGTGGACGGAGGGTTTCGTGCTGGCCGCCCTGCCGAAAGCGCCATGTGCTGGAGGAGCCTGTCAGGCAATTGTGGGTTTTCAGGTCGTCAAGCCGTTCGGGCGTGCCGTGGGCGTCCAGATAGGCAGGGGATGCGCAAACCAGAAATTGCCGGCTTGCCACCCGCGAACTGATCAGGCGGGAATCTTCCAGCATGCCGGTGCGGATTGCTAGATCGATGCCCTCGGCGATCAGGTCGACCAGCCGGTTGGAGAGGTCGAGCGTGATCTCTACTTTGGGATAATCCTGGCTGAACTCGCGCACGATGGGCGAGATGTAGCGTTCGCCCAGAGATGTGGGGCAGGTGATCTTGATCTCTCCCTGCGGTTCATTGGTGCCGCCCACCACGGCATACAGCTCGTCCCGCGACTCGATGAGTTGCTGGCAATGGCTGAGCACGGTGCGGCCCGTATCGGTGAGAGAGACTTTGCGGGTGGTGCGATAGAATAGCGGCGCGCCGATGGCGTTTTCCAGTCTGGTAACGGCGCGGCTCACATGCGAGGTTGAGACGTTCAACATTTCCGCCGCGGGCTTGAAGCCCATGCACGTCGCCACAGCCACGAATTCCTCAATACCATCCCAATCCGTTTGCATTATCCCAGTCCTGCAACAATGAATTGCGAATTACGTACTTTATCGCGCAGAGCGCAAGAGTAGTATGGCACCCAAACATTATGGAGCTCCCTCATGAAAACGCGCGCCGCTGTCGCCTTTGAAGCCAAGAAACCGCTGGAAATTGTCGAACTGGATTTGGAAGGCCCGAAGGCCGGGGAAGTCCTGGTCGAGATCATGGCGACCGGCATCTGCCATACCGATGCCTACACGCTGGACGGGCTGGACAGTGAGGGCATCTTCCCGAGCGTGCTCGGCCATGAGGGCGCAGGCATTGTACGCGAAGTCGGCGCGGGCGTGACCAGCGTGCAGGCGGGCGATCATGTGATCCCGCTCTACACGCCGGAATGCCGCCAGTGCAAAAGCTGTCTTTCCGGCAAGACCAATCTCTGTACCGCGATCCGCGCGACGCAGGGCAAGGGCCTGATGCCGGATGGCACGAGCCGGTTTAGCTACAAGGGCAAAACGATCTACCATTATATGGGCTGCTCGACCTTTTCGAACTTCACCGTCCTGCCGGAAATCGCGGTTGCGAAAATCCGCACCGACGCGCCCTTCGACAAGGCCTGCTATGTCGGTTGCGGCGTGACGACGGGCGTGGGCGCGGTGACCAATACGGCCAAGGTTCAGGTCGGTGACAATGTCGTCGTGTTCGGCCTGGGCGGCATCGGCCTCAACGTGCTGCAGGGCGCGAAGATGGCGGGCGCCGACAAGATCATCGGTGTCGACATCAACAATTCCAAGAAGGAATGGGGCGAGAAATTCGGGATGACGCATTTCGTCAATCCGAAGGAGACCGCTGATGTGGTCGCCCATCTCGTCGAACTGACCGATGGCGGCGCGGACTATTCCTTCGATTGTACCGGCAATACGGATGTGATGCGCCAGGCGCTGGAATGCTGTCATCGCGGCTGGGGCACCTCGATCATTATCGGCGTGGCCGAGGCCGGCAAGGAAATCAGCACACGGCCCTTCCAGCTGGTCACCGGGCGCAACTGGCGCGGCACGGCCTTCGGTGGCGCGAAAGGGCGCACGGACGTGCCCAAGATCGTCGACTGGTACATGAACGGCAAGATCCAGATCGACCCGATGATCACCCACGTCATGAAGCTGGACAAGATCAATGACGCGTTCGACCTGATGCATGCGGGCGAGAGCATCCGGAGCGTGGTGGTTTACGACTAGGGCGGACACGTTCAGAGTGACCGGGGAGGAACTATCCAATGACCATCGTAAAACGCAATCTCGACATCTACCGCACGCGCCTGATCACGCTGCAGAATATTCTTGGCCGGGCCGAGGCGGAGCTGTTTCCGGACGACGCGGCGAAGACAGCCCTGCTGACGGCACGGCTGGCCGAGGACATGCTGCCTCTGCCGAACCAGATCTGGTTCACGTGCCGTCAGGCAGAATTACTTCTGGGCAAGCTAAACGACACGCCTGTGAAAGAGTTCGAGGTTGATACGGCGAGCTTCGCGGACCTGAAAGCCCTTGTGGCCGAGACGATTTCCAGGATCAAGGCGCAGGCCGACACGAAGGAAAGCTTCGCCGAGGCGAAGACCTCGCTCGAACTGCCAGGCATGCCGACGCTTTCCATGACCGGCCAAGACTATATCGACGAATGGCTGACGCCGAACTTCTATTTCCATCTCGTCACCGCCTACGACATCCTGCGGGCCAAAGGGCTGGCCATCGGCAAAGCAGACTATTTGAGCCATCTGCGTCCGCTGCTGGCGGCGGCTATGGCAAGCTGACGCGGGGGGAGGCCGAAATCCCTCTGGCGCTGTTTCGGCGGCTGAGGCACAAATTCCCCATCCACAAGGAGGAAACACATGTTCAGTCACGTCATGGTCGGCACGAACGATCTGGAAAAATCAAAGAAATTCTACGACGCGCTTTTCAAGTCGCTGGGCGGGCGCGAGGCGATTGTCGATCCGAAGGGGCGACTGATCTATCTCCACAATGGCGGAACATTCCTTGTCACGCCGCCGATTGATGGCGAGCCAGCCTGTCATGCCAATGGCGGCACGATCGGTTTTGCGGTCGACAGCACCGAACAGGCCGATGCCTGGCACACGGCCGGGATCGAGGCAGGCGGCAAGGCCATCGAAGACCCACCGGGCTGGCGAGAAGGCGGCGGCATGAAGCTCTATCTCGCCTATCTGCGCGATCCGGACGGCAACAAGATCTGCACCATGTTGCGCGGCTAGCGTGGGACGCACGTCAACTTTGGAGGGCGGCGCGGCAAGCGTCGCCCTTTTTTGTGCGCGCCAGCCCCCGGAAATTGGCCCCACGGGCTCGACCTTGACTGCAAAGCGGGTAATGATTTCTCCATGACGGAGTTTACTCACTATACGCTGATTGCGGACGGGCAGGTGTTCGAGCCGAACGCCGATTACGAGACCGAGATCGGTCCGTGCATCATGGGCATGAAGGTCTGGGCGACCGACCCGGAACAGGCCGCGGACATGATTTCTGTCATCGGCAAGCGGCTTGGCTTCAAGATGGACGGCGAGTTGCAGGTCTATGTGACCGAGCCGGACGTGCCAGCGGAAGACCAGCCCTTCGGATACGATGTTCAGTTCACGACCTATTCAGACCTTGACGATGACGAGGAGGATGGGATCGAGGGCGAAGAGCCAAAATGGATTCACTGAGGGGAAGGCGGACATGATGAGAATTTTGGGGGTGAGCGCGGCGGCCATGCTGTTGAGTGGCTGCGTCGCTATGGATGTTCAGGACATTCAGGTGAACACCTCACCCGAAGTTTCCCATTTTCCCGGCGTCACCAAAGCGGGAACGGATCTGCCCTTTTCCAAGGCCGTGCGGGTGGGTGACGTAATCTATCTTTCCGGCGAACTGGGCATTGATCCGGCAACGAATGAACTCGCGTCCGGAGGCGTAGGCCCTGAAACCAGCATGATCTTTGCGAATATCGAACGGACCCTTGCCGAGTTCGATGCCGACCTTTCTGATGTGGTAAAATGTTCAGTTTTCTTGGGCGACATGGCGGCTTATGGCGCAATGAACGCGGCTTATGACGCAGCGCTGCCGGACCCCAAACCGGCGCGGTCGACCTTTGGTGTCAATGGTCTGGCTCTTGGGGCAGAGGTCGAGATCGAGTGTCTCGCCGTCACGCCCTGACCCAATCAGGCGAGTGCGAGGCGATAGTCTGCGCGCGCAAGCCGGGCCGGCAGGATGAACTCTTTTAGCGCGCTGCCGCGAACACGTTCCAGCAGATCATCGGCGCGGGCGAGGGCGTCGCCGTCAAGCGCCGCATAGGCGTCGAGCGCTGCCTGCAAACGCCATAGCGGGAAGGTGCGCGCAGCGGCTGGACCTTGCGTATCCTCAATGTCGATCTCGATCTGGCCGACCGCGCGCGGCACATGTGTGCCGGGGGAAGCGGTCTCGGCCCAGTTGGCGAAGAGTTGCGCGGTCTGGTGCAGGGCCGGGAATTGCTCGCGCATCTGGCGGGCGAGGATGGGCACCAGCGTAACGGGGATTTCGTCATTGGCGGGCAGGTCGCCCTGAGGCGGGGAGCCTGCCTTCACGCGCTCGACCCAGTCGGCGACCTTGGGCGCATAGCGCCTCATCAGATCACCCGAAGCCGGGTCCCGATAGAGATGCGCATAGAGCGGGCCGTACAGGGCGAAATCGGCCAGCGTGGCGCGGCCGCCCAGCGCATAGGGATGCACTTCCAGATGCGCGGAGAATTCGCGGAGGAAAGCCTCATAGCTCTGCTCGATCGCCGGTGCAGTGGTCGGCGAGACACCCAGCGGGGGCAGGGCGCCCTTGAAGCGTTCGCCATTGCGCTTGCCGATCTCGTATTGCTCCGGCGCCGGGCGGTCCGGGGCCGAGATTGCCCCGAATTCCTGATAGGCCCAGTCTTCATTATAGTTCCAGCGATAGTGCATGGCGGGAATGACCAGCCACTCATCGGCATAGAGTTGCAGCAGCTGGGCGACAAAGGCCTGCACCGGGCCGTCCGGGATCGCAGGCGGGGAGAGGCCTTCGGCGGCTTCGATGTGTTCGATGATGTCGGTCGTGTCCTGCACGATCTCGCCGTCCGGCGTCTTCATCACCGGGATCACGGGCCAACCGACCGAGGGCAGGATGATGTCGCGATAAACCTGTTGGGTTGCCAGCTCCTCGACATAGTCCACGCCGCGCCAGTCGAGATAGGCGCGCGCCTTGCCCGTGTAATAACTGACGTCGGCGCCGTACAATGTATAGCCGGGCATAGATCCTCCGAAGGCTTTGGTGGGCTGGGCCCTGTTTTGGGCTAGCGGGGCGAGGCTGGCAAGGCTGACCTCGGGCGACCATGTGCGCGGCGGGGCCTTGTCCTGCAGGCTCAACCGGGCCACATCAGTGAGGTTACTTTCACTCGAATGGACAGGACCTCAGCACATGACCCTCACCCAGGTATCCGCATGGCAATCCTTTGGCGGCACGTTGTCCGTGCATGATCATGAGAGCGCGTTGCAGAACTGTACGATGCGGTTTGCGGTCTATACGCCGTCGCAGGCCGATCCGGAGAAAGTGCCGGTGCTGTGGTATCTCTCCGGCCTGACCTGCAGCTGGGCGAATGTGATGGAGAAATCCGGACTGCAGCGGGCAGCCTCCCGGCACGGCATCATGATTATTGCGCCGGATACGAGCCCGCGTGGCGACGATGTGCCGGATGATGAGGCTTATGATCTGGGTCAGGGCGCGGGCTTCTATCTGACGGCCACGCAAGAGCCGTGGGCGAAGCACTACAAGATGGATCAGTACATCACGGATGAGCTGACCAAGGTGATCGCAGAACACTTTCCTTATGCCGACATGGACCGGCAGGGCATCTTCGGTCATTCCATGGGCGGTCATGGCGCGATCACGCTGCACCTGAAGCATCCGAAAATATACAAATCCTGTTCGGCGTTCAGCCCGATCACAAGCCCGGCGCAGGTTCCTTGGGGCCAGAAGGCCTTCACCGCCTATCTCGGCGAACCTTCCGTGGCATGGGAGCAGTATGATGCGACCGAACTCGTCAAGGAGCGCCAGACCAAGGCAACGATCCTCGTGGATACCGGCACGGCCGACACATTTCTGGAGCGCGAACTGAAGCCGGAAATCTTCACCGACGCCTGCGCAAAGCATGGCCAGCGGCTGGATTACAATATGCGCGATGGCTACGGCCACGATTACTATTTCATTGCGACCTATATGGACGAGCATATTGCCCATCATGCGCGAGCGCTGGGGGCTTAGGCGCTGCAGAGCGTCTCTGGCTAAACCTGTTCAGCTTCCAGAAAAGTGATCAGGTCATCCAGATCTTCCCGAACCAGGAGGCTGGATATTTCGCTGTCGCCACCAAACTCCAGCCACGTGCCAGCTTCGTCATGGGGCCGCAGCATGCGCACATGCTCGATATTCACGACGCGCACCTTGTTATTGTTTTTCTGATGCAGGACCAGGAATTCAGCCATGGGATTTCACGCTCCGGATTGTAGAGCCTGCGTGTAACACCAGATCGAGTATCTGCAAGGGATGCCGCGTGCCCAGACGCGATGGACTAGACTGCCTTGGCATGGCGCCGCGGCGCGGGCTTGTAGCGACCATCAAGACATTGGGCGACCGTGCGCAGGAAAAGGCGTGCGTCTGGTGGTACTTGGATAGTGCTGCCGGCGATCCGGCACAGGCCTGCGGACTGGAGAAAGCGGGCGGTTTCAAGCGCGTCGGCGAGGCTGTCGGGGGCAGCGCCCATTTCGCGGCAGAGCCCGTCCACGTCCACTTCCATCTGGCACATCAGCGTCTCGATGGCGCGGGCGCGCAGGCGGTCATCCTCAGTCAGCGCGACACCACGCTCGACCGGTAGGCGACCCGCTTCAATCGCTGCGCGCCATGCTGTCCGCTCCTTGAAGTTCTGGATGTAACCGCCCGAAAACTGGGAGATTGCCGTGCTGCCTATGCCGACCAGCGTGTCGCATGGATCGTCCGTATAACCCTGGAAATTGCGGTGAAGCGCGCCCGTGCGGGCGGCTTGAGTGAGCGAGTCGTCGGCGCGAGCGAAATGATCAAGGCCAATGGCCTGGTAGCCTGCCAGTTCCAGCGTGCGCGCGCCTGCCTCGGCCTGTTCAAAGCGGGCTTCAAGGCCGGGAAGGGCATCTTCATCAATTGCGGCCTGATGTTTGGCGAACCATGGCACATGCGCGTAGCCGAACAGCGAGATGCGGGCGGCGCCCATCTCGGTGGCGAAATGCGCGGCTTCCTCGACATCCGTGACCGTTTGGTGGGGTAAGCCATACATGAGGTCCATATTGATCGCACCGATCCCTGCTTCATGCAGTCGGGCGATGCCATCGCTGAGGAGGACTTTCGGCTGAATGCGGCCCACGGCTTGCTGAACGGTGGCGGAGAGCGTCTGGACGCCGAAGCTGACGCGATTGACGCCGGAGGCCGCCATGGCGTGGATGAAATCCGGGGTCAGGCCACGCGGGTCTATCTCGACCGCGATCTCGGCGCCGGGACGCAGGCCAAAGGCGCGGCTTGCATGCGCGACAAGGTCCTTGAAGTCTTCGGCTGAAAGCACATTGGGAGAGCCGCCCCCAAAATGCAGGTGCGCCATCCCGCCATGGGCCCCCAGCGCCCTGGCCCAGAGGTCGATTTCGCGATGCAATGTCTCCAGATAGGCAGCAATGCGCATGTAACCATTCGGCACGCTGGTCGCGCATCCGCAATAGAAGCAAAGCTTCTCGCAGAACGGCACGTGGATATAGACTGAGATCGGTTTGTCCGGCGCAGTCTGGCTGGCCCAGATCCCGGCCTCTGTTTCCGCCACCTGTGGCGTGAAATCCGCCGCCGTGGGATAGCTTGTATAGCGCGGGACGGGGCGCGACGCGAAAGGAATCCATGCCTGTTTCATGGCGATGGTCCTAGCAATGGTGGGCGGCCCGGTGACTACGCAAAAGCCCTTATATCAAATGCGGCTCGACGTCGCTGGCGCCACCGCCTAGGGTCAGGGGCACTCAGAGGAGATGTCCATGATACGATCAATCCTTTCCGCTACCGCGGCTTTGCTGCTGGTTGCGCCTGCGCTGGCGGGTCCTGATGATTTCAAACCCGGTATGGCGATCCCTGCTTTCGGGAAAGTGGCGAGTGTGCCGGATGCCGAGCGGCTGTCCAAGGACGCCGTCTTCAAGATCGCATTCGACACGGCGGCGCCTGCTGAGCCGGGCAAGGTGAACCGGACATTGGAAAGCGCAGCGCGTTTCCTGAACATGCACGAGGCGGTCGGTATCCCTGCTGCCAACATCAAGCTGGCGGTGGTTGTGCATGGCGGAGCCTCGGCGGACCTTGTGGCAGGAGCAGGTAACGCGAATGCGCCCTTGGTGGCCGCGCTCGCAAAGCACCGTGTCCGTATTATTCTGTGTGGCCAGACTGCAGCCTATCGCGACATCGAGAAATCAGATTTGCTGCCGGGTGTCGAAATCGCGCTCTCGGCAATGACCGCGCACGCGAAACTGCAACAGGATGGCTATACGCTGAACCCGTTCTGACGGCTCAGTCCATCGCCTCGGCTTTCAGCCAGATGCCTTCGCGTTCGCCCACGCGCCGCTCGACCAGCAGGCGGGCGACCTGATGGTCATCCTCGAAGACGTTCCCTGTCAGACTGTCGAGAAGGGCCTTGGCGAGATTGTCGAGGTCCATCCAGGGCGCATCGCCTGTGTATTCCATCATGATGTGAACGGAATAATCCCCATAGCCGGGCCGCAGGGGCGGGAACTCCTTGCGAAAGAATTCCTTGAGCAGGGTCTTGTAATATTTCGCCTGCGTCGTCAGGCCGTGACAGCGCACTTCGAGCGCGCCTTCATCGGTGATGCGCGCGCGCACCTTTCCGGCGGAAACCCATTCGGCAAGGCTCATCCCCGCATCCGATGACGTGATTGCATGCGTGCCTCCACGGCTTCCTTCGAGGCCTTCAGGCCGAGACCCGTTTGTTCGCGCAGCAGTTTGATGGCAAGGATTTTCTTGCGGTCGTCGGTTGCCCGGTCGATCTCGGCCCACTTGGCCTTTGTGACCTTCGACAGGGCTTCTTCGATCTGGGCCTCGGTCATGAGGGGTGGCGAAAAGGAGTTAAGTCCGATCCCGCGCACGAGAAAACCGAGCGCGAAGGCCAGCGCGGCGACAAGCAGCGTCGCCGGTTGTGACAGTGCCTGGGCGAGAGCGTTCATGGGCAGTCCTGGCGTCTTCCGGAAATGTATTTCGGTCCGGCCCCGTTGGGCCCCGCGAACCCGCAATCTAGGCGAGGCCGTCAGGACCGCGCAAGACACGAATGGGGGAGAAGGTGGCACCTGTTGAAGGTCGCCGGGTTCAAAGCTCGGATGCGACCACGCCGCCGGCGATGCCAAGTCCGAACAGTCCGAACAGTGCCATGGACGCTGTAACCACCCAATTGTGGGTGCGATACAGCACAGCCTCTTCGGGGCTGGTGGGGTTCACCCATGCATATATCTGGCGCTGCTCTGCCTGCAATTGGTCGAACCGCCGTTTCAGCTTGCGATGTGCCTTGGCGTCCGAGGAGCGCCGTGACCCGAGATCGACCCGATGGCCGGTATAGGCCTTGCCGTCATACTCGTAGCGGTAGGTCACCTGCGTTTCGTACAATGTCAGCGCGCGTCGCACCTTTGCGCGGATTCCGGACCGGGCCACGCCATCCCGTCCCGTACGAATTTCACTGCTTTCGATCAGGGCTGGTGCCCTTTCCCAGTTGCTGGAGCCGAGATAGCGATAGGTGTTCAGACCGGCCTTTCCGATGAAGAGAAGACCGACGCCGAGCATGACCAGGCTAAAACCGAGAGCTGCAATCGTTTTCATGGCGGCTGACTAGACCACAGGCCTTAATTCCACGTTGCCATGGCCAGATAGGCCGAATGTCGCCTTGCAGCGGCGCATGGCCGTGCTACACCGCGCCGGTTCTCAGGTTTTCTACAGGGCCATCCGGCGCCAAGGGTGTCCTGTCCAACTTATTCTCGAAGGAGCTTGCACTCATGACGACGCGCACCGAAACCGACACGATGGGCCCCATCGAGGTCTCCGATGACGCCTATTGGGGCGCGCAGGCTCAGCGCAGCCTCGGAAACTTCAAGATTGGCTGGGAAAAACAGCCAGAGCCGATCATCCGTGCCCTTGGCATCGTCAAGAAGGCCGCCGCTGAAGCCAATATGGACCTCGGCAAGATGGATCCCGAACTGGGCAAAGTGATCGTGCAGGCCGCCGAAGAAGTCATTGAAGGCAAGCTGAACGATCATTTCCCCCTCGTCGTCTGGCAGACCGGGTCGGGCACGCAGTCCAACATGAATTCGAACGAAGTGATCTCGAACCGCGCCATCGAGATTCTGGGGGGCGAAAAGGGCTCAAAGAAGCCGGTTCACCCGAACGACCATGTGAACATGTCCCAGTCGTCGAACGACACGTTCCCGACGGCGATGCACATCGCGTGCGTTGAGGAAGTCGTTCATCGCCTGGTGCCGGCGCTTCAGGTTCTGCACAATGCGCTCGATTCCAAAGCCAAGGAATGGGCCGACATTATCAAGATCGGCCGCACGCACACGCAAGACGCAACGCCCGTCACGCTCGGTCAAGAATTTTCCGGTTACGCGCAGCAGCTGGCCAATGGCATCGAGCGCATCGAACTGACGCTGCCAAAGCTGATGGAACTCGCGCAAGGCGGCACGGCCGTCGGCACGGGCCTCGCCTCGCCGGTCGGATTTGCAGAAAAGGTTGCCGAGAAGATCGCTGGCATTACCGGCCTGAAATTCACGACCGCACCGAACAAGTTCGAAGCGCTGGCCGCGCATGACGCGATGGTGTTCACGCATGGGGCGATCACCACCGTGGCCATGTCCTGCTTCAAGATCGCCAATGATATCCGTTTCCTTGGGTCCGGCCCGCGTTCCGGCCTTGGCGAACTGGCCTTGCCGGAAAACGAGCCGGGCAGTTCGATCATGCCGGGCAAGGTCAACCCGACCCAGTGCGAAGCGCTGACCCAGGTGTGCGCGCACATTCATGGCAACAATGCCGCCATCGGCTTTGCCGACAGCCAAGGCCATTTCGAGCTGAACGTGTTCAACCCGATGATGGCCTACAACTTCCTCCAGTCGGTACGCCTTCTGGCCGATGCGGCGGTGAGCTTCACGGAGAATTGCGTTGTCGGAATCGAGCCACGGCTCGAGAATATCCAGCGCGGCCTCGAGAATTCCCTCATGTTGGTGACGCCGCTGAAGGAAAAGTATGGCTACGACCGCGCTGCCAAGATCGCCAAGACGGCCCACAAGAACGGGACGACGCTTCGCGAGGAAGCGATCAAGGACGGCATTCCCGGCGAAGATTTCGACAATATCGTCGATCCGTCCAAGATGATCTCGCCTGGCTGATATGCTATGAGCGCGCATGCTGGATTTTGATCCCGAGACGTTTGGCGCGCTCAATGCGGATGATTATGACGCCCTCCATGATCCGGGGACGACGGAGGATTCTGTCGCCTTGATTGCGGAACTGGCTGGCAAGGGCCGCATTCTTGAGTTGGCAATCGGCACAGGCCGCATGGCCCTGCCACTGGCAAGCCGCGGCTTTGCCATATCCGGCATCGAAGGCTCCGCCGCCATGGTGGAGAAGCTGCGCGAAAAGCCGGGCGGGGCAGACATTCCGGTCGTCATCGGCGATATGGCCGACTGTGCCATAGACGGCGATTTCGAGTTTGCTTTCCTCGTCTTCAACACGCTGTTCAACCTGACAAGTCAGGACGCTCAGGTGCGCTGTTTCCGCCATGTTGCTGACAGGCTGGTACCCGGCGGTGGGTTTCTGGTGGAAACCTTTGTGCCGGATTTTTCCGGGTATCACGACAATCAGAGCATGCGCACGACGCAGATTGGCTTCAAGTCCCTTTGGTTTGAAGCGAAGATGCATGATCCAACCCGGCAAGTGATCCAATACCAGCGCGTGAGTATCGCCGAGGGCGGTACAAAACTTGTGCCGCTGGTCATGCGCTATGCCTGGCCGCAGGAAATGGACCTGATGGCAGAGTTGGGCGGCCTGATGCTGGAACACCGCTGGGGCGGATGGAAGCGAGAGCCTTTCACCCCCGAAAGCAGGATGCACGTTTCATTGTACAGGAAACCGGCAGACTGAAGTCTCCCGGCCAGTTTCTTCACGCCTGCGGTTGCGCCGCAGGGGGAAGATCGCCATACGGCGGCAAACATCTCCCTGCCCTCAGATCGAAGAGTGTCATCCCGTGGTAAAATCGACTTTTGCAGCCTTCGCAGATCGCCTTGGCGCCCAGGGCCTGTCGCAGGCCAGCTTCACCCAGTTCACGCCGAACCGGATCAAGATCGAATTGCTGTCCGGCCTGACAGTCGCCTTGGCGCTCGTGCCGGAGGCCGTGGCTTTCGCTTTCGTGGCGGGCGTGCACCCGCTGGTCGGGCTGTATGCGGCCTTCATTGTCGGCCTCGTGACGGCCGTGATTGGTGGCCGTCCGGGCATGATATCGGGCGCGACCGGCGCGCTGGCGGTTGTTATGGTTTCGCTCGTCGCGCAGCATGGCGTTGAGTACCTGTTCGCGACTGTTGTGCTGATGGGTATCCTCCAGCTGGCGGCGGGCATTTTCCGGTTCGGAAAATTCATCCGCCTCGTACCGCATCCGGTGATGCTCGGCTTCGTGAACGGCCTCGCCATCGTGATCTTCATGGCGCAGCTGACCCAGTTCCAGGTGCCGGGCACGGCTGAAGTGTCGGCGCACGGTATGTCGGGCGGGGAATGGATGAGCGGCTGGCCGCTCGCGGTCATGCTGGCGCTGGTTGGCCTGACCATGGCGATCATCTGGCTGTTGCCGAAATTCACCAAAATCATTCCTGCGCCACTGGCCGGGATCGGCATTGTCGCTGCCGTGGTGATCGGGTTCGGCCTGGACGTGCCGCGCGTGGGCGATCTCGCCTCCATTCAGGGCGGCCTGCCGAGTTTCCATATGCCGAGCGTGCCGCTGACATTTGAGACGTTCAAGATCATCCTGCCCTACGCGGTCATTCTCGCAGCTATCGGCCTCATCGAGAGCCTGCTGACGCTCAATCTTGTCGGGGAGATCACCGGCAAGCGAGGCGGAGCGAGCCAGGAGTGCGTGGCGCAGGGCACCGCAAACCTGATCACAGGCTTCTTTGGCGGCATGGGCGGCTGCGCCATGATCGGCCAGTCGATGATCAATGTGAAATCCGGCGGACGTACGCGCCTCGCAGGCATCGCCGCCGCACTGTTCCTGCTGGCCTTCATTCTCGTTGGTTCTGGCCTCATCGAACAGATCCCGTTGGCCGCGCTGGTCGGCGTCATGTTCATGGTCGTGATCGGCACATTCGCATGGAACAGCCTGCGCATCATGACGCGGATTCCGCTGCTGGACGCCGCCGTGATCGTACTGGTGACCATCGTCACCGTCTTCTATGACCTGGCGACGGCTGTGGTCGTTGGAGTGATCGTCTCGGCGCTCGCCTATGCATGGAACAATGCTCGCCGCATCCACGTCATCGAGCGTGACAGCGTGCGCACACCGGGCGCGCATGTCTACGAGATCGAAGGCCCGCTTTTCTTCGGATCGACCGATGGTTTTGCCGAACTGTTCCATCCCGAAACCGACCCAGATGTGGTGATCGTGGATTTCATGCGCTCGCGTGTTGTGGACCAGTCCGCATTGCAAGCGATCGAAGACCTTGCGCGTCGTTATGAGGCCCTCGGAAAGACCCTGCAGCTGCGCCATCTTTCGCGTGATTGCCACAAGTTGCTCAGCAAGGCCGGGCAACTAATGGTCGATTCCGATGATGATCCCGAATACGCGATTGCGGTGGATTATTCGGTCAAGACAGGTGCCTTCAGCGGAGCGCACTGACGCGCGCCTGCGACGTAATCTCCTTGCCTCGGATCGGCAGTTCCGCCACTAGGAACGCCAATCAGAAACTTGGAGGAACAGGCGCATGGATATGGATTTCAGCAATTTGTTTTCGGTGGCCGGCAAGACCGTCGTGATTACGGGCGGCTCGCGCGGCATTGGCGAAATGATCGCGGCAGGCTTTCTGGCCAATGGCGCGAAGGTGATCATTTCCTCGCGCAAGGCGGATGCCTGTGAGGAAACGGTCGAGCGTCTGAAAGCAAAATATGGTGGCGAAATCTATGCCATTCCGTCCGATGTGGGCCAGATGGTCGGCATCGAACACCTCGCCAACACGCTCGCCGAGCGGGAAGAAAAGGTCGACGTTCTGGTCAACAATGCCGGTGTGGCATGGGGCGCCAAGCTGGAAGATTTCCCGGAGCATGGCTGGGACAAGGTGATGGACGTCAATGTGAAGGGGCTCTTCTTCCTGACCCAGAAGCTGATGCCGCTGCTGCGCAAGGCGGCGAGCGCGGACTCTCCGGCCCGCGTGATCAACATCGCCTCCATCGACGGCATGCACACCTCACCGATGAGCGGCTTTGCCTATGGCACGTCCAAAGCGGCCGTCATCCATCTGACGCGCTTCATGGGCGCGCATCTGGCCGGTGAGCATATTCTCTGCAACGGCATCGCGCCGGGCCCATTCCCGACCTATATGCTATCCACCGGCGTCGGCTTCAAAGGCGAAACCGAAGGCGTCGACTGGCAGAAGATTGGCGACCAGAATCCGTCTGGCCGGGTGGGCCAGCCCTCCGACATTGCCGGCCTCGCCATGTTTCTGTCATCCAAGGCCTCCAATTATATCACCGGGCACACCGTGCCGTGTGATGGCGGCATCGTCTCGTCCAGCTAGAGCTGCGGGAACCAGAGAAACGTCGACGCTCCGAAAATGCCGATCGCGGTAAAGACGGTGGCCGCTGCGACAAGCAGACTGGCTGCCGCCTTTGCGGCGGCGGAGCGACTCCGGCGGGCGGCACAATAGAGTTCAAGCACGGCCAGCGGAATCAGGTAGCTGCCATAGGTGATGATGATGTCGGCAGGTCCGCTCATCGTGCTGTTCATCCAGCGAGGGGACTGGTTGATCATTATCCAGCCCATCAGGCCGACCCGAACGAACCAGACGCCATTGGCAACCATGAACAGGCGCATGGCCCAGCGTTGATGGTCGGCGAGTCGGCGCGCCAACGCAAAGCGGATTGTGTAAAAGGCGCAAACCAGGATCAACACGGCGTTCAGCGACACGCTGGCGACTCCCACCAGAGACAGGTATGTGTCGCGTCCCCACGTCAGCCAGAGCCCCCCCAGTGCAAGGGTGCAAGCCAGCACCAAAAAGATGCGGCCAGACCATCTGTGCAGGGTTGGGAACCGCCGCCGCAGAACCGGAATGAGCTGTATGAGGCCCGTCAGCGTCATTGCGGCCGCCAGCAAGACGTGACTTGCAAACATCAGATTGCCCGCATCGTCTCCCGGAACATGGCCTTTGATGAGTTGCTTGTCGTTCCACCCTGCAAAGTTTCCCGTGGCTGTGCGGGTGCCATAATGAGCAATGATAAAGGCGATGAAGGCCAGTTGGCCGACCGCAGCAATGCAAAACCACGCTATGCCTGTGCGGCTCAGGAGCTTGTTCCATTTTCCAAGATTTTGTGAAGTGGGTGCCACGCGCAATCCTTCCATGTTTCAAACAGGGAAGCTGTGGTCAGGATCGCCGACATCGTCTTGCCGATTTGGAAATCGGCGAGGATTTCCGCAGAAAACCGTCGATATTGCTCCGGTAAGCTTCTAAGCTTGTCCCCGTTGCTGGCCAACTGGAAGAGATGCTTATGAAGATCGCCCAAATACGCATTGAGAACGATGGCATGTTCAGGCACGGCCTGCCATTTGGTCCAGTTGCTCCGCTTACACTGTATTGGGCGGCGTTTGCGCTTTCGGTATGTGCTTTCATTGCCGAGTATTTCGTCGGCGGCATTGTCCCCCAGCTCGGTGTTGTGCTGGTGCTCATCGGTTTCGTGCCTTGCGGTATGGCCTGGCTTTTGTCGCGCGAATTGTTCCGGCAGGAAGCCGAGCGAAAAGCCTGGCCGCTCGTCGTGGTCGTGACGCTCTATTTGACCTGCCTGATCAGTTATGTGGTCCCGGAAGGGCATGCGGGCAGACTGGTCGGAATGGTGGCCAGCATGAAGGGGCTGATTGGGTCAGCCATGCTGCTCATGACTTTCGTGGAGGCCATTGATGGCTTGAAGGCCTCATCTGCGGAGCGACGGTTCCGCTTATGCTTTGCGGGTGGTTATGCCGCGATCGTCTTTGTTTCCCTCATGAATGACCAGCGCGGACTCGATGTTTGGCAGGAAGAGTTCAGGATTGTCGCCGCCATGCTCGCATTGGTCGGTGCAAGCGCGGCAGTGCTCTATCGAAGGCAAAATCCTCTTGCGCAGACCAAGCGGCCAAAGTCAGCGGCAGGACATCCGGCGCTTGCCTTGCGACTAGAGCGTCTGATCGAGACCGATCACGTGTTTCTGGAACCCCAGATAAAAGTCGCCGATGTAGCCGAACGTTTGCGCGAACCGGAATACAAGATCAGCCAATGCATCGTATCCGACCTTGGCTTCGCCAATTTCAACCAGATGATCAATTCCTACCGCATAGCCGAGGCGAAGCGCAGGCTTGCCCGTCCTGATCTTGAGGGTCAGCCTATCCTGTCCATCGCGATGGATTGCGGATTTGGCTCGCTCGGCCCATTCAACAGGTCATTCAAGGCGATGACGGGTCTGACGCCGAGCGCGTATCGCCGGCAGGCGGCGATGCAGTGAGGGCTGGCGATTGGCGCGGTGAAGACTAGACTGCGCGACACAGAATCACTTCCCGCCAAGAAAGGCCGTCTCCATGGCAAACGCTCCCGTCGGATCCAAATCCAACCCGTCCCAGTTCGATATCCTGGACAAGCTGGCCGAGGACGAGCCGTACTTCGTGATCCGAGCGCATGATCCGCTATCTTCGGCGCTGGTCGAGCTGCACGCCTATATCGGCGCAGGCCAGTCCGGCGCGGCCCACAACAAGCTGGCCGAGATCATGGCGATGACGGCCGCCAAGGCCCCGCGCCCGGCCTCCAGCCCGAAATATCGCGAAACCTTCGCCATCTCGCTGGCCATGGAACAGTGGCGCGAGACGCATTCCGGCGATTAAGGGATTTGCCGGTTTGCAGATTGCGCCCGTCACGCTGGAGAACCGTTTCGTACGGCTCGTGCCGTTTGACATTGACGCGCATGCCGAAGCGTTACGGGACATGGCTGAGCGGTCCGGCCAGCGGCTGGCGACGTGGCCGTATTTCAATCCGCCGGGTGACTGGATTTCGGTTTGGGTAAAAGCGATCCGGAAACGCGCAGAGGCTGGCACGCTGGTGCCATTTGCCGTCCTGACGCCGGAGGGTCGCTTCGCTGGGATGAGCGCCTATCTCAACCCGGATGCAGTATCGAAGAATGTCGAGATCGGCATGACGATTTATGCGCCTGAATTTCAGGGTGGCGCGACAAATCCCGCTTGCAAGCATTTGCTGCTCGGCCATGCCTTTGGTCAGGGAGCAATCCGCGTCTGTTTCAATGTGGATGAACGCAATGCCCGGTCTCGTGCAGCAGTGACCAAGCTGGGCGGCGTGCAGGAAGGCGTCCTGCGCGATAATCGCGTCCTGCCGGATGGTTTTGTCCGCACCACTGTGGTGTTCTCGATCCTCGCCCGCGAATGGCCCGGCGTGAAAGAGGGCCTGGAGGCGCGGCTGGCGCGTTTCGAGAGGGAGGACTGATGGCCGAACCGATCAATCTCACCAAATTTCGAAAAGCGAAAGCCAAGGCCGAGAAAGGCAAGTTGGCCAAGGAAAACCGCGCGAAATTCGGACGCACCAAGTCCGATCGATCCCTGGAGCAAGCGCGCGCGGACAAAGCGCGCCGGGAGACCGAAGCCCATCGCCGGGACGATGATCCCGAAGGCCATGGTTAATCAGGTCTTACCAACCGGCCTCTGACTTGCAGTGTCCCTTCTGACTTTGTTTCAAAGCGGGAGGACACGCCAATGGGTCGCATTCTGGGAAAATTCGTGGTGGCCGGTATCGCATTTGCGGCCGGGGTCACTTGGGGCATCGTGGCTGACGCGGCTGAAGCCGGTATTCCGATCCGCACACTGCTTGGTTTTTAGTCGTCCGTTCAGCTAGCCGGTTCTTCCGGATACAGGATCGAATTGATCAGGGCGTCATCCATGCGGCGGCCTGAAACGCGCTCCAGTGCGCTGAAGATCGGCTTGGCCTGTTTGTCTTCGAGCAGGGGGATTGACTGGGCCAATTCGGCGGCGCGGGCATAACGCAACTGGGCTGTGGCCATATCGCCGCGCGCCTCCGCACATGCACCCAGATTATGAAGAATGGCAGGGGCGTGGGTCCATTCGCGTCCCAATTCGTCCCACTGTGCGCAGGCCCCCATGAAATTGCCATTCTTGGTGGCCTTCACGGCAGCGGCGAAGCGAGGGTCGTTCTGGGCTTCTGGGGTCAGGCCGTCCGTCATGATTTCGGCGCGCATGGTCTGGTAGTAAGGCGCGATATCATTGCGGAACCGGCGAACGGCTTCCACGGTCGCATCCCGCACCATGCCAATCGGGGCATTGTAGGGATCGTAGCTGGACTGGTGAGGATCGCGCCAAACGCCGAGGTCATGGCCGCGATCTTCGTATTCGGCCACGTCGACACATGTTTCCCGATTTGCCCCGCCCAGCTGTTGCTGGCTGAAGACCAGCCGGTTGGTGCGATAGTCCACCAGATTGGCGGTGACAACGACTTCGACGGTTTCTTCGCGACATTCCGTTTCAACGATGGCGCGGTGTTCGCAATCGAACAGGCCGTCATATTCAACGCATCGCTTCTCGCGTTCAAAGCGCGTTTCGGCATCCCAGGACTCTATGTCGACCCGGCCCTCATAAATTCCGGCCGGATCGCCGGACGGCAAGGTGAACCAGTAGGATCCATCCAGCGTGACCTGTTCGATCATGTCGGCGAACTCGGCTTCGGCGACATTCCCGGCTGGCCCGCGGAACTGGCCCACGGCGACATCGCGATATTCTGCGGCCGGAGGAAAGCCAGGCGCCATGCGCGCCTCATAGTCATATCCGGGCGTGGCACAGGCAGCGGCCAAAGCGGGCAGGAAGAATAACAGGGCGTGTCTCATGTGGAGAGCCTTCAACAGTTTCAAGTCAGTAGCGTTGAGAGATACTGAACAGACACTGAACCATGCAATGGCTGTCTTTGCGTAGGGGAAAATCTTGACCTTGGGGGAGGGTGCCGCCACCTGTCTCGCAACATTGATGGAGCCCTAAATGACAAGTTCACTGTTCACCCCCTTCAAGATGAAATCCCTCGACTTGCCTAACCGCATCGTGATGGCCCCGATGACGCGGTCGAAGTCGCCGAACGGCGTGCCGGGCAATGATGTTGCAGACTATTATGCGCGTCGCGCCGAAAACGAGGTTGGTCTGATCCTGACCGAAGGCACCACAATCCGCCGTGGTGGGGCATCGAACGACCCGAACGTTCCGAACTTCCATGAGCCGGACTCCCTGGCTGGTTGGAAAAATGTGGTTGAGAAGGTCCACGCCAAGGGTGGCAAGATCGCGCCCCAGATCTGGCATATGGGCATGGTGCGCAAGGAAGGCAGTGGCCCCAATCCGGACGCGCCGACCGACAGCCCTTCGGGCATGACGCATACCGGTAAAGCTGTGATTGAGGCACCGACATCAGCTGAAGTCGACGACATGGTGCTCGCATATGCTGACGCCGCCGCTGAGGCGGAAAAGCTCGGTTTTGACTGTGTCGAAGTGCATGGCGCGCATGGCTACCTGATCGACCAGTTCTTCTGGGATGTCATGAACAAGCGCGATGACAAGTTCGGCGGCACATCGCTGGTCGACCGCGCCAGCTTTGCCTCTGATATCCTGAAGGAAATTCGCAAGCGTGTCTCTCCGGATTTCCCGATCATCCTGCGCTACTCGCAGTGGAAACAACAACAATATGATGCGCGCCTGGCTACGACGCCGGAAGACCTCGAAGCTTTCCTGAAAGTGTTCGTCGATGGCGGCGTGGACGTATTGCACGCGTCCCAGCGCCGCTACTGGGAACCCGAATTCCCTGAGGTCGATGGCGAGAACGGTCTGAACGGTGCAGGTTGGGCCAAGAAGCTGACTGGCCTGCCCACCATTACCGTCGGGTCGGTTGGCCTGTCAGGCGATTTCATCAAGGCTTTCCAGGGTGAGGGTTCGGGGACACGGTCGCTCGATGACCTCGAAGAGCGCTTGTCGCGCGGTGAGTTTGACCTTGTTGCGGTTGGGCGCGCGCTGCTTCAGGATCCGGCATGGGCCCGCAAGGTGCATGAAGGTCGCCTTGATGAGTTGAACGATTATGATGCAGCGAGTTTGGCAACGCTATCTTAGGTCGATTTAGACTTGCATCCGATCGTCAGGAATGGTTTTGGTTAATTCAGCTGGGCCGAAGGTGGCTATTCCGCCAAGGTCCAGTTGGATGGTGGGGACAGTTTAGGCCATCCCGATACAATTTGACGATGAAGGCGTGTGGGGGACCCGTACATCACACGCACTTTGTCCGCGCTTCGACGCCACCTGCGCGATAGCCGTCTTGTTCGGATGATCTATTCCCCCTTCTGACGCGGGCCAAGCCCGTACCAAAGTGAGATGCCTTCACACCAGCATCTCGCTCGACCCTGCAAGGCCGCGTCCCGCACACCTGACGCGTCCCTGCAGGGTTTTTTTTGTGGTCAGTTCGGGTCAGGCGGTGCTGTAGGACTCGGCCAGCCATGCCCTGACTTCAGAGTCGACATCTTCGGCAGATACGAGCCGAACCTTGTGCGTGCACATACTGCCCGGCTTTTCTGCCGCTAAACGATCAGATCAAGTGGTCTTGTCGCTATTGTCGAAGGATTTGGCAGGCGTGCATCGGGCCTCGTCATTGTCTTGCCCGGACATCTGCCTGTCCTTTATGCCGAGCAAGCTGGCCTGGAACTCCTTCAACAGGTCCGCATCCTGTTCAGTAGGATTCTCCAGCTCCTGCAGTGCAGCCACGCGTTCTTCGAGCCACATGGTTGCTTTGGCAGTTCCATCACCGACCACGGGGTTGCATGCAGTAGGATTGGACGGCGCATCTGCCTGTGCGGGCAATAGAGAAGACACGATGGCAGCGGCTATCAGAAAGACGGGCTTCTTCATCCTCAAGGGTTCCAAATTCAATTTTTGGGAGCATGACATGGCACTGGCATATTCACAATATTCGTGTGTGCCGCAAACCCTGCCCAACGGGGCATTCGGTGCTATATGTTCGCTATGAGTTCTAATCCGAATCGCCTGTCCATTTCCCAAATGGCCGCCGCCAAACCGCCCGCTGCCAAGAGCGAGGCGGAGTATCTGGACGGCCTGAACCCGGAGCAGCGCGAGGCCGTGCTGACGACCGAAGGCCCTCTGCTGGTGCTTGCCGGTGCCGGCACGGGTAAAACGCGCGTGCTGACCACGCGTCTCGCACACATCATCGGCACGCGGCTGGCCTGGCCGTCGCAGACGCTGACCGTGACCTTCACCAACAAGGCCGCCCGGGAAATGCGCGAGCGGGCGCTGAACATGCTGGGCGAGGCGGGCGAGGGCCTGCGCTGGCTTGGCACGTTCCACTCGATCAGCGCGCAGATTCTGCGCAAACATGCCGAACTGGCAGGGCTTAAATCGACTTTCACCATCATCGACACCGATGATCAGGTGCGTCTGTGCAAACAGATCATTCAGGCCGAGAACATTGATCCGAAACGCTGGACGCCGCGCTATCTCGCCAGCCTGATTGATGGCTGGAAGAACCGGGCGCTGACGCCGGACAAGGTGCCGCCGGAAGAGGCTCACCAGTTCGCTGACGGCAAGGGCATCACCTGTTACCAGATTTATCAGGCGCGGCTGAAAGTGCTGAACGCGTGCGACTTTGGCGATTTGCTGATCCACAACATCACGATCTTCCAGAAAAACCCTGATCTGTTGAAGGAATATCACGACAAGTTCCGTTATGTTCTGGTCGACGAATATCAGGATACGAACGTAGCGCAGTATCTGTGGCTGCGCCTTCTGGCGCAGGGCTCGCAGAATATATGCTGTGTCGGTGATGATGATCAGTCGATCTATGGCTGGCGCGGCGCGGAAGTCGACAACATCCTCCGCTTCGAGAAGGATTTCCCCGGCGCGCATGTGATCCGGCTGGAAAAGAACTACCGCTCGACCAAGCATATCCTTGCCGCTGCTTCCTCGGTGATCAGTCACAACAAGAGCCGTCTCGGCAAAACGCTCTATGTCGGCGACGACAATGCGATTGATGATATTGACGCCTCCAAGGTGAAGGTACGCGGCCTGTGGGATGGCGAGGCCGAGAGCCGCCTGATTGCGGACGATATCGAGAGCTGGGTGTCGAAGGGTGGCAGCCATGAGGATTGCGCCGTTCTGGTGCGCGCCTCGTGGCAGATGCGGGCCTTCGAGGAACGCTTCATCATGCTGGGCATACCGTACCGCGTGATCGGGGGCCCGCGCTTCTTCGAGCGCGCCGAGATACGCGATGCGCTGGCCTATTTGCGGCTTGTACGGTCGCCGGATGATGATCTTGCGTTCGAGCGAGTCGTGAACCAGCCGAAGCGCGGCGTGGGCAATACATCGCTCGCCAAGCTGCAATCCTATGCGCGCGAGGATGGCCGCAGCCTGTTCGTGCTGACGCCAATGGTGCTGCAGACTGACGAGATCAAGGGCGGCGCGAAGCGCGGGCTGAACCAGTTCATCGACCAGATCAATCTCTGGCGAGACAAATTGGCCAATGGCATGCCGCATACGGAACTTGCTGAAACGATTCTCGAAGAGTCCGGCTATACCGACATGCTTCAGAAGGATCGCAGCCCGCAGGCGCAGACACGGCTCGACAACCTGAAGGAACTGGTCCGGGCGATGAGCGAGTTCGACTCACTGGCCGGCTTCCTGGAACATATCGAACTGGTCATGGACGCTTCGACCGGCGGGGCCGGGGAAGACCAGGTGCAGATCCTGACCCTGCACGGCGCCAAAGGGCTGGAATGGCCCGTCGTCTTCTTGCCCGGCTGGGAAGAGGAAGTCTTCCCATCCCGCCGCAGCCTGGATGAAAGCGGCATGAAGGGGCTCGAGGAAGAGCGTCGGCTGGCCTATGTCGGCATCACGCGCGCGCGTCAGCACGCCTATATTTCCTTTGTGGCGAACCGCCAGATCTATGGCCGCTGGCAGAGCGTACTGCCGAGCCGCTTTGTCGATGAGTTGCCGCATGATCATGTCGAGGCGATTTCAGAGACGGGCTTTTCCGGCATGCCCGGTGGCGAAAGTGGATTTAGCGGATCGGTCGAAGACCTTGGCGAACGTTCGAATTACAAGAGTCCGGGCTGGCAGCGCCTGAAGGAAAATGCGGGCCGGTTCGACACGCGTCCGCCGCGAGACAATACGACCCTGTCGGCCACTTCAGGCGGACCGGCAACTTTCAAGGTCGGCACACGTATCTTCCATGACAAGTTCGGCTATGGCCGGGTGGCTCATACGGAAGGCAACAAGCTGACCGTGGATTTCGAAAAGTCCGGACGGAAGAAAGTGATCGCCACATTCGTGCAACCCGTTTGATGGTTGACCGCGCGTTCCATTCCGAATTGGATGGGTAAGGCAAAGCGGTGAGGCGATCATGGCCGGTTATCTTGAGAAGCGGCTCTATGAGGGCGAGGTCCTGCGCTATCGCGGCCAGTTCCATTGGCTCGAATATGCCAAGGCATGGGCGATGCTGATTGTCTTTGGCATCATCATCTTCGGGATTTTCTATTTTATCGCCCAGATGATCCGGTTGAACACGACCGAGTTTGTGGTGACAGATCGCCGGGTTGTGAAGAAAACCGGGCTCTGGTCAGCCAATGTCGAGGAGATAACGCTCGATTCCATAGAAGGCAGTTCCCTCAACCAAGGCATCTTGGGGCGGATATTTGGCTTCGGAAAACTGTCGGTTCATGGGCGTGGTGAAACCCACATCAACTTCCCCAACATGGCCCATCCCCAGAGGTTTCGGGCTGAAGCGGAAAAATCCAAGCAGACAGCGCTTGCGCCGGGCGGGCCTCTGGTCGGCTGATCTGTTTCGCGAGAAAGGATATGCAGCACCGGGGGCCTGGTCAGGGGGGAGGGAGTCCGGCCGGCCTCATGAAGCGCGATGGGTGGAGGCGCTTGCCCGAAAGGGCGAAGGCCGACCCGGTGCTGCAGGACCTGTTCTCGCATGAACCACGCGAACGCAAACCGAATGGCGCGTTCATCTGAGGCTCATCTGGATTCCTATTCAGCGGCGGGCAGGGACCGGTCAGACGGTTGGTTCTCGTTGGCCGTGGTCTGTTCAGATATACTGTGGGCGGCTGCCTGTTCGCCCCGGACCCGATCCTTCAGGCGGCCGGCCCAACGGCGAATACGGTGTGGTGCAAGCAGCCAGACAGGCGTCACCAGCAAGATCATGATTGTAGAAAAGCCAAGGCCAAATACCACGGCCGTCGCCAGTTGGACCCACCATTCGGAGCTGGCACCCCCGAAATTGATCGAGCCTTCGAAGAAGTTCACATTCATCTGAATGATCATCGGCAACAGGCCACAGATCGTCGTGCCGGTCGTCAGCAGGATCGGACGAATACGCTGGGCGGCTGTCGCGACGGCGGCTTCTTCCGGCGTGCGGCCATCGCTGAGCAGACGGTTATACGTGTCGATGAGGACGATATTGTTGTTCACCACGATCCCGGCGAGCGCGACAATGCCCGTACCGATCATCAGCTGGGAAACGTAAGGCAGGACGAGCTGGATACCAACGAGCACACCGGCAGTGGATATGATTACGGCCGTCAGGGTCAGGAAGACCTGCCAGAAATTGTTGAACTCCCACAGCAGGATGATGGCCATCATGAACAGCATGGCGAGCAGGGCCCCCTGGAAGAAGGCTGCCGCATCGGCGCTATCTTCATCCGCGCCTTCAAAGCGTACCTCCACCGTGCCGGGAATATCCTGTTCGGCAACCCAGGCCTTGACCTCTTCGACGATCGCAGCGCCTGCACCCTGTTCCAAGGCATTGGCGCGGACATCCACGACCCGGGCTCCATCACGGCGCGTAATCTGGCTGACCCGCGGGGCGGGCACGCGCTCGACAAACAATGAGAGCGGAACATTGCCGCGCGGCGTGGCGATACGAAGATCGTCAATTGCGCTGGCGCTGCGGTCTGCCTGTGGGAAGCGGACGCGGATGTCGACTTCGTCATTGGCATCGTCCGGCCGATAGCGACCGACGAGCACGCCATTTGTAATCAGCTGCACGGCTGCGCCGACCTGGCTGATATCGAGTCCATACTTGCCAGCTTCGGCACGGTCGACTTCGAGTTGGTATTCGATACCGGGCAGAGGGCGCGTGTCTTCAACTTCGCGCAGGTCAGGTCGGGAATCGAGGTAGTCGCGGATCATGCGCGCAGTGGAATTGAGGGAGGCGGCATCCTCGGAGAGTAGAGCGATCTGAATGTCCTTGCCCGAGGGTGGGCCTTGTTCGCGGGCGGCGATTTCGAAGCGAAGGCCAGGAATTTCAGCCAGCCGGGTGCGGATGTTCGCGAGTGTGCGGCGGCCATTGTGCACGCCATCGGCCGTGGCCAAGTCGACCAGTAGCTGCCCAACCGTGTCGGTCGGCTTGCTGGACGATCCGTCCGGCGAAAAGATCGCGCCACCGGAGGCGCCGGCTTCGGTCGAGATGTCTTCAACGCCGTCCATGCCGGTAATTGCCACTTCGGCCCGTTTGACAAGAGAAAGCTGTTCTGCGGTGGAGAGGCTGCCCTGAGCCTGAACGAACACGAAGGCTTGTTCAGGTTCGACATCCAGAAAGAGTTCGGTCTTGTGCGGTGTCGAGCCAAACCAGACAAAGATCATCATGACCCCGGCAATGGCGACGCCCGTCACAGCCAAAGGGTGCGCCAGCAGCACTTTCAGCAGGCGAACATATCCGCCAAGCCAGCCGGTAGCCTCCGACGGATCGGCGTCTGCCGCCAATGCCGCCAGACTCTCATCGGTACCATCAGGCCGTGCGCCGATCACCGAACCGAGCACCGGCAGGAAGATCAGCGCCATGACCAGCGACGCCGACAGAACGAAAATCAGCGTAATCGGCAGATAGGCCATGAACTTGCCAGGCATTGAGTTCCAGAACAGGAATGGGATGAAAGCCGCAAGGGTTGTCGCGGTCGATGCAACCACTGGCCAGAACATCCGCTTGCCGGCCATGCCGTAAGCCTCTTTCCGGTTGAGGCCCTCGGCCATTTTTCGGTCGGCATATTCGGTTACGACAATGGCGCCATCGACCAGAATACCCACCGCGATGACCATGCCGAACATGACCATCATGTTGATCGTGTAACCAAATGCCCCAAGAAGCAGGAACGCCATCACGAAGGAGGCGGGGATGGAGATACCCACCAGCAGCGCGGAGCGCCAACCAAGTGCGGCCACACAGATTATCATCACCAGCATGACAGCGGTGATGATCGAGTTCTGGAGTTGTCCCAGCTGATCCCCAATCAGTTCCGAGGCGTCTGATGTGATGCGGACATCGACCGTGTTGGGCCAGCTTTCCTGCTGGGCCGCGACGGTGTCGCGCACGAAATTCGCCGTGTCGAGAATGTTGGCACCGGAGCGTTTGACGATCTGCAATTGCAGGGAGGGTTGGCCGTTGAACGTCGCGTAGCCGGTTGCGTCCTTGTAAGTGCGGCGGATTTCGGCCACGTCCGACAGGGTCACCGTGGCATTGTCAGAGCGTTTGACCGGCAGGTTGAGCGCATCCTGGGCGGATCGGATCAGGCCGGGCACCTTGACGGCAAAGCTGCCTTCGCCGGTGTCGATCTGGCCAGCCGGGACGAGCTGGTTGTTCGCGGTCACGACGGCGTAGATGTCCTGATAGGACAGATTGTAAGTTTCAAGTTTGACGGGATCGACCACAATTTCGAGCACGTCTTCGCGCTGGCCAATAATGTTGGCTTCCAGCACGCCCGGATTGCGCTCCAGCATGTCCTGCAGGGTCTCGGCAATCTGGTTCAGTCCGCGCTCAGGCGCCTGGCCGAACAGGTTCACGACCATGATCGGGAATTGTGAAGCATTCACTTCGGTGATGATGGGCTCGCGGGCATCAGCCGGGAAGAACCGTTTGGCCAGATCGACCTTGTCCTTTACGTCCAACACTGCCTGGTCGACATCGGTTTCGATTTCGAATTCCAGAACCAGTTGGCCAGCGCCCTCTGCGCCGATGCCGATAAAGGTTTTCAGGCCCTCAAGAGACTGGATTTCCTGTTCGATGGGTTTGACCAGAAGGCGCTCGGCATCTTCTGGAGTCACGCCAGCCAGCGGCACCGTGATGCCAACAAAAGGAATTGGAATGTCCGGATCCGCTTCCTTGGGCAATCCGATATACGTCGCCGTACCGGCAATGATGGCGCAGATCAGGATGGACAACACCATCCGCGCGCGGCCGATGGCACCCTTGACGATCTGGGTCATGGCTGGGCACCGCCTTGGGGAACAGGTTTCACTTCGACCCCTTCAGCCAGGTAGTCCTGGCCAATAGAGATCAGTCTGACCGTAGCGGGCAGGCCTGTGACCCACGCGCCCTCAGGCGTCTCATCAATCACTTTGATGGGCGCGAACTGTACCGTGTTCTGGTCGTCGACGTAGCGTACGCCGAGTTCGCCAGCGTCCGACAATGTCAGAAGGCCGGGAGAGATCAGCGTCGCTGGCACCTCGCCCATTGGAATAAAGAGTTCTGCCGTGACACCCGCGGCGACCGGATCGTCGCCTGTGTCGAGTTCACCCTCGATCAGGAAGGTGCGCGTGCCCGCGTCGGCCGTGCGTGAGACATAACGCAGCGTGGCCGGATAGGTCTTGCCGCTGGGCAGGCGGGCGGTGCCGGTCATGCCGGTCGTCAGTTGGCCGGCATTGGCCTCGGCCACTTCGACCGCGACAATAACCGGGTCCATGTCGACCATGGTGCCGCAAGGCTGACCGGGCGAAAGATAATCACCAGCTTCGGCCAAGCGGTTTTCAAAGATTCCGTCGAACGGGGCCCGAATCTGTGTCTTGGAAAGTTCCACCCGCGCGGCGTTCACCGAGGCTTCTGCAGCGTCGAGAGCTGCCTTCGCGGAGGCTTCATTATTGGCGGGGGCCAGGCCTTTTTCGGCCAATGTTCTTGCCGCCTCGAAATCGATCCGTGCAGCGTCGCGGCGAGCTTCAGCCTCTTCCAGACGGGCGGCGCGGGCTTCAACATCCAGCCCGCAGAGCAGCGTGCCCCGTGAGACGCGCGTACCTTCGCGCACGGGCGTCGAGGTTACGTTGCCAGCGGTTCCAGCTTTTACCGTCACCGATTTATCGGGGGCCGTCAGGCCCTTGGCCTTGAGGCGGATGCCGTGAGTTTGTGCCGAAACCGTGAAAGTGACCGCTTCGGGCGCGACCTCGCTGGCTTCCAGCCGGACATCTTCATGCTGCGTGCTGATGTCGCCCCGAATAACACTCCGGATCACGAACCAGGCCAGTAGGCCGACAAAGATAGCAATGGCAATTTTTAAGGATCGGTTCACGGTTCAGTCTTTCGCACGGCTGGCGCTGTATCAGATATAGGGCGCGGCGTCGCCTGAATAAGGTCGCCACTCGATCATAGTTAACAGCCGATTGTTGCAATCCGGCAAAGCTGGCGCGCAGATTTCAGGTTTCAGTGCAAGGTGTGATTAATAAATGCCCCGATCAGCGAGGGCAGAGTCAGATCCAGCGTCGCCAGCGGAAGATGGCCAGCATCAGGATGGTCGCCACCGCGAGCGCCCCGACCAGGATGGCAAATGCGCCGGCGCTTTGAACCCCCGGCATGCCGCCCACATTAACGCCGAAAAGGCCCGTCACGAAGCTGATCGGCAGGAAGACCGCTGACAGGATCGAGAGCACGAACAAGCGCTGGTTCATCACTTCCGCGCGTTCCTCTATCACCTGTTCCTGCAACACGGTGCAGCGGTCCCGGATCGTGTCGAGTTCTTCCGCCAGACGCGTGACCCGATCAGCGGACTCGCGGAGGAACAGCAGATCATGATCGGAGAACAAGCCGGACTGGGTGCCTTCGCGGACAAGCTGGGAAAGCGCCTCGCGTTGGGGCAAAATATAGCGACGTACCTGCAATACGCGGCGGCGCAACTCCGACAGTTTGGAGCGCGGGAGACGCGTACCAGGATCAAGCAGATCATCCTCGAACTGGTCCGCCTGTTCATCGAAACGCGACACTTCCGGTTCCATCCGGTCGGTCAACGCATCGGCAAGGGCGGCAACAAGGCCGCCCGTTGAATTGGGCGCATTGCCCTCTTTGACCTTCAGTTCGACATCGCGCGTCGCCTGGATGGGCTTGGCGCGCAACGTGATCAGAGAGCTTTCACTGGCCCACATGCGCAAAGCCAGCATGTCTTCCAGTGCTTCGCCTTCGTTCAGGTTCATGCCGCGCAAATTGATCAGGAAACCAGCACCATGCCGGGTCGAGCGCGGGCGAGTGTCTTCCTGAAGCAGCGCCTCGGTGGCGATACGGTCCAGCCCGCTCTGGCGAGCGAGCCAGGTTCTCACTTCCGGCGACAAACGGTTGAGGTGCAACCAGTGGCGACTGAACTCATTCAATCGGCCGGAGGTCACATCCTCCCAGTTCAGCGATGCGATGGTGCCGTCAGCCGCCATTCCGTAGCCGAAGACCAGCGGCGCCGTCATTGCGTCAGTTGAGGAAACAGCGGGCGACACCATGCAGGATCAGAGCGCCGAGACTGGCGGCGTGCGCGCAATCCAGGGGCGTGTCATTTCGAGCTGCATGGCCAGTTCAAACAGCAGGCCATCCTCGCCCCGTTTGGCAGAGAACATGGAGCCGATCGGCAGGCCGCCCGACGACCATGACAAGGGCACGCTCATCGAGGCTGCGCCTGCAACGTTCATCGGCGCAGTGAAAGCGGCAAAGTTCAGAACACTCTCCATGACCGCGTCGAAATCTCCATTCGGGGCCTGTTCGCCAATTGGTACGGCGGGGCTGCCTGTTACGGGTGTGAGTAGCACATCCATGTCGCTGAACCAGTCGTCATAGACGGCTTCGAATGCCTTGAGATACGCGATCGTGTCTTCCATTTCCGACTGCCGCGCCTGGAACATGGCGGCCAGGCCGAGCGTCCATGGCTCGACGATGTCGGGCCCGATAGGCTTGCCGGAGTAGGCGCTGGCCTGTTGGGCAAACTCGGCGGCGCCAGCCGCCCAGTAGAGCAGGAACTTGTCGGTGAACTCCTTGCCGTCGAGCGGAACTTTGAAGTCGATCACCTCATGGCCCAGATCCCGGCAGAGCTGCGCGACGTCCTCAAGCGCTGCGGTGGTTTCAGGGGACACGCGTGTCCCGCTGATCGAGTCCGGTGCGAAGCCAATCCGTAGCGGACGGTTCAGGGTCGATATGTCTCCGAGGGGTGCATAGGTCCCGTCATTGGTCTCCGCCACACGAAACAGCTCAATGGAATCCTGCACCGTGATGGTCACGGCATGGTTGACCGAGATATCGACAGGCGGAGCGTTGGCCGCGTCCCGCTTGTCCAGTCGGGCACGTGATGGCTTCAGCCCAAAAACACCACACGTAGAAGCGGGAATGCGGATGGATCCGCCGCCATCGCTGGCATGCGCGAACGGGACGACACGTGCGGCCACGAGGGCGGCTGCGCCGCCGGACGATCCGCCCGGAATTCGGGATAGGTCCCAAGGATTGCGGGTCGGGCCTGTTACGAGCGGCTCGGTTGATGAAATGAGCCCCATTTCGGGTGTCGTGGATTTACCGAGAGAAACGACTCCTCCCTTTCTCCACGCTGCGGCAAAGGGGGAATCCTCCTGGGAAATATTGCCCACGAAAGCGCGGCTACCCCACATGGATTGCGTGCCCTTCCACCCGACAAGGTCTTTCATGAATGTGGGCACGCCACTGAACGTTCCCGGCGCGGGGACGGCTGCGTCGCGCAAGGCCTGGTCAAAGCTGTCGGTGGCGATCGCATTGAGATCGCCATTCACGGCCTTGGCGCGAGCGATGGCTTTTTCCGTTTCTACGAGCGAAGTGGTTTCGCCGGAGGCAATTCGGGCGGCGATGGTGAGACCGCTTTCCCAACCGGCTGGTGGGACAGCTTTTGCTGCCACGGGACCTGTCGGCACGGTGGCTGCGGCGTCGCTCGGCGTTTGTCCGCATGCCGCAAGTGTCGCGATGGCTGCCCCGCCCAGCAGAGCTTCCCGCCGTGAAAATCCAGTCATTCTATTCCTCCCAATTCCCATTTTTAGCGAAGCCTGTAACGGGAATTGGAATTTCGCAACCACCAAATCGTGGAAAAGCCGCGCGAAATTGCGCGGCTTTTCAATATTTCTGATCTGGTGGTGCCTATTGAATAACGCCGCACGCCACTCGCGCACCGGCGCCGCCAATAGGCTGGGTCATGTGGTCGTCTTCGGCCTCATGGATGATGAGCGCCGAGCCGTCTTCATCCAACAGGGAGTCGAGTGCGGTCAGGCGTGTGAACGCCTCATATCCGGCCGAACCATCTTCCGCGACCCAGATATTTGGCAGGTCGCCGGCTTCCGGTCCCTTCGGATTGAGCAGGCCATGCGCTCCTTCGATCTTTCCATGATGACCGCCGGATGCCTTGAACACGCCAACATCTTCGCACGTGCCGGTGCCGTGTAAATGGATGCCGTGCCAGCCGGGCGTCAAGCTGCCGGAATTGAGTTCAACACGAATCATTTCGCCATTCGGACCATCGAGAAAATTCGCGGTGCCGATCTCCGTGCCTTCCGCGCCAATGATGGAAGCCGTCGCGGTCATCATGGACGGGAACACGCCCTCATCCGGCCCGGGCATTTCGTCTGTCGTTGGCAAGCCATTGTCGCTGTCGGGCATCTCCTGCGGGGTCGCGCCTTGCTGTCCGCAAGCGGCAAGGGCGATGGCGAGTGAGGCGATTGCAGTTCGAGTGATCATGGGGGTCTCCTGTCAGCGGGGTTCTGATATAGGCGTAACGTCTATTTGGCAGGAAGGCTCCATGTCGTGAAGGACCGCGCGGATAAATTGCTCGTTAGTCTGGGGTTGTTCGACAGCCGAGCCTCTGCGCGCGCCGCGATTGAGGCAGGCAATGTGACGGCTGGCGGCGTCGTGGTAACCAAACCATCGCAAATGCTGTCACGCGACGACCGCATCGAGGCACAACCGGCGCACCCTTACGTATCGCGAGGGGGATTGAAACTGGCGCACGGCCTGAGCGCTTTTGGCGTTGATCCGGCTGGGCGCGTTTGCCTTGACATCGGGGCGTCCACAGGTGGTTTCACAGACGTGCTGTTGCGGGCCGGTGCGACGCATGTCGTCGCGGTCGATGTCGGGCGAGGCCAGCTTCACTCCTCTCTTTCCGATGAGGACCGCGTCACGAGCCTGGAAGCTCAAGACGCCCGGACCCTGACCGGAAAGATGCTGGGCGACACGCCTTCCTTGCTCGTATGCGATGCGAGCTTCATTGCGCTCGAAAAGCTGCTGGCCGTTCCTCTGTCGCTCGCGGCTGAGCGGGCGGAAATTGTCGGCCTGTTCAAGCCGCAATTCCAGGTTGGTCGGGAAAACATCGGCAAGGGCGGACTGGTCACAGATTCCGAAAAGGCAGACTTGGCGGCGGACGTTTTCGCGGAATGGATGGCGGGGCAGGGGTGGCCAATCCAGTCATGGACGCAAAGCCCTATCACCGGGGGCGACGGCAATGCGGAACGCCTGTTTTATGCGGTGCGAACCTAGTTCCGGCGCCTAGTAGTTCTCGTCCCCGAAACCGTCATTGATCTCCCATGTGCCATCATAGGGATCGCGGCATGCGGTGATCGGGTCGCGGATGACCTGACCATCGGGCAGCCGCGTTTCGCGCTCAATCGTGCGGCACTCGATATCGGTGCCCGGTTGGGGCGGCAGGGTCGGTCCCGCAGTCGTTGACGCCGGATATGTGCGGCTTGGCGGCGGCGTGTTGGGATAGTTCATGATCTCCGGTCCGCCATACAGGCCGTCGGTCGTGCGCGGAATGCCGCCGGCTGGATAGGTACCGCTCGTGGCCGCTCCATAAGGTGTTGCAACCTGACAGGGTCGGCTTGTGTCGTCTGCAATGGCTCCGCCAGCAAGACCGCCCACAATCGCGCCGAGAATGGCGCCCGCAGCGACTTCATCAGAGTTTCCGTTGCCATGATGGTATCCGCCGTGACGCCGATGACCGCGATAGCCTCTATGGCCGCGATACCCTCTGTGACCCCGGTAGTGGTACGCATCGCCATCATCCACATTATTGCCGATTGCCCCGCCGATCAGGCCGCCCGCAATCGCGCCGACGAGCACGCCTGCAAACTGGTCATCCTTGCGCTGGCGCTCACATTGGACGTTCTGGACAGGGGGATTGTAGGTGTAGCCATATCCGCTTTGGGCCGAGGCCGTAGCCGGTATGGCAAGACCGGCCATGGCCAGCGCTCCAATGAACAGCGAGTGGGATTTCATCGCAATACTCCTTGTCGCGGATACACGCCCGCCAGTGTCAGACTAGCATACTGCGGGGCTGAACCTGAACAGTAGGTGAAAACTGGACGCCGGGTACGCCTGGCCACATATTGACTGCATGGGAGTGTTCGACATCGCCACCCGCACCGCTGGCCGGGCGCGTTACGCTGCTGCACAAGGGCTGCGGTCGGCTTGGTATGGCGCGCAGATGAGCGCGGCGCGTCGGCGTGCCAGCGGCTTTGATCGCCCGGGCGAACCAGCGTTCCAGCCCACCCGAGGCCAGCCCGACCTTGCTGTCCTGCGCCGAGCCTATTTCGAACTGTTCATCAAGGACCGCCTGAATGTTGAGGCAGGGCTGTATCCAGCGCCATCGGATGTGCGCCTGAAGGATTTGCCGAAAGCGTTGAGATCGGCGCGGGCTTTCCGGGAAGATGTCGAGGACGTTGATCGGCGCAGATTGGAACGCAATGGAACGGAAGTACGGCAACAGGTGACCGACGGGCATAACCGGTATCCCGCCTACTATCTCCAGAATTTCCACTATCAGTCCGGCGGCTGGTTTACCGAGGACAGCGCCGATATCTATGACACTCAGGTCGAAGCATTGTTTACTGGCACAGCAGATGCGATGCGCCGCGCCGTTCTGGCCGAGATTTCACGGGAGCTCAGGGGACGCGACCAACGCGGTGTCAGCCTGTTGGATGTGGCGTGCGGCAATGGCCGCTTCCTGTCGCAAGTGATGCAGGTATATCCAAGGTTAATGGCGAGCGGGCTGGACCTGTCACCGACCTATACCGACGCCGCCCGCACACGTCTGAAACCGTGGAAACAGGTAGAGATCCTGCACGAGGCGGCCGAGGCGATGCCCGTAGAGGACAATAGCCTCGATATGGTGGTCTCCATTTTCCTGTTCCACGAATTGCCGCCCCGCGTGAGGGAGAAGGTGCTGGCGGAAATTCGACGAGTCCTGAAGCCGGGCGGTCTGTTTATTCTGGCAGATAGCGCGCAATTTGGAGACTATTCGGACCTTGATGGACTGTTGGAATATTTTCCCCACGGTTTCCACGAGCCATACTACAAAAGCTATCTGTCCTGGGCCGCCGTACAAGCATGCGATTTGGCAGGATTGGTGCCTGAAACGCAGTCACTGGCATTTCTTACAAAAATCAGCACCTTCCGGCGATCATCATAACGCCTTGAAATGAAAATTTTTTCCAGAGCTACGGGCGCTGCTTAATCTTGGATGAAAAAATATTGATTTGCGCGGATGGAACATGACAGTAATATGACAGTTACGTTACGGTCATGTGACACGAACTATATACCAGGAATGAAAGGAGCCACCTATGGCAGTCCTAGATCATAATGATAATCACGTTTCCTGGCTGGCGCACAGGGACCTGACCCTCAACGAGTCGAGCCTGCGCGTCCTGCGGGGAGCCATGCTGGCACTGGCAGGCGTCGTCGGGGTAAGTCTCGCGATCGCGCTCGATCCGATCTTTAACCTGTTCGCCTAAACGCCAACGGGGCTAGAAGCTCGGAAGTTTACCTGTCCCCATGAGGGGCATGGCAAAAGCCAGAATGATCGAAATGATGAGGCCGAGGAAGGCACGTCCGGCATCGCCGAGAACGTCTTTCACGGCCTCATTCTTTTCGCGCAGATGCGCGACGTAGGAGATCGCGAGTTCGCGACCGGCCAACAGGCCAAGGAATACCCAAGTCGTGCTCATCGGCACATTGCTGACCTCTTTGAACAGGAACAAGATGATTCCGTAGATCAGGTCGACGATTGTCGCGGCGCGGACATCCACCGTGTTGATCTTGCGTTCCACAATCTTCTGAATCTGGCCGCCGCGCGTGGCGAAGATGTAGCCTTGGATGGCCACAAGCAGGATCGCACCGAAAATGACGTAGCCGAGCGAAAAGGCCACATGCGTTTCGTCCCCAGTGACTGTGACCGTTCGCGGCAGGTAAACGAAGATATTCGCCAGATCCTGCATCAGCCATTGTGACCAGAGGAAGGTCGTCGTCAGCCACTGGAATGTGATCCAGTAGGGCCAAGGCAATTCGTCTTTCGTATGAAAGACCCAACGCTCGAACGTGCGGGAAATTATTATCCAGATCACAGCGCCGCACGCGAACGCCACGACATAGCCCATTGCCGACTTGATGATCATTTTTTCGAGGATGCCATCGCTGGCAGACCCTCCCGACAAGGCAAACAGGGTCAGGACCAGGAAGGTCGTCGACACAGGGATGCCAAATCGAGTCAGAAATAGCAGGACCAGGGGAGGCAGGGCGTGCCACCATTGAATGCCGGGCATCAGCACCGCGGTGCGATCCCCTTCACCTGGCAGCACAGACAATTTGTCGAGACGTTCGTAGGCAACGTCTCCCTGGCCATTGAAATACCCGTAGAAGAGCACGGCCAACAGAATTGCGCTGGCAAAAATCCACAGGACCCACCAGGGACGCTTTGCATTCGAGGACAGGAATGTCCCCAGTGTCTGGATCGAATCATTCGCGACGACGGCGTAGCACGCCAGCATAAATCCAATGATGCCGAAAATTTCTACGCCACCCATTACGCCAACCCATCGCTATTTGAATACTGAACGCGAGGTAGCAGGTTCAATGTGCAATGCCGATAGCAGGTATGTGAACTTACTGTGACATGCGCATTTGCGGTCATTTTCCCGTCTGCCCTCTATGTCGCAACTTCGCGTCGGCCAGCACACAGGCGAGCATCGCCTCCGCCACCGGCACCGCACGAATGCCAACACAGGGATCATGCCGTCCGATGGTGCGTACGTCCACCTCCTGACCGTCACGCGTGACAGTCTGGACGGGGGTAAGGATGGAAGATGTTGGTTTGATTGCGATTCGCACGACGATCGGCTGACCGGTTGAAATGCCGCCCGCAATGCCGCCATTATGGTTGGATAGGAAACGGGCGCCGTCATTGCCAGTGCGCATCTGGTCGGCGTTTTCCTCACCGGACAAAGCCGCGGCGGCAAAGCCTTCGCCGATTTCCACGCCCTTGGCCGCATTGATGCTCATCATGGCACCCGCGAGTTCGCTATCCAGTTTTCCGTATATGGGAGCGCCCCAACCCGCAGGAATCCCCGTCGCTTCGACCTCTACAATTGCGCCAGCAGAGCTTCCAGCCTTGCGGGTTTCGTCCAGAAAGGTCTCCCAGACGGGCACCATTTCGGCGTCAGGACACCAGAATGGGTTCGATTGCGTTTCATCCCAGTTCCAGCGCGAGCGGTCGATGGCATGGGGGCCGATCTGGACGACAGCGCCGCGCAAGAAGATTTCGTCGCCAAGAACGCGGCGCGCCACCGCGCCTGCAGCTACCCGCGCGGCAGTCTCGCGCGCACTGGAGCGGCCACCGCCGCGATAGTCACGGACGCCATATTTCTGATCGTAGGAATAGTCGGCATGACCGGGGCGGTACCGATCACGGATCTCACCATAATCTTTCGAGCGTTGATCTGTATTTTCGATCATCAGCGAGATCGGTGTGCCTGTGGTGACAGGGCCGCCGGTCCGGTCATCCTCAAAGACGCCGGACAGGATTTTCACCTGATCGGGTTCCCGACGCTGGGTTACGAATCGCGAGGTGCCGGGGCGGCGCTGATCGAGGAATTGCTGAATGAAGGCCTCATCCAGCGGAAGATTAGGCGGGCAGCCATCGACCACGCATCCGAGTGCGGGCCCGTGGCTTTCGCCCCAGGTGGTCACGCGGAAGAGGTGGCCGAACGTGTTGTGAGACATGGCTGCCCGTTTCAGTATTGAGTCAGGGCCTAGCCGAGCAGGTCCTGAACAGCTTCGCGCTCTTCGCGCAGTTCTTTCTCGGTCGCATCCATGCGGGCGCGCGAGAATTCACCGATTTCGAGACCCTGGACGATCTCGTACTTGCCGTCCTTGCAGGTGCACGGGTAGCCGTAGATGACGCCCGGCTCAATGCCGTAGGAGCCATCGGACGGGATGCCCATGGACACCCAGTCACCAGCTTCGGTGCCGAGGGCCCAGCTGCGCATATGATCGATGGCGGCTGACGCAGCCGAAGCGGCCGAAGAGGCACCACGGGCCTTAATGATGGCGGCGCCGCGCTGCTGCACGTCCGGTATGAAGGTGTTTTCGTACCAGTCCTGATCGACCTTGGAGAGGGCAGCTTCGCCTTTGACGGTGGCGTGATGCAGGTCTGGGTACTGAGTTGAGGAATGGTTGCCCCAGATTGTCATCTTCTTGATGTCGGTATTGTGGGCGCCCGTCTTCTCAGCCAGTTGGCTCATCGCGCGGTTGTGGTCGAGACGGACCATGGCGGTGAAGCATTTCGGATCCAGATCAGGCGCATTCTGTTGTGCGATCAGGGCATTGGTGTTGGCCGGGTTGCCGACGACAAGCACTTTCACGTCTCGGCTGGCATGATCATTGATCGCCTTACCCTGTGGGCCGAAGATACCGCCATTTGCAGACAGCAGGTCCTTGCGTTCCATGCCCTGTTTGCGTGGCATCGCGCCGACGAGCAGGGCAAAGTCGCAATCCTTGAACGCAACATTCGGGTCGTCAGTGGCAACGATATTGTTCAGGAGCGGGAAGGCGCAATCGTTCAATTCCATGACCACGCCCTCGAGCGCGCCGAGCGCAGGCGTGATTTCCAGCAGGTGAAGGTCGACCGGCTGGTCAGGTCCAAGCATGTTTCCAGCGGCAATGCGGAACAGGAGCGCATAACCGATCTGGCCTGCAGCGCCAGTTACAGCGACTTTCACGGGCTTTTTCATGGGAGAGTCCTTCTTGCATAGGGTGATTTCGCGGCATCAATGACGAATTTGTCAGAGAAGGGCAAGCGGCCATGCGCCTATGCCGCAGGATGTCGCCGCCGTAGCGGTATGACTCCGCGCCCGATTGGCCTATATGACGGCCAGCCCCCACAGCCTGACGAGCGGACAGATCGATGAGCCAGAGCGACCAACCCGACATCATTCCCCCTTCACCCAGCGCGACGGATTATCTGACCGACCCGTCGGGAAAACCCCTGATTCCAGACGTGGCTGACCCGATCGCCCTGTTCAAAGAGTGGATGGCGGCGGCGCGCGAAGCCGAACCGAATGATTCCAACGCAATGTCTCTGGCGACCGTGGACGCTGACGGCATGCCGGATGTCCGTATTGTATTGTTGAAAGAGGTGACTGAGGCGGGGTTTGTTTTCTTCACCAATCTCGAAAGTGCCAAAGGCCAGCAACTGACCGAGACCCCCAAAGCAGCGCTTGGCTTTCATTGGAAGAGCCAGCGCCGGCAGGTGCGGGTGCGCGGGACGGTTATGCCGGTCTCCGAAGAGGCCGCCGATGAGTATTTTGCCACCCGTGCCGCCCAGAGCCGTATCAGCGCCATCGCGTCTGACCAGTCGCGTCCACTGGCCGATCGGGCCGAGTTCGAACAGCGCGTGGCTGAACTATCGGAAATCTTCGGCGACGGACCAGACATTCCCCGCCCCGAATTCTGGGGCGGGTTCCGTGTCGTGCCGGTCGAGATCGAGTTCTGGCAGGACCAGGCTTTCCGGATGCACGACCGGCTGAAGTTTGTCCGCTCAAACGAGGGTTGGACCACCGGTCGACTCTATCCGTAGCGTTCCGCTGCCAGATCAAACTATTCCGTTCGAGACGGCTTCGATGACAAGGTGCGGGACGCCATCACTGGTCTTTGCCCATGACACGCCATCACCACTCACCATGGCGGTCACGCGCTGGCGAAATCCCGAGAAGCTCTCGAACTCAACCACATCTACCGGCGTGTCGAAGTGCAGGGTCACTTCGTAACCCATGCCACCCGCCAGTTCGCGGATTGCATGCACGCGCCCCTCAAAGGATTGTTTGAGGTAGCGGCCCGAGATGCGGTCACCCAGCTGGCAGGGTGCCTCGGGTTTGTTCGACAGGCGCGCCGATGCGGTATTCCAGTCGCGGTAGCCGAGTTCAGTCGCGACGAGCTCAAGTGCTCTCGCATGTGAGATGGACGTACCGGCATTTGCCTGTTCTGTCCGTATGTCGCGGGCACGGGCCTTGGCCTGTTCGCGCGTTGTTATTGAAATAGACATTGGAAACATCCTTGTCCGGGCAGTCGCTTCTCAGCGGGGCTCGCCTTGCCGCGGGACTGCCGGATGGACCGGTGTTCCGTGATCAAAAGTCGCGGCGCGGAGTGCGCCGGGGGATCTTCACCGAAAGACCAAAGGCCTTGCGAGCGGCGGGCGTCCCAGAGCCCGCGCGCCTCATACGCCTGGGAAGACGTCGCGTCAATCATTGTCACCAGACATTTGCCGTGAGTAAGTGACGGCAGGGCGTACGGAAACGATGCGCCATTAGGGGAGGTACACCACACAATGAAACGCGGACTTCAGATTGCCCTTGGCATTTTCTCACTCATTCCCGTTATTTTTGCCCTGATGGGCTTTCTGCACGGGGCGGAACGATTGTCCCCGGCAGGCGTCACGACAGAACTGGACAATCAGTATCGGTACTTCTCCGGTATGTATCTTGTGGTGAGCTTCCTGATCTGGTCGATCATTCCATCCATCGAAAAACAAGGGCGGCTTCTTCTGGTGGTTAGCGCAGCCATCTTTATCGGAGGGCTCGGTCGTCTTGTCTCAGTGATGACCGTCGGTCAGCCCGCGCAGGACCAGATGGTCGCGCTGGGTATCGAGCTGGTTGTGCCTGTGATCTTTGTGCTCTGGCAACGGATGGTTTCTGCCCGAGCCTAGCCACCACACGCGGCGATGGCGGTGTCATCTGCGGTCATTGCCGCGGCCGCTTCGAGCGGCCGGTCAGTGGCCAGCATGACGAGGCCGTCATCGGCAAGATCCTGAAACTCCGATCCGTTGCCGTCGGCCAGATAGATATCGTCCAATCGCTCGCCGGAACGACCCAGCGTGCCGAAAGCGGATTCGACATCATTGCGGGCATTGCGATCCCAGGCTGCGGCATCGGGGCGGCCAGTGCCGGTCCAGGCGATCAGTCGACGGGAGTCCACACCGCGTGCCTCAAGCGCCGCAATGTCACGGCCGCCGCGTGCCGAGGCGGTCATCATGAATTGAGGGTCAATGGCCGCGATTTCGGCGGCTTCGTCATCATTGTAGGAAATCATGATGACGTTCTCTTCCGCGCCAGCCGCATAGACGGCCTTGGCCATATTGGCGAAGCTTGTGGTCTTCTTGCGGTCGAGTTCCAGAATGGCGCCGCTGTTTCGGGCCCAGATCAGGGCGTCGGTCAGCTTGGGCGGGCTAAAGCGCGTGTGACCATCATCATTGTCGACCAGGGTCAGGCCCGACAGTTCTTCCCAGCTGATATCGGAGACATAGCCCCGGCCGGTCGTCGTTCGGTTCAGCCGGTCATCATGCATCAGGGTCAACACGCCGTCTCGGGTTTCGGCGACATCAATCTCGAAGACCCGGACTCCCTTGTCGAAATTGAACTGCATCGTCTCAATGGCATTCTCAGGATAGCCCGGCGCAGGGCCCCCGCGATGCGCAGCGATCACCACGCCTCCGTTTTCACGCAGGCAGTCGAAATAGTCGGGCAGGGGCATGCGCGCAGAAGCTTCGGTGATAGCGGGCTCCACAGCCCCTGACTGTGGGGTATCGCTTGACGGGGCGCAGCCAGACAGCAGGATGAGAGCGATAACAAGCAGTGCGGAGTGGTTCATTCGGGTGGTCCTCTTCTTGCGCTGCAGCAATCGCACGCATAAACCGGTTCTAAATCAGGCAATTATTGCCGAAGACAAAAACATTACAGGGAGACTTACCATGCTGGGTATCATGCAGGACTGGCCGCTGACGGTTAACAAAATCCTCGAACACGCCAAGCGCATCAATCCTACACGAGAAATCATCACTCGGCGCGTGGAAGGCCATATTGTCCGCACGACCTATGCCAATCTCTTTGACCAGTCCAAGCAGGTCTCGAATGCGCTTATCGATAGCGGCATTCAGTTGGGCGACCGCGTGGCGACGCTGGGCTGGAACTCTGAACGGCATATGGCCTCCTGGTATGGCGCCATGGGCATTGGCGCGGTGCTCCACACGATCAATCCACGCCTGCACCCTGAACAGGTCGCCTGGATCGCAAATCACGCCGAAGACAAGGTGCTCATCTTCGACAAGACCTTCCTGCCTATCGTGGAGGCCATCAAGGACCATCTGCAGACGGTGAAGACTTTCGTCATATACGCTGATGCTGACACGATGCCGGAAAACTCTCTTGGTGCAATCCCGTTTGATATCTGGATTGATGGTCGCTCGACCGAGGTCCGCTGGGGCGACTTTCCGGAAGATACCGCATGTGGCCTTTGTTATACGTCGGGCACTACAGGCGATCCGAAAGGAGTTCTCTACTCCCACCGCTCGAACGTGTTGCACACGCTGATCACGATGGGCAAGGATGTGATGGGCATGGGCGCTGATGATGTGGTTCTACCGGTCGTGCCGATGTTCCACGCCAATGCGTGGGGCCTTGCACTATCGTGTCCTGCTGTCGGCTCGAACATGGTAATGCCGGGGGCACAGATGGATGGCGCATCCATCTATGAATTGCTGGATACGGAAAAGGTGACGATCACCGCCGCGGTTCCAACCGTCTGGCTGATGCTGCTGACACATTTGCAGGAAAACAATCTCAAGCTGCCGCACTTGAAGAAGGTTCTGATCGGGGGCTCAGCCATTCCGGAGAAGATTCTTCGTGCCTTCGAGCAGGATTATGAAGTGGATGTTGTCCACGCCTGGGGCATGACCGAAACCTCGCCGCTGGGAACGCTGGGCGCTTTGCCGCCCCATCTCGTGAATGCCGACATCGACACGCGTATGGAGCAGAAGCTCAAGCAGGGGCGCCCGCCATTCGGCGTGGAGCTCAAGATCGTCGATGACGAAGGCAAGGTGCTGCCGAATGATGGCGAGACGTCTGGCCGGTTGATGGTGAGCGGCGCTGCGATTGCAGCTGGATACTTCAAGGGCGTCGGCGGCGACGTGCTGGACGAGGACGGCTATTTTGATACGGGCGATGTCGCCAATATCGACGAGTATGGCACCATGACCATCACCGACCGCGCGAAGGATGTGATCAAATCAGGCGGCGAGTGGATTTCCTCCATCGACATCGAGAACATCGCAGTCGGCCACCCGAAAGTGGCCAATGCGGCGGCTATCGGCATCTATCACCCGAAATGGGATGAGCGCCCACTCCTGGTGGTACAAGCCGCGCCGGGGGAAACGCCGAGTAAGGAAGACGTGCTGGCCCAACTGGAAGGCAAGATTGCCAAATGGTGGACACCGGACGATGTCGTCTTTGTCGATGAAATTCCGCTTGGCGCCACGGGCAAGATCAACAAGCTGGCCCTGCGCAACCAGTTCAAGGACTACAAGCTGCCGACGGCCTAGTTCGGGCTGAACTCGGGAACTGGACGGGCGGCCGCTTCTTCGGGAGTGGCCGCTTTTCCATTTTTGGAGATGTCATCGATCAGCCATTCCATTTCAGCTATTTCCACCTTCTGAGCTTTGATGATTTCATCGGCCAATTGCTGAACGCGTACGTCTTCTATGCCCGCCCTTTCGCTGGTCATGATGGCGATGGAATGATGCGGGATCATGGCGCGCATATATGATTGGTCGCTTACCGTTGCTTGCGAGCGCACCAGAAGCAGGGCGGTAACAAAGAGCAGGCCACTGCCGACGAATATTGCGAGGTTCTTGCGGCTATCCTGATACATGTTGAGCATGAAGGCCAACATTACGATCGCCATCGACGCGGCCATGATGAGGGTCATGTAGAAGCGGGTTTCACTCCAATGCACATGGGGCAGGGCATAGGTGTTTAGATACATAAGTCCGAACATGACGATGGCGGAGGTCGTGATCATCAGGCCGAAGCGGAGATAGCGGCCGGAATGGTCCATGGTCTTTCCTTTCGAATTGACGTTGAAGAGGTTCAGTTTGAACGTGCAGGAGCGGACGCTGTTCCGCACGAATCTGTTCCACGAGACTGGTTGAGAGGGGCAGTGTGATCTATGTCAGGTGACAGGGATCATCCGGAGAGGGCTGGAAACACAATGGATACGATAGAACAGACACAGGATGCCGGATGGCGCGGCACGGTTGCCAAGGCGTCGCTTGCCTTGTCGATCTTTACGGTCTTCTGGTTCATCATCGCAGCGCTTGGCACCAAGCTGGGCCTGTGGAACTGGCAGGTTGGGCTTGGTCTGATGACGATCAATTGGGGACTCAAGCTGATCTTCGTGGCGCTCGGTGTCTCAGTGATCGCGGTGATCCTCTCATTGATCAAAGCACCCCGGAAACGCGCTTTCATTCTGGCGTTTGCCTCGCTCTTGATTGCCGGGCTCAGCTTTGGGCGCGTCGCGGCGTTTGGCGGGGAAGCGTCCCGCTTGCCGCCGATCCACGACGTTCAGACCGACTGGTCCAACCCGATCATGCCGAGCGATGCCCTGCTCGCCGTCCGGGCCGAGACCGAGGCCATGAACCCGGTCGAAGCTGCACCAATCGTTCCGGAATATGCCGAAGACCGTTGGCCGGGCACTCCGGGGCGCCTCGTGTCCGAATTGCAGGAAGAAGCCGAGTTCGATCCGACCCAACAGGATGACCGTGCGGACGCCCCTTATCCGAAACTCGATTCCTATATCACTCAAGCTCCGTCGGAAGCGGCATTCGAGGCCATCCTCACGCTTGTGAAGGAGCGCGGTTGGGTGATCGTTGCCAGTGACGAGACGGCCGGTCGCATCGAGGCAACCGAAACGAGCTTCTGGTTTGATTTCAAGGATGACATCATGATCCGTATCCAGCCGACAGAAGAGGGCGGGTCCCGCATTGATGTGCGCTCAACCAGTCGGGTCGGCCTGTCTGATCTTGGTGCGAATGCCAAACGGGTCCGCAATCTGCTCGATGATATCGAGATCGCGCTGCGCTAGGTATCAGTTGTTTCCTTTGTCTGGGCTTCCGGGCCCAGACGAAGGAGCCGTGCTGTCGGCGCAATCGTCCAGCCCTGAATGGTCAGCGAGATTGTCACGATCACGAACACGACATTGAAGAAGCCAACTGAAATCGGTCCTGGTGCGATGACGGGATAGATCGCGAGAAGGATCGGTACCGCGCCGCGCAGGCCCACCCAGCTCAGGAAGACATTCTCACGGAAGGAAAAGCCCATCCATCCCAAGCTGGCAAATACGGCGAGCGGTCGAGCGATCAGCATCAATACTGCGGCGCATCCGATGGCAGGCCAGATGTCGTTTAACAGCGCACTCGGCGTAACGAGCAGACCGAGGGTCAGGAATAACACCATCTGGCAGAGCCACTGGAAGGCTTCATTGAAGTCGACAATGCGATCGATTGGTCGCTTCAGTTTGGCCTTGAAACTGACGCCGGCAAGATATGCCGCGAGGAAGCCGCTGCCTCCAACCAGCGACACGCCGGTAAAGATGACGAGGGCGCCTGCAAGGGTCATGATGGGATACGTGCCCATTGGCAGGAAAAGGCGATCAAGAATGCGGGCCAGAAGCCTGCCGCCAAGGACGCCGCCCAAAATGCCGATACCGGCTTGCATGAGCAGAAACAGAGCCATGCCGGGGAGGTCCGCCGACGCATTGGTCTGTATGGAGGCGACCAGCGTGGTAAGCGACACTGTCAGGAAAATGGCCATCGGGTCGTTCAGGCCGGATTCCAACAGCAGCGTGTCCTTCAGGCGTTGTCTCAGGGCTATGCCGCTTTGCTGAACGAGAAGGAAGGTCGCGGCCGCGTCGGTAGAGGCGACCGCTGCGCCAAGCAATAGACCAACTTGCCAGGGCAGTCCCATGAATAGACAGGCCGCAACACCCGTGATGCCTGCTGTAATCAGCACACCGATGGTTGCGAGTAGGGATGCCGGCGCACCAGCGGAACGGAAGACGCTGCGTCCAGTTTCCAATCCGCCGGCAAACAGGATGACGGCCAGGGCCACGCTGCCAAGGTCGAACGCAAAGTTGAAATTACTGAATTGAATACGGCCTGGACCATCTTCTCCCAGCAGCATGCCGATGAGAAGTGCGATCAAGAGAAATGGAGCTCCTGCTCGCCTTGCCAGCGGCATCAGCGCAAAACTGACAAATATGATGAGGCTGCAAAGGAAGACAAAGAGTTCCAACGGGCATCCTCGGGTCTGAAATGGGGGAACTCTTTAGATAAGAGTGCCGCACCTCGTGCCGCAAGGTGCAGATTCATTCGAATTCAAATAAGTTCGACTCCGCAGACTCTAATCGCGCGCGTATTTATCTTCGTATCGTATGATGTCATCCTCACCGAGATAGCTGCCAGTTTGAACCTCGATGAGGACGACGGGCAATTTCCCCGGATTTTCCAGCCGGTGAACGGATCCTACAGGGATGTATACGGACTGGTTTTCGGTGACGAGCTTGACGTCCTCATTGATCGTGACCTTGGCTGTTCCGGATACGACAATCCAGTGCTCGGCGCGATGATGGTGCGATTGAAGGGACAGCGACTGGCCCGGCTTTACCTGGATGCGCTTGACCTGAAAACGTTCGCCCATCGCAATGGACTCAAACCAGCCCCAGGGGCGATAGTCCCGCGGAAATTGCTCGGCCTGGCGTGCCTGTTTGGCCTTGAGCTCGGTAACGGCCAGTTTTACGTCCTGTGCGCGGGACGCATCCGCGATCAGCACCGCATCCGGCATGGCAACGGCTATGATGTTCTTCAGACCGATACCGACGACTTCCAGTCCATTGTCTTCGGACCTGATCAGGGAGTCTTGGCAATCCATGACCGTGACATGTCCGCTGGTCGAAACCCCATGCTTGTCCGGCCCGGTTTCGCGCAATACGGCGTCCCAGCCGCCAAGGTCTGACCATCCGCCCGAAAATGGCACGACGCTAAGATTTTCGGTGCGTTCCATGACTGCATAGTCGATCGAGATCGACTGGGCCCGGTTCCAGCTCTCCGGATCGAGCCTCATAAAGCCGAGATCCATCTGCAGGTCATCGACAGACTTGCTCACGCATTCAACCATGCCCGGTTCATGTTTCTGGAAAGCTTCGACAATGCTTTTGACGCTGAACAGGAAGATCCCTGCGTTCCAGAGGTAGTCACCACTATTCACCATTTTAAGGGCATTGGTCGCAGAGGGCTTCTCCACGAAACGCTTCAACTTGATGGGGGACAGACTGTTGTCTTCCACCGGCTTGCTGAGCTCCAGGTATCCGTATCCCGTTTCGGGATGTGTGGGCTGGATTCCGAACGTGACGAGCTGGCCTTTTTGGGCCGCATCGACGGCCGCATTGATTGACTCCAGAAATGCATCACTGTCCGGGATGACATGGTCAGATGGTGCGATCAGCATAAGGGCATCTGGTTGGGTCTTTTGCAGATGCAGCGCTGCAGCCAGGATTGCCGGGGCTGTGTTGCGCGCGTCTGGCTCGATCATGATGGAAGCGTCATCGATTTCGATGTCGGTGAGCTGTTCTTGCACGATGAACCGGAAATCCGCATTGGTGAGGACAAGCGGCGGCGTGAAGGCGCCTCCGGTCAATCTCAGCGCGGATGCCTGGAACAGGGATGTATCGCCGATCAGGGGAACAAATTGCTTTGGATAGCTCTTTCGCGATAGCGGCCAGAGCCGCGTGCCCGCTCCGCCGCACATTAGTACCGGAACGATGCTTGTCATCGATTTTGCCATCGTTTGCTCTTTCAAATTACCCGCGAATCTCTTGCCTCAGCGCACCAGCAAAGGCCACCCTGAACACCAAGATTTTCCCTGTGTGACGGACATTTGGTCCAGTCTGTCCAGGTGCCAGGTGAATACTGTCTAGCGGTCTTTCGGATCCAGCGCATCGCGCAGGCCGTCACCGATAAAGTTGAGGCACAACAAGGTGACTGCCATCGTGACGGCGGGTGCCAGCAGCATCCAGGGCTTTTCTTCCATCCGGTGTGCGCCATCCGAAATCAGCACGCCAAGTGAGGTAAGGGGCTCGTTCACACCGAGGCCGAGGAAGGACAGGAAGCTTTCGGCGAGGATCACCACCGGGATGGTCAGCGTGACATAGACGGCGACCGGGCCGATCACGTTCGGCAGGATGTGGCGCACAATGATGTCCTTGCGGCTGACCCCAGACGCGCGCGCCGCTTCGATGAACTCCTTGCCCTTGATGGCCAGTGTCTGGCCGCGCACGATCCGCGCCATTGTCAGCCACTCGATCGCGCCGATGGCTGCAAAGATCAGCACAATGTTGCGCTCAAACACCGTCAGCAACAGGATCACGAAGAAGATGAAGGGCAGAGCGTAGAGTACGTCGACAATGCGCATCATGAAATTATCGACGCGACCACCGAGATAACCTGCCGTCGCACCCCAACTGACGCCGATCACGAGGCTGACAGCCGTGGCGACAATGCCGACCATGAGCGAGATACGCAGGCCGATCATCAGGCGCGCAAGCAGGTCTCGTCCCTGCAGGTCGGTTCCGAGCGGATGCAGGCCTTCCAGCGTCGGCGCAATGGTGCGCAGGTCAGAAATGGTGCTGTATTTGTGGACCCAGACAAATGGCCCGACGACTGCAAACAGAATGAGGAAGCCGAGAATCCACATGGAGACGACGGCGGCGCGGTTGCGGAACAGGCGCGCCCGGGCATCTTCCCAGAGCGAGCGTCCCCCAATAATGGCATTCTGAACCGGTTCGATGCGACCAGTCGGGTCGAGGAGAGGATCAAGATCCGTCATCAATCGTACTTCACTTTCGGATCAAGCAGGGCGTAGAGAATGTCTGCTACAAGATTGAGCAGTACGATCAGGCCCGCATAGACAATGATTGCGCCCATCACGAGCGTGTAGTCACGGTTCAGGGCACCATCGACAAAATATGAGCCGAGGCCGGGCAGGCCGAAAATCTTTTCGATCACCACTGACCCGGTCATGACGCGTGCCATTGCGGGGCCGGCATACGAGATCAGTGGCAGCAAGGCCGATGGCAGGGCGTGACGCGCAATCACCTGGCGTTCGGTCAGGCCTTTGGAACGCGCCGTGCGGATATGGTTGGAACGCATTGTCTCGATGATCGAGGCGCGCATGAGGCGGGAGATGATCGCAATCTGTGGCAGGGCCAGCGTGATTACGGGCAAGGTCATATTGTGCCAGTTCATCCCGATATTCGGATAGGTTCCGAGACCGCCAACCGCGAAGATGCCGGCACCAAGGGCAAAGATCAGGATCAGGATCGGGCCGGTAACAAAAGTGGGGATCGAAATGCCTGCCATGGCGATCCCCATGACGCTGTAATCCGCCGCCGAATTCTGCCTGAGTCCCGCAAAAACACCCAGCAATGTGCCCACCGCTATGCCCAGACCCATGGAGAGAAACCCGATGGTGAGGGAGATGGGCAGGCCGTCTGCAATCAAGTCGTTCACGCTCTTGCCAAGCGTCTTGTAGGACGGGCCAAAATCCCCGACCAGCACGCCGCCGACATAGTCGAAATACTGCTCGTGAACGGGCTTATCCATGCCGAAATAGGCGAGTTGGGCCTGTTCGATCGCAGGCGGCAGTTTCCGCTCCCCATCGAACGGACCGCCCGGCGCGGCGCGCATCATGAAGAACGCCATCGTTATGATGGCAAGCATTGTGGGGATTGCAATTAGCAGACGCCTGAACGTATAGGCCCACGGAATTCGGCTGATGACACGTTGAAATGAGGACACGTACTTAAGTTATTCCGCTGCTGGTAATAGGAATTTGATCATGCCGCCGTCACCGACGCTTGGCATAACGATCCGCAATCCTTAGCTTGTAGCGACAGCCGATCAAGACCGCAGACTCAGGCAGGGACACTAAAATATGGCCGATATTCGCCGCGTTACGGAAGCTTTTGCTGTCGCCCCCCAGATTAACGAGGAGGATGTTGCCCAAATTCAGGCTGCAGGCTTCAAAACCATTGTTGCGAACCGCCCAGATGGCGAAGGCGGCGTAGACCAGCCCCGTATGGGCGCGATTCGTGCCAAAGCCGAATCCCTGGGTTTGGCCTTTGTGGCACTGCCTTTCTCAGGCGCCCCCACCCCAGAAGTCGTCGAGCGGATGAGCAATATCCTGAACGAAGCGCCTCAGCCGGTGTTGGCGTATTGCCGCACCGGGACACGATGCATAACGGCATGGGCCCTGACTCATGCCGGGCAGGGTACAGGTCAGGAAATCGTCGATGCTGCCGCAGATGCGGGCTATGATCTGTCGAGCCTGCAATCGCTGCTGTGACCATCCTGCTCACAGATGTTGTGAGCAAGTGGTCACACTTGCGCCGCATTATGTGTGTTGTCAGTGATGACCGGTCATGCGAAGGCCAAGACAGGGAGGCGCTGGCCATGAGGCTGTATGCGCAAGAGGAGTGGAATGGATGAGCGATCGTCTGTGGATCACCGATTTCAAATACGATGACGGCGCCATGCTGGTGAAGAAGACCGGGCACCGCGTTCCGCTCACATTTTCGCTGGCGCACGACATCTTCACCTGGTTCTGCTTCTATTTCTTTGCGCAGACATGGCGCACCTGGCGCCGGGTCACCGGACACAAGCGCCCCACGATTGCATTCTATCCTGACAAGCCACGCCCATGGTATTTCATCTGGCCCGTGACACATGTGTCAGGTGCCAAATTGATTGATGACGTCGCAACCGCTGACATTGTCATGCAGTTTGATGACTCCACCGAAACCGACAATACGGTCCCGATGGTTCGTGATGGGGCGAAACTGGTCAATTTCACCTGTGATGATATTTCAAAATCGACCGTCGCAGCCGCTTTCGGTGAGGCTGCGGGATATTCTCTCGCGGTTGACCCCACGACACATCAGGGCCGCATGGTCGAGAAGTCTGAATTGAATGCCGCGCATGATGGCCGGATTCTGGAAGGTCCGCTGGATACGCCCCTGCCGGGCAAGACCTATCAGCGCCTCGTCGACAATGAGATCGAAGGCGGTCTGGTCGAGGATCTGCGCTGTTGCATCGTGGCCGGCTCACCCGTCATCGTGTTCCGCAAGCGTCGGCCCTTGGAGCGCCGTTTCCTGAACGAGAATGTTCAGGTTTTGCTCGACGAGCCTCGCAATTGCTACACGAGCGATGAAATTGCCGTGATTGAGCGGTTTGCTGCATCGATCGGACTAGACTGGGGCGGCGTTGACGTCCTACGTGACCGTTCATCCGGACGAATCTACATCGTCGATGCAAACAAGACGGATATGGGCCCGCCCGTGGCGCTGAAGCTCGGCGCCAAGCTGAGGGCCACACGTCGCATGGCGCAGGCCTTTGCCGTCGCCTTTGCTTCGAAGAAGCGCTGATCGCTCCGGCAAGCCAGGATCGCTGCAAGAGACTAGAATAATATGGCTATTCCCTACGTTCGCGAAATCGAGTTCGAATACGGCATCGTAGAGCAGGTTTCCCCGCTCATTCGCCGCGTAATCGCGAACAATCCCGGGCCGTTCACCTATGTTGGCACCGGCGTCTACATCATCGGTCATGGCGAAGTGGCTGTCATTGATCCCGGCCCGGAAGATGCTGAGCATTTCGAAGCCTTGAAGCGGGCGCTGGAGGGGGAGACGGTCACCCACGTTCTGGTCACTCATGGTCATTCCGACCATTCCCCGCTGGCGACGCCTTTGGCGCAGTGGGCGGGTTGCAAGACTTACGCGAAAAATTGCGGCGTGCCGACCGCCAAGGGCGAGCTTGGCAGTGCAGACGACCTTGGCTTCATGCCGGATGTCAAAGTTGGCGATGGCGACGTGATTTCGGGCCCCGGCTGGACACTCGATGTGATTGAGACGCCGGGTCACACTTGCAACCATCTCTGCTTCGGCTTGCGCGAAGAGAATGCGTGTCTGTCGGGTGATCACATCATGGGCTGGTCGACGACTGTTGTCGCGCCGCCGGATGGGGACATGGGCGATTACATGCGCAGCCTCGACAAGATTCAATCCAGGAAATTCGACACGCTTTGGCCTACCCATGGCGATCCGGTGCGTGGCCGCGAATTCGTCGACCATTTCATCACGGAATACGCCAACCACCGCCGGGCTCGCGAAGCTGCCATTCTTGACCAGCTTCGGGCGGGTCAGTCCTCGATCCCTGAAATGGTCAAGGTGATGTACGCCGAAGTCGACAAGCGCTTGCATCCAGCCGCAGCCATGTCTGTGCTTGGTCATATGATCGAGCTGATCAAGACCGGTGTCGCGGTTTCTCCGGATGACAAACCCACCGTCCGGTCTCATTTCGAACTGGTGAAAACCCCGGTGTGACGGGCTTGATGTCGGTACATCCGTCCTAGACTGTTTCAACCTTGTTCGGACGCATCAGCAGGCGTTGGATCGCGTCATCGACACTGATTGCGCCTTCAATCACATCCGCAACTGCATCACAGATCGGCATGTCGACGCCGCGATCGGCAGCAATCCGTTTCAGAACCGGCGCGGTTGCGACGCCTTCGGTTACGGCGTTTCGCGCGCCCATGATGTCTTCAAGGGGCTCACCTCTGCCCAACGCCAGTCCGCAGCTCATGTTGCGGCTCGTCTCGGAAGAGCAGGTCAGGACGAGGTCGCCCAGCCCTGACAGGCCGGAAAGGGTTTCGCGCTCGGCGCCCAGGGCAAGAGCGAGCCGGGTCATTTCCGCGCTGCCGCGGGCAATGAGCGCTGCATGGGCAGAGCGGCCCAGGCCCTTGCCGAGTGCGATACCACACGCAATAGCGAGCACATTCTTCACCGCGCCGCCGATCTCTGCGCCTAATAGGTCATGCGCGAGGTAAGGGCGGAAATTCGGGGTCGCAACAGCGGCGATCAGTTCGGCGCCAAGGGTTTCATTTTTGATGGCAAAGGTCACAGCCGTCGGCAGGCCCTTGGCCACATCGATGGCGAAGCTCGGGCCGGACATGACAGCCGGAACCGCTTCGGGCAGCTCGTCGGCCAGCACCTGCGTCATGAATTCGCCTGTCTTCAGTTCGATGCCTTTGGAGCAGAGGACAACTGGTGTGCCGGGGCGGATATGCTCTTTCAGTGCCTGCAAGGTTGCCCGTGTGTGCTGGGCAGGGGCGACAGAAAAGAGCGCGTCCATCAGGTGCAGGTCTGCGAGGTCCGATGTCGCCGTGAGCGCGGGGTTCAAAGGTACGCCCGGCAGGAAGACCGTATTCTCATGGCGCGTATTGATGGCTTCGGCCACCTCTGCTTCGCGGCACCAGATCAGCACGTCCTGGGCCTCACGGGTCAGCATCTGGGCAATCGCTGTGCCCCATGCGCCGCCGCCAATGACGCCGAATGTCTTGAAATGTTTCGTCATGCGCCGGAGATTGGTCGAAACCGGGGGGCGGGGCAAGCGGCTCGGTCAGATGAAACTGAACGTGCCACGCTCCTTTTCAGTATCCACGCTGACGGCAACCTTGCGACCGACGGGCGAGGCATCTTCACGTAACGTCGCGAGCGCGGCGGGGGATGCGACGGCAAGTGCCCGGCGCCCATCCTCGAGGCGTACGAACGCGATGCCTTTGTTCGGTCCTTCCTTGCCATGCGTGACCGTGAAGGTTTCCAGCGTGCCCTCGCAATCCTCGCCACAAAGCGTGACTTGTTCGGTTGGTGTTGCATAGGATTCTGCGGGTGCGAAACGGGTCGGCTTCTGTGTCGAGTAGATCCCGACCGCTTCCTTTGTCATCCAGCCACCATTGGCGAGCACAAGGCCATAGCTGCCGGGATCTGCGCGAAGGGTCGACACCATTTCCGCGATACCGTGCAGGGAATAATTGTTTCCCGGTCCGCCAAAAAAGGGCAGGCCACCCGTCAGGGTGAGTGGGCGCGGATCATTCTTCCAGTCGATGCCCAGCGCGGCAGTTGAAGAGAACACGGCGCATGGAAAGCAGGAATAGAGATCCAGATGCTTGATATCGCCTGTTGCTTTCGCGGCCTGATCCAATGCGCGATCTATGGCGGTCTGCATTGCCCATGAGCCGTCGAGTCTCGGGCGCAGCGATATCAGATCGTCGGCCGCTTCGCCTGCACCGTGAAGATAGACACGCTTGTCTTCCGGAACACCCAATGCGTCGGCTTTGGAACTGCTCATCAGGATCGCAGCAGCGCCCTGGTTCACAGCGTCCTGGGCGATGAACCATTTCAGGAACGGATCAGCATATTCGTAGTTCGCCTTGGACGGTGTCGAAAGAAACTCAACCGAGCGTTCCTCCGGGAATTGAGAATACGGGTTCTTTGCAGCAACAACAGAGAAGGGCTGGAAGAGTTCGGCCATGGCCTTGCGGTGCTGGCTGCGTGAATGGCCTTCGCGGGCGGCGATGGCGTTTTCGAACAGGCCATAGAAATAAGCTGGCGCGACGATGCCATGCTTGATTTCTTCGCGCGACAGCATCATCGGACCCATGCCGCGATCTTCGTAATCCGCATCAGCGCCGTCGGCCCAGTTAATTTCCACATTGTTCCGGCGCGCGCCCTTCGAAGCCCGATTGGCCTCGGAACCGGAGATCAGCACGCAGTCAGCATCGCCCGCATGGATGCGCGCGGCCATCTCATTGACAAGGGCCTGTGGGCTCTGACCGCCAACGGTTTCATAGATCAGCGTATCGGGTGCAGCGCCAATATCGCGCGCCAGCGTGCCGGGAAGGTTGGTGTTATGGCCGTGCGGGTGCGGTGCGCCACCGACTGAATCTTCAAAGATGCGAACAACCGCAATCGTGTCGATGGCCTTGGAGAGGTCTGCACCACTGTCAGAGAGGGCTGCCCTGGACGCGTCGACCATGAGCGACAGGGGCGACGGCGCACCGTCTGCTCCGCTTGTTCCATCCCACTGGCTGAGGCTTTGTCCCACGCCAACCAGAACCGGCAGATCGCCTTTTGCCATGACACGCTCCCTTATCGTTGTGTGAAACGACACCTAGCGTGCGAAATTCGGCAAGGCGAGCCGGTACGTTGGGGAAGGAGGCGATGATCGGCGCCGTGCCCGGTCAGGTGGGCACGGCGCCTTCAATGCTGGGTCACTCGCCGTTCAGCAGGCCCTTTTCGCGCATGAAGCCAAGAATGACTTCGGCGGCTTCTTCCGGAGAATTGTTCACTGTGTCGATGCGCAGTTCGGGCGCCTGAGGTGGCTCGTACGGGCTATCGATGCCGGTGAAGTTCTTGATCTCTCCAGCGCGGGCTTTCTTGTAGAGGCCCTTCACATCCCGGTCCTCCGCGACGCTGAGTGGCGTGTCGACATAGACTTCAATAAATTCGCCATCAGCCATCAGATTGCGCGCCATTTGTCGCTCTGACCGGAACGGCGAGATGAACGAGACCAGCGTGATCAATCCGGCGTCGGACATCAGGCGGGCGACATTGGCGACGCGGCGAATATTCTCGACGCGGTCCGCATCGGTAAAACCGAGATCGCGGTTCAGGCCGTGACGGACATTGTCCCCGTCCAGCGTGAAAGTGTGCTTGCCTTGGGCAAACAACAGTTTCTGCAGGGCGTTGGCGATGGTCGACTTGCCGGATCCTGACAGGCCGGTAAACCAGAGCACGGCTGGCTTCTGGCCCTTCTGTTCCGCAAGCGCAGACCGATCAACATCCATGGCTTGCCAGTGGATGTTTGATGCGCGGCGGAGTGCGAAGTCGACAAGGCCGAGACCAACCGTGTCATTCGTCATCCGGTCGATCAGAATGAAGCCGCCCATCTCTCGATTGACATCATACGGATCATACGGAATGGCTTGGTCTAGCGACAGGGTTGTAACGCCAATCTGGTTAAGCTCCAGCGTCTTCGCGGGAACATCGTTCAGTGTATTGACATCAATGCCATATTTCGGCGCGTTGACCGTGGCCGTGACAGTCTTCGCCCCCATCTTCAGCAGGTAGCGGCGACCGGGCAGGAGTGGCGTTTCGCTCATCCAAAGCAGGCGAGCCTGAAATTGGTCAGACACTTCGGAAGGGTCTTCGGCTGAAACGAGAACGTCGCCGCGCGAACAGTCGATTTCATCGTCCAGCGTGATTGTAACGGATTGTCCGGCGATTGCCTGCTCAAGGTCACCCGTCGCCGTGACAATTCTCTGGACGGTGGACTGCTTCCCGGACGGCATGGATTTGACGCGGTCACCAGGTTGGATCGAGCCCGCAGCAATCTGTCCGGAGAAACCCCGGAAGTCGAGGTTGGGTCGATTGACCCATTGGACAGGCATACGGAAAGGCGTGTTCAGGCGGCGATCACCAACCGGCACGGTCTCCAGATAATCCATCAGGCTGGGGCCATCATACCAGTCTGTTTCATTCGATTTGCTTGTAATATTCACGCCCTCGAGGGCAGACATCGGGATTGGCTGGATTTCCAAATCCGTCGCCAACTCGTCTGCGAAGGCGTAGAAATCGTCTACGATGTCGTCATAGGCCTGTTGACTGTAATTGATCAGGTCCATCTTGTTGATGGCCAGCACGACTTTGCGGATGCCCAGCAGGGATGTGATGAAGCTGTGGCGCCGTGTTTGCGTCAAGATGCCCTTGCGCGCATCCACCATCAGAATGGCGACATCTGCGGTTGATGCGCCGGTCGCCATATTGCGCGTATACTGCTCATGTCCTGGCGTATCGGCGACGATGAACTTGCGCTTGTCGGTGGCGAAAAAGCGATAGGCCACATCGATCGTGATGCCTTGCTCCCGTTCAGCGGTCAGTCCGTCAACGAGCAGGGCAAAGTCGATATTCTCACCCTGAGTTCCCACTTTCTTGGAGTCGCTTTCGAGCGATGCCAGCTGGTCCTCGAAGATCATCTTTGCGTCATAGAGCAAGCGGCCGATCAGGGTCGACTTTCCGTCGTCCACGGATCCACAGGTGATGAAGCGAAGCAGGGATTTATGCTCATGCTTCTCCAGATAGGCGGCGATATCTGATTCAATCAGGTCGTCATTGAGGCGCATCAGAAATAGCCTTCCTGTTTTTTCTTTTCCATGGATCCGGACTGGTCGGCGTCAATGACGCGGCCCTGGCGTTCGGATGTGGTGGTCAGGAGCATTTCCTGGATGATGTCTTCAAGCGTGGCAGCTGTGCTTTCGACCGCGCCGGTCAGCGGGTAACAGCCAAGTGTACGGAAGCGGACGGATTTGGTGACCGCCGTGCTGCGCAATTCTTCCGGCATTCGGTCATCATCAACCATGATGTCCACACCATTCCAGTTCACGACGGGGCGCGGGGCAGCAAAGTAGAGCGGGACAATCTCGATGTTTTCGCGGCGGATATACTGCCAGATGTCCAGTTCGGTCCAGTTGGACAGCGGGAAGACTCGAACGCTTTCGCCCTGATTGATGCGTGTATTGTAAACGTTCCACGGCTCTGGCCGCTGGCGCTTCGGGTCCCACCGGTGCTCGGCTGAGCGGAAGGAGAAAATGCGTTCCTTGGCGCGGGATTTTTCTTCGTCGCGTCGAGCGCCGCCAAAGGCTGCATCGAACTTGTACTTGTCGAGCGCCTGCTTGAGGGCGAGCGTTTTCATCACATCTGTGTGCACGGCTGATCCGTGACTGAACGGCCCGACGCCGTCGCGGACGCCATCTTCGTTCACATGCACCAGAAGATCGAAGCCCAGCTCCTTGGCTTTCCGGTCGCGAAACTCGATCATTTCCCGGAATTTCCAGGTTGTATCGACGTGCATCAATGGGAAGGGAGGGCGCGATGGATAGAACGCCTTCATCGCAAGGTGAAGCATCACCGCCGAATCCTTGCCAACGGAATAGAGCATGACCGGATTTTCGCACTCGGCGGCCACTTCGCGGATGATGTGCAGGCTTTCAGCCTCCAGCCTGTCGAGGTGGGTGAGGTTTTTCAAAACGCGTACAGTCCTTCAAGCATCATCAGTATATGTAAGTTCTTGATATCCCAGATATAGCGGGCTTGCGTGGGCGATAGACCCGAATGTGTGTGACATCCATAATTTGATCGTTCAGCAGAGCTAAAGCATGCAATATGCCCACCATGAGACGGTTTTGCCTGTCTGTTGTCGCATTCCTACACAAAGTGTCATTATCCTAGCGGATTCAGGCGGTCTAAATACGCTTTACCCGAATGGAGGTAGAGTATGTGCGGAATTGTTGCGATCACAGGTACGGAAACCGTTGCCGGGCGTCTCGTCGACGGCCTGAAGCGTTTGGAGTATCGTGGCTATGACAGCGCCGGCATAGCTGTGCTGGCGGGAGATGCAATTGAGCGCCGCCGCGCCAGGGGCAAGATCGTCAATCTGGAAGCCCTCATGGCCGACGCGCCGGTTGATGGCCCGACTGGCATCGCCCATACGCGCTGGGCCACGCATGGCAAGCCGAACGAGACCAATGCTCATCCCCATGTGTCAGGCAAGGTCGCGATTGTGCACAATGGCATCATCGAGAATTTCCGCGAGTTGCGTAAAGACTTGCAGGCGCGGGGCCGAACATTCGAGTCTGAGACAGACAGCGAAGTCATCGCACAGCTGATCGACCAGAACATGGCCGAAGGCATGGACGCGGTTGATGCATTCGAAGCCGCGCTGAAAAACCTGTCGGGCGCTTTCGCCATCGCTGCCATCTTTTCCGGCAAGACGGACTTGCTGATGGGCGCGCGCAAGGGCAGCCCGCTGGTCCTCGGATACGGGCAAGGCGAAATGTTCCTTGGTTCTGACGCCATCGCGCTGGCGCCTCTCACGCGCGACGTGACGTATCTGGAGGAAGGCGATTGGGTCGTCTTGACGCCCACCAGCCATGATGTGCGCAACGCAAATGGTGACCGCGTAAACCGTCCCCGCGTGAAATCCGCTGTGAACGAAGGCCTGATTGAGCGCGGCGAGTATGATCATTTCATGCTCAAGGAAATCCATGAGCAACCCGAGTCTCTCGCTCGTTCCATTCTGCCCTATATCGACCAGGCGACGCAGACGCTCAATCTGGGCGAAGTGGCCGATACGATGTTCGCCAAGGCTGATCGGGCTGTGGCGATTGCCTGTGGCACAGCGTATTATGCCGCCCACACAGCGAAATACTGGTTTGAACAGAAAGCCAAACTGGCGTTCGAGACCGATATCGCATCTGAATTCCGCTATCGTGAACCTGTGCTGCCTCAGACCGGTCCGGCAATGTTTGTCAGCCAATCCGGAGAGACAGCCGACACGCTGGCAGCCCTGCGCTATTGCCGTCAAAATGGCACCCCGGCCGTGGCTGTGGTCAACGTACCCGAAAGCTCGATCGCCCGAGAGGCGGCGGCGATCGTGCCGACCTATGCCGGGCCAGAGATTGGCGTAGCCTCCACGAAGGCTTTCACCGCGCAATTGTCTGTTCTGGCTGTGCTCGCCCTTAATGCAGCCAAGGCTCGGGGGCATCTTTTGCCTGGTGATGAGGTAATGGCGGTCAAAAGTCTGATGGCGTTGCCACGCAAGGTGACCGAGGCACTTGAGGCACAAGATGATATCCGCGAGATCGCAAAGACGTTGGCCCCTTGCCAGGATGTCTTGTTTCTTGGGCGGGGGCGGTACTTTCCACTGGCGCTGGAAGGCGCACTCAAGCTGAAGGAAGTGTCCTATATTCACGCCGAAGGCTATGCCGCCGGCGAGTTGAAGCATGGCCCCATCGCGCTGATCGAAAAAGATCTTCCGGTCGTTGTGATCGCGCCAAAAGACGGGCTGTTCGAGAAGACCATTTCAAATGTCGAGGAAATCCGCGCACGTGGCGCGCGTGTCATCCTCATTTCGGATGCAGCCGGCATTAAAGCTGCGGGTAACCGGGCTGATCATGTGATTTGCTTGCCGGATGGTGATGATATCAGCCTGCCAGTGCTGGCCGCAGTGCCGTTGCAATTGCTGGCCTATCATGTGGCTGTTGCCAAAGGGACTGATGTCGACCAGCCACGAAACCTCGCCAAGTCAGTGACCGTTGAGTGATGAGACGCGCCTGATCGTATAGAATGCGGATCGTGACCACCTGACCTTGCTGGACAGCGTCTTCCTGGCCTGCCTTACTCATGCAGAATGTGGGAGATTCGTGCGTGCCGACCTATGATTTGAAAGAAATTGAAGCCCGGATCGAGACGGTCCTGGCGGAGAAGGGACCCCGGCTCGGCAAGGAGCTGGCTGACGATCTTTATGGCGTTCCACATCTGGCCTTGTGGCAAGCCTGCTATCAGAGCCGCAAGCTGCACGTGTCCCATTTCGCCAGCTACTATTTGCGATTTGATATCACGCGCGACGATCAGGTGCGGCTGAGCCCTTCGATCCTGCGAGATTTCCTGTCCTTCACCTTGTTCGGCTTGCCGGGCCAACGCGACAAGATGATCGAGCGGCAGGGCACCCTGTCGAACATGCATCGGGAGATCAGCCGCGAAAAGCTGTCGGTGGCCCAAGCCGTGATGAAGCAGGTATTCGTCACTCTGGGACGCGACATTCGCAGCCAACTCTGCGCATTTATCGCGGGCGATCTCGCCTACTATCTCGCGCACAATGAGCCACGGGAACACGTCGCGAGCGGGGAGATGGTGAAGGGCTCGGATATCGATATCATCATCATTCTCAGTGAATCCCTGCCGGAAGATGTGCAGGCCCGGATCGACACGGAGATGACCGCGCTGAAGAATTTCTACTTGCGTCATCCAGAGCACCGGCACGAGATTGATTTCATCTGCAAGCGCAAATCGGTGATGGAGCGGCAATTCCAGTATTCTGACATCCATGACAAAATCGCCAGCAAGATTGCCTATGAGTCCATGTTTCTCGGCGGATCTCTGACGCTGTATATGGAAGTGCGCGATGCGATGGTTCGGACCGGTGTTGACCGCATGATTGAGGGCGATTTCGATCACGCGCTCAAGGATCGCAAAAACGCCATGCACAAATTGCTGGAAGCGCACAATGACACAATTGATGAGGAGACGCGCTCGCTGTTCTACTTCTCGCAAGAACGTGTCGAATTTTCCTGACAAGCTGAGTGAAGTGTTTGCCCCTTGGTTATCTTTGGGGTGGAATATTGCTTGGAAGGCACCGGCCGCAGGACGAGTTGGATGCCGCTATGGGAGGAATCTTCATGATCCGGTATCGCAACATAAAATCGGTGAAGCCCATTCCGCGGTCCATGCTGGCGGCTGCCATGCTGGGTGCGTCGGCCATTGTGCTGGGGGCCTGCGCAGGCGGCGGAGGAGGCGGCGGCAGTTCCGCTGTCACGCCGATGCCCCCTCCACCGCCGCCGCCTCCACCGCCGCCGCCCTCAAATCCGTTTCCTGACACAATCGCAGAGCGGGAACAGTTCGAAACGCGCGAGTACAATGCCACAGTAGGCCTGCCCATTATCGGTGCGTCAGCAGCCTATGCACTTGGCGCGACAGGCCAGGGTCAGACTGTGGCGGTCATCGATACGGGGACTGATTCTGATCATCCCGATCTCCAAGGGGCTGTTGTGCAGATGTTCGATGTCTGTGCGGACACTGCCTGTGCTGGCTTCAACGCTGCTGGAGACCGGGTCACCATCACTCGTCAGGATGGCGATACCGACACCGAAGGCCACGGCACACTGGTTACGGGCGTCATTGCTGCGCGTCGGCAGGACGATTTCAGCAGCGTGTTGGACGATAACACGCCGAACGGTATTCAAGGCGCCGCGTATGAGGCTTCCATAATCGATATCCGGGCTGACTCGCCCGGCAGCTGTGCGCGCACCGGGGAAGATGAAGGTTGCGTCTACAACGACGATACGCTGGTCCGTGCGATTGAATACGCCGTGGCTCAGGGGGCTTCGATCATCAACATGTCTCTCGGTGGCGAGATCGACAATGATCCGCGACTGGAGAACGCCGTCCGCGCTGCGGCCGCGGCGGGTGTGCTGGTCGTCATCTCGGCCGGCAATGAAGCTGAACCGGCAGGGACAGATGAAGATGGCAATGACACCGAGGCGGTCGGGGAACGCCCAACCGAGCCTGCCTATATCGCAGGCGAAACATCTTCACTCGGGCGGGTTGTCGCCGTGGGCGCGGTCGACCCGAATGGCATTCTGTCGGACTTCTCGAACAGGGCAGGCAGTGAGGCGCAGAACTTCTACCTGCTCGCCCCCGGTGAGGACGTAATCTCGACTGGCCCGGACGATGATGTTGCATTCCCCGGCGACCCGACGAATGATGCCGACAGTGATGGAGACTATTATCGCATTTCGGGGACATCATTTGCAGCACCTTATGTTGCGGGCGCATTGGCGCTCTTGCTGGACGCGTTCCCGAACTTGCAGTCCCAACCTGAAGTCGCTCTCCAGATCCTGCTGGATACCGCGACAGACTATGTAGACACATCGCCCGACCTGATCACGGGCGAGGTCGCGGGTGCTGGTACTGACAGCGTTTCCGGTGTGGGCCTCCTGAACCTCGAAGAAGCATTCCGACCACAAGGCCAGCAGAACCTGGACTTCGGTCTCGAGAAAGTCAGCTTTACCGACGCGCTTGCGCCCAGCGGTGGCGCGTTTGGGGATTGGGCCACCAATTCCGGCGCGTTCAACAGCCTCGTCTTTCAGGACCAGTACCAACGCGGTTTCCGCCTGAATGCCGATGCCATTGCTGCGACCCTGCCGTCAGATGCGCTCGGCTCACGCCTGGTGAATTTTGTAACCCGCGCTGATTGGGCGGCGGGCGAATCCTATGCCGTTAATGCTGGAAACATGTCGTTCAGCTGGTCCCAGGCGCGGTTGCAGGATGATCCGACCGCCCCTTATCAGGAAGACCCGCAATCAACATTCCAGATGCGCTACAGTTTCGGCGAGAGCCAGGTGGAATTGGGACGAGGTGGATCATTGACGCATCTGGCGCCAGATATTTCCCTGCTCAACGAACCCGGTGTCGGGAACGCTTTTTCGACCGGCGGTGCATGGGCGAAATTCAGTCATGCCGTGACGGATGACCTGGTCATGGACATATTCTCTGCCGAGCAGGGCGGTCGCAGTCAGTCCGGCTTCATGTTCGGCCGCGATGCCCAGGATTGGTCAGTTCGTGCGGGCGCATCCTTCATTTCGGATGAAGATACGGCGCTGGGTGGAACACTGCAGGAGCGCTTCGGCGCGCGAGACCAGACCGAGATGACGGCATATTCGCTGGAGGGAGCATGGTTCGCCGGTTCCGACTGGGTCCTGTCTTCAGGATTGGAAATGGCAAGCGTCGACCTGCCAGGTGTTGATGTGGAAGGCATCTGGACGAGCCGCTGGTCGGTGGGCGCAGACCGATCACTGGGTGAGGGGCGGGTGCACTTCATCATGGCGCAGCCGCGGCGAGCCGAGACAGGTTTCTTGAACCTCGATGCGCCGATTGGTGTGGATATGAACAGTCAATTGATCCGGGATCTAGTACAGGCTGAATTGACCCCCAGCGGTCGGCAAATCGATTTTGAAACGCGCTACACATTCGGACTGACCGACACATGGTCTGGCGAGGCCGCAGCTGTGGTCTCCACGTCGCCCAACCATATCAGCGGTGCCGAAGACCAGGAGGCGCTGTGGATGCGGCTGTCGACCCCATGGTAGGCCGCAGGTCATTGCTGGCAGTCGCGAGTGGGTTCATCCTGACCGGATGCGCCTGGTTGCCGTTTGGCGAAACCGCGTGCCCGGAAATCACGGACACGTCGGCATGGATCAATCGCATGCCGGGCCCGGGTCAGTCCGGGGGAAAACTGCACGTTGTTGTCCGTGTTGCGGATGAGCAGTCCTGGCGGCTTGGCTCTGTTCCGACTGAGGATGAGGGCTTGCTGATCCTCAACCTCACGGAAGGTGGGCCGTCCGTTCCCGGAACGGCAGCTTACCAGCAGTCGCGGAAGCCATTGCCCCAGCGAGTCAAAATAGAATGCCACGGCAAGACCGTGGCATTCATTGACAAAATCACTGTCGCGTATTGAGGCGGCGCTAATTCGCGAGGCGCTTCAATTCATCTACAAGGTCTGTCTTTTCCCAGCTGAACCCACCGTTTTCGGTCGGGGTCCGGCCGAAATGCCCGTAGGCTGCGGACGGTCCGTAGATCGCCTGATTCAGCTTGAGGTGCGTGCGAATGCCTTTGGGCGATAGGTCGAACAATTCGCGCAGCGCCGCGGCGATACGGTCCTCGTCTGCATTGCCCGTATCATGCGTGTCCACATAGATTGAGAGCGGCTGCGCTACACCGATCGCATAGCTGACCTGAATGGTGCAGCGATCAGCGAGGCCAGCGGCCACAATGTTCTTGGCAAGGTAGCGCGTGGCGTACGCGGCCGACCGGTCCACTTTGGACGGGTCCTTGCCGGAGAATGCACCGCCGCCATGGGGCGCAGCGCCACCATACGTGTCAACAATGATTTTGCGGCCGGTCAGGCCGGCGTCGCCATCAGGTCCGCCAATGACAAAGCGTCCGGTGGGGTTCACGAAAAACTTGTCTTCGTCTGGAAACCAACCATCGGGAAGGATGTCTTTGATCACAGGGCGGACGATTTCACGCAATTGTTCCAGCGTGGCGCTATCCTTGTGCTGATGGGATACGACAAGCGCGTTTACACCGACAGGCTTTGACCCTTCATACTGCAGCGTAACCTGGCTTTTTGCATCAGGCTCGAGCTCGGGGTGTGTGCCATCATGGCGAAGTTGCGCGAGGCGCTGAAGGATCTGGTGAGAATAGACCAGTGTGGCTGGCATCAGTTCCGGGGTCTCGTTCGTGGCATAGCCAAACATGATGCCCTGGTCGCCTGCACCTTCCTCAGCGTAGAGGCCTTGTCCAGCTTCGACACCTTGCGCGATCTCAACCGACTGGCCGTGGACGTGATTGGCGATTTCCATGTTTTCCCAATGGAAGCCGTCCTGCTCATAGCCGATCCGTTTGACCACATCGCGGGCCGCTTGGTTCATTTCGTCATGCGTGATGACGGCGCCATTATTGGTGCGCACTTCACCGGCAAGGACAACACGATTGGTGGTCGTAAGGGTCTCGACGGCGACTTTCGCTGTTGGATCGCGCGACAGGAACAGGTCGACAATTGCGTCTGAAATCTGGTCAGCCACCTTGTCCGGATGGCCTTCGGAAACGCTCTCGCTGGTAAATTCGTGGCTGGCAAGTTTCATGTCTGGCTCTCTATCAGTGTTCTTTTACCGGGCAAAAACGACCGTCTTTCCGGAATTTATGAAGATGCGGTGCTCTGCATGAGCCTTGACCGCGCGAAGCAGGGCGTTGCCCTCCAGATGCCGTCCGCTCTCGATCATGTCAGCCGGGCTGAACGTATGGTCGATGGCTTCGGTGAGCTGGGTAATGATTGGCCCTTCATCCAGATCGGCCGTCACATAGTGCGCCGTCGCGCCGATCATTTTCACGCCGCGGGCATGGGCCTGATGATAGGGGCGTGCGCCCTTGAATCCCGGCAGGAAGGAGTGATGGATATTGATGCACCGCTTTTCGAGACGACGGCAGGCTTCATCACTCAGTACCTGCATATACCTGGCGAGTACGACGAGATCAGCTTGCGTGTCTTCAACGATGCTGAACAGTCGAGCCTCAGCGTCCGGTTTTGTTTCCTTTGTCACCGGAACATGGAACCAGGGTAAGCCCCAATGGGAAAAATCATCCTTGAGCGTCTCATTATTGGAGACGATGCCGACGACATCAATTGGCAACTCACCCCGCCGCGCCGCGTAGAGGAGCGTGTTTGCGCAATGCTCTGATTTCGACACCATCAACAGTGTCCGTACGGCCTCACCTTCGGGATGGACTGACCAGTCCGCACCCAACTCGTGAGCCATTTCCGCCAAATCATCTTCAAGTCCAGCCGGCAGGGCGTCGGTCGTCCCGTGGAAGACCAGTCGTGCAAAGAAGCGGCTGGTTTCCGTATCCCCAAATGTACGCGACGCGGCGATGAAGCAATCATGACGCTCCATCAGTTTTGCCAGCCCTGCGACCAGTCCAACGCGATCGGGGCAGGCAAATTTGAGGATATAGGGACGTGCCACGGAAGAAGGTTTCCCCTAGTAGCGGTAGTGTTCAGGCTTGAACGGACCGGTCGTCTGAACGCCGATATAGTCAGCCTGTTCGCCGGAAAGCTCTGTCAGCTGAACGCCAAGCTTTTCGAGATGAAGCAGGGCGACTTTCTCGTCGAGGTGCTTGGGCAGCGTATAGACCTTGTTCTCATACTGCTCGCCGCGCACATGCAGTTCGATCTGCGCCAGCGTCTGGTTGGTGAAGGATGCCGACATCACGAAGGAAGGGTGACCCGTGGCATTGCCGAGGTTCACGAGGCGGCCTTCAGACAGCAGGATGATCCGCTTGCCATCCGGGAAGGTGATCATGTCGACTTGCGGCTTTATGTTCGTCCATTCGAAATTGCGCAGGCCTTCGACCTGAATTTCATTGTCGAAGTGACCAATGTTGCAGACGATGGCCATGTCCTTCATCGCACGCATATGGTCGACGGTCAGGATATCCTTGTTGCCAGTCGCGGTGACAAAGATGTCGAATTTCGGTGCGGCTTCATCGACCGTCAGGACTTCATAGCCGTCCATCGCGGCCTGAAGGGCGCAGATCGGGTCAACTTCGGAAACGGCAACGCGCGCGCCGGAACCGGACAGTGACGCAGCCGAGCCTTTGCCAACATCGCCATAACCGGCGACGAAGGCTTTCTTGCCAGCCATCATCACATCCGTGCCGCGACGGATCGCGTCGACCAGAGATTCCTTACAGCCATACTTGTTGTCGAACTTCGACTTGGTGACGGAGTCGTTCACATTGATGGCGGGGAAGGGCAGCTCACCCTTCTTCTCAAGCTGGTAGAGACGGTTCACGCCGGTCGTCGTTTCTTCCGACACGCCGCGGATCGCTGCCTTGGTCTTGGCAAACCAGCCAGGGGACGCAGCAAGGCGCTTCTTGATCTGGGCGAAGAGGAACTTTTCCTCCTCCGAGCCTGGCTTTTCGAGGAAGGCCGGATCGGATTCGGCGCGCTCACCGAGGATCAGGTACATGGTGGCATCGCCACCATCATCGAGGATCAGGTTCGCCCCGGTGCCGTCATGCCAGTGGAACATGCGGTCAGTGAATTCCCAGTACTCTTCCAGCGTTTCACCCTTATAGGCGAAGACCGGTGTGCCATTGGCTGCGATGGCGGCGGCGGCATGATCCTGCGTTGAGTAGATGTTGCAGGAAACCCACTGAACGTCGGCGCCGAGGGCTTCGAGCGTCTGGATCAGCACAGCCGTCTGGATCGTCATGTGCAGGGAGCCAGCGATCTTCGCGCCCTTGAGCGGCTGCGACGGGCCGAACTCTTCGCGCGCGGCCATCAGACCCGGCATTTCTGTCTCGGCGATGGCAATTTCCTTGCGACCATACTCGGCGAGGGAAATATCGGCGACGCGGTAGTTTTCAGCCATATCAATGATCCTTTATATGTTTGTATCGCGGCTAACATGGCGCACATCAAAAGGCAACGCGCGAAGTGCGCGTTACCCGTACTGAGTTCTGATTTCGCGGACGGCTTATTCGTTGAAAGCCCTGATCGCGTCGACGATGCGTGTCTGGTCCGCCTCTTCCAGATAGGGGTGCATCGGCAGCGCAATCACGTGTTTGCTCGCTGCTTCCGTGACGGGCAGCGTGCCGTCCGCGGGTTTGAACCGGGCGCAGAAATCCTGCTCGTGGATCGGCACCGGATAGTAGACGGCGGTGGGGATCCCCTGCGCCGAGAGATGCGCCTGAAGGCCGTCGCGGTTTTCATGCTCGATGACATATTGCGCCCAGACACTCTTGCCGCCCTCAATGACGCTCGGCACGCGTTTGACATGGCCGGTCAGGCCCGCGGCATAGCGATCTGCCACGATCTGGCGTTTCTCGATCTCGTCAGCGAAGATTTTCAGTTTCTCCAGCAGGACTGCGGCCTGGATCGTGTCGAGGCGGGAGTTCATGCCGACGCGCAGGGAGAGGTATTTCGGGTCATGATGGAAATTGCGCTCGGCCGCATCGGTCGGGGTGACCTTGCCATAGACGCGCAGGGATTCGATCCGCTCGGCGAGTTTGGCGTCATTCGTGATGATCGCGCCGCCATCGCCGTAACAGCCCAGCGGCTTGGCAGGGAAGAAGCTGGTCGTGGCAATATCGGCCCAGTCGGACGGGTGCTTGCCGTTCAGCGTACAGCCATAGCCCTGCGCCGTGTCAGCGATCAGTTTCAGACCGAACTCGTCGCAGATTGCCTTGATTTCGGGATAGTTGGCGGGCTGCCCGAACAGGTCGACGGCGATCACGACTTTCGGCGTCAGCTTGCCCTCGGCTTTCACGGCCTCAATCTGCTTGCGCAGATGTGCCGGGTCCATGTTGTAGGTCTCTGGCAGAATGTCGACGAAGACCGGCGCAGCACCAAGCCAAGGCACGACTTGAGCCGTCGCGACGAAGGTGAAGGATGGGCAGAAAACGGCGTCGCCGGGCTTCAGTTCCCACGCCATCAGCGCGAGCGCGAGGGCGTCTGTGCCATTGGCGCAGCTGACGGAATGCGCAGCGCCACACCAGGCCGCAAGCTGGTTTTCCAACTCGGTGACTTCGGGGCCAAGGACGTATCGCCCGCTTTCCACCACGCCCTGAATGGCCGTATTGATTTCGGCTTCGATGCGCTTGCGCTGTGCTTGAAGGTCAATGAAGGGGATGGACACGAGGAACCTGCCTGTTCTGCGATCTGATGCTGGCCGAATACGATCAACCCATAATGGGTGCAAGTCACGAGCGGTTACAGACTAATTCTGCGAATGTTTTCACACTCATGCCTGCGGGGAGTCGCAGCATGAGGGATTGTGACCGAATGCGACTGAATAATGTGCCAATTGGTTGCTGTGACAGCGGACTTGGTGTAGCCCGGAAGGCGGGCCGGGGCGACCATGACAGGGGCGTAATGTCTGGAATTGAACGACTGGCAAAAGCCGACAGGGCGCCGCTTTTTTATCTCGGTTGCGGGCATGTCGGGAAGTTTGCTCTGATACGGAGTCGCAACCCAATCCCTTTTTGCGAAATTACAGGATTTGCTAAATGAAACGATATGTCGTGACGGGTGGCGCCGGATTCATCGGATCTGCGCTTTGCCACCTGCTATTGTCGGAAAGCGACGCCGAAGTCGTGGCTGTGGACCGCATGACTTATGCGGCCAATCAGGTCACGCTTGACGAATTGAGCTCTCAGGCCGGTTTCCGTCACATAGACGCTGATGTTCGAGATGTTGCGCGCATGACAGAGATCGTTCAGTCGGTCAAACCAGACGTCGTTTTTCATCTGGCCGCTGAGACGCATGTTGATCGTTCGATTGATGGGCCTGCTGAATTCGTCACGACCAATGTTGTGGGCACATATGCGATACTCGAAGCGGCTCGGACATATTGGTCTGACCTACCTGACGAGACAAAGCAAAACTTTCGCTTCGTACATATTTCGACTGACGAGGTATTCGGCTCTCTGGGCGCGGAAGGCCATTTCAGCGAGACGACGCCATATGATCCGTCATCGCCTTATTCTGCCAGCAAGGCCGGGTCGGACCATCTGGCAAGGGCGTGGCAGCGCACTTATGGGCTGCCGGTTGTGGTCTCCAATTGTTCAAACAATTACGGACCGCGCCAGTTCCCCGAGAAACTCATACCCTTGATGGTCCTGAACGCTCTGGAAGGCAAAGCCCTTCCGGTGTACGGCACGGGAACCAATGTGCGCGACTGGCTGCATGTTGAAGATCACGCCCGCGCCCTTAAGATGATGGCTGAACATGGCGTGCCTGGTGAGGTCTACTGTGTTGGCGGCGGTAGCGAGCGGACAAATCTGCAGATCGTGCACGAGGTCTGCCGAATCCTGGACGCCCGGCGTCCGGAAAATGCTCCTCATGCAGATCTGATCGAGTTTGTAACCGATCGTCCGGGGCATGATTTCCGGTATGCGATTGATGCGTCCAAGATCGATACGAAATTGGGCTGGACCCCAAGGCAGGATTTCGAAGCTGGTCTTGAAGAGACAATTGACTGGTATTTGACGCATGAGGCCTGGTGGCGGCCCCTGCGAGACAAGCACTATAGTGGCGAGAGGCTGGGTGTTAAGGCATGACACGCATCCTTGTCGTTGGAAAGTCGGGGCAAGTCGCGCAAGCGCTGGTCTCGGTAGGGGGTGATCGGATCATTTGTCCGGGGCGGCCGATCGTAGATTTGCTGGACGCAGACTCGCATCTCAGCGCGCTCGACCGTTATGAGCCCATGGCGGTGATCAATACGGGAGCATTTACCGCAGTCGATGGCGCCGAGGCAGATGCTGACGGCGCCTATGCTCTGAATGCTGAAGGGCCGGGCTATTTGGCGGTTGCGTGCGCTCGGCGTGGCGTGCCGCTCATCCACATGTCGACAGACTGCGTGTTTGATGGCGCGAAGGATAGTCCTTACACGCCAAATGACACACCGAATCCGTTGGGCGTGTATGGCAAGACCAAGCTTCAGGGGGAGATGGCTGTTCGCGAAGGGACTGAACGATCCCTGGTTGTGCGGGTGTCGTGGATATTTTCGCGATTTGGTGGAAATTTCGTGCGGACCATGTTGAGGGTGGCGCAGACCCGCGACGCAGTGAGTGTTGTGAGTGATCAAGTTGGTTGTCCAACGCATGCGCCCGATCTCGCACGGGCTCTGATCACAATCGCTGAACACGCGGCCAAGCCTGGCTTTGATAACTGGGGTGTTTACCACGTTGCAGGGGCGGGAGAGACCGACCGCGCATCCATGACGCGGCGGATCTACGAGGTCAGCAAGGAGCTGGGCGGTCCGGTCGCCGATGTGAACGGTATTTTGACGGCGGACTATCCCACGCCGGCGCAAAGGCCCCTGAATGCGCGGCTTGATATGGCCGAGACCCGCCGTGTTTTCGGAATTGAAATGCCTGATTGGAATATTGGCCTTTCCGAGACGGTTTCCGCGATTATTGCCGAACCTGTACAATAAGGCTTTCGACCCGTGAGAAGACACTTTTCAGCTGCACATTCGGCGTCGAATTTTTATCTTCTTCGCCCAGTCCCGATGAAAATCGGCATGTCTATACGCAAGACGCGCGGCCGGGCGATGGCAGTGCAGCTTAAATTCAGTTAGCGGTTGACCAGCCTCGCCGAGATGGTCCAAACCAAGCGGACAATTGCTATGTGGAGTGTTGGCGGATGAAGGGCATCGTTCTGGCAGGCGGGACGGGGTCTCGATTATTCCCGTTGACGAAGGCTGTCTCAAAACAACTGATGCCGGTTTACGACAAGCCGATGATCTACTACCCGCTGAGCGTACTCATGCTTGCCGGTATTCGAGACGTTCTCATCATCACGACGCCCGAGGATCAGTCCCAGTTCAAGCGACTGCTGGGAGATGGGTCGATGTTCGGAATCAACATCGAGTTTGCCGTCCAGGAGCAACCGAATGGTCTGGCCGAAGCGTTTATTATCGGCGAGGACTTTGTGAAGGGCGGCCCGTCAGCCCTGGTCCTTGGGGACAACATATTCTACGGCGCCAATCTCGGCTTGATGTGTGCGCAGGCGGCTGCACAGGCCGACGGAGCGACAATCTTTGCCTACAAGGTTGCGGACCCGCAGCGCTATGGTGTTGTTTCCTTTGATAAAGACTTCAAGGCGTTGACGCTGGAAGAAAAGCCGAGCGCGCCCAAGTCGAACTGGGCGATTACCGGCCTCTATTTCTATGATGAACAGGTCGTCGATATCGCACGCGATTTGAAACCGTCCGAACGAGGTGAACTCGAAATCACCGACGTCAACCGCGCCTATCTGGAAATGGACAAGCTGAAAGTGAAACAGCTGGGCAGGGGATATGCCTGGTTGGACACTGGGACACATGACAGTCTGCATGAAGCATCCAGCTTTGTGCGTACGATCGAGCACCGGCAGGGCGTCAAGATCGCCTGTCCGGAGGAGATTGCTTTCGAAAAGGGCTATCTCGGGCGCGAAGAATTGCTTCATGCCGCAGACCAGCTCGGCAAGACAGAATACGCCGTTTACCTGCGTACACTTGCAAACCAGAATTGAGGACAGTGATTGATGAATGTGCGTGACCTTGGCCTTGATGGCGTCAAGGAAATCGTCCCGGCGCGTTATGGCGATGCCCGTGGCTATTTCAGCGAGACCTACAATCACAAGCGTTTTGTTGACGCTGGAATTGAATTGGATTGGATTCAGGACAATCACTCCTTCTCTGCAGAGAAGCACGTGTTGCGAGGCCTCCACTTCCAGACCCCTACCTTTGCCCAGGACAAGCTTGTGCGCGTCGTTACCGGTGCGGTATTCGATGTGGCCGTGGATATCCGCAAGGGATCACCGAACTTTGGCCGGTGGACGGGGGTCACATTGACCGCGGAAGCGGGAAATCAAATCCTGGTACCGAAAGGCTTCGCGCACGGCTTCTTGACGCTGACGCCAGATGTACATGTCATCTACAAGGTCACGGCGCCCTATGCCCCGGACAATGATCGCTCTATTCGGTATGATGATGCGGAAATTGGAATTGAATGGCCTCTGGACGGCGCCGTGCCGCAACTCTCCCAGAAGGATGAACAGGCCGGCAGTCTGCAGGACACTGATACGGGATTCGTGTATCAGGGCTGATCAATCGATACCGTGATATTCCTTGTACCACGCGACAAATCTTTCGACGCCATCCTTGACGGATGTTGAGGGCCGGTACCCGACGGCTTCCGTCAGCTTGGTCACATCGGCATAGGTGTTTTTCACATCACCCGGCTGCATCGGCATCAAGTTGCGTGTGGCCTTGCGCCCCAGGGAATTTTCCAGAGCTTCCACATAATCGAGCAGTTTTACGGGCTGGTTGTTGCCGATATTGTAAATCCGGTACGGAGCATTTGACGTTGCCGGGTCTGGCGCGCTCGCGTCCCAGTCCGGATCAGGCTCCGCAACCTTTTCTGCAATTCGAAGGACGCCCTCAACGATGTCATCGACATAGGTGAAATCGCGAGACATTTCTCCATTGTTGAAGATGTTTATTGGCTCACCGCGGACGATCGCGTCCGTAAACAGGTACAGCGCCATATCGGGCCGCCCCCATGGTCCGTAGACGGTAAAAAATCGTAATCCTGTGGTGGGTAGGCGATACAGGTGGCTGTAGGCATGTGCCATCAACTCATTCGCCTTCTTGGTGGCGGAATAGAGTTGTAGCGGATGGTTCGCCCCGTGAGATTCACTGTAGGGAGATGTAGTATTCGCGCCATAGGCGCTTGATGTCGATGCATAGACCAGATGGGGCGTTTTGGCTGTTCGGCAAGCTTCCAGCATGTTGGCAAAGCCGACCAGATTTGACGATACGTATTCTTCAGGATGGGTGATCGAATGGCGCACCCCAGCCTGAGCGGCCAGATGAATCACGCGATGAAAGTCATGTGACTCAAAGCAGGCGTTCAGCTCTGCTGCGTTCTCGAGATTTCCCTCGACAAAGTTGAATGAAACGCCTTCTTTTGCCGATGTGTTTTCCAGCTCTTTCAGACGCGCCCGTTTCAAGGCGGGATCGTAATACGCATTCAGATTGTCGAACCCAACGACTGGCACGCCCCGTTTGAGAAGCGTGTTTGCCACATGAAATCCGATAAACCCTGCGCTGCCGGTGACCAGGTAGGTTTTGCTATCTGTGGCTGAGGGCATGTAATCGAATTCCGTGATGGTTCAGGTGAGGGCAGGGACCAATCCAGTTGGTCGTTGCGATCCAGAGCGGGCAATCTTGTTGATACTGCGTCGCGGGCGGGCAGGCTAGGTGTCGCGTTTTGCCCAGAAGTTCAAAGTTCCCAACTCTCCCAAGTGCGACATGGGTTTGCTGCGGCTGCGCTTGGCATAGTTTCCAGACTTTCCGATCTGATAACGGAAGCCGAGGCGCGTGAGGATCGAAAGAACATCGTCCAGGGCGATATCAGACGGGTTTGCGCCCAGATGCCATTCCACGCACATTTGTCTGACATTGGCGAGGGCATCCCCAGCGGCCATTAGGACTTCCCCTTCAGCGCCTTCGATATCCAGTTTCAGGAAGTCCACTTCGCGATCAAGATAATCAGCCAGAGGCACTGTTTCGATTGTCAGCTCCTCAATTTCATCGCCAAATGTCCTGCGCCGCTCGGTGAGGGATCCTGCCATACTGTAGTCTCCGGACATGAAGAATGTGGCGGTGCCCGGTTTCGCGGCCAAGCCTTTTTTCAACACTGTTACGTCACTCAACTTGTTGCGGGCGACATTTTTTGACGCCAGATCGTGAAGGAAGGGAACAGGCTCGAATGCCAGAACCTCTGCATTCGGATAAAGTTCCTTGAAGTAGACGCTCGACATCCCGAAATTGGCGCCAGCGTCGATAATGTAGGGCTTCTTCTGATCGGTATCGAAATAGTATTCCTGATCCATGAGGATTTCATGGATCAACGTCCAGATCGCATGCTTGTCAACATAGGTCAGCGTTGAATCGCGCATCAGGAATTCCTGCCCGCGGCACAAATGTTCGGTGAAGAAATCTCGCAGTACGATATCGTTTGGAAAGCCACCATCGGGAATGGGAGCTGTCTCCAAATCTTTCAGGACCGGGCTGTCGCCGTAATACACTTTCAGTCTGGAAATCATGTCCAGGTACTTCGAAAATCCGTCCAATTGGCGCTGCTTCATGGGCCAGGTGCCGGACAGGACGCCCACTGCTTCTCTTTCATTGAGTTGAGAGGTCAGGATGGAATTCCGGACGGAGGAAAGTTCACCAATCGCGGCCTGCACTTCCCCATTTCCGAAGAAGGTCTTCCGGTTCGTCTCACTCAAAGTGTACTCGATAAGGAAGCGGAGATCGTTTCCGAGCGCGTTCCGGATTGACGTGGTCGCAATAGCTGCGGCCTGGACTTCTTCCTTTCCGAAGAAGGTTTTTCGGTTCTCTTCGCTCAAGGCAAATTCGGTGAGGAATCGAACGTCATTTCCAAGCGTGCGACGGATGGATGTGGTCGCAATAGCTGCGGCCTGGACTTCTCCGTTTCCAAAGAAAGCTTTTTGGTTGTCGTTGCTCAGCGCATACTCGGTGAGGAAGCGGAGATCGTTTCCGAGCGCGTTTCGGATTGACGTGGTCGCAATAGCTGCGGCCTGGACTTCTCCGTTTCCAAAGAAGGCTTTTTGGTTGTCATTGCTCAGAGCATGCTCGGTGAGGAAGCGGAGATCGTTTCCGAGCGCGTTTCGGATTGACGTGGTCGCAATAGCTGCGGCCTGGACTTCTCCGTTTCCAAAGAAAGCTTTTTGGTTGTCCTTGCTCAGCGCATACTCGGTGAGGAAGCGGAGATCGTTTCCGAGCGCGCTTCGGATTGACGTGGTCGCAGTAGCTGCGGCTTGGACTTCTTCCTTGCCGAAGAAGGTTTTTTGGTTCTCTTCGCTCAAGGCAAATTCGGTGAGGAATCGAACGTCATTTCCAAGCGTGCGACGGATGGATGTGGTCGCGGTTGCGGCGGCCTGAATTTCCCCATTTCCGAAGAAGGATTTTCGATTTTCTGCGGATAAAGCCGATTGCACAAGAAAACGGACATCCTTGCCAAACTTGTCGCGGATGCCACTCTGCTTTGATGCAATGGTCCGGATACGGCCATCCGCGAAGAACGCATTGCGATTCTTGTCGGCCAAGACTGAATTGATCAGGAACTCGACATCTCTGCCAAGCCTTTCCCGTATCCAGGGCAGGGCAAGAAATCGATCGCGCATACTGGGTCGGCTGGCCACGCCATCGAGGAGCTCCGGCGAATCATCGACGAACGCGCTCAAAAGATCAGATTTTTCCTCAGCAGATGTCGTGCGTTTGACTTCAGCCAGGAGGAGTTGCCTGAACCTGCTGCTTTTCAACAGCAGTCGGCAGAGTGTGGAAATCAGTCTCTTCATAATCGGGCGCTTTGGCTATTTGCGATGAGGAATGGCGGCAGTGTATCTGACCCGCCCGTACAATTTGGGGCGTTAATTCGACACTTTGAAGATATTGTATTGATACTGCATGCTGATCGGGTTCCACACCATAAAGCGATTGGGTGATACTTTGAGTTCAAGGATCGCGTCGCGCCACAGATATGCATTGCCTTCGTGGATGGATATCGTGACAACATAATACCCGGCGGCAAATGGAATGTCGGCAATATTCACACGACACAGGACCCTGCTGTCGCCATTCTGCTTCAACAGATCACCGTTCAAGGTGGAGATGGTTGAAAGGCGTTTGCCGTCCTTTGTGTGGAAGACGAGAGAGACGTTCAAGTCGTTGATTGGTCGTTGTGGCGTGAAGCCGAATTCAATGGCGAATGGCTTGTTTACCTGAAGCGCATTGGTCGGCTGTCCCTCCGAAAGCACGACAGCGCGGAAATCCTGAAAGCCGGTAGGTTCTATGTGCCCACCATAAAGCTCTTCGACCTGATTTTCGGAAATGGTTGGTCGTTTCCACTGAAGCTGTGGGTTCTGGGCCAGGAAGCTCTTGTCGGGATCGTCGATGACCTTGTTGTCCTTCGGCGTCAGATTGCTCCAACGCTGCGCGACTTTTGCCGAAAGGGGCCGGGCAGGCTGTGTAGGAGCGTGCTGCATCGGGGGGCTGGCCTCGGTCAGGGCCGCTGCCGGCTCTGCATTGCGCGACATCTCCTGGTCAATGAATTCGAGATATTGCGCCGTCACCTGGTCAACCGGACCATCAGCCTGCAGTTCGCCCGCATGAATCCAGAGTGCACGGTCGCAGAACTGCCGGATGCTGGTCATCGAGTGTGACACCAGCAGCATGGCAACTCCCTGCTGTTTCATGGCCTGCAAGTGCAGCTTGCATTTGTTCTGGAAGGCCAGGTCTCCCACGGACAAGGCTTCATCGATCACAATGAGATCGGGTCGCAGAAATATGCAGAGTGCGAAACCAAGCCGCGATTTCATGCCGGAGCTATAGGTTTCCACTGGTCCATCAATAAAGGCGCCGACCTCGGCAAAGTCGATGATCTGTTCCACAAGCTCTGGACTGCGCTTTGGACTGATTCCGCGCATGCGCATGCCGTTGAGAATGTTTTCACGACCACTTAGCCGTTGATTGAATCCCGCCCCCAGGTTGATCAGCGCCTGGATCTCGCCATTGATTGAGACGTGACCCTTTGTCGGCGCAAGAAGACCGGACAGCAGCTTCATGAGCGTTGTCTTCCCGCTGCCGTTTCGGCCGATCACGCCCACGGCATCTCCGGGACGAATATCCAGGCTCACATCACGCAGGGCCCAGAATTCTTCTTCATCGCGGTCATGCTTTGGAGGGAGGCAGAAGATGTTGCCCAGTATGTCGTTGAAATTGCGCGACACATTGTTCTGCCGTCGTCTGGGAAAACTACGGCCGATCTGAGAGGCGGAGATGATGGGGCGTTGCGTACTCACGTCAGACATAAGCTCTCATGGTACGATGATAAGCGAACCAGCTGACGCAGAAGAGCGCCATGATGCCGAGGGCAACATAAAAAAGCGGCAGGATGTGGGACAGGCTGGGCGAGAGCAGGCAAAAGCGCAACTCCTCAATTGTCAGAGCAACTGGATTGCCATGCTTGAAAATGGCGAGCCCTCCGGTGAGGGGGAAGACCGCGCCCGAGAGGTACAGCATCGGCCGGGCAATTACGCCAACGGCCAGCTTCAAGTCGCCGGAAACGAGCGTAAATGGCGCAAAAAACAGACCTACCGCGACTCCGCCGAGGGCGCAGATTGGCGACATGGCAATAAACAGCAACGCATTCTGCCATTCCAGCAATCCCTGAGCGGCCGCGAGGCCGAGCACGATTGGGACACGCATGCAGAGCAGGAACAGGGATCTGAACACCATGGCCATCATCAGACTTTCAGGCGGCATGGCATAATTGCCGATAAGTCCACTCGCGCGCTGAAGCGATGTCAGGGACATCATCATGCCGTCGAAGAATGTTTGCCAGATCAGGATGCCACTGACAGCAAAGAGGGAAAACGGCATGTTGAGCCCGCTGACTTCCAGCGACCCACTGCTGCGCAGGGCGATGAAAACGCCAGCGATTGCGAGGGGCTCGATAAAAGCCCAGAACAGGCCCATCTTCGTGTGAACATATTCGATGCGAATATCTCGGGCGGCAAGGTTCCAACCCTGTCGTGGTGCGCTGGAGACTCCGCCGAACATGTCGGCGAGGGTCTGCTTTGCCTTGCTGAAAGCCGCTGAACTCAACTGCACTACTCCTTCGTCTCCATTATCGTCATTGACGCAATGGGCCGATGTATTCTTACGGCTCGAAATGCGGACACCGGACTTTGGTCCGGTTTCGGGTATTTTTCGCTGGTTTGGAGTCGCAGGCAAGGCGGTCAAACATGAAAAATAAAATAGAATTCAAGGTTTTGTGGCCTTTTTGTGTGGTTCCGTCTGATGGGCTGTGCCCGCCACAGATTCAAACAGCGCCACGATCCGTGACGCACTTGCTGACGGGTTATGCCCCCGCGATACGCGCTTTGACAAGTTCTCATCAACGGTCCTGCTGGCCGTCACCAGGGTGCTGACGTCGCGGCCCATTGCCTTTGCGTCGAAGTCGGCAATGAGATGTCCGGCTTCATAATTCCGCACAAGGTCAGCAGCGCCGCCCCCATCCGCAAAGGCCAGCACAGGCACCCCAAGCATGCCGGCCTCAATGGCGACGCGCGGATAGGGGTCTTCGCGCGAAGTTATCAGCACGGCGGACGCTCTGCGAAAGTAAGCATAGGGGCGAGCTCTGACGCCTGGAAACAGCACATCTGATTCAATGCCAGCCTCATGGACGGTGTGCTTGAGGTTTTGCATCATCTCGCCATCGCCGAGCCATGCAAAGACCAGCCGGCCAGCGCCGTCATGCCTGTCGAGGGCTGTTTTGGCAGCCTCGACGAACAGGTCAGGTCCCTTGCGAGGGATCAGGCTTCCAGCGCCAATAATGAGTGTGTCCGGCTCGCCCAGTTTCAGGTCGTCATTCACGTCGCCCCGCGCTGCATCAGCGACGGCCATTTGCTCCGGGGTTATTTTAACGGCCGGAGGTTCGACCCGCAGTTTTGCGTCCGGCACGGAGAAGTCCTGCGACAGGTCCCTCATGACGCTGCGGGACGCGCACAGAAACATGTCCGTCTTGTTCATCGTGCTCTTGAGACGCCGCGCATCAAGCGCGCGGATTGTCGGCCCCATTTCACGCACGTGCGTGACGATTGGGGTGTCGAGATCAAGCTCGTCAACGACATCGCCGCAATGCGTTGTATTTGCGTAGATGATGTCGGGCTTCCAGTTCCGGATCTCCTGTCGGAGTCTTGTGGTGCGCTGCCGATCTTGCCGTCCGAGACAATAGGGTCTGTCCGGCGAGCGCACGCATTTTATTGCCAAGAGTGGGTCGAATCGCAGGGCTGTGCTCAATCCGTCGGACAGGTCGAATTGCGGTGAATCGCGCCAGATATGGGTTGGGGCCGTTTCGCGATAGGCCTCGCCCAACTCGCCATCGCGCCGCAGGATGATCGTCAACTCATGGCCCAGCGATATCATCTCCCGTGCCAATTGCAGCGCACTGATCGGGGCGCCGGTACGATCGGCAGCATGGGAAATCATGAGAATGCGCATGGCTATGACTTGTCAGGGAACAGTGAGTGAAAGTCGACCCTGTCGAACACGTCCAGCTTTCCCCCGATACCCGCATTGTATATGCGGCGCCCTGCGTCTTCAAATGCCGTGCGGGCAACGCCAAAGGCCTGATTTTGCAGGTCGAAATTTGGTATGCCGATGACATCCCCGACCTGGTAGTAGTCTTTCGTGAAATGCGCCTGATTCACCAGATCGATATTCTCTTCCGACACGTGGATCTTACCCGGCGGGAATTGTTCAGCCAGCGGCCCATAGTCCATGTCTACGCCGATCAGATAAACCGGATCGCAGCCAAGATGGTAGGCGAGCTGGAGCGCAATGTAGCTGATTGTGGATCCAAGGTAGACCGAATGAGAAAAGTCACGCGAAAACTGAATGCCGGGATCCGTCCAATAGGCTTCGTCGGCAAGCCGCGCATTCATGAACAGGAGGTCGTTCCAGGGGCGTGCGATCCCATGCGCATTGTAGATGGCGGCAATCTTCAGCGGACCATATATGTTTCGAATATCCTGACCACGAATTTCGGTTTGCTCAATATCCTCGAATAACAGGTAGTCCGGGGTAAAGCCCCATTCCTGAAACGCCTTGTAGGCGCCGTTTGAGGCGATCGTGATTTCATTCTTCAACACGGAAAGGTCCATATCGCGAAGGCTGGGGCCATTGCCCAGCACGAAGGCACGGCGGCCCTTGCCCGAATTCTTCAGTGCCGCCAGCTTGCGCTCGTCACCCGGCACGATGCCAATGCGAAGACCGCGTGCATCCCATTTCAGGCCGATGCGGTCAAAATAACGCTGGCGGGCATCGCGCAGGCGCAGATACCCCAGTGGGTACTTCCATTTGGGAAAGTGGCGGGACCAGCTGATCATTGGGCGACCACTTTAATACTGAGAAGAACAGGTTGGCTTGTGAGATCGGCGAGATAGCGGCGCATGATCATGGATAAGGGCTGTTCATGATCAGGAATAATACACATGAACTCAAAGCGATCTTTTGGCGAATCGGTCAGGGCGAAAGCACCTGCACGCTAGACGCCTCCGATCCCCGTTTCAATCTGCTAGCAGGTCAGGCGGCTGCGTGTGTTCAGGCGCCGCTGGTGATTGAAGTGTTCAAGCGCTGTGGCAGTCGGCCATCATACTTGATAATTTGAGGGACACGGCCTATCGCTGGCCCGGACGAGCCCTGACCTCTTCTGGGGGCGCAACTTACAGATTGAAAGTGAGACTATCGTGGCTGCAGATACCCAGTTCCTGAACGACTATTTCGGCAGATTGGAAACCTTCGCGCGCCCCAATGACGCGGTATTCGAGCAATTGGCGCAGGTGCGAGACCTGTGGGTCCGGTCGAAAAACGCAGGTGGCAAGGTGATCTTCATCGGCAATGGCGGGTCTGCGGGAATTGCATCGCATCTCGCGATTGATCTTGGCAAGAACGGCCACATTCCGGCGGCATGTTTCAATGATGGTGCCCAAATCACCTGTCTCTCCAATGATTACGGATTTGAGAACTGGATTGCCCACGCTTTGCGCATTCAGGGCAAACCAGAAGATACGCTGGTTGCGATCAGTTCGTCCGGTGGCTCAAAGAACATTCTCAATGCTGTCGAGCAGGCTCGCAAAATGGGGATTTCCGTTACGACGTGTTCCGCAATGAGCCCGGAAAACCCGCTTCGCAAACTCGGAGATGTAAACCTCTGGGCCGACAGTCACGCCTACAATATCGTCGAGACGGTTCACCAGTTCTGGATGATGGCCGTTATCGACATGATCATCGGCAAGGCCGAGTATCCGCCGAATTGATCGGCAAAAATTTCAGATACCAGAGCTATTGTTCTGGTGTCTGGCCTAGGGCGGACTCGGCAAGTGCCGGTGAAGAATCCAGCGCAAAAAGTGTTTTGAATACCGTATCGCCAATCAGCTTGTTTCCCTGATGGTTGGGGTGGCGGGGATCGTGGTAGAGTCCTGTTTTTCCCGCAAATACGTCGCTGATGTCCGTGCAGTACATAAGTTCTTCGCAATGGCGACGCGCTGCCGTGTAAAAAGCTGCCGCTTTTTCAGCGTAGTCAGGTTTTGAGCTGAGCATTGCGGCGTAAAGCTCAGCTTCCGAATCTGTCGGTATGTAACCTGGTTCGATTCCCATGGCTGGCTGCAGGAATACATGGAAGCGTGCGCCCATTTGCGCGCTGGCCGCATTCATCAGCTCGACGTTGCGGCGCCACATTTCTGCATCTGTCATTTCGTAGCTAGAGCCTACTGTCACGGCGAGCTGAGTGTCTTTCTCGCCGCCTGATCTCATGGCGGCCAATAGGTTCGGCATGAAACGTGGCGGTTGGTGTCCTTTGCCGGCGAGTGTTCTGAGCATCACGAGCTGATAGGGGCTGACCATGGGGTGCTCGCGCAGGCTGTGTGAGAAGTTCAGATCATTGACGCCGCTGAGTGAGACCACAACATCTGGCGCAAGCGCCGGGACATCGCGAATAAGCTTTAGCAGTTCCTGATTGGTCGAGTATCCGGATACCGCGCCATTGTAGACGACCGCAGGTCCTGTCGGGCCTTCATTGAGGCGCGTGAAAAGGGTTTCGCTCCAGGCCCCCCAATCGCTCTCATAGTAGGGATCGCTCGTACTGCCACCGAGCACAACCAAGCGCAGCGCAGCGCCACTCGTCTCGTCGCCTGACGTCCGGAAACCGGGCCGGCGCCAAGCGGGCTCAGACGTAGGGCCGCCTGCCGGTCGCGCATATCCAAGTTGCGGGTCGAGTACGTTCAGTCCCTGCGACAACCGACGGTCTACGACGGTTTCCTTTTTGCCCTGCTTGTCGGAAGACTGCCAGACCAGTGAGTATTGAGGTGCACCCTTTGCGCCCAGATACGCTCTCGCCATCAGGTCGGTAGCCAACAACAGAATCAGCGTTGCCAAGATTGTGAGGATACCGAGCACGATCTTTGCCTGACGGCTCAAGACAACGCTATGCGGTGTTTCCGAAAGTGGTTGTTCGTTCATGTCTCAGGCACCGCTCGGTGTTGTCTTTGGTGATCGTGTCAATCGAGATCGAAAGCGTTCTTGTAGTCAAGCACGAGGGCAGGATCCTGATCCGACTTGCGCAGTATGGCGCGGCCGCAGACCAGTAGATCCATCTCCGTTCCCATCAGGCAGCGGAATGCGTCGCCAGGAGATTCCACAATGGGCTCCCCACGAACATTGAAACTGGTGTTCACAACAACTGCGCAGCCGGTCCTTTGCTTAAACGCGCTGAGCAGCTTGTGGTAGAGCGGGTTCGTCTCGGCATGCACCGTTTGCACGCGCGCGGAATAATCAAGATGGGTTATTGCCGGGAGCGTCGAGCGGATGTCGTTCACGCGATCGATGCCCTGTTTGGAGGAGCTGTCTGACTCAGGCTGTACGCGCAGTCGATCGACAACATCCGCGACGAGCAGCATGTATGGACTGTCGCTGCTCAGGTCGAAATAGTCTGCTGCATCTTCGGCCAGTACGGACGGGGCAAAGGGGCGGAAACTTTCGCGAAACTTGATCTTCAGGTTCAGGTTGCGCTGGGTTTCGGGATTTCGTGGGTCGGCAATGATCGACCGGCCGCCCAATGCGCGAGGGCCAAATTCCATACGCCCCTGAAACCAGCCAATTGCCATACCGCTATCCAGCGCTTTGGCGGTGGTTTGGATCATCGTGTCCTCGTCCACGACCTCGAATACAGCGCCGGCTGAGGTCAAGGCTGCGTTGATATCTTCCTGCGAATAGTCCGGGCCGAGATAGGCGCCGCTCATGGCATCGCCGTCACCCGTCAGGAGGCGATCGGTGTCCAGATAACGATGGTGGGCCAGCAAGGCCGCGCCGAGCGCGCCGCCGGCATCACCTGCTGCGGGCTGGACCCAGATATTCTTGAAGTGGCCGTCCCGCAGGATTTTGCCATTTGCAACACAATTGAGGGCGACGCCGCCGGCCATGCAGAGATTGTCGATGGCGAACTCAGCGTGTAGCGCGCGGGTCATGCGCAGCATCACATTCTCTGTCACTTTCTGGATCGATGCAGCCATGTCGAAGTGGAACTGCGTCAGCTGGCTCTCAGACGTGCGCGCAGGCTCAACAAAGAGGTCATGGAAAGCCTTGTTGGTCATTCGCAGGCCGGTGACATAGTCGAAATAGCGCATGTCCAGCCAGAAGCTGCCATCATCGGCAATGGAGATCAGCTTCTCTTCCATGAGGTCTGCAAATCGCGGCTCGCCATATGGTGCGAGCCCCATAACCTTGTATTCGCCGGAATTGACCTTGAAACCGAGATACCCCGTGATCGCGGAATAGAGCAGGCCCAATGAGTGTGGGAAGCGGATCTCCCGAATGCGCCGTAATTCCTTGCCCCTGCCGACAGAGACCGACGTGGTGGCCCATTCGCCGACCCCGTCCATTGTCAGGACAATCGCTTCGTCGAAAGGCGAGGGATAAAATGCCGATGCCGCGTGACTGTCATGATGCTGGGCAAACACCATGCGGTTGCCCGCATCAGGATCGTTGAAATCATCCCGGAATATCTTTGCCATGTTCGACTTCTGGAAGAGCTTTCCCTTGATCCAGCTCGGCATGGCGATCGCAAATGTCTTGCGACCGCGCGGCGCGCTGGTCAGGTAGGTCTCGATCAGGCGTTCAAACTTGAGCAGCGGTTTCTCGAAATAGGCGATGTGTTGCACGTCGCTGAGTTCGATGCCCGCTTCGTCGAGACAATAGCGCGTCGCATTTGACGGAAAGCCGGCATCATGTTTGACCCGGGTGAAACGTTCTTCCTGGGCGGCTGCGACGATCTTGCCGTCACACAGCAGAACGGCCGCGCTGTCATGGAAGTAGGCTGAAATGCCCAGGATATAAGTCGGCATCACTTAGAACAGGGAGTAGATGAACGGGGCTAATGGTGAGCCTTGTGCAAACACCAGCGCCCCGCCAATCAGCAAAACGAACAGGAATACAGGCAACAGCCAGAATTTCCTGCGTTGCGAAAAGTACAACGCCAGCTCTTTCAGAATCTCTTTCATCTCAGAACTGTCTCTCCATTGCGGCCCGGTCCTGAGGATCCGTCGATTCGCACCAGTATGAGCCGGTTTGGGGCCTCTTGTGAATGCGCAATGGATCGCGCCCCATACGCAAGAGCAGGCCGTAGGGCGTAATGAAGCCGTAGTACATGATGCCCATCACAAGCGGGTTGACGATCTTGGCCAGACCCAGTGCAAGCAAGCCCCACAAATATGCGAGTCCCTTCAGCCAACGCGGCGCGACGAAGGCGACGAGCGCAAACAACAGGGCTGCGCCCGCGAGGGCCAATGATAGCTGAACATGGTTGCGCAGCAGGACGGCCGCGATCGCGGAAACGGCTGCGAATGTGTATCCGACACTACGGGGGGAGGCCGGTGGCGGCGCAGTGTGTTCGACCTTTTCGAAGGCACTCATCCTGTCGTCCCGCTTCTCACTTCGGCTTCGCGCTCGTCTACCCCGATTGGTTCCTGGCGGCAATGCAGGGACGGCTCAGGCTCGCCTGCTTGTGAACTGGAATTGCCGTTGCGGGTACCTTTGGCTCCTGAGTATCTGGTCAAAAATTGTCACCTTTGAGCGAATTTCTGGGCTGCTGGGAGGCGTACTTGATTAACTCAGTGACACGCCTTAACGCTGGCCGGAATGGGCTCTGACCTCAGACAGGTTTGGGGGCGTTGATCCAAGGTAGAGGTGGCCACAGTTGCGTATATCGGGTTTCGCAAAACTGGTTCGCAAGTCGGAGCAGGCGCCACTGACGTGCCCGATGCAGGGTGAGATACTCGGTGCCGTGTGCTGTGAATCATATGATCGTCGCTTGCAGAGCTCTCAAAAACCATCCGGAAGTATTAGGTATGATTGGGGGGCGGGACTGAATCCGCATTTCAAAGATCGATTCATGTACGCAAGTGAAGGTTCCCGGTTGCAGGGAACATAGTAGAAGTTAGGGACGCCCTAGATGATTGTTTGGACCAACAGGTTTCCTGAAAAGGAAAAGGCCGCCGGCTATTTGCGTCTCGTGCGGGCGCGTATGAATTTCTTTGACCAGATCAAGCCGGGCCGTAACGGCGCTGGCAAGTTCGGGTTTTATCGCCGGCCGGGATTCCAGACCACGCTGCGCCACATGCGCAACAAGCACCAGGGCAAGCCGGGATTCATTATCGGGAATGGTCCGAGCCTGAAGGAAATGGACCTGACGCCGCTGCGAGACCAGATCACGTTCGGGGCCAATGGCATCTACCAGATGTTCGACGAGTGGGGCTTCCATACCAAATATCTCCTGTTCGAAGATACAGAGCAGACCGAGTTGCGCCGCAAGGAAATCCACAATGTTGTGGGGCCGACCAAAATGGCGGCAATTTACAACGCGTACTGTTTCAAGAATTTCAACGACACGCTGTTTTTCAACGCGCGCCGGGGCGACCCGTACTATTTCGACGAAATGGGAATCCAGTTCTCCCGTGACTTTTCCAACATCGTGTATCTGGGCTCGACCATCACTTACATCGCGTTGCAGCTGGCCTACTATCTGGGCTGCAATCCGGTCTACCTGATTGGCGTCGATCACAGTTATGGTGCGCTGGCCAAGAATTTTCCACCCGGCAAGATCGAGGTGACCAAGGAGAACTACGAACTCGTTCGGCAGTGCCACATGAACCCCGATTATTACCAGATCGGAGACGTGATCGGCGTGCCAAACACCTCACTTCAGGACAAGGCTTATGAAGTGGCCGCCGACGCCTACAAGCAGGCTGGCCGCGAAATCTACAATGCCGGCGTCAACAGCTTCCTTGATGCATTTCCCCGAACCGATTTTGACAGCATTTTCAAAAAGTAGACATGACCGAAAAGAAACGCATCCTGTTCATATCGCATCACGGCACGATGAGTGGCGCGCCCATAAGCCTGCTTACGCTGATGAAGCATTTTGCCGCCAATCGGGACTGGGAATTCCAGGTTCTGATGCGCAAGGAAGGTCCGCTGCGCAGTGAGTTTGAAAAACTCGCGCCAACTCATGTCTACTACCAGCATTTTCTGGATCCGGCCGATATGCGCCCGGAAGGGGCGAAACGACCGCCTCTGCCAGAAGACGTTCGGCGGCGAAAATTCCGCCAGTGGCGACATGAACAGCGCCTGCGGCTGAAACTGCGTCAATTCAAGCCTGATCTTGTGTATTCCAACACGACTGTGAACGGGGACTTGCTGGCCAAGCTAGGCATCAAGGCACCGACGCTCATCCATGTGCGGGAATTATGGACGACGATCGCGCTGTACAATCAGGTGCAATTGAATGCGTTCAAGCAGCCGGATTACAAATATTTCGCCGTTTCCGAATTTGTTCGGAATTATCTGAAAGATACATTCTCCATCGCACATGAGCGCATCGGGATCGTACCCGGCTCCATGGAGCCGGAAGTTTTCGACAAGAAGGCTGAAGATCTGACCGTCGGCGAGATGCGCAAGGAACTCGCGCTGCCTGAAGATGCTGTGATCATTGGCGGTCTGGGGTCAGTCGATAGCCGGAAGGGGGTCGATTACTTCGTCGATACCGCCCTGGATGTCCTGCGTTCCGAACCGAAGGGACGGCCCGTCTACTTCGTCTGGATCGGTGATGGCGGTATGCGGCAGGATATGTTGAAGAAAGTGGAAGATGCGGGATTTTCCGGTCGGGTCGTCTTCCCGGGCGCGCGCAAGAACCCCTATCCATATTTGAAACTGTTTGAAATTGGATTGATGACATCGCGCGATGACCCCTTTCCACGCTCGGTCATGGAAATGGCTGCGTTTGGCGCGCCGATTATCTGTTTCAAGGGTTCAGGCGGCGCGGCAGAATTCGTGCTGGATGATGCCGGGATTGTGCTGGATGATTTCAGCGCAGCTGACATGGCCGACGCCGTTCGAAGCATACTGGCGAATGACGCGGCAAAAGCAGCTTTTGCAATTGCTGCTCGCCGCAAAGCGCGCGAAGACTATGAGACGACACGTATAGGAGAAAGTGCTGCCATCCTGCTCGACGAGATGATGGCAAGCGCACGTTCCTGAGGCATGAACCAAGTGGGGTAATCCAGTGACGGATGTACAAGACAACAAGGATGAACTTGAAGTGCTGCAGAAGGAAAATGCTGCATTGAAAAAGATAGTCCGCTCGTTGAAAGACAAGATCAACAAGGTCGGCGCCGATGACGAGAAGAGCCCGCTATGGCGCGCACTTGGGCATTTCTACTCTCCGGTCGCCAACATTGAAGACATCAAGGCCGACGAAGAGCGAATCTTCAATCGTGATCGGCGTACCCTGCCGGGCATCGGTCTGAACGAAGACAAGCAATTGGCCGTGCTTGAAGAGTTTGCGTCCTTCTATGACGATATTCCATTTGGCGACGAGCCTTCTGACAAGATGCGCTACGGCTTCCTGAATGGGGGCTACTCCTACTCCGATGCCATCTCGCTTTACAGCATGATGCGTCGCGTCAAACCCAAGCGCATCGTCGAGGTCGGGTCCGGTTACTCCTCGTGCTGTATGCTCGATACCAATGACGCATTCTTCAATGGTGATATCGATATCCGTTTCGTTGAACCATATCCGCAATTGTTGAAATCGCTGGTGCGTCCGTCCGATCTCGAGACCCGTGAAATCATCGAAAAGCGGGTTCAGGATGTCGATATCGAAGTCTTCACCTCGCTGCAGGAAAACGACATTCTGTTTGTCGATTCGACGCACGTCTCTCGCGTGGGCAGTGATGTGAACCACATGTTCTTCGAGATACTCCCGCACATCAATGAGGGGGTGTACGTCCATTTCCACGACATCCACTATCCGTTCGAATATCCCGAGCATTGGGTGTATCAGGGCCGCTGGTGGACGGAGACTTATCTCCTTCGGGCGTTTCTCGAATTCAACAGCGACTTCGAAATCGTCTACACGAATACATTCATGCAGAGGTTCCACCGCGAGTTCTTCGAGGAGCGCATGCCATTGTGCCTGAAGAACCAGGGGGCCAGTATCTGGCTTCGGCGCAAGAAAAAGTCGACTGAAGAGTAGGCTTGTCCGCACGTGCTTGTTCAGGGGCTGGCATGAAAATCCTTATTTGCAGCATCATGCCTCAAGGCGCCTATTCAGGTGGGCGCTACCATGCATGGATGATGGCACAGGCGTTTGCGGCGCTTGGTCATCAGGTCACGTTTTGGACGAACAATACGCCGATCTTCATTGACGACTTCGAAGATTTCGACTTCGGAGATCGGTTTGTGTTGCGACTGACGCGGGATTTTTCGGACACGCCCGATGGGCCATGGGATTTTGTCTGGATTATTCCGCACAAGCATCCGCCAGTGAAAGTGTTCCGGCGGGCGCTGGACATTTCCGTTGCAAACAAGGCGAAGCTCGGAATGCTGAGTTTCGAGACCCCGAACTGGATTGCGAAGACGGCAGAGCACGGCACAAACCAGAAGCCGTGGGACGCATGGAAGGCTATTGGGCCGCATTTGGATGTGGTTCTCGCGTCGACACTGGAAGGTGAGACGCATGCGGAAGAGTATTTTGCAGGTACAGGCGCCCGCTTTCACCACATCAACCCACCCATCAATGACCTGGCCGCTGCAGAAGCCAAATCCCTTGCGGTAAAGTCCGAGGATCGCCGATCTGTCATCTGTATCACGCGTTTTGGCGGCGCTTTCGGATACAAGGGTGGCATGGAATTGCTCGATCATGCCGGACCCGCCCTGTCGGGATGTCGGCTGACATTTATTGTCGGCACAGCGACGATGGATGAATCCGTTGCTTCCGCTTACCATACATGGGGCGAAGAGCACGATGTGGAGGTCCGCTTCCAGCATCGTGTGACTGATGTCGAGAAGTTCAAACTGCTATACGAAGCAGATTTGATGCTCTTTCTGTCGAGGTTCGAGGGGTTCGGGTATCCACCGGTCGAGGCGCTCTATTGTGGCGTGCCGTGTGTCGTGTACGATCTTCCTGTGTTGAGAGAGGTCAGCGGGGACAAGCTGATTTATGCGTCAATGGACGAGCCAGAAGAGCTTGCGCCCATTATCTCCGATGTGCTCGACAATCTGCCTGCACGTCAGTCCGAAATCCGGCAGCATGATTATTCCAGCTTGGGCTTTGATGCTTATGTCCGCCTGATCGACGATCTACTCGGACGCGAGGCCGAGTATGCACCCAAGGCGAACGTGACCTCCGAAGACGAGTTGCAGGCAACACGCAAAACGCTCGTCGCTATCGACCAAGCGACCAGGAAGCCAGTCGCGCGCAGCGGTACGCCGTCGCTGAAGCACAGGATCAAGCAGAACTTCGTCCGCTTGCTTGCTGGAACATTTCGCCGTGTGCCTGTCCTGAGGAAACTGTTCGGTCAGGCAATTTTGTCTCATCACAATCTTTCTCTTCTTCTGGAAGACCGGGCGATGGCGAAGCTGATGTTCGAGAACAGGAAAGCGCTTACGCTGGCCATTCGGCGTAACCCAGGATTCCTCAAGCATCTCATGCTCTCACCGCAAGCGCAGGAACTGCTACCGGAAGTGTTGGCCCGCCTTCGGGAGAAAGAGGCAATTTCCGTCTCTCAGATTGCTGCGGTAGTTCAAGAGACGAAGAATAGTTGAGTATGTTCACGGTATTGTTCAATGAGCGCTGATGGTGTGCCCAGCCACTACGACCGTCTGCAGGGTGCAGGGGATCGTGCCTTCAGGGTACTTGTCCTGTTCTTGACATTCGACCCCGAGAAAACCAAAGGCGTGCGTGCGGTTCTCGGAGATTTCTTTAAGGCGCGAGAAGGCATAGAGTTCACGGTTGTTGAGATCGACAATGCGAACGAACAACGCGAGTGGCAATCAGCATCGACTGAGGGCTGGCCATGCCGCGCCTTTGCGGTCGGCGGCGATAATACAGCTCATGAGTTTACCGGCTGGGATCGCGGCTGGCGCGAAGTTCGGGCGAGGCTGCCGGAAACGTTCGACGTCGTATTGATGGTCAATGATGCCCTGGCCAATTCGAAGCCGCTGGAGGCGCTGGAAGCGATCGACGCCGACATTATCCGCCAACTGCCAGCACAGAAAACCGTGTTGGGATGGGTAGATACATTCTCTCGAGTCAATCCGGATCCGCTCGATACGCTGGCCCAGCCAATGCGTATCGGCGGGCAGGCCTGTCGGAAATGGTTGTGCACGACCTTCTTCATGGTGCCCAGATCCGTATTCGAGAAGCTTTACCCTGTGACCAGTTTCTCGACGGCAAACGAAGTATTCACGCGCTATTGTCCTGAAAAGCCGTTTCGGGAGAGCGCTCCGCTTTCGCAGAACTATCAGGAGTTTCTCTACACGCACCAGACCAAGGTCTGGCGACGAGGAGACAAACGGGGCTATGTCCTGAGCGAAACAACCTTTCCGCTCTTCAAGAACAAGGTGCGCAACATACTCAATGAGCATGCATTGAGCATCAAGCTATGGAAACTGGGCGTGGGCCATGTGAACTTGGCCATATTCGACCGGCCGTCGCGTGGGCTGGGAATCAAGCATGATCTAGTCAAGGGATCGGCAGGAACGCGACTCAGAAAGTTGCGTCTGTTGTCATGGCGCCAATTCTTTCATGAAGTAATCCCGCCACTACTGAAGCGGCGCGGCTTGCGCTCGTCATAAAGGGCTCACTGCGCCATGCTGTTCAATTCTGTCCCGTTTCTCGCCTATTTTCTGCCGGTCGTGCTGGTTGTTGCTTTGCTGCTCGGACGTGCCGGACAGAAGGATGCCGTCAAGGTTTGGCTGCTGCTGTCTTCCGCGTTTTTCTACGGGTATTGGGAGTGGCGGTACCTGTTCCTGTTGTTTGGAACAATCATCGTCAATTATTTCGTGGGCAGGGCGTTTTCCGCGCATGATCGTCCGTCTGGACAGCGGCGCTTTTTGCTTATCTGCAGCGTGACGTTCAATCTCGGCCTGTTGTTTGTCTTCAAATATTTCAATTTCTTTATTGGTAATATCGAGTTCTTGTTCGGTTTCGATATCGAGGTGTTCAAGGTCATCCTGCCGCTGGGAATTTCGTTCTTCACATTCCAGCAAATCGCGTTCCTGGTAGATGCCTACAAACGCAAGCTCGATGAAGAATACAGCTTTGTAGACTATGCCCTGTTCATATCATTCTTTCCGCAGTTGATTGCGGGCCCGATCGTTCATCACAAGGATCTGGTGCCCCAGTTCAAGACCAGGCTGTTTGCACGCCCCACCGCCGCCATGTTCGCAAGCGGGCTCGCAATTATCATCATCGGCCTGTTCAAGAAGGCCGTCCTGGCAGATGGCATTTCACCTGCGGTGAACCAGCTGTTCGGTGAAGCTGCTGCGGGTGCGCAACTAACTTTGATCGAGGCGTGGTTGGCAACGCTTGGATTTGCCGGACAGATATATTTTGATTTTTCCGGCTATTCGGACATCGCCATTGGGCTTGCCTTACTGGTAGGCTTGAAGATGCCTGAGAACTTTGCAGCCCCTTATCGCGCATCCAGTATTATCGATTTCTGGCGCCGGTGGCACATCACTCTGTCTGACTTCCTGCGCGACTATCTGTACATCCCTCTCGGCGGTAATCGCCGCGGCAATGTCCGGCGTTATATCAACCTGATGACAACCATGCTGCTTGGCGGTCTCTGGCATGGCGCGGCATGGACTTTCGTGATCTGGGGAGGGCTGCACGGAGCATATCTGACGGTGAACCATCTGTTCAACTCGGTGATCAAGGGGAGCGGGCTTGAGGCCGCCGTTGGAAGCCTGCCGGGCAGGGTGTTTGGCTGGGCTGTCACGTTCTTTGCGGTCTGTGTGGCATGGATATATTTCCGCGCAGAAAGCCTGGAAGCGGCAAACAATGTTCTGGCCGGTTTCCTCGGCATGAATGGATTCCATATGCCGCCTCATCTCAATGCGCTGCTGGGGCTCCCCGTGAAGTATGCGTCCTTGACCCCTGCCGGTTCGACCCTCTTCTCCGATCCGGCCCAATGGACCAGCCTGGTGCAGGCATTCTGTTTCTCTCTGCTCGGACTTGCGGTTGCATTCGCGCAGACGAAGGAACGGGGCGGTCAGCGCGCACGCCTCGTGGGAGTTGCGCTGGTAATCGGCTTCGTCATTCAGGCGGTGTTCTTCGGAACAGCGTCTGAAGAATTCATCTACTTCCAGTTTTAGGGAGGCGCGTAAATGAAACCTATCCTGAGTGTTATTGCCGCCAGCCTTCTGGGACTTGTGCTGTATTTTGGCCTGTTCGGTGTGGTTATCGACAAGCCATTGTCGGTCGGGATTTTCGACCGCGTATATTCACAGAAGAGAGCTTACGGCCAAGCGCTGGACAAGCCGAAAATTGTCCTCGCTGCCGGGAGTAGCGGATTTTACAGCGACCGCTGCGAGACGATTGCCGAGGAATCCGGAATACCATGTGTGAATCTGTCCATTGCGCTGGCATTGGGGCGCGAGACAATTCTTCAGCAAGTAAAGCAAGTTGCAGAACCTGGCGATATCGTTCTGCTGCCGTGGGAGTACCGGCTCTACTTCCTGAATGCCGAGGATATGCGGGCTCGCATTTCATATCCCTACATTGTGCGTCATGAGAAAAGCTTTCTGAAGGGGCTGGGTGTCAGGCGTTCATTGGACGCGCTATTCTATTTCGACCTCGATTATTTGTTCGCGGCCCTGCTGGAAACTGAGAACTATGTCGGTGGCAAACGCCATGGATTCGACAAGGAAGGACGTATGACTTTGCAGGGGGACTATCGCGGACACACTGCGGAGGTCGCTGCCAAATACCGCGAGAAAGTCGAAACGGCCGGATCTTCTGCAGCGGAAACGCGAAGGATTGCAGAGATGGTCGAACCTCCTGCCGGCTTGATGGAATTCATCAAGTGGGCCAACGCCAATGACATTACCGTATATGGTTTGCTCAGCCCTTCCGTTGACTCGGGCGAGCTGTCTCCGGAGGCGCTCGACAAGATGCGTGCTTGGTTTGGGATGGCAGAAAAGGGGGGCTTCCTGGAGTTTAAGGGCAACTTACAATATCCGTACACATGCTTTTTTGATTCCCGTGAGCATTTGCAGGAGGAGTGCCAGATTCAGCACAGTCGCGTGATCGGAAAAGGACTGGCTGAACAAGTGCGGTTCAACTCCCAACCCGAGGACTAAACTCTGCCAATCCGACCGTAACCGCACGGAGCTATAGATGTCTGAAAAGCATCAAAGGAGCTCCCCATGGACGAGTCTGCACGTCTTGGTCTGCCATACCTGATACCCAATCAGGCCCAGAAACATGTCACCGTAAACGAGGCGTTCCGCAAGCTGGACCAGATGGTTCAGCTGTGCGTGCAATCGAAAGCAATTTCGATCCAGCCCGAGGCGCCTTCGGACGGCGAGGCCTACATCATTCCTGCCAGCGCGACGGGCGAGAACTGGTCCGGCTATGCCGTGAATACAATCGCCACATTCCAGGATGGTGCATGGGCCGTATTCCCGGCACTGGCGGGTATGCGGGCTTACATTCTGGATGAAGCGATGATGCGCGTTTTCAATGGCGCTGACTGGGTGGTTATGGAGGGCGCCGCGCCATCGGAAGAGAGCCCGGTATTGGGGATCAACACGATAGCCGACCTTTCCAATCGCTTGTCTGTGAAATCTGACTCTATCCTGTTGCAGCATGATGACGTCACACCCGGTAACGGAGATTGTCGCTTAAACGTCAACAAGAGTGCCCCGGCCGCGACTGCCTCTCTTCTCATGCAATCGGGCGCATCAGGGCGCGCGGAGATTGGTCTGACGGGTGATGACGATTTCCACATAAAGGTCAGCAATGATGGAAGCGTGTGGCGGGATGCAATTTCGGTCGACAAGGATACCGGCTTCGTCGGTATCGGGACGGATGCGCCAGCGACACCTTTCCATGTCAATGCGGGCTTGGCGAATGTTGCCTTCAAGCTCGAGGGAAACGATCCGACCATTGTGTTTCAGATGCAGGATGACACCACCACTTCAACTGGCAATGGTCCGATCCTGTTCGCACGCACTGGCGACAACACGCAGTTCTACACGGCGGGCTCTGCGCGCATGACCATCGATGCGGATGGCCAGGTCGGGATAGGGACATCAAGTCCCTCGGCGCGGTTGAATGTTCTTGCCGGCGGCATCGTTGCCGGGTCGCCAACCGGCGGTGACAAGGGCGCCGGCACGATCAACGCCGAGGCTCTATATGATGATAACGCATTGTTGAGCTGTTATGTGCTGGATCAGGCGATCGACGGACGTGTGGATATCGACAAGTGGGATGCGCGCACGCCAGACCGGCATGTTCCCCCGGCAGCGGCAATTGCCCGCCATCACGAGCCAGCGCGCCGGTTTGTGGCGCGTATCGGCGGTTCACATGACCCGCTCACACTGGACGGTTACGCCCGGCACTGGAAAGACAAACGCCATCTGACCTCGATGCCGAACGAGGCAACCTATGATCCCGTCAACGGACCGCTCACAATGGGTGATTGGATTCAGAGACTGGTGGAAACCGCCGAAATCCACGCCGTACTGATCGACACCCTCCATCAGATGCTGAAAGCGGCAGAAAAGACGCCGAAGCCGGAGCGTCCGGGCTAGGTCAGTTCCTTGACGGTCATGTTGAGTTGGTCGGCGAGGTTTGGTGCCTGATGCAGATCATGTTCGTAAATCATGTCTATCAGGGACATGACTTCAAGGGCTTGATCAGAGGACCCGAATTTAACCGGGGCACCGTTCTGGACGCTGTCAAAGAAGAGCTCGATCTCCCGTGCCCATGACTGGTCGATGTGGAAGGTCAGGCGTTCTTCGTCTTCCCATGTTGCCGCTGGCGCCGTTGTGCGGTTCTGAGCGATGGTAAGGATCTCGTCGCCATAGGTCCCTGACGACGTCTTCAAACCGTTCAGCACCATATAGCCGCGCTCCATGAAGACTTCGAGCGAGAACAGGTGTCTCCATTGCGTCATGGTGGAGTGGACCGACGCAGTGACGCCCGTTTGCGTGTTGCGCATGATCGCAAAGACATTGTCTTCGATGCCGGGGGTTTTCCAGTACATGTTGGAGACCATGGCGTGAACTTCGTCGAACGGCTTGCCGGTCAGGTAGAGCAGGAGGTCGAGCATGTGGATGCCCTGATCCAGCAGAATGCCGCCGCCAGCCAGTTCCTTCTTGGCCCGCCATGTGTTCAGATAGTCACCATCCACACTTTTGCCGTAGCGGCTACGCATCCAGAGAATGGAGCCAAACTTGCGGGAGTCCACGATGCTCTTCATCTTGTCGATTGCACCGTGCTGACGGTGATTGAAACCGTACATCAGTACTTTGCCGCTGGCGCGTTCGACTTCCTGAATATCGCGCACATCCTGAGCGCTGAAAGCGGGGGGCTTTTCGCAGAAGACGTGCTTGCCAGCCTTCAGTGCCATGATCGTTTTTGGCTTGTTGAAATAGTTGGGCAGGCAAAGAAAGACAATGTCGATGTCCGGGTCTTCGATGATCTCGTCAATGGAATTGGCGACCGGGTATTTGCAGTCATCGGGGATGTTGACGTCGAAGACGGATTTGATCTGGGCGAAGCCGTGCGTTTCGATCGCATCGGCACGAATTTGTCCCATTTTGCCGAATCCGCAAATTCCAACATTCATTGACATTTTTTTACTCCTAAAACTCTACGCTGGGCGTCGCTAACGGCCATTGGCCGAGACTTCCAGCGGTGACCATATATCGTCGTTTGCGACGGTGAAATTTCCGCCCGAGGCCCGCACCAATGCGAGGCCGCCGGCGACATCCCACCACCTGATTCCTGTTTCTTTGTATCCGTCCAGTTTCCCCTGAGCGACCCATGAGAGGGACAGGGCGGCCGAGCCGATCATCCGCACCTTGCCCCAGGCGTTCAGTGCCTCGGCATTCTTTGCCGCGGCTTCGGCATTGGAGCGTGTGGCGGCGGGGATACCTGTTGAGAGGGACGACGGGCCGCCAAGGGCCGCGCGGTCAATGCGTTCGCCGTTGCGATACAGCCCGGCTGTCTCATTCGTGTGGACAAGTTCGTCCCGGACAAAATCATATACCGCGCCCGCTAGCGGCGTCATTCCCTGACAAAGCGCAATGGAAACAGCGCACAAGGGGATTCCGCGCATGAAATTGTAGCTTCCATCCAAGGGGTCGATCACCCAATAGGGGTCATCCGGGCTCGCTGGCTCTCGGAGCCATCCACCCTCTTCAGACATGACGCCCCACGGACTATCGGAAAGCAGTCCGGCGGCCACCATTTCTTCTGATTGGCGATCTTCGGCAAGTTTCACATCTCGCGCCAGCGCGGTGTCTATTGCGGCATCTGCGAATCGTGAGCGGAGGAAGTCGCCGCTTGCCTTGGCGCTCGCCAGCAAGAGTTCGTAATTGATCACGATGGACATAGCTGGATTATCTACTCGCGTATCAATTCGGTACGGAATTCGAAGCCGTGAGGTGTTCCCTGACCTGAGGGGCTTTTGATAGGGTAGTTGCTCCCCTAGAACAAGGCGTAATGCAGGAGCAAACGGCATGACTCATTCAGGCATTCTGATTTCATGAAGCACTTCGAAAATCTTTCCGACGCACTGGTTTCAGCAGCCCGAACGGGCGCCATCTGCTCCCTCCCAACAGACCAACAGCCGGCCGATTACGAGTCCGCCGAAGGCGTGCAGGACTCCTATCTGAGGGCGTTGGGACTGAAAGGCGGCCATTGGAAGCTGGGCGCAAGCAATCAGGGGTCGCGCGACGGTCTTGGGCTGGCCCGGCCTTTCTCGGGACTGATCCCCTCGACGAACATGATATCGTCCGGTGACACTCGGCCCATGACCGACTTCAGGCAGCCGGGCGCGGAATGTGAACTGGCGGTCGTCCTGGGGGCTGACCTGCCGCTGAAGCCCGGTGGATATACGCGCGCTGAGGTGCTGGATGCGGTGGCGCGGACCATTGCCGCGATCGAAGTTCCCGAAACCCGCTTCTCTGCGCTGGCAATCCATGGCGGCCTGGCGCTGGTCGCGGACAATGGTGCAGCAGGTTATGCGGTTGCCGGAGAGGGCGTAGAGGGCGCCGATAGTCTCGATGATCTTGATCGCATGGGCCGGCTGATTGTGGACGGTGTCGTGAAGGAGGAGGGTGATGTCAGGCAGCTGGTTGCGTTGCCGTCTGAATTGCTCACCGATCATGTGAATCGCATGGCAGCGAGAGGATGGGAACATCGGCGCGGCGACGTAATCCTGCTTGGGGCGCTGGCCCCGCGTGTGGGCCTTGATGGGCCTGCCAGAATTGTGGCAAGTGTCGACGGTCTTGGGGAGGCCGAGTTGCATTTCGCAGCCGGTTCGTAAGCGGGATACGCATCTCGGGACAGGAGAAAATTTCAATGAACAACACTGCCTCCGTCGCCGTGCTATCGCGTTCCTTTTCCGCGCATGAAAAGCTGGCCGCTGAACTCAATCGCCGCTACAGCGACGTCACTTTGAACGACACCGGGCGCACCTTGGCGGGTGATGAACTCGTCGCCTTTCTGCAGGGCAAGTCCCACGTCGTAGTCGCGCTCGAGAAGATCACCGATGACATCCTTGCGCGGCTGCCTGATTTGAAAGTCATCGGCAAATATGGCGTAGGCCTGAACAATGTGGACCTGCATGCGTGTGAAGCCCACGGAGTCCACGTTGGCTGGACAGGCGGCGTGAATCGCCGGTCTGTCGCGGAGCTTGTGATTGCACTCAGCATAGCAAGCCTGCGCCATGTTGTGAGGTCACATATGGAAATCGTGGGGGGTGAATTTCGTCAGATCAAGGGTCGTCAGTTGCAAGGCCGCAAAGTGGGCCTGCTGGGGTGCGGACATGTTGGTAAGGAAGTGGCGCGGCTCATGCTGGCGCTTGGCTGCGAAGTCCAGGCGCATGATATTCGCGACCTGTCGGAATTCTGTGAGGAAACTGGCGTGAAAAGCGTTTCACTGGATGAACTGGTCGAGACCAGTGAAGTCCTTTCGCTGCACGTGCCGTTCACACCTGCCACGTCGATGATCATCAATGCCGATCGCCTGGCTCGCATGCGGACTGATGCGGTACTGGTCAATACGGCGCGTGGCGGATTGGTGGACGAGGCAGCGCTGAAGCGTGCGTTGCACAATGAGAACATTGCGGCGGCTGCGTTTGACGTGTTTGAACCGGAACCCCCGACGGACATGGACCTGCTGCGACTGCCGAACTTCATCGCTACAGGCCATATTGGCGGTAGCGCTGAAGAAGCCATTTTCATGATGGGCATGGCTGCGATTGAAGGGCTGGAAAACGCCCAACCTGCATTGAGCCATATTCCAGACTATTTGCGCTAAACCGAAAGGCTAGTTGCCGCATGACCAATATCGCGATGATCCCCGCCCGTATGGGCAGCCAGCGTCTGCAAAAGAAGAACCTGGCGCCGTTGAAAGGCGTTCCGTTGATCGTGCACGCGATCCGGAAATGCCGCGAGGCGGGTGTCTTCGACCGCATCATCGTGAATTCCGAACATCCGGACTTCGGGCCGATTGCGCAAGCCGAGGGTGTTGAGTTCCATCAGCGCCCGGAGGAGCTTGGATCCAACAACGCAACGAGTGAAGACTTCGTGACAGAGTTCCTGAAGGCCAATCCCTGTGATCGCGTGTTCCAGGTACACTCGATTGCGCCATTGCTGACAACCGCTGAGGTGCGCGACTTTGTAAGTGCAATGATTGAAACCGATGTCGACGTGCTGCTCAGCGTGGTCGATGATCAACTGGAATGCCTCTACCATGATGAGCCTGTGAACTTCACGTTTTCCGAGAAGACGAACTCGCAGGATCTCGATCCTGTTCGGAAGGTTTCCTGGTCTATCACAGGGTGGCGCTCTGCGACATTCCTCGCCGCAAAAGAGTCCGGCGGCTGCGCGACATATGCGGGCCGACGAGGCGTGTTTCCCGTCAACAAGATGGCAGGTCATGTCATCAAGACTGAGGAAGATCTGCGGATTGCAGAAGCCTTGTATGACTTCGTCCATCAAGGCGGTTCGGTTGAGGGTGACTGACGGAGTCTGTCGCCTGTTCTAGTGTGCTTCTCGGGCGATCAGGGGTTGATCCGCGTCAGAAGGCAGGGGCCGGACATGAGGCAGTCTCTGGTTCATGCGTAGTGGATTCCACGTCATCGTGCGGAGAAGATCCATCATCGAACGCTTTCTCTTCCGAACACGCCAGCGTGGGTCTGACAGGATCGCCGGTAGATCTCGCACGCCGTGCCAGGTTCCACGTAGTGTGGGTTTGAAACATCCGATCATGGCACTCCGGAAAATGAGATACACCGACAGAACGAGATGAACCGGAGCAGTTAGGACCAGCAAAGGAGTCGGCATATTCTTCGCATAGGTCCAGATGCGGTTGCGTGTTCCGTGATAGGATGAAAAGGCGCTGTGGCGACCAGAAATGGCACTGCCCGCATGGTGCACAACCGCATCCTTGAGGAAGACGCATGGCTCCCCTTCAAGCTGCAGGCGGAAGCCGATGTCGACATCTTCGCAATAACAGAAAAAGCGTTCGTCAAAGCCGCCGATACGCAGGAAAAGTTCCCGGTCATACATTGCCGCAGCGCCGCATGGACTGAAGCAGAAGCCCGTATCGGGTAGCTTGGAAGCCGGATGGCCGAAGCCACCCCGCCAAGGAATGCCGAAGATCAAATACGCATCGCCCGCGCCGTCCAGTATATCCGGGTCGTCGAGGCAGTATTGGGTCGAGGCGAACACATGGCAGCCCGCATAGCGCCGGGAGGCGGCTTGAAGCTTCTCCAGCCAGTTGGCGGACGCTGTGGCGTCCGGATTGAGCAATACGAGCCATTGCCCGCGCGCCAGATTTGCCGCCTGGTTGTTGGCCACCGCAAAACCGACATTGTCCGAATTCTTTATGAGCCTGGCTTGTGCGATACCAGAGAGATCCAACGTATCTGGCGATCCGTCGGTCGATGCATTGTCGATGACAATCAGCTCAAAGTCCTGAAGCGTCTGGGTCTTCAGCGAATCGACGGCGGCCTGCAAATACGCGCCCCCATTATAGTTCACAATGATCACAGAGAAGCTGATCACTGAAGACTTGAAGGGCTTGGGCGCGGCGCTTGCGGGGGAAATTGATTCTGTCATACCGATTACAATTGTACGCCCCACTTCATTCCCGAAACCTTACTGGCATGTTCCCTTAACGCCGTCGACCCGAGTGCTGGAAGCCGCTCAAGAGAGGGATATATAGTTTCATATGGAACTATATATTGATTTGCTGTACAGTCCGACCATGACAACTTCACCTGCCAAGAATCGCTACCATGACGCTCCACGCGCCGCTGATTTCACGATCGATCAGGCGTGGGATACCTACAGCGCGGCAGAGCACGACCGCTGGGATCGGTTGTTCCTGCGTCAGCGAGAGATTGCAAAAGGCCGGGCCTCGGAAGTGGCCCTGAAAGCAATGGCAGAGCTTGAACTGTCCGCGTCAGGTATTCCGAACATGGCTGAACTGTCGGACAAGCTGGAAAAGATTACGGGATGGCGCGTTGTGCCTGTGGCGGAATTGGTGCCGGATGAGATTTTCTTTGACCATCTCGCCAATCGCCGGTTTCCGGCCGGGGCCTTTATCCGACCCGAGGCGGAGTTCGACTACCTCCAGGAGCCGGATATTTTTCACGATATTTTCGGTCATGTGCCGATGCTGGCTGACCCAGTATTCGCTGATTTCATGGAAGCCTATGGCAAAGGCGGACAGCGGGCCATGCAACTCGGCCAGTTGCACAATCTTGCGCGGCTCTACTGGTACACGGTCGAGTTCGGCCTGATCCGCGAAGCGGGCGGTCTGCGCATCTATGGCGCCGGTATTCTCTCAAGCCCCAACGAGACCGTGTTTGCGCTTGAGGATGACAGCCCCAACCGGGTCGCCTTCGACCTGCAGCGTATCATGCGCACCAAATACATCATCGACGACTTCCAGCAGACCTACTTCGTGATCGACAGCTTCGATGCCTTGCTCGACGCCTGCTACCAGGATTTCGGCGGCGTCTATGATGAGGTGAAAAACAAGCCCGACATAGAGGCTCATGAAACCGTGCCAGGCGATGCGCTGATCCATCGTGGATCGCTCGACTATTTTCGCCAGAAGGCGCAGGTCTAGCCGACGCTGAGAGCCAGAATGCGGCTGATCTGGGCATAAGGCAGGCCGCTCTCGGCATGCCAGTGATTGAAGGCTAGCTGCACTTTCTTCATCGCGGATTTGGATTTGGCCTCTGGCTTATCCAGCACCTCCTCCCGTACCAGGGCGCGGCAGACATCCCCAGACGTGATCCAGGCATCCCAGCCCGAGAAGCGCAGGAAATACTGCCCCGTCGCTCCGCCAAGGCGTGAGCCGTTTGTGTTCAGGTAGCTGAGAAGCCCGGCCTGGTCGTCAGCGGGCCAGGCAGAGAGGAACGCGCCGAAGCTGCCATGCGCTTTGGCGGTGTCCGCCACGAATTTCGCATTCTCAAGCGTCGCCTTGATCTTCTGGCCATTGCGCACGATACGCGTGTCCGACACGAGCTGCCCCAGCATCTCGTCGCCAAAGAAGGCGAGCCTATTTGGATCGAAGCCCTCGAAGGCCAGTTCAAACCCGTCCCATTTCGCATCAATGACTTTCCAGTTGAAGCCGGCATTGAACACGCAGCGCGTCATCGTGGCGAGATACCGGTCGTCGGGTATTTTCTTCAGGGATTTTGCCTGATGGGCATTCTGCGACATCTCAAGAACAGCGGCGCGATCTCCATGATGCTGCGCGGCGAAATCCACGATGCGGTCAAAAGGGTTCATCTGTCAGGCCTCCCATGAGCAGTCTGTCACAAGGCCCGGAAATGTCTAAGAGTCTTGACCCCATAGGGAAAAGCAGGGATCGCTGGGGGATGCATTATGTCCCCCGAATTCTCGTCACCGGCGGTGCCGGCTTTATCGGCTCCTTCCTGTGCGAGCGCCTGCTGGATACCGGGGCTGAAGTGCTCTGCGTGGACAACTTCTTCACCGGTCGGCGCACCAACGTAGCGCATCTGCTCGACAACCCCCGTTTCGAAGTGATGCGCCATGACGTGACCGTGCCGCTCTTTGTCGAAGTGGACCAGATCTACAACATGGCCTGCCCGGCGAGTCCGGTGCATTACCAGTTCGATCCGGTTCAGACGACCAAGACCAGCGTGCATGGCGCGATCAACATGCTGGGCCTGGCCAAACGGACGCGGGCCAAAATTCTTCAAGCCTCGACGTCCGAAGTGTATGGCGATCCGGAGATCCACCCCCAGACGGAAGACTATTGGGGCAATGTGAACCCGCTGGGGCCGCGTGCCTGTTATGACGAAGGCAAACGCTGTGCGGAGACGCTGTTCTTCGATTATTATCGACAGCACAAGGTCCAGATCAAAGTCGCGCGTATCTTCAACACGTATGGACCGCGCATGCATCCGAATGACGGGCGTGTGGTTTCCAACTTCATCGTTCAGGCGCTGAAGGGCGAAGACATCACGCTTTACGGCGATGGCGAACAAACCCGCAGCTTCTGCTATGTTTCGGATCTGGTTGAAGGCCTGATCCGACTGATGAATACGAGCGACGACGTGACCGGTCCGATCAATCTCGGCAATCCCGGCGAGTTCACGATCCGCCAACTCGCCGAGAAGATTATCGAGATGACCGGTGCGCGATCCAAGCTGGTGCACAAGCCACTTCCGCAAGATGACCCCCGTCAGCGCCAGCCGGACATCACCCGTGCGCGCGATACGCTCGACTGGGAACCGACGATTGCGCTGGAGGAAGGCTTGAAGCCGACGATTGCGTATTTTGACGAAGAAGTCCGGGCGATGCTGGGCTGATCCCGCATTTGCAGGCGCTTTGAGAATTTCCAGCTTCAATCTGCTCCGCCGAAGCAGGTTGTGCGCAAAGGCGCTCTCACAGGAAAATGGTGGGCCCGGCAGGATTTGAACCCGCGACCAAACCGTTATGAGCGGTCCGCTCTAACCAACTGAGCTACAGGCCCCAGCGGCCCGTTTTAGCGTGCTTCTTTGGCAAGGCAATGTGCTGTCTGCCACGCTCTTGCGAATTACGTGCGTAAATGTGGCAGATCGTTTGCATGATCATTGGACACGACCTACACGATGGAGTTGGGGACAAGTCAGGGATGTCAAAATTCATGCAAGGCAACTCAAAGCGGATTCTCGTGCCGGGGGGGCTGGATATATCGGCTCGCACACATGTGTCGAGTTGCTGAACCGAGGATATACGCCGGTAATTGTAGACAATTTCGTCAATTCCAGCATGGCCGCCATCGATCGGATTTGTCAGATTACGGGCGCAAATGATGTGCCGGTCATCGATGCAGACATTCGCGACACCGACGCCATGATATATGCTCTGCGCGAGCACGAATGCGAGGCCGTGATTCACTTCGCCGGCCTGAAGGCCGTTGGGGAATCGACTGCCAACCCGCTCGATTATTACAGCAATAATGTTCAGGGCTCACTCAGCCTGCTCGACGCCATGAAACAGACGGGTGTCGGACATATCGTGTTTTCGTCGTCTGCTACTGTCTACGGCACACCGGTTTCGCTGCCCTATACTGAAGACCATCCGCTGGCGCCCACCAATCCCTATGGCATGACCAAATATGCGGTTGAGCTGATGCTGAATGACCTCGTCGCATCGGGCGCAGGTATTAATGCGGGCATCCTGCGCTACTTCAACCCGATTGGTGCGCATCCCACCGGTCTGATCGGCGAGGATCCGAACGGGGTGCCGAATAATCTGATGCCGTTCGTTGCCCAGGTGGCGGTGGGGCGTCGCCCCCATCTCAACGTGTTCGGCAATGATTACGATACGCCGGACGGCACGGGTGTGCGCGACTATATCCACGTCGTCGACCTCGCCGAAGCGCACATCGTTGCGCTTGAGAAACTGCTGGAAAGTCCGGACAGTTTCACAGTCAATCTCGGGTCCGGGAACGGCTATTCGGTCCTGGATGTGGTGAAAGCGTTTGAACAGGCGAGCGGTCGGGAGATCCCGCTCAATTTCGCCGAACGCCGTGCTGGCGATTTACCTGCCTATTGGGCTGATCCCTCCTATGCGATGGAACTTCTTGGCTGGAAGACTCGTTTGACGTTGGAAGACATGTGCCGAGATCAATGGGCCTGGCAAAGCGGCAATCCGGAAGGGTATCCGCAACGCGAAGTCGGAGCCGCCTGACGCGAGTTTGACACAATGCGCTGGTAGCCATCGGTCTCGATCAATAAACCGAGGAGACAACATGCGCACTTTCCGGAATCTGTTCATCGCATCCAGCGCCATCGCCCTGGCAGGAACCCTGTCTGCCTGTGCGCAGATGCCGTCCCACTCGGTTCCAACCGGGACGAGCCAGATGACCTACCACCCCAATTCGATCCAGCCCGAAACCACGTTGGATATTTCCGCGACCGCCAATGTGAAGCGCGCGCCGGACATTGCCTACATCACGGCCGGTGTAAACGAGGAAGCCAAGACCGCAGTTGCTGCAATGGCGGCGCAGGCTGAGGCGATGACCAGCATGATGAACGCGCTGAAGTCCGCAGGCGTCGCCGACAAGGACATGCAGACGTCGAACATCTCTCTCAATCCGGTTTACGACTATGTCGAGGAAACCGATGCCAATGGGCGTCGCAACGGCAAACAGGTTCTGCGTGGTTATTCGGCGTCAAACCAGCTGACCGTCAAAGTGACCAATCTGGATGGTTTGGGTGAAACGCTTGATAGCCTCGTTGTCGCAGGCGGTAACACGTTCTCGGGCCTGAATTTCGCGCTTGAAGATGCCAGTGATGCGCGTGACGAAGCGCGGCGCAAGGCCGTTGCGGACGCAACTGCGCGCGCTGAACTCTACGCTGAAGCTGTCGGCATGCGCGTTTCGCGCATCGTCAACATCTCCGAAAGTGGCGGGTATGAACCTTCGCCTGCACCGATGGGCAGGATGATGGCGATGCACGAATCTGCCGATATGGCATCCACGCCGATTTCAGGCGGTGAAATTGGCTATTCGGCCCAAGTAAATATCCGGTTCGAACTGACCAAGTAGGCCAATCAGACATAGCCTTCGGCGAGAAGGTCTTTCATGTCGACAATCCCGACCGGGCGTCCATCTTGCACAACGAATGCGTTGGAGATGCGATGCTCGGTCAATCTCTTGATGACTGCGGACATACGCTCGTCGAGTGAAATCGTGCGGGGCGATGGCGTCATGATCGCGGCGGCATTTCCGGTCAGCTTTCCTGCCAGCATGGCACGTCGCAAGTCGCCGTCGGTGACCATTCCCGCAATCACGCCAGTCGCATCCAGTACGGCCACGCATCCCTTGCGGCCTTCCGAGATGGCCAGAATGACGTCTTCGACAGCCGCGGTTTCGCTGACCGATGGTATATCGTCTGTGCGACCCGCCACATAGTCGCCGGCAGTCTGGAGGGAGCGGCCAAGTTTCCCCCCCGGATGACGGAACCCGAACTCTTCCCGTGAAAAGCCTCGTCGCGCCATCAGGACTATGGTCAACGCATCACCAAGTGCGAGCGCCATGGTCGTTGAGGATGTTGGCGCGAGCCCGTTGGGGCAGGCTTCCGCAACGGTTGGCAGCGTCAGCAATACATCCGACCCCCGACCAAGCGTCGACTCTGCCGCGCGTGACATGCCGATCAGGGGTACCGAATTGGTGCGGCAATAGCGGATCAGATCGACCAGTTCGCGGCTCTCGCCCGAATAGGATATCGCGATCACGACTGAGCCTGGAACGATCATTCCCAGGTCACCATGACTGGCTTCGGTCGGATGGAGGAAGAATGAGGGCGTGCCCGTCGATGCGAGACTGGCCGCGATCTTCTGGCCGATATGTCCCGACTTGCCCACGCCAGCCACAATGATGTGCCGATCCGTGGCCATGATGAGGTCAGCGGCCTTTTCGATGGCCGTGTCCAGACCGGCTTCCAGTTGCTCAAGGGCTTCGCGTTCAATGCGAATTACATTGCGCGCAATATCGATGTCGCTTTCACGGGTCACGTCTGTTCGCTCCTGATGGCTGGAAAGCCTTCTGGGTCAGCCCGCCTGGGCTTGCAAGGGCTGCGTTTCAGATTGGAACCGTGAACTCAGGCGTTACTTCGCGATCTGCATCTGGCGCGCTTCGTATTCCGATACGCTCATGATGTGGGTCTTGGGCTGCACAAACGGCTCAACCGGAGTTTCCATCTTTGTGTGTTCGACAATTTCTGGCGTTGGCGCTGGAGCAGGTGCCGTTTCAGCCACGACCAGTTTGTCGTCATCTGCGTCACCGCCACCTTCCGCAATGATCACGCTGATGCGTTTTCCATTCAGCATTGGTTCTGCAGCATCGTTCGGGTGTACAGGCTGCAGGACGCCGGCAAAGGCGAGCTGTGTGTCATGCGCAGGATCGGTGAGCGTCGTAAATGCAGCTTCAACAAGATCCTCGACATGCGCGTTGCGAGACCGGGACGTGTTCCCGCCCAGCATGATCGCAATAATGCGGCTGCCATCGCGCTTGGCAGACGTCATCAGGTTGAATCCGGAGGCGCGGGTATAGCCAGTCTTGATGCCGTCGACGCCGTCTACTTTGCCGAGCAACTCATTATGGTTCTTGTAGGTACGTCCCGCCCACTGGAAGCTGCTGGACGAGAAGTAATGATAATAGTCAGCATGATCGGTGAGCATCGCATCGGCCAGGATGGCAAGGTCACGCGCGGTCGTCAGCTGCTGTGTGTTGGGCAGGCCCGACGCGTTCATGAAGCGGGTATGGTTCATTCCGAGCGATTTGGCCTTCACAGTCATCAATTGGGCAAAGCGGCTTTCGGTGCGCCCGAGACGCTCAGCCACAACCACAGCGACATCATTGGCCGATTTGCTGACCAGCGCGCCAATTGCGTCGCGAACTGTCATGGTCGAGCCGGTGCGAAGCTTGAGGTTTGAAGGAGGTTGGCTCGCCGCGTGGCGCGAGACAACGAGCCGCTCATCCAGGGTGACCTCGCCGGTCTTCAGCGCGTCAAACAGCATGTAGAGGGTCATGACCTTGGTGAGGGAGGCCGGGTAACGCGCTTCATCGGCATTGCGGGCATGAAGTACTTCATGAGTATCCGCATCGATCACGATGGAGGCGTACTTTTCGGCGTGAGCAGATTGGGCAAACAGGCCTGCCGCCATCAGCGCCACCGCTATAGTGAGTGCTTTCAGGACAGGTGGTAGTGCGAGCCGCATCATGTTCTCTCCAAAAATGAGTTAACCCCGGCACCCGAGGATTAAACTAGAGTCCGTCAAATCGGTTGACCACATCTTAACGCAGGCCCCAGCCTCACAAATCTGTAATCAGGTTTCAAGCCTTGCAATTTTCATGCGAATTTAAAAATGCTGCGCCGCACAATAATTGTTGCAATTGCTCGGATTTTACGCTACGTTAGGGTATCCAGCGTGAAAAGGATCCTCCCCATGGCGACAACAAAAAAGACCACTCCCAAGTCTTCTCCGAAAGCCAAAGCGGAAGCGCGTGTGGCAGATTCGGCAACAAAAATGATTGATGAAGGCATGGAACAAATGACAGGTCTCGCAGGCAAGTTCGGTGGTTATGCGGAAGGCGGCATGAAGGCCCTCGCAGAACAAGCAGCATCTTCTTCGGAAATGATGCGCACGATTGGCGCCCGCAACATGGACTTCTTTGCTCGCACGCTCGAACAGGGTGTCGAAGCCACGCAGTCGCTGACCGGCGCAAAGGATCCACGCGAAGCAATGGAAATACAGTCCGGCTTCGCCAAGAACCTTCTCTCGGCTTACACGTCCGAAGTCAGCGCACAGGCTGAACTCTGCATGTCTGCTTGGCGCGACGCGACGAAGCCGTTCATGGCTTTCGCACCCAAGTAAGCGCTTTCCTGTTTCCCGGCCAGGCTAGCGGGCTCTGGGGCGTAGAGTGGTGTAGATAATTTGAGCCGGGCCTGTTTGGCCCGGTTCTTTTTTTGCCCGGACTTTGTTCAATGTCAGATGCAGAATGCACTGGCGAATCCGTTGCGCTTGCTTCTACAGTTGTGCATGAGCGATTTTCTCGATTTCAAAACCCTTCAGCGGCCCAAGTCGCCGAACACGTATCTGGTTGCACCGGCGGGCTTTGCTGACCAGGCTAGCCCGGACGAAGAAGGCCCGATTTTCTTCTGCAGCACAGACAGTCTGTTCAGCCAGGTCGAGGCCCTTGTGGCCATGCGCAAGGACTGGAGGCTGAAGGCGCTCGACGCCCAGGCGGGTCGCATCAGCTTCATCGCGGTGTCGAAACTGTTCAAATTCAAGGATGATGTGAATATCGCCATCCTGCCTTCAGACGGGAAATCCACGCTCGCAGTCTATTCTGCATCCCGCGTGGGCTATAGCGATATGGGCGCGAATGCGAAGCGCGTGAATGACCTCCTCGCCAGTCTCCAGGTGACCTGAATTCAGGCAGATTGTGCTTTTGCCGCGTATCCGCTCTTCAAAGTCGGGCAAGAACGTATATCTTGGTAACTATGAGCGGTGACCTGAACCATTCCAGCACGGATCCAATACGGCTAAATCGGCCCGGACCCGGCGACCCACCAGGGGGCGGGCAGGCTGGCGATGATGATGGGACGAATTTCGGTCTGTCCACGCAAACGCGCGTACGGACCAAGAAGCCGTCGCTCTACCGTGTGCTTCTGTTGAATGACGATTACACGCCGATGGAGTTTGTCGTCTACGTCCTGGAACATTTCTTCAATCGTTCCCGGGAACAGGCCACGCGCATCATGCTTCATGTCCACCAAAAGGGCGTGGGGTTGTGCGGTGTCTATACTTACGAAGTGGCCGAAACAAAGGTCGCGCAGGTATTGGACCTTGCCAAACGCCATGAACATCCTCTCCAATGTGTCATGGAGAAAGACGACTAGAAACACTCACTCCGGAAGGCCAGTCACTTGCCACGTTTGTCCCCCTCCCTAGAGACCGCACTCGAAAAGGCCCTGACGTTCGCATCAGAGCGTGATCATGAATATGCCACACTGGAACATTTGCTTCTGGCGCTGACGGAAGATGAGCATGCCCGCGAAGTGATGGGCGCCTGCAAGGTCAACATTGACGCCCTCAGCGCCGACCTCAGCCGATACATTGATGAAGAGCTTTCCAGCCTGACAGTGGATGAAGGCGAAGGCCGCGTTCAGCCGACCGCTGCGTTCCAGCGTGTTGTCCAGCGCGCCATCCTTCACGTTGAGAGCTCGGGCCGCGACGAAGTTACCGGCGCGAATGTGCTGGTCTCGATCTTCTCTGAACGTGAAAGTCACGCTGCCTACTTCCTGCAAGAGCAGGACATGACCCGTTATGACGCGGTGAATTTCATCTCGCATGGCGTGGCCAAGCAGCCGGGCATGTCGCGCCCATCCAGTCCACGCGGTGCGGAGGCTTCGGAAGAAGAGCCGGTCAAGCAGGGTCATGAGGCGCTCGACGCTTACTGTGTGAACCTGAATGACAAGGCGCGCTCCGGCAAGATCGATCCGTTGATCGGCCGGGACATGGAAGTGAACCGCTGCATTGAAGTGCTCTGCCGTCGCAGCAAGAACAATCCGATCCTCGTCGGCGATCCCGGTGTGGGCAAGACGGCGATCGCCGAAGGCCTGGCCAAGAAGATTGTGGATGGTGAAGCCCCTGAGATCCTGGATGAGGCTGTCATCTGGTCGCTCGACATGGGCGCCCTGTTGGCCGGTACGCGCTATCGCGGTGATTTCGAGGAACGACTCAAATCCGTGATGAAGGAATTGGAGCAGCAGGAAAAAGCTATCCTGTTCATTGATGAGATCCACACCATTATCGGCGCTGGGGCGACCTCCGGCGGCGCGATGGATGCGTCAAATCTGCTGAAGCCTGCGCTTCAGTCCGGTGGCCTGCGTTGCATGGGGTCGACCACCTTCAAGGAATACAAGCAGCATTTTGAAAAGGACCGGGCCCTGTCGCGCCGGTTCCGCAAGATCGATGTGGTTGAGCCAACTGTTCCGGATACGATCAAGATTCTCACGGGTCTTAAGTCCCGCTTCGAGGATTTCCACGGCCTGCGCTACACGAATGATGCCATCAAATCGGCAGTTGAACTCGCAGATCGCTACATCACCGACCGCAAATTGCCGGACAAGGCGATTGATGTGATCGACGAGGCTGGCGCCGCGCAGTGGTTGTTGCCTACGTCGAAACGCAAGAAGACGGTGGGGCAGAAGGATATCGAGGCTGTCGTGGCCAAGATCGCCCGCATCCCCCCCAAACAGGTTTCGACCGACGATGCAGCCGCGCTCAAATCACTGGAGACCGATTTGCAGCGGGTCGTGTTTGGCCAGAACGATGCCATCACGGCGCTTTCGGCAGCCATCAAACTCGCGCGTGCCGGCCTGCGTGAACCGAACAAGCCAATTGGCTCGTACCTGTTCACCGGTCCAACCGGCGTCGGCAAGACCGAAGTTGCCAAACAACTCGCCTCCATCATGGGCGTCGAGATGCTGCGCTTCGACATGTCGGAATATATGGAGCGTCACACCGTTTCTCGTCTCATCGGCGCGCCTCCGGGCTATGTCGGCTATGATGAGGGCGGCCTGCTGACCGATGGCGTCGACCAGCATCCGCACTGCGTGCTGCTGCTCGACGAAATCGAGAAGGCGCATCCGGACCTGTTCAACATCCTGCTTCAGGTCATGGACAATGGCACACTGACGGACGCCAATGGCCGCAAGGTAGACTTCCGGAATGTCATCCTGATCATGACAACGAATGCCGGGGCGTCCGATGCCTCGAAGAACTCCATCGGCTTTGGCCGTGGCAAGAAGGACGACGAGCAGGAAGAGGCACTCAAGCGTCTGTTCACGCCGGAATTCCGTAACCGTCTTGATGCGACAATCACTTTCGGCGGCCTGACGCCAGAGATCATTGATCGTGTGGTCGAGAAGTTCATTCTTCAGCTCGAAGTCCAGCTGGAAGATCGCAACGTCTCCATCAAGATCACCAAGCCTGCACGCGACTGGCTCGCCAAGCGCGGCTTCGACGCCGACATGGGCGCCCGGCCGCTGGCGCGGACGATCCAGGAACACGTCAAGAAGCCGATGGCGGAAGAACTCCTGTTCGGCTCGCTCCAGAAGGGCGGCGTGGTCAAGATCGACATCGACAAGAAGGACGAGGAAAAGCTCGCCTTCAAATATGTTGCCGAGAAGCCGAAGAAGAAGCCTGTTGCCAAGAAAGGCTCTGCTGAAGAGCCAGCCTAGAATACTGGCAGTATGATTTCAGAAATGCCCGCAACGTCCTGTTGCGGGCATTTCTTTGCCTGCGATCTGAAGACGGTGGCCGAAGTCGCATCAACCTTGTGCAGGAACATGCTGTTTTCGAAGGAAATTCGCTGATCGCGTTCGGATTGTCACAATGGTCCACTAGGAGTAACGCTACGGCAAGCATGGTCTAGAGGTGACGAGATGACCGATGCGATTTTGACGACGGGATCGGCCACCACGGCGCCAGCGCAGAAGGCGGCGCGGTTAGTGCATATCGATGGGGCGCGGGGCTATTTGCTCATTGCCATGTTCATCGCACACTTCAATTTCACGCACTGGACGCCTGTGATCCGGTTTCATCACGGGAATTTCTCGCCTGTCTGGGATGGCGAGTTTTTTGTTCTCTTGTCCGGTTTTGTCTGCGCGCTGAGCTATCTTCGGCCCTTCTCCAAAGGCGGTATGGTCGCCTGCGAACTGGCCGTTTTGAAGCGGCTACGCTGGGTCTATCTCTATCAGATCATCGTCGCACTCTCGATGCTGTACCTGTTTGTGTCGGCCTGGCCGATGCGGCTGGATTCCCAATATGTACCGGACCTCGAAACACCGCTGTTCGTGCAGAGCCTTCAGGTTTTCACCATCGCCAAGCAGCCGCTCTATCTCGGCATTCTGATCCTTTACATGATGCTGATGCTGTTCATTCCGGTCGGGCTTTGGTTGCTGGAGACAAAGCGGACGCGCCTGTTCTTCGGAATTCTTGCGGCCTGCTGGCTGGTTGCTGCGGCGGGTTTCGATCAAGCGGTATTGGGCTGGATCTTCGCGCATGTTTTCGACACGAGGCCTTTCCTGTCTCTGACGGGTATCTTCAATCCCTTGTCCTACGCGGTCATTTTCTATGGCGGATTCTATCTCGGCTACCGGTACAAGACGGAAGGCTGGGACCATTTCAAATCCAGCATTCTGCCCACGAGCTATCCGGTCTTCTACGCGGCGCTTGCCATCACAGTGGCCTTTGCAGTTGCGGAAGCCGGGCGAGGCATGCTTGGGTCGCCTGAATGGCTGGTTGAGCCAAAGCGCCGGAACGTGTCTGGCATCGGCCTGATCAGTCTCGCTGCGATCTCGTATATCTTCTACTTCCTGCTGAACCGGGAAAACTTGGCAAAGCCCCTTATGTGGGCGCGGGCTGTGGTGGATTCTGTGTTGAGATTCCCGCCTCTGGTAATGGTCGGCCGGAATTCCCTGTTCGTGTATAGCGGCCATGTCGTGGCGGTCTTTACGGCCAGCTACTTCATTCTCTCCAACGGGTTTGAAGACAATCGGATTGTGGTGATGGTTGTCCAGATCTGCGCTCTGGCGGCTTTGCTTGGCGCGGCGCGCCTGAAGAAACGCTACCTCCCGGCCCTGCCATAGGGCTTGCCTTCCCGTGGGGAGGGCGCATCACACTGGCATCAATAAAATCCTCGGGAGGGAACACATGTCAGGATCCATTGGCGGGGCGTGCGAGTCAAAATTCGCCGCCGTGAAGGAAGAATTCGAACGCAACTTTGCAGAGCGTGGAGAGGTTGGCGCCTCGGTCTGCCTGTCAGTGAATGGCGAAACGCAGGTGGACCTCTGGGGCGGCATGGCGAACCCGGAAACTGGTGATGCCTGGCGTGAGGATACGATCTCCATCGTCTTTTCCTGTTCCAAGGCCGCCACCGCGCTGTGCGCCCATATCCTGATCGACCGGGGTGAGCTGAATCCCGAGGCGCTGGTCGCCGACTACTGGCCGAAGTTTGCCAAGAACGGCAAAGAGAAGACCACGGTTCGCATGATGCTGAACCATGAAAGCGCGCTACCGACCCTGCGCGACCCGGTCCGGCCAGGCGGGTTCGAGGACTGGGACTACATGATCCAGCGACTGGAAGATGAGGAAGCCTTCTGGGAACCGGGCACACGCAATGGCTACCACATGATCAATTTCGGCTGGACGGTGGGCGAACTGGTCCGCCGCGTGTCCGGCAAGTCGCTCGGCACCTTCTTCCGCGAGGAAGTGGCCGACAAGACCGGCGCGCGCTTCTGGCTGGGCCTGCCTGAGACCGAAGACGTTCACATCGCGCCGATCATTCCGTATGCGCCGAAGCCGGACGATGTTCCAACCGAGTTTGCCATCAAGCTGGTGACCGAGCCGGAATCCATCCAGCACAAGAGCTTCATGAACAATGGCGGCTGGGACTTCAATAACCGCAAGTCGCAAGCCGCTGAAATCGGCGGCGGGGGCGGCCTCTCGAACGCGCGCGGACAGGTGGCGATGTATACGCCATTGGCAACCGATGACGGCACGCTCGTCTCGCCTGATCGCCTGAAGGCCATGAGCATGGTGACAACAGCGACGCAACGAGATGCGACGCTTCTGGTCCCGACCCGGTTCGGCCCGGGCTTCATGAAGTCCATGGATAATCGCGCGCTGAACCTCGGCCCCGGCACCAGCGTCATCATGGGCGAGCAGGCCTTCGGCCATGTCGGCGCAGGCGGCTCCATCGGTTTCGCCGATCCCGAAGCGGGCCTCGCCTTCAGCTACACGATGAACCAGATGGGCAGCGGCATTCTCGTGAATGACCGCGCGCAAAGCCTGATCGATGCGGCCTATCGCGCGCTCGGCTATCGCACCAATGCACCTGGCGTATGGGTGAAATAAGCCGCGACCTGATCAGCCATCGTCGCTGGCTTCGCCAATCCCGCCGACCTGGAGCATGCCTTCCTTGGCCGCTTGCGCCCGTGCGACGCCTTCGCTGCGCGCCGGCGGGGCCATGATTTCCGGCGAGTCGGTTTCCTGAAGGTAGATGGTGCGGCTCGGAAAGGCGAAACCCGTGCCCGCCTTTTCGATAATGTCCATCACGGCGACGGCGAACTCTTCCTTGATCTCCAGCCACTCGCCCCAATTCTTCGTGCGGGTGAAAGTGTAGATCAGGAAGTCGATGGAGCTGGCATTGAAGCTGTCCACGCGGACGAACAGTGCGGCTTCCGGCGGCTTGGCGAACCGGTCATCATTCCAGAGCCAGGCCTCGATTTCGTCGCGGATATATTTCAGCTGGTCCACGGTCGTGCGATATTCCACGCCGACCACCCATTTGATGCGCCGGTGCGTCATGCGCGAGAAATTGGTCACGGCCGCATCTGACAGTGCGCTGTTGGGAACATAGACCGGGCTTTTGTCGAACCGGCGGATAAGGGTCGAGCGGAAATTGATCTTCTCGACCGTTCCTTCGACCACACCGTCTGCCTTGACCCACTCGCCGGGAATGAAACGCTTCTCTGAAATGATCAGCAAGCCGGAGATAAGGTTCTTGAACAAGTCCTGCGCGCCGAGGCCGACGGCGATGCCGAGCACGCCAAGGCCGGCCAGCAGGGGCGCGATCTGGATTCCCCATTGCTCCGCCACGGCGCCGAGACCCAGTACGATCAAGATGATCTGCAACGCCTTGACCATCCAGTCGACGGCGGCGGGCGACAGGGCGTCTCTCAGACCCGCGAACAGATATTCGAAGGCATGCACCGCGCGAGACAGCGTCCAGAATACGGCAAGCGTGATGATCGAGCGCAGAATGCGAGTCGCGTAGATTTCCGCCTCGCCGGAAATATTGGTCACCTGCAGCGCGATATAGATACCGATGATGACCGGGACGATCTTGAGCGGCGTCGCGATGGATTGAACGAGCGCGTCATCAAAGCCCGACTTGGTGCCGGACGCCAGGCGCATGATGGTCTTCACGATCAGCCGTGCGAACAGGCCGCGGATCATCAGCGCGATCATGATGATCACAACAGCGATGGTGATCTCGCCATAGGTCAGACCATAAGCGCCATCATTCCAGATGTTTCCGATGAAGGTTGCGGACTCGCGCGCCCAGTCGGGGGCATTCTGCTCAAACCAGCTCGAAGATTGTGTCAGGGCCATGCGGCGCTCCATCTGTTTCATCCGGTCGCGACCGGGCCTGTGGAGTGCCGTTTGCTAATCTGTGTTATGCGGCCTGTGAAGGGTTGGGGGTCAGCCCTTTATGTCGCGCCACTCGCCGGGGGCAAGGCCATTCAGGGTCCAGTTGCCGATTTGCGCACGCACAAGGCGCAAGGTTGGATGCCCGACTGCGGCGGTCATGCGCCGGACCTGTCGGTTGCGGCCTTCGGTAATGGTCAGTTCGATCCAGCAATCTGGTACCGATTTTCGAAACCGGATTGGCGGGTCGCGCGGCCAGAGATCTCCTGGCTCGTCCATCCGTCTCACCTTTGCAGGAGCGGTGCGACCATCATTCAGGTCTACTCCGGAGCGGAGGGCCTGCAATGCCTTGTCATCCGGAATACCCTCGATCTGGGCCCAGTAGACCTTGGCCATCTTGGCTTTCGGATCGGAAATGCGGGCCTGCAGCTTGCCGTCATCGGTCAGGAGTAACAGGCCCTCACTATCCCGGTCGAGCCGGCCAGCGGGATAGACACGTGGGACGTCCATATAGTCCGATAGCGTCTCACGCGAACTCGCCAGCGTACTCTTGTCGGTGAATTGGGAGAGCACATTGAACGGTTTGTTGAAGGCGATAAGGCGGGTCATGCGTCAGGGCCTTCGGGCAACAGGCCGAGCGCGGATGCGGCGGCGGGTGTTCGGATCCAGATCCAGTCACCAATCCCTTCGCTGGTGCCGCCAGGTTCGTCCGTCTCGATCCAGCCCATTGCACGGTAAAACGTGCGGGCAGTGGTGTTGGATGTATTGCACTTCAGTGAGAGCGCGCTGCCATAGCGCATCATTGTAGCAACCATCAGCGACCGCCCAATGCCGTGGCGGTGATAGGCCGGGTCGATGAAGAAATGATGCAGGAAGTGGTCGGGGTCCCAGACGCTCGAAAAGCCGACCGGTCGGTCATCCTTTTCTGCAACCAAAATGCTCTCGCCAGCCGTTTGGCGGTCAAACTCGGCGGCATCAACGCGTTCGATGCCAGCCAGCGGGAATACGTCACGGCTCGCCCGATAGAGGATGGTAGCAAGAGCCTCCCGGTCTGATGCTACAGCCTCCCTGATCACGCGTTCACGATCTCATGCAGGGATTTCAATGTGCTGAGCAGGCCTTCGGCCGACGAGATCGGCAGGCAGCTCGGTCCATCGCACAGGGCCTTGTCCGGGTCGGTATGGAATTCGAGGAAGACGCCATCCGCGCCGGCGGCAATGGCCGACTTGGCGATGATGGCCACGCCGTCGCGTCGCCCGCCGGTGGACGCGCCGCCCGTGCGCGGGTCGGCGCCCGGCAGCTGGACAGCATGGGTCGCGTCGATGGTCACCGGGCAGCCGAGCTTCTGCATCTCGGGAATGCCGAGCATGTCGACGACGAGATTGTTGTAGCCAAAGCTGGAGCCGCGCTCGCACAGGATCACGCCGACATCTGCGGCTTCACCGATCTTGGAGACGATGTTCTTTGTATCCCACGGTGCGATGAACTGGGCTTTCTTGACCTGGATGATCCCGCCCGCTGCGGCAGTGGCCTTGGCGGTGGCGACAACCAGATCAGTCTGGCGGCACAGGAAAGCCGGGATCTGGACGATGTCGGCCACGTCTGCGACGGCTTCGGCCTGACCGGCTTCATGCAGATCGGTGCAGATCGGCACGCCGAGCTTGGCCTTTACGGTCGCAAGCATTTTCAGGCCATTCTCAAGCCCGGGGCCGCGAAACGACTTGATCGAGGAACGGTTCGCCTTGTCGAAGCTGGCCTTGAAGACATAGGGCAGGCCCAATTGTTCGCAAACGCGCTTCAGCTCGGTGCCAACTTCAAGGGAAAGGCCCTCGTCTTCGAGGACGTTGAGGCCCGCAATGACAGAAAGCGGTTTGCCGGTGCCGATGGTCCAGCCGGAAGTCTTGTGGGTCAGCACGTTCATCTGGGTCTCTCCGCTCAGGTGTTTTTCCAGCAAATAGCGTTGTTTCAGGCAAAAGGTAAGTCGGAGCGTTCATGCCGTTTCCATAAACAAAGAAGCCGCCCTCTGGGGCGGCTTCCGTGAGTCCTCGGGACCCAACAAGTCTGGCAGCGTTTCAGCATGCCTTCAAATATCTCTATGCGCCGACAGGAGGCTGCTCCGGCCGGGCACCACAGGATATAAACTTGTTGATCCCTCTGGTTTTCTCACTCGACATGAATCACCTCCTTTCAAAAAAAGTCATTGATTACAATATGTTATCGGCGCATGCCGTAATGGTTACTCACAAAAATTGTAAGCTTCGATTTAATTCCCCAATGTCATCAATGACTTAGGTAACGACCTCTCTGGGAAACCACTGGGAAACGAAATCCACCGACAACAAGTAAATTTAGGCACGATTTGTACCTTATTTCAAACCATATATACCATAATTCAAGCAATATATTCGTGATGTAAATAAGCCATTGTTGAGAATTGAATGGCTCAGATTGAGCGTGAAATGTCCGCGTCGATTTGTATGCCCAATTACATAGATGACCGATCAAAAGACCAGCTACAGGTAGCGGCGACACGCCGGTACATGAAACCCTTGGGCTGTCTTGCGGGTGTGGGGTTATTATTGATCTTGCTGTTCTGGAGGATCAGTTTCATCGGTGGCTTCTTGGGAAGCCTCTTCCTCATGACCTGCTGGAGGAAATTCGACCGGATGTTCTGAGAGACCTGATCGAAATGCAAATACGTTTTGCGGCCCTGCCAGCGCGTTCCCCAAGGATCCGCGAGACCTAATTCGCTGAATGTCTTCCCGAAGCTTACGTAGATACTTTATTTCCACCCATAGGCGATCAATCTTTTGGTCAACAAGCTTTCGGGTCCATTTCACTTGCGGAAGCTCGATCTTTCCCTTTGCCTTTCTCTGGTAAAAAATAAGCGAGCCGTCATCTCCGTGGAAGAAGGCATTGTGGGCCGCCAGATTCCGGTCACCGGCTAACCGTGCAATTTTCAGGAGGCGCGCGTCGTGCTCTTTGCGTTTGCTGGCAGCCATAGGCGTAAGTGACAGTACGTTCCGCAAGATATCGATCCTATCCCGCCACATTATATGTGTGAACACAGCCGTTCTTTGCAGCTCTGTAAGGCCCAGGGCTTTCTCGATGCAGCAGATCACCTCATGCTCTACAAACGCCCATATCTGAAAGTACTCTCCAAACATGGCGAAAGCCTTGGTCTTAGGATCAACCTTACCGGAAGTAGTCATGACTCACTCCAAAGAGGACAAGCAGTTCAACGAAACCCTCAAGCGGATGATGGGCGCAAAGCCAAAACCACATGAGAAAAGGAAAGAAGCATGCGCCTCCAAAGAACCTCGCACGGCTTTGCCGTCTAACAGAAGACAAGCGGTGAGCTTCGTTGGATGGAGGCGCATTCCGGAGGCCGTGCAACTATGGCCACTCAAGTGAGCTTTCCAACCAGTCGTTCACCTCTTGAGGGCCCTGACCGCAATGCGGTCGGTAAAGCGCAATCACATATAGCTGGTCATCGTTATCAAGCAGGTCCGAAAACTTAGAGTAAATCTGATTCGCGTCGAGGTCTGTCGATACCGCATAGGAAGATTCTGAAAGCTTCGCCCAAGCCTTAAAAGACTTGTCGATTCTTTTCACTATTGGCGGGCGGGATGTTTCGTTGTTGAGATCGTACGTAAGAAGATAAACAGCCATATTGGCCTCCATTGTTCGGAGGCAATTGACGGCGAATCCCGACTCTGCGAGTAAGGGGTGTGAACATAGCCAATCGCGCTCCATGCGGTTGCTGTTAAGCCCCCGGCCCGCGTCAACAGGTTTCGGGGGCGCTCCACCTAAGGGCGATTCTTCTTGGTGTACCAGCGCTTAAAGCGCCTCACACGCTGCTTATGCGATACTGGCGTGATGCCACCGTGCGATGCTTGGCAAAATCCTTACCGGTCTTGGTGTAGAGTTATGAGAACACTTCGACAGGGCGACGTCTTCGCGAGTGCGATCCATAGAGCCTGGCCACAAACAATAAAGAGTGGTTGGAATACTGAGACGACTTTGCTATTTCCGAACGAAGATTATGGGGGCAGAGATATGAGCTTTGGGAAAAACATCCACTTGATATCGGCCATAGGGCTATTGTTGTCTGTCAGCGCTTGTCAGGCGACAAATGTTTCACAATATGCCGAGATTGATAGCTCGAACAAAACCGTAACCATGCCGGCTGGCAATAGGGGATTGTTGGGACGACTGAAAAACGGACTGTCGGAGAGAGGTTGGAAGTTCACTTTTGATCGAGGGCCTGATCGGGTTACCGGAACAAACAAAGATTCAGTGGATTTGGAAAGCTATAATACCTTTAATACGCGGTATCGAATGATCGTCGATTGGAACCAGTTTGACATATGTATCAATCTTCAACCCGCTATATATTACGACATCGTGCTCATCGATAATCAGACCGGCAGTGAAGTTGTCGCTCTCTCTGGACGGGAATGCGAAGCTCAAGCAGCTCGTGAGTTCTTTTCAGTACTTGATGACGACTAGTATTCGCGGCGTTCGAAACGAAGCTCGACCCATCAATGGGTCGGAATTGTAAGTCATCCCTTATTATACCACTGGATGACGTGGTGCTGTTACCCCTGAAAATCGACCCTAAAACCTGTCGGAGATTACTGGGAAACCACTGGGAAACGAAAAATCTGCAGAGATACTAGGCGAATTTCATTTTATTTTCGCAATGAATTCAATGAGTTGTGTGGGGTGTGTCAGAAGAGGTATTTTCATCATAGTCACTCGACATGAATCACCTCCTTTCAAGCGTGCAACAGGCACGAACTTTGTCCAGAACCGTTCCGGACGAATCAAAGTTAAGCATGATTTGCGCCATTACAAAGTTAACTTCGCGGCTTTTTTGAATGACTGTTTCATGACGCACAAAAAACGCCCGGACCATGGGCCCGGGCGCGTTCAGTTTTCATACGCTGATCATGTGTCAGTCATAGGCCAGCGCGCCGACAACCAGTCCGATGATGGCCCCCGTCGCGACGGAGGCGAGAATCGCGTCTCCGCTATGATGGTCCCGCGCCCAGTAGTGTCCCGGTGGCGGCGCGTAGAGGCCGTAAGTGTGATAGTCGCGGATATAGACCGTATGCTGGTGCGGGCGATACCAGCCACCAACATGGTAGCGCGGTTGGTAGCCACGACGATAATAGGGACCATAAGCCCGGCTGTAGCGCACATAATTGTGACGGGGCGGTGCATAATGACGATGCGAACGCGCGGGCGCGCGATAGACATGGCGCGGCGCGGGGCGGTAGTCGCGGCGCGGGGCATGGTGGCCGCGATTGTAATGGCCTCTATTATTGTGGCCATTATTGTAGCCTCGATTGCCACGATTATGGTCACCGCGGTGCCCATTGTCGCGTCGACCATTGTCCCGGTGTCCCCGGTCTCCACCGCGATGGCCGCCATCATGATAACCGCCGCCGCGATTGTGATCGCCGCGTCCCCGTTCTGCATAGGCAGCGGGAGCGGCGAGAAGTCCGATCGTGGCCGTCGTGGCCACCAATGTGGTGAGTGTCTTGAACAGCTTCATATCGGGCAAAGCCTCCGAAGATTGGCCCCTTGGAAACCGTTTCCGGGGCAGCCATTTCCCGCATCCTGCGGGCTTATGACAGTCAGGCTAGGCCTGCGGGGCTGAACTCTGGCTGAACACCGTGTTAAGGAAACTCCATGGCTGAATTCGGCGACATCCGCATAAATGACGAACTGACACTGCCTGCATGGGAAGTGTCGGAGGTTTTCGTGCGCGCGTCCGGGCCAGGCGGGCAGAACGTCAACAAGGTGTCGACTGCGGTACAGCTGACCTGGCACGTCGAAGCGTCATCTCTGCCACCTGATGTGAAGGCGCGCTTCGCCAAACTGTATGCCAACCGGATAACCAAGGATGGCCGACTGATGCTGGAGGCTTCGGAGCATCGGAGCCAGGCGCTCAACCGGGAATCTGCGCGCAAGCGGCTTGCCGAGATGATCCTTCGTGCCAGCCGTCGCCCGAAACGGCGCATCAAGACCAAGCCGACCTATGGCAGCGTCAAACGCCGCATCGCCACAAAGAAACGCCGAGGCGAGATCAAATCCCTCCGCGGCAATGTCGACCCGACAGAGTAGGGCGCGCTAGCAGCAGCCGCCCACCGGCGCAGGGCCGCTGGCGTCTTGCGTCTCTGCAAATACGTCTGGCGCGGCGCAGCCGGGGAAGACGCCGAAATGGGTCTTGCCGTTGCCGACCACCTCGAAGAATGGCGCAAAGCGGGTTTCCATGAGCATGGCGAGCGTGTTGCCGCAGACCGGGAAGACGCGACCGGCTTCAATCTCGTGCTCAGCATCCAGAATGAAGACGCGCTCCATGCCTTCGACGCCGCCCTTGTAGATGACAGCCTGGCCGTAATCCTCGCAGGCCGTCTCCAGACCGTCGAGCTTCATCAGGCGTGCTGTGACCGAGGCAAAGCGGATCGGCTCGACCTTTGCCTTCAATTTCGGATCTATGATGGCAAGGCGGCGATGGTTGACGACGCGCGGATCGGCAAAGCCAGCCGCCATCGCGATGGCTTCATAATCGTTCCAGTAGAGCGCCCCCGACAGGCATTCGCCATACAGGACTGGATCATCAATCAACTCCTGCGGGATCCGCCGGTCGGCATAGACGTCCGAGAAATAGAGCTCGCCGCCGGGTTTCAGCAGGCGGTGGGTCTGCCGGAAGACTTCCGGCTTGTCCGTGCAGAGATTGATGACGCAATTGGAGATGATGAGGTCAAAGGAATTGGGCTCAAGATCAAGCTCGCCCAGCTTTTCCAGTTCGCCTTTCACAAAGCGCGTATTGGGCGAGTCGTAGCCAAATTGCTCGGCGTGCCAGGCCTCATGTGCGCGGGCGACGTCCAGCTGCTCATCCGTCATGTCGACCCCGGTGACGTGGCCGGTCGGGCCAACCAGCTTGGCCAGGGCGAACACGTCGCGTCCGGCCCCGCTGCCAAGGTCCAGCACTTTCAAACCTTCCAGCGCGGCCGGGATGGCGAGGCCACACCCATAATACTTCGCGGCCACATCATCATGGACGGCGGCGAGGGCGGCCGAGACATGCGCCGCTGGACGAGACTCCGTCGTGCAGGCATCGGTCTTCAGGTCCGACGAGCTTGTCAGCGTCTCGCCGTAATAGGTTTTCACCACATCCTGCATCTGGTACATTTGAGTCTCCGCATTGATCGGGGCGACCCTAGGCAGGTACGCCAGTCGTTTCCAGTCACGGATATGTGTGCGAGCGCGCTAGCCCTTCTTGATCGGCTTGCCGCGATAAGGGCTCTTGCCTTGGGGCTTGCGCGCGCCGTCGGCCTTGTCAGCATAGGGGTTCTTGCCCTGCCGGACGAACAGGCGGATCGGCACGCCATGCATGTCAAAGGCATCGCGCAGATTGTTGATCAGATAGCGCTTGTAGGTTTCCGGCATCTGGTCACCGCGCGAGGCGATGAGCACGAAGGTCGGCGGACGCGCCTTCATCTGGGCCATGTAGCGTGGCTTGATGCGCTTGCCCTGAACGCTTGGCGGCGGATGGCGCTCAACCGTGTGGCGCAGCCAGCGGTTCAGATCGCCCGTCTTCACGCGTGCGGTCCAATCCTGATAGACCTTGACCACGGCTGGCATCAGCCTGTCCGTATGCCGACCAGTCAGGCCGGACAGGAACACGACGGGTGCACCGCCAGCATTCGGCATCAGCCGGTTGGCAAGATCCCGGATATGTTTGGCGGCTTCATCCGGCTTTTTCACCGTGTCCCATTTGGAAATGACCAGCACGACGCCGCGGCCTTCGCGCAGGGCGAGGTCGGCAATCAGCAGGTCCTGTTTTTCCATCGCCTCGTGTGCGTCCATGACGAGGGCAATGATATCGGCATATTTCAGCGAGCGGATGGTCTCGCCAGTCGACATGCGTTCAAGGCGCTCCTGCACCTTGTTCTTGCGGCGCAGGCCAGCGGTATCGACCAGGCGGATGCGGCGGCCTTCCCATTCCCAGTCAATAGAGATGGAGTCGCGCGTGATGCCGGCTTCGGGACCGGTCAGCAGGCGGTCCGATTGTAGCAGCTGGTTGATCAGCGTGGACTTGCCGGCATTCGGGCGGCCGACAATGGCCAGTTTGATCGGCTTGTCGTCTTTTTGCGGCTCGGGTTCAACGTCGACATCCGCCGCTTCAATGGCGGCGACGAGATCATCATCGGACACAGAGAAATCGTCGATATCGATATGGGCGAGCTTCTCGATAATGTCCTCGGCGGCGCGGGGATCATAATCCAGCTCGGCCTCCTGCAGGGCGAGCTCGAACGCTTCCTCGCCCAGTGCCTGACGAATGGCTTCGTAAAGTTCGGCCATGCCCTCGCCATGCTCGGCAGACAAGCCAATCGGTTCACCCAGGCCCAGCGACCAGGCATCCATCACGCCGACCGTGCCCTGTTTGCCTTCAGCCTTGTTGGCCGCCAGAACGATCGGGATATTGGCCTTGCGCAGCAGGGCGGCAAAGTTCTCGTCTTCCGGGGTGACGCCAACGCGGGCATCAATCAGGAAGAGGGCCAGTTCAGCCTCGGCAATCGCGGCCTCGGTCTGTTGGCGCATGCGGGATTCGAGACTGTCGTCATAGGAGGTCTCATAGCCCGCTGTGTCGATCAGGACCAATGGCAGGGAGGCAAGACGCCCTTCCGCCTGCTTCCGGTCACGCGTCACACCCGGCTGGTCATCGACCAGCGCGATCTTCTTGCCGACGAGGCGGTTGAACAGGGTCGACTTGCCCACATTGGGGCGTCCGACGATGGCGAGTTTCAAAGGCATGGCGGGGCCCGCTCCTATGCGTTCAGGCGAGGCGCGCCAGCCCGGCGCAGCCTGCTACTGAATCGCAACCAGTTTTGCTTCATCGGTCAGCAGGAAGACTTTTCCCTGCACGGCGATGGGTTCGATGTAAGTCGTGTCCTTGATATCCAGAGACGCGGTCTGTTCGCCCGTCTGCGGATCAAAGGCGAGCAGCTCGCCATAGGACGAAACGATCAGGATGCGTCCTGACGCAAGAAGCGGACCGGAATAGCTGATCCGTTTCTTCTTTTTCTTCTCGTTCTTGTACTGCGGCAGCTCGGTGACCCAATAGGCGTCGCCTGAGCCAGCATCCAGCGCCGCCAGAGTGGCATTGGTACCGATGACAAACAGGAACTTCCCGCTCAGCGCTGGGGCTTGGGTCGAGCCGATGGGGCGTGCCCAGACGCGATTGCCGCTGCGCCCGTCAATCGCGACCGTGATGCCGGACTGGCTCGACGCGAAGACGAGGCCACCGGCCAGGACCGGACGTGAGCCGATATCGTTGATTTCGGAAATCGGTGTGAAGCGGCCGGCCTGCGAAATGGCATCCGTCCAGAGGCGACGGCCATTATTGGCAAGATAGGCAATGATCTCGCCAGAGGAGTAAGGCGCGATCACGAAGTCTTCGATGGCGGCCGGGCTTGGGCTGCCGAGGACGCGGGCGGATTCCGCAATTGCCTGATCGCTCCAATCGGTCTCGCCGGTCTCAAGGTCCAGCGCGAACACTTCATTATTGTTGGAGGCGACAAAGATCGTGCCGTCCTTGACGGTGGGGGCACCCGTCATGGGCACGCCAAGCTCGCGCTTCCACAATTCGGTCCCGTCTTCGGCGCTGACGCGTGTGACATAGCCAAAGCCACTTGCGACGATCAGCGTACCATCTGTCACGGCAAGGCCGCCGCCGAGCGCGGTCTTGTCGCGCTTGGTCAGGCCTTTGAGTTCCTTTTTCCAGAGCGTGCGGCCGCTGGAGATTTCCGTCGAATAGATCGTCTGGTCCGCATCCAGCGTGTAAATGGCAGTCTCGCTGGCGACCGGTGGCGTGGTCACGGCAGACTTGTTGCTGGAGCCTTTGCCGACCGAATTGCGCCAGGCGATTTTCAGGTCAGGCGCTGCGTTGACGTGGCCTGGTGCCTTGGCGGGAGTCCCGCCTGCTTCCGGCCAGGATGCCATATCCGTGGGAGGCAACAGTTCGATGGATTCCGTGGCCAGCTCAGGCTTGGCCTCAACCGCTTCCTCCGCGAGCACCATCGTGACACGGCCAGCCTTGTCGAGCTGTTCCTTGTCGTCATTGCCGGAATTGCCGAAGAACGGAATGCTGCTGCAGGCCGTCAGGGCGATGAACGCCGTTGCGGTTGCGGTCAGCTTGAGTGGGCGTGAAAGCCTCATTGGCCGGTCTCCTCGATATCGGCAGTTTCAGCGGGCGCTTCGCCCTCAACTGGTGTCTCAGTGTCGCTTGCGGTCGTTTCTTCAGCTGGCGCTGGCGGGATCGCAGCAAGGGCGATCTCGGCGCGGCGCTTCACGCCTTCGGGCGCAGCCGCATCAAAGCGGAGACGGTTGAACTCGGTCCGGGCGCGGGCAATGTCGCCGCTCTCGAAAGCTTTCGCCGCGATCAGTTCACGGGCAAGCGCGCCGAGCGGGCCTTCATCCTCGACCAGGCTGCCGAGCGTCGCTTCAAGGTCTGCCATGGACTGGGTGTCGACCGAGAAATACGCGGTCTTCAGGATGGACAGGCGCTCATACGGGCTGCCTTCCACGGCAGCCACGGCCGATAGGGTGCGGGTTGCGCCATTGGCGTCGCCGCCGCCCTCATATTGGGTCTGCGCCAGATATTGCGCTGCCAAAGGCGCGATCTTGCCACTGCCTTCGGCCAATTCACGGAACGCGGCTTCGGCCTCGACGTAATTGTCTTCTTCCAGCAGGGTCAGGGCGTTCTCGAAGGCGAGCGCGCGTTCTGCCCGGGCCTGTTCAGCCTGTGGGCGCAACACGAATTCATTCAGGGCCACCGCCCCGATGAGCAGCGCTGCCGCGCCATAGATAAAGGGCCTGTAGCGTGTCCACAGCCCTTCCATCTTGTCCTGGCGCAGGCTTTCATCGACTTCGTCAAAAATGTCGCTCAACGTGGCGCTCCGATCGGGTAATCTGACTTCGGGGGGAACCTAGACGCGCCTGCGCCCAGCTGCAACGTGTCAGGGCTGTTTCGCCTCAGGTTTTCGCAGGGAATAGGTCTCGGCTTCGCCGGGGAATTCGCGGGACCGGACGTCGACAGCAAACTGGCCGAGGGCGGTGTCGATCTCGCTGCGGAGGTCGGCGTAACGGCGCACAAATTTTGGCGCCCAGTCGAACAGGCCCAACATGTCCTGTGTGACCAGTACCTGGCCATCGCAGCTGGCGGACGCGCCGATGCCGATTGTGGGGCAGCTGACGGCCTTGGTAATCTCGTCGGCGAGATCGCGCGCAACGCCTTCGATGACAATGGCAAATGCGCCCGCTTCGTCTGCAGCGCGCGCCTCGTTCAGCACGATGTCGCGTTCGGATTCGGTGCGGCCCTTGGCGCGGAAGCCACCATCGACATTCACCGCCTGCGGGCGCAGGCCGACATGGCCCATGACCGGAATGCCACGCTCCACAAGATGGGCGATCTGGGTAGCGGCATAGGCGCCGCTCTCGATCTTGACCGCCTGACAGCCGGTTTCCTTCATGATGCGGGCGGCATTCAAAAAGGCCTGATCTTCGCTCGTCTCGTAGCTGCCAAAGGGCATATCGACGACGACGAAGGCCTGCTGGCTGCCGCGCATCACGGCCTGACCGTGCAGGATCATCATCTCCATCGTCACGCCAACGGTCGAGGGCAGGCCATGGACCACCATGCCGACGCTGTCGCCAACGAGGATCAGGTCGGCATGCGGGTCCATGATCTCGGCCATTGGCGCGTCATAGGCCGTCAGGCAGACGAGCGGTTCACCCCCTTTGGCGGCGGCGATATCCTTGACGGTTTTTCGGGAAATACGAGTTTGTTTCGACATGGCCAGCGACTTAGCCTGCCTCAGACCGGCGGGCAAGCGCATGTGAACGGTCGCTCCGGCGCTGCCGGATCAGCTGCGGCCTTTGGGGAAGTGCTGCAGGGCGGTGGGTATGTCCACCCACTCATGCCGGGTTTCTTCCCAGACCGAGCGGATCGGCCCGGGAAAGCGCGGATCTGCGATCGCCCCTACGGCGATACCTGCTGCTTCCGGGTGCTTTTCCGTGACCCAGTAGACGGTAGACCCGCAAGTGGGACAAAAATAGGTCGTGAAGGTACCCCCGCTGTCAGCTTCGCGTGTCCAGGGGGTAGCCTTGCCTGTAATGGTCAAAGCAGTGAGCAGGTAATATGCCCCCACTCCGAAGGGGGAGCCGGTGCGACGCTGGCACGCGGCACAGTGACAGGCGACAACGGCCGGCGTGATATCGTCAGGCAGTGTGACTTTCAGGGCGCCGCAAGCGCATTGCGCATCCATGTGACTACACTCCCGGCACGACAGGCACGCCGATCAGCCATTGATGCAGGTGGAAGACGAACGCGACATACACGCCGGTCCCGATCACCAGTGCGCCAATGTCTCCCTTATTGGACACCGCCACATCAGCCGGCGGGCCATTGTCGCCGCGCTTCTTCACTGCGATCCGGTCGATCACGGCATAGGCGAGGAAGCTGCCGAACAGGATGATCGAGTTCCACTCGCCATTGGCCAGAAGGTGACCAAGCGCCCAGAGCTTCACCGCCACCAACATGGGGTGCTTCAGGGCTTTCTTGATCCGGCCTGTCGGCAGGTTGGCAGCGACGAGAAAGATCAAGGCTGGCAGCATCAGCGCCATGTTGACGTGTGAGCCCCAACTGGGCGCGAAATAGAGCGATCCCATCCAGCGCGCTGCGTCATAGCCATAGATAATCAGGACCAATCCGATCAACGAAATCAGGCTGTAGAGCCCCATATAGGGGCCGTAGCCTATGCGTTGTTTCAGATCCTCTCCCGGTTTTCGGCTTCGAAACGCGGAAAACAGGTGGACCCCAAAGAACACAACCAGCCCGGCAATCAGATACGGCATGACGATTTCCTCCCGAGCGGGAGTCTATGCGGAGTCCGGGATGTGGGAAAGTGGAAAGCCTGAAGGCGGCCTCAGCCCTCGGGCTGATCCTTGAGCCAGACTTCGACATCGCCTTTTAGCTTCAGCGTGAGAGGCTTGCCCTTGCGATCAAGCGCCTTGCCAGCCGCAACGCGGATCCAGCCTTCAGATACACAATACTCCTCGACATTGGTTTTCTCGGTTCCATTGAAGCGGACACCGATTTCGCGTTGCAGCAAATCTGCATCGTGAAACTTGCTGTCTGGATCAAGGGCGAGGCGGTCTGGGAGCGTGTCGGTCATGTGATGCTGTTTGCCAGCGAATGCGGGAATTGCAAGAGCCCAGACGCAACTTGATGGCCCGAAATGGGAATGAAGACATGGTTAATGGAAAGTAGTGGAATCATTTCCCCACTAAACCGGGCTTTATGGAACTGTCGCTATTGGTTACCGCAGAACAGAACAGGCTGATATGCGAAGTATATCCGACATCAAGCATTACCGTACAATGCTCCAGAACGCGCGAACGCTCGAAGAAGCGGTCGTCATGGAGCAAATGCGCGCGACCTCGAGAAATTTGTCAGCGCTCTACGCGATGTTGTGTGTCGCGTCGCTGTCGCTCGGGATGAGCTTCCTGAACCATGCGCCGTTATACCTGACACTCGGCCTGCCATGCCTGTTCATCGTAGGGAGTATCCTGCGGATCAATCACTGGCGCGATTCACAGGCTGAATTCACAGATCCCCTGCGCGCCCAGCGTGATTTCGTGGTGATAGAAATTGGCTCGCTGATCATCTTTGCGGTCATCGGAGGCTGGATTGCTCTATTGTGGCCCTACGCGATCGGTCGGCAGGAAGCGCAATTGGCTCTGTTTACCGGCCTGATCGGCCCGGTTGGCATGATGTGCTCAATGCCGCGCCCGCGTATTGTGGCAGCTGGCTTGTCGGGGACGTTGCTGATATTCTGCTTCGTCTTCGTGCGCCATGATCCGTTTTACTATGGCTATATGGCCGTGCCGATGGCGGTGTCGTATGCGGCATTCCTGAAAGTGTCCCTGACTTACAAGCAGCGCATCGCGGAATCGGTGATGCTGCACAATGAGCTGGTCTCTGAGAATGAGCGGGCTTCGGGCCTGGCGGAATCCAATCGCTTCCTGGCCTTGTCAGATACCCTGACCGGCCTGCCGAACCGCCGCCGCTTCTTCGAGCAGATAAACCTTTTCTTCGAGCGCAGCCCGAATGGGGAATTGCCGATTGTCGGACTGGTCGACCTGGACGGCTTCAAGCCCTTGAATGACGTGTTCGGACATTCGGCAGGGGATGCCATGCTGGTGGAAACAGCAAACCGCATGAAGGCAGCGGCGGCCCGCTATGGTGGTTCGGTCGCGCGCCTTGGCGGGGATGAGTTCGCGTACGTCCTGCCGTGGAACACATCGCGCGAGGAAGCCATGAAGTTCTCGCTGGAACTGGTCGCTTCGATCAGTCACCCGGTTGTCCTGCCGAGTGGAGATATCAGCCGCGTATCGGCCTCGGTCGGCATGTCTTCGCGCAGCTTTGATGTCGCCTCGGCAAAAGACCTGCTTGAGCAGGCGGATTTTGCCCTGTTCCGCGCCAAGGAAGCGACGTCCGGCCCCGTGGTCGAGTTTTCGTCTCATCATGCCGCCAGCAAACGCCGCGAAGTGCTTGTGCATCAAGCCTTCAAGAATGCGGATCTCGACAAGGAAATTCATCTGGTTTTCCAGCCGATCATCGACACGCGCGATGGGGCCATTCGGCGTTGCGAGGCACTGGCGCGCTGGGACAGTCCGGAAATTGGTATGGTGCCGCCGGGCGAGTTCGTGCCGATTGCCGAGAAAGCCGGCATGACCCAGGAAATGACTCTGGCAGTCTTCCGCAAGGTGATTGCCCAACTGAAGGTTTGGCCGGAAACGGCGCGGATTGCGGTGAACCTGTCTGCGCAGGATGTGAACAGCCGGCAGTGTACGGACCTGCTTGCCTCGATGCTGATCCGCCAGCCGCCGAGCCTGCGCCAGCGCATTTCGATTGAGGTGACCGAATCCTCTTTGCTGACGGATTTCACCGAAGTTCACAACAACCTGCTGAAATTCCGGGAACTGGGTGTGAAGATCGCGCTGGATGATTTCGGCACGGGCTTCTCGTCCCTGCGGTACTTGCAGGAATTGGAATTCGATATTGTGAAGATCGATCGAAGCTTCATTTCGTCAATCGACCACAATCAGAAAAGCTTTGGCCTTGTCCGGACGATCAGCCGCCTCTGCCGGTCGCTGTCGATTGCCTGTGTGGCGGAAGGCGTGGAGACCCGCGAGGAACTGGACCATGTGCGCTCGGCCGGGTGCCATCTGGTCCAAGGCTATATCTTCACCAAGCCCCTGATTGCCGAGAAGATGCTGCCTTACCTGACCGGCGAGCTGAAGTTCGACGGCATGGGATCCATGCTGTCGGTCCCGACCCAGGTGGTCGCCTGATCGACTTCGCCCTGCAAGGCAAATTTCTTGTTACCGCCCGCCTCATGGTCATGCTATGGAAACAGCAGGGACGCCTGAAAGGCTGTGAAGGGAACAAATTCAATGACACTATCCGTAATCAGCGCCGGTTTCGGGCGCACAGGCACGATGTCGCTCAAACTGGCGCTCGAGCAACTTGGCTTCGGGCCGTGCCATCACATGATCGAGGTCATCGAGAATGGCGAGGCACAGGTTCCGCTCTGGAATTCTGCGCTGGCGGGCACACCAGACTTCGGCGCCATTTATGACGGGTACAATTCCGCCGTGGACTGGCCAACCGCGGCCTTCTGGCAGGAGACGGTCGAGGCGTATCCGGACGCGAAGATCATCCTTTCGACGCGTTCCGCCGAGAGCTGGTACAGCAGCATATCCGAGACCATTCTGGCCACCGTCTGGGCGCCGGACACCTGGCCGCCGCAAGCGACCGAATGGTTCAAGATGGTGACAAAAGTGCTGGAGCGCAGCTTTGGCGGCGCGAAAGACAAGGACAGCCTGATCGCCGCCTTCAACGCGCACGAAGCCGAAGTGAAGGCGACCATTCCCGCCGAGCGCCTTCTGGTCCATTCGGCAAAGGATGGCTGGGAACCGCTCTGCGCCTTCCTCGGCGTGCCGGTGCCCGCCGAGCCTTATCCGCGTACCAACAGCAAGGAAGAATTCTTCCAGCACATGACCAAGGCCGACAACATGTAGGCTGGCCGCGCCAGCAGGTGCGACGCCTGTGAGGGCGCTTCGGGGGAGTTTGAATTTTCGTGAAAGGTGGTGCGGTCAGGGGTCCGGACCAGGCAGGGCGTAGTTCTGGCTGAACGGTATCTGGCAGCTTGGTTCGCCCGCATCAAGTCGCACACGGTTCCGGTGTTCGCCGGGATGGGCGGAGTCCAGATCGCCGATTGCAAGGCGGAAAACCTTTGACCATGTGAAGGCCAGCGGGTCCGGTTCGCGCTCATGTGGCGCGTCGCCGATCCATTGAAGATACACGGTGCCGCGATGGTCGATGACCGTCATGAACGGAACGCCCCGGCCCTTCAGCGCCCGCACATACAGGCGCAGGGCGACCGTCTGCAGCCAGATCCAGAACCGGTAGGGTTCCAGATGCGGCTTGAGCGGGCCGAGCGGGGCAAACAGCGAGTCCATGCCCGCCAGTATAGGCCCGAATGGGCCGGGGGCGGATAAAGTTTTTCCTTGTCCAATGTTTCCAACAGGATGCGACCCGAAAAGTGTGGGAGAGGGGGCCGGTTTACAAATCTGGCAACGCGCATACCTTGGGTTGAACACACAAGGGGTAAGGCGGCGCAGATGGCAATTTCCCAGGACTGGTGGGATAAGTGGTGGGAAAAGGATTATTCTTGGGACGGGCTGGCTCAGAAGCCCTGGAAAGGCTGGGTCGTGCCGGAGGATGGCGTGCCGGTTCCGGCGGGCGAGGGCGTTGAAGGCCGCGACGCCACGCTGCAGGATTATTGGCGGCGCGCAGGCCTGGACGCCGATATTGAGCGGCCGGAATTCCAATGCCCGCAAACCGGGCGGCGCTTCACGCGTGTGCATCTGCCACTGCATTTCCGGGATGGCAGCGAAACGCTGAAAGGGGCGAAGGATCCGGCGTTTCTGGAGTCTTTGGATGAGATACTGAGCGCTGAACTGGACAAGCCGATCGTGGAGGCGGAGTTCCAGCCTTGGGGGCAGCTGATCGGCGCGGATCATCGGCTGCAATGGTCGGGCGTCGTGCTCGACCGTTTTGATCTGAGCGAACTGTCTCGCCAAACCCGGCGCGATGATGACAGGATTCCCATATCCTTGCATGCTTCACATGCCGCCTTCTCGGGAGTCGCCTATTTCCATAGCGCCGCCTTCTCGGGAAACGCCAACTTCGAAAGCGCCGCCTTCTCGGGAGACGCCTATTTCCATAGCGCCGCCTTCTCGGGAAACGCCGACTTCGAAAGCGGCGCCTTCTCAGGAAACGCCAACTTCGAAAGCGCCGCCTTCTCGATAGACGCCAACTTCTATAGCGCGGCCTTCTCGGCAAACGCCATCTTCTGGAGCGCCGCCTTCTCGGAAGTCGCCAACTTCGAAAGAGCTGCCTTCTCGGGAAACGCCGCCTTCCAGAGCGCCGCCTTCTCGGGATACGCCGCCTTCCAGAGCGCCGCCTTCTCGGAATACGCCGCCTTCGACAGCGCCGCCTTCTCGGGAACCGCCATCTTTCATAGCGCCGCCTTTTTCGGCGTAGCCCAATTCAATGGGGAGGGGCGCAGTCTGAAAAGCGAACCGGTCGACCAGGCTGTTTCTCTCAAGTTCCAATCTGTTGCGGATGGTATGGAACTGACTGGACAACTCACAGGGGCGCCGGCGCCGCTCTCCATCACGCGGCGTTCTGTCCAGCGCTTTGTTGCGAAAGGGGCGGTATTTCTCGGCCCGGTCGATTTTTCCAATCGGGATATCTTGAACGGGTCCGCTACGGACGAGTCCGATTTCCACAGCGCGCACTTTTTTCACCTGTTCAAACTGCATGGCAGCGTGCTGCATCGCGGCATCAATTTCGGCAGAACGCGTGTTGAGACCGCGCTGGAACGCGGGAAGACGCGCGATGCGTGCCTGCCCGTACCCGATGCGCTGATAGAGGGCTTGGCTAATCTGAAACGCGCCATCCCGGAGAAACCGGAGCTACCGGAAGAGGATGCGCAGGACTGGGAGAAAGAACTTTTTCCGCACAAGATCGCGAAATGGTCTGCGCTCTATGAGTTCCCTGCCGAAGACGCGCGGAGCCTGACGGCCTTCCAATCCTGGCGAAAAGAGCAGGCGCGGGCCTTTGCGGAGGGGCCAATTGAGGACCGGATCGAGTATTTCCGCGCGCTGGAGGATTGTTACCGGACGCTGAAACTGTTCAATGAAGACCGGCGCGACCGGCCGGAAGAAGGGCGGTTTCACCGGCTGGAACTGATCGCGCGGCGCCGGCGGCGGCCAAACTATTCACTTCGTGAACTGTTCAGTTTGAAGCGCGCGAAAGTTGGCATTCCCATGTGGGAGCGCATGCTGTCGCATATTTATGGCTGGGGCTCGAATTATGGCAATTCGGTCGTTCTGCCGATTGGCTGGCTGCTGGGCGGCGTGTTTGTCTTTGCCACCCTCTATCTGTTGATGGGCGATTGGTTCGTGCACACGCCAAATTGGGCCCGCTTCGGCGAAGCGCTGAACTTCTCCTTTGGGCGGGTCTTCCCGTTCGGGCCGTGGGATGCGCCGGAGGCCTGCTCCGCCATCGGACAGATGCTGGACCCGCTGACAGACATCGGCAAGGAGGCCTGCGAGGCGCAGCTCGGCGACGCGTTCGGGGCGCGCACCTATAAGGGCGGCACGCCGCTGACCCTGCGCCTGCTGGCCAGTTTCCAGTCGCTGTCTGCGATCATCCTCGTCTTCCTGTCCGGCCTGGCCGTTCGCCGCCGGTTCCAGATCAATTAGTAACTCTTCGGCAGGCCGAGGACGCGTTCGGCGATGAAGTTGAGGATCATCTCGCGGCTGACCGGGGCGATGCGGGCGAGCATGGCTTCGCGCATCATGCGCTCGACATGGTACTCTTTCGCATAGCCCATGCCGCCATGAGTCAGCACGGCGGTCTCGCAGGCGCGGAAGCCGGCTTCGGTGCCGAGATATTTCGCGGAATTGGCTTCGGCGCCGCAATCCTGCCCGGCATCATAGAGCCCGGCCGCCTTGTAGGCGAGCAGTTCGGCGGCGGAGAGTTCGGCCCAGGATTTTGCCAGCGGATGCTGGATGCCCTGATTCTGGCCAATCGGGCGGCCAAAGACGACGCGCTCTTTCGCATAAGTTGCGGCCCGCTCCAGCGCGGAAAAGCCAAGCCCGATGGATTCCACGGCGAACAGGACGCGCTCCGGGTTCAGGCCCTGAAGCAGGTATTTGAAGCCTTCGCCTTCCTCGCCGATCAGGTGGTCTTTCGGCACTTCGAGCCCGTCAATATAGAGCATGTTGCACTCGACCGCCTTGCGGCCCATTTTCGGGATCGGCTGGCGCTCGATCTTGTTCGGGTCGAGGTCTGTGTAGAACAGGGAGAGGCCGAGATACGGCTTGGCGCACTGGTCCTTGGGCGTGGTGCGCGCGATGATCAGGATCTTGTCGGCGCGCTGGGCCCCGGTCGTCCAGATCTTGCGTCCATTGATCGTGTAGCCGGTATTGGTGCGCTCGGCCTTGGTTTCGAGGCTGGACGTGTCGAGGCCGGAATTCGGCTCGGTCACGGCAAAACACATCTTCTCCTCGCCAGAGATGATCTTGGGCAGGTTTTCGCGCTTCTGTTCCGGATTGCCGAAGCGCTCCAGGGGCTTCGGCCCGAAAATGTTGAGATGGATGGCCGAGGCGCCGGAATAGCCCGCGCCGGTGCGCGTGACGGTCTGCATCATCAGCGCCGCTTCGGTCAGGCCGAGGCCCGCGCCGCCATATTCCTCCGGGAAGGCAATGCCGAGCCAGCCGCCCGCGGCCATGGCATCACAGAATTCCTCCGGCCAGTCGCCGGTCTCGTCCGTCTTCGCCCAGTAATCATCCCCAAAGGGTTCGAGCGTTTTTTCGACGGCGGCCTTGATGGCGGCCTGATCTTCACTCATCGGCGCGATCTGATGCATGTGACGTAATCCTCCTGAGGGCCAGACTTAAGGCGGCCATGCAGGCCCGTCCAGCGATTGCCCTGCGTCAGGGGAGCGCAATTGTGCGCGTGATGCCAATGGCTGTGAGGAAGGCTGGGTCGTGGCTGATGACGAGGAGGGCGCCGGAATAGGCGTTGAGGGCGGCTTCTAGGGTTTCGATCGTGGCCATGTCGAGATGGTTGGTCGGCTCGTCCAGCAGGAGGAGTTCGGGCGGCTCGGGCGCGGCGAAGATGGCGGCGAGGCCCGCGCGCAGGCGTTCGCCGCCGCTGAGCGTCGCCACGGACTGGTGGGCAGCCTCATTTCGGAAGGCGAAGCGGGCGAGGGCGGCATGGGTTTCATTCTTGGTCAGGTGCGGCTGGACGGCGCGGATGGCCTCGAGAATCGAGCCGCCCGAGGGCAGCAGGCTGACATGCTGGTCGAGCCGGGCGATCCGGGGCGTCAGCATCTCGACCGTGCCGGAGGCGGGGGCGATTTCGCCAAGGATCATGCGCATCAGCGTCGACTTGCCGGCGCCATTCGGACCGGCAATGGCGATCCGCTCCGGCCCTCTGATGTAGAAGCTGAGCGGACCGAACAGGCGGCGGTTGCCGAAGGCGGCGACGGCCTCGGTCACGCGCAGGATGTCCTTTGACCGGGGCAGGTGGACGTGCGGCAGGTCCATTGTGATCGGGGCCGTGATCTCCACCTTTGCGCGGGCGGCTTCCAGTGCGGCAGCGCTTTCGTTGGTCTGGCGGCTGGCAAGGTCGCCGCCCCGTGCGGCGGTGGCCTCGGCTCGTTCCTGCCGCTTGTCGAGCAGCATCTTGGGGGCATCACCCTTTGCGCGGGCGGTGCGGCCCGCCTTGTCGCGCCGGTCCTGTTTTTCCTTTGCGCGCTGGGCGTCTGCCTGTGTGCGACGCAGGGCGGTCTGGGATCTGGCGAGATCAGCTTCGGCCTGTGCGCGCGCCGCGTCGCGGGCCTCGCGAAACTCGCTCCACCCGCCGCCGAACACGGTCACGCCTATGGGGGACAATTCCACGATCCGGTCCATGTGTTCCAGCAATTTTCGGTCATGGCTGGCAATGAGCGCCCCGCCGCGCCACTGGGCGAGTAGATTGGCTATGGCGTGCCGCCCGTCCGTATCGAGATTGTTTGTCGGCTCGTCCAGCAGCAGGATGTCTGGCTCTTCCAACAGGAGCCGGGCGATCATGACGCGCGTGCGCTCGCCGCCGCTGAGCCGGGACAGGCGGGTGTCCAATGGCATGTCGCGGAGACCGGTCGATGCCAGAACGGATTCGAGCCGGGACTCCAGCGTCCAGTCGGCCAAATCGGCATCTTCCAGTGAACCTTCACCCGCTGCCAGGCGCGCAAGTCGGGCAAGGCCGTCTGCCGCACCGAGCGTTTCGGAGATGGTCTGGGCTTCGTCCGCGATCTGGGCGAGGCGGCCCAGGCGGCCGTGCACGGACAAGCTGCCGCGTGCAGGCTCCACATCGCCGGCTATGGCGCGCAACAGGGTGGACTTGCCGCAGCCATTGCGGCCGACAAGGCCAATGCGTTCGCGGCCGAGCGACAGGGTCAGGCCGTCAAAGAGCGGCGTGCCGTCAGGCGTGGTGAGGGAGAGGGAAACGAGCGTGAGAAAGGAAGACATGGACAGGCCGTGCGATCATGGAAAGGGTCAGCGAAGCATTGGGCTTTGCGTAATCCATGTCTTTGGCCTCCAGTGGTTTCTCTGCGGATCGAAGCGCCTACATACGCATTCCGGCGCTGAGTTCAAGGAAAATCAGACTTGCGCCGGAAGCGCGCGAGATGGCGCGAAGGCAGCGGCAAGGTCGCTGGAGTCGCCACCCAGTATCAGGTCAGCCACGATCCTTGCCGTGATGGGTGTCAAAAGGATGCCATTGCGATAATGGCCTGCGGCGACAAACATGTTGGGCTGGCGCGTGCGACCGAGGAAGGGTGCGAAATCGGGCGTGCCGGGACGTATGCCGGACCATGCGGAGGTGATGCGGGCATCGGCCAGTGAGGGCACGATGCGGGAAGCGTCTTGGAGGAGGTTGGTGACATCATCCGTGTTCGGCATACCTGTCGTACGGCCGGGCTCCATCGTGGCGCCGATGACAAGCTGGTCGCCGCGTGGCACCATGTAGATCGGACCGGCGCGCAGTGTGGTGGCGGGGTGGTCTGCCCGACGCTCAACCGACAGCATCTGGCCGCCATAAGTGTCGATCTCATCCAGCGACGAGTCCCAGTTTGCCAGGCTGAATTGCTTGCCATGTTCGGTCACTTTCAACTCGCCGCTCTGCCAGCCGGCTGTGATCAGAATGAAATCATGGCCTTCCACATCCAGCGCGTCGCCGTGTGACTGTAACGGTGCGGGCGTGCGTTCCAGCATGATGCGAGGGTGGCGTTCACACAGGGCGAGCAGCGCCGAGACGACGGCGCGATTGTTCACGTGGCCATCCGTGGTGAGCTGCAGGACGCCGCGCAGGTCAGGCGACAGCGCCGGTTCGATCCGGCGTGCGGCATCCATGTCCAGCCGCTGGCCGGGCAGGCCGCGCTTGGTCAGCGTGTCGAGGATTCCGTCGAGATGGGCTGCCATTGCTTCACTCGCGGCGACCGCCAGGGATGGTCCGGCCGCATATCCGACAGTTTCTCCGCTTTCGGTTTCAAGGTGCGCTGCAAATTCCGGCCAGAGCCGCGCGCTTTCAAGACAGAGATCAAAAAGTTGGGGGTGAACGCCCGGCTCTGAGGCGGCCTCGAAGGCGGGGGCAATCATGCCAGCAGCAGCCCAGCTGGCGCCGCGACCGGGTGTGTTGGGATCGTAGAGCGTGATGGCAGCGCCACGCCGGGCGAGTTCGAGCGCGCAGCTGAGGCCGATAATGCCCGCGCCAGCGATGGCAATGCGGGGGGAAGATGTTTCGGGGCGGGCGGCGCAGGTCATCTGCGCTATCTATGCCATTCTACTAGCGAATTGAACGCTCAGGCAGCGGAGACCTGCATTTTCTGGCTTTCCCAATAGGATTGGAAAGCTTCGGCCCATTTCTGGCTCTGGAACACGATTTCCTTGCACATCTCGCCGGTCGGACGGAATGCGGTGCGTACCATCATTTCGGGGCCTTCATCGGCGTCGCGCTCAAGCTGTTCGATGACGAACGCGTCGAGCGTTGCTGACAGAAGCGCGTCCTCTTCCGGTGACCCTAAATCGAGATCCACTACGATATCTTTCATTGTCATCCCCAAGCACCTGATTGTTACGTCCGGTTTTCCGGACTCATTTTGTATCTTCAGATCAATATCGCATTTTGTGCGATGCAGCATAAGATTCTTGCTCATGACCGTCCCAATCCGGGGGTCTGTGCAAATTTCGGGCAAAAAGGTCGCGCATGTCGTTCGTTGCGATCCATTCTCAAATGTGATTGAACAGATCATCAATGCCCCTCAAAGAGAGTTTGTTCCATGAAATGGTATGCATCCCTGGCCACCGCCTGCGTTTTTCTTGCCGCTTGCGGGGCACCCTCTGGAGATTCCGGGGAGTCCGAAGCTGCTGCAGAATCTGTGGCTGAGCCCACCGGCCTGCTGAATGTGTATTCGGCCCGGCACTATGATTCCGACAAGGAGCTCTACAAACGCTTCGAGGATGAGACCGGCATCCGCGTTCGGTTTCGCGAATCCGGCGCGGCCGAACTGCTTGAGGCGATGAAGGCCGAAGGCGACAATAGTCCGGCGGATGTCATTATCTCGTCCGATGCTGGCACACTTTACCGATTCAAGGATGCGGGCCTGATGCAGCCCGTCGAGTCCGAATTGCTAGCGACGCGCATTCCCGAGCATTTCCGCGATCCGGACAATCATTGGTACGGTCTGGCCAAACGGCTGCGCGTGATCGTGTATGATCCTGCCCGTGTCGAGCCGGAGCAAGTGGATGAATATGCCGACCTCGCCAGCGCCAATCTCGAGGGCGATGTCTGCATGCGGTCCAGCACGAACATCTACAATCTCTCCCTGATGGGGGAATTGATTGATCGACTTGGCAAGGATACGGCCGAGGCTTGGGCGCGCAGCGTGGTAGCGAACTTCGCACGTCCGCCCCAGGGCGGCGACACCGGGCAGATTGAGGCAATTGCCGCTGGCCAATGCTCGGTCGCGCTGGTGAACCATTATTACTGGGTGCGCATGACGCAAGGCTCCGACGCCCAGCGCAAATCGGTCGAAAAGACCATGCTGTCCTTCCCGCAGCAGGATAGCTGGGGCGCGCATGTGAATGTCACCGGCGCGGGTGTTGCGGCCCATGCACCGCACAAGGAGGCTGCCATCCAGTTCATTGAATGGCTGGCCGGTGAGGAGGGCCAGTTCCTGCTGACCACCGAGACCAAGGAAATCCCGCTGGTCGCTGGCGCCGAGATGCCGGAAGGGCTCGACCGCCTGCCGCCTGATTTCAAGGAAAGCGTGTTCCCGCTCAACAAGCTTGGAGAGAATCAGGCCGAGGCACAGGCCATCTACGACCGGGCTGGATGGAACTGATCTCGTTTGAGCGCTCTCGCCGCCATACGCCGCTTCCGATTCAGGAGCATTGACGGGCCCGCCTTATTGGCGGGCTTGATCATTGCTGTGCCTGTCGTCGTGACCCTGTTTGCGGGCCTGATGAATGGTGGCGGTGAAGCGTGGACCCATATCCGCGACACGCTGTTGACCGGCTACACGACCGGCACGCTCGGCACGCTGCTGTTAACCGCGCTCATGACGCTCGCCGTTGCGGTTCCGGCGGCTTGGCTGGTGACGATGTACCAGTTTCCGGGACGGGGCCTGTTCGAATGGTTGCTGATCCTGCCTCTGGCGGCGCCCGGCTATGTGCTTGCCTATGCCTATGCCGATCTGATGGGCCTGATGGGGCCGTTCCAGACAGCGATCCGGGATGTTACCGGCTGGACCGCGCGGGACTATTGGTTTCCGGACATGCGCAGCCTGCCGGGGCTCGCCTTCGTGCTGACCTGCGCGCTTTATCCTTATGTCTATCTGACGGCCCGAGCGGCCTTCGTCTCGCAATCTGTCTGCGCTCTGGAGGCGGCGCGCAGTCTGGGTGCCAGCAGTGCCCGACGGTTCTGGCAGGTCGCCCTGCCGGCCGCCCGACCGGCCATCGCAGCCGGCCTTGCCCTGACCCTGATGGAAGCGGCGGCCGATTATGGCGCAGCGGAGTTTCTCGGCGTGCCCACCCTGACCTTCGGCATTGTGCGCGCCTGGCAGAGCTTTGGCGAACCCGCGGCAGCGGCGCGGCTCGCTCTGGTTCTGGTCGTGATCGTGATCGCGCTGATTCTGACCGAGCGTCATACGCGGGGACGTGCGGGCAGCCAGCAAAGCTCGACGCGGTGGCGCAGCGTGTCACGGGCGCGCCTGCCACGCTGGGCCGGCCTGGGCGCAATGGCGGCCTGTGCGCTCCTGTTCCTTGCTACTTTCGTTTTGCCAATGTCGCGCCTGGTCTGGCTTGTCATGGAATCGCAAGATCAGATCGCGCCAATCGGGCGGGCGTTGGTGAACACGCTGATCCTTGCCGGGTCAGGTGCGGCGCTGGCGTTCGTGCTGGCGATGGTCATCGCGCTGACGGCCCGGCAGAGCGGACTGATCGCCGGCTTCGCGCGTCTGATGGCCTCGACCGGCTACGCCATTCCGGGTGCCGTTCTCGCGCTCGGCGCGCTGTTGGTGATGGGATATCTTGGCATCACGCTGACCGGGGCGGGGGCAATCGTGGCCTTGGCATGGGTCTATGCCAGCCGGTTCACCACGTCGGGCGCAGAGCCGATGGTGGCAGCGCTCGGTCGCGCCCCGGCCTCCATGGGCTATGCCGCCGAGAGCCTTGGGGCTTCGCCGCTGCGCCGCGCGGTTTCCGTTGACCTGCCGGTCGCGCTATCAGGCGCCATGGCTGGTGCACTGATCCTGTTCGTTGAATCCCTGAAAGAGCTGCCGGCTACCTTGATGCTGCGACCTTTCAATTGGGACACACTGTCTGTTCGGGCGAACGCCTATGCCACGGACGAGCGGTTGGCGGCGGCGGCCTTGCCGTCCCTGCTGATCACGCTGGCAGGCTTGCTGCCCGTGATTCTGCTATCGTGGCGGCTCAGCCATTCGCGTCCGGGGGACACGCAATGAGCGTGCATTTGACCGCCACGAACGTAACCCGCCGCTATGGGCCAACCGCTGTGGTGGAGGGCGTAAGCCTCACTCTGGAACCCGGCAACATCACAGCATTGCTCGGTGGGTCCGGCGCGGGAAAATCGACTTTGTTGCGCTTGTTCGCCGGACTTGAACCGCTCGATGGTGGTGAGATCCGGCTGGGAGATGAATTGCTCTCTGCGCCGGGCAAGACGGTCCCGGCCGAGAAACGCCGCATCGGGCTGATCTTTCAGGATTTCGCCTTGTTCCCGCATTTGACCGCCGCGCAGAATGTGGCCTTCGGGCTCAAATCGCGCGGCAAGGAAGCGGCCCGCCTGCTGGCGGCCGAATGGCTGGAGCGGCTTGGTCTGACGGATCGGGCCGGCGCATACCCGCACGAACTCTCGGGCGGCGAACAACAGCGCGTGGCCATCGCGCGCGCACTTGCGCCGGAGCCTACCGCGATCCTGATGGATGAGCCATTTTCCGGTCTCGACCCGGCATTGCGTGGCAGTGTGCGGGATACGGCGCTTGCCGCGATCCGGGAGGCTGGCATTCCGGCACTGCTGGTGACGCATGACCCGACCGAGGCGCTCGAAAGCGCCGATTGCATTGCCATTCTTCAGGGCGGGCACTTGTTGCAGCAGGGTGAAGCGGCTGAAATCTACCAGAGACCGCAAAGCGCGGCGATTGCCGCCGCTCTCGGTCCAGTCAGCCGCATACGGGCCGCAGACCTGCCGACCGGACTCGTCGGGCAGGATGTACCAGTCGGAGCGGAACTGATCGTACGCCCGGAAGGCGTGTTGCAGGATGAGAGTTCGGCGGTAAGGGCGAGCGTAACAGCCAGCCAGCTGACCGGACCTCTTTGTCGTTTGTTGCTGGAGTGCCAGGGACAATCCCTTACCGCGCTCGTGCCGCGCATGACGGCACCAAAAGCAGGAACGGAGATTGGTATTCGGCTCGATCCAACCCTGACATTCATCTTCCAGTCAGCCGATTCCTGACAAATCCGTTATAGTGCGAGGAAGCCCTCGCCAATCGGTAAGGCATCCCATAAAATCAGGGATGTAGATGCAATCAACAGGAGGCGCTTTGCATGGCGCGAAATTTCCTGAAACTGGCCGCGACCGCAGCGCTCGCCGCAATGGTGGCGGCAAGCGCCACGGCCCAAAGCCTGATCCGCGATGCGGAGATCGAGGAGACGCTGCGCGAATGGACCAATCCCATTCTCGAAGTGGCTGGGCTGAAGCCGAACGATGTCGGCCTGTACCTGATCAATGATCCTTCATTGAACGCGTTCGTGGCGAACGGTCAGAACATACACCTTCATACCGGCCTTATTATCGCTGCGGATTCCTCGCTGCAGATCAAGGGCGTGATCGGGCATGAGACCTGTCACATCGCCTGTGGCCACTCGGTCAGCCGTTCGCGCGCGGCCGGGGTCGCCATGCGCCCGGCGCTGCTCTCCATCGGTCTTGGTATTCTGGCCATGGCCGCCGGTGAAGGGGGGGCAGGTGCAGCCCTGATCGGTTCATCACAACAATTTGCTGCGCTGAACTTCTTCACGCACACGCGTTCGGAAGAGGCCACGGCCGATGCCGCGGCAGTCGAATACCTCACGCAGCTTGGTCAGTCGCCCCGCGGGATCGTCGAATTCTTCGAGAATTTCCGCTATCAGGAAGTCCTGTCCAGCGCGCGCCGATATCCCTATTTTCGGGCCCACCCGCTCGCATCGGACCGGATCCGCACCGTGCGCCAGCTGGCCGAAGATTCCGGCATGATGGACACGCCGCAAACCGATCGGGAATTGCATCAATACCAGATGATGCGTGCCAAGCTCATCGGCTTCCTCGACACACCGAACAAGGTGGCGCGCGAATACCCGGCCAGTGACCAGAGCCAGCCAGCGCGATATGCGCGTTCCATCGCCGCCATGCAGGTCTCCGATATTGATCGCGCGCTGATCGAGGTGAACTCACTGCTTGAAGACGATCCGGAAAATCCATTTTTCTGGGAGCTTAAAGGCCAGATCCTGTTTGAGAGCGGCCGCGCCGCCGAATCTGTTGCGCCGCACGAGAAATCGCTCGAACTGAAGCCGGGCCAGCCCCTGCTGCTGATCAACCTTGCCCGGTCGCTGAATGCGCGTGACGAAGCTGGCGATGTCGAAGCCGCCGAAAAGGCTTTGCATGATGCGTTGATTGCCGAGCCGAACAATGCGTTCGCCTGGGCTCAGCTGGCCATCACATATGAAAAGCAGGGGCGCCGCGCCGATGCCCAGCTGGCCACGGCCGAGTCTGCCTATGCTGTTGGCGACATCGTACGAGCCAACCGGTTTGCCCATTTTGCTGTCCAGAGCCTGGAGCCTGGCACGCCGGATTATCGCCGCGCTGACGACATCCTGTTGGTGACCGATGCCAACAATCCGGACAATCGCGACATGTATCGCCGCAATCGGCGTTTCTCGCTCACGGTCGAATAGTCCTGATCAACTTTGTGTTAGGCCGGATAGACGTGCGGAATTCAGGCCGTATATCTGGCCTGAACCGATTTTGACCTGAATATGACAGGAAACCACGCATGACATTCAGACTGACCACGATGACGGCCGCCATGGCTGCGCTCGCCCTGACGCCCGCCTGCGCCGAGAGCAAGGCGGCGCCGGTCGCTGATCGCGAAGCCATGGAACAAGTTGTGCGGGAGTACATTCTCGAGAACCCGGAAATCATCGAGGAAGCGCTGATCAAGCTGTCCGCGAAGCAGCAGGCTGCAGCCTCTCAAGAGGCGCAGAAAGCCATCGCGAGCAATTTCGACGCGATCTACAATAATGAGAATGACTATTTCATCGGCCCGGCCGATGCAGAGATCACCGTGGTCGAATTCTTCGACTATCGCTGCGGCTGGTGCAAACGGTCGGTCGAATGGATTCAGGCATTGCCGGAAGACTATGACGGTAATGTCCGGGTCGTCTTCAAGGAACTGCCAATCTTTGGCGGCATCAGTGAGACCGCTTCGCTTGCGGCGCTCGCCGCCGGCAAGCAAGGCAAGTATCGCGAATTCCATCTGGCTTTGATGGCCATCAAGAACAATGACGACCTGACTGAAGCCAAGCTCGACGAAGTGGCCAGGGATGTGGGCATGAACGTCCAGAAGATGCGCGCCGATATGGGCTCGATCGACATTCAGCGCAAACTGTCTGAGTCCAAGCAACTTGCCCGCGCCGTAGGTGTCGAGGCCACGCCGAGCTTCCTGATTGGCAATGAGTTCATCGAAGGCGCAAATCGCGACCGGCTGAATGAGGCGATCAAGGCCGAGATCAAAGGCTGATCAGAACCAGACGAATCTCAGCAGGGCAGTGACGTCTCGTACGGGCTGTCCAGTGAGAACATCGGAATGGTCGCGATCAATACGCGGCCATCATCCCCTTTGAGATCATAGGTGCCACCCATGATTCCGGACGGGGCCGCCAGTGGCGCGCCAGACGTGTAGCTGAAGCGTTCGCCCGGCCCGAGGGTTGGGGTCTGGCCGATCACGCCTTCACCTTCGACTTCCTGACGACGGCCTTCGGCATCCACGATGCGCCAGTGACGGCGCACGATGGTCCAGGTCTGCTCGCTCTCATTCTCAACGTCGACCGTGTAGGACCACATGAACCGGGCGCGCGCCGGTTCGGATTCGTCATGCATGAACTTCGGACGCACGCGAATGCGCACACCATCGGTGATCTGTTCGTATTGCGGAGGAGGAACCCGTCTGCCCATCATGTGAAATTCAATCCAATTCGTTCACACACTGTTAAGGGCGCGTGTCAAATCCATTACAAGATCGTCAGAATCTTCCAGACCGACCGACATCCGTATCCAGCTGCGGTCGAGTCCCATCGAGGCCTGCTCCTCATCGCTGAGCGCGCGGTGCGTGGTGGAGGAGGGATGACAGGCGAGCGACTTGGTGTCGCCGAGATTGTTGCAGATATCGACAAGCTCCAATGAATTCAGAAGCTTGAAGGCTTCTTCCTGTCCACCGTTCACCGAAAAGGCGATCATGGTGCCGCCTGCGCTCATCTGGCGCTTGTGGATGTCGTAGTGTGGGTGGTCCTCGCGATGCGGGTAGCGCACGGCGGCTATCGCCGGATGATCCGCAATAATGTCTGCCAGGCGGGCAGCATTTTTTGTTTGCTGATCGACGCGCAATTTAAGTGTTTCGAGTCCCTTCAGCACAACCCAGGCGTTGAACGGCGACGCAGCCGGGCCCAGATGGCGCAGCCACGGATCGTAGATTTCCTCCATCCGCGCCGAATCGCACAGGATTGCCCCGCCCATGACGCGGCCCTGGCCGTCCATATGCTTGGTGGTGGAATAGACGACGACATCCGCGCCAAGCTCCAGAGGCTTCTGAAGGATTGGCGTCGCGAAGACATTATCGACCACCAGAATCGCGCCGGCGGCCTTGCAGAGCTTGGCAACCGCCTCGATGTCGACGCCGTCCAGCAGCGGGTTGGCCGGGCTCTCGATCAGGACGAGCTGGCAGCCCTTGGCGATCTCCCGCTCCCAGGCCTCAAGGTCAGCGCCATCCACGAAAACCGTCTCGATGCCAAATTTGGGCATCTGATTGGCGATGATCCAGCGGCAGGACCCGAACAGGGCCGTCGCGGCCACGACGCGGTCCCCCGCTTTCAGCGGTGCCAGGATCGCGGTTGAGATGGCGCCCATGCCGGAGGCAGCAACGCGGCAGGCCTCGGCATTTTCGATCAGGGCGAGTCGCTGTTGCAACATCTCACATGTCGGGCTGCCATAGCGGGAATAGACAAAGCCATCCTCTTCACCCGCCATACGGCGCATGGCCTGTTCAGCGCTGTCATAGGAAAAGCCGGATGTCAGGTAGATCGCTTCGGAAATCTCGCCATGTTCGGAACGCATAAGGCCGCCGCGCACCGCTTTGGTCGCAGGCTTCCAGCCCTTTTTTCCGTCGTCGCCCGGTGCATCTGCCATGACACGATAGTCCCTTGTGTTTCCTGTAACGGGTCTTATGCCTGAGAGGGTAAGGGGTGCAAGTGATGGCCGTCGATTCTGGTGTATTGTCTGATCATGAGATTGAAGCGCTTCTCGGCGCTGATGCGATCCGGACGGACCTGCCGCTGGATGAGGGGCAGGTGCAGCCGGCAAGCCTTGATCTCCGCCTGGCCGAAGATGCTTATCGGCTGAGGGCCAGCTTCCTGCCGGGCAAGGACCGCACCGTCGCCGAGATGTTACAGGAACCGGGCATCCATATGCACCGGATCGATTTGACCAAGGAAGGCGCGGTTCTGGAAACGGGATGCGTCTATCTCGTGCCATTGATGGAATCGCTGCGCCTGCCTGCCGGCATTGCGGCGCGGGCCAATCCGAAAAGCTCGACCGGCCGGATTGACGTGTTTACGCGGCTCGTCACCAATCGCTCCCGCGCCTTTGATGAAGTGCCAACGGGCTATTCCGGCCCACTCTACCTGGAAGTCAGCCCGCGCACTTTCCCGATTATGGTGCGCCCTGGTGACCGGCTCGCGCAGATACGGTTCAAGCGCAAGAAGCCTGAGACGCTGAAGGAAAAAGTGGTCTCGATTGATCTCGAGTCCACGGGCGACCAGCCAGTTGGCTATCGTGCCAAGCATCATTCGGGCATTGTCGACCTGCGCGGCATTGGCGCGCATGAAGCGAGCCAGTTCTGGGAGCCGATCTGGCCGCGCGATGGTCGAATTGTTCTGAACCCGGAGGAGTTCTATATTCTGGTCAGCCGTGAAGCGGTGAAAGTGGGCGCGATGGAGGCCGCCGAAATGGCGCCCATTGCGCCGGAGTTGGGCGAATTCCGCGCGCACTATGCGGGCTTCTTTGATCCGGGCTTCGGCACGAATAGTGGCGGTAGCCGCGCTGTGCTGGAAGTGCGGTCGCGGGACGTGCCCTTTATCCTCGAACATGGCCAGCCCGTCGCCAAGCTGGTCTATGAAAGCATGGCCTCCAAGCCCAAGGGTCTCTATGGCGGCAAGGGCTCCAACTATCAGGGGCAGGGCCTGAAATTGTCGAAGCATTTCAAGACCTGAAGGTGCATGTGATGAAGCTCTACTATTCCGCGACGTCTCCTTATGCCCGCAAGGTGCGGGTGCTGATCATTGAGCATGGGTTGCAGGAGGCGGTGGAATTGGTGCGCGCTGATCCCATGGCGGAGAATGCTGCGTCGAAAATTGGGAATCCCCTGAGCAAGGTCCCCGCGCTTGAGCTGGATGACGGCGCTCACCTGTTCGATAGTCCGGTGATCTGCGAGTATCTCGATCATCAGGCGGCGGGAGAGCCCTTGCTGGCGCGCGAAGGCGCCGCTCGCTGGGCGGTGCTGACGGCCCAGGCGCTTGGTGATGGCATTCTGGATGCTGCGCTCAGTCTCGTCATGGAATCGCGACGTCCTGAAACCGAGCGCTCCGCCTACTGGCAGGATCGGTGGACGGCAGCAATTCATCGCGGCGTGGATCAGGTCGCCGAAGATGTTGCGTCAGACCGGGAAGCATTCGACCTTGGGCGGATCGCCTATGCCTGCGCGCTTGGCTATCTCGACTTTCGCTTGCCCGACCTCGACTGGCGTGGCCCGCATCCGAACCTGCTGGCCTGGTTTGAAGATATGTCGGCGCGCGAGAGCTTTGCTCTCACCACGCCGCCGGAATAGAGTCATTCGTCCAGATTGAGTCGCATCTCGGTTATGTAGGGATTGAAACCTGCCTTCTCGTACGCACGGATGGCGGGATCATTGCCGCTATAGACGGTCAGCCGTATCTCGGTGAGGTCGCGCATGCGGGCCCAGTCGAGCAAATAGTCCGTCAGGATACGGTTCAGTCCCTTGCCGCGATGATCAGGGTGCACGAACATGAATCCCAGAAAGGCGTGATTGTCAGAGGCAATGTAGGGTTTTGACGCCCGCTTTTCTGCATAGCCCGTCGCAATGATGGCACCGTCCAGCTCAATCACGGCGACTTCTGCATCCTCGGACCGGACGCGTTCGCCAAGATCATAATAGCTGATCGGATCCGGCTTCAGCGTATGGTCGTAGGGCCGCTCGGCGGCGATGATTCCCTGTTCGCATTCTTTCAAGGCGGGCAAGTCGTCCAGTGTGGCGGATCGGGGGCGCAGAGAGGCGGGAGATAGATGCGTGGACATGGCCATCCTTCTGCCGGACTTGGTTTGCTGCTTCAAGGATGCGGCGTGGGAATACCGTGGCGAAGGGTCAGCGCGTTCAGAATTGCATCCTTGTCGTCGATGAAATGCACGCCAGCATGCTGCTTGACGCCTTGGCATCCTTCGCCTGCATCCGACAGGATCAGCACGGGGAGGGACTGGTTCTCAGGCCCGAGACGACTGACCAGGTCCGCGCGTGGGCGCGGCCAGGCGATGCGGTGAATATCGATCTGTTCGGCCAAGCATGGGAAGGCGGCAATCAGACCTTCCATCAACATGCAATGCCAGCAATAGAAAATCTCGTCCGGATAGGCCGGGTCTTCAAAGGGGGGCTGAAGGAGGAAGAGGTCATCCTTCGCCATTCTGCCTTATCCCTTCGATCCGGCCAGTTCGCGATAGGTGACCAATTGGCCGGTGCGTGTCTCGCTCGGGCTGACCAGCTTGACCAGTTCGGCGGCAACCTCTTCCGGGGTCGGAAGAGTCATCGGATCTTCGCCGGGCATGGCTTCGGCGCGCATACCGGTGCGTGTGCCACCCGGATCGAAAATATTGGCGCGCAGTTTCATGTTCTCATTCTCGTCGGCCCAACCGATGACGAGTGCTTCCATCCCTGCCTTGGCGGCCTGGTAGGGGCCCCAAAATGCACGCGGCTTTCGGGCAACGCTGGACGTCACAAAGACGGCGCGGGGCGTATCGGACTGATGCATCCAGGGCGAAAGGGTGCGGATCAGGTGGAAGTTGGAGGTGAGGTTCACCGCAATCGTCTCTTCAAAGCTGCGGGGACCACACGTCTCGACCGGGCCAAGCGTGCCAAGAATGCCGGCATTGGCAACGAGACCATCCAGACGACCAAAGCGTTCGCCGATCACCTTGCCGAGCGTCTCGATGCCCTTGGTGTCTTTCAAATCCATCGGCACAAGAACAGCTTCGCTGCCAAACGCGCGGATCTCGTCGTCAAGCTTCTGCAGCGCGGCCTTGGAGCGGGCAACCGCAATGACGATGTTGCCTTGACGGGCAAGCTCCAGCGCGGCGGCGCGGCCAATGCCACGCGAGGCGCCGGTAACAAGGACGAGCCTCGGGGAAGCGGAAGGGGTATCTGTCATGGCGCGGCTCAGGAAAGGCGATCAAGCGTCGTCCAGCAGGGAGAGCTGACGCTCTTTGTCGGATTCTGCATGTTCATTATCGACCAGCGGCGTTGGATAGTCACCCGTGAAGCAATGGTCGGAGAATTGTGGTTGCATCGGATTGCGCTGCGGCTCTCCAATGGCGGTATAGAGGCCCGGTACCGACAGGAAACCGAGCGAGTCGACGTTCAGTTCACTGACCATTTCCTCGTGCGTATGGATCGCCGCGAACAGTTCGGACTTGGCCGCCATGTCGATGCCGTAGAAGTCCGGGTTCAGGATGGGTGGGCTGGCCGAACGGAAATGAATTTCCTTGGCGCCGGCATCACGCACCATCTGGACGATCTTTTTCGACGTGTTGCCGCGCACGATGGAATCGTCGACGAGAATGACACGTTTGCCTTCCAGGACGGCGCGATTGGGGCTGTGCTTCTTGGAAACCGCGCTCTGACGTCCTGTCTGGGTCGGCTGGATGAAGGTTCGGCCGACATAGTGGTTCCGGATGATACCCATCTGGAACGGGATGCCGGACGCTTCGGAAAATCCGAGTGCAGCGGGCACGCCCGAATCCGGCACCGGCACGATGACATCCGCATCGGCGGGTGTTTCGGCGGCCAGCTGGTGTCCCATGCGGCGGCGTACTTCATAAATCGAACGGCCCTGAACGATGCTGTCCGGACGGGCGAAATAGACGTATTCGAACACACAGGGACTGGTCGGGCGCTGCGGAGCGAAGCGATAGGATTCGACGCCCTTGTCGCTGATGATGACGATTTCGCCATTCTCGACTTCGCGCACGAACTCGGCGCCGATAATGTCCAGCGCGCAAGTTTCAGACGCCAGCACATACGCGTCGCCCAATTTTCCAAGGATCAATGGGCGCAGTCCAACCGGGTCACGCGCGCCGACCAGTTTCTTGCCGGTCAGGCCGACCAATGCGTAGCCGCCTTCGATTCTCTGAAGTGCGTCCACCAGGCGCGCGAGGAAATCTTTGCCCGTGCTGCGCGCGACGAGGTGAAGGATGACTTCCGTGTCCATGGTAGACTGGAAGATGGCGCCGTCCTTGACGAGGTCATGGCGCAGCTTGCGGGAATTGGTGAGGTTACCATTGTGCGCCACGGCGAACCCGCCCCCGGCGAGGTCGGCGAAGATTGGCTGCACGTTCCGCAATATGGTGCGGCCCTGTGTAGAGTATCGGTTATGGCCGATGGCAGCATGACCCGGCAGGCGCGTTCGGAGGTCTCCCCCGAAATGCTCTCCTACCATGCCCAAATGACGTTCCGAGGGGAATCGCTTGCCGTCAAAGGTAATCATTCCGCAGGCTTCCTGCCCGCGATGCTGGAGCGCATGCAAGCCAAGCGCTGTCAGCAGGCTGGCTTCATGATTTCCAAAGACACCGAAGACGCCACATTCCTCGCGGGGCTTGTCGTCATCATGATCGAAAAGGACCATTTGAGACGCACCTCCTGAGTGACGGTATTGCGACAAGGGCCTATTGCCCTGTTTTGCCCTCTGAGGGAAGGGCGGCTTGCACATCTTTTCCGACTTTCGACGCATTGTCGTTCACATAGTTCGCCATCTCGGCGAGTGGTGGGTACGTCATCGAATTCCGGATGAAGTCCGGGATCCGGCTCTCATCAAGCGCCAGATTGAGGAGCACGGCAAAGAAAACGAGGGCGATGGCACCGCGCGCAATGCCAAAAAACAGACCGGCGAAATGGTCGAACATGCCAATGCCGTCGGCGCCCTGGATGTTCTTGGACAGGCGCTGGCCAAACCATGCGACCAGAACATAAACAATGATGAATGCGACAACGACCAGGGCAAGATCGCCCAGCAACGGGTCGACGCCTTCCGGCACCAGCGTGCGCACGCCGTCTGCAAAGAAGCGGCGGGCATAGAAGGCGGCGGCCAGGGCGGCGATGAATGATCCGAGTGTCGCGATCTCGCGCAGGAAGCCTCTGGCAAATGCCATGATCGCGGAGATCACAATGACTGCAACCGCGATAGCGTCGAAAGCTGTAATGGACTCAAGCATTTTGGGCGTCCGGAGCGAGAAGGTGGGCGAGATCGATAAGCCGTTTAATTGGGGTGATCGTCAAGCCATCCACTGAAGTCGGACTGCCTTCGGGCACATAGGCATGGGTGAAGCCAAGCCGGACGGCTTCCTTGAGACGTTGCTCCATGCGGGCCACCGGGCGCACTGCGCCCGACAGGGCCACTTCGCCGAAGAACACGGTCCGCTCGGGCACAGGCGTGTCGGCAAGGGAGGTCAGCAGCGCCGCCGCCGCGCCAAGGTCTCCGGCTGGCTCGCCAATGCGATAGCCGCCTGCGACCGAGAGATAGACATCCATGCCCGACAGGCTGATCCCGCAGCGCGCTTCCAGCACGGCGAGCAGCATGGCAAGACGCCCGCTATCCCAGCCGACGACGCTGCGCCGGGGCGTGCCATAGGCGCTTTTGGCCACCAATGCCTGCACTTCGGCGAGCACAGGACGTGAGCCTTCCATCGCCGCATAGACCGCTGCCCCGCCTTCGCCATCGCCATCGGCTGACAGGAACAGGGCAGACGGTTCCTTGGCCGGGGCGAGGCCGTATTGGTGCATTTCGAAGATGCCGATCTCGTCAGTCGGGCCGAAGCGATTCTTCACGGCGCGCAGGATGCGAAACTGGTGTCCGCGCTCACCCTCGAAATAGAAGACGGCATCGACCATGTGCTCGACCACGCGCGGACCGGCAATATTGCCCTCCTTGGTGACGTGCCCGACGAGCACCAGCGCGGCGCCGGATTTCTTGGCCCAGCGAGTCAGTTCCTGCGAGCAGGCCCGGACCTGGCTGACTGAGCCGGGCGCGGCCTCAAGACTGTCAGACCACATGGTCTGGATGGAATCGATCACCACGAAATCAGGTTTGGCCGTTTTCAGCGCCGAAAGGATCTTTCGAAGGTCGGTTTCGGTGGCGAGGTCGACCGGGCTTTCGGCAACCTTCAGTCGCTTGGCGCGCTCCTGGATTTGCGCGGCAGCTTCCTCGCCAGATACATAGACCGTTTTCACGCCATTGCGGGCGAGTCGCGCGGCGACCTGCAGCAGCAGGGTCGATTTGCCGATACCGGGGTCGCCGCCGATCAGCGTGGCGGATGATGGCACGATGCCGCCGCCGAAGACGCGGTCCAGTTCTTCCACACCCATGACGATGCGGGCAGGCGTTTCGGTCTCGGTGTTCAGAGCGACGAATTCTGTCTTGCTGGAGCGCTTCGTGCCGGCCTTGGGCGCAGCGAGACCGCCCGGCGTGCCGCCGACCGTCTCCTCGACCAGCGTATTCCATTCGCCACAGCCCGCGCATTTGCCACTCCACTTGGAATGAACTTCGCCACAGGATTGGCACACAAAGGCAGTCGTTGCGGTCTTGGCCATGGTCAGAGAGATATGAGGGTTTGCGGGCAGGGGAAAGGGTTCGCTTTCGGTCCGGGCTGCAAAAGTGAGGGCGCGGGATGCCGGTTGCATTGCTGCAGACGGTCAGGTTCGCAGTCTCTTGTGTTCGCACGCCGGGGGCGGCAAACATCGGCCGCATGTCGACTGATAATCAAAATCCCGGAAACGACGGCCGCAGTTCAGGCCGACCGTTCGTGCCGCTGCAGCCTGCGCGGCAATTGCTGGGAGAGAAGCGTTACCGGGAGGCCCATGCATATTGCCGGAACGCGCTGGAGCAGGACCCGGACTGCGCCGATGCTTTTTTTGTGCTTGGTATCATCAATTATGAACACAACCAGTTCGAGCGCGCCCTGAAGCTGTTCGAACGCGCGCTTGAGAAAGGCCATCCCGAGCCGGGAGCGCACGTTCAGGCCGCGCGATGCTACGCCAAGCTGACTTTGCCGAAGCAGGCGCTCATACATATTGAAGCCGCCATAAAACTACAGCCATCGGACGGTTTCACGCTGGCATCTATCGGCGCCACGTTGAGCGCACTGGATCGGCATGAGGAAGCGGTCGCCTTTCACAGGCAGGCCGCGACCGCCTCTTCGAATGATCCGATCGTCTTCTTCAATCTTGGTTCGTCCCTGCAATTCATTGGTGATTTTGAGGGGGCAAGGAAAGCGTACCGAACCTGCCTCCAATTTGCGCCTCAGTATATTCCGGCGCGCGCCTATCTCGCGCTGATAACGAAACACAGCCCAGAGCAGAACGCAGTCGCGGAGCTTGAGGCCGCTTGGCTGCAGCGGCACCCGCGAGACATTGAAGGCGGGCTTCAACTCGCCCATGCCATTGCAAAAGTGCATGAGGACCTGGCCGACCCGGCAGGAGCCATGGACTGGCTGGACAAGGGCAAGGCCCTGGTGCGTCAGAATATTCCCAGTCAGCGAATGCAGAATCAGGCCAGTTTCGAAGCCGCCGAAGCGCTGTGCCATACGCTCGGCGTGAACAGTGAGGTTCAAACTGGCGGCCCGATTTTCATTGTCGGCCTGCCGCGTACCGGCACCACACTTGTCGACCGTATCATTTCCAGCCACTCCGGCATCGTGTCTGCGGGAGAACGCCCGGAGTTCGGAGCTTTCCTGAAGCGCGCAGTCGGCAATGACAGCGCGGACATGCTGGACGCTGGTACGATCAAGGGGGCGGCCGGAACCGACCTGTTGGCGGTCGGACAAAACTATATCGAAAGTGTGCAGGGAATACTGAACGGCGCGCAGCGCTTCACCGACAAGATGCCGATCAATGCCTTACTTGTTCCGGCCATACTTGCCGCCTTGCCGAATGCGCGCGTGATCTGTTTGCGGCGACAGCCTGCCGATAGTGTGTTGAGCATCTATCGCCAGCTGTTCGCCCTGTCGGCATTGCACTATCGTTGCGCGCACAGTCTTGAAGACCTGGCGGATTATGTGGCGCGCTTTCATGGTCTTGTTGAGACTTACACGGGCGCGCTCCCGTCCTCGCGGTTCACTCTGGTTGACTATGAGACCCTGGTGGAGGAACCGGAGGCGGAAACCCGGCGGCTTCTGGAATTTTGCGGTCTCGACTTCGAGCAGGCATGTCTGGACTTTCAGGAAAACACCGCGCCCGTGGCCACCGCCAGCGTCGCCCAGGTGCGCCAGCCCATGTATCGATCATCTGTGGACCGTTGGAAACGCTATCAGCCCCAGCTTGAGCCAGCCCTTGAGATACTTCGGAAGGCTGGACGACTCTAGGCGTCGCGTCTCAGAGCTGTGCCGGGGGAGACGCATCAGGGGTGTCCGTTTCGGGAGGAGACGTCTCGGTCGCCGCGCTGTCGCCACAGGTGAAAGCGGCAAGCCCTTCCGGCATTTTCCCGTCTGTCAGACGCACGGCGCGGGCCGGTCCCCGGGCGTTGCCCGCGGTGAAGGCAAAGCGTCCATCCAACACGTCGACATTGCGCTGGTAGAATGGGATGTAGCCCGAGAAGAGACGTTTGGAGAGGCTGGGCGCAAATTCGAACCGCCCGGTAGACGCACGGCGGGAGCCTTCAAACCGACCCGTCAAAGTGACCGAGTTGATCTCTTTCGTGCCGACCAGACGGACCGGGAAGCGCGCGGTGGCAGGGATCGGTTTGAAGGCTTCCTGGATCTTCTCGCCATCGCCCACCACCGGAGCCGACAGGGGATCATCTGACAGGAAAACCCGCCAAGCCAGGTGCAAACCCTCATAACGTGTGAAGTCGGCCTCTTCGGTGCAGGTGTCGATGTGCCATTCCCCGTCGAGGCGAAATTTCTCGTATTGCAGCCAGCCCGTAAAGGCGAGCGATAGCGCCGTGAAGGCCACCGAAATATATTTGATGAAATCCATCATGGCGCGTCTCCCCGTGTTCCCGGCGGAGACTGCGCCTGAAGATCAGTCTGGGGTCAAGTGGCAGAAAAGAATCTAAATCGCCGGCTGGATCGGGCCTTCGGCGCGTCCGTGGACGAACTGGTCGACATATTCGCTGCCGCTATTGTCGATGATGTCAGCCGGGCCGTGCCATATGATCTTGCCCTCATAGAGCATGGCGATGTTATCCGCGATCTTGCGCGCCGAGGCCATGTCATGCGTGATCGAGACGGCGGCTGCGCCGAGGCCGCGCACCTGTTCGAGGATGAGGTCGTTGATCGCATCGGCGGTGATCGGGTCGAGGCCGGTGGTGGGCTCATCGAAGAAGATCAGGTCCGGCTTGGAGATGATAGAGCGGGCGAGCGAGACGCGCTTCTGCATGCCGCCGGAAATTTCAGCCGGGTAGAGGTCGGCAACGTCTGAGCCAAGACGAACCTTTTTCAGCGTCTCGATGGCGAGTTCGCGCGCGTCCTTGCGCCGCAACTTGTCGACCTGCAGCAGGCGGAAGCCGACATTCTCCCAGACTGTCAGCGAGTCGAACAGCGCGCCAGATTGGAACAGCATGCCGATGCGGGCGCGCATCTTCTCGCGCGTCCTGCCGGTTGCGTTGGTCACGTCCTGCCCATCAAACCAGATCGTGCCGTCGGTCGGCGTCATCAGGCCGAGCGCATTTTTCAGCATCACCGACTTGCCCGAGCCCGAGCCGCCCAGCACGACGAGGCTCTCGCCCTTCTGCACTTCCAGGTCGACGCCCTTGAGCACTTCCTTGGAGCCGAAGGACTTCTTGACGTTTTCAAGTTTCAGGATGGGCGTGCTCACAGGCCAATCTCCACGAACAAGGTGGACAGGAGGTAGTTGGCGGCGAGGACCAAAACGGCCGCGCCAACCATGGAGAGCGTTGCCGCCCGGCCGACGCCGGTCGCGCCGGCTTCGGAGCGATCACCCTGGTAACAGCCCATGATGGCAATTACCGCGCCGAACACGACCGCCTTGATGACGCCGACAAGCACGTCTTCAGTCGTCATGAATTCCAGCGTGTTGCGCAGATAGGTCGTGGAGTCGAAATCAAGGCCATAGACGCTGACCAGCCAGCCCCCCATCACGCCAATCGTGTCAGCCACCAATACCAGAAGGGGCAATGACACGATCGCGGCAAGGAAGCGCGGCGCGTATAGATAACGATAGGGTGACGCAGAAAGCGTCTCCAGCGCGTCGATCTGTTCGGTCACCCGCATGGCACCGATTTCGGCGGAGATGCCAGCGGAAACCCGTCCGGCCAGCATCAGGCCGGTGATCGTGACGCCCAGCTCCCGCGTGATACCAAGCACAACAATGTTTGGCACGAATTGCTCCGCGCCGTATCGGCTTCCGCCCTCATAGATGTTGAGCGCCAGTGCCGCCCCGATGAAGACCGCTGACAGCCCCACTACAGGCAGGGAGTAGAAGCCAATATTGATGATCTGCCGCCAGATCTGGCCGACATACCAGCGCGGCGTGAACGCGGCGAATTTCACGCGAGCAGAAAATACCGTCAGTCGGCCAATCTCCGCGAAGAAGCCAAGCACGGCAGCGCCGATCCATTGAAGGGGATTGGGAACCCCGCGCTTACGGGTAGACACGTTCGACACGATTGCTGAGTCCTGTAAGTAATTCATACCCAAGCGTGCCAGCGCGGGCCGCTTGGTCTTCAAGTTTGGCATGCGCGCCGAGGAATTCAACGCGCGCCCCGGATTTAGCGACGCCCTGTGCTTTTGAGACATCAATTGTGATGAGGTCCATGGAAATGCGACCGAGCACGGGGCAAGGCGTGCCATCAAGATAGGCAATCAGCGTGTCGCTGCCGGATCGCGGAATGCCGTCGGCATAGCCCAGCGCAACCGTGGCCAGCGCTGTGTTGCCATCCAGCGTATGGGTTGCCCCATAGCCCACGGTTTCGCCCGCCTTGGCATGAAAGACACTGAGAATGCGCGCGTCGAGCGTCACGACAGGCTGCAGACCTACCGTGTCGGGCGAGGTCGAGCCGCCATAGAGCGCGATGCCCGGACGGGTCAGGTCAAAAGCGTAGTTCGGCCCCAGATAACAACCAGCGGAATTGGCCAGGCTGGCAGGCGTGTCGGGGAAGGCGGAGGCGATCTCTGTGAACCGGTCCAGCTGGACCCGATTGAGTGCATGGTCCGGCGTGTCGCCGCAGGCCAGATGGCTCATCACCAGGACAGGTTGCAGCTTGTGCAGCTCGTCGCGCCTATGCGTCAGCACACTGGAGGCAAGGCCGAGCCGGTTCATGCCGGTATCAAAATGCAGCGCGCAGGCCCCGCGCGGCGTGCGGGCCCAGAGTTCGACCTGTTCCTCGCTGGACAAGACCGGCGTCAGGTCTGCCTCGCGATAGGTTCGAAGATGGCTGCCGGTCGGTCCGTTCAAGACAAAGATGCGCGGACCAAAGCCCAGCGCTTTGCGCAGGGCCGTGCCTTCTTCGAGATGGGCGACAAAGAATGTGCTGCAGCCTGCCGTGGCCAGCGTCTGGGACACTTTAGCCGCGCCAAGCCCATAGCCATCTGCCTTGACCACGGCGGCCGTGGTGGCGGTCGGATTCAACCGGTCAATGGCCTGCCAATTGGCGGCAATGTTCGACAGGTGAATAGTGGCGCGCGGGCGGGAAGTCATGAAGGTTTCGATAGAAGCGTTTGGCCCCCGTGTCATCTACACAAAGCCGTCAGCTTCGCTCCTGATGCTCCAGCCAGGCGGAGCCCTTCATGTTCCAGACGGGCGTGAAAAAGACCATCCAGATGATCAGCGCGATCATGCCGCCTGCCGGGACGATAGCGATCTTCTGGGGGCCGAACAGGTCGACCAGTGCGCCCATGATGGCGGCACCGAACGGCGCACCGGCCATGAAGCCGAGCTGATAGATAGACAGGACGCGGGCGAGCTTTTCCTTTGGCGCGGCGTCTTGCACGATCGAGCGGCTCATCGCGATGGAGATGCCGGCGGCGAGTCCCCAGATGAAGACGATGCCGAGGAAGACATAGTGCGGCACCTGCCACATCATGGCGAGGATGCTGACTGAGGCGAGGAATTGCGCGATCAGCAACAGGCGGCCCTGACGCTTGATGCGCTTGAAGATCGATAGCACGACGGACGAAACAAACGCGCCCATCCAGAAAGTGACGAACATGTCCCGGATGCCATCCGAGCCGAAGCCGTAGACGTCGCGGTTCACGATCGGCAGCACGACCAGGAAGGCACCGATCACGAAGATCCCGACGCCGAACATCAGCGCAGTCATCGCCCACAGCTTTCCGTCTGAGCGCACGGCATGGAAGCCCTCGGCGATATCGCCCAGAGCGGATTTGATGCCCTTGCCGCTGGTCGCGATCTGGCGGCCCCGGCCCAGCCAGAGGGCGAAGCCTGCGCCAAGCGCCAGGATGATGCCTTGAATGGCGAGCAGCTGTTCTGCCGGAATCGGGCCGATGCCAAACCCGCCGAGCCAGTCGGGCATCAGTGTACGCTTGTCAGCATAGCCGCCCACGATGAGTCCGCCGATCTGTGCGAGGAATTGCGCCATTGTCGCCAGGGTAACGCCGAGTTGGAGCGTGACCCCGGAGCCGACCCGCATGCGCCGCTCCACGACCTCATTCACGATGGAATCGCGCGCGGGCATCATGAAGGCGCCGACGGTGCCGATGGTCAGGCCGTAGATGATCATTGCGGGATAGGAGAGTTCGCCACGCGCAACAGCCAATGCGAGGAACAAGGCAGGTGTAGCGGCCAGCAGGTGCAGAATAATGAGCAGACGTTTGCCATCTGCGCGCTCGGCCACCACGCCGCCGATCAGCAGGAAGATGACTGACGGCGCCGACAGCGCCATATTGGCGAGGCCAAGGGCCAGGCCATCCATGTGCAGGTGTTCCTTGCCCGTGATCAGATAGGGGAACAGGACCATCTGGAGGCCAAAGGCCATGAACCAGCTGAGTTGGACCATCAGATAGGCGGGCAGTTCGATTTTCACGCCACGGCGTAGCTGGCGGGCGCGCCAATGGTTTGCCGTTGCCAGCAGGGAGGCACCAGCCCCAATCGCTTCGCTGACGCCGCTGACGGGGGACGTGATGTCCTCGGCCGCGTCTTCGGCCATCTCGTCGATGAAGTCGTCCATCTTGTCTGGCATGCGCGCTCCGGAGCAATTGGCGGGACTGTATGAAGACGGCCCCGAGAAGGAAAGCCCCCGGCCTTGCGACACATGAAGACTGATGTCCATGACCGATGCGCAAGAAACGGGTGGGACGCCATACGCACAAGTGCTGATCCTTGCTGGCACCAAGGAGAGCAGGACATGATTTCACAAACAGCGCGCGGCAAGGCTGGATGGAGTTGGTGTCACGGGAACTTCGCGCATAGTTCAGTTGCCACAGCGCTGCGGTATGGTTAGCTTCACGCTAATGGCCCACCGGTAAAAGGTATGTAGAATGCGTCTGTTCCGGCATATTGTGAGTTGGGCCCTGGCCCTGTTCCTGATCGCGATGTTCGTTCAGGCGACCATTCACCCGCTGCCCAATCCGCCAGAAGGTATGGTGAAGTTCTTCGACCCGCCGGGCGAGAACATCGTATTCCAGACCATTGCGGCGAAATCAGGCATCAGCCTTTATGAACCGGCCGGCCGTGTTGTCGTAGGCCTGCTGGAACTGGTGGCGGCGCTGTTCCTGATCTTGCCGATGACGCGCCGGTTCGGGGCGTTCATGTCTGCGGGCGTGCTCGGCGGGGCAGTTGCGATGCATCTGTCGCCTTGGTTGGGCCGGGAAGTGCCAGTGTCACTGGATCCGCAGAACACAGCCACCGATGGCGGCATGTTGTTCATGCTCGCGATCGTCATGTTGGTATCCAGCCTGTTGCTGATGGTTGTGCACCCCGGTTCTCAAGAGCGGAACTAGCGCTCAGCACCATCTCCACAGACCGTTAACCGTTTGCTGCAACAGTTTTCGTCATTGCGAAAACGGCCACACGTATGGAAGATCCCTTGGAACCGCTGCAGATGCCACCGATCGGTCGCGCGCGGAACGCATTGTTCCGGCGATTGCTGGACCTTGTTGCCATGCCAGCGTCCCGATTGGCCCATCAGGACCGCCATATGGTGGGCGATATCCTGTTGGAAGTGTTGTTTCACGCCGAAGAAACCGATCGGGAAATGTGCGCCCGTCGCCTGTCGAACCACCGCGAAGCTCCGAAACGTGTCTTGCGCTATCTCGGCCAGTGCTCATTCCGCGTTGCGCAGCATGTGCTTGAGGAAAATGAGGGCTTCGATGCCTGCGACTTGCGGGAAATCTGCATGTCCGGGACCCAGGAACACCGAAAAGTCATTGCCGAGCGCAAGCTTGTGCCCGATTCGGTCTGTGAATATCTGGCGGAGTTCGCCGAAATTCCCGTCGTGAAGGTGATGCTGGCCAATAATGGCGCGATCATGCCCGAACAGGCGATCGACAAGCTGGTTGCCCGGTCGCGCGGGGACGAATCACTCTGCGCGCTTCTGGTTGAGCGACTGGAAACCAAACCGTCTCAAGCCATGGCCATGTTCTGGTGGAGCGACAGCACGACCCGCAGGAAAATTCTTCAACGCCATGCCGCCGATCGCCTGGAAGTAATCGACACCTGCCGCGACGTGTTTGAACTTGCCGCAGAAGAGAATTGGGCCGATCCGGTTACGCGCAAGGCAATTCAGCTGATCGAACGGCGCCAGCGCAATCGCGCGGCGATCGACAAGAGTCCCTATGACAGTCTCGAGGACGCGATCAACGCATCCGCGCTGGAGGGACTGGATTCCGAACTCGCGCAGGAAATCGGTTACCTCGCGGGCCTCAAGCCAGTGACGGCGGCAAAGATTCTGACGGACAAGGGTGGAGAGGGGATCGCGGTGCTGTGCAAGGGCACCGGGGTCAAGCGCGACTTTCTCCCCGTCCTGTGGGCGGGCTTGAAACGTGACCTGGAAACCGGAACGGGAGAGATCGATCCCGATTTTGCCCGCGTGGCCGAGATCTATGAAATCATGACCGTCGCCAAGGCGCAGACCACGCTGCGCTACTGGAACTGGTCGCTGTCTTCGGCTTTCTCTCCGAACGCTCTATCGTCCGCCATCGACGATGTGCCGGCCAATGAGGAAGCCAGCTTTTCCTCGCCGCAACGTACCGCGCGACTCGTTTTTGGCAGGTAGCGACACAAAACCATCCGAAAAGCACTTTCCAAGACGCGCGCAGGCCTTTAGGTCAGGGCGTTCATTGTATTGGGTCATCTATGAAAGGGGCGCGTGTGGCGTACTTTCTGGGGTTGCTGGTTGCACTGGTCGGCTTCTGGCTGGGCATGTCCGGCCATTACACACCTTTATTGCTGTCGCTGGGCGCTGTGTCAGTGGCTGTCTGCCTGATCCTGGCATACCGACTCGACATCATTGATCGTGAAGGCTCGCCGTATGTGCGCATTGTCGGGTTTGCGCTCTACTTCCCCTGGCTGATGAAAGAAATCGCGAAAGCGAACTGGACCGTGGTCAAGGCCTGTCTGAAAGCCGAAATGGACATAGCTCCGGCCCTGGTGAAGGTTAAGACCGCCTGTGAATCTGATCTCGCAAAAGTCACCTTCGCAAATTCGATCACGCTGACCCCGGGCACCGTCACCGTTGAGATTGAAGGTGACAAGATGCTGGTGCATGCCCTCTACGAACAGGAAGCCCAGCCCGAAGCGTTCGCCGAGATGGACCGCCGGTCTCGCCGCGCTGCCGATGGCAAGGGAGGCCCCGCATGACCGCTGCTGCCCTCATCGCCGTTCTGTTCGGCATGCTCCTCTTGTTGATTCGCGCCATTGCCGGTCCTACGCTGTATGATCGCGTGCTGGCCGTGAACTCATTCGGCACCAAGACCGTGCTGGCGCTCGGCCTGCTTGGCTTCGTAATGGGGCGCCCACAATTCCTCGACATCGCCATTCTCTACGCACTGATCAATTTCGTTTCGACGATCGCGATCCTGAAATTCTTCCGCTACCGGTCATTCCAGGTTCCACTGGTGCGTCGCGGACAGGGAGGTGGCAATGGCTGATTTCCTCGCAACGCTCGCAGCAGGGTGGGAAGTCATCCGGTTTCCGCTTGGCGCCGCGCTATGCCTGGCAGGCGGGCTGCTTTGCCTGATCGGCACCGTGGGCGTGCTGCGTTTTCCGGATTTCTACACCCGCCTTCATGCGGCCAGTATCACCGACACGTCTGGCGCGACGCTACTTTTGCTCGGCATGGCCATGATGGCGCCCGACTGGATGGTCGTCAGCAAACTGGGTGCGATCTTCATCTTCATCTATCTGACCAGCCCGGCATCGTCGCATGCTGCCGCAAATGCGGCGCATACAGCCGGCCTTCAGCCCCTGATCGGGCCGGTCGATACACATGACAAGGAAGGGCAGGATTCCTGATGGCCATGAGTGAACCAGATATCGGCTTGGCGCTGGTCAACATCGTCCTGCTCGGCCTCCTGTTTGTCGTGGCGATCGCCATTGCGCGCTTGCGCAGCCTGTTCGCCATCGTGATGCTGTCGGGCATCTATTCGCTGGTCTCGGCGGCTTGGTATGTCGCCGTGGATGCGGTGGATGTCGGCTTCACTGAGGCAGCCGTCGGCGCGGGCATGTCCACCGCGGTCCTGCTGGGTGCCATGCTGCTCACATCACGCACCGCGAAGCCGGAGAAATCCCTGCGCCAGCTCGGGCCTTTGCTCGTCTGCGTCGCCACCGGCATCATGCTGATCTATGCGACGGTCGATTTGCCAGCCGTGGGCGATCCGAACTCACCCGCCAATACCGGCGTCGGCCTCACCTATCTGCGGGTGGCCTGGTATGACACCGGCATCGAGAATGTCGTGACCCCGGTCCTCGGCAGCTATCGCGGGTTTGATACGCTGGGCGAGACGACGGTTGTGTTTGTGGCTGGTATTGCTGTTGCGCTCCTACTCGGCTTCGGCGAGCGCTCGCTGGCGGAGACAATCCGCAATGAAGACAAGACCCTGCCCAAGGCCGGCAAGACACCTGAGGCAGAAGATGAGGAGACGGACTCATGAAGAGCGACCATCACGTCATCTTGCGGGTGATCACCAAAACGTTGATTCCGGTCATCGTTCTGTTCGGTTTGTACGTTCAGTTCCACGGTGATTTCGGACCCGGCGGCGGCTTTCAGGCCGGCGTGATCCTGGCCGTGGCGATCATTCTCTACGCGCTTGTCTTTGGGGTGCCGTCGGCCATGCGGGCCGTGCCGCCCGCCTTCACCCGCTCAGTCGCGGCGGTTGGTGTGCTGCTATATGCCGGCGTTGGTTTTTGGGCGCTGCTTCAGGGTGGGCAATATCTTGAATATCAAGCGCTTTTCGGCGAGGAGCCGGGTGGCCATCATGGCCAGCATGTCGGGATTATCCTGATTGAACTGGGCGTTCTGTTTGGTGTGTCCGGTGCGATGCTGACCATCTTTTACGCTTTCGCTGGCCGCGTGGCCGAAATCCGCGACGAGGACTGGTAGGCCGATGCTGCTATTCATTCTAGAGCGCGCAAACTATTGGGCGGTCATCGGGCTGATGATGATCGGCCTGTACATCACGTTTGCGTCCGGAAATCTGATCAAGCGGCTGGTGGGTCTGTCCCTGTTCCAGACATCGATCTGCCTGTTTTACGTGACCCTTGGCATTGTGGCCGGTGGCACCGCCCCGATCCTGATGGATCCTGACACATCTGGGGGTCATGGCGGCGGTCATGGCGAAGAAGTTCCTCACGCAGCGGTCGATGCCGTACTCACGGCGTCTGCTGGTGGCGACCGCGTGGCCGATCTGGTGCATACCTATTCCAACCCCTTGCCGCACGTCCTGATGCTGACCGCGATTGTGGTGGGCGTCGCGACCCTGTCGGTCGGGCTCGCCCTGATCGTCCGCATTCGCGAAGCCTATGGCACAATCGAGGCAGATGAAGTGCGCGAGATCGACATGCAGACCGCCATCGCTCAGGAAGCCGAACAGGAAGCAGCTGAAAAAGAGGCACTGGCATGATCGACCTGCTTCTGGATACCGCGCCCCGCTGGGCGTTGCTTCACGCACCCGCACTGTTGATCATGGTGCCGTTGTTCCTGGCGCCTCTGCTGGCGATCCTGCCAAGTGGTCGGCTGTCCTGGCTGATCAGTATTGCGGCCACAGTGTTTTCGCTGTTCTGCGCTCTGATCCTGGTGGGACAGGTGCAGGCTTCTCCGGTTGGCGTCGTCGGCTATGACGTTGGCAACTGGCCCATGCCCATCGGTATCACGCTTCGGGTTGATGCGCTCAATTCCATGATCCTGTTGCTGGTGGCTGCCATTGGTGTGCTGTCCACGATCTTTTCATGGCCGACGGTCAAGGCAGAGATCCCTGAGCGCAAGCACCCGCTGTTCTACTCCGCCTTTCTCGTCTGCTTTGCGGGCCTCAGCGGCGTTGCGATCACGGGAGATGCGTTCAACCTCTTCGTCTTCCTCGAAATTTCGTCGATTTCCACCTATGTGCTGGTCGCGCTGGGGGCGGGCCGGGATCGCCGCGCTCTTCCGGCCGCGTTCAACTACCTCATCATGGGTACGCTCGGCGCCAGCTTCTACATTATTGGTGTGGGCTTCCTCTATTCCGCCACGGGTACGCTGAACATCGCTCAAATTGCCGAAATGCTGCCTTCGCTGGCGGGCAATCGCAGTGTTGAGGCGGGCTTTGCGTTCATCATTGTCGGGCTCGGCCTGAAAGCAGCGGTCTGGCCGCTGCATCAATGGCTGCCAAACGCCTATGCCTACTCACCAAGCTTCGTGACCATGTTCCTGTCGGCTACGGCGACGAAGGTTGCGCTCTATGCGCTGATCCGGTTCTTGTTCACCGTGTTCCGTCCGGAATTCGCATTCGAGCAGGCGACTTTCACCTACTTGCTGATGCCGCTGGGCCTCGCCGCGATGATAACCTGCAGCTTCCAGGCAGTCTTCCAGACCGATGTGCGCCGGACGCTGGCTTACTCCTCTGTTGCGCAAGTCGGTTACATGATCCTCGGCGTGTCCATTGGCACAGTTGCAGGCGTCAGTGCGGGCCTGTTCCACTTGCTGAACCATGCGATGATCAAGGGTGCACTCTTCATGGCAGTCGCTGGCGTAGTCCTGACATTCCAGGGCACGACCATTCGCGATTTCGCCGGCTTGGGACGCACAGCGCCCTGGACAATGACCGGCTTCGCGATCGCGGGGCTGTCATTGATCGGTGTGCCGCTGACCGCAGGCTTCCAGTCAAAGCTCCAGCTCGGCTACGCCCTGTTCGACCAAGGTATGTGGTGGGGCGTCGTTTTTGTCGTGTTCTCCAGTTTCCTGGCGGTGATCTATATGGGCCGCATTCTGGAGGCGATCTTCTTCCGGCCGCCGATCAATCCGCGCAAATCGCGCAAGGAAGCGCCGATCCTGTTGCTTGTGCCGCTTTGGATACTGGCCCTTGCAAACATCTATTTCGGTATCACGACCGAACTGCCGCTCGGACTGGCGCGTGACGCCGCTGCGGCCGCGTTCGGACTGGAGGCCTTCTGATGAACTCTGAGCTGTTGATCTGGGCCGCCCTGTGCCTGCCATTGCTGATTGCGATCGGCATTGCCGTGACGGGAGCGTTCTCGAACGTCCGTGAAGGCGTTACACTGGTCGGCGCGACCGCGCTGTTCGGTGTGGTCATCGCGCTTGCCATGAAGGTGGCAGGCGGCGAGGTGCCTGAACTCTATGTGGGGCAGGCTGCGCCGGGCCTCGATTTCGCTTTCAAGCTGGAGCCGCTGGGTGCTTTGTTCGCACTGGTCGCCAGCGGCCTGTGGATCGTCAACTCGTTCTATTCCATCGGCTATATGCGTGGAAACCGCGAACGCAATCAGACGCGCTTCTACATCTGTTTCGCCATCGCCATATTCGGCGCGATGGGCGTCGCCATGTCGGCGAACCTGTTCACGCTGTTTGTGTTTTATGAAGTGCTGACCCTGTCGACCTATCCACTGGTGGCGCACAAAGGCGATGCGGCGGCCAAGCGCGGCGGGCGCATCTATTTGCTGACCCTGTTAGGCACATCCATCGGCCTGTTCCTGATGGCGGTCATGTGGACCTGGGCCCTGGCTGGCCAGAACCTGGATTTTGTTCAGGGTGGCCTGCTTGCCGGACGCAATCTCGATCCGGCCGTGGCCAGCGCCTTGCTCATCCTGTTTGCTTTCGGCATCGGCAAGGCGGCATTGATGCCGTTCCATTTCTGGCTGCCCAATGCGATGGTCGCACCAACGCCGGTTTCCGCCCTGTTGCACGCCGTTGCGGTTGTGAAGGCGGGCGTCTTCACCGTGATGAAAGTGTCGATCTACATTTTCGGTGAGGACTTGCTGAACGCGACGCCGGGCCGCGAATTCGTGCTCTGGGTAGCGTGCTTCACCATCATCGTTGCGTCGCTCGTCGCGATGACGAAAGACAATCTCAAGGCTCGTCTGGCCTATTCGACAATTGCGCAGCTGTCCTACATCACGCTGGGGGCAATGCTGGCCACGCAGGCCGGATTCATGGGTGGAGCGTTGCAGATCGCCGCGCATGCAGTTGGCAAGATGACATTGTTCATGTGCGCTGGTGCCATTTATGTCGCCACCGGGCTGACGAACATATCCGACATGAGGGGCCTTGGCCGGAAGATGCCGATTGTCTTCATCGCTTTCTTCATTGCGACCCTGTCGATTATCGGCATCCCGCCGATGGCGGGGGCGTGGGCGAAATATGAGCTGATGCAGGGCGCGATCAACCGGGGCACAGGCTTTGTACCCTATGTCCTGATCATTTCGTCGCTATTGAATATTGCGTATCTGCTGCCGATCCCGATCCTGGCGCTGATGCCCACGCCGGGCACGCCAGAGCCGAAACCGTTCAAGCGACCGGACGGCGCGCCATTCTTCACTGTGGCAGCACCGGTCGTGACGGCGGGCCTTTGTGTGGTCTTGTTCTTCCTTGTCGGGCCGTTGGCGGACTTCCTGTCGCCTGCGTTTGAAGCCCCGTCATCCCCTGCCTTCGCTGGAGGTCAGCCATGAGCGACGAAACGCCGAATGATACCCGCGATACCAGCGGACGCTTCGTGAAGCGCGCCGCAGAGAAGGCGCACCGTCTGCACACGCCGTCAGAAGATGGGGTGCATCCTGTGGCCAAGATCCTGTTCGGATGGACCGAGGCAAAAGTCGCTGGAACGGCGATCTTCTGGGGCATCGGCCTGCTCTCGGCCTTCCTGATTGTCATCGATCTGGCCGTTGATCGGCACGAATACGTCCACATGGCCGAAGCGACCGGATTCTATGCGCTGTGGGGCTTTGCCGCTTTTGCTTTCGTTGTGCTGTTGGGCTGGCCGCTGGGCCGACTGCTGCGTCGCAGTGAAACCTATTATGGTGATCCGGGCGGTCCGCCGTCGGATATCGACCCGGATATACCGGCCGTGCCTGACGCTGCCCCGACCTATCCTGACGAAGGAGACGAGCACTGATGACTGGTTTGCTCTCCATGCTGAATCCCGGCTGGCTCCTGATTGCTGTCGGCCTTGGCGCCCTTTTCTTGCCTGTTCGCCGCGTGCGTCAGGGACTGACCATTGCTGCGCCCATCATTGCCATCCTGTTGATTTCGGTCGCGGATCGGAACGTGAATCTGTTGACCGGCCACGCGCTGGGTATCGAGATGATTCTCTATCGGGTCGACAATCTCAGCTACATTTTCGGCCTCGCATTCCTGCTCGCGGCGCTGTTGAACGCGATCTATGCGTGGCACACAGACGACCGTCTGCAGGACGGTATGTCGATTGCCTATGCAGGGGCCGCCGTCGCGGCGACCTTCTCGGGCGACATGATGACCCTGTTCGTGTTCTGGGAACTGACGGCCATTACATCGGTCTTCCTGATTCTGAGGGCAGGGACGCGCGCTGCTTATTTCGCCTCCATGCGGTATCTGGGCGTCCAGATTCTGTCCGGCGTCCTGCTGCTGGCTGGCATTGGCTATGTGTACCAGTCGCGCGGCGACCTTTCGATCTCGGCCTTCACCAGCCTGAATGAACCGGGCGCACTGCTCGTCTTCATTGCGCTGGGCATCAAGGCAGCCTTTCCCTTCCTGCACAACTGGCTGCAGGATTCCTATCCGAAGGCCACGGTGGTCGGCGCGGTTGTCCTGTCGGCCTTTACGACAAAGCTGGCCGTCTACGCTTTCGCGCGGATGTTCCCTGGCCATGACGCGTTGATCTGGATCGGCGCCGTGATGACCGTGTTCCCGGTCTTCTTCGCCGTTATCGAAAACGACCTGCGCAAGGTGTTGGCCTATTCGCTGAACAACCAGGTCGGCTTCATGATCTGTGCCATCGGCCTCGGCACCGCAGGGGTCGGCAATGCGCTCGCGCTTAACGGCGCATCGGCGCATGCCTTCTGCCACATTATCTACAAGGGCCTGCTGTTCATGAGCATGGGCGCGGTGCTCTATCGCACCGGCACGACCAAGGCGTCTGAACTGGGCGGGCTCTACAAGTCCATGCCGTGGACGACGATCTTCTGTATCATTGGTGCAATGTCGATCTCGGCTTTTCCGCTCTTCTCGGGCTTTGCGGCCAAGTCGCTGACCATGAGCGCGGTGGGCAAGGAAGGCTACACAATCGTGTGGCTGATGCTTTTGTTCGCGTCGGCCGGTGTGCTGGAGCATTCGGGCATCAAGATTCCATATTTCGCCTTCTTCGGCCATGACAGCGGCAAGCGCGTGAAAGAAGCGCCCTTCAATATGCTGCTCGCCATGGGGCTCGCCTCCTTCATCTGTATTGCTGTGGGTGTGCCAGCGATTGTTCCGGGCTTCGGCTATGAGTGGCTCTACAATCTGCTGCCGTATCGCGAAGAGGCGATGGCATATCATCCGTTCACGCTGGATCATATATTGACCCAGATGCAATTGCTCGTGCTGGCCATCTTTGCCTTCGTGATGCTGAAGCGCCTTGGCTGGTACCCACCGGAAAAGCCGGGCGTCGTGCTCGACAGCGACTGGCTCTACCGCAAGGCAGGCTATGGCATGGCGACATGGACCGGTACGGTTTGGCAAAAGGTGGGGCCGGCCATGTCCGCCATCTTCTTCAAGCTGACCGGCCGGGCCTATGAGCGGATCGAGGATACATTCAGTCCAAGGGGCGAATTGGCCCGTGGAGGTCTTGCCAGCGGCATGGCGATCTGGACCGCAATCCTGCTTGGTTTTGTCCTGCTTCTGTCCTTCATAACGACCGGATAATCAGCTTTACGGCGAAATATAACATACCGGTGGTATGCGAGCTAAATCCGGATCGTGTAGTAATTACTGCGATTTATACGTGAGTCATTATCAATCTTAAGCTAATCCCGATTGGTTGATCGCAATGACGGGGATGCGAGATGGCTGATAGTGAGCATGCAATGACCGACAGGATTGAGTTCCTGGAGATGACAACGAGAATTGTTGCGGCCTATGTGAGCAACAATACGTTGCAAGCCGAAGAGCTGCCGCAACTCATCCGGCTGGTCCATTCATCGCTGGAAGGTGTGCGGGGGACCGACGAAATTTCGGAGCCACTCAAGCCTGCTGTATCTATCCGGAAATCCATTGGCGAGGAGTATCTGATCTGTCTGGAAGACGGATTGAAGTTCAAATCCCTGAAACGCCATCTGCGCACCAAATACGATATGACGCCCGAAGAATACCGCGAGAAGTGGGGGCTTCCGGGCGATTATCCAATGGTCGCGCCGGGTTATTCGAAGCAACGCTCAATGCTCGCCAAGCAAATGGGGCTCGGTAAGTCCGAGCGCGACTAGTATTCAAAACCGAATACTTTTGTTTCGGCATCGAAATGAAAGCATTTGGTAGGAATGGTTAAGAAAAAATCACCAGGACTCTTGATCCGCGACTCAACTCGCGCGATAGGTGATTCTATCGAATCACCTGGGGGTGACTGAAATGACCAAACAGAATGTCTTCAAAGGCGTAACCGATTCGCAGCAGAAGCTGATCGAATACTGGTGTGGCTTGCGCGATTCGCACGGTCTCGTGCGGCGCGAATCAATGGATCCGGGCCAGTTCCGCGCCATGCTCGCCAGTATCTCCATTGTGGAGTTCGATCGCTTCGGCACCGGGCGGTTTCGAATCGCTGGTTCCCGTCTGCGTGAGATTTTCGGTATGGAGGCCCGTGGCCGCCAGATCGAGGATGTCCTGGGCGACCATGGTGAAGCCTATTGCCTCGGCCTCGCTGCAGCGCTGGAGCGCGGCGCGCCTGTTGGCGGGATGATAGAACAGGAAGATGGTCGCATGCATGCTTGGACACGTTTGCCACTGGCCGGACCTGACGGTCAGCTGACTCAAGTGCTTTGCCATGATGAACTGGTGCGCGCCCGCCCAAAAAAGGGCCGTCCGGACCCGGCCGGCAAGGGCATCACCGGCAACCATGATCGTGCCGCCGCCTAGGCAGGCGAAGCGAACCAGGTTCAATAAAACGCAGAAACGGCGCGGCCCACAAGGCTGCGCCGTTTGCGTTCAGGGGCCCTATCCCTCGAAAACCTGTCTGTGCCCGCGCCGCAATCCCCAGACATTGCGGGCATTCAACTTGTCGTAATAGGAAAGTTATCCTACACCTCGAGAAAGCGGGTAGTCTGATGCCTGTCATCACAGGAGAAAGACATGCAGGATTTCGATCCCCAGAAAGACGAGGACAGAGCGTATCTCGCCGCTGCACTGACAGCGTACGCGTTGGGCCTGAAGACTGAAGCGATCCTCAGCCGCCAACGCCGTTCCCCCGCAGAAGCGCGTGGCCGCCAGATTGCCATGTATCTGTTGCGCACGGCGCTGGGCATGAGCCTCAGCCGCGTGGCCCGCGCCTTCAACCGTGATCGCACCACGGTCGCCTATGGCTGCAACCTCATCGAGGATTGCCGCGATGATCCGGATTTCGATGTCTGGATCGAGCAATTGGCCGTCGGCCTGTCGAGCGTGGTCGTGCTCGATAGCGCTGCGATGGCGGTCTAGGCAATGGCCATGCGGAGGATCCTGACCGAGTATCGGTTGCGGACGGTGCTGACGCATGGTGGCATGGTTGCGCCGGTGCGGCAGACATATCTGGCCTATCGCGGCCCGGACACACGGCGACAGGTCGCCGGTTGGGTGTCGCCGCACATTATCGCGCGGCTGAAGGCCGACGCGTGCCTTCGGGCGCAGGTCGCGTTTCCGGACAGGTTGGCCGCCGGACCCACACTGATGGTTGAGTGGGATTCGCGTGCAACCTCCCGGCCGTCAGACTGGCTGAATGTGCGCGCGGATTGTCGACATGGATTGATGGTTGAGTTGGTTGCCGACACGCATGCGCCGGAAGTGATCCGACAAAGTGCGGCGGCGGGGCGCTACCGGGATGAGTTCATTCGCGCCAGCCAACCGGCTTCCGCTCGCGCACGCCCGGTCTTTGACAAATCCACACACCAGCGCGCGTCGGATCGTTTGGCCGAGCTGGAAACGGAGATGGGTGTGCTGGCCATGCGACAGCTGGAGGATTTGCTGATCGACCGGGCAACTGTCACAGCGCTGACGGCGCGGTGGCGCATGAAAGCCGAAGATGTGAAACAGGTTGCGCAGGAGGCGCTTGCCCGATTGGCCGTGGCCTACGAGCTTTCGCGAGTGGTCGACAGCCCGGCCTGAGCATCATGGCGAATACGTTCCAGCATGGAGGCGAGGCCGTTCGAGCGTTGAGCCGTGAGCGCGCCGCTGACGCCGATCTCGTCCAGCAGGGTCTTGGCGTCAAATCCGTTGATTTCTTCCAGCTGCGCGCCGGAATAGAGCCGGACCAGCAAGGCGATCAGACCGGATACGATCATCGCGTCGGATTCTGCCCGCACCTTCATGCGACCGTCCTCAAGATCGGTCACCATCCAGACCTGTGACGCACAGCCACGCACCCGCGTCTCTTCGGTGCGCTCTTCCGGCTCTAGCGCGGGGTTCGCCTTACCCAGATCGATGATGTGCGCATAGCGCGCTTCCCAATCGTCGAGCCAGGAAAACTCTTCACGGATTTCATCAGCAGTTTCAGCAATGGTCATGACCGCCAGATGGGGCATCTTCTCTAAAAAAGAAACCCCCGGTACCGATTGTGGTGCCGGGGGCGAGAGAGAGACTTGTTTGCTGGGGCTTATTGGTAGACGCCGCCAATGCATTGTCCGACGTCGGCGAGCGCGTGCTCCCCAATGCAGAACGGAACTTCATATTGCTGGTTCGCTGCAGCAACACATTGCTGCAGGTTCAGGTTTGCCATGTTCAGGCAGCCGCGGGTTTCGCGCTCAGCCATGGCGGAGTTTACCTGGCTGGACGAGGCGGCCGTCTGGCCGAGGATGCGGTAGGCCGCAAGCGTGGCGATCTGGTCGGCCACAGGCTCCTTGCCGTACTGCACACGCTTTTTCTTGGACAGGCCAAGGCCGCTGGTGACGGCGGCCGGGAAGCGAATCGCGTCAGCTGCACCGGAGACATTGTCCCACAGCGATGGCGCGCCGGAACGTCCGGCACCGGCCAGGATGCTGTCTATGTCAGAGGCCGAGAAGGCGGAGATCAGCTGGCCGCGGGCGGGCGTGCCGACCGTCTGGATGCTGTTCAGTCGTGTCGCTTTTGCGCCGGAGTTTCCGATCTTGGCTTTCGCCCAGCCGGAGCCTTGCAGGCTGTAGGCTTGTTCTTTCACATAGGCCGCCGTGGCGCTGAGGCGCTGGCTGTCGGCTTCTGTTGCGGCGAGCGATGAGCTGACCGCATTGTCGCCGCCACTGAGCTGGCGTGCATAGCGCACATCATTCTTCAGGCCGGTCAGCAGCGCGTCGTTGCCGTAGAAACTTGCAATGTCGCGAACAGCGGCCCGGTATTCAGGGTCCTGTGAGGCGATCAAGGCGGAATAGGAGATCCACCCCTTCGACAATTGGTCGGGATTGTGCCCGCCCAGAGAGTTCAGGGCGTGGTCGATGTCTTTGGCGGAGGCGAAAGGCTTCTCTTTCACATCCGTGACATCGGACTGGTATGTCCCATATACGGCGGCCGATTCCGAAATCGGATCCCCTGACTGCGCTGATGCCCCCATGGCCAAGCCAAGGGCAACCACTGCAGTACCGATCATTCTGATGGATTTCATGTGCTACTTCTCCCTCACGCGTCACGCGACAGTGTTGCATGAACTTCCCCCCATGGGGAACCTCACCTTGCCTGCTGCACACATTACAAATACAGCAAAGTATGCGTGACACAGGCAGAATGCCTAAGGAATCTCACCGGGGTGTTAACGACTTGCCCGAACTGATGCGAAAGAGATTACAGTTCATCCATCTTGTCTGGCTCGTCCTGACAGTGGCACTGGGGATCTCAGCGTTAATAGGCGGGCTTGCCGATAACGCGCTCCTGGCCGGACTCGGCCTCGCTGCGCTTCCGGGCGTGGTGGGGGCAGCGCTGTTGCATTCCAAAATACGCGCTGAGGATCTCATCGGGCCATTTCTGGTGATCGGTTGGACACTGTTGGCCATGCTCGGTATCGCCTCGACCGGTGCGGCCTTGTCGCCTTTGACCATATTGTTTGCCATCGCACCGCTGACGGCGATGAATCTGGGTAAGCCCGGCATGGCGGCCGAAGCTGCCATTTTCGGGGCGTTCGCCTTCCTTGCCACCGCCGTCATGGTGCGGCTCGGCCTGTTGCCGCCCGCCAATCCGGAAAGCGCGTATCAGGTGCCGGCCATGTTGCTGGCTTTTGCAGGTCTGGTCATGATCGGATTGCTGGCCTGGACGTTCCTGAAGGCTCGCGAGGAAGAAGCTGCAATGCCAGCAGAGACGACGACGGAGATGGTGACTATCCGACAGGATGTGGGCCTGCCGGAAGAGTCCGGCCTGTTGCTGCTCGATGTGTCTGAGTTTGGTCGTATCCGAACGCTCAGCGGCGACTTGTTGGGCCTGGACAATGTGAGGGCAGGCGGCTTGCTCGCGAACCTGCTGCAGGACGAAAAGGAAGTCAGCCTATTGAAGCCCGCCAATGGCCGCACGCATGGCGAAGTCACCCTGAGCAATGGGCGCGAGGTGGCATTCGTCGCGGAAGCCCATGAGGCCGGTGCGGTGCTGGTGCTGCGGGACCTGACTGAGGCGCGGGCAATGACGCTGGATACACGTGCCAGACTGGCAGAGGCTGAAGCGCGCCTGAAAGGTCGGACGGCCTTTTTCGCGTCCCTTGGCCATGAACTGAAAACCCCGCTCAATGCCATTCTTGGCTATGCCGACATGATGCGGGCCGGCATTCGCGGGCCGATGCCTGAGCCCTACAAGGACTATCCGGAAATCATTCATGAGAGCGGACAGGACTTGCTCTTGCTGGTCGATGATATTCTGGACCTCGCGAAGGCCGAGGCCGACCGTCAGCGGCTGGAGCCGGAGCCGGTTGACCTGACGGCGTCTGCGCAATCCATCCTGAGACAGCTCGACAACCAGGCTGAACGTGCTGGCGTCAAACTGAAACTGAAGGCAACCAGCGAAGTCTGGGCGGAAGCTGATGCGCGCGCCGTGCGACAGATCTGGCAGAACCTCGTTTCCAATGCGATCAAGTATTCCTCTTCCGGCGGCACGGTCACGCTGGATGCGCGCGACGAAGGAAATGCGACCGTGCTGAGCGTCACCGACAAGGGCGCAGGTATGTCATCGGAAGATGTCCGCCGAGTGCTTGAGCCATTCTCTCAAGGCAGCAATTCCAAAGGTCGTCAGGGCACCGGGCTGGGTCTTGCCGTGGTGAATTCCTTCGCCCAGTTGCATGGCGGTCAGGTCGTGATCGACTCCGCGCCCGGCAAGGGCACCAAGGTCGAAGTGAGCCTGCCACGCGCCAACCCGGCCGACATCCAGCCTATGGAAGACGCCGCACAGTAAGCTAACCGCTTTCCGGATTGGCCTGAACGCGTCTATGAAGCTTCCCATCCGCAACAACCGGGCAGGCGGCCCGCAACAGGATTTCGGACCATGATGATGGAAAGATTGCCCACGAAGCTCTGGGTCGAAGCACTGGTCCGGCGGGCGCAGGTTGCGGGCGCAGCAGCATTTGTACTGCAAAAGGGCGACGCCGAACGTGGTGATGTTCTGATCAAGGTCGCGCGTCTGGATGGCACTGCGGCTGTCTATGTGCCCAGCATGAATATGGAGGGCGAACGCATCTTCATTGACCTGCGTGTGCAGGGGATCGGGCCCGAGGAAGCGACTGTGGACACCCATGTGCGCAAGGCGCGGGATCGCGACCCCGATCTTTGGGCTATCGAGATCGAGGACCGGGACGGCAGGCACTTCCTGACCGAGCATGTGGACAGTCCCGAATAGGCGCCAACCAAGGCCGCAGATTCACAGAACTCTTTAACCGGCAGTAGGTCTTTATTAACCGTGAGAGGGCAGCTTCGGCCTGAATTCTAGTTGGGGCGCGCCAAGTCATGCTGTTTCTGATAAATGATCAGATCACCGAGATCGAAATACCCGAGATGCACCTTGCCAAACGGTGGCAGTCGCTTGGCTGCGGAGACCCTTACGGCATGCGGGCACGCGAAGCGCTGAATTTCGCCAGCCGGGTCGTTGGCGAGCATCTGAAAGAGCACATTCCCCTGGAAGACTCCCTCCTGCAGGATCTTGGGTCCCTGATCATCGCCAAGACCGGCGCCAATGCTGTGCTTTTCCCGATTTTCGGGGACGTTGTCGGCGAACCTCGCCTGACCATTATGCCAGAAACCATCCTGGAATCCCTGCGGGACCGGCACCATCGCGAGGGAAAAGCCCCCGACGTGCGAGAGATCTGGCCGAACGCAGCCTGATACTGGTGCTTCATTCGGCGGTTCAAATGGGCTAGGGCCTCTGCCCAGCACGAAAGAGCCCAGATCACATGTCCCATGAACAGGAAGCCGCCCGCCGGCGCACCTTTGCCATCATCTCCCACCCGGACGCCGGTAAGACGACGCTGACGGAGAATCTGCTGCTTGCTGGCGGTGCCATCCGCGCAGCCGGTGAAGTTGCTGCGCGTGGGCAGGCTCGCCGCACGACGTCGGACTGGATGAAGATCGAGCGGGATCGCGGCATCTCGGTCTCTGCCTCGGTCATGACGTTCGAGTTCGACGGTCTGGTATTCAATCTGCTCGATACGCCAGGCCACGAAGACTTCTCGGAAGATACTTACCGCACGCTCACCGCGGCCGACTGTGCCGTGATGGTGCTGGATGCCGCAAAGGGCATCGAGCCACAGACGCTGAAACTGTTCGAAGTGTGCCGCCTGCGCGACATTCCCATCGTGACCTTCATCAACAAGATGGACCGCGAAGCACAGGATCCGATCGCTTTGCTGGACGAAATCCAGGACAAGCTGCAGCTGGATACCGCACCCCTCTATTGGCCCGCGGCCAGTGGCCAGCGTTTCTCAGGCATGATGGACCTCCAGAAGCAGGAATTCTGCGTCTTTGAACGCAAGCCCGGAGAAGCACCCCGCATTGGCGCAGCCGAGCGCATCCAGGGCGACGACGCCACCCTCAAAGGCGCGCTGGATGAAAGCGTTTTTGACGAGCTTAGCGAAGGCGCGGAAATGGCGACGACCCTGTTGCCGGAATTCGACATTGAAGCCTTTCTCGGCGGACATATGACGCCGGTCGTGTTCGGTTCGGCGCTGCGCCATTTTGGCGTTCTGGAATTGCTGCGTACACTGCATTCCTATGCGCCCGCGCCGCGTGATCAGAAGGCCGAGAAAAAAGGTGAACCCGTGATGATCCATGCGGGCGACAAGCCAGTCTCCGGCTTCGTCTTCAAGATCCAGGCAAACATGGATCCGAACCATCGTGACCGGGTGGCTTTCTTGCGGCTGTGCTCCGGCGAGTTCAAGCGCGGCATGCGCTTGAAGACGACAGCCGGCAAACAGCTGAACATCCACAATCCAATGATGTTCCTGGCCCAAGACCGCGAGATTGCGGAGACGGCTTATGCGGGCGATGTCATTGGCGTGCCGAACCATGGCCAGTTGCGTGTTGGTGATAGCCTCTCTGAGAGCGGAGATATCCAGTTTGGAGGCATTCCGAACTTTGCCCCCGAACTGCTGCGCCGCGCCCGGGTGAAAGATCCGATGAAAGCCAAGCATTTGCGCAAGGCACTCGAAAGCCTTGCCGAAGAAGGGGTAACCCAACTCTTCAAGCCGGCGATCGGCTCCGACATGATTGTCGGCGCGGTTGGTCAGCTTCAGTTTGAAGTGATGACGGAGCGGGTAGCCGCGGAATACAATCTCGAAGTCGTCTTCGAGCCTGCACCCTACAATGTCGCGCGCTGGATGAGTTCAGATGACGACAAGAAGCTGGAAGACTTCCTGGACAGGAACAAGTCCGCCAGCGGAACAGATTTGGATGGCGCCCCGGTCTATCTGGCGAAGAATGCCTGGGATGTGGGCTATGCTCAGGAAAAGAACCCGGACATTCGCTTCACGGCTACCAAGGAACGTCTAGTCTAGTTCTGCTGGCGCACGCCGAAAGATATTCTGAAATCTCGTTTCGGCATCGTATCAAATGTCACGATTCTGGTGTATCTTTCCGTCATTACGGAAGGAGATCAGCATGCCGTATATCAAGACGCGAGATGAGACTGAGATCTTCTACAGGGATTGGGGCCCGGTCGAGGCGCCACCCATCATGTTCCACCATGGCTGGCCTTTGACGGCTGACGACTGGGACAATCAGATGCTGTTCTTTCTCTCCGAGGGCTATCGGGTGATCGCAGCGGACCGCCGCGGTCATGGCCGGTCGCAGGAAACCTGGACTGGCAACGACATGGATACCTATGCCGCGGACACGGACGACCTCGTTACAGCGCTGAACCTGGCAAATGTGGTTCATGTCGGACATTCGACAGGCGGCGGGGTGGTGGCGCGTTATGTGGCCCAACATGGCGGGGACCGGGCTGCCAAAGCCGTGCTGATTGGCGCGGTCCCACCCTTGATGCTGAAGACGGCGGACAATCCGGATGGCATCCCCATGGGCGTCTTCAATGATTTCCGAAGGCAATTGTCAGACAATCGCGCCAGCTTTTTTCTCGATGTCCCAAGCGGTCCGTTTTTCGGATTCAACCGGGATCATGTCGAGACGGTGGAGGCAATGGTCCACAATTGGTGGCGTCAGGGCATGATGGGTAGCGCAAAGGCGCACTATGACTGTATCGCCGCCTTCTCCGAGACGGACTTCACTGAAGACCTGAAGGCTCTCAAGGTGCCCACACTGATCATGCATGGGGACGATGACCAGATTGTTCCGCTCGACCTTACTGCCCGCAAGGCCGCAGACCTTGTCGAGGGTTCGGTGCTGAAGATCTATGAGGGCTTGCCGCACGGAATGTGCACAACGCATTCTGAGCTCATCAATCCAGACCTGCTAGATTTCATTCGCGCCTAGAGGAGGGATACCCGTTCAGGATGGGTCTGGTGCCGTCAGCGGCTCCGGCTTGTCGCTTGGCGGGGAGGCGAAGTCCGATCCACCCTGTAATTCTTCCTGAACTTCAAGCACAGGCTGGTGGCGATCTTCGTGCCGGGAAGACAGGCCGGAGGTCGCGAGCGGATTGCGCTCTACCTTACCTACGCCGCGTTTAAGCTCACAGCGCGAAGCGCCTTCATCGAGTGCAGCTATGTTGCTCCAGGCTAGACAGGCAGACCGCGTATTGCAGAGCTGTTGGCAGTCATCGACGTTTGCGGTGTTTGTAAATTCATAGGTCGCGCCAAAGCGGTAGATGCCAGGCTGCTGGCCGGGAGTGGCTTGTATCGCTTCAGCCGATGCCGGCTCAGCCTCCAGGCTGTCGGCCATGACAGGCAGGCTGAAACAGGCGGCGAGCAAAAGGGCTGGGAAAAGGCGCATTTCGAAAGACTCCCTCAATCGTCGGCGAATCCTAGGCAGCCTGTCTTAAGGAAAGGTTGTTCAGGCGCCGGACAGGCTTTCGCGCTTTTCCTCGATTTCCAGCCATTCCATTTCGATCATGTCGAGTTCATCCCGCGCAGCGCCTATCCGGGCCGATGCCTTCGCAAACGCATCCGGGTCGCGCGTATACAGCTCCGGGTCGCCCATCTTGGCTTCGAGGGTCTTGATCTCCGCCTGCAGTTTCGGGATCAGCGCGTTGATCTCTTTCTGGCGATGCTCGTCCTTGTAGGAGAGCTTCTTCTGCGGCTTCGGACGCGCGGTTTCAGTTTTGGCCTTCTCGGATTTCTGGGTGGTCTCGTCCTGCTGGCGGAAATGCTTCAGCTGATCCTGCGCATCGGTCCAACCGCCTGCGGTGACCACCCACTTACCGTCGCCTACGGGGCAGAGGCAACTCGTCACCGTGGCATCCAGAAAGGCCCTGTCGTGGCTGACCAGGATCAGCGTGCCGTCATAGGAGAGCAGCATGTCCTCCAGCAATTCCAGTGTTTGCATGTCGAGATCATTGGTCGGTTCGTCCATCACCATCAGATTGGATGATTTGGCGAGGCCAATGGCGAGCGCGAGCCGATTGCGCTCACCGCCTGAGAGAGCGCCGACGGGCTGACGCAACTGTTCCGGTTTGAACAGGAAGTCCTTGGCATAGGCGGCGACATGGCGCTGGTTGCCCTGCACCATGATGGAGTCACCGCCCGCCGGTGCGAGCGCTTCCCAGACAGTGTCCTTCGGGTTCAGCGTGTCGCGCGTCTGGTCCTGATAGGTAACTTCCAGCGTCTTGGACTGGCGTACACTGCCCGCATCCGGTTCGATTTCACCCAACAGCAGGCGTACCAGTGTTGTCTTGCCTGCGCCGTTCGGGCCGATGATGCCGATCCGGTCGCCGCGCAGGATGCGCAGGGAAAGTTCTTCGGCAATCACGAGCGGGCCGTTTGGCGTGTCGAAGGTCTTCGACAGACCCTTGGCCTCGATCACCTTCTTGCTCATTGAGTCACCGCTGGAGACTGACAGGTCGGCCGTATTCTTGCGGTCCTGTAGCGCGCCACGCATTTCAGCATGCTGCACGCGCATCTGTTTCAGTCGGGCGAGGCGGCCCTGGTTGCGCTTGCGGCGCCCGGTCACGCCACGCGCCAGCCAATGATGCTCATCTTTCAGCTGTGTCGTCATGCGGCGAAGCTGGCGTTCCTCTTCCTGTTCGACCTGTTCGGCCCATGCGTCGAACTTGGAATAGCCTTCCGGGCTTTTCAGTACCTTGCCCTGACGCAGCCAGAGTGTGTTGGTCGAGACATTCTCCAGGAAGCGTCGGTCGTGGCTGACCAACAAGACGACGCCATTGAAACCTTTGAGGCGACGCTCCAGCGTTTCGATCATGGGCACATCGAGATGGTTGGTCGGTTCGTCCAGCAACAGGACATCAGGCTCGCGCGCGAATGCTTTGGCAAGGGCCGCGCGGCGCTGTTGTCCTCCCGACAGGGTGGTTGGGTCTGCCGCGCCATCGACGCCGAATTCCATCAGCTCCGCTTCGGCCATGTAGCTGGCCTCTAGGCCTTCCGATACATAGTCCAGAACCGTCTCGTATCCGGCCAGACTCGGTTCCTGGGAAACGATGGCATAGGTGATGCCAGGCTGACGCCAGACGTCTCCGCTGTCGGATTCGACACTTTCGGAGATGATTTTCATCAAAGTCGACTTGCCGGCACCATTTCGCCCGACCAACGCGACTCGTTCGCCCTTGGATAGGGAAAAGCTAACCCCCGTAAACAGGGGCTTGCCGCCAAAGGTGAGGCGAAGGTCGTTCAGGGTGATCAATGGGGGCTGTGCCATAGGCGCGATGTAGCGTGTGCTACAGGTTCGCGCTAGGGGGCGCATGCGGTGTCTGGGTGCACGGGCCCGCAGGATTCTGGACCAGAACCAACGCACGAAAACTTCACTGGTGAAGTTTGACCAAAGGCCCCGTTCATTCCGGTATGCGCGTTCTGCGCCCGCGAAATTCTACCTTCCGTATGCGATGCGGGACGAGAAATGCAGTCGATTGCAGTAAATCCGTCCGGCGTTCAGGTAGCGTTCATTGCGAAACTTTCATCTGTGTCCGCGTTGCCTCAGCACCGGCGTCTTAATCGCCAGGCTGACGGGTGACAAAGTGTTGGGGGGACACATGACAAAACAATCGTTCCCCCGGCTTTATCTTGGTGCGCGTTAATTCGAGAACGAATTATGCGTGTGAATAGGGGACAAATCATGTCAAAGAAAACTCTCATCGCCTCCGTTGCTGTTGCCACGCTTGTGGGCGCCGCATCTGCGGCTGAATCCAGCGATTATCCGCCGGCATCCGATCCGGGTACATGCTATGCGCGGGTTTTGATTCCTGAGCAGATCAATGTTCAGACGGAACAAGTTGTTGACCGGCCGGAAAGCACCGAAATCAAGCTGGTTCCTGCAACTTATGAGACCGTGACCGAGCAGGTTCTGGTCAAGGAAGAAACAAAGAACATCCGCGTTATCCCGGCGACATACGAGACTGTCACCGAGCAGGTGCTTGTGGCACCTGAGCGCATCGAAACGACCGTCGTTCCGGCAGAATATGAGACCTATACAGAGCAGGTTCTCATCCGCGAAGCCTACACGACCTGGAAGCCTGGCAATGGCTTGTACGGTCGCGCGACGGACGCATCGGCTTCATCCAATGGGGTTTCCACGGGCGAATTGCTGTGCCGTGTCGAAGTGCCAGCCGAGTATGAAACTGTGACGCGCACACGTCTCCTTTCGCCAGAGCGTACGGAAACCCGCACCATTCCGGCCACCTACGAAACCGTGACCAAGGAAGTCGTGGTTGAAGAAGCACAAGTGGTCGAAGAGATCGTGCCGGCTGTCTACAATACTGTGACTGTCGAGAAACTGGTCACGCCAGCCAGCGAGGAAACCCTCGTTGTTCCAGCCACATACAAGACGATCGACAAGCGCGTCGTCAGCGGCGGTGGCGCTCTGGAGTGGCGTGAAGTCCTCTGTGATACCAACGCGACCTCGTCCAAGATCCGCAGCGTTCAGCAGGCGCTCTCCGATGCGGGCTATTCGAACCCGGTCGATGGTGAATTCGGCCCGGCCACGCTTACCGCAATGGAATCCTACCAGCGGTCCAACAATTTGCCGGTTGGCTACCTGACCATCTCTACGGTCGAGTCGCTGGGTCTGACCAAGAACTAGGCCCCTGACCCTGGCGACTTGCCCCGCGCGTCTTCGGACGTGCGGGGTTTTTCATGCACCAAGCCGTGCAAGGCCGTCTTCATCCAGCACGCGCCACTCGCCTTCCGGAAGACCGCCAAGCTCCAGCGCGCCAAAGCTGGCGCGGTGTAGGGCCTCTACGTGATTGCCTGCGGCAGCAAACATGCGGCGGACCTGATGGTATCGGCCTTCCGTAATGGTCAGGCGCGCCGAGCGCTCGCCGGTGACTTCGAGACGCGCTGGCAATAGAGGTTTCTCTTCACCTCGCAACATTAGCGTGCCGCTGGCAAACAGCTCTGCCTCATGACCCTCCAGCGGGCGCGCCAGAGATGCCTCATAGGTTTTCTCGGTTGCTGATTTTGGTGAGATCAGTTTGTGAAGCAGTTTACCATCATCCGTGAACAGCAAAAGTCCTGTCGTGTCTGCATCCAGTCGCCCGATCGTTGAGAGGGGCGGGCTGCGTTGGAGGAAGCGTGATGGAAGCAATTCATAGACCAGTCGGCCCTGGTCGGCCCGCGAGCAGGTAAAGCCCGCTGGCTTGTTCATGATCAACACCATGCCGGGCGCCGGGTCGAGCGGTTCGTCGTCGAAGCGAAGATCATCGCCTGCGCCGGTTAGGCGGCCTGCGCGGATCGCGGCCTCCATTTCCTTGCGGCTGCCATAGCCCAGGCTCGCCAAATACTTTGCAAGCTGACGATCAGGCTTCATCGCTTCCGCTTTGGTTTTTCCGCACGAAGAATCTTGTAGCCGCCTGAGTCTTCCAGCATTTCGAACGTCTTGAAACATTCGCCAAGAACTTCTTCATAGGGCAGGTGACGATTGGCAACCAGCCAGAGTTGCCCGCTGCCACGGAGCGCCTTTGCGGCAGAACGTATGAAATCCTGACCCAGCGATGCGGCATCGGCGCGACCAACATGGAAAGGTGGGTTCATTACGATGAAATCGTACAGCGTGCCGCCACCTTCTTTCGTCGCATCTGCCCATTTCATGTCCCAGTTTTCAAAGCCGGATAGAGTTTGCGCAATACAGGGCAGGGCGCGATGTTCAGCTTCCAGCAGGGTCATGTGCTCGACATGTCGGCAATGCTGGAGGATCTCGCGGGACAGGAATCCCTGGCCTGCGCCAAAATCTGCGCCGCGCCCGCGAATGTTTTCCGGTACGCTGTCTGCAAGCAGTTCAGACCCTGCATCGATCCGGTTCCAGGAGAACAGGCCAGGGCGGCTCCACACACCGGCTTCCATTTCCTGTGGTGCATCGCGCGCGATCCACTCTTCCATCAGGTCGGTATTTATCTGTGAGCTGTTCTTGACGGTCCAGAAGGCGCGGCACTTGTTCTTTGAATGCGCCTCTGTCTCGCCGGCGATCTCGCGCAGCAGTTTCTCGATCGTCTTGGAGCCGAGCGTGTTGGGCAGGCAGGCGAGGATCACGCCGCCCTCCGGCGCATCGCGCAGGGCGCGGGCGAATAGGGCGCGTGTCTCATCCTTCTGGCGAGGTGGCAGGAGCAGGGTCAGCTGTGTGGCCGGGAAGGTCTCGGTCTCGGGCGGCAGGACATCAAACCCGGCAGCCTTCAGTGCCTCATGATCCGGCTTGAAACTGTTCTGGCAGACAAGGCGCTCTTTCGGGAGGCGTGCAAGATGCGGCGACAGCTCTGCGCGCAGGAACAGGATCGGCCCCTCATCGGGCAAGGTTACGGCCCCGTCATCAAGGGCCAGCATCAGGGTTTCATAGACAGCAGTATCAAACATGCGCGGTCTTTAATGGGTTTGTCCGGCGCGGGAAAGTCCCGGCCATCATACCGCATCTATTGGCGGATGATCCGCACGCCGTTGCTGGTTCCGCTGCGCGAGCTTGACGCTGTACCAAACGCCTGCGCCATCCCGCGATAGAAGGTCACGCGTTCTTCGGCGGCTTCGCTCATTTCAATGCCCGCTTCTGCGCCAAGCAGGGGCTCTGGCGGCATACCCGCATGGGCGATTTCCATGATGTCCGACCAGAGATCGGCTGGCAGACCGCCCCCGGAAACCTTTGCCATGGGACTGTCATCATCATTGCCGACCCAAACGCCCCCGACATATGCGTTGGTGAATCCGATGAACCAGGCATCGCGCCAGTCCTGGCTGGTGCCGGTCTTGCCGGCGACCATCCAGTTGCCAAACCGCGCACGGCGGCCGGTTCCGAACCTGGCATTGACGACGCGGGCGAGCATGCCGTTCATCTCCTTGGCAAGCTCATGATCATAGACCCGGTCCCGATTATAATCGGGACGCGTGTAGAGCACATCGCCGCGCGAATTTTCGATCTTCTCGATCAGCCACGGATCCATGCGCAGCCCGCCCGACTGGAACGTGCCAAATGCGCGGGTGATTTCCCACAATGAAACTTCCTGGCTGCCCAGCGCAATGGAGGGGAACGGCTGCAGCGGCGTCGTGATGCCAAAGCGACGTGCAATATTGATGACGCTTTCTTCGCTGGCTTCCTGCGTCAGTTCAGCGGCAATCGTATTGGTTGAGCGCGCCATGGCCTCGCTCAATGTCATGGGCCCCAGGAAGCCGCCGCCATAGTTTTCGGGTTGCCATTTGCCAATGGCGAGCGGGGCATCCTCGAATACGTCATAGGGTGAATAACCATTCTCCAGCGCCGCGGCATAGACAAAGGGCTTGAAACTGGAGCCCGGCTGACGCTTGGCTTGCGTCACACGGTTGAATTCTGACTCGGTGAAATCGCGCCCGCCGACCAGCGCCACAACGCGACCATCGCGGTCGATAACGAGGGCAGAGGCCTGGCTCGCTTTTGCGTCCTTGCCATCTTTCTCCATGCGCGCGTCCAGCTTTGCGCGTATCTTGTCCTGCATCTCGATATCGAGCGACAGGGTCACCACCATATCACCCGGCGGCCGCGGCAGCATAAGCTTCACCCGGTCGGCAACCGTGTCCATCACATAGCCAAGTTGGGGATCATAGGCGGGCGCGTCGATGATGGTGATGTCTGTCTCAATGGCGTCGGTCACTTCATCGGCCGTGATGAAGCCAAGATCGGCCATTTGTTCCAGAACATAGAGCTGGCGTGACTTGGCGCCTTCCAGGTTCTCCCGCAAATTCAGTTTTGACGGCGCCTTGGGCAGCGCAGCCAGAATGGCAGCTTCCGGTATGGACAAGTCTTCCGGCGGCTTGCCGAAATAATAGCGTGAGGCCGCGTCGATCCCATAAAGGCCGGCGCCGAAATAGACCCGGTTCAGATAGAGCGTGAGAATTTCGTCCTTGCCGAGCTTCTTTTCGAGTTCGCGCGCCAGTTTCATTTCCTGCGCCTTGCGGGACATGGTCTGACGGCTGTCCAGAACAAGGTTCTTGATGAGCTGTTGGGTGATCGTGGACGCACCGGACACGGTCTCCCCGGCGCGCATGTTCGACCAGGCTGCACGTGCGATGGCGGCGTCGTCTGCCCCATCATGCTCGTAGAAGCGCTTGTCTTCGGCGGCGATGAAGGCTTGCGGCACGTGCGGGGGCAGGCGGTTAATATCAGTCGCGCGGCCATAGCGCGGCCCACGCACGTCCAGTGTGTTGCCATCGCGGTCAACGAATTCGATCGCGGCTTCACGCTTGGCGTCCCACAGCTCAGCGACCGGCGGCAGGCTCGGCATGCCAAAATAAAGCGAACGCCATTTCCAGAAGGCCCACCCAGCGCCAATCAGCATCACGACAAGGATGAACAGCATCAGGTAACGGCCAGCACGTGTGCCGAGAAAGCCAAAGCGTGACCGCGGCACCTTAATCGCCTGCGATCCGCCCGTCTTGGCCGCCTTTTTGGGCGTTTTGCGTGGTGTCTTCGCCATGTTTTCCAGATACCTGAATTCGGGTTTCCAGCAAGCTAAATGCCGAAGGAATTGGGCGAGGTGAAGGCACCGCCTGCAGCACGCGCCCTGCCGCGAGGTCACGCCTTACAATAGGGGCTATTCCTGAGTGATATGAGATCAACAAGCTGGTTCAATGAAGTCAGCAAGATCAGGGCTAGACAAAAAGGCCCGGCACTCCGGAGGAAATCATGCCCACATTGCCCGCCACGCCCGCAGAACATTTTGACGTGCTGATCATTGGCGCAGGGATTTCGGGCGTCGGCGCAGCATGGCACATGCAACACCAGAGCCCGGACAAGAGTTTCTGCGTGCTTGAAGCCCAGGGCGGCTTCGGTGGTACATGGCGCACGCATACCTATCCCGGTATCCGCTCAGACAGTGACCTCTATACCTTCGGCTACCGTTTCAAGCCGTGGACCGGTGCGCCCATCGCGGCGGCGCAAGAGATCATGACGTATATGGGCGAAGTGATCGAGGAGAACGGTCTGGATCGCCACATCCGGTATAATCACCGGATCATCGGTGCCGACTGGTCATCCCGTGACAAGCTCTGGACGGTAACCGCCAAGCGCGAAGATACGGGCGACACGCAGACTTTCACCGCAAACTTTCTCTGGATGTGCCAAGGCTACTACAATCATCAGAAGGGCTACACGCCCGAATGGGACGGCATGGAGGACTTCCGGGGGCAGATCATCCACCCCCAGACCTGGCCAGAAGATGTCGATCTCAAAGGCAAGAAAGTTATCTGCATCGGTTCCGGCGCCACGGCAGCGACAATCGTGCCTGCCATCGCCGAGGATTGCGAACATGTCACGCTATTGCAGCGCTCGCCGACCTATTTCACGCCCGGCCGCAATGTGAATGAGCTGGCGGATGCCCTGCGCGAGCAAAATGTTGATCCGGCATGGATCCACCAGATCATCCGCCGCCGGGTCCTGTTTGATCAGACGAAGTTCATGAACCTGGCAGAGGAACAGCCGGATCTTGTGCGAGCCGAGTTGCTCAAGGGTGTGCGCGAATTCCTTGGGCCTCACTACCCGATCGATCCGCACTTCACGCCACACTATCGCCCGTGGCAACAGCGCATCGCCTTTGTGCCCGATGGGGACCTGTTCCAGGGCATCGCAAGTGGCAAGGCCAGCGTCGTCACCGATCATATCGATCACTTCACTGAAAAGGGCATCCTGCTGAAATCGGGCGAAGAGCTTGAGGCTGACATCATCATCACGGCGACGGGCTTCAACCTGTCGGTCTTGGGAGACATCCCGTTTTCCAAAGATGGAGCGCCCATCGACTTCAGCCAGACGGTTACCTATCGCGGAATGATGTTCACCGGCGTGCCCAACATGGCATGGGTGTTTGGCTATTTCCGCGCCAGCTGGACGTTGCGTGTAGATATTATGGGGGATTTTATCAGCCGCATGCTGAAGCATATGGATGATATCGGTGCAAAGGAAGTGCGTGTCGAATTGCGCGAGGAAGACAAGAGGATGGATATCCTGCCCTGGATGGATACGGACAATTTCAATCCTGGCTACATGATGCGATCACTTCACTTGATGCCCAAACGTGGCGCGCATGACATCTGGCAACACTCGCAGGATTACTGGCGCGAGAAAGACGAGATGCCGCTCATAGATCTGGACGGCGAGGAGTTTGTCTATGATGGGATTGCGGCGCGCGCCAAATCGAAAGATAATGCGCTCGTTTGAATTCCATCTGGCCAAGCCGGCCGTCCCCGTCTAGCGTTGCCTTCCACACAAAGGGAGGGACGCATCATGCGCCGAACACTGATTACGGCCACACTGTTTGCCGCCGCCGGACTGGTCGCGCAGGCTCAGGACGCCAAGCCCACAATGGGGCTCGAAACCGCTGGCACGATTGTTACGGCGTGTATCGATCATGCCGAAGCCAATGGGCAGGCGGTGGCGATCGCGGTCTATGACCAACACGGCAATTTGCGGGCCTTTGCGCGCATGGATGATGCATCCGCAGGCGTGTCCGACATTGCCATGTGGAAAGGTAAGTCAGCTGGCAAATACGGCTATGCCACGGCCATGACCGCAGAGTGGGGCATTGGCCCGGGAGACGTGGCCAATTGGCGTGGCGGACTGCCGATCCACCTGGAAGGCGGCGAGTTGATCGGTGGCGTCGGCGTTTCCGGTGCGCCGTCCGTGTTCGATGAAGAATGTGGCAATGTCGGCATAGCTGCGGCCGGCCTCCCAATGGCAGACATCATGGAAGTGGACGCCGAGGACTAGGGACAGCCAATGGCATGGGCCAGAATGTTTCGGTGCACTTCGCTCGTGCCGGAATAGATCGTCGCGGCGCGCGTGGAGAGATATTTTGCCTGCGCGAACTGGCTGTTCGGTGACAGGTCGAGCCCGACTTTGGTGATGGCCTGATGCAATTCCGTCGCGAGCAGTTTCAGGATCGACGATGTCGCCGCGGCGCTGATGGGTATCTCGCCGTCGGCGGCGCGCGCCTCAAGGGCTTCGAAGGCATCAACTCTCATGGCCAGTTCCAGCAACTGCTGTGATGACGCGTTTCCAGCCACCCCGCGCGCTGCTGCTCGCAATGCCCGTCTCAGCAGGCCGGTCGTTGTGTTGTTGGAGCGGGCAATCGCCATCAAGGCTTTTGCTGCCGGCCAGCCCTCATCGATCTCGCCCACCCGATCAGCGACTGGAGTGCGGACATCGTCGAAGAAAACTTCATTTGTCTCTTGTTCGCCGCTAATGAACTCGATCGGACGTATACGGATTCCGGGTCGATGCATTTCTACCAGCAGGAAGACAAGTCCGTCACGGCCCGTGCTGCCCGGCCTGGATCGTGCCAGCAGGAACATGTGGGTGGCGTATTGGGCAAAGCTCGTCCAGACCTTGGTGCCGTTCAACACAAATTCGTCACCGTCACGGGTCGCACGCAGGGCAAGCGCGCTCAAGTCTGACCCGGCCTGGGGCTCAGAAAAGCCTTGGCACCATTCGTGCTCGCCATTCAGGATGGCGGGCAGGTAGTGCGCTTTCTGTTCGTCTGAGCCTTCGGCAATGATCAGCGGACCAATCGTGCGTACACCGGAATTCATAACAATGGGCGCATCGCGGGCCGCTGAGGCATTTTCGAAATAGAGCCGTTGTTCGGCGCTCCAGCCTGCGCCGCCATATTCAACAGGCCATGAGGGAGCAAACCAGTCCCGCGCGTTTAGCCGCTTGCGCCAAGCCTCGCAGGCCCAGCGCGGCGATTTCAGCCCGGTGGTTTCCCGACCGGCTGCGCGCAGTTCCTCGGTCAGTTCAGCGTCGAGAAATGCATCCACCTCGGCGCGGAAGGCGGCGTCGGCCTGACCTTCCACAAGGTCGGGAGCTGGAAAATTTCCGTCCATGTCGCTCTCCTGTGTTTCGAGCGGATGGCCAGTGTCTGGGGCAGCGGCGCAGGCCGCAATCAGGGGAAATACGGGGTGCGGCACGTGCGCCGCCATTGAATGAACCTTGTAGGGCCCGGTGTTCCCCGGCTAGGACTGGACAAAAGGGAGCGCGACATGGGTATCAGGACAACACTATTGGCATCATCAATTCTCGGCCTGCTGGCGGTCGGCTGTGCGAAGCCGGTGGCTGAGACGGCGCCCGTCGTCGCGGCCACGCCAGAAGTTGTGTCCACCGCCGCGCCGTTACCAGCCTTGACCGGGACAGAAGCGTTCAAAGTGTTCGTTTCGGGAACCGAGATCGGCCACCTGAATGTCGACCATTCCGGCGGTGTGACCAAGGTGGACTTTGAGTACCGCAACAATGGTCGCGGCCCGACCCTTCTCGAGACGGTAACGCTGGACTCGTCCGGACTGCCGGTGGACTGGGATATCACCGGCGCGACGACGTTTGGGAACAAGGTAGAGGAGTCCTTCTCACAGGATGGCCTTGAGGCGAGGTGGACAGATGCGACCGGCAGCGATTCCCGCACGCTTGATTCGGCGACGCTCTACGTGGCCCAGAATGCCAGCCCCTACGCCCTGTGGCTTTATGCCCGGATACTGATGGCAGATGCCGATCAATCCGTTGGTGTTTTGCCTGGCGGTACACTTCAGCTTGAAAAGATGGAGGACCTGACCGTCGCCGGGCCGGAAGGAGATGTGGCGATCAGCGCTTACGCACTGTCCGGGATCGAGTTGAACCCGACTTACATTCTGATGGATTCGAGTGATGCGTTTGTGGGCGTTATTTCGCCGCGCTTTGCCATCTTGCGGGACGGTCTGGAAACGCATGATGAAATGCTGCGCGCCCGGTCGGTCGAGTATTCCGCCAAGCGGTTTGAGAATATCCAGGCTGAAACGGCGCACAATTACGACGCGCCCGTCCGCATTGCGGATGTCCGCGTGTTCGACCCGGAGACACTGGCCGTGACGGATTCGGTCTCGGTCATATTCGAAGGCAATCGGATCCGGTCGATCGACGCCCCGGATACGCGCTTAGAAGGCGAAGTGCTAATTGATGGCGATGGCGGCACGCTGGTGGCGGGCCTTTATGAAATGCACGGGCATCTCGGTCAGAATAGCGCGCTGCTCAACATCGCTGCGGGGGTGACGTCCGTCCGGGACATGGGCAACAACAACGACGTGCTCAGTGAGCTGAATGAAAATATTCAGTCCGGGCGTCTCGCCGGTCCGCGTATCATCCGCAGCGGGTTCATCGAAGGAAAGAGCCCGTTCAGCTCCAACAATGGCACACTCGTATCGAATGAGGAGGAGGCGCTCGAAGCCGTTCGCGAGTATGGCGGTGGAGAATTCCATCAGATCAAGATCTACAATTCCATGAAAGGCGAATGGGTGCCGACCATGGTCGCAGAAGCGCGCCGCCTCGGCTTGAAAGTGGCCGGGCATGTGCCGGCCTTCTCCAATGCCGACCAGATGATTGCTGCAGGCTATGACGAGATGACCCATATCAATCAGGTCATGCTGGGCTGGGTGCTGGACGAGGGTGAAGACACGCGCACCTTGCTGCGCCTGACCGCGTTGAAGCGTCTCCCATCCCTAGAGATCAGTGATCCAAAGGTACAGGCAACGATCAATGCCATGGCGGAGCATGAAACCGCGATTGATCCGACCCTCGCCATCCATGAAGCTCTGCTCAGGTCTCGCAATGGCCAGCTCCGGGCGGGTGTGGTCGACTATATCGATCACATGCCGGTTGGCGTGCAGCGTTCGGCCAAGACAGCATGGGCCGATATTTCCTCTCCCGAGGATGACGCGGCCTACTGGCAGGCCTTCGACAAGATCATCGAAACGGTCACCGCGATGCATGAGGCGGGCATCCTGCTCGTTCCGGGAACGGATATGGGCGGATCCTTCGTCTATCACCGCGAACTTGAGCTTTATCAGCAGGTCGGCATGACAGCGCCTGAAATCCTCGCCTGGGCCAGCCATGGTATGGCCGAATATGTGGGACATTCGGACGAGCTTGGGTCTATCGCGCCCGGCAAGCTGGCCGATTTCTTTCTTGTTCCAGGTGACCCAACAGCGGACCTGAAAGCGATCAAGACCATCTCCATGGTTGTGAAGGATGGCACGGTCTATTTCCCGAGCGAAATATATCCTTCATTCGGAATCGAGCCCTTCGCAGCGGCGCCGACTTTGACCGAGTAGGCGGGGGATTCCGCCTTGCGCAGATGCGCGGCTCAGGCTTGGTTGACAGTAGCAGTGGAGGTTTCTACAGGCGCGATCGGAACACACTTTTCTGCATCGGGTTAGCCTGAAGACGGCTCGCCCTCCCTGAAATCCCAGCACGCCCTGGAGGCTGGAATGTTCAAGTCTATCTCCGCCATCGCTGCCCTGCTGTTTGCTGCTGCCATCCTCTATGCCGGCAATGGCTTGCAGAGCACACTCCTGTCTGTGCGCGGCGACCTGGAAGGCTTCCCGACCGCAATCATCGGTCTTCTGGCCTCAGCCTATTATGCCGGCTTCATCCTCGGTTGCCGCTTCGTGCCTGGCATGATCAAGGGCGTAGGGCATATCCGGGCCTTTGTGGCACTCGCCTCGATCGCGTCGTCCAGTGCGCTGGCGCATATCCTGTTCGTCGATGCCACGCCATGGGCCGTTTTGCGCTTCATTACAGGCTTCAGCTTTGCGGGGCTGACCATGGTGCTGGAAAGCTGGATCAATGAGCGCGCGACGAACGAGAACCGCGGCAAGGTGCTGTCAGTCTATCGCATTGTCGATCTTGGCGCCGTGACCATCGGCAACGGCCTGCTCGCGATTGCCCCGCCTTCGGGCTTCCAGCTGTTCGTTCTGGTTTCCATCCTGATCTCCATCGCGCTCGTCCCGGTGGCGCTGACGCGCTCGGATTCGCCTGCACCGCTGGAGACGGCGAAGCTCGACATTGTTCAGCTTTATCGCGTCTCGCCCGTCGGCGCCGTCGGTGCAGCTGCCGCCGGACTCGCCAATGCCGCTTTCTGGGGCATGGCACCGGTCTATGTGCAGGAAATTGGGTATGGCTCGGCCATGATCGCAGCCTTCATGAGTGCCGCGATCATCGGAGCAGGCTTGTTCCAGTTCCCCATGGGCTCGCTCTCTGACAAGGTAGACCGGCGTTTCGTGATCGTGGGCAGCTCGCTGCTCGGCGCAGGGGCTTCGGCATTGTTGGCAAGCTTTGCTGGCCTGTCCCAAAACGCCTTGCTTGGCTTCAGCTTCCTGTTTGGCGCTTTCATCATACCCGTCTTCGGCATTTGCGCTGCGCATGCCAATGACCATTCCGCGCTCGGCAAGGCCGTCGCCACGAGTGGCGGCCTGCTCCTGCTCTATGGGGTTGGATCGGTGATCGGCGCTCTGGTCGGCGCTCTCGTGATGAGCGCATTTCATCCGGCCGCACTGTTCTGGTATATCTCGGGTGTCTATCTCGTTTTGGCCGTGTTCAGTCTTCTGCGCATAGGCATCAACCGCCCAAGCATCGTCGGCAAGAAAACTCGCTTCATTCCGATGGCAAAAAGCCCGCTAACGCGCGTCTATCGTAAGCGTGCGAAGCCCCAGCCCAAAGCCTAGGCCAGCCCCGGCCGCCACGCATCGCGCAGATGAACGGGCAGGCGACTCGGCGCGATGGCAATGATGTCGTATCGCCAGCCATGGTCTGAATAGCGGGGATGCTTGGCCATCCAATGGTCGGCCGCGCGGGAAATTCGATTCCAGGCATGAAGTGTCACGGCGCCGAGCGCTGCGTTTGCTTGCCGACGTGCCTTCACTTCGACAAAAGCAACTATGCCGGATTTCTCCGCAATCAGATCAATCTCGCCAACCGGCGTGCGCACGCGTTGCGCGAGGATGCGATAGCCCTTGAGGCGGAGGTACAAGGCGGCAAGTGTCTCGCCCGCGCGGCCACGTTTTTCGGCAGCCGTGCGCTTGGCGCTGGGGGCGCGCCCTTTAGCCATCGGCTTTCAGTTGCAGCGCCCGCTGGTAAACGTCGCGCTTCGGCAGACCCAGCGCTTCGGCCACGGCATTGGCTGCGGCCTTGGTCGGCTGGCCATCCAGTGCGTCGCGCAGGGCCGCATCGAGGCGTTGGGGCGTGACTTCATGTTCGCCCGGCGGGCCGACCAGCAATACAATTTCGCCACGTGGCGGGCCGGACTCGGCATAATGCGTGGCCAAATCAGCAAGCGTGCCTCGGCGGGTTTCCTCGAACATCTTGGTCAATTCCCGCGTCACCGCCGCGTCACGGTCCCCCAGCACAGAGGCAAGGTCTGCAAGCGCATCGGCAAGGCGCGGCCCACTCTCATAGAAGATCAGCGTTCCCGGCACGGCTTTCAGCGCTTCGGCGGCTGATTTGCGCGCACCGGATTTTGGCGGCAGGAAGCCTGCGAAAAGGAATTTGTCACTTGGCAGGCCGCTGGCGACCAATCCCGCCAGCATGGCCGAGGCGCCCGGAATGGGGATGACCTTTACGCCAGCCTCCAGCGCCTCGTGCGCCAGTTTCCAGCCCGGATCGGAAACAAGCGGCGTGCCAGCGTCGGAAATCAGCGCGATCTTCGCGCCGCCTTGAAGTGCCCGTATCAGGCCCGGTCTCCGTTCCGCCCCATTATGGTCATGATAGGGGCTGAGGCGAGCCTTAAGGCCATAGGCAGACATCAGCTTTCCAGCGACGCGTGTGTCCTCTGCCAGCACTTCATCGGCAGCGGTCAGCACGTCCAGCGCGCGCAGGGTGATGTCGCGCAGATTACCGATCGGGGTGGAAACCACATACAGGCCCGGATCCAGAGATACAGCCGGTTGCCCCTTGGGGAGACCGCGCCTAGAGTCGCCAGCGGCGGGAATCGCCCCGGAGTCAGAAGGATCAGGAGATGACATTGCTTCAACCATTGCTCAGGAAGCTTCCCGCGCCAAGTCTTCTGTTGGCATCGCTGCTTCTGGCCACCGCCTGTGCCACAGCGCCTGCTCGCCAGCCAGTGCCCATCGGCACCGGACAGCCCCGCGAGGAGCCTGTTACGGGCGTGCCGCGCGACTTGGGCGACATACCGGGCGAAGAAATCGAAATTGGCGACATGGAAGATTTGGGCGACGCAACGCGCGGCCGAGGCGACCGTGGCTTGACCCCACCCTTCATGCAGGGACGTGAGATCAAGCGGGCCGCCGTGCTGCTGCCCTTTTCTCATCCGAACGCCAATGTTCGCGCCGAGGCGGAAAGCATGTTGGCAGGGATCGAACTTGCCCTGTTTGAATATGCCGACAAGGATTTCCTGATTATCCCAAAGGATACCGCCGGCAAGACCTCCGTTGCCGAGGCCCGCACGGACGAAGCCTTTGAAGACAAGGTAGATGTAATCCTTGGCCCGCTCTTTGGCGCAAACGTGAAAACCGTGCGGGAAATGGCGCGCGAGGAAGATATTCCCGTCATTGCCTTCTCCAATGACCGGTCTGCGGCTGGTGGCGGAGCCTATCTCGCCTCCATCTCGCCGGACGAGGAAGTCCGCCGCGTCATGGAATATGTGGCCGCGCGCGGCGTGGACACGTTTGTTTTCCTTGGCCCACGTTCGGATTACGGGCGTCAGGTCGAGGCCGCGATGCGGTTTGAAGCCTCCCGGCTTGGCGCCGTCATGGCCGCCTCAGCCTTCTATGGCGAGGATAGTGGAGCAGGCGCCGAAGCGCGCCAGATCGCCAGCGTTCTCAAATCCGAACTGGCCGACCGTCCCGGCCGCGTGGCTGTGATGATCCCTGAACGAGGCGTCAAATTGCTCTCGGTAGCACCGTTGCTGCCTTACAACGGCGTCGATATGCGCCAAGTGAAGCTGATCGGCACCTCTTATTGGGACGATTCCAGCATCTGGCGCGAACCGACCCTGCGCGGCGGCTATTATGCTGCCACAGACCCCGGCAACAAGAGCGCCTTCACCGAAGCCTATCGTCGGATCTATGGCCGCGCGCCAACCGATCTGGCTGCACTGGCCTATGATGCAGCCGCATTGACCGTTCGCCTCGCCGCAGATGACAGTCTGACCTATGGCGGCGTGACCGATCCGGACGGCTTTTTCGGAGTAAATGGCCTGTTCCGCTTCCGCATTGACGGCACGTCCGAGCGCGGCTTGGCGGTCATGCAGATCCAGCCCGGTGGCCCTGAACTCGTCGAAGGGGGCGTTCAGTCCTTCCCCACTGGCCAGACCGGCCCAAGCTGAGCCTGATCATTACGTGGCGCGACCTGTGACATTCCCTTGCACCGGCCGGTCACGTCCCCCACATGTGCGGCTGATCTGAGACAATTCTGGAAGACGATAGCCATTCCATGAGCAAGCGCGACTATTACGAGATTTTGGGCGTATCCAAGGATGCGGACGAGAAGCAACTCAAGTCCGCCTACCGCAAGCTGGCGATGAAGTATCATCCGGACCAGAATGCCGGGAATCCTGAAGCCGAAGAGAAATTCAAGGAAGTGGGCGAAGCCTATGCGGTCCTGAGCGATGCTCAGAAGCGTGGTGCCTATGACCGGTTTGGCCATGCCGCCTTTGAAAATGGCGGTGGGGGCGGGGGCAACCCGTTCGGCCAGGGCGGCAATCCGGACGATATCTTCTCTGACCTGTTCAGCCAGGTTTTCGGCGCAGGTGGCTTTGGCGGTGGACGTCGCCGTGGCGGGCCACAGCGCGGTGCAGATTTGCGCTATGATCTGGAAATCACTCTGGCTGAAGCGTGGGCCGGCAAGGAAGAAACCATTCACGTGCCCCAGGCCGTGCCATGTACAGGCTGTGACGGCTCCGGCGCAGCGCCCGGCACCAAGCCGGAAACCTGCGAGACCTGTGACGGCCATGGCCGCGTGCGCGCCCAGCAAGGCTTCTTCACGATGGAGCGCACCTGTGTGCGGTGTTCCGGCAAGGGAAAGATCATCAAGAAGCCCTGTAAGGAATGTGGCGGCGCAGGGCAGGTTCGCGAGGAGCGCAAGCTCCAGGTGAAAATCCCGGCTGGCGTCGAAAGCGGTATGCGCATCCGCCTGTCCGGCGAAGGTGAGCCTGGCGATCAGGGCGGGCCGAGCGGCGACCTCTACATCTTCGTCGATGTCGTCGAGCATGACATCTTCGAACGCGACGGCCCGAACCTCTATTGCCGCGCGCCCGTGCCGATGGCGACGGCTGCACTTGGCGGCGAAATCGAGATCCCGACCATTGATGGCGGCCGCGCCCGCGTCGTGGTGCCGGAAGGCGCCCAGACCGGTCGCAAGCTGCGTCTACGCGGCAAGGGCATGCCGTCCGTGCGGCAGTCAGGCCATACCGGCGACCTGTTCGTGGAGATGTTCGTGGAAACCCCGCGCAACATGACCGCCCGCCAGAAAGAGCTGCTGCGCGAATTCTGCGACTGCACCGGCGCGGATTGCCACCCGGAAAGCGAAGGCTTCCTCGGCCGCATCAAACGCTTCTGGAGCGGCGACGCCGACGAGCACCGCCCGAACTAGCGGCAGGCGTCTGCCCAGCCAAGAACCGTGTCGATCAGGGCCTCTCGTGACCATGAGAAGGAGTGATCGCCGGAAAGCACTACGCCTGTCGTCTCGACACCCGGCTCTGATTTGTAGGTTTTTATCAGCGGCCTGACGATGGCGTCCAGCGGGACGGCTTCATCCTTGTCCGCTCCAACAATCAGCACCGAACGGTTCGCGAAGCTGGGGGCGTAGGTAAGGGCGTCGAACGCCTCGCGATTGTCGATCAGTTCGCTCACCAGGGTTGCGCCATCTGTACCCGCCAGCATCTGCAGGGAATCGCCATAGGCGATGAAGCCCGCTTTCCTGTCCGGATCTGCCGCAAGAACATTCGCCACGACGCCGAAATTCGCAGGAGCGAGCCCTGCGGTGCAGGCAATGGTCTTATCCTTGGCGCCCGCGGCAAGAGCTGCGAAGCCGCCCATGGAATGCCCGATCAGGATCAGCTTGTCCGGGTCGGTCCGATAGGTCTCCGCATTGGCGCGAACGAAATCCGTCGCGGCAGCCACGTCTTCGATCACATACGTGAACGAGAATGTTCCCTCGCTGCCCCACGCGCCGCGATAGTGGAAGAACAGGACGTTGAACCCGTCCGCCCGCAGGGCCTGGGCGAGATCGAGATTCTTCTCGTTGCCGGGAAATCCATGCAGCAACAGAACGGTGGGATGGGGGCCGGGGCCATCAGCCACATACATCAATCCGTTCAGGCGCTTTCCGTCGCTCTGGAAGTTCAGCTCGTTAAGCGCTGGCGGATAGTCGATGTCGTATGCAGGTGTAGGCTCCGGTGCCGTCGCCATCGTCTCGTCCAGACTGGCGCAGCTGGATACCAGTGTGAAAAGGGCCAGCGCCGCCGCGAATTGAATTTGGTCTTTCATGTCAGTCTCCCCTGACAGAAGCTTAGGCGGTAATCGTGTCAGCCCAAACAAAATTTCCGGGCTGGAGAGAATCCAGTGGACGGGAACCCTCGCCACCGATGGATCGTTGATCCGGGCATTCATCGCCCGAGAGACACGCCATGCCCTTCAGTTCAGACCCGGAGACGCTCTGCCGCGAAGGCGTGACGGCAGAGGCCATTGGCCTTGTGCGGTCAGACCCGTCGAAGCCCGGCTGGACGCGGCGGCGGTGCGGCCCAGGCTTCACCTACAAGGATGGCAAGGGCCAGACCCTGAAGGGCAAGCGGGCCGAGCGGTGCCGCGCGCTCGTTCTGCCGCCCGCCTGGGAGGACATCTGGATCTGCCCCAATCCGCGTGGCCACATCCAGGCCACCGGACGCGACGAGGCGGGCCGCCTTCAATACCGCTACCACCCGACCTGGTCGGCGGCGCGCAATTCGGCCAAGTTCGATGATCTCATCGCCTTCGGCCATGCCTTGCCGGAACTGCGCCGCCGTGTGCGCCATGATCTCACCTATTCGGATTGCCCGCGCGAGCTTCGCCTCGCCGCCATTGTCCGCCTGCTGGACCGGGGCGCGCTGCGCATCGGCCGGTCGGGCCGCAAGACCTATGGCGCGGTCAGCCTGCGAAAGTCGCATGTCCAGATCGAAGGCCGCAAGATCATCTGTGCCTATAAGGGCAAGGGCGGTACGCCCCGCCGTGTCACCGTGCGCGACAAGCTTCTGGCGAAGACGCTGGATGGGCTCATGGCAGAGAAAGGCGCTTTCCTGTTCCGATCCCGCAAGGTCCGGCCGGCCGCGCAGGATGTGAATGAGTATATCCAGGAAACGCTGGGTCTCTCTTTCACGGCCAAGGATTTCCGGACATGGAAAGGCAGCGTCGCCGCCGTCAATGCGCTGGCCCGCGCCGAGAGCGTGACGGTGAAGGCAATTACCCATGCCGCGGCGGATGCGCTGGGCAATACGCCGGCCATCGCGAAATCCTCCTACATCCATCCCGCAATTCTCGACCTCGCGCGCGACAAGCGCCGTCCGCACGAGGTCTGCGAGGCGGCAGAAGACCTTGAGGACGAGGCCCTTTTGCTGGCCGTGCTGGAGGCGGTACAACCGCAAGCCTGACAATGGCTGCGCGCTGCAATTGCCCTGCCGGGGCAAGCCTCTATGGTGGCCACCAGATCGGCCGGAGCAGGGGGCAGACTTGGACATTTCACATCTCGATTGGGAGAGGCGGCGCTGGGTGCGCGAAGCCGTGCAGCGCATCAATGCCGACTTCAACCGGTCTGCCGACACGCATCTGATCAAGGTGGACCTGCCCGGCTTTCCGGACCAGACGCTTTACCTGAAGGACGAGTCCACGCATCCGACCGGCAGTCTGAAGCACCGGCTTGCGCGCTCGCTCTATCTGTTCGCGCTTTGCAATGGCTGGATAGGTCCGGACACGGTGATCGTGGAAAGCTCGTCCGGCTCCACCGCCGTGTCGGAGGCCTACTTTGCCCGCCTCTTGGGCCTGCGGTTCATCGCGGTTGTGCAAGAGGGCGTCTCGCGCAGCAAGATCGACCAGATCGCGTTCTATGGCGGCGAAACCCGCGCCGTCGCGCCAGCCGACATCTATGCCGAAGCGCAGCGGATTACAGCAGAACTGGGGGGCCATTACATGGACCAGTTCACCTATGCCGAGCGCGTTACCGATTGGCGCGGCAACAACAACATTGCCGAAAGCCTGTTCTCGCAATTGGCCATGGAGGCCCATGCCCTGCCGGACTGGGTGGTGATGAGCGCCGGCACCGGCGGCACATCGGCCACGATCGGCCGGTTTATCCGCTATCGCTGTGACATCGCCGCGAAGACGTCGCTCTGCGTCGCGGACCCGGAAAACTCGGTCTTTTATGATCACTATGAAACGGGCGACCCGGATATCCGTATCGGGACGAAGTCTCGTATTGAAGGTATTGGTCGCCCGCGCGTGGAAGCTTCATTCCAGCCAGACGTGATAGACCGGATGATGCGCGTGCCGGATGCGGCGTCCATCGCCACGATCCACTGGCTGCAGGATATTCTTGGCCGGCGCTGTGGCGGATCGACCGGCACCAATGTATGGGCAGCACTAACCTTGTTGCGCGAAATGCGCGCCGCCGGACAAGCGGGCAGCGTCGCGACCCTCATTTGCGATGGGGGCGAGCGCTATCTTGACACCTATTATGATGATGCCTGGATCGCCTCTCAGGGGTTGGACCTCATGCCATACCTCGTCAGCTTGCAAGAATTCACGCGAGACTGATCGCTCCATCGCATGAGCAACATGACGCCGCTTCGCATTTCCAACCGAGAGGCTCGCCGGCTTTGGTTATGGACCAATGGGCTCGCCGAAACGCCGACCGGAAAGCTCGATGTGATGGGCATGCTCCACGCCCTTGGCTTCGTGCAGATTGATACAATTCGCAATGTGACCCGTGCCCATCACCACATTCTGTGGAGCCGAAACCAGAACTATCGCGAAGAGATGCTTTGGCCGCTTTTGGGTAGAGATCGTCAGATCTTTGAACATTTCACCCATGATGCCTCGCTCATTCCCATGGCGTATCTGCCATACTGGCAGCGGCAATTTCGTCGCCTCGGTGCCAAAGTGGCCCGGCATGAATGGTTCCAGTCCGGCCTTGCGCAAGAACAGATTGCCCAGATCCGCGCCCGGATCGAAGCTGAAGGCGCTTTGTCGACGCACGCCTTCGACACCAAGGCCACCAGTCGCGAAATGTGGGCCCGGCCACCGCACAAGAGAGCACTCGACCAGATGTGGTATGCGGGAGACCTCGCCACCTGTTACCGACAGAATTTCGTCAAATACTACAATCTTCCAGATCGTGTTTTTCCTGCCCCTCTTCGCGATGGGCCGCCGGATCACGAGCAGATAGACTGGCTCTGCCAGAACGCGATCGATCGGCTCAGCTTTGGCACAACCGGCGAAATCCAGCGCTTCTGGGAAGCGATGAGTTCGGCAGAGGCAAAGTCATGGGTGATGAGCGCCAAGCATCTGGTTCCGGTCGAGATCGAGTGCTCGAACCGGCGAACGGTTCTCGCCTATGCAACTCCCGACATCGAAACCCGCTTGGCGACGGCTCCGGCGCCGACAAGCCGCCTGCGTATCCTCAATCCATTTGATCCGGCGGTGCGAGATCGAAACCGCCTCGAACGGCTCTTCGGATTTGACTATCGCAATGAAATGTTCGTTCCCGCCGCCAAGCGCCGCTGGGGGTACTATGTCTACCCGCTTCTCGAAGGGGACCGTTTCACGGGGCGTATCGAAATCAAGGCAGATCGGGCGAAGGGGTGGATGAGCGTGACCGGCTTTTGGCCCGAGCCGAACGTCAAATGGACCCCGGCTCGCCACGATAAACTGAACGCCGAGCTTACCCGATTTGCCCGCCTCGCCGGGATCGGGGACGTCAGATGGGCCATCTGAAGAAACCTGAATCCCACATCCCGCCAAGTGGTCACATCCGGCCGAAGGGTGAAGGGCCTGTGATCGTGATCTGCTCTCTTTGAAATGTTGTCACACTTTGTCAGCATAGTCTAAAGAAGCAGCGACCAACCGCCCGAATAGCGAGTTCATCATGAGCATTACGATCTATCACAATGCAGACTGCGGCACGTCTCGCAATGTGCTTGAAATTATCCGCCAAAGCGGCGTTGAGCCGGATGTCGTCCAATACCTTCAGCGCGGTTGGACGCGGGAATTGCTGGCGGGTTTGCTGGCCGCAGCGGGACTGACACCGCGTGAAGCTTTGCGCACGTCCAAGAGCCCGGCCGAGGAGCTTGGTCTGACGGATCCGGCGGTGGATGATTCCATACTTTTCGAAGCCATGCTGAAACATCCCATTCTCGTGAACCGACCAATTGTTGTTACCAAAAAAGGGACGGCGCTGTGCCGTCCCTCTGAGAAAGTATTCGATCTGTTGGACAACCCGCCTGCCAGCTTCACAAAGGAAGACGGCGAGACGATCCAGTCCGGTCAGGTTTGAACCTAGGCCATTTCGGTTTCGGCCTTTGCCTGTTCCAGCCAGACACGTGCGTCGGCTTCATCGGCAAGCTCATAGACTTTCAACTCGGTGTCGGGCAGGGCCACCGCCTGCATCTTCGCCGACTGGCGTACCCATGCCTGGTCGGTGAGAACAGCGACCTTGCCAAAGCGTTTCTGTAGGGCAAAGAACTCAGCCTTGCGTGACCAGTCGCTGGCGACATTGTGGAGCGTGCCCAGATCCATATGCTGCAATCGCACCAGCAGGCTGCCGGGATCCTCCGCGTCAGTCTGCTCCATGATTTCATCAACAGCTTCCGGCATGGTGTCGGGGTTCAGTTCGCCCTGCGCGTCGATGGTGGTGAGGTGATTGGTTTCAGCTTGGATTGTATAAGGCATGAGTCTCCTGATGGGGTTGCTTCTTCATAAGCAACGGCTTGAGGAGGGGAGCGTTCCCGACCAATTACATATCGGTGGAAGCGCGAAAAAAAGCCCGGCCCAGGCAAGCCTGGACCGGGAGAGGATTGAACAGATTGTGAGTAAGTTTCTGGGAGGAAGTTTAAATCCGTTCAATGATGATTGCCGGAGCCATGCCACCAGCCGCGCACATGGTGACCAGGCCATAGCGACCGCCAGAACGTTCGAGCTCGTCCAGCGCGGTGCCGATCAGGATGGAGCCAGTGGCACCAATCGGGTGGCCGAGCGCCATAGCGCCGCCATTGATGTTCACTTTTTCCCGGTCCAGCTTGAGATCGCGGATGAACTTTTCGGCCACGACCGAGAAGGCTTCGTTGATTTCGTAAACGTCGATATCGTCTGTGGTCAGGCCGGCTTTTTCCAGCACTTTCTTGGCTGCCGGAACCGGCGCGTTCAGCATCAGGGTTGGATCGTCGCCCATGTTTGCCGTGGCTACGATGCGGGCACGTGGCTTCAGGCCGTTCTTGTCGGCATATTCTTTCGAAGTGACGAGGATTGCGGCTGCGCCGTCCACAACACCGGAAGAGTTACCGGCATGATGGACATGGTTCATCTTGCCTTCGAGTTGTGGGTATTTCTTGGTGACCATCGCGCCATAGGTGTTTCCCTGGTCATCGACCGGGATTTCCATGAACATGTTGAAGACGGTTTTCAGGCCGGAGAGGCTTTCCATCGTCGTGCTGGGGCGCGGGAACTCGTCCTTGTCGAGCGCCAGTGTGCCGTCGCGATTGTAGACAGGGATCAGGGACTTGTCGAAACGGCCTTCATCCATGGCGCGTTTGGCGCGCTGCTGGGAGGTCACGGCCAGCTGGTCAACGGCTTCGCGGTCTATGCCTTCCAACGTGGCGATCGCATCTGCGCAGACGCCTTGCTGTGACTGCGGGTGCATCTCGCGCAAGTGAAGGTTGCCGGCGTCCATCATTGGTGGATTTTTTGGATCAGCCGTCGATGCGGTGTAGCTCATCATCTCACAGCCGCCCGCGATTACGCAGTCTTCCATACCGGACATGATCTGCGCAGCAGCGAGGGAAACGGTGGTAATGCCAGAGCCGCAGAAGCGGTCCAGCGTAACGCCGGAGGCTTTCACGTCGAAGCCCGCATCAAGGGCCGCCATACGACCCATATCGGCGCCTTGCGCGCCGCGCTGGCTGGATGTGCCCCAGATGACATCATCTACGGTGGCCGTATCAAGATTGTTGCGGTCGCGGATCGCGCTCAGCACGGTTGCGCCCAGATGCTGTGGATGCAGGTGCGCGAGCGACCCTTTTCCAACCTTGCCAATGCCTCGCGGCGTGCGCACGGCGTCAATAATATAGGCCTCAGCCATCTGGTCTCTCCCTTGGGTTTATTATTTTCCCAAGTTTACGCGCACGTAAGCGTAAATCCAGCCGTGACGTCGGGTTATGCAGGTCAACTGTTTTTGGGGCTGTTCGGAACGGTCCAGTTTGTATTTCATTAACTATCGGGTAATCGGGAACAAACGGGGAGATCTGCATGGCCGACGACGCGAACGACCTGTCACAGGATGACATCGCCTATTTCGCGAACCGCCCGTCACCCGAATACGACGAAGTGGTATTGCAGGCCGACTATGCCGCGCGCGCCGCAATCAGCTTCTATCGGTTTCGCCAGCTTGGGGCGGTCGCAATGGCACGACGCCCGAAACCAAAATGAAATTCGGCAAATCGACAGGGCGGGGCATTCATTATGTCTCCGACCATCCGCAGGTCCGCATTTTGAACTTGTCGGTTATCGCATTGCTCATTCTGTTTGAAAGCGCGGCCAATGCGTACTTCTTTGCGCAGCAGAGCGAGTTCGGCATCTCCGGCGGCATCTTCCAGGCTGCGGCGGTCTCGCTCGCCAATGTCGCCACCAGCTATTTCATCATCGGTTTCTGGGGCCTGCGCCATGCCTCGATCGGACTGGATCCAAACAAGAAATTCTGGGAGTTCGACGCCCGCAATGTGACCAAATGGTTTGGCGTGCTGGCTGTGGCACTTGGCATCGTCATTGTGCTGCTGGTGAATCTGTCAGCTGCGCACTATCGCAATCTGCTCGATCTCAAGGCCACACTTGGAGATACTCCAGGCGCTTTCGATGCCTTCAATCAACATACGTCTACGTTCCCACGGTTCTTCATAGATTCAGATATTTGCCAATCCATCCTGCAATCGCCCATGGGCGAGTCCATAGGCAGCGCCGCCACGAATGCCATGTGTCGGCCGTTTGCTTTGCATTCCCTGGATGCCATGGTCCTGTTTGCCCTTGGCCTTGCCATATCGGCCATCGCTGCCTTTGAGGGGCGCAAGGCGGATGCATCCTTCCCCGGTTTCAGCGATGCTGCCCGTGGCATCGAGCGCTCTCGAAGAGACCTTCAGGATGCGCTGGACGACTACTATGAAAGCTATGAAGACGCGCTCGAGGATGCCGAGAAGGATTTTGGCAAGCTCAGCCCGAAGCAGAAGGTGGGGCTCCGTAGAGCGATGGATGCGCGGGTGTCGCCCTTCCGCCGCCTGCTTGAGACAGACCCTGACATCATGCGTGATGAATTCGACGTGCCGGAAGAGGTTGTCGAGCATATTTCCGGCAAGAAACCAAAAATCATGCCGCGCGCGGAGAATGACGCATGAGCCGCAGGCGCAGACAACGCCAGCGCCGGATGGCCTATATCAATTTCGCGATAATCGCCCTGCTGATCGCCGGCGGCGTGGCGGCGTTCCAGTTCCTCAAGCCCGTCCCCTATGACGAGCAAACGCTCTGTCTGCTGAGCGACGAGTTGCCGCCGCACACCGCCATTATTCTCGACAAGACGGATGAGTATGACGAAAGCCAGGCCGATCTCATTGCCGACCTGATCCGCCGCTCGCGCGACCGGCTCGAAGTGGGCGAGCGCCTGTCCATGTTCGAACTTGACGCCGAAGGCCAGTTCGATCCACGCGGCGAATTCTCGCTGTGCAATCCGGGCCGGGGCGGGCAGGTGAACCCGCTCTTCCGTAATCCCCGGATGATCGAGGAGCGCTACGCGACCCTTTTCGAAACACCGATGGATGCGGTGATCGATGATCTCGTCGTACCAAAGGAAGCCCCCTCCAGCCCGATCCTCGAAGCAATGGCACGGCTCGGCCAGACGGAGAACTTCTCACCCGACGCGCCCGCCCGCCGGATCGTCATCGTGTCCGATATGCTCCAGAATTCCGATCTGTTCTCAGCCTATGGCGGCGGAGGCACGCTTCCCGCCAACATGCCGCGCGCGCGTGATGTGGCTGAGGCGGTCGAGCGCCGCTATGGGCGGTCCCTATCCGGCGTAGACTTGGAGATTCGGTTGATTCCGCGCGGACGCTATACCGACATGCAACGCGGCGCGTTGAAGGAATACTGGAACGAGGTCTTTTCCGAATTGGGCCTGCAGGCCGACTGGCGAGACCTGTAGCGCCGACGGCCATTCTTCCCTGCATTTTGTCCGCACGCCCGCTTGTGGCATAATGCGGGAAAAGGATGCATCCATGGGAGGATTGCCAACAACCCGGACCGACGAGCCTCGTCTCGTTCAGCACGCTGTTTTGCTCAGCCTGTTGCTCGGCCTCTTGTTGTTTCTTGCACCGCCAGCCTGGTCGAATACCAATGATCAGCAAATCATCCCGTTCGAGATGGATTCCCAAGACCGGTTGATGGCCGAAATCTCATTTGAAAACGGGTCAACCGCTACGGCGCTTATCGATACGGCCGCCACTTTGCCGATGATTGGCGGGGCCACAGCGCGCTCGGCCAATGTCGGGGTGATCGAGGGACAGGAGCAATTTGTCGAGATACTTGGCCTTGGCGGCAAGGAAACGTTCCCCTTGATCGATTTGCCAAGTCTAAGGACAGGCTCGATTGCCCTGAGCCAGGTGCCTGCCGCCCTTGATAGCAAGATCGCCGTCAGCGGCGTGCGCAATGTACTGCCCATCAGTGCACTGACGGGCAACGTCGTGGATTTCGATTTCGACCAGGGACATGTGACGGCCTATGATCGGCGCCCGGCCGGGCGAATGCGAGAAGTCCTCTGCAAACGGCCCCTCGTTGTTCGCAACGGACTCTATTTCGTGCAGGTTACGATCAATGGCCGGCGGGGGCTCGCCCTCATAGATACAGGTTCGACCATTACTTACATGAATTCGAAATTTGCGAGCCATGCCGGTACCAAAGTCAATGAGGATGAAACCAAGCGCCTGCTTGGGATAACCGGCGACGACTACAATATGCACGTTGCCCACGTTTCCCGTTTTGAACTGGATGACGTCGACATGACGGGGTTCAACATGATCGTATCAGACCCCGCCCTGTTCGAACATCTGGGCATGGCTGACGAACCGGTCATGATCCTTGGTATGGACTTTCTGTCACAATTCCGTGTACAGATAGATCGCGAGAATAATCTGTTCTATTTGCGAATTCGTCATAGCACAGCCAAGAAATGCCTGGTCTGCATGGAAGTGCAGTCCTATCGCAGGCGGTAATGTACCCCTAGCCGAACGCACCATAGGCATGCGTCACCGACAGGCTGATCCCGTGCAGAATCCGGTCGATGTCATCCAGCGGCGCAATGATATCCTTGTGAATGCGATCATACCCGTAGCCAGCTTGGCTCTTGGTATCATTTCCGGCCTCGGTCAGGGCTTTCAGCGGCGTATCCTGATCGCGGGAGTGCGGGAAGATCTCACGCAGCAATTCCACCGCTTCCTTGATCCGCAATTCCGCAACCATTTCGACCAGGTCGCGGCTGCTCGCATCATGACGCTCCGACAGGCGGGGCAGGCCGCCGACAATGGAGAAGGCTTTCATGATCAGCGCTTGGCGCACGGCATGCAGAACGTGCAGGTCCAATCTGCCCTCATGGCGTTCTTCCAGTGAAGGAGAGGTCTTGAGTTGGGCCAGAAGACGGTCAAACTTTCCAAGGTCCACGGACAAATAGTTCGCGATCTGGTTCATCGAAACGGACGTCTCATTATTGCGCAGCGCGTAATAAACCCCGCGATAGGCATTCGCCTTGTCAGGGTCGGCCAGTTTCGAGTGTGCCACCCAGACGCCCGGATCATAAACGCGGGCATAGGCGCGTAGCGCGGGCAGGCTGGTCAAAAGCCGCGCGCGGGTCGCCAGCAGGATCAGGCCCTTCATGCGTGGGCTGTCATCAATCAGGTCAACCAGCCGCTCCATTTCGCGCTGCAGGGATGAGCCGATGCCAGCGGCCACATTCACTGGCATGCTGAGCTGTTGCAGCGTCGCATTGTGAGAGATCGCCCGCAGGGAGCGCGGGCCGACTGGTCCAGCGGCGCGGCGTTTCGGTCGCGAGCCCGCCTTTACCGTCAAGCCGCTGGAAAAGGCGCCCAGCAATCGACCATAGTCTGCATTGTCGAACAGGCGTTCCTGCCAGGCTCGCAGCGACCGGTAGAAATCCCAGACAAGGTCCGTGCGCGTATAGAATGGATCCTTGGTGCGGTCGGCCGGGTCAGACAGCGTGTGGCTGCACCAGGCGGCCATCGTCGTTTCGGCCAGCGCCGGGTTGGCGAAGTGAAGGAAGCCATCACCGCCCTGAAAACTGACCTCATGACGGAGCTGCAGGCCCCGTGCGCGGGCACCGCCACGGGTCCATGGTGTCAGCAGATGATCAAAGCGCTGCTCGAACGTACCCGGCCATGCGCCGCGGCCCATGCTTTCGCCATGCGTGTTGAAAATCAGGAGGTCGACATTTACGCCCTTGGCGGCCAGCGCCCGGGCGATCAGGTTGTGGATGCGCTCGATGGCCATGTCGGCGGCGACTTGTCCGATGAACCGTCCGGCATCGGAGAAACCCAACTGGATCGAAAGATAGCCGCGCTGTTGCACATAGGCGAGGAATTCCGGCTCTTCCAGCAAGCGCTCGATGAAGCGGCCGCCGGTCTCCAGCGCTTCCGGCGTTTCGAATAGCGGAGAGATATCGAGCTTGTCATCGACACCATATTGCCGCGCAAGGTACAGCGCGCCCATCACGGTGGCCGGATTCTCACTCTCGGCGATCAGGAAGCGGATGACCGAGCCGGAATCGATATGTTTCAGGATCTGTGCGCACATCATGAACTGACGTCGCGCCGTGGATTGTTCCAGGAACAGGTCGGCAAAGTTCACCTGAACCGGTTTGGACTTGCGGGCCTTTTGCGCCAGTTCAGCCAGGGCAAGACGACCAAGTTCCCGGTCTTCAGTCTGCAGGCCCAGATCGCGGTTGATCACCGTGCGCACCTGCGCTGCGTTCACCCGCAAGTGAATGCGCGCCGTGCCCAACTGCAGCGCTTCGACCTGCGCCCTGACCGCCATCAGGTCCGCAGCAAGGCTGTCTTCGGCTTCGGGAATGACGCTGTCCAGCACGTCGAGGATTTCAGACGCGTCCAGCACGTTTCGCTTGGAATGCTCGGTCAGCGCATTTGCCGCCGGCACCAGATTGTCCGGATCGGTCAGATCCGCCGCGAACAAGGCCGCATGGCGTGCGGTGTCTTCCGACGCGGTCTTCAGGCGCTGGGTCAGCTTGGCGATGGGGCCGATCTTCTGGCTGCCGCTGATGGATTCCAGCTGCGTTGCATAGCGATCGAGCTGGACCGCCTTTTCCGTCAGACGGAAGGTCAGCGATTGGGACCAGTGGATATCGGCGCGGCCATCAAGGTCATACCCGACCCAGCAGGCGAGCGTCGGAACGAAGATTTTCAGCGACCGCCATTCATCCGGGAAGGCCTTGCGTGAAAACGAAATCAGCACGGTTGCATAGGCCAGCTGCGCATTCGCCGCGTGAGCAATCGCGCCCTGCACTTCGTCATGCTCGCCCTGAAGGCTGATCTGCTGGTTCCATGCACGGGAATCGGCGCGGATCTGGCGCATCAGCATGTTGCGGCTGGTCTTTGTTGCGCTCACCACATGGTCGGCCAGCGCCGTGCGCAGATCTTTCGACAGGGCAAAGGTCGGGTGGCCAGTGAACACGATGCCGCCGGTCGCCTGTTCGACGCGCGCCTTGAATACGTCAAATCCTTGGGCGGCCAGTGTCTCCAATTCGTCGGTGAGGCTCGCCCAGGCATTCTTCGCCTTGCCGCCTGCATGCTGGGTGCGAAAGCGGTCCGCGCGCTCTTCAATCAGGTCCAGATGCACCTCGTCGGCCAGCTTCGACAGATCGGCCAGCTTGGCCTTTCCGGTTTCGAGGTCTCGGAACAGGGTCTGCGCCAGCGCGAAGACCGAATTGGTCAGAGGATCGATTTCAATCCGGGCGGCCTGTGTCCGCAGGAAGGATTGGGCGGTTTCGAGAGTCGTGGGGGATGTTGTCGTTGTCATGCCGCCAAAAAGACGGAAATTGACGTAAAGTCAAAGCCCTGCTGACGGCGACTGGAAATAAATCTGCGGATCGTCTCGCCGGACGCCTATCTGCGCCCGAAAAAGCGGATGACGCCGATCAGTCCCGCAATTGCCGAACCAAGCCCGCCGAGCAACACAAACAGGGGATTGGCCTGGTCCGCGAAGGCGATGGCGCGATTGATTCCGGAGACCTGTACGGTCACCGTGTCCCGGAAAGTGCGCAGCGGCACGACGGCGTCCTCGTCAATGGCATATATCTCGAAGACGAGGTCGTGGCTGCCGGCCGTTAACGGCAGCACCGACCAGCGCCAAACATTTTCGGTCAGCGGGGACAATGCCTGAACTTCCGGCGACATGGACACGATCTCGAAATTCGCGCCGCTGAGACGCGCTTCAACACGATCCGACACCAGCGCTTCGCCTTCAATCACATTGCCGCGGCCGGGCAGTGCGTCGACCGCGGTGTCATCGCCGGTGGAGTCGATGGCCAGCGTCACATCAAAAGCGCGCTTGTATTCGGCAGAACTTGGTGTTTCGTGCGCCACCGGCACGCTTTTCAGCGTTTCGACAAAGGATTCATTGGCCTGAGGCATCACATTCGCCGACCGGCTGGTCATTGGGGGCGCATCAAAGCCCGGCGAGGAGCCGACAGATTCCGGGAACACATCGCCACCCGGCAGATCCGCACCCAGACTGCGCGTGGGTCCTGCAGCAGGGGCGTCTCCCGGCGCTTCCATCATCATCTCTTCGCTTCGGAGGGGCTCCAGCTCAGCCAGTTCCTCTTCCAGCGCGGGCGGCATGGCCGTCTCTGCATAAGCCTCTTCGAAGGCCTCCTCGGTCGCCATCTCCTGAGGTGTGGCCGCTTCGACCATCTCGTCGCGTGGCGCATAGGTGTCCATCAGGACAGACCCGGCATAGCCCGCGGCCACGAGGCCACAGAGCAGAAGGATAATGGACAGCAGTCTCAGCATGGCGGTTCGCGCTCCGTCAGTTTTCCCCACAGCGTGGTTAATCCCTAGCAGAGCTTTATGACAGGGGGAAACGTTTACGGCTGCTTTCATAAAAGGCGACCGCGGCTGCGTTGGAGACGTTCAGGCTCTCCATTGCCGGGGCAATCGGGATGCGTGCGAGTTCGGCGCAAGCCTTGGCCACAGCGGGTCGAATGCCCGGGCCCTCGGCGCCAAGGACAATGGCGAGTTTCTGTGCCCCTTCGACCGCATCCGCGATCAGGCGTTTGCCTTCGCCAGCAAGGCCCACCGTATGGTATCCGGCCTCTCCCAGCTGCTCCAGCGCCCGAGCAATGTTGACCACGCGCGCCTCGCGAACGGTTTCGATCGCCCCCACAGCGGCCTTTGCCGCGACACCGGTCACATTCGGTGCATTGCGCGTTTGCAAGACCAGCCCGCCAAAGCCAAAGGCGGCCGCCGAGCGATAGACTGCGCCCAGATTGTGAGGGTCGGATACCTGATCCAGCACGGCAATATGGCTGATCCCGGCATCGATCAGGTCTTCAAGGGCGCCCGCTTCCAGCGGATCAACCTTCACGGCGATGCCCTGATGGACCGCGCCCTCGGGCAGGCGGGCATCAATGTCGCGCGCCGTCACCAGAACTGGCGCAATGGGTCCGGTGGCAGGCAGGCGCTGGGCGGCGTTTTCGGTGGCCAGCAATTCGTGACATTTGCGCGCGGGATTGGCCAGGGCAGCGACCACCGCATGCGTGCCCCAGATCCAGAGCGGACCGCCATCTGCGCCGCTGCCATCGCGCCCGGCGCCGGCGCGGCGCGGCGGTCGGGCAGGGCCGCGGCGTGGATTATCTGCGCCAGCGTGTGCTTTTCGCGGTTTAGAATGGTTGCGCGCCATTTCGGGTTTCCTTATAAGGCCGCTTCCGGTGTGGATCGGCGGTGCTTCGGCGCCTATGTGAAGCGCTGCTGCGACGGCGTCAAACGGCGTGTGGTCGCGGGTCCCGTGGAGGGGTGGCCGAGTGGTTAAAGGCAGCAGACTGTAAATCTGCCCGCATAGCGTACACAGGTTCGAATCCTGTCCCCTCCACCACCCGCACCAGATGGTGTAAGGTGTCTTCGCGAGGCCCTGACTGGGCGGGTATAGCATAATGGTAATGCACCAGCCTTCCAAGCTGTGTATGTCGGTTCGATTCCGTCTACCCGCTCCAGACAATGTTCCCATAGTATACAGCGCACTAGCGCATTTTCAGGCAAGCGATTTAGCGCGTCAGGCCACGCTGCCCGGGTGCTGGCAAAAGGGCTGCGCCAAGCGCCGCTTTTCCTGGGTTTTCCTATCCCGTTGACCGGGCGCGCCAAGGCGCAGTTGCGCGTTCAAATACGACAGTTTTACCGTTGACGGCTCGCGGATCAGCCTATACATCGGCGCCTTCCTACCCCGTGCCCAGATGGCGGAATTGGTAGACGCGCTACGTTCAGGTCGTAGTTCTCGCAAGGGAGTGGAGGTTCGAGTCCTCTTCTGGGCACCAGGGATCTTTTTGTGTGCATTTCTCAGCATCCAAGAACGCCCATAATAATCTATATAATCAGGTATTTACAGGGATATGACGTCCGCAGACGTCCGTCCCTGTCCGCCTCGGTCCAGAGCTGAGCATGGTACGGACCTTGGTAATATGGTACGAAGTGGCAGTCGAAAAACTGCCGGTACCATACCATGCCTCTCACTGACCTGAAGATTCGCAGCCTCAAGCCTCAGGAAAAGCCTCGCCGCTACACGGATGGTGGAAACCTGTTCGTTGAGGTTCGACCCACAGGTTCTAAGCTCTGGCGCTTTGCTTACAAGTTCGACGGCAAGCAGAAGCTGATGGCGCTTGGCTCGTATCCTGAAATCTCGCTCGCTAGAGCGCGCGAAAAGCGAGCCGAAGCCCGCGCCTTGCTGATCGAAGGGATTGATCCCATGCAGCAGGCCAAGGTCGACAAACTGGAGCGGCAGGCGCTCACTGAGCACACCTTCTCGGCCATCGCCGAGGAACTTCTGGAAAAGAACCGCAAGGAAGGCCTCGCCGAAACCACGCTTTCCAAAAAGACTTGGCTGATCGGAATCGCGAATGCCGATCTGGCCGACATGCCAGTTACGCTGATCAAACCAACGCACGTGCTCGTGCCGCTCCGCAAGGTCGAAGCGGAGGGCAATTATGAAACGGCCCGGCGTCTGCGCGCCGTGATCAGCCAGGTTTTCCGTTACGCCGTCGCCACAGCACGCTGCGAACATGACCCGACTGCTGGATTGCGCGGTGCGCTGATCGTCCCGAAAGTCCGACACCGCCCAGCTATCGTCGATCGCGACGGCTTCGCGGGGCTGGTTCGCTCCATTTGGGATTACGATGGAGCGATCGAAACGCAAGCCGGTCTCCAGCTCATGGCTCTGCTCTATCCTCGTCCAGGCGAGCTTCGCCTTTCGAAATGGGACGAGTTCGATCTTCAAAAGCGAGTTTGGACAATCCCGGCGGAGCGCACCAAGATGCGCCGCGAGCATCGCAAGCCGCTCTCAGAACCTGCTGTTAGAATACTGAAGCGCCTCCAAGTTGTGACTGGCCATGAGCCTTGGGTATTTGTCTCCCAGCTTTCGCGCGGCAAGCCGATCAGCGAAAACACGCTGAATGGTGCTCTCCGCCGTCTGGGATTCAGCGCGAACGAAATGACCTCTCACGGCTTTCGTGCAAGCGCTTCAAGCCTACTCAATGAAAGCGGCAAGTGGCACGCAGACGCCATCGAGGCCGAGCTCGCCCATATGGGCGCAGACCAGGTCCGCAAAGCCTACCACCGCGCCACATACTGGGACCAGCGCGTCGAAATGGCGGAATGGTGGGCGAATGAGGTGTTAGGGTTCTCCCTAGGATAGAGAATTGGTAAGCCGTCACATTTGTCCACACACACTGCGCCACTACCCCATGATGAGGGCGGCACCATTCCACTGCTCTAAAAACATTGAAGATATTATGCAAAAGGGGCCGAATCCCTTCTCGCATGATGTCAAATTCAAGGTAGACTGTTGGCGAGGATTCGCATGGCGCTAATTCTCAATATTGCAGGGTAACCGAACTAAATGTAATATGTTCCCAATACGGGATCACTTGACAATGTTCCCAAAATGGGTACATATGGAGTTGTTAATGCGCATTATCGCAAGGCGGACACTTCGCGAATTCAGCGATTCTGTAGCCGACGCCAAAAGTGCGCTCGACAGTTGGTATCACGAAGCAAGAAAGGCCGATTGGAAAACGCCGAACGACATCAAGAGCCAATACCGTCATGCAAGTATCGTTGGAGACAATCGTGTTGTTTTCAACATTGCGGGTAACAAGTACCGGCTCGTTGTTCGGATCGACTATGGAGCAGGCATCATCTTTATCAGGTTTATCGGCACACATGCCGACTATGACAAGATTGATGTCGAGGAGATATGATGAGCACAGTACGCCCAATTCGACATGACGCGGATTACGATGCAGCTCTTGCTCGTATCGACAGTCTAATGGACGCCCCAGAGGGTAGCGCTGAGCGTGACGAGCTAGAAGTGTTGACCACTCTAGTGGAGGTCTACGAAGACGAGCACTTTCCAATAGATCTGCCGTCTCCCATCGATGCTATACAATTTCGGATGGAGCAAGCCGGTCTGAGTCAGGCTGATCTTGTTCCTTATATTGGCAGCCGCGCCAAGGTTTCTGAAGTGCTTGCTGGCAAACGCACACTTACGTTGAGCATGATACGCGCGCTCAACGCGCATTTAGGAATCCCTGCGGAGGCGCTCATTGGAGGAGCATCGGTCGCGGAACTCGAGGCCGATGCAGACCAAGTCCAGTGGGCACGGTTTCCAATTCGGGAACTAATCAAGCGCGAATGGATTCCAGCAGCCCGCAATGCTGCTAATGTTGCCGAAGAACTGATGGCTGATTTGATCAATCGGGCGGGCGGGCCCGCCGCAGTCCCTCGGACATTTTATCGCAAGAATGACTCAGCACGCCAGAATGCGCGCATGGATCCATATGCACTGCAAGCCTGGTGTCTGCACGTGTTGGCCAGCGCTCGCGCGCGTCCGCCACAGTCGCGCTACCGCGAAGGTGCCATCGACCCAGAGTTTCTTCGGTTTCTTGCTACGCTCAGTCGTTCGCCTGACGGCCCGAAGCGCGCAGTCGAAGCTCTCGAGCAACAGGGCGTAGCTGTTGTCTATGCAAGGCACCTCTCGAATACCCACTTGGATGGTGCGGCAATGCGTACGAAGGAAGGCATGCCAGTGATTGGCCTCACCCTCCGCTACGACCGCCTCGACAATTTTTGGTTCTGCCTACTGCATGAGGCGGCCCATGTTTCTCGACATCTCAATGAGGAAGGAGCCTTCTTTGTTGATGACCTCAAACTGGATCGCTCCGACCACTCTGAAGACTGGTCCGTTGAAGAAGAGGCGGATGAGCTGGCCCAGGAAGCGTTGATTCCATCGACGGCTTGGAACGCAGCAGATCTGCTCAAGTCAGCAACGCCATCGCGAGTAATAGCTTTTGCTCAATCGGTGAATGTGCACCCGGCTATTGTTGCTGGCAGAGTACGTCGTGAGACAGGAAATTACCGACTACTTTCCCAATTTGTTGGATCAAATGAAGTGCGCCCGCTTTTTGAGGAGGCCAAATAAAAAGCAGCGGAGTCGGCCTTCGTCGGCTCCGCTGCCAAGCAGATTCCCGATGGTGCACGCGCCGCATTATTGGGACGCCAGACGATCAGATAACCCGCCCTGAACAAGCCTCTGTTATCTGCTTCGCCGACGACTGGCAACTCGAACATTATCGGCGCGATAGGAGACTGGTCTAATGAGCCAGAATGGTCAGCGTCGGGTATTTGTGGCGCAAGCAGAAGGCAAACCGCTTTCGGAAATTGACATACTGAAACTGCTTTCAGCCGCCGAGATCGATTTGGGTACGGTCAAATTCGTCGAAACGGTGGAAGACGTTGAAAGTTTGTCCTCGATAGATGCTGTTGTGATGATCCTGCGAGATGACTCAGGGGAAAGCGCGCTTCTTGATGCCGTTGCATTTGCGTCTGCCCGAGAGGGTGTTTGCAACATTGTAGGAGTTTGGGCGCCGAACCAGTCTCAGACTGGCATTCATCCCGCGGTAGCCAAGTACAGCACGGCGCAGATTCCTTGGGACCCCACGCGACTGAAGGGAGAATTAGGCTCCGATTGCGAAAACGCGTTTCTAACTCCTACGGGTGAGCACGCTGATCCGAATGAGGTTGAACCCAATGAATGCGAATAGTCGCCCGAGGCGCCTCTATCGCTATGTCATTGACCATGACAAGGGTTTCGCGCCGAATCCGTTTTTCAAAGTATGCACTTTAGCGTGCTGCAAACCACAGATTAGACAACATGCGGAATTGGGAGATGTCATTGTCGGATATGGCCCAGCGAAGCACGGCCTGAGCGGTCAGATAATATACTGGATGGTCGTTGACGAGATCACTCAATTCGACCGCTACTGGAGTGATCCGCGCTTTCGCAGCAAGCGCCCGGTCATGGGTGGATCGCTAATGTTGAGCTATGGTGACAATCTGTATCACCGACATTCAGAAAGCGGTGCCTGGATTCAAGAGCCATCTTTTCATAGCGATCCCAACAGCCTTATTGGCCAGGGAAATCTGCGGCGCGATACGGCGACCACTGATAAAGTTCTGATCGGCAGAGACTACGCCTATTGGGGGCCGAATGGACCACGTCCGCCAGAACTCTACAGCGAATTTGTAAAGACTGGCCGCGGTCACGAGTACAAGGCCGACGACGAGTCTTTGAAGGGCAAGTTCATAGCTTGGCTTCAAGGAATACCAGATCGCGGCCTGATTCATGATCCAGCAGATTGGACGCACGATAAGAAACTTCGCCAGTTGATTGCCGCGGAGGTTTCCCAATGCTGATCAGACAGTACGCTGCTTTTGTGGCACGCACGGATCAATTTTCCGCCAAGTATGATGCTGGCGAGGCGGCCGCTGCCAATCCGCGCGAAATTGCGATATTCGGCCTTGCCAGCGAAATTGGTTCCGTCATTTCTGCGATGAAGAAGGAATGGCTGAATGAGGGTGGCGCGCTATCCTCACCACTCGCCAAAGCTGAGCTAGAAGAAGAACTTGGCGATGCGATGTGGTACGCATTTGCGCTCGCAAGGATAGAGGATACAGGAGAGAGCCCAGACATTCTGGTCTCCGATATCGAGCACCTTCAAGGTGAGGTGACTGATCAGAGTATGCGCGGCGCACGAATTCGGGAAGTATTACCTCCAGAGGACTTGGGCGCCTTTCTAGAAGGCGCTGAGACGTTCAAGAAAAACACGAGACGAACGCTGTCCGACTATCAGCGCCTCGCGTTTAAGACTGCAAGAACTGACCAACATGTTCTGCTAGAGGTTTGCGCAGCTGTCTTAACGCAGTTGGCTGCACAGCTGATGCGGCACTTATTTCCTGAAATTGAAACGGAGCTGAATACGCAGCTCAAGGATCGCCCCTCTGATGTCGTTCTGGGTGAGATCGCCTGGCATCTTTGCGCGATTGCTTCGCTCTACGAAATCGACATGAACGAAGTCGGAGCGAAAAATGTGGATAAAGCCAGCGCGCGGCAAAACGACGGCAAGCCAACGCCTCTTCATGATGCGGGCGCGCCAGAAGGGCAAAAATTTCCGAGACAGTTCGAGGTCGAATTTCGATCAATCGACCCCGAAACGGTTGAGATATATTGGGATGGCAAACGCCGCGGCAACCCGCTGCGCGACCAGTATTCGATCGAAGATGGCTACCGATTCCACGATGTTATTCATCTCGCCAATGTTGCGGTACTCGGATGGTCTCCTGTCTTGCGGGACCTCTTCAAAATCAAGCGAACTGGAAAAACTAAGCAAGAGCAAGACGGTGGGCGGTCGGCCGTAGTCGAAGAACTTGTGATCAAGTTTATTCATTGGGAGGGAGCTAGGCGTGCAAAGGAACTACATGGCAATTTGCCTGCATACCAGCGACCACTTTTTCCAGAAGGCGAAGAGATTCCGTTTTCTCTGCTCAAGCAAGTTCGCGAACTCACCATTGGCCATGAGGTGTACGAAAACAAGTACTGGGAATGGGCTCGCGCAATCCGCGAAGGATACCGAGTATTCGAGTTGCTAAAGCAACATCGGGGTGGCTTCGTCAAAGTTAACCTGATTGATCGCCAACTCGAGTTTCGACCACCTTTGCCAAGCGACTAATGTGAAAGAACACCGTTCGCAATTTGGTCGTTTAGCCCCCAGTCAGGTGGATAAAATGGTTGGGGTAAACGCCCGGCTGGAGCAAATTTCTGCTTAATTCGCGTGCGTCCAGACCGCCCTTCAATACTAGGGAAAGCGACACGCGAATATTTGGAGATTTCACAGAACAAATTTTGGCAATCGATCAATTGAAGTGGTCGACCCCACAAGTCGGGGAAATCAATTTCGAACTTATCGAAGTAGGTCGACTGGTGTTCTGCCATATGCGCAATAATCGACTCCGCCGACACGCCTTCAGATGAAGCGAAACACTTTGACACTCCGTCCAATGCGCCTGGGCCGGCCTTAACAAATTCCATTTCGGAAAAGCATGTAAGAGGGCCATAGTTCAAATCGGTTGCAAATTGATACGCGAGGAATGGCCCAATCGACGGTGCAGAAAGAAGTAACTCAAAAGCTTCTCTCATGTTGCGGCAAACCGAAAGTTGGTGCGGAAACTGCTCCTCCATCATCCACTCAAGAAGCTTCAAATGGTTTGCATGTTTGCTCTTAAAGCCAAATACGGAACCGGCAGAGGGCATGATGTAGGCTGCAGAGTAGTTCGCTTCGCCGTCGCTCTGACGGGCAGAAAGAAGTGCATCTGCTGATGCAAACGAAAAGGTTTTCCAAGAAATGCGTCCCAGCTCTCTTTCGAGCGCTTCCCAAGTCTCGATCTTGTTAAATATCTTGAAGAGAAGGGTGCGGAAGAAATAGTCTTCGTTGGTCCAGTCTTCCTGCGTGTTCCAGATCACGTGACGCAGAAGATACTGGCTGACGCGATCGGATGCTCTGTACGCATTTGTAAATCGATGCGCTGTGAGTATGGGATCATCGCATAGTTTTGGATCATTTGCTCCTTCGAGACGCCTAAAGAAAATATCCTGCCGCTTAGCCGCAAAATGCCAATAGGCCTCAAATACTGGCGTGGTGTGCAGTGTCTTACCTTCGACCTGTATCTCAAACGTGGAATTGGCACTCAATGTACTTGGAACTTCCGAACTACTGTTCTGAAATAGATCCTGCTGATCGTATGGCATTCGAATCCCCAATCTTCGTCCATGGGTAGCCGCGTTCGGGAAACCTGCAAAGGCCCCTCGCGCCGACATAAGGCACGGATTGCTGTTTACGGTTTCGCACGTTGAGCAAATGCTGCTTGAGCAGGCGCGAATTGCTGGAGCGTGCTTTGAATCCAGCTACTTGCGGGCATGCTCCATTAATATCCTCATGTATGCTTCGACCTCTGCTTCCACCCAGATGCTCCTTCGTCCGATGTGAACTGGCGCTGGAAACGGAAGCACCGGGTCCTTGATTTGCGCGTACAGTGTGGAGCGTCCGACGCTTAAGCGTTCGAGCACTTGGTTGATGCTCAAGAAGCGGATCGGCTGACGCGCGGAAATGCGTGCCTGATCTTCATCGGAATCCAGCGGAAAATCAAAGTCGGAGAAGCGGCGTTTGGTCATGCCGGGAGTGTCCTCGATCTCTCGCCGCTCAGCCATTCAGTTTGGCGGGAAAACACGGGATGTCACCAACAAACAAATTGCAGCGGCAGCATCGGGAAATTTGGGTGACACCGTATCCGGCGAGGTGTCACACAAAAATAGATGTACAGACAATGGGTTAGGTGTCGCTGTGTGACCCTCCCTTAATCTTGCCCGCCGGGTCCTCAGTATCCCTTTACCACTGCATTTGCCATTTTCCACGCCCACTTGATGCTCTGTGTCGCCCAATTTTCAGCCCGTCAAGGGCGCGCACGGGGCGCGCCGCGAAGCGGCTGAAGGCCCTTGACGGACTGAAAATTGGGCACGGAAGGTTGCTATTGCCCAAGGCATTTTATGCCATTGGGCATGATGGAAAGCCTATTCCTTGAACAGCTCGCCAAGATCCTTCGAAGCCAAAAGATCGGACAATCGAGTGTATCGCGAACCTTGCATTGAGCCTTGCTTGGCATCGCCAAAAGGAATTGATTTCTCGAGTTTCTTTGCAGGCTCTGAAAAGATCAATCGGTACTTTCCCGTGTCGCCATATGGCTCAATTCTTTCGACAGGCGCCCAATGAGTAACAGCACTAATAGGCTGTGTTTGGTATGCTGCGATGTATCGAATGTGAGGAATTTTTCCGCCTGAAATTCTTACGGCCCACCACGCATTCTCGCCCAAGAATACTCGCTGAAACCCATCCCTTTTCGCAGGCACAATAATTGTGTCTATGCCGTCGATTGCGCCCGCTTCCGGAACAACAGGCGTAGACTTTTCAATGGACTTTATCACACGAGGACGTTCAAAAGCCGTGATGCCGATAAGCGGAAGAATTTGAATAATTTCGCGAAGAAAGGCCTGTGTATCTGCCTTTTCAAATTCAGAAAGCGATGGCTCTTTTGGCGCGTTTCCATTGTCGAGGTGGCATTGCCCGATCTCTTTCGCGCGTCTGATTAGAGAGTGCTCGAGCCACGTGATATGCGCTCGGTTTAGTCCATCGTTTGTAGATACAAACACAACGGCGCGATCCCAAAAATCCTTGTCCTTTTGGTGCTGGTTCAGCCTATTCAGAAGCTCGTCAGTTTGCCCCACGTACAGCAACGGCAGGTCGTCTTCCTCGTCAGATTCAACGCGTCCAACCAGAATGTAGACGCCCGGTTTGGATAACTCCGGACGCGACATCGCCCGATCCCAAACATCTCGAGGGAATGCCACGCCGCGACCAGTCCAGTTCATGCGGTCGATTACGCGAACGCCATCCGGATCGCCATCGGGCACGTAGATTCGAATTGTGAATGGATCGGCCAACTCGATTATCCTGTAGTACGAAGCAATATATCCGAGTCGAATCTACCGCTTGGCAACAGGCGGTTTGCGCCCTGGTCATACGATAGCCTCAAGAATAGCTCGTCGTCCTTTTGTGCCCACAGCACCGATTGATATGATCGATGAACCGCACCGATTTTTTCGAGACTTTCGTCGGTGTTGTCGAGATGCCCGCCTTTGATCTCGACAAGCACGATCTCATTTGGCGTGGACCTTCCGCGAACGCTTACGACAAAATCTGGAAAGAAAAATCCGCCGCTCGGTAGTACGAGATTAGTGCTCCATCCTCGTGACCAACCAGGTCGATGCGGATTGCGGAGCCACCATTTCACCCTGCCGGAACGGTCTGCGTCGAGCCACTCAGCAAAGGCTCTTTCGTCACCATTCAAATCCGATGGCAAAACACCATAGGCATTGTTTTTCGATGGCGCGCACTCAGGATAGTCATCGTGAACTTTGGGAATTGGTTCGTCAGCCTCGCCTGTGGCGATGTAGTTCGCTTTGGCTTCCTTCAATGCTTGTTTGAACGCTTGCGGCTCACGCATCGCTGCCAAATAAACGGCTCTGGAAAGGTCCAAATCCGAGAAACCAATCCCTTCCTGGATAGCCGCTCGGCGGAGTTCGTCCTTCAGGAATTTGCGCAGCTGCCGATCATTTATGGAGGCATCAAAGCTGAATACGCGTTGCCCTTCGCGCTCAATTCTGGTGTCGTCGAGCCGAACTTGGACGTCCTCGACGGTCATCGACAGTTCATCATTGAAAAGGTCGCGAAGGTGCAACTCGCCGGCACCCATGCGCGTATTGATGCGCCGAAGAATGGTCGATTTCTCAATGAAGCGCCGTGCAAATTCTCGATTGAATTCCTCGCTATTCAGAACTTCAGCACGAGGCGGCTTCTCCGCAACGAGATACTCCGGCACGTCGAGTGCGGGCCGCAGCGGATACTTTTGGCTCTTCGATTGCTTTGAGCGCGATGGTCCACCAAATAGGTTTGGCACTTTCTGCTCAGGAAGCGTGCCACCGAAAAGATCCACGCCGGAGACATCACGGAGTTGCTCCGCAACTTGAATTGCGCGGTCAATCTCTTCCGTTGGCCGTTCTCGAATGTCGCCCGGCACACGTTGCTCTTCGATCAGAACATCCAGGCGCTGCTGACGTTCGGCATCGTCTTTTGGGGGCGGCGGGAGCTTCTTGTGTAAGAAACCTCTCCCATACTCTCCAACAGATAGCGGCTGCGCTGTTCCAAGTTCGACCAGATCAAAGCTGCTAGTAACCACATCAATGCTGGAAACCACAGAGTCGAGTGCATCCGCAGCTTCTTTAAGTCCTGACTGCAATTCTGGATCGGTCAGGAAGACATAGCCGCGATCCAGCAAATCGTCCTGACCGTGGATCGGCCTGACATGGGGGTGCACCCGCATAATGCGCCCCACGATCTGAAGCCCGAAATCCTTGCCTCGGCTGGGGCGGAGGGAAACAAGCGTCCATGCGCGCGGCGCATCGAAACCGGTCGCGACGGCGACCTTGAAGATCAGAACTTCCCGGGACGGATCAAAAGCGAGCGTATGAAACTCCGGGTCCGGATTGCCTGACGTATGCGTCGCAATTTTCGACTCAGGGACGCCGATTGAAATCAGCTTTTCCTTCACCCGCTCGATAGGGTCTTCCTCGCCCTTTTTCTGGTCCTCGACCTGCACTAGCATGAGCGGCACCACACCAAGATCGCGCTCGTCCAGCCTGTCCTTGATCTTCTGGTGTTGATACCAGCCGCAGCTGAGCGCGGAGGTTTCCGGATCGACCAGCGCCTGATCCTGTTCGCGCAGGCGCATGACGCCCACCATCAGGCCATATTTGTTCAGGCCGCGCTCCACCACGCGGTCGCGGGAGACGATGATCCGGCTCGCAACCTCGACGCCCGCATCCTTTGCGAACTTCTCCAGCTTGTCGTCATTTGGCGTGGCGGTTGCCAGAATGGTGACGTCCGGCTGGAGGTGATCGAGATAGAACTTCGCCGCCGCCTGCGCCCCAGTCCCGAAATTGAGGTGTGCTTCGTCAATCACGACCCCAATCGAAAAACCGTCTAGACGCAGCAGCTCCAGCATCTGATCGAGCGAATAGGTGTCTTCCGTCGTGCGGCGCACCTTGCGCGCGTCAGCATTGTTCGCCGCCACCGCGCCCCAGGTGTTGACGAACACGTCGCCGTCGCGGGCAAGGCCCGGTTCGCGGTCGCGTGTGGCATCGCGCAAGCGAAGGCCGGGGCATTGTTCTGATAGCGCTTCAACCGTCTGGTCGATCAGGCCCGAATAGGGTGCAAACCAGAACCAGACCGTCTTGCGCTCCATCCTGCCGATAAGGCCTTCCAGCGTCCGGCCCAGCATGAGTGTCTTGCCGCTGGCGGTCGGCGATTGCAGCAGCATCACGCCGCCATGGCGCGCTATTTCAAGTCGCTGTTCCGGCGAGCGCACCTGCTGAGCGATAGCTCGCGCGATCACCCCCTGCAGGCCGACAACCGTGTCGAGCTGATAGTCGGTCAGCACATGGCGGACGGCGCTCTCCGTGGGATCGAAACCGTCGGCGCTCATGCGGCAAACAGCCTTTGCAGCGTCTCGCGGATGCTGCGCACTTCAACATTGGCGCTCGGGTCAATGCCGGTGATCTGTCCGGGCGCGAAGGCATAGAGGAAGACGGGACGGCCCGCGTCAAAGACGCGGGACAGGGCTTTGGCGGCTGCTTTGCTCCAACAGTCGATCAGGGCCAGCGTCACTTCCTCGCCCTCATGAAGGGCAAAGCTCTCGCCCTCTGGCCAGACCGTCAGCGGCAGGCCGTGATGAGCCTCAAGGATCGACCAGGCTGTTTCCGGCGTCAGGGCGTCATCCATTTCCAGGGGGTTGATTTCGCGGCAGCGCAGATAGGCAAAGCCCGCGCTCAGCTCTTCATACTTGTCTGTGTTCGCGTTCAGGCGGCGCACGCGTTCCGCCGTCACATCGTGGCAGATATTCTTGTCCGGCTCCTCACCCGTGGCCTCGGTTGAGGACACCATGATGAAGCGCCGGTCGCCGCCATCCTCGGCATTGAGTTCCATGACGGCCTGCGCCGTGGTGGCTGAGCCCGCGAAGAAGTCGAGCACGAGATCGCCGGGGCTGGTCGATTGCCGAACAAGCTCGCGGATCAGGGAAACAGGCTTGGCGTAGTTGAAGGCCTTTTCGCCAAACACGTCCTTGATAACCTTTGCGCCCTCATCATTCGTGCCGGAGACAATCATATTGGCGTCATCTGGAACGGTGTCGGCCTCGGCGTTCGGCGTGATCCAGCTCGAAAGCGGTTGGGTCTGGTTTTTCAGATCCTTCTTATAGCGCTTGAACGCAGGCGTGCCCCAGCCAATCCGTTTTCCGACCCAGAAATCGAGGTCGGGCAGGTCTTCGCGCAGCAATGGCGCTCGTCCGCTGGTCGGTACGTCTCCCGAACGAATGGCGGCCAACAAAGCTTCTTTCGACGCGAAGGTTTCCACGCGAGGTTCTTCAGGAAACAGGATGTGCCCGTCAGCAATCCATTCTTCGATGTACTTCGTTTTGATGCGTCCGTTCTCGCCAGAGTATTCTCTCGATGCGTATCCCCAGACACGATCAGGGTTACAAGGATACCAAATGCCCGTCTCAGGGTCTTGCAAGGGGTAGTAAGCTTTTCCGGCACGTTTATCCGTGTAGCCAACGGCAACCGTTAGATTGTCTTTTCGCCAAAGACCTTTGCCATCGCCATCGTCAGACTTGTACATGTCGAAGGATTTGTCGGTGCCGCCAAAACGAAACCCTGGATTCGCGAATATCAAGACATGTTCCTGATTGGGGGAGAAGAAGCTCTCTCCCCCTTCATTGCCGCCAATCCTTGTTCGCCAAACGAAACTCCCCACCCGCATCCCCGGCAGCGCCTGATCCATCATCAGTTCCAGCCGGGCGCGGTTCTCGTCATTGATCGAGCAAAGCAGCACGCCATCGGGCGCGAGCAGGTCGCGGGCGATCAGCAAGCGCTGATAGAGGAATTCCAGCCACTGCGAATGGCGGTAGCGGTGGGCCTTATCGACATAGTCGTCATTATAGACCCAGTCCTTGTTCCCGGTATTGTAAGGCGGGTCGATATAGATGCAGTTCACCTGCCCACGATGCGTCATCCGCAGCCAGCGCAGGGCATCATAATTGTCGCCCTCGATGATCAGGTTTTCCCACGGCGCGGGCCGCTCGCACTGATCACCGATCAGGTCAGCCACCACGAAATTGCTGTCGATCGCTTTGTCGGGGTCAATCTCGTCCCGCTCCCAGACCAGCCCCAACCTGCGCTCGGCGTCGCGCTTCTTGAGCAGCGCGATCAACTGGCTGCGCGTCAACGAATCGTACGCGCTAGCCTGTTTCTTGATGCTTTCGCCACTATCAGCCACTTAAGTCCAACCTTGCCCAGTTTTCCAAGGCTGACGCGCTCAACGTCAACCAGAAAGCAAAACGCTATTGATAACCTGTTCGACCAGATTCGCCACCCGCGAGCACCAGCCAATCGTTGGCTGAAACTTGCGACTCTGGCTATAGGTGCCCTCTAGGAGAAAGCCATGCCACGCCTTTGGTTCAACGAATGGATTTCCAGTATGCCGTTTAATATTGGGTGGCTGGGAGCTAGGTCGAGGATGTCGCTGCGGGAGCAGCCAACATTTGGTTTGAACAGTGACCCTCAACCGCAAATCGCAATAAACTCGAAGCGACACGAATTGCGGACAACTCAGAATCGATCTAAGTATTTATTTGTAAACGATAAAAATAGGACTCTTACTCATACAGGTCTTCAAAAATATGGTATGTTGTATGGTACGGGTCGATACCATATACGAAAAATAATCAAAATTTTTCAAGGCCTATATGGTTAATGCCAGTCCTCTTCTGGCACCAGGTATTTCGGTTGGCCGTCCTGTGGGGCGGCCTTTTTTGTGGGGTCAGGGGGCGGCGGTCAGGTCGCGATAGGTCCCGGGGGTCTGGCCCGCCCAGCGCTTGAAGGCGCGGGTGAAGGCGCTCTGTTCGGAAAACCCTGTCAGGAAAGCCACTTCCGCAATGGAATAGCGCGTGTCGGCGAGAAAGCGCTCGGCCGTCTCGCGCCGCGCCTGGTCCACCAGGGCCTGGAAGGTCAGCCCCTGGTCCGACAGCCGGCGCTGCAGCGTCCGGGCACTCATGCCGAGATCCGAGGCAACTTGCGCCAGCGACGGAATGCCATCGGTCAGCACATCGGCAATCTGCAGCACGACCTGCCGGTCCAGCTGGCGATCCCTGGACTCGGCCGGCAGCATTCCCTCGGCCTGGGCGCTCAGGAATTTCCAGATGCTTTCGTCGCCGACCAGGTTCGGCTTGTCGAGCCGCTCGGCCGGGATGATCAGTGCGTCAATGTCTGCCCCGAAAGTGATCGGACAGCGAAAGTGTGCCTCCAGTAGCTCCCGCGAGCCGGCCGGTTCCGGGTGGCAGAACTGTACCGCGCCCGGTTTCGAATTCGGGCCGGTCGCCTCCCGGCACAGCGTGACATAGGTGGCCAGCGCGCCCTCGCTCGACAGGTCCAGGCCGAGGCGCGGCGTGTCCGGCCGCCGGTGCGTCCACCAGAATGTGTCGCCCTTGTCATACAGTTTGAACGTCGAGGCCGTATTGTAGGCGCGCGCATGGCGGTCCATCCGCAGGAAGGACTGGCGCAGCGTCGGTGCCGATTTCCAGGCCAGGCCCACAGCGCCGAAATCGGAGCAGGTGGCCGACATGCTGACGCCGAGCAGGAAGCGGATATCCGGTGTCTCGGTCTCGGCGATGGTTTCCAGCAAGCTGTAATAATTGGCGGCGTGGATCATGGCGGGCGGCGGGCCGGCCGATGGCGACGGGTCGAGTCCGGCCACACGGCACAACATGTCCCGATCCACCCGGTCGCTGAGCCGCTCAATGATCCTCAATACGAAGACGGTTGAAACTGTTGCCATCTCCCGCGCGCTCCCCGCTTTGGCCTTCCCGCCAAGGGCGCGATCCCCATCGCACCTCACGCTTTCACATTGCGCCAAAGGGATTGTCGCGTCCAGTCAACAGGATGTCGCGACCGGTCAATACGCTCATCGTCGCCCCTCATACGATGAGTACAGATCAGCTCAGGGTGACGCTCCAGACCGGGAGTATCTCCCCGCCGGGCTGGCAAACTGGACCACCAGACCCAACAGCCGCGAGGAAAAAAGACCAATGTTGAATTCACCCAGTACGCCACAAGCGCTTCTCAAGTTCATCGCGACGGCCACGGCTGTCATTGCCCTGATCGGCGTTGCAGCCGAAGCTGAGAGCCAAGGCGCCCGCCCGGCGTCGGCCAAGATGCCGCCGGTCAATGATGGCTTGCCCATGCCAGGATTTGTGGTGACCACGGATGGTACGGCCATCGTTGTCACCGATCCGCAAAATGATTTCCTGTCTCCTGACGGCGTCACTTGGGGCGTGGTCGGGCAAAGCATCACAGAGAACGGCACCGTCGAAAATATCGGCGATCTGTTCGCGGTTGCCGAGCAAACCGGCATGCCCGTATTCGTCTCTCCGCATTACTATTATGAGCACGATCATGAGTGGCTCTTCGAGGGCACGCTCGAGACCTTGATGCACTCCATCGGCATGTTCGACCGTCCATCCGCCTTGAACCTTGAAGGATTCGAAGGGTCTGGTGCTGACTGGCTGGACCAGTACAAGCCCTATATCGAGAATGGCGAGACGGTGGTGACCAGCCCGCACAAAGTCTATGGCCCGGATAGCAATGACCTTGCGCTCCAGCTGCGTAAAGCCGGCATCAACAAGGTCATTCTTGCAGGAATGTCATCAAATCTGTGCACGGAGTCCCACATGCGCAGCCTGATCGAATCAGGTTTCGAGGTCATGGTTGTGACTGATGCAACGGCCGGAGCCATCACAGAGCACTACAACGGCTATGACGCATCCCTCACCAATTTTCGAATGATTGCCAGTGCCGTTGATAACACCGCCAACACGGTGAAGGCGATCAGATCCGCCTACAAGAAATAAGCTTCGGAGCCATCTTTCCTGCGCCCTCTCCCCGGATGGCTCCCTTGGCGCCCAGTTGAACTCACCCACCCACACCCATCAGCTGGGCGCCCTCTTGTTTCGTCGGCGGATATTTGCGGGCCTCCCGCCGCCCGAAAATGCGTACTCCTGCGCGCAGCCCCTGAACGATCGGCCTGTTCCGCCAGATGACTGGCATTCACCCCTCAAGGATATCTGACATGACCAAGAAACTTTATCTCACCGGTATGGCCATCGCGATTGCGATGTCGGCCTCAATGCCCGCTTTTGCAGAAGACGAATACAATGTGTCGAACGGCGTAACGACAGCGGGCGTTCCCCTGGGCCTGCACGGCGTCGACGCAGTCGCCCTGACCACCTATAACGCAGTCGCCGAAGGCGACGCCGCGCATACGGTTGTTGAAGATGGCGTGGCCTACTATTTCGCGTCTGCGGAATCGGCTCGCAAATTCAAGACTGATCCGGTGCGCTTTGCCCCGCAATATGGTGGCTTCTGCGCTTATGCTGTCGCCCTTGGCAAGAAGTTCGACGGTGATCCTCACTATGCAGACATTGTCGATGGCAAGCTCTACCTGTTCGTGAACGCAGACGTCTTTGAAAAATACAAGAAAGATAAGGTGAAGATTCTCAAACGCGCTGAAAAGACCTGGCCATCCATCCAGCACAAGGCTGTTGGTGATCTCTGATCCTTTCATTGGCGGCCGGGCGGTGCGTCCGGCCGCATTCTTCCCTTCAGATATTGCAGGAGCCCCATATGCGCCCCCCTTTACCTCCTTTCACAGTGCAAACGGCTATCGAGAAAGTTCGCCTCGCCGAAGATGCGTGGAACGGGCAGGATCCCGAGAAAGTGTCGCTGGCCTATACCGAGGATAGTATCTGGCGAAACCGCGACCTCTTCATCAATGGTCGCGCCGAAATCGTCAGTTTCCTGACTGCCAAGTGGCGGCGAGAGATCCAGTATCGATTGATCAAGGAGTTGTTCGCCTTTTCTGACAACCGGATTGCTGTGCGATATGCGTACGAATTTCACGATCGCACCGGTCAATGGTACCGGGCATATGGCAACGAGAATTGGGAGTTCAGCGAGTCTGGCTTGATGCAACGACGGCATGCCAGCATCAACAACCTTCCTATCTCGGCAGGTGAAAGAAAGTTCCGCTGGCTGATGGGCCGTCGTCCTGACGATTATCCCGGCCTCAGCGAGTTGGGGCTGTAGGGTAGGCACCGAAGCCGCCCTAATCCCCGACGATCACCAGTGTCAGGCGGTCTGTGTACTTGCCAGCGGGGGCGTGAGTGGTGTCGGGGCGGATCAGGATGCCCCGCCGGTGTTGCGAGCTGGCAGCACCCTTGACCAGTGCGGTCTCTGCGCTCGGCGCAGGCGCCACCAGCTTGCCATCGATGCGCAAGTCATAGGCGATTCCCGTGGGCGTGAACTCGTGACGCAGCTCTCCGCCATTCTGTGACAGAAGATAGATGGGGTAGAGCGTGTTGGCGTCCACAGCGAAATCGACCGATTTTTTCAGACCTTCCTCATGGGACCAAAATCGAGCGGCCAGTGCATGTCTAGTGCATTGTCTGAACTCTGCTTCAATCGTTTGTATTGTGAGTATCTATGTTTCCAAGCATGTTCAGCGCGCTGATGAGAGCGTCCCATTGCGCTGCCCCAAGCTTTGCCTTGAGCGCCGTTTGGGCATCATTCCATCGGGTGACGATGTCGGTCAGCAAGGCACGTCCCTGATCGGTCAGGCGGACATGGCGCGCGCGCAGGCCCTCTGGCGTGAAGGTTTCGACCTGGCCTGTACGTTCAAGCGCCGCGATGTTTCTGACCATGGTTGTGCGCTCGGTGCGCATGCGCGCTGCGAAATCGGCGACGGAGGTATCTTGCAGATAGTAGAGCTGCATCAAAAGAGAGGCCTGTCCGGGAGCGATGCCGGCTCCGTCCAGATAGGCACCGTAATGACGGGCAAGCGCGCGATTTGCGGCGCGTGCCGCCTCAGCCATGCACACGTGAGGGCTGTGGCGGAGGTCTTCCAACAGCGGGATCTTGTCTGTCTTGTCCGTCAGCATGACGCGTGTCCTGCACTGATTTTCTAGGTCGTCGACGATTGGGGGATTTACCGCGACGCCATTAAGTGTGCATATACACATAACTTGAATGAGAAGACCAGAGGTCAAGAAGGAGGCGCGACATGGCGCATTTGGACAAAAGCGTCGCGATTGTGGGGGCAGGCGACTATATTGGCTCGGCCATTGCGAAAAAATTCGCGTCTGAGGGGTATTTGGTCGTGGCAGGCCGGCGCAATGGCGACAAGCTTGAGCCTCTGGTCGCCGAGATAGAGGCGGCCGGTGGCAGGATCTCAGCCCGATCTCTGGATGCGCGCGAACCAGAAGATGTCACCGCTTTCCTTGCCGAAGCGGACGCGTTGGCACCGCTCGCCCTTACCATTTTCAATGTGGGGGCCAATGTGAATTTTCCCATACTTGAGACGACGGATCGCGTGTTCCGCAAGGTCTGGGAGATGGCCTGCTTCGCCGGCTTCGTGACGGGGCGCGAATCTGCGCGGCTGATGCTTGAGCATGGGGAGGGCAAGATCTTCTTTACCGGTGCAACCGCAGGGCGACGCGGGGGGAATGGCTACGCCGCCTTTGCCGCGGCCAAGTTCGGATTGCGCGCCGTTGCCGAATCCATGGCGCGCGAACTTTGGCCCCGGCATATCCACGTGGCCCATCTCATCATTGACGCTGGCGTCGATACCGAATGGGTGCGCGAACGGATCAGGCAGGCAGGTGGGCCGGACAACCCGCCGGGCCTGATGCCACCCGAAGCCATCGCGGATGCCTATTGGCAATTGTTCCAACAACCGGAAACAGCCTGGACCTTCGAACAGGAAATCCGTCCCTATGGGGAGACATGGTGATGCGTGATGTGAGCGTTGAATTCCATTTCGATTTCGGCAGCCCGAATGCTTATCTCAGCCACAAGGTGATTCCGGACGTGGAGGCGCGCACCGGAGTGAGCTTCACCTATGTGCCGGTTCTGCTGGGCGGTGTGTTCAAGGCGACAGGCAATCAGTCCCCGGTGATGGCGTTTGCGGGTATTCGAAACAAACCGGAATATGAGCGGCTCGAAATGATGCGGTTCATCGAGCGGCATGGCCTGACCCAGGCTTTCGCGATGAACCCGCATTTTCCGGTCAACACGCTGGCGATCATGCGCGGCGCCGTGGCGGCGCAGCATCTGGACGTGTTCAAGCCCTATGTGAACGCGATCTACGCTGCGATGTGGCAGGGCGCGCAAAAGATGGATGATCCTGAAACGATCGGACGGGTTCTGGCCGCAGCGGATTTGCCCGCAGACGCCTTGATGGCCAAGGCGCAGGATTCCGAGATCAAGCAGGAATTGGTGGACAACACCACGGCCTCCGTCGAGCGCGGCAATTTCGGCTCACCCACCTTCTTCGTGAAGGAGAGGATGTGGTTCGGCAAGGACAGGTTGCGCGACGTGGAAGAGGCCATCCTCGCTGCCAGGGCTGCCTGACAGGCCCTGTGCATCGCAAACGAAAAAGCCCGCTCTCCAATGCGCCGGAGGGCGGGCTTTCGTGACTCTGGGGTAACGCTCAGACTTAGTCGAGGCCGAGGGCGGATTCGATCAGGGACCAGTCGACCAGCTTGAAGTTCTGGTCGACGCCGGAGGCCGGATTGCCATCATCCTGAACGACGAGAATGCCTTTCGGGAAGCCCGGCAGCGCCGCAGAGCTGACATCCAGACCATCCGTATGCGTTACAGCGTCGATGGAGCCGTCGGCATTGGCCGTTACGGTGAAGACGCCGCGCGGCGCATGAGGGGCTTTCAGGTCATAGACGACAAACCGGTCTGCGGCCTGGGACGACGCAACAAGGTAACCCGCGCCATCTGCACCGGCCCAGATGTCCATGCCTTCAACATCGGCGACCAGGCCATTCTGTGCGGCGATCGTGTCGACGCTGACCGGGGCGGCAGACCAGTCATTCAGGTCGAGTTTCCAGATGCCGTGCTCTTCCTCACCGAGAAAGACCTGACCATTGGCTTCGTCAAATACACAGCCTTCCAGTTGAAGCTGGCCGAACTGGCCAACCTGGATTTCAGCGACCAGCTCCGGACCTTCACTCATCTTGTCGGTCTGGACAGACCAGACCTGGGCCATGCCGTCCTTATAAGTGGGCATTGCGTAATAGGTAGTGCCGACCTGACCAGCACAGATGCCATAGGGTTCGTCTTTCTGTGTTGGCGTGTCGCCAACATGGCTGACCGTGGCGGTGACCGGGTCGATGGCAAACCAGCTGATGGAATTGGTTTCGTCATTCGAGGCGACAGCGACATCGCCGCGCAGGTCGACATTGTTGACGCGGCCGACATCAAGGAATTGAAGCTCTTCGCCTGCGAGATTGTAGACGTGGAGGCCTTCATCCTTGTTGGTGCCGAGCACCAGGCTGTCAGCCGGGTTTGCGACATTCACCCAGACAGCCGGATCGTCCGCCTTGTCGCCTGTGCCTGTCATGGGCGCCGTTTCGATAGATGCCGGGATGGGCGCAGTGTCGATGGCGTAAATCTGCTGGGCAGGCTCTGTGGCGCAGGCAGACAGAAGCAGGGCGGCGAGGGGAATATAGCGTTTCATGAACACTCCTCAGGGGCTGGGACAAACAGGGTTCGGGTCGGTATTCCCTGCGTCCGGCGCAAGATCAAGACGCGCGGGCGAGTTTTCACAAATGTGCCATGATGCGCGTCTGTCGGACATGAAAAAAGCAGGCCAATTGGCCTGCTTTTCCCGGATAGTGATCTTGTCGAACTTGGCTCAGGTGCCTTGACCTGGCGCCGGGGTCCGCAATGCACCGCGCTGGGCTTCACCAGCCATTTTCTCACCTTGAGCCTCATGACGGGCCCACTGTTCTGCAGTCATGCAGATCTTGCCAGGATAGACTTTGCCCGGGATCGCTACGCGCTCACAGATCATGTTCTCGTCATTGGACGCATCGGCGACCGAGTAGCCCTCTTTCTTTTTGAGGGCGCAGCCGGATACCGCGATCAGGGCGGCCAGAGCCAGAATTGGTGCTTTCATGAAAAATTCTCCCGCTAATTGTATCCTTCTAGCAGGAAAAACACCGGGTGCACCCCCTAACGCAAGGAAAATGTACCCAAACGATTGCAGATGCACAGGTTTTTGGCTGAGTGCCATGCGTTCAAACAAAACCGGGCGAGGATCGCTCCCCGCCCGGCTTTCGGTAAGTCTCGTCAACCCAGCCTAGTAGGTCAGGCGGGCACCGATGACATAGCGGGCACCATATTCGTCATACTGAGACAAACGGCTTTCTGCGCCGTGATAATAGTATTCCGGCTCGTCGGTGAGGTTCTTGCCTTCGACATAGATCTGGAGGTTGTCGTTGACGTCGTATTTGGCTGACGCTTCGACGCTGAGGTGATCGCTGGTGTAGCGGTCCAGATCGGCGCCGAACAGCTCGTCGAGATAGTCATCGCGGAAATTGGCCGAGATGCGCAGATCCCACGGGCCCTTGTCGTAGCCGATGGAGGCGTTCCAGATGAGGTCGTTCTGCTTGAGCAGCGGCACGTCGCGGGTCTGGGCCACATCCTCTTCGTCCGGGACGGACGCTTCGGATTCAACGATGGTGACATTGGCGGAGGCGAGGAAGCCTTCCCAGAAGCCGCCCAGGAAGTCGAGCTGCTGGACATAGTTGAGTTCGAGGCCCTGCACCGTGGCGGTCTCGCCATTGATGTAGGTGGCGACTTCTTCGATGTCCGCACCGGCATCGCCAAGGAAGCCCAGATCGATGGAGCCTGGCAGCTGGTCAATGTCATAGGTGGCGCCGAAGATCGGGTTGCGGATGTCCTTGTAGAACAAGCCAGCCGACAGGACCGACAGCTTGGTCGGGTAGTATTCGATCGACAGGTCAAAATTGTTGGCCTCGTACGGGTCGAGATTGGGGTTACCCATTTCGACTTCGTCGCGGTCATCATTCAAGGCAGCTGTCGGGCGCATCTCACCGAAGGCCGGGCGGACCAGCGAAGCGTAATAGGCTGCGCGGCCGACGACATTTTCGGAGAAGGCATATTTCAGGTTCAGGCTCGGCAGGACGTGGACATATTCATCGTCGAACTGGCGTGTGCCGACCTGGTCTGGATCGCCACCCTCATAGAAGACATTGCCCGTGGTTGATACGTCGGTGGCTTCGATACGCGCCCCGGCAACGACGGTCAGGTCGTTGATCTGGAAGGTGCCCATGCCGTAGCCGGCGATGATCATCTCGTCGATTGTGTAGTCACCGGCGAGGCTGTCGAAATTCGTACCGTCTTCGTCCAGCTCATCGGCGGTGAAGGTTCCGCGCAGGGCCCGGGTCAGGCCAGCGCTCGGCCATTCGAACATCGGGTTGTTCATGCGCCAGCCGGAAATCTGGCTGTTGGCATTGATGTAATCGGTCAGGGCGACATCGTCGCGTTCCCAGATGAAGAGGTTCTCGTCACGGACCTTTTCGCGGTCGCGGACCTTCACACCCATTTTCCAGGTCACGGGCGTATTGCCGAGGACGGTGTCATTGGTCAGGTCGAGCTTGTAGGCCCATTCAGTGTCTTCGTTGACCGTGAACTCCTGCTCGTAGGCGTCCATTTCATAACTGGCCGGGTCATACAGGAAATCGATGCCCGTGCCGGAGAGCTTCGGTTTCTGCGGGTCGGAGTTGTCCCACACGACGATGCCATCGCCTTCCATGTCGTCGGAGCGGAAGGCTACGTCGTGATTGTTGGAATCGTCTTCTTCGGCATAGGCGTAGGACACTTCGTAATCGACGGTCCAGTTGCCGGCGAAAGTCTTGCCGCCCAGCGCATAGGTCTGGATCTTGCGGGTCTCTTCGCGCTGGCGGACTTCGACGTCTGCTTCGGCGAAGTTGAAGTTGTAGAGGTTGCCGTCAACGCTAACACCTTCTTCGGCGAGGTCGCGGAACTCGAACTTGTTGCGGACTTCGTCGTCCGTGTACTCGTTGACCAATGTGCGCAGGTAGAGCTCAGTGTTCTCGGTCATGCGGTAGTCGACATTGAAGACGAGGCCGACACGCTCGCGCGTCAGGTCGTACCAGCGCATTTCATAATCATCGTTCGGAATGAAAGCGTTCAGGTCGTCGTCGAAGCCCCAGCCGCCGGTTTCGTTGTTATGGGCCTGAATGCCGAGGCTCTGATAGTTGATGGAGGCCGCAACGCCGAGCTTGTCGCCAAACACGTTGGAATAGGTCAGCGTGGCTTTCGGGGAGACGTCTTCGGTCAGCTCATTGTAGGAGCCTTCGACCTTGGCGCGGATGAACTGGCCGTCGCGGTCAAAGGCGGAGATGGTCTTGAGGTTGATGACGCCGCCGATTGTGTCGGCATCGACATCCGGGGTCAGGGATTTCTGGACTTCGATACCGTCCAGAAGGTCAGATGGCACACCATCCAGCAAGACGCCGCGGCGATCTTCCGGAGACGGCGTGCGCACGCCGTTGATGGTGGCTGAGATCAGGTCAGAGTTGATGCCGCGGATCGAGACATAGCGGCCTTCGCCCTGGTCATTCTCGATGGACAGGCCAGCCACGCGGGCGAGCGAGTCCGCCACGGTCGTGTCGGGGAAGTTGCCGAGGCCGTCGGAGTCGATGACGCTGATGATGGCATCGGAGGCGCGCTGCTGGTTGATCGCACCGGCCTGGGCCGCGGCCGAGCCGACAACGAGAATGTTGTCGAGATAGCGCACATCGCCGCCAAGCTGGATGCTGAAATCGGTGTCGCCAGAGATCGACACTGTGTCGGTGACCATGTCCGCGCCGACATAGGAGACGCTGACCGTGTAGTCGCCGGCCGGGACACTGGTGAAGCGATACTTGCCGAACCGGTCGGACGAGGCGGTACGGCCCAGTTCCTCGATCGTGACAATCGCGCCCTGCAGCGCAGCTTCGCCGGACGCATCGGTCACGGTCCCTTTCAGGATGTCGGCGGCAGCAGCCTGCGCCATCACAGCAGTGGCAGCTCCGATCAGGAGGAGCTTGCGGGAAGTAAAGGTCATGGGAGGTCGTCCTTGCTCTGGGAATCCGTATTAAGAAGTCTACGCTTCGAAAACTGCGGCCCCGTCCCACGCCAGAGTTACGGCTGGATGACAGATGCGTAATGTTTTTATGACGCCCCCGGAATTCTTAGGAAAATGGGGCAAGTGCCTGCCATGCGGGGAAAAATTCGTGCTTTTCCCGCAACACTTATTGGCGTCGCTCTGAGGTTGAGCAGGCGAATCATCCCGAAAGCTTGAGGGTTTTCGGAGCCTGAATTCGACGGGGTCCGCACCCATGCGACATTGCCCCTCTCACCGCAGGAGGCCCGAATGATCCGACAGCCCCATCGTCAACGCCTGATCCGGCAGGTCCGGCTCCAGCGCCTGTTGGGGCGGAGCATGGCGGAGATCGCGGCGCAGGTTGGCCGGGGCGCCAGCACAGTCTGGCGTGTGATCCGGGACAATGGGCTCGACGCTCCGGAGAGACCGCTGGAGCGCCAGCGCCTGTCGCTGAGCGAAGCGCACGACATGGCAGTGGACCGCATGATGGCGGCGGATGTGACGCCGGAGGAGTTGCGCGCGCTGAGTGGCCTGATCATGCGGCTGGCGGCGGAAATCCGGCGGATGGAAATGGCGGTGGCGACTTGGGAAGGGGATGAGGATGTGCGGATTGCCGGACGTGCCGACGAAGACGAAACGGGCGAAGACGCCGAAGACGCCGAAGACGAACTCTCTCCAGCCGCTGAGCAATGCCGGCTGGACGCCCTTGCTGCCGGATTTCAAACAAAGGGCGCGTCAGGCGGCGCAGAGCAACGACTGGAGCACGCTGGCGGAATGGGAGTGCAGCCTGGTCAGCCAGAATCCGTGGATTCTGCACGCCCGCGATATACAGGTGCCGCCGCCGGGCGGATGGCGGAGCTTCGTGTTCATGGGCGGACGCGGCGCTGGGAAGACGCGGGCGGGGGCCGAATGGCTCCGTTGGTCGATGATTCACGGGCGGTGTCACCGGGCGGCGCTGGTGGGACCAGCCCTGCACGATGTGCGCGAAGTGATGATCGATGGGCCGAGCGGGCTGAAATGGATCGAGCCGCTGAAGTGCCGCCGCCCACACTACTCGCCCAGCCGGCGGATCCTGAGCTTTGACAATGGGGCGGAAGCGCATGTGTTCTCTGCCGAAGATCCGGACAGTTTGCGCGGGCCGCAATTTGATGTGGCCTGGTGTGACGAGATCGCCGCATGGATGCGGGGGCAGGCCGTGTGGGACACGTTGCAGATGGGGCTGAGGCTGGGCGCGGACCCGCGCGTGATGGCGACGACCACGCCGCGACCGACGGATTTCTTCAAGGGTCTGCTCACCGGGCCGGGGACATTGGTGCGTCAGGCCAGCATGGCCGAGAATGCGGAGAATCTGTCAGATGGGTTCGTGGCGGCGATGCAGGCGGCCTATGGGGGCAGCGCGCTGGCCCGGCAGGAAATTCATGGCGAATTGCTGGAAGATGCCGAAGGCGCATTGTTCCGTAGGCAGATGATTGATGCGGCGCGGGTGAGCGCGCCGCCCATGCTGGAAGATGTGATCGTGGCTGTGGACCCGCCCGCAACGAGCGGGCCTGCGGCGGATGCCTGCGGGATTATTGCGGCGGGCGTGCGCGACGGGGTCGCCTATGTGCTGGCCGATGCGTCAGCGCCGGGCCTGAGGCCGCTCGACTGGGCGAGGCGAGCGGTTGCGGTGTGCCGCGAGGTTGGCGCGCGGGAGATCATCGCCGAGTCCAATCAGGGCGGCGAAATGGTGCGGCAGGTGCTGGAAAGCGCTGGGGCGGATGTGCCGGTGCGGCTGGTGCATGCGCAGCTGGGCAAGCGCGCACGGGCCGCGCCTGTGGCGACGCTGTATGAGCAGGGGCGGGTGGCGCATGTCGGCCTGTTGCCGACGCTGGAAGACCAGATGTGCCAGTTCGGCGCGGAAGGGTTTCGCGGATCGCCTGACCGGGTGGATGCGCTGGTCTGGGCCATCTGGGCACTTTTGCAGCAGGGCAATGGGCCTTGGGTACGGGTCTTGTGATCTGCCTTGATCTTGCCAGACCCGTGATCGAAGGTGCGGGTCGGAAGCGAGGGATTTCAGATGAGCCAGATGACACGCCGGGCCTTCACGGCGACCGGACTGACCGCAGCAGTGGCCGGATGCGCGACTGTTCCGCCGGCGCCGGGCGTGGTGATGAAGCCCGTGCCGCCGGTCCTTGTGTCTGCCGACCGGGTCGTGCGCGTGGATGTGGGGCTGAGGCCCTACCGGGCGTCTGGCTTCCGGGTGGAGCGGGAAATGCTGGGCGAGACGGCGGTGGTCCACAATTACGGGCATGGCGGCGGCGGGATCACCCTGTCCTGGGGCTCGGCGCAGCTGGCCGTGGAGGAAGGGTTTGATCCGGATGTGGCGGAATATGCCGTGCTGGGCGCGGGGGCGCTGGGCCTGTCGACGGCGATGTTGTTGCTGGAACGCGGGGCGAAGGTGACGCTCTATGCCAAGGCGCTGAGCCCGAACACGACCTCCAACATCGCAGGCGGGCAGTGGTGGCCGGCTTCGGTGTATGACAGTGCGGCCATCGCCCCCGGATACATGGACCGGCATGTCGCGGCGGCGCGTCATTCTTTCCGGCGGTTCCAGTTACTGACCGGCCCGGATTATGGCATCAGTTGGGAAGTGAACTATGTCTTGTCTGACCGGCCCGTGACAAACCAACCCGCGCGGGCGGGCCACCCGATGGAAGAATTCGCGATCAATGTTGTCGATTACGCGCCGGGGGAATTGCCGTTCACGACCGCCCATGCGCGCAGTTTCGATACGATGATGGTGGACACGCCGCATTATCTCCGCAAGCTGGAAGAAGATGTAAGGGAACGGGGTGGACGGATCATTGTGCGCGCGTTTCAGGACGCTGCAGAGGTGGCGGCATTGGACGAGGCAGTGGTGTTCAATTGCACCGGGCTGGGCGCGGGCAAACTGTTTGGCGATACCGAAATCCATCCGGTGCGCGGCCAGCTCGTGATCCTCGAGCCGCAGGCCGAGATCGACTATAATATCATCACGGGCGGCAGCGCCTACATGTTCGGCCGCCGCGACGGGATCGTACTGGGCGGAACCTTCCAGCACCATAACTGGTCGCTGGAACCGAGCGATGCCGACACTGCCGCGATCCTCGCGGCCAATCGGAGATTGTTTGCGGGTGGGGTGGAGGCCTGACTGTGATCCGCGCAATATGTGATGTGATGGGAGTCAGCGAGAACCCCCTCTAACTCCCCCTTTTCAAGGGGGAGAACAGGTGGGGGTCTGAGCGGACTAGCCTTCGCGCTGCCGGATCAATTCGATCTCGGACCTGATCCGTTGAGCCACCGCCTCAAGCGACTCATCGATATGAGAGACCGGAATGCGCATAATGGAGATCCCTCGCTCGCCAAGAAAGGCGTCTCGCCGGGCATCGCGGCTCGGATCATGCCAGTCGCCATCGATTTCGACGGCGAATTTCAGGGACGGGCAGTAATAGTCGAGAAAGTAAGGCCCGACCGGGTGTTGGCGTCGAAACGATACCCCCATCTGCTTGCGACTCAGCACAAGCCACACCTTGTATTCCGTCTTCGAAGCAGACTGGCGAAGGGCACGGGCGCGGCGGGTGTGCTCAGGCGTGCGCGAGAACTTGTCCGCCATGATGCGTCAGCCCCCGGTGCGGAAGGCTTTCCGGCCGAAATAGGCGTTCTTGGGGGCGGCCGGGGTGTCGTCTGCGCTCGTGTCTTCGGCGGCCTTGGCGGGTTCAGTCGGTGGCGGATTGGTGCCGTTCATAAGGCCGCGGATCCAGGCGCAGGCGGCGCCAGCCGTCGAGACTTCAAGGTCCGGGACAGATCGGTCCATGCGGCGCGCCAACTGGCGGGCCTGGTGGGCGGTCAGCGATTTCAGCGTGGTTTCGAACAGGTCGGCCCCGACGGTCTCGCGCAAATGCTTCATGTCGTCCGTGGTCTGACCGGCGGAGATCATCAGCTTTTTCGCCAGCAGCATTGTGGCCGCCGCAAAATCCTTCTCGCCCAGCTTGGCAAAGCGATCGCGTTGGTTGAGCAGGGATTCCAGCGCTACGGCGCTGCGGGGAGTGGCGGTGTCGCTCATTGAATTTTCTCTCGTACTTCCTTGAGCAGGCTCTCGATGATGCCGAGCGCGTCACCGGGCCATTTGGCCTGCAGCGTCGGCTCCGGGCCAAGCTCGATCGGGTTGGTGGCAAAGCCCTGCTTCATCGGGATGACCGTGTCGAACATGTCGAACTCGGTTTCCTTGGCGCTGGCGGCCTCGCGCATGGCATTCAGCACGACTTGCTGGTGCGGCGTGCCATCATAGCGGGTGGCAAGCACGCAGGGCAGGTTCTCGATATCGCGGTTGCGGAGGTTTCGCATGATATCGCCCGTGAACAGGTCGAGGCCGAGTGTGGACATGAAGTCCGGAATGGTTGGTACAATGATCAGGTGGCTGGCGGCGAGGACGGTTTCGGTCATCACCGAAATGCCGGGAGGGCAGTCGCAGATGATGACGTCGTAGTCCGCCTTCAGCTTCTCGAAATCATCGCGCATGCGGCGGCCAACCTGGCCCTGCAGCGCTTCCATGGAATAGCCCTTGGCGGTCAGCTCATAGATCAGCTCGCGCTCGGTCTTGCGCAGACGCGGCGAGGACGGGATCAGGTCCAGTTCGAGCGGCTTGCCATTATAGCTGACATCAGAAGCGTCGGTGACGATGAATTCCGACAGGCGCTTGTGCTCGCCAGCGAAGAAATTCTCCAGCAGCCAGTCGGAAATCGTGACGTAATCATTGATGGCTTGAAAGAGGTGCTCGTCGCCTTCATGGCCGTAGACCAGCAGGGACGCATTGGCCTGTGTATCCAGGTCCACCACCAGTGTGCGAAAGCCATTGGCCGCAAAAGCTTCTGCCAGACTGACACAAGTAGTGGTTTTGCCAACGCCGCCCTTGGAGTTGGCGACGGAAATGACACGTGCCGACATTCTGTAAGCTCCTTTGCCCCTGATCGAATGGCGAAAGAGCAGATTTGCGCCCGTCTGGCTATGGCTGCGGGCCAAGAAAATACAGGGATAGTGACCGGTTAATCCTCAACTATTTCGCCATAGCGGACTGATTTTTCGCGACTTTTCCAAGCTGAATCCGATGGGGGTGGCGAGGATTTAATTTCTGCTCATCAACGCAAATGGAGCAGCGCCCCTCATGAACCCGATCTGGCCCTTCAACCGTCGCCCGCGCGAGGCGAAATCCGTGCCCCCTCTGGTAGCGCTATCCGAGGTGGGTGAGGCCCGTTGGGGCAGCCGGGACGGCGCGGCCCTGACGCGGGACGGATATCTGGCCAATGCCATTGCCTATCGGGCGGTCCGCATGGTGGCGGAGGCGGCGGCTGCGGTGCCGCTGGTCACGGCGCATGAGGGCGCGAGCCGCCTGTTGCGACGGCCCCAGCCGGACGGCATTGCGACCGAATTGTTCGAGACGGCCTATTCCCAGCTCCAGCTGACCGGGAATGCGTTCCTGGAAGGGGTGCGACTGGAGGCGGCGGACGGGGCGGGAGTGTCGGCGCTTTATGCGCTGGCCCCGTCCGCCATGCGGCCGGTTGCGAATGCGCGCGGATGGGTCGAGGCCTGGGCCGTGCGTGAGCGTCATGGCGAGCGACTGATCCGGCGCGATGCCGAGACCGGCTGGAGCCCCGTGCTGCACCTGAAACTGTTCAACCCGGTTAGCGACACGATGGGGCTTCCGCCGCTTGGCGCCGCAAGGCGGGCGCTGGACTTGCACAATGCGAGCGCCGACTGGGCCAAGGCCCTGATCGACAATTCGGCCAAACCCTCCGGCGCGCTGGTCTATGGCGGGCATGGGCGGATGCCGCCGGACCAGTTCGACGCGCTGAAGGCTGAGCTGGAAGGCATGTATTCCGGCGCGGCGAATGCCGGGCGGCCCCTGCTGCTGGAAGGCGGGCTGGACTGGCGGCCCATGTCGCTGTCGCCGGCAGAGATGGATTTCCTTCAGGCGCGGCATGGCGCGGCGCGGGAGATCGCGCTGGCGCTGGGCGTGCCGCCCATGCTGATCGGCATTCCGGGAGATAATACGTATTCGAACTACAAGGAGGCCAATCTCGCCTTCTGGCGGATGACCGTATTGCCGCTGGTGCAGAAGATGGCGGCGGCGCTGTCGGCCTGGATGGATGTGCCGTTCGGGGCGGAGGTCGAGGTACGCGCGGACATTGATCGCGTCCCCGCCTTGTCGGCCGAGCGCGATGCGCTCTGGGCGCGGCTCGAGGGCGCGAGCTTTGCGACAGGCGAAGAGAAGCGAAAGCTTGCGGGGCTGCAGCCATGAAGCTCGACCGGAAAGTGACGTTAGGATTCCTCGTCGCCGTGCTGGTGCAGACCGGCGGGGCGCTGGTCTGGGCGGGCGCGGCAGCGGAGCGGATCTCGACGCTGGAAGACACGGTGCGCGATCGCCGCAGCGTGGTCGAGCGGCTGGCGCGTGTCGAGGAGGGCGTGGACCGGATGGAAAGCCAGCTGGACCGGATCGAGCGGCGATTGGAGGGCGCGGATGAGTAGGGGTGTGTTTCCTGGGGGGAGTCCGGTGGACCCCCACCTGTCCTCCCCCTCGCAGGGGGAGGAACGCCAACGGCATGTCCGGTCTGTTCTCCCCCCTGGAAGGGGGGAGTTAGAGGGGGGTCTTCGAACGCGGAGGCCAATCCTCATCGAAGGTTATGCCTCGCTGTTCGGTGTGCCGGATGCGAGCGGAGATGTCGTGCGGGCGGGCGCCTTTGCCCGCAGCCTGCAGCGGGGCACGCAACTGCCCATGCTGTTGCAGCACAGGCCCGGCGCCATGGTCGGGCGTTGGGTGCGGATGATCGAGGATGGGCGGGGCTCTATGTGCGCGGTCTCGTCGAAGGTGTCGCGGCGCGGTCACTGGTGGCGCAGGGGCTCAGCGGCCTCTCCATCGGGTTTCGCCCGCGCCTCTGGAATGCACGGCGCCCGGATGGGCGGGAACTGGTCGAGGTGGACCTTGTCGAAGTTTCCCTCGTGACCAGTCCGATGCAGGCACGGGCGCGGTTTTCCCTGCTGGGGGCGGAGGCGAAAGCGGCGTGAACTGGAAGCCCGCGCGCGTGCTTCGACCCCGGCCATCGCTGGGGCAGGCTTCGCTCAGCATGAGCGCTTTGAAAGTACGGAACTCATCCTGAGCGACGTCGAAGGATGATGGATTTGAGAGGAATGGAGACAACATGAACAAGGAAACCAAGATGGCGGGCGGCGGCGATGCCGAACTGATGGCCGCCTTTGCCGCCTATACCGAGGCGAATGATGCCCGGCTTGCCGAGATCGAAGCCAGGGGCACAAGCGATCCGCTGACGGATGAGCGGCTGTCGCGCATTGACCGGCGGCTCGAAGCGCTGAGCTTGAAAATGGCCCGGCCGGAGGCAGGCGAGGGGAAGACCGCCGACGAGGATGCGCGCAGCGCGGCCTGGGGGCGATATTTGCGCAGCGGCGATGATAGCGGGCTGTCTCGGCTCAACGTGAAGGCGCAGGAAGGGCCACGCGTCAAATCCCTGCCGGTGATGGAGGCGCGCGAGGGGGCGGGCCTGCCCTCTGTCTATGGCCGGATGCGGGTTGGCGGTCAGGTGATTTGGGCGGCCCGCTTCAAGGAGACGAAGACGACGCGGCGGGCGAGCAGCAAGGGTGGACCGAAGGTCACCGAGTATGATTATTCGGTCAGCTTTGCCGTGGCGCTAGGCGAGGGGCCGATCCTCGGCGTGCGGCGGGCCTGGGCGAATGGCGAGGCGTTCGACCTTTCCGGCGTGGTGCACCGGGTCTATCCCGGCGATGAGACGCAAGAGCCAGACCCACTGATCGAGATGATCGAGGGCGAGGCACCGGCCTATCGCGGGACGGCCTATATCGTGTTTGAGGATCTGCCGTTGGAGGCGTTTGGCAACCGGCTGCCGCAGCTCTCCGTCGAGGTCGAGCGCGTGCCGCCGGGCGGGTCTGAGCCGGGATTAGGCGATGTGGTGACGGGCGTGAACATCATCCCGGCCTCGGGCGAATTCGTCTATGCGACCGAGAATGTGCGGGAACAGAGGTTTCCGGGACATGAGCGCGCGTTGAATGCGTGGTCCGGCGAAGCGCGGGCAGATTTCCTTGTGTCGCTGGACCAGTTGGAAAGTGATCTGCCGAACGTGTCACGCGCGGCGCTGACGGTCGGTTGGTTCGGGACCAGTATCGAGGCGGGGGCGTGCGAAATCCATCCGGGCGTGGAAACGCGCGAGCGGGTAACGGTGCCCTATGCGTGGCAGGTGGCGGGTGTCGCGCGGGGCGATGCCTTTGTCATTTCCCGCGATGAGGACGGCCATCCGAATTATGGGGGCACGCCTGCGGATCGGTGCGTCATCGGCGCTATTCAGGAGATGAAAGCGCGGGGGCTGTCTGTCACGCTGTCACCCTTCCTGTTCATGGATAGCGAGGGCTTTCCCTGGCGCGGGCGGATCGGCGTGTCGACAGATGGCACCGCGGCGGCGCGCAGTGAGATTGATAGTTTCGTAAGTGGCGCGAACGGGTTCCGGCGCTTCATCCTGCATCATGCTGGGCTGGCCGCCGAGGCGGGCGGGGTCGAGGCGTTCCTGATCGGCAGCGAGATGGTGGGCCTCAGCCGCGTGCGGGATGCGACGGGCGCGTTTCCGTTCGTTGAGGCGCTGGTGGCGCTCGCGGCGGAGGTGAAGGCGATCCTTCCGGGGGCGGAGGTCTCTTACGGCGCGGACTGGACCGAGTATGGCGCCTATGTGCCGGGGGACGGATCGGGCGATGTCCTGTTTCCGATGGATGCGCTCTGGACGAGTGCGGATGTCGATTTCGTCGGCGTCGACTGGTATCCGCCGCTGGGGGATTGGCGTGATGGCGACGATCATCTCGATGCGCTGGCAGGATATGCCGCGGCGGATGATCCGGCCTATCTGACGTCCCAGATCGCGGGTGGGGAGGCGTATGACTGGTATTATGCGGATCAGGCTGCGCGCGATGCGCAAGTGCGTACACCGATCAATGATACAGCGCATGGCGAGCATTTCGTGTTCCGACAGAAGGATATCGCCGGCTGGGCGGGCGCGTATCATCACGAGCGTCCGGGCGGGGTGCGCGCGGCGACGCCGACCGGATGGGTGCCGGGGATGAAACCCGTTCGCCTGATGGAAATCGGTTTTGCGGCGGTCGACAAGGGCGGCAATGCGCCGAACCTGTTCTACGATCCCAAGAGCAGCGAGAGCGCGCTGCCACCCTATTCGAGCGGGGCGCGGGACGAAGTGTTCCAGCGGAGGGCATTGGCGGCGGTGTTGCCGCACTGGGAGACGAGCCCGCTGGTTGAAGCGGCTTATGTCTGGGCGTGGGACGGGCGACCTTTCCCGGCCTGGCCGCTGAAGGAAGAGGTCTGGAGCGATGGCGGCAATTGGGCGCGCGGGCACTGGCTGAATGGACGGTCAGGCCTTGCGCCGTTGGCCGATGTGGTGGCGGATATCTGCGCCCGGGGCGGCGTGGCGGCGGTCGATGTGTCCGGGCTCGATGGTATTGTCGAAGGCTATGGGCTGGACGGGGTGCATTCGGTGCGGGCGGCGCTGGAGCCGCTCAGGGCAGCGTATGGCTTCGAGTGCGTGGAGCGCGGCGGGGCGCTGGTGTTTCGCATGGCGGGCGAGGGCGGCGTGCTGGATGTGGCGTCCGGCGCGCTGGTCGAAGGCGGACTGAAGAAGACCCGCGCCCTGCTCGACAAGGCACCGGCGCGGCTCAGGTTGACCCATGTTGATCTTGAGGCGGACTATCAGCCGGGCATGGCGGAGGCGCGATTTGACGGCGGTGATGCAAGGCTGGTGCAGGATGTGGCCCTGCCGCTGGCGCTGGGAGCGAGCCGGGCGGAGGCGGTGGCCGGGGCGCTGCTGGCATCGGCGGCGAATGGAGAGACGGCGATGTGCGCGTTTTCACTATCGGCGCTTGCATTGGAGCCGGGGGATGGGCTGCGCGTGGAGGACGGGCCGGTCTGGCGTGTCACGGATGTTGTCGACCGGGGCGGCGTACGGGCGCTGACCTGCCGGGAGGAGGTTGCCGCGATGCCGCGCGTGCGGGCGGGCGAGGCGGGCAGCGCGCCGCCGGCTGCGCCTGTATTCGGCGGGGTGGACCTTGTCGTCATGGATGCGCCGAGCCTGCCGGAGTTTGGCGAAGGCGTTGGGCCGCTGGTGGCGGCATGGGCCGATCCGTGGCCGGGCGAAGTGGTTGTGTCAGCCGGTCTGGCCGACGACGCGCTGAGCGAGGCGGTGCGACTGGAACGGCCGGCGGTAATCGGGCGGCTGACGGAAGCGTGCGGCGCGGGGCCGGTGGGGCGGTGGGACCGCGCAAATGCGCTGGATGTGTATTGTCCGGGCGGAGAGTTTGCGAGCCTGCCGGAAGATCGTGTCCTGTCGGGCAGCAACGCCGCGCTGCTGGAGACGGCTGCCGGCTGGGAATGTGTGCAGTTTGAACAGGCTGACCTGATCGCGCCCGACACATGGCGTCTGACCGGGCTGTTGCGGGGGCAGCGAGGGAGTGTGCCCGGCGACGCAGCGATTGGGGCGCGGTTGGTGATGCTGGATGCGGCGGTGGCGCGGGCACGCCTTGGCGGGGAGGCCTATGGGGCGGAGCTGGTCTGGCAGGCCAGGGCGGATGATATCCCACAGACGGCCATGTTCGAGGACCGTGCGGGTCTGCCCTGGCCTGTGGCGCATCTGCGTGTGCGGGCGGACCAACTCAGCTGGACCAGGCGCGGATCGGATGTGCCAGAAAGCTGGGCCATGCCGGAGGCGGAGAATGCCGGACGGTTTGCCGTCGGGTTCGATATGGGGGCGGGATTTGGCGATCCAGTGGTGGTGAACGTACCGTTTGTGGAATGGCCTGTCGGCGCTGCCTCAGCGCGGGTGGCGGAGATTGGGGCGGACGGGCGAACTGGGTTGTGGGCGGTGATTTAAGAGCTGCAGCACGTATCGGGTGGCGGCGTTTGGCGCGCTTCGGCAGATTGGCCGGCATAAATTCAGGAGCCCACCATGACATTCCAGATTACCGGTCTCGCCGCCGAGACGTTTGCGCATTTGCCGAGCCTGACCGAGGCCGAACTTGCGGTGCATAACATTCAGAAAATCGTTGCGGATGTGAGTCCCGGCTTTCCCTGCCGGGTGAGTTTGCAGGACGCTGCGATTGGGGAGACGCTCTATCTCCTCAACCATACCTATCATGATGAGGCGACGCCCTACCGGGGCTCGCATGCCATCTTCGTGCGCGAAGGTGCGGCGGAATATGTGCCAGCCAAAGGCGAAGTGCCGGAGGTTCTGGCGCGGCGTCTGATTTCGATTCGAGGTTTCAATGCAGCGCATGACATGGTGGCGGCCGATGTGGTCAAGGGGTCTGAACTTGGCGTGGCAATCCCGTCCATGCTGGCGTCCGAGGGGGTTGCCTATCTGCATTTGCACAATGCCAAACCGGGATGCTTTGCGGCGCGGGTTGATCCGGTAAGGTAATATCCGGGTTTCATTACGGTTCCGGACATCCTAACTGTGATCGGATATCAGATTCGTGACTGGAAGGATTTCCCGCCCTTGGCCCTCGATCCCTATAAAGTGCTCGGCGTTGACCGCTCGGCCAGCGAGGCCGAAATCAAGAAGGCGCATCGCCAGAAAGCAAAGGATTTGCATCCGGACCAGAATCCGGACGATCCCAAAAAGCTGGAAGCTTTCAAGCAGGTCTCGCAGGCATGGGACATTCTTGGCGACAAGGAAAAGAGAGCCAAGTTCGACCGTGGCGAGATTGACGGCGACGGCAATCCGACCGGCTTTGGCGGCGGCTATCCGGGCGGCGGGCCCGGCGGCGGGGGACAGCGCTGGGAAACACGCGGCGGTGGCAACCCGTTTGGCGGCGCGCAGGGCGACCCATTCGAGGATATCCTGTCCGGCATGTTCGGGGGTGGCCGGTCGCGGCGCAGCGGGCCGGTCAAGGGCCGTGACGTACGCTATCGCGTGACGATCGACTTTGCGGATTCAGTCACGGGCGCGCGACGGCGCATGACCATGGCCGACAATACAGCGCTGGATGTGAATATTCCGGCAGGCATTGAATCTGGGCAGACGCTACGTCTGAAAAGTCAGGGGCAGGCATCGCCCAATGGCGGACCGCCCGGAGACGCCTTGCTGGAGGTTGAAGTGAAGCCCAGCAGCGTCTGGGAACGCGATGGCAAGGATCTGCGCATGTCAGTACCGATCGATCTCAAGATCGCGGTGCTCGGCGGCAGTGTCGAGGTGAAGACACCGTCCGGCCCGGTGACATTGAAAGTTCCTGCGGGCTCCAATACCGGCTCTCAATTGCGTTTGCGCGGCAAGGGTGTGCAGACATCCACGCCGGGCAATCTCTATGCCCGACTTGAAATCGTGCTGGATGATCCGAAAGATGACGGGCTGAAAGCCTGGGCTGAAGGGCGCTAGGCGACCTCGATCTCGAAAATAGGATTGTCGGCCAGCACGCGGGCAACCATGTCCTCGAACGGGGCGGGAGCGGCAATCAGGTAGCCCTGCAATTCCTCGCATGGCAGCTGGGCCAGCGCTTCGGCCTGGTCTTCGGTTTCAACACCTTCGGCCACGACCGGAATGTCCAGCGAATGGGCGAGGTGGATGATCGCCTCGACAATGGCGCGGGATTTTACATTGGCATTCATGGACGTCACGAAGGAGCGGTCGATCTTGATCCGGTCGAACGGGAAATCCTGAATATAGCTCATGGACGAATAGCCGGTCCCGAAATCATCCAGAGAAATCTTGATGCCGAGCGCTTTCAGATCAAGCAGGATGCTGGTGGCGAGCTGGGTGTTGTGGATGATTGCGGTTTCCGTGATCTCCAACTCAAAGCGCTCTGGATCAAGCCCGGTCTGATCGAGTGCGGTGCGAACATGGTCGACCAAGTCCGGATCGAGCAACTGGCGGGCAGACAGATTTACGGCCACCGTCTCCTTGCCCGACCATTGGCTGGCTGCAGAACATGCAGCGAAGATGGTCCAACGTCCGATATCATTGATCAGCATGCTCTGCTCTGCCAGGGGAATGAACTCATCCGGGCCGATTAGGCCGACATTTGGCCGATTCCAGCGGATCAGCGCTTCCCGGCCGACAATGGCACGCGAGGATGCGCTGACTTTCGGCTGGAAGTGCAGGACGAATTCGTCATTCTCTATCGCCTTGTGGAGCGCGCGTTCGAGATTGCGCTTTTCGATCTGGCGTTTGTGCAGAATGGCATCATAGAACCGTACACAACCGCGTCCGTCAGCCTTGGCGGAGTAAAGCGCGCGGTCTGCAAAGGTGAGGATGCGGGCAGGGCTGGTCGCGCGTTGTGGGACGATTGCGATGCCGATACTGCCGCCGCAGTTCAGCGTTCGCTTGCCCATGGCCAGTGGTTCGGAAATGGCGGCCAGTATGTTGTTCGCAACCCGGGTAACCTCTTCGGGAGTGGATCGGCCGCGCACCAGAACGGCAAATTCATCCCCCCCGAGACGGGCCACCATGTCCTTGTCAGACAGCTGGTTGGAAATACGGCGGCCCACCGCCTTGAGGAGCGTGTCTCCAGCGCCATGGCCGTACTGATCGTTGACTTCCTTGAACTCGTCCAGATCAATGATCATGACGGCCAGGTTCTTGCGATGCTCAGCGTCTTTGCTGACAGACGATTCAAGCGCCATATTGAAGGCAACCCGGTTGGCCAGGCCTGTCAGAGTGTCACGGTAAGCGAGTGCGCGCACACGGGCTTCGGCGCGGATGCGCTGGGTCATGTCATGAACCGCAAAGAAGACGAAATCTTCGTTTGTGTCCTCAGTGCGCCGACTGGAGATCGTGGCGATCATCTCACGGCCATCTGCGAACCGGATGCGGCGTTCGCCATAATCCCGGTTTTCCTTCAGGGAGAAGGTCTCGTCTTCAATCTGGAAAAGGTCCTGAACAGAGCGACCCGACAGTTTTGGCAATCGATCCACATCCGCCAGATGGCCCAGATCCTTCAGGTCTTTGAGGTCGCTCAAGCGGTCGCTGAACATGATCCGTGCGGCCATATTGGTCTGGAGGACGAGACCATCAGCTGACACCATGAAGAGACCTTCGCTGCTTGAATCAGCCAGCACGGACAATTTGCGTTGTTCCTTGTGGCGAAGTCGCTGGAAATTACTATCGAGGCCGGCCGCAAGGGCGGAGAGGACCACCACGACCAGCATGGCGACGGCGATGATTGCGCTGAGGCCGGTGGTGTGAAGGGCAACTATCGGCGTACTCAGGCCTCTGATCGGGATCAGGGTTGTGCCGGACGCGCTGACAAAGTGAATGGAGATGACCGCCAGTACGCTGGTGACTGTGGCGATCGCCGTGCTCCAGCGGACATTCGAGTTCGCGCCGAGCAAATAGGTGCCGACATAGCCCAGGAAGCCGAGCACCATTGCGGCTGTGATGATGATTGTATCGTACTCGATTACGGCAGAGGCGCTCAGCGCCGACATGCCATAGAAATGCATTCCGGCCACGGCAGCGGTCGCGATGCCTGCGCATGCCAGACGAAGCGTGCCATCCGCGTTCAGTCGCAGCAACAATGCTGTGGTGACGAAGCCAGCGACAGAGATAAGGGCGGACACGATTGTGCGACCCGCGTCGAAGACGATTTCGAATCCGGGTTTGTAACCGAGCAGCGCGATGAAGTGGGTGGCCCAGACCCCGAGGCCTACAACTGTGCCGGCGGCAATCGCCCACAGGATCTTGTTGCGGGTCACCAATGCAGCCTGGCTGCGATAGTAGATGATCAGGGAACAACAATTGCTGAATGCCAGGACGAACAAGGAGGCAAGCACGTGCTTCCAGTCATGCTCCGTCGTTATGCAGTTCAACACTTCGTACATCTGAAAGTAAAAATCCTTTTACGGGATTTTCATGCAGATGATTACGTTACCAAAAAACAAACCCTACTGTGTCAATCTGGGGCCACTCTGCCGGTTTTGGAAGGATGAGAAAAATTTTCGGTAACTTGTCGAAAACGTACCTTCTGTATGTTTGATTACAGAATCAAGTGACGGGGTGTCGTTCTTGCGGTGGCCGGAAACGTGTAAGTAAACAAATCGGGGAGAAATATTAATGATCGACCGCCGGACAAATTCGAGGCGCCGTCAAAATGTGAAACTGGTGCTCGCCAGCCTGGCTGTTCTGTCTGCGTGCGCACATCCGAACCGGCCGGTTTCCCCCATTGAATCCGACACGCTTGCCTATTCTTCGGCCATTTCGGATGCCCGGCAGGAACAATTGCTGATGAATATTGTTCGCCTGCGATACAATGATCCTGTCACCTTTGTTGATGCTGAGCGGATTACCACAACCGAAAACACCCAGATCAACGGCATGCTGGCGTCAGCGCTGGCGCTGGGCGGGCAGAATCTGGATGAAGTCCTGAATGGAAATGTCGGCACCAATATGAGTAGTCAGCCCTCGATCGCCTATTCGGCGTTGAGGGGGTCGGACTATGCCCAACAGATCCTGCAGCCATTGCCGCCGGCGACCATCTTCCTGATGAGCCAGTCGGGCTGGAGCGTCGAACGGTTGATGTTGTGTTGCGTCTCCCGAATTGGTGATCTCGAGAATGCGCGGGCAGCCGCCGGGCCAACCCCGCCGGTCATGCCGGACAATACGCGCTTTCGCGAACTGGCCGCGCTGATGCGTTCGCTGCAGGAACGCGGACAATTGATGGTGCAGGTCGTTGATCCGGACACATCCGAGACCGATGGAGATGGCAAGCCGCGTGTGATCCTCAAATGGGATCGTACCTCGGAACTCGGCCAACAACTCGCCGACTTCTTTCGGCGCTATTGGGTGTCGGATGTCAGTGTGATTCCGGGTGACCGCTACATCACGGAGATATCAACGCGGGGCAATGCCCTCGGCGATTATGCGGCGCGCGGGCGATCTCTGCTCGGCGTGTTGTCGGCGTTGTCGCAATCGGTTCACGTGCCCGAGGCGCACCGCGACATTGCCCGTGCCTCGCAACCTGTCCTGGAATATTCGGACGACCCCTGTCGGGCACCGGGAGGCTGGCATGATGTGAATGGCGGCCTGTTTGCCGTGCAATCGGCGGCGGCGCGCCCGACCACTGCGACGATAGCGGTCGAGTATCGTGACTATTGGTTCTATGTCGATGACCGCTGCCATGATGCCAAGGAAACCCTGAACCTGCTGGATCACCTCTATGCCCTGCAGGCGGGTATCAGTTCCGATGCGACGACGTTGCTGCTGCTCGGCGGCTAGGTCTGTCGCAGCTGTTACAGAGCGGAGGCTCCCGTCTCGCGAGAGAGGCAGCGGGCCCATCAATATTCAACCCTAAAGCGGGCGAATATGATTGCCGCAGAGCGGGTTTGGTCTATCTTCCCATTCGAAAAATGGGATTGGACCAATGCTGGGCCATCTGCGCCATATAGTTCGATCACGTACGGTCGAAGATATATTTGACAGATCCGTTGCCGCTTTGCGCGAGATTGGACTTACCCGCGTCTATTTTCAGGGTCCCATTGGAAGTGACCGGTCGCTGACCCGAAACACGGCGAGCTTCGGCTTTCCTGAGACGTGGCAGAAATCATACGAACTGAACTGGCAGGTTCACGACCCGATCCCGGACGCCGCTTCCAGAATTGGCGGGCCGCTATACTGGCACCGCCTGCCATCATCGGTGTCGCTCTCCGAGAATGAGCTCGCCTATATGGAGTTCCTCAGAGAGATGCAGATGGGTCAGGGAATCTGCATGCTCCAATATGGCAATGTGTCGAGAGTGGGTCTGATCGCGGCCAGCACGGATCCTGACGGACCGGAAGTCGAGAGCATTGACCGCGAGTTCTTTCAGTTTGTGGGCATGTCGTCCTTCATGCGATTTTGCCAGTTGGTAACCATGGACCCGGACATACCGGTCCAGCTGTCCGGTCGCGAACAGGACGTCCTCTACTGGATGGCGCAGGGCCGCAGCAATAGTGCCATCGCCGATGTGCTTGGCATCCGTCAGGACACGGTCAATACATATGTGAAGCGTATCTTCGCCAAGCTGGAAGTGTTCGACCGAACCTCGGCCGTGATGAAGGGGGTCCGTCAGGGAATGGTCATCGTGTCGGACCCGATTTCTGAGCTTGTCGCCGACCAGATGAGAGCGAAACATCGAAGAGATGGATAGTATTTCTACTATTCTGCTTGAAAATATCGCGCGAGCCCTCACAATCCTCCTCGAGTCCGGGGAGGCAGTGGCGTGCTCAACAAATTGAAGGGCCTGATAGAGGCGCGATCGTTGCAGGGCCTGCGCGAAGCGGCCGTCTCGGCCTTTGGCGAGATGGGTGTGCCGCGGCTTTTGTGTCTGTCCCCGGTTGGCCATGATCGCTCGGTAGGTCGCGGGCTGACCAATGCAGGCTTTCCGGAAGAGTGGGAAACCGCCTATCGCGATGCCCGTCATATGGACGACCCGCTGCCAGACATTTCGGTGCGGATCGGAACGGCCTTTCGCTGGCATGACTTGCCAAGCGATGTCGTGCTGAATGAGCGGGAAACCCGATACCTTTCAGACTTGTCCAAATGGGGCATGGCGAAGGGCATATGCGTCGCCACTTACGGGTCGGCGGCGCGGGTCGGCTTCATCGCCGCCAGTTCGGAATCCGGAGAAGATGATCTGGATGGAGTCGATTTGTCGCTTTTCCAGATTGGCGCCGAGACCGCCTATCTGCGCTATTGCCAGCTGATGTCGGCCGAGCTGCAATATGAGATGAACTTGTCCAGCCGCGAACTCGACGTGTTGCACTGGATGGCGCAAGGCCGCAGCAATGCGGGCATCGCGGACATGCTGGACCTCAGCCAGGAGACTGTTGGCACTTACGTGAAACGAATCTTTGCCAAGCTGGACGTGTTCGACCGAACCTCCGCCGTGATGAAGGGCGTAATGCGCGGGCTCGTGATCGCGTCAGACCCGAACGTCGAGGCAGCCGCGCAACAGCGTCGTGCGCGTCCGAAACGTGCTTGATTGCCCATCCTGTTGGCACCAATCGCAGCCTGAACGAATCCGACGGCATATGTTCACTTGGTATTCAGAGCCTGATGCCTATACAGCCATGGTATGAAACGGATTTCTGCCCTTCTTCTGGCCATGGGCCTTGTGGTGACGCCTCCGGCGATCGCTCAGGACTGGCGTAACCAATGGTCGCCCGGCCAGGCGCGCGATTCGGTGCGGCAGGGCAAAACCGTTCCCCTCAGCCAGATTTTCGAGAGCCTGAAGCGGCAATATGGCGGCTATCAACTCGGTGCAGACCTGTTCGATAATGGCGGCAAGCCGCAATACAAGATCGACTGGATGACGGGGGATGGCCGCAAGATGCGCTTTACGGTGGACGCCCGTACGGGTGCAGTCCTTGACCGGCAGGGTGCTTGACCCGACATTGCTTATTAGATCGGAGGGACGTGTAGATGCGTATCCTGGTAGTTGAAGATGATTCAGACTTGCGCCGCCAGCTGGCCGATGTGCTCTCACAGTCAGGCTATGCTGTGGACCTCGCCGCAGATGGCGAGGATGGCCATTTTCTGGGCGACACCGAACCCTATGATGCGGTGATCCTGGACCTCGGCCTGCCGAAGATGGACGGCGTCAGCGTCCTGAAGAAATGGCGTGCGGACGGAAAATCCTTCCCGGTCCTGATTCTGACCGCCCGCGATTCGTGGAGCGAGAAGGTGGCTGGCTTTGATGCCGGCGCTGACGATTACCTCACCAAGCCGTTCATTACCGAAGAGTTGCTGGCGCGCTTGCGCGCCCTGTTGCGCCGCGCCGCCGGTCACTCTGCCGCGACGCTGGAGGCTGGCAAGCTGGTGGTCGATACGCGCGCCGCCCGTGCCAGTGTGAATGGCGAACCTGTGAAACTGACCGCGCATGAATATCGCGTTCTGTCTTACCTGATGCATCATATGGGCCGCGTCGTGCCGCGCACGGAACTGGTCGAGCATATCTATGATCAGGACTTTGATCGCGACTCGAACACGATCGAGGTCTTCATCGGTCGCCTGCGCCGGAAGATCGGGCAGGATCGTATCCAGACCGAGCGGGGCCTTGGCTACCGCCTTGTCGTGCCGGATGCCGAAACCCGCGTCGTCGGATAAGGCCCGCACCGCGCCGGAGCCCGGACCATGAGCGACAGCGCCCCTTCAAACCCGACCCTGCTGGACCGCTGGACGCGCCTGTCGTTGGCGCGGCGGATCATGCTGGCGGCGGCAGTGTGGGGACTGGTCGTGCTGGTCGGCGGCGCGCTCGCCTTGTCAGCGGTCTATCGCGCGCAGACGCTCAGCTTGCTGGAAGAGGATCTGGAACAGAACCTTGTTGGCCTGACCCGCGAGATGACTCGGGAAGGGGCGTTTCTCGAAGATGGCCAGGTCACGGATTCCCAGCGCGAATTCTTTCTCGGGGATGTGCGTTTTCGCACGCAATATTCCGGGCGCTACTGGGCCATTGTGGGGGTCAGCTCCGAAGGCGACATCGCGGGAGACATTCGCTCGCGCAGCCTCTGGGACGAGCCCGTTCCCCTCAGCGACGCTCAACTGGATCGGACGCTGGCCAATCCCGGCATGACGCAGTTCGGGGACTTTGACCTTGTTGGTCCGGCCGGACAGCATGTGCGCGTGGCGTCTCGCGCGATCCTGATCGCCAATCGTGACACGCCGCTTGTTCTGGTGGCGGCGGCTGACCGCGCGGCCAATGATGCGGCGGCGACGCGCTTCCGGAATTTGTTGCTGGGCACGATGATTGCCCTGTTCGGCGGTGTGTTCGCGGCGATGGTCGCGGGCATATCGTTCTCGCTGCGTCCGTTGCGGCGCATCGGGGATGATGTCGCTGAGGTGCGTGAAGGCACACGGCAGAAACTGTCTGAGGATTATCCGGCCGAAGTGCGCCCGCTCGCCGATGAATTGAACAAGCTGCTTGAGCATAACCGGCAGGTGGTCGAGCGCGCGCGAACGCATGTCGGTAACCTTGCCCATGCCCTGAAGACGCCGCTGGCCGTGCTGCGCAATGAGGCGACCGGTGATACTTTGCTGGATGATGTGGTGCGTCGCCAGTCGGAAAACATGCAGACCAATGTCGAGCATTACCTGAAGCGCGCGCAAATGGTGGCGCGGGCGCAGACATTGGGCGCACGGACCGAGTTGCGCCCTGTGATCGATGGCATCGCACGCATGTTGAACCGGCTCTATGATGCAAGGGGCGTCAACGTGTCCGTTGACGGCGGGGTCGGGGCCGTGTTCCGGGGAGAGAAACAGGATCTCGAGGAAATGGTCGGCAATCTGATGGAAAACGCCTGCAAATGGGCCCGGAGCGAAGTGATGGTGCGGGTTCGCGATGGGGCAGAGGCGCTGACCATAGAGGTAGAGGATGACGGCAAGGGGCTGACGCAAGAAGAACGTGCGGGCGCCCTGAAGCGCGGCGTGCGCCTCGATGAGACCACCCCCGGCACCGGACTGGGCCTGTCCATCGTCAAGGAACTGGCCGAACTGCATCGCGGCAGTCTCGATCTGGGGGATTCCGGCATGGGTGGCCTGAAGGCCGTGTTGAAGTTTCCAAAATCATGACACGTCGGAACGGTATCATCCTCGCACTTTGTCTGGCGGTGGCGATTGGTGGATATCTGCTGGTAGGGAAACCCGGTATGGGCGATTTGCCGATGAAAGACCGGCAGGCTGGCCTGATGGAGAAAATCCGCACCGATCCGGGCGCGCTGACTCAGGCTGAAACCCTGTCGCGTCTTGAGGCGACCGTGGTGGAACGCCCTGAAGACCCGCAGCCACACTATTTCATTGGTGAAATCCTGCGCGCGCAGGGACGCACGTCGGATGCAGCAAGGGCCTACCAGTCTGCCTTGCGGCGGGACAATGAATTCATGCCGGCCTTGCTGGCGCTTGGCGATGCGCTGGTCGAGCTGAACAATGGCGCGGTCTCGCCAGAGGCCACGCGCCTGTTCGCCAAGGCCTATGAACTGGATGAAACCCAGGTGCGCGCGGGTATGTGGGCGGCCATGGGTGCGTCGCAGGCAGGCGATCAGGAAAAGGCCGAACAGGCCATGCGCTATATCTATTCCCGCCTGCCGGAAGATGATCCGCGCCGCGAACGGTTCGCGCCGATGATCGAAGCGCTCAGCCAGCCGGAAACCGCGGTTCCTGAAGCGGAATAGCCCGGCTGCATCTGCCGCACTCCCTTTTCGGTGCAAGTCCCCCTATAACTCTCGCCATGCGCGCACGGACACGACGACTCTATACTTTTGGCATTGCGGCGCTGCTGCTCCTGGCGGCGGCGGTGCTGGCTTTCTTTGCGCTGCGCGAGAATGCCAACCTGTTTTACACGCCGGAAATCCTGGCCGAGCAAGGCCAGCCGGAAGACGGCAAGGTTGTGAAGGTCGGCGGCTGGGTCGAGCCGGGATCACTGGCCTATTCCGAAGATGGCGCGACCATGATTTTCACCGTCATCGACAACAGCCCCCATACGATCCGTGTCAGCTATACCGGCATCGCGCCAGACCTGTTCCGCGAAGGACAGGGTGTGGTGGCAACCGGCCAGTTCGGGCCGGAGGGCGCGTTCACGGCGCGACAGATCCTCGCCAAGCATGATGAAAACTACCAGCCGCGGGAACTGAAGCCGCTGGACGTGGCCGGATGATCGAACTCGGCCATTTTGCGGCCTTCCTGGCGCTGGCAGCGGCGCTGGCGCAGGGCATGTTCGGCCTGACGGGCCAAAGGCGGATGGCGGGGCTGGCCGCTTATGCCGGTTTCGCGGTGATGATCCTGTCTTTCGTGACGCTGATCGTGGCCTTTGCCCGGTCTGATTTCTCGGTCGCGCTGGTGGCGAACAATTCGCACACGCTGAAGCCGATGATCTACAAGATCGCAGGCGCCTGGGGGAACCATGAAGGCTCGATGGCGCTCTGGTGTCTTGTCACGCTTGGCTTTGGCGCAGCAGGTGCGCTGTGGATGCGCACCGGGCGCGACCTGTTCGAGGCGCGCGCGCTCGGCATTCAGGGCCTGCTGGCGGTCGGCGCGCTGGCCTATTTGTTGTTTGCATCGTCGCCCTTCCTGCGGCTGGATCCAGCGCCATTTCAGGGCGCAGGGCTGAACCCGCTCTTGCAGGATCCGGCGCTCAGCATTCATCCGCCCATGCTGTATCTTGGCTATGTCGGATATTCCTTTGTGTTTGCGCTGGCGGCGGCTGGCTTGATGGAAGCGCGGGTCGATTCGGTCTGGGCGAAGGAGGCACGGCGCTGGTCGCTGGCTGCTTTCATTCCGCTTACGCTCGGCATCGCGCTCGGCTCCTACTGGGCCTATTACGAGCTTGGTTGGGGCGGCTGGTGGTTCTGGGACCCGGTGGAAAATGCTTCGCTGATGCCGTGGCTGATCGGGGCTGCGCTGTTGCATTCGGTTGTCGTGACAGAGAAGCGCGAAGGCTTCGGGGCCTGGTCGGCGCTGCTGGCGGTGCTGGCCTTCCTGTTCTCGATCATGGGCGCATTCCTCGTGCGCTCGGGCATCCTCACGTCTGTGCACGCCTTTGCCGTGGACCCGGAGCGGGGCATGCTCTTGCTGTTCGGCCTGCTGACCTATGGCGGCTTTGCGCTGGTGCTGTTTGCCATGCGGGCACCGAAACTGCCGGGCGGGAAGCCGTGGATGTTGCTCAGCCGGGAAGGCGCGCTGATGGCGAACAATATCGTTCTGATCGTTGCGGCGCTGACCGTGTTGCTCGGAACGCTTTTTCCGCTGATGGCAGAGGCAGCCGGCCGGACGATTTCTGTTGGCGAGCCCTATTTCAATCTGACGTTCACGCCGATGCTGGCACTGTTGCTGCTCATATTGCCCGTGGTTCAGGCTTGGGCCTGGGGCAAGGCGGATTTGAAGAACTGGTCCAAATGGGCGATCGCTGGCGGCACGCTGGCGCTGGTCTTCCTCGCCTTGGGAGTTGGCCTTTGGGACATTTCCATCGGCGCAGCACTTGGCCTCGCGCTGGGTGCGTGGCTGGTGATTGGCGCACTGTGGGAATTGAAGCGCCGGGCGATCACGCCGGGGCGGATCTTCCGCCTGCCGCCGCGCGTCTGGGGCATGACGCTGGCCCATATGGGCCTCGGCCTGTTTGTGATCGGCGCGGTGGTCGAGACCACGGGACGGTATGAGACGACGGTGGCGCTCGCAGAAGGCGGATCTGACACAGTGGCCGGCTGGACGCTGACCCTTGATCAGGTGCGCGCAATCGAAGGCCCGAACTGGTATGCCGACCGGGCGCAACTGACCGCGACGCGCGGCAGCGCCAAGGCGATCATGACGCCCATGAAACGCTATTATCCGGCGGCACAAATGCCGACCACGGAAACTGCGATTCACAAGACGGGCACCGGCGATCTCTATGCAGCGCTGGGCGAGCAGCGCATGGTGGATGGCGCGCCGCGCTGGGTTTTCCGGGTCTACTATAATCCGATGATTGACCTGTTATATTTCGGCGTGATCCTGATGGCGCTGGGCGGCGCCTTCAGCCTGTGGCCAAGGCGCAAAGCATGAAACAGTTCGTTGTGATCCTGATCAGTCTGGTGCTTGCCGGGTTCGCTGTGGCCGAAGATGTTGCGCTGGATAACCCGCAACAGGAGGCCCGCGCGCAATCCCTGATGCGCGAGCTGCGCTGTGTCGCCTGCGAGAATGAACCGATTTCCCAGTCCGCCGCGCCAATTGCCGAAGACATGCGCGCGCGGGTACGCGTGATGATCGAGGATGGCGCGAGTGACGAAGAGGTACGCGGCTGGTTCGAGGACCGGTATGGCGAGTTTGTCTTGTTCCGTCCGAGGGCGGACGGTGTAGCGGGCTGGCTACTATGGGGCGGGCCATTCTTGCTATTGCTGTTTGGCGCGTTCATCGGCATCGCGATTGCGCGCTCGCGCAGGGCGCAGGTGGATTCCGTCGAGCCAGAAGACGCCTAGTAGAGTCCGGTTGGCAGGAAGAAACGTCCGCCAAGCCAGACAACCCATCCGCCCAGCGCGATGAACGGCCCGAATGGAATGGGCGTATCGGCATCGACCTTGCGGATTCCGAGCGCCGACAGTCCGATCACGCCCACCAGTGCGGAGGCCGACGCGACGAGCATAATGGGGGCAAGGCCCGCCCAACCAGTCCATACGCCAAGCGCGCCGAGCAGTTTGGCGTCGCCCCGTCCGAGTCCGTCTTTGCCACGCAAGTGGCGATAGCCGAGTTCCACCATCACCAGAATGCCATAGCCGACCAGTCCACCGATCAGGTGCGCCCGCCAGGCTTCAGGCCGGGTCAGCCAGACCATCAGGATGCCGAGCAGGACTGTTGAGGCCGTCAGGGCATCGGGAAGGGTCAATGTGCGAATATCAATGACACTGAGCCCAAGCAGGAGGGCGCCGAGGCAGAGGGTCAATGCCAAAGTGCCAGGCGGCGCGAGGGAAATGCCGCTGGCCAGTAGAGCGCACCCGGCCAATCCGGTCAGAATGATTGTCAGCTTATTATGCAACTGCTCGTCCTTTTGCCCCACCAGAGGGCATCTGGTTGAAGACCATTCGCTTGGCCAGAAATCAATGCTTGTCGAAGCCTGTCTGTGAGACTGTGGGAAAGGATGCCGACGCCGCTCCATAACATTCGTCAGCTGGGTGGGGACGCGCTTGACGATTGCAATGGCCCGGAGATGACGTCCTGGCAGGGACACATTGCCTCCGGAGGCGAATGCCGCAGAACCTTGAAAAGGGCCTGTGCGACGCCGGCAAGGGGTCGGGGCAGCTCGCGTGAAGAGTGACAGGCAACCCAACACTCAGCCTGGCACGATGTGCCGGTTGAGAGGATGTCCTGATCTTCGCTCGAAGCCCCATAGCCTTGTTCCGCAAATAGAATGAGCGCAAAATACTTGGCTTACAAGGGACTTTTGACCGGACTTGCGTAAACTTCATTAAAAAACAGCTTTCTGTAGAGTTACCTTCAGATTCACACTGTTGGGGCAAGTCGACCGGAGGTTGTCGCGTCAAGCCAGGAGAAATCAGGGGCAATTTTCTTACCGGCGCGTGAAAATCGCCTTACTGTCTTTTAATGACCACAATGCTTGTGGCAGGCTTATGCTGGCCCACATGCCCAATACAGGCAAATTTTTCAGTGACTTGGAGACAGGAATGAAGACAATCGGCATATCGAGACAGGCCATGGTAGCTGCGCTGGTGGGCGTGGCGATGGTAGGCTCTTTCTCCCTCGCCCCACAGATCTTCAGCCCGGAGGCGGGTGCCCAGCCGATCCAGATTGAAGCGCCACGGGGCGCGCCGCTCAGTTTTGCCGATTTGATCGAACAAGTTGAGCCTGCCGTGGTCAGCGTCAACGTCACCACCGAGCGCGAAGTCGGCCGTATGGCTGACATGCAGGAATTCTTCGAACAATTTCGCGGCATGCCTGGCCTGGATGAGTTCATGGAACAGCGCCGTCAGGAAGAGGAAGAAGAACCGGAAACGCGCGAGGGTCGCTCGCTTGGGTCGGGCTTCTTCATCTCCAAGGATGGCTACATCGTTACGAACAATCACGTGGTTGAAGGCGCTACGGCCATTCAAGTCGTTCTGAAGGACGGGACGGAGCTCGACGCCGAACTGGTCGGCACCGATGCGCAAACGGATCTGGCTGTGTTGCGTGTCACTGAGCCGGGCGAGTATCGCTTCGTCAGCTTTGGCGACTCCCACACTATGCGCAAGGGCGACTGGGTGGTCGCGCTTGGCAATCCGTTCGGACTTGGCGGCACTGCCACTGCGGGCATCTTGTCAGCCGATGGCCGCGAGATTGGCCCGGACAGCCCCTATACGGATTTCCTCCAGATCGATGCCTCCATCAACCGGGGCAATTCCGGTGGCCCCACCTTTGACCTCAATGGCAATGTGATTGGTGTGAACACGGCGATCTTTTCGCCGACGGGCGGTTCTGTCGGGATCGGCTTTGCGATTCCGGCAGAGCTCGCCAGTGAAGTGACCAAGTCCCTGATCAAGGACGGCAAGGTCTCACGCGGCTGGCTGGGTGTTGCCATCCAGGACCTGACAGATGATATGGCCGAGGCCCAAGGCATCAAGGATGCCAAAGGTGCAATCATTGCCGATGTCACCAATGGCAGCCCGGCAGAAAAAGGCGGCCTCGCACGTGGCGACATCATCCTGTCCGTAAATGGCGACAAGGTCACCGATGCCACATCGACGACGCGGCTGGTCGGCAAACTGATCGCCAATACGCAGAACAAGTTCGAGATTATTCGCGGCGGCAAGAAGCAGACCCTAAATGTCACCGTTGGCGAGCGTCCGAGCAATCCGAATGCGATCGTCGAACCGGCGCTTTCTTCGTCAGCCACGACGGCGCCGGATACCGGCAAGGAAGTGAAGGAAGTTGGCGCGACGTTCGAGAAGATGGACGACGAATTGCGCACCCGTCTTGGCTTGCGTGAAGGCGAAAATGGCCTGCTCGTGTCGGGCATCACCAAGGACGGCGTCATGGAAGAGGCCGGCATTCAGGAAGGCATGGTCATCCTGGAAGTGAACAACAAGCCGGCCACATCCGTCGAAGCCTTCCGCAAGGCAATTACCGACGCCAAGAACGCCAAGCGCACGAAAATTCTGATCGCAGTCCGTATTGGCCAGATCACGAATTATCGCACCATTGACCTGTCGGACGCCGAATAGGAGATTCCGATGCTTGATACGGTTCAGGAAGACACCATGCATGTTCTCGTAATTGAAGATGACATCGAAATGGCCAGCTTCATCGAGAAGGTTCTGGTCGAGGCGGGCCACCGCGTGGACATGGCAACCGATGGTGATAGCGGCCTGGCCATGGCGCGGGCGTCTGAATTCGACGCGCTTGTCGTAGACCGGATGCTGCCGGAAAAAGATGGCCTGACCTTGGTCAAGGAATACCGGGAAGCGGGCGGCAAGACGCCGACCCTCTTCCTGTCAGCTCTGGGCGATGTCCAGAATCGGGTGCAGGGGCTGAAGGTTGGCGCGGATGACTATCTCGCCAAGCCATTTGCTCCGGCCGAACTTGCTGCACGGGTCGAGGCACTCGGCCGTCGCCTGCCGGTGGAGCAACAGGTGACGGTCCTGAAAGCCGGTGATCTTGAAATGAATCTGCTGACCCGCAAAGTGACGCGGGCCGGGCAGAAGATTGACCTTCAGCCGCGCGAGTTCCGTCTGCTGGAATATCTTATGCGCCATGCCGGACAGGTCGTGACGCGTACCATGTTGCTGGAGAAGGTGTGGGATTATAATTTCGACCCCCAGACCAATGTGATCGACGTCCACATCTCGCGCCTGCGCGCGAAGATCGACAAGGAATTCGAAGAGCCACTTCTGCATACGGTGCGCGGGGCTGGCTATCGCCTGCAGGGCTAGACGCCCGGGCAGGCGACTGGCACCTAGCACCACATGAGACTCGCACTGCCGACCTTCCTGAAGACGACGACGTTCAAACTGGCGCTGATCTACAGCGCCATGTTTGCGGCGTTTTCGGCTGCGTTGCTGGTCTATCTCTATTATTCGACGGTCTATTATATCCGCACGGAGAGCGAGCGGCGGATGGATCTCGAATTCGAGCAGCTTGGAAACGCCTATTTCACAGGCGGAATGGAGCGTCTCAGCCAGTCCGTTCTGGAGCGGATGACGCGCACCGGCTCTACCTATTTCTACTATCTTGAAGACTCTTCGGGCCGAAAGATTGCGGGCCATTTCGGGCGGATGCCGACGGCGCCGCCAGCAGCAGACGTGCAGACCGTTTATTTCGAGTTCCGCCAGCAGGAGCCGGACGGAACCGAGATCCTGCGGCAGGCAGCAGGTCGTATCGTGCGCCTGCGTGACAATGGTGGTGCTTTGCTGGTGGCATTTGACACCGAACAGCAGACGGCGATTGTGGGGCGCATACAGCGCGCAATCTTCATTGCCGCTCCCATCGGGTTGGTCTTCTCATTGCTGGGGGGAATCCTGATTTCGCGCGGAGCCGCGCGACGGGCAGATGAACTCGCGCGGACGGCCGAGGCCGTGATGGGCGGGGAATTGGGCAGGCGCGCGCCCGTGCGCGGATCTGGCGACGAGTTCGACCGGCTGGCGTCCCGGCTGAATGCCATGCTCGACCAGATCGAGAAGCTGGTGGATTCAACGCGCCATACCGGGAACGCAATTGCGCATGACCTGCGCTCGCCGCTCTCGCGCCTTCGCAATCGACTGGAGATCGCCCTGTCCGAACCGATGTCACGCGAAAGCGCCGAGGCTACTCTGGAAGTGACGGTCGAGGAGGTGGACCGGGTGCTCGGCACGTTCAACGCAATCCTCCGCCTTGCGCGGTTGGAAGCGGGTGCGGAAGGCGAGCGTGTACGGATGGACGTGTCGGAACTCGGCGAAGAACTGGCCGAACTCTTCGACCCGGCCTGCGAGGAAGCGGGACTTTCCTTCAAGAGCCAGATTTCTCGCAACCTTACCATTCTTGCGGATCGTGACCTTGTGGGTCAGGCCTTGTCGAACTTGCTCGACAATGCCGTGAAGTACACGCCCGAAGGCGGTGCCATCACATTCTCCATTACGCGCGGCCCGAATGGCACCGTCGATATGACTGTTGTGGATTCCGGGCCCGGTGTCCCGGAGGGCTCGCGCGAACTCGTCGTACAGCGCTTCCAGCGTATGGATTCGGCGCGCACTCAGCCTGGATCCGGCCTTGGTCTCGCGCTCGTCGATTCCGTGGCAGACATGCATGGCGGCAGTTTGATCCTGAGTGATGCGGGCGGCGATCCGGACATGCCGGGTCTGAAGGCCACGCTGCGCCTGCCGAGAGTGTGATGCCCGTATGCTGACGATCCTGCCAATCGCAGATACCGCCGAAGCCGCGCTGGAGCGGGCTCTGCCAGCGGCGCCCTATTTGCGGCGCCTGCATGAGACGGGCGTGCGCGGGCATTGGCGCGATGCCTTGCAGGCCGTCAGGGATATTCCAGCCGATTTGCCCGAAGCCGATGTCATGGCAACCATGCGCAAGGCCAAGGCGCAACTGCATCTATCGCTCGCAGCAGAAGACCTGGCCGGCGTGTTGCCAGTAATGGGTGTGACGCGCGCGCTCAGCGAGTTTGCCGAAGAGTGCCTTGAAGCAGTATTGCGTGCGTCTCTCGCCAAACGGGAGCTTGGCGGCGCGGGCATCTTCGCGGTCGCCCTTGGCAAAATGGGCGCGTATGAGCTGAACTATTCCAGCGATATCGATATCTGCGTGTTCTATGAGCCGGGTGTGTTCATGGACGGTGACTTTTCCGCCGGGGAGACCGCACAGCGTATCGCACGGGACCTCGTCCGCATGATGCAGGAAGCGACGGGTGACGGTTATGTGTTCCGAACCGACCTTCGATTGCGGCCCGATCCGTCGTCGACGCCCCTGGCGGTCTCAACGAAGATGGCGGACCTTTACTATGAGAGTGTGGGTCAGAACTGGGAGCGGATGGTCTGGATCAAGGCGCGTCCGACCGCCGGAGACCATGCGAGTGCGGACCGTTTCCTGAAAATCCTGCAGCCTTTTGTCTGGCGCCGTAATCTCGACTATTGGGCGATTGGCGACATCCAGGCCATCAAGCGGATGATCAACAGCAAAGTAGGGCGCGCCGATTTCGAGACCGTCTCGCCGGATGTGAAGCTGGGGCCGGGCGGTATTCGCGAGATCGAATTCTTTGCCCAGACGCAACAATTGATCCTTGGTGGGCGACAGTCGGAACTGCGCGATAATTCCACGCTCGGCGCGCTCGCCGCGCTAACGGGTGCAGGTGTGGTCGAACGCAACACGGCCGAGGAATTGGAGACGGCCTATCTCGCCTTGCGCAATCTGGAGCACAGGGTCCAGATGCGCCGCGACGAGCAGACCCATACCGTCCCGGCGGGCGAAGATGACCGCAAGGACGTGGCCATGCTTTGTGGCTATGCCGATCTTGCCTCATTCGACCGGGACTTGCAGGCCACACGCCGCTGCGTTCAGGCGCACTATGACGGTTTGTTTGCTCATGAAGACCGGGCACTGGACGCCAGTCCGCTTGGCAATCTTGTCTTCACGGGTGTTGATGATGATCCGGGGACGATTGAAACGCTTGCTTCGCTGGGCTTCAGCAACCCAAGCGCGGCCATTGAGTCGATCCGGTCCTGGCATCGGGGGCGCGTGCCAGCAACGCGCACGGCCCGGGGCCGGGAACTGCTGACAGCCTTGCTGCCAAGCATGCTGGAAGCGATGGGCAAGACGGGTGAGCCTGATGAGGCGTTTCGCTGGTTCTCGCGTTTCTTCGAAGGGATGTCCTCTGGCGTGCAGACGCTGTCCATGCTGTTGGCGGAGCAGACCCTGCTGGATGATCTGGTATCCACACTCGCGCTCGCGCCGCGCCTTGCGCAGATTCTGTCACGCCGCCCCGACCTGTTGGAAGCCTTGGTCAGTCGTCAGGAACCGCCACGTCCGGTGATTGACGACACGGTCAGTTTCGATGGCGCGCTGGATGCGTGGCGACGCTACCACCGGGAACAGAATTTCCTGATCGGGCACCGCTTGTTGCATGGCCTGATCAATGCGCGCGATGCCGGGGCGCACTGGTCAGACCTTGCCGATGAGACCATTCAGGAAATGGCCAGCGCGGCTGAGTGTGAAACCGAGGACCGCTATGGTCCGCGGCCGGGCAGTTGGGCCATCTTTGCCATGGGTAAGCTGGGCGGGCGGGAACTGACGGCCGGGTCCGATCTCGACATTATCGTGATCTACGACGCAGACCCGATGGTGGCGCAGACCTGGTACACGCGATTCACGCAGCGCCTGATAACGGCCTTGACGGCTCCCACAGCTGAGGGGGATCTTTACGAAGTCGACATGCGATTGCGGCCTTCCGGCGGCGCCGGACCCGTTGCGGTCAGCGTGCCGGCTTTCGAGCGCTACCAAAATCATGATGCCTGGACCTGGGAGCATATGGCGCTTACGCGCCTGCGACCGGTCACGGGCGACGAGGCGCTCTGCTATCGCATCATGAAGATCGCCTGCGAAGCTATCGTCGCGCGCGCGGGCAAGACGGATGGTACGATCTCACAGGACGTGGCGGACATGCGCCAGAGGCTCTATCGCGAGAAGCCGGGGACAGGCCTTTGGGACCTGAAGACGGCCGAAGGCGGTCTGGTGGATGCCGAGTTTGTCGTTCAGCGCGACATGCTGTTGCGTGGCGAACCGGATGCGATCCGTTCCAATACGCGCGAGGCGATTTCCTGCTCGTCGCTTCCGGAGGCGGAAAGGACGTTACTTGAAGAGGGAGTCACCTTTCTTCAGTCGCTCCAGCAGGTTCACAGATTGGCGCTCGGCAGCGAAATGGCGGGCTGGCACATACCGGAAGGCTTGAAGGACAGGCTCTGTCGATCGGTGGATATGGAGACATTCGACGCGCTTGAGGCAGAAATTTCCTCAGTGAAATCAAAGATTCACATGCTGGCGGTGAAAAAACTTCAGCTTTGAGCGACGGAAACTCCGGGCCAACCCGTTCAATACGCGATGGGTGAGTAAAACAAACGGAGTTTTCTCAATGAAACGTACTACGATTGCAACCGCTTCGATCGCCGCCATTGCGGCCCTGGCCCTGCCAATGATCGCCATTGCCCAACCGGGCGACGGTCATCGCGGCAAGGGACATCACGGCCAACGCGGCAATATGGAAGCCATGATTGCTGAAATCGATACCAATGGCGATGGAGACCTCTCCAAGGCAGAAATCGATGCGCACCGCGCTGTGAGATTTGCAGAGGTTGACGCCAATGGCGATGGCGCCGTGACGCAAGCCGAACTGGATGCGCATCACGAAGCCAAGCGCGCTGAACGTATGGCGGAACGCAAGGCCAAGATGTTCGCGAAGCTGGACACTGACGGTAACGGCACGATCAGCGCCGAGGAGTTTGCCAGCAAGGAACGTCCCGGCTTTGACAAGGTCGATGCCGATGGCGATGGCATTGTGACGAAGGAAGAAATGGACGCCATGAAGTCGAAGATGAAAGATCGTCGCGGCGGTAAGCACAAGCGCGGCGACGGCCCGCAGCCTGAATAAGGACGACCTCCCGATGGGCCGGAAGCCAGAGATGTATCAACGTGATTTACCGCGATATGACGATGTTCTTCCGGCCCGTTTTCGGTTAAGTCCTCTGCCTTGGCTTTCAGTTCAGACCTCGACCGGATCACACGAGCAGCAGCGGGCGACCCCGCTGCTGTCTCCAGCCTTGTCGACCGCTACAGCAGCGGCGTCCTTGCCTTGGCAACGCGCATGCTCGGCGACCCTTCAGAGGCTGAAGACGTGACACAGGAAACCTTCCTCCGCGCCTGGAAGGCGCTGCCGGGATGGGAACCGCGTGCGAAATTCTCAACCTGGCTGCACCGGGTTGCCCTGAATCTCTGTTACGATCGGCTGCGCAAGCGCCGTGAAGTGACCATGGAACACCTGCCGGAGCGCACTGATCCGGCCATGACCCCGGCAGAATTGCTGGATCAGTCCCAGCGGGTCCGTGCGGTGGAAGATGCAATCTCCCACTTGCCGGAACGCCAGGCCGCAGCATTGACGCTATGCGCCCTGCAGGGACATTCTCAAGCCGAAGCCGCAGACATCATGGATGTCAGCGTGGAGGCACTGGAAAGTTTGCTGGCACGTGCACGACGCACGCTTCGCACCAGCCTGTTGGAGAGGGCCGCATCATGAGCGGACAATTGATTTCAGACGACCGGATCCTGGCCCTGATCGAGACCTATGGGGCCGATCCCCACATGTTTCCCGAGGAAGAGCGGGCGGCTGCCCGTGCGCGCATGAAGGCGCATCCAGAACATTTTTCTGTTGCAATTGCCGCTGCCCGCGAGATTGATGCCCTTTTGGATGAGGTCCCGGATGTTGTGACCTCTGAGAGTTTGCGCGACGCCTTGATCGCGTCTGCGCCAAAGGCGGCCCCTGCACGCAAATCCGGCTGGAAGTTGCCGGTCTGGATTCCCGCAGGCGCGTTGGCATCGCTGACGGTCGGTGTGTTCGCCGGTATGAGCGTAGCCCAACCGATCACGACGCAGGACGAGCAGGCCGAAGCGGCAGTTTATGCTGCGCTTGGATTTGATACGTACACACTGGTACTGGAAGATGAGGCGACGCAATGAATGAGACCCCGGCCCGAGCGCCGCGCCGAATTTCTTTCTGGATGACGATTTCCCTGTTGTTCAACCTGCTCCTGTTGGGGCTGGTTGTTGGCATGCTGGTGCGCCAGATACCTGATCGTGGCCATCGTGAAGAGCGGCCCCGGTTGGCCCAAGACATAGATACTGAAACACGCCGGGCTATGTTTGGCCTGATGCGGGAATCCTATCGCGAATCCCGAACAGAACGCGATGCGCGCAATGCGGTGCGTGCGCAATTGGCAGACGCGCTGAAGGCGGATCCTTTCGATGCAGAGGCCGTCCGCGCGGCATTTGCCGATCTGCGCGCGGCGGAGGGGTCGGTTCATGCGGCCACGCATAAGGCGATGATTGCCCGGCTCGAAGCGCTTCCCCCAGAGCAGCGCCGTGCCATGGCCGACATGTTGGCCCGCGGGCCGGAACGGGACCGGCGCAATCGCCGGAATTCACGCCCGCCCAAAGACTAGGGGTTTTCTTCTGACCGCGGGCGCTCCAGACTGCCTTGAAACAGGAGGGCAGGATGAAGGAATATGCGGCGTTTGATGCGATGGGGTTGGCCGAACTGGTCCGCGCCGGTGAAGTCTCTTCAAAAGAATTGCTGGACGAGGCAGTGTCGCGGGCCCATGCCGCGCAGTCTGAACTGAATTGCTTTTCCAGCCTTTATCCCGACCTTGCCGAAGCCCAGCTGGCAGACTTGCCCACTGACGGGCCGTTTGCCGGCGTGCCTTTCATCACCAAGGATCTCGCCGTGATGATCGATGGCGCGCCTCTGACCAATGGGTCAGTCAGCTGGAAGGGGCATGTCTCGTCGCAGGATTCGGTGCTGACAGAACGCTATCGCAAGGCGGGGCTCGTCATGTTCGGCCAGACGACTAGTCCCGAATTCGGCCTGACCACAACCACCGAGTCCACGCTCTATGGCCAGACGCGCAATCCGTGGGATGTGACGCGCACATCGGGTGGCTCGTCGGGCGGGGCGTCGGCGGCTGTCGCGGCAGGCGTCGTGCCATTGGCGCAGGCGAGTGATGGTGGGGGCTCAATCCGCATTCCAGCCGCCTGCACCGGTCTGTTTGGCATGAAGCCGTCGCGCGGGCGCACGCCGATGGGACCTCTTCAGACTGAAGGCTGGAACGGTATGTCTACGGTTCACGCCGTCAGCCGCACGGTGCGTGACAATGCGGCCTTGCTGGACGCCTCACATGGCCGCGAGACTGGCAGCCGCTATGTGGCACCAACTCCGGAGGGCTCCTTCCTGGAGGCCGTGTCGCGAGACCCTGTGCCGCTGAAGATCGCACTTTGGCGTACCGCGCCGAATGGCACCGAATTGAGCCCCGAAGCAGCCGAGGGTCTGAAGGCAACGGGGCATCTGCTGGAAAGCCTCGGCCACACTGTGGTTGAAGCCGCGCCTGTACTGAACGGGGAGGAGTTGGGCAAGGCGGCGCTGTTCACCATCTCCGCCAATGTCGCCGCCGCGATTGATGCGCGCTCGGTGATGCTCGGCCGCGACGTGCGCGAGGACGAGCTGGAGCCGATTACGTTTGCGATGGCCAATCTGGGTCGGACCGTACCGATGATGGAGCTGGCGCGTGCGAACAATTTGTTCAATGCGGCGGCAATCACTTTTGAACGCTTCCTGGATGATCAGAAGCTCGACCTGATCCTGACGCCGACCCTGTTCCGCCCGCCAGAGAAATTGGGTGTGCTCGCACTGACGGCCTCGCCCGAGCAAATGAATGCAGCCGTGTCGACTTTTGCGCCGCTCTGTCCATTGTTCAACCAGATCGGCGCACCGGCCATGTCGGTGCCGCTGCACTGGACGGACCCGACCGAAACTGCGCCGCAGGGGCTGCCGCTTGGCATGATGTTTGGCGGGCGCTGTGGCAGCGAAGAATTACTGTACTCCCTCGCCGGACAGTTGGAGCGCGCCGACCCTTGGGTCGACCGTTTCCCACCTGTATGGGTTGGGTAGAGCGGCCAGATGAGCGAGTTCACGACACATCAGGGCGGATGCCATTGCGGCGCAGTGCGGTTTGAGGTGGACCTGCCGGCAGCCTTTGAGGTCGAGGACTGCAATTGCTCGATCTGCGCGATGAGCGGCAATATTCACGTGATCGTGCCGGCCAGCCGCTTTCGCCTTCTTCAGGGGGCGGAGAACCTTGCCGAATACACTTTCAACACAGGCGGTGCGAAGCATCGCTTCTGCAGGACATGCGGCATCAAGAGCTTCTATGTGCCCCGCTCAAACCAGGATGGGTTTGCCGTGACATGGCGGTGTATCGATAACTGGCAGGCGCTGGACGTGACGGTGAATGCGTTCGATGGTCAGAATTGGGAGGCCAATGCCGCAGCATTGGCCCACAAGTCGAAGGACTAGCCAGCCGTAACGGCGGTGCCGGAGACGGCGACCATCATCATGGAGCCATTCTGGCCGATGACCGTGTAGTCAAATTTCGCGCCGACAATCGCATTCGCGCCGAGCTTGCGGGCTTCTTCGATCATCTCGTCCATGGCGCCATCGCGGGTTTCCCGCAGCGTACTCTCATAGGCATTGGACCGGCCGCCAACGAGATTGGTGAAGCTGGCGAGGATGTCCTTGCCAAGATGCGCGCCAATGACGACTTCCCCGCAGACAATGCCGCGATATTCGGTGATCTCATGGCCCTGCAGGGTCGGAGTGGTGGAAACGATCATGTCTTGCTCCATTATTATTGTTTATCAATAATAACTGGGGTGGGCCGAGTGGTTTTCAAGAGGTTTTTCCTTTCAGAAAAAGCGCCTTGATTGGTTTTGCGCACAATTCGATGACAGAGGGGCGGGGCGCAACTGCAAATTTGTGCGCAAAAAGGCCGCCCCAAAGAAGCACGATCGACAACCCTGTCAGGCGGCTGTCCAAAGGATGCAGAAATGCGTGCAGACCGGCACTCGCCGCAGCCACCAAGATCAGGACACAGCTAACGGAAGCGACATCCGCAAGGATTTCCTCCGCGGCTGTTGGCTTCCGGTCCAATTCCTATTCCGCCGCCGTCTTCGATCCATCGTCTCCGTCCAGCACTTCCAGCATCTTGATTGCGCTGTCGGCGATGACGGTGCCCGGTGGGAAGATGGCCGAAGCACCGGCGGCGTAGAGCGCATCGAAATCCTGTGGCGGAATCACGCCGCCGACAATGATCTGCGTGTGCGCCGCGCCTTCATTGCCGAGCGCACGTTTCAGTTCCGGCACAAGCGTGAGGTGGCCCGCCGCGAGCGAGGAGGCGGCGACAATGTCGACCTCGGCCTTGCGCGCGTCGGCGGCGGCCTCTTCCGGTGTCTGGAAGAGCGGGCCGATCTCGACATCCCAGCCGAGGTCCATCAGAGCGGAGGCGACAACCTTCTGTCCACGGTCATGTCCGTCCTGACCCATCTTGGCGATGTAGACCTTCGGCTTGCGGCCATGCTTCTTTTCGAACGCCGAGGCGAGGGTTGCAGCGGCCTCGGCCTTGTCGTCGCCCTTCACGCCGCCGCCATAGACGCCCTTGATGGAGCGGATGACGGCCTGATGGCGGCCCTGGCTGCGCTCGACAGCTTCTGAAATCTCGCCCACCGTGGCCTTGGCGCGGGCGGCATCCACGGCCAGCGCGAGCAAATTGCCTTCGGTGCCAGCGGCGGCCGTGGCGATTGCGTCCAGCTTGGCAGTGACCTCTGCCTCGTCGCGTTCGGATTTCAGGCGAGCCAGCTTGTCCAGCTGCATGCGGCGCACGGCGGCATTGTCCACCTTCAGCACAGGCACGTCTTCTTCCTCGTCCAGAAGGAATTTGTTCACCCCGACCACGGTCTGCGTGCCGCTGTCGATGCGGGCCTGCGTATTGGCGGCGGCCTCTTCAATGCGCAGCTTGGGCAGGCCTTCCTCGATGGCCTTGGCCATGCCGCCCATCTTTTCGACTTCGGCGATGTGGGCGAGGGCCTTTTCGGCAAGGTCGTGCGTCAGGCGTTCGACATAGTAGGAGCCGCCCCACATGTCGATTGTCTGGCAGGCGCCGCCTTCCTGTTGCAGGAAAAGCTGCGTGTTGCGGCTGATCCGGGCGGAGAAGTCGGTTGGCAGGGCGAGGGCCTCATCGAAGCTGTTCGTGTGCAGCGACTGGGTCTGGCCGCCTGTGGCTGCAATGGCCTCAAGGCAGGTGCGGATGACATTGTTGTAGACGTCCTGCGCGGTCAGGGACCAGCCGGAGGTCTGCGAGTGTGTCCGCAAGCTGAGGGATTTCGGGTTCTTCGGATTGAACTCTTCCTTCACGAGCTTTGCCCAGAGCAGGCGCGCGGCGCGCATCTTGGCGACTTCCATGAAGGTGTTCATGCCGATGGCCCAGAAGAAGGACAGGCGCGGCGCGAATGCATCAACATTCAGGCCAGCGGCGACACCGGCGCGGATGTACTCGATGCCGTCGGCCAGCGTGTAGGCCAGCTCCAGATCGGCAGAAGCGCCCGCTTCCTGCATGTGATAGCCGGAAATGGAGATCGAGTTGAATTTCGGCATGTTCTGCGAAGTATAGGCGAAAATGTCCGAAATGATCCGCATCGACGGTTTGGGCGGATAGATATAGGTGTTCCGCACCATGAACTCTTTCAGAATGTCATTCTGAATGGTTCCGGCGAGCTTTTCCGGGCCGACACCCTGTTCCTCGGCAGCGACGATGTAGAGCGCGAGGATGGGGAGCACCGCGCCATTCATCGTCATGGACACCGACATCTTGTCCAGCGGAATGCCGGAGAAAAGGGTGCGCATGTCATAGATGGAGTCGATGGCGACGCCCGCCATGCCGACATCCCCGGACACGCGGACATGGTCGGAATCATAACCGCGGTGTGTGGCCAGGTCGAAGGCGACCGAGAGGCCTTTCTGGCCGGCGGCAAGGTTGCGGCGATAGAAGGCGTTGGAGTCTTCCGCCGTGGAAAAGCCCGCATACTGACGAACTGTCCAGGGCTGGTTCGTATACATGGTCGGGTAAGGCCCGCGTCCGAAGGGGGCAAGGCCCGGATAATCATCCAGGAAGTCGAGCCCCTTGCGGTCGTCGGCGGTATAGGCGGTCTTTACTTCGACGCCTTCCGGTGTCTCCCAAGCCTCGCCAAGGTCTGGCGACTTGGCCTTTGCATCCGGCGTGCCGAGATCGAGTTTGGTGAAGTCGGGGAAATTGGTCATTGGGCCACTCCCAGGGTTGCGTGGGCAAGTTTCAGCGTGTGCAGCACATCGCAGCCCATGAAGATGTTGGAATCGATGCTGTCGCCTCCGAACTTGCCAGCGAGCCAGACATGCAGCGCGCCAGCGGCTTTCAGCGCCTTGGCGGTCTCGACGGCTTCGTCCTCATAGCGCGCATCGGCGCCGCAGATGCAGGCAATCTCGCTGCCGGAGGCCTTGAACGCGGCGGCCGCTTCAGACGGGGATTGCGGCGGCACAGGCGGCTGCGTCGCCTCAAAGCCACCAGCGGCGAAGAGGTTGCGCGCGAAATCCGCGCGCGCATTGTGCTCGGCAATCGGGCCGAGCGTGGCAAGGAAGATGGTCGGCCGCTTGGGTGCAGCGCTCGCTGCATCGCGCAGGGCTTCATACTCTTCGGCAAGACGGATGCGCGGCAGGGCGTCTGCGGTGGCGTCGGCCTCGTCGGCGGGCAGGTCCACTTTCACGAAATGGGCGAAGCCTTCAGCGGAAACGCCATCCTTCGGCGTGACCTTTGGCATGTCGGCTATGGGCGCGGTGATCTCGTCGAGCAGCGGGAACTCGCTGACGCCCGTGATCGGCACCTTGCGTTTCGCAATGTCCTTGGCGCGTGCCTCGCGCACATCTGCGATACGTTTCTGAAACGCGCCGGAAACCAGCGTCTCGGCATAGCCGCCTTCGGCTTCTATGGTCTGGAACTCTTTCCACGCCGCTTCGGCGAGGTCGTCTGCAAAGCTTTCTGTGAACCAGGCGCCGCCGGTCGGGTCGGCCACGCGGCCAAGCTGGCTTTCTTCCATGGCGATGATCTGGGTGTTGCGCGCGATGCGCCGGCCCAGCTCTTCCGGAATGCCGAGCGCCTCGTTGAAGGGGCGGATGGTCAGGATGTCTGCGCCGCCGACGGCTCCTGCAAAGGCTGCCGCCGTATTGCGCAGCATGTTGGTCCACGCATCATAGCGCGTCAGCATGCGACCCGATGAAACGGCCTGAAGACGCATCGGAACGGCTTGCTGATCCATCGCATCCAGAATGCGTGCCCAGAGACGCCTTGCCGCGCGCAGCTTCGCAACACCGAGGCCATAATTGCCATCAAGGGCCAGCGCGAAACTCATGCGCGGAATGAGCGCGGAAATGTCCGTGCGGTTGTCGAGCCGGCGCAGCGTGTCCACGGCGCTGGCGATCAGCGCGGCCAGTTCCTGCGCGTCGGATCCGCCGGCCTCATGCACCATGCGCGCATCGATGCGGATCAGGCCCGCTTCGGGATAGGCCTCACCAAGAGCGGTGGCGGCCGCCGACAGGCGCGCAAAGGCCAGGTTGAGCCCGCCCTTGAGCACGCCGGTGCGCGCAAGGCAGCCGAGCGGATCCATGTTGAAATCGAGTTTCAGGCTTGCAGGAGAGTCCTGCTCCTGTCCCCATAGGCCGAGTAGCGTTGCCGTCGTGACACCCGAGCCACCACCATGATCCAGCGCGATGGTGGCGATGTCGGCGCGCAGGCCTTTCAGTGCGGTGCGCAGATCGTCCAAGGTCGTGATCTGGATGCCGTGTGCGCCCGTGCAGTCGAGTTTGAGTTCGACGGACATGACGCCGCGCTCAAGATCGCGCAGCAGTTCTTCATGGGTTGCTGCGGGCGAGGGATGGGCAAAGGCTTGTCGGATATCCCAGGGCATGAACCGGTCCGGCGCGGCCGTAGCCCCGCGCAGATAGGGTGCCTTGCCCGGCGTGCCGAGCGGGTCGGTCGCGGAATCAAAGTCGCTTTCCCGGTAAAGCGGGTGAATTGCCAGGCCATCCACGGTCTTGCGTGTAATGGACTCAATACCGCGGCCCTTAAGGACCTTGTCGACACTTGCGAGCCATTCGGCTTCGGTTGCGTCGGGAAACCCGCTGCTCAGGGGAAGGAGATCGTCTGCCATGACGGGGATTTAGTCTGAACTGGGGGGGCTTGTGAACTGGTGACTGAAGGTCAGGGACGTTTGGTCGCTTGACTCGGATGACACAAAGCATGAGAATGAGAACAATTCGCAAATTAGGGGTGAGTCATGTCCGCCGAACTCTTGAGGTTTCCAGCCACTGCCCAGACAGAAATGCCTGAGGGGATGCGCCACGAAGCGTTGAGAGACTGGATGGAAACGCACACACGTATTCTCGGCTTCTGGATGGATCGTCTCATCGAGGACGGCGATTCAGAAGACATCGTATCCATGCTTCATCGCCAGCAAAGCTGGCTGGCCATGATGCAGGGCCGGCTGGTCCGGGGTTGAGGGATCCCTGGCCAGCCGGAAATTCTTTCCACGCCAACAGAAAAAGCCGGTGCAGGGCAATCCGCACCGGCTTTTCATTGAGGAGGTTGGACGCGGTTACTCGCCCGGCATTGGGTCGACAGGGTCAAACGTGCCGTCCTCATTCAGGGTCAGCTCTGCGATCTTCACATTGCGGAGATGGCTTTTCCCCGACAGCTGAACGTCATGATAGGCAAGATAGTATTTGCCATTGTGCTCGAAGATCGAGTGATGGTTGGTCCAGCCTTCCACGGGTTGGTTGATCACGCCCTGATAGGTGAACGGGCCGTACGGGTTGTCGCCCGTCGCGTATACGATCAGGTGAGTATCGCCCGTTGAATAGGACAAGTAGTAGGTGTCGCCGATCTTGTTCATCCAGGCGGCTTCGAAGAATCGGCGGTCATGATCCTTGGCTTTGATCGGATCGCCATGTTCGTCGAGGATCATCACGTCCTTCGGCGCTTCGGCGAAGGAAACCATGTCCTCGCCCATTTTGGCGATCTTCGGCATTAGCGCGACATCGTCAGGCTGGCCGGCTTCATCGTCACTGGTCAGAGGGTCATCATTGACGAGGTCCGTGTTGAGGTTCGGGTCGGTATTGTACTCGCCGGTCGCCCAGCGTTGCAGCTGCCCGCCCCAGATGCCGCCGAAATACATGTAGTATTCGCCGTCCGTGTCCTCATAGACGGTCGGATCCATGGAGTAGGAGCCTTCGATTGGCTCGGGCTCTGCGGTGAATGGCCCGGTAGGACTGTCGGAGACAGCTGCGCCAATATGGAAGACGCCATCGGCATCCTTGGCCGGGAAATAGAGATAGTATTTGCCATCCTTGTGGGCTGCGTCCGGGGCCCACATCTGCTGGGCGGCCCAGGCCACATCGTCGACATCCAGCGCGACGTCATGAATGGTCACCTCGCCGCCGACTTCGTCCATGGACAGGACGATATAGTCGCGCATGGCATACTGACTGCCAAGATCGTCTTCGGGGATGCCCGCGTCATAATCATGGCTCGGATACACATAGATGCGGCCATCATCCCAGACATGGACACTGGGGTCTGCGGTGAAGATCTCGCTGACCAGCGGCTCATTCAGATACTTTGACTCCGTTGGTTCGGCCTCTACGGTTTCGACCGGCGGCGCAGCGACTTCTGTCTCGGCGCTCGTCGTGGGCGCATCGCCAGAGCAGGCGGCCAGAGCCGCGGCAACCATGATAGCGCTACCATTCAAAAGGCTGTTTTTTCGCATTCCGTTTTCTCCCTCGGATGTTTTATTTTGAAACTGTCTTGGATGCTGGCCAGTCTGGCCCGAACCACAGTTTTGGGCAAGAGGTGTCCGCAACGTCACGCCTTGCCCAACATAGATCAAACGCTAGTTTCCGTTTACGTAAACTGCGTCCCTTTCCGTTTGAGGTAATTTCTCATGGCACTACCCCCCATTCTCCAGAATTTGCGCATCCCGGTTATCGGATCGCCGCTTTTCATCATCTCCAATCCGGAACTTGTGATCGCCCAGTGCAAGGCCGGCGTCGTCGGCAGCTTCCCGGCGCTGAACGCGCGGCCCGGCCCGGTGCTGGACGAGTGGCTGGACCGGATCACCACGGAACTGGCTGAATGGGACGAGAAGAACCCGGACCGCAAGGCCGCACCCTTCGCCGTCAACCAGATCGTCCACAAGACGAACAACCGTCTCGATCATGATGTGGAGATGTGCGTGAAGCACAAGGTGCCGATCGTGATCACCTCGCTCGGCGCGCGTCAGGAAGTGAATGACGCGATCCACTCTTATGGCGGCATTGTGCTGCACGACATCATCAATGTCGTCTTCGCGCACAAGGCGTTGGAAAAAGGCGCAGATGGCCTGATCGCGGTGTGCACCGGTGCGGGCGGCCATGCCGGTACGCTGTCGCCCTTCGCGCTGATTCAGGAAATCCGCCAGTTCTTTGATGGCCCGCTGGCCCTTTCCGGCTCCATCGCCAATGGCGGCGCGGTCGCGGCGGCACAGGCGCTGGGCGCAGACCTCGGCTATATCGGCTCGGCCTTCATCTCCTGTGACGAGGCCAATGCGGTCGACGGTTACAAGGACATGATTGTCGACTCCAAGGCAGGCGATATTGTCTATTCCAACCTGTTTACCGGCGTTCACGGAAATTATCTCGCGCCATCCATCGCCAAGGCCGGGCTTGACCCGAATGATCTGCCGGAAAGCGACCCGAGCGCGATGAATTTCGGCTCCGGCGGCAATCAGGAAGCCAAGGCGTGGAAAGACATCTGGGGCTGTGGTCAGGGCATTGGTGCAATTGACAAGCGCATGTCCACTCAGGAGTTCGTGGACAAGCTGGTGCGGGAATATGACGAGGCCCGCGCGGCGCTCGCCAAGCGCCAGGCCTTTGGAGTAGCGCCGGTCGCGGCGGAGTAAGCTCGGCGTCTCCCCGACTGAAAATTTCAAAATGCCCCTGAAGTCCCAGTGATTTCAGGGGCATTTTCTCTTGCTCGGCGATCTGAATCCGGCGGGGTCGTGGGCATGTCAGCCTTGGGACATGTTGATACGCTCTGTCTCCCTGTTCGATACGACTGGCTGGCGCTGGCCGCATTTTTCGCCGCGAGAACTTGCCTGCAGATGCAGAGGCCAGTTCTGTGATGGTGCGTACTGGCACGATCCGGAATTCCTCGATGCGCTGGAAAAACTGCGGGGGGCGGTGGGCGGTCCGCTCGTCATCAATTCGGGCCACCGCTGTCGCGGTTGGAATGCCAAAATGGGTGGCGCTGAGCATTCCATGCACAAACAGATCGCGGTTGATATCGCGCTGGATGGCCATGACCGTTTTGCACTGCTGGCGGCAGCCGAATCGCTTGGGTTCACCGGAATCGGACTTGGCCGAAGCTTCCTGCATCTGGACCGGCGGGCCCGTCCGGCACGTTGGTACTACAAGGGGAGCCGTGCACTATGGCAGACATAGTTGGACTGGCGGCGAGTGCGGCCGGGGGCGGCGTCTTCGGCCTGCTCGGCACGGTGATCGGTCGGGCGGCGGGCTATTTCGAGCAGCGTCAGTCACAAGCGCATGAGCGGGCGCGCTGGCAGCATGAGGCAGAGCTGATCAGGTTGCACAGGCAGGCCCGGCGCGAGGAGCACGCGGCAGCGGAGCAGCTGGCCGAGACCAGCGGCGCCTGGGCGGGGCTCGCCGCCTCCCTTCAGGCCGAGGCTGCGATTGGCGACAGCTATGCCTGGGTGAATGCGGTGCGTGCCCTGACCCGGCCCGTGCTGACCTTGTTGCTGTGGCTCATCACCTGGTTGGTCTTTGTGGCCTCGCCGGAGGCCGAACAGGTCAAGATTGTGGAAACTTCCACCTTTGCCGCAACGGCAGCCACCCTCTGGTGGTTCGGCGATCGCGGAGCGCAGCGCACGGCGCGTTGACGTTCCGCATCGCGCCGGTCCATCCTGCCGGAAACACTGAAGGGCAGGCGACATGGGCGACTATATTCTCGTCATTGATGAGGGCACCACTTCCACACGAGCGATTGTTTTTGATCGCGATCTGAATCAGGTCGCGCTCGCACAACAGGAAGTGCCGCTGTCCTATCCGAATGATGGTTGGGTCGAGCAGGACGGCGAGGAGATCTGGGAAAAGACGGTGGATGTCTGCCGAAAAGCGATCGCCGAGGCGGGCGGTGTGGACCACATTGCCGGGATTGGTATCACCAACCAGCGTGAGACGACGCTGGTCTGGGATCGCGCAACGGGCAAGCCCATCGCGCCAGCAATCATCTGGCAGGACCGTCGCACGGCCGAGACGTGCGAGGCTTTGCGCAAGGCGGGTCATGAGGTGGCCGTTCAGGACGAGACCGGTCTGCTGATCGATCCCTATTTTTCCGGTACCAAGATTGGATGGGTGCTCGACAATGTGGAGGGTGCCCGAGCCCGCGCCGAAGCAGGCGAACTGGCTTTCGGAACCGTAGAGAGCTTCCTGATCTGGAAACTGACCGGAGGCAATTCGCACGTCACCGATGTCACCAACGCGTCGCGAACATTGCTTTATCGGCTTGGGCTCGGAGATACTGGAGGCTGGAGCGAAAAGATGTGCGCCACGCTGGGTGTGCCGATGAGCATGTTGCCGCAGATTCGACAGAATGCTGATGATTTCGGCACCAGCGAGGAAAGCCTCTTCGGCAAGGCGCTGCCGATCCTGTCCGCAGCGGGCGATCAGCAATCGGCGCTTGTGGGGCAAGCTTGCCTGGAGCCCGGTACTGCCAAGATCACCTATGGCACCGGGGCGTTTCTCGTGGCTAACTGCGGTACTATTCGTCCGCAGTCGGCAAATCGCTTGTTGGGCACGGTCGGCTATGAAGTGGCGGGCAGGGGTGCGATGGCCCTGGAGGGCTCAATCTTCAATGCCGGAACCATAGTGCAATGGCTGCGTGACGATTTACGCCTGATCGAGGATGCGGCCGAAAGTGCGGACGTGGCGGCGGCGCTCAGTGGCAATGGCGGGGTCTATATCGTCCCGGCCTTTACCGGGCTTGGCGCTCCGCATTGGGCGGCCGATGCGCGCGGCACGATCAGCGGCATTACCCGCGCCACCAAGGCCGAACATCTGGTGCGGGCGGGGCTGGAATCTGTCGCCTATCAGACGCGTGACTTGCTCGATGCTTTTGAAGCCGATGGCGTTGCGATCAAGGAACTGCGTGTCGATGGGGGCATGGTGGCGAATGACTGGTTGATGCAGTTCACGGCCGACATTTGCGAGCGTCCGATCCTGCGGCCTGACTATCGCGAGATGACGGCGCTTGGGGCCGCAGCTCTGGCGGCTATGCAGCTTGGATGGTTGGCTGCCGACGCGTGGGCCAGCCGCACTGTGCCCGGCACCCGGTTCGAACCGAAAATGGAAAAGACTGCTTCGGCCCGTTTGCGACGCGGCTGGGCGACGGCGCTTCGCAAGACGCTGGCCTGAGCGTCTATCAAGCGAAAACAAAAAAAGGGCGGACACGAGGTCCGCCCTTTTCTCATTTGTCGTTTGCGATCACTTACATGCCGCAGGTATTGGTCAGGAAGGTCTCGATTTCTTCCAGAACCTGTTCCTTGTGCTCAGGCAACCATTTGGCGCTCTGGTGACCCATCTGCTTCATGACAAGAAACTTGCTGTCAGGCTGCTTGTCCTTGATGGCATTGTAGAAGTCGCGGCTGTGGAAGATCGGCACGCGGACATCGTAGTCACCATGATAGATCAGGATCGGGATGTTGATCTTGTCCGTGTTCTTCATCGGGTCCATGCCCTTGACGGTGTCACCCTGAACAATGCGCTGGATGCGATTGTCGCCCCATTCATTGCCGAGCTTTGCAAGGTTCGAAACGCCCGCCCCAGCAATGGCACACTGGTAAGGGCTGTTCGGACGAACGGAAGCCGCAAATGCTGCAAACCCGCCATAGGAATAGCCATGAATGGCGATCTTGTCGGCATCGACATAGCCATTCTCGACCAGCCAGGCTGCGCCATCATCCTTGTCGTCCTGCATCTTCTGGCCCCATTCGCCGTCGCCAGCGCGCCAGAGTGCACGGCCCCAGCCATCACTTCCGCGATATTGCGGCTGCATGATGATGTATCCGCGGCTCGCGAAGTACTGCGTCCAGCCTGACGAATCAAACCCGGCGCTATCACGGGCCCAGGGACCACCGTGCGGCACGATGATTGCGCCTTTGGCCTTCTGGCCTTCTTCAAAGCCGGCGGGCAGGGTGATGATCGCGGGGATCTGCAGGCCGTCGCGTGCAGAATAGTAGACGAACTTCGACTTGCCGAGATCCTCTACGTCGATCCACGGACGCTGGGATCCGATGACGGCGACCTTGGACTTGTCGACCAGCAGGAAGTAAGCGGGCGGCATGTCGGCGGCGCTGACCGCAAAGAGGACGCGATTGCGATCTGCCGTATAGTCGCTGATAGCCACATTCTTGCCCGGGAAGGCCGCATCCAGACCATCCTGAATGCTCTTCATCTCAGGATCGAGCCAATAGGTTTCCTGAACAGGGCCGCTGTAGGTAAATCCAAGAATGGCACCGAAGTCCTGCGCGCGATCAGAGAAGATCATGCCCGAGGCGTTGAACTCGGGATGTGCGAATACGGGATCGTCACTGAACGAGTCTGTGGACGCATCATACAGATAGATCGCGACCTTGTCGTCGAACTTGTCGGTCGCGACAAAGTAGTTTTCGGTATCGTTCTGCTTGCCGAGCACTTCCATATTGAAGCGATTGGCAATTTCGGTCGTCAGTGGCTCTTCTATCCGGAAATTGCCGTCATTATCCAGCAAGCTGATATATTGGCGCCAGGCACCATCTTCGTATTCGAGTTCCGTCCGTGCAACAGGCTCACCGGTTCGGGTGCTGACTTCAATTTGCTGCGTATCGCTTGCCTTGAAGAGGAATTTCTCGCGGCCATTCGAAAGATCATGTTCGAAATAGCTTGTTCCGTTCTTCGTGGAGGTACGGCGAAGGACGATCTTGGTTGGATCGAGCGGAAGCAGTGAGGCAATGCCGGTATCGCCTTCCAGTTCGAAACAGCGGAGCAACATCTTGTTTGCGCCAATTTCAGCGCGGCCATCCGGGAGGTCATCAATCTTCTTGATGCGCTCGTTCCCCATATAGACCTTTTGAAGGTATTTCTTGGTCGAGCCGGTTGTCTTGCCTTCGCCACAGCCTTCAAGGGCGCCGATATAGGGCTGGACCGTGAACCAGAGGGACTTCTTGTTCTTCAGCGCGCTTGCCCCGTAGAATTTGGTCTTTCCGCTGGAAGGCGTGATGTTCGAAGGGACGAGCGGCTTGGTGGTATCAATCTTGCCAGACAGGTCCCAATAGGCTGCTGCGCGCGCATCGCCATCCTTCGAGGGATCAGCAATCACGCCGACCAGCATGTCACCCTCAAGTGACATGGAGACGCTGGAAACCGACGGGAATTTCGCGAAGTCTTCTGCGGTCACCGGTTCAGCCTGTGCGGCCAATGATCCCGCAAGCGCACTGATCATACCAGCCGCCAAAATGCGATAGCGCATCAATGTATTCCTCCGAATTGGTTATGTTTACTATTTAAGTCGGGGCGGGGAGCGTCAAGCACGGTCATGCACTTATGCGACAAGAACCCGTCCGCAACTTATGGGAGCATGGCAAGATTGTGTCCCAAACAACACAGTTTGGTGGCAGAAAGTGCCTCGTGGGTGAAATTTGTGTCATGAAATCTTGTCACTTCCAAAACCGACGTTCAACGTAGCGGCAAGGCCTGCTGTGAATGCGGGTGCTGGGTGGAAAACACCGGGCTAATAGGTGAGCAAAAACATATTTCAGGGGAAATACTGATGAACAAACGACTGTTCCGTCGGTCGGTTTTCGGCAGTGTCGCTGTAGGCGCACTTGTCATTTCCGGCGCGGCTCAAGCCCAGGACGCAGATGCAGAATCTGAAGACGTTCTGGAAATCATTGACGAGGCTCCTCAGGATGAGTCCCGCCAAGAGAAGATCGTGGTTACCGGCTCCCTGCTGGCTCGCGATTCGTTCTCCTCGTCTTCGCCGATTCAGGTGATCACGGCCGAAGTCGCAACGCTCGAAGGCCTGGTCGATACGGCCGCGCTTCTGCAGGGCTCTTCGCTCGCATCGGGCTCGACCCAGCTGAACAACACATTCCAGAATTTCGTCACCAATGGTGGTGTCGGTACGCAAACGCTCGACCTTCGCGGTTGTGGTGACACGCGTACGCTGGTTCTGGTCGACGGTAAGCGCCCAGGCGCTTCAGGTACGCGCGGCGCAGTTTCCGCACTCGACCTGAACGTCGTTCCACAGTCCATCATCTCCCGCGTTGAGATCCTCAAAGACGGTGCTTCGACCATCTATGGTTCGGACGCTGTTTGCGGCGTGGTCAACATCATCACACGTGATTCCGTGGATGACCTGGAACTGAACTTCAATGTCACCCAGCCCTTCGAAGAAGGTGGCGAGCAGTATTCCGCCAGCGCGGCATGGGGTTTTGAACTTGGCGACAATGCGGCATTCACCCTGTCGGCTGAGTATCGTCTCTCCGAAGAGCTCGACGCCAGCCAGCGCGATTACCTGTCCTGCCCACGCGATCTCGTGCGTGACCCGCAGACGGGTGGCCTGATTGACCGTCTGAACTATTCGGCTACGGCGACAGACCCGCGCAACACCTGTAGCAATCTGTACCACAATACGGCCATCGACCTGTTCTCAGGTGAGCGTCTCGTGCCTTCCCCGGACGGTGTGACGGGCGCGACGGCTTTCGGTGGTTCGATCCCGGGTTACCGCCCACGCGTCGGTACGGGCTATCTGGCCAGCGGCCAGCCATACTATGAAGACATTCTCGATGCGGCCTTCCTGGACAACTCGGACTTCATCCCGCGCAACGAGAACATTTCTCTCTTCGGCTCTGCCGACGTGACCTTTGCCGGTGTCGAATGGGATACGGAACTTCTCTTCAGCCGTCGTACGACGGACATCGAAGGTTGGCGCCAGTTCTTCCCGATCGTTGGCTCTTCACAAACGCCGTTTGGTGTTCTGCCGCAGTATGGCTACATCGCTGATCCGACCTATTCGAATGACATGAATTCGCTGGTCCAGATCGTGGCACCATTCCCGACGACCGATAAGGTTGAAGTCGACTACTTCTACGGCAGCACGTCGTTCTCCGGCGGCTTTGCTCCGGGCGTTCTCGACGCATGGTCCTGGAAAATCGATGGCACCTATTCGCGCGGCGAAGGTACCTACGAAGGCAACGAGATCCTGATCTCCCAGTCGGGTGACTGGAACTATGATGGCGTCGACTACAACGATGATGGCGTCCCAGACCTGGTTGGTCCTCCAACCATCAACCTGCTGGACCCTGATATCCTCAGCGGTGCTGCTGTAAACGACCTGGTTGCGGCCATTGGTGGCTACCAGACTGGTGAAACGGTCTATGAGCAGACCACTTTGACCGCGGTCGTTGCAGGTGAGCTGTTCGAACTGCCAGCTGGTCCAATCGGTCTCGGCATCGGCGCTGAATATCGCGAATTCAGCATTGATGACACGCCAGGTGAACTGACCCAAAGCGGCGACATCTGGGGTTCTTCGACTGCAGGCCCGACCCGTGGCGAGAACACTGTCACCGAACTGTTCGCTGAAGTCGAAGTGCCGATCTTCAAAGGTCAGCCTTTTGCTGAAGATGTTACGTTCAACGGTTCTGTGCGTGGCTTCGAATACGACATCGGTGGTTCCGACTCGATCTACAAGGTCGGTCTGAACTGGCAGGTCAACCCGATCCTCCGGGCACGTTCGAGCTTTGGTACATCTTACCGTGCACCAGCGCTGTTCGAACTGTTCCTTCAGGACCAGACCGGCTTCGTATCTCAGACCTCGGTCGACCCATGTATCAACTGGGGCGATACCACTAACCAGAACATCCGTACCAACTGTGCAGCCGCAGGTATTCCTGACGACTTCACAGGCGGTCTCGGCGGTTCTGCTCTGATCACGACCTCTGGTGGTGGCGATGAGCTTGAATCCGAATCCGGTGAAACCTTCACCGCGGGTATCATCCTGACGCCGACTTTCGCCAACCTGAACATCGCGATCGACTACTACGAAGTTGAAATTCAGGACCAGATCACAAGCCTGAGCGGTGCTCAGATCGTCGGCGGTTGTTATGCAACAACGACCTTCCCGAACGATTTCTGTGACCTGTTCGAGCGTGATTCTGCGACGTCGCTGACGCCGTTCCAGCTCGACAACATTCAGGCCCTTACCCTGAACGTTGACTCCCAGCAGCAGCGCGGCATCGACCTTGAAGTTCGCTACGAAGAAGACTTCAACTTCGGTACGCTGACTGTCGAAACCTCGATGAACTGGGCTCTGGAGCGTTACATCAACGTCTTCGGTTCGGACTTCGTCTCGGGTGTGGAAGACAACGACTTCAACGGCACAATCGGTTATCCGAGTGTCGTAGGTGATGCGAACATCCGTTTGGACCGCGGCGACTGGACCTATTCCTGGTTCACGAACTTTGTTGGCCGTCAGGACAACAACCGCAACTTCAACGACGACCTGAACGAGCCAGCGGCCTATTTTGGTCTCGAGGGACAGTACAAGGTCTTCACCGAAGCTCAGTTCGAACATGGTGCTTCTGTCCGCTGGACAGGCGACACATGGACGATCACTGGCGGTATCCGCAACATCTTCGACGAAGCGCCACCGCAAGTGTCTGACATCATTCAGACCAGCGCAGGCAACACGCCGCTCAGCGCAACGGCTTACGACTATCGCGGTCGTCGTGCCTTCGTGAGCGTGTCCAAGACCTTCTAGGGTCGAAGACAAGTCCAATATTGCGAAAGGGCGGACCATATGGTCCGCCCTTTTTTTCATTTGAGGCTGAATGCGATGGACAAACAGCCCGCGCGCGCCGGAAGACGCGCGCTCAGTGTCGCTGATTATCGGGAAATTCCTGGTGCCGCGAGGGAGAATTGAACTCCCGGCCTCATCATTACCAATGATGCGCTCTACCACTGAGCTACCGCGGCATTGCAGGAATGGAAAGCGGGCTTTAGCTTATGCAGACTGACATGAAAAGGCCGTTTTGCTGCGAAAAGCACCTCATATGAAAGACAAGGTAACAGGACAGGATAATGCCGCACGCCGGGCCGAGGCTCTGCGGGCGAATTTGCGACGCCGCAAGGCGGCTACGCGCAAGGCAAAGGCGCCCCCGGCTGAGTCGGATCCAGAGAAGAAATGAGCCTGCCGCTCAACTCTCAGGCTTATCTGCGGGGGCCGCACGGCTTTCTCGCTGCGGCCAGGGAAGAGAGCCTGTTCGTTCGGCAGAAACTGCCCTTTCTGGGCAAGTGCACGCTGGTGCTGGGCCATGCTGAATGTCTGGAATTCCTCAAGGATTCGGATCGTTTTGCGGTGGACGCGCGAAACGCCGGGTTTGATTCCCCGTTCGGCCTCAGATTCCTGCCCAAATCCCTGAAGACGCTGTCCAACAATCTGCTGTCGCTGGATGACCCTGACCATCTGCGCTTGCGGCGTCTGGTCGACCAGCCCTTCCGGCGCGTCTCGATCGACGCATTGAAGCCGCGTATTCGCGATACCTGTGATCGGCTGGTAGCGGAGATGGTTGAAGCAGGCGAAGCGGATCTGGTTGAGGGGCTGTGCCGACAGCTGCCATTATTGGTGATCTATGACCTGCTGGGGTTCTCGGGCGAGATTCGAAACAAGCTTGATTCTGTCCTGCATGGCCTGACCGCGACAGCGAACATATTCAATGTGCTGCGCGGCCTGATGAAGCTTGGCACGGTTCAGAGAATGCTGGCGGAGGAATTCGAGCGCGTCCGGCATGAACCCGGGCCAGGCCTCGTCACCGAACTCGTCCATGCTGAAGCCGATGGCGACCGCATGAGCAATGACGAGTTGGTTGCCATGGTGTTTGTCCTTTTCATCGCCGGACATGAGACGACGAAGCACCTGATCTCGTCAGCTGTCTACACGCTGCTGACCGAGCCGGACGCAGCGGATCAGTATCGGGGCATGGATGACGACGCGCGCTGCATCGCCGTGGATGAGCTCATGCGCTACTGCGCGCCGGTGCAGATGACCAAGCCGCGGCATGCACGCGAGGATCTGGAATTCCACGGCTTGTCAATGAAACGCGGCGAACGCCTTGTTGCCTTGCTTGCGGCGGCCAATATTGATCAGCGTGTGTTTGAGGGCCCTCGAAACCTGGACCTGACCCGCAGGCCCAATCGCCATCTTGGATGGGGTGGCGGGCCTCATATCTGCCTCGGCCTGCACTTGGCACGCGCCGAAGCGCAGGCGGCGCTCGATTGTCTTCTGGACGGCTGGCCGGGCCTCGCCCTAGGCGTTGAGCCGGAACGGCTGAAGTGGATTCCGCGCTCCGGCTTGCGAGGGCTTAAGCAACTGCCGGTAATATTTGGATAAAGTCTGTGCAGCCTTGCCACATTCAGGCCCTTCCAAAGCCGCGAAGCGCTGTATAAGGGCAATCCATGGATAAATTGCACATCAAGGGCGGCGCTCATCTGAATGGCCGCATTCCGGTTTCCGGCGCGAAGAACTCCGCTCTGAAGCTGATGGTCGCATGTTTGCTGACTGACGAGCCCATCACGCTTACCAATATGCCGAATCTGGCTGATACGCGCTTCCTTGCGCAATTGCTGGAAACGCTGGGCGTTGAAGTCTATTGGCCGAAGGGCGATTCGACCTGTCATCTGAACGGTGCTGAGCTGAAAAGCACGATCGCGCCATATGATCAGGTCCGCAAGATGCGGGCGAGTTTCAACGTGTTGGGGCCTCTGATTGCGCGTTCTGGCCATGCAACAGTCTCGCTGCCGGGTGGCTGTGCCATTGGTGCCCGACCGGTTGATCTGCACCTGCAGGCTCTGGAAGCGATGGGTGCGGATCTGCGTGTGGAGCAGGGTTATGTGAAGGCCGCCGCCATTCATGGCCTGAAGGGCGCGCACATCAATTTTGCCATGCCGAGCGTGGGTGCGACCGAGCATGCCATGCTGACTGCGACGCTTGCGCAGGGCGAGACCGTTCTGGAGAACGCCGCCCGCGAGCCGGAGATCGAAGATCTTGCGGTTTGCCTGAACTCCATGGGCGCGAAGATCACGGGCGCTGGCACGTCCAAAATTTGCATCGAAGGCGTCGAGAAACTGAGCGGCACGACGCATTCCGTCATGCCGGACAGAATTGAGGCGGGCACATATGCCATGGCGGCTGCAGCGGCCGGCGGCGATGTTACGCTGGAGGGCGCACCGGTGGCGGCCCTTGGTGCAATGATTGGCAAGCTGAGAGAGGCTGGCGTCACGGTCGAGGCCGACGAGGCCGCGGCCACTCTGCGCATCATGCGGAATGGCTCTCGGCTCAAATCCGTCAGCGTATCGACCCAGCCGCATCCAGGCTTCCCGACCGACCTTCAGGCTCAGTTCATGGCCCTGATGAGCCTCGCGGACGGTACAAGCATCATTCGCGAAACGATTTTCGAAAACCGTTTCATGCATGCACCGGAACTCTCGCGTCTCGGCGCAGACATCACAGTGCGTGGGCAGGAGGCGGTCGTGAAAGGTGTACCTCAGCTGACCGCAGCGCCAGTCATGGCGACAGATTTGCGCGCATCGGTCTCTCTTGTGATTGCAGGGCTTGCCGCAGAGGGGGAGACTGTGGTGAACCGTATCTACCACCTCGATCGTGGATTTGAACGGCTGGAAGCGAAACTTAACGCCTGTGGCGCTAGCATTGAACGCCGATCCGAGGACGAAGACTAGGAATTGCTCAAGGGGCACTGATGGCTGATCATAAACCACTTCGTCTTCTCGCCGAAACGGCCGAGGATCTGGAAGTCATTTCCGCCGCCATTCAGGACAGTGTCGTGAAAGCGGGGAACCTGAAATATGAGTCCCGCCACAACCGGTTTGCGCTGGAGATAAACCGCTTTCGCTGGGAAGCGGGCGCGAAACGCGGCGACGGCCAGCGTGTGCGGTCGCTGCTGGCCTTCGATGGCGTGCTGGGCGCGAAGACCCGCGCTGTCACCAAGACAGACCCGGAAATGATCCTGTCGCTGTTGCAGGTGACCTTCACCCCGGCAGATGAGCCGCCGGGTGGAAAGATCACGCTGATCTTCGCAGGCGACGGAGAAATCGTCCTTGAGGTTGAAGTTCTGGATGCAACCTTGCTGGACAGTGACTATGTGTGGCCGACGCGCCGCCTTCCGAGCCACGAGCGGCGCCGGAGATAGACATGGTCCGCAGGTTTTTTGCCTCAAACGACGCCTTCAATGGTGAATTCGCCCAGTTCCTGGAGCAGGAACGCGGCACGGGTGAAGACGTTGCGAATACCGTAACGGGCATCCTGAAGGATGTGCAGGCACGCGGCGGCGAGGCCGTGGCCGAATACACGGCCAGGTTTGACGGTCTGCAACTGGACCCATCGACGCTGACATCCGACAATGTGAACCTGCACAGCCTGGCCGCGCAATGCCCGGCTGATTTGCGCGAAGCCATCGATTTTGCGCATGATCGGATCGCCACATATCATGCGGCGCAGCGGCCCGCAGACCACAGTTTTACCGACTCAGCGGGAGTAGAGCTCGGCTGGCGCTGGACGGCGCTGGAAAGCGTCGGCGTCTATGTGCCGGGCGGCCGCGCGAGTTACCCCTCTTCGGTCCTGATGAATGTCGTGCCGGCCAAGATCGCCGGCGTTGAGCGCATCGTCATGGTTGCGCCCGCGCCCCAGGGCGAGCTGTCACCCGCGGTTGCATACGCCGCGCTGAAAGCTGGCGTTGAGGAATTTTACCCAATTGGTGGGGCGCAGGCCGTTGGCGCGCTGGCTTTTGGCACGTCAAACATGGCCCCGGTCGACAAGATTGTCGGCCCTGGCAATGCTTTCGTCGCAGAGGCCAAGCGCCAGGTATTTGGCCGCGTCGGCATCGACACGATTGCCGGCCCGTCAGAGATTTTGGTCATCGCAGACCATACGGTAAATCCGGACTGGATTGCCGCCGACCTGCTGTCTCAGGCCGAGCATGATCCCAGCAGCCAGTCGATCCTCATTGTTGTGGACCAGGCTGTGGGGGATTCTGTGGAAAGGGCTGTGGAAAACCAGTTGAAAACCCTGCCCACGGGCGAGCGAGCACGCGAAAGCTGGATGAACAATGGCGCAATCGTCGTCGCACCTGATTTGCCTGCTGCAGCCTCCATCGCGAACCGCATCGCGGCTGAGCATCTGGAGCTGGCCGTGGAGGACCCGGATGCCCTGTTGCCACTGATCCGCCATGCCGGTGCGGTCTTTTTGGGCCACTATACGCCGGAGGCGCTGGGCGATTACGTCACCGGGTCGAACCACGTCTTGCCGACCAGCCGCGCCGCGCGTTTCTCGTCCGGCCTTGGCCTGTATGATTTTCTGAAACGGATGAGTGTTCAGCGTGTGGGGCCTGAGGGGTTTGCCGCGATTGCGCCCGCCGCCTTGCGTCTCGCCGAGGCAGAGCGCTTGCCAGCCCATGCGCGCTCCATCTCTATCCGCTCCAATCAGGGCACGGACGGGTGAGCAATGACCGGCTCATCGGCGTCGATATCGACGATGAGACCCTGGGCGCATCGGGCCCGGACGCCGAGCATGAGCGCCGCGTTGCCATTTTTGATCTGTTGGAAAGTAATTCCTTCAAGGTGATCGGTCAGGATGAGGGACCCTATCAGCTGAACCTGTCCAAAGCCGAGCGTCGGCTCGTCTTTGCCATTCGTACCGAGGCAGGCGAGGACGTGCACACTTTCATCCTTTCACTCGGGCCGTTCCGGGGCGTGATCCGTGACTATTTCATGATCTGCGACAGCTATTATGATGCGATCCGAACCCAGTCGCCGCACCAGATCGAAGCCATCGATATGGCCCGGCGTGGCATCCATAATGAGGGTTCAGAACTTCTCGCCGAACGCCTTGAAGGCAAGATCGAAGTCGACTTCTCCACGTCGCGGCGGCTATTCACGCTGATCTGCGCCCTCCATGCCGGCCAAACGCGCGCAGCGGGCTAGGGTGGATGTGGCAGGTGTCCTACCCGGCACTCAACCATAAGATAAATCAACTTGAGATCACTGAAGGGCTGCCTTGATCTTCGGCATGATCCGTCGACTGACAGGGAGCGCATGGTTGGAGTGCAGGCGCAATTCACCTGTGCCGCTCGCATTGCGTTGCAGGCTTTCGATCAGCTTGCTGTTGGCGATGTAGGAGCGATGCACGCGCAGGAAATAGGCGGGCAGTTCGTCCTCGAGGTCGTTCAGCGTTGCGCTATGCAGATGCGTTTCACCACTGGTCAGGACCAGCTCGACGAAGTCTCCCGCACCCTTGATATAGGCAATGTCCTGACTGGAGATGCGGTGCGTACGCCCCATATCCCTGACCGACAGGAACGTTACTGCATCAGAGGTTTCGATCCGGTCGATGACGTATTGCAACCTGTCGGCGCGGCTTTGCTCCTGCTGGCGCAAGGACTCTTCCCTGGCGAAGCCGTCGGCCTGCTGAATGAACAGGAACAACATCAGCGCGGCGATTGCGAAATAGAAATACCGATCCAGGAACTGGCCTGCGGCGAACAGGTTGATCGATGCAAACAAAAGCAGGCAGCCGGCGAATACCAGCGCATTTACCAGCCGTGTCCTGACCGCGGATAGCGCAACACCTGTCGCAAAGAGGGTTGGCGCGAGCAGGGCCAGGCCTGATTTGGCATCAAACCCGCTGGGCAAGACAAGCGCGGCCACCGTGCAGGCGGCGGCACCGCCAACCAGCCACCATTTGATGGCGGGCCGGAAGCGCCAGATCACGAATGTGGCCAGCGTCAGGCCAAAGGTGGCCGACAACCCTGCGATCGCAATCAGGCGTAGGTCATGGATTGGATAGTTGTAGTCAAGCAGCCCTCGGCTGACCTCGACCAGAAGCTGCAACGCGGCAGCCGTCGACATGAGGGCGAGCAGGAGCGACGGCACGCACTGGCGGCCTAGGGAGGCCGTGCGCAAGAAATAGAGCGCCCCAAGGATGAATGCCCCGAAGGTCAGGAAGGAGGGCCAGTACCGGTTCAGCATGCGGTATTGAGGGGACTGGTACCCGTCAAGCGCGACCCGGTGCACGGGAGATGACAGCGTCAGCCAGCCCGAATGGGACGACATCCTCACCGCGAGCGCATTGTCACCAGGGTGCAGCAGATCTGCGGGAACCGGGAAAATCACGTCCATTTTTCCGGGCTTTTCGGCACGGCGATCATCGGCTGGTTGTCCATTTTCGCCGATCTTGACCCCGTTGAGGTACGCATGGCTGGAAGCCTTGGCGGAGACTGACAGGCCCAGAGGACGGTTGGCGGGGACCTCGTCGAGGGTCAGCGTGAAGTACGCCCAGAGGTGACGGCCTTGCGGGTCAATGGTCCAGCGCGGTACTTGCTGGCAATCTGGATGATCTGGCGCAGGAGGTACGGAATCTGCCTGTGAAGCCGGGCAAACGGTCACAAATTGCCGGTGAACGGCAGCGTCGGACTGTGCCGATGCAGGGGGCGCACTCCAGGCGGCGCAACACAGGGCAAACAGGATCGGTACAAAAAATCTCATGCCCACCTGCTTAGGGGATAGGCGGAAGAATCACCAATCCGTTCACAGGATATGCGCTACCGTTCGAAGATGGGCAGGTGACGGGGGCCACCAGAGCCTGTGTGGTGGAGTCTGGTTTTACCGACAGGATCCTTTTTATGCCCAACTTGTTTCGCGCTCCCTTTTTCGCTGGTCTGGTCTTCGCGCTGGCCGCCTGTATGCATGCCGAGCCGGTTCAGCACGCCCAGGCCATTCCGAACGAGACGTCGATCGTGTTCGAGGCATCCGATGCCCAGACGACCGAAGCGTTTCAGGGGCATCTGGTGGTGCCGGAAAACCGGAACCAGCCGGACAGCCGTTTGATCCGGGTGGAATATGTGCGCTTTCCGGCCACCGGCAAGAAACCCGGATCTCCTATTGTCTACCTGTCGGGTGGTCCGGGCGGCTCAGGCATTGGAACCGCGAAGGGACGGCGATTCCCGCTTTTCATGGCGATGCGGGAATTCGGAGACGTGATTGCCCTCGACCAGCGCGGGACAGGCGCGTCAAATGACCTGCCAACCTGCCGCAGCTCCCAATTCGATCCGGACGCGACACCGCTCAGCGATGCGGATTACGTCTTGAGACATAAACTTGCGGCGGAGGAATGCTTGGCGTTCTGGAAGGCGGAAGAAGTCGACATTTACGGCTACACGACGCAGGAAAGCGTTGCTGACCTGGAGGCGCTGCGGACACATCTTGGCGCTGATGCGATCAGCCTCTGGGGCATCTCCTATGGCAGCCACCTCAGCCTGGCTGCCTTGAAATACATGGATGACCGGATCGACCGTGTTGTCTTGGCAAGTGTTGAAGGCCTGGACCAGACCGTGAAGTATCCGGCGCGCACGGATGCGTATTTTGACCGGTTGCAGGCGGTCATTGATGCGGATGCGGACCTGGCGATGCGTTATCCAGACATCAAACACCTCATGCGGCGCGTATTTGCGAAACTTGACGCCGAGCCGGTGCTTCTGTCCGTGCCCCTGAGAGAGGGCAGCTCGGCCCCCTTCTTGTTCGAACGCCGGGATTTGCAGACGCTCACGTCCGGCATGATTTCGGACCCGCAATGGGCGATTCTGGCGCTTGGGATTTTTGAGGAACTCGATGCAGGCGGCGTGGCCGGGATTACGGGCCTGATGTCGCGTTTCCTCGATCCGGGCGCGCCGATTTCCTACCGGCCGATGTCGTTCGCGATGGATATTGCATCCGGCGTCGGAGCGGCGCGGAAAGCCGAAATTGTCCAACAGGCCCAAACCGCCTTGTTGAAGGATTATCTGAACTTTCCGATGCCACAGCTGGAAAGCGTGGTCGACGGTCTCGACCTGGGGGACGCGTTTCGCGAGCCGCCAGTGAGTGATGTGCCCGTCTTGGTGCTGAGTGGTACGCTGGATGGCCGGACCTATCCGGAAAGCCAGCGCGAAGCGGTCGCAGGCCTTCAGAAGGTTCATATCGTGACGATTGAAGACGCGGGGCACAATCTGTTCATGTCTTCGCCCGAAGTCACCAAGGTGATCCAGTCCTTCATGCGAGGCGATACGGTCGGGGTGACGCGTATCAAGGTTGACATCCCCGCGCCCGATTTCGACTGATCTCCCCGCATGGGTCGGTCAGTTCGTCGCCAGAAATCCGGGAAGGGCGTTCAGTCCTTTTAGCGCGACTTCGTCCCGTTCGTAGATGTCGTCCAGGTAAAGGACTCCACCAGAACCGTCCGGGACGGCGGTAAAATAAAGGATGTGGACTGGGACTTTGTGGGACAGGGTTGCACGGGTCTCCTTTCCGGACGCGACCGCCTTGTCGATGGCCGCCCGGTCCCAGCCAGATGTCTCGGTCAGCAGCCAGGCTGACAGGCCGATTGGGTCCTGGGTCCGCAAGCAGCCGGAGGAAAAGGCTCGCTGACGCTGGGCGAACAAGCCGCGATTGGGCGTGTCGTGCAGGTATACATTGTGGACATTGGGGAACATGATCTTCACTTCACCCAGCGCATTCTGGGGGCCGGGGGCCTGACGGATGCGATAGGGGAAAGTGCTCGCCGTGTAGGCGTTCCAGTCGATTGAGGAGGTGGGCACGGTCTTTCCGGATGCGTCGCGGACCTCGAACCCCAACCGGGCGACTGATCCGGGATCTTTCTGGAACATGGGAAGCTTGTCGGCCTTGGCCAGGCTGGGTGGTGTCTCCCACCACGGATTAAAGACGATGTATTCCACCTGGTCGGAAAAGACGGGTGTCTTGCGATAGGTCTTGCCGACAATGGTCAAATGCGTGGCCTGAGGCACGCCGTCCTCATAAGCCGTGACCTCAAATCCCGCGATGTTCGCTCTCAGATGGCGCTTGCCGAGATCCGCCGGCAGCCAGCGCCAGCGTTCGAGATTGACGCGGACTTGGGCAATGCGCGCGTCCGGGCCGCGATTGAGCGCCCTCACCGTGGCTGCGCCAGCCACGCCATCATCCTCAAGCCCTTCCAGCACTTGCAGGGTCTCCACTGCAGAGACGGTAGCCGTGTCCATCTTGCCGGTGTCGCTGCCGGGCTCCATCAGGCCCAGCTGGATGAGGCGCGCCTGCATTTCGCGTACGCGCGGCGTCTCCATCCCCGGCTTGAGGGCCGGGCCGTCAGATACGCGGGCGATTGGCCGGGCCGCCGTGTCGCGCAGTCGGGCCAGTTCCGATTTCAGCAAGGCATATCCGGGCTGCATGGGGGCGAACTGTTCCAGACTGCCCGATATCGTTCCGGACTCCAGCGCATAGGACAGGACGCTCGCAAAGTCGACTTGCCGCTTTCCGGCCGTCCAGTTCGGCTCGATCGAGACGGGGTCCAGCTTGCCGTACAACATGTGGGCGGCGGCCGACATCCAGGCATCGGTCGCGATCCGGTCGCGCTCGGCTGAAGAGAGGTCCCCGCTCTGAAGCAGAGCCAGATGGTAGTCTGCCGGGTTCAGGCCATGAGTCTTGAGCCGTTCCAATTCCCCCACCAGGGCGGTGATGTCTTGACCGGTCCAGACATCTCCCTTTGCCGTGTCTGACAGGAATTGTTCCGTGGCCATCGGGGCGAGTCCCGGCGCGGCTATCGGCATGTCTGCGAATGCCGAAATGGCAGTGAAAGCGAGGGCGAGGCAGCTGGCAAGAGTGCGGCGGATGGGGGCTCTCCTTGGTTGGTGCTCGAAAGTTTCGTTCTCTGGAGACTATAGGCCGGTTTCCCGCTTCAGCCACCTCCGGATGAGGCGGTGGAGGCGGTTGCCAAACAGGAATGCAGAGGTGATGATACCGCTATCATAATCGGGAGTTGAACATGTTGGTGCGGAATCTGGCGGGAATGGTGGCGTGTCTATTGCTTGGGGCGTGTAGCGCGACGGGACAGAACGCCCCGACAGAGCCGACCGGCGAGCAGGCGAGTCGCGCTGTTGCCAGCAAGCACCGCGTCGTGATCCTGACCGATATGGAAGCCGACCCGGACGATACGCAATCGCTGATCCGTCTCCTGCTCTATTCCAATGAGATCGACATCGAGGCGCTGGTGGCGACCACGTCGATCTGGAAGAAAAAGGATATTCGGCCCGATTCCATCCGCACGACACTTGGAAAGTATGGCGAGGTCTACGATACGCTCAGCCAGCACGCGCCGGATTATCCGGCGGAATCCGAGCTGCAGGACCTCGTGATGAGCGGTCAGCCGGGCTATGGCATGGCCAGCGTGGGGACCGGGCAATCGACAGAAGGGTCCGACGCCATCATTCGCCTGCTTGAGGCCGAGGATGACAGGCCACTGTGGATCTCCGTCTGGGGCGGGGCGAACACGCTGGCCCAGGCGCTGCATGATATCCGTGAAAAGAAGAGCGAGACAGAGGCTGCGCGCCTGATCTCGAAACTCCGTGTCTATACAATTTCAGATCAGGACGATAGCGGCATCTGGATGCGCCGCGAGTTTCCGAGCCTGTTTTACATTGTCAGCCCGGGCGAGTATGGCCGCTCCACCTGGACCGCTATAACGCGTGGCTTTCCCGGCTTCGAGGACCATGTTTCCAATCAGTGGATCGCCGAAAACATCCAGCAAGATCATGGCCCGCTTGGCGCGCGCTATCCGGACGTGGTCTGGGGTATGGAAGGCGATACACCTGCCTATCTCTCCCTGATCCCGAACGGGCTCAACGTGCCGGACCGTCCGGACTGGGGCGGCTGGGGTGGTCGGTACGAACTCTATACGCCGAGTGCGGATGAGATCGGTGTCGGTCCCGGAAAGCTTGGTTCGGGCGGTGTGCCGCTGGACCCGGAACCGCGCCCGATCTGGACGAATGCGACCGACACCTACACGCCTTGGGTGGCGCAGAAGGATGGTCGGGCGATTGGCCCTGCAGAGGAAACCTATCACGACAATCATGTCACGCTGCTGCGGTGGAGAAGCGACCTCCAGCGTGACTTTGCTGCGCGCATGGACTGGACCATTTCATCCTATGAAGACGCGAACCATCCGCCGGTCGTGAAACTGGCTCATGCGCGCCAGCTCACCGCGAAGTCCGGAGAGCATATCGGACTGGATGCGTCTGGTACGTATGATCCGGATGGCGACAGCCTCAGCTATCACTGGTTCAATTATGCCGAAGCGGGGACGTTGGAGGCGCCCATAGACATGGGGCACGCCGTCAATGATTTCGATATCTGGTTCCAGTTGCCGGAGGTGGAACAGACGGAAATTGCGCACTTCATCGTGAAAGTCACCGATAAGGGAACGCCATCGCTGACACGCTATGAACGGGTGATTGTCACAATCGAGCCCTAAGCTGAGGAAAGTTCAGGTAAAACGGGCAAGGCTTGCCCCAGCGTCCGGTCTTTGTGACGTAGCGACACCGTGTATGATCGGACAAAACGATCCGGAGGAAACATGCACTACACCGAACTCCTGAAAGCACGGGAAGAACTGACAGGCCCCGGCGGCGAATTCGAGATCGTCGAGGCCGAAGTTCTGGGCAACCGGCTCCGCGTCTACAAGAACGCCCCGCCCAGTGTGCGGGAAGTCTGGCTGTCGACGCTCCAATTCCCCGAACGCGACTATCTGGTCTACCAGGATGAGCGTTGGACTTATGCGGATGCACATCGCGATGTGGCGTCGGCCGCCGCCTGGATGTTTGACCAGGGCGTAAAGCCCGGCGACCGTGTGGCGATCGCCATGCGCAACTATCCTGAATGGATGCTGCTATATTGGGCCTGTGTCTCGGTTGGAATTGCCGTGGTTGGCATGAATGCCTGGTGGACACCTGAGGAAATGGAATACGCGCTAAAGGACTCCGAGCCCAAGATCCTGTTTGCGGACTCAGAGCGGTTGGAGCGGGTGCTCGCCATTTCCGGCGCGGCCGACAAGATGAAGATCGTCGGTGTACGCGCGCCGGATGCGCCATCGCCTGTCATCCAATGGTCAGACGTGTTGGCCCATGGCGGCGCATTGCCGGATGTCAGTGTCGACCCCGACGCGGATGCGTGCATCTTCTATACATCCGGCACGACCGGTTTCCCGAAAGGCGCACAGCTGACCCATCGGGGCTGTGTGTCCAACTTGCTGAACATGGCATTTGCGGGGGCTTCCACCCAGCTCGCGACCGCGCGCGCCACGGGGGAAATGCCACCCGAAGAAGCGCCGGTTCCGGTTGGCCTGATCACGACGCCGCTCTTCCATGTCACGGCGAACAATTGCGCCGCGTATCTCATTACCGCTGCGGGCGGCAAGATCGTGCTGATGTATCGCTGGGACGCGGGCGAGGCGCTGAAACTGGTTGAGACCGAGAAGGTCACGGCGATGAGCGGTGTCCCCATCATGGCCCGCGAACTGATCAACCATCCGGACTTCGAAAAGACAGATACGTCCAGCCTGGCAACGCTGGGCGGCGGTGGTGCGCAATTGCCGCCGGACCTTGTTCAGAAGATCGACTCCACGGTGGCAACCGCCCGGCCGAATACCGGTTACGGCATGACCGAAACCTGCGGCATCATCACATCTGTTGCGGCCGACTTCTTCATCGACAAGCCCGACAGCGCTGGCCCGGCCATGCCCAATTTCGAGGCCAAGTGCGTCAATGATCTTGGTGAGACCGTCGCGCAGGGCGAAGTTGGCGAGCTGTGGGTGCGCGGCTCTTCGGTCATCAAAGGCTATATCAATCGACCTGAGGCGACGGCAGAATCGATTACCGATGGGTGGTTGCATACCGGCGACATTGCCCGGATCGACGAGCATGGTTTCATCTTTATTGTGGACCGCAAGAAAGACATGGTGCTGCGCGGCGGCGAGAACGTCTATTGCGCCGAGGTCGAGGCGGCGATCTATCGTCACCCGTCCGTGGCAGAGTGCAGCGTCTTCGGCGTACCGGATGACCGGTTGGGCGAAGAGGTCGGCGTGGCCGTCGTGCTGAAACCGGGCGAAGACCTGGCTGCCGTTACCCTTCGTGAGCATTGCGCGGGCATCATGGCGAAGCACAAGGTGCCGCGTTATGTCTGGTTCCTCACTGCACTGCCGCGCAATGCCAGCGGCAAGTTCATCAAGCGCGACCTGAAAGAACAGCTGACCAAGGAACTGGATAGCGCAGCGGCGAACTAGCGCCTGACAGTAGCGATTATTTTGAGCAAGCCCTCCAGCCTCTGGGGGGCTTGCCTCGTTTTGGGGAACGCCATTCTGCCGCGTGCCAGGAATGGCGACCCCGGCAGGATTCGAACCTGCGACCGTCCGATTAGAAGTCGGGTGCTCTATCCAGCTGAGCTACGGGGCCGGATCGTGGCCGGCGGGCATCCTAGTGTGTCCAGGGCTGCTTGCGATTGGCGTCGAAGTTAGCGCTATAGGACTTTACAAGCCGTTTCCGCTCTTCAGATGGCGTAACCGTAAATGTCAGGCCCTTGCTCTTGGCATACTCGATCGCCTGTTCCTGCGTCTCGAAGGAAAGGCGGATCTGTCCGGACGTGTCGTCAATGCTGGTCCAGCCCATGAGGGGGTCTGCTGAGCGCTTGGCGTCATTGTTCACGAATTCGAGAATCCAGGCTTTGGTCTTGCCCCTGCCGGAGGTCATCGCGCTTTTGGCGGGCTTGTAGATACGCGCTTGCATGATGAACCTCACCGCTAAGAAAGTGAATGGTCGGAGCGAGAGGATTCGAACCTCCGACCCTCTGGTCCCAAACCAGATGCGCTACCAGGCTGCGCTACGCTCCGGACTCCCGTAATAATGGGGTCGCGCCACGGCGCAAGCCCCTTTCGGCTGTGAATTCAGTCTTTTGTGCGCAAGCGTCGCACCAGACCCTCTTGCGCAACGCTTGCCACGAGGTCTCCGGCCATATTGAAGATCATTCCGCGATTGAATCCACGTCCTTTGCCGGCAAATGGGCTGTCCATGGAGTAGAGGTGCCACTCATCGAATTTGATGGGTCCATGCAGCCACATCGCGTGATCCAGGCTGGCCGACATCAATTCCTTGTGGTTCAGCCAGGTAATGCCGTGCGGGCGATAGCTGGAGCTGAGCAAGGCCATGTCGGAGGCATAGGCCAGCAGGCAATGGTGCAGCGCCGGCGGTACGTCGATGGGGCGGCTGACCCGGAACCAGATATTGTGGTGATCGTCTGCGATTTCGGGATGGATCAGGTCCAGCGGGGCCACGTCGCGGATTTCGATGTCGCGTTCGCGGGCAAAATCCTCGCGTAGGGCCTCGGGCAGGCGGTCGGCGATTTCCAGGCGGCGTTCGCGAAGATCCTTCAGGCCGTCGGGGCCGTCCACTTCCGGCATCTTGTGCTGGTGTTCCCAACTCTCCTCGTCGGTCTGGAAGCTCGCCGCCATGTTGAAAATCTGTTTTCCGTGCTGGATCGCCACCACGCGCCGCGTCGTGAAGCTGCCGCCATCACGGGAATGGTCAACCTGGTAGATGATCGGCACTTTCGGGTCGCCGGGACGGATGAAATAGGCATGGAGCGAGTGGCATGTCCGGTCTTCCGGCACGGTGCGGTAGGCCGCCACCAGCGACTGAGCGATGACCTGACCGCCGAAAACCCGCTGGCTGGCGCGCTCATCCGGGCTCTGGCCACGGAACAGGTCCAGCTCCAGGCGCTCGATATCGAGCAGGGACAGAAGGTCTCCAACAGGGTCGGTCATGCGTGGTCTCCAAATCGTGTGATCAGCAGCTAGCAGAGGCATTCGTGGATGCAAACTGTGCAAGTGCGCGATTCCTGTCCAATCCACCTTTCTCTGGTCACAACATGTTCACCATATTCCGGTATTGGCAGGTATCATGGTTAATCCCGCCGCTCTTCCTGCCGCCGTCCCGTTTCGCGATTCCTTCTCGCAAATGAAGCGTGATCTCGATTTTTTACGCATGGCGATCCGGATGCACAAGCTGATCGGCGACGTTACGCCGGACTCCCGGCAACTCGTTGCGGACGATTTCGAGGAGAGTGTCGACAAGCATGCCGGGAACATCGCGTTTCGGTTTGAAGGCAAGCTCACCACATATGCCGAATTCGATGCCACCGCGAACCGGATTGCCCATTGGGCGCTGGCGCACGGACTGAAAGCCGGCGACCGGGTTGCGCTCTGCATGGAGAATTGCCCGGACTATGTCGCGATCTGGGTCGGCCTCGCCAAGGTTGGCGTCGTCACCGCCCTGGTGAACACGCATCTGGAAGGGGAGTCCCTGAAACATTGCCTCGCCATTTCCGACGCCACTCATGTGATTACCGGCCCGCATCAGGACCGTGCGGTCTGTTCCGTCACGGCTGGAATGGAAAATGCCCCGAAGGTCTGGACCCTGGGCGGCGCCCATGGCGAAGACATCGCGGCCATGATGCCCAATCTCTCGTCGGAACGGCCGTCGCGCGAATTGCGCGCGCAGCTGCGCGGCAAGGACATGTGCCTCCTGATCTACACGTCCGGCACGACGGGCATGCCCAAGGCAACCCGGATCACGAATTCCCGCCTCCAGATCATGCTGCGCACCTTTATCGCGCCTTGCTATACCGGCCCACGGGACCGGGTTTACATCACGCTGCCCCTGTATCACGGGACGGGCGGCATTTGCGGCGTCGGCCAGGCCATGATGAGCGGCGCCAGCATCGTGCTGCGCCGGAAATTCTCGGCCAGCGCCTTCTGGGATGATGTGGTTGATGAAGGCGTCACCTCGATCGTCTATATTGGCGAACTGTGTCGCTACCTCCTCAATCGCCCGCCGCACCCCAAGGAGCGGGCGCACCGGCTGCAAACAGGGTTCGGAAACGGCCTGCGCCCGGAAATCTGGACGGAATTTCGCGAGCGATTCAACATTCGGCATCTCGTGGAATTCTATGCCGCGACGGATGGCAATGTGAATTTGATGAGCATTGACGGCACCGTGGGCGCGGTCGGGCGCATTCCGAAATGGCTCAAGGCGCGGTTTGACCATGTCGAGTTCGTGAAGTTTGATCTCGAAACGGAAGACGTCGTTCGCGGCGACGATGGATTCGTGATCCGCGCGGAGACGAATGAGCCTGGTGAAATGCTGGGGCGTATTGCGGATACCGAATTCGAGTTCGCGGGATATCATGACCCGAAGGCGACGGAGAAGAAGATTCTCCGGGACGTGTTTGAACCCGGAGACAAATGGTTCCGGACGGGGGATCTGATGCGCAAGGACGAAAATGGCTATGTCTACTTCGTTGACCGGGTTGGCGACACGTTCCGCTGGAAGGGAGAGAATGTCTCCACCAGCGAAGTGAGCGATGCGATGATCCGCGCTGACGGGATTGCCACGGCGAACGTCTATGGGGTCGAAATTCCGGGGACAGAAGGTAAGGCTGGCATGGCGGCGGTTACGTTGAGTGGCGGCGTCGATTTCGAAAGCCTGCACTATGAGCTGTCTTCAAGCCTGCCCGCCTATGCCATCCCGATTTTTATTCGTATCCAGCGCGAGCCTGATACGACCGGCACAATGAAGTATCGCAAAGTGGAACTGATGAAAGAGGGCTACAATCCGGACATGGTCGATGACCCGATCTGGATGTACCATCCCGACCGGCGCCAATATGTGCCGTTCACGCAGGACCGGTATGACTCGCTGATCTCCGGCGCGTTCCGCTTCTAGGTCTCAGGCGACCCGGCCCATGCGCTCTTCGAGCCGCGTGGAAAACCAGGAAATGATCCGCCGCCACAGCTCGTCCTTCAGGATGGCGCCTTCCACATCATGGTCAATCGACGGGTTGTCATTGATCTCAATGATCACGACGCCCTGGTCGGTTTCCTTCAGGTCCACGCCATAGAGGCCATCGCCGATCAGGCGCGCACCGCGTACGGCGGCGTCAACCACGTCTGGTGGTGCATCCTCGACCGGGAAAGTGGTGAAGCCTCCCTCGCTCGTCTTGCCATCCGGACCATGTTTCACAATCTGCCAGTGGCCGCGTGCCATACGGTATTGGCAGGCATAGAGCGGTTCGCCATTGAGGACCCCGATACGCCAATCGAACTTCGTCGGAATGAATTCCTGAGCAATGATCAGGGCCGTGTCCTTGAACATCTGCTTTGCGCCTGCGCGGAGTTCCTCGAGAGAGCGTGCCTTGACCATATTGGTACCAAAGGAACCGTCTGGCGTCTTCAGCACGACTGGATTGCCCAAGGTCTCGAACACGGCAGCAAGGTCAGACTTCTCATCGAGAATGAGCGTGTGTGGAATAGGCAAGCCAGCCTTTTCCAAGATTTCCTTCAGGAAGACCTTGTTGGTGCACCGGATCATGGATTGCGTGTCGTCAATGACGGGCATGCCTTCCTGTTCGGCGCGGCGGGCGAACTTGTAGGTGTAGTTATCAATCTGGGTCGTGGCGCGGATGAACAGGGCGTCAAACTCGGCAAGACTGGTCAGGTCCGATGGTTCGATTGTCTCAACCTCAACGCCCATCTTGGCAGCGACATCCGCGAGGCGCTTGATGGAGGAGGGCTTCGACGGCGCGGTCTTTTCATGCGGATCGACCAGCACGGCCAGCGCCCATTTGGCCGGGGCTTTGGACTTCGGCTCGCTGATGCGCCCGCTTGTGTAAGCCTGCATTGCCTCAAGGAAGAACTCCCGGCGCTCGCCTTTCAGCTTGTGAGGCGGCACCATCCGGACACGGCCAATGCCGTGCGGAGATTTCGGGTCCAGTTCGACTTCAAGCGCCGGCACGCGGAACCAGTCGGAGACCTCGCGGGCAAGACGCTCATAACCTGGCGTTTCCGGCTTGGAAAAGGCAACGAAGAGACGCTCGATCTCCGGCGCGCCCTTGGCGCGGGCTTCGCGCAGGCGTTCGCCCAGATCGGGCAGGGCGTGCCGGTAGAGTCCCTTGGCCGATAGTTCCACCATGGTCTGGACGCTGGGGCTGACCCGGTGCCCGCGCGCTTCGGCCAGCAGCGAGGCGTAATAGCCTTCTGACTGGTAGCCATAGGACCGGCAGAGATTCAGGATGTAGGGCCGTCGCCCGGAAAAAAGCGCCGGCTTGGTGATATAGTCTGATACCTTCAGCACCTTGTGAGGCGTCTCAGCCTGAGAGATGTCGTTGGCGGATTCTACGAGTACGACCCAATCGGTCATTGATCCTCTCTCGAGACGCCGGCCAGCGGCTTCTCTAATCTAAGTGCGGCTTCTCCATCGGGATAATAGCCTGCGGCGCGCGCCATTACGCGATAACCATGGCGTTCGTAAAGACGCTTTGCGCGGCTATTTGTTTCGCGCACTTCGAGCCTGAGTGTATCGCAGCTTCGCTGCTTTGAAATGTCTTCGCATTTTTCAAGGAAAAGGTCGGAAAGCCCGGTGCCGCGCGCAGCTTCTGCGACGGACAGGGAATAGAGTCGCGCGGCTTTGCTGTTGCGGCGGAACAGGAGGACAGCTGCACCGGTCAGGCCATCCTTTCCGTCGGATACGAGGATTGCCGAATTCCCGCTCAGCAAGCGCCGCCACGTGCGTCGCGAAAACCGGTCTTCCTCCGGAAAGGCAAGCTCCAGGTCTGTCAGCGCTGCGATGTCGTCCAGGGTGGCGGCGCGAATGTCGTGCATCGGGGCGGGGCTAGCGGAGCAGAACCATGTCGTCACGATGGACGATGGCCGGGCGGCCGCGATAGCCGAGGATCGCCTCGACCTCTTCGCTATGGCGGCCGATAACGCGGGCGATCTCGCCCGAACTGTAGGCGGTGACGCCCTTGCCGACCATCTGGCCGGAGGGCGCGTTCAAGGCGACGGCGGCCCCGCGCTCGAAAGTGCCCGTGACGGCGGTGATCCCCACGGCGAGCAGGCTCGCCCCACCGAGCAGGGCCTTGGCCGCGCCTTCGTCCAGTTCGATTGAGCCTTCGGGTGTCAGGTGTCCTGCCAGCCACGCTGCGCGGGCATTGGCGGGCGTGGTGGCGGCGGAAATCAGAGTCGCCCGCGCGTCGTCTTCGATGGCAAGCAGGGGATGGTCCCGATTGCCAAGCGTGATCAGCGTGGAGCAGCCGGCAGCATGCGCAATTCGCGCGGCGGCGAGCTTGGTTGCCATGCCGCCAGAGCCGACACCGGCATCAGCGTTCGCGCCGGTCGCCATCGCGTCATGTTCGGCGGTCAGCTGGTCGAGGCGGGGAATATGCGTTGCCTCCGGGTGGGTGCGCGGATCCGCCGTGTAGAGGCCGTCAATATCCGACAGGAGCACCAGCACATCCGCGCCCATCATCTGGGCGACGCGCGCGGCCAGCCGGTCATTGTCGCCATAGCGAATCTCGTCAGTCGCCACCGTGTCATTCTCATTGATGACCGGCACCACGCCTGATTCCAGCAAGGTCTCGAGGGTTGCGCGCGCGTTCAGCCAGCGCCGGCGATTTTCGGTGTCGCCAAGCGTCAGCAGTGCCTGGCCGATGGTGACATCATGCGGCTCGAAGGCTTGGCCGATGGCAGACATCAAGCGCAGCTGGCCGATCGCGGCGGCGGCCTGTTTCTGGTCGAGACGGTTTGAAACAGAATTGCCAACACTTTTGCGACCCAATGCAACCGCGCCGGACGAAACGAGAATGATTTGAAACCCTCTGGAACGCAGTGAAACAATATCGAATGCTAGTTTCTCCAGCCAGGCATGGCGCGGTTGGCCGTGCTCTGCGACAAGGGCAGAGCCGGTCTTCACCACGATACGCTTGGCAGAAGCAAAAGGCGTTTCAGTCATCTGGCGGAGCGATACACTGCTGCGGCAAATGCCGGAAGCGAAAATGAAGCCGTTGACAAGCCGGGCGATTGACCGTCACGACAGTTGAAAAGACGAGGTTTTCTGCAATGCCCCAATTTGACATGATCCTGCTGACCCCTGCCCAGGCCGAAGGCGCCGATGTGGTGGAACACACTGCTGGCTCGCCCGCCCGCGAAGGTGGCGGCGATGAGACTTATCGCTGCGGATCGTGCAAGACGAAGCTGCTGGTCAACGTGGCGCACCACGATGCGCACGGCGTGATCGTGAAGTGCGGCAAGTGCGGACGATTCAATACCGAGCCGCATCACCACCACTAAAGCGGCGTCCAGTCGGCGTCTTCGCCGGCATTCTCTTCCTCAGCTATGAGTCCGAGGTGGCGAGAGATCTCCGAAAGGGCTTTTTTCACGCCCACACGGGTCACCCCTGAGATCAGCAGCGGTTCGCCATCATAGACGGCCTTCAGTTTTGCGAGTTGCTCCTCGACCTGTTCAGGTAGCAGCGCGTCGATCTTGTTCAATGCGACCACTTCCGGCCTCTGGGCCAGCTCAGGGCTGTAGGCTTCCAACTCGTGGCGAATGGTCGTGTAGGCGCCCGCCACATCATCCTGGGTGCAATCGATCAGGTGCAGCAGCACTTTGCAGCGCTCGACATGGCCAAGGAAGCGATGGCCGAGGCCAGCCCCGTCTGCGGCACCTTCGATCAATCCGGGAATGTCCGCCAGCACGAACCGGCTGCCAGGCCCCAGATCGACCACGCCAAGTCCGGGGTTCAGCGTCGTGAAGGGATAGTCGGCAATTTTGGGCGTCGCGGCGGTTACAACGCTCAGGAAGGTAGATTTGCCGGCATTCGGCAGACCCAGCAGGCCTGCATCCGCGATCAGTTTCAGGCGTAGCCAGATCCAGCGTTCCTCGCCGTCCTCGCCGGGATTGGCGCGGCGTGGTGCCTGATTGGTTGAAGACTTGAACCGTGTATTGCCCCAGCCGCCATTGCCGCCAACGGCGAGCAGGACGCGCTGGCCGACCTCTGTGAGGTCCGCAATCAGGGTTTCCCGATCATCTTCGAATATCTGGGTGCCCACAGGCAGTTTCAGCACGACGTCATCGCCGCCCGCGCCGGTGCGCTCCTTGCCCATGCCGTGGCCGCCACGCTTGGCTTTGTAATGTTGCTGGTAGCGGTAATCGATCAGCGTATTCAGCCCCTCAACAGCTTCCGCCCAGACATCGCCGCCGCGTCCGCCATCGCCGCCGTTCGGACCGCCATACTCGACGTATTTCTCACGGCGAAATGAGACGCAGCCCGCGCCGCCACCGCCGGACTTGATGAACACTTTGGCCTGATCGAGAAATTTCATGTCTGTACTCTTACGTGTTTCAGTCGATCCGCGCCATATTGACGTGGCCTACCATCTCTCCGCGACCAAGGCAGAAGACCTTGATCCGATCTGCCTTCATGAAGGCCAGTTTTTCCAGAACGCGGCCCGAGGCCGGATTATCATCCAGATAGCCTGACACAAAGCCGCGTTCGCCGCGCTGCTTCAGCCAGCCCACAAGCGCCTCGGTGGCCTCTGTCATGAGACCATTGCCCCAGCGGTCCGGCGAGAGCCAGTATCCGATCTCGAAGGGCAACCAGGTGCTGTCGCGATGCGCGCTGGTCACGCCTACCAATTCCCCGTTCTCGACAATCGCATAGGGGTGCTTGGTATTCTCTTCACGCCCTGCAGTGTGACCGGCAATCCAGGCAAGCGTCTGAGCCACCGTCTGGTTCGCGGGAATGCGCGCCACCATGCGGTAAACTCTCGGATCATTGACCAGATCGGCGATCCGTGCCGCGTCGCTGGCCTCCACCGGGCGCAGGACCAGCCGGTCGGTCGTGATTTGCGTACTCATGCCGTAACTCCCTCCATGAAGACCAAGCGGGCAGGGGAGGACATAATAAAGGGGAGGCAGTGGCCTGCCTCCCCTTGGAAACTGATCGTCTGAAGCGATCCGGCCACGTATCCCGCGGCCGCGCTGTCAGCCGCTTATTCTGCTGCTTCCGCGACCGGTACAATATTCACGTAGAGACGGCCGCCCGTCTTGCGCGTGAACTCAACCTTGCCTTCGGAAAGCGCAAACAGGGTGTGGTCGCGGCCAATGCCGACGCCCTTGCCTGGGTATTTCTGCGTACCGCGCTGGCGCACGATGATATTGCCCGGAATGACGTGCTCGCCGCCAAATTTCTTGACGCCAAGATATTTCGGGTTTGAGTCGCGGCCGTTACGGGACGAACCACCTGATTTCTTATGAGCCATGCTTTGCTCCGATCCTCTATAAAGGGCTTATAGCGCCCTTATGCGTCCTTGGCGAATTCTTCGGCCTGCTTGATCCACTCATCGCGAGTGATGCGGCCTGGGAAGCTCATTTCTTCTTCCAGCTCAGTGATCTGCTCTTCTTTCAAGGCAGCGACCTGCCAGAAGAAGTAGATGCCAGCTTCGTGGAGCTTTTTCTCGAGAACCGGGCCGACGCCTGAAATCTTTTTCAGATTGTCCGGCTTGCCTTCGAGATTGGCGATACGACCGCGGGAATCGACTTCCGGCTTGGCTGCGGGTGCAGCAGCTTCTGCGGCAGGCGTCTCGGCCTTTGGAGCGGCGGCCTTCTTTGGCGCGGCTTTCTTGGCTGGCTTCTTGCCGTCGGTGCTGATGCCAGTGATCTTGACGACCGTCAGGTGCTGGCGGTGGCCTTGCGTACGGCGATAGGTCTGGCGCTGGCGCTTCTTGCGAATGATGACTTTGTCACCGCGCGTTTGCTCCTCGACTTCACCGAACACGCTTGCACCGTCAACCAGGGGAGCGCCAACAGTTACGTCGTCGCCATTGCCCAGCATGAGCACGGTTTCAAAGGTTACGTCCTTACCGGCTTCAGTATCCAGCTTTTCGACGGTGATCGTATCACCTTCCGCGACTTTATACTGCTTGCCGCCTGTTTTGATGACCGCGAACATGGGTCTCGTCCTTCCGGAATGGTAAGCGAAATGAATTGCGCGCGAAGCCGTTGCCGGTTCCGCGCTCGAAGCGGCGGGTAAACACCAATCGGGGCGCGCTGTCAAATGTCATCTTCAGGCGATTTCAGGTGCTTGCATGTGGCGCGCATATTATATAGTGCAGGCAGCCGTCCACAGGCTCCGCGGAGAGGTGCTAGAGTGGTTGAATAGGCTAGTCTCGAAAACTAGTGAACTCGCAAGGGTTCCGAGGGTTCGAATCCCTCTCTCTCCGCCAGCAACTGATTGCAGGAATGTTATCCAATAAAAACAATGAATTGGATCGGGGCGAGTTTCAAATGTAGGATGCCAACCGAAGAAATTGTAGGACAGTTGGAACAGCGTCACTTCCGTTGGATTGCCATCACCCATTTGATCAATTTCAGACCCGGAAAATAATTTTTAGTGGATAATTGTCCGATCCTCGTTCTTCTCGTTTCGTGCTCGTGATTTGAACAACATGATGGATGATGCATAAACACCTATATATGTAGCCATTCGGACCGCACCTCCCCGGCTACACAAGGCATTGGCGAGCAAATTTCCGGTCGACGGAGACCAAGCCACACGCGATTTGGTTGATCGCATTTTGGGTGCACTCGAGGGGTACGAGACCCGAATAATTGGTGGGCCGCAGCCGCCACGACATCGAGCAGACTGCGGACACCCGCGGAAAGGCTAGCGTTAGACAAGACTGGATACGATTTAGCAGCGGCGACTCTAGCTATCAATTCGTCTTCACCGTTGCATAGCAACACTCGCTACCGCTAGATGACAGTGGTGGGAGCTGAGACGCGATGGAAGAACTCGAGCAGATTGTTCTAGAAGTACTGGCGCAAAAATCCGGCGTTCAGGTAAAAGAACTCGAGACGCTAACCATGCGCGCTTTGGGAAGACCTATCGACAGTGTCGCTTACAAGGACGCATTAAGTTCTCTTCAAGCCAGAAAGCTTCTCTCCATCTCAGGATTTGATGTTCGAAGAACCGAGCCGGACTTTCCTGAGCGCCTATTAGAAACGCCAGTGGAGCAGTTTTTATCATCCAAAGAAGCATTCTCGCATCTTCGGCTAGAAGCTGATTTCACCGTTTGGCAGCGTACTGCACGAGGAGGTCGCGCCGGCACGGGTATTTGGTCGCGTCCAGATTTCACCATAGCGACTATCCGACGCCGCAAATACGACCCGGTTCGCCACCTCGATCTCATCGCTTTGGAACTAAAGAACTTAGCAGGCAGCACTGTAGTAGCCGTCCACGAGGCGCTCGCACACACACGGTTTGCGCACTACGCTTATCTCGTTTGTCCTCGTTCTGTGATGACTGTTGGAATCCACACAGCCATCGAGGATTCGTGTCTACAGCATGGTGTCGGACTAATCACATTTGAAACATCTGTTGTACCACACGATACGCCCAGCCTTACGAACTTTGAGTTTGAAGTTGATGCTCGTCGTCAGTCTCCCGAGCCGGACGCGGTGGACAACTATATTGATGATAGACTTGATGATGAGAACAGAGCACGACTCATGAAAATCGCGGCGGGATGAAGCATGGGACTGGTTGTTACAATTGCAAACCGGAAGGGAGGCGTCGGCAAGACGACTCTGGCGATAGCGCTGGCGGAAACATTTGTATTCGAGCACAAAAAGAGCGCTGTCATTGTCGATCTTGACCCTCAGTCGAGCGCGAGTGAAATCCTATTGTCCGAACGAGAGTACGCCGACCGGCTAGAGCAGCAAAATACCCTTTCCGGTTTCTTCAGATCCAGTCTTTTAGACAACAAGCTCAACATCTCCAGGGTCTTGTCGCACGCCAAGCATAGCTTGAGTGGTCGTGGTGCTGTTGATCTCGCGGTGGCGGTAAACTCGCCAGAACTTTGGGATCTTGAGTACGAGGTGCTGCGCTTTAATCAGGAGCTCGAATATAGGTCGGCTGTTAAGCGAGCGATCGGTAAATTGTCGGATACTTTTGATGTCGTGATTATCGATTGTCCGCCGGGAAAAATGATGGCAGCGGAAGAGGCTGTCCTATCGTCGAATATGGTACTTTGTCCTATTGTTCCGGAGCGCTTGTCCGTTTGGGGTATGGACAAAATGAAGGAATACTTTTCGGACCTAGAGGTAAATCACAACATACCGCCATGGCGATTTGTCATCTCTAGATTTGTGGGAACCACAACAGAGGCCAAGCGCCAAGTTGAACTCATCTATGAGCAATACCGGGAACACTTCCTCACTGAGATGCAGGGGTTCGTTGGTTTCAGACGCAGTGAGTTTATCGGTTTAGACCGCGCTGAGATCGTCGTGAAGCGCATTGCGATGTTCAGAGACAAACCGGATGACATTCGTACACTTGAACAGTTTTATGGTCCTGCGATCACAAAACAACTTCGAACAATAGCAAAGAAAATAGAGAGCACACACGCACGACATGGTTGATAGGATCGAACTCGTAGCAGAGCTTGGCGCGCTTCCGCTTAAACTTACGAGCACCGCAGAGCGTGGCTTGGAGAAGACCTTGAACAAGGCCATCAGCCAGATGCTGACTGGACTGGAACTCGATACAGCAAAGAGCGCGCCTGGGTCGGTGAGGCAGCATGTGGCTCAGAGCTTGAGTGACGCACTTACGATGGCCGAATTAAAAAAGGTGTCCAAAGTGTGGGAACCGAAACGCACGGTCCCTGCCGGATTGGCGCACTCAGAGCTAGCGCGGGACTTGGTGGAACTTTTGGAAGGAAGGCGCTCACCTTTCGTGCCAACAAAGCTGTCTCTTCCTCAGGCAAGATCACTCGGTGATATCGCCAAATCAGAGCTTGCCTCTGGTATTCAGCGTTATTGCACTTCGCCTCAACTGAAAGCCTTGCTCAAGAAATGGGATAAGCATTCGGATATCAATAAGGCATCGGATATGGACTCTATCCGTCATCGACTGCTGGCTTTGTTGTCGGGAGAGGTTGTCGCGACTCCAGCTCCCCCTAAACCTAAAAAGTAGCATTTCGCCGAGCGGGAAAAACTCGGTCATGGAAGGCAAAAATGACGCTATTCTTGTTGGCTATGGTCGTTGTGCTGCTCGCCATGCTCGTTGGCACAACTCAAAGTACGAATGATACCGTGACTGAGATGTTCGCTGCACCAATTGTTGCTGCGATCGGCGCCGCGGTGATTCTTTTCGTTGCTTGGTGAGCTGTGCAAGTCGTCTGGCCACTTGCTCTGGTTTTGTTTGCATCGCTTTGGTCGGCTGTGATGACAATATTTGGATAGTTTCGTTCGCTAACGCCAACCGAGGCTACCGAACGACTTGAACTTGGTCTTCTTCGTTCGTCTCCGGACTCGCAGTAGCGGACGAGTTGTCTTCTCTAAAGTTGAACACTGGCGATATCGTAACGCTAGGTCGAACTTTGATTTCACGATATGTGGCTCACCTGCGACCACTTCTCAAATGGGGAAGTTGGGTGAACAAAAATATTCCTGGCGACTGAGACCCAACTATCTCCAAGTCGGTCGAGGAGTAATCAAAATTGACGAAAGCGCTGTAAACATTGATGGTCTGGGGAATTTGCAACGCGTTGATTCCTCATTCCACGGGTATTTGCAAAAAAGTTCTGAGCCAAAGTATTGGAGCTCACTCATGCGCAAACGTGGAATAGTCTATAGAGCGAAAAATACTGTACTAGGAATTTTACCTGTCCGCTGGAGGATAGAGTTACTCCCAGCAGAACCGTCATAAGAATACTGCACAATCAGAAATCGCTATCGCCCCAGGCGTAGATTTTAATTCAAAGCGACTACTGTTCTTAATTTGAGCCATCAGCAGCGTCGAAACCTGAAAGATCGAACTCCATGATTGCCCGCTCTATTCGGGCGTCGATCCGGGGAAGTCGATCCAACAGATTCGACCAAGCGGCGAACAACCGCTTAACCTCACGCGCAAGCTGGTTGTCGATCATCTTGCTTTCCAGCAGAAGCTCAGCGATACCATCATAGTCGGTAAAAGAGGCGTTTTGGTACCCTCTCAAGACTTGGTAGGACGTCACTTCACCCAGCGCTCGGTGTATGCGGGACTTTACTGCCTGCATGTGATTGGAGAGTTCGAGAATTTGCTGCTGTATTGATTCCGACTCGGTACTGGCTTCAGCTTCCAACTGCGAACGCGCATCTCCGATGAGCCTACGCTCGTACTCGTCTCGGTCGCGCCGCGCAGTAGCGAACAGCCCTTGGATCCGCGACACCTCGGAGACTTCGAATTGGCGGACAGACTCGTTGTAGCTGACCTTCCACTCGTTTTGTTTCCTCGCATGCGAGTCCCGCATGCGCTCAACAAAATACCATCCGAGAACCACGGTGTAGGCGTAAGCATAAACGATCGATAGAAGCGGTTTGTTCGCGGCGTCAAACCAATGAAGGTGAGTATCGCGAGCGTCCGGGTTGAGGACGTAGTAAGCTACGATCACAGCTAACGTCACTATGATAACGGCTGCTGCTGCCCAGTATGCCTGAACCTCCTCGGTGATCAGCTTTTTGTGGGGATCGAAAATCTTGTCGGCTGTCTCGATGTCCACGGTGAAGCGCCGGATCGATAGGATATTTATCACAAATGGCACAACAGCGAAGAGCGGTAGTAAGAGTAACGCAATCAGCGGAGGCCAGACAATAGATTGATCCCTCTCGTCTCCCGCTGCATTCCCAATAGATTCCCCACCTCCTTCGCTGTTTTCTTCGGTGCCTTCGCTCGCGGCAAGTTGGTCGAACGGTTTTAGACCAGCGCAGCTCAGCACCGGCGCGCCGCGCTCTCGCAATGATTTCGGGGCTTCGAATTTGAACCGAATCCGAGGGCGATCCCGCTGAAGGTCCAGCAAAGCGGAACAGATTTGCTTCGGCGATTCGCAGACGCTGTCTTCGAAGCTGCCGTCTGTGTAGAGGACAACGGCTGCGTCAGACTCAGCGTCAATTCCGTAGAGCGCCGAAACTGCATGGACGATTAACGTACTGCCGCCGGCGCTTCTGGGATCCAGCGTGAAATCGTCCGACACCAGAACAGGTTCGTCGGGCAGAAACAGGGCTTTCGCAATCCGTCATGGCGTTCCCGCGAAAAAACTGAACGTAGACTTCGCTACCAGCGGGGCTCCCCCTAATTAGGCCCTCCACCTCTCTATCGACACCGTTCTCGCCTTCCCGATAGCTGGTCATTGAGCCTGAATTGTCCACGAGGTAGTAGGTGGCCTGCGGAAACGCCGGAAGAACCCAGCTAACACTGGCGAGAAAGAGCAATACTGCTCTGCGGATCATTATTGCATCCTCCCACCCGCTTTCTAGAACCAAACAAGAACAAGCTCAAGCCCCAGTGGCGTAAAGCACTGGCCGATAGAGCAATTGTGGTGATTGTATACGATGATGGTGACGACCACTGTGGGCTCAAAAGGAAGCGTTGGAACTTGATGATCTCGATGATCGGGTTTGGCCCGAAGTGACCGTTCGGATTTACCTCCGCCGACGTTCTGCTTGCTTTCGTGCTTCTTCGGCTCTTTCGTTCGCTGCGTGCTTCTCCAGAAACTCTTCCCTTCGCGCAAGAAGCACATCCCAGACAAATGCATGAAACGTGAAAGGGTAGTGGTCCATGTGGTGTGTCCCGCCGGGCGTCCACGCAAGTCCTTTGCCCTGCAGCATCGTGATTGGGGGGCTATGGACATAGGTATAGAAAGTGGGCGAACCAGCCTGCAGCGCTTCTGCTACGACGCGGATTTCATGGGCCGACAAATGTTCCAGATGAGCCAAAATCGCCTGCTTTTCCAGTTCAACTTCCTCAGTGCGCTCCTTCCGCTTCTGCTCTCGGCGGGCGGATAACATTGCCAGTTTTTGCTTTTCCCGGTGTGGCTTCGACAAAAAGTCCATGAACGCTACGATGGTCTGTACCCACAGCACCACGGCCGCAATGATCAGCACCGGTCTGGCGAACGGCCCAAGTGGTCCCAGGTCAAGATGTCCAGCCTCCTGCAGCCACCACAATACCGATGCGGCAAGCGCACCAGCAAAGGCAGCCTTCAATGGGAGCTTGAGCGCATCTAGCCATTTCGGATCGAGAATCATCGAACAATTTTATACCTAACGATGCCGAACAGCCAGTGTTATGGAAGAGACTGGCATGTTCCCAAAGGCGAGTTGCGACCATGAGAAAAATTGCCCTGATAATCACGCTTTGGCTTCAAGCATCTGTCGCGTTTGCAGCAGAGGTGACTATAGACCAGTACAACCCGGCGACTGATGAGTTTCCTAGCTATTCGAACGACAATTTCGACCGTCCGTACATTTCCATCGTCGGTGAGATTGTGCCAGGGGACTTTGATCGAGTTCAGCAGGCGGCGACCACCCTGTCTGACATGGAGGCTCCTTTAGTCGTCCGGCTTGATAGCCCCGGTGGGAACATCGAAGAGGCTCTCAAGATTGCCGATCTGGTTCGGGATCTTTGGGGGACGACTTGGATACTCGGTCGGTCAGCAGGAGTGGGAGACCCGGACAGATCAATTGTCACGTGCGATAGCGCCTGTGCGTTCATCTTCTTTGCTGGCATTGAACGTAGATACACTATGAGCAACTTGCGGTACTACGACGCCGACGATCCCTACATTATCCCGTCGGAATTTGTCTTTGACGGAGGTTCGTTAGCCGGTCTGACCGAAGCCATTCTGGGAGGAGGAGGGACAAACAAGCCACTACTGAAGACGGAGCTAATTCCCGTCTTGGGCTTGCACCGCCCATATTTCGAGCAGTCGTTCAACGGTTCGCTCAGCGGAGACGATGCGCAATCACTCTACACCGCTCTTGACATGGAAGTGTCCGAGAAGCTGAAGTCGTTCGGAGTGCCAGACTCGCTAGTGCGGCGGATGATGAAGACATCCTCCTCTAAGATCGACCGCATCGACCAAGAGGAACTCTTCGAACTCGTGCCTGTGATCGAACCGTGGTTTGAGGAATGGAAGCGCGCCAAGTGTGGGTCGCTATCGCAGGACGAAAGCGCTGACTATTGGTCGGCGAAGATGGAGCGCGACAGCCGCTTCGGCGCGGTGGCCGGGCAAAGACGTTACTCTGAGAGCTATTGGCAATTTCTCGCAGACCGCAAGAATACAATCGACCGATGTGGATTGGATTTACTGTTGGAAAGGCAGTCTGCCGCTCTCCAGCCAGTTAAAGGAAACAGTCAATAGCTCACGTTTAACACGCTATTTTGGTCGAGCCAGTTCGCTAAACTGGGGAGACGTTACCCATCGGTTCCGATGGTGCACGGCCTACGGATAAGAACTGCGTTTGTCGAATTTCGGCAAGATCCAGGAGGAGTGACCGAAGCGGGTGATCTTCCGTGACCAAAGGGCAGGATATGGTCTTAATCGGTCACTCAGCACAAACCAGCGACCGACCACTTACGGCGAATGCCCGCTGTTGAAATCCATTCGTATGGATGTCCGCTTTCGGGATGAAGTGGTCGTTGACAATTTGCGCCTAACAACACGATTGACCTTCCAACGTACAAGTTCACCGCCATTCAATCGAGTTCGCGGTACGGGTATTTCTCGGCGGTTTGCGCCGAAGATATTGGATGCATCCGGGTAGAGGAGGGCACTGATCCCTAAGACGTCTCTACTTTGCTTCGACTGCGCTCTCAGGAGTCCGTGGAGCGCGTTTCACCTTTCAGTGCTGGGTTGGCGTCCTGAAGTAGTCAAACGCGCTCTGGTGACTCTCTCAGAGCTTCCTGAAGCTACTCGTCGTAGTAGTTGTGGATGTCACATGAGATGTAATGATCCGGAGATGATTGCCAATGCCTCGCGCGGCAGGTTGGGGCGCAATTGCGGACATGGTTTTCGGCGATAAGCCTGCTACACATCTCCGGCACAATGGAGAGGAAAGCCGGAATGACAAATTGGATGGGCGAAGGACGTACTGCGGTCATTACGGGGGCGGCTGGTGGTATCGGGCTGGAGGCAGCGCGCAGGTTCGCCATCGCAGGAATGAATGTCGTGCTTGCAGATGTGAAGCAGGAAGAACTCGCCGAAGCAGAGCAGTCCCTTAAAGCAACCGGTACGGATGTGCTCGCCATTATGTGTGACGTGTCCGACTATGCCCAGGTTCAAAAGCTGCACGATGAGGTTCATGACCGGTTCGGCCAGGTACACTGCCTGATGAACAATGCAGGGATTGCGCGTCCAGGATCAAAGCCATGGGACAATCTGGATGCGTTTAACCAGATGATCGGCATCAACCTGATGGGCGTCGTTCACGGATGCCATGCCTTTATCCCCTCAATGCTTGCGCACGGTGAACCAGGCGCTGTGATCAATACGAGTTCGAAACAGGGCATTACCCGGCCGCCCGGAAACCATGCATACAATCTGTCGAAAACAGGCGTGTTGGCTTATACGGAAAGCATCGCACTTGCGTTTCGTAATGAAGAAACCTGCCGCCTCTCAGCGCACCTTCTGATCCCGGGTTTTGTCTACACACCCATGATATCGACATTCATCCCTGAAAAACCGCCCTTCGCTGCCACTGCAGAAGAGACAGTCGATTTCATGATGGATGCATTGGCGAAAGACGATTTCTACATCCTGTGTCCGGACAATGAAACGCCCAGAGAACTGGATGAGAAGCGGATACAATGGACCGCCGACGATATTATCCAGAATCGCCCTGCGCTATCCCGCTGGCATCCAGACTATAGCGAATCCTTCAAGGCATTTATTGACCGCTGAGGGCGCAAAAGAAGACTCTGAAGTCGAGGTCGCGAAATGACCGGGATTGGCCCATTTCTGCCGTTCGTACGGTCAATCGCGAACGGCAGGATGAATCCGCATTCGAGACATCTGAGTTTGCGGCTATCGTTTACTTCGTCGTTTAGACCGTAATTCCGATCGAGGAGATCGGGGCTTGAGTCGATAGGTAGATAATTCAGTCCGGATCACAGGAACTCGCTGTTCCTAGAGCCATATTTCTCAGCCAAGCAATCGAACCTATTCAAGCCGTCGGTGCTGGTTTGTAACGTGTGAATACTGTCTTTGCGCGAGTGAACTCAAGCAAGCCTTCAAGACCGCCTTCAACGCCGATACCGGATTGTTTCCACCCGCCGAACGCGGCGTGCGGCGAGAGATGCTGGCTTTCATTGATCCAGATCGTGCCAGCCTGAAGCCGTTGAGCGATCTCTTCAGCGCGGACAATATCATTGGACCAGACTGATGCGCCGAGACCATATTCAGATGCGTTTGCGCGGCCCAATACATCGTCCAATTCATCGAACTTCATAAGCGGAAGAATGGGTCCAAATTGCTCTTCTTGAACGATCCGCGCTGACTCTGGTGGGTTATCCAGAATTGTGATCGGAACGAAGTAGCCGGGGGATTCTGATCGTTCGCCGCCGACGAGGAAGTCGTAGCCATTGTCCTTCGCATCCTGGATCAATTCCAGCACAAGTTCATATTGCCGACTGTTTTGAAGCGGGCCAATCCGAGTGCCTTGCTCCGCACCGTCTCCGACTTTTACGGTCTTGGCATATTCAACAATCGCTGCTTTGAGCGGTTCATAGACGTCCTTGTGGATGTACATGCGTTTTGTCGCAATGCAGATTTGTCCGGCATTCTTGAACGCCGCCCAGAACAGGTTTTCAGCAACTTCTTCGACATCAACATCCGGCATTACGATGGCCGCATCATTTCCGCCCAGTTCAAGCGTTATCTGCTTCAAGCTGCCAGCTGCGCTTTCCATGACTTTTCGGCCTGTTTGCGTCGAGCCTGTAAAGCTGACCTTATCGATGCCCTCATGTGCCGTCAGCCATGGACCGAGCCTGTCGCTACCGGATATAACGTTCAGAACGCCGGCCGGGAAAATCTCCCGTGCTATTTCCCCGATTTTCAGAGTCGTCAGCGGTGTCGTTGGCGCAGGTTTCAAGATCATAGTGTTGCCAGCAAGCAAAGCTGGTGCAACTTTGAACATCGCCAAAACGATTGGGAAGTTCCACGGGACAAGCCCGGCGACAACACCAATTGGCTCGTGCCGGGTTGTCGCTTTTCGTTCGTCGCTGTCTTCACTTACCTCGACAGGAAGATCCAGCTTTGTTGTTTCGGCCAGCCAATATGCGCCGCCCATGACATCAGCCATAGCGTCTTCATGCGGCTTTCCCTGTTCGGAAGTCAGTAGGCGAGCGAGTTGTTCGCCTTGTTCCGCAATTTTTCCGGCGAACGCCAAGATTAGGTTCTTTCGGTCGCCGATAGGCATGGACTTCCAAGCGGCTTGAGCGTTTTGCGCAGCCTCAATTGCGGCATCCAATTCCGATTTTGTGCAATCAGGTGCCTGAGCAAATACCGAGCCCGTCGCGGGATTGACGATATCGAACTGTTCAGCGCCGCGAACTGCTGCGCCATTGATCGTCATTTCATAAGTCATGCTCATTTTTCCTTGTCAGGCGCCAGGCAGCAGGATGGCTTTCACACATCCGCCTGAATGTTGATCTGCAATAGCTTCGTTGATTTGGCTGAGTTTGAAGGTCTTGATCAGTTTTTCAATTGGAAGACGGCCTTGCTCGTAGTGTTTTAGCAACTCAGGCAAAAACACATCTGGGTCACTGTCACCTTCAATAATTCCCTTAACGCTCTGGCCAAGTGCCATCACAGCGTTGACCTCACCCGGAAGCGGCGTGCCGCCAGCTGCAACCCCCACAAGTCCCAGAGTGCCTTTACTGCCGAGGCTGGCCAGGCTTGCATTGAGCACGTCAGGGATACCTGTCGTATCCAAGGCATTATCGACGCCAAGCGGAACGATACTTCGAATAGCCTCAGCCAGGTCTGCCGTCGCTGCTGGATCAATCGTGTGCGTCGCGCCCAGCTCCATTGCGAGCCGTCGACGCTTCGCCATTGGCTCTACGAGGATAATCGTTGAGCAGCCCTGTATGACGCTGCCCATTACCGCGCTGAGCCCTACCGAGCCACCACCTGTGATCAGCATCGCGGACCCTGCTGGCGCGTTCAGTGAGCGCATCACAGCGCCTGCGCCAGTTTGAATGCCGCAGCCCAGAGGCCCCAGCAACTCGATTGGCAAATGCTTTTCGACTTTTACAAGATTTCGCTCATAGGTCACAGCGTGCGCAGCAAAGGATGATTGGCCAAAGAAATTGGATGAAACGGGGCCTGCATCATTGGAGTAAACACTCGTTTCGTCTTCGCGACGTCCCGCATAGTTCAAATTTGGCATTGTTCGGCAGTAGGCTGCATCGCCGGTATCGCATCGGTCGCAATCACCACAAGATCTGAATGTCATAAGAACATGGTCACCGGGAGCGACTTTGGTCACATCGCCGCCAACAGCCTCGACAACTCCGCTGCCCTCATGTCCGAACACGGCGGGAAATGGATACGGCGCGGCCCCTGATTTGAAGACCAAATCTGTATGGCAAAGGCCGACGCCTTTCACGCGCACCAAGATTTCATCAGATCGCAAACTGTCCAGTTTGACGGTTTCCATCTTGAAGGCGGGTTCACCTTTGTAGGCGACAGCTGCTTTGGTTTCCATTATCTATTCCCCGCTAAATTTAGGTTTCTTTAGCTCTACTCTAAAGTCTTGTGTCTCAGGTTGCGTTCTGTGAATTGCCCTTGAGTTCGGCACGTATTTCATCGCTCTGTTCGCCAAGTGTTGGAGGATGTCGCTCATTCTTAATTCCGCTCGTATCGTAGCGAATCGGTGGTGCCATATTGTGCCAGGCACCCTCCGATGGGTGAATTTGCTTTCGGAAGAAACCAGTCGCTTGCAAATGCGGGTCGCTCAAAATATCCGCTACGTCCCTCACTGCCATACATGGAATTCGGGCCGCTCGAAATCGTTCCACCCATTCTTCTGTTGTCTTGCGTGGCGTGAGTTCGGCGAGTCGTTGATACAAACGATGCTGGTTGGAAAACTGTTCTTTGACCGTTCGCAATCCGGGCTGCTCTAAGAATTCCGGTTCTTCCACAACACCAAAAACAATGCGCCATGAGTCTGGTGTGTACGGCACAATAGAGATGTAACCATTGGATGTGGGAAAAGGCTGGCGATCTGGGTCGATCTGGCGGCTATAACATGCCGCCGCATTCGGCGGGTCGAAGGTCAAGCCCGCCAGATGTTCAGTGAGCATAAAATGGGTAAAGCTTTCAAACATGGGCACCTCGACGAACTGGCTCTCGCCCGTACGCAGCTTGTGAATGTAGGCCGCGAGTGTCGCCTGCGCGCCATGTAGTCCAGCAACCTTGTCGGCAATTAGGGAGGGTAAGTACTTAGCCTCCCCGGTGCCATCAACTCGGCCAGCCAGCGTCGCGGCCCCACTGCCAGCCTGGATCACATCATCATACGCTTGCAAGCCTGCATATGGGCCGCCAGAGCCAAAGCCGACGCAGTGAACGTAGATGAGGTCGTCATTGATTTTCTTTGTTTCCTCTGGCCCAAATCCAAGTTTAGAGATGGCATTCATGCGGACATTATGGATGAATATATCTGCAGATTTCAGAAGGTCTGTCATAACCAAACGATCATCTTCTGACTTCAAATCCAGCACGATCGAGCGTTTCCCGCGATTAAGGGCCAGGAATCCCGGTGACATGCCTCGCGTCTTCGCAGGTTTTCCGGAGTAGCGGTACTGATCACCATGCGGAGGTTCGACTTTAATAACATCCGCGCCGAGATCTGCCAGCATTTGCGTGGCATAGGGACCAAACACGACGCTTGTCATGTCGATGATACGGACACCATCGAGAACTCGCATTGGCGGGGTAGCGTCTTGTTGGGTCATTATAATACACTCGTCTTAGGATATGAATTTCGCCACTTGGCGTTTGCGCGCTTAGGCGGTTTCTGCATCAACCAATCCCAGCCGTTTCGATACCATCTCGCGGATCTCTACTTTTCGGATTTTGCCTGTTACCGTCATGGGGAACTCGTCGACGATCTCGATGTATCGCGGGATTTTGTAATGCGCGATCTGTCCCTTGCAGTAGTCCCTTATCTCATCTGGGGTGATTGTAGAGCCCTCCCGGACGCGAACCCATAGGCATACTTCCTCACCATATTTCTGATCCGGAACGCCCAAGACAGTGGCATCTTCAATGTCGGTATGCGCATAGAAAAACTCTTCGATTTCGCGCGGGTAAATATTCTCGCCACCGCGAATGATCATGTCTTTGATGCGGCCAACAATATTGCCATAGCCGTCTGCATCAATCGTTGCCAAATCGCCCGTATGCATCCAGCCATCTACCAGAACTTCTGATGTCTTTTCTTCATCCCCCCAATATCCCATCATGACCGAAGGGCCTTTTGTGCACAGCTCGCCCGGTGTTTCTGGTGGGACCGTTTTGCCTGCTTCATCGATGATCTTGCATTCCAGATGCGGCAAGACGCGGCCAATTGTCGAAACCCGGCGCGCGATAGGGTCGGCTGAGGTCGATTGAAAGCTAACTGGGGACGTTTCGGTCATGCCATAGGCGATTGTGACATCAACCATATTCATGGTGCCCACCACCTGCTTCATGACTTCAACCGGGCACGGTGAGCCTGCCATACAGCCTGTACGCAGCGAGCTGAGATCGGTTTTTGAAATGTCTGGGTGCGCGAGCTGTGCAATGAACATTGTCGGCACACCATAAAGCCCCGTGCAATTCTCTTTTTCGACGGCGGCGAGCGTTGCGCCAGGATCAAAGGTTTCAGCCGGATATACCATAGCCGCGCCATGGACGAGGCAAGAGAGATTACCCATCACCATCCCAAAGCAATGATAAAGTGGTACGGGAATACAGAGGCGATCTCCCGAAACCAGGCCGATATTCAGGCCGACGAAATATCCATTATTGAGAATGTTATTATGGGTCAGCGTCGCGCCTTTTGGCAGACCGGTCGTGCCAGACGTAAACTGAATATTGATCGGCTCATCGGGGCTAAGACCAGACTCGATTTCACCAACTCGCTTGCGCAAAGTGGCATCGGACCGGGTGATTAACTCGCCAATAGAGTTCCAGCCGCTTCGGGGAGCATCGTCAATAACGATGACGCGTTTCAAGTCCGGTAGTTTGGCGCAGGTTAGATCAACGCTCGGGTCTCCAGACGCAATCTCTGGCGCAAGCGTCTCCATCATCTCAACATACATACTGGTCTTGTAAGATGTCGGGCAGACAAGTGCTTTCATGCCAACTTTGTGCAACGCGAACTCAAGCTCAGACAAGCGATAGGCAGGGTTCACGTTGACAAGCACGACACCAATTTTCGCGGTCGCAAACTGCGTGAGTGTCCATTCCGCCAGATTAGGGGCCCATATCCCGACCCGGTCACCTTTTTCGATTCCGATCGTTAATAAGCCCGCAGCTAGCGCCTCGGCTTTTTCGGCAAGCTCAGCATATGTCCAACGAATATCCTGGTGGACAGAGACAATCGCTTCCTGATCGCCCCATTTCCGGGTCGCTGCATCAAGTGCTTGCGGAATTGTGAGCCTGAGAAGGTCGGGCGATGCGCCCCCTACGACATGTGACAGGTCCTTGTCTTTCAGCATGGCTTAGTTCCCTCTTGCGGCGATGAAGTCTCTAATCAAGTCTTGAGCTCGCTCGGAATGCGTTAAGCCATCCATCAATGAGAAGTACCCATGGATCGCACCGTCAGCCTGTTCATAGGTTACGGGAACATCGGCTGCTTCCAAAACATCCCGGTACGCTTCGCCTTCCGCTCTCAGAAGGTCGAATTCTGCTGTTGTAATAAGTGCGGGCGGAAGATCAGCATGTGATGTCGCCCGAAGCGGAGCAAACCGTGGGTCTGAACGGTCTGCCTTATTCGGCACATATTGACTGACGAACCAATCGCATTCTTCCTTTGTCAGCAAAGGCGGTACAAACGTATCCATGCGCTCATGATCTATGTCTAAATCTACGGATGGATACAGCAGTATTTGACCCACAATTGGAACCTTGAGTTCATCGCGCGACAGAATTGAAATCGCCGCAGAAATGTTACCACCGGCGCTGTCGCCGCCCACAAAGATTGGGATATCGGCAGCTCCAAAATCGGCGCGTTTTGCGCCAATCCATTTCAGGGCCGTCACGGCATCTTCTATGGCCGCCGGGAACGGATGCTCCGGGGCCATGCGATAATCAACAGAGATCGCCATGGTGTCCGTTCCAGCAACGATGCGTTGCAAGGGCGCATCGTATTCAGGCAGGGATCCGACACACCAGCCGCCGCCATGAAAATAGAGCAGTATGTTTTTCGGGGTTTCGCAGTCCTTATATATCCGGGCTGCGATGTCATGCGTTCCGGCAGGAATTGTGATGTCAGAAACTGAGCTGATCTTTGGGCCGCGCCGCGCCATGGCGCCCATTGCCATCACTTGCCGCATAACTTCAACAGGAACCGTTCCGATTTTTGGAGCGCCCATGAACTCACCCTGATTGAGGAAGGCTTTTGGTTCATGATGCAAACGCGCACGGATGGATTCTCCCGATCGCAAGTATTGCTCGTCTTCATCTGATGGCTCGAGCGCTTCGCCGTCGAGCAGCAATCCTGGCAAATAGCTGACCGATCGCCAGTCGCCCAATATTTCGAAGAACTCGGCTGGGCCGCCACCTCGGTATTCGTGCTCCCAGAACCCGCCCTTTGCATCTTTGTCTCCCTCGCCATTGTAATAGCCAGGTGTGCATGTCCCGAGAAATTTTTGGCGTTCTTCAATGCCGGAGTTTCGAACGCGCTCGCCCCACTCAGCCTCGGCCGTTTCAGAGACGTCCTGGATGTCAGCGCCCACTTCCTTCTTCCGGGAGAGCACGTGTGAGATGTGCTTGGCTTGCTCGGTAAGGGTTTGTGTTAGGTTGATACTCGTTGCGCCGTGGACAGGCCCCATGAAGAAGGCATTTGGGAATCCGGCTGTTTGTATGCCGAATAGTGTTTGAGGGCCATTCTCCCATTTCTTTGATAAGGGCAACCCATTGCGACCGACCACTTCGTAACCAGACCGGCTTGTATAGGACGTGCCAACTTCAAAACCCGTTGCGAATATGAGGCAATCTATCTCATATTCAGTATCGCCGATGACGATACCGGTTTCAGTGATCCGCGTGACCCCCTGACCATCAGTATCCAGCAAAGTAACATTCGGGCGGTTAAACGCGCGTAGGTACTCGTCATGAAAAGATGGCCGCTTACAAAATTTGCGATAATGCGCCTTAAGCTTGGCGGCCGTTTCCTTGTCTTCGACAACCTCATCAACGCGATTGCGAATGCGTTCCATCGACTGAAAATCCGCGATCTCAACGAGCTCTTCAATCGGACGGTTGCCTAAATCGCCAGACGCCATAGCGCTGCCTGCAAGCGCGGCGATATTGCGAACCATATCCGTCCAACCGTCAGACACTTGATCTTCATGCAGCGGCACGCCGGAAACCAACCTGTTAAAGTTGTTTATGCGCTCTTGCTGCCAACCAGGCTTTAGAGATGCGGCCCAATCGGGATCGGTTTCTGAATTCCCCCTCTCATCAACAGATGAGGGCGTCCGCTGAATGACATAAGTGTGTTTTGCGCCAGCTGCGACATGCGGAACGCATTGCAGGGCTGTGGCACCTGTACCGATAATTGCCACGCGCTTGTCGCCAATTTTATCCAAGCCGCCATGCAGGTCGCCGCCGGTATACTGATAGTCCCAGCGGGAGGTATGAAAGCTATGTCTTTTATATGTTTCAATTCCTGGAACTCCAGGTAATTGGGGCCGGCTAAGTGGCCCGTTCGCCATGCAAACATGTTTAGCGCGTATGGCGTCATTTTTGTCGGTGTGGATGATCCAAACCTGCTCGCCTTCATCCCAGCGGACTTCTGTAACCTCAGTTTGGAAACAGACGTCCCTGTATAGATCGAAGTGTTTCGCGATACGTTTGGTATGCGCGTGAATTTCATCGCCGAAAGAGTATTTCAGGGTCGGCATAAAGCCGGTCTCTTCCAGTAAAGGCAGATAGCAGTAAGACTCGATATCGCACTGAGCGCCGGGATAGCGGTTCCAATACCAGGTGCCACCAAAATCGCCGCCCTTTTCAATGATGCGGATGTCTTCGATTCCGGCCTTGCGCAAGTATGCACCCGCGAGGAGGCCGCCAAAACCACCGCCAATGATGACGACGTCTTTCAGATCGGTCAGCGGATCGCGCTGGACCTTTTCATCTACATAGGGATCCTCTTCGAAATAAGCGAAATCACCCTGAACTTTATGATACTGGCCCGCCTTGTCTTTCCGGATCCGCTTGTCCCGTTCCTTAGCGTAATTTTCGCGAATGGGTTCAAGGTCGAGGTTTAGGTCTAGATTCTCACTCATCAAAGGAGCTCCTTAGATATCTTATACAGTCATCATGATCTTGACGACGCCATCTGCCTTGGCATCGAACATTTCGTAAGCGTCGGCACCTTTGCTCAAAGGCATACGGTGCGTGAACAGATTGTCGGCTTTAAGCCGCCCTTGCTGAAATAGCGGCACCAGCGGAGCCCATAGCTGCGGGACAGGCGCTACACCGGCGCGAACCGTGATGTTTTTGTATAGCAGCGCCATCATGGGCAGCACGACATCCGGCTGGGGCAATCCGATGAATGAAAGCGTGCCGCCTCGCGCAACCAATCCAACGGCTGAGTCAACCGCTGCCTTGACGCCAGAAGCCTCGAATACTGAGGTAACGCCTGCGCCCTTCGTCGCCTCGGCAATTGCAGCATGCGCTGCCTCACCTGGCGCAAAAGTCGTAGCGCCCAAAGCTGTGGCGCGCGTGCGGCGCTCTTCGACCGGATCTATGGCGAAGACTTCTGCAGCCCCCAAAATAAATGCGAGTTCAATTCCGATTAGACCGATCGGCCCAAGCCCGACAACAGCAACTGTACCGCCAGGTTTGATATCCGCATTCGATGTTCCAAAATATGCTGTCGCTGCCGCATCTGTCAGTAGCATTGCCTGATCGCCACTGATCCCGTCGGGGATACGCATGAGCGTAGAGTCAGCATTTGGAACATTTACTAACTCTGCCTGCCCGCCATTAAGCGCATTACTCAAGCCAAATGGCATGACCAGCTTGCATTTGGACACATTTCCGGTTTGGCAGGCTGCACAATTTCCGCAACCTGTCCCGGCGGCGGCCAAGACTTTGTCACCAACTTTAAGGCCATGAACATCGGGACCGATGTCGACGACTTCGCCTGTAAACTCATGACCGACGCAGAACTTTTCGACACCCGATCCATAATCATTAGATCCGATATGGTCGCCATGATAAATGTGCAGATCTGAACCGCATATGCTGCACTGGTTCACGTTGACGATCGCACCGTTGGACGAAGTGCGTTCGGGATCGTCGAAACTCTCATACCGAACGTCTCTTGGATTGTTGAAAACCAATGCTTTCACGGCGCTCTCCTCATCTTTTACGAGAATGAGTAGGTTCCGAAATCAATTTAGTCAAACGACTAAATCAAATGACTAAATCGGTTTGACGACCATCGGCCAAAGCCTTAGACCAAACATCATGACGACGAACTCCAAGCCACAATCAGAGTCCACACGCGAGCGAATAAAGCGGGAAGCGCGTCTATTGTTCGCGACGCGCGGCATCGACGGCGTGTCGACCCGCGAGATCATGAAGGCGTCAGGACAAAGAAACACAGCGTCTCTCGGATACTATTTTGGATCGAAGGAAAACCTGATCCGAGAACTCATCCTGGACGGCGCAAAGATAATCGACGAACGGCGCAATGCGGCGCTGGATGAATTGGAAGCTAGCGGCGGCCCTGCGACAGTCCGGGATGTCACAGACATTCTGATATTTACCGCTGTCCGGATGAGCCCTGAACAGTCCACACAAGAAGATAGCTATAGTCGGTTCATTACGCATATCGGACAGCATCACCCGGCGTTATTTTGGGAAACGCTTGGCGACACCTGGTTGAGAGGTTTCAAGAGATGTTTCGAGCATATGCGCAGGTTGATGCCCGACATGCCAAAAAGCGTTAAAACGCAAAGGATTCAGTTCGTGGCAAGTTATCTGGGGTCGGTGCTGTCCATGCGTGAACGCGCGCTCACGAGCAACGAGCACTTTGCCGGACTGTGGGCTTTGGACGGCTCATTGCACCATTTTTCTCAAACCATGGCGGCTATCGTCAACCAACCGTACGATGAAGCCCAATTCGATCCAGCTGAGATATCCAGAACTCATGAGGATGAGCGCGTCACGGCTGCACTGGAAGTGGGTGCGGCGCCTCCCCAATGACTAGCCAAATGGCCATCCTGTGCCAACTAAGCACCGCACCATATGCCTGCATCACTTCTTCATCTAGCGATGGTTTGCACGTCGCAGCTCGGTCGTTTCAAAATTGAGTAATACGCTAAAAGGCAACTTCCATGACACGGGAATTCGACATCATTATCTTCGGGGCAACTGGCTATACCGGACAGCTGATCTCGGAGTATCTCGTGAGCGGCTACAGCGCTCAAACGAAGATCGCCATTGCAGGTCGTAACGAATATAAGCTCAAAACACTGCGGCGCGAGCTCGATAAACCGGTCGAGGTTCTTATCGGCGATTCCTCCGATCTAGAGACGATGCGTTCAATCGCCAGCCGCACTAGGCTGGTCGTCTCCTGTGCGGGTCCATTTATACTGTACGGCTCAAATCTCGTGCAAGCCTGCGCTGAGAAGGGCACGGACTATGTGGATGTGACGGGAGAAACCTATTGGTCTAGCCAGATGCTGGCAGCGCATGGGGAGGTCGCGAAAAACACTGGTTCCCGTATCGTTTCAATGTGCGGATTTGATTGCGTGCCATCAGACCTTGGCGTGTATCTTTTGCAGACGCAGGCTATCAAAGATCGCGGCAGACCGTTTGAGCGTGTCAAGATGCGCGTTCAAGCGCTTCGCGGAGGCTGGCTCGGTGGATCACAAGCGACCATGCAAGATATGCGGGCCCGAATGGCAAACCAACCTGAACTCATCAGCTTTGAGATGGACCCATTTGGACTCTGCCCGGGCTTTGAAGGCGCGTCTCAACCTCCTGGTCATGAGCCAGCATTTGACGACGAGTTAGACAGTTGGGCAGCGCCCTTCATCATGGCGGGTATCAATTCCAAGATCGTGCACCGAACGAACGTCTTACTGGGGCTGCCCTATGGCGATAGCTTTCTTTACGATGAAATGTGTTCAACAGGGCCGGGCGAAGCCGGTAAAGCGGCCGTAGAGCAATCGATTGCTACGATGAACGGGTTTAACCCAGACGGCACGAACACGCCACTTAAACCCGGCGTTGGTCCAAACAAAGCAGTTCGCGAAGCCGGGCACTATCTGCTGTCCTATTATGGTGTGGAAGATGGCAGGATCGTCGCCCAGATCGACATATCTGACAATCGCGACCCCGGAGCCGGTTCCACCTGCAAACTAGTGGGTGAAAGCGCCATGTGTCTCTTAAACGATGGCATAACCGTGAGCGGAGGGTTCTGGACCCCCGCCTCAGCTATGGGTGAGCAGCTCGCCAAGCGGCTGAAAGCAAACAGCACAATTAAGATTGAGTATCGAAGCGTCTAATGGTTGCTTTTGATCTAGATAGCAATTCGCTGCCAAAATCGGGATGACGGTTTTTGGCGATTTTCGGCCTTTTGAGAACGGCTCGACCAACGTCCGCTTCCGGGATGAAGTTGTCGTTGACTATTTACGCCCGACAACACGATCTACCTGCTATCGTACAAGTTCACCGCAATTCAAACCGGTTTTCTGTACGGGTATTTCTCTACGGTTCGAGCCGAGGATATTGGATGCATCCGGGTGGAGGAGGGCGGCGATCCCTAGGACTTCTCTCCTTTGCGTCGACTGCGCTCTCAGGAGTCCGTAGAGCGCGTTTCACCTTTCAGTGCTGGATTGGCGTCCTGAAGTAGTCAAACGCGCTCTGGCGACTCTCTCAGAGCTTCCTGAAGCTACTCGTCATAGTAGTTGTGGATGTCACGTGCCACGTAGACGAGTTGCCACTCCCAAATGGTAATCACCCGGTCTGCGACAGACACGATCTCAGGGTCATCCGAGCATTCCTGAGCGAGCCAGGCGGAAAGCACATGAGCAACGTCGTGACTGAAGAAGTTGGCGATTGTTGAAAGATGTCGGAGCGGGACCTTGGCCGAGCCGCGCATCCATTGAGCGACGGTTGTGTCTCTTTTGTATCCAAGCTTCTCGGCAAGTTCAGCAGGCGTTGATTTTCGGTATTCGAATGAGAGTTCGAGAAACCGGGACATCCGGCGGTTTGGAGGTGTTTCTTCAAGCTCGGGGAACAGCATTGGTCTTCCTTTCGGTTGGTTGTCGATAGAAAGAATCTAGCGGTTCTCGTCGGTGATTGCGGGTGGCAAACCTTACTCAGTATAAGGCAAAGTTTCCGTACGTAAGATACAGCATATGAAAATACATATTGTTAATCAGAAACTTCGCCGCTTTGTAAGCTGACTAAACGAGCTATGTTGGAGCACAAGTTGCGCTAACACTGATTGAAGAAGGGTGCTGCTGGGCTGGGTTAGTCTGATTAAATCTCGTGGGGCACCCAAGCATCGTGTGGATATGGAAGCCGATTATTGATACCGCGCAACAGTTCCAGGTAGTGACGAACCGCCATAAGGTACTCGTCTAAGTTACCTATGTCAGAGTGCTTGAAGGTGTGTATGGCATTGCGGCGTGCTTGAACTAGCTCGACCAGTGCGTCGCCGTCTTCGCCAAGTAACTTGTTCCTTCGGCAGTAAATTTTCAGATGTTCCAGAGTTAGAATGGCAGGTGATTTCGGGAGTTCATTTCTGACATGGATGCCTGCGCTCTTTGCCCCCTTGGGGTCATTCAGGTAGTCGGTGGCGTAGACCGAGAGCAAAAGTTTGATTGATCCCTCGATCAGGCTACCCAGATTGGCCCAAGCTAAGATGAGTTCTCCATCGGAAATAGGTGGGTTCTCTGGGGTGACCCATTGATGGAGACAATTTGATAGGGATGTTTGCCAATCCAACCTGACTGCTCCTAGAAGCTCAGCAGTTTTCTGAGGTGCCCATCCATCGCTTCGACTCCAGAAGTTTTCTAGGCTCGAGTTGAGCTTGCATATTCTCTCAACGATCTCCGTGATGTTCATATCATTGATGGCGGTCGATGAGGAAGAATTGCTTGGTGTCGTCATTTTGAACTCTTCGGCATCTATCTCTAGCACATCGCGCTGGAAATTTCGTTTTAGCTCCACTGGTGGTGCACAAGCCATCTACGTTTTCAGGAGAGTCCTGCACTCGCGGTGAAACTCATCATAAAGTTGCCTGGCTCGCCGCTGAACCGATCGAGATCCAGTTAGTGGCGTCCCTTTAAGTATAAGCTGAGCAAATCTCGCGTGCTTCGAACAATACGCCGCCCAGCCAAACGTATTGTCGATCTGCCCTAGATGGACCGCTGTATGATCATCATTTCCGGAGAGGACCTTCAGAGCGCTTTTGACGACTTCTGTTGAGCGTTCATCCTTACAGCCGGATATGGCGCCGTGCAGATGCATGCCATTGCTTCCTCCAGGCTCCACCACAAACCAATTCTCGATGTGGGAGGCATCCCTGCGTTGCAGTAATTTTCTAAGTCGATCCTGACAATACGAAGGTAGGGGCTGAGGTGATGCCTTTGCCCTTTCAATAACCTTTTCCGATAGGTTCACAGTAAAGGATCGAGTATCTTCGACTGGCATAGACCAAGCATAAAATGGCATCTTCAGGACATGAGTAACCTTGTCCCAATTATACGGGTAGATGGGCTTTAGGCTCCGCTGATGTCTTTGCGTGAGTCGTCGGTTCAGCCGCTTTACCTCTTTCAAGTCGCGAGCTGAGCGCATGGCCAATTCGATATCCTTATCACGCCATACCGCCACCGTGCACTTGTTCTCGTCGAGCAGGTCTTGTTCGAAGAGGAAATTCTGAGCAAGTGCCTTAACTAATATGCCGTTCTTGCCTTGGCAGTTATCTTCTATAGAACCCAGTAATTTAACTGTTTTTATGTCTCGGGTGGTCGACTTTTGAGGTGGGGGCGTCGGAGATTTGGCAGCGCCGGAGTTGTACAACGCTCTTTGTCGACGCTTACGTGTCAGAAGTCTTCCTCGCTCTCCTTGTGCCGCTGCCTTTCGCAAACCTTTTTCAAGAATATTGTAGATCTGTCGGTTGGCTCTCTGGATTGCCAACGCGTGTTTGGATTCTTTATCGGGCATATGTTGTGGCCTGTCGCTGTATAGGTCTAGGTGGGAGATTCGGGCCGTTCAGTATCCCTTAGGCGCGTGGCATAATTCGGGAAAAGTCCACGTGATCAAAGCGGACCTTGCTAAGAGATTCTGTAAGGGCCGCCAAGTTGCTGGTCTTGAGATAGATGCGGGTCATCCCGGCGTGTTCATGTCCTAAGATTAGATCTTGATGTTCAGGCGTCATCCCCACTTCGACCATCTCGCCTTTCATCGTATTTCGGAAAGAATGAAAGTTTGGGCGAGGGTGATCACGCTTGGTGATCAGGGGAATAATAGATCGCCGGAAATAGCGCTGTGACCTTGCGTCCGCATATCCCTTTCCTTTTGGCTTCGTCCAGTTGGGAAAGAGGCGTTTCTCTCCGGCTTCTTTCATCTGCTTGCAGTACTGCCGCAACCCCAATTCGAGAAGTTGAGTGTGAATAGGAATGCGGCGCGTAGCTGCATCGGTCTTTAGCGAACTCCCATCCGATGCTTGAATAATGAAGTGCGGCAAGGAGCCGTCGAGAATGACTTCATCCAGTTTGAGTTGTGCGATTTCAGCTGTTCGCGCTCCCGTGAATAGGGCGACGATCGGTGCCCAGAAGCGATGATCGGTGATGAGGTGGTCTCCGGGCGTCAGTGGACTGTTGTCGTCTTTGCAACCTGAGAATAAGGGTAGGCTAAACAAGGCATTCAATTCGTGGGGATCGAAGCCTGTGCCTCTTCCGTCATTTCGAGCTTTGGCAATTTTGAGACTGCGAGTGGGGTTTGCGTCTATGAAATCGCGTTCTTCGGCATAGGAGAGAACCGCTTTCAGTGGCGCAAGGTAGCCGTCCCGGATTGTGTTGGGGCTCAAAACGGCGGCCGACTCAGCGCGTCCCAGTTCAATAGCTTGCTCAAGTGTCTTTCCTGGGTATTTCAGTGACCAATTTCGAGGGACGCGGGTTAGGGTGTCGAAGACGTTGCGAATATGTGTTTTGCGGATTTGTGCAACCTCGGTTGGGGCTCCGAGTGACGCGCATATGTCTATTATCCGCCGAACGCGGTTTGCCCATTCATCGGTCACGCCAGGAGAGTTGGCGAGATACGCGGAGGCCACTGCGTCCAGACTGGCTGCTTTGGATGTATGAGTCTTTCGGATCACGTCTCGGTGCTGACTGTCCAACTCCTTCGAGCGCTTTCCTTCATTGTATAGTTTCCTGATATAGGTAACGGCGTCGAGCTCCGCGTCGATAAGTGATTGGCAAAGAGTTCGAAATTCCTCGATCTGTTCGACCGGGTGAGGGAGCAGCCGACGATACCTATCTCGTTCAAGCGGCGTCATCAGGCGCTTGTCCACTTCAAGCAGTCTAAGAGCAGTTTTCCTTACAGTCCGAATCTTCCTGCGCTTAAGATCGTCTTCTCTCGCCATAAGATCGGCCAGTTCGAACGACTCGGTGTCCAGCAGCCTTTCTTCGGAATCGTCATGCTCTAATCCGGCATATTCAAATGCTGAGGTGATTGGGGATGTTATGGAGAAGTAATGTTCGCTCGCGGCCCACTCAATCCAGTCCGGCGTGATTGGCTTGACGTCATCCGGGCTGCCTTTTGACGACTTGTCCGCAACCGATGGTGCCGCGACTGCGGGTTTGCTACCTCTAGCCTCTGCTAAGAGCCGTTCGAAAGCAGCAGATTCCTTAGCTGCTCTCAATCTCGCTTCAGTGGGGTCTGAAGTGTGAAGAGACTTCTCCACAACAGCCGGCTTACCTTTGAAATGCTTATGGCTTAGGACGTCCTTTGGGACACGACGCTGAAAGAAGTATCTGCCGCGCTTCTCTTTAAGGTATCGTGGTAATGACATATGTTTGTAGGACGCCAGTATCTAGATTTGTAGGACTATCTAGATAGCTTCTGTAGGAATTTAATCAACAGACTGTTTGGCAAAGGGATGTAATGTGGGGAGGGTTCGAATCCCTCTCTCTCCGCCAGCCAGACTGCCAAGCAGCGAAAAGTACCGTCACTTCCGCCGAAAGCCCCACACACCGCGGGCTTTGGCGCCACGGCTGATCTCGCTAAGTATGAGATCGAGTAAATGAAGTGGTACTTGGATACTTTTGGGAAAATTGGGCCTCCATTCGCATTGGTGGGCGTTGTTTTTTTGTCGACATTTTTTAGTTGGGGGCCGTTAAACGTTCTGCGACCATTTGCGCTTCCAAGCGCATTTCTGGTTTTTCTCTTTTACATCGTGTGGTGCGTGATGCGACCCAAGTAGCAAACTTGCGGGCATTGTCAGTGTAACTGGCATTGTCAACAGAACTGACCGTGAGCATAGGCTCCAGAAATGAGCCAGAGCTTATTCCGCTATTTCGAAACGTCGCCATAAACCCTATAACTCGCCGTACTGATGTATGTCCGATTTCCGCTCTCGCTTTGGAATGTCGAAGACCTGCTTCACGAACGCGGGATCGAGATTTGCCACGAGACGGTTCGTCACTGGGTGGACCGCTTCGGCACTTATTTCGCGCACAAGATCCGCAAGCGTCGATTGGAGGGCATGAAGCATAGTCCGCAGTGGCAATGGCACCTGGACGAGGTCTTTGTGAAGATCCGTGGTCAGACTCATTACCTTTGGCGAGCGGTCGATCACGAGGGTGAGGTTCTGGAGTCCTTCGTCACGAAAACTCGGGATAAGGCTTCCGCATTGAAATTTATGAGAAAAGCCATGAGGCGCTACGGCAATCCGAAAGTCGTGGTGACGGACAAATGTCCATCATATCGGGCGGCGATGAAGGTGATCGGGAGCGAGGGGCGCCAAGAGACCGGCCGGCACCTGAACAATCGCGCCGAAAACTCACACTTGCCATTCCGACGAAGAGAACGCGCCATGTCTCGTTTCCGGCGTATGCGAAGTTTGCAAAAATTCGTCTCAATCCATTCGTCGGTGCACAACCACTTCAATCATCAAAGGAATATCGAGAGCAGGGCCAGGTTCAAATCTCTACGCGACGCCGCTCTTCTCGAATGGCGCGAGCTAGTCGCTGCCTAAGGCCTGCTCGTTCGCGAAAAACGGAGACTGGTTCGAGTTTGTCTGACAGCACCCTTTAACAATTGTTGAATACGGAGTGGTCATTTCAACGGCTGCGCTTTCACAGATCTAAACTACGCGCTGATAACTGTAGATTCCACTACAGGTGTCAGACATGCAAGACTATGGACCACCAGCTGCCCCACGCCGTGCACGCACGTTTGTGATTGCCGCGTTGTTTTTCGGCTTCGCGGGCCTGGTGAATCTGTTCTCCCCATTGGATCTGGTGTTCAACGGAATATCCAACGGGCTCAGGTCTCCGGCGGTCGACGACCGGTTTGTCATCCTCGAAGTGAATGATGGATTCGAACACGTCGCGGCAGGCGATACCTGGTCGGATATGTTCACTAGCGAGCTTGTGTCATTTCTGAATACGCTCGATGTGGAGTCGGCAGTTATTGTCGAGCCCGTTTTCACGTCGACATCTCAATTACCCTTGCTGACAAGGGCGCTGGAACAGCCCACGAATACCGTGTCGGTGTCCGCCGCTCCAAATCTCAAACTGGAGTCTCCATCAGAGGGATTACGAGACCACCTGACGTCCTCAAACTATTTCAAACGATACTGGGGCGGCGTCGAATTTGGGTCTTTTGGTGCCGAGTACGGCGATGTTTTCCTGCAGTCTCCGGAGAGTAAGCTCTCTGACAAAACCGACAATATCGGCCCTTCATTCGAAATTGACTATGCTTTTGACGTTGAGGCGTTTCAGCGGCTTGATTTGAGCACTGTGCTGGCACCAGATTTCGACGCGGCGCTTGTCCGCGGGAAACGGCTTGTCGTGGCGCAAGCCAGTCAAGGCGACAACCATCCCTATTTGATGCCCTCGCAGGGAAACGGCTCGCTGGCAGAAGTCATCCTGATGGCGGCGATGACTCTGGGCGAAGAACGTCCCCTTAACGCTGGATTTCTTCCTGCCTGGCTGTTTTCTGTAGGCGTAGTGGGCTTGATGCTCAGTCGACGTTTTGGCTCCATGGCGCTGCGTTGGGCACCAGTCGCGCTGGCATGCATGATTGTGTTCCCCATTGTCATGGACATGTTTTCCATTCGCACGAGTAGCGGCCATGCGATCGGAATGATTTCGTTCGGGACATTGATCGCGTGGATGCGTTTGAAAAAGCGGGAAACTGCGAACAAGGCGTTCACGCACAATCTTTCCCATCTTCCCAGTGCGCAATGCTTGAGCGCTCATGTCGGCCAAGACCAGCGTGTCATGGTGGCAGCTGTGGTGACAAACTATGCGGCTATTTCGACTGGCCTCACTCCCGAACAAGAAGGGATCACCGCGAATACGATAGCGAATGCTTTACCGAGTTCTGGAGCCGTATATCAAGGCGACCTCGGTCAATTCTATTGGCTGCAAACCGATTTTGACGAAGCAGCAATGGAAGACCTGTTCGAAGCCACGGCGAACCAACTCAACAAGGGGGTCATTGTTGGCGAGAGAACTCTGATAGTTCAGGTTGCCTTTGGTGTTGAACGCATCGCCTCTGCCTCTTTGGCGTCGCGGCTGAAAACGGCGGAATCCGCTGCCCAGGCTGCCGCGCGACAGAGAAAAACGTACAAGCTGCATGATCAGGATGCCCAAGACGCGCTGCTGTGGCAGAGCCGGGTCCTTTTTGAAATGGATGAGGCGCTTCGTAACCGCGAGATCTATATAGCGCTTCAACCCCAGTTGAATATCCGTTCCGGAAGGATTTCGAGCGCCGAGGTATTGGTACGCTGGACACACCCGGAAATGGGCGTCATCTCGCCGGCCGAATTCGTCCAGATGGCTGAACGGGGAAAGCGCATCGACCAACTTACACAATATGTCATTCAGTCATCATTTCAGTTTCTGCGTGACGCTCAAAAAATTGATCCCGGATTCAACATCGCAGTGAATATCTCGCCCAGCCTGATCGGTAGCGCGGAATTTGAGTTCATGCTGCACGCTGCCTTACGTGTGTATGGGGTCAAGGCTAGCAGCATCATGCTTGAGATCACTGAAAACGAGCAGTTACTGAACAATTCCGGAGCCCAGGATGCTATGGGGCGGCTCAGGGACGCCGGTTTTGGGATATCCATTGATGATTACGGAGCTGGCCTGTCCACGCTGACCTATCTGTTGAAGGTGCCCGCCAACGAGGTCAAACTTGATCGAACGCTTATTAGCACGCTTCGGTACAATGAGCGTAGCCAGCTCTTGATCCAGTCTACCATCAGCGTTGCCCAATCACTGGGAATGCATGTTGTGGCCGAGGGTGTGGAAGACCCGGATACGTTGGCAATTCTTCGCACATTGGAATGCAATCTGGCGCAAGGATACTTTATCGGACAGCCCGTCGGTGCGGAAGAAATCCTGTCTATTCTAGAAAGCTCAAGTAGTGTGCAAGCTGTAGCGCAAGCTTAACATTTCCATAAAATTACTTTGAAATTTGCAAAATTCAGTTAACCTTTGACGTCTGGGGCAGATGGACTGCTCCTTAACATGTCAAAGGTTACATCATGCAGAAGCAAACAAAACCAACACAGCGCGACATCTGGGACTGGATTTTCGGAAAGCGCCCATAGGGGTAGAAGTGCTTTTAAGATAAGCACTTACCAGCGCAGCTGGTGCAAACATCGCCACCAAACGGCAGCCCTGTGTAAGGTCAGTCGTTCGGTGGTTTTTTTTATGTTCGGACTCTGCGCGAGCGTCATGGCAAATAACCACCAGCGAGTGGATGAGAGATTCGATGCTGGAAACCATGGTTCGACAGCTGGGCGAGCAAATGGTCGAACATTCGAAGGAGCCTTCAGCGCTAATCGAGGCAGGCGCTGACTTGCCTGAGCATACGTGACGAATACTGCCCGGTATTCGGAGCTAACGAAGATGTGAGGACTTTGGCGCCCGAATGTAACTGGATACTAAGGTCAGTTAGGGTACATGAGCGCTATGAGATACGTCTCCTGCCACGCGTCCATAGGTGCCACTGCCATAATGCTGGCGGGGTGTGTCAGTGCGCCCGCTGGTCCGACAATGCCGGATGTGCCGGTTCAAGGAACATATCTGTCAGAAGCTGCTGAATTGAGCTTTGAGTTGGAGTGGTGGAAACAGTTTGGAGATCCGGTTCTCGATAGCCTCATCGCCCAGTCCTTATCCGCAAACAAGTCTCTCGACCAAGCCGCTGCAAATGTAAGAGTTGCTGAAGCGATTGCATCTGGAGCTCGGCTTGATCGCAGCTACTCCGCTTCTACGTCATTTGATGGAGATGTTGGGCGGTCCGCTCAGCCAGGCCAAGACGTGAGGGCCTCGATTCAAGGGGCGCTTGGAGCGAGCTGGGAGTACGATACATTCGGTCGCATTGAAGCCCAAATCGCCGCCGCAGAATTTGATGTCGAAGCCGCTCGGCAGGCTCGCCGAGATGTTGCGGTGATCGTCGCCAGTGAGACGGCTATGAATTATGTGCAATTGCGCGGTGCGCAAAGACGACTTGCGGTTGCGCGCAAGAATGCCGACACCCAGTCTGAAGGATTGGACCTGTTACAGACACTTTTAGACAATGGCCGGGCAACCCGACTGGATATGGAGCGAGCAGAGGCTCAGTATCGTACGACGCTCGCGTCGCTTCCTCGCTACGAGGCGGCCATAGAATCAGCCAACAGCGCGCTCGCCGCGTTGACTGGACAGCCGGCAAATTCTCGATCGAGTCTGGTGATGGAATTGGTGACCAGCGCGGATGATATTCCAGAGCACCGCGGCGCGATCATGGCAGGGTCGGTTGAAGATCTGGTCCGCCGACGTCCGGATATTCGCAGCGCAGAAGTGCTGATCGCGCGCCAACTGGCATTGGGCGACGCTGCACGTGCGGACTTGTTTCCGACGATAACCGTCAATGCGAACGTTCTGGCTTTGTTTGATGATGCCAATGATATCGGCGATTTGACGAGCTTCGGATTTGGCGTTGGCCCTTCGATAAGTTGGGCGTGGCCTGATCTCAGGCGGGTGCGGGCAAACATAGATGCGACCGACGCACGAACAGACGCGGCGATTGCGCAATATGAACAGACCGTATTGAATGCTTTGAGCGAAGTCGAATCCGCTCTCTCGGAATACACGAATGAGTTGAAGCGCCGCGACGATCTAAAGAGAGCGGCGGCATCAGCGCAGCGGGCGATAGAACTTGCGCGTCTACGGTTCGAAGAAGGTCTCGACGATTATCTGGATGTGCTGGAAGCGCAGCGAACATTGTTGACGGCGGAAGATCAGTTGGCTGAAAGCCGACTTCAGTCATCTAGCCGGGCGATTGCCGCGTATCGAGCATTGGGAGGTATAGAAATGCCGAATCAATATGGGACAGAACCCGCAATCGCGTTGGAATAGATATGTTTACCAGAAACCTGCTTTTCATTTTAGCTGCCGTGTTTGTATCGTCGCTATCAGCTCAGGCGCAGCGGGGTGGTCCCGTGAGTGTTTTCGTTGAGCCGGTACAGGAACGCAGTTTTGCGATGAGGATTGAGGCGTTGGGCACGCTAGAACCCAACGAGCAAGTCGATCTGACCCTGAATGCGGCTGACCGAGTGCGGGCGATTTATTTCGACGATGGTGATCGCGTGAAGCAGGGCAAGACCTTGCTCTCGCTTGCGCAGCGCGAACAGGCAGCACTTGTAGAAGCTGCTGAAGCAACGCTCGATGAGGCGCGGCGCCAGCAGGAACGGCTCGCTCGCCTGGCAGATCAGCAGGCTGTATCCCAGTCAGAACTCGATCAGGCAAATCGTAATCTTGATAGCGCTGCGGCACAGTTGCGTGCGGTGCAATCTCGCCAACAGGATCGCGTTCTCGTTGCTCCATTTGATGGCGTGCTAGGCTTCCGGATGGTCAGTGTTGGATCATATGTTCAGCCAGGGGATATCGTTGCGCGGCTGATAGATGACAGCGAAATGAATCTGGACTTTTCCGTGCCGTCGACATTCTTGAGAACCTTGGCCAAAGGTACGGAAATTGAAGCAAGAACAGCGGATCTTCCCGGGGAAACTTTCAATGGAGTGCTTGCGTCAATTGACAACGCAATTGATCCTGTGACGCGTTCCGTTCGTGTGCGTGCCACTTTGCCCAACCCGGAGCGTCTGCTGATCTCTGGCATGTTTGTGCAGGTAACCTTGGTGGCGGATCCACGACAAGCTCTGGCTGTACCTGAAGAAGCAATACAGCCGGTAGGGCCGCGCACATTTGTATTCGTCGTTGAAAACGAAGGTGGACAGCTCATCGCGCGGCGTAAGGAAGTCGAACTCGGGCTACGCCAGGCGGGGTATGTGGAAGTGATGTCAGGTCTAACGGCTGGCGACGACGTGATTACCGAAGGTATCATCCGTGTTCGCGAGGGTGCCGCCGTGGAAATTCAGGACCAGTCAATGCTCCTTCCCAAGGCCATCAGCGGCAAGAATCGTAGCGGGGGTGCAGCCGGGTCTCCTGCTTCTACAGGTCGCTGACGATGTTGCTGTCGGATACCTCGATCAAGCGGCCCGTATTCGCGTCGGTGCTTGCGCTTATACTCGTGATTTTTGGCATGGTAGCGTTCGATCGGTTGCCCCTGAGAGAATACCCTGACATCGATGCGCCAATCGTCTCCATCGATACGAACTATCCAGGGGCGTCTGCCAGTGTTGTAGAAACACGGATCACCCAAATTATCGAAGATCGCATCGCTGGTGTTGAGGGCATTCGCTACATCGATTCCAATTCGAGCGATGGCCGCTCGCGTATAAGCGTGGAGTTTGGCATAGACCAGGACATTGATGTGGCCGCGAACGATATCCGCGACCGGATTTCTGGTGTGCTGGACAATCTTCCTGAGGATACCGACCCGCCAGAGGTCGAAAAAGCCGACTCCAATGATGATGTCATTATCTGGCTGAACCTTGCCAGCGAGGACATGACAACGCCGGAATTGTCAGATTATGCTCAGCGCTATCTTGTCGACCGGTTCTCCGCCCTGGATGGGGTGGCACGCGTACGAGTTGGTGGCTCCAGAGACTATGCCCTCCGCGTTTGGATAGACCGTAGAGCCTTGGCGGCACGCAATCTGACCGTAGCCGAGATCGAGCAAGCATTGCGCAGTGAGAATATCGAAGCGCCCGCCGGCAGTCTTGAATCGGAAAAGCGCACTTTCACGGTTCGAATTGATCGCACTTTCAAGACGCCGGAAGAGTTCTCCGCGCTCGTGATCGCCGAAGGCGAGGACGGATATCTGGTGCGACTGGGAGACGTGGCGCGGGTTGAGCGTGGGACGGTCGAGGACCGCAACATGTTCAGAGGCAACGGCGTTCCGATGGTGGGGCTGGGCATCATCAAGCAGTCGACTGCGAATACAGTCGAGGTTGCGGCTGGAGCGCGGGAACTTGCTGACCGACTGAACGAGACGCTTCCAGAAGGCATGGTGATCGCGCGTAGTTTCGACAGTTCAGTCTTCATCGACGCCTCGATTCGAGAAGTTTACACCACGCTTGCCATCGCAGTGGCGCTGGTGACACTGGTGATATTCATGTTTCTCGGCAGCGTCCGGGCAACCATTATCCCGGCAATCACTGTTCCGGTCTCGATCATCGCCACTTTCATTGTGCTCTACGCTCTGGGCCTGTCAGTCAACTTGCTGACACTGCTGGCGCTTGTTCTTGCAATCGGACTGGTCGTGGATGACGCCATTGTTGTGTTGGAGAACATCGTTCGCCGCATGGAAGAAGAAGGCGAGACGCCGCTGGTTGCCGCGTTCCGCGGTACCCGGCAGGTTGGTTTTGCGGTGGTGGCCACGACGCTTGTCCTGATCGCGGTCTTCGTGCCTATCACCTTTATGCAGGGTGATGTTGGGCGACTATTCACCGAGTTCGCCCTGACGATGGCTGCGGCCGTCGCATTCTCCAGCATCCTGGCCCTGACACTAGCGCCCATGCTGGCCTCAAAACTCCTGAAACGTGAAAAGAGTGCGGGATGGCTTGCGGTTATCCCGAACGCGATAGACGGCGCATTCGGCCGCCTTCGAACAGGATATGGCTGGGTATTGGACCGACTGATCATGAGGCCGATAGCAGTTGGTGTCGTTCTGGTCGGCTTGTTTGCGGGCGCATACAGCCTGTCGCAAACGATTGAGCAGGAATATGTTCCCGTTGAAGATCGCGGGGCATTTTTCGTCAGTATACGGGGTCCTGAAGGCGCGTCCTTTGAGTATATGGAACGCTATATGGACGAAATTGAACGGCGATTGATCCCTTATGCAGAGAGCGGCGAGGTGAGCCGCCTGTTGCTGCGGGCGCCCGGATTTGGCAGTTCGTCATTCAATCAGGGTTTTGTGGTTGTGGTGTTGGATGACTGGTCCAGGCGGCGTCCGGCGGACGAAATCATAGCGGAAGTGAACGGCAAGTTATCCAACCTGCCGGGCATTAGAGCTTTCGCAATCATGCGGCAGGGACTTGGTGGTGGCACTGGCAAGCCTGTCCAATTCGTGTTGGGTGGACCATCCTACGAAGTGCTGACGGAGTGGCGAGACTTGTTGGTCACCGCGTTAGAAGATGACAATCCAGGACTGGTCGATATTGACTGGGATTACAAGGAAACCCAACCGCAATACAGGGTTCAGGTCGACTATGATCGCGCGGCTGATCTTGGTGTGACGGTGACCGATATTGGCGTCACGCTTCAAACCATGCTGGGCTCGCGACGCGTTACGACCTATATCGATGATGGCGAAGAATATGATGTCATCCTGGAAGGCCTGAGGTCTGAGCAAAATACGCCCAACGATGTTCAGAATATCTATGTGCGATCCACACGGTCAGGTGAATTGATCCCCCTCTCCAATCTGGTCACAATTCGTCCGATTGCGGATAGCCCGACTTTGAACCGGTATAATCGCGTGCGCGCAATCACGATCGAAGCGGGGTTGGCGGAGGGTGCGTCGCTGGGCACTGTGCTCGACGCCATGCAGGCCAAGGCTCGTGAAGTGTTGCCGCAAGAGGCCACATTGGACTTCAAAGGGCAGTCGCTCGACTTCAAGACGTCTGGCCAGTCCCTCATATTCGTATTCATCACGGGTCTGGTGATCGTGTTCCTTGTGCTTGCAGCGCAATTTGAGAGCTACCGCCACCCGGTCATCATCATGCTGTGCGTGCCTGCGACATTGGCTGGAGGGATGCTTGGTATCTGGCTGACCGGAAATTCGCTGAACATCTACACGCAGATTGGCTTGATTATGTTGATTGGCCTTGCAGCGAAGAACGGCATTTTGATCGTGGAGTTCGCGAACCAGTTGCGCGACGAAGGCCGCCCCTTTTACGAGGCCATCAAGGAAGCGTCGCTCGCTCGCTTCAGGCCAATCGTGATGACGAGTTTGACCACAGCTGCCGGTGCTCTCCCACTTATCCTGTCCAGCGGTGCAGGCGCCGAAACCCGATCGGCGATTGGTATCCTGATCCTGTTTGGAGTGATCGCCGCTGCGCTGGTGACCGTGTTGTTCGTGCCGACAGCCTATGCTCTGATCGCTCGAGGGTCCGGGTCTCCAGGCGATGTTGCGCGCAAGTTGGAGTCGGAGAGCCAGGGGACGGACAAGGCCGTCATTCCCGCAGAATAGCTTTTGCTCGTTGTTACTCTGAGTTCAAGCGTAATAGCCAGTGCTCGCTTTTCTTGCGTGTCTGCTGCAACAATCCGTGCGGCGGTAATCAAGACTTGTGAGGCGCAAGAATGCTCCCTTCAATGCTCAGCTAGTGACAATTCGAAAGCAGATCATGAACAGTTGGGCCGGCCTTGAGTGAAACATTCGACAATCTTCCGCCCGTAAACTACGTGGTCAGCGAAGAAGAGTGCGCCGCACTATCCGCAGCTATTGATATCGAAGAGCTAACCCAGACCGCACTTGCCCTTGGGAACATTGATAGCCCATCCATGAGCGAGGCATCAGCTGCAGAGTTTGTGTTCAATTGGTTGCAAACAGAAGGTTTTGCACCGCGAAAAGTTGGCGCAACGCCTGAACGGCCGAATGTTATCGCGACTTATGGCGGCAAGGGTGACGGAAAGAGCCTCCTCTACACAGCCCACCTTGATACTGAAAGTCCGACCTGGAATGCGGATCTGGACGCCCACAAGTTCCGTCCTGAAACGCTGGCGAACCCGGAATGGAACCAGTGCTGGCTACAGGATGGGGCATTCCACGGCTACCCAATCTCGAATGATCGCGGGCCGATGGTGTGCTTCCTTATGGCCGCAAAGGCGCTGAAATCCTGCGGTATTGATCTGTCGGGACGGCTGTACCTTACCGCATCTCCCGGCGAGATCGGTCCTGAGCCGATCGAGGAGGCTCGCGGCGTACAGTATATGGGCAAGGAAATCGGCACGCACTACGCGTTCTATCATGGCGGTGTGTCACCCGATTATGCGATCGCGGCCGAGGGGTGTGACTTCGGGTTAACGTGGGTTGCATGCGGTTATGCCGTATTCCGCATCCAGCTATTTGGCGAAGGCGTGTTCACACCACTTCTCGAAAGCCCAGAAAAGGCCGCTGATCACCCCAACCCGATCTATCGTCTCGGTGATACCATCCAGTCGATTTTGGACTGGGGGCGCACTTATGAGCAGGAGAACATCTACACGTCGTCTGGCGGTGTGGCCAAACCCAAGACGCAAATCTCATCTGTCCGTGGTGGCGTTCCATATGCGTTCGGGGCCGGAACGGAAATTTGCTCACTCTATCTTGAAGTCGGTTTGCCGCCGCATGTAGAAATCGGGCAGGTCCATAGAAGCCTTGAGAGTCATTTGAGACGCCAAGGCATAGGTGAGTTCGGCCTGGAGCCAGTCGTGGTCCGGCACGGATTTGCTGCCGATGAAGAACGCGTGTCCCCGCTCGTTTCGGCTGTTGATGCTGCGACCCGGCATACACTGGGCGAGCCTCTGAAGCTCGCGCATCCTGTTTATTCGAGCATGTGGCGCGACCACAACGTCTTCAACATGAACCGCATTCCCGCCGTCACAACCGGCTTTCCACGCTGGCGTCCGACGCCAGAGGACATGGTCAAAAGCACTTTGATCTATGCGCTGACCGCGCTGTCGATTTGTGGGCGTGCGCCCACATCCGAAAATAAAAAGCCGCTGAGCGGTTCCGATGTCTATGGCGACAACCCATTTTCGTCCGCTGGAGTATCCTGACCCATGAATGCAAGAATTCCTTTCAAGGCAGGCAGCCAATTGCTGGCAATGAGTTCGCTTGAGCTTTTGCTGGCCGCGGCGACATATTCTTCACTCGGCGTGGTCCTCCCATTTATGGTGATGGATCTGGAATGGAGCTGGGCGCAGGCTGGGTTTGGATTTACGGTGCTCGGTGCAGTTACCGGCGTCGCGTCATCTGTGCCGCCATTTCTCATCCGCCAGGTGGGGGTGCGGAACACAATCCTGATTGGTGGTGTTCTGGCCTGCATCGGTTTGTACCTTCTGCATGGAGTGGAGAGCCTGCCTCAGTACTATATTGCGGCAGCAATCTGCGGTTTGGCCTACCCCATGATGGCGTCCATCCCGACAACCTTCCTTGTGAGCCGACTGTTCCAGCGGCAATCGACCGCGCTCGGCGTGGCGGCGACGATCAGCGGAATAGGGACGGTGGTCGGGCCATTGATGGTACTTGGCGTATTGGCTCTTGAAGGTCAGACGTGGCGGAATTATTGGGAATATCAGGCAATCGCACTACTGGCTGCGGCTGTTTTGTGCGCGATCATCGTTGGTTTGGAGCGCAGATTCACTCGGCCCGCACGTGAGGAACTCGTCGCAGCAGAGGCTGAAGCGGCGGCACCGACCGTCATGCCTGACCAAGTCGAACTGCCTCCGACACGGAGCAGTCGCCATATTTACCGGACGACTGTGGACTGGACGACTAAAGCTGCGATGCGGACGACGCAGTTCAAGATTCTTGCCGCCGCATATTGCCTGAACATGATGTGCCTGGTGACGGTAACCAGCCTCTCGGTGGGCCATTTGGTTGAGCGCGGTGTTTCCGAGACTGTTGCCGGAGGCATGTTGAGCATCGAGGCGTTGATCGCGGTTTTGATCCGGGCATTTTCCGGTGTTCTGGGGGATATCTTCGATCCCAAGCATCTTGTGAGCTTTGCGTTATTTGCGACGATGATTGGTTGCGCTGTGCTCGCACTCACAACAGATCATGTCATGCTGCTGTTCTACGCGGTGGGAACAGGTATTGGTTTTGGCACGACGCAACTCGCATGCACGGTGCTGCTGCTCAACTACTTTGGTCGCAAGTACAATCTTGAACTGTTCTCCGCCATGTGTGTCACCGGCGCGATCTCGGCGCTCGGACCTCTGATCGGAGGCGTGATCCGCGACGTTTCGGGAAGCTTCTCGCTCATCTTCATATTGCTGTCGGTTCTATCAGCCGGCGTCTTCATGGTCGTGCTTTTCATGAAGCCGCCTTATCTTGAGGATCTGTCCTCTACTGAAGGCGACCCAGTTGGCGACGCTGACATCAAGTACGGGCAGATGGCTGAGTAATCTCAATAAGCTGACCAGCTTCGATCAAGCCTCGATTTCAATTTCCTCCGATGGAGTCTGCCATGCCGTCAGATCGCGTACCCAATTTGGCCAGTCAAAAGTCAGCTTCGCCGAAAACAACCTGGACTAAGTGGCTGAGGCCAGATCCGTACGCACTTGTGCTGCTGTCCGTGGTAGTTACGGCGAGCATTTTGCCATGTCGTGGAGATGCAGCGGTCGGCTTCGAGTGGTTGACCAAAGTAGCCATATTCCTGTTGTTCTTCATGCACGGTGCAAAGCTGTCTCGCGCAGCCATCCTCGGGGGTATTGGTGCCTGGAGACTCCACACGCTCGTTCTGATGGGCACGTTTCTTCTGTTTCCGGCGCTCGGTCTGCTAGTGAGCACACTGCCTAATTCTCTGGTGAGCCCTACAGTCAAGATGGGTTTCCTGTTCCTCACCATATTGCCCTCCACGGTCCAGTCCTCGATCGCATTCACCTCCATGGCCAGAGGAAATGTAGCAGCAGCAGTTTGCACGGCATCACTGTCGAACATGCTTGGCGTGTTCATCACGCCGCTTCTGGCGGGCCTCCTGATGCGGTCTGAGCTTCAGTCGGGTGGGGGAGATCTGTTGGGGGTGATGCAGTCCATCATATTGACCCTGCTGGCCCCCTTCCTTGTCGGCCATCTCAGCAGGCCCCTCATCGGCGCATGGATTGACCGGAACAAGGGCGTTCTTTCAAAGCTCGATCGTGGCGCGATCCTGCTCGTTGTCTACACTGCATTCAGCGCGGCCGTCGTAGATGGAATTTGGTTGCGCGTATCGGGATTTGATATTGTTACGATCCTCTTCCTGAGCGCACTGGTGCTCTCAGTGGTATTGTTCCTCACGCGCAAGGCGGCGCAAGTGGCCAGGCTGAACAAGTCGGACGAGATCACCTTGGTCATGTGCGGATCGAAGAAGAGTCTCGCAAGCGGTGTACCGATGGCTGCGGCATTGTTTGCCCCAGCCCAAGTTGGCGTCATCATACTGCCCTTGATGATATTCCATCAGATGCAGTTGATCGTATGCGCCATGATCGCGCGGAGCTATGGCGAGCGGACTGAAATACCAGAAGAGACAGAGGTGCTCGGCGAGGCGAGCGCCTAGCCGAACTGAAAAGCCGATACGGTCGAGTTCATGACATTGTCTGAAAAGACTTTCCGGCCTGTCTCGTCATGGCCCGCGCCAGCTGCGACCATGAGTGGAAGCAAGTGCTCTTCCCGAGGATGCGAGTTCCGGCCCTGAGGTGCGTCCAGCCATCGGCTGAGCTTGACCCAGCGTTCTTCAAGATCACCTGTTTCGAGTACATCTGTCAGCCATGCGTCGAATTCAGCAGACGGTGCGGTGGCCATGGGTGTCCGGAAGGCGCGCATATTATGATAGCTCATGCCGCTGCCGATGATGAGGACGCCTTCTTCTCTCAATTGGCTGATTGCCTTGCCGACCTTCAGATGTTTTTCCGGAGAGAGGTCGCGGGTGAGTGATAGGGTCAATATCGGAATGTCGGCATCAGGGAATGCAACCAATAGCGGCACGAACACGCCATGATCATAGCCCCGGGAACTTTTCAAGGGCGCATCAAGGCCTTGCTCCACCATCAATTCCTGAACGCGATTTGCGAGATCCGGTGCGCCCGGAGCAGGATAGTTGAGCTCATAAGTGTGAGCCGGAAACCCGGAATAGTCGTAAATCATGTCTGGCGAGGCGGCCGTGGAGACGGTGAACTCCTGTTCCTCCCAATGGGCTGATACAACCAAAAGGGCTTTTGGTTTCTCGGGCAGGCTGGATGGTATGCTTTTCAGCCATTCGGCTGTCTTGTCCCACGTATCGACCGGTCCGCCCATCAGCGTCCAGTCCATGAAAAAGCATGGGCCACCTCCATGTGGAATGAACAGGGTGGGCATTTTCGTGGAGGAAGCAGTCATTTTCTATTCCCGATGCTGATCGATACATGGTGTCTTTAGTGCATGTGGCTGCCGGGTGTCTTGCTTTCTCGCGTCCGCAAACTTGTCCGCGCCGGGGTCAATCATGTGTGAGCTCGAAACCAGTGCCGCAACTAGTTGGGCGCATATGAACAAGACCAAATAGCGGGCTTGAACTCTGATCCAACCGGTAGGCGATTTGGTTCAAGGAGTAAGTTATGGCGTTGGTGGAAGAGACACGAACAAGCAAGATCAAGGTTCAGCCGGAAAATCTGCACCATTTGAAAGCGACACCGGAAACCGTGCACTGGGGATACTTCCACCCCAACATCAAGCCAGCGCTCCGCGTTAAAAGTGGCGATCTCATTCAGGCTGAAGCGATCACGCACCATGCCGGGGATGCTCCGGAACTGATGATGGATGAAACTGTCAAGGCAATCTGGGAGGGTGTTCAACCCGAAGATCGTGCGCCGGGTGTCCATATCATGACCGGTCCGATCTATGTAGAAGGTGCCGAACCAGGTGACATGCTGGAAGTGCGCTACTTCCGTATGGTTCCCCGCTGCAATTACGGATCCAACCTCGCTGCGAACTGGGGCCACCTCTATCAGGAGTTCGATGAGAAGGAGCGCGTGACCATCTATGAGCTTGATCCGAATGCGAACACGGCTCACGCGCTCTATGCCTATGATTTCGAAGGAAAATATCTGATCCCCGGGACCGTTACACATTGTCCTGAGTGTGACCGCGAACCTGCTTTGGTTGGCGTCCGCGTGCCGGCAAGGCCGCATTTGGGAACTGCGGGAGTCGCGCCCGCCATTGACGAGCGTATCAGCACAATTCCACCGGGCCTGCATGGGGGAAACATCGACAACTGGCGCATCGGAGCCGGCGCCACGATGTATTATCCTGTGCAGGTGAAGGGCGGGCTGTTTTCGATCGGTGACCCCCATGTCAGCCAGGGCGATGGTGAGATCAGCGGCACGGCAATTGAAGCTTCCCTCGACGTGCTGTTCCAGATCGTACTCCGAAAGGACTTCAAGTTTCCTTCGCCGCTTCTTGAAACCCCGGATCACTGGATTGTTCATGGGTTTGACGAAGACCTGAACCAGGCAATGAAGAATGCCTCATTGGACATGCTTCATCTGCTCACTGAGCATCAGGAGCTTAGTCGAAATGATGCCTATTCTCTGATGAGTGTCGCGACCGATTTTGGGGTGACCCAAGTCGTGGACGGCACGCAAGGAATTCACGTCAAGATTGACCGTGGCATCTTCCCTGAAAAAGGTGTTGTCAAAGATATCGACTAGATTGGACGTCATTGATTTATGACGATTTTATCCAGTTGAACGCAGTATTCAGGCGAGGCTTGATCAGGACTGCTCGACTTTTAGGCAGTCGCAGTCGTCAACCGGATCGGCATGGGCGGGATGCGTTGACCGACGGTACGGCAAACTGAGGATCAAAGATGTTGATGGCTGGGTGCCATAATCCGATCGGAGCCAATCTGTGCAGTTTACAACCAACGCATATCCAAAAGAGCAGAGAAAGGATGCCTGGCACTTCGCGCTACAGCGATTTTCGATGGAGTTGCTTGCGCATGAGGGTGAGCTCTACGGTGAACTGGTAAGCTTTCGTAGTGCCCAGGATTTTACATTTGTCCGGATCACCTCCACCCAGCACCGGATAAGACTCGATCTATCGCAAGGCCCATCCCAGTTCTGGCTCATAATGCTGCTGGAGGGCGATCTCGTCGCCAAGACTGATACCACAACGATTGAAGTCTCCGAGGGCGATGTTGTGTATGGGGTCGGTGATCTGGACGTGTCGCTCGATTTCAAGCGTGACAACCGGTTTTTGATGGTACAGATCCCGGTCTCTCATCCGGCGCTGAGGATAAGGTCCAAGCCTCAAGCAGATATTTCGAATTTGGTATCCGAAGCTGGAGTTGGCCGCATGCTGTCAGGCCTGTTGCGCTCTGTTGCGGACACGATCACGGATGTTGATGACGACCAGATGCGTCCGACTGAGGTTGCGCTGCCAGAGTTCATTTCTACGGCCTTGATGAGCGAGGCCTCGACCAAGGAACTTGGCGGGGCTGCTGGTGTTCGGGCAGCTTTGCTGGAGCGTATATTCCAAACCATCGAGATGAGATTGAGCGATCCTGAGTTGAACCTTCATCAGATTGCCAAAGAGCACAATATCTCCCCACGTTATCTACAAAAGCTGTTTGAATCCGTTGGAGACAGTTTCGGGCATTTCGTAAAATTGCGGCGATTGGAGAGATGCCGACTCGACCTCAGAAGCCCTTTGCACGCGCAGAGATCGATTTCGGATATCCTGTTCCAATGGGGCTTCAATGACAGTGCCTCATTCAGTCGGGCATTCCGCGAACAGTACGGTATGAGTCCGCGGGAGTATCGCCGGATGCCGCCGGGCGACGAATCAGAATCCGAAGTGCTGCAGCGCGGGCGGCCCCCTACGGCGAAGGATCAGGTGATTGAGCCCGAAGAGCCGGAACAAACAGATGACTTTCGCGATGCCGATGATGCTGGTGAGATAGGGACTGTTGCGCCTGTGCCCGTAAAGCGCGGCGCGCGACACCATTATCTGCCCGTTACACCGGATACGATCCATTGGGGCCATTTCAGCAGCTCGCTCAAGCCGGTCCTCACGGTGGAATCCGGTGACTATGTGACGGTCGAGACACTCACGCATCACGCCAATGATGATCATGATCGCATGGTGAAGGGTGATCAGGCGGTTGAGGACATCTATCGCTGGACTGCGGAGGGCAAAACCGTCAATCGTCGGGGCGCTGGCGCACTCGACTCCTCTTCGTCGACAGGCCGCGGTGCTGGTGAGGGGTTTGGCGTCCATATCTGTACCGGTCCAATCGAGATTGCCGGCGCAGAACCCAACGACATTGTTGAAATCCGTATCCTGGAGCTGAAGCCGAGAACGAGTGCCAATCCGAAATATTCCGGGCAGTCTTTCGGGAGCAACGCGGCGGCGTATTGGGGATTTCAGTACAATGACCTGCTGACCGAGCCAAAACAGCGAGAAGTGATCACAATTTATGAAGTCGAAAGTGAGATGGGCCGTTCGTGCGCTCGCGCGGTCTATAATTATCGCTGGACCCCTCAGACTGATCCCTTCGGGGTTGTGCACGAATTGTATGACTACCCAGGCCTGCCGGTGGACACCAGCACGATCGAAAAGAACTATGATGTATTACGGAACATCGAAATACCGGTACGTCCTCATTTCGGGGTAATCGGGTTGGCACCGCCGCAGACGAAGCTCGTGGATTCGATCCCGCCAGGAAATTTTGGCGGAAATCTCGACAATTGGCGAATTGCTCCGGGATCCAGCCTGTTCCTGCCCGTTGGTGTGCCTGGTGCGCTTCTTTCGCTTGGCGACCCGCATGCATCGCAAGGTGACTCAGAACTTTGCGGTACGGCAATTGAGTGTTCGATGACTGCCTTGATACAGCCGATCCTGCATCGCGCGAGCGAGAAGATGGGGCATATCCGCGATCTTGATTATCCGCTGTTGGAAACTTCCGATGCATGGGTGATCTTCGGGTTCAGCCATCCGAATTATCTGAAGGAACTCGGTTCTTCGGCGCAGAGCGATATCTATAAAAAGTCCTCGATCGACCTCGCGATGAGGGACGCCTTCCGCAAGGCGCGGCGGTTTCTGATGACGGCTCGCGACCTCGACGAGGACGAAGCGATCTCGCTGCTCTCTGTTGGTGTCGATTTCGGTATCACACAAGTCGTCAACGGAAACTGGGGCGTTCACGCGATCATCCGGAAAGAGTTGTTCACTGCGTGATTTGAGCGCGATGTTCTCCCGATGTTTCCCTTAAAATGGCTGCCGGGAAACATGTTGTGCGCGCAGAGACAAGAATGTGCACGCTGTGAATGACAGATTGAAGCTGACAGAAGCAGGAAGGACCGGACAATGCCGATCACCATCACCGAGCAATTCATCCAGTCCCTGGCGACATCCAAACAGGACGTGCTGGAAGCCGAAACATTGCCACCTGAATGCTACACCGACGCCAATTTCTACGAATTCGAGAAGGAGGCGCTCTTCACTCACGATTGGCTGTGTGTTGGTCGGGAAGAGTGGGTTTCGGAGCCCGGTGACTATTTCACGACTTCGACCGTGAATGAGCCGATCGTTGTTGCGCGGAATCGCAAGGGTGAGTTGAAGGCCATGTCATCGGTATGCCAGCACCGCGCCATGCTCGTGGCCGAGGGGAGCGGGAATGCGCGCGGGTTCGTGTGTCCTTATCACCATTGGAGCTATTCGCTTGACGGTGACCTTGTGGGCGCCCCTGCAATGAACAAGACGTGCGAGTTTGATCGCAAGGCGAATGGGCTCCCGAACTTCAAAGTTGAGGTCTGGGAAGGTTTCATCTTTATCAATTTTGATCAGGATGCAGCGCCGCTAGCCCCTCGATTGGTCCACGTGCAGGAGGCAATCAAGGGATATGACCTTGCCAGTGCTGAAGGTCCGCGCCCGGATCCGGCACCACGCCTGATGTGGAATTGGAAAGTCATGTTCGAGAATAACAATGACGGTTACCACGCCAGCCGGTTGCATCATGGACCCCTGCATGACTTTGTACCTTCCGAGCGTGCAAGCTTTCCGGACGCACCGGAGGGCGCGGCAGGTTATCTGAGGTTCAATGGTACGCTCCATCCGGATGCGAGCTTCAATCCGACTCAGAAGGCTGTGCTGCCCGTATTCCCTGGCCTCTCTGACGAGGCGCGCCAGCGGATGACGTTTGCGAACATCCCACCGAGCCTGTCGCTCGTTATGACAAGCGACATGGTGATCTATCTGATCATTCGTCCTGACAGCCCGGAAACGCATTACATGGACACGGGCGTGCTTGTTGCGCCTGGGGCCATGGAAGACGAAGCCTATGAGCACAAGATGGAGATGATCATGAATTCGACATCCCATATTATTGCTCAGGATTGGCATGTTGACGAAATGGTCCAGCTCGGACTGCGGTCGCGCTTTGCCAAACGGGGGCGCTATTCCTGGCAGGAAGGAGCGCAAGCGCAATTCAATGAATGGCTCGTTGACCGGTATGTTTCGGAGTGGAACCGCCGCGCTGAGCCGACAGATGATGCCAGCATTGCGGCAGAGTAGAGTAGGCCGATCACGTGAGGCGGCCCGAGCATCCAACCACCTGGAGATTCAATACGCGGTCGGTTCCGCCAGCTGACAGAAATGCAGCTTGGGCGAATGCAATGCGTAGATTGCGGTTGCCATTTGTGTCTGATCCCGCTGGCCAGCCCGTTGACGGACAGATGATTATTCAGACCTCCACCATGGGTCTGCAGTTCGCCTGGATTGAGTCTGGTCGTCAGGTGATTGATGGTCGGGAACTTGAGCAGGGCGAGGGCCTCTGGCTGCTCGTCCTTTTGAAGGGGGATGCAAGGTTCAGCGCAGACAAGTTCTCGGTGAATGTTGACAACAAGATGATCGTCTTTGGCGCGACACGTCATGATTCCCGCCTGGAAGTGAGTGAAAACAACGCGATACTATTCGTCCGAATTCCCGCCGTGGCGCTGGGCGGACGATTGATTGCACCGACCCATTATCAAGCTGGCACGCTCGACGGCAACTCCGGAGTTGGACGTATGCTGATCAGCATACTTCACATACTGGCCGATGAGATTGGAGATATCTCCACGCAAGATCTTCGACCGGTCGAGCTTTCCCTGATCGAGATGTTGTCCAGCAAACTACTCGGTGTTGCCGGAAAACGTTCGTTGGGTGGTGCGGAAGGTGCACGCGCTGCCCATTTGCACAGAATCCAACAGACACTGGAAACGTTAATATGGGACCCCGATCTGACAATCGCAAAGGCGGCAGACGAAGTCGGCGTTTCACCACGGTATCTGCAGCGTCTGTTTGCCGCTGATAATCGGAGCTTTAGCGGCTACCTCAAGAAGAGGCGACTGGAGCGCTGTCATGCCGACCTGATCAGCCCGCTGCATGCGCAGGAATCCATTTCGGAAGTTGCATACCGCTGGGGGTTCAGCAGTTCGGCACATTTCAGCCGGAGCTTCCGCGACCATTTCGGGCTGTCGCCACGAGAACATCGCCGTTCCGGTCTGGCGAACCAGATCGAGGATGAAATGAAGGTCAACAAATTGTGGGGGCAGTATCAAGAGCTGTCGAAAGACCGCCTTTAAGTTTGGCTTCAGCAGATGGCGTCCCGAAAGGGCGCGTGAAAGTAAGTATAGGGATTATATATGACTTCTCCGAACACTCTGATTTTCGTCGACCTCATGTCAGACGATCCGGTCAAGGCCGGAAAATTCTATGCAGCTGTCATGGGCTGGGAAGACGATGTTCGAATGGATGGCCAGTTCTGCCGCATGGTGCCAGGCGGGAACTTCAAAAACCCCGACGGGTCTGACAGCGAGATCGGGAACCTGCATATCGGAATTGGGGATGTCGCAAACTTGCGCCCGAATCCTGACCCCGCTGGCGTGGATCCGCGCACCTTGTCTCCGTTTGCGAGGTCATCCCGCCTGTGGGTGTTAGTGAGCGAAGACGACTCTGTCGACAGGATCATGACCGCCGCAGTTGAGCATGGAGCGGAAGTTCTGTGGCGGAACCATTACTGGAAAGAGTTTAATGGTTTCAATGACGCATTCCGTGATCCTTGGGGGAACGAAATCATCCTGTGGAGGAAAGGTGGCGTCGATCCCGTTATTCCGGAAGGCTATACGAGCGAGTGACCGAAGTGATGGGAGCGGATGTGGCCGGGAAACCGGAAAGTGCTAGCCGGGCAGGAGTGGTTGTCGCTGCAACTGTCGGCAACATTGTCAGCACCACTCCCGCCATCAGTGCCGTCTTCAGCCTGTTCCTGATCCCTATTTCAACAGAATTCGGATGGCCACGGGCAGTGGTGTCGGGCGTGCTGCTTCTAACTGCGGTGATGTCCGCTATCATCTACCCCTTGGCTGGTCGGCTGTCGGATCGTTGGGGATCTCGCCGAGTTATTTTTGTTGGAAACGCGCTTTTCGCTCCGGCGATTGCGGGTTTGGCTCTGGCCGATGGTTCAGTGGTCCAATTCTACTTGTTGTTTGCCATCGTAGGAGCGGCTGGAGCAATCCCATCCACACCAGCCTATTCCAAAGTCATATCCGAATGGTTCGATGAGAAGCGGGGGCTGATGCTCGGCGTAGCCGCGGGATTCGGCAACGGCATCGGATCAACTTTCATGCCCATCGCGGCTGGTCTGATGCTGGTCCAGTTCGGGTGGCGCGGCGCATACATTGGCATCGGTTTGATCGTATTCTGCCTGGGCTTTCCAACGCTTCTCGCCTTGCTGAGGGATGCGCCTGGGAGGGTCGAGGAAATCAAGCTCCGCGAGCGACAGCTTGATGTGCCGGACATCCCTGCGGCTCCTCTGCCCGGCGTCAATCTCGCAGAGGCAACTTCAACTCGGACATTCTGGATTTTGATGGCGGCAGTCGCGCTCGGAGCGGGCTGTATGACTGCCATCTTTACCCATGTGGTTCCGATGCTCATGGATCGAGGTATCGTTATCCAGCAGGCCACACTTGCAATCAGCATCTTCGCGCTGGTCACAGCGGGATGGCAGGTGGTGACGGGATATCTGCTCGATAAATTCTACACGCCAATTGTCGCGGTACCCATGTTCGCGGCCGCTATACTGGGCCTTCTTTGCTTTCAGTTCAGCCAGTCCATGGTTGTGATATATTTTGGGGCGGCCTTGATGGGAGTTGGTCTTGGCGCAGAGTTCGGATGTCTGTCCTATTTTGTGTCTCGATACTTTGGTCTCAAAGCCTTCGGTATGATCATCGGCGTGTACTACTCCGTGGTCATTATATTTCAGGGTGGCGCACCAGTCCTTATGGATGTGGGATTCGACGTGACGGGCAGTTACGAGGCGTCGGTGTGGGTGCTGTCTGTTCTGTTGGCCATCGGGGCCGCGCTTATCCTTTTACTGCCTGCGTTTGAGATACAGCGACCCTCCGCATCACTGGAGGCATCTGCGTCATGAGCAAACTCAACATTCTTGGAAGCGTGAATTTGGACATAGTTTTGCGAGTGCATGACCTTCCGCGACCAGGTGAAACTGTGCACGCGACACAATCTGAGCGGTATCTTGGCGGCAAGGGCGCCAACCAAGCGGTGAGCGCCGCCCGAACGGGCGCCGATTTGAGGTTTCGCGCCTGTGTGGGCAACGACGAGGATGGCGAATGGCTTACTGCGCAATTGGCCGCACACGCGGTGACGCCTGCAGACGTAGAAGTCATTGCCGGTGAAGCGAGTGGACGCGCCTATGTATGCGTTGATCAGGCCGGCGAAAATCTCATCATCGTACATGCTGGCGCAAATGATCGTTTAAGCCTAATGGCTGAGCCAGTTGAGCCAGTTGAGCCAGTTGAGCCAGTTGAGCCAAGCCGAGTTGCGCTTGCCCAACTGGAAACGCCTATCGCTTCGACCGTAGACTTTTTCCGGACACACCGGGACCGGGGAACAATTACAGTACTAAACGCCGCCCCAGCCGTGGCTGAAGCCCGGGATTCCCTTTTCGCGCTAACAGACATCCTTATCCTGAATGAATCCGAGTTGGCCTTCTACGCCGGAAGAGAGGTCCTGCCAGAAGATGTCGAGGATATTACAATGCTTGCGAGAGAGCTTATTGCTCACGAAAACCAGGTCATTGTTCTCACCTGTGGTGCTGCCGGTGCTTTGGCTATCACCCAAGATGGGCTCGACTTCACACCGGCTCGCCTCACGAAGGTTCGCGACACAACGGGGTCGGGCGATTGCTTTTGTGGCGCGCTCTGTGCGCGATTGGCAACGGGGGCTGAACTTGACCAAGCGATCTACTTCGCCTCGGTTGCAGCGTCCTTGTCTGTGGAAAAGAACGGCGCAGCTGCATCAATGCCAAGTCTGGAAGACGTTGAGCTTGCGATTTTTGAAATGACCGCAGCGGAGGTATCAGGATGAAAACCTGGCTAATAACAGGCGTGGGAAAAGGTTTGGGAAAAGACCTGGCTGAGACAGTCCTGCAACGCGGAGATCGGGTTGTCGGCACAGTGCGGTCCGAACGCGATGCGCAAACCTTCGCGGAGACTGATCCGCAACTTGCCGTGCCGATTTTTCTGGACGTCACACACTTTGACGACATCCGTGAAACGATCAACGAGGTCGAGAAGCGTTTTGGCCAAATCGACGTGCTCGTGAACAATGCGGGCTATGGGCTCACCGGTGCGATCGAGGAGACGCCGCTGGACAAGATCAAGGCCTTGTTCGAGGTCAACGTGCTCGGCGCGGTTGCCATGATTCAGGCGGTGCTGCCGGGCATGCGCCAACATCGAAGCGGCCATATCATTAACATCACGTCGGTGAGTGGTCTGGCACCCTGGGCGGGCACTGGAATATATGGAGCCAGCAAATATGCGATGGAGTGTATTGGGCAGACACTCGCTGATGAGGTCCAGCCCTTGGGTATCCATGTGACCAATGTGGCGCCGGGTGGCATGCGCACCGATTTTTCAGGTGGATCGCTGGATTCGGCCCCGCCGAGTATATCGGACTATGATGGCACAGCGCATTTGGCTCATGAAGTTCTGACGGAAGGCAAAGGAAAGGAACCGAGTTCCCCCACGAAGATTGCGCATGCGATATGCGAGATGACAGAAATGGATGTTCCACCCACGCTGCTCGTCTTGGGGAGTGATGCCTATAAGTACGCTATAGGTCACTTGGCGAATTTGAGTGACGGCATCGAAGCGTTCAAAAATGTCAGCTTGGCCGTCTCTGCAGACGGCATGTGAGAATTCCGATGCCTTCACTACTGTCGGAAAGAATTTGTGTGACACCGGGCAAGACCGCTTCACTCTTTCATTCTAGCATCTCCAGGATGCAAAACCCCGTAAACCGAGTTTGGAGATCATCATGAGCACGATGGAAACATGTGAGCCTGTCACCAGCGCCGCTGCGTGGAGGGGTGACCAGATCAAGGCGGGCGAAGATTGGATCTACCATTTGTCTCCGGTTCAGATCGCAGAGCTTGAGGATCTGGGTGCAAAGTTCGTCGAAGACGACCCAGACTTGCGGTTCGTTCAAGCCTCTGAATATCCGCTGAAAGCATGTGCCGACGCGATCGCGGAATGGGGAAGTGATGTAGATACAGGTCGCGGGTTTGTGCTCGTTCGTGGATTGAGAACACATCTCTACTCGGACGCACTTTCATCTGCGATCTATTACATTCTCGGCCTGCATATGGGTGATCCGATCCGACAAAACGAGATGGGCGACCTGCTGGATCACATTTATGCAACCTCCGACAAGACGATGGATGACCCAACCGCGCTGTCGTCCAAGGTTCGTGACAAGCTGGTCTTCCACTCCGACAGCTCGGATGTCGTGGCCCTGATGTGCTTGAGGCCTGCAAAAGCCGGGGGGGCATCCTGCCTTGTTTCGGGCGCCGAAATTTATAATGAGATCTTGCGACGCCGGCCGGACCTGGCGCCGCTTCTGCTTGAGCCATTCCACTGGGACTGGCGCCGGCAAGACCACAATGCGCCAGCGAACACTTATACCTCGCCGATCATCAGCATCGAAGAAGGCGTGTTCAGCATGTATGCGGGCTCGTTGTACATTCTGACGGCTCAGGATTATCCCGGCGTCCAGCAGTTGAGCGACGCGCAGAAAGAGGTGCTGGAGCTGTTTGACGAGATCACATATGAGCCTGGCATGGCCATCGAGATGGATTTCCGCCCCGGTGATATTCAGTGGCTCTCCAACTATGGCGCTTTGCATTCTCGAACCGAATTTTTCGATTTCCCGGAACCACAACGCAAGCGTCACCTTTTGCGGCTCTGGCTGAGCCGGGATGCAGGACGACCTGTCGTCGACGGATTTGGAAAGAATGGAGTTGTCCAGGTTCGCGAAAAGCCGCGCGAGGGTGCAGACGATGACAATGCGGGGAAATTCAAGATTGCGGACGCCGCTGTTCCACGAATGATATCCTGAGGTATCCGAGCAATCGGAACGCCGCGCGTAGCCGTTAAAAACAGAGGATGACCTGAATGCCGCAACTACGCATCGTCAAAAGATCCGGAGAAGAAGCGATCATCGACGCAACCGCTGGACATAGTGTGATGGAAGCCATCACCAATTCGGGCGTAGAGGACATTGCTGCGATTTGCGGAGGAGCATGCGCGTGCGCGACCTGTCACGTGTATGTGGCGGAAGAATTTAGCGAGCTTGCCGGAGCCGCCTCGGAATCCGAGCGCGAATTGCTGGACTTTTCAGATAATGCACGCCCGCAATCGCGGCTATCTTGCCAGATCATCATCACCGAGGCCTTGGCAGGTTTGCGAGTGGAAGTGGCGCCGGAAGAAGATTGAGCAAATGCGCTCTGAAGCGAGCCGATCAATAGTTGAGGCGCGAATAGTCAAGAATGCTGGGTAAATGTCGGGTGATATTTCAGTCAGGAAATGAGGGAAGTGAAGCATGTCTCAGCAACTGGTGCCAACAAAATTCGATCTGCCGTCCGACGTTGGAGGCAAGGATCTTGGCATCTTTATGCCAATTGCGAATGGCGGATGGATTTTGTCGAAGAACAAGCCAGAGCTTGATGGGTCGTATGCCTACAATCGTCAGGTGGCGGTTCTTGCCGAGAAGCATGGATATGATTTCATCATGTCTATGGCAAAGTATCGCGGCTATGGCGGTGAAACCGAGCACTGGAATTCGACGCTTGATGCGACCGTGACAATGGCTGCACTCGCGGAGGTGACTGAGCGGGTAAAGGTCTGGACGACGGTTCATACCATTCTTCAGAATCCGGGCACCGTGGCCAAGATGATTGCAACGTTGGACCAGGTCACCAAAGGCCGAGCCGGCCTGAATGTTGTGACCGGTGCCTACAAGGGCGAGTTCTCGCAAATGGGTATGTGGCCGGAAGGTGTCGATCACGACGCCCGGTACGATCTCGCCAAGGAATGGATTCAGGCGATCAAGGCCCTTTGGACCCAGCCATCGGTGACGATGCAGGGGGATTATTTTCAATTGGAGGACTGTGTGTCCAACCCCAAACCATCGACCAAGCCTTTCTTGGTTTGTGCCGGTTCGTCGGAAGTGGGCATGCGCTTCAGCGCCAATGAAATGGACGCCATTTTTCTCTCCGGCGATGTACCTGAAAAGCTGGCGCAGTCGAGTAACAAGGTAAAGGGCATAGCGGCTGATATGGGGCGTTACATCCGCACATATGCCATGCAGACTATCGTGCTGGGCGAGACCGACGCGGAAGCCGAGGCGACCGCCCTGCATTACCGGGAAGGCTTGGATGAAGAAGCCTTACGCGGAATGATGCGTGCTTACGGCTTTCTCGACGCAGAGATTGGCGAGGAGAATGCTTTCGTGAAAAAGGCACGCTCATCCTTTATGGCACCTCATGTGGCTGGCTCACCAGACACTGTTATCCAGAAAATCGGTGAGTTGCTGGAAGTTTCGGGAATTGATGGGCTCATGCTGATCTTCCCGGACTATATTTCTGCCATGCCTCTGTTTGCTGAACACGTTATGCCGAAATTGCGGGCGAAGTTTCCTGCGCTTGCCGGGGCCGCGTAGATGACGTCGTCGCTTTCTGTTGATGCGCTTCCGCATGTCGATCCAACCCTCTTGAAGGGGATCATTGCGCCAGCGCGAACAGCTCTTTTGCTGATTGATGTGCAGGTTGACTTCGTATCGCCGGATGGCGTGATCGGAATGGCGGGCGTTGATATGTCCGGTATCAACTCTGCCATCGACAAGATGGAAACATTGCGTGCTGTAGCCAAGGTGCAAGGAGCAGCTGTAGCTTTCGTCCGAGTGGTTACGCGGGAGGAAACAGATTCCACCGCCCTCAAGAATCTATATGCCCGGCGCGGACGTCCTGGCCAGCATGCAATCTGCCGTGCAGACGAGCCAGGTTCCGACTATTATCGACTGTTCCCGGAGGACGGAGACATCGAGATTGAGAAAGTCTTGTTTGATGGCTTCCATGGAACGGATCTGGAGGAGCAATTGCGCGCACGTGAAATCGACACAGTATTGGTCGCGGGCGTGACGACTGATTGCTGCGTAGACCAGACCGCGCGATCGGCGTTCCATCGAAATTTCAACGTGATAGTGGTGTCTGATGCATGCGCGGCTTATGAAGATGCGCTGCACGCCGGGGGGTTGTTGGCGCTCGAAAAGAACTGCGCTTTGCTGGCAGATACTAAGTCGGTTCTTTCTGCTTGGAGCGGTATTTCGGACGAGGCCTGACAAAGCAGCTGCTGAGACAACTTTGCATTCTGCTCGAAGATTAAAAAATCAGTTCGCATGCCGTCAATAATGCGCCGCCAACATGTGCGATTGTATGGTCGTGGTGGACGTCCGGCATCAGGCCGTATCTGATCGACGTCTCGCACCTTTTTGAAGGGAAGCGGGCATGTATCGAAAATGGATAATTTTTGCGGTTGTCGTTGCCGGTTTTTTTGTCTTGAATGCGAGTACATTTGCTTCTCTTGGGGTCGTTTTGTTCGTCATGGCGGATGACCTCGGTTGGTCTTACACGTCCGCTGGTTTGAGTTTCACGATTCTGGGGTTGGCCGTGGGTTTGACCAGCTTCCTGCCAGCCATCCTGTTGCAGCGGATCGGCGCGCGCCTGACTTTCTGTTTCGGTTTTTTCTGCGTCGCCTTGGGTTTTGGGCTGGCCAGCGCCAGCCAGGGGCTTGGCATGTTCTTCGCGGCAATGTGCCTTGCGGGTGCCGGATTTTCTCTGGCCGGGAACGTCACGGCCGTCTGGCTGATCGGTGAATGGTTTCCGGAGCATACTGGACGCATGATTGGTCTCTATCTCATGCTGGGAGGAATTGGAGACATTATGGGTCCCAGCCTCAGCCACTACATGATGGAATGGACCAATTGGCGTTTCAATTGGATGCTGCTGGCTGTCATCTGCGGCGTTCTCATCCTTGTTGGTGGAGCATTCATCACAGAGCGCCGAGACGTATCCGGGGGCGAGGCGAGGACTGACAACTCGCGCGGGCCCAACGATGCAAAGGAAGTCGACGGGGCTATTCCATCCTGGAGAGTGGCTATCGGACGGCCTCTGTTTCTGATCATAGCGGCCGCCATCACGTTCAATCTCGCCTGCGTTACGACGGTGCATTCCATTGCTGTGAGCCACTTGAAGCTTCTTGGCCTGTCTCCAGCTGTCGGGGCCTTGGGGCTCAGCTTCATGGCGTTCGTATCGCTGGCGTTCAAAGGACTGGCAGGTCCGCTCTGTGAGCGGTTCTCGTCCCGCCACATGTTGGCATTGAGTATGGCGCTGCAGGCTGTCGGGGTCGTCATGTTTGCTGTCGCGACCAACCCGGCCCTTGTTCTGGTGTCATCACTAATGTTTGGCGCTGGCTGGGGTATCACTGTTGTCGCAACCATGGTTCTGCTTGTGGACTGCTTTGGGCGGGTGATTGGTGCACAATTGCTAGGCGCGGCTCACCAGATTTCGTCTATTGCTGCCTTTGGCCCGTTGGCAGCTGGAATGGCAGCTGACAAAATCGGCTCGTTCGCGCCCGTCTTCTTTGCGTTCGCGGTGGCCCTTGGTGTGCTGGCTTTGATTATACAGGTTCTTCGCGACCCTGGAATGTTGAAGCCTTCTCAGGCGTTCACTCGACCGGTTTAGAATGCGGCAAGAATAACCATTATTCGATCATTTTGCACGGCCTGTCCAGCGAGGTGGTGGGCTGTGTTTGTGGGTGTAGAGAATAGGTGTTAAGTGCCAATTTTAAAGAGTTTTCAATTATTTTGGCGCTGGAAATCAAGTCAGACCCAAAACCCGGACATAGCGTAGGGTATCGCAAATTCTGTGATTTCTGCAGCTTGAGGGATAATGTCATGGGTCGGAACAAAAAAATCATTTTGAAGTATAGCGTCGCATGTGCGGCAATGAGTTTGGCCCTTATTCAGGGTGGAAGCGCGTTTGCGGACGATGCTGCTGGTGATGACGATTCGGTTCGTAATATGAACCAAATTACCGTTTACGGAGAAAAGCGCGAAACTACTCTCCAGGATGCGCCAATCGCATTGAGCGCGATCACGAGTGATATTCTTGACCAGGCTGGCATTACGGACCCCAGCCAATTGAATGGCTATGTGCCTGGCTTGATGATCACCAAGAGTGGTGGGTCCGAGCGCATCGTGACAATCCGGGGAGTGGGTCAGCAGACGCCAGAAAACTTTGCAACTATTCCGGGCGTCTCCTTTCACGTAGATGGTGCGTTCCTGCCGAATTCAATCGCGTTGAATATGGGCTTTTTCGACGTTGACCGCATTGAGGTTCTGAGAGGTCCGCAAGGCACTGTGTTCGGGCAAAGCTCAACGGGCGGATCAATCAACATTATCACCAAGCAGCCAACCCTTGATGAGTACAAGGGCACCTTCAAGGCAACGCTCGGCGACTACAATTACGTTCAAGGGTTTGCGTCTTACAACGTCCCCATAGGTGAAACGGCAGCTATTCGTGGCTCCATTCAGCAAACGTCCCATGATGGCTATGCGACTGCCACCAGTGTAGATGGCGGATATGAGCTCGATGATGCCGACAATGAGCACTATCGCATCGCGGGGCTTTGGGAGCCGACAGACAAGCTGTCCACGACGCTTTCCTATACGCTCTACAATGACAAGCATAATGGTGGTGCCTTGAAGAATCTCGAGGATCCAAACCCCGACATTCGAGAGCTAACACAGGACTTCCCCGCCAAGTTCAAACTGCGTTCAGAGTTGGCGACGTTGAACGTTGCTTATGAACTGCCGTTCGCGACACTCAAGTCGGTGACAAGCTATCAAGATCTGACGCACGACCAGTCATTCGATGCTGATCGGTTGGATATTGCGACATATGGTGGATATGACCATGTTGCGACTTGGGCGACAGATGCCGAGACCTTCATGGAAGAGTTGACGATCAGCTCACTGCCGGAGGCCCCAATTGACTGGATCGCGGGTGTTTTTTACTCTAACACAGATTCCGCTCAATACGTGGTCGAGTATCGTGAGTTGGGGGTCACCTCCATTCCGCCTCTACCTGTACTTCCGAAGGATACGCCTCAATCGGCAATCCCGGGTAATCTGGCTTATGAAAACATCTCCTCGGTGAACCGGGAATCCATCGCCCCATTCTTTCAGGCGACGGTGCCAATCATGACAAATCTGAACGCCACCATCGGCGCTCGCTACAATGATGATAAATATGAGGGCGAAGGCGCTTCCTATTACTCAACTCCCACTCAGAGCTCTTTCGATACCCAGACTTGGACTGGGAAAGTCGGGCTGGACTATGATCTTTCCGAAAACTCCATGCTGTATGCGAGCTGGTCGCGAGGGTACAAACCGGGCGGCCTGAACGGCGGCTCTTCTGGTGCATTGACCGTGTCCACGACCTATGATGAGGAAGTCGTCGAGGCGATTGAGTTCGGTTCGAAGAATACTTTCCTGGATGGGCGCGCGACACTGAACGCTTCCATCTTCTTCAACCAGTATGAAAACATGCAGTTCATTGAAGAGGATCCGATCCCTTATTCGGGTGGCATCGGGAATATTCCTGAAGCGGAGACTTATGGTCTGGAACTCGAAGGTAGCTATCTGGCATTTGATGACCAGCTGATGCTTGGCGGTAATATGGCTTTGCTGGACGGCGAAGTTACAGCGGACTACGAAGCGTTGGATCGTCGTTTGGCCGATATCGCTGCTGCGTCGGCCGAGGCGACCGGTACGATTTATCCTTGGACCTTCGATTGGTTCCTGGCGCGCCAATCCGCTGCGGTGCAAGTCAATGGCAACACGCCACCAAATCTGGCTGACTTGACGTATAATCTGTATGCCGCTTGGTTCCAGCCGATTGGCGATCATGGAGAGCTCACGTCTCGGATCGAGAATGTGTATGTGGGTGAATACGAAGCTCGTATCTTTAATACGGACGGAGCCGATGATGTATCTTCCTACAGCCTCTGGAATGCCTATTTCCAATACAAGCCGAATGAGGGTCCGTGGTACGTTTCTGCTTCTGTGACAAACATCGCGGATGAAGAAGGGGTGTCTGGCCGGTTTGTGGATCCATACTCCAGCGGAACGGTTAGTAATGAGTATGTGCCACCGCGCCAGCTGCTCGTTACGTTTGGCTTCGAATTCTGATCCAGACACTGTGCTAATCGAAACGAAAGGTAACTGACGTGTCAGACTTTGACGGTGACAAGGACTATAGTAGTTTTACGGCCAAACGGGTGACACCCTATCTTGGCGCAGAACTTGAGGGCATAGACCTGACGAAGCCCTTGTCACCGGCTCAGGCTGATGAACTACGCGATGCGCTGGCCCGGTTTCAGGTGATATTTTTCCGGGATCAGCCCATCAGCCATGATGCCCATAAGGATCTGGGGCGGCTGTTTGGACCGTTGGCTATCCATTCGGCCGTTGCAGGGATTGACGGGCACCCGGAGATCGTCGCCATTCATGCGGATGCGGATTCCAAATATGTTGCCGGCGAAGGGTGGCATTCTGACCTGAGCGCTGATGAGGCGCCGCCGCTGGGAAGCATTCTCTACTTGCATACGATCCCGGAAACGGGCGGAGACACAATGTTCTCCAGCATGTACAAGGCCTATGATGCGCTGTCTGATCGGATGAAGGCTTATCTCGATGGGCTTGAAGCGGTACATGATGCCAATCCGGTTTATCATGCTCTGTTCAAGGACTATGATAAGAGGTACCCGGTTGCGACGCATCCGGTTATCCGCACCCACCCTGTCACCGGAAAGAAGTGTATTTTCGTCAATTCGTCTTACACGACCCGGATTGAGGGAATTCCTTCAGAGGAAAGTGACGCGCTTCTCAAGTTTCTGTTTGACCATGTCAAGAACCCGAACTTTCAGGTTCGGTTTCAGTGGCAACCACACTCGATCGCTTTCTGGGACAATCGTGCCGTTCAGCATCTGGCGGTGTGGGACTATTTTCCAGAGGTTCGGTCCGGCTACAGGGTGACAATAGCCGGCGACAAGCCATTCAGCGGCGCACTTCAAAGTCAAAAACTGGAGACAGTTGCTTCAACTGTTTGACCTCTGACTCATCGCGGTAGTGCGAATGAGATTTGAAGACCGGTCAAAACCACCGTGAAACTGCTCAATGCGACTCAGTCCACACCATGCAGCCCAGACCCAGCAGGGGCCAACAGGTTCCTATGCTGAGTCTGTCTGATGTGGATTGACGTGAGCGAGTCGCACCAACTACGCGCCGACCACTGCTGGAAGAGCCTTGCAGAACCGCTCTACATCTTCGATCTTTCCCATCGAAACTCGCGTCCATTCATTATAGTCCATGTATTGTCCGCGAACGGATATGAGCTTTGCCGCCATGGCCTTCTGAACATCATTCGCTTCTTTACCAGACTTGAAGTAAACGAAATTGGTCTGGGACGGTAGCCGCTCAAGACCGAGCGTGTCGACTGTCATGTTCACCATCTCACGAGCTTCAACAATTTTCTGTTTGGAATAGGCTATGAACGCCTCATCCTGGTAGGCACCTATAGCGGCAGCATAAGAAGTGCAGGGAGACCATGACATGACGACACCTCTGATTTTTTCCGCCGTTTCAACGGATGAAATTGAATATCCCATGCGCAATCCAGCCATGCCAAAAATCTTCGAGAAGGTGCGTGTCACAATGACATCGTGGCCTTCATCGATCAGCCCGATACAGGTATTGCCTTCAGGATCATCGGCGAGCTCCATATAGGCTTCATCGACCAGAACGGTGGTTTTTGCAGCCATGCGCTTCACGGCCGATTTCAGCGTTGCCGCGTCTGATACCATACCCGTAGGATTGTTTGGATTACACAGCTGTACGATGCCTGTGTCTGATGTCACTTTTGTCTCGATCGCCGCGAGGTCTACGCTCATATCAGCTGCAAGTGGTACCCGATCGATACTGCCAACGCCCTGGTTGACTGCGTACAAAGCGGTCGTGTCCCAGAAAAGGCGGGGGGCGACAATTGGGCCCGTCTTGCCGTAGATCATCGCGATAGCGCTGAGCACCTCGCCCGACCCGGTGGTCAGAACGACTTGTTCAGGCGCAACACCATGCTTGTCCGCGATGAGCTGTGCAAGCATCTGAATGGCCTCAGGTGATGTGTAGTACGCGCCCTTGTTGGCAGCGTACTCTACCATTTTCAATGCAGCTTTGGAGGGGCCGTATGGATTCTCGTTGCGGGAGAGCAGGGCCACGCCTTCCTTAGGCCCCAGCAGATATGGATCCGGCGTTGCAGTTACGGGAAAGGCGCCTTGTGTTTCGGCTGCTGTGGTTGCGCAACCGGCAAGGCTCGCCGTGGCGAGGCCACCCGCCATCAAGAACCGTCTTGATACGTCAAATGCCATTTTCATTTCCTTCCTGATTCATTTTTTACTCAACGCGTTTGATCCTTTGTCACCCGAAATCAGGTGAACGAATTCCATAGAACGATCGCGGAGGTTGCGACCAAGTATACTCCGAACACCCGCTTCAAGGCAGGCCCGTTCAGTGCGTGGGCAGCCCGCGCACCGAGCGGCGCGGTAATGAACGACATTGCCGTGATGGCAACGACAGCGAGAACGTTCACATATCCAAAAGACCCAATGGGCAGCTGGCTGGCGCCCAACCCCAGAAGCGCAAATCCGATTGCGCCGGGCACTGCGATGATTACGCCAAACCCGGAGGCTGTCCCAACAGCCTGGTGTATGGGGCGGCCACACATGGTCATGGTAAGGATGGCAATCGTTCCGCCACCTATGCCCAACAGAGCCGAAAATCCCCCGAGAAAGGAAGCAAGACCGGCCAGAGCGACCCCTTTGGGCATTTCGTTAGACAGTTTTACATCTTTCAGAACGGGCATGATGAAGTGCAAGCCCATCAGGAAAACACCAATCGAGAAAACCCACTTCAGGGATCTGCCATCCATGAACTGGGCCAGTATGATGCCCCCTACGACGCCCACGAGTAGCCAGGGCGCCCAGTCCCTTATTATCTGAAGGTCGACGGCACCCCGTTTGTTGTGGGCGTGAACGGATCGGGATGAGGTCACGATGATGGTTGCCAGAGAAGTGCCAATGGCCACATGTGTCAGCACTTCACCATCTACGCCGAAAAAACTGAATACCAGAAGCAAAGCAGGTACCACGACGAATCCGCCGCCAATCCCAAACAATCCTGCGACAAAGCCGGCGATCAAGCCAGCGACCATCAAAACGCTGATTAGCTGTGTCAATTGCATTGGATCGTATTCAAGTCCCAGCATTAAAGGTCCAATTCTGAAAAGAATGAGTTCTGATGAAGAAGAAGGTGTGGGGGGCGTCCGGGAACGCCCCCCAATTCCAAATCAACTTGCACGGTGGCTCGGTTGGTGAACATCAGAACGTCGCTGATGCCTTGACGTAGTAGTAGCCGCCTTGCCAGTCGACGACGGAGTCAGATCGATAGATCCGTCCACAGCAGGTTTCGCCAATCGCCGCATCGCCCGCATCTGGATAGTTGTCGAATGCGTTTCTGACACCAGCGGAGAGGGTGAGAGCATCGTCGATTTCATAGGATGCTTCGAAATCAAACAGGATTTCTCCGTCCCATTCCTGGATATCGGCGAGGGTGGATGAGGCCGCATTTTCATATCCACCATAATAGTTGGCGCGACCAAGGAGGCTGATCGGACCAGCCTGATGGAGTACGGTGAACACGCCCCGCCAGTTGGGTGTGCCATTCAGGAAGTCGAATTGGCTTTCGTCATTGAAGAGTGCGTCCACATCGCTGTCGAATTCAGTCTTGTTATAGTTGACCGATCCAGTGAAGCTTGTGTTTTGGCCATTCGCCCATGGCATGGTGTATGTTGCCACGATGTCGACGCCAGATGTGGTCGTGTCGAAAGCATTGGTGAAATAGAACACACCGCCAATCGACTCAGCACCGGTGACACCGGCAGCGACGAGCGCGAGATAGTTGTCATACGCTGTCCCTGAAGCCGGATCGCTTGAAACGTCCTGAGTGGAGATTGCATTGACTCGATCCGCCAGATCGATCTGGTAGAAGTCGACTGTCAAACTCATGTTCTCGAAGTTCGAGGTCATGCCGAGTGTGTAGTTTGTGGATGTCTCAGGTTCGAGAGGTGTCGCTCCCAGTGCCTGCGCCACTGGTCCACTGGCCGGGAAGAGACCAGTCGCTACCGGGAAGCCATTTGGCAGTCGGGTAGAGACGTTTGTGGTACCCTGCTGTCCCGGCGTCGGCGCGCGGAAACCGGTGCCGATCGAACTGCGAAGCGCCAGAATGTCATTGATCTCGTAACGACCGGCAATTTTCCAGACGGTTTCAGCATCAAAGTCTGAGTAGCTTTCGTAACGCAGAGCGCCTTGCAAGAAGAGTTTCTCGGTGACATCCGCACTCAGATCCGCATAGATCGAATGGGAGTCCCGCGTATAGTCTTCTGAAAAGGCCGGGGAATAGCCAGGAAAGCCATTCGATCCTACACCGACGACCTGGTAGACTGGGTCATCCGGATCAGAGCAGTCGAGCGTGGAGCCTGCGGCCATGACCGCCACACCGGCCGCAGTCGGAGCCATGGAATCGCAGAAGCCAAACGGGTCTGCGCCAGCAAACGGACCATCTTCATAAGACGCCTTGTCACCCTCGACCAGTTCATAGGACTCGTCCAGATAACTAAGGCCCATTGCGAACAGGAGCGGGCTCGCAAGCCCGACTTCGAATTCCTTCGAGAAGTCAGCCTGAATTTGTGCCTCTTCGTTGATCAGGTCTCCAGGGCGGAACACGGTTGGCGTATCGGGGCCCATGGACGGGTTGACCGTATTTGCCAGCGTATACTCGATTTCGTTATGTCCGTAACGCGCGCTCAGATCGTAGTCGAACCCTGCAAAGAGGCCTCGCAAGCCACCCACAAATGAATAGTCGGTGACATCACCGAAGAAGCGCGGGGTGAAACCACCCGGGAAAATCTCCAGCGGCGAATAAATCGATCCATCTTCGAGTCGCAAGTCTTCAATCGTGCCGTTGCCGGGATAGCGATAGAAGAAGCTGCCATCAGATTTACTGCTGGAATAGTTGCCGAAGGAGTAAAGTTCGGCATTGTCGTTGATCGTGTACGCGGAGTTGTAGAATAGGCGAAAGGCTTCGCTGGTGGGCTGGCCCCAGGGTTGAACGACGCCGAAGTCACCCAGCGATGCAGACGGGACACCTTCGATGAACTCGGGCGTCAGGCTGGCTGCGTAACCAGCTGTGGGGTCGAAGTCCGGATTGCTCGGGTCGAGACAGAACCAGGACTCACAATATTGTTCGCTTCGACTGGTCGCGTCCGCCTTGCTGACTTCGCCGGAAACGCTCAGGAAGCCCTTTCCGCCCAGATCGAAGCCGTAATTGCCCGATACCGTGTATTGGAAGCCGTCACCTTCATAATACTGGCCGATGTCGACGCTGACCGAACCGCCTTCAGAATTATCCTTGAGCAGGAAGTTAATGACGCCAGCAATAGCATCCGACCCGTATTGCGCCGCGGCACCATCCCGGAGGACTTCGATGCTTTTGAGGGCAGAAGCCGGAATGGTGGCCACGTCCGGGCCTTGAGTTCCGGATCCGCCAATTGTCACGAGTGCGGCGCGGTGGCGCCGTTTCGAGTTTACCAGTACAAGCGTCTTGTCGGTCGGCAGGCCTCGCATCTCAGCAGGGCGAACAAATGAGCTACCATCAGAGATTGGCTGGCGAGAAAGAGAATAGGATGGAATGAGTGTTTTCAGAACATCATTCGTGTCCGTGAATGGAACCGCATTGAGTTCATCTTCACCAAGAACATCAATTGGCACTGGCGAATCTTGGATGGAGCGAGGTTTCCCGCGAGACCCCGTTACCGTGACCGCTTCCTGAACCGAGACGTCATCTGTCTCTCCCTCTTGGGCTTGCGCGGCTGTGATCATGGAAAGACTGACTGTGGCGAAGGCACACGACAGTAGTTGTGTTCGTAGTTTGGATGCTCTCATAGTGTATTGACCCCTCTATTCGCCGCACGACGAATACAATTTGACCGCCTAAGGACGGACTGGAAATCGAATGCCAGGGCACAGCAAAGGCACTGGTGATCGAGTCGGTTTCGAGAGGCCCGCCTTTGGGCCAGGACAGCTATCTGCTGCAGAAGACACCCCCTTGTGCCTTCAGAACTGAAGCCCGTCTTTGGGCTTGGAAAAATCTTTTCAGGTCAAAAAAAAGCTGGGTAGCGGAACGTATTCTGTGATGATGAATGAATACAATTTGCCAGATTTTCACGCACCCTCGCTCAGCTTAGGTGAAACTTCGAGCAGTGAGGTCGGTTCAAGCCAGCCAGGCTGACATCGTCACATCAAGGCAACAAGTCCGATAGTGAGATCACAGCATCGCAGACGCTTTTCAGAGATTTTCCTTGGCGCATGGCCGTGGATCGGAGTGACTGATAGGCTTCCTGCTCGCTCATGCCGCGGGTTTGCATCAGAAGGCCTTTTGCGCGTTCCACAGTCTTTCGCGCAGCGAGGTTGTCTTTGGATTTCTGCAATTCACCCTGTAGCGTCGACACGAGTTTGTGGCGTTCCACGGCGATTGTGATCAAGGGACCTATTCGCGAAGCATTAAGTCCATCTACCACGAATGACGTCACCCCACCCCGAATGGCCTGCGGTGCAAGGTTTTCTTCGTCACGCTTCACGAACCAGAGGATAGGAAGCTGAGTTGATGCAGCCAGGCGCTCGCTGATCGATATCTGCTCGGTGCCTGCTGACTCTGACGAAAGAATTAGCAGGTCGGCTCTGATTCCTTCAAGCTCGGTGGCTATGCTTACGAAAGAGAATTCATCAAGCAATCTTATCGTGAAGCTTTCTGGTAAACCCTCCAGTATATTTGCGACGTCGTCCTGTGCGTTGGCGACAACAAGCACAGACAGTGCTGATAAATCGGCTCGGTCCGGCATGTTCAATACAGTCTCCCTCCTAATCTCACATGATAGAAAGGGACTGTTTTTCCAAATCTCTTAGTTTGAATAGCAATCAAAGCTGCATTTTCCGCGCCTTTGAGCAAGAAAAGGACAAGTCTGCCTGTTGTTTGATGTCCTCAGGAAGTCGTTTTGATACAGTGTATCTAAGAAGCATGACCGCACAGGCCCGCGGTGTGATGCGGAAAGTGTCAACTGACTTGCCCTCAAACTCCAGCGCGTGGTCAGCCAAATCGCAGAGAATGCTGCGCTGTCCCGCGCTTGCGTCGAAGAGTTCGGTTCCCTTTTGAGAAGCTGGCTCAGACAAGCCTTTTTCGGAAGCGGGCGGAGATGAGGTCGAGCGCCATTACGGTCAAAAAGATTACCAGCAACATGGTGCCGACGCGATCATACTGGAACATGTCGAACCGGCCTTTCAATTCCTGTCCGATGCCCCCTGCGCCTACAAGGCCGATCACCGTGGCCATGCGTATGTTTCGATCGAGAATGTAGAGGGAGAGGCCAGTATAGCTCGGCAGAACTTGGGGGAGGACGGCGATCCTGAGGATGGCGAAATCGCTGGCCCCGGTGGCCTTGAGCGCCTGTTGAGGGCTTTTGTTCGCCGCTTCAATATCTTCGGCGTAGAATTTTCCCAGAAAGCCTATGCTGTGAAATGACAGGGCCAATATACCTGCAATCGGACCGAACCCAAAAGCAAGCACGAGGAACAGTGCGCTGATCAGTTCGGGAATTGAGCGAAGCAGGGACACGAGTGATCGTGCCACGCCGTAGATGAGGGGATGGGGCGAGTAATTACTGGCGCATAGCCACGCCAGCGGTAGGCTTACCAGTATGGCAATCAGGCTGGCCCAGATTGCAATTTCGATTGTTTCAACCATCTTGCCGATCACGAAGAGAAGATATCCAATTGGCTCGACGAGAAACTGCCGCTCGGACACTTTCGTGGTCATTTGCAATGTATCCGGATCAAGCTCGGTTGTTTGGACTTCCACCGTCTCTATGTGCGCTAGTAAGGGCAATCTGGATTCATCCAGTCCGTCCATCAGGTCAATGGGGCGACGGTCGGAGATGGCTATAGGGAACATGTCGCGGGTCACACTCCCCATTCCCCGGCCGATTTGCGAACTTTCGCGCAGACCGACCGCCTCAAGCGCAAAGTCTCCAATCTGGCTGGCCATGCGATCCAATTGCATACGCTCTGCGGAGATGCTCGAGGCAATGATTATGAGGAGCAATACAAGTAGTGATTTCCACCCGAAAGGCTGTTTTAGATGCCAAATGTGAGGTAGCGAGTCGTGCTCAGCATCCATCATCTCACGCGACCTCCCTTCGCAGGGTGGGTGAAGTATCGCCGATTTCAAAGATAGCCTGAACTGCGTCGCTAGTAAGAGCAGCTGGTGGTCCATCGAAAACGATAGTGCCATTGTTGAGACCGATGATCCGGTCCGCATATTCGCGAGCAAGATCGATTTGATGCAGCGAGCAGAGAACAGCTGCATCACGTTCCTGAGCCGCGCTCTTCAGTAGGTCCATTACATCCGCAGACGATCTGGGATCAAGGCTGGCGACGGGTTCATCGGCGAGAATGAGACTCGGATCGCACATCAATGCGCGCGCGATGCCCACGCGTTGTTTCTGGCCGCCAGACAGTTGGCCAGTACGCCGATTGGCATGATCTTCCGACAAGCCGACACGCGAAAGCAGGGCGCACGCTTTTTCTTGAATCAAGTGGGGATACAATTGAAGCGCGACGCGCCACCAGGAAAGCGCCGCAATGCTGCCTGACATCACATTTTGCGCTGTCGTCAGTCTGTCGGTCAGGCCAAAATCCTGATGCACCATTCCGACGTTACGTCGTTGCTTTTTCGTAAGGCGCACCCCGTGAAGCCGAATGTCTCCGGAGTCTACAGGCGCCAGCCCAACAATACACCTCAGCAAGGTAGACTTTCCTGACCCCGATGACCCAAGCAGAACGCAAAAGCAACCGGGTCTGAGGTCCAGCGAAAAATCAGTGAGGACTCTCGGACCGTCCTTGTACGACTTGAACACGTTGGAGAGTTTCAGCGCCGGGAGTGTGGACGCAGAAGTGGGTTGGTCTGTCATATTGGAAATTGTGCCGTGGTGAAAAGATATCAGCCGCGTTGAGCTGCGTCAGCCTTGCGCAGGATCGCGGCCATATAGTCGTCATCCAGAAAAGATGTCGCGGAGATCACGCTATCAAACAGGGTTTCGTCAACTTCGGTATTGTAGCGATCCACAAGCTTGCCGCCATATCCCCGAATGGCGGCCGGACCAATGCCTTCAGCCTCATGTACATTTGCCATGGCGCGCTTGAGCTTTGCTTTGATGTCTGCTGGCAATGCGGTGTTCATCGCTATGGGTGGATTCGGGATTGGTTTCGATTTGGTGAGCACCCGGAATGCGCGTGGATCCAGGCTACCTTGGTTCACCGCACGTTCGAACGACACGAAAGACGCGCCTGCAGCATCTACCAACCCGTTCTTCAATGCCAACAGGCTGTTGGTGTGGCTTCCCGTGATCCGCAAGGCTGATAGATCCTTTAGCGGATCGAGCCCGTCCTCTCTCAACATGACAAGCGGATACGCAAAGCTGCTGGCGGAGTGACTTGATCCCAGTGCGAGCGACCCGCCGGAAAGATCGAATACAGAATTTACGTCGGAATCTGCCGCGACAAACAGACCAGCATAATAAGTGGATGAACCATTGCGTTCTTCGACAGCCAACAATTGCGCGCATCCGCGGTCTCGCGCCTCTATATAGGAGGCCGGACCATACCAGACGACGTCTGTCAGGCCAGCGCACATGGCTTCTATCACGGCGGCATAGCTTTGCCCGGTACTGACGGTAAAATGCAAGTCACTGGATCGTGTAATGGCATCAAACAATGGCTGAAAATCGGCTTTCGTACCGTCTTCCGTACCACCATCTGCGGGGATAAGCATGACGCGAAGAGGCTTTTGCGGGCTGCCGGCTTCCTGAGCGTGCGTTGTAAACGCGAGCATGGCGGTTAGCAGGAGAAGCGTTATGGTCGACAGAATGCGCATATCCGAGTTCCCAAATTCACCTCGCTGCGTATGAGCTTGGTGCGCCGCAGCATCGATAGTGAGAGGCGTAGCATCGGCTTGTGACATTGGTGTTACGCAATTCATATATCCTTGATAATAATTGAGTAGAATTCAATTATAAGAGTGTGAAATCCAGAGGGGCGTGTATGTCTGAGAGCAAATCGAAGCGGAAAGTAGCGCCGAAGCGACGGTCTGATGTGGCGATAGTCGACAATGTCATGACGCGCATTCGAGTGCGGCATCCCTCGCTTGGGCCGAGTACGCGTTCGATTGCCGACTTCGTTCTCGCCAATCCCCGACAAGTGGTTGGGATGTCGGTTACCGAACTGGCTGAAGCGACCGGTGCCAGTGATGGAAGTGTTATCAATTTCTGCCGCCAATTGGATCTTTCCGGTTTTCAGCAACTGAAGCTCAGCCTCGCCCAGGAAGTGGTGCAACCGGTTCAGTTCATTCATGAAGATCTGCAGCCGACAGATGACACGCCGACTGTGTGTCGGAAGACCTTCCATGCTGGGGTTCAGGCGCTGAAGGACACGCTCTCGATTTTGGACGCCGACGCCGTATCCGCAGCGGTGGATATTATTCGGGCAGCCAAGCGAGTTGAAATTTACGGAATAGGCTCGTCCGCGCCCATTGCGGAAGATGCGCAGTATCGCATGCTGCGAATAGGTCTTGATGCGCGGGTGGTGGTGGACAGTCATGTCCAGGCCATCAGCGCGTCGCAAACGGGCCCTGATGTGGCGGTGCTGACCATTTCGCACTCTGGTGCAACGCATGAGACACTGGCCGCAACCAGATTGGCCAAGGATGCGGGCGCGAAGACGATCATCGTGACCAATTTTTCGAGTTCGCCGCTGCAGGCCTACGCGGATGTGAAACTTTTCACCATGGCTCGGGAAACCAAGTTCCGGACCGAGGCCATGACCAGCCGGATCGCCCAGCTATGCGTACTGGATGCGCTGATTGCAGCACTCGCGCTGGCCAATTATGACCGGGCAACCGAAACGCTTCGCAAGACCTTCGATGTGCTGTCGCTAAAGCGCTTCTAGCAGTATCTCAAACACATCCGGTGATTTGGCGGAGGTCAGGACCGCCTTGATCCCCAACGCGTTTGCGCCAGCGAGATCCGTTGCAGGGTTGTCACCCAGCATGACAACCTGATCCGGTGACAGGTCAAGCGCCTGGCATCCCATCTGGAACAGATGTGGGGAGGGTTTTCCCACGACGTCTATTTTCGTTTCATCCAGTTTCACGCATGCTCTGATGGCCGCAAGCAGGGCGCCCGTTTCGGGCTTTATTCCCCCGTCTTTCCCGGGGTGGGTTTGGTCTGGATTGGCCACGATGAGGTGTCCCCCATTGCTCAAGGAGTTTACCGCGCGTTCCAGGCGGCGATAGGTGAAGCGCACATCGCGGAGCAGTACGACCACGTCTGCGGCCTCCTGAGTCAGGTCTATCCCCATTTTCTTGGCGGTTCCGCGCATGTGCGGATCACCAAGCACCATAACCTTTGCGCCAGCAAAACCTGTTGCGCGTTTGAGCGCCTCCATCCCCGCCAGGATGACTTGGTTGCGTTCCAATTGAATTTCGTTGCAGGCCAGTATGTGCAAGAAGTCGTCCGGCGTGCATGTGGAGTTGTTCGAGACAATCGCGGTGCGTGTTTGATTGGCGCGCAGGAAGTCTGCGGCCTCCGGCACCAACGTATTGCCGAGTGCGCAGCAGCCATCCCAGTCTACGAGAAACCCTTTGGCCGACCGGCCCATGTTGGCTATTTCTTCAGATCGCGGCGTAGCGAACGCGTAGGGCATATTTCACTCCGATGAAGGACAATTAGTTATTGAGAAATGCTCAATTACAAATCTTCGTTGAAGTAAATATCATTCACGCAATGTTTTTCGAATCTTCATCTAAGTGTCGCGTTCCGCCTCTAGAGCAGCCTCGTGGCAAGCGGCGTCAATCGCGCTCGGCCACAGCCCGCTGATGGTTGGCGGGTGTTGGGGTTAGATGGAGAGACCAGCGATGAGACTTGATAAGAACAGAAGTTTGAAATTCGGTTTGAGCGTCCTGATGGCAAGTGCGGCGATCCCGGCTGCTTTGGCACAGCAGGGAGACAGCAAGGAAGATTCCCGCCGCCTTGAGACTATTCGCGTCGAAGGCCAGACTGTCGATGCGTCCGCATCCGACATCGCTGTGGACTTCGCTGAATACGGCACACAAGTTCAGTTGATCAGTTCGGAAGAAATTGAAACGGGCGGGTTCACGAATTTTGGCGAATTGGCCTCAGGCCTGATCCGCGGTGCGAACATTGGCTATTCGCCGGACGAAGGCGAGTTCACCATTCGCATTGATGGCGGCACTGATCGCGATACCTTGTTGCTGGTCGATGGCGTCCCCTTCTTTGATCGCTCGTCTCCATTGGAAGATCTGTGGCCCGCGACAGCCATTGATCCGCGCATGATCGACGGTGTTGAAGTCTATCGTGGTGGCAACAGCCTCTATTTCGGATCCAATGGCGGCCTGGGCGTTGTGAGCGTGAAAACGAAACGCCCAGACGGCACTCAGAAAGGCGAATTCGGTGTCTATGCCGGTTCATTCAAAACCCGCGAGTATTATGGCAACATGTCGTTCCCTCTGGACAAGGCCGGCAAACACTCCGTGCTGGTCTATGGCCGCTCTTATGAGACGGATGCGCACGAACTCTTCGACGAGGAGGCCTATGGCGACAATGTGCTTGCGCTCGGCGGACGTCACGAATTCCCATACAGCTTCAATAGTCTGGGCATCAAATATTTGTGGGATATTGCACCTGAGACAGAGCTTCTGCTCGGTGCTTCGTACACGACGATCGATTTCAGAGATTCCTTCCCGCAAAGCACTATATTTCAGCCGAACTTCACAGAGTTCCCGATTTACACCGGCGAATTTAAGCATCGCTTCAATGACAAGCTCAAGCTGAATATCGAGGCGCACTATCAGGACCCTCAGCTCAAGAATAACGAGATTGATGCCCGTATCTGTCAGATCCCCCGCCTGTCGGATTTGCCGGAGGATATTCAAGCCATTGCTGCGGGTCAGGGGATTTCAAGCTTCTCTACAGCAACTGAGTTCGAAAGCTTCGCGGCAGGTATTTCCGGTCTCGCTGCGGGTTGTGTCACCAATCCTGTCGGGAGCGCGGGCAGCGCTTCTGATGATCGTCTGAATGGCGGTAGCAATTTCTACATCAATCAGGATCCAGACAGCCCGTACTTCGGCCAGCCTTACGGCACGCACCAGAATCCGTTCCCAATCGGCGCACCCATTGGATATGTCGTGCAATCTACCGCCAGCTTCGGCGATGGTGGTCTGACGAAAGGTTTCGGGACGACTGATCAGAGGGAGTCTGGTTATGTCGATTACGGTCTGAATGCACGGGCCACTTATACGGTCAATGAGTATATCGAACTCGTCGCAGGTCTCCAGAATACTACCTATAAAGACAATTCTGACGACTCATTCGGCGTCAAGGATGTCAAGCTCACGAGTACGGGTGTCTATGGCGACCTAAGGCTCTCCCTGCCAGTGCTGGATGGTTTCAGTGGGTCATTTGCCGCTCGTCAGGACTTCAACGACAATTTCGATGATCAGTCGATCTGGAAAGTCGGGCTGCGTCAGAACCTAGGATACGGTATCTATGCGCGGGGGTCTGGCGGCACGTCGTACAGTCTGCCGAAGATCGACGAAATCGGCGCATTCGGATCGGGCGCGAACATCAACCCTGGTCTGGAACCACAGGAAGTCAGCGCGTTTAACGTCGGGGCCGGTATCGATGGTGACATTTTTGGCGGAACCTACAATGTCGAGATCGGGTACTTTGAAACAGAAATCGAAAATCTTTTCTCTAGCCGGGCTATTGGTGCGGTCTGTTATGAATATGCCAATGATGTTGCAAACCCATTGTTCAACAATCTGAACAATGACACCGCAGCGATTGAGCAGAACCGTCGGAACATCATTCCGCCGAGCGAGTTCTGCGCCACGGCTGCAGCGGGCCTGAATGATCCTGGCGAAACAGTTGCGGTGAACGCGCTGCGTCAGCAGGATATTGAAGGTTTTACGATTGACGTCGCTTTCGACTTTGATCAGTGGCAGGCAGACTTCAGCTATACTGATATGGAGTCGCTGGAGCCGAACCCAGTCTTTGGAACGATGGCGCGCCTGGATGGCTCCACTACCGACCTTGGCTTTGTCGTGCCGGGGAAGGCTGGAAGCGCGGAGTATCGCCAATCTTCAGAACGTCCGGAGTGGACGCTGTCCGGCCTCATCACCTACACGCCAACAGACCGCTGGACATTTGCATTGAACCCGCGCCTGCAAGGGCCGGAATGGGCATATGCGGGCACCAGCCTGGCGCGCATGGTGGATGAGAACGGAAACCGAGTAGTCGAAGATCTGAACTTCGGTGACTATTTCGTCCTCAATGGATCTGTTCAGTATTTCCTTGGCGAGGAGAAGCAGCACCGTTTCCTCATTCGCGGCGTGAACTTGCTGGATGAAGAATATTACGAGCGAGCTTCCGGTGGCTCGGGCTATAGCCGGGACCGTGCCGTGGTGCGCGGAGAAGTGGGCCCGAACGACAGTGCATACTACCGCCAGTATGGGTGGAACGGCAAACCGCGTTCGTTCTGGATCCAGTACGAGTACTCGTTCTAGTCATCCAATGGTCTGACCCTGTGTGAACAGGGGCAGGCTCGCCCCGATTGGATGATTATAGGCTGCCGGCGTCTGTCCCACATGTCGGCAGCCACCCCTCTTCGCGTGTGGATGGAAGGACTCTCAATGTTTTCTCGTCGATTGTTTCTGGCGTCTTCTGGCGCTGCTCTTTGGGTGCCTAAACTGGCAAACGCTCAAAACGGCAAGCAGCACTTCACGTTGGGGGTCGCATCAGGATCGCCCCGGCCCAGCAGTGTGATTTTGTGGACGCGACTGGCACCCAATCCGCTGCAAGGCGGCGGTATGCCGTCGGGCGTGGCGCAAGTGCGATATCGTGTGTGCACTGATGAGGAAATGCGAAAGACGTTGATGGATGGCATCGCCACCACAGCCGAAGACAAGGCACATTCGGTGCATGTGCGTATCGAAGGCTTGCGGCCGGGTCGGGAGTATTTCTATCAATTTTATTATGGCGACGAAGAAAGTCCTGTCGGGCGGACACGAACATCAAGCCCCGATGACGACTCTGCCAGGATCGCGCTGGCCTATTGCCAACACTACGAGTCCGGTCACTACGCGGCCTATCGTGATCTTGCGGAATGGGTGCCCGACTGCATCGTTCATACCGGAGATTATATCTATGAGGGCGGCATCAGTCCGCTTGGCGCGCGGATGCGCGATGTGGGGGGCGGGGAGCGGCGTTTGTTTGAGACCGTGCGCCAGCACAATAGCAACGAAATTACCACCTTATGGGACTATCGAAATCGTTATGCGCTCTACCGTTCCGATCCACACCTTCAGGCGGCACACGCTATTGCGCCCTGGATCGTCGCGATGGATGATCACGAGGTCGATAATAACTGGGCCTCAAACACGCCTCAGGACCCGGAAAAGCAGACGCAGCTCGAATTCCAGGTTCGTAAATATGCAGCTTTCAAGGCCTATTATGAGCATATGCCGATCGAAGAGCCGCCCACTCTGCGAGATATGAGGCCTGCGCTGAAGGTCTACAACAAGTACGTGTTCGGGCCTGCTCAGATACATTTGCTGGATACGCGTCAGTTCCGGTCGGACCAGCCGTGCGGCGATGGCCGCAAGCCGCTTTGTTCAGATGCGACAGATCCGGCTCGCACCATGTTGGGTGCAGAACAGGAAGCTTGGCTGAGCCGTGAGCTCAAGCAGTCCAGCTCCGCTTTCAATGTCATCGCAACGCAAACCTGGTTCACTCCTTATCGCTACAATGCGCCGCCTGACGGTCCGGTCACCAATCTGGACAGCTGGGACGGCTATCCGGCTGCGCGCAACCGGCTCTCGTCCGTCTTGGCAAATGACGTGTCGAGCCCCGTTTTCCTTACAGGGGACTGGCACACCGCCATGGCATCGACTCTGTATGAAAAGCCCTTCGATCCAACATCGAAGCGCATCGGCCATGAACTCGTGGGTGGTCCCATTTCCTCCGGGTGCCCCTGGGCGCGGGATATGGAGGTCATGCGGAGCGCGAACCCTCACGTTTCCCACTTGAATGGACAGCAGCGGGGCTATCTGCGAGCCACGTTTACCTCCGACAATTGTCATGGAGAGTTCCGCGTCGTCGAGGATGCTGGCCGAGCCAATTCACCTGTTTTCACCGATACTGAAATTCGAACCAAAGACATCTGATGTTTCCCGAACCCGGCACCACTCAAGCCAAGTGCCTATCCTAAAGAGGACCAAGCCCATGTTTTCAAAGATCAGCCTGATTGCTGCGTGTACATCGCTTTATGTTTCCACCGCTGTTGCGCATGAGCGTGCGGTGGAGTTTCCTGACACGGAAGATGGCAGCGTCGTTTTGGCCGCCGACCTGCACACTCATTCGGTATTTTCAGACGGCGAAGTCTGGCCGTCCATTCGGGTCAAGGAGGCCCATCTGGACGGGCTGGAAGTTCTGGCGGTAACTGAGCATTTGGAGCATCAGCCACACAAGGCCGACATGCCGCATCCGGACCGGAACAGGTCTTATGAGATTGCTGAAGGCGTACGGGCAGATTCGGAGTTCGACCTGATGGTTATCAATGGCGCGGAGGTCACTCGCGATATGCCCTATGGGCATATCAACGCCATCTTCCTGAGTGATGCGAACGCGCTTCTGACTGAAGAACCAAAGCAGGCCATGAAGGCGGCGAAGGCCCAAGGGGCGTTTGTGTTCTTGAACCATCCGATTTGGTTGCCGCATGTGTCGGATGGGATTGCGCGTCTCAGTGACTATCACAAGGATCTGATCGCGGAGGGCCTGCTTCAGGGCATCGAGGTCGTGAATGGAACTTTGGATGGGCACTCCGAACATGCGCTCCAGATTGCCCTAGACAATAATCTGACCGTAATGGGCACGTCTGATATCCATGGCCTTGTGGATTGGACCCATAATGCCGGAGCTGGCGGGCATCGCCCGATGACGCTCGTATTGGCTTCGGATCGTAGCGAAGCGGCCTTCAAACGGGCTTTGTTTGATGGCCGTACAGTGGCCTGGTCTTATGACGACCTGCTCGGCCGGGAAGAGCATGTGAAGGCAGTGGTTGATGCCTGTCTCACTCTTGAGGCTGAACCGGCCGTGCGTGACTACACAGTGATCTCCGCGAAAATCGTCAATACTTGCCCGGTAAATTTCACTCTGCTTAATCAGGGAGAGGAAACGTTCCAGAACACCGGCGATGTGCTGAACGTAAAACGGGATGGCGAGACGGCGGTTGCTGTGCGCACCAAAACCGGAAAAGGTCAGATGGTTCTGACCGTTGATGTACTGAATGCCCAGATTGGCTTTCGCAAAGCCTTGACGACACGTCTTGTGACAGCGATTCCCGCTCAATAGCTCTCGGATCGTTCCGGAAATTCCTATCTCCTGTCAGAGCGCACATCCCCATGGGATGTGCGCTTTCCTCGTCGTGAAGGCAAAGTTCATTTCAAACCCCAAGATGCAATTGACTTGCAATAACATTTCCCCTAGTCGGCAGTTAATACTGAGACACATTCTCATAAATGCAAATCCAAGGGGTAAATTTGATGCGAGTATCGCGGGTCAGCGCTGTCAGTACTGTTGCGCTTCTTATAGGTGTGGCATCTGCCGCTCCGGTCTGGGCGCAGACTTCGGACACGGACCGGGCCGAAGAGAGCCGTCAGGAAACGGTGATCGTGACCGGTACGACCGGATCTTTTGGTGCGACCAAGAACGAAACACCGATCGTCGAGACGGCACGCTCGCTCTCCGTCGAAACATCCGACATGTTCATAGACAAGGGCGCCTTGCGGCTGGTCGATACGCTGACCTATGTGGCGGGTGTGACTGCCGAGCCCTATGGCTTCTCAACCCGCGGTGATTTCCCATTCTCCCGTGGTCTAAGCATACCGCGTTATCGTGACTCCATTCAGGAACTCTTCGGTAGCTACAACTCCACTCGTGCCGACGTATACACGATTGAGCAAGTTGAAGTGCTCAAAGGTCCAGCTTCGGTACTCTATGGTCAGGGGTCACCGGGCGGTATCGTCAACTATGTTTCGAAAACGCCGTTGGAAGACTTTGGCGGCGAGATCGCGGCACAAGTGGGAAACAACGATCACTACCAGATTGCAGGTGACGTAACCGGGCCAGTCGCAGGTTCAGATGGCAAGCTGCTGTATCGTCTGGTTGGCCTCTATCGCGACACAGGTACGCAGATTGATCAGGTTGACGAGACGACGACGGTTTTCATGCCATCACTCAGCTGGTTGCCGACGACAGATACCAAGTTTACAGTGATTGGACTTCTTCAGGATACCGATAGCGATGCAGCCGCCCAGTTCATTCCGGTCGAAGGTACGCTCAATCCGCTCAGTTCTTCAGGCGGCTACCTGAACAACAATGTCTATGCCGGTGAGCCTGGTTTCAACCGTTATAATACGGACTCACAGCAAATTACCTTGTTGGGTGAACATCGCATCAATGATGTGTTCAAGCTGGAGGGCACGGCGCTTTGGCGGTCCGGCGAGGCCGACTATCAACAAGCTTGGCCGGTCTTCTACGGTCCGCGCTATCTGAACCAGATTCTCGATGCCACACCTGCCTTGCAGGCTGCGGCAGACCTGCAGGGGCTGACGTTCACCGACACGACCGTGCCCCGTACATTCTATCAAGGTGACAATACGTTCGACCAGATGGCAGGCGACTTGCGCCTCCGCGCAGAATTTTCCACCGGTAAGTTCGATCACCATGTCCTCGCCGGGATGCAGTATCAAGACGTCGAAACCGACAGTGACTCTGCATACTATTTCGGCGGTGGGGTTCTGGCCGGCGACTTCCGTTATGTTCTCGATCTGGCGAACCCGGTTTATGGAAACTATCCAGACCAGGCGACATTTGACGCGATCTACAGTGACACACCCGCTTCGAACGTCGAAGACTTCGGCATCTATCTTTCCGACCAGATATCCTACGAAAACTGGCGTTTCACGCTGGGCCTGCGCAGCGATAGTGTCGAGAATGACAGCGGTACGACCGTCCAGGATGACGACGCGATATCGACCAGCGTTGGCGTACTCTATCGATTCGAAAACGGTTTTGCGCCATATGCCAGCTATTCGGAATCCTTCGAGACCGTTGTCGGAACTGATACGCTCACCAACAATCCGCTGAAACCTCAGGAAGCCCGTCAGTATGAAGTGGGTATCAAGTATGAACCTGAAGCCTTACCGGGATTGATCACGTTCAACTATTTCGACATCGAAATCTCCAATTTGTCCAACCCGAACTCCCTGCCGGGTGCCGCCTCGCAACAGGAAGGCGTTGGCAAGCTGAAAGGCTTCGAATTCGAGAGCCACGTTCAGATTGATGAAGTCTATCTGCAGGCATCCATTTCCACGCTCGATGCGGAAGACCCGAACGGATTCCAGTTGGCGGCTGCACCGGAAACGCAGGCGTCTCTGTGGACTACATGGCGTCCAGACGGTCGTTGGTCCGGTTTCAAATCAGGCGCAGGTATCCGTTATGTGGGCGAGACCGTTTCCGAGAACGGAACCGTCCGCTACGTGACGCCAGACTATACGCTAGGCGACCTGATGGTCGGTTACGAGTGGGACACATGGGATTTTCAGGTCAATGCACGCAATCTGACCGACGAAGACTACCTCACGGGTTGCTTGACGCGGGGGGATTGTTTTCCTGGCCAGCGCCGAACGGTCGTAGCCAGCCTGCGCTACAAATTCTAAGGCGGGCGCTATATGAGCCATGCTGACTATATCTTGGCGATCCTTGCCTCGGTCGGAGGCTTATTCGGTCTTGCGCTGCTCTTCGCAGTGTGGCGCAAGCCGGGGCGCCCGTTCCTTCTGGTGCTCGGATGGGCGCTGGTGGCCGCAAGTCTTGTCGTATGGTTTATTGTCAATTTTGATCGCGGTGTCGCACAGGTCGCCTCGCTCCTGATGCTGATCGTGGCCGGGGCGATCACTCTGCCGGGGCTGCGCGGAACCAACGGCCTGCAAGCGCCTGTCCGAAATCGCGAGGTACCTGATCGCGCACGCCGGTCACCCTTGCAGATGACAGCCGACATCGGTTCCGGAATATGGACGTTTCTGCTGGCCGGACCGGCTGCAGGTGCGATCTCTCTATATGCTGGAGGGGCGCTCCTGCGCCTTACCAAACCGGAAATAGGCAATCCGACGAATGCCGTGGTGGTGGCCTTCCTCGTCAGCTTATCCCTATGGGCCGTATTGAGCACGTTGGTGCTCATGGAAAAACGCAAATTACGTCGCAGCGTCTATGTGGTGGTCGCCTTGGCGGCCGTGCTCTGCGCCGCTCTCATTTAGCTTGTCGAGACTCTTCCTATGGCAAAATCCCTCTGGCCAAAATCTTCAAGTGAACGTGTTGATTCCGCCCTGTCGGCGCACTCTGTCATGGGGCTGGTAATCAGCGCTTTGCTGTTTGTCATCTGTGTGAGTGGCACGATTGCCGTGTTTGAGGACGAGCTGGAATGGTGGGAGCAAGCGGGCACTCCGACGGTGCACGAAGTTTCTCCATCCGTGATGCAAGCGACTGCCGAAGAAGTGCTCAAGCGCGATCCCGAAACGACGCATCTCTACATGTATCCTCCGCGGGAAAACTGGCCCCGGTTTGTGGCTGGTGGGGACAATGGCATATTCGTGTTGAATGAGTCCGGTGAATTCGTGCGCCAACTGGAGGCGCCTTGGAACGATTTCCTTATTGAACTCCATTACTATCTCACCATGCCGCACAGTCTCGGCATCATCATTGTTGCCATATTTGGTGTCATGCTCGTGTCTATGGCAGTCTCGGGACTGCTCGCGCATCCGCGTATCTTCCGGGATGCTTTCCGATTTCGGCGCACCGGCCAGGCGCGGCTGGCTCAGGCCGACCTTCATAATCGTCTCAGCGTCTGGACGACGCCTTTCCTCATTGCTGTGGCGGGAACTGGTGCGATGATCGGACTGTTCGGTGTCGTGGCATTCGTTTTTGCACAGACCAATTTTGGTGGCGACACAAAGAAACTTAGTGAGGCGATCTTCGGCGGTGAAATCCTCGAAGCTGACGCCACGCCTGCACCCATTACCGGCGTGGATACGGCGCTCATCAATCTCGATCGCGATATACCTGAGGCAAACCCTTTCATTGTGATCATTCATGAGCCTGGAACCAAAAGTCAGCACATCGAGATCTATGGCGACGAGACCAATCGCCTGATTTATGGGGAAACCTATACCTATTCGACGGATGGCAAGTTGCTTGCGACCGGGCACAATTCCGACGGGCCGGTTGGTCAACAGATCGCCATGTCGATGTATCGGCTTCATTTCGGTGATTTCGGCGGCGCGCTGATGAAGTCGATCTATTTCCTGTTGGGCATCATGCTCTGTATTGTCGTTGCCACCGGCTTGAACATCTATTTCCTCAAGCGCCGCGAGAAGGGGCGTGCGGCACCGCGTCTGGAAGCGATGTGGAGTGGTTGGATCTGGGGCAGTATGGCCATGTTCCCGATTACGCTGACGGTTAGTCTTCTGGGTGTCAGTGGCGGTTGGCTGATCGCGATGTTCTGGCTTGGATCAATCGTGTTTTCAGGTGTTGCAACTGCATGGATGAGTGCAGCGTCGGCGGGCCTGATGTTTCGTGCAATCTTTGGCGCGGCCTTGCTCTCTGCATCTCTGGTTCATCTGCTGCGCGGCGACATGGATTGGACCAATGCCTACATGGTGACCATCTCCGTGGCTCTGCTTGCCACAGGGGGAGCTTTTGTTGCGAAGGCGCTTTGGTCCAAGCGGTTCAGTGCAGAGCCAGCGACGACTGTTCAGGCTGGCTGAGGCAAACTATGCCTGACTTCAATGAAAGTCCCTGCTTCGCGGGATCACTCGGACATTGCGGGGGTGTTGACCGCTTGTCCGTTGTGCCGGGCCCTTGCGTTCGGGAATTGGGCGTGTGACCTCGTCGGCGCGGTCGAGAACCCTTTTCAACGGATCATCTCCAATATCCTCTGACAGGTGAACAAGGTCTCCCGTCCGGTCTATCAACTGGTTCGCCACGATGTGGGTAACATTGTCGGCGGTTTGAACGCGGCCCTTCACCATCAAGACACGCGCACCCATCACGACTGGCCGAAAGCGTTCGAACACGTTCGGCCAGACAACCAGATTGGCGATGCCGGTCTCGTCCTCAATGGTGATGAAACAGACCCCGCTGGCCGAACCCGGGCGTTGACGCACCAGTACGACACCTGCCGTTTGAACCCGTACACCATTTGGCAAATGGCACGCCTCCTGCGTTGAGACGACGCCCATCCTGTTATAGCCCGCTCTCAGAAAGGAGACCGGATGGTCCTTCAATGAGAGGCGGGTCGTTTGGTAATCCTGCAGGACTTGTTCTGAGCGCGGCATGAGGGGGAGTATTGGCACCTGTTCGGCTCCCTGTTCTGCCGCATCAGCTGCAGCGAACAGGGGCAGCGTGTTGCCGCTGGTTTCGCCACGTACGCTCCATAGGGCCTCGCGCCGGCTAAGCTGCATTGAGCCGAATGCATCTGCTGCGGCGAGTAGTTCAAGCGACCGGCGGCTGACTCTTGCTCGTCGGCGAATATCTTCTGGGTGGTCGTAGGCATTGCCCCGGGCAATCATCATCGCTTCCATCTCGTCTTCGCGCAGACCGTCCACCTGTCTGAAACCGAGACGAACAGCACAATATGTCCCGTCCGTTGGTTCCAGCGTATTGTTCCAATCCGAAAGATTCACATCCACGGGACGGATTTCCACGCCATGCTCGCGGGCATCCCGCACAATCTGCGCGGGCGCATAGAAGCCCATGGGCTGGCTGTTCAGCAGCGCTGCGCAGAAAACATCCGGATGATGCCGCTTTAGCCAGCTCGAGACGTAAACAAGGTGGGCAAAGGAAGCGGCATGGCTTTCTGGAAATCCATACTCGCCGAAGCCCTTCACCTGGTCGAAGCATCGTGCCGCGAAGGTCGCATCATAGCCGCGCGCGATCATACGCTCGACCATCATGTCCTGATAGTTGCCAATCGTCCCCATTTTGCGGAAAGTGGCCATCGCCCGGCGCAGACCATTGGCTTCATCGGCTGAGAACTTTGCAGCATCCATGGCAATCTGCATCGCCTGCTCCTGAAACAAGGGCACGCCCAGCGTGCGACTGAGGATGCGTTCGAGTTCATCTGGCGGTCCATGCTCAGGTGCCGGTGAAGGATAAGTTATGGTTTCAAGGCCTTTCCGGCGACGCAGATAGGGATGCACCATATCACCCTGAATGGGGCCGGGCCGGACGATCGCGACCTCGATTACAAGGTCATAGAAAGTACGTGGCCGCAGGCGCGGCAGCATGTTCATCTGTGCCCGGCTTTCCACCTGAAATACACCGAGGCTGTCACCTTCGCAGAGCATCTCATACGTGGCCTCATCATCCTGTGGGATGGTGGCGAGTGTATACTCCAACCCCTTGTGCAGCTGAAGCAGGTCAAATGCCTTCCGGATACAGGTCAGCATGCCGAGGGCCAGAATATCCACCTTCATGATACCGAGGGCATTAATATCGTCCTTGTCCCATTCAATGAAAGTGCGCTCGTCCATGGCGGCATTGCCGATGGGGACTGTCTCGACCAAGGGTCCGCGCGTCAGAACAAAGCCGCCGACATGCTGTGACAGGTGCCGCGGGAAACCAATCAGCTGCTGGGTGAGCAGAATGGCCCGGCGGATCATTGGATTGGCCGGGTCGAGCCCGGCCTGGCGGATCTGATCTGGATTGATGGCGCTGCCCCAACTACCCCAGACCGTTCCGGCGAGGGCGGCGGATATATCTTCGGTCAGGCCGAGCGCCTTGCAGACCTCCCGCACGGCCGAGCGCGGTCGATAGGAAATCACCGTGGCGGTCAGGGCCGCCTTGTGTCGGCCATAGCGATTGTAGACATACTGAATGACTTCCTCGCGGCGCTCATGTTCAAAATCGACATCGATATCCGGTGGCTCTTTGCGTTCCTTTGACAGGAATCGTTCGAACAGGAGGCTGGTCAGGGCCGGGTCTACATTGGTGATTCCTATACAATAGCAAACTGCCGAATTCGCTGCGGAGCCACGCCCCTGGCATAGGATGTCCTGCTCGCGTGCCCAAGCCACGATATCGTTCACGGTCAGGAAATAGCGCGCATAATCCAGCTCCTCAATCAGGGCGAGCTCCTTGTTGAGGGCGGCGCTGACTTTGCCTGGAATGCCATCCGGATAGCGCCATTGCGCGCCTTTCCAGGTGAGGTCATGAAGGTGTTCCTGCGGTGTCTTTCCCACCGGGACAGGTTCGTCGGGATACTCGTAGGAAAGCTCATCTAGGCTGAAGTTGCAGCGCTCTGCGATCTCGACGGTTCGATGCAAGGCTGGCTCGAACCCTTTGAAAAGTCGAGCCATTTCGTCTGGTGATTTCAAATGACGTTCAGCATTGGCCTCCAGTCGGTAGCCTGCTTGCTCTATCGTGCAGTGCGTGCGGATGCAGGTGAGCACGTCCTGCAGCGGGCGGCGTTCCGGGGTATGGTAGAGCACGTCATTTGTCGCCACGATCGGCACACCCTGCCAGGCGCAAAAATCGGCGAGGCGGGCAATCCGTTCCCGATTACGGCCATGATAGGCATAGCTGGCCGCCACATAGACGTTGCCTGGCGCGCGTGCCGCGAACCGTTCCAGGACTTCGGCAAAGGTCGTGTCTAACTTGTCCGGCGGCTGGAAAATGAAGACCTGTCCTTCGGCATGGGCAAGAATGTTTTCCAGCGTGATCAGGCAGTCGCCTTTTTCCGCTCGCAATTTACCGGCCGATAAAAGGTGCGAAAGGTGCCCATAAGCTGTCCGGTTCTTTGGATAGCAAATCACTTCCGGGCCGTCCGTCGGCACGAGGCGCGCACCGACGAGGAGAGGCAGGCCGGCTTCTTTTGCCGCGATATGGGCGCGCACGACACCGGCAAGCGTATTATGGTCTGCAACACCGATGGCGACATGCCCCAATTGTTTGGCGGTCAGGACGAGTTCTTCTGCATGTGAGGCACCGTGCAAAAAAGAAAAATTCGTCGTAGTAGAGAGCTCGGCATAGTCGGTCATGCGAAGAGGCCGTGTACATACCATTCGGGCGCGCCGCCACGCCCATCGCCATAAAGTCCTTCGCGGAACAGCCAATAACGCCGTCCCGCCGCGTCCTCTACACGGTAATAGTCCCGCGCGCGCGGGAGGAGCTTTACCGGTCCGGATGGGGCATCCAGCATGGCCTCGAGATCTGCGCGCACATGCGCGATCTGGGCAGCATCGGCACGCGGGTCCATTTTGGGGGTGAGCCATTGGCGGGCCTGGCCTCTCAGCGCTGGTGGGGGCTGTGGCACGGCAATATGGGTCCACCATTCCGGAGCGATCCGTTCAGGTCCGTCGGCCCGCGTCACTGTACGCGGCACGCGACGCCAGATGAAGCGCAGCGGCGGGCCGTCCGGCACTTCGGCCATGACTGTGATGCGTTCCGGTGAGGACAGGAGGCGAATGGGGCGCGGTCCGGCAGCCGTGCTGTGGGTGGCGAGGACCGGGACATCGCCGATGAACTGCACTTGCCGTTCGGCGCGTTCCGGCACATGACTCTCTCGTGGTTGGACAAGGCTTACGGTGTGTTCGCCCAGCCGGGCCATGATCCGGTCGGCCAGCGCGGACAGGGCGGCAGTGTTCATGTCCGCTGAGGCGAGGTCGCCCGACAGCGCCATAGGGCTGGTCTCCATCCTGTCCGTGCGATGGGCTTCGAGCAAAAGCAGGTCGATACCAAAGCCGGGGTCAATCGAATCGATCCGTTCACGAAACAGGCGGAGAATGTGTTTCGGCTCACGCGCAGGGCGGGCGGTCTTCACTTCCAGTTCAGCGCGTGTACCGTCAGACTTGAAAGCCATGAGCAGAAAGTGCCGCGCGCCGAGACCAGCCGCACCGAGGGCCTCACACAGATCCTGCGCCAGTTGTTCGAGGCCAATTCCGATGGCTTCGCTGGTGGCAATCGGTTCCGGACAGTTCAACCGGGCGGATCGGATCGGCAGGGGACGCAGGGGCGCCAGTGGTTCATGGCGCAGGCCCAAGGCCTGGTCGAGCCTTAGGAGTACCGCATCGGCGGCGGATCTTGACTGGAAGCGCCGCCCCAGAGCTTTACGATCGATGCCGTAAAGCTGGCCGATCCGCGTGAGGCCGAAGCGGCGCAGCAGGGTTTCGGCGTCAGGCGACAGGCGCAGGGCTGCGACGGGAAGTTCGGCAAGGCCAGCCTGTTCTTCGCCTTCTTTCAGGCAGGTGCCCGGCGCGGCACGGGACAGAGCGGAGGCTGCGCCCAGCGTGCCGGCAAGGCCCAGCCTGTGCGGGATGGCATTGCGCTCCAGCAGATCGGATAGTGTCTCCATCATGGCCAGTTCGCCGCCATAGAGGTGTTCGCACCCCGTGGTCTCCAGGATGAGGCCGTCAGTGCCATCGATCGCGATCAGCGGCGTAAACCGGATCATCCAGTCGCCAAGTGCGGACAGGGCACGGATGTCGGCGACCGGGTCCATGTCCTCGGTAACAAGGTTGGGCACGCGGGCCCGTGCATCGGTGAAGACCAACCCCTCTGTTATGCCAAGCTGACGGGCAGGGTCATTGGCAGCGGCGATGCGCAGACCCTTGGTGCTGTTTTCAAGCAGGGCAAAGGGCAGGTGGGGATCAGGCGGTTTGCCGGAGGCCGGGCGGGCCGATCCGGTCCTGAGGCCGCGGCGAGCGCGCCGGAGCCGGGTCAGCGGCCAGTCCGGAAACCACACGCAAAGATAGCGTTTCATCGTCAAGCTCCAGATCAAAGGATTGCCCTGCCATGTGCGGGGCCTGGCGGGACCGTTCGAGCACAGCCTTCCAGCGGAGCGCTCCGGGGGCATGCGTGTCATAACGGTTGAGGGATGAGGGACGGGGGGAAAGACGCCACCGGGCATTGGCAGCGGTGGCGCCGTCCCGCGTATAGGGCATCAACAGGATGACCGGCGTGCCATGCCGCCCGGATACAAGTGCGAGACGGCGCGAGGCGGTGAAACTGGCATCCTCCAATTCTGCAATCACCAGTGAGGCCACACCGGAGCGGATGGCTTCTTCGGTGGCCCAGAGAGCTTCTGCAGGCTTGCGCGGGGTGATGTTCAGGCTTGGGGGCAGGTCCGGGGCGACTTCTCGGCAGCCAGCCTGAAGGAGGCCGCCATGGGCCTGTTTCAGGCTGGACTGGCGGATCCAGATAACAGGGCCCTTGCGACGTGTGCGTGCCGCGAGCGCAAAGCCGGTCATCGCCGGAAAGTCCCCGTGTGAGGCCTCGCAGATCTCATGGACACCTACCTCTCCCAGACCGAGTGGAAAAGACAGGCTCGGCTGCTGCTGAGGCGGGAAGCTATGAAACGCGTCCTTCAGGGAAGATGGGATTGAGGCCATTTGTTCATTATTTGTTCTTATCACATTGAGTCAACTGACTCCGTCGAGCAGAAAGGATTTCAACAGGTACAGTGGCGGTTTCTGACGGACTTGTCCTGTAATGGATTATTCAGGACGAGGTTGGCCAAGCCGTAGCAGAAAGATCTGTGGAGCAGTGCTGACGCTGGCGACAAATGCCCGCGTGTCGGCCGTCAGGTATGTGTGAAAACAAAAAGCAGCAGGATCGGCAAGGCAAAGCCCGCAATCGTAAGTGGCCATGTGCTGGGGCGGCGCGTGGAATGCATCTGCAGCAACCAGAGCCCAGACGCACAGAACAAGACAACTGCAATGGCGAACAGGTCGAGAAACAATGTCCAGGCGAAGCCAGTATTTCGGCCCTTGTGCAGGTCGTTGAGATAGGCGACCGCGCCGCGACTGGTTTTTTCGAACATGACTTCGCCGGTCTCACGGTCAATGCTGATCCAGGCATCTCCACCGGGCCGGGGCAGGGTGATATACGCGTCAAAATCGGTCCATTCGACCGGGCGGCCTGTTGTATCAAAGCTCGTCTCAGATTTGAGATAGGTCGCGACCTCGGCGGGCAGGCCGGACTCGGCGCCAGTCTTCGCATGTTCATCAAGTAGCGTGACCAGCTCGCCTGGCAGGATGCTCTCGCCTTCGATGGTTTTTGGCTTTGAGGTAAGATCGCTGGCATGATTGAGCGTAATGCCAGTCGCCGCGAACAGCATCATGCCGACAAGACAGAGCGCGCCAGACATCCAGTGAACGGTTCGCACCTGACGCTTGATGAACATTTTCAAGGATGCGCGTTTTGCGGGGGCGGTCTGGGAGAGGCTCATTCCGTCAGGGCTCATTATCTGTATTGCGCCGTCTGAAGTTCGGCGCGGTCTGGTGGAGTTTCGCCTCCTAACATGCGCGAATATGCGCCTGCAAGTCATTCTCAATGCGTGTGTGCAATTGACTTGCTGCGGGCCTGTTGGTCTAGCCAAGGCGTATACATTTCCTGACCAGGCATCTGAATGCGCTACGCTCTTCTAGACTCATGTGATCCCGTCCGGGCCGCCACACTTTTCTATGGCGATGCGGCAACCCTCTGGCTCGATAGCGCGGATACCGATCACCCTTCATCACGCTGGTCATATCTCTGCATTGCACCAATCGCGACTTTGCAGGTTCGTGCGGAGGAGCTGTCACGCGGTGAGGATGGCTTCGCAGACAGGGCGGACGAAGTAAGGGCCTGGATACGCAGCACCGAACGGCAGCGCATTGCGGAAGGTCCCCCGTTCCAAGGCGGCGCGGCGGGCTATGTTTCCTATGACGCTGCGCCACTCTTCCTTGAGCGATTCCAGTCGCGACACATGCCGCGCTCTGATTTGATTGAATTCAACTTGTACGACACGTTGCTGGCATTCGATCTTGAGGGTCAGAAGACTTGGGTCATGTCGGCCGGGCTGAGGGCGACGAACGCAGAAGAGGATGACGCGCTGGCAGATGCGAAGATTGCGGAGGTGCTGACCCGTCTTGGCGACACGCGGCGCGCCCCGGATGTCGACGTGCCATTGGGCTGGTCACACCCGGATCAGGCTATTGATTATGTTGCGGCCGTAAAGCGTACACAGGATTATATTCTGGATGGCGACATTTATCAGGCCAACATTGCGCAGAATTGGGTGGCATCGCATTGCGACGTGTCATCGGCTTTTTCCAACTACCTGCAGATGCGCGAGCGGACGCCTGCGCCCTTCGCGGCGTTCGGCCATTTTCAAGGGCGTGTTCTGGCAAGCGCATCGCCAGAGCGCTTGATCTCCGCTTCGGCCACGGGGCGAGTCGTGGCGGAGCCGATCAAGGGAACCGTCAGACGCGAGGCTGACCTGATCGAGGACGATCTGGCGCAGGCAGGCCTGTTGGCCTCTGAGAAGGACCGCGCCGAGAACATCATGATAACTGACCTTCTACGGAATGATTTGTCCATCGTGTGCGAACCTGAATCGGTTGAAGTGACATCGCTTTGCCGCTTGGAGACATTCTCCAATCTTCATCACCTCGTTTCGACCATTGAGGGCGACTTGTCGGACGACAAGGATGGCATTGACCTGTTCAAGGCAGTGTTTCCCGGTGGATCCATCACAGGCGCGCCGAAATTGCGCGCGATGGAAATCATTGACGAACTGGAGCAACGTCCTCGTGGCGCGTATTGCGGAGCTATTGGGTATGTCGGTTTTGATGGTGCATTGGATTTCAACATCCTGATCCGTACGATTGATCATTTGCCGACAGAGAGCACGCTGTTGGCCGGCGGGGGTATCACTTTGATGTCGGACCCGGTTGGCGAGCTGGCAGAGTCAGAGCTGAAGGCAGAGCGGATCGCGCCGTCCCTGTTCCGGGTGGGGAAGAAGGCATGATCCTCGTGCTCAACAATCGCGACAGTTTCGTTCATAATCTCGCGCGCTATCTGACATGCGAAGGCGCGGATGTGACGGTCGTTGATAGTGACCGGATTACTCTCCATGAAATCACCGATCTTGCGCCTCAAGCGCTCGTCCTGTCGCCGGGACCATGTACACCGAATGAGGCAGGGATCTGCTTGGAAGCAGTTCAGTACTTCGCTGGGAAGCTGCCAGTTCTCGGAGTGTGTCTTGGGCACCAGGCGATCGCGCAGGTTTTTGGGGGCAAGATTGTCAGGTCCAATTTTCCCCGCCATGGACGCACCACAACGTTGTCAGTGCAGGGCGGAGCCTTGTTTGCCGGCTTGCCCCGCGCTTTTGATGTCGGTCTGTACAATTCTCTCGTGGCAACATTTGATGATTTGCCGGACCAATTTCAAATTGATGCGGTATCTGCGGAGGGAGACATTATGGCGCTGTCACACACATACTTTCCGCTATTCAGTGTCCAGTTTCACCCAGAGTCTGTGCTTACCGAGCATGGCGCTGAGCTGATCAGGAATTTTGTACAGCTCGCGAAGAACTGGAAACCGGAATGATCTTGTCTCAGCCGTCTGCCTTGTCTGACCAGTCCGAACTGTTTGACCTGCGGGACCGCGGCTTGTTGTTGGCAGATGGCGTGTTCGACACGTCGCTCGTCAGCGATGGACGCGTCATTCTGCGCGATGCACACTTGGACCGCTTGATCGAAGGTGCTGCTGCACTGGGCATTGATCTTGAGCGCAAGGCCGTTGCTCATGTCATGGATACGGCGATTGAAGACTCTGCGTCGGGTGCATTGCGTATCACGGTCACACGCGGCGCTGGGGTTCGCGGGCTCGCGGATGATATGGCGGCTTCGCCGACCCTCATCGCGCGTGTTTCAGAATATAGTGTGAGTCTGACGCCAGATGCTGTGCGAGTGCACAAAAGCACGATCCTGCGCAATCCAACTTCCATCACGGCTCGCTACAAGACCTTGTCCTACACAGACAATATCGTTGCATTGCGCGCGGCAGTTCAAGCTGGTTTTGATGAAGCGTTCTTTTTCTCGCCCGCTGGGCATCTTGCCTGTGCCAGTGTGGCGAATGTGTTCGTGCAGATGGATGGAGCTATCTTCACGCCGCCCGTTGGGGATGGCGCTCTGCCCGGTGTGATGCGGAACTGGATTTTGGGTAGGGGGCGTGTTGGCGATTTCGGCGTTTCGGAGCGGTCGATCTCGCTTGATGATCTTCGATCCGCAGACAGGGTTTTCCTGACCAACAGCCTGCGCCTGTTCCAACCGGTATCAGCGTTTGAGACCAGGATGTTCAACGCTGAACTGCCTGCGGGCTGCGCCGAATTGCGAGCAGAACTACTCACCAATTGACCCCACTTTTCCGGAACGCGAGGCGAGCGCTTCCGCCAATGGCGTTAGCTCTAGTTCCAGACTTTCCGCGACAGCTTCGCACGTAACTTTGCCATCCCAGACGTTGAGGCCTGCTGCCAGGTGCGGATCCGACTTGAGTGCGGCCTTCCAACCCTTGTCAGCGATTCGCAAAGCATGGGGCAAAGTCGCATTGTTGAGCGCGTAGGTGGATGTGCGTGCTACGGCGCCGGGCATGTTCGCCACGCAATAGTGGACGATGTCATCGACCACATAAGTTGGCGCATCATGCGTGGTGGGATGGGAGGTTTCGAAACAACCACCCTGGTCTATTGCGACATCCACCATCACTGCGCCGGGCTGCATGATAGACAACATTTCGCGCGTGATGAGTTTCGGCGCTGCAGAACCGGGGACGAGCACCGCGCCGATTACGAGATCGGCCTGGGCAATTTCCTGTTCCAGCGTTGCCCGGGTCGAATAAACTGTGTTCGCGCCAGCCTCGAAATGCGTGGCGAGGCGTTCGAGCACATCCGGATTGCGGTCGAGGATGGTAACGTCCGCATGCATGCCGACGGCCATTTGTGCCGCATTGAAGCCGACCACGCCGCCACCAATGATCACGACCCGGCTGGCGTGTACGCCCGGCACGCCGCCAATCAGCACGCCGCGGCCGCCCTTTGCTTTTTCCAGGGCCGAGGCCCCGGCCTGAACGGCGAGACGTCCGGCAACCTGGCTCATCGGTTTGAGCAGGGGCAGGCCGCCGGTGCGGTCGGTCACGGTTTCATAGGCGATACACGTCGCGCCGGATTTCATCAGATCCTGCGTCTGTTCCGGATCTGGAGCCAGATGGAGATAGGTGAACAGGATCTGGCCGGGCCGCAATTGTGTGCGTTCGGGTGCCAGCGGCTCCTTCACTTTGATGATCATCTCGCAAGTGGCGAACACATCTGCGGCTGTCTCCGCGATCTCCGCGCCGACGGCGCGATACGCATCGTCTGTTGCGCCAATGCCCATGCCTGCTTGCGTTTCCACCAGTACCTTGTGCCCGCGCGCGGTGAATTCGCTGACGCTCTCCGGCGTAAGGCCGACCCGAAACTCATTGTTCTTGATCTCTTTTGGAACGCCGATCTGCATGCTCATGACTCCCGGAGGGTAAGGTTACCTGAATTTCGCGGATATCGTATATAGTATGCCTTCATGTCCAGAGGTTTTGTATGTTTTGTTTCAACATACAAAATATTTGTCGAATTATCTTTCTCGTGCCCGTGGGGCGTGAGCGAGTTTAATCCCCGGAAGCCTCATCCAGAGAAGCATCCCAGACCGCCAGCGCGCGGTAAAGGGCAAGACTATTCAGGCCGCGATCCAGGTTGGCGAGAATGAGTTGTTGCTGAGCATTGTAGTTTTCACGCTGGGCATCCAGCACCGTCAGATAATCATCAAGGCCTGATTTGAAGCGCTCTTGCGACAGATAGAAGGTGACGCCTGTGTCGTCAGCAAGCTGTTCCAGAGCATCCAGTCTGCTGGAGATTGTCTCGGATACGGCGAGGGCGTTTGCAACTTCGCGGAAGGCCTGCTGAATGGTGCCTTCATAGGCTGCGAGAGCCGCGTCGGCATTCGCGCGGGCTGCGTCCAGATTTCCGCGTCTCGTGCCGAAGTCAAAGATGGGCACCGAAACACTCGGCGTAAAAGTCCAGCCCGTCGCATAGTCGCCTTCGAACAGATCCGCCAGGTCGCCGCCGACTACGCCCGCACCGCCGTTCAGGGAGACCGATGGGAAATAGGCAGCGCGTGCAGCGCCTATATTGGCATTGGCCGCCAATAGATTGCGTTCTGCCTGAATGACATCCGGGCGGCGCAACAGAACTGAGGAAGTCTGGCCAACCGGCAGGTCAAGTACAACGGGAGATGGGGTCAGCTCGACGTGCGCTTCAATGGACGGTGGCAAGTCTGTTCCCACCAGATAACGCAGGGTATTCAGGTCTCGGCGGACAGTTGCCCGGAACTCTGCCGCTTGTGCCTGGGCTGACGCAACAGACGCCGAGGCCCGACGCAAGTCGATCTCGCTGGCAGTGCCCGCATCGAACAGAGCCTGTGTGAGGTCGAGGCTTTCATTCTGACTGCTCGCCGTCTGTTCGGCCAGTCTCAGCAATTCCTGGTCTGCCGCGAGTTGGAGCCACGCTTCCGCGACAGATGCCACCAGGGAAATCTTGGTGGCGCGTTCGCCTTCGACACTCGCCAGATAGGTCTGCAGGGCGGCGTCGTTCGTGTTCCGGATACGCCCAAAGAAGTCTAGTTCCCAAGCAGAGACTCCTATTTGCGCGGAAGTGCTGTCACCGAAGGAAGACGAATATGTTGCGTCATCCCGAAAGGTGCCGCCCTTCTGCGCGCTACCGGACCCGGTGAAGGTCGGCCAGAAACCTGACCGAGACGTGACGAGGTTCGCACGTGCCACTTCGACAGTGGCGGCGACAGTTCGCAGGTCGCGGTTCTGGTCCAGCGACAGATCGATCAGTGCACGCAACTCATCCGACTGAACGATGTCTTGCCATGCAAGTGTGGAGACCCCAGTCACCGAAGGCTCCGAAATGGGAAGCTCTGTCGGCACGGGCGCTATCGGGCGCTCATAGTCTGGTGCCAGATTGACACAGCCGGTCAGGACAAGCGCACTGAGCGGGGCGGCGAGGTATTTTTGACGGCTCATGCTTGATCTCCGGACGTGGCAGGGCGTTGACCGCGCAGGCGCGTCGTAACCTGGCGAACTAGAACATAGAAGAGAGGGGCGAACAGCAGGCTGAAGGTCATGGCGGCTATAACGCCACCCACCATGATCCAGCCCATTGCATTTCGGCTTTCTGAGCCTGCGCCGGTACTGAGGGCGAGTGGCAAGACACCAAAGCCAAAAGCAAACGACGTCATCAAGACGGGGCGAATGCGCTGCCGTACGGCTTCGATGGTCGCCGTGACAACGTCCTTGCCTTGATCTTCGAGGGTCCGCGCGAACTCGACGACCAGGATCGCGTTCTTGGAGGCGAGACCAACAGTCATCAAGAGGCCGACCTGGAAGAAGACGTCATTAGCGAGACCAAAGAGGTTTGCCGCAGATACAGCGCCCGTAACGCCAAGCGGGGCGACCAGCAGGACCGAGACTGGAATTGTCCAGCTTTCATAAAGAGCAGCTAGGCAGAGGAATACAAAGAGAAGGGACAGAATGTATAGCATCGTTGCCTGGTTGCCAGCTTGGCGCTCCTGACGGCTGAGCCCGCTCCATTCAAGAGAGATGTTGCCAGGCAACTGGCTGACCATGTCTTCCATGATCTGCATGGCTACACCGGAACTTTCGCCCTCTGCCGGAGATCCCTGAATATTGATTGCGGGTACGCCGCCAAATCTCTGGAGCTGGGGAGAACCATATGACCATTCGCCGGACACGATCTCGTCAAGCGGAGTCATCTCGCCGGACGAGGTGCGCACGTGCCACTTGGAAATGTCTTCCGGTTGCATACGGTCTTCCGCATCCCCTTGAACATAGACACGCTTGATACGGCCCCGGTCGATGAAGTCATTCACATAGCTTCCCCCGAAGGCAACGGACAGGACACTTGTGGCATCGGCAACAGACACGCCGAGAGCTTGAGCTTTCTGGTAGTCGAGATTCATCTTGAACTGTGGACCATCTTCGCTGCCATTCGGGCGGACGCCCATCAGGCGCGGATCCTGAGAGGCCATGCCGAGAAGTTGGTTCCGGGCATCCACAAATTCAGCGTGGGTAAGTCCGCCTGTGTTCTGAATGTAGAGATCAAAGCCGTTCGAATTGCCCATCTCCCGAATAGGCGGGGGAACGATCGGGAAAATCCGGGCTTCGTCGATTTGGGACAGACCGCCAAAAGCACGGCCTGCGATAGACTGGACAGAGTTTTCAGGACCCGGCCGTTCAGACCAATCATTCATAGCCGCGAAGGCCATGCCATTGTTCTGGCCCTGACCGACAACGCTGAAGCCAGCGACGGTGAACAGGCCCATGATATTGTCTTCTTCATTCGCAGCATAATACTTCCGCACATCATCCATCACGGCAGCAGTCCGCTCCAGGGTTGCGCTTTCAGGCAACTGGACAATGGTCATCAATGTGCCCTGGTCTTCGTCGGGCAGGAATGCCGTGGGCAGGCGTACAAACAATAGGCCGGTGACCGCCATGATTACCGCGAAGGTGGCAAGCATGATCCATCTGCGGCGAATGATCCTTGTGACCGCGCCTTCATATGCATTGGTGAGTTTGTCAAAGCCGGAATTGAATGCGCGCGCCGGGGTCATGTACCATGACTTTCCGTTCCCGGAGGATGGCTTTAATAGTGTGGCGCACAAGGCCGGTGACAAGACCACCGCAATTAGCACGGACAGCGCCATGGCAGATACGATCGTAACCGAAAACTGGCGATAGATAATGCCGGCAGAACCCGGGAAAAAGGCCATAGGCACGAAGACAGCGGATAGGACCACGGCAATACCCACCAGGGCTCCGGTGATCTGCTGCATGGATTTAACGGTGGCATCATAGGGGGAGAGGCCGTCTTCATGCATAACCCGTTCAACATTCTCCACCACTACGATGGCATCGTCCACGAGGAGACCGATGGCCAGCACCATGGCGAACATGGTAAGTGTGTTGATGGACATGCCGAACAGGAGGAGCACGGCGAACGTGCCGAGCAAGACAACTGGAACCGCAATGATCGGGATCAACGACGCACGGAAGCTTTGCAGGAAGATCAGGATAACGACAAATACGAGGACAATCGCTTCATACAGCGTTTTCTGAACTTCATGGATCGAGGTTTCGATGAAGGGTGTCGAGTCAACGGGGAACTGGTACTCCAGATCGGCTGGAAAGGATGGCGACATGTTCCTGACGGCTTCCTTGACTCGCTCGGCTGTTTCGAGCGCGTTTGCGCCCGTCGCCAAAGAGATCGCCACACCCGTTGCCGGCTTGCCATTGAAGCGAGCGATGGTTGAATAATCCTGGGCGCCGAGTTCGACCCGTGCGACATCTTCCAGTCGGACGGATCCACCCGCAGGCGTTGTGCGGATCAGCAGCTTCTCGAATTGCTCTGGAGTCGACAACAGGGATTGAAGCGTCACGGTGACGTTGATCTCCTGGCCTGGCACTGAAGGAGTTCCGCCTAGTGCGCCAGTGGCGACCTGTGCGTTCTGGGCCTGGATAGCTTGCGTGACGTCAGACGGAGTAAGTTGGTATTGCGCCAGCTTTTCAGGCTCTAGCCAGATACGCATTGCGTACTGCGATCCGAACACCTGAACGCTACCGACACCGTCGATGCGGCTGATTGTGTCATAGACGGTGGAGCGAACAAAGTCGCCGATGTCGATCTGGTTGAGTGTGCTGTTTGGAGAATAAAATGCTGTTACCAGCAGGAAGCTGCCGCTTGCCTTGCTCACGGTCACGCCCTGACGCTGCACTTCTTCCGGCAGAAGCGGTGTCGCGAGCGAGATTTTGTTTTGGGTTTGAACCTGGGCAATATCGGCATCTGTGCCGGGCTCAAAGGATAACGTAATCGACATTGAACCGTTGGAATTCGAGGACGACGATATATAGTCGAGTCCATCAAGGCCGGTGAGTTGCTGTTCGATGACTTGCGTCACCGCATTCTCGACTGCTTCGGCGGATGCCCCCGGATAGTTCGCTGAAATGCTGACCGTTGTGGGCGCGATATCCGGATACTGAGCGATTGGAAGCGCGCGCAGCGCCATGCCGCCTGCAAGCATGATGATGATTGCAATCACCCAGGCAAACACCGGGCGGTCGATAAAGAATTTAGCCATGTCGAGTGTCCAGGGTTCGCTAGTTCAGTTCGCTGCGCGAGTCGCGGGCGGCGGATATTTGTGCTGCGCTGGAAATCGGATCAACTGTCACACCTGCACGCAGGTTTTGAAGATTTGAAACGGCGACTCTTTCGCCTTCCTCCAAGCCGTCCAGCACAATCCATGAATTGTCGTTGTATTGCTCGACTTGGATGGCGCGCTGCTCAATTGTGTTGTCATCTTTGACGACCATGACGGAGGCTTCGCCCGTTGGGGTCCGCGAGACGACCGATTGCGGCAGCGTAATGACATTTTCGTACATGCCGGCAACGAAGTTTGCGCGGACGAACATGCCCGGCAGGATAATACCATCAGGGTTTGGTACGAGCGCACGTACCGCTACTGTACCGGCACTTTCGTCGACATTGATTTCGCTGAATTCGAGCTCACCTTGCAGGGGATACGTCGTATCGTCGCTGAGGATGATGTTCACTGGCACCGTGTCGATTCCCTTGGAGGCAACCCGCCCGGACGCAATCTGGCGGCGCATGTTGAGGACGCGATTGCTGGAAACGGTAAGGTCCACATAGATCGGATCGATTTGAAGCACGTTGGCGAGTGTTTCAGTCTGGTTTTGAGTGACGAGCGCGCCTTGTGTGACCGATGATCGACCAATGCGTCCGGCGATGGGGGAAGAAATCCTGGTGCGGGCAAGATCGATGCGTGCGCGGTCCAGAGCAGCCTTTTGAAGCGCAATATCCGCTTCTGCTTCCTGGGCCGTAGCCGCGGCCTGATCATATTCCTGCTGGCTGACAGCGTTGATCTTTGCGAGGTCGGCGAACCGCTTGGCGGTTTCCTTTGCGACATTTGCAGAAGCCTGGGCACGCGCCAATGCGGCCTCGGCACTTCGCACATCTGCGGCATACTCGTCTGCATCAATCTGATAGAGCGCTTGTCCACGCGAGACGAGGTCGCCTTCCTTGAACAGCCGCTCCTTGATGATGCCGGTGACCTGCGGGCGGATCTCCGCTTCGGCGTGGGCCCGCGCGCGTCCAGTCAACTCAACGGCGTTGGGGACCGATACGAGTTCGGTCGTGAGAGTCTTTACAACTGGAGCTGGCTGTTGCGGAACCTCTACTGTACTGCCTTCGTTACCACAGGCCGTCAGCAGGAAGGCGACGGACAAGGTCGCTGCCGAAATACTTTTTCTTAGAACTTCCATGAGGATTCCTTGACGAGCCGAATGGCTTCAATATAACAATTCTAGAGTGAACGCTCTATCTAGTGTTGCGGTGCAGCATGTCAAGGAGAGGGCATAGTGGAATTTAGGTGTTTTTCTGCATGACAGTTATGAGCAAATCGAAGACGGCCGCGAAACGTGAGAGTCGCGTTGCTGAAATTCTGGACTGCGCTGAGATTCACTTCGTTGAGAAGGGATTCCATGGCGCGGGCATTTCCGGGATCGCCAAAGAATGTGGCATCAGTGTTGGCCATCTGTATCATTACTTTGCGTCCAAGGATTTGTTGATAGAGGCTGTGGTGGAGCGCGAATTGTTGCGCCAAAAAGACAGAATGGAAGACTTCCGTAATCTGAGCGGCACTGAAATCCGAGATCAAATCGCTCCACTCGTCATCGACATTATTATCAAGCATCAGGACCCGTTCCGAACGGTTTTGAATTTCGAGATTCTTGCCGAGGCGCAGAGAAATCCGTCGGTTGCCGAGATCTTGCAGAACTATGATCGTGAAATACGGGAAGAGTTTTGTGGCGTCCTGGAGAATGCCGGAATTACAACGCCTGTTTTGCGGACGGAGATGTTGTTTACCTTGTTTGGCGGCATTCCGGCCCGCACGCTGAGGCATCCCGAGCATGAACGTCCGCAATTTATCGAAATGATGAAGCCGATCATCACGAAGATTCTTGCAAGTGATGACCTTCCTGTCGAGTAGAGCGAAACCACAACGATATCGCGGTTCATTCTTCCGCATTGATGAATATGTCCAAGCTGGCTCTGAGAGTGGAGTTGCTGGAGGCACTCGTACTCGCCAGCTGCACGGCGCGCTTGTCACCGGTTGGGTTCAGCACCGGGAGCTGGAATCTTAGCGCCGCATACTTGTCCAAGCTATCGGCATAGGCCGGGTTCCGAGTATAGACGGATCGGGAAACCATGTCGGGAAACAGGATGCTGGACCGTATCAGTGGCGCCACTCCCAACCCCAGAGTATCCAGGCTGCGATAGACCTCGAAATGGATATGTGGCGGACGTCCCCGATAAGTGCCTGGGTACACGGTCCGAAAGTTTACGCGTCCTCGTTGGTCTGTGATTCCTATACCACGTAGATAGTTTATATCCAGGCGATTGAAGACAGAGTACTTGCCAGCTGCGTCGGCGTGCCAGACATACACCGCATAACGGGAAAGCGGCTGTTGATCTGTGAATAGAGATAGCAGGCGCAAGTGCAAGTCGAGAGGCGCGCCATCGGCCGCTCCTGACAAGCCATTGAAACCCCGTGTTATGTCGGTTCGGATAAGACCTGCGCTGGCCCACAGACTTGCCAGGCTGGGGCCAGGCTGGAACACTGGCTCTTTCGGATACGCTTCGGGCTTGTTGGCCGCTGGCGGGAAAACTGGTGCTCGGACAAGCGCGGAGGATTTCGGGATAGACACCGGAATCTATTGCCGTCGTCCGGGAGGAGGTCCGCGGCGCTGGCTATCCTGCGGCATGGTGGGTTCGTTGGAATCGACTGCGCGCGGCGCTGTCAGAAATTCTGCGCGTGATAGAAGCCCATCTCGGTTTTTATCGATCCGACCGAATATATCGATAAGCCGTATTCGGAATTCCGAGGCCGTGATGGTTCCATCCAGATTGCTGTCGAAGGCAATAGGGCTGGGGAGTGCATTCAGGTCGCCAAGGGTCTCAGCTGCCCAATTTGACATCTGCACCGCAGATTGATGTACCCGATCAGGCCCCGCCAAGGCGCGCCATTCGAGATCAATACCATTATCAACTTCTTCGCGCGATACGAAGTGATCGTGATTACTGTCCATGCTGACGAAAAGCAGTGCCACTGGTGGGGCAGACAGGCCTTGCGACCGAGTCGGGCGTGCGCGGTCTCCGCCATCGCGACCGCTGGCTCCTGGCCCCTTGCGCGGGGAGGATGTGCATGCGGCCACCAAGGACAGTCCAGCAATCATCAGGACTGTGACTTTCATTGCTCCTGACAGTCGTTTGCAACGGGAAGAGAAGGGGGTGAGGGAGGTGTCACAGGGTGAGACGTAGGGGGGGTGTGACACCTCCCTCTCATCGCATCGGTCTTGGCACCCAAAGGGAGGCTCGGTGTTCAAGGAGCGGACGGGGACTGTCCTGGTGGATGCGATGATTTCGGTGATTGAGATCGAGACTTTCTCTTCAGAGCGACCGGAATAGGGGGTGGAACTAGGCAAATTGAGTGCTCTTGATGCAGTCTCTGGGGACAAAGTGCGGGGAAGTTTCCCTGCGTCGATGAGAACAAGATGCCTCAGCCATGTTGAGAGGATATGCCGGTTAGGACGAAAGTGATGGCAATATATGGCAGTCTGCAACATGACATTACCGACTCGAAAGGTATGGGTTTTCGGTGGCGACACCAGCAATTCGGGATGATCCGGAGCGGTGGGGTTCGAAGCGCAGTTTAACTGCAGTCACGACACACCTTGGCAACAAGTTTATCCTATTTGTAATCATCAGATCGACGATACATATTCAGGAGACTGCGGAGATGCCTGATCCAGAGACCACGACGCCCGAACACATTCTCGTCATCGATGATGACCGCGAAATTCGGGAAGATTTGAAATCCTATCTCACGGAAAACGGCTATCGCGTGTCGACGGCTGAAAATGCACCCGCTGCGCGCCGGGCGATTCATTCTGAAGAGCCAGACCTCATCCTGTTGGACGTCATGATGCCGGGCGAGGACGGGATTAGTCTTTGTCGCTCGATCGTTCGGCTCACCGCAATTCCGATCGTTTTCATCAGCGCGAGAACTGATGAGATCGACCGGATTGTCGGCTTGGAAGTCGGCGCAGATGATTATGTGTGCAAGCCATTCAACCCGCGGGAACTGCTTGCGCGTGTGCGGTCGGTCCTGCGGCGCGCGAATGGTCGCGAAAGAGAAATGACGCCTGAGAAAACGCGCTATTTTGAGTTTGACCGTTGGACGCTGGACACGGCGAAACGCACAATGACCCGCGATGATGGCGTGATCGTCTCCCTGAGCACTGGCGAATTCCAATTATTGATGATCTTTGTAGCCCGACCACAGATCGTGCTGTCGCGTGAACGGATCGTGGAACTGTCTCATGCCGAAGGCGCAGACGTGTTCGACCGCAGTGTCGACAGTCAGGTGAGTCGATTTCGGAAAAAGGTCGAACGCGACCCCAAGAATCCGGATATCGTCCAGACCGTCTGGGGCGGGGGGTATGTCTTTGCAGCTGATGTGAAGAAACTGTGATGCTGGCAAGGCTTGATACGCTTCTTACACGGATTGTAATCCTGGTGACAGCCGCTCTGCTGTCTACATTTCTACTGGCGTATTTCATTGTGGAATTCAGCATTTCATCGCAACGGCTCCAGCCACGTACGGCGCTGCATGTTGCGACGGTCGCCTTGGAGGATTTGCAGGCGAAGGATTGGCCCGATTCACTCTCCGACAAAGAGCTGGAGCGTCTTCAAATAACCGATTACTCGCTGTCAGAATATCCCTATATTGAGCCTTTCTCCTGGGGGCTAGCCGAACGTGTTCTTGAAAATCTTGGGCTAGCGCAGGATACGCCGATTGGTATTTCCCTGAGTGGGTGGGGTGATCGGGACAGGCTCGCAGGTCCTCCCGGTCGGCCGGACAGGTTCATGGATGAAGAACCGGGCCGTCCCGGGCCAATGAGTTTGAGGCCTCCGCCGTCAGAGCGTGGGAGATCTGCCAGCCAGCAGCGCGCAAGAGTGTCGCTCGAGATCGCGAATGGCAATTGGATAAACATAAGAACCGAGAACATCAGTGTGAAAGAGCCGCGTCCACCTCTCCTGGCGGCCGTCATGCTCATCGTGCTGATGGTTGGCATCGGCATATGGGCCGCCCTGAATGCGATCAATCCATTGAGGCAAATGGCGAAGGCCGCGAATACGCTGGCGTCCGACTACAAGCATGAGCCGCTGGTCGAGCAAGGTCCGTATGACGTGCGCGAATCGCTGCGTGCTTTCAATCGCATGGGCCGCCGCCTCGAGACCACAGTGGCTGGCCAACGCCAGCTGCTCGCAGCAATTGGTCATGATTTGCGGACACCCATTACCTCATTGAAACTGAAGGTTGAGATGCTATCAGATGCGAGTGAGCGCGAGCGGATGAGTCGTGCTCTGGCAGAGTTGGAGCGTATCACAGAAGCCGCACTTGCTGCGGCGACGGCTGGCCAGTCAGATGAGCCTTTCCAGCCGCTGGACATGTATTCGTTGGTCGACAGCCTTATCGAAGACTTGCGGGATCTGGGCCTCTCTGTCTCGTTCAATGAAATCGATGTACGCCCGATTGTCATGGGTCGATCAGATGAACTGACACGCGCCTTGCGCAACTTGATTGAAAATGCGGTGCGTTATGGAGACATGGCGCACGTTTGTCTCAGTGAACGAGCCGGCAAGGCTATTGTGACGATCCAGGACACAGGTCCGGGAATCCCGGAAGATGCTCTGGAGCGTGTGTTCGAACCCCTTGTTCGATTGGAACAGTCACGCAATCGCGAGACCGGCGGGCATGGGCTCGGACTTCATATCGCGAAGAATCTGATTGAAGCCCATAGTGGGCACATCGATTTGTCGAACCCACCAAACGGGGGGCTGCTCGTAACGGTGACCTTGCCTCTGAAGGCCGCTGGCTGACACGCTATCAGAACCGGGTGGAAGTGCTGAAACGGAAGGACTCCGTGCGGTCGTACTCTTCGCTCTTGAGGATATGGCTGAAGTCGAAGCGGATTGGGCCGAAAGGGGATGTCCAATAGACGCTGAGGCCTGTAGATGCGCGCAAGGACAAGTCGTCTTCAATCAACTGGACGGCATCACGGCCAAAAGTATCCGTGAACTCGACCGGGTCGCTCTTGTCTATGTCGCTCAACAAGCCAACCGCGCCGGCTTCCAGGAACAGCCCCGTCTTGATGCCGTATTCTTCCGGCAGATAGTTTGGCATCGAGATGTCGAGGCTGGATTGGTAGAACGCGTTGCCGCCCAGGGCGTTGAGACGCTTCACTGTTTCTGTGCCGTCATCATTTTGGATGATTTGCACAATGCGCGGCCCGAGACCTGCCGTATCAAACCCGCGGAAGCTGTTGCCGCCCTTGAAAAAGCGATTATTGATACGTACGCCTTGGGGAGTGGTTTGTCCGTATTCGGATTCCGCGTCGCTCGTGCCATAGGGTTCGATGTATCCACCGGAAAGACGCAAACTGGCCGTCACGCCCTTCGTGATGCCTTGATAGATATTCATCGATGCGTTGGTCCGAATGAAGTTCACGTCCCCGCCCAGGCCAGCAACGTCTTGACCAAACATCAGGTCGAACCCGCCAGTGGGGTCAATAGGGTCATTCTTCATGTCCAGGAGGAGATTGTACCCGACGATCGAGGAGATTTCTGATCGTTCACTTGAGCAAAGCGAGTATCTGTTGAGATAGCGCGCATCGCATACATCCACGATCAGCGAGCCATCAGGCAATGGCACGTCATCAGCGGTGAGAAAGGCGACACCCACGACATCATCGCTTGTGTCTCCCGGGGTGTCATTGTCATCTACAGTGTATTCGGTGGTCAGGCGTTCGCCGCTGTCCGAGTCAATCACGATGCTCTGATCGACGACGTCGATTTTGTCGTTTTGCAACGTATATTTCAAGCCAAGTTGCAGCCGGTTTGACAAGGAGAAACCTAGCTGCCCGCTGACACCTACAGATTCAGTCGTATAGCCGCCAAGATCGGTGTCAGAATAATCGAGGCGGGTAGCAAACGCACTCACACCTGCGGACATGTCACGGTCTAGGAAACGTGGCTCCGTATACTGCAAGTCCACAATTTGCTGGAGGCTGGATGTGGACAGACGAGCAGACGCGGATTGCCCGCGCCCGAGCACATTGCGCTGTGCCACGCTGACATCTACGAGGAAAGATTCTGAGGATGAGAAGCCAGCTGAGAAACTCATCTCGCCAGTGGGCTGCTCAGTGACTTTTACATTCACGTCAATTTGGTCAGGGTCCGCGGTGGGAACCTCAGTAACTTCGACGTCTTTGAAGTAGCCAAGGGCCCGTGCGCGGTTGCGCGAGCGATCCAGCAAGATGCGGTTGAAGGCATCACCTTCAGTCACGCGCAATTCCCGCCGGATCACGCGATCGAGCGTTTGGGTATTACCGACAATATTGATGCGGTTGATGTAAACACGCGGACCTTCATTGACATGAAAGGTCACGTTGACCGTATGCGTTTCGAGATCGGCGGAGATTTCAGGGCGCACATCAATAAAGGCATAACCTCCGATCCCGGCGACATAGGTCAGGCCATCAATTGAGTTTTCAATTGTGTCGCCTCGGAACAGGTCACCGGATCGCGCTACCAGTGACGCTTTCAAGGCGTCCGTGTTGAGCTTTTCCAGCTCGGTTTCGACATTGATCTCGCCGAAGCGATAAATCTCGCCCTCGTCGATTGTATAGGTAATGTAGAAATCCTTCTGATCAGGCGTTAGTTCTGCCACGGCTGACTCTACGCGGAAGTCGTAATACCCCTTGTTCTGGTAAAACTGACGTAGCAATTCGCGGTCATATTCCAAGCGACCTGGGTCATAATTGTCGTTTGATGAGAAGAACTGCCACCAACGTGATTGACGGGTGACAATCTCCGACCGAAGACGGTCGTCTGAATACGTTTCATTTCCCAGGAAGTTGATCGCTCGTACACCAGACACAGGTCCCTCTGTAATCGAGAAGACCACATCCACACGGTTCTGATCGAGCGGCACATATTCGGGCGTGACTTTCGCCGCGAACCGGCCGGATTGGCGGTAGAGTTCCATCACGCGCTGTACGTCTGCCTGCACGCGAGCGGCGGTGAATACGCCGCGCGGCGATATCTGGATTTCTTCGCGGATCTTTTCTTCCCCGAGCGATTTGCTGCCTTCAATCATGACCCGATTTACAATTGGGTTTTCGACCAATGTAATGATGAGCTGGTTCCCGACCCGGTCAAAATTTGCATCAGCAAAGAGGCCGGTTGCGAAGAGGGATTTGAGGGAAAGGTCGATACGGTTCGCGTCAAAAGGTGAGCCAGGTTCGACTAGAAGGTAGGACATCACGGTTCGGTCTTCGATCCGCTGGTTGCCATTGATAATGATGGCTTCGATGTTTCCTGTGCTGTCTTCTGCGCCCACCTGCGCAAGCGCCGTCGGTTGCAGCGAAGCGGCGAGCGCAGAGAGGATCAGGGAGAGCGCGAGTGTTTTGTTTTTGTGGCTCATGAAGTCGGCATCCAGAAGAGAGAAATGGTGTCTGAGAGATCAGAAGCGGAGTTTGACGGCGGCGTTGGCCGTCAGGGCGGTTGCGTCGGTTGAAAACTCACCATCCACGCCAAACCGAATTTTCAGGAGTTCGGACCCCGCCAGTAGCGAGAGTCCCACCGTGGCGGCATCTTCAAACACCTCGGTGGCGCTGAGTGTAAAACTGTCCTCATAGCCGACAAATCCAGCGTCGACTTCGTAAGGTGTCGAAGACAACGTGGAGCGATAGCCAATATCCAATCCACCCCGAACCATGGGACGGTAGCGATTGGAGTTGTTGTAACTGGTATAGGCCGGACCCGTGCGAGACGAGTCTGCGCCTTCCCGCCAGACATAGGCAAAGCCGAGTCCGGCATCAGCGGTTACACGGTCTGTGCTGGCGTCGCTGACCCATAGGTTCAATCCGTTTGATGCCGTTTCTGAATATCCGTCCTGATCAAGTTTGAAGTAGTCCAAACCAATTGATGGCGTCATCCTGAACGCCCCGGACCCGAATTCGGTTGATGCCAGGAGTGAAGCCGCGGTGGTCATCCCGTCCCATGTGCCGCTGACCTCTGAGACATACTCGTCGAACTCGATTTCTCTATAGCTGGAATGGTCGACCTTCGCGATCTGGCCAACGGCCTGAAGGTTTACGCGCCCGATCTGCTCCGTCGCATACACCCCGACACCCAGACTTTTCATGGTCACAGGATTTTCGCCGCCAGTTTTTTCCTCAAACTTGCCGTCGCTCATCGTACCCATGATGCCGATTGCATCTATGCCTAGCAGCGAGCGATCATACCCCAGAGCGATGCCAAGGCCGCGGCCGTCATATCCCGGCCCATCGTCAGACCCATCATAGCTGACATGGGAATAGGTTTCCTGCACCCATGCACCATTTCCGGATTCACTGGAGCTACGGGTGAACTCCAGATGGCTTCTCAACGCGCCAAAAGCGGCATTCGACTGGGATTCCAGATAGCGCGTTGCGGCATCAGTGCGCTGAGGCAGCAGCAAATTGTAGGCCTCTAGAAAGTCATGTTCGGTCGAAAGCTGCGTGATGGCAGATCCGACATCATCGTCACTTGTGGCAACATTGAGCATAGCGGAGAGGGCGCGGGACTGGTTCGTGTCGAGACTGAGTTCCTCGGCAGTCTTGAGGCGAAAGTCGAGATTGAGTTTGTCTGTATCAGACGTCTCTGTCTCCAGTGATACGTTGTATATCCACGGTATATTTTCGGTCGATAACTCAGCGGTTTCCTCGTCGTATATCAGTGTACCCGCTTCGATCAGTGTGACGGCAAAATCACCGTCGATGAATGACGTAAGTGTTGGGCGTACCAGAGTATCGCTGCCCAGTGCTGCGGTTCCCGAAACTGACAGAAAGGCTGTGGTCCGCAGGTTCTGAGGATCAATTTCGAATTCAAGTGTTGAACCATCCGTGACGGAGAGGGAGGCAAGCTGCAAGGACGTGTCTTCAAGCAGAACAATTTCAGAATCTGAAATTGTCGCGGCCAGTCTGTAAGCATCGCTCGTCAGATTACCCGTGAGCAACGATGAAGACAGGAAGTCGATCGTTCCACTCGCAGAGCCGAAGTCGAAATCTCCCTCGATCTCACTCTCCTCGATATACAGGCTGAGTGTGTCGCCCTCGAAATAGGTGTCTCCCAGAAACTCGGCATCCGATAGGTCAAAAGTTGCGGCGCCGGCACCAAAGTAGATGTCGCCTGCCAGACCCCCGTCCAGAATTTGCAGTATGTCATCGCCGGTTCCGAACCGGACGTCGCCATAGATTGTAGGTTCGGTCACATCGTCTTCATCGATTTCGTCATCGCCGTTCACATCTTCAGTGGGAGTTTCCTGATACTGGATAATGGTTGCGCCAGCCGTTTGTGCGGACAGGTCAATGGCGATGGACGATCCTGTTTCCGAATCTTCCCGTCCGTCTGAAATGAGTAGGCCTGATATCGCGCCGGTATTGGTTATGTATCTTAGCGTATCACTTTCATCGGTGATCGCCGTTGCTGCGCCACCATAGCCATTTGATGAAGCGGTGATGGATCCACTATTCAGGATCGCTTCCAGCGTACTTCCATTGGAAATGAACAACGCTTTGGCGGTGTCGTCCGTTAACGTATAGGTCGTTGCGGCGATGGATCCGGAGTTTTCGAGAGTGCCGATTGCTGTGCCGTTGCCGAGCAGAAGGCCTACGGCGGAAGCCTCGTAGGCGGTTCCTTGAATTGTGCCGGAATTCAGGATGCCGCCATCAATTGTAACCGTTCCGGTTCCGTCTTCTGATCCGGATATGGAGAGCGCCGTCGCATCGAATCCGATATTCACGCCACTAGCATAAATCGTCCCACGATTGATGAGGCCCTGATCAAAAGAAAACGTGGCGAGTACTTCATCTACGTCATCGTCATCATCATCATCGGTGGTATCGCGAACGGTTTCTACGACGCTCGAGAAGACTACGTTTTCGCCAGCGATGGCTTCGATGGCGAGCGCCGGGGCTGAACCATAACTGTAGATTCTTCCAGCAGTTCGATTCTCATCGAAATCGTCGATCGTATCCTTTGTTTCGTCATCCTCATCCTCTTCGGATGTGAAGTCGTCGACCGCGCCATTGATCAACAGGCCTTGTCCGAGACTGCCCGTGATGCGGACGCCGTTTGCATTGTCGTAAAGGTCGTCGGCATCGCGGCGATCCTCCACCGCTTCAGTATCGTCATCGATATAGACGGGCGCGATATAGTTGGAAGAACTGGTGCTGGTGAAGCCGGTCGAGCTGATTGAACTCTCAATCGTCACATTGCCGGAGACATCCCCATCAATCGTGACAGCTGACGCATTCTCACCCTGAACCGTAATGGCGCCGCTGATCAATACATCACTGGCGACGTCATCTTCGAGGCTCAGACCCAGGGCGTTGTCGCCGATAACCGAAATTGTGCCCTGTTGCGTGTAATCGCCATCGAGCGCGGATCCGATGCGTACGCCCGCTGAATCATTGCCTTCTATGTATAGCGTGGAGCCATGATCGAGCAGGATATTACCTGTGATCGTGCCACCATTCTCGACGTCGATGCCCACGCGGTTCGTCCCGATGGCGAGTGGCCCGTCCACATCGTCATCATCGTCTTCGTCTTCCCGGTCATAGTCTTCCGACAATTCGATGGAACCCGTGTGGGTGATGCCTGTCGTCGTACCCGTTCGGACAGCAATAGCGGTGACGTAGTCGGTGTCTTCTGCGAGAATTTCGCCATCATTGGTGATGGTATTGTCGGAGTCGACCGTAATCGCGGTGGTACCTGGCAGGTCGCTGAGATCAATTTCCCCATCTTCAGTGATTGTAATGTCGTCGGGCTGTCCGTCATTCGCGGTGGAGGTCTCGACGGGGGCGACGGTGGATTCCTCGATTTCGACGGCCCATGCAGGGAGGGCCGTAGCCATACCCAGAACAATAATCAGTCCACGTGCAACCACCTCAGGAGCGGATGCCTGTGGACCGGAAGCGTGCATCCTTAAATGATTGTTATTTAATGAAAAAATGTTCATGTTGGCGCGCTCCAGATCGTCCTGTCCCAATGCGTTACGGGAGCGTCTTGTCTGAACTTTGCCGAAATGTGCGGCTTGTCAGCGAGAGTGTGTCAGCCTGACATAATTGGCGGGACATTGCTGTCGTCTTCCGCTTTCAGGATTCATGCGCAAGCAAATGATCTGCAACATTCTGGTGACAAAGCTGTGGTGAAGGAGCGGGCTTGAGCCGGGTTTGCTGGAAAGTGCAATAAAATGCCGGTCTTCGCGACGGAATTTGAAACTTGGGTCGTTTAACCCGGGAACATGTTCACAGCCAGAATTGCTGGAAAGAGACAAGAATGAGAGTTTTTGGGAAACGATCCCGTTGGATCATCGCGATTATTGTCGTATTGGCAGCAGGCGGTGCCGTATGGTTTGCGAAGTCAAACTTGGCGAACTCCACAACGCCGACTTATGAAACATCGGCCGCACGCACGGGTGATATTGAAGTTACGATCTCGGCAGCAGGTACTCTTGTGCCAAAGGAGATGGTTGAGGTTGGCGCACAGGTCTCGGGTCAATTGGAAGAGTTGTTCGTTGATGTCGGCGACGAGGTCGAGAAGGGCCAACTCCTCGCGCGGATCGATGCCACGATTGCACAGAACACGGTCGAAGCCCAACAAGCTCAGTTAAACTCGCTATATGCCTCGAAACGTCAACAGGCGGCTTCTTTGAAACTTGCAAGGGCCGAAGCTGAACGCGCCCATATGCTGTTTGAGGCCGATGCCATTGCGCGCGCTGACTATGAGGCCACGGTATCGGAATTGGAGATCGCGGAAGGGAAGCTCGACGCCATCAATGCGCAGATCGCGCAGCAGACCTCCAGCCTCCGTGCCGATGAAGCCAATCTGGAATTTACAAAGATTTACGCTCCGATGGCTGGTACAGTCGTCTCGCTCAGTGCATCCGAGGGCCAGACCCTCAATGCGAACCAGACCGCACCCGTCATCATGACCATTGCGGATCTCGGTATAATGACGGTGGAGGCCGATGTCTCCGAAGCAGATGTGTTGCGCGTATCAAAGGGGCAGCAAGCCTGGTTCACCACGCTGGGCGATTCTGATCACAAGTGGCAAACCGAAGTTCGTCAGGTCCTTCCCACGCCCGAAGTTGTCAATGACGTCGTGCTCTACAAGGCGCTGCTCGATATTGAGAACCCCGACGGAATTTTGCGAAGTGATATGACCGCTCAGGTCTTCTTCATTCTGGGGCAGGCCGAAGATGCCGTCCTGATCCCGGTAACGGCCTTGCAGTCACGTCCCGAGCGCCCGGAGAGCGCACAAGCCAGGCGTCCTGCGCAACCTGAACGCGGAGCCGCCCAGGGTGATCGTGTTGGCGACGGCAGAGGCCAGGCTATCCGTGAGGCACGCGCGCAATATCCCGACGCAGAAATGGGTATGGTTCTGAAAATGGATGCGAATGGCGAAGCTGTCCCTCAGCCTGTTGTGGTTGGTCTTCAGACGCGTACAAGTGCCGAGATATTGTTCGGCTTGTCTGAGGGTGATGAGGTCGTGACCGGGCAAGTGAGCATTCGTCCGAAACAGGCGACCGAGCGTGCCGGAAATGACCGGCCACGCCGTATGGGTCCACCCCCGGTTTAGGACGCCAGATCATGTCAGAACCCTTGCTGCATTTGCAGGACATAAAGCGCGTCTACGGACGGGGTGACGCAGAGGTCCGCGCCCTTGATGGCGTCGACCTGACGATTCGCGAAGGCGAGTTCGTTGCAATTGTCGGACAGTCGGGTTCCGGTAAGTCGACTTTGATGAACTTGCTTGGTTGTCTCGACCACCCGACTTCCGGAACCTACCGCATTCATGGGCAGGATGTGTCCGAGATGGACGCCGATGCACTGGCCTCCTTGCGCAGGCGGACATTCGGCTTTGTGTTTCAGCGCTATAATCTCCTCGCCAATGTCAGCGCATCGGAGAACGTGGAGATACCTGCGGTCTATGCCGGGGTTCGCCAATCGGAACGGAAGGCCCGCGCACAGGAATTGCTCGGTCGGCTTGGCCTTGGCGGGCGCGAGAAAAGTCGCCCCGGTCAATTGTCCGGGGGACAGCAGCAACGTGTGGCTGTTGCCCGAGCTCTGATGAATGATGCCGAAGTCATCCTTGCGGATGAGCCGACGGGAGCGCTCGATTCCGGCACGAGTGAAGAACTTCTGGAATTGCTGGAAGAGCTGCATCGCTCCGGCCGCACAGTCATCCTGATTACCCATGATCAGGAAGTCGCTGAACGCGCAGACCGCACGATTGAAATTCGCGACGGCAAAATCATTTCCGATTCCGGTTCAGTAGAACGGTCTCTGGAGTCGTTTGAGCAACGCGCCGTGAAATCCTCCCCCTCCTTCTTTCTTCAGCTTACGGAATCCATCAAGACGGCCTTCCGGTCGTTACGAGCAAACCTGTTTCGCACCGCACTGACCTTGCTGGGCGTGGTGATCGGCGTTGCGGCGGTGGTCGCAATGCTGGCGGTCGGGCAAGGTAGCCAGCGCGAGGTTATGGCCCGGTTCGAGGACATGGGTGCGAACCTGCTCTTCGTTCAGCCGGGGGGTGACCGGGGCGCGCGAATGCGCGGTGACGCCATTGCAACCCTTTCACTCGAAGATGCTGAGAGATTGGGCGAACTGGACAATGTCCTGGCTGCGGTGCCATCGCGGTCCGGATCTGCAACATTGCGGCGAGGAAGCAATGACCATCGTGGCTCCGTGGAGGGTGTTTCGGAAGACTGGTTGCTCGCCAACACCCGCAATATTGAATACGGCTCTTTCTTCACGGCAGAAGATGTCGACCGACGCGTAGGTGTGGTTGTGCTGGGCACAACGACCGCGGGGGAATTGTTCGACAATGTCTCGGAAGCCGTCGGCGAGTATGTCTTTCTTGCGGGCGCACCATTTGAGGTCGCCGGCGTGCTTGAAGAAGAAGGCGCCAGCTCGTTTGGCCGTGACCAGGATGATATCGCGCTTATTCCCATCACAACCGGGATGATGCGCGTGTTCGGCAGTTCCTACCTGTCGAGTATAACCATCGCTGTGGAAGACACGGACGTAATCTCGACGACGGAGACTGAAGCAAACGAGCTGCTGCTTCAACGACACGGAACACAGGATTTTCGGATACGGAATACGGCATCGATCCTGGAGTCCGTTCAGGAGACACAGAATTCGTTCTCGATCCTGCTAGGCGCGGTTGCCTCTATCTCATTGCTCGTCGGCGGTATCGGTGTGATGAACATCATGCTTGTCAGCGTATCAGAACGCACGCGCGAGATCGGTGTGCGCATGGCGACGGGGGCGCGTCGGTCTGATATTCTTGTCCAATTCATTGTGGAGGCCGTCGTGGTCTGCGCGCTGGGCGGTGTGATCGGTATTCTTACGGGCTTCGCGATCTGTGCAATCCTCGCCAATCTCGGCACCAGCATCGCCGTAACGCCCATGCCCGCGATCCTCGCCTTTTCAACAGCTTTCCTGACCGGGTTCGTGTTCGGCTTCCTGCCGGCGCGCAATGCCTCGCGGCTTGATCCGGTCCGGGCCCTTGCGGCGGAGTAATCATGACCAGAATTCCTCTTCTTCCTCTCAGTCTGCTTGTCGTCCTTGCAGGATGTACCGCGACGCAATCGTCCGATACGCCTTTGTCCTCGGTTGAGCTTCCGGCGTCCTATGAAACCACAATGCAAGCGGAAACAGAATTGCCGGCCACAGGGCTCTGGTGGTCAACCTTCGGCGATGAATCCTTGAACGCATTGGTCAGCACCGCACTCACGCGGAACAAGTCGCTTGAGGCTGGACTTGCCAATGTTACCTCCGCGCGCGCTGCGTTGCGTGTTGCCGATTCCAGCGCCTTGCCATCTGTTTCAGCAGGGGCGTCAGTTTCCACCGACAGTGATTCCGACTTCAGTGATTTTTCTCGCAGTGCCCGCCTGTCGGCTAGCTATCAGCTGGATCTGTTTGGCAGTGTTGCAGCGTCACGTGATGCGGCAGGGGCCAATCTCGAATCGGCTGAGTTCGCGCAAAGAGCGCTTGAGCTGAGTGTTACATCTGATCTGGCAGCGAACTATTTTGACCTTCAGGTCGCGCGTAAGCAGTTTGAAGTCGCGCAAGACAATCTGGAAATTGCCGAGCGTATCTTTGAAATCGTGCTGGTAAGGTACGATGCGGGCGAGATTTCCGGATTTGATTTTGCCAGCCAGGAAGCTGCATTGGCCAATTCGCGTGCGCAACTCCCGCAGATCGAGCAGCAGATACTCTCTCTGCGGACGGCGATTGCGATCCTTGTAGGGCAGGTGCCGCAAAATTTCGAAGTGCCGGACGTAGACCTTGACGAGACTGGCTTGCCAGTACCGGAAGCAGGCCTACCATCTCAGCTTCTGGTGCGGCGCCCGGACTTGTTGCAGGCCGAGGCTGATTTGCGGGCGGCGCAGGCCAATGTTCAGATTGCGAGAGCAGCCATGCTGCCAAGTGTCGATCTTGGCGCGGGTGTGACGACACTCCTGACCTCTATGTCTGATCCGACCGCCAGTCTTTCGGCGTCACTTGCGCAGACTGTGTTTTCTGGGGGAGCGCTAGAGGCTCAGCTCGACAGTGCCAAAGCGCGAAGGGAGGCGTTGCTGTCGAATTATGAGCAGGCCATTCTCAGCGCGTTACGCGATGTTGATGTTGCGCTGTCTGCCATCAATACCAGCGCCCAACGTGAAGAACAGCTCCAGATTGCACTCGTTGCCAGTCGCCGCGCACTGGATTCCGCTGAACTGCGATATCGTGTCGGCACGGACGATTTGACGAGTCTCTTGTCTGCACAACAGAACTATTATTCTGCAACGCAAAGTGCCCTCGAGACGCGTCGGGACCGGTTGGCTGCGGCCATTGATCTCTACGTCGCAGTGGGAGGCGGGTTCTAACCCCGTCAGCGCCAGCTGAATTTGGCCGGGCGCTTTGCGAGGAAGGCCCTGTAACCTTCCTGGAAGTCCTCATTCTCGAAGCTTTCCAGGAACAGGGCTTTCGCTTCAGGACTATCGTCTCGCCAGCCCATCTTGATCGCATCGAAGGTGCGCTTCATCGCGCTATGTGACCAGAGTGAATTGGCTGAAACCAGACGCGCCGTTTCTCGCGCCAATTCCAAGGCTGATTCGGACTCTGCCATATGTGTAACCAGACCGATACGATAGGCCTCGTCGCAATCAAATAAACGACCTGTCAGCAAGATGTCCTTGGCGGCAGGAATACCAACGGTTTCTATCAAGCGCCGTGTATCGTTCACTGGATACACAAGCCCCAGCTTCGCCGGAGGCACACCGAACCTGGCTTCGGGGCTGGCGATGCGAATGTCTGCCGTCAGAGCAAGTGCGACGCCGCCACCCACGCAAGCGCCGGTGATCGCAGCGATGATCGGCTTCGGGCATTGGGCGAGACATGTAACCGCATCGGAAATCAGGTTTGCCGAATGCTCCGCGCTTTCGGGCGTGGCATAGATCGTTTCGAACTCCGAAATATCTGCGCCCGCCGCGAATGCGCCTGCTGTTCCGCCATGAATGATGACGCATTTCACTTCGGGATCTGCCTCCAGCTGCTTCACCATACCGGGGATTGCTGCCCACATATCACTCGACAGAGCGTTGCGGCGTTCGGGCTTGTTCAGGATCAGTTCGCCAATCCCATTACTGACCTCGATGCGGATGCGTTGGGAAGTCATGCTCTAATCCTTCAGATAAGTCTTGTTGCACAATTTCTGTATGCGAGCGTTGTCTGTTCGGCCACCCCGAGCCGGCCTTCTGAACAGTTGTGGGAATTGACGCAGCGCCGAGTGTCTCTTTAGGTGCGGGCATGGCCCACCGCAAAGACCTCCTGACCGCAATTCGACAGATTACGCGTGCGATCGACCTGAATTCCAAGCAATTGGCGAAAACGACCGGCCTCACGGCGCCACAACTCATTGTATTGCAGACCTTGTCGGGTGCCGGATCGGTCAAGCCATCGGAGATCGCCCGCGAAGTGCATTTGTCCCAAGCGACGATCACTTCCATCGTGGATCGATTGGAGGCGGCGGGCCTCGTCGAGCGGCAGAAGAACGAAACCGACCGCCGCGCCGTAGATGTCTCGATTACGGAGACTGGTCGCAGAAGCCTTGAAGATGCGCCGGAAGCGCTTCAGGAAGGGTTCCTGAAGCGTTTTGACTCTCTGGAGTTGTGGGAGCAGAGTCTGCTCATCTCATCGGTGCAGCGGCTGGCTGCCATGATGAATGCGGGAAGCCTTGATGCGGCGCCGATCCTGGAGGTTGGAGATTTGCAGAAAGAGGGCTGATCAGCTCTCGGAGACTTCCACCATTGTTTCCTCTTCCGGTTTGTCCCAGAGGAGGTGGCGATCTTCCAGGACAATAAGATTTTCGCGACTGATGACCGTGCCACCAGTTTGGTAGCCGAGCAGTTCTTTCGGTGAAATTTCCGGATGACGCGCGAGTACCATGGTTTCTTCTGACGAGAAGTTGGTCATGCCGCGCGCGATCTCCGCGCCGCTTTCGTCATAAACGTGAATCACGTCACCCTTGAGGTACTGACCCTGAATTGACTTGATGTCTTCATGCAGGACATGTTCTGGGCTATCGGCCAGCGTGTTTGCCAACTCGTCACGGATCACAATACTGCCGGCAATCTGAAGGCGATCAGTCAGCCACGTCGCCCAAGCTGAAGCTGGCTTGGTGTGCGCGATGCATTTGGTGTGCGGTCGTTCATTATAGAGAACTGAAGACACGGGCGCGTCATGTTCCCCATTCGCGATGAGGGTCGTGCATCCGGCATTCTGCGCCATGTTTGCGGCCTGCATCTTGGTGAGCATGCCGCCGCTACCGAGACTGCTGGTGCCTTCCGTAACTGCGATATACTCGCTGACATCATGGACTTCTTCGACCAGTTGGGCGCCTGGCTCTTCAGGGTTCTTGTCGTAGAGGCCGTCAATGCAGGTGAGGATCACCAGATGGTCCGCCTGGATCATCTGGGCGACTTTTGCGGCGAGGCGGTCATTGTCGCCCACACGGATTTCTTCGGTCGTGATCGAGTCATTTTCGTTCACGATTGGCAGAATATCGCCCTGCAACAGGCGGTGGACAGTGTTCTTGGTGTTCAAGAAGCGCTTGCGCTCTTCCATGTCCTGAAGGGTGACGAGCACCTGTGCGATATCGAATCCAAACTCATGGGCAACTTGTTTGTAGGCGTTCAGCAGCAGGGGCATGCCACACGCAGCGGCGGCCTGTTTGTCGCGCAGCCCGGCGGTTTCCGGCTTCTCGTTCAACATGTTCAAACCGAGCGCCACGGCACCTGACGAACACAGGACAACTTCGTAGCCGTCATTCCGTAATTTGGTGATGTCTTCCAATAGCCGTTGCATGAATGCCCAGCGCGGTGTGAGAAGGTCTGGATTGGCAAGTAGGCTCGATCCGATTTTCACGACGATGCGTTTCTTGGAAGGCAAATTAGGCTCCGGTGGTTGCTTAGGGGCGGACATAAGAAGGTTTGGGTTACGATGCAAATAATTAGCTTACAAAATACCTTCAGACTTTCTTCAAGGTCTCAATACCTAGTCTGAAAAGTCACGAATCAGGGAAATTCGACTATTTTGCGGCATCCGCCGAAAGCTTGAGTTTCTGTAATAGATGGTTTGAATTCTAAACAAATATCATTATCTCGCGGGTCAGGTGAGCAAAGGACTAGTATAGCATGAAGGTACTTCTCGTTGGATGCGGAAAGATGGGCGGCGCGCTTCTGACGCAGTGGATGCGCGCGGTGGAGCATGAATTCACCATTGTCGATCCTTTCTTGGACCAACCTGTGGAAGGTGCCCGTCTATTCAAGGATATCAACGCCCTTGGAGACGAGAAGTTTGATCTGTTGATCGTCGCGATCAAGCCGCAAATGGTTGATGAGATACTGCCGGCCTATAAGGACGTGCTCAATCCGGATGGGGCCGTTGCGTCGATCGCTGCGGGGTGTTCGGTGCAGCGCCTGCAGACTGCGCTGCCGGGCTATCCGGTTATACGGATCATGCCGAACCTTCCATCTGCCATCGGGGCGGGCGTTGCGGGCCTTTACGCCAGCAGCGCGGCAAGTGCCGACCAAAGGGATACTGTCGAAACCCTCATGCAGGCTGCCGGGACGGCTGTCTGGGTAGATGATGAAGACCAGATTGACCGGGTAACCGCCGTCGCTGGCAGCGGTCCGGGATATGTCTTCGAGATCGCCCGCGCCTATATCGAGGCGGCCAAGGAACTAGGCTTCAGTGACGAACAGGCCAGCGATCTTGTGCTCGGCACGCTGGATGGCTCCATCCGCATGATCCTTGAAACCGGCGACAATCCGGAAAATCTCCGCAATTCCGTCACCAGCAAGAATGGCACGACCGAAGCGGGCCTGAAGGCCCTGAATGGAGACGGAAAGTTGTCAGATCTCCTGAAAGCCACCACCGAGTCGGCCTACAAGCGCGCAATCGAGCTGCGCTAGGCACCTGAACAAGAACCATGAAGGACGAAACGTGACCACATTGGATTCCCGTTTGAACGCATATATTTCCGGTCTGGGCCAGAATGCCCGCGACGCTGCAAAGGCATTGCTGACGGCGACGACCGAGCAGAAAAATGACGCTCTCCGCGCATCCGCCAAGGCATTGCGTGAGGCAAAAGCGGACCTTCTTGCCGCCAATAAGGAAGATGTCGACAGTGTCGGCGACAGCCGACCGGACTCCTTCATCGACCGACTGCGTCTTACCGACGAACGGGTCGAGGCGATGGCAAGCGCCCTGGAACAGATTGCGGAGTTGCCGGACCCGGTCGGGCGGTTGCTCTCGACCACTGAGCGCCCGAATGGCTTGACCATTGAGCGCGTGGCCGTGCCAATTGGCGTGATCGGGATGATCTACGAATCTCGTCCAAACGTCGGCGCCGATGCCAGTGCGCTGTGCCTGAAATCCGGCAATGCCGTGATCCTGCGCGGCGGCTCGGAAAGCAAGAATTCAACGCGCGAGATTGTAGCCTGCATGCAGGCTGGGCTCGAAGCTGCTGGCCTGCCGAAAGGCGCCGTTCAGACGGTTGAGACCACCGACCGGAATGCCGTAACCGCGCTGCTGCATGCTGTCGACTATGTAGATCTCGTCATTCCGCGCGGCGGCCGCGGTCTGGTGGAGCTGGTGCGTGACGAAGCCAAGGTGCCGACACTGCTCCATCTTGATGGCAACTGCCACAGCTACATCCATGCCGATGCGGATATCGAGAAGTCCCTCGACGTTGTTCGCAATGCCAAGCTGCGCCGCACCGGCGTCTGCGGTGCGACAGAGAGCATTGTGGTGGATCGGGCGATCGCCGAAATCGTCATTCCGCGCTTGGTCAAAATCATGGAAGGCTGCGAATTGCGCGGGGATACTGAGGCACGTCGTATTGCGCCCGATCTTGTCGAAGCGACCGACGAAGATTGGTCGACCGAATATCTCGACCCGATTGCATCGGTGAAGATCGTCGGTGGACTTCAGGAAGCGATCAACTTTGTGAGCGAGCACTCCTCCGGTCACACGGATGCCATCCTGACCGAAAATGCCGATGCAGCCCGCCGTTTCATGACCTCCATCGACAGCGCCGTCGTAATGCACAATGCTTCAACCCAATTCTCCGATGGCGGGGAGTTTGGCATGGGTGCCGAGATTGGCATTGCGACGGGCAAGATGCACGCGCGTGGGCCGGTGGGGTTGGAGCAACTGACCAGTTTCAAATATCTGGTACATGGCAACGGCCAGACCCGGCCTTGATCTAAATGATACGCGCGGCCACGGGGGGCGCGCTTTTCCGTAATTTTACGAGGACAGCGAGAAATATATGACAATCAGCGTTCCCGAATTGATATCGCTTGGGACGTATTTCGTCCTGATGATGGCCATCGGACTTTATGCCTACAAAACGTCTACCAGCGACGTGTCCGAATACATGCTTGGCGGCCGCAATCTGCACCCAGCTGTCGGTGCCTTGTCTGCCGGGGCCTCTGATATGAGTGGCTGGATGTTGATGGGGTTGCCCGGTGCGATCTATGTGAGCGGCTTTTCTGCAGCCTGGATTGCCGTTGGTTTGGTAATCGGGGCGTATCTCAACTATCGATTTGTCGCGCCACGCTTGCGTATCTATACAGAAATGGCGGATGACTCGATTACCATTCCCGACTTCTTCGAGAAGCGCTTTCACGATTCCTCGCACGCCTTGCGCACCATCTCTGCGCTGGTGATCATTGTTTTCTTCACCGTCTATACTTCTTCCGGCATCGTCGCGGGCGGCAAGCTCTTTGAATCCGCCTTTGGCCTGAACTACCAGCTCGGCTTGTTTGTCACCGCTGGCGTCGTGCTTGCCTATACGGTCGTTGGGGGCTTTCTGGCGGTCAGCCTGACGGACTTCGTGCAAGGCTGCATCATGTTCATCGCGCTCATCCTCGTGCCCGTTATCGCATACTTCGTGATTGGTGGGTGGAGCGGCATGGAAAGTGCGATCACAAGCGCGCCTTCGTATGTGGATGCTGACAGTGGAGCTGTTGGTCCGGCGCGTAGTCAGTTTTTCGACATGTGGCCCGAGAGTATGACCGTAGTGGGCCTCGTCTCCCTCCTCGCTTGGGGGCTTGGCTATTTCGGTCAGCCGCACATCATTGTGCGCTTCATGGCCATCCGGTCACTCAAGGACATCAAGACCGCTCGCATTATCGGCATGAGTTGGATGCTCGTTACGGTCATCGGAGCCGTCTTTGTCGGTGCGGTAGGCGTTGCCTATGTCCAGCAACATGACCTCGGCGCGCAGCTGACCGACTCTGAAGCCATCTTCATCCTGCTTTCGCAAATCATCTTCCATCCGCTCGTCGCCGGCTTTCTGCTCGCGGCGATCCTCGCGGCGATCATGAGCACGATCTCTTCGCAGCTGCTCGTGTCTTCCAGCTCGATCACCGAAGATGTCTACAAGACCTTCTTCCGGCGCGAGGCTTCGCAGTCGGAGCTGGTGATGATCGGCCGGATTGCGACGGTTGTGGTCAGCCTCGTGGCCATCGCGCTCGCCTTCGATCCCAACAGCAACATTCTTGATCTAGTATCAAATGCGTGGGCCGGGTTCGGTTCGGCCTTTGGCCCGATCATTTTGCTTAGCCTGTTCTGGCGCCATCTGACGCGTGATGGGGCGCTGGCTGGTATGATTGTTGGCGCGGTTACGGTTCTGGTCTGGCTCTACGTACCGCTCCTGCCAGCTGAGGGCGGTGCGGTGCCGCTCGAAACTCTTGTCTATGCCATGATCCCCGGCTTCCTGCTGTCAGGCCTCGCGGCCTATCTTGTCAGTGTGATTGGCCGCTCGGTGAAGCCGAAAGTGGCCGCCGGGTTTGATGACATGAGCGAGGTGATGAACGACGCTCCCTGATCTGGTGCCGCTCCTCTGACAAAGAGGGGCGGTGACACATCCTGCCTGTCGCGTTAGGTAATGATAACGCAAACATTCGGGGCGGCGGTCGCACGGCTGTCGCTTCCCGATACATAAACGGGTCAAGGATTGTGAAGAATTTGCTGAAGCGCGTCGCTAGTCTGTTCATTTCGATTTCAATTGGTTTCGGCGTGTTGCCGGCTGTTGCAGAGGATGGCTACGAACTCTGGCTTCGGTACGAACAGCTTGAGGTCAGACCCGCCGACGCGCCACGCCATGTGATGGCCGCCTGCGCTGAGCCGTCGGAGACGCTTCAGGCCGCGCTTGCCGAAATCGACCGGGCCACGGAGTCCCTGCTGGGAAATTCCCTCCAATCCACGGAAAGGCTGCGCAGCCGGACGATTGTGCTCGCCAGTGCGGACTGCGCCGACGCGATCGATGAGGCGGACCTGCCAACCACTGAAACCGTTGGCGCCGAGGGCTTCGCCCTGCGGGCAACGAAACTGAACGGTAAGCGCGTAACACTGATCGCCGCGCAATCCGACCTTGGCGTCCTCTATGGCACGTTCGACTATCTCCAGCGCATGTCGCGCGGGGAGGCGCTCACGGATCTCGACGTCATTTCACGTCCCAAGACCAAGCTGCGCCTGCTCAATCATTGGGACAATCTGGATCGCCATGTCGAGCGCGGCTATGCGGGTCAGTCGATCTGGGACTGGCACCGCCTGCCAGACTATCTCGATCCGAAGTATACCGACTATGCCCGCGCGAATGCGTCCATCGGCATCAATGGGGTGTCGCTGACCAATGTGAACGCTGATGCGACCGTGCTGACCGCGCCATACCTAAAGAAGGTCGCAGCCCTCGCAGATATTTTCCGGCCCTATGGGATCAGGGTCTATCTCACCGCGCGCTTCTCTGCGCCGATGGAATTGGGCGGGCTCGACACAGCCGATCCACGCGACGCCGAGGTGCAGGCCTGGTGGCAGGCTAAGGTGGACGAGATATATACCCATGTGCCGGATTTCGGCGGCTTCCTCGTGAAAGCGAACTCCGAAGGCCAGCCCGGCCCACAGGATTATGAGCGCAGCCATGCCGAAGGCGCGAACATGCTGGCCACCGCGCTTGCCCCGCATGAAGGCATCGTGATGTGGCGCGCCTTTGTCTATTCGGCCGAAGAGCCCGAAGACCGCGTGAAGCAGGCCTATACCGAATTCGTGCCTCTGGATGGTCAGTTTGCAGACAATATTTTGGTGCAGGTCAAGAACGGCCCGCTGGACTTTCAGCCGCGCGAGCCCTTCCATCCGCTGTTCGGCGCGATGCCGGAAACGCCGTTGATGATGGAACTCCAGATCACCAAGGAGTATCTCGGCTTCTCGACCCATCTCGCCTATTTGGGCACGCTCTGGGAAGAGGTGTTGTCGGCCGATACGCACGCCAAGGGTGAGGGCACAAGCGTTGCCTCCGTGATCGATGGCGTCGCGCAAGAGTACGAGCTTACCGGCATGGCAGGTGTTGCCAATATCGGCAGTGATCGGAACTGGTCAGGCTCAGTCTTCGATCAGGCGAACTGGTACGCTTTCGGGCGACTTGCCTGGGATCCTGACGCCTCCTCTGAGGCCATCGCGCGCGATTGGGTGGAACAGACTCTCAGCCGTGCGCCAGAAGTCGCCGACGAAATTACCGGCATGATGATGGGCTCACGCGAGGCGGTCGTGAACTATATGACGCCGCTTGGTCTCACCCATCTCATGGGAACCGGACACCATTATGGCCCCGCGCCTTGGGTCGATGATCTCGGACGGGCAGACTGGACCCCATATTATTATCACAAGGCCACAAAGGATGCGGTCGGCTTTGACCGGACCGAAACAGGCTCTGGCGCAGTCGATCAGTATGCCGGGCCGGTGGCGCAGGAATGGGCGAGTCTCGACACGGTGCCGGATGAATTGCTGCTCTGGTTCCATCGCGTGCCGTGGGACTACCAGCTCTCGAACGGCCAGACGCTCTGGCAGGAACTTGTGAACCGCTATGACCGAGGTGTCAGCGCGGTGGGGGTGATGCAGGCGCAATGGGCGAGCCTGGAGAACGAGATCGATGCCGAGCGGTTCGCGCAGGTCTCGGCTTTCCTCGGCATTCAGCATCAGGAAGCCATCTGGTGGCGTGACGCCTCCATCGCCTACTGGCAGAGTGTGAACGGCCTGCCATTGCCTGAGGGTACAGAGCCGCCCGCGCACGACCTGGCTTATTACAAGAGCCTGTCATTCCCGAATGCGCCGGGGCAGGGTGAATAGGCTAGTTGGTGCCGGTCAGCCGTTCGGCTGAGGTGGCGAACAGATCATCCAGAAAGCTGCTGACGGCGCGCACACGGGTTGTTCCGTGTACATCTTCATGGACCGCAAGCCAGAAGGCGCGCTCAATGCGGACTTCCTTTGGCAACACATGGACGAGGTTCGGGTCGCCAGCTGCGATGAAGTGCGGCAGCACGGCAATCCCGGCGCCTTCGCGGGCCATCTGCCACTGCGCCACGATGGACGGGCTGCAGAATCGCGGCGTCAGGCCGGGGGCGATGTCTTCGTGATAACGCAGCTGGGTTGAGTAAATGAGGTCGTCGACATAGCCGATGAGATCATGCTCGCTGAGGTCGCTGACGTGTTCGACCGGGCGCGTGCGGGCGAGGTAATCCGGGTGGGCGTACATCTGCAGCACATAATCAGACATCTTACGCACCTTCACGCGGCCTGTCTTTGGCCGTGTCAGCATGATCGACATGTCGGCTTCGCGCTTTGGCACGCTGACAAAGCCGGAGACGGCAATGATGTCGAGCCCGATATGCGGGTTCTGCGCGGCGAAGTCGGCCATGGCGGGCGCAATCAGGAGACTGCCGAGTCCTTCGGTCACGCCGAGCCGGACGCGTCCGGCGGCAAGCGGGCCGTCAATGTCTGACAGCGCGGCGATCTCTGACGCCGTATGCTCCAGCCCCTCTACCTTGTCGGCCACGGTCTGGCCAACCGGCGTCAGGACATGGCCCTTGGGTGTCCGCTCGAACAGTTCGAGCCCCAACTCGGTCTCCAGCCGTCTCAGGCGACGACTGATCGTTGTCGGGTCAAGCCCTGTGCGCGTGGCCACATCGGCGAGACGCGGATGGCGGCTCACATCGAGCAGGAGGCGGAGATCGTCCCAGTTCATTACTTATTGCCTGCGATTTTGCAGGTCGTAGCTGCGATATTGTCCATTTACCGGAATTTATACGCGCGCTACGGTCCCGTCAAAATCTAAGGGAGTTTCTCATGCGCGAAGTGCACCACTTCATTGGCGGAAAGTCTGTCACCGGTACGTCCAGCCGGTTCGGCGACATCTACAATCCCAACACCGGTGAGGTTCAGGCCCGCGTCGCGCTGGCGACCAGTAATGAAGTTTCACAGGCCATCATGAATGCGTCAGAGGCGTTCCCGGCCTGGTCCATGATGAACCCCCAGCGCCGCGCGCGAGTGATGTTCGAATTCAAGCGCCTGCTGGAAGCCAATATTGATGAGCTGGCTGAGCTGTTGTCGGCCGAGCATGGCAAAGTGGTCGCGGATTCGCGCGGTGATGTTCAGCGCGGCATCGACGTGGTCGAGTTCGCTTGCGGTATCCCTCATTTGCAGAAGGGCGAGTACACTGAAGGTGCAGGCCCCGGCATTGATGTCTATTCCATGCGTCAGCCTCTGGGCGTCGTGGCCGGTATCACGCCGTTCAATTTTCCCGCCATGATCCCGTGCTGGATGGCGGCTGTGGCCATTGCCTGCGGTAACACTTTCATCCTCAAGCCGTCGGAGAAAGACCCGTCGGTGCCGATGCGCCTGGGCGAATTGCTGCTCGAAGCCGGCGCACCGGAAGGCGTGCTGAACGTGGTCAATGGCGACAAGGTGGCTGTCGATGCCATCCTGACGCATCCGGACGTCAAGGCCGTCAGCTTTGTCGGGTCCTCCGACATCGCACAATATGTCTATTCCACTGGCACAGCACACGGCAAACGCGTGCAGGCCATGGGAGGGGCAAAGAACCACGGCATCATCATGCCCGACTGCAACATGGAGCAGGCGGTAAAGGACATTGTCGGCGCGGCCTATGGCTCGGCGGGCGAACGCTGCATGGCGCTGCCGGTGGCCGTCACCGTCGGCAAGAAGACCGGCGACGAGTTCGTGGAGCGCATGGTGGACGCCGCGCGCAACCTGAAAGTCGGCATCTCGACCGATGCGGATGCGCATTATGGCCCGGTGGTCTCGGCCGCTCACAAGGCCAAGGTCGAAAGCTACATCCAGATGGGTGTCGATGAGGGCGCAGACCTTGTGCTCGACGGTCGCGGCCTGCAGTTGCAGGGCAATGAGAACGGATATTTTATTGGCCCGAATCTGTTCGACAATGTGAAGCCTACGATGCAATCCTACAAGGAAGAGATTTTTGGTCCGGTGTTGCAGGTTGTGCGCGCCGAGACGCTGGAAGAGGCCGCCGCGCTGCCGAGCAATCACCAATACGGAAACGGTGTTGCGATCTTTACCTCGAATGGCCGCGCCGCGCGCGAGTTTGCCGCGCAGGTCAATGTCGGCATGGTAGGTGTGAACGTGCCGATCCCGGTGCCGGTCTCGTATCACACGTTTGGGGGCTGGAAGCGGTCGGCCTTTGGCGATACCAACCAGCATGGCCCGGAAGGCGTGCGCTTCTGGACAAAGATCAAGACCGTCACCCAGCGCTGGCCCGAAGGCGACATTGGCGATCAGGCCTTTATCATCCCGACGATGGGGTAGAGATTTGAAGAAAGCCGCCTCGCTAGTTTTCCGATTAGGTATCATCGCTGCAGTCGCTGGCTTTGCCGTGTTTGTGCTGGGATGGATGGAACGCGATAGTTGCGCGGATGGTGGTGGCATATGGCTGAAGGCATCCAAGGAATGTGTTTGTACCTATTCCCAGCGCGGTGTGTATGCCGATACGCCGACACCGGAACAGATGGCGCACCGAATGGAATACGAGCTGAAACCCACTGCTTCTGATTGGATTGAATGATGAGCACTTACGACACGATCACTTTTGAACACTCGAACCGCATCGCGCTGGTCACGATCAACCGGCCGGACAGCCTGAATGCGCTGAACCAACAGGTCATGGCAGAAGTTGCCGACGTCTTTGCGCGCATTGACCGCGACAAGGACATTGCCGTCAGCGTGCTGACCGGCGAGGGCCGCGCCTTTGCTGCCGGTGCCGACATCAAGGAAATGCAGCCGCAAAGCTTCTCCGACATGTATGTCGAGGATTTCTTCGGCTTGTGGGACCGGTTCGCGGCCTGCCGCAAGCCGGTAATCGCGGCGGTTAACGGCTTCGCTCTCGGCGGCGGCTGTGAGCTGGCGATGATGTGCGACATGATCATCGCCTCGGACAAGGCGAAGTTCGGCCAGCCGGAAATCAAGCTGGGCGTGACGCCGGGCATGGGCGGCTCTATCCGCCTGACCAAGGCGGTCGGTAAGGCGAAGGCGATGGACATGGTGCTCACCGGCCGCATGATCGACGCCGCTGAGGCTGACCGGATCGGCCTCGTCTCTCGCGTAGTCGAGCATGACGCGTTGATGGATACGGCCATGGGCGCGGCGAAGGAAATCGCCGGCTATTCCATCCCGTCCATCATGGCGGCCAAGGAAATGGTTGGCCGCGCGCTGGAAGTCTCCACCGCTGAAGGCGTGAAGTTCGAGCGCCGCCTGTTCCAGGGCCTGTTTGGAACCGCAGACCAGAAGGAAGGCATGGCCGCCTTCACAGAGAAGCGCGCGCCGGACTTCAAGGACAAATAAGCCTGCACCGGAGTGCATAAACATCGCGCCGCAAGAGCGCGGGGACAAGGGAGTATCGCATGACAAAGATCGCATTTATCGGGCTCGGAAACATGGGCTCGGGCATGTGTGTCAATCTCTGCAAGGCGGGCCATGAGGTCCGTGCCTTCGACCTCAATGCCGAGGCGGTGAAGGCCGCTGAAGGCCATGGGGCAGTTGCTGCGGCCACAATTGCGGATGGGGTGAAGGACTCCGAAATTGTGGTCACCATGCTGCCAGCCGGCAAGCATGTCCTGTCGGTCTATTTCGGCGATGACGGCGTGGCGGCCCATGCAGCCAAGGGCGCGTTCTTTCTTGATTGCTCGACCATTGCGGTGGAGGATGCCCGCGAAGCGGCGTCCAAGGCCGACGCGGCAGGCTTCCTGATGGCGGATGCGCCTGTCTCCGGCGGGACGGCTGCGGCAGATGCCGGTACGCTGACTTTCATGGTGGGCGGCCCCGATGAAGCCTATGCCAAGGCCAAGCCGATCCTCGACGTAATGGGCAAGAATATCTTCCATGCCGGCGGCAGCGGGAACGGCCAGGCGGCCAAGATCGCCAACAATATGCTGCTCGGCATCTCAATGATAGGCACATGTGAAGCGTTCAATCTCGCGGAAAAGCTGGGTCTCGACGCGCAGACCTTCTTTGATATCTCCTCCACAGCCTCCGGCCAGTGCTGGAGCATGACGAGCTATTGCCCGGCGCCGGGGCCGGTGCCCACCGCGCCATCAAACCGGGACTATCAGCCCGGTTTTGCGGTCGCGATGATGTTAAAAGATCTTCATCTGGCGGCGTCTGCAGCAAGGGCCGCCGGGGCAGAGGTGACGCTGGGTGAAATGGCGGAAAAAATCTATCAGGATCTGGACACTAGAGGGCATGGCGGGCTCGATTTTTCAGGTGTCATGAAGGATCTCCAGCAACGACTAGACTAGACTCAATTGGCTAAGTTGGGCCGCCCATGATCCGACCAATCCCGGATCGGGCGGCCCATTTTGCAACCATTCGCAGGCTCGCTCATTCATTCGTCTCGGAATGTATTGCGCTGCAGCATTCATGATGGGGATCATGGGGGCGCGAGCTGGCGAATAGGTGAGACTTGAGCAGGCAATTTTTGTTTCGGCCGAAATGTATTCGTGTGTTCACACTCGCGATGCTTCTCGTTGCGTGTTCTCCCGCCGATGATACATCAGCTCCGATGGCTATAGATGAGGCGCCGATCCTCCCGTCAGAATCAGAGCCATCCGAGCAGGTGCCGCCAGCCAAGAGCCAGCCAGCACCTTCATCTATCTACAACTTGGAACGCGTCCAGCCCGAGCCGGCATCCGTGCCGGTGCGGCCTCAGCCCGAAGATATGGCGGAAGCCAGTACCGTTGCTGCATTTGGCTTGCCTGAGATACGTCAGAAGGCCCGGCGGCTGGCCGCAGAGCCATATGAGCCATCTCGACCCCTTCCGGATGATGCGAAGCGTTTGAACTATGATCAGTACCGACGCATCCTTCCGGTTGCTGGCGACATGGGGTGGTCCGACCCTGCGACAGGATCGCGTGTCTTGTTCGATCCTCGTGGTTACCTGTTTGATCAAGAGGTCCGCATTAACATTATCGACGGGGATACAGTCACGCCCCATAATTACTCTGCCGACGCATTTGATTTCAAGGATTTGCCCCTGTCCGAGGAGACGCGGGAAACACTTGGCTTTGCAGGTTTGCGATTGCTGGCGCCCATCAACAAGGCCGGGAAGTTCGATGAAGTGCTCAGCTTCAAGGGCGCTAGTTTCTTCCGGGCATTGGGAGCGGGCAGCGTGTACGGCGCATCGGCGCGGGGGCTGGGTATTGGAACCGCATCTGCGGATGGGGAGGAATTTCCTGCGTTTCGCGAATTCTGGGTTGTCCGTCCAGACCCTGCGTCTCAGGGCGTCAGCATTTATGCGCTCATGGACAGCCCGAGCGTAACGGGCGCGTTTGCCTTTGAGGTTTCGGCGGGTCCGCGCACCCAAGTCGAAGTGGAGGCGACTTTTTTCCCCCGAAAGGAAATCGATGGTGTCGGCCTGTCACCACTCACCTCCATGTATTATTTTTCGCCACATGACGTGATCAAGCAGGGCGATGATTTTCGCCCAGCCGTGCACGACTCCGAGGGGTTGGCGATCCAGATGTCGAACGGCGAATGGGTTTGGCGTCCTCTCCAGAACCCCGCCGATCTGGAAGTATCGGTGCTGGCAGGAACACAGCCGATGGGCTTTGGCCTGCTGCAGCGGCATCGGAAATTTGATGACTATTCGGATGTTGAGGCCGCATATCATCAGCGTCCGGACGTCTGGGTGGAGCCACATGGAGACTGGGGCGAAGGTCAGTTGATGCTCGTCGAGATTCCTACGGTGAACGAGTACAATGACAATATCGCCGTATTCTGGCGCCCGGCATCCGGTTGGCGACCCGGTGGCACACATACGATTTCCTATACGATGAACTGGGGACACAGGCCGGGTGCCCTGGCCGAAGTCATGTCCGTGTCGGACACGCGTGCTGGCCGTAAGCCAGGCGGCAAGGCGCGCATGTTCGTGCTCGACTACGAGGATGTCCCGGAAGGGTTCTTCGAGAATGCCGAACTGGAGATCAGCACATCAGCAGGAAAGATCCTCAATCCGGTGATGCGGCGCCACCCTTCCAGTGACAATTACCGGATGAGTTTCGAGCTCGATCCCGAAGGCGCGGACATGGCGGAACTGCGTGCGGTTGTGATGCGGGGCAGTCGCCCGCTGACGGAGACGTGGCTTTATCGGTGGAGCACAAAATGACGGACCTTCGCCCGCGCCCGACGGAATTTCCGCTTACCATGCCCAACCAGCCCTTGCAGTCCCGGATTGCCAGGGTGCGGGCTGGCACCACGTCTCATGTCTGGCGGAAGCTGTTCGTGCTGGGGGCTTCAGTTCTTCTGACCCTTTGGACCACGCGGGAGATGTACGAGGTTCTGGCAGTGTCGGGGATGACATTGCTGGAATGGGTTCTGCTGTTTGTGTTCGCAATCAATATCAGCTGGATTTGCTTTGCCTTCGTGAACGCAACCATTGGCTTTGCCTGTGCCGTGACGCCGAGGCATGCGGCGCGCTCGGCTGACCCCGTCTGTATCCGAAACGTGCGCACCGTCCTTACGTTCCCAATCTACCATGAGGCGGTTGAAGATGTCTTCGCAACTGTGTCCGCTACGGCGCGGATGCTCGAAGATGCGCCGGGTATCTATGAGTGTTTCATCCTGAGCGACACGACTGATCCCGAAATAGCGCTTGCGGAAGAGGTGGCGTATACAGAATTGTTAAAAACGGTCAGGGGCAATGTTCCTGTTCGCTATCGTCGGCGCACCATCAATCACCATCGCAAATCCGGTAACATTCGCGATTTCGTTATGCGGTGGGGTGGGCGCTACGACCATATGATCGTTTTCGACGCTGACAGCTATATGGAGCGTGACACGATTGTGCATCTTGTGGAGGAGATGGAGCGGGCGCCTCATACTGCGCTGATCCAGACCATCCCTCAGCTTGTCGGTGGGCGCACCCTGCTGTCACGTTGTCAGCAATTTGCATCTGCGCTCTACGGTCCGATCCTTGGGGGTGGGATGGCCTGGTGGGCGCAGAATGAAGGCAATTTCTGGGGGCACAACGCCATCATCAGAATCTCAGCTCTAGCCGAGGCTGCTGGACTGCCGGAGATGCCCGGCAAAGCGCCGTTTGGCGGCTCGATCCTGAGCCATGACTTCGTCGAGGCCGCCTTCTTGCGCCGCGCTGGTTGGAATGTGGAAATTCGCCCCGAAATCGGCGGATCCTATGAGCAGGGGCCGCCCACTATTATTGAACTGGTCAAGCGCGACCGACGCTGGTGCCAAGGCAATATGCAGCACATGGCAGTTCTCTTGAAAACAGGCGGGCTCAGCTGGACCAATCGCTTCCACCTCATCACAGGCATCTTTTCCTACCTTGCCTCACCGCTCTGGCTGGTCTTCATCACACTTGGTATGCTGTTGTCGCTCCAGAACAGCTTCATGCAACCCGCGTATTTTGGGGATGAGGCATCGCTCTTCCCAACCTGGCCAGTGATCGACTCTGAGCGTGCCCTGACCCTCTTCTTCGTCACAATGGGACTGTTGTTTGCTCCCAAGATGTATGGGCTGGTCTACGGACTGGTGTCGCGCGAGTGGCGTCAGTCCGTGGGCGTCGGCAAGACGATTCTCGGCGCTCTGACGGAGACAGCATTGTCGGTCCTGATCGCCCCGATCCTCATGGCGACGCAAACGGGCGCAGTTATCAATGTCTTCCGGGGCAAGGATAGCGGATGGTCGCCGCAGGAACGCGCGCAGGGCGGGTACAGCTTCCTTGCGACTCTGCGCCATAATATTCCAGCCACGCTGCTGGGTGCGGCGCTGACGATGGCGGCTACCGCAATCTCACCCGTCTACGCGGCTTGGCTGGCTCCGGCAACGGTCGGCATGGTCCTTGCGGCTCCATTATCTTATTGGACCGCGAAAGAGTCGGCAGGGCAGCGGGCACGTCAGGCAGGTCTGCTGGTCAGTCCTGTCGAGGTCCGTTTACCGGATAGCGTCGGCCAGTCCTGGGCGGAAGTTCAGGCTTTTTCAACGCTACCAAAGACCGATATGATTTCCCTGTTGCGTGATCGCGTAAGCCAGCGGAAGCGGCGAACGCTGATTGATCCATATTGGCCCCTGCAGCGACATGAGGTTCACGAACCATTGGCGCTCGCTCGTGCGCGTGTAACGCGCGTGCTGACGCTTGAAGAATACATCAAGGCCATATCCAAAGCTGAATTGATGGCTATCCTGAATTCCTCACAGGATCTTGAAAGCATCAGTTTCAGGTTCGCCGTTGCCGGGCGGGTCGCAGGGGATGTCTCTGCTTATGAAAGACTGATGTCCAGCGAGCGAGCAGGCGGGCGTACGACAACCTCCAGCGGAGGACAGCGAAGTGGCACCTGACTTCTCTATTTTGGAAGTGTCATTTAAGCGCTGTTGAGATGAACTTCCTGATCGCATGTAGCGATTCCGGCTCATTGAGGAACGGCGTATGGCCGCGCCCCAGCACAGTCAGCAATCGGCTGCCCTTATGCCGTTTCAGCATGCGGTTCGCGGTTTTTTCTGTGAGGATATCCGAGGTTTCACCGCGAACAATCAGTAGCGGGATGGCCTTGAGCGCCGAGTAGATACGCCACATCGCGAAGTTGACGCGCCAGCTCGGCTTCGTACTGCCCATGCCCCGCACAATTACCGGATCATAGTCGAATATGATCTTCCCATCATCGCGTACCGTGCAAGTTCGCTTGGCAAATTCGAGCCAGTCGTCTGCGTTATAGTCCGGGTAGACGCTCGCCTGTGTTCGGCCGATTGCTGTAGCGGCATCGTCCAGACTGTCGAATGTTTCATTCCCGCCAGCATAGCCGGCGATGCGTTTGAGGCCCGCGGGATTTACTTCGGGCCCGACATCATTGATCACGATGCTCTTGATTTTATCCGGGAAAGCCTTGGCCATCAGCATTGCCATCAGCCCTCCCATCGATGTGCCGACCAGGATCAGATTGTCCAGTTTCAGGTGGTCAATCAGTGTGGCCATGTCTTGCACATAAACGGGCGGCGCATAGGTCTCACCACTCGGATCGCGATCCGACCGGCCGCGGCCGCGCACATCGACCGAGATGTACCGAGCGGGTAATTCTAAACCGCGTATCATTGGCTCGAAATCCTTATGGTTTCGGGTCAGGCCATGCATGCACAACACTGTGATGTCGCTGTCATGTGGGCCGTATTCGGCGGCGTAAAGTTTCAGTCCGTCATGCGCGGTGTAGAAGATATCCCGTTTTTCCATGGCGGGGCTCAGACCAGCTTGGCCGCGCGGGCAGCGTCGCGGGCATAATAGCGTCCCGACAGGACCAGGAAGAGGATGCTCGCAGCATTCAGCAGGAGGATGATTTCCAGCGCCGATTTCAGCGGGGTCGTCGAACCTGCATCAGAGAACTGAACACTTAGCCAGCCAGCAAAGGTCGGGCCGCCGCCAATGCCAATCAGGGTCAGACATAGCAGCATGAAGGCAGATGCGAAGGAGCGCATGCGCAAACCCACCAATTCTTGAGAGGCTGTATAGGCAACGCTGGCATAGATCAGGCCGACAAAGCTCGGCACCACGTTCCACGCATAGGCAAGACCGATGCTGTCTGCCTGAAGGAACAGCCACGCGAATGGCAGGGCAAGCGCGCCACAGGCTGCAATTGTCCACGGGCGCCAGGCCAGGTTCTTCGAAGACATGCGGTCACAGATCTTGCCGACGACGACTGCGCCGACCCCGCCGACGCCACCAATCAACAGGCCGAGTGGAATGGAGACATCCCCAGGGCCGACATCGAAGGTGCGCTGGAGGTGGCTGGACGTGAAGACAAGGAAGGCGTTTGCCGAGACACAGATGAGGCAACAGCCCAACAACAACAACAAGAATGACGTTTGGCCTGAAATGAATTTCAGGGTTTCGCCAATCGATGGCGCTTCGCCATCATCGACGCGTTGTTCAATGGCACCGCGTTTCGGCTCTTTCAGTGTGAAGCGAACCAGCAGGGCCAGGATGAGGCCGGGTATACCCGCGATAAAGAATGCCGCGCGCCAGCCGAACGCTTCATACACCAAACCGCCCAGTGCGAAACCGCCAAGGATGCCGAAGCCAATCCCCGTCGTGTAGATACCGAGCGCGGTGGCGCGTTCGTGAGGCGCGTAGAGATCAGAAATGATGGATGTGGCCGGCGGAGTACCGCCTGCTTCGCCCACACCAACACCCATGCGGGCGACCAGCAAGTGCCAGAAATTCTGAGCAAGGCCGGAGACCGCGGTCATGCCCGACCAGACGGCCAGTGAGAGAGAAATGATCGTGCGGCGATTGCCCCGGTCGGCCCACATTGCCATCGGAATGCCGAGCGTTGCGTAGAAAGCCGCGAAAGCGAGGCCTGTCAGCAAGCCGAGTTGAGCGTCGTCCAGTTTCAGGTCAGCCTTGATCGGCTCCAGCAGGATCACGAGGACCTGCCGGTCGATATGGTTGAATGTGTAGACCAGCGTAAGCAATGCCAGCACATAGGCGCGAGATGCATTACGGGACGTCGGAGAGGGTGGGGCCGCGAGATCGGTCATGGCTGTCCTTCAGGCTACGCCGAAGCGGTTACCGGTATCTGCAAGGTTTGGAAGGGACGGACCGGCGACCCACGGAGGTAAAGGTCGCCGGTCCGCTCAGTTGACTAGAAGTCGACCGAGATTGAGGCGGTAAGCGTGCGCGGCGGGCCGTAGAAGGCCGAATACGCACTGTCGAAGCCAAGCTGGCTCGGCGTCACGAAGTTGTAGGCTGCGACGCGGTATTCCTCGTCCGTGAGGTTCCGGCCGTGGATACCGAAGCGCAGGCGCTCGGACGGCGATGTCCAGACGAAGCTGAGGTCCAGCAACGTATAGGAGTCCGGATCCAGCGCCGGACCCCCATTCGGGAACAGCACGTTCGTGCCCGGAGCGAAGCCTGGGTTCTCCACGTTGAAGAGATAATAGGCATCGCGATAGGAAGCCGATCCTGTGATCGAGATCGCACCGAATTCAGGTCCGAAGTCGCGCATGTAATTCAGCGAGAGCTGGCCCTGCAGTTCCGGTGTATTCTGCGTCACGAACTGGTCGGCGATATTGGTGCCAGCGGACAGGATTTCCTGAATTTCGGCGTCGATATAGCCGAGGTTCCCCATCAGGGTGAACTCGTCATTGATGAACCAGCTGCCCTCAAGCTCTAGGCCGGTATATTCCGAGGAGCCCGCATTGAAGACCGACGACACAAACGTGTCGTTGACGCCGTCATTGTCGGAATCCGCGCCGCTCTGAACCGTGATCTGCTGGTCGGTATATTCAGCAAAGAAGACGGCTGTGTTCAGCAAAAGGCGATCATCGAAGAAGCTGCCTTTGATGCCGAGTTCATAGCTGTCGACCTTCTCCGGTCCGAAGCCTTCCTGTGAGAGTCCGAGCGTGTCGAGGTCGGCACGTGCCCGCGGGTCGAAGCCGCCTGCCTTGAAGCCCTGAGCGTAGGTTGCGTAGATGTTCAGGTCGTCCGTTGGCTTGTAGGAAACCGAAATGCGCGGAGTGAACTCCTCGTCTTCCCGGTTCAGGCCTTCATAGCCGGTCTGGGTGACGAAGAAGATCGAGCTGGTATTGGTCGGGTCGAACGAGCCGGAGCCCATGCCGAGCCACAGCTCACGCGTCACGTCTGCAGTGGTTTCATCCTTGGTGAAGCGACCACCGAGGGACACGCTCCACTGGTCAGTCAGGTCATAGGTGAAATCGCCGTAGACGGAGAAGTTTTCCTTGTCCTGCTTGCCAGCCTGATAGACCGTCAGGCCCAGCGCGCTGAGCAACAGGTCGAATGCGCCGTCGGCACTGCCATCAAGATAGTAGATGCCAGCAACGCCAGACAGGCGGTCGCCATTGTACAGCATCTGGAATTCCTGGCTGAACTGGTCGTCATTATAGTAAGCTGGGACATCGAAATCCTGACCGGGCAGGGCGTCGAAGTCGATCGGCGTAACCGTTGCGCCTTCACGATAGGCCGTGATCGATTTTAGCGTGATCTCGTTATTGACGTCCCACTCGCCGGTGAGGGAGTAGCCTTCGGTTTCGACAGAGTTGTCATCACCGATACCGGCGCGGGTGTCATAAACATTATCCGTGACCGGCAGGGTGCCGTCGCCACTCGGGATCAGGCGATGGCCATGCTTGGCGTTGGAGTCGTCTTCAGATTTATCATAGGCAAAGCGGAAGAACAGCGAGTCGGTCGGTGCCCATTCGGCGCTTACGCGATAGGCGAGGACGTCCTTGTCGTAATGGTCTGCGCCGGTGAAGAGGTTCTCCCCGTAACCGTCGCGTTGGTAGTTGGCGATTGCGCCGCCGACCTTGAATGTGTCGCTGAGCGGTACCGAACCGGATACGATCGTGTCGAGCTGGCTGTAGGAGCCGACATTGACCTTGGCTTTCAGGTCCGGCTCGTCGTCCATCTTGGCGGTGACGTATTTAATCGCGCCGCCAATCGTGTTGCGGCCATAGAGCGTGCCTTGCGGTCCGCGCAGGACTTCGATCCGTTCGATGTCGAAAATGTCCAGGATCGCGCCTTGTGGGCGTGCAATATAGACATCATCAACGTAGAGACCGACGCCGGGCTCGAAGCCCCAGAGCGGGTCCTGCTGGCCGACGCCGCGAATGAACGCGATCAGGGTGGAGTTGGAGCCGCGTGCCACTTCGATCGTTGCGTTCGGGGTCGAACGTTGGATGGACGTGATATCGACCGCGCCGGTGGCTTCCAGCTGGTCAGCGCTGAACGCAGAAACGGACAGCGGTACATCGATCAGGTCTTCTTCGCGGCGTTGGGCGGTAACCGTCACCCGGCCTAGCGTGCGGGCCTCTTCCGGGGCCTCATCATCCGCATCCTGCGCATGCGCAGCGTACTGGCCCGCGGTCAGCGCCAGCACCGACACGAGACCGAATCTCAGCGTATTCATTTTGTGATTTCCCAATTTTTCCTCCCGAGGATTCTTTGTATTTGACGGGATTTATCCAGAACATGCGCGCTTGGGCGATGACCTGAGGGCTCAACACAAGTGAACATTTTCGCTCAGGCGCGTCAGGCTTGAGCAGTTTCCATGCTGGACTTGGCATAGACGGCAGGCGAAACACCGCGCATCTTCTTGAACGCCCGATTGAAGGCGCGCACATCGGAATAGCCAAGAAATTCCGCAACTTGGGTGACGCTTGTGCCTTGTGCCAGCATCAGGCCGGCCCGTTCGGCGCGGCTTTCCTGGAGGATGTCCCGGAAACTTGTGTGCTCTTCGCTCAGGCGGCGGCGCAAGGTTGCAACGCTCACGTCCAGATGCCGGGCGACAGCTTGCTGGGTTTCGTGTCCATCCGAGATCAGGTCGGCTGTGCGCACCGAATAGCTTCGCGAGTCGGAAGAGGGCGCGATGGCTTCAAGATGGCGGATGACGCGCGCGAAAATCCCGTCAGCGGTCAGATCGACTTCCGGGGTGGCGGGAATGTTCTCGCAGGCTATGTCGATATCATAGATCAGTTCATAGGCTGCATGACCGTAGCCGATGGGCACCTGCCAGAATTGCAGCTGGCCATTGCCGTCATCATTCCGGTTCCTGAGCAGGCTCACCCGTTTGAGCGCCCGGCCTGCGGCGCCGCCGGTCAGGCTGTCGAGCAGGGCATGAGTCTTGATCAGCAAGGCGTCGCCGACGAAATGCGTCAACGCACGATCATCGCGAAAGCGATAGGGGAAAGTCGAATCATCTACCACCAGCGCCAGCATCGAGTCGGTCTGGCGGACATAGTTGTAGCGCCCGCCATGCATCATGTTGAAATGCGAAGCGAGGCTCCGGATTGCGTCTTGCAGGGTCGAGGCCGCCTGGATCTGCGTCACGACAAATGTGCCGGTCTGGTAGAGCAGCTTTCGTTCAGAAAGTTGCGCAGTCAGGTCGTCGAAGGACCGGGCGATCTCGCGTTGGATGCGATAATAGTCTACCAGATCAATCTGCGTGCCGGGTTGGCTTGTGCGTTTGCCCGGATCGATGCCCAGTCGATCCAGCAGGCCGTCAACGTCCACACCCGACGTTCCGGCCCATGACAGGATCGGCTCAATCTGGTGGAGTTCGAAACTCGCCCGGGTCAGTGACTGCGACATGCGGGTCTTATAGCAGGAATCTGTATCGAAAACGTATCCTGATTCAAAAGGATGTTTTCAAATATGGCGTTGCTGCAACAGGCCTAGCGGTAATAGGCGCACAGCGTGTCGACCAGCGCCCGGCCGATCCCGCCCGCGCAACGATAATAGATCGTCTGCGCATCCCTGCGGCTTTCAACCAGACCGGCCGCACGCAGCTTTGCCAGGTGCTGGGATACAGCGGAATGCGATTGGCCGGTCATGTCGGCCAGCTGATGAACAGGGTGCTCGCCCTCATTCAGCGCGCACATGATCTTCAACCGCGTATCACTCGACATGGCCTTCAGCACTTCTGAGGCCTCGTGAATGCGCTCCGACATGAGGTCAAAGGCATCCTTCGTCTGGGGTTTGTGCTGGGCTTTCATCAGGATGTGCTCGTAGTGATTGTTGCGGGCGGCGTATCAGCCAATATGCGAATATAAGCATTAAGATGGTGCGAAACAGGGTCGCGTCTGCAAGAGACGGGCGGGAATACGCTGAAAATGCCCGCATGACGGGGCATTTTGCTGAACTTCAAATCTTGCCGGAATCCGTGCAAACCTTTATGCGCCCCCTATATGCGTTTCGGCGGCGCAATGGACCGCCCTTTATTGGAGACTGCATGTCGAAGGAAGAACTGATTGAATTCGAAGGCACAGTCGTGGAACTGCTGCCGAACGCGACGTTCCGCGTTAAACTCGAGAACGACCACGAAATCATTGCCCACACGGCTGGCAAGATGCGCAAGAACCGCATCCGCGTGCTGACCGGGGACAAGGTCATGGTTGAGATGACCCCTTACGACCTGACCAAGGGTCGTATCACCTACCGCTTCAAATAAGAGATATGGCGTCCTCAGGGCATGTTCCCCTGATCCTCGCCAGTGCGAGTCCCCGGCGGCGAGACCTGCTTGCCCAGATCGGGATTGTGCCGGACGCGATCTGCCCCACTGACATCGACGAATCCCGTCGCAAGGACGAATCTCCGCGTGCGCTGGCCGAAAGGCTGGCGCGGGAGAAGGCCGAGGCCTGTCCGGAGGCTGGGTTTGTGCTGGCCGCGGATACCGTGGTTTCGCTGGGCCAGAGAAACCTCGAAAAAGCTGCCGATGCGGCAGAGGCCGAGGCCTTCCTGCGGCTTCTTTCAGGCCGGGCACACCAATGTCTTACCGGTATCGCCGTGAAAGCCCCCGATGGCCGCGTGAGCAGCCGTACCGTGCTTGCTCGGGTGAAGGTGAAGCGCCTGACAGATCAGGAAATCGCTGCCTATATTGCCAGCGGCGAATGGCAGGGCAAGGCGGGCGGCTATGGCATTCAAGGCATGGCCGGCGCCTTCATCACCCATATCAGCGGCAGCTACACCGCGATTGTCGGCCTGCCGCTATACGAGACAAAAGCCCTGCTGGAAGGCATGGGCTGGCGCGTGAAGGCCTAGGCTTTCTCCCAGGCCGTTATGGCCAGAAGGCTCAGCGCGACCACGCCGCCTACCATGAGCCATATCGGATCGGCCGTCGCGAGAAGGCTGGCATCCTGCTGGGCATCGGTAACAGTCTGGGTGACCAGCGTATCCAGCCCGCTCCAACCTGTCAGCAAGCCCGGTAACTGCACGGCCGCCACGCCAGCACCCACCATACCGACAGCGCCCAGCACCAGTTTGCGAAAGAGGGATTTTCGGCGAATGCCGCCCATCACGTCATTCACGAACGGGGCCGGATCCAGCGCGCGGTCTTCCGCCGTGAAGAGATCGGTCAGGTCTGAATAGGTTTCCTGGTCACGCATCATCGTACTCCATCACGCCACATGGCTGCTTTCAAGGTGTTTGCGGAGCGCGGCCACGCCGCGCGTTACATGGGATTTTATCGTGCCAAGCGGCCAGCCGGTGGCCTCGGCCGCTTCGCGATGGGACAGGCCTGAGGCGACGCACAGCACCACGCAGACCCGCTGGGCTTCAGACAAGGTGTCCAGCGCCCGGTTGAGGTCCATCTGGTCACCGACCTGATCGGACTGGGTGCGCTCGAACGGAATGATCTCTGCCGTTTCGTCAAACTCTATCTCGATCGTCTGCTTTCGGCGGGCTTGCAGATATTCGCGCCAGCAGATCGTGCAGATCCAGGCCGAGAAGGTTCCGCCGGCATAGGAACCAATCTTCTGCCAGGCCTTCAGGAACGTCGCTTGCGCGATGTCATCCCCGTCGCTGGCCGAGCCGGTCAGGCGCCTCGCCATGCCGCGTATGCGGGCCTGATGGCGGCGCACGAGTTCGGCAAAGTCTGCCTCATGACCTCGTGCGGCGCTTGCGGCCAGGTCCGGATCGCTGCGCATGTCGCGCCCTCCCTTGGCAACCAGCCTCCGCTCAACCCTGTTGCCCACGACGACTCGCCGCCCAGAGACCAAGATAGGCCAGACCGATGAAGACAGGGAAGGATGCGACGCCGATCATGGGTTTGACGGCTTCACCTTCTTCCATGCCAACCATCACACCGAGAAAGCCGAAGGCCACTCCGACGGCAAGGAACAGGACGCCCCGGCGCAAATCGGCGCGGACCGGATCGGTGATCAGGGCGAGTTTTTCCATCGTCTCGCCGGTCAGGTCCTGGCCCTTGTCGACCGCATGCCGCACCGTTTCATGCAGGGTCAGGCGTTTCTTGAAATTGTAGTGACTAACCAACCAGACAATCCCGGCAATGGCACCAAAAAAGACTACGGGGACAACAATATCTTCGCTCATTTCAAAAGCTCCTTCAGGCTTGTTCCGGGGCGTCGTGTTCGGCGCCTTTGTAGGGTAGATGCCGGCAGAGGCGTGTTTGGATGCAGCGCACCTGACTTTTTCTTTGTGTCGCCTGTGCTTGCCGATGGCGGGCCCGACCGCTAATCGCGGGGCAATGGTAAAGCTGAGATCGAAAAAGAATCGCAAGCCGCATATAGCGCCGGACCTGTCGACGACGCAGGGTCGTGCCCGCGCGCGCCGGGAACTGGTCTGGGGAGACCACGGGTTTCTGCGGGCAGCGTTCTCGAACCTGCACCAGATTTCGCCGGAGATGTGGCGCGCCAACCAGCCCTCGCCCAAGAAGGTGGTTGAATATGCCGAGACGCTCGGCATTCGCACCATCCTGAACCTGCGCGGGGAAAGCACCAAGGGCTATTACCTTCTGGAGAAGGAGGCCTGCGAAAAAGCGGGAATCACGCTTGTCGATTTCCAGGTCTTCTCCCGCGACACACCGACGAAAGAGGCATTGTTCGCAGCGAAAGACTTGTTCGAATCGATCGAATACCCGGCTCTCATGCATTGCAAGTCGGGCGCAGATCGGGCGGGGCTGATGTCCGTGCTCTACAAGCTGTTGCGGGAAAAGGTTCCGTTCGAGCAAGCGGTGGAGCAGCTGTCGCTGAAATACCTTCACGTCAAACATGGCAAGACCGGCATGCTGGACGCGTTTTTCCAAGCCTATGCCGATTACAATGCCGGGCGCGCGCCTGAAGACTGGAAACCTTTTCTCGACTGGGTTTCAGACGACTATGACCGGATGGAAGTGAAGGAAAGTTTCCTGCGCGAGTTCGGAAAAGGCATCCAGGTCGACAAGATCCTGCAACGGGAATAGTTGCTTTCCTGTTAGTTAATTTCGTGCTTGGCTGAGCCGAACAGATACCGGAGCTGCCAGAATGCGCGTCCTGATCCTGACCGGCCTTTGCTTGGCCATGCTTGCCGCCTGCAGCCAGAAATCCGACCGTGAAATGTTAACCGAGGCCTGCATCGCCGATGGTGAAGGTCCGGAGACCTGCGCGTGTATCACCGGCGCCATGGAAGAAAAGCTGAGTCCGGACCTGTTTCGGCGCACAGCCGCTGCGATCGGCCGCGAGAAGCGCGATGTCGAGGATTTCGTGGAATCCCTGACCATGGCTGACCAGCTCGAATTTGCATCTTCGCTGACCGCAATGATTTCGTGCGAACTGGCGGTGGCAGACGATGAATAATCAGGGCCTGTCGCAAAATCGACGTCGCCCGGTCATGGGAAGTTCGCTTCTCGCGTGTAATTGGGCGACGGGTGGCACCAATCTGCATAGAATTAGTTTGGAATATAGGAAGGGGATCTCATGAAGTTCTTTATTATCAATAGCTTCCGCACGATGGTCTATGTCGCATATATTGCGATCATCGTTGGGGGCATCGCGCTTGGCCTTTACAATCGGGGTGAATTTACGGGCGAGTTGCTTGGTCTGACCGATACGATTGCTCAAGTAGCCGACTTTGCGGTGTTCACAGTGGGCGGATGGATCGCGGCCAGCCTCGTCTGCGGCCTGATCGTGACATTGCTGGATATTCGCGATGACATAAACGACCGCTTGCCTGATGCGCGTCGCGACGACTGAGCGACTCAATCAGAATCACGATTGAATAAGAACAGGCCATCGATTCGCGTCGGTGGCCTTTTTCAAATGGGGAGGAAACCACAATGACATCACTTGAAGTGGCCGGCGTATATGTCGCCGTGAACATGCTGCTCTTGATCTATCTGGCGTTCCGGGTCGTGTCCGTGCGGCAGTCGGCCAAAGTCTCGGTCGGGACCGGTGGCAATGAGATGCTGGAATTGCGTACGCGAGTGCACGGCAATGCCACGGAATACATCCCGTCCATGCTGGTCGGCCTTGTCATTTTGGCACTGATGGGACTGCCGGCCTGGGCCATCCATGTTGCAGGTGGCGTCTTCACGCTCGGGCGATTGATGCATGTCATCGGGCTTGGCGGGACAATCATGGCCATGCGGGCCGGAGGCATCCTGCTCAGCTGGATTGCAATGGTGCTGACGGCGCTGGCGATCCTGTACCACGCCTTCGCCTGATTTGCGCAGTTGCGCGAGGCGAGCGCAGCGTCCATCTAGCCAGAATGGCTGATTTCAAGATACCGCCGGCCGAATTGCTTGCCGGACTACTGGACCATTGCCGAAAGGAAGGTGCAGACGCTGCCGACGCCCGGATTGGCGAGAGCGAAGGCGTAAGCGTTTCCGTCCGCGACGGCGCGCTGGAGAGCATTGAACGTGAAGAGGGGCGCTCGGTCGCCCTTCGCTGCCTGTATGGCAAGCGACAGGCGCACGTATCCGGCGCGGATTTGTCGCCGGAAGGGCTGAAGGCGCTCGCGGAACGCTGCGTGGCGATGGCGCGCGCTGTGCCCGAAGACAAATATTGCGGCCTGCCGGATGCGGACAAGCTGGCGACAGGCGATCTCGACATGGATCTGACCGGCGAACCGGAAATCTCCGCCGACATCCTGGAATCCGAAGCGCTGACAGCCGAAGCTGCCGCCTTGGGCATTGAAGGCATCAAGACGGTCGCCGGGTGTGGCGCATCCTGGAACCGTTCCTCGCGCTGGGTTGCGGCCAGCAATGGCTTTTCCGCCTTCAAGACAGGCACGTCGACCAGCCTTGGCCTTGCTGCGGTGGCAGAGCGCGATGGCCATATGGAGCGGGACTATGACAGCTGGTCAGTCCGCTTCAAGAAAGACCGCCCGACAGCTGCCGAGATCGGAATCACGGCAGGTGAGCGCACGATCTCGCGCCTTGGCTCACGCAAGCTGAACACGCAGAAGGCCGCTGTCCTGTATGATCGGCGGGTCTCTGCGGGTCTCATAGGGGCATTCCTGGGGGCGATTTCCGGCCCGTCAGTTGCGCGCGGTGTCAGCTTCCTGAAAGACCGGATGGGCGAGCAGGTCTTCGCGGATGGTATCCACATCATCGACGATCCATTCCGCCCGATGGGCATGGGTTCGCGCAGCCATGATGGTGAAGGCCTGCCGGTGCAGGAAACTCACCTGATCGATAATGGCCGACTGACCAGTTGGCTGCTGAATTCCTCTTCGGCGCGCCAGCTGGGCATGGAGCCGAACGGCTTTTCCGCGCTCGGCTTTGGCGATCCTCCCGGCGTGACCACGTCGAACCTCTACCTGAAGGCCGGAGACAAGACTCCCGGCGAACTGGTCAAGGGGGCGGGCAAGGGCCTTTTGGTAACCGACATGTTCGGGCCGTCCATCAATCCGAACAATGGCGACTATTCGGTCGGCGTGTCGGGCTTCTGGTTCGAGGCTGGCGAGATTGCCTATCCGGTGTCCGAAGTCACCATCGCGGGCGACTTGCCCTCCATGTTTGCACGCCTCATCCCGGCCTCGGACCTTGAGTTCCGGGGAACGCGGGACGCGCCGAGCATTCTCATCGAGGATATGAGTCTTGCGGGTAGCTGACCGCACCCTGTTTGAAGACATGAAAATCCTGCGTGAGCTCGCGCAGGAAGCCGGGAAATTGGCGCAGTCCTTCATGCTCGGCGGCCAAACGGCAGAGACCTGGCACAAGAGCGGCGGCAGTCCGGTGACCGAAGCCGATATGGCCGTGAACCAGCTCTGCTCGAATCGACTGACACGCTTCCGTCCGGAATATGGTTGGCTGTCCGAAGAGACGCTCGACGATCCCCATGCGCGCCAAAAGGATCGCTGCTGGGTCGTGGACCCGATTGACGGCACCCGCGCCTATATTCGCGGTGATCCGCATTGGTGCATCGGGCTTGCCATTGTGGAAGAGGGCATCTCGGTGGGCGGGGTGCTGTATGCGCCGGAACTGGACGAATTCTACGAGGCGCATCGCGGGCAGGGGGCGTTTCTGAACGGCGCCGCCATCCGGGTCAGTGAGTGCGCCGCCGAGGCAGGTTGCCGCCTGATTGCGGCGGAGACAATGCTGGAGCACCCAGGCTGGCCGGAGCCTTGGCCGCCCGTTACCGTCGCCCGGCCGAAGCCCAACTCCACCCTGTTGCGGATGGCCTTCGTGGCGGCAGGAAAATGGGATGCAACGCTCGTTCTGGGTCAGAAGGCGGACTGGGATCTGGCTGCGGGCACGATCCTCATCGAGGAAGCGGGTGGTGTTGCCACGACACATCGCGGCGAAAAACTCATATTCAACCGGGCAGTACCTGCACAAAGGAGCGTTATTGCTTCTGGAAACGCCCTGCATCCTCTGTTAGTGCGCAGGTCAGAATTTGTGGATATACCTGACCCACAGGAAAGGGCGCCGAAAATGGTGCCTCCAGCGACTACGGAGCCAGCCAAAATGGGCGATACTACCCGCGAGACCAAACAACTTCTCCACATCGTATTCGGCGGCGAGCTGAAGGATGTGACCGAAGTGGAATTCGAAGACCTGTCCAAGGTCGACTTTGTCGGGGCTTTCCCGAACTACAAGGAAGCCTACGACGCCTGGAAGAATGCTGCCCAGCGTACGGTCGACAATGCCGAAACGCGCTATTTCATCCTGCACGCTCACAAGCTGCTGGACCCGGAAACGGGAGACCACCATCACGTCTGAGGTGGTGACAGCTAAGGCCCCCAAGCAGAAGGGGAGCCTGAGGCGCCTGTTTGCAGCCTATTTCCGCCAGCATATCGGCTGGTTCGCCGCCGGCACGCTCATGGCCCTGCTGACCTCGCTCAGCGCCATGGGCTATTCGCTGGTGCTGAAGATGCTTGGCGATCGGCTGCAGGCGAGTTTCGGGGATGAGGCGCAGGTGCCCGTGTCCGGCCCTGACTGGATCTGGTGGATCGGCGGCGCAATCGTGGCCCTGTCCTGTGCGCGGGCGCTCTCGCTCTACCTGATGACCCTGTTCAACAATACCGGCGTCCAGCGCGGGTTGGTGTCGGTGCAATCGAGCCAGTTCGATTCCCTGACCGATGGTGACTATGCGCGTGTGGCGGCGGATGCGTCCGGCGACTTTGTCTCGCGCTTCATCAATGATGTGAACGCGATCCGCGATGCGGCGCTGCGCTTTGCCAACAATTTCACTAAAAGCACAATCACCGTGATCGGCATGTTCGGTGTGATGCTGGTCATCGACTGGCAGCTGACCCTGCTGTTGCTGGTCGCCTATCCGATTGCGTTCGGGCCGGTCATCGGCCTCGGCAACCGCATTCGCAAACGCTCCAAACAGGCCCAGAAGCAGGTCGGGCAGGTGACATCGCTCCTGTCGGAAGGCTTCCAATCGGCGCGGGTGGTGAAGGCTTACGGGCTTGAGCCGTACCAGAAATCCCGTGCGCGGCAGGGTTTTGTCGAGCGTTCCAAACTGTTCCTGAAAGTGCTGACGGACCGGGCGGCGGTTGACCCGATTCTTGAAGTCGCGGGTGGCGCTGCATTGGCCGGGATTCTCGGCTTTGCGGCCTGGCGTATGTCGCAGGGGGCAATGACCCTTGGCGACCTGCTCGGCTTCATTGCCGCGCTGGGCATCGTCTCGCCAGAATTGCGAGCACTCGGCACACTGAATGCTGTGGCGCAGGAAGGCGGCGCAGCAGCTGATCGCGTGTTCGAGATTGTCGACGCGACGACTCATATTGCGGATGCGCCAGATGCTGAGCGCTTGAACCGGGTCAACGGACATGTGGTGTTTGATGGGGTCAGCTTTGCCTATCCGGATGGCACGCGGGCATTGAACGGATTGTCCTTTGTTGCGGCGCCGGGCGAAACGGTGGCGATTGTCGGACCGTCGGGCGCGGGCAAGTCGACTGTCTTCAACTTGCTCATGCGCCTCTATGATGCCGAGTCCGGCGCGGTAAGCGTGGATGGCAAGAATGTGCGCGGCGTTGTGGGCGATACGCTCCGGGCCAATATCGGGCTGGTGGCGCAGGATTCGGCGCTGTTCGACGATACGATCCAGAACAATATCGCGCTCGGCCGGCTCGGCGCGACCAATGCAGAGATCGAGGCGGCGGCCAAGGCGGCTAATGCGCATGACTTCATTACTGCCATGCCGGACGGCTACCAGTCGCCGGCGGGTGAGATGGGCCGCAACCTTTCCGGCGGCCAACGCCAGCGCGTGGCCCTGGCGCGGGCGATCCTGCGCGGTGCGCCGATCCTGTTGCTGGACGAGGCGACATCGGCCCTCGACGCCGAGAGCGAAGCAAAAGTGCAGGCGGCCCTTGCGGAATTCTCCAAGGGCCGCACCACGCTGATTATTGCGCATCGCCTTTCTACAGTTCGCGCGGCCGACCGCATCATTGTGATGGAAGACGGCCGCGCAGTGGAGGAAGGCACGCATGACGCGCTGATGGCCTCCAGTGGCGCCTATAAGCGCCTGGTCGAGCTCCAGCTGAGCTAGCCGGCCACCCCGGCTGGTATCTTGCGCGTCAGATTGATGTTCGTGCGAAACAGATTGTCGGGGTCGGTTGCTTCCTTGATGCGTACAAGCCGGTCAAGATTTCCCCCAAAGGCGTCTTCCAGATTATTGGCTTCGTCCCCCTCGGGAATGAAGTTTACATAGCGCGTACCCATGGCGTGGGGCTCCAATGCCTGGAACAGTTTCCGGGCCCATTGAACACATTTTCCGTCATCGGCCGGGTCTTGCCAGCGCGTATGGACGTTGACCACAAAATGGGACTGACGGTTTGGCCAAGCCGTGGCATCCGCCGGAATGCGCGTCGCAGCGCCACCGACATGCCCGAAGAAAATCTCGCATTCATCCGAAGGCAGATTGTTGACCGCTTCATGTATAATGTCGATGGCGGCGTCACTGAAGGCGGCGACATCATGGCTTTTCCAGTAATTGCGTGCGCCTTCGGTGAGCAGCGGATCGAAACTGGTTTGCCAGTCGGCGAACGGCATCGGGCCAAAATGAGTTGCAATCGGATTTCCGATGGAGCGCACGCCCAATGTGGCGGCCTCTGCAGCGTTCAGATCACCGATAAAGCAGAAAGGAACCACCATGACTTCACGGCCATGCCATTCCTCAGGTATGAAAGGTAGGGGCGGGGCCTTGCGCGAAACGGCCCAGCAGGTCAGTTCGTCCGGCGCGTCTGCAACGAGCGCCTGAAGTGCGCGGGTCACATCTGGAAAATCTGCAATCGGATGGACCAGCATGCCTGCAAACACTTCCGGGCCAACGGGGTGCAGGTCGAATGTGAATTCGGTGACGACACCGAAATTCCCACCACCACCCTGAAGGGCCCAGAATATATCGGAATTTTCAGTCTTGCTTGCAGTGATGATCGAGCCGGAAGCGGTCACGAGCCGTACGGATTTCAGGCAGTCCACCGTCAGTCCATACTTCCGCGTCACCCAGCCAAATCCGCCCCCCAGCGCCAGCCCGGCTATTCCTGTTGTTGAATTGATGCCCGTTGGCACGACCAGTCCGAATTCCTGTGTGGCCCGGTCGACATCGCCGAGAGACGCGCCGGGCTGAACCCGCGCCGTCCGGGCCTCCGGATCGACAGTGACCGATTTCATGTCCTGCATGTCGAGCACGAGCCCGTCATCGCAAAGCGCCATGCCAGCGATATTGTGTCCGCCAGAGCGCAGCGACATGAGCAAGCCATTGGTGGAAGCGAGGCTTACCGCAGCGGCGATGCCAGCTTCGTCCCTGGCGACCAGGATGGCGGCCGGTCGTTTGTCGATCATGCCGTTCCAGATGGCGCGGCGCGCGTCATAGTCAACGGCCTCCGGCGTGATGATCCGGCATCCGATCGACTGTTGAAGTTCGTTTGCGGAATAGCTTTGCGTGCTCCCGCCCAGTGTATTGATTACAATATCGGTCATTGCGTTTCTCCGTCCCCCATAAGCACGACAATCGCGCTGTTCGTGGGAGGATATTTGCATTGTTGCCCTAAATACGTAATTCTCCTGCATCCGGAAAAAATGCTCATTCATCCAGAGTGTGGCTCGGATCGAGACCGTTTCGGTCTCAGGGGGACGCGTATGGATGTATTATCGCAGGTTTTGAGTGCCGTTCGATTTGAAGCGGCCTTTTATTTCAAGGTCAATGCGTCGGCGCCCTGGGTGACAACCAACCCGTCAATGGACGAGATCGGCTCCATCGTGATGCCGCATGTTCAGCATGTGATTCCGTTTCACGTGATGATTGATGGCGATGCGTGGGCGTGGTCAGCCGCAGGCGATACCGAACCGCAGACCCTGCGGTCTGGCGAGATCATGATCTTGCCTCAGGGGGCAGAGCATTTCATCGCATCCGATCAGAAGCCGAACATGATCCCGAAAGTTGACGTGGAGCCGTATCGGGATGCGGCCAAGCGCGTGACGCCCTATAATCACGTCCAGATTGGCGGAGACGGCAGGCCCGCAACGTTTGTTTGCGGATATTTCGGCTGTGATGCCCGGCCATTCAATCCGCTGCTGAGCGCCTTGCCAGGGATGATGATCGTGCGGCCCACCGACAGTACATGGGCGTTGATGCAGAATTTGATCGTCTCGGCGCTGGACGAGGATGAGCGCCCGGAAGCCGGCAGCCAGACGGTTCTGGCCAAGTTGAGCGAGCTGATGTTCGTTCAGACGCTGCGCCACTATATCGAGACCTTGAGTGAAGATTCGGTTGGCTGGATTTCGGGCCTGCGGGATGAGCGGGTGGGCGCGGTACTGCGCCTGATCCATACACGCCCCGCTGAGCCGTGGACGCTGGACAAGCTGGCCAAGGAAGCGGGCATGTCGCGTTCGGCTCTGGCTGACCGGTTCGCGGCATATACGGGCGAGCCGCCATCCCGTTACCTGACGCGCTGGCGGATGCAACTGGCTTCCAGCCTGCTGTCAAACAGCAGCGTGTCGATCGCGGAAGCGGCAGAAACTGTGGGCTACAGTTCCGAGGCAGCTTTCAAACGGGCATTCAAGAAACATGTCGGAGAGACGCCGGGTCGGGCACGCCGCGCCAGTCCGCCCGCAATTGGACAAGCCTGAGCGACGTCTGTGAGGGCGCTGGGTGGGCTGATGAGTTTTCCGGGGGAAGGGTTTCGGTCAGGTGTCCGGAGCGGGCACAGCGGCCGCATGGGCGCTGACCGAGGCGCTGACAGGTGAGTTGACTGATGCGCTGACGGGGGCGCAGGTCGGGGGGCTCGTGGTAGGTGAGCTGAGTCTCCCACGCTCACCCGGATGGGCGGACGACAGATCGCCAAGCGCGATGCGGAAGGCTTTTGACGGTGTGAAGGCCAGCGGGTCGTCGGAAGCTTGCGGGAATTCGTGCGGAGGATGTCCGATCCATTTCAGGTATACGGTTCCCTGCCGATCAATGACGGTCATGAAGGGGATGCCTCTGCCTTTCACGGCGCGCACATAGAGACGCCACGCGACCATCTGCAGCCAGATCCAGAACCTATGGGGTTCCAGACAGGAAGGCAGGGGCGAAGCCAGTGGAGCGAGCAGGGTGTCCATGCCCCAGAGTTTGCCGTCGAGCAGAGGGCGGTTGGATAGCAGATACAAAAAACCCCTGAACTGCGCGGCAGGTCAGGGGTCTTGAAAAATATGAGCTGGGGAGAGGCTGAAAGGTGTCCCCGCTCTAGCCGAGGGCTTTTTCGATTTCGCGGGCAGCGGATTCGAATTGGTCGACGGCCGTGTCTTCGGCCAGAAGGCGTTTCGCAGCGGCCGTGGCAGCGTCTGCAGCGGCGCGGCGGACTTCCTCGGTCGCTTCGGCTTCGGCGCGGGTGATGCGGGCTTCGGCCAGCGCTTCGCGGCGGGCGAGGCGGTCTGCAATATCCTTGCGGGCCTCTTTCATGATCCGCTTGGCGTCGTCCTTGGCCTGGGCGATCATCGCTTCGGCTTCCTTGTCTGCATCCTGCTGGCGACGCTCAGCGAGGGCGAGGGCTTCAGCCGCCTGCTCGCGCAGGCTCTGGGCTTCTTCCAGCTCGTTGCGGATGTCGTCTGCGCGCTTGTCGAGGCCGCCGAGGATCGTCTTCAGGGCGCCCATGCGCCATGCGATCAACAGGAAGGCCGCGAAAGCCAGGAATGCGGTGTGCGTGACCGGATCGGTCAGCGAATACATGAAGCCGCCGATGAAGCCGCCACCGCCATGCGCATCAGATGCGGCAAAGGCGGGTGATGCGACCAGCGCAGCGAAGGTGAGGGCAGGGGCAAGACGAAGAGTCATCTGCATGTCTCTCTTAATTCAGAGCCGTCGAAACGGCTTTCTTGAGGTCAGCCGCAGAGGCCTTGAGGCCGAAACGGGCCGTCATGGCGTCAGCTGCGTCTACAGCGATTTGTTCGACATTCTGCATGGCCGTTGCGCGCAGGGCGGAGATCCGCTCTTCGGCAGCGTCCAGCTTCTTTTCGATCTCGGCGTCGACGCGAGCCGTTTCAGCCGTCATTTCGGCATCAACCTTGGCCGCTGCCTTGTTCGCTGTTTCGCGGGCTTTCGCCTTGGCCTGGGCAATGCGCAGTTCGAGCGCCTGCTGAGCTTCGGTGGCCTGCTCGTTCAGCTTGGCTGCCTGATCAAGATCAGAGGCGATGCGGTCAGACCGTTTTTCGATCGTGTCCGACATCTTTGGCAGGATGAAGCGCGAGAGGGAGAAGTAGAGGGTCGCGAAAAGGATCGCGAGCCAGAACAACTGGCCCGGCATGTGCCACGCCTCGAAAGGCGGGAACGGAGGCGGCGCGTCATCCGGTAGGTGATGGGCAGTTTCCGCAAGCAGGGCGAGCAGCATTTCAGTACCTCAAGTGCAGCATCAGGCTGGATCGGGCCGGTGGTCTATCAAGTCCGCCGGCCCGTTCTTGGCGTGTAAGTGGCTTAGACCACGAACAGGATCAGGACGGCCACGAGGAACGACAGGATGCCGAGTGCCTCTGCGAGGGCCATACCGATGAAGAGGTTACCGGTCTGCTGTGGTGCAGCGGACGGGTTGCGCATGGCAGCGTCGAGGAACGAGCTGAAGATGTTGCCCACACCGATCGCGGCACCGATCATGCCGAGAGTTGCGAGGCCAGCGCCTACATATTTGAGGCCGAGTGCGATATCGCCTTCCATGGTCGTCTCCTGTTTGGAATGCAAGGGTTTCAATAATTTGCGGCCCGTGAAGCGTGTTCGTTAGGCTGCGTCAAGTTTTTTAGTGCGCGCCGAGGCCCGCACTGGCGAAGAGGTCCTTAGTGTGACGGGTGCAGTGCGTCGTTCAGGTAAACGCAGGTCAGGATTGCGAAAACATAGGCCTGAAGACCTGCCACAAGAAGTTCGAGAGCGTTGAGCGCGATACCCATACCGAAGGCCAGGATGCCGACCACGCCCATGAACACCGCGCCGGACAGGGCCGCGCCGATGAGCTGGGCTGCAAAGGTTGCAAACAGTTTCAGCATGATGTGGCCAGCCAGCATGTTGGCGAACAGACGCAGCGCCAGTGTGACCGGACGGGCCAGGAAGGAAATGACCTCGATAGGCACGAGGATGAAATAGATCGGCCAAGGGGCGCCCGATGGGGCGAACAGCTTGAAGAAGCTGAGGCCGTTCTTCCAGATGCCGAAGCCGATGACGATGCCGATCACGAGCAGGGCCAGGGCGCCGGTCACGACCAGATGGCTGGTTGTGGTGAAGGCGTAAGGCACCATGCCGATCATGTTGGCAAAGAATACGAAGAAGAAGAGCGTGAAGACGAACGGGAAGAAGCGCAGGCCTTCTTCACCAGCGGTCGAGCGGACCATGTCGGCGACGAAGCCATAGCCGATCTCGGCCATGGATTGCGTACGGCCCGGCACCAGCGCCTTCTTGGAAGCGGCGTAGCCGAAGAAGGCGATGCAGAGCACCACGCCCAGCAGCATGAAGCCCGAAGCATTGGTGAAGGAAATGTCGATATTGCCGAGGCGCAGGTCCAGCCACTTCGTGACCTGGAACTGGTGGATCGGATCAATCGCGGTGTTTTGCAGAGCGAAGTTCATTCGTTCCCGGTCCCGTCTGTTGGAGCCTCAGGCTCCGATAAATTCCCTAGCGCCCGGGCATTCAGCTCCCGATAGGCGCGCATCATCGCTCGTATACCTGCTGCGAAGCCGATTGTACCGACAATCAGCAGGCCCCAGGGCTTTGTTCCTGCGAATGCGTCGATCCAGAAACCAATGAGGCCTCCGACAAAGATGCAGGCGACAAATTCCGCGCCGTATCGCAGGGCGTAGGCCCCGGCCGAAAGACTTCCATCATCTGCATCCAACTTGCGTTTTGCCGCATCCTTTGCCGCTCTGGCCGCCTGAGCCTGGGCGATACGTTCACCGAGGTCGTTCGGGCCTTCACTGGACATGGTTTGCTAAGCTTCGCGCAAGCGAATCCCTTCTGATGGGGTGCCCCCCGGATTTCGGCGCAAACTATGTATTGGGGGCAGGCAAGTCAACCGCGATTGCAGAAAGCTAGAGGTCTGATTCTATTGGATTTCTATAGTGTGGGTGTGCGCTACTCCGCCGCAACGAGCTCTTCGGCTGCCTGCAGGTCCACAGAAACCAGCTTGGAAACGCCTTTTTCCCGCATCGTGACGCCGAAAAGACGGTCCATCCGGCTCATCGTGACCGGATTGTGGGTAATCACCACGAAGCGCGTATCGGTGCGCTGGCGCATTTCGTTCAGCATGTTGCAGAAACGGTCGACATTGGCGTCATCGAGCGGCGCGTCCACCTCGTCCAGCACACAGATCGGCGCGGGGCGGGACAGGAAGACCGCAAAGATCAGCGCGGCCGCCGTCAGGGCCTGTTCGCCGCCGGACATGAGGTTCAGCGTGCCGAGCTTCTTGCCGGGTGGCTGGGCCATGATTTCAAGCCCGGCTTGCAGCGGGTCGTCGGCATCGACGAGGCGCAGTTCAGCCTGGCCGCCGCGGAACAGGGCCGTGAACAGCGCCTTGAAGTGTTCATTGACCTGCTCGAACGCCTTCAGAAGGCGTTCGCGGCCTTCGGCGTTCAGGGCATCGACGCCCTGGCGCAGCTTGGCGATCGCAGCGACGAGGTCTTCCTTCTCGGTCACCTGCGAACCGAGACGTTCTTCGAGTTCTTCGGCTTCTTCCTCGGCATTCATGTTCACGCCGCCCAGCTGGTCGCGCGTGCGGCGGAGTTCATCGGCACGGCGTTCGGCATCGCGGGGCGTGAACTCGCCCATCGTCTCTTCTTCGAGGCCTGCTTCGGCAATCGCCAATAGGCCTTCCGGCGTACGCTGGAAATTGTTGCGGGCGATCTCGACCGATTCTTCGAGCCGGCCTTCGGCGTTTTCGAGCTTCACCTTCCAACCGGCAAGGTTCTCGCGCGCTTCTGAGGCGGCATTGGCGGCTGCGCGGGCGGCCTGTTCGGCCTCGCGGATGGCGGCTTCTTTTTCGGCGAGCTGGTCTGCGACGCGCTTGCGTTCGGTCTCCAGCGCTTCGACTTCGTTGCTGCGGTTCTCGATCTCGGCGGCCAGCTGTTCGGGGCGTGCCTTGGCGGCCAGGGCATCGGAAGCAGCAGACTGGCGGCGCTCGATCAGGCGCGCGACGCGCTCCTCGGTCGCGGTAATGCGGCCGGACCATGTCTTGATGTCGCGTTCAAGGCCATCGCGACGCGCAGCAGCCTGTTCGCGGCCGCGTGTAATGTCTGTCAGGCGGCCGCGCGCTTCGATCTCAGCGGTGCGGGCCTCGGCCACCATTGTGCGGGCTTCGGCGAGCCGGGTTTCGAGCGCGGCTTCATCTTCCGCCGGGCCTTCTGGTGCAATCATGGCCAGCGTTTCGTTGACGATGGCGAGGTCGGCTTCGGCGCGGGTAAGGGCTTCTCCGCTTGTGTCACGCTTCATGGCTGCGCGTTCGGAGGCTTGTGCTTCCTGTGAGACGCGATTGCGTGCCTCGCTGAGCGCGCGCTGGGCCGGGGCAATGGCCTGTCGCAAATCGCGGAGTTTCACCTCAGCCGTCTGACGGGCGTCACGGGCAGCTACAAGGTCTGCCTCACGCGCCTCATAGGTGGCGGTCAGAGCGGGCAGTTCAGCTTCGGCGGCTTCAAGCCGGGCCTGTTGTTCAAGACGTGCCGCTGCGCTGACCGGCGCATCTGGTGTGCGGATATAACCATCCCAGCGCCAGAGATGCCCCTCGACGGAAACCAGTCGTTGGCCGGGCTGGAGCTGGGCCATCAGGCGCTCGCCATCGGCCACGTCCACAACGCCGCATTGGGCAAGCCGCGCTGCGAGTTCGCCGGGAGCCTCGGTCACATCTGTCAGCGGGCGGGTACCCTGCGGCAGGGATTGCGAAGCCAGCGACGCGCCGCCCCAATACATTGCGGCAGAGCGATCGGTTGGCGCTTCGATATCATCGCCCAGAGCGGCGGCAATGGCTTTCTCGTACCCATCCTGCGTACGAATGCGCTCGACAACTGGCGGGGCTTTCGGTCCTTCGACCTTGCGAAGCAGCTTGTGCAGGCCAGCAATTTCGGCCTCGAGTGCGCGCACGTCTTGCTGGGCCGCATCCCGGGGGGCTTGTGCGGACGTTTCCGCCTCACGGGTCGAATTGAGCGTAGACTCGGCGGTTTCGACGGCGCGTTCGGCGTCTTGCAGGGCGGCTTCGGCATCCTGTTCGGCCGCTTTGGCATCGCGCAGGCGGCCGACCAGCGACACGGCATCTTCGATCCGGGCCATTTCGCCTTTCAGGCGGTCGATTTCAGAACTGAGCTGAGACTGGCGACGCCGCTGAGCGGAGGCGTTCTCCTCCGAAGCGCGGCGCTGGGCACGCACTTCCGACAGGCGTTCCTGCGCTTCGTCGGCTGCTTTCTCGGCGCCCGCGAGACGTGTGCGGGCGTCTTCCAGCGCCTTCCGGGTCTCGGCCTCGATTTCCTCGTTTTGGGCCTCGTTCAGGACCGGTAGCGAAGACAGCTCAAACTTTGCGTGGGCGAGGGCGTCTTCGGCTTCGAGTTTCTGATCCTGCTCGCGCTCGATGTCTTCCATCAGGCGGGTCGCTTCGGCATCGAGGCGTTCATGGGTCTCGGCGGCGACCTTGCGCTCGGTTTCCAGCCTTGCCAGCGTGATGCGGGCCTGTCCGAGCTTGGCGGCGGCAACGCTTTCAGCTTCGCGCAGGGGATTGAGTCCTTCACCGGCCTCAATGCGCTCGCGTTCCCGCATCGCGTCTTCGCGTGTCTTTTCCTCAACCGCGCGGCGGGCCTCGTCCAATTGCGTGCGAGCCGTATCGCAGGCGAGTTTGGCCTCATGCCAGCGCAGGTGCGCGATCAGGGCGTCGAGGGCGTGGATCTCTTCAGACAGGCGCTTGTATTTGCGGGCCTTGGCGGCCTGGCGCTTGAGGCTGGCGAGCTGGCGCTCGACTTCAGCGGAGACTTCCGACAGGCGCTCCAGATTGGTCTCGGCGCCGTTCAGCTTCAGCTCGGCTTCGTGACGGCGAGAATTGAGGCCTGCAATGCCGGCCGCTTCCTCAAGGATACGGCGGCGGTTCTGCGGCTTGGAGCCGATCAGTTCCGAAATCTGACCCTGGCGTACGAGAGCCGGGGAGTTCGCGCCGGTCGAAGCATCCGCGAACAGGAGCTGGATGTCCTTGCCGCGTACAGTCCGGCCATTCAGCTTGTAGGTGGAGCCTGCGCCGCGCTTCAGGCGGCGGATGACTTCCAGTGTGTCGGAGGCGTTGAATTCCGGTGGCGCGGTGCGTTTGGAATTGTCCAGCACGAGCGTGACTTCAGCGGTCTCGCGGGCCGGCCGCCCATCCGCACCGGAGAAGATGAGGTCATCCATCTCCCCGCCGCGCATGGCACGGGCAGAACTTGCGCCCATGGCCCAGCGAAGGGCTTCCAGAAGATTGGACTTGCCACAGCCATTCGGCCCGACGATCCCGGTCAGGCCGGGTTCGATTGGCACGTCCTGAGGGTCCACAAAGGATTTGAAGCCAGCAATACGGAGTTCGGTTATCTTCATACTGGCTCCCCCATATCCCTACTCGTCTGTGGAGACGCCGGCAGCTTCAAGCGCAGCGTCCAGCGCGGCTGTGACCTTGTCAGCGGAGTTCATGTTGGCGAACTGGTGCACTTCACCATTGATAATGAAGGTTGGTGTGCCGGTGACGCCGAACTTTTCGGATGTCTGGTAGATGTCCGCCATCTGCTGGCGCAAGTCGCGATTGTTCATGCAGGCATCGAAGTCGGCCTCGGTCTCGATGCCATGACGCTGGCCAATGGTCTGGAGCATGGCCTTCAGGACGCCGTTTTGCGCAGATTCAATGATGCCGGACTGGTATTCGAACAGCTCGTCCAGCACGTCGAAATACTTGTCTTCGCCCGCGCACATGGCGACGAGGTAGGCAGGCACATCCGGTGCGTGCAGTGGGTATTCGCGGAAGACGAGTTTCACCTTGCCGGAGTCGATATAGTCCGACTGGACAACTGGCTGGATGTCGTCATGCCAGTATTTGCAGGCCGGGCAGGTGGGTGAGGCATACTCGATCAGGGTGACAGGTGCGTCGGCCGCCCCTTTGACGTGGCCAAGCTCGCTGCCAGCGGTCACGGCGTCGCCACCTGCAGGCGATGTGTCGGCACCGGTGTCGCCACAGGCGACCAGGGCCAGCGCTGAAATCGCTGCAAGCGCAGTGCGTCGTGAGAAGAAATTCATGGTCATAACCTTCGCGTTAAGGATTGAGTCGGTTTGGTTGCCAATTGATTAACTGCAACCACCTGTTCTGTTAACTAATTTACCTCTGAACCGGTCGAATCGGAGAGCGCGGCAAGCTGTGTGTCGAGGTAAGCGGCGAACGCATCGGCCGACTTGAAGTCGTCATCGACATATTTTTCCTCGCCATTGATAACCAGCGTTGGCGTGCCGCGCAGCTCATATGCCTCGGCGCTTTCCTGCACTTCGGCCATGTCGAGCCGAACATTCATGTCGGTGTAGCAGGCATTGAACGTGTCGACGTCCCGAATGCCATAGGGCGTGCCGATCTCGATGAAAGTGTCGAGCACTGTACCAGCTTGCGCAGACTTGATGACATCAGGCTGGCGCGCAAACATTGTGCCGGTTGCCTCGAAGAATTTGTCCCGGCCGGCGCAGCGCGCCATGGTGACGAGGGCCGTATCGACATCATTGCGCAGGACTTCACGGAAGATGAAACGGACCTTGCCGGTCTCGATATAATCGGCCTCGATGCGTGGCAGGATCTTGTCGTGGAAGTATTTGCATCCACCGCATGTGAGAGACCCGTATTCGATGATCGTCAGTGGCGCGTCTTTCGAGCCCTTGGAGTGGCCAACAGACAGGTCTTCGGCGAGGGCAGGCATGGCCAGGAAGGCGGCAGCCGTGACGGCAGTCAGAATGGATTTCAGCATGTCGGGGCTCCTTGCGGGCAGGGCGGGGTCAGAATGGCAGGCCGCCATCCTTGCCAGGCTTGGCAGGGGGCGGCGTATCTTCTGCGATTAACATGGCCTCACCGAGCGCAACAATTGCGGCGCGCAGCTTGTCGTTCTGGATTCCGGAGGTCGATTCCTCAAGTTCCTTGCGCTCTTTCAGTGAGAGCGGCCGCGTTTTGCGACGCAGTGTCTTGGGCGGTTCTGTGCCGAGCGATCCCTGCTTGATCTTGATGGCGGTAATGTCGCCGCCTGCGGACACTGACACGCGCTGTCGCAGCGTTTCGGACTGGTGCTGCACCATCGGGGCGGCTTGGGGCACGACGAGCAGGGTCAGCACGCGACCATCCTTGCCACCGCTGAGCCGCTCCGGGCGGCAGTATTTATAGAGTTGTTCGCCTGCGATCTCGCGCCAGCGCTGGCGGAGTACCTGAATGGGGGGCAGTTTCTTGGCGCCGGATTTACGCCCGACCCGTTCCGCGGCAAGCCCGACCTGGCGCATGTTGGAATAAGTGCGTGTCGCGCGCTGGTAGCGCAGGCGGACGCGCGCGCGGGCTTCCTCTATGGGATCAAGGGTTGATCTCGTGACCATTCGTACGAGATTGCACGGCTTTCGGGCGAGGAAAAGGCATGGCACCGGCAAAGCACAGAGATTTGAACAGCCTGCCGGGCAAATTGCTGCCGTGGTTCGAGCGTCATGCACGCGACTTGCCCTGGCGCACGCTGCCGGCAGACCGGGCAGTGGGCGAGCGGCCTGACCCGTACCGTGTCTGGCTCTGCGAGATCATGATGCAGCAGACGACCATCCCGCATGGCACCCCATACTTTCATACCTTCCTTACGCGCTGGCCAACCATTGAGGCGCTGGCGGCGGCAAAGGATGAAGAGGTGATGAGTGCGTGGGCGGGCCTCGGCTATTATGCGCGAGCGCGGAATTTGCTGAAATGTGCGCGTGAAGTCGCTGCACGCGGAGGCTTTCCGGAAACAGAGGCCGAACTGCGCAAACTGCCCGGTATCGGGCCATATACGGCTGGCGCGATCGCGGCGATTGCCTTTGACCAGAAAGCGGCGGCGGTGGATGGCAATGTCGATCGCGTGTTCGCGCGCCTGCTGGCATTGAAAGGCGAATGGGCCGCTGAGAAGAAGGTGATTGCCGAAACAGTGCGGGCGCTGGTGCCGGAGGACCGGCCGGGAGAATTTGCTGAAGCGCTGATGGATCTGGGCGCAACCGTGTGCACGCCGACCAAGCCGAACTGCCTGATCTGTCCACTGTCGTCCCTGTGCGCAGCGCGGGCCGAAGGGGCGCCTGAACGCTATCCGATCAAGCCCGCAAAAGTGCCAAAGCCCGTACGGTTTGGAATTGCTTATGTGTTGGTCGTGAAGGGGGAAGCGCTGCTGGTGCGCCGCCCGGACAAGGGCCTGCTCGGCGGGATGCTGGCGCTGCCGACGGGCGATTGGGTGGAGGGCGATTTTCCGCCAACGCCTTCGCCTGCCGAAGCGGCCTGGGAGGAGGTCGGCGAGGTACGCCATGTCTTCACGCATTTCGCGTTTCGCTTTCGGGTGATGCGCGCCGAGGCATCGCGCAAGCCGAAAGTTGCCGACGGCCGGTGGGTCAAACTCGATGAGGTCGAAGGCCTGCCAAGCGTGTTTGCCAAGGCGTTCCGGCTGGCAGTTGCGTAAATTTAGTTACCGCTAACACTGGACAATATCATCGCCTTCGGGAAAGTTCCTGCCAAAATACAAGAGGGCGGAACAGGACATGTTTACCAGCAAGACGATGATGGCATGCGGGGCGTTGGCCCTGATTGGACTGGGCGCACATGCAGAGGCGCCGAAGCTCGCCAGCGTGTTCGGTGACCATATGGTGATCCAGCGCGATGCACCGGTGCGCCTGTTCGGAACGGCGGATCCCGGCGCGGAATTCATCGTTTCGCTGGACGCGGCGTCCACGCCTGTTCGTGCCGGCCGGGACGGCCGATGGTGGGTCGAGTTTCCCGAGCTTTCAGCAGGCGGATCACATGAAATTTCCGTCACCGTCGAAGGTGATACAGTGCAGGCGTTAGAGGATGTGCTGGCGGGCGATGTGTTCTTGTGTTCCGGCCAGTCGAACATGGAATATCCACTGTCACGTGTGACCTATGCTGAACGGGAAGTCGCCGCTGCGGACCACTTCAATATTCGCCTGCTGCAGGTCGAAAAGGATCTCTCGCTTGCTCCGAATGCGGAATTGCCGGGCGACAGCGCTTGGGCCGTCACGACGCCGGAGACCGCAGCGGGGTTCTCTGCAGTCTGTTACTATGCCGGGCGGGCATTGTCAGAAGCCTATGATGTTCCTGTCGGTCTGATCAATTCGAGCTGGGGCGGCTCACGCATCGAGCCATGGATTGATGGCGAGATCATCGGCGCAATGCCGGAACATGCCGAACAAGTGGCTTTGCTGGAAACCTACAAGACTGACCGGGGCGCGGCAGCGAAGATCTATTCGGAAAGCTGGCAGCAGAGCTGGCGGGACGACCCCGCGACCGAAGGAACTGCGCCGTGGGAAGATGCGGACGCAGACGAGTGGAAGCCCGTGCCCGGCACGCTGCGCGACTGGCGCAAATGGGGAGACCCGGAACTCACCGATCATCTCGGCATGGTCTGGCACAAGGTCAGTTTTGATCTGACTCCTCAGCAGTCAGAGCAGGCTGCGACGATCCATATTGGCGCGGTCGATGATACCGACATGACCTGGCTGAACGGCACGGCAATTGGCACGACATTCCATTGGGGAGGATTGCGCACTTACGAGGTTTCAGCCGATCTCCTCAAGCCGGGCAAGAACACTATTTTGGTCAACGCCCATAATGATTATGGCGATGGTGGCATGAGCGGACCGGCTTCTGAATTGCGCGTGGAATTGGAGGACGGCTCAAGCCTGTCGCTGGCCGACGGGTGGGCCTATCGCAAAGTGGATTCGGCCGTAAGCGCTCCGAAGCCTGCGCCCTGGTTCACGATCAAGGGCTACACGATGTTGCACAATGCGATGATTGCGCCGTTGTCTGGCATCCGCCTGAAAGGGGCAATCTGGTATCAGGGCGAATCCAATGCGGGCGATGGCGTCGCCTATGAAAGTCTGCTTGATCTGCTGGTGCAGGATTGGCGCGCGAAGTTTGGAGCTGACTTGCCCGTAGCTGTTGTGCAGCTGCCGCGATATGGCGCGCTACCCACAGAAGCTGGCAAGCCGGGCTGGGGCGTGATCCGTGAATCCATGCGCCGCGTCGCTGCCAGGGATGATCGTGTGGCGCTCGCCGTGACGATTGATATGGGCGATCCGGTGGACATTCATCCGCCAAACAAGCTCGCGGTGGCCGAACGGGTCGTGCGGGTGATGAAGTCTCTCGTTTATGGTGAGGTGGATGCAGGCGCGTCTGGCGCCGTGGCGAGTCGGACGGTGCGAGACGGCAGCACAATTCGTATTGCGTTTGAGGGTGTGGAAGACGGCTTGGTGACGGTCAGTGCAGGGAGTGTGATTGGCATGGAGCTGTGCGATGCGGATGCGTGCAAATATGCTTCAGCCAAGCTTGATGGCGATACTGTGGTCGTGCAGGCAGAAGATGAGGCGGTGTCCGAGGTCCGGTATTGTCAGGGCGATTCCCCCCTCTGCAATCTCTTCGACGGGACCGGGATGCCGGCCGGTCCGTTCTGGATCGCGGTTGAGTAGCGCCAGCCTATTCAGCAGGCACCATCTCTGGGGCATCATTGCGGACAGCGCGGCGGATGACATCGTCATAGCCATGCGAGATGCAATCAAATGACTCGTAATAGCCGCGCGATGACAGCAGCTTGTGGAGCCGTTTCAGCCTGTAAGGCGGGATTGATGCAAACATGTGATGCTCGAGATGATAGTTCACATCATTCGGCGCGATCAGCACGCGCTGCCAGAATGGGGCGACCGTGGTGCCGGTATTGAGGCGCGGATCGAGGCTGGTCCGGTCTTTCGCGGTGCCATGCTCGCCGATCTGGCGCAGGCGCACAATGGCTGGATAGATGAAGAGTTCTGCCGCCCACCACATGAGATAGGCCCACGGTGCGCCAATAGCGGTGAGGGTGCCGGCCAGTGCGATATGGAACGTGAGCCACGGCCAATTGCGCGATAGTTTGAAGCTGCGGATCTTGCGCAGCGTATCGCGCAGGCCCGTCTGGCCGGTCAGGTCGCGCACGAATTTTCGACGCAGGCTGTCCTTCGGGACAGGGTAGTTCTTTACAAAGATGATGTCCGGATCGTCTGGCGTGCCCGCATATTTGTGGTGTTTCAAATGGTAGGCGCGATAGGCGGGCAGGGAGATGTTCATCGGCGCGCCCGCGATCCAGTGGCCCACGAAATCATCGACCCTCTGACTCTTGAAAAAGGCGTGGTGGGCGCAATCGTGATTGATGATGCCCAGGCCGAGCTGGCGACCGCCCAGAATGAGGATACCTGCGAGGATTGTCAGCGGATTTGGCCAGATGATGGCGACCGCAAAGGCCGCAATGATCAACCCCCAATTCCAGACAAGCGTCGCCAACGCGCGAAGATCAGACTTCTTGCGCAACTCGCGAAGCTCATCCTTTGTCAGCGCTTCGGATAGCTTCATCGTGTTCGACATGGCAGGTCTCCATCCTGTGCTTTAAGGTTTGTTACATATAATTTCATTATGAGTCAATTCGTGTATTATTTTGAGCCTCTCAAGTCTGAAGACGTGTCAGCGCGCGCGCTTATCCTGTCCTTGATGAGCAGTACGACGGATGCGCCCCAGCCGATTGGTCGGCTTATCAATGCGGCGGCACTGTTCGGGATCGAGGCGGCGACCCTGCGTGTGGCTGTGACGCGCCTGATGAAGGATGATCTGCTGGAGAGCCGAGAACGAGGTGTCTATGTTCCAGGCTCCAGAGCGCAGGCACTCAAGCGTCGGGTGCAGCAGTGGCAGAATGTGGCTGACCGGGTGGTCGACTGGAATGGCGACTGGCTGGTGGCGTTGACCAAGCATCTTGGCCGGAGCGACCGCAAGCAGCTTCGGGCACGTGAGCGGGCGTTGGCCCTGTTTGGATACCAGCAGACGGAGGAAGGTTTCTGGGTTCGTCCTGCCAACCTGGCGAGTGAACTGGACACGCATCGGACCAGTCTGATCGAAATCGGCGCGGATGACGGTATTATCCTGACCCGAACCTCTCAGGTCGCGATGGCGGGGGCGTTTGACTGGACGCGCCTGTGGTCACCGGAAAAGTTGTCGCAATCCTATGCGCGCGCGATCCAGGCCATGGAGACCAGTCTGGCTGGCTTGATGACGCGCAGCGTGGATGAGGCAGCGCGCGAGACCCTCCTGATCGGGCAGCCGGTGATCCGGGCGATCAATTTCGACCCATTGCTGCCACCGGCGCTCGGAGACCAGGAAGGGTTCCTGCGGATGGCGGACAAGATGCTGGAATACAATCAGATCGGACAGATCTGCTGGCAACGCTATTATGATGCCATAGAAAAAGCGGCGCAGGATTGATCCAGCGCCGCCTTCGTCCAAGGGGTCGGACAGGCGCTAGTTGAGGCCCATTTCCTCGCGGTAGCGTCGGCGCAGCATGTCGATTGGAGCGAGGTTCCGCTTGGGATCCTCATAGTGCCAATAAGTCCAGCCATTACAGGCCGGCGCCTGTTGGACATGTGCGCCGAGGCGGTGGATCGATCCGGTGGACGTGCCGGTGGTCAGCGACCCGTCGACGCGAATGCGTGCCTGATAGCGGCGCTGTGGGCTGAACAGGCGGTCGCCAGGTTTCAGCCAGCCATTTTCCAGTAGTGCGCCGAATGGCACGCGCGGCAGGGATTTCTTGCTGCGCTCCGTTTCGAGCACAGCGCCTTCAATGGGCTCGATAGCCTTCAGGCGGGCCCGCGACAGGCGCGCATAGGTCTCGTCGCGCTCGATGCCGACATAGTTGCGACCGAGGCGTTTGGCAGCGGCGGCGGTGGTCCCGGTGCCGGAGAATGGGTCGAGGACCGTGTCGCCCGGATTGGTCGTGGCCAACAGGACGCGCTGCAAAAGGCTTTCCGGCTTCTGCGTCGGGTGGGCTTTCTTGCCGTCGTCATCCTTGAGGCGCTCGCCGCCTGTGCAAAGCGGGATCATCCAGTCGGAGCGCATCTGCTTGTCGTCATTGAAGACTTTCAGCGCGTCGTAATTGAATGTGCATTTAGACTGTTCGGACTTTCCGGCCCAGATCAGGGTTTCGTGGGCATTCTGAAAGCGGGTGCCCTTGAAGTTCGGCATGGGGTTCGATTTCAGCCAGATCACGTCATTCTGGATCCAGAAGCCCTGATCCTGCAGGATCGCGCCGACGCGGAAGATGTTGTGGTACGAGCCAATCACCCAGATTGCGCCATCATCCTTCAGGACGCGGCGGCACTCTTCCAGCCACTGGTGGCAGAACAGGTCATAGGCATCGAAGCTGTCGAATTTGTCCCAATCGTCGTCAACACCATCGACCACGGACTGGTCGGGACGGGTCAGACCACCACCAAGCTGGAGGTTGTAGGGAGGGTCGGCAAAGACGAGATCAACCGACCTGTCCGGCAGGCGTGACAGGATGTCGATGCAATCGCCCTGCATGATCACGTTCTTCTGTAATTCCATTGGTTCAGCCCCGCTTGCGCTATGTGTCTTATCGAAGCGCGAATCAGTGCCGGACGCCGGTTTCTGAATCCCTAATTATTGCGCATCCGAATCAGCCCGAAATGTTTCGATATCGAAACTAACCGCAGATTTTCCCTGTGGATAGTGCTGTGGATAAAATCGGGGAAAGCCTGTGAATTGGCAGTGTGTAAGGTGCGGCATGCAAGGCCACATTTCGGAAAAGACCCGTTACCCAACCAAATTCAGGGTTTGTCCTTATCCCGCTTTCTGAGGCTTTGCCTAAACTTCCGGAAAATGGAAGCGAGACGACAATGACCGCAAAAAGCATGAAAGCCGCCGTGGTGCGTGAATTTGGCAAACCGCTGGTGATTGAGGAGGTGAAAACTCCGGAGCCGGGGCCGGGCGAAATTCAGGTGAAGATCGAAGCGTGCGGCGTCTGCCATACCGATTTGCACGCCGCGCATGGTGACTGGCCGGTAAGGCCCAATCCGCCCTTCATACCGGGTCATGAGGGCGTTGGTTTCGTCTCGGGCGTGGGAGCGGGTGTCACGCATGTGAAGGAAGGCGACCGGGTGGGCGTGCCGTGGCTCTATTCAGCGTGCGGGCATTGTGATCATTGCATGGGCGGCTGGGAGACTCTCTGCGAGAGCCAGCGCAATACCGGCTATTCCGTGAATGGCGGGTTTGCCGAATACGCCATAGCGGACCCGAACTATGTGGGGCATTTGCCGGATAATATTCCATTCGTGGAAATCGCACCGATCCTGTGCGCAGGCGTTACGGTCTACAAGGGGCTCAAGGTGACCGACACCAAGCCCGGCGACTGGGTGGTGATTTCAGGCGTGGGCGGTCTTGGCCACATGGCGGTTCAATACGCAAAAGCCATGGGACGTCGCGTGGCGGCGGTGGATATCGATGATTCCAAGCTTGCCCTCGCGAAACAGCTTGGCGCGGAAGTGACTGTGAATGCCGCCAAAACGGATCCGGCAGCCTTCCTGCGCAAGGAGATTGGCGGAGCGCATGGCGCCCTCGTCACGGCCGTGTCAGTGAAGGCCTTTGAGCAAGCGCTCGGCATGGTCAGGCGGGGTGGGACGGTTTCGCTGAACGGATTGCCGCCCGGCGACTTTCCTCTGTCGATCTTCAACATGGTGCTGAATGGGATCACGGTGCGCGGGTCCATTGTCGGGACGCGGCTGGATCTCCAGGAATCGCTGGATTTCGCCAAGCTTGGCGCCGTGAAAGCCCATACGGCAACGGCACGTCTGGAAGAGATCAACAGTGTATTCGACAAGATGCTCGCGGGTGACATCGACGGACGGATTGTGCTCGATTTCTCCTAGATATCGAGGCGCATCTGGCCGCCGTAATCCTCAATGATGCGAAAGAGGTCAGTGCGCAGGGCGCCCCGTGGCTGGTTCATGCCGAGCTTGGCAGCGCAGCGGCCGAAGCGCCGTGAGATGATGTCGGCCACCGGGCCGCCGCCGCGCATCCGTTCATGCCAGTTGGCGTCATAATCCTTGCCGCCGCGCATGTCCCTGATGTGGTTGATCACCCGGGCGGCCCGATCCGGTACATGCTGGACCAGCCATTCATGGAACAGATCCTTGATCTCGTAGGGCAGGCGCAACAGCACATAGCCCGCACGGGTCGCGCCATGATCGGCGGCGGCTTCCAGCAGGTTTTCGATCTCATGATCATTGAGGCCGGGAATGATTGGCGCAGTCATTACGGTTACTTCAATACCTGCGTCGCTGAGGGCGCGGATCGTGTCCAGTCGACGCTGCGGCGTGGCGGCGCGCGGCTCCATCTTGCGTGAGAGCGTGCGATCCAGCGTGGTCAGAGAGATGCCAACCCGTGCAAGCCCCGCTTCGGCCATCGGCGCGATCAGGTCGATGTCGCGCTGGATCAGAGCTGACTTGGTTAAAAGGCTGAGCGGGTGGCGGTGCGCGGACAGAACCTCCAGCAGGCTACGGGTCAGGCGCTTTTCCCGCTCTACGGGCTGGTAGGCATCGGTATTCATACCCATCGCGATGACCCGGGGGATATAGCGCGGCCGCGACAATTCCCGTTTCAGCAGTTCGACGGCATTGTCCTTGAAGAACAGCTTGCTCTCGAAATCGAGCCCTGCCGAAAGCCCACCCCAGGCATGGGTTGGTCGAGCAAAGCAATAGATGCAGCCATGCTCGCAGCCGCGATACGGGTTTACCGTTCTGTCGAACGAGATGTCAGGCGATTTGTTGAAGGTGATGATGGTGCGGGCCGAATCCTTCATCAGAAGGGTCTCCATCCGGCTGTCATCATCCTCAATCGTGCCCCAGCCATCATCAAAGGCCTGACGTGTTTCGAGCTCGAAACGGCCGGTCTGGTTTGAGATCGCTCCGCGCCCACGCTGCTGGAAGCGTTCTTCAACCTGGCGTGTGTCGATCAAATTTATTCTGCCGGTGGGGGAGAGTTTCTGTCCAGTTCTCATGACCAGAACAGGCCACAGATAACGGAACAAATCAAGAACATAAATTTCGGTGAATGCCGAAAACCTGTGGAATCAAATGCCCTTTAGCGAGCAGAAATTTTCCAGAATTTGGCGGACACGGGCTGGCATCTGGCGGGCCAGGACATCCTGCGTTTCACCGATCTTCTCATATTCATGTCGGCCAGCCAGCGCCGAGGTCTTTCGTCCGGCCATACTCCAGCCGGCAAACATGCGCAGCTCTGCGGATTCGGCCAGAACCGTGGTGACCGAAATATGGCGAGGGTCTTGGACAATACGGTTGAAGACCTCTTCGACGTTCAGTCGTGTGCCTTCCAGCACCTGGAGAAAGTTCAAACCATTATAGATCAGGACCCCCGTTATGTTCCGGGGTGCATTATTGCGGATCGACGCGTCAACAATCGCATCGACATCGGCGGACGTGAGGGCGTCAGACGCAGTGCTGATATAGATCAGTCGATACATGGGCGTCCTGCTCTCTGGGGCCAAGAATTCTGTTGGACAATGCTTCTCCGTTGGGGACGATAACCTGGGTCAAGTTAACGAAGTTTGTTTGCATTCCACCTTCGCCAATCCGGCTCTTCATCCAGATCCTGCAATGTTTCCAACAGTGTCAGGCGAAATGAGGAGGGAAGGTTTGCTTGCACATCAGCGCGTGCATGGGGACCGGACCAGCGTACATTGTCGAAAAGTGATGGAAGACCGGGGCGTTTGTTCACACCGAAAAGCCAGAAGCCGCCATCATCTGCTGGGCCAAACACGGCATCGTTGCGTTGTAACGCACGAACGGCCTGGCGTAGCAGAGTGGCAGAAATGTCCGGAGCATCGGTGCCAATGAAGAGGACCGGCCCATTCGGCGAGTCGGCGAGGCCTTTGCCAAGTCGCTCGGTCAGCGTGCCCGCCCCCTGACTGAAGCGGCGCAGATGTGGCGGCCATATCCCGCCCAGTGTTTCGCCAAGCGCGTAGTCTGGCGCGAGATAGAGGGCCACGTCCAGGCCGCTGGAGCGGACGGCTCGCATGGTGCGGGCGAGCGTGAAGTGTGCAATGCGGCGCGCTTCGGTACGGCCCAAACCGGCGGCGAGTCGCGTCTTGGCCAGCCCCATGCGGGGCGGCTTGGCGAAGATGAGGACACGGGTGCGCCGCATCAACGATACGCCTTGGCGAGGATTTCAGGTTTCGCCCCCAACAAGAAACGGGTGAGCAGGAAGGCATTGCTCCAGGCGCGCTTGCGCCAGCCATCGCGCTCATACTTTTCAGCCGAGGTGCGCGCGTCGGCGCTCAGGAGGACAAGCCGTTTCTTGCCGAGGGCCCTTGCTATCATCACGTCTTCCATCAAGGGCACGTCGGCAAAGCCGCCGACCGCATCGTACAGCTTGCGGGAGATCAGCAGACCTTGATCGCCATAGGGCAGGCCGAACATGCGCGCGCGCCGATTGGCGCGAGCTTCCAGCCAGCGGGCGGCGCGATCGTCCGAGCGATATCTCAGTGTAAAAGCCGCGGCCGATTCAGCGCGGCGCTCCATATGGTGGGCGGCGCGTTCAGCCCAGTCGGGCGAGAGATACGTGTCGGCATGCAGAAAGAGCAACCAGTCGCCGCGTGCAGTGCCGGCGCCGGCGGCGAGTTGCGCGCCGCGACCGCTGGCGCCGGTGATCCACGTCGCGCCGGTGTCTCCGGCAATGCGCGGCGTAGCGTCGTCCGAGCCGCCATCCGAGACAATCACCTCACGGATCAGCCCCAGCTCAAGCCCCGGCATCAAGGCGTGAAGACACTCCGGCAGGTCGCTGGCGGCGTTCAGTGTGGGAATGATGATCGAGAGCGGTGCGGGCATTTTTTCTCCCTATCAGGCAATCGCATGGCGCGGAACCGGGCAGGGGTTAACGCGTTTGAGAGAAACCAGACAAAGGATCCCTCACATGCCCTCGATTTACGAAACCCTGAAGAAAGACCATGACTCCCATCGCGACCTGTTGGCCCAGCTAGCCGAGACAGAAGGCGACTCGTCCAAGCGCCGCAAGCTCTGGAAGGAGTTCTATTACGATGTGGGCGGGCATGCCGCCGCCGAGGAAGAGACATTTTATGCGCCCCTGATGAAGGGCGAGGCGGGCCAGCCGAAGGGCCGTCACTCGGTTGCCGAGCACAAGGAACTGGACGACATCATTCAGGAACTGGATGAAATGGACATGAGTTCCCCTGGCTGGCTGACGCGTTTCAAGACGCTGCGCCATGATTACGAGCATCATATCGATGAGGAAGAGACCGAAATCTTCCCCGTCGCAAAGGACGTGATTGGCCCTGATAAAGATGGCTCGATCGGCGAAGCCTTCCTTGAGCGCAAGCAACGCGAAATGAAGCTGGTTGATCAGAAGGCCGAGGAGGCTCTGGAGGAATAGTTCCTCCGGGTGGCTCTGACCTCTAGCCTCCAAGTTCTCCCAGACGCTGCTCGACCAGCAACAAGTCCCGCCATGCGCGGGACTTGTCCTGTGGGCGGCGCAAAAGATAGGCCGGGTGCAGGATCGGGATCAGCGGGGCGGTGAATCCACCGGCGGTCTTGAAAACATGTTCCGTGCCACGCAGGCGCATGATGCCATCTGCGCTATCGAGCAAGGACTTGGCTGGCACGCCGCCCGCGGCAATAATCACTTTCGGAGCGACCAGTTCCACCATCCGATCCACAAACGGACGACATACGGCGAGCTCCTCGGCTTCCGGATTGCGGTTGGCCGGGGGGCGCCAGTAATTCACATTGGTAATGAAGGCATTTTCCGTGCGGTCACGGTGAATGGCCGCCAGCATCTTGTCGAGCAGCTGTCCGGCCTTGCCCACAAAGGGCAGGCCCTTGCGGTCCTCTTCGGCGCCCGGCCCTTCGCCGATCACCATCAGGCTGGCACCCGGCGTGCCATCATAGACGACTGTATTTTCTGATGCGCTTTTCAGCGGGCTGCCTTCAAAGGCTACGATGGCGGCTTTTAGCGCCTCGACCGAATCACAGGCCGCTGCGGCAATTTTGGCCTCTTCAACCCAGTCCGTTTTCTTCCGGCGTGGGCGGCGCACAGGGGCATCCTGGGCAACTGCAGCAGGCGGCGCGGCACTGTCGGCAACCTTCAGATAGGCCTTTACCGCAGCGTCATCGACTTCCACGCCCATGTCGCCCCACCACTCGGTGAGGGCCTTAATTGCATCAATTGACGCAGGGGTGGGCATCTGGACGCTCTGGACCTTCCTGATAGACGCTGTAATTGCTTAATCAAATGGGCTTATGAGCGGGCACCCTATCACCCGCAAGGAGGAGAAACCAATGGCTGATGACGCTGTACAGCGCGAGTCGATGGAATATGACCTGGTCATCGTTGGCGGTGGCCCTGCGGGTCTGTCCGCGGCGATCCGGGCAAAACAACTCGCACAGGAAGCTGGCGAAGACATTGAAGTCGTCGTGATCGAGAAGGGCGGCGAGATCGGCGCTCACATTCTGTCCGGCGTGGTCATGGACCCGGTCGGCCTCGACAAGCTGATCCCCGGCTGGCGTGAGCGCGACGACCGTCCGCTGAAGACCGAAGTCACCGGCGACAAGTTCAAATTCCTCGGCCCGAAGGGCGAGGCAGACATTTCCTGGCTGCCTATGCCGGGCTTCATGAAGAACCATGGCAACTATACTGGCTCGCTCGCCAATGTGGCGCGCTGGCTGGGCCAGGAAGCCGAGAATATGGGCGTGGAAATCTTCCCCGGCTTTGCCGCCTCAGATCTCGTGCTGGGTGAAAATGGCGAAGTCAAAGGCATCGTGGCCGGTGTCATGGGGATCGCCGCCGATGGTACGCACAAGTCGGACTATGAGCCGGGCATGGAGTTGCTCGGCAAATATGTCCTGTTCGCCGAAGGCGCCCGGGGCTCGCTGACGAAGCAGCTGATTGCCAAGTACAATCTGGATGAAGGCCGCGACCCGCAGAAATTTGGCCTCGGCCTGAAAGAGCTGTGGTCCATACCCGAAGAGCAATTCAATGAGGGCTACGTCCAGCACACGATGGGCTGGCCGCTCGATAACTCGACCGGCGGCGGCAGCTTCCTCTACCATTTCCGAGACAATGGCGAGCCGTTCGTATCGGTCGGCTTCGTGGTTCACCTGAACTATGAGAACCCGTACATTTCGCCCTATCAGGAATTCCAGCGCTTCAAGCACCACCCCTCCGTGCTGCCGCACCTGGAAGGCGGCAAGCGTGTCGCCTACGGCGCGCGGGCCATCACCGAGGGCGGCTTTCAGTCGGTGCCGAAACTCTCATTCCCCGGCGGCGCGCTGATCGGGTGTGGTGCAGGCTTCGTCAACGTGCCGCGCATCAAGGGCAGCCACAATGCGATCCTGACGGGCATGATGGGTGCGGAAGCCGCCTATGAAGCCATCAAGGCTGGCCGTCAGGGCGACGTGCTGACCTCATACGAGGACGCCTACAAGGCTTCTTCGGTCTACAAGGAGCTGAAGCAGGTGCGGAACGTGAAGCCGCTCTGGTCCAAGCTGGGAACGGCGATCGGTATTCCGATGGGCGGCCTCGAAATGTGGATTTCCAGCCTGTTCGGCGGCTTCTCCTTCTTTGGTACGCTGAAGCATGGCAAGACGGATGCAGCCGCGCTGAAGCCAGCCAAGAAGTTCAAGCCGGTCGACTATCCAAAGCCGGATGGCAAGATCAGCTTCGACAAGCTGACCAATGTGTCCTTCACCAATACCTATCACGGCGAAGACCAGCCCGTTCACCTTGTCGTGAAGGACATGGCGCTTCAGAAGGCTTCCGAGCATGATGTCTATGCTGGCCCATCGGCGCGTTACTGCCCGGCAGGCGTCTATGAGTGGATTGAGGAGGGCGGCGAACTGAAGTTCCAGATCAACTCCCAAAACTGTATTCACTGCAAGACTTGCGACATCAAGGATCCAAATCTGAACATCAATTGGACCGTGCCCGAAGGTGGTGGCGGCCCGGCCTATCCGAACATGTAATCAGGGCTTCAAGCCTTATGGTTTCCGGAAAGCGCGATGGGGTTAACCCTGTCGCGCTTTCTCCATTTCGCGCCTTGCTCTTGCCGCATCGGACTGCTTCACTCGGCGTCAAAGCGAACCCGAAGTGAGCCATTCATATGCGCCCAAGACTAACTCTTACTGCCTCTATCCTGACCCTTTCGCTCGCCCTTGGGGCCTGCGCCACAGAGCCCGCGCCTGCCTTGCAGGAGGTCGAGGCCGAAGTGCCGATCGCTCAAAGCGCTGTGCCACTCTCCCCGGCGGCCCGCGCCACTGCTGTGATAGGGGCAAACGGCAAGCCGGTCGGTATTTCCGCGTATCCGGCGCCGCTGGATGCGGTGAAGGCCGGTGACATGGCCGCCTTCCTTCAGATGACCTCCGGCCTGTCGCAGGAAGACCGCGATGTCAGTCCACTATTTGATGCCTTCCTGGCGCTGGACCGGGCGGCTGACGGCGACACGGTTGCGGCGCGCAACATATTGAAGACCTCCAACAGCCAGAGCGATGAAGAGGGCGAGACCGGCTTCTACGCCTTTCTTGATGCGTGGTTGCTCGCCATGGACGGGCGTCCGGATGAGGCGATCGAGCGCCATCGCGGTGCTGCGGGGGCCATGCCCGGTCTGACGGGAGACCTGTCCCTTGCCGCCATGCTGGAAGCATCGGGACGGCCAGAACAGGCGCTCGCGGTCTATGAGTTCATGACACCCGCCGAGATCGAGGCGCCGGAACATCAGTTTGATCCGAAGGGCTTGCTCTATAGCCACGTCCGCACGGTAATTTCGCGCCATGCCCTGTTGTTGCAGCGGCTTGGTCGGATCGAGGAGTCCAAGGCGGTCTACCAAAAGCTGGCTGATGCAGAGCCTGAAGAGGCGATCAGCTACGCAGCCGCCATTGAAAGCCTCGAGACCGGAAAGAATCTCGACAATGAACCCCTGGATGTGCCGGCTGCATTTGCGCAGTCGCTGGCGGATGTTTCGCGCGCTCTGCAGGAGCAGCGCATTATTCGCACGATCATGATGGGTGGCAGGATTGAGGGATTTGATGACCAGCGCTCGGCCTTTGATCAGGTCGCATTGCTGATAAATCCGAAAGATGAAGGGCTGCGTGCCGCCGTCATCGACCAGCTTTACGAAAGCGCGCTGTATGATGGCGTGGCTCATGTCGCGCTGAGCGCACCGCAAGAGACGGCCTCACTGCAGATCGCGGCCGGACAGGCGCTGATCATGTCGGGTGATGAGGCAGGAGCGCGGGCTGCGGTGGCGCGCGCGCTGGAAATCACGGATGAAGATGACCGCCTGCGGACGCTGTATGGTGCGCTGCAGTTGCGCACCTTGCTGAATGATCAGAATGGTTCGTCCGAATTGGTGGACGAGGTGATTTCGTTGGCCTCGAACCAGGCGGAGCGCGCCTCTGCTCATGGTCTCGCTGCTGAGATCAAGGGCCAGTTTGGCGACCTGGAAGCCGCTGCCGTACACGCGGCGAAGGCCCGTGAACTGGATGATACGCATGATCGGCGCATGGCGCTGGCTAACTCTCTGGGCAAGATTGGCGAGGTCAATCAGGCGCTGACCATTCTGCGCACCGAGCTGCTGGGCCGACCAAACGATCCCTACACGTTGAATTCGCTCGGGTATTTTCTGATCGAGTATACCGAAAAGCATGAAGAAGGCTTCAAGGTGCTTTACCGGGCACGTTCGCTGGCCGAGCGCGATCCCTACATTACGGACTCGCTTGGCTGGGCCTATTTCAAGATGGGGCACCTGAAGGATGCCCAGCGGCTGATCGAACAGTCTCGCGCGGAGCTGAAACCCCACAAGCACTGGGAAATCGAAACGCACCTTGGCGACATCTACTGGCATCAAGGCAAGAAGGAAGAGGCGCGCGAAGCCTGGCAAAACGCGATCGACAATCGTCCGCCGGCCAGGGAGCGAGCGGAGCTGGAAGCCAAGTTGGCGGATGGCCTCTCGTCTCCGAGACCCGAGCGCCGGCCATTGCCTAGCGTCTCCATCGGGGACGGGGAGATTGACCGGCAGGATATCTGACTGAATTGTCAGGCAGCTGAGACCTTTTACCGGCCCCCGACGCGCCTTACTATTGCCGGATATCAATGCGATTCCGCGATGCGAACGCTGACGGGAAAACTATGTCGAATCATATGAATCCTCACATGCAGGAACCTGAACCAAAGCGCCGGTTTCTGCCCGGCCCCCCTTGGGTTTGGGTTTGGGCCCGCCGCCTGGTCATTCTGGGCTTCGTGCTTGCAGCGCTCGGTTTCGTGGCGTTGTGGCTGTATTTCGCAGCCCTTGGCCGCCAAGTGCCGTCCATCGCCAAGCTGAAGCAATATGAGCCGCCGATTACGTCGCGAGTCCATGCGGGTGATGGCACGCTGATCGCCGAATTTGCAGACCAGCACCGGGTGTTTGTTCCGTATGAATCCATCCCGAACCATGTCGTGTACGCATTCGTGTCGGCCGAGGACAAGAGCTTCTTCACGCATGGCGGGCTCGATTATAAAGGTATTGTGCGCGGTGGGCTGAACTCTGCAAAGAACAAGATCACCCGGTCCGGTGGGCTTGAAGGTGGTTCAACGATCACCCAGCAGGTCGCCAAGAACATGCTGCTGACACGCGACCAGAACCTGACCCGGAAGGCCAAGGAAGCGATCATCGCACAGCGCATGGAGAAGGAATTCTCCAAGGAAGAGATTCTGGAACTCTATCTCAATGAAATCTATCTCGGATATCGCTCATACGGTGTCGGCTCGGCGGCGCTGAACTATTTTGACAAGTCACTGCCGGAACTCGACCTCTCGGAAGCTGCGATCCTCGCATCGCTGGCCAAGGCACCTTCGTCGGTGAACCCCTATAGTCGTCCCAAGCGCCTGCTTCAGCGCCGGAACTATGTTTTGCGCCGTATGGTCGAGGATGGCTACATCACGCGCGAAGAGGCCGACGAAGCTGTTGCAAAGCCACTGACAACGACGCGTCGCCTGAAAGGGCCGGAATATGCGGCAGCGACCTATTTCGTACAGGAGCTGCGCAGGGACCTGATCAAGTCATATGGTGAAGACACGCTCCAGCAAGGCGGGCTTTCCATTCGTTCAACCATCGACACCAAGCTGCAGCTGGCCGCGCAAGATGCGTTGCAGAACGGTTTGATTGCTTATGACCGTCGTCATGGTTGGCGCGGCCCTGTCACGACATTGGACCCGAAGGCTGAAGACGTTCTCGAACAGCTGGACGATGTGAAACTGCCCGGTGGCTATGGCACCTGGGAAGCTGCGCTGGTTACCAAGCTTGGCTCCAGAGGCGCTGAATTGCTGCTGACAGATGGCGCGACCATCCCGTTGCCCACCGAGGAAGTCGAATGGGCTGCGACTTACAAGCCGGCCGAAGGCAAGGGCGGCCTGAATGTGGGCGACGTCGTGATTGCCGAATTGAAGCGTAAAGTTCTGAATGCCGAAGAGACAGCTGCGCCGGCAGAATTGGAACTCGACCCGGATGGCGACGAGATCGACCAGCCAGAACCCGAGCCGATGATGATCCCGGTTGGCAATGCAATTTTGCGGCAGGTGCCGGAAGCGGATGGTGCGCTGGTCGCGCTGGACCCGCATACCGGACGCATCCTGGCAATGCAGGGCGGGTATTCTTTCTTCAAGTCGAGCTATAATCGGGTCACGCAATCGAAGCGTCAGCCGGGCTCGAGCTTCAAGGCGTTTGTCTACGCGGCTGCCCTGGAAAAGGGTTATACGCCGGCCAGTCGGATGCTGGATGCCCCCTTCGTGGCGTTCGACGTGTCTACGGATGATTATTGGCGCCCATCAAACTATACCGAAGGGCGCACCTACGGCATGGTCACGTTGCGCATTGCGCTCGAGAAATCGCTAAACCTTGTTACGGCGCGCGTTGCGCAGGACATCGGCATGGATGCTGTGTCTGACCTTGCCGAACGCATGGGCGTCTATGAAGACCTGCCACCTTATCCAGCCATGTCGCTGGGCGCCGGGGATGCCTATCTGATCGACATGGCGCGTGGCTATGCGGGCTTTGTGAATGGTGGCCGGAAGATCAACCCAACCCTTCTGGACCGGGTGCAGGACCGTCATGGCCGCACCTTGTTCCAGCATGACGAGCGTCCGTGCGAAGATTGTCATGCTGAAGCGTGGAACGGCGGGGAACCGCCTCAACTTGAGGAAGTTGGCGAGCAGGTTCTGGACCCGATCGTGGCCTACCAGGTGACGCATATGCTGGAAGGCGTGGTCGAACGCGGGACAGGCCGCCGGGCCAGAAGGGTTGGCAAACCGCTGGCCGGCAAGACCGGTACGACAGATGAGTATCGCGACGCGGTGTTCATGGGCTATTCTCCGGACCTCGTCGTCGGTGTTCGCGTCGGCTTCGATGACAACCGTTCGCTTGGCGAGGGGGAGGCTGGCGGTTCGGTTGCTGCGCCGATCTTCACCGAATTCATGGAAAAGGCGCTGGCAGATGATCCGGCCATTCCGTTCCGTATTCCGCCTGGCGTACGCCTCGTGAAAATCGATGCGCGCACGGGTGAACTGCCTGGACCGGACACGGCAGTCATCATTGATGAAGCCTTCCGCCCCGGCACCGAGCCCGGCATGAGCGCCTTCCGCGATACCAGCGACTGCCTGTCTATTTCGGGGAATTGCGGAGTAGGTACAGGCGCCGCATCGGGTGGATTCGATCCGGAGCGAGATGCCGGCATTGTTCAGGAGGATCAGGGACTGTTCCCGGGCGAGCCCGGACAGCCACGCCCAGTGCCGGAAGCGCCAGTGGATGACAATCTCGGCGACATTTACTGACAAATCGACTTTTGACGCAGAGAGGCGGGCGCGCTATGCCCCGCCTCTCGCATTTTCAATGACGTGTGCAAATAGAGGCTGATCCCATGTCCGCAGAAATCAAAACGCTTACAGACCAGATCCGCCAGTCCGCCGATTTGCTACGGAGGCGTCTTTGACTGGGATACAGCCACAAAACGTCTCGATGAGCTGACTGCACTCTCCGAGCGCCCGGATTTCTGGGACGACCCGCAGGCCGCCCAGGCCATGATGCGCGAGCGCCAGCGCCTTGCTGACGGCATTGAGACCGTCGAAGCGCTGCAGCGCGAAGCCAATGATGCCGAGGAATTGCTCGAACTCGCCGAGGGCGATGACGACATGATTGCCGATATTGAGGCCAATCTGAAAAAGGCCGCGGCGCGCGCCGAGAAGGCCGAACTCGCCGCGCTACTGTCCGGTGAAGCCGACGGCAATGATTGTTTCATCCAGATCAATGCGGGCGAAGGCGGCACAGAAAGCCAGGACTGGGCCAATATCCTGCGCCGCATGTATGTCCGCTGGGCCGAGGCGCACGATATGAAGGTCGAGGAACTCGACGAGCGCGAAGGCGAGGAAGCCGGGATCAAGTCTGCTACGCTCCAGTTCAAGGGCGAGAATGCCTATGGCTGGCTCAAATCAGAAACGGGCGTGCATCGCCTTGTGCGGATTTCGCCATTCGACTCCTCGGCGCGCCGCCATACGAGCTTCGCGTCGGTCGCCGTCACGCCCGTGATCGACGACAATATCGAGATCGAAATCAATCCGTCGGATGTGCGCACCGATACGTATCGCGCATCCGGCGCGGGTGGCCAGCACGTTAACCGGACCGATTCCGCCGTCCGCCTGACGCACGAGCCGACGGGCATCGTGGTGCAATGCCAGAACGACCGGTCGCAACACCGCAACCGGGACCAGGCCTGGCAGATGCTGCGTTCCAAGCTCTATGAGCTGGAATTGCAGACCCGCCGTTCAGTCGCCGATGCGCAGTATGCAGAGAAAAGCGCTATTGGTTTCGGCCACCAGATTCGCTCCTATGTGCTCCAGCCCTATCAGATGGTGAAGGATCTCCGGACAGAGGTCGAAACTTCCGACACGTCCGGCGTGCTGGATGGCGATATTGATCTCTTCCTGTCGGCGGCGCTCGCCGCGTCGGTAGCCAAGGGCGAGGACGACGAAGCCTAGGCCTTCCAGCGCAACCAAACGGCATCTTGTACGTTCGTCCTGAATGGACGATCTGCTGAAGCTTTCCTTCGACAGCGATGTGCCCTTGGGCGTCATGTCTACGCGGCTGCTGGCAGCGTGTGTGGCGAGCCTGATCGTCGGGTTTGAACGCGAGGTTCGCGACCGGCCCGCCGGCTTGCGAACGCATATGCTGACGGCGCTTGCTTCGTCCGTATTCATGTTGATTGCCATCGAGATGATCCATTCCTTCGGCGGGGATGACGACATCACCCAGCTTGACCCGACGCGTGTCGTGCAAGCTGTGACGGCGGGGGTTGCCTTCCTGGCGGCTGGCACCATCATCCATGGCCGTGGGTCCGTGCGAGGACTGACGACCGGCGCCAGTATCTGGCTCGCAGGCGCGATTGGCCTGGCTTGCGGGGCGGGCTATCTCCGGCTCGCTTTCCTTGCTGTGCTGCTGTCGGTCCTGATCCTGCTGCCGATCCGAATGTTGGAAACACATTGGTTCGGAAAACCCCCGATCGGAAAAGGGGACGAGCATGGGGACAGCTAATCCGGCTCTATGGGAATACCGGATCTGGCCGGAGGCAGTCGTCGCGATTGAGCAGCGCCTGCGGGCCGCGCTGGATTTCGCCGCCGAGCCTCCCCGCACCGACATCTATTTCCGTGTGCCATCCCGCGCGCCAGCCCAAGCCAAATTGCGGGGCGGGGCGCAGTTCGGGATCAAGGAATTGCTGACTCGTGACGGCGGCCTCGAACATTGGCGGCCGGTCGTCTCCTCCCGTTTTCCATTGGATGATGAAGACCGGGCGACGCTGGCGCGTCTCTTTCCCCCCATTCCCACAGCGCTGACCAGCCTGGCGGCGTTACGGGAGGCATTGCTCGCGGAAGGAGACGAAGTCGTGGTCGACAAGCGACGTCACATAGCTACCGATGCGGGTGGCCTGCGCGCGGAGATCGCGAAGGCCTCTCTGGGCGGGCAGCAGTATTCGACACTGTGCCTGGAACATGAGAACCCCGCTGAACTCACCCGGCAAGTGGACCGGTTTGGCTTTGGCGATTGGTCGAATGTCAGCTATCCGGACTGGATCACGCGAAACGCCTGACGCTAAAAAAAGCCCGCCCCGAAGAATCTCCAGGGCGGGCGAGATACTCATTTGAAGTCAGACTAAAGAACGTCGAGCATTTCCGCGACAAGTGGATGGCGGACAACATCCTTGCCTTCGAGGCGAATGACTGAGGCTCCGCCGAGTTTTTCGAGCCGTTCGGCGGCATTCGCGAGGCCTGAGAATTCCGGCAGCAGGTCAGACTGGGCCGGATCACCCGTGATAACCATCGTCGAGTGCCAGCCCAGTCGGGTGAGCAACATCTTCAGCTGGGTGTAAGTGCAGTTCTGTGCCTCATCGATGACGATGAAGGCATTGTTCAGGGTTCGGCCCCGCATGAACCCGATCGGGGCAATCTCGATGACCCCTTCGGCCAGCATGTGTTTCAGCTGTCCGGGCGAGAGCCGGTCGGACAGTGCGTCGTAAAGAGGACGCAGGTACGGGGCGAGCTTGTCTTCCATTGCGCCAGGCAGGAAACCGATCTGCTCGCCAGCTTCGACCGCAGGGCGAGACAGAATGATCCGGGCGACCTTGCCCTTCTGCAGCGCCTCGACCGCTTTGCAGACGGCAAGATATGTCTTGCCCGTCCCGGCAGGGCCGAGTGCCGCGACAAGCGCCTTGTCATCCATGGCCTTCATCAGTTCGGCCTGGTTCTCGGTGCGGGGCTTGACTGTTTTCTGGTAACGTTGTGTGCGACCACCTTCAGCACGCTGATGTTCTTGTTTTGGGTCGGCATCGTCTGGATGCCAGCCTCGTCCGCCTTCTATGGCTTGCAGCTTCGGGCCTTTGCCGCGGGCACCCTCCTCGAACCAGATATTCGGGTTCATCTCTGAACCTTGCTTCATCCGTTTTGCTGCATTGCGTTTACCCATGGAAGTTCTCCTTGGTTGCGGGCAAGAAAAAAGCCACCGGCGGAATCGCGCGATGGCTTGGCGGAAACTGGGAGGAAGAAAGGGCCATCCGCCCCGTGGGCGGTGTGGCCAGTTCCCGGGAGCGTTCTCCGGGCGGCGGGGTGTGACAAGGTCTGGTGATGACCGTCTCCAACTCCGAATCTGTTGATGATTAGAGTGTACCAAGGTTATCAGAAGATTAAATGATAATTCCGTCCGCGAAATAATGAGGAGACGCAAGACCCATGGCTATTTACGAGATTGACGGAACCCGACCGACCCTACCGGAGAGTGGCAGTTACTGGGTAGCCGACAATGCGCAGGTCATGGGCAATGTCGTGATGAAGGAGAACGCCTCGGTTTGGTATGGTGCCGTGCTGCGCGGCGATAACGACCCGATCACGATTGGCGAGAATTCCAATATCCAGGATGGCAGCGTGCTCCACACCGATGTCGGATGCCCGCTAACGATTGGGCGAGACGTGACCGTCGGCCATATGGTGATGCTTCATGGGTGCACGATCGGCGAAGAAACGCTGATCGGTATTGGTTCGACCATTCTGAACAACGCCAAGATTGGCAAGAATTGCATCATTGGGGCGCACACATTGATTCCCGAAGGCAAGGTAATCCCCGACAATTCGCTCGTCATGGGCGCGCCGGGCAAGGTGGTGAAGGAGATCTCCGACCACCAGATACAGGTGATCCGAATGTCAGCAGTGCATTATGTGGAGAACTGGAAACGCCATCGCAACAGCGTAAAACGCATCGACTAGGCGTCGTCCTCGTCCGGGCGCAGGAAGTTCACGGCGAATTCGGTCTGGCTGGAGCGCACGACGCGGCCCCGCAAGTTGCCGGCTGTGACGACTTCACCAATTGGCGGAGGCTGGAACTGGCCATTAGTCTGGAAGCTGGCGCCCGTGAGGGAGATGTCGACGACCGTACAAGGGATCTGCATGCCATCCTTGCGGCCGATAAAGGCCGGGCCTCCGGTAGGAAAGCGGGCGGCCGCGCGCTGTTCGGGCGCTTCCATCAAATCCTTGTTGATCAGCCAGCTCAGGCGGTCTGCAAGTTTCTTGCGCTTGTGTGGCACGACGTTGAATTCAACCGCGAACCCATCCTTGGAAGTGCGCACGACCGTCCCGGCGACGCGACCCAGATCGTCGAAATAGCAAATCACATTGGAGCCCGGCACTGGGACCGTAGCAGCCCGCATAAAGGCACCGGAGCAGGACAGGTTTTCGGTTACAAGTTGATGATCTTCGCTGGTTTCATCGAGGAAGCAGCCTTCCAGCTCGAGATCGACTCGCTTGTATTGGCGACGATCCTCTTCGGTGTTGATCACCGGTTTGAACTGCGGCACTGACAAGTCTAGTGCTGGCATGTGGAATCTCCTGAGGCCGTTGGGGCAACCTGCCTGTACTTCTCCATCTAGACTTTACTTAGGCCAGTTTCGTTCACAAACTGTTGCGGGAAACAGATGGAATTGCGGAATTCCTTCACCATAGGGTTTAATGGGAGGTGCTCCATTCATGGAGACGTATGATTATGTGATTGTTGGTGCAGGTAGTGCAGGCTGCGCTCTTGCCAACAGGTTGAGCGAAGACCCGACGATCAAGGTCTGTCTGGTTGAGGCTGGTAAGAAAGATAATGCTCTGATGGTAAGAATGCCCGCTGGGGTAGGAAATCTCATCAAAGCGGAGGGCGCTTACAATTGGGGATTCTGGACCGAACCCCAAAAGCACATGAATGGACGCAAACTCTGGTGGCCACGTGGCAAGGGCTGGGGAGGATCGTCCTCAATCAATGGCATGATCTATATTCGTGGACATGCTCGCGACTACGATCAGTGGGCCCAAATGGGGCTGCGCGGCTGGAGTTTTGCAGATGTGCTGCCCTATTTCCGGAAATCAGAGGGCTATGAAGGCGGCGATTCCGCTTATCATGGGGCGAGTGGGCCCCTCAAAGTTTCCGAGAGTCCGCTATCGTCGCCGATCTACCGGGCCTTTCTGCAAGCCGGAGAACAGGCCGGATATGCCAGCACGAAAGATTTCAATGGCGCAGAGCAAGAAGGCTTTGGCCGCTATCAAAGGACAATCCACAAGGGTGAGCGCTGGAGCGCGTCATATGGCTATTTGCGCCCCATAGTTGGTGTCCGGGACAATCTCACCGTGATCTCGACGGGGCTTGTCACTAGGATTCTCATGGAGAAGGGGCGGGCGACCGGCGTCGAAGTGGTTGAAGGCAAGGGCCGATTGGCTCAGGAAATCCATGCATCAAGCGAAGTCATTGTCTGTGCTGGCGCAGTTCAGTCGCCGCAATTGCTGCAACTCTCAGGCATTGGCAATCCGGACCATCTGGGCCGCTTTGACATCAAGACGGAGGTCAAATCCCCGAATGTCGGCCAGAACCTGCAAGACCATCTGGACCTGACCGTCATCCATGAGATGACCCAGCCGATTTCTGCCTACTCCATGCAGAAGGGGCTCAAGAAGATCGGAGTTGGTTTGCAGTATCTCATGAACCAGACAGGCGCAGGCGCCGACAACCATCTTCAGGCGGGAGCATTCCTGAAGTCGCGTGAGGGCCTGGAAATGCCGGATCTTCAGCTTCACTTCGTCAATGCCATCATGATGGACCACGCCAAGCACCAGGCAAACAAGGACGGCTATACGGTCCACGCTTGCCAGCTGCGCCCGGAAAGCCGCGGTACGGTATGCCTGGCCTCATCTGATCCGTTCCAGCATCCGGCCATCGATCCGAACTATCTCGAAGCTGAGGAAGATCGCCGCGCAATGCGCGAAGCGGTGAAGATGTTGCGTGATCTATGCTCGCAGAATGCCTTGCGGCCGTTCACAGGCGCAGAGATGATGCCCGGCGAGAGCGTGAAGACGGATGAGGATATTGATGCCTTCATCCGGCGGACCGGCGAGACGATCTATCACCCGATTGGCACAGTCGCGATGGGTGCGGGCGACGACGCGCCTGTCGATGGAGAATTACGTGTACGGGGTGTCGAAGGCTTGCGCGTGGTCGATGCGTCCGTGATTCCAACACTGATCGGTGGCAACACCAACGCACCGACGATCATGATCGCCGAGAAGGCTGCCGACATGATTCTTGGTAAGGAGCCTCTCGCGGCGGAAGAGCCGGAGATTGTGGCTGCCTGACCCTCGAAGAGTTCAGTGCGCGTTGCTTGCGACCAGTTTCAGGGCTGGTTCCGAGCGACGCGTATCCGGGGGCACCAGCATAGCCAGCCGGTGGCGCCAGATTGGCCGGCCCTTGAGCATCGGCAGGCCGCCGAGCGTCTGGTAAAGGCCGAGGAAACGGGTCACATTTCCGTCTACGGAAGATTGAGCCAGCGGCATCAGCGTGATCTCTACTTCAACACGTTGGCCGGTAAGGGTTTCGCCGCTGCCGCGGATCACGCCCGGAGCGCTGTCCAGCCTTACAGCATCCAGCAAGCCCGAGACCATGGACCGGTCGGGACCTGTCCAAAGCGCGAGAAAGTCATGATTCGGTAACGTCCGGCCGAGCAGCTGTGACACGCCGTCACCTGCAGTACGAAAGATCCATGCGCCATCCTGTGTGGACTGGATCATGAAGATATTCGTGATCAGGTCTGGATGGTCGTTCGCACGCGGTGTGCGGTCTTCTTCTGAGGCTGGATCAACGCTCATGCGCTTCCAAGCTTCAAGCATAATACGTGTGTTCGGGTGAATAGACCGGTCGTGCATGAGGGGCGTTCGCTCCGTAAAAGATATCAAAGCCCGCTGGGCCTGCTTCGGAGACCAGTTCCGCAATATCTGTTCCAGTTCCGCTTTCCCCCGGCTGGGGAAATTTCGGGTGCGCGGTCATCAGGTTTTCCCCATTGAGGAGGTTTTGCCGGCTCCAAGGCAGCAATTTTCAGGAAGCGTCATTTGGGGCACGGTGTGCGAGTCTCATCTCGGTACACAGATTGGACGAACTCGAATCACGCAGGCGCGCCCTCGGAGAACTCTCGCGCCGCGATCGGCTGTGAACTCGCTATCTGCTATCCAGAAAGCAGAGCATATGCGGTTTCTTAACCATTACTCATGGTCATGACTTGTCATGAATGGTCATCTGACTAGACAATTAAGTATGGCATCCGTTGCCGTTGAATTCCTCCCACCTACAAAAATCGAAACTTGCTCAAAGGGACCCACACGTGAAATCCAGAAAATTTAGTGTTCTTGAAATGGCTCATTTCAAGTCGGCGCTCTATGTCAGCGCTGGCATTGCTGCATTCGCAACCCTCTCCACGCCTGCCCACGCGCAGGACACCGACCAAGATGAAAGCCGCACGCTCCAGACGGTGACAATTACGGCTACCAAGCGCGAGCAGACACTCCAGGACGTGCCAGTCGCAGTGTCGGTCGTGGATGAGAGCGTCATCGAAAAGGCAGAGATTGTGGATCTGGGAGACCTGCAATCCGTCGTGCCATCGTTGCGCGTGAGCCAGCAGCAGTCTTCGTCCAACACGAACTTCATCATTCGGGGCTTCGGCAACGGCGCCAACAATGCCGGCATTGAGCCGTCGGTTGGTGTGTTTGTGGATGGTGTCTATCGTTCTCGGTCGACCTCGCAGATTTCTGACCTGCCAAACCTTCAGCGCGTCGAGGTCCTGCGCGGACCTCAATCGACTCTGTTCGGCAAGAACGCATCGGCGGGTGTGATCTCGATCGTGACCCAGAAGCCGCAATTTGAGTGGGGCGGCAATGTTGAGGGCACTGTCAGCAACTATAATGGTTACCGTGCTGGCGCATTTGTCACTGGCCCGATTTCTGACACGCTGGCCTTCAGCCTGGGCGGAAACTTCAATACGCGCGATGGCTATGTCGAAGACCTTGGCGACGGCCCGGATACCAATGAGCGCAATCGCTGGGGCCTGCGCGGCGATCTGCTTTGGGAGCCGAATGATGACATGTCGTTCCGCCTGATCGCGGACTATGACGAGATCGACGAAATCTGCTGTGCAGCCGCGAACGTCATCAATGGTCCAACCGGTGCGGCCATCCTGGCGCTGGGCGGAAACCTGGTTGCAGAGGATCCGTTCTCTTATGATGTGGCCTACAATTTCGGGTCCGAGAACCTTATCAAGAATGGCGGCCTGTCGCTGCAGGGGGATTTCGACCTCGGCGCCTTCACGCTGACCAGCATCACTTCCTACCGGACATCCGATCTCAGCACGAACCAGGACTCCGACTTCACGAGTGCCGACCTGCTCGGCCGAAAGTCCGATGATGTCGAAATCGAAACCTTCACTCAGGAAGTGCGTCTGACCTCCAATGGCAGTGGTCCGCTGAGCTGGATGGTGGGTGGCTTCTACTTCGATGAAACCGTCGATATCGAGAACCAACTGCTCTACGGTCAGGATATTCGGGGCTATATCGACATCCTGTCATCCGGCCTCCTGACATCACTGGAGCCGGTTGTCTTTGGTGTCGCGCCCGGCACGTTCTTCCAGCCCGGACAAGGATTCACTGAATTCTATGGTCAGGATGACACGTCCGCATCATTGTTCGGTACAATTGACTATGAAGTCACTGATCGACTGACGGCGACCTTTGGCCTGAACTATACCCAGGTGAACAAGGACGCCTTTGCGAATGCTGTCTCGACTGACACATTTGCGGCCGTGGACCTCAATACCGCCGCGCCGTTCATCACTCAGGCCACGGCTGGTGGCTTGTTGTTGCAGGCGGGCGTGAATCCGACCGATCCTGCGGCGGTCGGCGCATTCGCTGCGGCTTATCCGACGGAGTTTGCGACCATTCAGGCAACAGCAGCCGGCGCACCCGGCGCGTTGCAACAGTTGCAGTTCCTGCCGCCATTCCTGAACTTCCCGAATGCTGTAGAAACCGGTTCAACGGATGATGAGGACACGTCCGTCACTTTCCGTCTGGCTTATGACCTGACCGATTCGATCAATGTCTATGGTTCCTACGCGACGGGCTTCAAGGCATCTTCCTGGAACCTGTCCCGTGACAGTCGGCCAACATCTGCGGATTACGCGCTGCTCGCCCAAGGTGGTTTGCTTGTGCCGAACCTGACCACAGGTACGCGCTTTGCCGGGCCGGAAGAATCGAAAGTCTACGAGTTGGGCGTCAAAGGCGCTTATTCTGACTTTGCGTTTAATGTGGCGATCTTCGACCAGACCATTGAGGGATTCCAGTCGAACATCTTCACGGGCACCGGCTTTGCGCTGGCGAATGCGGGCGAACAATCCACGCAAGGTCTTGAGCTTGATGCGCAATGGAATGCGACCGACAATTTGTTGCTCAGCTTTGCCGGTACGTTCCTTGATCCCGTCTATGACAGCTTCGAGGAGTCGGCGAGCGGCGACATTTCCGGCCAGAAGCCATATGGCATTCCGGATGTTTCGACCTCTACCTCGGCGACCTACACATTTGATGTGAAGACCTATGACGCCTTCGTGCGGGCAGACTGGCAATATGAAAGCCCGTCTGACTATTTCGACGAACCGGCCAACCAGGCCCTGATCGGCGACGAGAAAGAAGTCAGTACGTTCAACGCGTCGGCAGGTCTGACGACCGAGTCCGGGTTGAGCTTTACGCTCTGGGGACGGAATATCTTTGATGACGAGTACATCACCGTTGCCTTTCCGGCCGTTGCGCAGGCGGGGTCTATCTCTGGCTATCCGATCCAGCCAGCGACTTATGGCTTGACGGTTCGCAAATCCTTCTAGGGCTTTGGCCTCGAATCAACAGGAAGCCCCGTCGCTTGCGGCGGGGCTTTTTCCATGCGGCGCTGGTCAGTTCAATCCGGCCGGTAAGCGACCAATGAGACGACGGCAACAACGAGGCAGGCGACCTCGAAGCCTGCAAACATGAGGAAATCCGTCGTTGGGGCATCACCCGCAATCAGGCCGACAATGCGCGCGAAGACATATCCACCCATGTAAGTCGTGATAAACCACAGGGCAGGGCGGACCATGCGCGGGCGAAAAACGCCTGCAATTGCCAGTAGACCTGCGCCAAGGCTGACGCCGCCATAGATCCCGCGCGTTTCATACACCCCATTCGGGCCGCCTGTGATCACGCCCATTGATGAGCTCATGGCCGCCGGGTCGAGCAAGGACCATATTCCGAACACAAGGAACGTCAGGGCAATAATGCCGAGAAAGATACGTATGAACATGCCCGAGGAACTAGATCGGAAGTTGCAGGTGTAAAGGGGCGGTGGCGCGCTGGGCTAGCCGTCGGGCCTATGTGGGCTCTGTAGAGCATCAGGGCGACGATGATCATTCCGCGAATCGGGGTGACATCCTGTTTCAAAGGCCCATCTATCAGTGAGCGAGTGTTTCAGGAGACCGTCCATGCGCCAATCACGGCGAGCGCCCCCCATTATCAATGCGCCTCCCTTTGTAACCGCATTGGCGCTCGCCATTGTTGCAATGCACGGACTGAGACTCATCACGGGCTCCGCGCTGGACCCGCTTTTCGTGGATGTAGGCGCAGTCTTCCCGGATCGCTTCTGGGGCTGGATAGGCGGTTCTCCCATTGCTGGAGGCTATGCTCCGTATGGAAATGCGCTGGATGCGCTGATTCCCCTTGCGGGAACGGCGCTGGTTCACGGCAGCTGGTCCCATGTCCTCATGAATACAGTAATGCTGATTGCGGTCGGCAAGCCGGTCTATGCTGTGATCGAGCGAATCGCGCGATCTCGCCTCAGCATCAATCTGGCCTTTCTCGGCCTGTTTGTGGTGAGCGTCGTGGGTGGCTCCGTTGCCCATCTCCTGGCGCACTATCCGGATGGGCCACCGGCCATTGGGGCCTCAGGTGGCGTCTCCGGCCTGATTGCCGGGGCTCTGATGATCCAGAATGGGCTTCCCGTCAGGCTTCTGGACCGAAAATTCCTGACGACGAGCGCGGTCTTTTTTGTCGGCAACCTGATTCTCGCCTTCCTGGGGCCTTCGCTGTTCGGCTCGGCAATCGCCTGGCAGGCCCATATTGGTGGATACATCGCCGGGGCCCTGTTGTTCCGGTACCTCGCACGCAATCTCGGACGGGCACAATTTCACGCCTGATCGCGTCATGATTGGAATTATGATAGGCTTTCTGAAAATCAGGCACTCAAAAAAGGGGCCGTATGCACAGGGAGGCAATGGATGACCATCGACCAAATTCTGAAAGACAAGGGATTCGCCATCATTTCGGTGAAGGCCGGCGAAACATTGGCGGCCGCAGCCCGCACGCTGGATGGTAAGCGAATCGGCGCGGTGGTCGCGTTGGACGATGATGGCACCATCATCGGCGTATTGTCTGAGCGGGATATTGTGCGCCATGTGGCGCGTCAGGGCGCCATGGCGCTGGAATTGAACGTTGGCGACGCGATGACACGCGACGTGATCAAGGTCGAATCGACCACCAAGATAGATGACGCGTTGCAGCTTATGACCGACAGGAGGATTCGTCATTTGCCCGTCATGACAGACGGACGCCTCGTCGGGGTGATCTCGATCGGGGATCTGGTGAAGTGGAAGATCGCTGAAACGGAAGCTGAAGCAGAAGCGATGAAATCGTACCTGTCCGCTCAGTATTAGGGGGCAGCCCCCGTATTCATTGGGCTTTTGGGATTGGCCGGCAGGAAGCCGCGACAAGCTTCCGTCTTTTTCTTGCAGTTTTGTGATGAATTCCTGCATTAGGGGGTTGCCGCATCCGGGGGGCGGGGGTACATCGCCACCTCCGCTGACGAGGCCTTCGGGTTTCAGACGCGGGGCCCGGTAACGGCGCACCTGATTGGTTCGGAAGTTTTCTAATCTTCCCCAGACAGAGCTCGATATCGGTTCCCTGAAAATCGCTCGGATCTGCGAGCCGGACATGTTCGGCCAACGGGATCTTTTGCGCTGTAAACATAGCAGGATGGATGGTTAAACATTCTACTGCACACAGCGCAGAAAAGGGTGTTGACGGGAAGAACGGCGGTCCATATAAGCCGCCACTCGCTGACGAGTTCTTCGGATCTCTGAGGCGGCCCGGCACCGGGTTCTCTGAATGGCTTGGAAGTTTCTATTCTTCCCCAGTCAGAGCGTCGATGTCGGTTCCTCGAAACGCTCGAATTTGCGGGCCGGATGATTTCGGCAGGCTGGTTCATTTGCGCCAAAATTGAAGCGGAAACGGTGCCTGGCACCTAACTGCAGAAGAGGCGGAAAAGAGTGTTGACGGGAAGAAGGGCGGTCCATATAAGCCGCCTCTTCCGCAGACGACGCCCTCGGGCATCTGAAGCGGGCCCGCTGAAAAGCTCACCTGATTGGTGAAAAAGTTCTTGAACTTTTCGTCGAACAGGGGCTATATATGCGGTTCTTCGAAACGCTCGAATTTGCGAGCCGGATCTTTTCGGCAAGTGGTTCTTTTGCGCTTAAATTGATGCGGGAACGGTGGTTAAACACTCAACTGCAGAAGGCGCGAAAAAGAGTGTTGACGGGCTAAGCGGCGGCCCATATAAGCCGCCTCTTCCGGACGGGCCCACGGGCTTCTGATGGAGACCTTCGGAGCCTCGGTTCCAGCTGTTTGACATCGTAAGAGATTAGGAAGAGAAACGCAGGCGGCGTGATGGCTTGCGGACACGGGCTTCGGCCACGGTCCAAACGATCACGACGGATGCGTTTCTTAAGAGAAAATTCTTTTTCCATCGGTTGGGTTTCGGCCCGACCTTTGTGACTAAGGGTTTCTCGTCAAAGAACGCAATACTTGATGCTTAACAGCTAAAGTAGCCGTCCATATTCCAATGGATGGTATCGTCAGATCAACTCAACTTGAGAGTTTGATTCTGGCTCAGAACGAACGCTGGCGGCAGGCTTAACACATGCAAGTCGAACGATATAGTGGCAGACGGGTGAGTAACGCGTGGGAACGTACCTTTCACTACGGAATAGCTCTTGGAAACGAGTGGTAATACCGTATACGCCCTTCGGGGGAAAGATTTATCGGTGAAAGATCGGCCCGCGTTAGATTAGCTAGTTGGTAGGGTAATGGCCTACCAAGGCGACGATCTATAGCTGGTCTGAGAGGATGATCAGCCACACTGGGACTGAGACACGGCCCAGACTCCTACGGGAGGCAGCAGTGGGGAATCTTGCACAATGGGCGAAAGCCTGATGCAGCCATGCCGCGTGAATGATGAAGGCCTTAGGGTTGTAAAATTCTTTCGCTAGGGATGATAATGACAGTACCTAGTAAAGAAGCCCCGGCTAACTTCGTGCCAGCAGCCGCGGTAATACGAAGGGGGCTAGCGTTGTTCGGAATTACTGGGCGTAAAGCGCACGTAGGCGGACTTTTAAGTCAGATGTGAAATCCCGGGGCTCAACCTCGGAACTGCATTTGAAACTGGAAGTCTAGAGACCAGGAGAGGTTAGCGGAATACCGAGTGTAGAGGTGAAATTCGTAGATATTCGGTGGAACACCAGTGGCGAAGGCGGCTAACTGGACTGGTACTGACGCTGAGGTGCGAAAGTGTGGGGAGCAAACAGGATTAGATACCCTGGTAGTCCACACCGTAAACGATGAGAGCTAGTTGTTGGCAGGCATGCCTGTCGGTGACGCAGCTAACGCATTAAGCTCTCCGCCTGGGGAGTACGGTCGCAAGATTAAAACTCAAAGAAATTGACGGGGGCCCGCACAAGCGGTGGAGCATGTGGTTTAATTCGAAGCAACGCGCAGAACCTTACCTACCCTTGACATACCGATCGCGGTTTCCAGAGATGGATTCCTTCAGTTAGGCTGGATCGGATACAGGTGCTGCATGGCTGTCGTCAGCTCGTGTCGTGAGATGTTGGGTTAAGTCCCGCAACGAGCGCAACCCTCATCCTTAGTTGCCATCACGTTTGGGTGGGCACTCTAAGGAAACTGCCGGTGGTAAGCCGGAGGAAGGTGGGGATGACGTCAAGTCCTCATGGCCCTTACGGGTAGGGCTACACACGTGCTACAATGGCAGTGACAATGGGTTAATCCCCAAAAACTGTCTCAGTTCGGATTGTCGTCTGCAACTCGACGGCATGAAGGTGGAATCGCTAGTAATCGTGGATCAGCATGCCACGGTGAATACGTTCCCGGGCCTTGTACACACCGCCCGTCACATCATGGGAATTGGTTCTACCCGAAGACGCTGTGCTAACTTCGGAGGCAGGCGGCCACGGTAGGATCAGTGACTGGGATGAAGTCGTAACAAGGTAGCCGTAGGGGAACCTGCGGCTGGATCACCTCCTTTCTAAGGATGCTTCTGGATTGCTTTGCTCACGCGAGGCTCTAGAGCTCTATAGACAGTCCACTTTGATGGACAAAAAACTATGCGGCTATCGCGCCGTCTCCGTTTCTCTTCCTTCGTTCGTTGTTCAGGCTTGCTTTCAGTGAGTCTGGATACTAAGCGAGCCCCGCGGGCGCTTTATCGCCTGTCTTCGACTTTGACCGCGATGGGCCTGGCCCTGACTTGGTCACGGGCCGGTAGCTCAGGTGGTTAGAGCGCACGCCTGATAAGCGTGAGGTCGGAAGTTCAACTCTTCCTCGGCCCACCATCGAAGCCTGCGGCAACGCAGGGCAGGGCACGCGACCTGGCGGGATGCCAGACTACGGGGCCATAGCTCAGTTGGGAGAGCGCCTGATTTGCATTCAGGAGGTCGTCGGTTCGATTCCGTCTGGCTCCACCATTTGCTTGGTGGGTGTACGAACGAAAGAAGTTTAGTCTGTTTCTGGGACCTCAGGGTTCCAGGATGTTTGTTATCGTAAGGGAAAGATTGATCCGGCTGGCCGCCACCCCTCGTGGGTCTGCGTCACCAGCCTCAGCCGAATAACCGGCCGCGCAGCAATGTACGGTATTGGTAAAGGGTCAGTCTGCAAGAAACCAACATGTCTGATCGAGATCCAGTGTGTGGAGCGCAAATGCGTTTTCCACTGCACATGGATTTCAAATAACGATCAAGCGTCAAAAGGGCATCCGGGGGATGTCTTGGCGGTAAGAGGCGATGAAAGACGTGGCACTCTGCGATAAGCACCGGGGAGGCGAGAGCACCCTTTGATCCGGTGATTTCTGAATGGGGAAACCCATCTCCGAGATGTTGGATAATTCGAGCGCTTCGGCGCTCGACCTGTCTAACATTTCAATAGTGAGATATTTTAATCTGAATACATAGGGTTAAAAAGCGAACCCGGGGAATTGAAACATCTAAGTACCCGGAGGAAAGGACATCAATTGAGACTCCGTTAGTAGTGGCGAGCGAACGCGGACCAGGCCTGGTCTGAAATAAGGAGAAGTATCTGGGAAGGTACGCCGTAGTGGGTGATAGCCCCGTATCCGTAAAATGAAGACCTTTTAGAGTAGGGCGGGACACGTGAAATCCTGTCTGAACATGGGGGGACCACCCTCCAAGCCTAAGTACTCCTTACCGACCGATAGTGAACAAGTACCGTGAGGGAATGATGAAAAGAACCCCGATGAGGGGAGTGAAACAGATCCTGAAACCGGATGCCTACAAGCTGATGGAGCTCTTCGGAGTGACATCGTACCTTTTGTATAATGGGTCAGCGACTTAGTGTTGCGTGCAAGCTTAAGCCGATAGGTGTAGGCACAGCGAAAGCGAGTCTTAATAGGGCGAATGAGTACGTAGCATTAGACCCGAAGGCAAGTGATCTAGATATGGGCAGGCTGAAGGTGCAGTAACATGCACTGGAGGGCCGAACCGTTGAGCGTTGAAAAGCTCTCGGATGACCTGTGTCTAGGGGTGAAAGGCCAATCAAACTTGCTGATAGCTGGTTCTCCGCGAAATCTATTTAGGTAGAGCGTCACGATTAGACTCTGGGGGGTAGAGCACTGAATGGGCTAGGGGTCCTCACCGGATTACCAAACCTTCTCAAACTCCGAATACCCAGAAGTTATGCGTGGCAGACACACGGCGGGTGCTAACGTCCGTCGTGAAAAGGGAAACAACCCAGACCGCCAATTAAGGCCCCTAAGTAATAGCTAAGTGCGAAACGATGTGGAGGTGCTGAGACAATCAGGAGGTTGGCTTAGAAGCAGCCATCCTTTAAAGAAAGCGTAACAGCTCACTGATCAAGCGCCTCTGCGCGGAAAATGTATCGGGACTAAAGTTATTCGCCGAAATTGCGGACTCGAAAGAGTGGTAGCGGAGCGTTCCGTAAGCCTGTGAAGGTGAACCGTGAGGTTTGCTGGAGGTATCGGAAGTGAGAATGCTGACATGAGTAGCGACAAACAGGGTGAGAGACCCTGTCGCCGAAAGACCAAGGGTTCCTGCGTAAAGCTAATCTGCGCAGGGTTAGCCGGCCCCTAAGGCAAGGCCGAAAGGCGTAGTCGATGGGAACCACGTTAATATTCGTGGGCCAAGGGATGAGTGACGGATTTCGAAAGTTGTATTCCCTTATTGGATTGGGAATGCAGCCTGGAAGTTCCTGGAAATAGCCTCCCTATTAGACCGTACCCGAAACCGACACAGGTGGTCAGGTAGAGCATACCAAGGCGCTTGAGAGAACTATGTTGAAGGAACTCGGCAAATTACCTCCGTAACTTCGGGAGAAGGAGGCCTCAATCTGGGCAACCAGGTCTGAGGGGCACAAAACTGGGGGTTGCGACTGTTTATCAAAAACACAGGGCTCTGCGAAGCCGTAAGGCGACGTATAGGGTCTGACGCCTGCCCGGTGCCGGAAGGTTAAAAGGAGAAGTGCAAGCTTTGAATTGAAGCCCCGGTGAACGGCGGCCGTAACTATAACGGTCCTAAGGTAGCGAAATTCCTTGTCGGGTAAGTTCCGACCTGCACGAATGGCGTAACGACTTCCCCACTGTCTCCAACATAGACTCAGCGAAATTGAATTCCCCGTGAAGATGCGGGGTACCCGCGGTCAGACGGAAAGACCCCGTGAACCTTTACTACAGCTTCACAGTGGCATTAAAGAACTTATGTGTAGGATAGGTGGGAGGCTTTGAAGCAGTGTCGCCAGATGCTGTGGAGCCAACCTTGAAATACCACCCTTAATTTCTTTGATGTCTAACCGCGCCCCTGGATGGGGCCGGGACCCTGTGTGGCGGGTAGTTTGACTGGGGCGGTCGCCTCCTAAAGAGTAACGGAGGCGCGCGATGGTAGGCTCAGACCGGTCGGACATCGGTCGTTGAGTGCAATGGCATAAGCCTGCCTGACTGTGAGATCGACAGATCGAACAGAGACGAAAGTCGGTCATAGTGATCCGGTGGTCCCGAGTGGAAGGGCCATCGCTCAACGGATAAAAGGTACTCCGGGGATAACAGGCTGATGATGCCCAAGAGTCCATATCGACGGCATCGTTTGGCACCTCGATGTCGGCTCATCACATCCTGGGGCTGGAGCAGGTCCCAAGGGTTCGGCTGTTCGCCGATTAAAGTGGTACGTGAGCTGGGTTCAGAACGTCGCGAGACAGTTTGGTCCCTATCTGCCGTGGGTGTTGGATACTTGAGAGGATTTGTCCCTAGTACGAGAGGACCGGGATGAACACACCTCTGGTGGACCTGTTGTGGCGCCAGCCGCATTGCAGGGTAGCTATGTGTGGACTAGATAACCGCTGAAAGCATCTAAGCGGGAAACTAACCTCAAAACCAGGTATCCCTGAGAGCCGTGCAAGACCAGCACGTCGATAGGCCGGGTGTGGAAGCGCAGCGATGCGTGGAGCTAACCGGTACTAATTGCTCGATAGGCTTGATTGTTGAAATTCATGTGTAGTTGAAAGCGTATTTGCTTCTACACAGTCTCGATAAAGAACATGTTGGTATAATATCCCTGACTGGTTTCCGCCGACCCGGTGGTTATGGCAGGGGGTCCCCACCCGATCCCATCTCGAACTCGGTCGTTAAGCCCCCTTGCGCCAATGGTACTACGTCTTAAGGCGTGGGAGAGTAGGTCGCTGCCGGGTCCGCAGAGCTCAGTCAGACAAACTTGCAGACACATCTTTCCATTACGACGATTTCGGTCGCTTTTGCGGCCTGCCGCCGGGATTTTCCAGGCGGATTTGTCCGGCCCTCGCGGCCGGATTTGCATTTAAGGGGTTACCCTCCTAAATGTAACTACAAGCTGACGCGGGATGGAGCAGTCCGGTAGCTCGTCAGGCTCATAACCTGAAGGTCGTAGGTTCAAATCCTACTCCCGCACCCAAACTGGCCCTCGATGTCCTCACGGATATCGGGGGCTTTTTCTATTGGGCCCGGAGTTTCAAGCCTGTCTCGCTGGGATCACCGCGACCGTGAAACGGGAGATACAAACCAGGCGGTCAGTCTCATCAGTGATGCGGATGGACCATATCTGCGTTGTCCGGCCGAGCGCTTCCGGCGTGGCGGTTCCGTACACATACCCTTCTTTCACAGGCCTCACATGATTGGCATTGATCTCGAGGCCGACACCGATCTGCTCGTTGGAATCCAGAGTCAGGTTAGCTGCGATGGATCCAACGGTTTCGGCCAGAGCCACAGATGCTCCCCCATGCAGCCGACCGTGTGGTTGGAGCGTGCGTGCGTCGACGGGCATGCGGGCCGTCAGCGAATTGTCGGTTATGCCCGTGACGGTGATACCCAGATGGTCAACCATCGTCCCTGACTGGTTTGAACTCAGGGTTTCAAGATCGGGTAGACCATTTTTCCAGATCGACATGTCGTCTCCATATGTTGGCACGAAGTCGACCACAGCATGGGAAGGGCGTTGCTCACAAGTCCTCACGCAGGGACAAAGCTAGACATGTTTGGCGAGACGAATCTTGCGGCCAGCCGACAGGTGATTGGCGGCGGCGACGATGGCGTCGGCGTCGATCATGAAGTGCCTGTAGAGATCATTGATCGTGCCGGTCTGGCCGAAATGTTCGACGCCAAGCGGCGCGGTCCGGTGGCCCATGACTGAACCGATCCAGGCAAGTGTTGCCGGGTGGCCGTCCGTAACGGTAATCAGCGTCGCGTCGCGCGAGACTGAGCCCATCAAGCGTTCGATCTGGCTGACGGCGTTATCCTGCCCGCGCGCTCTGGCGCGGCGCGCAGCGGTCCATCCGGAGTTCAGGCGATCGGCAGAGGTAATGGCCAGCACGCCGATATCGCGCCGGTCATTGCCGATGCGTCCGGCTGCTTCGATGACTTCCGGCGCGACGCAGCCCTGATAGGCGATCACGACCTCACAATTCGGGCCCGGTTCCCGAAGCCAGTAACCGCCATCGACCACGCCGCGCCTGAAATCCGCATCATCGCGCGCTTTTAGGCCGAGCTGGTCAATGGAGCGTGTGGTCAGGCGCAGATAAACTGAGCCACCGGTTTCATCACGTAGCCAAGTGCGCTCATCCGGGTCACCCTCACCGCTGCGTTGGAGATAGTCGAAGGACCAATCCATGATGATCGAGAGTTCATCGAGGAAGGCTGGTTCAAAAGAAACAAGCCCGTCCTGACTCATGCCGATCAGTTGCGCACCGATAGATTGGTGGGCGCCGCCTTCCGGGGCCAGCGTCACTCCAGAGGGCGTGCCAACAATGATGAACCGGGAGTCCTGATAACAGGCATAATTCATCGCATCGAGGCCGCGCGCCACAAACGGATCATAGACCGTGCCAATGGGAATGACGCGCTCGCCAAACAGGCTGTGTGACAAGCCGGCCGCGCCGAGCATCAGGAAGAGGTTCATCTCGGCGATGCCAAGCTCGATATGCTGGCCCTCGGGAGAGAATTGCCATTTTTGCGTTGAGGGAATGCGCTGTTCCCGGAACGTGTCGCCTTTGGCTTCGCGTGCGAACAGGCTGCGCCGATTGACCCATGGCCCGAGATTGGTTGACGCGGTCACATCCGGGGACGTGGTCAGGATACGGTCAGCCAGTTCGCTGTCGGTCTTGGCGATGGCATCGAGTATCTTTCCGAAGCCGGCCTGTGTGGATTGGTTGCGATCGTCAAGGAAGACCGGGCCGGAGCTTTTCACGATAGGGGCGTCGAACCGCCTGCGGCCTTTCGCGAAGAAGGCGGCGTCATTCATCAGCGCCGTCAGGCCATCAGGATTGTCGATCCCGGCGAGCACGTTCCATTCCTCGCCCTGCGGCACGCCCATGCGCTTCTGGAAATCCGCCATTTGGGACGGGTTCATCAGGCCGGCATGATTGTCCTTGTGCCCCGCCAGCGGCGTGCCCCAGCCCTTGATCGTATAGGCGAGGAAGACGGTGGGCTGGTCGTCTGTGACCCCGTCAAACGCTTCGGTCAGCGTCTGGACGCACTGACCGCCGAGATTGTTCATCAGGGCGGAAAGCTCGTCATCGCTGCGTTTTTCGAGCAAGGTCGTGACGTCGCCCTGATCGCCGATGTCATCCATCAGGCGTTTGCGCCATGCTGCACCGCCTTGATAGGTGAGAGCCGAATAGTCAGCATTCGGACAGGTCTGGATCCATTCCTTCAGGGCCTTGCCGCCCGGTTCCTCGAATGCCGCGCGTTGCAAGACGCCATGGCGCAGAACGACTGTGCGCCATCCAAAGGCCTTGAAGATGGCATCGATTTTCTCCCACAGTCCCTCGTGCACGACACCGTCAAGGCTCTGTCGGTTATAGTCTATGATCCACCAGGTATTGCGCAAATCATGCTTCCAGCCTTCCTGAAGGCATTCATAGACATTGCCTTCGTCCAGCTCGGCATCCCCCACGAGGGCGATCATGCGGCCAAGCTGACGATCACTCGCCCACGGTTTGGCTTCGAGATAATCCTGCATCAGCGAAGCGAAGGCCGTGATCGCGACGCCAAGGCCAACAGAGCCTGTGGAGAAGTCGACATCGTCCACATCCTTAGTGCGGCTCGGATAGGATTGCGCGCCGCCATAGCCGCGAAAATTCTCGAGCTTTTCGCGCGTCTGGTTCCCCATCATGTATTGCATGGCATGGAAGACCGGCGAGGCATGCGGCTTCACCGCAACCCGGTCTTCCGGACGCAGTGTATGGAAATAGAGGGCCGCCATGATCGACACCATCGAGGCGCAAGAGGCCTGGTGGCCGCCGACTTTCACGTCGCCTTCCTCTTTTTCGCGGAGATGGTTGGCATTGTGCACGATCCAGGAGGACAGCCAAAGCAGGCGTTGCTCCATGGATTTCAGCGCCTCGAAGTCGGTCATTGCGAAAAGCCCTGTTCTGGCAGTCTGCGCCGGGCGGACTGCAATTTGAATACAGGTTCGTACCATCAGCCGAGCGGCAGATCATCCCTCTCGATGATAATGACAGGGCATGTCAGTGCGTCTGGCCGCCGAATGTTGAAACAAAACTGCTTCGATCGTGATCAGGCGAAGAGATCACCTGTTTCCACGTCGCGCGCTGGAGCCATATCGTCACCGCGATAGAAACAGGGGTGTTTGATGCGGCTGAAATTCCTGTGCCGCTCATAATGGGCCCAGCCGCCATTGGGCATGCGCTGGCTGAGGATCGGCGCATCGCAGACGGGGCAGGCGGAATGGCAGGATTTTTCCGGCCCGCCGCTGTCGCTTCGCTCGATCGGCATCCAAGAGGACGCGACCTCCACCATCTGTCCGGAGGGCAGACGGCGCATATGTGCCCGGCGGCGAATCCATTTGATCGACATCTCAAGCTCCCTGCTTCGGCCGATCCCAGAAGGCGCGTGATTCGGTTAAGCGAAAGTGGGCAGACAGCCGTCCCCGCTGTCGCTGTCACAGAACTTTATCACTGCCGACATTAAACCGTACAGAAATCCGCATATCGCTGCGACAGCTGCAAAGGGGCAATGCTGTGACCAGTGATTTTGAATTGGTTTACTCCTTGGAAATCAAGGTATTGGATCTCGAGAAGAAGGTTTTGGAGCTCGAAGAATCAATCGCAGGCCTCACGCAGCAGCTGCATTCGGTTGAAAACGAAGCCACCCTCAATGTTCCTGACGAAATCACCGAGAAAATTCGGGAAGGCGAGAACCCGGTACGGGTTGTCCGCCAGTACCGCCTGATGACCCAAAAGGATCTGAGTGATGTGTGCGGCATTCGCCCGAACCATATTTCGGCCATAGAGCGCGGCATGTCCTATGGCCTCAAAACAGCCAAGCGATTGGCTGATGCGCTTGACGTTCCTGTAGATTTACTGACTTGAGATCCCATGAAACTGATGACCTCCCTCGCAGCTTCGGCTGCTGCTTTCGTTCTGGCTGGATGCTTCAACGGTGCCGACGACGCGCCACGGCCCGTTTTTCCGGACGCTGAGCCAGCCACACAATTCACCCGCGCCTACTCCATGACCGAAAGTCCGGACGGACAGGTTCGCGTCTTTGCCAAGGAGAATGGCGACGAGACCTGGCTGTACGAGGTGCGCCGCGACGGCAAGGCCTGGGGCGAACCTGTACGCCTTGAATTTCCGTCAAAAAGTATTCTGGTCGGTCCCAGCTTCAACCCCGTGGACGGCACGCTCCTGTTCGCGTCAGATGCCGAAATGCCTCAATGGCCTGGCCGGAAAGATTTGAACATCTGGCAAGTGGAACTGGTGGATGGGGAATGGGGGCAGCCTGAACCCCTGTCGGGCGACGTGAATACGGGCGCGAATGAAACCATGGCGGTTGTCTCGGCAGACGGTCTGATGGTGTACACTTCGAACAAGAGCGGCAGCTATAATCTGGCCGACGCCCGCCGGGATGATGAGGGCAACTGGATCAAGCAGCGTGACCTGGAAGAGGTCAATGATTTCCGCACGAATGATCATCTGGCGCTTACGGCAGATGGACGGACGCTGTTCTTCTACTCGCATCGCGCCCCCAAGATCGGCATTGTCGACATCTGGATTTCCAGCCGACAGGAAGATGGCACTTGGGACGCGCCGAGAAATCCCGGAGAGCCTCTGAATTCTGCAGGTATAGACTATGGGCCCGGCCTTTCCGCGGATGGGAAAACGCTGTTTTTCTCGCGGGAAGGCGATCTGTTCCAGATTCCCGTATCGGTCGTCCTTGTCGGTGATCCTGACGCCTGATCCCTTAATGTTCCGGGCGATGCAGCGTTAACACGGCCGCGTCGGTCTCCTTCTCAGGAGTGCCGCGATCACAGTTGATTATCGAGCCTTTTTCGCGTGCCTGACGTTTCTGGCGGCGCGCTCACAGGCCGTGGACTGCGGGTTCATGAAGGTTAGTGCAGCCGTCATAAAAACTTTGCGGAACTGTGCGGAAACCGTCGCGGGTCACTGCGATAAGCCGCTTCGGATGCAGGTGGCCATGGAATCACTATTGGCCCGATCCAACGAATTATTGCTGAGACCGGCATCCTTCATTGGGGCCACAAAGGGGTAAAGAATGAAACTCGGGAAGACCTTGAAGCTCGCGACCATGGCGAGTGTTGCCGTGCTGACACTCGCTGCGTGTTCGGACACGACGATTTCCTCACCAGGAGCATCCGAAACGCCGGTGAGCCCACCGCCGCCGCCTCCGCCACCGCCGCCGGCCGCAGCGACTATCGATCTGGTCCCGACAGCCGGCTGTCCTACGGGCACGGCTGAAGCCACATTTGCTGCTGTGGCTGCCGATGGCTTCTCCGACGTCGACGTGTGTGTGCTCGGATCCGACGCTACAGGCGGCACGACGATCACGGCCGACCTTGAAATTCCAGCCAACACCACGATCGCCATTCAGGGCCCCGTCTTCATCGGTGAAGACAACAAGGATAACGCTGGAACGCCCGTCACGCTGACGATCAATGAGGGCGTTCGCTTCTTCGGCGCGTCCGCAGGCGGCACCGCGACAGCCACCGATGACTATATCGTTGTGACGCGCGGTTCGACGATTGCGGCGACGGGCACTGAGGCTGCTCCGATCCGCTTCACGGCGCGTGCAGCCATGAATGATGAAGAGACCGGCTCCAACCTGATCGAAGCTGGCACCAATGCTCAATGGGGCGGCCTGGTCATCAACGGTTTCGCACCGATCAATGCGTGCGGCGAAACCACTGCAACCGGCGGCACCGCTGACTGTGAGAAAAGCGGCGAGGGGTCATCCGGTCTGTTCGGCGGCGCAACCGCTGACGATGATTCCGGTAACCTGAACTATGTAATCGTCGAGTATGCAGGCGCCCGCCTGACCAATACGGACGAGTTGAACGGCATCGCCTTCCAGGGCGTTGGGTCCGGCACGGACGTTGATTATGTTCAGGTCCACAACAATCTCGATGACGGTATCGAATGGTTTGGCGGTACTGTGAACGCGAAGCACGTTGTCATCACCGGCGCTGGCGATGACTCGCTGGACTGGACCGATGGTTGGCAGGGCAAGCTGCAGTTCGCAGCTGTCCGCTCGACAGTTCCTAGCTCTGACGATCCGCGCGGCATCGAAGCTGACAACCGTGACGGCGAGAATGACAAGACGCCATTCTCCAGCCCGAGTGTTTCCAACTTCACGCTCGTCGGCACAGATGGCAATCAGCAGGGCATCCTGCTGCGCCGTGGTACACAGGGCAACATCGTGAACGGCATTGTGACCGGCTACGCAACCGGCATCGACGTCGATAACCCTCAGACCTTTACCGGCTTCTCGGATGGCGATCTGGTGATCGAATCCCTGCTCCTCGACACGGCTGAGAATTTCGCTACGGACTCCGACGGTGTTCCGACCTTCGCGGCTTCTGCGAACATCCGGACGGGCAACAACTCGCTGGTGGAGAATTTCTTCCCTGGCCAGCAGGAGCTGAACGTTCCTGTGTCCACGGTTCTGGCAGCTGACGCCTTCTTCGATACCACCACCTATATCGGTGCATTCGGACCAACCGAAACCAGTGCAAACAGCTGGGCTAACTTTGCCCTCGCTGGCACGCTGTTCGACGAAGAAGAAGCCGAGTGCCCAACCGGCACGACTGAAAATGGCGAACTGGACGGCAAGAAGCTGTGCCAGATTGATGGCTCCAGCTCCATCACGTCAGACCTGCGTCTCTCCAATGGAGACGAGCTGATCTATGAACTGGTCGGTCCGGTCTTTGTCGGGGTTGACCGTGGTCCCGATCCGGCTGCACCGCTCGCAGGCTCTGCTGCCGCATCGCTTACGATTGATGCGGGTGTGACGGTCGTCGGTGAAGGCAATGACGACTACCTCGTCATCGCTCGGGGGTCTCGCCTCCTGTCGAACGGCACCGAAGCTCAGCCGGTCGTCTTCACCGCCAAGACGGTTGTGGATGGCACAATCGCGGCCCTCGACCAGGACACCAAGGGTGTTTGGGGTGGGATCGTCATCAACGGTCGCGCTCCGATCAATGCCTGTAACGAGACCACTGCGACGGGCGGCACGGTTGATTGTGAAAAGTCAGGCGAAGGTTCCTCCGGCCTGTTCGGTGGTGCAACTGCCGACGATGACTCCGGTCAGATCTTCTACACCCGCGTTCAGTATGCTGGTACACGCCTGACCAATACGGACGAACTGAACGGCATTGCCTTCCAGGGTGTCGGTTCGGGCACCGAAGTTGATTATGTCCAAGTCTACAACAACCTCGACGACTGCTTCGAATGGTTCGGTGGTGCGGTAAACGCCAAACACCTGGTCGCAACGGGTTGCGGTGACGACAGCATCGATTGGACAGATGGTTGGACCGGTTCGCTGCAGTACGGCATCGTCTACGCCGGTGCGACAAGTGCAACGGGCGGCCTTTCGGGTGACCCGCGCGGCATCGAGGGTGACAACCGTAATGGTGAGAACGACAAGACGCCGGTCTCCAGCCCGGATCTGTCCAACATCACGATCATTGCCAGTGGCGACGCTGCTGCAGACACGGGCGCCGTGCTTCGTCGCGGTACGCAGGGTACGCTTGTGAACGCCATCATCCTTGGCTGGCCAGATGCCGGTCTGGATGTCGATGATCCACAGACGCAGACCAACGTTACAAATGACGACCTGCTGATCCGCTCGCTCTTCCTCTCCGACAATGGTGAAGACATCGAGAGCGGTGACACGGACGACGTGACCTTCGTCACAGCTGACAATGTTGTGACCGGTCAGACGGTGACCATGTCCGGCTTTGCCTTCCGGTCGGGCCGTCCTGGTCTTGTCCCGGGCGCCAATGAGAACGCTGTTCCCGTCTATGACGTGACCGGCATCGGCAACCTCGAAGCCACAACATATATCGGCGCTGTCGAAGATGCTGATGACAAGTGGTTCCTCGGCTGGACGATCGATCAGGAAGGTAACCTGACATCGACCAACTAAGCCGGCCTTGAACAGATTGGATGGGGCGGCAGACTCTGCTGCCCCATTCCGTCGTTCAGACCAGAGACATTTCGGCGGGGCTGAGTCCCGTCAGCCCATTACAGGAAACCTCAAATGAAACGCCTCCTGTCTGCCCGTTCCTTGCTGTTGACCGGAGCCTGCCTTGCCTGGCTGTCACCGGCATTCGCTCAAGAAGACTCCTCGCCATCCGACTCCGCTCCTGCTGTCGAGCAGGAGGAGGAAGCCCGTCAGGAAACTGTCGTCGTGCGTGGCTTGTTCATTCCGGACGAAAAACGCTCCACTTCCGAAGTCGCCGCTCTCATTGATGAAGGCGATTTCTCGCTGCAGGGAGACGGCGATGCTGCCGCTGCCCTCGCGCGTGTTGCCGGTATCGCCACGGCTGAAGACGAGTTCATTTACGTCCGTGGTCTCAATGAGCGCTACTCGACCGCGCTTCTCAACGGATCACCGCTGCCAAGCCCTGCGCCATTGCGCCGGGTCGTGCCGCTGAACCTGTTTCCGACATCCGCTCTGAAGAGCGTTCTGGTCCAGAAGACCTATTCACCAAACCTTCCGGGCGAATTTGGGGGCGGTCTTGTCGATTTGCGCACCAAGACCGTGCCGGATGAAGCCTTCTTTACTGTCGGCGCAAAAGTTGCCCGCGATACGTCGACGACGCTTCGCAATGGCCTGATGTATGACGGGACAGATACCGACATTTTGGGCTTCGATGATGGTGCTCGCGACCTGCCTTCCCTGGCAGATGGTCTCACAACTGAGTTCGGCCGTCAGTTGACTGACAATTCATCCCTCCTGGTCATGCAGGAAGGGGAGGTTGCTCCGAACTTCAGCATCGATATGTCGGCAGGCAACAATTTCGACCTCACGTCTGATATCTCGATGGGCGTGATCGCCGCTGTCGGATATGGCAATTCCTGGCAGACGAAGCGGGGAACGCGGGGGTATGGCGACCTTGAGGGTGACGGTCTCCGGTCAGCTTTCCAGCTGGATCGTTTGAGCACACAGAATACGATTGATACGAACGCCTTAGCGACAATTGGTTTCGAGGCATTCTCCGACCATGAGATCAAGTTCACCGGGCTTGTGACCCGCTCCTCTGAAAAGGAAGCGCGGATCATTACCGGCGAGAACAATGAAGACGTCGACCAGCGCCTCGATGCTTTGGAATGGGTCGAGCAACAGCTCTGGTCCACGCAGGTCCAGGGCGAGCATTTCCTGCCTCAAGTCATGGATATGAAGGTGGAATGGCGCGCGTCATATTCCGAAGCGCTTCGGGATGCGCCCTACCAATTGTCGAACATCTACAACATCAATGATGCCGGCGTGCCGATCCTCTCTACCAGCCCTGCTGCGAACCGTATGCAGTTCAGCAAGGTTGAGGATGATACCACGGATTTCGGGATCGACGGCACATTGCCGATGACGCGGGACGGGGAGTGTACGTTCCTTTGTGAGGCTGACCTGAAATTTGGCTACAGCTATGTTGAGAATGATCGCGCAGCCACCTCGCTGCTCTACGATATCAACGGTGTCGGCGGCACGGACCGCACTCAGCGTCTCGATTACATCTATGACTATATCTTCCGGTCGGGTGTTGGCTCGATTACGGAAGTAGCTGGTGAGCAATTCCCGCAATTCTATGTCGCAACGCTGGAAATTGATGCCGCTTATGCCGGGATCGATGCTCAGATCACGCCCTATATCCGGGCTGCGCTGGGCGTGCGTTTTGAAGACGCGATCGAGGCCATTGATACGCAGAACATCAGTGGCGATCTCACCGGCAACACGGTGGAAGGGGTCATCGACCAGTCTGACTGGTTGCCGGCTCTGACCATCACCTGGAACCCGATCGAGGATTTGCAGGTTCGTGGGGGATATTCCGAAACGCTGACGCGTCCTCAGTTCCGCGAACTGGCCCCGGCTGTGTTCGTCAATACGGAAACCGACGCCACCTTCTTCGGTAACCCGTATCTCGTGAACGCGTCGATCAAGAACTATGACCTGCGCGGCGAATACTATTTCGCCCGTGACCAGTTCGTGACGCTCGGCCTGTTCTACAAGGATCTGGAAAACCCGATCGAGGAGATCCTGGCCGGTACAGAGACAATTCAGACGACGTTTATCAACGTACCCTCTGCCAAGCTGTACGGATTTGAAGTCGAATACGAACAGCTCCTGCCATTCGACCAGTGGACCGGCTTGGGCTTCTTTGATGATCGCGAAGTTCAGGTGAAAACCAACTACACCTGGTCAGATTCCGAGATCGGAGCAGATGGTGAAGTGGCTTTCAATATCGGTACGAATCTGAACCCGGTGCGCGGCACCACGACGGCTGCCGGGCGTCTCGAAGACGGGCGCCGGATGCAGGGCCAGTCCGAACACCTCTTCAACGTCCAGCTGGGCCTTCTCAATGAAGAGGCGCAGTCCGAATACAACCTGCTGTTCAATTATGTCAGCGAGCGTATCCGGTCGGGTGAGAACGGCAACCTGCCCGCAATTCTGGAGCAGCCGCCAATGACGGTGGACTTTGTCTGGAACAAGCGCTTCCAGTCTGGCAGCGGCCAGTATGAATTCTCCCTCAACATCGAAAACATCCTTCAGGAAGACTATGAAGCTTTTCAGGAGCGCGGGGGTGACCGCGTGGATGTCGATACGTACGAGCAGGGAACCATTTTCAGTATTGGCCTGAAACGTATGTTCTAGCTTCGGCTCTGATATTGCATATCATCAATTACAGGTCCGCGGCCATTGTCGTCGCGGACCTGTTAGCTTAGGGGAAACCCTCTTTCGAGGGGCTTGATATTGACGGAACGGCTTGAATCTCTTGCAATTTTCGCTCGGCGTAGCGTCGGGCCTGCCTTGCGCGTGATTGAGGTCGCCTTGGTCGTGGGCATTGGCTTGGCGACGGCAAAGCTCATTTGGCTGGCGGTAGAACCGGGCGGGGCAGTCTCTCCGGACATCCCGGTTCGCTCCGTCGTGCAGCCCCCGCAAGGTATCGCAACCAACATATCCGTGGATACGTCCCGGCTCCTCCACGAAAATCCGTTCGGCGCGGCCTCCGCCCTCGTGGCGGATATCCCGGACGCGCCGGAAACAAGTCTGAACCTCAAGCTGCGGGGTGTCCGCGCATCGTCAGAAGAGGCCGGCGGCATCGCCCTCATCACCACACCAGACAACCGGACCGCAGCCTATTCGCCCGGCGAAGCCATCCTTGAGGGGGTCACCCTTCACCGGATTTATGGGGACCGCGTCACGCTCCGGAAGGGCGGCCAGACGGAGGCCCTGATGATGGAAGGCGGCGCCGGCCTGCTATCGGTCCTGACCACGCCGGGCCAGCCTGACCCCGAGAGCAACAATTCTGCCACGGGCTCCACCAGCGCTCGGATCGCCCGCGCCGATCTGATGTCCAGCATCACGATAGATCCGGTCCATCACGGTCAGGAATTTGTCGGCTACCGTATCGGCTCCCGGGGTGACGCTGACGTGATGACCCGCGCGGGTCTTCAGCCCGGCGATGTGGTCGTGGGCCTGGATGGCGCAGACATCAATGACGTTCCTCCGGCAGAGCTTGCCCGGAAATTCTCCGATCCTAATCCCGTTCGTCTGAAGATCGACCGGGACGGAAAGACAATTGACCATACCCTCGCGCCCGAGGAGGCCCGATAGACATGAATTTGAAAACCCTCTTGTCCGCAACGGCAGTTCTCGCAGCATCTCCGTCGGCCTTTGCCCTGGCCAATGAGACGCCGGCGGATACGGCGCGGCACATCCTGAATTTCGAGGATGTCGAGCTGTCCGCCCTTATCGCGGACGTGTCGACGGTGACGGGCTACACGTTTGTCGTGCATCCGGAAGCGCGCACCAAGCGGATCACGGTCTCCTCCACCACGCCGCTGACGCGCCAGCAAGTGTTCGATGTGTTCCTGTCCTCCTTGCGCGTGCACGGATTTACGGCGATCCCGGCCGGTAAGGCCACATATCGCATTGTCCCGGAACAAAGTGCTGTGGGTGAGGCGGGCATGGGGGCATACGGATCGAACGCCTTCACCACCGAAATCTTCAGCCTCCAGCATCTGAACGCCCTCGAAGCAGCGAAGATGCTCAAGCCGGTGATTGACGAGCAGGGACAGGTGATTGCCAATGCCCAGTCGAACACTTTGGTCGTTGTGGATTATGCGTCCAACATTCCCCGCTTGCGCAGCATGGTCGACAAGATTGATGCCGACCCTTCGGTGACGGAAACCATCCAGCTGGCCAACACCTCCGCCACGGAAGTCGCGAACATCCTGACCTCTCTGAACACCAGTGCCGGCGAGGACGCCTACAAATCCAATTTCAGGGCCATAGCGTCCGAGGCGGGCAATGCGCTGATCCTGCGCGGTGATCCGGCCGCCGTTGAGCGCGCCAAGCTCGTGACGGCGGATCTGGATGGCCGCGACCGGCTTCAGGACACGATCCGGGTCGTCCCGCTGAATAATGCGGATGCGGCCGATGTGGTGCCGATCCTGCAGCAGGTGGCCTTTGCCATCGACAAGCGCCGCGGACTCGCGGATGCGAGTGAGGCGACCACAATCGCCCACCATGATTCCACCAACTCGCTGGTCATCAGCGCGGCGCCGGAAACCCTGCTTAGCCTCGAGCGCGTCATTGGCGATCTTGACCGCCGCCGCGCCCAGGTTCTGGTGGAGGCCATCATTGTCGAAATGGCTGACGACACGGCGCGGCAACTCGGTCTTCAATTCCTGTTGTCAGGCACCGGCAGCAGTTCAGTCCCGTTCGCCACGACAAATTTCTCGGCATCGGCGCCAAACCTGCTCACGCTTGCGGGAGCGATCAGCAGTGACACGCCATTTTCAGGGGACGAGGACAGCGCAGTCAGCGACTCGCTGACAACGGCGGCGCTCAACTCGCTACTGGGATTGACCGGGATCACGGTTGGGGTCGGCGGGCAGGATGGTGATACATTGTTCGGCGCTGTACTGACGGCTGTGGAAGCGGACACAAATTCCCGCATTCTCTCTAAGCCATTCAACATGACTCTGGACAACGGAACATCGTCGCTGCTTGTCGGGCAGAATGTGCCAATCACAACCGGTCAGGTGCTGGGGGACGATAACACAAACGCTTTCACGACCGTGGATCGCAAGGATGTGGGGGTTGGGCTGACCGTTACGCCTCGAGTGTCGAATGATGGAACGATCCGTATGCAAATAACGCAAACCGTATCCAATGTGGCCGGCGCTATTACGGCAGGTGTGACAGATATCGTGCTCAATACGAGAGAGATCAATACCAGCGTGATCGCCGACGATGGTGAGATCATTGTCCTTGGCGGCCTTATTGAGCAGACCGAAGCCTTTTCCAATGAGAAGGTGCCGTTGCTTGGGGATATTCCTGTTGCAGGTCGCCTGTTCCGGACGGAAGGCAAGTCGCTTGGTCGGACGAATCTGATGGTCTTCATCCGCCCGACGATTGTTCGCGACCGTGCCGGAGCAAAAGCCGTTACATCACGCTCCTACAACTATATCCGCGCCGAAGAACTCTGGGACGGAGAGGGGAGCGACACGTCCTCTATCGACAATTTCATCACAGAAGTGCTGGGAAGCCCGCCGCCGCAATGACGCCGACCGATTTCGCCCCGACGCAATTCACATACGCCTTTGCCAAGGAGAAGGGACTGGTCGTCCTGCCCGGACGGGAGCAGCTGACCGTGGCTGTCCGTCAGGGCGCAGATCCGCTGGCGCTGGTGGAGGCACGACGCGCGCTCGGCAGCGTGTTTGCTCTGGAATCTCTGGACAAGGACTCCTATGACCGGTTGCTGGCCGAGGCCTTTGCGTCTGGACCGATGGCGGATGATGACGTCGATGCCGCCGTGGAGAGCCGGGGCGGTCTGGAGAGCCTGATCGACGATATCCCGAAAGCTGCAGACTTGCTCGACGGGCAGGATGACGCGCCGGTGATCCGCCTGATCAACGGCCTGATCCACGAAGCCATCAAGCGCCGCGCGTCCGACATCCATATCGACCCGTTCGAAAACCATCTCTCGATCCGCTACAGGATCGATGGCGACCTCGTCGAAGTTCTGACTCCGCCGCGCAAACTGGCCGCGCCCATCTTGTCTCGGATCAAGGTCATGGCGCGGCTCGACATAGCCGAAAAGCGTCTCCCGCAGGATGGCCGGATTTCGCTGTCAGTGGGCGGACGGTCTATTGATGTGCGTGTGGCCACACTCCCCACCCGGTATGGGGAGCGGGTTGTGCTGCGTCTGCTCGACACAAAGAACGCGCTGGTCGGCCTGCCGGAGCTTGGTATGGATGCTGACACGCTGGAGCGTTTCTCCGATGCGCTGGCCCAGCCAAATGGCGTGATCCTTGTCACCGGGCCGGTCGGCTCCGGCAAGACGACGACGCTCTATGCGTCGCTCTCGCGCCTGAACAACGGTCGCGACAACATCATGACCCTGGAAGACCCTGTTGAGTATGGTCTGCCGGGCATCAGCCAGACCCAGATGGACCACAAGGTCGGCCTGACCTTTGCGGCGACGCTCCGCTCCATTCTTCGTCAGGATCCGAATGTCGTCATGGTCGGCGAGATCCGGGATTCCGAAACGGCGGAAGTCGCGTTTGAATTCGCCTCCACGGGCCGTCTCGCTCTGTCCACACTCCACACGAACAGCGCTGCCGGGGCAATCACCCGCCTGCGTGACATGGGCGTCGAGGCCTACCTGCTCGCGTCCACGCTGCGCGCGGTGATGGCACAGCGCCTCGTCCGCCGCCTCTGCCCGAATTGCAAGACGGAGCGTCCGGCCACTGCGGTCGAGCTCGATGCCCTCGGCTTTGGCGCAGGTGACACCGTCATGGTGGGCGAGCCGAATGGCTGCTTCTCGTGTGGCAATACCGGTTTTGATGGCCGGATCGGTATCTATGAGCTTCTGGTCGTGGACAGCAATATCCGCGACCTGCTCGGGTCCGAGGCCAGCGAGCACCGGATCGACGAAGCCGCGTTTTCCGGACATGACCGCCTGATCGACAATGCGCGGCGCTATGTCGTCTCGCAGGAAACCAGCCCCGCTGAGGTGCTCCGCGTCAGCCGCAAGGGAGGTGGGTGATGCCGGCATTTGAGTATGTCGCCGTCGATGATCATGGCAGGCGCCAGAAAGGGATTATTTCCGCCGAAAGCCCGCGTTCTGCGCGCCGCGAATTGCGCCTGCGGGATCTCATGGCGCTCGATGTCATTCCCGTCAGCGAGCAATCGGCCAAGGCAAGCCGCATCGGCGGCCGGATCGGCGAAAAGCAGCGTGTCCTTCTGGTGCGGCAATTGTCCGTACTCCTGCAATCGGGCCTTCCGGTCGAACAGGCGCTCGGCGCCGCCGCAGAGGATGCGGCAACCCCGCAGGCCCAGCGTGTCCTGCACGCCATCAAGACTGAAGTCACCGAAGGCGCGCGTCTAGCAGACGCGATGTCAGTCGCGCCAAAGGCGTTTCCACCGCTCGTGCGCTCGGTCGTCTCTGCCGGCGAACTGTCGGGACGGCTTGGCGACGTCATGGAGCGCCTCGCGACATATCTGGAGCGTAGTCACCAATTGCGCCAAAAGGTTCAGGCAGCGCTGATCTATCCGGCGGTTTTGGGCATCATGGCTGTCGGCATGATCATCGCCATGATGTTGTTTGTCGTGCCGCGCCTGGTCGAGCAGTTCGACTTGTTCGACACCGATCTGCCACTGATCACCCGTATCGTGGTCAATCTGTCCGAAGCCCTGCAATCACATGGTATCCTGATCGCTCTGGCGCTCGCGACCCTGGTCTTCGCCGTGGTCCGCGCCTTCAGGGTTCCCGCGGTGCGCCGCGCAATTGATCGCTACAGCCTGAACCTGCCTATTGTGGGCCCGCTAAACCGGACCGTCTGCGCGGGCCGGTTCGCGCGTGTCTTCGCGACGCTCTCCGGCTCTGGCGCGACCATTCTTGAGGCTTTGAGCGGGGCCAAGGGTGCCTCGGGCAATCTCGTCTTCAGTGAGGCGGCAGAACAGATTGGCGAACGTGTGCGCGAAGGCGGCTCCTTTGCCGGCGCGCTGAAGGCCACCGGTGTCTTCCCGCCCATGATGGTGCACATGGTCTCCAGCGGAGAGGCCGGGCGCGACATTCCCGGCATGATGACCCGCGCGGCAGACTATCTGGACAATGAATTCGAAACGGGATCGTCCACGCTCCTGTCCCTGCTGGAGCCGCTGATCATTGTTGTGCTCGGCGGGCTGGTTGGCCTGATCGTTCTGTCGGTTATGTTGCCGATCCTGCAACTCAATACTCTCGCTATCGGATAGGAGGCAGTCATGCACTTAGTCACGCCCCGCACCCCTCAGGAAAAGCGCCGCAAGACGGCGGGCTTCTCGCTCGTGGAACTCATGGTGGTGGTTTTCATCATGGGCCTGCTCGCCACGCTGATCGTCGTGAATGTCGCCCCGGCGACCGACCAGTCCCGCATCGGCAAGGCGCATTCCGACATTGCGGCGCTCGAAAGCGCGCTCGATATGTATAATCTCGACATGTACGGATACCCTTCCGCAGATCAGGGCCTGGCGGCGCTGAGCACGGCGCCCACCGGTGCACAGGCCGCGCAGTACCGCCCCGGCGGCTATATCAAACGCATGCGGACTGATCCCTGGGGCAATGAATACGAGTACGCTTTCCCTGGCACACGGTCGGGCAGCGCCTATGACGTCTTCTCCACTGGTCCGGATGGACAAGCCGGAACGGACGACGATATCGGGAACTGGGATCCCGCAAGCTGATGACGCCAATCCTGTCCTCTCAATCCGGCATGTCTTTGGTTGAGGTTCTGGTTGCGCTCTTCATTCTGGCGCTGGCCAGCGCCGCAATCGTCATGACGCTGCCCCGCCAGCCGTCCCGTCTTGACCGGGAAGTGGCGCGGCTGGAGCTGGCCATTGACCGTTTGGCAGACGAGGCCATCGCCTCGGGCGAGGTGCGCGCCATCCGCCTGGGGGAAGATGAATATGCGGCCGAAGCCTGGCGTGACAGTCGCTGGGTCGCGCTGCCGCGATCGGCGCACACATTGCCATCCCCTCTGGCGATCTCTGTCTCAACATCGCGCCGGGGGCTTCAGGAGAGTGATCCGAAGGATTGGCCGCACATCGTGGCCGACGCGACCGGCATCGTGTCAGCGCAGCCGCTGACCCTGATCGAGGGCACGGACCGGCGTGTCCTGACCGTGTCTTCGTCCGGCATGGTCGAGGTGGAGCGCTGACATGACGTCTCCGCGTTCACAGCAAGGCTTCACGCTGGTCGAAGTGCTGGTTGCGCTCGGCGTGTTCAGTATTGCTGCCATGTCGCTGGCGCATCTCGGGAACGAAACCCTTGTTGGCGCGCGCCATGTGGACCAGCGTTTCCTTGCCACTGTCGAAGCGGACAATCTGATGGCCGAGGCGCTCGTTCGCCCCGGAGCCATTCCGCCGGGTGTGAACACCGGGGAAAGTACGCAGCGCGGGCGCAGGCTGACCTGGATGCGCACGATCAGCGCCACCGGACGGGAAGGCCTGTTTTCGGTGTCTGTCACGATAGGCGATGCTGAAACGGGCCAGCAACTCGTGAACCGCCAGACCCTGATGCGGGTGCCGACATCATGAGCAAGTCGGCCGGGTTCACCTTGATCGAAATGTTGGTGGCGCTCGCCGTGACCTCGCTGCTCATGGTGGCGGGATCGACCCTGTTGATCCAGACCTTGCGGTCCGGTCAGATGGTGGAGGCCCGCACAGAGATGGTTCGCGATCAGGATACGGCCCATAGCCTGCTGCGGGATGACCTCGCCAATGCGACCCTGCGCCTGACCCAACCGCCCAATGGGCTCGATGCTCCCAAGGCCTTCAGCGGCGGATTCTCCACACTGGAGCCCTTGCTGGCCTTCACCCGGGCTGGCTGGATCAATCCCGGTAAGGTCGAGCCACGGGGCGACCTGCAACGGGTGGAATACTTCCTGACCGACGGAAGCCTTGTTCGCCGCGCCTGGCTGCGCCCTGATCCGGTCTACAACACGCCCTATGCAGATCGCGTGATTGCCGAAGACCTCGACAGCGTCGGTCTGCGCTTTCTGACCGGCACCAGTTGGCAACTGGACTGGCCGGGCCAATCAGACACGCTACCGGATCTGGTCGAGCTGACTTTCGTGTTCGGAGAAGGCGATGAGTTGCGCCAGCTTTTCCTTGTTGGGGGCGCAGGATGAAACGCTCGCACCGTTCCGATCATGAGCGCGGCGCGACCCTGCTCAGCGTCTTGCTCATCATCGTCCTGATGTCGACAGCGGCGCTCGCGGCGACCGATGCGCTGGCGCGATCCGTCAGCGTTTCGCGAGTGTCAGCCAGCCGGGCCGACAGCTTCTGGGCAACACGCGGGGCCTTGTCTGTGGGTGAGGCATTTGTGAACGAGGCCCTGGCAAAGACAGACGGAGCCTTGACGCCAGACTCCCTGTTGTTCCGTGAGCCGATTGTATTTGCGTATTCGCGTGGGACAATTTCCGTCCGGTTTTACGAGGCCACGAATTGCCTGAATCTGAATGCGCTTTCGCTGGGGGACGGTGAAGCCTCCGCCGGGAGCGTGTCCCCCGACCAACTCCACCGCATGCTTGAGGGCGCAGGCCTGTTCAACAGCGAGGCGCAGCATCTGGTGGATTCGCTGTCCGACTGGATGGACGCGGATACCAGTCCCCGCGCCTCCGGCGCCGAAGATGGCGCGTATGGAGGCCGGGCAATCCCTCATCGGACGCCGGGACAGCGGCTCGTCTCTATCAGCGACCTGCGCGCGATCGACGGCTTCACTCCGGATGTAATGAACGAGATTTCGAACCTGGTCTGCGTCCGTTCAAGGTCGGATGATGCACCGCTAAACATCAATACGCTGACAGCGGCTCAGGCGCCACTGCTGGCAGCGCGCTTCTCCGACGAGTTGTCCACAAGCGAAGCCGAACAACTGATCCTGTCGCGCCCGGAAGGGGGGTGGCTGAATGTTGGAGAATTCCTCCTGTCGCGGGATGTGGCCAGTATCGCGCCGGAATTGCGCCGGGATAGCGCGCTGTCGATACGCTCCGATCAGATTGGGGCTGCCATTTCGATTGCCTCCGACACGGGCACCATTCGCATCGATGCGACCTATGGGCGTGGCACCGATGGCATTTATGTCCTACAGGGCTCAAACAGGAGATCTGGCTGATGCGCCCGAGACTTTACACGGAAATCCCGAGGGACGGCGAAAACTGGCGGTTCGTGCGGAGCGGTCCGTCCGGGCTTGAGCCCGTACCGGAGAGCGCTGGCATTCCATCTGGTGCGGATGTTGTCGTCTTCGTTCCCGGAACCGAAGTGACAGCGCACCGGGTGCGTGCGGCGGCCCGGCGGCCGGTAGAACTGACGCGCCTTGCGACGTTTGCGATCGAGGATGATCTCGCCGTGCCGGTTGAGTCCGTTCACGTCGCCGTGTCTGCGGATCAGGACGATGCGGGGTTCCGGATAGTCTATGCCGTGTCCCACACAGTCATGCAGCATTGGTTGGCCCAGCTTGAGGCGGCCGGCCTCGGATCGGCCCGGATTGTGCCGGATCTGTCCCTGTTGCCGCCAACCGAACAGGTCGATTTCGGTCGCTATCAAATGCTGACCGTCGAGGGACGTCCCGTTGCGTTCGACAATGACTGGCCGAGTGATGTCATGTCGGCGCTCCTCAAGGGCACGGAGGCAAACGCCGCTCCCCGTCGCGCAGAGTCCCTGACCGAACTGGCGCTCTGGGCCGAGGTGGCGCCGCGCCTGACCGATCTCCGGCAGGGCACATATGCCCGCGCCTCTGAAACCGGCATCTCCCTGAAACAGTTTCGCTTGCCCGCGGCGCTTGCGGCCACCCTGTTTGTGGCATGGGGCGTGCAGACGGCGCTGTCGGTGCATACGATGAAGAATTTGACGACGGCGCTGGATGCGGAATCCCGCGCGCAATATGCCGCCGCTTTCCCGGGCCAGCAAGTGCCGTCCAATCCTGCCGCCGCCTTGCGCTCGCGCACCGGGTCAGCGACCAGCGTCGCCGCGCCCAGCTTCCAGCAGACCAGTGCGGCGCTATACGGAGCGGTGGAGAGTGTCAGCGGAGCGAATTTGGTCAGCTTGCGCTATGACCGCGCCATCGGTGAGCTCCGCGCCACGCTGACATATCCGGCCTTTGGAGCTGACCTGGATCTGAAGACGGCGGTTGAGGCCACCGGCCTGCAGGTCAGTTTGGGGGATACGCGCCTTGAGGATGGACGGGTTGTGGGCGATCTGTCGATTGGAGGCCGGTCATGATGGGATACTGGAACAGCCGCACCGGACGAGAGCGGGGATTGATCGGCGTGGCACTCCTGCTCGTGATTGTCGCGCTCCTGCAATTCGCGATCGTGCGGCCCCTGATGGCTGCAAAGGCGGACTCGAAATTGGCTCTGGAAGCCGCCAGTCGGCAGCTCGACGTGGTCTCGGCGGAGCTCACCTCACAAACGACGCGCGTGGCCGGTGCCACTGCCGCCCGCGCCTCCAGTCAGAACTTACGTTCGGATCTGTTGCAGCTTGCCAATGCGAGAGGCCTGTCCGTGTCGCGGTTGCAGACCGCAGATGACGGCCGACTGATCCTGCAGTTTGAGCGGACGGTGCCGACTCTGGTCTATGCCTGGCTGGCCGATGCGGACATGCGCTATGGCGCCGTGCCTGAACGCGTGACCATGTTCGCCGAGGAGGCTGGCTATGTGCGGGCAAGTTTTGAGTTTGCGGGAGGCGGGTCATGATGCGGACAGGATTTCTCTTTGTCGCGCTCTTCGTCATCACGCTGATTGGCGGTCTGATCGCTTTCGCGCCCCTGTCCTTTGCCTTGCGCCAGTCAGGTATCGCGGATCGCGGCGTCAGCTGGCAGCAGGCGCGTGGGTCGGTTTGGCATGGTCAGGTCACCGGCCTGTCATGGCGCGGCACGCCGCTCGGTGCGGTCAATCTCGATTCCGATGTTTTGCGTTTCGTGACAGGCGGCCCGTCGCATGATGTGTCGTGGAGCGGGCCGTTTGGCCAGGGGCGGGGCAGGATCAAGGCATCCGGATCGTCTGTTGTGGCGGAAGAAGTGTCCTTGAATATTCCGCTAACGGAGCAGGTTGGCGCCGATCCTGTTATTGCGCAGCTCGGCAGCAGCCTCCGACTCTCGAACGGCTCTGTGAAACTGTCGGGCGACCGGTGCGAGGCGGCGGCGGGGAATGTGACGAGCGATGTGGCCCGCCTTGCCGCGGCATCGTTTGGCCGGGACTGGCCCGTCCTCAGCGGTCCGCTGACCTGCACGGACACCCGGTTGACTGCGCAATTGTCTGGGGATGCGGGGGACGGCACACACATTGTCCTCAAGGCTGTTGCACAGGATGGGTTTGAATTGGAACTGACCAATTTTGATGATGAATTGCGCGCTGCCTTGCTGGCTGCGGGATTTGCAGACCGGAATGGTGCGCTGGTCTACACGCGGTCCATGAACAGAATGGAGACAAGGCCATGAGGCAGGTAATTGCGATTGTCGCGGGGGCGCTGCTGCTGGCGGCATGTGCGAGCGGCGACAAGAAGCGGCCCGTTCCGCCGGCGCCGGAGGTTCCCGAGGCAGGCAATTTACCAGCGCAGGATCTTGCGGATGGCGAGTGCGCGCTGTTCCTGTGGACCCAGGGCGCGCCGCGACGCTTCATCTACTTCTCCAAGGCAGGTAGTCAGACGGCCGAAACCATGCTGTCGGAAACCCAGCAGACCATGGCTCTGGTCCGCCAGGGCGGGACCTTGTTCGGACAATTCATGACCGAAATGGATTACACGACCATCGAGGGCGAGACGATGTCCCTGCGAATCACGCCCGGCGAGATGGTGGAGGGCGGGCAAAAAATCTCAACTGGCCGCATCAAGCTACTGAATGATGGAGGTTGGGAGACCGTGATTCCTGTGGCGGGTTTGCGGGCGTGCCAGCCGGATTCTGAGTGATTGCAGGGCCTTCCGGCAAGACACCTCCGAGTAGCATACAGATAAGATACGCAAACGTGTCATTACTTGACGCAAATCTGTCACACACTGTATTGTGACACTTATGTTACAGAAGCAATACAGATATATGTCAATCTCCGCTCTGGCGCTTGCGGCGCTGGGACTGACTGCGAATGCCCAACAGGCTTGTGACCTGTCGGATGGTCTCGGCCTGCAGCCTGCTGCATTCCAGACTGAAACCGAAGCCTGTTTTGAGGGCCTCAATGGCGTCACGCCGGATACGTTCATGCAAGGCCAGCTTGGTCAGTTCGCGGCCGCTGACCGCAGCGATGCGGGCAAGGCGAGCCTGACGAACCTTGCGACGCTGAACGAAGCTGCACGTATCCATGCCTATGACATGGCGGTTCGGGGCTATGTGGCCCACGAGGACATGGAAGGACGCAGTCATCTCGACCGGGTCCGCCTGCTGGACCGCACCCACCTCATGGGGGCATTCGGCGCCAACATGGCCATTGTGGATGACTCGGCTACGCCTGAAGAAGCCTATCGTGCCCTGATGGCAGACCCCGCCAACAAGGCCAATCTCAAGCGCGGCGAGTTCGACCATACCGGTGTGGCGGCTGTGCGCGCCAATGGCCGGATCTATTTGGTCCAGCTGTTCTCCCGTGTTGAAGGGACGCTGCAGGCCCCGATGCCGACCCAGATGAACGGCAAGACTGACCTCAAGGCCGTCTTCGCGGAATCCCGCGCTGAGCCACTTGGCTGGTCGGTTGTCTCCACGTCCGGCAATGTGCTCGCCAAGGGCATCGGCGATAGCGTCCCGGCCAGCGAGCTGAAGGGCCAGTCAGGCTATCTGACCATCGACATGGCACTCGGCAAGGACCGCTACACGCTCAAAGGCCCCGCGGTCTCACTGTTCTAAGCTGCGCACCCTCTCCAGATACGAAGAAAGCCGGTCCCTTCAGGGGCCGGCTTTTTTCATTGGAGCGGGTGAAGGGAATCGAACCCTCGTCGTCAGCTTGGGAAGCTAATAGGGGTCAAATTCGCAAGTTGTTCATCTTAGGTGAAAAGGAGCAAAAACATAATAAAAATAATAATTTAACCGTCTTTTTGTCCTTCCCGTTGTTGGGACAAGTTTCCTATTGATACCCATGAATTCCGTCCGTTTTCTAGCTATTTTCTAGCTGGAATTTCGATCCATCCTTTTGTAAAATATAAAAATACTGAAAAAGTTTGTCTTCCAAAGGGCATGCAAATCATACTTTTGCATAGAATTTTGGAAGAACCTATGAGGATTTGGGTAGGTGGCGAAGAGAGTTGGAGAGCACCGCATCACGAAACGGCTGGTGGACTCTGCCATCGCTGAGCACGGGAACCGCACGCGGATCTGGGACAGCGAGCAGAAGGGGTTTTGCCTCGTTGTCTATCCAACTGGGCGCAAGGTTTATGTCGTCGGCTATGGTTTCGGCGGCCGCTATCGCTGGTACACGATAGGGAAGCATGGCGATCCGTGGACGCCTGAAACCGCCCGAGACAAGGCGAAGGAAATCCTGGGTGAAGTAGCCAAGGGAAACGACCCATCAGCGCAGAAAACTCTGGAGCGCGTTGAGCAGAAGATTGGCGCGCTAACCATCTCGAAGCTCATCGATCTCTATCTTGACCAAGGCCCGATCGACAAACCGGACAAGCGGGAGTCGAGTTGGGCAAATGACAAGAACTACCTCAACAACCATGCCCGACGGCTTCTAGGACGGATCACAGTCGGTGATCTGAAGCCGCACCATATCTCCCGCTTCCAGAATGATGTTCTGACGGGCGTGTCGGCAGAAATGGCAAAGGGGGCCGGCAGCAGGGTTCGTGGCGGGCGGGGAGCTGCATCGCATGCCGTGCGCTCCCTGTCGGCAATGCTCGGCTGGGCCGTGAAGCGCGAACTGGTCGAGTCCAATCCGTGTCTCAAGATCAACAAGATACAGGATGGGGCTCGGGACCGTTATCTGACGACGAAAGAAGCCGAACGCATGTTCAAGGCGATCGAAGCCTTGTTGGGGGAAGGCGAGATCACTCAGGACCAGGTTGATTGCCTGGAGCTGATTTTTCTGACAGCTGCACGCGCTTCTGAGATCAAAGCGCTCCAATGGAAAGAGGTCGACCTGGAGCGACGCATCCTCAAGCTTCCGCCACTTCGCCACAAGACTGGCGGTGTAAAGAAGTACAAGTCTTTGCCCCTGTCGGCGCGATGCGTAGAGATCCTGACGCGCCTCAGCGAAGAAGCTGACGAGGAGGCGGAGTATGTTTTCCCGTCTTCAAGAAGCGGCTCTGATCACATCAAGCGCATCAGCCATACCTGGGAGAAGATCGCTGCGCGCGCGAAGATCAAGGACTTCAGAATACATGATTTCCGTCACGCCTATGCGTCCTTCGCAATCAATGCCGGCGAGTCGCTGAAGATGATTGGCGCTAATCTTGGGCACCAGCGAGCCTCTACCACGGAGCGTTATGCTCACCTGCTCGTCGATTCTCAGCGTCCCGTGGCAGATGGAGTCGAGGCTGCCTATGCGTTCGCGCGCAAGCGAGCTTAAGGGGCAACTGGAGGGAAGGCTTCTGCATAGACCGCCTCGGCCCAGACAGCTTCCTCAAGCGTCAGAGCAGCAAACTCGTTCTCTCGCGCGCGCTGGGACAAGGTGCCGTTGTTCTGCTTGAGAAATCGAAACAACAGATCGAGGCGGGCATCAGGAAGAGCCAGCCTTTGTTCTATGCGTGTCTTGAACTGATCGTAGCGTTCAAGGAACAGCAGCTCTTCCGGAAGGTCTCTTTCGATCGTCTGGGCGACGCATTCGAACAGGAACTGGACGTGCGGTGTCGCGTCGAAGTAGCGGTAGAAATCAGCCGTCTCATTCAGGACTTCGACATTATGGGTCTCTGTTTCCCGCCACCGAATGAAGGGCAGGATACGTTCTGAATGGGAGCGGAGTGTATCCCGGTATTCGATGATGCGTGACAGAAACGCACTCGACACAGGGAAGACGAGTCCGGGCGGATTGAATCCTGAGGAAGCGAGTTGATGGTGGATCAGGTATCGATGGATGCGTCCGTTTCCGTCTTCGAACGGATGGATATAGACAAATCCGAATGCGATCAACGCGGCTGCAACGACCGGATTGAGGCCGGACGCGTCTGTATTTGCAAAATTGAGCAACCCCGCCATGAGCGCCTCAAGGTCTTCAGCCCGAGCGCTGATATGTTCAGGCAGGGGTGAGCCGCTGTGGCGATCACGTTCTCCGACAAATCCCCCCTCAATGCGGTAGCCCATCCGCATGAAGCGGGCGTCTGGTATGACGATCCTCTGCAGGCGGCAGAGTTCTTCGTGGCTTAGGCGATTGCGTCCTGCCTGGCCGATGGCCTGTCCCCAGCTTTGCAGCCGGTCCTGTGGTGGGTTTTCGCCCTCGATGGCAAAGGATGATCGGGAGTCGGCGAGCAGCAGGAAGGCCGCCGCCCGGGCAACAAGGTCATTGCCGATTGGTCGGATAATTGCTGCCGCCTCGCCGGCAAGGTCGCGTTCGAGAAATGCCTTGATTGGCGGTGTGAGTGTGACCAGCGGACAATAGTCCGCTGACCCCGGCAAATTGTTCCGGACCCTGTGGCGTTGCGAATTGGTCCCACGGCACGCAATCTGAATGTCCGGGTTCAGCGCATTTGTGTAACCTACGGCGCCAGCATCGGGCAGGTCGAGCGTGGTGCCGGTCAGCCATTCGAAGAAGAACCAGGCGCGTCTTGCGTACTGGCCATTCGGGCTGGCGCGAACCATGTCTTCAACCGGGGCGGCCCCGGTCTTCTGGAAGAGGGCTTTCAGGATCAGCAGGTCAACGGGCTCATAGCGGAGCGCGAAGGTCAGATGTCCGGTGAGATCTGGATCCGGCAGATGGCGCGGAGAATAGAGCTGCCAGCCATCTGCAGTCATCTCTGCAAAGCTTGGCTTTGCTCCACTCAGCGTGCGCGGGAGCGGGATATCGAGGTCGAAGGCGTGGATCAGGGCCGCATAGCCGCACAGCCGCACACCTTCGGGAACGTGGCGGTCGCGAAAAACCCTCAAATCGGGCGAAAAATCATAGTTTTCGTCGGGCACGATGAAAAACCCTCAAAACACAAATCTGACCTAATCGTATTCTTCCCGAAAAACACTCACAAAATACGAATAATGTTCAAAATATCGAAAAACTGCGAAAAGTGATCAAAAATTGAGTGTAAGCGAGGTCGCCGATGAGGTCCTCGAGGCCTAACCGATCCCTGCCCACTAATAAGCTTGTAGCCTGCTTTTCCGGCGCAAAAAGCAGGTTAAAGGCTGTTTTATTCCTCGGAGGTCGACTGAAACTGACGGTCGGACAGGTAGGCGTCTACATCCCGGACTTTGTAATAAACTGACCGCGAGCCGAGCTTGATGTAAGGCGGACCGTCGCCCTTGCACCGCATTTTCGCGAGGGTTGAGACCGAAAGCTTCATTCTAAGGCTGGCTTCCTTGGGGGCCACGAGATCGTCGTCTCCATGGCTCGACCAGTGCGGCACATCCTCAGAAGCTTTGTGGTTGCTTGCGACCTGGTTCCGGCGGGCAAGCGCGCTTTCGACAAGATCGATCAGCACATATTCGGAGGGCTTGCCGAGACGCCGTGCCAGCAAGCCGACACGTTCGCGCAGCGTGTCCGGAAAGACGTCGAGCGGATTGCCGGTCCCGATTGATAGATTCTCGTGGCGCATGCTTAAGTTCCTTCAGTCGTGGCGAACAGTCTAGCCGGTGGAACGGGAAGTGTTTGAGAGGCCGCGCCGCGCTTTCCTGAATCCGGTATCGCTTGCGAGAAAGGCTTCGAGCATGTGAGGGACGAGCACGGGTACGGCGGCCTCTTCGCCATGAAGCTGGCTGTGAACCCGCGCATAGTCTTCAAGCTCAGCGGCGAGGGATGGTTCGATCAGAACCGTCAGCTTCTGCGGCGTCCGGTCCGGCAATGGGCCGATCTTCAGATTGGTCTTGCTCATGGTTGGTGTTCTCCTTCATAGGGCTTCAATACGATGTCCTTGTTGACGAGCACGCCGAGGCGCCAGCCGGGCCGGATGGTGATTGAGGGCTGGACGTCGAGATTACGGCGCACGATTTCCTGACCGGCCTCGTTGGCGCCGGTCTGGGCTGAACGGCGAAGGGCCCGGGCGATATCGCCTTCATCATCGCTGCCAAGTTCGGCGCCAACACCAAGCAGGGTCGAGAGCGCGACCCCCTGCAGGAGTTTCCAAGAATGATAGTCGACCTTGTCTTCGAGTCCTGCATAGCCACGGGCATCGACACCGGCGAGATTGTCGATCCGGATCGAGGAGCCGTCGGGCATGACGATCCGGCTCCAGACGAGAAGTGCCCGCGACTGGCCAAACGCGATGACACTGTCATAGCGCCCGATCAGGCGCGCGCCCTGCGGTATGAGCACGGTCTCGCCCGTCACCGTGTCGTAGACCGGGCTGGTCACCTGCGCGATGACCTGGCCGGGAAGATCGGAGTTGACTCCCGTCAGCAAGGTTGCCGGAATGATCGTCCCTGCCATAAGCTGGTAAGGTGAAACAGGCGTCTCGAGCCGGTGCGGATTGTAGATGGAGGGATCAGGTTCTTCTCCCAGAAAATCCAATTTCCGCACCTGCCGGTTCGGATCCTCGCTGAGCGACGACCCGAACGCCCCTTCGCGAGACGGCGCAAATGCCGACAGGTCCGGAAAGTTCACCGAAGCAGGTGCAGCAGATGCAGCGCTCCCAATAACACTCTTCGATCCTGCGCCTGAGCCGATCTGGAAAAACACCCCGCTCCCGCGCGCCGCATCAGAGAGCGCCGCTTCCCGTGCCCGGAGTTCCGCTTCCAGTGCCGCCAGCTGTTCCCGCATCGGATCCGTTTCAGGCGCATCCTGACCCGGCACTCCGATACGCCCCTCGCGCTGCGCCTTCAGGATCGGCGTTCCGAGATCTCCCGGAAGTGGTGGCCCCAGAATGTCCTCCTTCGCCGGCAGTTCACCATAGGATTTCGGAAGGGTGGTAAGACCATCCGCCTCCGGATTATGACCGGTATTGTAAAGCTCACGTGCCGGGCCACCTGCTTCGTCCTTCGGGCTCTGCAGGGCAAACGCCAGCGAGCCGAGGACGATCGCGCTGCCGGTGCCGAGGAGCACCATCAGGGCCCGTTTGGAGAACCGCTTGACGGGCCGGGGCTTCCCACGGATTTCGAGCGGCTGCGGAGGAGGAGAAGCCGCTTCTGTCATGGCTTCGTGCTTCCAAGATCATTGCGCTCAATCTTCACGACATCCTGGCGCTTCTCGCCGAGGCGGAGTTCGGCACGGGCGAACAGGCGGTCGACGACATAATAGTCGCCGGACATGCGGTAGTTCACGAGCTGGGACTTGCCGTCCCGGCCGATGACAAACAGGGCCGGAGCCTCGCCCTGATCGAGCCGGGCCGGGAACTGGATATAAACCTTGCGTCCATCGTCGAAGACTTGAGACGGCCGCCAGTGCGGCGCATCGCCGTCAATGTCGTACCGGAACCTCAACCGGCCCAGCTGCAGTCCTGTCGGCGAGGAAGATGCCGATGCGCGCGCCGCGCCCGAACTCGCCACCCGCGTCACCAGTTGCTGGTCGGCATAGCGCCAGGAGACGGCCGCCATGTAGGTTTCCTCGAACGCGCGGAGTTCGAGGTGATAGGCGCGCAGGCTCGTCGTGATGATGAGGTTTGTCTTGAGGCCGGCCTGGGTCGGCTTGATCAGGATATGGGCCTGCGCCTCCGTGCCGGTGCCCGAGACCGTATCGCCCAGAACCCAGCGGACCGTGTCGCCGGCCGAGACGGAGACAAGCTCCTCGCCGGGCTGGAGGACGATGTCGGTCACCTGTTCCGGCGCGCAATAGACCTGATAGAGTGCTCCGACCGTGTAGGGATAGACCTGTATCGCGTTCATATAATTGTCGAGCGAGGGTTCGATGGCGGCCTTGCCGTTCGCTGCCTCGATCGCTTGATAGGGCTTGAGGGAGGGCGCCTCTGTCTTCGTCGGCATGGGTTTCAGCTGCCCGGGTACCGCGCCTGACACGATGGTTGGTGTGTAGGTGCGGTAGACAACCGGTTCAGGGGCTGGCTCGGCGTCCGCGACCTCCGTCTCTTCCACATCCGGAGCGAGATAGAGATCTTCGACGTAGTCCGGTTCATCCAGCGTGATGTCGGGACCGAGCGATGCGGGTAGTGTCTCGCAGGCCGCTAGGGCAGACGTGGCAAGGAGAATGAGGGCAAGGCGTTTCATGGGGTTAAGCTCCTATTGATGGTCTTTCGACCAGTTGAGGCCGTGGACGTAGAGGCCGAGGGGATTGGCCCGGAGGGCCTCTTCGGTGCGGGGCGGGTCGATGACGATCGAGAACACGCCCGTATGGGTCGACTGGCCGGTCTCTGTGCCGTTCCGGTAAGCGGTCTCGCGCCAGCGCACGGTGAAACTGTCGTCGGAGGCGCGCACCACGCTGGTCACATCGACCGAGACCGAGCGCCTGCCGACCTCCGCAAACGGATCATTGTCGCGGGCATAATCGTTGAGGGTCGCTGCGGCCCGGTCGGTTGCATAGGCATAGGCCTTCAGCCAGTTCTGACGGACAACGACCGGATCAATCGAAATCGAGCGCGTGTTCTTCACGAACTCGGCGAGATGATAGGCGATCTGCGCATCGGTTGGCTCATAGCGCCCGTCGGCCGGGCCGACGGCGCGCACGGCGCCTTCGCCAGTCAGTTCGACGACATAGGGCGTGACGATGGACTGGGTGGACCGCCAGACGAGCCCGCCTGCCAGCACGAAGGAGAGAGCAAGGCTGCCCAGCGCAGCGAGCCGCCAGTTGGCCGCCTGGACCCGGGCCGATCCAATCCGGTCATCCCAGGCCTGCGCTGCGCGCTGATAGGACGTGACCGGTTCCGGCGTCTCGCCATAGCGGGTGGAATTGCGCTTCCAGAGCATTGTTTAGTCCTCGTCTTTCCTGAGTTCGATCGATGTGCCACCACCCGGCCGGTCGCCATCGCGCACGGCCGCAGCCGCCATCATGCCGGCATCGCGGGTCGATTGGTCCCGCCGTATGCGCCGCGCCCAGTCCGGGGACGAGTCCGGTCCGCGGGGTGACGGGGGACCCGCGGGACCTGTGCCTCCGGTTGCGGCGAAAGCAGCTCGCGCGCCGGCCTGATGGCTGTCCCGAGGATTGCCAAACATGCGCCCGGCGAGGTTCCGTGCGCCGGACGCCGCTGCGCGGACGCCTGCGCCTGCAACACCGCTCATGCCCGCTGCAGCGGCGCCCGCACCTGTCTTGCCGGAAGCGGCCGCGTTCATCTGGTAGGCCGTGCGGGCGCCGCCCGTCATCGAAGCGGCAGCGCCGACAGCGCTGCGCGCCCCGCCGGCGGCGGCCCCAACGGCCGATTTGGCAAGGCTGCCGCCCGCGACCGTTCCGGCGGCCACACCTGCGGCCGTGCCGATGGCGGCCCCGGCTCCCAGTTGCGGAGCGCCGGAGACAAGCCCCGTTGCGATGCCGGGGCCGAACAGGCCAAGGGCCAGCATGGCGAGCGAACCGAGGATGACGGAGGCGGCTTGCTCAAGCGTCACCTCGTCCGGCTGGAAGGTGGAGGTGATGGACGAGAAGATGGTCGAGCCGATACCGACAATGATGGCCAGCACCATGAGCTTGATACCGGAAGCGATGACATTGCCGAGGACCTTCTCGGCCAGGAACGAAGTCTTGTTCCAGAGCGCGAACGGGATCAGCACGAACCCGGCGAGCGTCGTCAGCTTGAACTCGATGATGGTGACGAAGAGCTGGATCGCGAGAAAGAAGAAGGCGAGCAGCGTGATGATCCAGGCAAGGAACAGGACCGCAATGATCACGAAATTCTCGAAGAAGGCGAGCGGGCCGGTGAGCTTCTCGATTTCATCGAGGAGGGGCAGGGCCGCATCGAACCCGGTTGCCGCGACGAAGCCCGGTTTCATGATGTCCTCGGCCGTGATCGTGCCGCCGGTCGCGTTTAGTCCAAGCTGCGCAAAGCTCGTGAACACAATGTCCGAGAGAAGCGCGAAGTTGCCGAGGATCAGGGCGAAGGCCCCGACATAGAGGACTTTCTTCAGGAACCGCCCGACAATGTCCGTGTCCGGCCCCATGGCCCAAAAGAGGCCCGCCAGGGTGATGTCGATGGCGATGAGCGCGGAGGTCAGGAAGGCGACATCCGGTTGCAACAGGCCAAACCCGCTGTCGATGTAAGAAGAGAAGGTCGCAACGAACTGGTCGATGACGCCAAGGTCTTCCATCACCTCAATCCCTCGAATAAGCGACGCCGTCGCCGACGAAACGCTGGTGACGGATGCGGGCCTGCTCCCTTGTGGCGGCCCGGCGGGATTCTTCGAGCGCGACCATCCGGTACTGCGCCGCCATCAATTGCTGCATCTGCATCTGTTGTTCGACGGAGAGGGCGACGAGCTGGTTGCCGGCCTGGGCGACTGACAGGTTCCCGGTCGCGGCCTGGCTTTCACCGACAAGGTCGGTCAGCGTCTCGCGCGCTTCCGCAATCGAGGTCACGATCCCCGACTGGACCTGGATCGAGGCGCGGAACGCGTCGCGGCTGATCCGCCACTGGTCGGCGGCTTCCGCGACGATCTCTTCATTGCTGAAGTGTTCATAGGAGTCCGGGAAGGCTTCGCGGTACTGCCGCTCGGACTGCTCGACTTCGTAAGTGACTTCACCCGCTTCCCGCATCAGCGTGTCGATCCGTTCGAGCAGGCGTTTCAGGTGCTCGATAGAGGCATAGTCGAGCCGCTTCAGATCCTCGGCCTGGTTCACCAGCATCTGCGCTTCATGCTGGAGCTGCTGGATCTGGTTGTTGATCTGCTCCAGCGTGTGCGTGGCCGTCAGGATATTCTGGACCAGATTGGTCGGGTCAATCACGACGTCGCCGACGCCGAGCAGGGCGTTGGCAGGAGGCGCGGCCAGTCCAAACGCAGAGACCGATCCGAGCAGCAGGGCGATCATTCGGCGGCGCATGGCATCTCTCCTTCCATTCCGATCAGGTCCGCGGCCCAGTGAAGCCCGCGGGCAGCAAGCCAGGCCGGTGCGAACCCGTCCGTGCCGGAAGCGGCATAAATCTCCGAAATCAGCTTCTGGTCGGCTTTCGATCCGGTAGCGCAGAAGGCGAGCGCGACGGGGCCAAGGTCGAGATCGAACAGGCGGTTGCCGTCCGGTGTCTGAACATAATAGTCTCGCTTCGGCGTCGCCCTTGCGATCAGTTCGACCTGTCGGGCATTCAGCCCAAACCCTTCATAGGCCGCGCGCTGCGAAGGCTCCTCGGCGCTCGGATTGGCAAGGAAGATGCGGGTCGACGCACTTTCGATGAGGGAGGGTGCAATCGCGCTTGCTGCAATGTCCGACAGGCTTTGCGTCGCGAACACGACGGACACATTCTTCTTGCGGAGCGTCTTTAGCCAGTCGCGCAGGCGCCCGGCAAACATCGGATGATCGAGAAACAGCCAGGCCTCATCGAGGATCAGAAGTGTCGGCCTTCCATCGAACCGGGCTTCGAGTTTCGTGAACAGGTGCGCAAGGACCGGCGCGGCGAGCCGCTTGTCCTGCATCAGCGCGTCCATTTCGAAACAGAGCATGTCGCCGGTTTCGAGACGGTCTTCATCGGCATCGAGCAGGGCGCCGTAGGGGCCAGCGAGCGTGTATGGCTCCAGTGCCTGCCGGAGCTCTGGCAATTGGAGGAGGGCGGCAAGTCCCGTCAGCGTGCGCTGGGAGACGGGTGCCGCGCCGAGGCTCTGCAACGCGGTCCAGACCGCCTGCTTCACCTCCGGCGTCACCGTGACGCCTTCCTGCTCGATCAGTCCCAGCACCCAGGCCTGCGCGGCCGCGAGGCCTGTCTCACTGTTCCCATCGCGAAGCGGCTGGAAGGCGAGGTCGCCGTCTAGGCCGAGGTCGTACCAGGTTCCGCCGAGTGCCAGCGTCGCGCAGCGCGCCGAGGCACCCTTGTCGAAGATGAAGACCTGAGCCTGTTCGTAGCGGCGGAACTGCAGCGCCAGCAGGGACAAAAGCACCGACTTGCCAGCCCCGGTCGGCCCGACCACCATCATGTGACCGACATCGCCTTGATGGGTGACCAGCCGGAACGGGGTCGAGCTGGCCGAGCGCGCCATGAGGAGCGGCGGGCCATCCAGATGCGCGTTACGCTCCGGCCCGGCCCAGAGCGAAGAGAGCGGGGCCATATGGGCAAGATTGATCGTGTTCAGCAGCGGCTGGCGGACATTGGCATAGGCCTCACCCGGCAGCGTGCCGAGCCAGGCTTCGACGGCGTTGACACTTTCGGAGACGCAGGTGAACCCGCGCCCCCGGATCACGCGCTCGACGGCGCGGATCTGGTCTTCGGCCACAGAGGCCTCGGCATGCCGGACCGCAATCGCCGTGGTACAGTATCCGAACGCGACATGACCGGCGCCAAGTGCCTGGAGCGCCTCGTCCGCATCGGCGGCCTGGTTGTCGGCGTCGGTATTGAGCAGGGTTGCCGGTTCATTGGTGAGGATTTCTCGCAGGTAGGAGGTGAGCGACCGGCGCTTGGCGAACCAGTTGCGGACGTAGGTATTGAGCGTCTTCTCAGCGTCCGGCTTGTCGAGGGGCAGGAACCGCGTCACCCAGCGATAGGCAAAGCCGAGCTGGTCGAGGTCCGAGAGCAGTCCCGGCTCGCCTGTTGCCGGGAACCCGTTGATGGTCAGGACTTTCAGCGTTTCGTCGCCAAGACGGGGTGAGAGGCCACCGGTCAGCGGCGTGTCGACCAGGAGCGCGTCGAGACAAATCGGCACCGACGGCGCCCGCACTTCCTGCCGCGCCGTGGAGATGCAGGCATGGAGATAGGTGAGGGTCTCATCGTCACTGAGGAACCGCGCCTCCGGCATCAAATCCGCCATCATGTCGCGGGCCCGGGACGTCTCGGTTTCGAAGTAGGCAAGATGCTCGCTCCAGAACGCCGCCGGGGCATCCGCCGGATCGTCGATAAAGAGCTGTTCGATCCGGGCTGTCCGGTCGGCCGGCGGTATCCAGGTGAGAGTGAGGTAGCAATCGGTCTCGAAATGACGTCCCGCCTCCTCGAAAGCCGCGCGGCGTTCCTCGTCCACGAGCCAGGCGGCCGGGTCGCGCCACGAGCTTTCGGGATAGGTGACCGAAGGCCTGCGGTCAGCCTCGATATGCAGCGCCCAGCCGGAGCCGAACCGGCGGAGGAGATTGTTCATCCGCGCAGTGACGGCAATGAGTTCCTCAGCCGTCGAACTTTCAAGGTCGGGTCCCCGATAGGCGATGGTGCGCTGGAGGCTGCCATCCTTGTTGAGGACGATACCGGGCGCGATCAGGCAGGCCCATTTGAGATGGTCTGCGAGGGATGCCGGACGGGCGCGGTATTCTCGGAGGTTCAGCATGCGTAATAGGCCTTCTGGCGGATGTGCCGGATCAGCACCTCGGTGAATTGCGGATCGCGCCTTGCGGCGAAGACGCAGATCCCCTGCGCCACGATCCAGAAGACGAGCCCCACGACCCAGAGCTGCAGGCCGATGCCAAGCGCGGCGGCCAGCGTGCCGTTGACGATGGTCGCGAGCCTCGGTGCGCCGGCGAGCAGGATCGGCGCGGTGAGGGAGCGATGCACCGGCACGCTGTAGCCGGGTGGGAGGGACGACACGTCTGCCATCAGAGCGTTGCCCCGCCGCCGAAGGAGAAGAAGGAGAGGAAGAACGAGGTCGCAGCGAACGCGATCGACAGGCCGAACACGATCTGCAGGAGCTTCCGCATGCCGCCGCCGCTCTCGCCGAAGGCAAGGCCGAGGCCCGTCAGGATGATGACGATGGTCGCGAGGATTTTGGCGACCGGACCTTCGATGGATTCGAGGATCGATTGCAGCGGTGCTTCCCAGGGCATGCCGGAACCGGCTGCATGGGCGGGGAATGTGAGCGTGGCAACCAGCAGGGTGAGGCTGATGCCCTTGATCATGTCTCTGTTCATTGGGGGGGTGTCCTTTCAGGTGCGGTTGAGAGAAGCGGTTCAGAAAAAGGTAGGCTCGGCAGGACCAGCTGCAGGTCCGGCTGGACGGGCTGAAGGTCGTAGCCGCCGCGTTCGAGGCCATTCATGCGTGCGACCGTTTCGACCCGGTGCTTGCCGGCGCGCCGCGAGATGTAGACGACGCAGTCGATCGTCTCGGCGATCAAGTCGTGCGGCACCTGGGCGGAGGCCTCGCCGATCAGCTGTTCAAGCCGGGAGAGGCCGCCCAGGGCCGAGTTTGCGTGCAGCGTGGCGATCCCGCCCGGATGTCCGGTGTTCCAGGCTTTCAACATGTCGAGCGCTTCAGCGCCCCGGACTTCGCCGATGATGATCCGGTCGGGGCGGAGGCGCAGGGTCGAGCGGACAAGGTCGGCGAGCGATACGGAACCCGGCTGCGTGCGCAGCTGCACGGAATCCTCAGCTGCCGAGACAAGCTCGCGCGTATCTTCAAGAATGACGAGCCGGTCGCCGGTCCGGGCGATCTCGGCGAGGAGCGCATTGGCAAGCGTCGTCTTGCCGGAGCCCGTGCCGCCGACGACGAGAATGTTCCCGCGCTCAAGTACAGCGCGCCGCAGGGCCTCTGCATGATGGGCTGCCATGACGCCGGAGGCGACATAGGTTTCCAAAGCGATGACCCGGCCTGCAGGCTTACGGATCGAAAAGCAGGGTCCTGGCGATACCGGCGGCAACACGCCCTCGAACCGCTCCCCGCCGATCGGCAGTTCGGCCGAAACAATCGGAGAGGCCGTATCGGCGCGCCGTCCCATATGGCTCGCAACCAGGCGGATGACGCGCTCGGTATCGGCGGGAGAAACCAAACCAAATTCGACGCGCCCGCTCCCGTGCCGCTCGACCCAGAGCCGCCCATCAGGATTGATCATGATCTCGACGACAGCGGGGTCATCCAGCGCCGCGACGATCTCGTTTCCGAGCGCCGTCACCAGCATGGCGCGGGTGCGTGCAAGACTTGCGGCATCACGCATCGGCCCGCTCCTCAGCCAGAGATCCAGTATCGCTTTTGAAGCTGGCCGCTTCCGCCGTCACATCCTCGACCGCGTTCTGGAGAATGCGCTGTCCGGAGCGGAGGGCTTCGGCGACCTGCCGGACGAAGAGATCGAACCGGAGATCTCCCTTGGCACGGGCGGCTTCCACCTGGTTCGCCGGCACCGGCGGGGTCACTGTCAGGAAATAGTGCACGAACGTCGCTAGCGTTTCGGCAAGAACAAGATTGTCCCGCTCGATCCGTCCGAACTGGCGTGTCAGCCGGTCCAGCCGGCGATTGATGGCGGCTTCGCGCTGATTTTCCGCTTCGCCTGCCCGGTAGGCCGTCACTGCCCCGTCAACGATCACGCTTTCCGAGAGGCCAGGGCGCTTCGCCATGGCTTTGAGCCAGTGAAAATTCTCTGGCGAGATATAGGGCTGGATGCGGGGTTTCATTGGCCATTCCCCGTCAGGTCAATGCCGGTCGCCTGTTCGAGACTGTCGGCTTGGACGAGAGCATCAAAGAGACTGGCCTGCAGCGGATTGCGCGCCTTGCTCCGCGCCGTGCCAGGCTTCGAGGGTGACGAGAGCCGCGCGCGATCCGTCGCAGCATCCCGTGCCTTCTGCGGCCCAAGCCCCTCGGTTTCCGGTTCGAGCTCTGCAGCTTGCATCAGGCCTTCGTGGATGGCGCGGACTTCGGACCCCCAGTCATTGCCCCGCGCGACTGGAATACAGGCCGCAAAGTCCGGGGCCGCCTTCAGACGTTCGGTGAAATTCTGATCCTCATAGTAGCGGAGCTTCAGGGCGCGCACGGGCGGGGAGCCTGCGACAAGGACAAGTTCCTGATCGGCCGGCAGCTGCATCACTTCGCCGGGGGTCAGCAATTGGCGGGCGGTTTCCTGCCGGGAGACCATCTTGTGCGACAGCCAGGGCGCGAGCCGGTGACCGGCATAGTTCTTCATCGCCCGCTGTTCGGTCTTGGTGCCAAGCGCGTCGGAAATCCGTTTGGCCGTGCGCTCGTCATTGGTCGCGAACGCCACCCGCACATGACAATTGTCGAGGATCGCGTTGGAAGGGCCATAGGCCTTTTCGATCTGATTGAGGGATTGCGCGATCAGGAAGGCCTTGAGGCCATAGCCTGCCATATAGGCGAGCGCGCTTTCGAAGAAGTCGAGCCGGCCAAGGGCAGGGAACTCGTCCAGCATGAACAGGACACGCCGGCGGGGCTTTGCTTCAGTCACCGACACTTGAAGAGCAAGGAGCCCGCAAGCGCTAAGGATGTTTGCCACAAGCGATCTGCCACGCGAGAATACCGAAGGACGTATCTCCAGATGTTCCGTCAGCCGCCGTCCGACCTGGTTCAGGATGAGGCGCATCAGCGGCTTTGTACGAGAGAGGTCCGAGGGTGGGACGACCAGGTAGAGCGAAAGTGGCCGGTCGCCGGACACAAGGTCCTCGATCCGGAAATCACTTCGCGAAGTCACTTCCGCAATCACCGGGTCGCGATAGAGCGACAGGAACCGCAGCGCCGTCGAAAGCACACCTGAAAGCTCGTTTTCCGACTGGTTCATCAGTTCGCGAGCCGTCTCGGCAACAACGGGATGAACCTTTGGCGTATCGCTGGTCCCAAGATGGTTTGTTCGGAGCATGATCGACAGCGTCGTGCGGAACGTCCGGTCGGGATCGGCAAGGAAACTCGACACCCGCGCCAGTGTCTTCTCCCGCTCGGCGTAAAGGACATGCAGGATGACGCCGACGAGTAGCGAGTTCGCCTTGTCGACCCAGTGCCCGAGATCGCCGAGCTTTCCCTGCGGATCGACGAGAATGTCGGCAATGTTCTGGACGTCCCGAACTTCGCAATGCCCCCGGCGCACTTCCATCAGGGGATTGAAGTGAGCCGAGCCGACATCCGTCGGATCGAACCGCAAACAGTGAGAGAACTCCGAGCGCCAGCCGGAGGTCAGCTGCCAGTTCTCACCCTTGATGTCGTGCACAAGCACGGAATGAGGCCAGGACAGAAGGGTGGGGACCACAAGGCCCACCCCCTTGCCGGAGCGGGTTGGCGCAAAGGCCATGACATGATCCGGCCCATCGTGGCGGAGGTAACAGCCCTCAGCCTGACCCAGGAACACACCAGCAGGCTTCAACAAGCCAGACTTGCGCAGATCCTTGCCTTCCGCCCAGCGCGCTGAGCCGAAGGTCGAGACCCGCTTGTCCCACCGTGCCCGAAGGATCGAGCCTGTCACCGCAATCACAATGGCGGCAACACCGCCTGACCCGGCAATCAGCCCGCCCCGGTCAAAGACATCCGGTGCATAGGCATCAAAGGAATACCACCAGCCGAAAAAGGCCCAGGGCATGTACACCGGCATGTCCAGGATGACGAAAAGGGGCTCACCGAGCCGCGGCGACCAGCCAAGCGACCAGGCCGTCCATTCCGTCGCGCACCAGAGTGCCGCGAGGACAACAGCCAAGACGAGGAGGATCTGCCAGAAGAGGTTCGTGCCATGTTTCATGACACAGAACCTGACCAATCAGCCCCTCAGTCTCCAGAGAGGAAATTGGGGGGAATTTGGGGTGTATTCTGAAGGTTAGGGAACTGGGGCGGGGTGCATGTGAAGTTCCGGGAAGAATTTGTAGTGTCACAAATTTTCAGGTAGAGATTAGCGCCCATAAGAAGAGGCCGCTTTCTATCGAACGGTTTCTCTTGAAAAATGGGTGTACGATCACAAGGCAAGTGGTAAATGTCGGCGGTTTTGGCGTTGGCGCGTCGATGCTACTCTAGCTGGACCATTTGGAAATCACTCAATCCAACCATCCATAATGTATGGCTCTGGATCGCCTACGCTATTTCCATTGAAGTCTTCGAAAAAATCTCGTTTCAACTTAATACTGAAGGTGACTAACGATTAGCAGGCCGAGTCTGGCCACGGAGCGATTGGACTGCGGTAATGATATCGTCCTGCCGTGGTTCGATGTTTGCCCAATCCTTCCAGAACTCGCGTGTCGCACTTGTCGGCTCGACCTTGGGTAGGTCCAGCCTGATCCGGGTAGGAAGCATAACCGCGTCACCCAATACTAGCGCTTCTCCCGTATCCAATAGGGGCAGGATTTCAGTCAGCGCGGACATCTGATCCGGCACGAGACGCTTGATGACCGCTTGGTCAGTTTCGTTTGTTAGCCGCAATGCGATAAAATTGTTGCACTGGCTAAGAATGGTTCTGCTAATATCGGCTGGTCGCTGGCTGACTACAACGATAGATACTCCGTACTTTCGGCCTTCTTTGGCGATCCGCTCAAATGCTGCCAGCGCCTGACGTTCTACAGCGGATGCATCAGCGCGAACCGGCAGATAGAGATGGGCTTCGTCGCAGAGGATCGTCAACGGTGTACGCGAATCTGGTGTCAACCAAAACTGCAAATCGTAAACAAACCGCGCTAGCATGCCAGCGACAACCGGTAAGACATCAGATGGAACTTCAGAGAAATCTATGATCTTGATACCCGTGCCATCACCTGCGCGCATCAGTTTCCATGCAATTTCGGCGAGCCATCCATAGTCGTTGGAGATAAGGGGAGGCGAAAACATAAAGCCGTAGCGCCGATCCTCCAACTTCGATTCGAGTCGAGATACAAACCGAGTTAGTTTACCTTCCCAGTCGCCTTTGACGGGGGTCCCCTTCGCGCCTACGCCTTTTTCCGTATCGTCTTTTCTTAACAGGCGAACCAGTTCCGTGAGGTCGTAGGGAATCGGCGAGTCGATAGTGAAAGTTTCTTCCACCGCCTTCTGCTTTTCTCTGATCAGTGTAGCACGCTTCAAATCTCGAATATGAGTTCTGAATCGCGATGCCTGATTGGGGGCGTTTTGGTCGGAGCGATCGAGGATCATCGACAGCATCTCTTCGTTATTGAGCATCCAATATGGAATGAAAATGCTGTTCTCGGCTGGTGCGGCCAAATCACCAGGTCCAGCGATCTTGAACCCTTTTCCGATCGGAACGTCACCTTTGGTGAGGGGAGCGTACTCACCGTGCATATCGAACACAACGATGTTCGGAAATCTAAGCTTGGCAGCTCGTTCAAGTAGCAATGCGACAGCGAAACTCTTTCCAGATCCGGTGCTGCCAAGGATGGCGGCGTGGCGCTGAAACAGGCGATCGCCGGATGCAATCGCCTCTGCTGAAGCATCAGCAACAAAATAGCCGAGTTTTAAGCGTTCGTCCTCGGCGAACCCGCTGCCCAACAGGCCCATGAAGTTTTGCAAATTGCCCGCGCTGATGACGAATGCTTCACGATCAATCTGGGGAAAGCTGTCAGCCCCTCGTTTAAAAGTGTTTGACCTATTTCCATCGACTGTTCGAAAAGTACCGATGAGTGTCGCTCGGACGCTGTCGGTGGGCTGAATCTCCAGCGGAGCTTCTTCTTCATCGCCTAAGTCAGGTAGAGCTTGCCCTAGGGCACGTACCACGCGCTCCACAATCGCAATTAGATAGTCTTGCTCGGTCATCCCTCGGATCGCGATGAGATCGCCGACGCCAATTTGAGTGACAAGGACCGAGTTTGTGACAGCAATAGAAATCCGGTGAGTGTCAACGCCCGCAACTCTTCCGATCAACTGGTCTGGCGAAAATGACAGGGCTGGTTTGGTCATGGATTTAGTACCTCGTCGACAAAAACTGCCAAATCCCAAAGGTCGGCTGTGTTGACCTCCACACTCTTGCCGTGAAAAAATATCCTTGATGAAATGTCGTCGGCACGTTCGATGGCAATGACCGCAGTATTGGCAAGTGCGAGTGACTTTGCTTTGGCAGACAAGTCACGGGTCAACAAAAGCGTTGGTGTGCCGCTGCCTATCTTCTGTGTTAGCCGAGTTTCTAAGTGGTCATCATTGAAACCGTACCCAATGATTAGAAACCGCGTGCTGCGCTCGATAATCCGATTTATCGTATCGCGGTGCTCGTCGAACGGCTTATCGTACCCCTTTCGCAACTTGCTTCGTCCCGGTGTGACAATGAGGCGATTAAGGTTCAGATCTCCGACGTATCGAACAGGACCCTCTGCACCTTGGTACCAATCTAAACTGCCATGAGGTTTGAACACGCGCGCGTGTGGCCGTTTTCGGCGCCGCAACCTGCTACTTACAATCTGTTCGCTGCGTACGAGGTTCTTTTCGGCCTCCTCTGGATTTGACATTCCAAGAATTGAGCCATCGAAGCCGTTGTCGACGTGCAAGCCCGCCGCCTCGCATGCCACCTCAACTAGGCGATCATAATTCGTGGTTAGTATCGGGACGCCTTCACTCGGCTTTAGCAGATGGGGAATGAGTCTCGAGAATTTTAATGTGCGTTGCCCAGATATGACCCTGGAGATGATGGCACCTTCCTGCGGGCATATCAGTTCGATCACGGCGGCAGCGATTGCCGCATCTAGTGTTGCTGAAGGCTCATGTTTCATCAGAGCTGCCTCCAGCCCGTACGCTGTGATATTCGGAGCTATTTGCTCCCACTCGTTGCGACCGGTGACGTTCAGGCGCGTAGGTAGGACGGTGCTGAGATGCTCGGCAAGCTCACCCATGCCTGCAATTCCCTCCGCGCAAGAAAGACCTGATCCTACGACAATCGCAAGCCCATTGGACAAGTGGTTTTGTAAGGCAGATTTTAGTTCGTGTTCGTCCAACTCGGTCTCCAAAGGTGCCCATCCTCACCAGAAGAAGGCTTTGCAGCCCTTAATAGCATATTCTCTAAAGAATATCAAAAATCTTTTATGATATCTTATTAGGCATCAATTTTCTTGCGAACTATCTAAATTTGATGTATATGAAGATATCAATCGTGTATTTTATATCGGAAAGCGTATCAAATGTCGTACGCACTAAAGGACATCGGGACAGCGCTCCGTACGGCGAGAGAGCGACTTGGTCTAAACCAACGAGATTTCGCGGAACGCGCAGGGACGACCCAGGCGCGCGTTTCGACTGTGGAGAATGGCGAGGTGGATCTTAGAGTTTCTACTTTGATAGAGTTCGCCCGATCCCTCGATCTCGATCTCGCTCTCGTCCCCCGCCAGCACATGCCCGCGATTAACGCGATCATTGCACAGGAACCCATCTCACCGGCTGAGAAAACGGGTAGAGCAGCGCTCGCCCGCCTCACAAATGTAATCGCACCATTGATTGAGCAGTTTCCAAACAATCGTGATCTCTCCAGCTTGCAGCGTTCAGCTGGAGAACTTGGAAACTTCCGCCTTGAGGAAAGGGATGTCGCTATGATCGAGAAGATCACGACGGCGCTCAAACGCATCCTGACGACACCTGCGCTTCTTAACACAGCTGACTCTCAGGCTGCTGCCCTTCGGGCGCTGAGGAATTCACTCGCTCACTCCATAAATTACGAAGATACCTCGGCGCGTCCCGCCTACAGATTGGACGATAACGACGATGCCTGAAGTTCAAACGTTATCGATCAACTTGTATGGTGATCCTGTCGGCACCCTGACCCTGTTGTCGGGCGACCGGTCCATCTTTGCGTTCAACGACGCCTATATCGCGGATCCGGCCAGACCCACCCTAAGCTTGTCATACAAGGATGAGTTCGGTGGATTAATTACGCAATCTCGCCCCACTCAGACCAGTCTTACTCCTTTCTTTTCGAATATGCTCCCGGAAGGTCACATGCGCGACTATCTTGCCGCACGTGCGGGCGTGAAAGAGGTCAGGGAATTTCATCTCCTATGGGCGCTTGGGGCCGATCTACCCGGAGCGGTTACGGTTACCTCTCCCAATGACGCGATTTGGCAGGACCCAGCTACGAAACTGGGTGAAGAAGTAAGTGCTGAGCAGGCCAAATCAGCCGTGATGAGATTCTCGCTTGCTGGCGTCCAAATGAAATTCTCGGCGATAGCTGAGGCTCAAGGTGGATTGACGATTCCGGTCAATGGGGCGGGCGGATCTTGGATTGTGAAGCTGCCATCAAGGCGGTTTGAGCGCGTTCCAGAGAATGAATTCTCGATGATGCATATAGCTGAACGTATAGGGATCGAAGTTCCCGACAACAAGCTAATCGATCCCAAGGATGTTTTAGGCCTGCCTGAGGGAGTGAGTGCGCTCTCTGAACCGGCGTTTGCCATAAAGCGGTTTGATCGCGGGGGCGATGGCGCGCGTGTTCATATCGAGGATTTTGCACAAGTCTTCAATGTTCGGCCAAAGGCAAAGTATGAAGATGCGTCTTATTGGATGATTGCACGCGTACTGTGGATTGAAGCTGGCGCACCTGCCGTTGAGGACTTCGTTCGACGACTGGTTTATAATACGCTTATCGGCAATGCGGACATGCACTTGAAGAACTGGTCGCTGATCTATCGTGATCGACGCTCGCCGACTCTCGCGCCAGCCTATGATTACGTTTCCACGATCGCGTACCTGCAGGATGAGTTGGCTGCTCTAAAATACGCGCGGCAGAAACGCATGCTCGCGCTCTCATATGATGAACTCGCCTACCTTGCGGCAAGAGCCGGCGTTTCAGAGACGTTAGTTGTCCGAACCGCAAGAGAAACGGTTGCCCGTTTTGTCGAGAGCTGGGACGCAGAGAAAGCCCATCTGCCGATGACTGATGCGATGGTCAAGACCATTGAAAACCATTACCAGAAGTCGGCGATGTTCATGAGTGCCTAAAGGCTTCCGAGCAATTCAATTGTCTTGTTGCAACCGCGACAGCTGCCGCATGCCACTGGCCCGCGGTGACAAGAAAAGCACCAGCCAAGCACATCCTTGCCTAGCCCCGAGTCCTTCACGAGCGCTTTTGTTGTAGTCAATATCGCTGGCGCTACGATCCGGATACCCGGCACCTGGACTTTCATGAGCGCATCCAGCCGCTCGATGAATTCAGGTGTGCCATCACTATGGACAGCATCGGACGCTACCGTTCCAATCATGAGCTCCGAGAGCCCGTCGTCGGCATGTTTCATCACGACCAAGGTGGCCAGCATTTGATTTCGTAACGGCCAATGCTCCGGAACTGGATCGTTCTTCGTGGCTTTGTCGCCGACGAGTTCGCCCCGACCGAACGAGCCCAATGGCGCGCTTAGAACTTCATGCCTAATGCCCAAAAGTGACGCGATTTCGGTAGCGGCCGCGACTTCGCCCTTTGCGGGTTTCTGGCCATAATCAATTGTAATGGCCAGATCAGGTTGGTGAATTGCGGCCAGGCAGGTCGACTCGATGCCGCCGGAAAAGAGCAGCGCTCTCATTCGATCCAGCTTTCCCACGCCGCGCGATAAATGGCGCTTGCAAAATCATGGGTAACAAAGCAGCGCTCACTTCCAAGGATCATTGTGAGATCGCCTTCTTTGCTGTTTTGGGACAGGGCGACGATAGGAAGTTTCTTCTTCACGGCGTATCCAATCTCAAAAATTGTACCCAGATCCTTGCCATCGATTATTGCGAACACGGCCGAGCATTGCTCGATCCCGTCAAGGTCGCCCTTTACGATCCGGTCCATTTCGGCCTGCTTCTTGATGGGGTCTTTGATATCGTGGTCCATCGGGCCAATTTTGTGAATCGGCGAGAAATATTCGATTCCCAGGTCCTCGAATGCCGCGCAGGCTTGCTCGATGAGCCAGAGTTCGGCCATCGTAAAAAAAGGTCCGGCAATATAGACCCGCGCCCATTCTCGGTTTTTCTTTATCGGTTTCAATACATCAGTGTCGTCGTCGAGCTCGACTGATGGGATTATTGAGTTGCAGTAGCGAGCCGTACACCTTGATGCGGCATCGGCGGCTTCAAGCGGCGCGAGGTCTTTCTCAGCCCAGTGGTAGGCGAATGCCGCGCTGAACACGTCGCCAGAGCCAATCTTATAAATCCTGCTGGTGAGATAGGCCGGCACGACTCCAATTTGGGCGCCGTTCTCATAAACTCGACATCCCTCAGATCCTGCCTTTACCAAGATGATGGCGGGGGTGTCTATCTCTTGTATGTTCGCGATCGCGGTAGTCTCATCGTCAGATCCTCCTAGTGCGAGCACCTCTTTCGCATTCAGGACGATCGCCAAGGATGCCGCAGTTGACCCATTCTCTTTGAAGGAAACGGGTTTGTGCGGACTTTGGGGATCGAAGACGACTTTCTTGCCATGAACTTCAGCGTCGCCCTCCATATACCCAAACCGAAGAATGTTGTCGCCCTTGACGACTATTTTCTCCTTCTGAGTGGGTTTCGCCGGCGAATAAATGGGGGCCGATAGTGGATGGAAGTAGCGAAAGACCACAGCCTCATCCGAAAGGTGCGGATGATGTGTCAGAGCGGAAAGGGTCAGAAGCTTTTCCGGGCTATAGAACTTACTCTCATTCTCGTCAAAGCTTGCGGATCGATAGTAGTACCAGTCGACAGATACGCCTCCAAGCGACAGGGCTAGAGCAGCGCGGCCGCCCGAACCAAAGTAGTCATCATGCCCGGGAGTGACGCAGATTTCCCGGTAATAACCCCCGCACACGATCATGACTTACGACCGTTCGATAAGTATTGTAATAGCGCCGCCGACGATCTCGACAACCTCGCCAGTGTACTGATTATTTTCGAGACAGTTCACCAAATCTCCGACCTGACCGACACCGACGATGGTGCCTGCGATCTCGCCGGTATCTTGGGTCACCGCCGCCACACTAGCCGTTTGGTCCTGTGTCAGGAGAACGATGTGTAGCAGGTCACCTATGGATAGGTTGCGAGCGACCGCTGGAACTGGCCCAAAGAGAGGTGCGCGAAAGCGCAGGTCGCAAGGGTCATCGCCGCGTGGACCGCCACTCCCAAAACTCGGAACACCTCCGCTCGACCCGCTGCCGCCCATTTTCGTCTCCATTCACTTCGTTGAAGGCTGACATAGATCGGTTTAATTCATTGACAGATTCCGTGCCAGCCTGGATCCGAAATTGCGCATGTCGGACCACATAACGGCGTCTAACACAGACGCTCGAACTTGTAACTCATTAGAAAAGAACAGGAAACGTCTCTCCAGTTCCTCGTACTGGGTAGGGAGCCTGCAGTCTTTTTCAAATAGGCGGATAATCCAGCCTGCTCTTAGGACATGTATATCGAGGATGGCGATCTCGTCGGTGTCGAGCCAATTGCGCGCAATCCAACTGGCCGTTTTAGGGCCTACACCTTCAAGTGACTGAATCTGATTGCGGAATGTCACAGGCTTATCTGTGGCCAGCTCTATCTGCGTCAGTTCTTGCATCGCCTTTGATATCCGCCGGGCACGTTGATTCGGGAAACGGTAACGGTGCGGTCGACCATTTACTTGCGCAGGTTCATCAAGAAGACGGAGTACCGTTTTCTCACTGATCGGATTTTGAGTCTGGAACACGCCTTCAGACTTCAGCCTGTCAAAAAATGCGGTTGCCACTTCCAGTGTGACACCGAACCCGCCCAACAGACAAAACCCGATTTCGTCCTCGAGAGAGCCGTGGCGGTTGACGAAATCAATCCGATTCAAGTCCGCAGTCGAGCACCGCAACTGCCAGTAGGCAGGAGAAAGTAGCTGATCTACTCGCCCGAACCTGACGCCCGGCATGACCTCATCTGACGGTGATCGATCAAGCGGCAGTTCGTGTTGCCAAGCTGCATTCATGGGACTTTTCTCATTTCGAATTGCATAGTATATGCATAAATATGCATTACGAGAAGAGACAAAGTACTGATTTTGGTCACCGTCTGAGAATTGCGAGGGAGCGAGAGGGGCTCACTCAAGTTGCACTCGCGAACAAAGTGGGTATCCATCAGTCCACTCTCTCGCGCATCGAAAAGGGGCAAGAGCCCAGGAGCGAAAAGAAACAAAGACTGTCTAACTATATTGATCAGCAAGAGGCGCTTATCGAAACGCCCTTGGAAAGATTGTTGGAGATGGTCCGGCGTTCTCCAGAATTGCGAGCATTGGTGGCAAAGATTCACGCGGGAAAATAATGCATGAAATATGCATAGGATAGTGCGCCCCGGATAGCATCCGATGTGTTGCCGACCGGAATGTTGGACCTTTTGCGGCATCAATCCCTCGCCGCAATACGGCTGACGCTTAACCTGAGACTCATCAGGTGTCTAATTCTAATGGCGAGTCTTTCGTAGCGAAGATATTCGCCTTTCGAACGGCTCGGTTTGTTGCGGGTCGATTACCGGCTCATTCAGCCATCCCAATTCCACGCCCCAATGTCCACGAAATCCGCCCCCCACTCACAACCCCCGACACCGCCATCCCGCGCCGCTGCTCCAGCACCTGCCGCCATGGCACAATCGTAAAATCCCGCTGCCGCTCGATGACCGCGAATTTCCCGCTCACCCGGAACACCGGCTCGCGGTAAGTACCACCTACATGACCCCGATCTGGTGCCGGCGAATAAGGCTTCCCGATCTCTCCGCTTAGCGTCCGGCCGGCTTGCGCGAGATCTCGCTTCAACAGCTCGGTCTTCTGTGCTGCTGAAAGCCCTGCGTCTGTCTCCACTTTCATTCCAATCCCCGCCAGAAATGCTCGCCGTTTCACCTGCGCCTCAGCCACGTCTTTCCCGAATCCGAGCGGTACGCTGGACGGGGCGGGGGCATCATCCAGCCAGGTCACTCCCATAGCCGTTTCCTGTCCCGCCAAACCGAGCTCCGAGCGAACCAACACCTGCGCCGCCCGAAACCGCGCCTGTGCCCGCTCGTACGCTTTCGCGCGATCCAGAAAGTCCGGAGGGATTTTCCAGTCCGCATTGGCCGTCCGCTCCACATGATCGGCGCGCCGCAAAGCCTCCAGTCGTCGCACATGGGCCGCAACAAATTCCGGACTGGATCGCGGATCATCAGCCTGGTGCAGGCCAGCAGAATACACCCCGCCATTCGCCCGCGCGACCCGGTCTATCGTGAGGTCCGATGGTTTCGGTTCAAAGTTCGGCGGAGACACCGTCACAATCGCCCCGCGCTCTACTTCCTCGACCTCGCCGGCGACACCCAGCTCCACAAACACGGCGCGCCCATCCAGACCGTCGATGATTGCATAGGTCCGGTCATGCGCTTCACCCGTAAGACCCGTCTGAAGAACTACGCCTGTCACGCTCCGCCCGCCGGGATCGGACTTGTCGAAGATAGCGTCCGTATCGAGCCGGCGGTCGCCGCGTCCGACAAGCGCGCGGTTCATCGTCTTGATGATGTCGCGCCTTTCTGACATGCCCCGCAGAACCTCGCGGAAATTCTCCTTCGTCTGCCAGCGTCCAGCTCCGAGTTTCTCGGCAAGCCCAAGCCGTTCCAGAGTCCGCAGCCGTGCGGCATGCAAGGTGCGATACTGAGAAGGACTATCCTTCAACCGAAACTCATGTTCGGGACCGACTTGCCGCGCGATGAAGTGGTCGATCTTTGTGACGCGTTCGGCAGCGATATCCGACTGAAGTTTGCGCTCCTGCTCGAGCCGGGTTTCCGGGCCAAGCTCAAGTGTCACCAGGTCCTCGGCGCGTTCCCGGATTCCATGCGAAATATACGCCCGCGGCATGACAAGATCAGAGCCATCCTCGCGCCATCCCCGGATGACCAGATGCGCATGCGGCCGACCCGTATCATGGTGCACCGCGCCCACCCATTCGAGCCGCGTACCAAGGTCAGTTTCCATCTGCGAAACCAGGTCACGAACGAAGGGTTTGAGGTCCGCCATTTCGGCGCCGTCTTCGGGCGAGACGATGAACCGGAAATGATGCCGGTCATCGGTGATGGATTTGACCAGATCGGACGCGTTCGCGTCCTCGCTCATTGCGTCAAACAGTTTCCCGCGATCCTTCTCCTCAAGCGCTGCGTCTCGCCGGATGTATCCGAAATGGGCCGCCAGTGCGGCTGCACTCGAAGTCGACATGCGCACGATACGCGCCTTAACGATGACGCGCCTCTGCCCACCGCGCGGGCCAGGTCGAGGGCGGGCCGGCAGGGCGCTTCTGCGAACGCCTCCTGCTGACGACAAAGCTTTCGTCATCCGCGTCAAATAAGTCTTTGCACGTCCCCCTGATCCAGCCGACCGAATCCTGCCAGGTCTAGGGGTGAACGGATTGTCGGGCGGCGTGCTCATTCGGGCCGATCCGGGGGAAAACAGCCCAGTTTACGGCTATGGAACCACGCCAACCTGTTGCCGTCATTGAGGTTTCCATCGAACCACAGAGCTGCGTATCTGCCTGTGGAACCATAAAAATCGATGTGCAGACAAGGGACTAGACCCTCATTGGCTCCATGAGCTTTTATCTTGCATTCCGATCTACCCGTAACCGTCCGAGTCCTGCACATCGATTTGGGGCTGCAAACTTGCTGCATGTCGGGTTCCTTCCCCTGTGAGGAGTCCAATGATGAGTTTGAAACATTTTGAGAACACGGCGCACCGGAAATACTGGAGCGTGCACATCGAAGCCTGGCGTCAGAGCGGGCTTTCCCGCTCGCGCTATTGCCGGGATCACGGGCTGTACCGGCGCACATTTTCGAGCTGGATGATTTATCTGATGGGGCGCGAAGAGGCGCGGAAACATGAGGAATATCAAGCTGAACTCCGCCGCGAACAGACGCTGAAAAACCTCGAAAAGGGCCGCGTGCGAAAACAAAAAGGCCTGCGTTTCGGGGCGCGCACAGACACTCAAAGCCGGGCCGTCCAAGCCTTCTGGGCGATGCATCTGGAAGCGTTGAACTGGAGCGGTATGAGCCTTCGGCAGTACGCACATTCCCTGAACATTTCGCGGTTTGCCTTGCAGAAATGGCGCAAGCGACTGGAAGACGGAGAGCTCGAAATCGACTGGCGGGCACAGCTTCATCCCTCCGCCCGGCCTTGCGCTAGCACTAGTGCTAACGCGGACTTCTCAGAAATCGCCTTGACATCGAGCAAGGGCGCAACCCGGCGTGCGGCGAGACGCTTCTTCAGCGATGAGGAGAAGCTCGCCATCGCGATCGAGAGTGACCAGCCGGGCGTCAGTGTCTCCGCCATTGCGCGCAAGCACGGCATCGTTACGGGGCTCCTGTTTCGCTGGCGCGTACAGTTCGATGTCGGCCAGAAGTCCCGTGCGAAACTCGCCTCTGTCCGGGTTCCGGATAGCGTGAATCTGCCGAAAGAACTGGTGCAGCCGCCACCGGGCATGATGGTAATCACCCTTGCGGATGGGGCCCGTGCCTTCGTTCCCGAGGGCAGCGATCCGGATAAAGTCCGTCTCGAAGAAGCTCGTAAAGGAACCACGTCATGATGATCGTTCCAGCAGGTATAAAGGTCCATCTGGCGCTCGGCTATACGGATATGAGGAAGGGGATCGACGGACTCACGATGCTCGTGCAGGACGCGCTGAAGAAGGACCCGTTCTCTGGCCATTTGTTCGCGTTCAGGGGCAGGAAGGCGTCGATGCTGAAGGTCCTGTTCTGGGATGGTAACGGGCTCTGCCTTTTCACCAAGCGGATTGATCAGGGTGGCTTTGTCTGGCCAACCATGGCCGGTCATGACGGCGCGATCACGTTGACACCGGCGCAGCTCGCCATGCTGATAGAGGGCATTGACTGGCGCGCACCTGAACGGGTCTGGAGGCCTGCGCTCGCGGGATAAAACCCCGCCAAAATAGTGCTGGAAACCGATGAAAACACTCCACCTTTTGTCGGCTTCGTGGTATGTATCTGTATGCGGATCGACCTTGGAAACCTGCCTTCCGATACGGCGCTTCTGCACCAGCTGGTGCGTGACATGGCAGTCATTGTCGAGCGCCGGGACGGCGAGATAGAACGGCTTCAGCAGATCATAAAAAAGCTCCAGCGGATGCAGTTCGGCCGTAGCGCCGAACGACTTGATCCCGATCAGCTCGCACTCGGTCTGGAGGACCTCGACGCCGATGTCGGGCGTATCGAAGAGAGCCTGCCCATCGCCTTTGTCGAGACGATGGAAACCCCGCCGCACCGCAAGTCCTTGCCTGATCATCTGCCTCGCGAAGAGGTCCGGATCGATGCCGATCATGCATCCTGCCCTGGCTGTGGCGGCGCGCTGCACGACATGGGCGAGAGTGTCAGCGAGATGCTCGACTGGGTTCCAGCACAGCTTCGCGTCATCCGCCTTATCCGCCCGAAATATGCCTGCCGGGCGTGTGGAACGATGGCGCAGGCACCCGCGCCAGAGCGCGTCATAGCGGGCGGGCTGGCCACGCCAGCGCTGCTCGCGCAGGTACTTGTCAGCAAATATTGCGACTACACACCGCTTTACCGGCAATCGCAGATCTTCGCCCGCATCGGCGTCGATCTTTCCCGGTCCACGCTTGCCGGATGGGTGGGCGGCGCCTGCTGGTGGCTGGAAGCCTTGCATGAAAAACTCTGCGGGGACGTGTTCGCTTCGGACCATTTGTTCGCCGATGACACGCCCGTTCCTGTGCTCGATCCGGGCCGGGGGAAGACGAAGACTGGAAGGCTCTGGGTCTATGCCCGGGAGCAGCGCGGCTGGGGCGGAGCAGACCCGCCTGCTGCAGTGTTCCTGTTCGCTCCGGACCGAAAGGCGGAGCGCCCGATTGCCCATCTCCGTGACTTCAAAGGTGTTCTTCATGTCGATGGCTATGCCGGCTTCGAGCAAGTTGCCGCCCGCCCGGATGTGACGCTTGCGGCCTGCTGGGCACACACGCGGCGCAAGTTCTTTGACGTGGCCCAGGCAACCGGATCGCCCATTGCTGAAGAGGCGCTCCGACGTATCGCCGACCTCTATGTGGTCGAGGCGGATGTGCGCGGAAAAGCCCCACACTGGCGGCTTGCGGCACGCCGCGAAATGTCCGCCCCGCGTGTTGAAAATCTCCACGTCTGGCTCGAACATCAACTCGCCCAAGTGCCCGCCCGGAGTACGCTCGCCGAAGCTATCCGCTACACCCTGACACGCTGGAAAGGTCTCAGTCGGTTCCTCGAAGATGGCCGTATTGAACTTGATACCAACCCGGTCGAGCGCGCCATTCGCCCCGTTGCACTCGGCCGCAAGAACCATTTGTTCGCCGGGAGTGATGGCGGCGCCGAACGCTGGGCCATCCTCTGCTCGCTGATCGAAACCGCCAAACTCAATGGCGTTGAACCCTACGCCTACCTTACCGATATCCTTCAGCGAATGGCCGACGGGTACCCCGCGAACCGCCTCGGCGATCTCCTGCCATGGGCGTGGAAAGCCGCAAATCCCGTCAAGGCCTGACATTAGGTGTCACCTCCGGACGCATACATCTACCCCCTGATTGCCCCTTTGACACCTCCGATCGCGGCTGACCTGCAAAGCCCATCCAAACCGCCCGTCCGATAATGTCTGTCCTTTGGACGACACCAAAATACCGTCCATCGAAAGAGTCCGGGGTGCGATTAGAGAGGAGCAGGACTTCATCTTCCTGCAGACGCCGGCAAGCCTTCCATGGCGAAGGCAGGGAACGTCCAACTCTGTCGGCCGGAAGAACATGGACGGTTGAGAGTCCATTGATTTGAAGAAGGCCAGCCTCCTCACACACCAAGTCTCCGTCTAGCGCTGCGATAGTCTTGATAACGGGGATTCCAGTCGGCAGATATCCGCGCTGTGCTGCGAGTTCCGAAGCATCTGTGAGCAGGTTTGCGACGACCAAATCGCCGCGCGAAATCTCATCGATCGCTTCAATCCGATACCACCCGAGCGGCGCGCTTTGACTCGGATTGAAGAGCAGGAACGGCGGCAGAATTCCTGTCGTCGGGATCGCAATCAAGGCCACTCCGACGACCGAAAAAGCACTCCAGATTGTTGCTCGAATCCCGCGTTTCGTGCGCCTCTGACGAACAAAATCACGCCCCATGACGAGGCTTCCGTGACTTGTTCCACACCGTCGAAAAGTCATTGAGGTCGTCGATATGATAGACGACCGTCCCGCCATGCTTGCGGTATTCCGGTCCGTCATCCGACCAGCGCCAGTTCTCCATCGTGCGCACAGAAATTCGCAGATAATTCGCCGCTTCCTTCGTCGTCAGGAAAGGGCTCTGTTGCTTCATCGGTTCGCCTGCCGGAGCTGCGCGCAGGCGCGCCAGCACGGCGCGGGCGGCGTCCAGCGCCTCCGGCAGGAGTTCGTCTGCCACCTCGGTCAGATAGGCATTATCCGATCCCGGATAGTTCGCCTCCACACCACAGAGGTTGGCTTATGTCGCGTCCATAGTTATGTGGAGTTGTTGCGCCGCCGCCTTGATTTTAAGGTCCTCCGACGAGACTCCACTCAACATAATCGCGAAGCTTCTTCCGCACTCAGCAGAAGGAGA